>Ga0196963_10000002_pt1 | contig 946951 bp, 754 predicted proteins | sample S1_5metaG_FD_148600 | JGI IMG/M metagenome (GOLD analysis project Ga0196963, IMG submission 148600) | Soil microbial communities from Anza Borrego desert, Southern California, United States - S1_5 | ecosystem: Environmental > Terrestrial > Soil > Desert | place: USA: California | collected...
ATGGGCGTGATCAGGTTGACCGCGATGTTGATGGTGTCACCCGGCATCACCATCTCGGTGCCCTCGGGCAGCGTGCATACGCCCGTGACGTCGGTGGTGCGGAAGTAGAACTGGGGCCGGTAGCCGTTGAAGAACGGCGTGTGTCGCCCGCCCTCCTCCTTGGTCAGGATGTAGGCTTCGGCCGAGAACTTGGTGTGAGGCGTGATCGAGCCCGGCTTGGCAAGAACCTGCCCGCGCTCGATCTCCTCGCGCTTGGTTCCGCGCAGCAGGCAGCCGACGTTGTCGCCCGCCTCGCCCTCATCCAGAAGCTTGCGGAACATCTCCACGCCCGTGATCGTGGTCTTGGCCGTGGGACGGATGCCCACGATCTCGACCTCGTCGCCGACCTTGATGCGCCCGCGCTCGATGCGGCCGGTGGCAACCGTGCCGCGGCCCGAGATCGAAAAGACGTCCTCGACAGGCATCAGGAAGGGCTTGTCCACCTCGCGCTGAGGCTGGGGAACGTACTCATCGACCGCCGCCATCAGCTCATCGATGCACTTGGTGGCAACCGGATCGGTCGGGTTGTTCAGCGCCTGGATGGCCGATCCCTTCACGATCGGGATCTCGTCGCCGGGGAACTCGTACTTGGACAGGAGCTCGCGCACTTCCAGCTCCACCAGCTCCAGAAGCTCGGGGTCGTCGACCAGGTCGGCCTTGTTCAGGAACACCACGATGCGCGGAACGCCGACCTGGCGGGCAAGCAGGATGTGCTCGCGGGTCTGGGGCATGGGGCCGTCGGCCGCCGAAACCACCAGGATGGCCCCGTCCATCTGGGCGGCGCCGGTGATCATGTTCTTGACGTAGTCGGCGTGGCCGGGGCAGTCCACGTGCGCGTAGTGGCGGTTGGCCGTCTCGTACTCGACGTGCGCCGTGGCGATGGTGATGCCGCGCTCGCGCTCCTCGGGAGCCTTGTCGATGTCCTCGAAGGCCACGTAGCTGCCGAACCCCTTCTTCGACTGCACCAGCGTGATCGCCGCCGTCAGCGTGGTCTTGCCGTGGTCGACGTGGCCGATCGTGCCCACGTTGACGTGCGGTTTGGTGCGCTTGAATTGCTCCTTGGCCATTGCCCTTGCTCCTGTGTTCTCTGTGCGGCTTTGGTCAGGCGCCGACGGCCCGCGCCGTCAGCTCCTCCGATACCGAGTTCGGCACCGGCTCGTAGTGATCGAATTGCATCGTGTAGGTGGCGCGTCCCTGCGTGCGCGAGCGCAGCTCGGTGGAATAGCCGAACATGTTCGCCAGCGGCACGTGGGCGGCGACGACCTGCGCGCCGGCGCGTCCGGTCATGCTCTGGATGCGGCCGCGGCGGCTGTTGAGGTCGCCGATGACGTCGCCCATGTACTCTTCGGGCACCACGACCTCGACGGCCATGATGGGCTCGAGCAGCACCGGCGATGCCTTGCGAGCGGCCTCCTTGAACGCCATCGACGAGCAGATCTTGAACGCCATCTCGCTCGAATCGACCTCGTGGTAGGAGCCGTCGTACAGGCGCACCTTGCAGTCGATGACCGGATAGCCGGCCAGCGGCCCCGCCGTCAGCGCGTCCTTGAGGCCCTTTTCCACCGCCGGAATGTACTCGCGGGGGATCGCGCCGCCCTTGATGGCGTCCTCGAACTCGAAGCCCTTGCCCGCAGGCAGCGGCGACAGCTCGATGGCCACTTCGGCGAACTGGCCGCGGCCGCCGCTCTGCTTGGCGTAGCGCAGCTTGTGGTCCACCTGCTTGCGCACCGTCTCGCGGTACGCGACCTGCGGCTTGCCGACGTTGGCGTCGACCTTGAACTCGCGCGTCATGCGATCGACGATGATCTCCAGGTGCAGCTCGCCCATGCCCGAGATCAGCGTCTGGCCGGTCTCGTCGTCGTGGCTGACGCGGAAGCTCGGATCCTCGTGAGCGATCTTCTGGAGGGCGACCGAAACCTTCTCCTGATCGGCCTTGGTCTTGGGCTCGATGGCCACCGAGATCACCGGCTCGGGGAAGGTCATGCTCTCGAGCAGCACCGGGGCCTTGGGATCGCACAGCGTGTCGCCGGTGACCGCGCTCTTCATGCCGACGCAGGCGACGATGTCGCCGGCCAGCACTTCCTCGACGTCCTCGCGCTGGTTGGCGTGCATCTTGAGGAGGCGGCCCACGCGCTCCTTCTTGTCGCGCGTGACGTTGTAGACCTGGTCGCCGACCTTGGCCTGTCCCGAATACACGCGCATGAACACGAGCGTGCCCACGAACGGATCGGTCATGATCTTGAACGCCAGCGCCGAGAACGGCTCGTTGTCGTCGGCCCTGCGCACCAGCTCGTGGTCGGGCCGGCCGGGCTCGATGCCGGTGACCGGCGGGATGTCGTTGGGCGACGGCAGGTAGTCGACGACGCCGTCCAGGAGCGACTGCACGCCCTTGTTCTTGAAGGCGGAGCCGCAGATCACCGGCACCAGCTTCATCTGAATCGTGGCCTTGCGGATCGCGGCCATGAGCTCGTCGGCGCCGACCTCGCGGCCCTCGAGGAACTTCTCGAGGATGGCTTCGTCGGTGTCGGCCACCGCTTCGACCAGCGCTTCGCGCGCGGCCTGGGCGGCGTCCTTCATGTCATCAGGGACCGGATTGCGCAGGACCGTCCAGCCGAGGTCGCGCTCGTCCCAGGTCACCGCCTCCATGCGCAGGAGATCGATGACGCCGGTGAAGTTCTCCTCGGCGCCGATCGGGATCTGCACCGGCACGGCGGGCGCGCGCAGGCGATCGCGGATCTGGCTGACGACGTTGTCGAAGTCCGCACCGACGCGATCCATCTTGTTGATGAACGCCATGCGCGGCACGCGGTAGCGGTCGGCCTGACGCCACACCGTCTCCGACTGCGGCTCCACGCCGCCGACCGCGCAGAAGACGGCAACGGCGCCGTCGAGCACGCGGAGCGAGCGTTCCACTTCGATCGTGAAATCGACGTGGCCGGGCGTGTCGATGATGTTGATGCGGTGATCGCGCCAGGAGCAGGTCGTCGCGGCCGACGTGATCGTGATCCCGCGCTCCTGCTCCTGCTCCATCCAGTCCATCGTGGCCGCGCCGTCATGGACTTCGCCGAGCTTGTGGCTGATGCCCGTGTAGAACAGGACGCGCTCGGTCGTGGTGGTTTTGCCGGCATCGATATGCGCCATGATGCCGATGTTGCGCGTGCGGGCGAGGGATACTTTACGAGCCATGATCTTCAACAGCCGGGGCGGATGCGCCTCTGCAGCTCCTCCGGTTACCAGCGGTAATGGGCGAAGGCCTTGTTGGCCTCGGCCATGCGATGGGTGTCTTCACGCTTCTTGACCGCGCCGCCGCGGTTGTTGGCGGCATCGATCAGTTCGCCGGCGAGCCGATCGCGCATCGTGCGCTCGGGCCGGCTGCGTGCATTGGAAATGAGCCAGCGGATCGCCAGGGCCGTCTGGCGCGAAGCACGCACTTCGACGGGAACCTGGTAGGTTGCGCCGCCAACGCGCCGCGAGCGGACCTCGACGGCGGGGCGGATGTTGTCGAGAGCACGCTTGAACAGCTCGACGCCGCTTTCCTTCGTGCGGTCTTCGACGAGCTGGACGGCGCCGTAGAAGATGGCCTCGGCGGTGCTCTTCTTGCCGGCCATCTGCATGGAATTGATGAACTGCGTGACGACCTTCTCGTGATAGAGCGGATCGGGCAGCAGCTCGCGCTTCTTGGCAGGTCCTTTTCGCGACATCGTCTCTTACCGAATGCCTATCGCACTACTTGGGGCGCTTGGCGCCGTACTTGGAACGGCCCTGGCGGCGGTCGGTGACGCCGACCGAATCCAGGGTCCCGCGAACGATGTGGTAGCGGACTCCGGGCAGGTCCTTGACGCGGCCGCCGCGGATCAGGACGACCGAGTGCTCCTGCAGGTTGTGGCCCACGCCAGGAATGTAGGCGGTCACCTCGATGCCATTGGTCAAACGCACACGCGCCACCTTGCGTAGAGCCGAATTCGGCTTTTTAGGTGTGGACGTATAGACGCGCGTGCAGACGCCCCGGCGCTGCGGCGACTTGTCGAGCGCGGGCGCGGCAGTCTTCATGGCAATCTTTTGCCTGCCCTTGCGGACAAGCTGGTTGATCGTCGGCACTCGGAACTCCTTAATGGCCTAATTGGTCCGGTCACGTCTGCACGGTTGCCTAGGATGCCTCGTTGCGGACACCCCGGCGGCACTCCGTGCGGGCGCCGAATGACGCCCCGCCCGATCCAAAGAACCCGGGAAACTACGTTTGCCCCGCAGAGACGTCAAACGTCCGCGACGCACCGCATTTCGTTTTTAAATTCGCCTACCTTTCCAAACCCGCCCGCCGGCCGGCGCGCCCCTGCGCCGAACCGCCGCCCCATCCACTCACTTTTGTCACCTCTGGCCCCAGCCGGCCTGCCGCATCTCATTGAGGGCTGCTGGACCGGGCAGTCATCCGCTCCTCCCGCACTCCGTCCCGACTCACCCCTGACGAATCGTCCGAGCCGCGCCCGCGGGGCGTCCCGAGCGGGCCGGGGCCGTCTCTGCGGCGGACCGTCGGGTTCCCCCCGTGGATCCGCCGTGGACATGACCCCGGCCCCGCCCGCTGTCGTTCCAACCCGCCGGCAACCAGCAGCCCGGCGGTCAATTACATGCCCAGGTGCAAGGCCTGGGTAAGGTCGTCCTCTGCCTTCTCGCCCACTCCCGGCACGTCGATCTCGACGCTGGTGTAGGTGGCCACGCCCGTTCCGGCAGGAATGAGCCGGCCCATGATCACGTTCTCCTTGAGCCCGCGCAGATGGTCGGTCCAGCCGTTGACCGAGGCCTCCGTCAGCACCTTGGTCGTCTCCTGGAACGATGCCGCCGAGATGAAGCTCTCGGTGGCCAGGCTGGCCTTGGTGATGCCGAGCAGCATCGGCTCGGCGATAGCCGGCCGCTTGCCCGCATCGAAGAGCGCGCGGTTCGTCTCCTCGAAACGCCACTTCTCGATCTGATCGCCGACCAGCAGCCCCGAGTCGCCCGCATCGCGGATTCGAACGCGGCGCAGCATCTGGCGCACGATCACCTCGATGTGCTTGTCGTTGATGCGGACGCCCTGGAGACGGTAGATCTCCTGCACCTCGTCGACGAGGTAGGCCGCCAGCTCCTTCTCGCCCTTGACGGTGAGAATGTCGTGCGGGTTGGAGGACCCGGCGTGGAGCTGCTGTCCGGCGCGGATGTAGTCGCCTTCCTGCACCAGGATGTGCTTGCCCTTGCCGATCAGGTACTCGCGCGGCTCACCGACCTCGGGCGTGACGATGATCTTGCGCTTGCCCTTGGTGTCCTTGCCGAAGCTGACCACGCCGTCGATGTCGCTGATGGCGGCCACTTCCTTCGGACGCCGTGCCTCGAACAGCTCGGCCACGCGCGGCAGACCGCCGGTGATGTCCTTGGTCTTGGTGGTCTCTCGCGGAATCTTCGCGACCACGTCGCCCGGCGTCGTCTCGTGTCCTTCCTCGACGTTGAGGTAGGCGCCCTCGGGCAGTGCGTAGCGAGCATCGCCGCCGCGCGGACGCGTCATCGGCTTGCCGGTGGCGTCGCGGATGACGATGGCCGGGCGGCGGTCCTTGGCCTGCTTGGAGGCCGTGATGACCTTGGTCGCGAGGCCCGTGTTCGGATCGACGCGCTCCTCCATCGTCTCGCCGTCGACGATGTCCTCGAAGTGCGCGGTTCCGCCGACTTCCGTGATGATCGGCGTCATGAACGGATCCCACTCGGCCACCAGCTCGCCGGCCTTGACGCGCTCGCCGTCGCGCTTGCGAAGGCGCGCGCCGTGCACGAGCGGATAGCGCTCGCGCTCGCGGTGCTGGCCTTCCTCGAGAACCTCGACGATCGACACTTCCGCGTTGCGGTTCATGACGACCAGGTTGCTCTCGCGGTCGACCACGAACTCGACGTTGTTGAACTTGATGACGCCGTCGTTGCGCGGCTCGAGCGTGGTCTGCTCGGCTCGCCGCGAGGCCGTGCCGCCGATGTGGAAGGTCCGCATCGTCAGCTGCGTTCCCGGCTCGCCGATGGACTGCGCGGCGATCACGCCGATGGCCTCGCCCACGCCGACCAGATGCCCGCGCGCCAGGTCGCGGCCGTAGCACAGCGCGCACACGCCGCGGCGGGCCTGACACGTCAGCACGGACCGGATCTTGACCCGCTCGACGCCGGCGTTCTCCACCACCTCGACCAGGCCCTCGTCGATCTCGCGATTGGCGGGGACCAGTACGTCGTTGGTGAACGGATCGACGATGTCTTCGAGGGCCACGCGTCCGAGGATGCGGTCGCCGAGGCGCTCGATGATCTCGCCGCCTTCGATCAGCGGCGTGATGTCAATGCCGTCCAGCGCTCCGCAGTCGTGCTCGGTGATCACCGCATCCTGCGCGACGTCGACCAGACGGCGCGTCAGGTAGCCCGAGTTGGCCGTCTTCAAGGCCGTGTCGGCCAGACCCTTTCGGGCACCGTGCGTGGAGATGAAGTACTGCAGCACGGTCAGGCCTTCACGGAAGTTGGCCGTGATGGGCGTCTCGATGATCTCGCCGGACGGCTTGGCCATCAGGCCTCGCATGCCCGCCAGCTGACGGATCTGCTGCGCGCTGCCGCGGGCTCCCGAGTCGGCCATCATGTAGACGGGGTTGAAGCTGACGACCTCGCGGCTGCCGCCGCCGTTGCCACCGCCCTCGATGGAGATGGTTTCGGTGGCCATCACCCGCATCATCTCGTCGGCGATGCGGTCGGTGACGTTGGCCCAGATGTCGACGACCTTGTTGTAGCGCTCGCCGTTGGTGATGAAGCCGGCCTCGTACTGCTTCTGGATCTCGCGCACGGCATCGCCGGCCTCGTCCAGCAGCCGGGTCTTACCCTGCGGGATCTTCAGATCCTTGATGCCGATGGAGACGCCGGCCTTGGTGGCCATCGAATAGCCGAGGTCCTTGAGACGATCGGCCAGGATCACGCAGTGCTTGTTGCCGCAGTTGCGGTAGGTGATGTCGACGAGGTCACCGAGCACGCGCTTGTTGAGCGTCAGGTTGACGTGCTTGAAGTCGACTTCCTTCGGCACGATCTCGTAGACCAGAACGCGGCCGACGGTGGTGTCGACGAGCTTGCCGTTGTGGCGGACCTTGACCGCCGCATGAAGATGCACGGCTCCCTGGTCGTACGCCACGCGCACCTCGTCGAAATTCGCGAAGATCTTGCCTTCGCCGAGCGCGCCCGGCCGCTGGCGCGTCATGTAGTAGAGGCCGAGCACGATGTCCTGCGTCGGCACGATGATGGGCTTGCCGTGCGCCGGGCTCAGGATGTTGTTGGTCGACATCATGAGCACGCGCGCCTCGACCTGCGCCTCAACCGACAGCGGCACGTGCACCGCCATCTGGTCGCCGTCGAAGTCGGCGTTGAAGGCCGCGCACACCAGCGGATGGAGCTGGATCGCCTTGCCCTCGATCAGCACCGGCTCGAAGGCCTGGATGCCGAGGCGGTGCAGCGTGGGCGCGCGGTTGAGCATCACCGGATGCTCGCGGATGACCTCGTCCAGGATGTCCCAGACCTCGGGACGCTCCTTCTCGACCATCTTCTTGGCCGACTTGATGGTCGTGACCAGGCCGCGCTCCTCGAGCTTGCCGTAGATGAACGGCTTGAACAGCTCCAGAGCCATCTTCTTGGGAAGGCCGCACTGGTGCAGGCGAAGCTCGGGGCCCACCACGATCACCGAGCGGCCCGAGTAGTCGACGCGCTTGCCGAGCAGGTTCTGACGGAAGCGGCCCGTCTTGCCCTTGAGCATGTCGGACAGGGACTTGAGCGGCCGCTTGTTCGCGCCCGTGATCGGACGGCCGCGCCGGCCGTTGTCGAACAGCGCGTCGACCGCCTCCTGCAGCATGCGCTTCTCGTTGCGCACGATGATGTCGGGCGCATTGAGCTCGATCAGCCGCTTGAGGCGGTTGTTGCGGTTGATGACGCGGCGATACAGGTCGTTCAGGTCCGAGGTCGCGAAGCGTCCGCCGTCCAGCGGAACCAGCGGCCGCAGGTCGGGCGGAATGACCGGGATCACCTCGAGCACCATCCAGCCCGGCTGGCTGCGGGAGTGCTGGAAGGCCTGCACGACCTTGAGGCGCTTGACCAGCTTCTTGCGCTTGGCCTCGCTGCTGGTCTCCGAAAGCTGCTGGCGCAGGTCCTCGGCCAGGTCCTCGATGTCGATGGAGGTCAGGACCTTGCGGATCGCCTCCCCGCCCATGCCCGCGATGAAGCTGCCCGGGCCGTGCTCGACGACCTTCTGGCGGTACTCCATCTCCGACAGGAGCTGGTTCTGCTCGAGATCGGTGTCCAGCGGATCCACCACGATGTAGCTCTCGTAGTAGAGCACCTTCTCGAGCTGCTTGAGCGTCAGGTCGACCAGCGTGCCGATGCGGCTGGGCAGGCTCTTGGTGAACCAGATGTGCGCGATCGGCGTGGCCAGCTCGATGTGGCCCATGCGCTCGCGGCGCACCTTGGACTGGATGACCTCCACGCCGCACTTCTCGCAGACCACGCCACGGTGCCGCATGCGCTTGTACTTGCCGCAGTTGCACTCGTAGTCCTTGGTCGGACCGAAGATCTTGGCGCAGAAAAGACCGTCGCGCTCGGGCTTGAACGTCCTGTAGTTGATCGTCTCGGGCTTCTTCACCTCGCCGTGGGACCAGGAGCGGATCACGTCCGGCGACGCGATGCCGATGCGGATGGCGGTGAAGCTGCGCGGGTCCTTGGGTTTGTCGAAAAGCTGAGTGAGCAGATTCTCCATCAAGCGGCCTCCTCCTGGCCTTCGACGAGCTGCACGTCGAGGGCCAGGGACTGGAGCTCTTTCACCATGACGTTGAACGACTCGGGCAGCCCCGGCTCGAGCGTGTTCTCGTTCTTGACGATCGCCTCGTACATTCGGGTGCGGCCGGCAACGTCGTCCGACTTCACCGTGAGCATTTCCTGGAGGGTGTACGCGGCACCGTAGGCTTCGAGCGCCCACACTTCCATTTCGCCGAGACGCTGGCCGCCGAACTGGGCCTTGCCGCCCAGAGGCTGCTGCGTCACCAGCGAGTATGGACCGGTGGAGCGCGCGTGGATCTTGTCGTCCACCAGGTGGTGGAGCTTGAGCATGTACATGACGCCGACCGTGACAGGCATGTCGAAGCGGTCTCCGGTCTTGCCGTCGCGCAGGTAGGCCTGTCCCGACTCGGGCAGATTGGCCAGCTCGATCAGGCCGAAGATCTCCTCTTCACTGGCGCCGTCGAACACCGGCGTCGAGATGTGGATGCCGCGCCGTGCCTTCTCGGCCAGGACGCGCAGGTCGTGCTCGTCCAGGCCGTCGACGAACGACGAGACGCCGGCGCCTTCGTACGAGCGCCGCATGCGCTCGCGAAGCGCATCGAAGTCGTTCTTCTGCGCCAGGTCCCACATGATCGCGCCCAGGCGCTTGGCTGCCCAGCCAAGGTGCGTCTCCAGGATCTGGCCCACGTTCATTCGCGACGGCACGCCGAGCGGGTTCAGGCAGATCTCGACGGGCGTTCCGTCCTCGAGGAACGGCATGTCCTCTTCGGGAACGATCTTGGAGACCACGCCCTTGTTGCCGTGGCGGCCGGCCATCTTGTCGCCCACCTGCAGGCGGCGCTTGATGGCCACGAAGACCTTCACCATCTTGATCACGCCCGGCGCCAGCTCGTCGCCTGCGCTCAGGCGCTCGATCTTGGCGTCAAACTGCGCGTTGATGGCGTGACTCTTGGAGTTCATGGCATCGACGATGCGCGCCAGCTCCTCCTCGGCCTTCTCGTCACCGACCTTGATCTCGGCCCAGTAGGCCGACGGAATCTTGACCAGCGTCTCGCGATCGACGACCGCGTCCTTGGCCAGCAGTACATTGCGCGTGTCGTCGGTCAGGCGCGTCTGCGTCGGACGGTCGCCGAGCAGCTCCAGGATCGAGCTGATGGCGTTGGTGCGGATGATGCGAAGCTCGTCGCCGCGGTCCTTCTCGAGCTTGCGGCGCTGCTCCTCGTCGATGCGCGTGGCCCGCTCGTCCTTGGCCACGCCCTTGCGCGAGAAGACGCGCGCGTCGATGACGGTGCCTTCGGTGCCCGGAGGCATGCGCAGAGACGTGTCGCGCACCTCCCCGGCCTTCTCGCCGAAGATCGCGCGCAGCAGCTTCTCTTCCGGAGACAGCTGCGTCTCGCCCTTGGGCGTGATCTTGCCGACCAGGATGTCTCCGGGCCCGACTTCGGCGCCGATGCGGATGATGCCCGCCTCGTCGAGGTCCTTCAGCGCCTCCTCGCCGACGTTCGGGATGTCGCGGGTGATTTCCTCGGGCCCGAGCTTGGTGTCGCGGGCGACGCACTCGAACTCCTCGATGTGCACCGAGGTGAAGTAGTCTTCCTTGACGAGGCGCTCGGAGACCAGGATGGAGTCTTCGAAGTTGTAGCCGTTCCACGGCATGAACGCGACGACCACGTTGCGGCCGAGCGCCAGGTCTCCGCACTCGGTCGACGGCCCGTCGGCGATCACGTCGCCGGCATCCACGCGCTCGCCCACCAGCACGATCGGCTTCTGATTGATGCAGGTGTTCTGGTTGGAGCGCTGGTACTTGGTCAGGTTGTAGATGTCGACGCCCGGGTCGTGCGGGCCGGCGGCGCGGTCGGCCTTGACCACGATGCGCTCCGAATCGACGCTTTCGATGGCGCCAGGGCGCCGGGCAACGCAGGTCACACCCGAATCGCGCGCGACGATGCTCTCCATGCCGGTGCCCACCAGCGGCGCGTCCGTGCGCAGCAGCGGCACGGCCTGCCTCTGCATGTTCGAGCCCATCAGCGCTCGGTTGGCGTCGTCGTGCTCGAGGAACGGGATGAGCGCGGCGGCCACCGACACCAGCTGGTTCGGCGACACGTCCATCATCGTGATCTGATCGGGCGGCACCATGGTCGAATCCATGGTCTGCTCGCCCTGCGGCGAGATGCCTTTCTTTCGCGCGGCCACCAGATCGTTGGTGTAGCTGTTGCTGTCGTCGATCGGCGCGTTCGCCTGCGCGATGACCTCGGCCTCCTCGGCCAGTGCCGTCAGGTAGTCGACGTTGTCGGTCACGGTTCCGCTGACGACCTTGCGGTAGGGCGTCTCGACGAATCCGAACTCGTTGATGCGCGCGAACGTGGACAGACTGCTGATCAGGCCGATGTTCGGGCCTTCCGGCGTCTCGATCGGGCAGACGCGGCCGTAGTGCGTCGGATGCACGTCGCGCACGTCGAAGCCGGCGCGCTCGCGCGTCAGACCGCCCGGTCCGAGAGCGGAGAGGCGCCGCTTGTGCGTGACCTCCGAGAGCGGATTGGTCTGGTCCATGAACTGCGAGAGCTGGCTGCTTCCGAAGAACTCCTTGATGACCGCGCTGACCGGCTTGTAGTTGATCAGCTCCTGCGGCATCAGCGTCTCCAGATCCTGCAGGCTCATGCGCTCGCGGATCGCACGCTCCATTCTCAGCAGGCCGATGCGGTACTGGTTCTCCACCAGCTCGCCGACGGTGCGCACGCGACGGTTGCCGAGGTGGTCGATGTCGTCGATCGACCCGATGCCGTTCTTCAGAAGGATCAGGTAGTTGACCACGCGCAGGATGTCCTCGCGGCGCAGCGTTCCCTGTTCCAGCGGAACGTCGATCCCGAGCTTGTGGTTGAGCTTGAGGCGGCCGACCGGCGACAGGTCGTACTTGTCGGCGTTGAAGAACAGGTCGTTGAAGAACGCGGTGGCCGTGTCCAGGGTGGGAGGATCACCCGGACGCAGACGCCGGTAGATGTCGACGATGGCGTCCTCGCTGCGCTCGATCTTGTCGAGCAGCAGCGTGTTACGCAGCGACGGCCCGCGGTTGAGCTCATCGATGTAGATGAGGTGGAACTCGTTGATGCCGCGATCGCGCATGATGTCGAACTGCTCGGCCTTGATGGTGCCGTTCACCTCGACGATCACTTCGCCCGTGCCGGGGTCGACGATGTCGTGGGCGGGAATGCCGCCGATGATCTCGTCGAAGGAGATCGGAATCTCGTCGATGCCCGCCTCCGCCATGTCGCGCAGCGCCTTGCGCGTGAACTTGCGGCCCTCGCGCACCAGGATCTCGTCGGAGTGCGGATGACGGATGTCGCGTCCCGCCTTCTGGCCCTCGAGCGTCTCGCGCTTGAACTTCTTGAACGCCTTGCGGCCGTCGATGCGGATGTGGTCGACCGGATAGAAGTAGTTGAGCAGCTCCTCGGTCGTCATCCCGAGAGCGCGCAGCAGCACCGTGGCAGGGAACTTCCTGCGGCGGTCGATGCGCACGTACAGGATGTCCTTGGCGTCGAACTCGAAGTCGAGCCAGGAGCCGCGGTACGGGATGATGCGCGCGTTGAACAGCAGGCGCCCGCCGGCGCTGGTGCGGCCCTTGTCGTGGTCGAAGAAGACGCCGGGGGAGCGGTGGAGCTGCGAGACGATGACGCGCTCCGTGCCGTTGACCATGAACGTGCCGTTCTCGGTCATCAGCGGAAGCTCGCCGAAGTACACCTCCTGCTCCTTGATGTCCTTGAGCGTCTTGGCGCTGGTGTCGGGGTCGACGTCCCACGTCACCAGCTGCACCGTGACCTTGAGCGGCGCCGAGTAGGTCATCCCCCGCTGATGGCACTCGGCCACGTCGTACTTCGGATCGCCGATGGCGTAGCTGACAAAGTCCAGCTGAGCGGTGCCGGTGAAGTCCTTGATCGGGAACACCGACTTGAACACGCCCTGGAGCCCGGTGTTCGAGCGCTGCTCTGGATGTGCCTCCGCCTGCAGGAAGGCCTCGTAGGAGCGCCGCTGGATGTCGATCAGATTGGGGACGTCCAGGACCCTGCGAAGCTTTCCGAAATTCCGCCTGAGCCGGAAATTGTGCGTCACACGCGCCATTCTTACCTCTCGCGAACCATCGAAGGTCCGCCTTGCCGTTCACGCCGGAGCAATCACTCCGGCAATACGATCGCTTCGCTCAACCGTTCGCACACCCGCGAAACGCCAATAGCGCGGGCACGGGTGTGTCTGCGGCAGACCCTCCGGTTCCTCCGGCGGCGTCGGCCGCGGACATACCCGTGCCCGCGCTCCTCGACGTAACGCGCAACAAGCGCGGCTACTTGATCTCGACGGTCGCGCCCTCGGCCTCGAGCTTGGCCTTGATCGCGTCTGCGTCCGCCTTCGGCACGCCTTCCTTGACCGCCTTGGGCGCGCCCTCGACCAGGTCCTTGGCTTCCTTCAGGCCCAGGCTGGTGATCTCGCGGACCACCTTGATCACCTGGATCTTCTTCTCGCCGGCCGCCGTCAGGATGACGTCGAACTCTTCCTTGGCCGCCTCGGGAGCAGCCGCAGCCGCTCCGCCGGCGCCCGCAGCCGCCGCGACCGCAACCGGAGCCGCGGCGCTGACGCCCCACTTCTCCTCGAGCTCCTTGACGAGCTCGGCGATCTCCAGAACGGTGGCCGCCGAGAGCTTCTCGACGATGCTGGACCTGTCTTCAGTGCTGAGAGCCATTTCTTGGGTTCCTCCTGCTAATCACGACCTTCGTCGTCGTTGCCGAAAACAAAAACTAGTGCGCAGCCGCGTATGGACGCGCCCGGCCGCGACGCCGGGCGACCCGGTCGCTCAGGCCGCGCCTCCTCCCTCTTCCAACTGTCTGCGTCGGGCATCCAGCACATTGGCGAGCTGCTGGGCCGGAGCCGACAGCACGCGCACCAGCTGGGTGGCCGGAGTCATCATCATCGCCAGAAGCTGAGCGCGCAGCTGATCGCGGCTCGGCATCTTGGCGAGCTGCGCGATCTGCTTGCGATCCAGCAGGACGCCATCCATCACGGCGCCCTTGAGCTCGAGGACCTCGCTCTTGTCCGCGTAGGTGTCGATGGCCTTGGCGAACGCCGCCGGATCGCCGTAGCCGAACGCGAACACGGTGGGCCCGGACAGCAACGGCTCGATGACCTTGTTCGGCGTGTCCATGACCGCACGCCAGGTCAGCGTGTTCTTCGCGACCAGAAGCTCGCCCTCGACCTTGCGCAGCTCGTGCCGAAGCTCGGTCATCTGCGCCACCGTCATCTTGCGGTACTGCGAAAGCACCACGATCGGCGCCTTCGTGAACTTGCCCGCCAGATCCTCGATGACGACCGCCTTCTCTGACTGATTCATGACCCCTTCCTCTTCTTTGCTCTCGACGATCAGCCGGCGGTCTTGAACTCGTTGGTGTCCAGCGCGATGCCCGGTCCCATCGTCGAGGAGACGGCGGCGCTGCGAACGTACTGGCCCTTGGCGCTGGCCGGCTTGGCACGGATGACGTTGGCGATGACCGCGCGAGCATTCTCGAGCAGCCTCTCGGCCCCGAAGGAGACCTTGCCGACGCCGACCTGCACGATGCCCGCCTTTTCGACGCGGAACTCGACCTGACCGGCCTTGAGCTCGCGCACCACGCGCCCGACGTCCATGGTCACCGTGCCGACCTTGGGATTCGGCATCAGGCCGCGCGGGCCGAGAATCTTTCCGATGCGGCCGACGGCACCCATCATGTCGGGCGTGGCCACGGCGCGGTCGAAGTCGGTCCAGCCTTCGTCGCGGATCTTGTTGACCAGGTCATCGGCTCCCACGAAGTCGGCGCCCGCCTCCTCGGCTTCCTTGGCCTTCTCGCCCTTGGCGAATACGGCCACACGCACGGTCTTGCCGGTGCCGTGCGGCAGGGAGACCGTGCCGCGCACGTTCTGGTCGGCGTGGCGCGGGTCCACGCCCAGTCGCATGGCCAGCTCGACGGTCTCGTCGAACTTGGCGCCCGAGCCGGCCGCCACCAGCCTGAAGGCCTCCTCGATCGTGTACAGCTTGTCGGCCGTGACGGCCTCGGCCGCTTTCCTGTAGCGCTTTCCTCGCTTCATCTGCGTGATCCTCTCGCCGGCGCCGCCGGCCTCAGCCCTCGACCGTGATGCCCATGCTGCGGGCGGTGCCTTCGATGATCTTGACCGCGGCGTCCACGTCGTTGGCATTGAGATCGGCCAGCTTCTGCTCGGCAATCTGCCGCACCTGGCTCTTGGTGACCCTGCCGACCTTGTTCTTGTTGGGCTCGGCCGACCCCTTCTGCAGCCCCGCCGCCTTCATCAGCAGCATCGATGCAGGAGGAGTCTTGGTGACGAACGTGAACGAGCGGTCGGAGTACACGGTGATGATCACCGGCACGATGACGTCGCCCATGGCCTGCGTGGCGGCATTGAACGCCTTGCAGAATTCCATGATGTTCACGCCGCGCTGACCGAGCGCCGGGCCCACGGGCGGGCTCGGGTTGGCCTTGCCGGACGGAATCTGAAGCTTGACCTGATCGACGACCTTCTTCGCCATTTCCCTTGCCGCCTACATCTTCTCGACTTGGACGAGCTCCATCTCCACGGACGTGCTGCGTCCGAAGATGGAGATCGCGACTTTGAGTGTCCCTTTCTCGGGACGGATTTCCTCGACGACGCCGCTGAAGTCCGCGAACGGTCCGTCGATGACCTTGACCTGCTCTCCGACCTCGAAAGAAACCTTGGCCTTGGGCCGCGCCGCTCCTTCCTGCAGCTGCGCCCGCATCTTCCCGACCTCTTCCTCGGGAACCGGCGGGGGATTGGTCGCGCCGCCGACGAACCCCGTGACCTTGGGCGTGCTCGTGACCACGTGCCAGGTCTCGTTGTTCAGCTCCATCTGCACGAGCACGTAGCCAGGAAAGAGGTTGCGCGTGGCCGTGCGCTTCTTGCCCTTGACCAGCTCGACGACCTGTTCGGACGGCACCAGGATGTCGCCGAACTTGTCCTCCTGCCCGAAGGCGTGGATGCGCTCCTCGAGCTGACGCTTCACGCTCTGCTCGTAGCCGGAGTACGTGTGCACCACGTACCACTGCTTCTCCTGCTTCTCGGCAACTGCTTCCGGCATGGCCATCCTCAGAACACGAGCCGCATGGCGAGCGAGATCAGATAGTCGATCATGCCGAGATAAAGCGACACGAAGGCCACGACGACGAGCACGACCCAGGTGAACGCCATCGTCTCCTTGCGCGACGGCCAGTAGACGCGCTTCAGCTCCGCGATCGCCTCGTTGACGAAGTCGCGAGCCTGCTGGAACTTGCCGGGGCCCGAGGCCGCCGGAACGCCGCCCTTGCTGGTCGTGGCCGCCTTGTTCGTGCCCGCGGCGTCGCCGCCCTTGGCCACGCGCGAGCCCGTAGCCTCGCCGCTCACTGCACTGTCTGCGCCGCGCGATTTCATGTGCATTCGACCCTCGGAGAGAGATGGCGGGTCAGCCAGGATTCGAACCTGGAACCCTCGGATTTGGAGTCCGATGCTCTACCAATTAGAGCTACTGACCCTCGGTCCCGCATCGCCTCGTCAGACCTTGCCCTCCTTGTGGAGCGTGTGCACCCGGCAAGCGGGGCAGAACTTCTTGCGCGCGAGCTTCTCGGTCGAAAGCTTCTTGTTGCGGCTGGCCCGGTAGTTCTTGCGCTTACAGGTCTCACAGGCCAGGACGATTTGGTCTCGCATGATCGTCTCTCTCTCGTTGCTATCGCGGCGCCCTACTCGGTGATCTTCACGACCACGCCGGCACCCACGGTGCGGCCGCCTTCGCGGATGGCGAAGCGCAGGCCCTCATCCATGGCGATGGGCGTGATCAGGTTGACCGCGATGTTGATGGTGTCACCCGGCATCACCATCTCGGTGCCCTCGGGCAGCGTGCATACGCCCGTGACGTCGGTGGTGCGGAAGTAGAACTGGGGCCGGTAGCCGTTGAAGAACGGCGTGTGTCGCCCGCCCTCCTCCTTGGTCAGGATGTAGGCTTCGGCCGAGAACTTGGTGTGAGGCGTGATCGAGCCCGGCTTGGCAAGAACCTGCCCGCGCTCGATCTCCTCGCGCTTGGTTCCGCGCAGCAGGCAGCCGACGTTGTCGCCCGCCTCGCCCTCATCCAGAAGCTTGCGGAACATCTCCACGCCCGTGATCGTGGTCTTGGCCGTGGGACGGATGCCCACGATCTCGACCTCGTCGCCGACCTTGATGCGCCCGCGCTCGATGCGGCCGGTGGCAACCGTGCCGCGGCCCGAGATCGAAAAGACGTCCTCGACAGGCATCAGGAAGGGCTTGTCCACCTCGCGCTGAGGCTGGGGAACGTACTCATCGACCGCCGCCATCAGCTCATCGATGCACTTGGTGGCAACCGGATCGGTCGGGTTGTTCAGCGCCTGGATGGCCGATCCCTTCACGATCGGGATCTCGTCGCCGGGGAACTCGTACTTGGACAGGAGCTCGCGCACTTCCAGCTCCACCAGCTCCAGAAGCTCGGGGTCGTCGACCAGGTCGGCCTTGTTCAGGAACACCACGATGCGCGGAACGCCGACCTGGCGGGCAAGCAGGATGTGCTCGCGGGTCTGGGGCATGGGGCCGTCGGCCGCCGAAACCACCAGGATGGCCCCGTCCATCTGGGCGGCGCCGGTGATCATGTTCTTGACGTAGTCGGCGTGGCCGGGGCAGTCCACGTGCGCGTAGTGGCGGTTGGCCGTCTCGTACTCGACGTGCGCCGTGGCGATGGTGATGCCGCGCTCGCGCTCCTCGGGAGCCTTGTCGATGTCCTCGAAGGCCACGTAGCTGCCGAACCCCTTCTTCGACTGCACCAGCGTGATCGCCGCCGTCAGCGTGGTCTTGCCGTGGTCGACGTGGCCGATCGTGCCCACGTTGACGTGCGGTTTGGTGCGCTTGAATTGCTCCTTGGCCATTGCTTCTCCGAACTCCCTTGCGGTCCAGTACCTCTTGTTCTGGAGCCCACGACCGGACTTGAACCGGTGACCTCGTCCTTACCAAGGACGTGCTCTACCGACTGAGCTACGTGGGCTTCTGCCTGGTTCTATCGTCGTGTAACGCGCGCCCTTCTCACTGCAGAAAGCGGGAGACGAGAATCGAACTCGCGACCCTCAGCTTGGAAGGCTGATGCTCTAACCATCTGAGCTACTCCCGCGTAAAACCTTCGGTTCGAGCAGCCCTTCCTCGTGTTCGCGCATCCGTTCGAAGCTCGGTCCAGGACATGGAGATGGTGGAGAGGGGAGGATTCGAACCTCCGTAGGCGTTCGCCGGCAGATTTACAGTCTGCTCCCTTTGGCCACTCGGGTACCTCTCCCCGAACCCAGATCATCTCCCGTACATCTGAAAGCCGATGGCCAGACTCGAACTGGCAACCTACTGATTACAAATCAGTTGCTCTGCCAGTTGAGCTACATCGGCACTCGTTGTTCCTAGCTTCGAAACCGGGCGCGCACATTCCGAGAAGGTGGTCGCTCGACCGATCCCGCCGGCCCGATCCCGCGCCGCAGTGTTGCTACGCCGGTGTCTTCGTGCCGTGTCGGGACCAAACGCAAACGCGAGTGGCTATCAACCATTACGCACGGTGTCAACCTGACTTGCCGCCCCTCGAAGACGAAAAAAGTCGCTGGTCGAGCAGCCGGTAGATGGCCAGCGCCGCGGCCACCGACGCGTTGAGCGACTCCACCCGTCCGCGCATCGGCAGGCGCACCAGCTCGTCGCAGTTCTCGGCCACCAGGCGGTGCATTCCCTCGCCCTCCCCGCCCACGACCAGGCCGACTCTGTCGCCAAGCCGCGGGTCCTCGGCGCTGCCGCGCGGCAGCGCGGCCGACGCCGAGGCGGCCAGGCCCAGAAGGAAAAAGCCGGCCTCGCGCGCGCTCTGCATGGCCCGGACCAGGTTCGTGACGCGTGCCACGGGCAGATAGATGGCCGCGCCGGCCGACACGCGCATGACCGTGGCCGTGACGTGGGCCGCGCGCCGCTCGGGCAACACGACCCCGATGGCGCCGGCGGCCTCGGCCGTGCGCAGGATGGCACCGAGGTTGTGCGGGTCGGCGATCGAATCGAGGAACACGAGCAGGCCCTGCCGGGCCAGGAGGTCGTCGAGATCCGCGTAGGCGTAGCCGACCTCGGCGGCGATGCCCTGGCATCGAGCGCCGGCCAGACGATCGCATTCTCCCGCTCCCATCGTCGAGACCGGTATGCCGCTTTCGCGTGCCTGGTGCGCCAGGGCGTGCGCCCGGCGCGGCGCCGGCTCCTCCAGAAAGACCCGGAAGACCCTGGCGACGCTCGAGGCGCCCCTGGCCGACAGCGCGGCTTCGACCGCGTTAGGACCGGCAACGGCGATGCGGGAGCCGTCGTCGCCGGAGTGCGAAGGACCGCGGCGCGCGCCGCTGCGGTTGCGTTCACGACGAGGCATGAGGGCCGCTGCTATAGCGTACGAGGTCGCACGTACCAACGTACCCGCCCGATCGCCGGCGCCGCCGTGGCCGCGAGCCGCGGACTTGCGGAGGCCTGCGCCGCCGCAGACGCAGCGGACGCCGGCGCCGCGAGGCCGCGCGGGCGCTGGCCTGTGCGTCGCTGCGCGCTTTGTGCGGGGGGATGCTCGTGTACGCTCGCGCTCCGTGGGCCGTACGCTGCGCAGATACCTCCTCGGCGAGATCGGCACAGCATTCCTTGCCGGCATCCTCATCTTCTCCTTCGTGCTGTTCGCCGCGCGGGTCGTCGACCTGATCGAGATGATCGTGGCGCGTGGAGTGCCGGGAAGCCTGGTGCTGCGGCTGCTCGTCTGCATCGTGCCGACCTTTCTCGAAGCCACGCTGCCGATGTCGTTCCTGCTCGGCGTCGTCGTTGCCTTCGGTCGCCTCGGCGCCGACTGCGAGCTGGTGGCGCTGCGAGCGGCGGGCATCTCGCTCTACGACATGCTGCGGCCGGTGCTGGCCTTGTCGCTGGCGGTGGCTGCCGCGACGCTCGCGCTGGCGATGACGGCACGCCCGTGGGGACACCGCGAGCTCGAGCGCACCGTCTTCGAGATCGCCAAGACGCGCGCCACCGCCGCCTTGCGGCCGCGCTTCTTCAACACGGATTTCGAGCGCATGGTCGTCTACGTCGATCGTGTCGACGGCAGCACCGGCACCATCTCCGGCGTCATGCTGGCCGACGAGCGCACGCCCGACAGCCGCACCACCGTCTTCGCTCAAGCTGGCCGCGTCGGCGCCAACGAGCACAACGGCTCGCTCTTCCTGCAGCTGCTCGACGGCACCAGCGTCGTCGCTCACGAGAACGCCAACGACTACGACGTCACCGACTTCCGCTCGCTCGAGGTGCAGCTGGAGCTTCGCACCGTGACCGGCGGCAACGCGGCGAGCGACGAGCCCGGCAGCATGAGCTGGGAAGAGCTGATGGCCGAGCGGCGCGGCGGCGATCGCCGGCGCGCCGTCGATGCGGGCATCGAGATTCATCGCCGGTTCGCGCTCTCGTCCGTTCCCGTCGTCCTGGCACTGATCGGCGCCGCACTCGGCGCGCAGCCGACGCGCTCGGCGCGCGGACGCGGAGCGGCGGTCAGCGTCGTCGTCATCCTGGTCTACTATGCGCTGCTGAGCATGGCGGTGGCAGCCTCTCGCGCCGGCGCGATGCCGCCGGCGCTGGCGATGTGGCTGCCCAACGCGGCGATGGCGGCGGCCGGCCTGTGGATGCTCCTGCGTGCGGCGCGTGACCGCCTGATCCTGCCGCGCCTTTCGCTGCGCCGCGCGCAGCCCGCGTCGAGCGGTCTCTGATGTCGATCCTGTCGCGCTACCTCATCCTTCAGTACCTGCGGGTGTTCGTCCTCGGCATGGCGGCGGCGTGCGGCCTCTACCTGATCATCGACGTCTTCGATCGCGTCGGCGAGGTCGTACCGTTCGCGCCCTCCTGGTCGCGCGTGGTGCTCTACTTCCTGGCCAAGCTGCCGAAGATCCTCTACGACATCTTCCCCGCAGCCAGCCTGCTCGCCGCGCTGCTGTCGCTGGCGCTGCTGACGCGCAATCGCGAGATCCTCGCGCTCAAGGCCTGCGGTCTGAGCTCCTGGCAGCTGGCTCTTCCGATCCTGGCGGTCTCGGCGGTTCTGAGTATCGCCGCGTTGTTCTGGAACGAGAACGTGGTGCCGGTGGCGGCGTCACGCTCACGCTGGATCTGGGACGTGGAGCTCAAGCAGAAGGCGTACCGGGGAGTCTTCGACAGCGCCTCGATCTGGTATCAGAGCGATCGCGGCTTCGTGCACATCCGACGCTACGATGCCGGCAAGCGCGAGATCTCCGGCCTGACCATCTACGAATCGGATGCCGCCTTTCGTCTCCATCGCATCATCGACGTCGGATCCATGCGCTGGCACGACGGTCGCTGGCAGGGCGCGGCCGGCGTGGTCAAGGATCTGCTCTCGCCCGGCAACGTCCAGGTGCGGCCGCTGACTGCGGGCGAATTCGAGCTGCACGAAGATCCCGACAACCTGGCCGCGCGCAAGCGGCGCTCCGAAGAGTTCAGCTTCCGCCAGCTCCGCGAGCAGATCGCGCAGCTTCAGGCGCGCGGATTGGGCGCCGACGAGTTCCTGGTGGATCTGCATCACAAGCTCGCATGGCCGTTCGCGGGTCTGGTGGTGACGCTGATGGGCCTTCCGCTGGCGTTGCGCAGCGGGCCGCGCAGCGGCGTTGCCTCCAGTCTGGGGCTCGGCCTCGTCATCGGCTTCGCCTACTGGATCCTGACCGGCCTGGCTCTTTCCGCCGGACGCACCGGAGCGATGTCGCCAGTGGTCGCGGCCTGGATCGCCAACGCGGTGTTCGGCGTCATCGCCGCCTTCCTCTACATCGGTCGCGATGCTTGAAGCGGCGGCGAGGCGGCGGCCGCGCACGCCGCGCTTGGCCGTCGACGCCCTCCTCGGCTACATCTCGTGCATGCGTCGCGCCGTCGAGGAATGGCTCCAGGCGATCTCGGATCACGGCTACGTCGTGCTCCCCGAGGTGCTGTCGGCAGGCGAGATCGCGCAGATCCGACGGCAGCTCGCGCCGCACCTGAGCGACGACGACATCGGCCGCAACAACTTCGAAGGCCATCTGACGCAGCGGGTCTACAGCCTGGTCGGCGTCGGCCCGGCCCTGGAGGCGCTTGCGGAGCACGCCGCGATCATGGCGCTTTGCGAGGCGCTGCTGGAGCCGAACTTCCTGCTGACCGCCTCACAGGCGATCCGCATCCTGCCGGGCGAAACCTCCCAGCCTCTGCACACCGACGATGCCTTCTACCGCATCGCCCGCCCGCGAAAGGCGATCAGCGTCAGCACGATCTGGGCGATCGATGCCTTCACCGAGGAGAACGGCGGCACGCAGATCATTCCCGGCAGCCATCGCTGGAGCGATGAAGAGGTCGGCGATCTGCTGGCCCGCATCGACTTCCAGACGCGCACCGGCGGCAAGCCGGTGGAACCGGAGCTGCCCGAGGCCGTGCAGCGGCAGCTCATGCCGGTGACGATGCCGCCGGGGTCGGTCGTCGTCTTCCTCGGCACGCTCGTCCATCGCGGCGGCGCGAACCGCAGCCGGGAGCCGCGTCTGGCGCTGTCGAACCAGTACTGCGAGCCGTGGGCACGCCCGCAGGAGAACTACTTCCTGTCGATCTCGCCGCAGCGAGCGCGCGCGATGTCGGAGCGTGTGCAGAGCCTGCTCGGCTACAGCATCCATCCACCGTTCATGGGGCACGCGCTCGGGCAGCACCCTCGAAAGATGCTCGAGGACGGAGCGCAGCGGCGCTGATCGTGGCGCGCCAGTGGCGGCAGGCGCCGCGTCCGTGCGTTGCTGCCAAGCGGAAGCGCCTGGGTGCAGTGCCGCCGGTCGCGGGCATCAAGGGATAGTCCGAGCAGGCGCGGCGCATTGCTCGCCGCGGCGAAACCAGGCGACGGACCCACACGTGAGGGGATTGCGCTCGCTTCTCGAATGACGATCGCCGGCGCCGCGTCCCTACGGGATGCGCGTGTGCCACGGCGCAGGCGCAAGCGGGACCAGAGCAGAGGATCCGGCCAATGAGAAAAAGACGATTATTCCTGTCCGCCCTGGCACTGGCTACGGCTTGCACGCTCGGTGCGACCGCACCCGCGCCGGCCGAAGTTCGTGTAGGCGTCGGCATCAGCGTGCCGCTGCCGCCGCCGATCGTGCTTTCGGCACCGCCGAGCCTGGTCGTGTTTCCAGGCACCTACGTCTACGCGGTTCCGGACTACGGCGTCGATCTGTTCTTCGTGGATGGCTGGTGGTGGCGCCCATGGCAGGGTCGCTGGTACCGCTCGCGCTACTACGATCGCGACTGGGGCTACTACTCGGGAGTTCCCACCTTCTACACGACCATCGGCAGCAACTGGCGCGATGAGTACCGCAGCCGTCGCTGGCGCGGTCGACCGTGGAACTATGAAAGGCTGTCCTACGACAGCGTGCGCAGCAACTGGGACGACTGGAAGCGCCAGCGCCGCTGGGAAACCGGCAGCGTGGGCGGCCGCGGCGCCGGCGGCAGCGTGCGAACGCAGGAGCTGCGCGAGCGCGGCGGAAGCGTTCGCGGCCAGGAGCGGGGACGCCGCGGCAGCATCCGCACGCAGGACATGCGCGAGCGCGACGGCGGCTCCAGCCGCTCCATCCGCTCCTCGACGCCTCCGAGCCGCGGCAAGAGCTCGGTGCGCACGGCGCCTTCCTCGCGCGGCGCGCGCGAAATTCGCGGCGGCGGCTCCGGCCGCTCCGCGCCGCAGGTTCAGCGCTCCAGTGGCCGATCGGGCCGTCCCAGCGGGAACATTCAGCGATCCAGCGGCGGCGGCGCGCGCATGCAAGGCTCCCGCGGCGGTGGCGGCGGTGGCGGCGGCCGTGCCAGTGGCGGCGGCAAGGGCGGCGGGGGACATGGCGGCGGGCACGGACGTCGCTAGAGCCGCGACGTCCGCGGCCTCACCGCACGGACATCGCTTCAGCGAGACGCTGCATCGGATCCGAGAGCGCGCCCGGCACGGCGCGCTCTCGGTCCATGATCTTCTCGAAATTTCCGGACCGCAGGGACACGCCTTTCTGGCGGTGTTCCTCATGCTGCCCTTCCTCCAACCGATTCCGCTGCCCGGCATATCGACGGTGCTGGGCCTCGTCGTGGCGATGCTCGGCGTGTTCGCGGCTCTCGACCGTGCGCCGTGGGTGCCGCGGCGGCTGGCGCGCGTGACCATCGATCCACGCACCATCGACCGCATCTGCAGTGCGCTGGAGCGGCTGCTGGCGCGCCTGGAGCGGTTCATCCGGCCGCGCGCCCGGGACATGCTGGCGATGCGCGGGCTGCGCTACTTCAACGCCGTGCTGTGGGTGCTGCACGCGCTGGTGTTCTCGCTGCCACTGCCCATCCCGTTCACCAACAGCCTGCCGGCCATCGTCGTGATGCTTCTTGCGGTGGGGACGATGGAAGACGACATCGCCGTGATCGCCCTCGCCTACGTCGGCGTGCTGGTCAACGTCGCGTTCTTCGCCAGCATCGTCGTGCTGCCGATGCTGGGCTGGAGAATGATGGCGAGCTGACGTCTCTGCGTGGACGCGAGGCGTGCTCTACGGAAGCGCCGGCAGCAGGTCGAGGCCGCTCGTCTCGGGCGCGCCGATCATGCAGTTCATGTTCTGCACGGCCTGCCCCGCCGCCCCCTTGCCGAGGTTGTCGATGGCCGTCAGCACCACCACGCGCCCGCTGTCGGGCTCTCGCAGCCAGGCGATCTCGATCATGTTGGTGCCGCGCACCGCGCGCGGCTCGGGCATCGCGCCGCCTTCGAGCAGGCGCACGAACGGCTCGCCGTCGTAGCGACGGTGCAGGAGCTCGCCGACGTCGACGTCCTCAGGAATGTCGAGATACATCGTCGTCTGCAGGCCGCGCGCGACCGGCAGCAGATGCGGAGAGAACACGACCTGTCGCTTCTCGCCGGCATGAGCCGACAGCTGGCTGGCGATCTCCGGCTGATGGCGATGCCTGCCCACCGAATACGGCCGGATGTTCTCCGTGACCTCGGCGAAAAGCTGGTCGACCTTGGCGCCGCGGCCCGCGCCGCTGGTTCCCGACTTGGAATCGACGAACACAGGGCCGCGAATGTGCGCGGCCAGCGGGATCAGGCCCATCAGCGCGCCGGTGGGATAGCAGCCGGGATTAGCGACCAGGCGCGCGCCGGCGACCTGCTCGCGTGCGAACTCGGTCAGCCCGTACACCGCCTCTCGCGCCAGCTGCGGCTCCCCATGCTGGCCGTACCACTTCGTGTACAGCTCGACGTCCTGGAAGCGGAAGTCGGCGCCGACGTCGACGACGCGCACGCCGCGGTCGACGAGCGCCGCCACCACGGGCGTGGAGGCGCCGTGCGGCAGCGCCGTGAACGCGATGTCGGCACGCGGCGCGATGGCGGCGGCGTCAACCGCCTCCAGGCTGAGGCCCGTGAACGCGAGCGTGCGGTGCACGCTGCCGAGCGCGGCGCCGGCGGCCTGCTCGGAGGTGACGACGGTCAGCTGGACGTTGGGATGACGCGATAGCAGGCGGACGAGCTCGGCTCCCGAGTAGCCCGTCGCACCGACGACGGCCACTCGGATGAGCGTGGCGCCCGCCATCGGACTATCGCTTGGAGTACTGCGGACGCTTGCGCGCCTTGTGACGGCCGTACTTCTTGCGCTCGACCACTCGGGAGTCGCGCGTCATGAAGCCCGCCTTCTTCAGTGCCGGCCGCAGCTCGGGCTCCGAGCCCGCCAGCGCGCGGCTGATGCCGTGCCGAACCGCGCTGGCCTGCGCCGAGATGCCGCCGCCCCGGACCTTGACGACGACGTCGTAGCCGGACGGCCGCCCAACCACCTCGAACGGCTGGGCGATGATCATCCGCGAGGTTGGACGCGGAAAGTAGTCGTCGATCTCGCGTTCGTTGATCGTGATCTTGCCTAGACCCGGCTTGAGCCAGATGCGGGCGATTGCCGTCTTGCGCTTACCGGTTGCGAGCGTGGGCTGAGGTCCTGCTGCCATCTTGTTTTCCGTTTCGTTGCTGCTCAGACGCTGAGCTGCGCAGGCGTCTGGGCGACATGCGGGTGTTCGCTGCCGGTGTAGATCTTGAGCTTCTTGGCGAGCTGGCGGCCCAGGCGGTTGCGCGGCAGCATGCCGGTTACGGCCTTGCGGATGACTTCCTCCGGGCGGGTGGCCAGGATCTCGCCGGCGGTGCGCTCGCGGATGCCGCCGGGATAGCCCGAGTAGCTGTAATAGATCTTGCCTTCGGCCTTGTTGCCCGTCAGCCGCACCTTGTCGGCGTTGATGACGACGACGAAGTCGCCGCAATCGACATGGGGCGTGAACGCCGGGTTGTGCTTGCCGCGCAGGACGGCGGCCACGCGCGTGGCCAGGCGCCCGAGCACCTGCTCGTTGGCGTCGACCACGTACCACTTGCGGGCCGCGCGCGCGGCTTCGACGGACAGGCTCTTGGTGACCTTCTGCATGCTTCCTCTCGGGCGCGCCACCGGATGTCAGGGAGAATGGCGGGGCCGACGAGACTCGAACTCGCGACCTCTGGCGTGACAGGCCAGCGTTCTAACCGACTGAACTACGACCCCGTTCCTTCCTGCGCAGGTCCGCGACCAGCGCATGTTCGGCCTCCCTTGGAGGCCGTGGCAAACGACCGAGCCCGGCTACCTAACAGCAAAGGAGGACACGGGCAAATCTTGCCACCCAACGCTCGCCTCGGAGGCGCCTCTGTCGTAGGGAGTGCCGCATGAGCACCAGGGGTACGGGTCAAGGAGGGACGCTGCAGCGCACGCTGGAGGTGTTCCAGGTTCTGGGTGACGTCGGATTGCTGTGGCCGCCGGTCCTCATGGGCCTCGGCAAGGCGATGGGCAAATGGGGCTCGACCGTTGCCGGCGGCGTGGCGGCCTCGGCCGCCCGGCGGCCCAACGACGTGGGCCTGGTCGACGAGGTCGGCGCGCCGCTGACGTTCGGCGAGATCGACCGGCGCAGCAACTCGATCGCGCGCGGTCTGATGGCGGCGGGCGTCCGATGCGGCGATGGAGTGGGCCTGTTCGCGCGCAACCATCGCGGCTTCGTCGAGGCCATGATCGCGCTGAACAAGATCGGCGCCAACACGATGCTGCTCAACACCGGCTTTGCGGCGCCGCAGCTGAGCGAGGTGCTCGAGCGCGAGCAGTCGCAGATCGTCCTGTACGATGAGGAGTTCGAGCCGATCGTCAGCGCCGGCGCCGGCAACCGCAAGCGTTTCGTCACGCTGGCGGAGGGAACCAGCCCGTACCCGACGCTCGAGGAGCTGACGCGAACTCACGATTCCTCGGAGCTGCCGGCACCCGCGAAGCATGGCCGCACCACCATCCTGACCTCGGGCACCACCGGCACGCCCAAAGGCGCGCAGCGACCGCCGCGGCGGACGAGCCTGGATACGCTCGTCGGCCTTCTCGGTCGTATGCCGCTGCGCATGGAAGAGAAGAGCTTCATCGCCGCGCCGACGTTCCATTCCTGGGGCGGCGCGCACCTGATGCTGTCGTCGATCCTGTCGTGCACGGTGATCCTGCGGCGCCGCTTCGATCCGGAAGACACGCTTCGGACCATTCACGAGCACCGTCCCGATGTGCTCGCGGTCGTGCCCGTGATGCTGCAGCGGATCCTGGCGCTGCCGCCGGAGGTGATCCGCAAGTACAACACGCGCTCTCTTCGTGTGGTGGCGGCGAGCGGCTCGGCACTGCCGGGCGAGCTGGCGCTGCGATGGATGGATACGTTCGGCGACAATCTCTACAACTTCTACGGATCCACCGAGGTCGCGCAGGCGACTATCGCCATGCCCGACGAGCTTCGCTCGGCGCCGGGCACCGCCGGCCGCGCGCCGCGCGGCACCATCGTCAAGCTGTTCGACGCCGAGGGGCGCGAGGTCGTGGGCCCCAACAAGACCGGCCGAATCTTCGTCGGCAACGACAATCAGTTCGAGGGCTACACCGGCGGCGGCAACAAGGAGGTCATCCAGGGCCTCATGTCCTCGGGCGACGTCGGGCGTTTCGACGAGAACGGATTGCTGTTCGTCGAGGGCCGCGACGACGACATGATCATCTCCGGAGGCGAGAACGTCTTCCCGCGCGAGGTCGAGGATCTGCTTTGCGATCATCCGGCGGTGCACGAGGCCGCCGTGCTCGGCGTGCCCGACCAGGAATTCGGCCAGCGCCTGAAGGCGTTCGTCGTGCTGCGCAACGGCAACAACGTCAGCGCCGAGGACCTCAAGCAGTACGTGCGCGACCATCTGGCGCGCTACAAGATCCCGCGAGAGATCGTGTTCCTGCCCGAGCTGCCGCGCAATCCCACGGGAAAGGTGCTCAAGCGCGTGCTGCGCGAGCAGGCTTGAGGTCCCCATCACGCGCGTGCTGCGCGAGCAGGCCTGACGACCGACATCACCCGCGCGCAGTAGCGAGCCGGTCCTGGTGTTTTGCGCGAAGCCGCTGCACGAGCACGCCGAGCCGCACCAGGCCGAGCGAGGATCTTCCCGATCGTCCGTCGCACGATTCCGACATGACCGTGCAGTCATGACTTCGCCGTCAACGAACGCACCGCGGCGGTCGAGCCTGGACGTCGGGTCCGCTATGTACACACGCGCCGCCACGGTGGCGGTGTCATGCAGGCCGCGCTCGACCACGCCCGTTCGCTTCTGCAATCCGTCTTCGGATTCGCCGACTTCCGTCCCGGACAGGAGGAGGTCGTCGAGGCCGTGCTCGGGGGCGCCGACGTCCTGGCCGTCATGCCCACCGGCAGCGGCAAGTCGCTCTGCTACCAGCTTCCGGCGCTGCTCCGCGACGGCCTGACCGTGGTGGTCTCCCCGCTGATCGCGCTGATGCGCGACCAGGTCGGCCAGCTCCGAGAGTACGGAATCGCGGCGGCGGCGTGGAACTCCTCCAACGGCCTGCAGGAGAACCGGCGCATCGAGCAGGCGCTGCGCGAGAAGTCGCTGCGCCTGCTCTACGTGGCGCCCGAGCGCCTGGTACGCGACGAGACGGTGCGGGCGTTGCGCGAGGCCGGGGCGGCGCTGCTGGCCATCGACGAGGCGCACTGCGTCTCGCAGTGGGGCCATGACTTCCGGCCCGAGTACCTGACGCTCGGCACGGTGCGCGAGCAGCTCGGCGGCGTGCAGGTGATCGCGCTGACCGCCACGGCCGATGCGCCAACGCGCGCCGACATCGAGCAGAAGCTGTTTGGAGCGCCGCCGAGGACTTTCGTACGCTCCTTCGACCGGCCCAACCTGCGCCTGGCGATGCGGCCCAAGGACAACGCGCGCCGCCAGATCGTCGCGTTCGCCGGCGAGCACGCCGGCGCCAGCGGCATCGTCTACTGCGCCTCGCGCCGGCGGACCGAGGAGCTGGCGGAGCAGCTCGCGGCCGAAGGGGTGCGGGCGCTGCCGTACCACGCCGGCCTGGATCAGGAGCTGCGCAGCCGCAACCAGGACATCTTCCTGCAGGAGGACGGCGTGGTCATGGTGGCGACGATCGCCTTCGGCATGGGCATCGACAAGCCCGACGTGCGCTTCGTGTGCCATGCCGACCTGCCCGCCAACATCGAAGGCTACTACCAGGAGATCGGACGAGCCGGCCGCGACGGCCTGCCGGCCGACACGCTGACGCTCTACGGCCTCGACGACATGCGGCTGCGGCGCGCGCAGATCGAGCAGGGCGAGGCATCGGACGAGCGCAAGCGCATCGAACGCCAGCGCTTCAACGCGCTGGTGGCGCTGTGCGAGGCGCCGCGCTGCCGGCGCCAGACGCTGCTCGCGTACTTCGGCGAGCCGTCGGCGACGTGCGGGAACTGCGACCTGTGCATCGGCGGCGTGGAGCTGTTCGACGGGACCATCGAGGCGCAGAAAGCGATGTCGGCCGCGCTGCGCACGGGCGAGCGGTTCGGCAGCGAGCATCTCATCGCGATCCTGACGGGCAACGCCACCGATGCGATTCGCCGGTGGAGCCACGACTCTCTTCCGACGTTTGGCGTGGGCGCCGACCGCAGCGCGAACGAGTGGCGCGCGATCTTTCGCCAGCTCTACGCGCTGGGCGTCCTCTCGCTGGACATCCTCGAGCACGGGCGCTGGACGGTGACCGAATTCGGGCGGCGCGTGCTGCGCGGGCAGGAGAAGGTCGAGCTGCGGCGCGACGTGCTCGTCCCGCGGCCATCACGCGCCGACAAGAAGGCCAGAGGCAAGGCGGCGCCTCCCCTGCTGCAATCGTGCGACACGATTCTGTTCGACGCGCTCAAGGTGCTGCGCCTGGACCTGGCCAAGGCGCGCGGCCTGCCTGCCTACGCCGTGTTCGCGGACCGTACGCTCATCGAGATGGCGGCGGCACGACCGCGGACGCTGCAGGAGATGCGCGGCGTGCACGGCGTCGGCGATGCGAAGCTGGAAAAGTACGGCACCGCCTTCCTCGAGGTCGTGCAGCAGCACGCACAGTCTCCGCGGTGACGAAGGTGGGCGGTGACGGGATCGAACCCGAGTCGGCGCGCGGCGAGTTCGACGGTCGCCTCATGGCCGCGCCGGCGATGGGACGTGGGCGGTGACGGGATCGAACCGCCGACCCGCGGCGTGTAAAACCGCTGCTCTACCAGCTGAGCTAACCGCCCGAAACGAAGCGAGCCGGCTGCTTTGGTGGGCCGGCTCGTTATCTAAGCATCAATGCGTGTAGAGTCGAAGAATGGGGTCTGGCACTTTTCCGCAAAGCCGGAAAAGGTGCCAGACCCCTGCGGATCAGTGAGTGACCACGTCTCCCGGAGCGGGCGTTTCGCCGGCCGGCGCCGGGGGCGCCTGCTGCTGCGTGAGCTCCACTTCCATCGGCAGCGCGCCGAGGTCGCGCGGCCGTGTCATCAGGAAGACCGACTTGCGGCTTTCGGGCAACAGCAGCGCGCCGTCGAGGACCTCGTCCATGTGCTCGACCGACTTGATCTCCAGCGCGCGCAGGATCGTCGTCGGCAGCTCCTGGATGTCCTTGGTATTCTCGGCGGGGATGATCACCTTCTTGATGCCGGCGCGGTGCGCCGCCATCAGCTTCTCCTTGAGACCGCCGATCGGCAGCACGCGCCCGCGCAGCGTGATCTCGCCGGTCATCGCCACGTCATGCCGCACCGGCATGCGCGTCAACGCCGAGACGAGCGACGTCGCCAGCGTGATGCCCGCCGACGGGCCGTCCTTCGGGATGGCCCCCTCGGGAACGTGGATGTGCACGTCGATCGACTGGTAGAAGTCGGGCCGGAAGCCGAGCTCCATGGCGCGCGAGCGCACGTAGCTCATCGCGGCCTGCGCGGACTCCTGCATGACCTCGCCGAGCTGGCCGGTGATGGTCAGCTTGCCCTTGCCCGGCAGCACGGTGACCTCGGTGTTGAGCAGCTCGCCGCCCATCTCGGTCCAGGCAAGGCCGGTGGCGATGCCCACCATCGACTCGTCCTCGGTGCGGCCGTAGCGGTACTTGGGCGCCCCCAGGTACTTCTCGATGGCCTTGGCCCCGATGTTGACGATCTTGGGATTCTCGGTGCTGGCGACCTTGACCGCGACCTTGCGGCAGACCGCCGCGATCTCGCGCTCCAGGTTACGGACGCCCGCCTCCTTGGTGTAGCGGCGGATGATCATCAGCAGCGCCGCATCGGCGAAGACGAGCTGGTTCTCGTCCAGGCCATTGGCCTCGCGCTGCTTGGGCACGAGGAACTCGCGCGCGATGTTGAGCTTCTCCAGCTCGGTGTAGCCGGGGATGCGGATGATCTCCATGCGGTCCTGCAGCGGCCGCGGTATGCGGTCGAGCATGTTCGCCGTGGTCACGAACATCACCTTGGACAGGTCGTAGTCGACGTCCAGGTAGTGGTCGTTGAACGAGGTGTTCTGCTCTGGATCGAGCACCTCGAGCATCGCCGAGGCGGGATCGCCGCGGAAGTCGGTCGACATCTTGTCGACCTCGTCCAGCAGGAAGACGGGATTGCCCTTGCCGGCCTTCTTCAGGCCCTGAATGATCTTGCCGGGAAGCGCGCCGATGTAGGTGCGCCGGTGGCCGCGGATCTCGGCCTCGTCGCGCACGCCGCCGAGCGAGACGCGCACGAACTGGCGCCCGGTGGCGCGCGAGATCGAGCGGCCGAGCGAGGTCTTGCCGACGCCTGGAGGTCCGACCAGGCAAAGGATCGGGCCCTTGATCGAGCCGACCAGCTTGGTCACGGCCAGATATTCGAGGATGCGCTCCTTGACCTTCTCCAGGCCGTAGTGGTCCTCGTCGAGGACGCGGCGCGCTTCCTTGATGTCGATGCGGTCTTCCGAGTAGTCGCCCCAGGGCAGCGCCAGCATCCAGTCGATGTAGTTTCGCACCACGGTGGCCTCGGCCGACATGGGCGACATCATCTTGAGCTTCTTGATCTCCTTCTCGGTCTTCTCGCGTGCCTCTTCGGGCATCTTAAGCTTGGCGAGGCGCTCCTCGAGCTCCTGGATCTCGTTCTTGAACTCGTCCTTCTCGCCGAGCTCCTTCTGGATCGCCCGCATCTGCTCGTTGAGGTAGTACTCCTTCTGCGTCTTCTCCATCTGCTTCTTGACGCGGGAGCGGATGCGCTTTTCGACCTCGAGGATCTCCATCTCCGAACGCATGAAGCCGAGCACCTTCTCCAGGCGCTCGGAGACGTCGAACGTCTCGAGCAGATCCTGCTTGTCCTCGAGCTTCACGGTCAGATGCGAGACGACCGTGTCCGCAAGACGTGACGGGTCCTCGATCGAGTTCACCGTCATCACCATCTCGGGCGGAATCTTCTTGTTGGCGCGAACGTAGGCCTCGAACGTCGAGTTGACGCTGCGCACCAGGGCCTCCAGCTCGGGGCCGGTGGCGGTGTTCTCATCGATGGACTCGATGTGCACCGAGAAGAAGCGCTCCTCCTGGGCGAAGCTGGTCACGCGCGCGCGATACTTGCCTTCCACCAGCACCTTGACCGTGCCGTCGGGCAGGCGAAGCAGCTGAACGACCTGACCGAGCGTGCCGACGGCATGGATGTCGGCCTCGGTCGGATCGTTCGTCTTGGCCTCCTTCTGGGCGGCCAGGAGGATGGCGTGGTCTCCGGCCATCGCTGCCTCGAGGGCGGCGATGGACTTCTGCCGGCCCACGAACAGGGGCACGACCATGTGCGGAAAGACGATGATGTCGCGCAGCGGCAGCAGCGGAATGGCGGCAGACTTCTTGTTCTCGCCTTCCCCTTCGCCTCCCGACCTCGGGTTGCGGAAGATCATCGGCTCTCTCTCTTTACTGCTCATTGGAATTCCTTCCCCTCTCTCCTGCCCCCACCAGGGCCACCATCCTCTCCTGCGGCGAACGACAGTTTTCGCGGCAGCAGCTAGCTCGCGCGGGTCGCACTGGCATAGACGATGATGGGGTTGTCCTTGCGCTCGACGACCTCTTCGGAGATCACGACTTCCTCGATCTCCGACTGCGAAGGAACATCATACATCACTTCCAGCATGATCTCTTCCATGATGGCGCGCAGGCCGCGAGCCCCCGACTTGCGCCGGAAAGCCTCGCGCGCGATCGCGCGCAGCGCCCCCTCGGTGAACTTCAGGCGCACATTCTCCATCTCGAAGAGCTTCTGGTACTGCTTGGTGAGCGCGTTCTTGGGCTCCTTGAGGATGCGCACGAGCGAGTCCTCGTCAAGGTCGTGCAGGGTCGCGATCACCGGCACGCGGCCGACGAACTCCGGAATCATGCCGAACTTCAGCATGTCCTCCGTCTGGACCTCGGTCAGCACGGTGACCCCGTCGGCGTCGCGCTTGGCGCGGATGTCGGCGCCAAAGCCCATCCCCTTCATGCCGATGCGGCGCCGGATGATGTCGTCGAGTCCGACGAAGGCACCGCCGCAGATGAACAGGATGTTGGTCGTGTCGACCTGCAGGAATTCCTGCTGCGGATGCTTGCGGCCGCCCTTGGGCGGAACGCTCGCGGTCGTTCCTTCGATGATCTTGAGCAGCGCCTGCTGCACGCCTTCGCCCGAGACGTCGCGCGTGATCGACGGGTTGTCGCCCTTGCGCGCGATCTTGTCGATCTCGTCGATGTAGACGATGCCGCGCTGGCACTTCTCGACGTCATAATCCGCGTTCTGCAGCAGCGACAGGATGATGTTCTCGACGTCCTCGCCGACGTAGCCGGCCTCGGTCAGGCTGGTGGCGTCGGCGATCGCGAACGGCACCTGGAGGAACCGCGCAAGCGTCTGTGCCAGCAGCGTCTTGCCTGACCCGGTCGGGCCGATGAGAAGGATGTTGGACTTCTGCAGCTCGACGTCGCCGGTCACCATCGAGGAGTCGATGCGCTTGTAATGATTGTGGACGGCGACGGCCAGGACCTTCTTGGCACGCTCCTGCCCGACCACGTACTGATCCAGGACCTTCTTGATGTCGGAAGGCTTGGGCACCGAGGAGACGGCGCTGATCGCTTCTTCCTGATCGCACTCCTCGGCGATGATGTCGTTGCAGAGGTCGATGCACTCGTCGCAGATGTACACCGTCGGACCGGCAATGAGCTTGCGCACCTCTTCCTGTCCCTTCCCACAGAAGGAACACACCAGATCCTTGGTCTTGTCGTCTCCCTGTTTGCGCATCTCTGGCTCCGGACCCTTATGCGGCCGTCGGCCGGCTCGTGATCACCTGATCGACGATGCCGAACAACTTCGCCTCCTCCCCCGTCATGAACCGATCCCGGTCGGTTTCCTTGTCGATCCGGTCCAGATCCTGACCGGAGTGCTTGGATAGTATGACATTGAGCTCCTGCCTAATCCGCAGGATTTCTCTGGCCTGGATCTCAATGTCGCTGGCCTGGCCCTGAACCCCGCCCATCGGCTGGTGGATCATGATGCGCGCGTGAGGCAGGGCGTAACGCTTCCCGGCCGCGCCCGCGGCCAGGAGGATGGCGCCCATGCTGGCGGCCTGTCCGATGCACAGCGTCGAAACGGGCGGGCGGATGTACTGCATCGTGTCATAGATCGCCAGACCGGCCGTCACCGACCCGCCGGGTGAGTTGATGTACAGGTAGATGTCCTTGTCGGGATCCTCGGCTTCGAGGAAGAGAAGCTGAGCCGTGACAAGGGATGCAGTGAGATCGTTGACGTCGGAGGTGAGGAAGACGATTCGCTCCTTGAGGAGCCTCGAGTAGATGTCGTAGGCCCGCTCACCGCGACCGGTGGTCTCAACGACCATGGGAACCAGATTCATGTACACCTCGCGGGCGTGGCCCTCCGAACAGGAAGGGAGGGTATAGGGTTTAGGCATGGTCGGCAACTTGGCTTTCGTCCACTTCCCGCTCCTGCACGGTCGCGCTCTCGAACACTTTTTGCGCCGCTTTTTCGCGCATTAAGCCGCGCCTCAATTCCGCCACGGCGCCCGGTCGCGAGTAATGCTTGCGCAGTTCGTCGGCGCGCCTGCCGGCCTGCACCATCTGGGCACGGACGCGGGTCTCCATCTCATCCTGAGTCACCTCGATGCCCTCGGCCGCAGCGATCGCGTCCAGGATGAACTGCGCCTTCAACTCGCGCTGCGCCCGCGGCTCCAGCGCCTTGTGCAGCTCCTCGGCCCTGGGGTCGTCGCCGTGCGCCTCGACTCCCATCTCGTGCATGTACCCGTGAATGGTCTGGTGCAGGAGGGCCTTTGGCAACTCGAAGTCGTGCGCATCGACCAGCGCCGAGAGCAGCGCACTGTGCATGCGCCGCTCCCCGTCGCGGCGCGCGCGGTCGCGCAGGTCCTGGCGAATGCGCTCGCGCAGGGCCTCGAGCGTCTCGATCCCCTCCAGCCCCGCCTCGAGGGCGAGGCTGTCGTCGACCGGCGGCAGGACCTTGGTCTTGACCTCCTTGACCGTTACGTCGAAGCGGATGGTGCGGCCACGCAGCTTCTCGTCGCCATGATCCTCGGGAAAGGCGACGACGAGAGAAGTCCGCTCGCCCCGGCGCACGCCCACGAGTTGCTTTTCGAAGTCCTCGGGAAAACGCCCCGACCCCACCTCGAGCGCGAGATCCTCGCCGCTCGTGCCCGGCACCGGCTCGTCACCGTCGAAGCCGTACATGTCGAAGACCACGACGTCGCCGTTCTGCACCATTTCCCGGTCGCTTTCGGTCTGCAGCACCGCCATTCGCTGGCGCAGCAGCTCGAGCTGGGCATCGACGTGCTTGTCCTCGACTGCCACGATCAGCAGATCCGCGGGCAGGCCCTGGTAGCGGCCGAGCCGCACGTCGGGCCTCACCTCCACGCTGGCCTCGAAGGAAAGGCCGCCCTCGCCTTCGTACTCGTGCTTGAGCAGGCGCGGCTGGCTGACGATGTCGAGCGAGTGTTCGCGGATGCTCTGCGCGCACCCCTCCTCGATCAGCTCGGTCAGCACTTCGCGCTCGACCTCCTCCCCATAGACCTTCTCGAGCATGGGCCGGGGTGCCTTGCCCTTGCGAAAGCCCTTGAGCTGGGCGCGCGACTGCAGACGGCGATAGGCCTGATCGAAGCGGCCGCGCACGTGCTGCGGCGACACCGAGACCTTGAGCGTCCGTGCTGCCGGGCCTGACTCTTCGACGGTGGATTGGATCTCTTCCATGTGGCGGTGACTTTTCCCTCGGTGACTACGGCGTTGCACGCCGGCGCGGTGCGAAGAGTGCGAGAGGGGGGACTCGAACCCCCAACCGCCGAAGCGGGCTGGATCCTAAGTCCAGTGCGTCTGCCAATTTCGCCACTCTCGCCCTTTTGCACGTGCGGCCGGCAAGCCGCGATTGCAGCGGCGACGGTTCCACCGCCGCCCCGGATTTACAAGTCAGGTTTTCGCGACAGCCTCTCGGCCAGGGGAGCTCGCAGCAGGTCGGCGAGCACGCGGTGGCCGGCCTCGTTCAGATGACCGTCGACGGCGAAGTAGAGGGCTGCACCCGAGCTGCGGTGCGCCTGGTCGAGCGCGGGCGTGGCGTCCAGGAAGTCGATGCCCAGGGCGCGCAGCCGCTCGCCGATCTCGCGCGCAGGCCGCGTCAGGTCGTAGGCGGAGTCGAGGTCGGGGACCTTTGCCTTCAGGCTCTCGCGCGCCTGCGGCTCGACCATCGAGCGGTACGGCAGCAGCACCACCAGCAGCGGCGCATCGAGAGCTGCGACGCGGTCGCGAAGCTCGGCCAGCAGCGCGGCCGACAGGTCGTAGTCTGCGCGCGCGGCCGGCGTCAGCTCGCGTGCGCACAGCGCGAGATAGCCCTCGAAAGGCAGCCATTCGCCGCGCTCCTCGCCATGCCGCATACGCATTCCGTAGCGCAGGTTGCGCGCGAGCTGCAGGAGCTTGATCTGACGCGGCTGGCGGGTCGGATACTGGCGCACGAGGCTTGTCAGCGAAGTGCCGTCGCCGCTGCGCTGCCACTCGTCGTTCTGTGCCAGGTCGTTGCCCAGATAGAGAACGTACACGACGGCGTCGGGAGCGAGCTTCCTGCCGTACTCTTCGACCACCTGAACCTGGTGAACGATCTCGTAGCCGCCCGTGCCGGTGTTGACGACGTCGGCGCCGAGATTCTTTTCGAGCAGGTCGGTGAAGATGCTCCCGCGTTCGACGCCGTAGCCCATCGTGAAGGAATCGCCGAGGGCCAGAATGCGGTCGCGCTGCGGATCGGCGGCGGGCTCCTCATCGCGGAAGCCGAGAGAGTTGGTGACGATGCGCACGCTGTACTCGGGCGTCGTCATCGGCATGTCGATGTTCGGCGCCAGGCGAAAGCCCAGACGCTCGCTACGGATCCACGGCGAGAAGCTGGTGGGCGGGTGATCGGCGAACCGCAGCACCAGCTCCACCGCCAGCAGGCAGACCAGGGTGGCGAGCGCCGCCGCCGCCAGGGCGAACAACGCCAGACGGCGCCGCGAAGCCATCGATGTCAAGACCCGGTCCCGATCAGAACAGCGTGTAGATGAACGGAGCTGCCGCGCTTCCGCCGAAGACGACGAGCGCGCCAACCATCAGGAGCACCACGATGATGGGCGTCAGCCACCACTTCTTGTTCGATCGCAGGTAGTCGACGAACTCGGCGACCAGCCCCGTCTGTCCGAGCTCGGACTGGCGCTCGAACTCGCTGCGCTCTTCCTTTCGTGGTGCGGTGGGATCAGCCATGGAACTCCTCGAGATCAGAACTGCCGGAAGTAGCGGCCGACCTCGACCTTGTCGTGCTCGATCCAGTAGGACTTGGCCTGGCGATCGAGCTTGCGGTTCATGGGGTCGTAGCCGAACGCGCGCATCAGCAGCCCCAGCGGCGTCAGCAGCAGGTAGTAGATCGCACCGAGCAGCAGGTGCGAGATCGTCCAGCCGATGGGAAAGGCGGCGATCATCCATCCGACGAAGATCGGCCGCAGCGCCTGCGGCGCGAGCAGCCCGAGGACGCCGCCCGCCACGGCCGCGCCCGCCAGGATCTGGCTGCCGAGCGTCCAGCCGTTCTTCCACCACAGGGAGGCTGCAATGGCGCCGAAGATCAGCAGGCAGAGCAGGCCGAAATCGCGCAGCGTCTTGCGCGGTGGGTTCCAGTCGATCTCGATCATCGCCATTGCCGCGTCTCCTCAGTCCAGCTGAAACTGCGACAGGTAGGCTTCGACGTCGATCTCGGGTGCGTTCGTCTGCTCTTTCTTGAGCAGGACGAAGTCTTCGAGAACGAGCACGTCCATGTTCGTGGCCAGGAAGCAGCGATAGGCATCTTCGGGCGTGCACACGATGGGCTCGCCGCGCACGTTGAAGCTCGTGTTGATGACGACGGGGCAGCCGGTCTTCTGCTCGAACTTCTCGAGCAGCTTGCGGTAGCGCCCGTGGCGCTCGGCGTGCACGGTCTGCACGCGAGCCGAGTAGTCCACGTGCGTGATGGCCGGAATGCTCGAGCGAGGGACTTTGAGCTTCTCGATGCCGGTCAGCCCCGCCTCGGCGCCGTTGACGGCCAGCCGGTGCTCGTCGCGGACCGGCGCCACCAGCAGCATGTACGGGCTCTCGTCGACCTCGCGCAGCGAGAAGAAGGCGTGCGCCTTCTCGGCCAGCACCGACGGCGCGAAGGGCCGGAACGACTCGCGGAACTTGATCTTGAGGTTCATCGTGGACTGCATCTGGCGGCTGCGCGCGTCACCGAGAATGCTGCGCGAGCCGAGCGCGCGCGGTCCGAACTCCATGCGCCCCTGAAACCAGCCCACGACGTTTTCGCCGGCCAGCAGCTCGGCCACTGCTTCGCAGAGGTCCTCGTCGCCACGGTACTCGTGGTAGGTCGCACCGGCACCGTCGAGGAAGCTGCGGATCTCCTCGCGGCCGTAGCGGGGCCCGAGCAGGCTGCCGTACTGGCTGTCGCTGGCGCCGACCGCGCGCGGCTTGTCCAGCAGCTGGTGCCAGACGAACATCGCCGCGCCGAGGGCGCCGCCTGCGTCGCCCGCCGCCGGCTGGATCCAGATGTTCTCGAACGGCCCTTCGCGCAGCACCCGCCCGTTGCCGACGCAGTTGAGCGCGACGCCGCCGGCCAGGCACAGGTTCCTGGCGCCGGTGACCTTGGCCACGTGCCGCGACATGCGCAGCATCACCTCTTCGGTCACCTTCTGGATCGAGGCCGCGATGTCCATGTGCCGCTCGTCGAGCGGCGTCTCGGGCTTGCGCGCCGGCCCGCCGAACAGCTCGTCGAACTTCGACGAGGTCATGGTCAGGCCCTGGCAGTAGTTGAAGTAGGACATGTCCATGCGGAAGGAGCCGTCCTCCTTCAGATCCAGCAGGTTGTCCATGATGAGGTCGACGTACTTGGGCTGGCCGTAGGGAGCCAGGCCCATCAGCTTGTACTCGCCCGAATTGACCTTGAAGCCGCAGTAGTAGGTGAACGCCGAGTAGAGCAGGCCGAGCGAGTGCGGAAAGCGCAGCTCGCCGAGAAGCTCGAGCTTGTTGCCGCGGCCGATGCCCCAGCTGGCGGTCGCCCACTCGCCGACGCCGTCCAGCGTCATCACCGCGGCCTCTTCGAACGGCGATGGGAAGAACGCGCTGGCCGCGTGCGACTCGTGATGCTCGGTGAAGATGTAACGCTTTTGGTATTCGCCGCCGAGCCCGCGCTTGAGCTCGCGCGGGATGTAGAGCTTCTGGCGCAGCCAGATCGGCATCGCCTTGACGAAGGACGGGAAACCCTGCGGCGCGTACGCCAGATACGTCTCCAGCAGGCGCTCGAACTTCAGCAGTGGCTTGTCGTAGAAAGCCACGTGGTCGAGATCCGCGATCGAGATGCCCGCCTCCCTGAGGCAGTACTGGACGGCATTGGCCGGGAAGTTCGCGTCGTGCTTCTTGCGGGTGAAGCGCTCCTCCTGGGCCGCCGCGACGATGCGCCCGTCTACGAGAAGCGCTGCTGCCGAGTCGTGATAGTACGCCGAAATGCCGAGAATTGCCGTCATGGAACTCGCTGGGGGTGTTGCCGCGCCGCCCTCCCCTGGGCTGCGCGACGGGGGACCACTATAGCGACCGAGCCGGCAACTTCCAGCGCCAGATTCACTCAAAGCAGCCGAAGAACCTCGCCGGGGCGCGCGACGAGCGTCGATGCCCCCGCCTGCACGAGCTCGTGGGCGTCACGGAAGCCCCACAGGGCGCCGACGGCGGTCATCCCGGCGCTGCGGGCGGTGGCCATGTCGGTCGCGGTGTCGCCGAGAAAGAGGACGCTGCGGGGGGATACGGCAAGCGCCTCGGCGATTTCCAGCGCCGCATGCGGATCGGGCTTTCGCGGCACGCCCGCTCGCTCGCCGAGAACCGGATGGAACGACCAGCGGCCGAGCATCGAGCGCACGAGCGAGACCGTCAGGTCATGCGGCTTGTTGGAGAGCACGGCCTTGGGCAGGCCGCGACGCTCGAGCGCGTCGAGAAGCGCCGGCAGACCCTCGTAGACGGCGGTCCTGACGGTCGCGCGGCTGGCGTAGATCTCGCGCATGCGGGCCGCCGTTTTCGCCACCGTTGCCTCGTCGGCGCGCTCGGGCGGCAGCGCACGCCGCGCAAGCATGACGACACCGTCACCGACGAAGCCGCGGTAGCTCTCGAGCGGGTGCACGGGCATGCCGAGCTCGTCCAGGACGGCATTCATCGACTCACCGATGTCGGCAAGCGTATCCAGCAGCGTTCCGTCCAGATCGAAGATGATTGCGGAAAATCTCACGGCGCGGCGCTTATGGCGTCGCTCCGGAACGAAGTCGAGCCTGCGGGCGGCCAGCGCCGCGCTTCAGAACGATGCGCAGCTGAACGTCGTCGAATCCCCGCCCATGCCGCCGCCCGAGGAGCCTTCGTCCTCTTCGGCGACGCGGTCGACTCCGCCGACGATCATCGAGCTCACGAACCGCGTGGCCGCATCGGCGTCGGGCGCCTCATCTTCCAGAAGGCGCAGCGCCGTCTCGATCGTGATGCCGATGAGCGAGGCGGCCAGAAGACGTGCATTGACCGCTGGCATCGCCCCGCGTTCCATCGCGGAGCGCAGCTCCGCCTCGACCTGCCCCAGCTTCTCGCGCACGGCCGGCTCCTGCACCAGCGAGCGCAGCTTGTGCGTGTTGCGCGCCAGCAGCTTGCGCAGCGCCTGGTCGCGCACCGCCTGCCGAAAGCAGACTCGACAGACGCGTTCGATCATCTCCTGCAGGCCCTCGGCGCTGCGCACCCAGGCGTCGATCTCGGCCAGCACCGGTGCGACGGCATCGGCAACCAGCGCTAGAAAGACCGAATCCTTGTCGGGGAAGTAGTTGTAGAAGGTGCTCGTGGTCATCTCGGCTCGTCGCAGGATGTCGCTGATGGTGGCGCGCTCGTAGCCGATATCGGCGAACGTGCGCAACGCCGCTTTCAGAATGATGCGGCGTTTCTCGAGCCGCGCCCGTTCGCGCCGTTCTGCTCCAAGCTCGGTCATCGCTCTCCTCCAACCTCAAGCACCGTGGGGGGCCTCTCAGCAAGGTGTTTGCCAAAGTTGAGGAGCGCCAAAAATTGCGTGCCGATCGCAGCTTGGGGAGGAGCATCCGGCAGGACGGGAACGCTGCCGTACCAAAGCGTTCCGATGTGTGCAGTTGCGGGCGCTTCCGCACGACAGGCCGAGCCGAGCTGCGGGTTCAGCCGCGACGAAGCTTTTTTAGGACCGCCGCCGCCTGGCCGGCGGCAGATGAACGGAGGCGCCGCAGGCCGCGGCCGCCGCTTCCATGAAGTTCTCGGAGAGGGACGGATGAGGGTGAATCGTCGCCATCACGTCCTCGGCCAGCGCGCCCATCTCGATTGCAAGCGCCGCTTCCGAGATCAGCTCCCCCGCCCCGCGTCCGACCATGGCAGCGCCGAGGATGCGGCGGCTGCGCGTCTCCACCGTCAGCTTGGTCAGGCCTTCGGCGGCGCCGAGCGTCCGGGCACGGCCCGAGCCGGCCCACGAGTACCGCACGGTCTCCGCCTCGATCCCGATCTCCTTCGCTTCCTGAGCGCCAAGTCCGCACCAGGCGATTTCCGGATCCGTATAGACGACGGCCGGTACGGCGTTGGGCTCGAATGCGGACGCATGGCCTGCGATGGCTTCGGCGGCCACGATGCCCTCGTGCGTGGCCTTGTGCGCCAGCATCGGACCGCCGACCAGGTCGCCGATCGCATAGATGCTGGGCTCGGCGGTGCGGCGCGTGGCGTCGACGAGGACGAAGCCGCGCTTGTCGACGGCGACGCGCGTGGAGGACAGACCGAGCCCGCTGGAATTGGGCAGGCGGCCAACGGCCACCAGTACGGCGTCGAAGCGTTCGTCGGCGGCCGAGCCGTCGCTCTCGATGTGAGCGATGACGCCGCCGTCGCTCTCGGCAAGGTCGGTGATCCTGGCCGACGTGACGATGGCCTCGAGGCGCGGCGCGAGCTGCTTCTCGAGAACGCGCGCCAGATCACGATCCATGCCCGGCACGATCTCGCCGGTCGCTTCGACGACGCGCACGCGGGAGCCGAGGGCGGCGTAGACCGTCGCCAGCTCCAGACCGACGTAGCCGGCGCCGACGACCAGCAGCCGCCGAGGCACGCTCGCCAGCTCGAGCGCATCGGTCGAGTTCATGACGAGCTCGCTGTCGAGGTCCAGCGGCGCCGGCAGCGCCGGGCGCGAACCGGTGGCCAGCAGCAGGTAGTCGAACCTGCGCGTGGAGATGTCACCGTCCAGGCGCTGCAGCTCCACATCGTGGCCGCCTCGGACCACCGCACGCGCCTGCACGCGCTCGATGCGGCGCGCCTTGGCCAGCGAGTCCAGCCCACCGGCCAGCGCACCCACCACCTCGTTCTTCCACTGCCGCATGCGATCGAGGTCGATGTCCGGCTGCGCGAACGAAAGGCCGTACTCGCGCGCGGCGCGCGCTTCCTCGAGAAGATTGGCCACGTGCAGGTAGGCCTTGGAAGGAATGCATCCGCGATGCAGGCACACCCCTCCCAGCGACGGCTCGGGATCGATCAGCGTGACCTGCAAACCGAGATCGGCTGCGCGAAACGCGGCGGCGTAGCCCCCCGGGCCGCCGCCGAGCACCGCCAGCGTGGCCGGCCGCTGCCCCTCGCGTTCCCGTTCCGCCACGGCTCAGTTGCCTTCGAGGTCCATGACGAACGGCTCTTCCAGAGCCTCGCACACCCACCGTACGAAACGTGCGGCGTCGGCGCCGTCGATGAGACGATGATCGTACGACAGCGACAGCGGCAGGATGCGGCGCGGCTCGAAGCGGTCGACGACCCAGCGCGGCTCCACCTGCGAGCGTCCCACGCCGAGCACGGCCACCTGCGGCGGCGAGATGATGGGGCTGAAATGCGTGCCGCCGATGCCCCCGAGATTGCTCAGCGTGAACGTGGCGCCCTCGAGCAGCTCCGGAGTCAGGGCGCGGCCGCGCGCGCGCTCGGCGATCTCGCCGAGCGCGCGCGCGATCTGCATGATGTTCTTCTCGTCGACGTTGCGGATGATCGGTGCCACGAGGCCGCGGTCGGTGTCGACGGCGACGGCCACGTTGACGTAGCGGTGATAGACGATGCGGCCTCCGTCCAGGTCCAGGCTCGCATTGAGCTTGGGGAACTTGCGCAGCGCCGATCCGAGCGTCTTCAACAGGATCGCGGTGACGGTGAGCTTTCCACCGCCGTGCGCAGCGCGGGAGCCATACTGCTCGCGCAGGCGCTCGAGCTCGGTGACATCGGCGCCGTCGTTGTGCGTGACGTGCGGGATCGTCGTCCATCCGGCCGTCATGCGGTCGGCGATGCGGCGGCGGATGCGATCGATCGGTTCGTACTCGACGGCACCGAAAGCGTCGCGCTCCCCGGGCGCTTCGCCGTCTTCGGCGGCGCCCGGCGGCGTTGCGGCCTGATCGGTGCGCAGCAGCGCCCGTGCATGCCGTTGCACGTCGCGCTCGCTGATGCGGCCGCCCGCTCCCGATCCGGGAACACGAGTGATGTCCACTCCGAGCTCGCGCGCCAGGCGGCGCACCGATGGCGCGGCGGCCACCGGCCCGGCCGCTGCGGGCGGCGGCGCCGGCGCACGCGCGGCCTGGGCCGCGCGCGGCGGCGGCAGGTCGTTCTGCTCGCGTTCGGGGCGCGCCGAAGGTTCGCTTGCCGAGCGGCCGGCGCCGCTGCCGCTCGCGCGTTGCGAGTCGGGCGCGGCAGGCGGCGCCTCTGCGCTCTCGGCCGCTCCCTCGGCCTGCGTTTCCTCTTCATCCTCGCTGCGCGCACGCGCCGCCGAGGGTTGAACGGGCGCCGTCCTGGCTGACGCGGGCCGCTCGGCTGCGCTGGCAGGAGCGTGCTCCGGCTGCGCCGCGGCCGCCGCCGGCGCGGCCTTTCCGGCACCGTCGCCGCCTTCGTCCACGCGCAGCAACGCCTGCCCCATCTTCACTTCGTCGCCTTCCTTGACGAGAATTTCGGCGACGGTCCCCTGCACTGTCGATGGCAGCTCGAACTCGGCCTTGTCGGTCTCGAGCGACAGCAGCGGCTGATCGACGCTGACGGCATCGCCTGCCTTGACCAGCACCTCGACGACCACCGCCGTGTCGATGTTCTCGCCGAGCTTGGGGAGGACCAGATCACGCGACATGGCGCACCTCAGGCAACCTCGAGCGGATGGCGTTTTTCGGGGTCGATCTGCAGCTCCTGCACCGCGCGCTCGACGATGTCGTCCTGGATGCGGCCGATGCGCGCGAGCTCGACCAGAGCGGCCAGCGCGATGTATCGCCGGTCGACCTCGAAGAAGTCGCGCAGCGCGGCGCGCGTGTCGCTGCGGCCGAAGCCGTCGGTGCCGAGCGCGTGGAAAGGCTTGGGCGACCAGCGAGCCACCGACAGCGGCAGGGCGCGTGCGTAGTCGGTGGCGGCCACGACGACATCGCCGCGGTCGGACAGGCAGCGCGAGACGTGAGCGGTGCGCGGCTGCTCGCCGCGATGCAGGTAGTTCCATCGCTCGACCGCGACCGCATCGCGATACAATTCCTTGAAGCTGGTCGCGCTCCAGACGTCAGCGGCGATCGCGTGCTTCTCCTCCAGCCATCGCGCCGCAGCCACGACCTCGTTCAGGATGGCGCCGCTGCCGAGCAGCTGCACCGAAGCTCGCGCATCGCCGAGCTGCGAGCGCTTCAGGCAGTACAGGCCCCGGACGATGCCGTCCTCGGCGCCTTCGGGCATCGGCGGCATCTCGTACGGCTCGTTGCCGACGGTCAGATAGTAGAAGACGCTGTCGCCTTCGGCGTACATCCGCTGCAGGCCGCGCCGCACCAGCACCGCGATCTCGAACGCGTAGGCGGGATCGTATGCCAGCAGGTTGGGAACCGGCAGCGCCAGGATGTGGCTGTTGCCGTCCTGATGCTGCAGGCCCTCGCCTGCCAGCGTCGTGCGGCCCGAAGTCGCACCGACCAGGAACCCGCGGCAGCGCATGTCGGCGGCCGCCCACACCAGGTCGCCCACGCGCTGAAGGCCGAACATCGAATAGAACAGGAAGATCGGGATCGTCGGCACGCCCCAGGTCGCATACGCGGTTCCCGCGGCGATGAAGGAGGAAATCGAGCCGGCCTCGGTGATGCCTTCCTCCAGGATCTGCCCGTTCTTGGCTTCGCGGTAGTACAGCAGGCTCTCGCGATCGACGGGCTCGTAGAGCTGCCCAACGTGCGAATAGATCCCGGATTGCCGAAACAGCGTCTCCATGCCGAACGTGCGCGCTTCATCGGGAACGATCGGCACGACGTAACGGCCGATGTCGTCGTGGCGCATGAGCTTGCCGAGCAGGCGCACCAGCACCATCGTGGTCGAAACGCTGCGGCCGCTGCTGCCGGTCATGAACTCGCCGAAGACGTCGTCGCCGGGAACGCTCAGGCGCGGCGCGCGATCGACGCGCGCGGGGATGGCGCCGCCGAGCAGCTTGCGCCGCTCCTGCAGGTACTGGATCTCCGGGCTGTCCTCGGAGGGCCGGTACAGCGGCGTGCGGACCATCTCTTCGTCCGAGATCGGAATGCCGAAGCGTGCGCGGAACTCGCGCAGCTCGTTCTCGTTCAGCTTCTTCTGCTGATGCGAAACGTTGCGTCCCTCGCCGGCCTCGCCGAGCCCGTAGCCTTTGATCGTGCGCGCCAGGATGACGGTGGGCGAGCCGCGGTGCTGCACCGCCGCGTGATAGGCCGCGTAGACCTTGACCGGATCGTGTCCGCCAAGGCGCAGGCGGGCCAGCTGCTCGTCCGAATAGTTGGCGACCAGTCCGGCAAGGCGCGGGTCGGCGCCCCAGAAGTGCTTGCGGATGTATTCGCCCGAGCCGGTTGCGTAGCGCTGCACCTGGCCGTCGACCGTCTCGCGCCAGCGTTCGGCGATCAGCCCATCGACGTCGCGCTCGAGCAGCGAGTCCCAATCGCTTCCCAGCACCACCTTGATGACGTTCCAGCCGGCGCCGCGGAAGACCGCCTCCAGCTCCTGGATGATCTGACCGTTGCCGCGTACCGGTCCGTCGAGGCGCTGCAGGTTGCAGTTGACGACGAAAATGAGGTTGTCGAGCTGCTCGCGCGAAGCCAGCGACAGCGCGCCGAGGCTTTCGGGCTCGTCGGTCTCGCCGTCGCCGAGGAAGGCCCAGACGTGCGCACGCGACGTCGACGCGAGCCCGCGGTCCTCGAGGTAGCGGTTCATGCGCGCCTGGTAGATCGCCATGATCGGGCCAAGCCCCATCGACACGGTCGGGAACTGCCAGAAGCTCGGCATCAGCCACGGATGTGGATACGAGGACAGGCCGCCTCCGGGCGACAGCTCGCGCCGGAACTTCTCGAGGTCGGCCTCCGAAAGCCGCCCTTCCAGGAATGCGCGCGCGTAGATGCCGGGCGAGGCGTGGCCCTGAAAGAAGACCTGGTCGCCGGGATGGTCGGCGGTCGGAGCATGGAAGAAATGCTGGAACGCCACCTCCAGCAGCGTCGCCGACGAGGCATAGGTGGAGATGTGTCCGCCAATGCCCTCCTCTTCACGGTTGGCGCGGACGACCATCGCCATGGCGTTCCAGCGCACCAGGCTCTTGATGCGGCGCTCCAGCGCCAGGTTGCCGGGATACTTCGGCTGGGCGCTGGCGGGGATCGTGTTCAGGTAGGGCGTGGTCAGCGGCTCGGTCGGCGCGGCGCCGCTGCGCGTGGCGCGCTCCTGCAACCGCGCCAGCAGATAGGAGGTCCGCTCGGGGCCGTGGTGCTTGAGGACGTACTCGAGCGACTCCAACCACTCCTGCAGCTCGACGTCCTGTTCGACTGGCGCTTCTGGTACTGCCACGGGATTGCTGCCGCCGACGCTGGACGCTAGCCCATTTCCCTGGCGGCGGCGAGACGCGACAGGCGCATCGGAGCCTGCAGGACGTGCCCACGTGGCGCTGGCCACGCTCGTTTGCGTGATCGATACTTCGCCGATGAAGACATTCTCTCGCATCGCCGGCGTGTTGGTGGCCGTGCTCCTCGTTCTGGCGCTCGTCGTGCGTCTGACTCTCGGCGGGGGCGGCCGATTGGAGGACCGCAGCACTGCGCCGACGATGTCGTTCGACGTCGTCGAGAAAGTCGTGGATCTCGACTACCCACCTGGCAACATCGCCGTGTCGGCCGAAGGGCGAGTCTTCTTCACGCTCCATCCCGACGGTCGCCCACCGGTCAAAGTGGTCGAGCTCGTGGACCGAAAGCTCGCGCCCTGGCCGAGCGCGGAGCTTCAATCGGAAGGGCCGCTCGCGTTCCAGACGATCCTGTCGATCCGCATCGACCGGCAGAACCGGCTGTGGGCACTGGACTTCGCCGATTTCGGTCGCGGCCAGCCGCGCATCCTCGCCTTCGATCTGGCCGACGGAAAGCTCGTCCACCGGTACGACTTCCCCTCCGACGTCGCCGGCTTGGGCTCCATGCTCAACGACTTCCAGGTCGACGCCGGCGGGCGCTACATCTTCATCGCCGAAACCAGCCCGGTCCTGCAGACGCCGGCGCTGATCGTCTACGACGTCGAGACACAGACGAGCCGGCGCGTGCTGGACGGACATCCGTCGGTGCAGAGCGAGGATCTGATCATCCAGGCGCCGGGGCGCGACATGACGCTGCTCGGCGGCCTGGCGACGATGCGCATCCCGGTGGACTCGATCGCGCTCTCGCGCGACGGCAAGTGGCTGTACTACGGTGCGGTCACGGGCAGCCGCCTCTACCGCATCGCGGCCGCCGACCTCATCGATGCGTCGCTCGACGACGATGCTCTGGCGGCTCGGGTGCAGGACTTCGCGGCCAAGACACTGAGCGACGGCCTGACCACCGACGATGCCGGCGGCATCTACCTCTCCGACATGGAGCACTCGGCCGTCCACCGCATGGACCCGCAGGGAAAGCTGACGACGCTGCTCGCCGACGACCGCCTCCGATGGCCCGACGGCTTCAGCTTCGGGCCCGACGGCTGGCTCTACGTCACCTGCAGCGCGCTGCAGCACGTGCTGTTTCTCGGCGACGACGACATCCGGTCGCACGCCCCGTATCAGATCTACCGATTCCGTCCCGGCCACACGGCGCTGGCCGGCCACTGATCTGCGCCGGGGACGCCTGCGAGGGAGGCGTCCTGCCTTACCGGGCCGGGCCGCCGCGCGGGGCGCAAAGAAGAACGGCCATGCGCGCGGCATGGCCGTTCCCTTCGTACCGGTGCGGAAGGCTGATCAGTCGCGATCGCGCCTGAACACGGCTCCCACGGTCTTGTCCGCCGTCATGTGAATGGTGCAACGCCGACGGTCGCTCTCCTCGCAGTGCTGGGGGCCGATCCAGGTGCGGAAGTCCGAGTTCTCCGTCGAATCGGCGAACAGCGTCACCTCTTTGTCGAGCGGGAACTCGGCGAAGCAGACACGCTCCTTGGGGCCGCAATGCATGCCCTCGGGCTCCGAGCGCACGGTGCCGCGGCCGACGCCGCTGAGCTCGACCGTCAGGATGCGGACGCCGCCCTTGGTCGTGACCGTCCGCTCCTCGGACGGTCGCGAGTGGCCGATGCAGCGGTTGGGACGTCCGAGCGCCCGGACGCGGTAGGTGTAGGTCTGCGCAGGGCTGAGGGTATCGTCGTCATACACCTCCGTGTTTTCATCGACGATCGCGATGGTCTTGAAGCTCTCGCCCTCGGCGGCGCGCTGGATCGCGAAGCCCCCCTCGCCCGTCGATCGGTCGAACCAGGAGACGCGGACGACGTACAGCGCGATCAGCCGCGCCTCCACGTCGGTCGGACGCAGCGGCGGATTGCGGTTGACGAAGCACTCGTTGCTCTCGTCGGACTCGCCGTCGTCGTTGAAGGCGACGACCTGATAGATGTAGACGTGGTCGGAATCAAACGTGTCGAAGAACTCTTCGACATCGGGCCCGACCGTCCCGCGCGACTGAAAGTCGTCCGAGCCCTGCCGAAGGCGGAAGATCTCGAAGCCGTCCTCGTTGTTGCTGCGATCGCGCCAGGTCAGGCGCACCTGCGAGTCCGTGATCTTGTCCGAGCGCAGATTCGTCGGGTTCTCGGGCTCCGCGGCCCGAGCGACGGACGCGGCGGCAAGGCAAAGCAATACACTCAAAACCGAAGTGAATGGACGTTTCATGCGCGTCTCGTACTCCTGACCACAAAAAGGAAGGGACTCCCCCCTTCGACTTGCCGCGCCGCGCGGCCCCACGCAAGGCAGCTGCGCAGGCCAGAGGCCCCCAGGCCTCTCCCCAACCGTGCGACGAAGGCATGCATACTATCCACTGCAGTCAGGCAAGGACAGCGCCGAGGCGGCGGCGGGGCGCTGGATTGGTAACCTCGTCCTGTCCATACAGGCGCCGCCACTGCGACACGGGCGCTCAGCGCCCTCCGAAGGAGGGGTCATGTCCGAATATGGTTTCTGGAATCTGGCCGCACGGCACGCCGAGGCCCTGGCGCTGGTGACGCCGGACGGCCAGCAGATTCGCGCTGGCGAGCTGGCGGCCTCGTCGAACGCGCTGGTCCGCGGGATGCGCGCGCTCGGCCTGGAACGTGGAGATGCCGTTGCCACCGTCCTTCCAAACGGCCGAGCCATGATCGAGCTGTACCTGGCCGCGTTTCAATCGGGCCTGTACTTGACGCCGATCAATCATCACCTGACGGGGCCCGAGATCGCCTACATCCTCAGCGACTGCGAGGCGCAGCTTCTCGTCGGCGATGCGCGCTTCGCCGCGGCCTGTGCGACCGCGCGAAAGGAAAGCGGAATCGCCGGCGAACGCTGCTTCGCCGTCGGCAGCATCGAGGGCTTCGGTGCCTATTCGTCTCTGAGCGAGGGTCAGCCGACCACGCCGCCGGCCGATCGCACGGCGGGCCAGGTCATGAACTACACGTCCGGCACGACCGGGAGGCCCAAGGGCGTGCGGCGGCGCCTGATGGATTTCGACCCGGACATGGTTGGCTCCATGTACGCGATGTTCCTGTCGATGTTCGGCATCGAGCCGCTCGCGAACAACGTCCACCTGGTCGGGTCGCCGCTGTACCACACCGCAGTGCTGATGTTCACGGCCGGCTCCCTGCACTACGGCCACACCGTGGTGCTGATGGACAAATGGACGCCCGAAAGCGCGCTCGAGATGATGCAGCGCTACCGCGTGACGACGAGCCACATGGTGCCGACGCAGTTCCACCGCCTGCTCGCGCTGCCCGAGGAGACGCGCAAGCGTTACGACCTGGCCAGCTTGCGGCACATGATCCACGCGGCCGCGCCCTGCCCGGTCGACGTCAAGACACGCATGCTGCAGTGGTGGGGCCCGGTGGTCTACGAATACTATGCGGCCAGCGAGGGCGGCGGCACGCTCGTGACGCCCGAGGAATGGATGCAGAAGCCGGGCACGGTCGGACGTGCGTGGGCAGGCTCGTCCATTCGCATTCTCGATGACGACGGCAACGAGTGCCCCGCCGGCACGCCGGGCACCGTCTACATGGCGATGGGCAGCGCCGACTTCGAATACCACAAGGACAAGGCCAAGACCGAGGCCAATCGAAAGGACGGCTTCTTCACCGTCGGCGACATCGGCTATCTGGACGAGGACGGCTACCTGTTCCTGTGCGATCGCAAGATCGACATGATCATCGCCGGCGGCGTCAACATCTATCCGACCGAAATCGAGAACACGCTGCTGTCGCACCCGATGGTCGGCGACGCCGCGGTCTTCGGGATCCCCAACGAAGACCTCGGCGAAGAAGTCAAGGCGGTCATCGAGCCCGCCGCCAACGTCGCGCCGGGGCCGCAGCTCGCCGCCCAGCTCGACGCCTTCTGCAAGGAACGGCTGGCCAAGTACAAGTGCCCGCGCTCCTACGATTTCGTCACGGAGATGCCACGCGACCCCAATGGCAAGCTCTTCAAGCGCAAGCTGCGCGATCCGTACTGGGAAGGCAGAGAGCGCCGGATCTAGATCGGCCGGCGTGGCCGAGGACTCCGCGACTGCGTCGGTGCGCGCCGCTCGGTCGCCCGGGCGCAGGCGAAACGCGCCTGCGCTCCCGTCACCGGCGCAGTGGGTTTCCAGCATCGTCGCCGGCGCGCTGGCGCGTCTTCTACCCTTTTGGCAGCGTCTCGACGAGGGCGCGGGCTGCGTTGACGGCGGCTTCGTACTGGCGCGAGCCGCGTGCGAACACGGTCAGGACGCCGCCGAGATTGCTGCTTGCCGAGGCGACGTCGCGCCACAGGACGCGGCGGTGATCGCGGTCGACGAGAACGGCGGAAAGCCGGGCGTGGTAGCCCTCGCCGTTGGAGTCGAATTCCGGATCCAGGCGTTCGATCTGCACGACCATGAACACGCGCGCATCCGGCGGTGCCAGTGTTGCCAGGTACTCGTACGTCTCGCGATCCAGATCCATGGGTGCCGGCGGGCGGCTGGCGAAGCGATTGCTGGAGACCGCGAAGTAGCCGCGCTGGCGCAGGAACATCAGCGTGGCGTCCTCGACGTTGCGGCTCACTCGCACGTAGTCGAAGCGGTCCGGGCGCGCATCGATCACGGGCAGCAGCACGATCTCTTCGACTTCCTCGCCATTGAAGGCCGGGTCGACGCTCAGCGGCGTGCGGTGCCAGTTGCACGCGGCAAGCGTCGTCGTCAGGGCAATGGCCGCCAGGAGGGAAGGAAGGACGGGGCGCATGAATGTGTTCACCGGGCGTTCAGATTAGCCACCGGCCTCGGCCGCGCGCAAGCACGTCGCTGTCACGACGGTGAGCCGTGCCCCCGCGCCGCCTCGCACATCGGCCGGTGGCGGGCCGGCCACCGGTGGGCTATAGCGCGGCAATGAACAAGTCGTTCGCACCGTGGGCGGCTGCGACCGCCCTACTCGCGTGCATCGCGCCCGGCTCGGCAGCCGCTCACACGGGCGGCGCCCTCGACTCGCACGGCTGCCACGACGATCGCCGCAGGGGCGAGTTTCATTGCCACCACGGCGATCTTCGCGGCCGCAGCTTCACCTCACGAGCCGCGATGCTCGATGCCGTCGAAAGCGGGACCCTGCCCCCGCGCAAACAAAGCAAGGGCTTCCTGTCGCGCTGGCTACCGGGCGGCGACGATACCGACGACCACGGCGCGGCGCAGAGCGCACGGCCTGCGCCCGAGGCGGATTCGCCGGCGCAAGCGCGGCCAATGCCGCAAGCCGCCGATGACAGGGATCGCGACATGTCGGCCGCACCTGCCGCGGCCGAGGAAGCGCAAGACCGGCCGGCCCTGGAGACCGGTCGCACGCCGGAAACCGCAACACCGCATCCAAGTGCAGGCGCGCCGCCGCGCGCACCTGCCGCCGACGAACCACGCCCCGTTTCCGGTCGGGGCCCGGAAGCGAGACCGGTGGCGCCGGCGACCGGGCGCGAACGCAGCTTCGAGGAGCGGCTCGAGATTCTTTCGCGCCTGCGCGACAAGGGCCTGATCACCGATGAGGAATACCGCGCGCGTCGCCGCGCGATCCTCGACGAGATCTGAGGAGAACAGCGGTGGCCGTCCTGCGATTTCCCGATGGCTTCCTGTGGGGCACCGCCACGGCGTCCTATCAGATCGAGGGATCGCCGCTGGCCGACGGCGCCGGCCCCAGCATCTGGCACACCTTCTCCCACGTGCCCGGCAACATCACCGGCGGCGACACCGGCGACACCGCGTGTGACCACTATCATCGCTGGCAGCAGGACATCGCGCTGCAGCGCGCGCTCGGCCTGAAGGCGTATCGCTTCAGCATCGCCTGGCCGCGCGTGCTGCCGAGCGGGGCAGGCAAGAGCAACGGCGCCGGCATCGCTTTCTACGACCGCCTGGTCGACGGGCTGCTCGAAGCCGGCATCGTGCCGATGGCGACCCTGTATCACTGGGACCTGCCGCAGGCGCTCGAGGATGCGGGCGGATGGCCCGAGCCGCAGACGGCGGAGCGTTTCGCCGACTACGCCGAGATCATGTTCAACGCCCTCGGGGACCGCGTGCCGCACTGGATCACGTTCAACGAGCCCTGGGTCTTCTTGTGGCTGGGCTACGGGATCGGGATTCACGCGCCGGGACGCAACGACATCCCGGCGGCGCTGGCCGGCGGCCACACCGTCCTTCGCGCGCACGGCCTTGCCGTCGAGCGCTTCCGCAGCCTGGCTCCGAAGGGGCAGATCGGCATCACGCTGAGCGTGCAGGCGCACCTTCCCGAAAGCGACGATCCGGCCGATCGTGCCGCCGCCGACCGCGCGCGCGCGTTCAACAACGAATGGTTCACCGATCCCATCGTGCGCGGCGACTATCCGCCGGCGCTGCGCGAGCAGTTCGGCTCGATGCTGCCGGAGATGCACGAGGCCGACCGCGCGGTAATCGCGCAGAAGATCGATTTCCTCGGCGTCAACTACTACACGCGAACGGTCAGCGGGCACGATGCCGGCGGCTTCTTCCAGGCGCGAACCTGCCGTCCGGTCGGCGACTACACCTCGATGGGCTCCGAGATCTATCCGGCCGGCCTCTACGTGGTGCTCAAGCAGTTCCACGAGCGCTACGGCCTTCCGCTGTACGTCACCGAGAATGGCGCCGGCTACGAGAACGAGGTGCCCGGCGCCGACGGGATCGTGCACGACGACCGCCGCATGCGGTATCTGCAGAGCCATCTGGAGATGTGCCATCGCGCGATCAGCGAAGGCGTCGATCTGCGCGGCTACATGGCGTGGTCGCTGCTCGACAACTTCGAGTGGGCCTTCGGCTACGGCATGCGCTTCGGGATCGTGCGCTGCGACTTCGACTCGCTCGAGCGCACGCCCAAGCTGAGCGCACGCTGGTACGCGCGCGTCATCGAGGAAAACGGCATCTGACGCTCGACCGCGCGCCTCGCATCAACCATCGAGCAGGGAATCGGTGCGGCGATCCACGGCCTCGAAGAAGCCGTTGAGCGCACGGAACACCAGCACTCGCAGCGGCTCGGGCGGCAGCGGCACCGTGCGACGCTCCCACAGCGCGGCGCCGGGTCCGCGGCGCCCGCCGATCAGGTCGGAGATCATCGTTCCGGCATAGCTGGCCATTGCCAGACCGTGGCCCGCATACGCCATGGAGTAGTAGATCGAGCCGTGCGCGCCGGTGCGGCCGACGGTTGGCAGGAAATCCAGCGCCAGCCCGATGCGTCCTCCCCACGCCGATTCGACCTGCACGTCGGGAATCTGCGGGAAGCGACGGCGCAGCACCGCCTCCAGCTTGAGCGTCACGCGCGCGTCACGGTCGGGAAGCAGCCCGCCGCCGTATCCGTACCGAATGTGCTTGGAGCCGCCGACGATGCGGTCATCGTGCGTCAGCCGCCAGCTCTCGAGAATCTCGTGCGCGGTGTAGATGCCCTCCCTGCCCTGCCAGCCGATGCGCGCCAGCTGCTGAGGCGTCAGCGGCGCCGTCTGCACGAGCTGCACGTAGATGGGCAGCAGCCGGGACCGCAGCGGCGGCGGCAGCTCGAGGTCGAGCGCGTAGGCGTTGGTGGCCAGCACGAGCGCGCGACCGCGAGCCGAACCGGCCGCCGTGACCGCCCGCGGCTGTCGCCCGTCCTCGATGCGCACGACCGGCGAGGATTCGTAGATCCCAGCGCCGGCATCGATGGCCGCCTTGCGAAGACCCTGCACATAGGCGCCCGGATGCAGGATGCCGCCATGCCGCTCATGATAGCCGCGTAGAAACGCCGGCGGCAGACCGCGAGCGCGCATGGCAGCCTCGTCGAGCAGTGCGCCGGGCAGCCCGCACTCGCCGGCCGCACGCGCGGCACGATCGATGGCGCCGAACTGGCGCGAGTGCACGGCCGCAACCACGTTCCCGACCGGCTCGTAATGGCAATCGATCGAATGCGCCGCGATCAGCCGCTCGACCTCGTCGATGGCAACCTCGGCCAGGTGCACGAGCGCGTGCACGCGCGCGCGGCCGAATAGCCGTGTCAGCGTCGGGAGATCCTTGCCGATGGTGGGCGTCAGATGCCCTGCATTGCGGCCGCTGGCGCCGAAGCCGCAGAAATGGCCCTCCAGCAACGCGACGGTGGCGCCCTGCGCGCGCATCGCGAGCGCCGTCGAAAGGCCCGTGTAGCCGCCGCCGACGATGACGATGTCCGCTTCGACGTCGCCCGACAGCGGCGCCATTGCGCGCGGCGCGGCAGCCATCCATGGGCTGACGGCGGCGGAGCCGGCGGTGGGATCGGCGGTGTGGCCGGTCACGACGGCCGCGCCGGATCGAGCATCGCGCCGGCCAGCTTTTCCCGCCGGGCCTTCCGCCGCTCGGTGTCGGAGGCGGGAACGCAGCGGCAGCGCAGAACGCGGCTCCTGGAGGCCGCATCGGCCGCCGCATCGACAAGGGGCACGAACAGGATCTCCATGCGCGGAACCTACCCACACAGGCCCTCCGACGACAGCGGCGCCGCGCCTCCGAGACGGAGCCGACGGGCGCCGGGTTTGCGCCGGTGCCGCAGTCGGAACATCAAACGGGAGTCCATGCCCGAACAACCATCGAAAGCGCCCGCCTCACCGTGCACCGGCGTCTGCCAGATCGATGCGGAAACCGGCCTTTGCGCGGGCTGTCTGCGCTCGTTGGCCGAGATCGCTGCCTGGGGGGCTGCGTCGGCCGACGAGCAACGGCGCATCCTGGAGGCGGTACGAGTGCGCAGAGAGCGGATCGGGCGAGACATGGGCCGGCGCTGACGCTACCTTGCCGCGGCCGGGGTCCGTTTCTCGCGGCGGCGAGCCGATCTTGGACCATTCCTTGCTTTTTCAGCGCGAGGAAAGCGATTAAGCTTGCTCGACCGCGCGCCAAGGGGGCGCATGAGCGTGGGGGTATTTGGTGGCGCTTTCGATATGGCGCAGTGAACGCATCGCCGACATCGCAAAGTCGGAAGATCAGCGAACGAGCACGCTGGCTCCTCGCAGCTGGACGGTAGGGACCGTCCTGCTGGCAGGCGCCTTGAGCACGGCGCTCGCATTCTCCTACTCGTTTCTTCAGCAGCGGCGCGATCTGGAAACCGAGCTGACGCGGCGCACGGGAACCATCGCCGTTTCCTTCCAACGACGCATGAGCCACCGGCTCTCTCTGCTCGACGCCGTGGCATCCTTCGTCGTCACGACCAATGCCGGCGACCGAACGGTGCTTCGCTCCTTTGCCGCCGATCTTGCGCGCAATACGCCCGGCGTCGTGGCGCTGGACTGGGTGCCTCGCGTTCCGGCACAATCGCTCGCTTCGTACGAGGAAGCGCAGTGGGTGACGGGGCTCGGCGACTTCCGCGTCCACCGCAGCAAGGAAACGCTCGCCCCCGCAGCCGAATACTTCCCGCTGCATCTGGGGCTTTCGGGAACGACGCGCGTCGACGGCATCGACATGACCCCCGGCTCCGATCTCAGCGCCGTGCCGAGCCTGAGCGCCACGCTGGCTGCTGCACGCACGCGCGCCGCGATCGTCGCAGCACCGCCGGTCAAGCTGACGCGGCCAGAAGGCAACGCCCCGGGAGTCGTGCTGGTCGCTCCGGTGTTCGCGCGCGCACGAAGCAGCGGCGAGCCGGCTCGCGACAGCGATCTGCTCGGATACGTCCTCGGAATCTTTGACATCGCACTGCCATTCGAAGAGGCGCTGACCGAGCTCGACCGCGCCTCCATCGGCATCGAGCTGCGGGATGCGGCAGCCGGGCCCGAGGCGCGCACGCTGTATCAGCGCCAGGCGCTCGCGAATCACATCGACAGCGCGCTGCTGTGGCTGTGGCAGGCTTTCGGCGGCGGGCAGGTTCAGCACACGATGGGGCTGGATCAGGTCGGCCGCCCCTGGGCCATCGCCACCTGGGCCGGCCCCCGCTTCCTCGATACGCGACTGCAATGGACACCGTGGGCGGTTCTCATCTGCGGCCTTCTGACGACCGCGCTGGCGGTGCTGTCGAGTCAGGCGTTCGTGTCTCGCGGCGCGCAGCTCGGACTGGTGCGCGAGCGTCTGGCACGCGAACGCGCCGAAAACATGGAGCGCCTCAACCGCCTGAACGAAGAGCTCGAGCGCGAGCGCCTCGAGCAGCGGCGCACCGAAGAGAGCCTGTTCCGCGAGAAGCAGCAGTTCCGCCTCATGTTCAACGCCGTCCCGGCGATGATCTGGTACAAGGACACCAAGAACCGCTTCCTGCTCGTTAACGAGGCTGCGGCGGCGTCGATGGGTCGCACCGTCAAGGAGATGGAAGGAAAGCCCTGCTCGGAAATCCTGCCGGCCAAGGCCTACGATCTGTATCGCGATGATCTGGAGATCATTCAGTCGGGCAAGCCCAAGCTCGGCGTGATCGAGGAGCTCGACCTGCCCTCGCGCAAGTCGATCTGGATCCGGACCGACAAGCTGCCCGAGTACGATTCGATGGGACGCGTGGTGGGCATCCTCGTCTTCGCGCAGGACATCACCGAACGGCTGACGGCCGAGAGCGAAGTGCGGCGCCTCAATGCCGAGCTCGAGCAGCGCGTGGCGGCCCGCACGGCCGAGTTGCGCGCGGCCAACCACGAGCTCGAGTCCTTCGCGTACTCGGTCTCGCACGATCTGCGGACGCCGCTTCGCACCATCGACGGGTTCAGCCAGCTCGTCCTGGACGAGTTCGGCAGCAAGCTCGACGCCAGCGGGCTCGAGTATCTGGAGCGGGTGCGGTCGGCCAGCCAGCGGATGGGGCATCTCATCGACGACCTGCTCAAGTTGACGCGCGTCAGCCGCTCCGAGCTGCGCCGCGAGCCTCTGGACCTCAGCGCCCTGGCGCGTCAGGTGTGCGACGACCTGCGGCGCAACGACCCGGGCCGCCACGTCGAGGTCGTCATCGACCCCGTCCCGGTGGCCAAGGGCGACCCGGTCCTCATGCTCAACGTGATGCAGAACCTGCTCGGGAATGCGTGGAAGTTCACTTCCCGCGCCGAAGCCGCTCGCATCGAGTTCGGCTCCCTGACCACGGGCGAGGGCAGGACGGCCTATTACGTTCGCGACAATGGCGTTGGCTTTGATATGGTGTACGTCGAAAAGTTGTTCGGAGCCTTCCAGCGGCTGCACGCTCAGGAAGACTTTGAGGGCTCGGGAATCGGTCTGGCCACCGTTCAGATGATCCTGCGGCGTCATGGCGGCGAAGTCTGGGCCGAAGGTGTGCCGGGCAAAGGCGCCACGTTCTATTTCAGTATTTGATCGGAGCAGGTGACTGACGATGGCTGAGCGGATCATTCTCCTTGTCGAAGACAACCCGGACGACGCGGTCCTGACGCGGCGAGCGCTCGAAAAGAGCGACGTTTCGCACCGGGTCGAGGTGGCCCGCGACGGCCTCGAGGCGCTGGACTACCTGTTCGCGTTGGGTACGCACGCCGATCGCAAGGCCAGCGAAATGCCGGCCCTCATCCTGCTCGATCTAAAGCTCCCCAAGGTCGACGGTCTCGAGGTGTTGCGCCGCCTGCGCGCCGACCGCCTGACCAAGCTCATACCCGTGATCGTGCTGTCGTCGTCGGACGAGCCGGCCGACGTCATCGAGAGCTACAGCCTGGGAGCCAACAGCTACATCCGAAAGCCGGTGGACTTCTCCGAGTTCACCGAAACGGTGCGGACCCTGGCCCACTACTGGCTGCGGCTGAACGAGCCGCCGCCCTCCGAAACCGCCTGATTTTCGGGGCCGAAGGCCCCTTCAGCTGCCCGATGGACCCGAGCCGGCGTCGCGCGCGCGCAGCGCGGCGCTCAGCATCCGTGCGGCAAAATCGACGGCGCCGGCCACGTCGGCGTTGGGCCGCGTCAGCAGGCTGATGCCGATCTCCAGCGCGGCCGCACGCATGGCCGCGGTGGCGTAGTCGATCTCGGCCACCTCGACGAGCCCCTGGGAGGCCGCACCCTCGAGATCCCTGCGGATGGCCGTGTAGACCGGGGCAAGCGCCTTGCTGTCGATCATGGAGCGCAGCAGCGGAAGGTTGCGCTTGAGCAGCATCGCGTTGGTCTTGTCCTGCACCATGGCCGCGAACAGGCCCCTGCAGGCCATGCGAACGTATTCTTCAACCCCCTGCGCCCGGCGCCGGATGGTGGCCAGACCGGCGACCATCTGCGAAGCGACCGTCTCCAGGAGCTCGTCGCGAAGGGCGTCCTTGTCGCGGTAGTAGTTGTAGAAGGTGCTGGGCGTCATTCCCGCCCGCCGGACGATGTCGCTGACCGTCGTGTTGTCGTAACCGGCTTCCGTGAAGGCTTCGATGCCGGCCTTGACCAGCCGCTCCCTCTTCTCGGCCCTGTTCTGATCGTGCTTCGTGGCCAAAACTGTCTCCGTCCGCAGGTTCCCCAGGGCATGTCTTGGGGGAAGCGGGGTCACCCTACTATCTTCCCCACCCCGGCTCCAAAGGCTGACCAGAAAGTTTGTGCGCCGGTGCATGAGCGCTATTGACTCGGCCGGCGCACTGACGTTAACGTCAGCCACTGACATGAACGTCACATCGGCCGCCGCTTCGGCGCCAGCCCGCAGCCGCCTCGCCACGCGGGAGCGCCTTCTCGAGAGTGCCACCCGCCTCTTCGCGCAGCGCGGCCTTCACCGCGTCACCACCCACGACATCGCACGCGATGCCGGCGTCGCCGCCGGAACGTTCTATCTGCACTTCAAGGACAAGTCGGATGTGTACCGGCACATCCTTTTCACGGCCATCGAGGATCTGCGCGCCGCCGTCATCGCCGCCGTGTCCAACGCCGCCACGCAGCGCGATGCGCTGCGCGCACGCGCTGAAGTGATCGTCGGCTTCGCCGAAACCAATCGCGACCTCGTCCGCATCCTGTTCAGCCACGACTCCGAGACCGCCGCCATCGAAGCCGACGTGCTCACGCATCTCGCTGCGGGGCTGGAAGCGCGCTTTCGGCGTGAGATGACGCAGGGAATCTTCCCCTCCGACCTCGACCCGGCCGCGACGGCGCAGGCTCTGGTCGGCATGACCGCGAGGCTCATCGACTGGTGGACCGAGGACCCGAAACGCGCGCCGCGCGAGCAGATCCTCCACACCATCGTGCGCCTTCAGATGAACGGCATCCGCAGCGACGACCACGCCGGCGAGGACCGACAGGAGTGACCATGGCCGACCACATCACCCACGACTCCATCTACAACACCGTCGATCGCGACGACTTCAACTCGATGATCGAGGTGCCGCGCTACGGCGACCGCACCGATGCGTTCGACCAGATCATCTCCGCCACGCACGATCATTTCTGGGATCCGACCGACCCTGTCTACATCGACTTCGACGCCGAGCCCTTCGACCTCTCCGAAGACACGCTCATGCCGCGCGACTTCGCCATCGAGCTGAACTGCGCGGTGGCCGACAGGCTCGACGAGGGTCAGAAGACCCGGCTGGCCAACGAGATCACGCGCTGGAGCCTGTCGAGCATCCTGCACGGCGAGCAGGGTGCGCTGTCGCTGTCGGCCAGCCTCTGCCAGATCCTGCGCGATCCGGGGGCGCAGGAGTACGCGGCCAACCAGGTGCGCGAAGAGGCGCGGCACGTCACCGGGTTCAGCCGCTACATCACCAGGCGCTTCGGCACGCCCTATCCCTGCGGGGTCACGCTCGGGTCGCTCATGAACGAGCTGGTGCTGGCGCCCGAGGTCTACAAGAAGCTGGTCGGCATGCAGATGCTCATCGAAGGCCTGGCGATGGGCGCGTTCGCGACCCTGCACGTCAAGACGCGCGACCCGCTGCTGCGCCGCCTCGTCCAGCTGGTGATGACCGACGAGGCGTTTCATCATCGCTTCGGCAAGATCTGGGCGGACCGCACCGTGCCCAAGCTGACCGAAGAGGAGCACGAGAAGGTCGAGCAGTGGGCGGCCGACTGCTTCCAGAAGATCTTCTTCAACCTCGTCAACGCCGAGCAGAAACAGGTCATCTACGGCCAGTTCGGTCTCGACTGGAAGTGGGTGCGCGACGCGGTGCAGGAGGCGTTCACGGACAACGACCGCCGGCGCCTGCTGCGCGAAGGCACCAACATCTTCCGCGTGCTGATCAAGACGCTCCTCAACGCCGGCATCATCACCGACCGCACCAAGTCCATGTATGCGATGTGGGTCGACATGGACGAGCTGAAGAGGGAAGGCACGGAGATGATCGGCGATCCCATCGCCGAGGAAGGCATCGCCTATCTCCGCGAGCTCAACTCGGGTCGCAAGAAGATCGGTCGCGCGTTCAAGACTCCTGCGCCGGCGCCGGTCTGAGCGCAGCGGCCGCCGGCACGCGCGCCGGCGCGGCGCACTGCTCGAGCGCGGCAACGAAGTCGTCGAATCGCTCGTAACCGTCGAGCACGCGCGCACCGCAGGTCTGCAGCCGCGCTGCGCGCTCCGGGCTGCCGATGCCGACGAACGCCACGCCGGCGGCGTCGGCCGCAGCCTTGTCCCAGGGCTGATCGCCTACATACACCACGCGCTCAATGTCGCCGCGCGCGCCGGCCTGAACACGGCCGATGGCGGCCGTCAGAACGTCGACGCGCGTATGTCCGTCCTCGGAGTAGGCGCCCACGGCGCCGCCCGTCTCCACCCCTGCCGTCGCCAGCTTGAGCAGCGCGGCGCGCCGCCAGTTGCCCGTGGCGATGGCGACGCTCCAGCCATGCTCCTGCGCAAGACGCGGCAGCACCCTCTGCGCACCCGGAACCGGCCGATACGCCTGCGGCGCTCGTGCGATCTCGGCGGCGAGGGATGCCAGATAGACGTCCTTGAAACGCTCGACGTGCGCGGGACCGGCCGGCGCGCCGAGCACGCTGGCGAGCGCCTCGAGAGCGATTCCCGCATCGGTCGATTCCCGGTAGGCGGTGAGGCGACAGTCGATCTCGCACGGACCGAAGACGCGCTGGAACGCATCGAAGAAACAGCGCGTGCCCAGGCCGTCGCCGAGCGTGAGCGTGCCATCGACGTCGAATATCGCCAGCTTCATCGCGCCGGCCTCGTCGAGGGCTTCGGCGTGGTTGTCGGTTTGGCCGCGGGCTTGGCGGCAGGCTTGGGAGCGGCTTTGGCTGGTGCTTTGGCTGCCGGTTTCGTCGTCTTCTGCGCCGGCTTCGTTTCGGCGGGCTTCGCCGCTTTCCCGGCTGGCTTGGCGGGCGCCGGCCGCGTCACCTTCGCAGGCTTGGGCGCAGGCGGCGGTGGCGGCGGCGTGCAATCCATCCAGTGCCAGCGTGCAACCCGATAGGCGGGCGTGCCGCCGACGCCGACGAAACGTCCGCCGGCGAACAGCGACTGCCCGTCGTGCGCCAGCGCGCTGACGGTGGAGTTGAAGCCGCCGCCGAGCTCCGACCATGCATTGTCGCGCCAGCTCGCGATGCGTGCGGTCTGCAGGCCGCCGGCGGTCAGGAAATCGCCGCCGACGAACAAGGTGGAGTCGCCGAAGGCCAGCGCGGCGACGCGACCGACGGTGCCGCCCGAGACGCTCGACCAGCCTTCTTCGGTCAGGCGTGCGACGTTGCCGAGAAACGTTCCCTTGCCGGAGGTGAGGAACTCGCCGCCGGCGTAGAGCGTCCCGTCGTTCCAGGCCAGCGCACGCACCCTGCCGCCGATCCCGTCGCCGGCTTCCTGCCAGGCGCTGCCGTCCCACCGCGCCACGCCTCGCACCACACGCGCGCCGCTGCTCTGGAAATCCCCGCCGGCAAAGACTTCCTGCTCGGTCGACAGCAGCGTCCACACCGGAGCATTGAGCCCCTCGCCCATCGGTTGCCATGCCGTACCGTCCCAGCGCGCGACGTGCGCCATCGCGCGTCCGTCGCTGGTGCTGAAGTCGCCGCCGGCGATGATCGCGTCGCGCGCAACGGCGATCGCTCGGACGGTCGAGTCCAGGCCGTTGCCGACCGGTTGCCAGCTCTTGCCGTCGAAGCGGGCGATGCGCGACAGGATCGTGCCGCCGCTGCGCACGAAGTCGCCGCCGGCGTAGATCTGGTCATTCCCTCCGAGTGCGAGCGCCAGCACCCGATTGTCGAAGCCGTCGCCGATGGCGCTCCACGCGTTGTCTTTCCATCGTGCGATACGCGCAGCGGGTACGCCGCCGGCTTGTGTGAAGTCGCCGCCGACGATGGCCGCGCCGTCATGGACGAGCATCGCGCTCACCGCCGTACCACCAAGCTGCACTGCCGCGCCTTGCGCCGATCCGACGCCGGTGCCGAGAGGGCTCCAGCGCCACTGCGGCGGCGGCTGCGCGGGGGCGCAGGCGGTCGTGCAGCAATCGCCGTCGACGATGTTGCCGTCGTCGCACGCCTCGCCGGCGTCGATGCGGCCATCGCCGCAGCGCGGGCCCGTCTGCGAGACCAGCCGGCGGCGCTCCGCTTCCGCCTTCGCTTCGGCGGTCTGCTGGCTCGGAATCGGCAGGCGGGCCAGCTCGCTGGCCGCACTGGAGAGCTCGGCGGGCGCGCCGGCGAACGGATCGCTGCCCGAATCGGCGGGCGCAGGCTGCGCGCGCGGCGCTGAGCCGTAGAGCACGTCCACGTGGGACGGTGCGTGGGCCTCGGGCTGCTGCTGGGCACCGCCGCCGGCCTGCGCGGCGAGCAGGGCGAGCTCCTTCTCTCGCGCGCCGTCGCCTGCGGCGGCAGGCGCGTCGGGTGCGGCCGGAGCCGACAGTCCGGTAGCTTGCGCACTGGCCTGCTCGCCGGCGGCTGGCGAGTCGGATGGCTGCTCCAGCGCCGGCGTCGCCGGCGCTGGCTCGAGTTTGCAGCCGGCGCTGCAGCCGTCGCCGGCAGCGGCGTTGCCGTCGTCGCACTCCTCCGTGCCGGCGTTGTTGACCGCGCCGTCGCCGCAGCGCTCGCGCCGGCACTGGCCGGTGCAGCCGTCGCCGGCGGCGGCGTTGCCGTCGTCGCACTCCTCGGTGCCGGCGTTGTTGACCGTGCCGTCGCCGCAGCGCTCGCGCGTGCACTGGCCGCTGCAGCCGTCGCCGGCAGCGGCGTTGCCGTCGTCGCACTCCTCGGTGCCGGCGTTGTTGACCGTGCCGTCGCCGCAGCGCTCGCGCGTGCACTGGCCGCTGCAGCCGTCGCCGGCAGCGGCGTTGCCGTCGTCGCACTCCTCGGTGCCGGCGTTGTTGACCGTGCCGTCGCCGCAGCGCTCGCGCCGGCACTGGCCGGTGCAGCCGTCGCCGGCGGCGACGTTGCCGTCGTCGCACTCCTCGGTGCCGGCGTTGTTGACCGTGCCGTCGCCGCAGCGCTCGCGCGTGCACTGGCCGGTGCAGCCGTCGCCGGCAGCGGCGTTGCCGTCGTCGCACTCCTCCGTGCCGGCGTTGTTGACCGTGCCGTCGCCGCAGCGCTCGCGCGTGCACTGGCCGGTGCAGCCGTCGCCGGCAGCGGCGTTGCCGTCGTCGCACTCCTCCGTGCCGGCGTTGTTGACCGTGCCGTCGCCGCAGCGCTCGCGCGTGCACTGGCCGGTGCAGCCGTCGCCGGCGGCGACGTTGCCGTCGTCGCACTCCTCGGCCGGGCTGGCAACGGATCCGTCGCCGCAGCGCTCCTTCCTGCACTCGGAGGAGCAGCCGTCACCCGACGCGATGTTGCCGTCGTCGCACTCCTCGGCGCCCGAGTCATTGACGGTGCCATCGCCGCAGCGCTCGTTCTTGCACGCCGCGCTGCAGCCGTCGCCGTCGGCGGTATCGCCGTCGTCGCATTCCTCCGTGCCATCGACACGAGCGTTGCCGCAGGCTTCGAGCCCGCACCTGTCGTTGCAGCCGTCGCGGGCCCTGGTGTTACCGTCGTCGCATTCCTCGCCGGCCTGCACGATGCCGTTGCCGCAAAGCTCCTTGTGGCAGCTCGGGTCGCAGCCGTCGGCGCCGACGTAATTGTTGTCGTCGCACTCCTCACCGGCCTGCACGATGCCGTTGCCGCATTCCTCCTTGGCGCAGCCCGGGTCGCAGCCATCGCCGGCGGTCTTGTTGCCGTCGTCGCAGCCTTCGCCGGCCTGCACGATGCCATTGCCGCATTCCTCCTTGCGGCACTGGCCGTCGCAGCCGTCGGAAGCGACCCTGTTGCCATCGTCGCACTGCTCGCCCGCCTGCACGATGCCGTTGCCGCACACCTCGTCGCGGCAGGAGCCGTCGCAGCCGTCGCCGGCGGCGGTGTTGCCGTCGTCGCAGTCCTCCTTGCCCTGGACGATGGCGTTGCCGCAGATCTCGGTGCGACAGGCAGGATCGCAGCCGTCGGACCCGGCCAGGTTGCCGTCGTCGCACTGCTCGCCCGCCTGAACGACGGCGTTGCCGCAGATCTCCTTGCGGCAGCTGGCGTCGCACCCGTCGCCGGCCGCGGTGTTGCCGTCGTCGCACTGCTCCCCGCTCTGCACCGAGCGGTTGCCACAGCGCTCCTGCACGCAGGCCGCGTCGCAGCCGTCGCCTGCCCGGCCGTTGCCGTCGTCGCATTCCTCGCCGAGCTGCAGGATCGCGTTTCCGCACACCTCCAGCCGGCAGCGAGAGTCGCAGCCGTCGCCTTCGACTCGGTTGCCGTCGTCGCACTGCTCGCCCGCGCCAACCTGCTCATCGCCGCACGGCTCGCGCTTGCACGCGGCGTCGCAGCCATCGCCGCCGACGGCATTCGAGTCGTCGCACTCTTCCGCTGCCTGGACGATGCCGTTGCCGCACGTCTCGTTCTGGCAGTTCGGGTCGCAGCCGTCGCCGCCGGCGGCGTTGCCGTCGTCGCATTCCTCGCCCGACTGCACGCGGCCGTTGCCGCAGGCTTCGGCCAGACATGCACCGTCGCAGCCGTCGCCGGGCGTGGTGTTGCCGTCGTCGCAATCCTCGCCCGGCTGCACCTCGCCGTTGCCGCACCACGACAGCAGCGCCTCGAAGGCGCCGATGTCGCACTGGGGCGTGCCGTCGCGGTCACCATCGACATTGCGCGACAGGCCGCGCTGGTCGGTGGGCGGGCACGAGGCGGAGTTGCCGGCGTCGATGGCGGGGCTTCCAGGGACGATCGCATGCGTGGGCGTTGGGCCGCCGTTGATCTGCAGGCGTCCGAGCGTCAGCGGGGTGCCGCTGCGAATGTCGCCGGGCGCGTCGAGACGGCAGGAGCCGTCGTCGTCGAGGTTGTGCCCCTGCGAGGAGACCGGCCCGATGCAGTTGCCGCCCTTCTTGTTCTCACCGACCAGTGTGTTGGCCAGGGTCACGTCGCCGCCCAGATTGAAGATGCCTGCGCCGTCGGCTCCCACGCGATTGTCGGCGACGGTGCAGCTGGTAAGTTCCAGCCGCGCGCGCGTGCCGGAGGTGCCGGTGGGATCGGTGGCGTTGTAGAGACCGCCGCCGGAGAGCTCGCCATGGTTTCCGCTGATCGTGCAGTTGATCAACGTGGCGCGCCCTGTGTTGTAGACGCCGCCGGCGAGCGAGCCGCGGTTGTCTGCCACGGTCGTGTTGCGCAGCACGAGCCGACCGCTGTTGTAGATGCCGCCGGCGAGGTCGCCGGTGTTGGCGAGCACCGCGCACGAATCGAGCTCGAGATCCGCCGTGTTGGCCACGCCGCCGGCGCGATCGCTGCTGCGCCCGTCGCGAATGGTCAAACCCGAGATTCTCACCTTCGGCGCCGGATCGTGGACGGGGAGGTTGAAGACGCGGCTGGTGCCGGCGCCGGAAATCGCCAGCGCGGCAGCGCCCGGCCCCTCGATCGTCAGCGAATGCTGCAGCAGCAGCTCGCCGCCGGTCAGCTTGATGACACCGGCAACATCGAAGCGAATGACGTCGCCCGGCGAGGAACGGTCGATGGCCTGGCGGAGGCTGCCGGGCCCGCGATCTTCGAGGCTCGTCACCTTGCGCTCGGCTGCCTCCGCCAGGGCGAGCGGCAGGAAGATTGCGATGAGCCACGCGCCGACCGCGCCGTCGAGGGTGCGGCGGCGCCAGCGGCGGCCGTGTTCGCTCACGACCAGACCCGCAAGAAGACGAAGATGAGAACGCCGGTAACCGACACGTACAGCCAGATGGGTAGAGTCCAGCGCGCCAGCCGCCGATGCTGCACGAACCTGCGACCTGCGGCGTAGTAGACGGTGGTGAGGATCATCGGAAGCGCCGCCATGGTCAGGAGTATGTGCGACACGAGGATGAAGAAGTACACCGGCCGCACCAGCCCCTGCCCCGTGAAGCGCGTGTCGCCGTGATGCCAGTGATAGACGACGTAGCTGGCAAGGAAGAGCCCGGAAAATCCGAGAGCCAGCAGCATCGCCAGCGCGTGCAGATCGAACGCGCGCCTGCGCGCAGCGGCGTACCCGGCAAGCAGGCACAGCGCGCTCATCGAGTTGAAGGCTGCATTGAGCGCCGGCAGGTGGGAGACGTCCACGCCGGCGGCGCCGGCTGGCGCACGCAAGTAGATGATCCAGACGAGAAAACCGAAGATGGCGGCCGAAACCAGTCCGATGCCGGTGAAGACGCTGCGTTGATCCACGAAAAACCCGAGAGCTTGGCCGGTAGGGCTCTGCTCAGACCTCGTAGCCGGGGCGATGCGACACGATGCGTGCATCGAAGGAATAGTCGCCTGCGCCGGTGAACGTCAGCACGAAGAACGGGAGCGCGTACAGGAAGGAGACTTCACGCAGCGACCACGCCGTCCCCGACGGCAGCACCAGCGCCGACAGGAGCATGGCCAGGAACGGCGCCGCCGCCGTCAGGCGCGTCACGATGCCCAGCATCACGAAGATGGAGCAGAAGAACTCGGCGAAGATCGTCACCGCCCAGCTCAGCTCCGGGCTGATGCCGAGCGGATCGGGAAACGCGATCGACGTATCGCGGATCATGATGACCCGCTCCCACGCGCGCCCGTAGATCAGCATGCCGCCCGCGCCGAGGCGCAGGATCAGAAGGCCCATCGAGATCTGGCGATCGTCCATTCCGCCCACAGTCTAGCCGTCCCTTCCCTTCTTTAGAAGCCCGGCGCCCGCTTGTGATGATCGCGTTGCCTTGCGAGACTGCCGCGCTTTCCGGCCTCCCGCGCGGCGACCGCGAGCGGTCCGCCTAAGCCGCGCGCACGCCGTGCTCAGACCGACAGATTAGGAGAATCGCCGCCATGAATTTCGAGTACTCCGCCAAGACCAAGGACCTCATGGCCCGCTTGACCGCGTTCATGGACGAGCACGTCTATCCGAACGAAGCCGCGATGGCCGAGCAGGTCGACGCCGGCCAGACCCGCTGGAAGCCCGTTCCGCTCGTGGAGGAGCTCAAGCCCAAGGCCAAGGCGGCCGGTCTGTGGAACCTCTTCCTGCCCGAGAGCGAGTACGGCGCCGGCCTGACCAACCTCGAATACGCGCCGCTGTGCGAGATCATGGGCCGGTCGCCGTTCGCCTCCGAGATCTTCAACTGCTCGGCGCCGGATACCGGCAACATGGAAGTGCTCGTACGCTACGGCAATGCGGAGCAGAAGAAGCAGTGGCTCGAGCCGCTGCTGGCCGGGGAAATCCGCTCCGCCTTTGCCATGACCGAGCCTGCCGTGGCCTCGTCCGATGCGACCAACATCCAGTCCAGTATCGTGCGCAGCGGCGATGAGTACGTCATCAACGGGACCAAATGGTGGACGTCGGGCGCGGGAGACCCCCGCTGCAAGATCGCGATCTTCATGGGCAAGACCGATCCGGACGCGGCCAGGCACCAGCAGCAGTCGATGATCCTGGTGCCGCTGGACACGCCGGGCATCACGATCAAGCGCATGCTGACGGTGTTCGGCTATGACGATGCGCCGCACGGGCACGCCGAGGTCGAATTCAAGGACGTGCGCGTGCCCGCGTCGAACATCCTGCTCGGCGAAGGGCGCGGCTTCGAGATCGCGCAGGGGCGCCTGGGCCCGGGCCGCATCCATCACTGCATGCGCACGATCGGCCTTGCCGAGCGCGCCCTCGAGCTGATGATCAGCCGTGCATTGTCGCGCACCGCCTTCGGTCAGCGCCTGGCCGACATGGGCGTCACCCGCCATCACGTCGCGCAGTCGCGCATGGAGATCGAGCAGGCCCGTCTGCTCACGCTCAAGGCCGCCTACATGATGGACACGGTCGGCAACAAGGCCGCCCGCTCCGAGATCGCCCAGATCAAGGTCATCGCGCCGAACATGGCGCTGCGCGTGGTGGATCGCGCGATGCAGATCCACGGCGGCATGGGCGTCAGCCAGGACACGTTCCTGGCGCGCGCCTACTCGGGCCTGCGCACGCTGCGCTTCGCCGACGGGCCGGACGAGGTCCACATCGATCAGATCGGGCGGCTCGAGATCGCCAGGCACGACACGCAGCGGCGGCGCTGAGGCGGGCCACTGGCGCGCGGCGCTGCCGCCCGCAGCAGCGACCGGCTTCACGCGGCCCTTCAGACGCGGATCGTGCGCTTCTCCGGCTCTTGATGCTGCCGGTACAGGATCGCGATGGTTCCGATCAGGCCGACGAGCTCGGCGTCGCAGGCGCTCTGGATCTGGCGAGCCATCTCCTGACGCTCTTCGCGCTCGGCGGCCAGCTTGATCTTGATCAGCTCGTGATCCTCGAGCGCGCTGCGAACCGCATCCAGAACACGCTCGGTCAGGCCCGCCCGGCCCACGTGCACCACCGGCTCGAGCTCGTGCGCCATCCCGCGCAGCGTCTTGCGCTGCGTGCTCGTCAGCGGCACGCGCTGTCGCTCGTCTCGCGTATCGCTCATGCCAGGCTCTTGCTGACCACTTCGTAGACGTCGCGCGACAGCGACGTCTCCGACAGCAGTCTCTCGAGCTCGGCCTTCATCAGCGCGCGGCGGTTCTGGTCATAGCGGCGCCAGCGGCTCATCAGGCCGACCATGCGCGCGGCCACCTGCGGGTTCAGCGAATCCAGGCGCAGAACGTTGTCGACGAGGAAGCGGTAGCCGGCGCCGGTGGCGTCGTGGAAGCCGGCCGGATTGGCGCCGCAGAACGCGCCGAGGAGAGCGCGCACCTTGTTCGGGTTCTTGATGTCGAAGGCTTCGTGCCCGGTCAGACGCAGGACCTCGTCGAGCGTTCCCGGAAGCTCGGAGGTCGCCTGCACGCTCAGCCATTTGTCGACCACCAGCGGCTCCCCGCGCCAGCGCGCGTAGAACGCATCGAGCGCGGCGATGCGCTCTGGACAGTCCATGTTTGCCAGCACGGCCAGCGCCGCCACCGAGTCCGTCATGTTGTCCGCGCTTCGAAACTGGCCGTACACGATTTCGCGGGCCTCCTGGCCCGGCAGCCTGGAAATGTAGGCGAGACAGACGTTGGTCAGCGACCGGCGCGCCACGGCCTCCGGCTCCAGGGAATACGGCGCGGCGGTGCGGCCAGCGCGGTAGCGCTGAAGCAGCTCCTCGCGATGCTCCTCGGCCAGCCGTTCGCGCAGGAACGTGCGCACGGCGTGAATGGCGTCGACGTCCACCTCGGTCATCTGGTCGGCCACGTACGACTCCGACGGCAGCACCAGCGCCTTGGCGATGAGGGCCGGATCCAGATTCGACATCAGCGTCTTGCGGAACGCGTCGGCGAGATCCCGCGGGAGCTGCAGCGGCGTACCGCTGCGGCCGGCCTCGATGAGCTCGAGAATGCGGCGCAGCGCCAGCTGCTGCCCGGCATCCCATCGGTTGAAGGCGTCGCCGTCGTTGGCCGCCAGGAAGGCCAAATCTCGGTCCTCGTACGCGCCCTGCAGGCACACCGGCGCCGAGAAGCCGCGCAGCAGCGACGGCACCGGCTCCTCGCGCAGGTTGACGAAGCGGAACACCTCGCGCGCCTTTCGCACCTCCAGCACCCGCGTCGGCGTTTCCGGCGCGCCGCTCTCGCCCTCGAGCTGCAACGGCATCTCGCGGCCATCCGAGCCGAGAAGCGCCATCGCCAGCGGCAGGTGCATCGGCTGCTTTTCGCTCTGCCCCGGCGTCGGCGGCGTCTCCTGCGCGATCTCCAGAGTCAGCGCGCGCTGCGAGGGGTCGTAGGCGCGCGACACGTTCAGGCGCGGCGTACCGGCCTGGCTGTACCAGAGGCGGAACTGGGACAGGTCCACGCCGGATGCCGCTTCCATCGCAGCCACGAAATCGTCGCACGCGACGGCCTGACCGTCGTGGCGCTCGAAGTACAGGTCCATGCCGGCGCGGAAGCGCTCGGGCCCGAGCAGGGTGTGCATCATGCGCACGACCTCGGCGCCCTTGTTGTAGACCGTGGACGTGTAGAAGTTGTTGATCTCGATGTAGGAGTCCGGCCGAACGGGATGCGCCATCGGACCGGCGTCCTCGGCGAATTGATGCACGCGCAGAACCTGGACGTCGCCGATGCGTTTGACGGCGCGCGAGGACATGTCGGCCGAGAACTCCTGATCGCGAAAGACCGTCAGCCCTTCCTTCAGGCTCAGCTGGAACCAGTCACGGCAAGTCACGCGGTTGCCGGTCCAGTTGTGGAAGTACTCGTGACCGATCACGCCTTCGATGGCGGCGTAGTCGTCGTCGGTGGCCGTGTCCGGACGCGCCAGAACATACTTCGAGTTGAAGATGTTCAGCCCCTTGTTCTCCATCGCGCCCATGTTGAAGTCGTCGACGGCAACGATGTGGAACACGTCCAGATCGTACTCGCGGCCGTAGACGTCCTCGTCCCATTTCATGGAGCGCTTCAGCGATCGCATCGCGTGCTCGCACTTGTCGGCGTTCTGCGGCTCGACGTAGATTCGCAGTGCGACGCGGCGGCCGCTGGCCGTGACGAAATGGTCTTCGAGGCAGGAAAGCCTTCCGGCGACCAGGGCGAAGAGGTAGCAGGGCTTGGGAAACGGGTCGCGCCAGCGCGCCCAATGCGCGCCGTTCCCGAGGTCCCCGCTTCCGTCGGGATTGCCGTTGGAAAGCAGCACCGGGTAGCGCTCGCGATCCGCCACGATGGTCGTCGTGAATCGCGACAGCACATCCGGACGGTCGGCGAAGAAGGTGATGTGGCGGAAGCCTTCGGCTTCGCACTGCGTGCAGAACATTCCGCCGGACCGGTAGAGCCCCTCCAGCGCCGTGTTGCTCTCCGGATGCACGCGCACCTCGGTCACCAGCGAAAAGGACCCCGGCACGTCCGGGATGCGCAGGCTCTTGTCGGTCAGCTCGTACTCGGCAGGCGTCAGCGCGCGGCCGTCGAGCCATATGCCGCGCAGCTCCAGGCCCTCGCCGTCCAGTCGCAGGTCCGTGCCAGGCGAGGGATGGTCGGGGTTGCGCCGCAACGCCAGCGACGAGCGCACGAGCGTTCCCTCCTCGCCCAGTTCGAAGCGCAGGTCCGCCTCCTCGATGAGGTACTCGGGCGGCTGATAGTCCTTGCGGTAGATGGGGACGGCGGCGGTCTGCTCCATGCTTGCTCCAGGTGGTGTCGGCAGTCGAGAGGGATTCTAGCCGGCCGCCGCGCGCTCGGCCGCAGAATCCTGTTGCCACACGACCTCGAAAAGCGGAACCGCCTCACTCAGCCCCTCCAGCGTCTCGCTTCCGCGAGGCAGGAACGTGAAGCCTTTCCCGGATGCGAGCTGGCGCACGACGTCGGCGACCAGGATCTGGTCGCCGGCGGCGCGATCGGTGATTCGCGAGGCGACGATCACCGCCGTCCCGAAGAGGTCGCCATGATCGGCGATGGGGGAGCCGCTGTTGAGACCGATGGCGACGCGAAGCGGCGCCGCCGGCTCGTGCCGGGCATTCCACGCGGCCACCGAGCGCTGGACACTGACGGCGAAGCGCAGCGCACGTGCTGCCGAAGGGAACGAGGCCATGATGCCGTCGCCCGTGTGCTTGACCTCTCGGCCGCCGACTCCGGCCAGCTCCGCGCGCACGATCCGGTCATGCGCCTTGACCAGGGCCCGAGCCGCATCATCCCCGAGCCGGTCGGTGAAGGAGGTGTGGTCGGCGATGTCGGTGAAGGCGATGGTGACGTCCTCGTCGCCGGCCCCACCCGACTCCAGCATCAGGCCGAGCAGGCTCCGCGCATCCGGCGATATCCACTGCCGCACCTGCTCCTTGAAATCCATATCGCGCTCCCTGCTACCGCCGCATCGCCGGAGGACATTCGCCCACGCGTCGACACTAGGCACACCATGCCCATAATGCAATGCGTCACGACGCTGCCGTGGACTGCGAGGGTACGTTCAGCGAATGGAGGTCCCGTATAGGTTTTCAGCGGCTTGAAGCGACAGAGCTCGATGATCACCTTACTTCACTTTGGAAGCTCCGGTCTCGCCATCGGCACCCAGTCGCCCTCCAGCGACTCGAGGAATGCCACCAGGTCGAGCTTCTCCTGCTCCGAGAGGCCGAGCTTGACCATCTTCGGGTCCAGCCACTGGTTGGGCTCGCCGCCGCGATCGTAGAAGTCGACGACCTCGGCCAACGTCTGGACGCTGCCATCGTGCATGTAGGGCGCTGTGCGCTTGAGGTCGCGCAGGATGGGCGTCTTGAAGGCGCCCCTGTCCTCATCCTTGTTGGTCACCTTGTACCGCCCCATGTCGGGTTCGGAGGCGGTCATCCCCACGCCGATGTTGTGGAAGATTCCGTCGCTCAGGTTGAAGCCGACGTGGCAGCGCGTGCAGTTGGCCTTGCCCTCGAACAGCGCCAGGCCACGCTTGGCGGCTTCCGACAGCGCGGTGGGATCGTTGTTCTGCGTATGGCGGTCCCAGGCCGAGTTTCCGGACAAAACGGTGCGTTCGAAGCTGGCGATGGCCTTGGAGATACGCTCGATCGTGACCGCTTCGTCGCCGTAGGCAGCCTTGAAGAATGGCTTGTAGCCTTCGATGGAACCTATCGTTTGTGCACAGACATCGTGCGAGCTGCCCATCTCGATCTCGTTCGCGATCGGCCCCAGCGCCTGATCTTCGAGGCTGGCGGCGCGGCCGTCCCAGAACTGGAAGAGGCCGAAGGCGGCGTTCAGGACGGTGGGCGAGTTGCGCCCGCCTTTCTGACCGCGGATGCCGGTGGAGACCGCGGAGTGCTCGGCCCAGCCCTTATTGGGGTCGTGGCAGGTGGCGCAGCTGATGGTGCCGTCGGCCGACAGTCTGGGGTCGAAGTAGAGGAGGCGCCCGAGCTCGACTTTTTCCTTCGTCAGCGGGTTGTCGGCCGGCACGACCAGGGCATCGCGGTCGAGGCCCAGCGGCACGACGAGTGGATACTCCTCGGCGCGGATGAGGCCCGGCCAGCCCACGACGAGACAGCCGAGGATGCAGGTGAGCAGTGGTGTCCTTCCCATGATGTCCCCTCAGAGAAATGCGCAGCGGCTGGCTCTTTCCACTGGCGCAGCCGCATGTCGAGGCCGCATGGCCGGCCAGCGGCGGCCCCTCCGGAAAGAAACTCGAAGTCGCAGGCGCTTCCGTAGGAAACTCGACGCGTTTGCGTCATATTGTGCCGCTTGCCGCGCCGGCGACGGCCGCCTCCGCACCACAGCAGAGGCCGATGCCGAGGCCGCGGGGACCGACAGGAGAAGACACGTTCATGACCAGCCGTAAGACATCTGGAGCCCAGCACCTGGGACTCGTCGAGGACACGACCAAGGCCGCGCACCCGCTGGCCGGGACCGTCATGAGCGGAGCCGACATGGTCGTCCAGGTCCTGGCCGACGAAGGTGTGGATACGGTCTTCGGCTACAGCGGCGGCGCCATTCTTCCCACCTACGATGCGGTCTTCCGCTACAACGAGCACAAGGCGCCCGGCGAGCGCATCAATCTGGTCGTCCCGGCTACCGAGCAGGGCGCAGGGTTCATGGCCGCCGGCTATGCCCGCTCGACCGGAAAAGTCGGCGTCTTCCTGGTCACATCCGGGCCGGGAGCGACCAACTCGGTCACGCCGATTCGCGACTGTCAGGCCGACTCCGTGCCGGTGGTGCTGATCTGCGGCCAGGTGCCGCGCCAGGCCATGGGCACCGACGCATTCCAGGAAGCGCCGGTATTCAACATCATGTCGTCGTGCGCCAAGCACGTCTTCCTGCTCACCGACGAGACCAAGATCGAGGAGACGATGCGCACGGCGTTCGAGATCGCGCGTAGCGGCCGACCCGGTCCTGTCGTCGTCGACATCCCACGCGACGTGCAGCTGTCGCAGGGCACGTTCAAGGGCGAGGGGCTGCTGCACCTGCGCGGGTACGACGAGCGCCTGGCCGAGCAGCAGCGCACGCATCTGGAGCCCGCGCGTGGCCGCGCGTTCTTCGAGCTTCTGGCCAAGGCCGAGCGTCCGCTGCTCTACGTCGGCGGCGGCGTGGTGCACGGTGATGCCGCCGGCGAGCTTCGCCGCTTCGCCGAGCGCTTCGGCATTCCGGTGGTCACGACGCTCATGGGCATCGGCGCCGTCGACACCACCAGCGAGCTGTCGCTGCGCATGCTCGGCATGCACGGCACCGCCTTCGCCAACTACGCTGTCGAGGACTGCGACTTCCTGTTCGCGGTCGGCGCGCGCTTCGACGATCGCGTGGCCGGCAAGGTCAAGGAGTTCGCTCCCGGTGCCAAGATCGCGCACCTGGACATCGACACGTCCGAGATCGAGAAGGTCAAGAACGTCGACTGGTCCTATGTCTGCGATGCCAAGCGCGCGCTGACCGAGCTGTTGGAGGCGGGCAAAGGCTTCCGCAAGGACTTCGCCGCCTGGCGCGAGCACGTCAGCAGGCTGCGCCAGGACTATCCGCTCGACTTCAACCGGTCCAGCGATCGCATCCAGTCGGAGTACGTCCTGTCGGAGCTGAACAAGATCACCAAGGGCGAAGCGTTCGTTGCCACCGGCGTGGGCCAGCATCAGATGTGGGCCGCTCAATACCTCGACTTCAAGGACACGCGGCTGTGGCTGACCTCGGGCAGCATGGGAACGATGGGCTTCGGCCTTCCGGCGGCCATCGGCGCCGCGCTGGCAAACCCCGGTCGTCTGGTCATCGACGTCGACGGCGACGGCAGCATCCGCATGAACCTCGGCGAGCTGGAGACGCTGACGACGTACGACATTCCGGTCAAGGTGCTGCTCCTCAACAACATGGGCGACGGCATGGTGCGGCAGTGGCAGGATCTGTTCTACGCCAACCGCTACTCGGGCACCGACAAGACGCTGCACAAGAAGGACTTCATCAAGGCGGCCGAAGCCGACGGCTTCGGCTTCGCGCGGCGCGTGACGGCCAAGGAAGAGGTTCCGCAGGCGCTCGCGGAGTTCTGTGCGTTCGAAGGCCCGGCCTTCCTCGAAGTGATGGTGGACTCGACGGCGCACGTCTACCCGATGATCGGCCCCGGCATGGGCTACAAGGACATGATCACGGGCAAGTTCATCAAGTCGCGCGAGAAGGTCTCGGTCAAGACCGAGACCGGCGACGGATACTTCTAGGCAACGCACCCGCGGCGCATGATCGACCTCTACTACTGGCCCACGCCCAACGGCTGGAAGATCACGATCATGCTGGAGGAGTGCGGCCTGCCCTATCGCCTCCAGTACGTGAACATCGGGCGCGGCGAGCAGTTCACGCCAGAATTCCTCGCCATCAGCCCCAACAACCGCATGCCGGCCATCGTCGACGACGATCCGATCGGCGGCGGGCCGCCCATCTCGATCTTCGAATCGGGTGCGATCCTGGTCTACCTCGCCGACAAGACCCGAAACTTCCTTCCCACCGATGCTCGCGGTCGTTACGAAGCGCTGCAGTGGCTGTTCTGGCAGGTCGGCGGCCTCGGACCAATGGCCGGCCAATGCCACCATTTCCGCAACTACACGCCCGAGCCGATCGACTACGCGGTCCATCGCTACACCGACGAGGTCAACCGACTCTACGGCGTGATGGACAAGCGCCTGGCCGACCGCGAGTTCCTGGCCGGCGACTACTCGATCGCCGACATGGCCGCGTGGCCGTGGGTCATTCCATGGAAGCGGCAGGGACAGGTGCTCGACGATTTCCCGAACCTGCGCCGCTGGTTCGACACGATACGGGCGCGTCCGGCTGCCGCCAAGGGCGTGGCCATCGGCGAGGAGCTGCGCCAGCTCGCGCCGAGCGGCCCCGACGAAGAGGCGCGCAAGGTCCTGTTCGGGCAGCGGGCACGCAAGTAGCCATGGCTACCGCCGCGCGCGCACAAGATCCGACCGCGGCGCCGGTCGTCATCCAAGGCAAAGCCGTCCCCTTTCCTGTCGTCGTACGCGACGCCTGCTCGTCCGCGGCCACCTACGTCGTCGATGCACGTGCTGCGCGCGCCATGCTGCCGGGCGACGAGCTCGACGTGGTCGAGATCGCGCCGGCAAAGGCGCTGTTCAGCCTGGCCTGCATCGACTACCGCGACAACGATCTCGGCGACTACAACGAGGTCTCCTTCGCATTCTTCGTGCGCGAGAGGCGCGCCCCGCGCGGGATTCCGTACCTGGGAACGGTGCTGGACTTCCTGCGCAGCCGCGTCTCCACCTACATCGTCTGGCTGCCCGTGGATCAGGCGTTCACTCGCGAGGCGGGGGAAAAGATGTGGGGCTTCCCCAAGACCCTCGAAAGCATCGACTTCTCGCACGACGGCCCTCGCGCGGTGTGCACGCTGCGCAGCCAGGGCAAGCTCGTGCTGACGTATTCGGCGCCGCGGTCCGGCAAGCGCGAGCTGCCGGAGACGACGATGAGCACCTACACGCACCGGAGTGGCCGCGCCCACGCCACTCGCTTTGCGTCGAAGGCCAGCGGCGTCGGCTTCTCCATGAGCGGAAGCGACCTCGTGCTCGGCGATCACCCATTCGCCGACAGGCTGCGAAGCCTCGGGCTGCCCAAGCGCCCGATGATGACGGTGTGGATGGAGCACATGCGAGCGAGGTTCGAGCCGCCGCGCGCGCTCTAGACGTCGGACCGGCTACCCCACGAACCGCCGCACCGTCGACTCCACCGAGCGCGCGTAGCTGCCGCCGAAAAGGATCGTGTGCACGAGCAGCGGGTAGAGGTTGTAGAGCGGACATCGCTCCTCGAAGAACCCGGCACGGATCGGGCGAAGCTCGTCGTAACGCCGATAGAAGGCGGACGAGAACGTCGCGAACAGCGTCGTGAACGCCAGCTCGATCTCGGCGTCGGCGTAGTAGATGGCAGGATCGACGAAGGCGGCCACCCGCCCATCGTTCACCAGTACGTTGCCGCCCCAGACGTCGCCGTGGATCAGGCTGGGCCGCGAGACCTCGGGAAGCCATTGCTCCAGCCGCGCCGCCAGACGTTCGAGCCGGTGCAGCACGTCGACGTCGAGGCGTCCTTTCGTCACCGCTGCACGGCCGAAATGCATGAGCCGGTGCTCGCGGAAGAAGTCGAGCCAGCGCTCGGTCCGCGGGTTGGGCTGCGGCAGCGAGCCGATGAGCGTGTCGCGGTCCAGCCCGAAGCTGTCGGCCTCGATGGAATGGAGGGCAGCGAGCACTTCGGCCGCGTGCAGGGCCGCGTCGCCCCGCCCGTCATGCTCGATGTACTCGAGGACCAGCACCGACGGCTCGCCAAGCAGCACCCGCGGAACCGGAAGGGAGCTGCGCTCGGCGAGGTAGCGCAGCATCCACGCCTCGAGGTCCAGAGAGCCGCCGGGCGCAGCAGCGAGCTTGGCGACGACACTCCGGCCGTCGCTGAGCTCGAGACGCTGCACGTCGGCGACGCAACCACCGGCCAGCGGGCGGACGCTCCGGATCCTTGCCGAAAGCTCCTGCTCGATTCGATGCCCGACGGCCGGGGTCATCCGCAGTGCCCTCAGCTATCGCTGCGGCCGGCGGGCAGGTCGTGGCTGCGGATGTGCTCGAGCAGTCCGCGACAGCCTTCCTCGATGATGTCCAGCACCAGCTCGAAGCCCGACTCGGCACGGCTGTACGGATCGGGAACCTCCTCGAACTGCACCTGCGGCGAGAATTGGCTGAGCAGCGCCACACGCGCCTTGCCGCCGGCAGCAGCCTGCATCCCGTGCAGGCTGCGCAGATTGTCCCTGTCCATCGCCACGATGTAGTCGAAGTCGTGAAAGTCGCGTTCGCGAACGGGCCGGGCGCAGTGGGCGCTGAGGTCGTATCCTCGATAGCGTGCCGCGCGCACCGACCGGGGATCTGCACCCTCGCCTACGTGATAGGCGTGGGTTCCGGCGGACTCGATGTGGATGGCGTGCTCGAGGCCGGCCTCCCGCACCTGCGCGCGAAAGACTCCCTCGGCCGTCGGCGATCTGCAGATGTTGCCGAGGCAAACGAACAGGACATGAACCATGCATCCGCTTGAACCAGCGGCGACCGCGCTATTCAACCGGCGCTGGCCGCGTTGACACGTACGAGGCGAGGCAGCGATACTTGCCGTTCCTGATGCAGCCTGACGTCGCGCCAGTCACGGGAAACGAAGCGTCTTCGGCCAGCACCGCCGCCTTCGCGACCGTGCCCGAGCCCTCGGACGAAGAAGTTCTTGCGTACGTTCGGGCGCAGTGGATGCCGCTGCTGGTGCGGCGCGCCCGCGTCACCATCGGCATCCTTCTCGGAGCGACCGCAGCCTTCACGGTCTCGGCGCTGTGGGTGCTGCCGCCCGATCGGCGCGGCGTCGTCGTCAGCCATGCCGCGCATGGCGCGGTCCAGATCGTGCTCTACCTCGCGCTCACCCGTACGCGACGCAGTGATGTCCTGACCTGGATTCCGGTCATCGGCGGCATCGCCACGAGCTGGATCGTCGCATGGGGCGCGACGATGTCGGGACACACGATCAGCACCGCGCTGCTGGTGCCCGGGTACCTGCTCGGCGCCGCCGCGCTGATGCCGTGGGGCTTGAGCCGCCAGAGCGTGCTCGTCGTCGGCGCCATGGCGGCCTTCATCGCCAATGTCCATGCGGTCAGCGGCGGGTATTTCTTCTCCGCCGGCTATTTCGTCAGCATTCCCGTACTCGCCATGGCCGCGACGTCCCTCTACATCGCGTACGAGTTCGACCGCACGCGCCTGGAAGCCGGCCGCGAGGAGCTGCGACGCCAGCGCGCCGAGGCGGCGCTGGTGGCAATGAACGTAAGCCTGGAGGAACGGGTGGCGTCCCGAACGGCTGAGCTGGAGCGCGCGGTACAGGAACTGCGCACGTTCAGCTACACGGTCTCGCACGACCTGCGTGCACCGCTGCGCGGCATCAACGGCTTCAGCCAGACGCTCTGCGAGGAGTTCGGTGCCGCGCTCGGCCCCGACGGCCTCACCCTGCTCGACCGGGTCCGGGCGGCAAGCCGCCGCATGGGCCAGATGATCGACGCGATGCTCACGCTCGGGCGCGTCACCAGCAGCACAATCCGCCGAAGCAGCATCGACCTCGCGCGCCTGGCAAGGACGATCGCCGACGAGCTGGATGCGGCCGATCCCCACCGCCGCGTCGAGTGGCGGATTGCCGACAGTGTCCGTGCCGACGGCGATCCGATCCTCCTGCACATGCTCATCGAGAACCTGCTGTCGAATGCCCACAAGTTCACGCGCTCCCGCGACCCTGCCCGCATCGAGCTTGGCATGATCGTCGATGCCGATGCGACCACCTACTACGTTCGCGACAACGGCATCGGCTTCGACATGGCCCACGCGCAGCATCTGTTCGAGGAGTTCCACCGGCTCCACAATGACTCGTCGTACGAAGGCACGGGCGTCGGCCTTGCTACCGTTCGCCGAATCGTCCAGCGTCACGGCGGCAAGGTCTGGGCCGAAGCGACGCCGGCCGGCGGTGCAACGTTCTACTTCACGCTCGGCGAGGCGGGAGCCGCGTCCAACGAAGCGGGGACGACCGCCGCGGCGATCTGACTCTGCCGCGCCCGACGGGCCAACGCGACATCGAGAAATGCGGGTCGAGGACGAACAGCCCATCGTACGTCTGCGCGACGTCTCCAAGCGCTTCGGCGAGCGCCTGGCCGTGGATCGTCTCGATCTGCAGATCCCCCGCGGCTGCTGCTTCGGGCTGCTCGGACCGAACGGGGCCGGCAAGACGACGACGCTGCGGATGATCTTCGGAGTGGCGCGTCCCACCGCCGGGAACATCGAGGTCTTCGGCATGGACATCGCCACGCAGCGGCGGGCCATCCGCGCACAGCTCGGCGTGACCCTCCAGGACAACGTGCTGATCGAGGCGCTGACGCCCGCCGAGAACCTGCGCGTGTTCTGCCGTTACCACCTCATGCGCCCCCTGCTGATCGAGCATCGCATCGAGGAATTGATCGACTTCCTGGCGCTTCAGTCACACCGCGACGTGCCGGTGCGCGATCTCTCCGGCGGCTTTCGCCGCCGCCTGGCGGTGGCGCTGTCGCTGGTGAACTCGCCGAAGCTGCTCATCCTCGACGAGCCCACCACGGGACTGGACCCGGCGGTGCGCCAGGCGCTGTGGAACATCGTGCGCGAGCTGCGCGACGGCGGCACCACCATCCTGTTGACCACGCACTACATGGACGAGGCCGAGCGCCTCTGCGACCGCGTCGCCATCATGGCCGAAGGACGCGTGATCGCCGACGGCGCGCCCCGCGAACTGATCACGGGCCTGCTGGCACCGGAGACGGTGGAGTTCGACGCGGGCAACGATGAATCGGCGCGCCTGCTCGAGGACTTCACGCCGCGCATCCGGCGGCTGCGCTCGGGCCGGCGTACCATCGTCCACCTCGATGACGCCGCGGCGCTGGTCACGCACATGCGCTCGCGCGAGCCGGGCGTCCACCGCCAGCTCATGGTTCGCGCCACCAACCTCGAGGACGTCTTCCTGCATCTGACGGGCTCGAAGCTGGAGGGAGGAATGTGAGCGTCTCGGTGCGGCATGCGGCGGCGGTCTGGCAGCGCAACGCGTCGATGTACGCGCGCACGTGGAAGTGGAACCTCCTGCCCAACTTCTTCGAACCGGTTTTCTATCTGGCCGCCGTGGGCGTGGGCGTGGGCGCGTACGTGCAGCAGATGGGCGGCATGCGTTACGTCGAGTTCCTGGCGCCGGGCCTGGTGTGCGTGGCGGCCATGAACGGGGCCAGCTTCGAGTCGACGTACAACTTCTTCATCCGCCTCTCCTTCGAGAAGACCTACGACGCCATGCTGACGACGCCGATCGAGCCCGACGACGTGCTCGCCGGCGAAGTGTCGTGGTCGGTGACGCGCGCGGCGATCTACGGCGGCTGCTTCTACGCGATCGTGATGATCGTGGGGCTGGCTCCCCTGCCATGGTCGCTCCTCGCCCTTCCGGTCATCGTGCTGACCGGTCTTCTGTTCGCCGCGCTCGGCCTGACGTTCTGCGTGCACATCAAGACCATCGACTTCTTCAGCTACTACTTCACGATGTTCCTGACTCCGCTGTTCCTGTTCGCCGACGTCTTCTTTCCGCTCGAGGAGCGCCTGACCGGTTTCTGGCTCGGCGTGGCCGAAGTGCTGCCGCTGCTGCACCCGGTCCGGCTTTCCCGCGCCGCGTTCGCCGGCGCGGCTGACCCGCTGCTCGTGCTCTGGGATGTCGGGTACATCCTCATCGTCAGCGTGCTCCTGCTGCTGTACACACGCGGCGGCCTCTCGCGCCGACTGACGAGCTGACGATCGCTCGACCCTCCTGACGCCGGGTCGCCGGAGCGGCAGCCGAGGCGGCGGCGGCCAGCCCATCCGGCAGCGCGAGCACCGTACCGCTCCTCTCGCGTGGTCAGGTGATGGGAAGCGTCGCCTCGACCGGCGCCTGCTGCACGAAGTCGTCGGCAATGCGGCCTCGCACGCGCGGCAGTATCCACGGCAGGGCGACCACGAGCACCGTCGCGCCGATCCCGCCGAACAGCGCCGGCGCCGTCGGCCCGAACCTGTCGACGAGCGCGCCGGCGATGAGCGTGGACACGATGCCGCCGAGGCTGACGCCCATCATGTAGACGAGCCCTTGCGCCGTCGACGCCAGACGTGCCGGCACGACGGCCTCGACGTATTGCGCGCTGCCGAGAATGACGCCGGCCACCGCCACACCGTGCAGCACCTGCGCCGCATAGATCGATGCAAGGCTCGGCGACAGGGCGCACACGAGCCAGCGAAGACCGTCCGCGCCGATTCCCACCGCCACCAGCTCGCGCGCGCCGAGCCATGGTCGCACTCCGCCCATCATCGCCAGCAGCGGAATCTCGAACACGAGCATGAACAGCCACATGTGGCTGACGACGTCGACGCCGCCGCCGAGCGAGCGCACGAACATCGGGAACATGACGAGCGGCCCGTGCAGGAACGCGTAGGTGGTCAGCATCACGATGAGCAGTCGGACGTACGGACCGTTGCGCGCCAGCCGCCTCCAGTCTCCCGGCTGCGCGCGCACGGCCACGGCTCCGGTGCGCGGCAGCAGCAGCGAGATGAGCGCGGCGATCGTCATGGCCCCGGCCGCCACCCACAGGAACAGTCCGAGGCCGGGCTCGGCCGGCTGCTGCGCGGGCAAAGAGGTGGCGAGGCCATTCGACGCGGCAGCATCGGATGCAGCGACGGCGGCAGTGGCCGCAGACGCCGCGGCCATGCCCGGCGCCGCCGGCTCGTACACCGCGTGCAACAGCAGGGGGAACGCGGCCACCGCCAGCAGATAACCGAGCGTGCCGAATGAGCGCACGATGCCGAAGGCGCGGGGGCCGTTCTCGCGCAGCAGCGCCAGCGAGACGGAGACCGACATCGGCATCACTGATGTCGAGAACATCGCCAGGACAGCGGTCCCGACCACGGCGCTGCCGAAGCTGCTGCGGCCGTGCAGACCGGCATAGCCGAGAGCCGTCCCGACCTGCAGCAGCGTCAGGATGCGGGTTCGCGACCCGCTGTGATCGGCGATCGCTCCCCACACCGGCTGCGCGAACATGCCCACGAGCGGAATGACGGACAGGACCAGCCCTACCTGCCAGCCGCTCAGGCCCAGATTGTCGGAGAGGTAGAGGCTGTAGAGGGGAAAGAACGTCCCCAGCGCCGCCAGGCACGCCAGCCAATAACACGACAACACCACCGGCGTGCGCATTGAAGGTTCATAGCGGCGCGGAGACGGCGAAGGAATCGGGCGGCTTGCGCAAGCACGCGCGGTTGTCGTTCGTGAAACGGGAATGTAGCGTGCGCCCGCCGCGCCGGCGGCGAATCGTGAACAAGGAGCCCCTCGATGAGCGGTACCGGGCCGGAGCTTCCCGAGTTCAATTCCAAGATCGCGCAGGCGATGGTCGACGCCGGTGGCAAGGTCCCCGGCCTGCCTCGCTACCTCGGCATCGTCATCGAGGAGATCACGCCCGGCAAGCTCGTGGCGACGATGCCCGTTCGCGAAGAGCTGGTCACGATGATGGGCGCCATCCACGGCGGCGTGATGGCCGGCTTCGTCGATCACGCGTTGGGCTGCGTCCTCTACCCGCTGATGAAGCCGGGGCAGTGGGCGGCCACCACCGAATTCAAGATCAACTACCTCGCGGCCGTCAAAAGCGGAGTCCTGCGTGCCGACTCGCAGGTTGTCTCGTGCGGGCGGCGTTCGGCCGTGGTACGAGTGGACGTGACCAATGACGGTCGCCTGGTATGCGTCGCGCAGGGCACCTTGCTGATCTCGGATCCTCCCGGCACTCGCAAGGAGTGAGGGGCGCGGCTGCGCGCGGGGCATCGTGGCCGGTCGCCTTCGCACGCTGCGCTGCATCGACGAAGGGTGGCCGCGCACTCGCCGCCGCACTGCTGGCCATCGCTCTTGCGGCCGTGCCGATTCTCGCCTCCGCCGGCCATCTGTTCGATCCGCGCAGCGGACGCTGGTTTTCCCTCGACGATCCTTTCGATCTGCGCCCCCTCCCCGACCTGCTCGAGGTGGTCGTCCGCGAGGACGAGCTTCTTTCCGTCACGGGCTTCACCGGCGGCGCGCTGCCGGTGCGGCTGGGAGTGCGGGAGGAAGTGCTGTGGCTGGGAACCCGCGGCCGCGTCGCGGTGGCGATCACGGACGAGCGTGTGCTGGCGGCTAGCCCCAATTCCCCGCGGTGGGCCGAGGTATGGCTGCGGCCGCGCGAGTCCCGCCCGGCGCAGGCGCTGCTCGGCGACCGCGTCGCGCTGATCGTGACCGACCAGCGCGCCATCGGCTTCGAAGGCGTCAGCGGCGCACTCGTGCAGACGGAGCTCGCGCCGCGCGAAGACGTGTTGCGAGCCGTCGCCGACACCAACATCGGCGTCGTCGTCACCGAGCAACGCGTGCTCGGCCTTGCCGCGCTGCGCGGCGGCTTCTTCGAGGAAGACCTCGGCGTGCGCGAACAGGTCGAGGCCGTCACGGCACGGGCCAGCTTCGCCAGCGTCGCCACTCAGCACCGGCTGCTGATCTTTCGCGTCACCGACGCGGTCTGGGAGCCGCGGCGGCTGTCGCTGCGCTGAGACGGCGGGCGCGCCCGTCGCGGCGCGCAGGAAGCGGCAACGCTCACGACCACACGCTGCGACCGGAGGCGAATGGCCGCGCGATGCCGCGGTGGGGAATTCCGAGGCCTCAGTGCGACTTCGCGCCCGCGCGCTCGAGCAGCGCGATGATCTCCGGCTCGCCCACGGCCTTGGCTTCATCGAGCGGCGTGCGGCCGCTGCCATCGATGGCATTCAGATCCGCGCCTTTCTCGATCAGTCGCTGCACCGCCTCGATGCGCTTCATCTTGATCGCCATGTGCAGCGGCGTCTTCGAGTGCAGGTCTTTGATGTTGATGTCGCCGCCCTTGGCGAGCAGGCGGTCCATCGCCGCCAGACGGTTCTGCATGGCGGCCGCATGCAGCGGCGCATAGCCGAAGGCGTTGCGCTGGTTGGGATTGGCGCCGGCCGCCAGCAGCGCATCGACAGTCTCGATGTAGTCGTTCTGCGCGGCGTAGTGCAGCGGCGTCAGATCCTTGCCGTCCACCTTGTCGAGCGCGGCGCCCCTGGAGGCCAGGAGCGTGACCAGCTCGGGGTGGTTGCTCCAGGCTGCGCAGTGCAACGGCGTGGCATCGGAGCGGCCAAGGGAATTGACGTCCACGCCCGCGGCCAGGTTGGCCTCCACGGCAGCCTTGTCACCTTTCTCGGCGGCGCTATGAATGCCGACCGCCGGCTTGTCGGGAGCGGAGCTGCAGGCGGCGGCGAGCGTGCACAGCAGGAGCGTGGTCAGGTGGCTGCGTCGGAGGGATCGGCTCATCACGGCCGCATCTTATGCGGCACCTGCTGGCAACGCACGGATCAGGTGCGGCGCCGCCGCCGATGCGCACGCGGCGGCCGGCCAGACGCATTGAATCCCCTCCCACCATTGGATAGGCCTCCCAGACCGCTCCTTTCGAAACGCGAAGTGACCGACGAGACGCCAGAAACCATTCTCGAGCTCGACCGCGTGACCACCGGCTACGGCCGCGCCGTGGTGCTTTCGGACGTTTCCCTGACCGTCCGCCGCGGCGAGCTGTGGTTCGTGCTCGGTCCCAACGGCTGCGGCAAGACCACGCTGCTTCGCACGATTCTCGGCGTGCAGAGCGCGAGCAGCGGCACCGTGCGTCTGGCGCCGCAGATCGCCAGCAAGGAACGCGTCGGCTTCGTTCCGCAGCGCTGCGACCTGCGGCCGAGCATGCCGATGACGGTTCGCGAGTTCGTGCGGCTGGGGATGGTCGGGGTGCCCGGAGACGCGCAGGATCGCGCCGGTCGCATGGAGTGGGCGTTGCAGGTGGCCGGCCTTCCCGGCATGAGCGAGCGCGACTACTGGAGCCTTTCGGGCGGTCTGCGCCAGCGGGCCCTGGTGGCGCGCGCACTGGTGCGCCGCCCACTGCTGCTGCTCGCCGACGAGCCGACCAGCGCCCTCGATCTGCTGGCCGAAGCGGCCCTCCTGGACACTCTGGCCGAGCTGCATCGAAAGGAGCGCCTGACGGTCGTGCTGGTCACGCACGACCTGACGCTGGCGCGCCGCTATGCAACGCACGCGGCGCTCGTGTTCGACGGGACGGTGGTTTCCGGCACGTCCGCGCAGATGCTGTCGGCGGCCACGCTGCAGCGCGCGTTCGGCGAGGCAGCCGTCTTCGCCGCCGCCGAGCCTGCGCGATGATCGATTCGTTCGTGGCATCGTGGCCGCTGTTTCACGACGCGTACCTGACCGCCTGGCTGCTGGCGATGCTGCTCTCCCTTGCCGGCGTTCTCGTCGTCGCGCGCAACCAGCTCTTCCTCGGCGCCGCGGTAGCGCAGGCCTCGACGCTGGGTGTGGCCGCGGCACTTGCCGTTCCCGCGCTGCTCGGCTGGCACCCGCAGTGGCTCGAACCGGATGCCGTCGCCGCAGCGATGGCTGTGACGTTCGCGATCGGCGCGGCTCTGGCCATGGACGCGGTCCAGGGCTCGCGTGCCGAGGACGCGCCCAGCGGCTGGGTGTTCCTGGTGGGTGGCACCGGGTCGGTGCTGCTGGTCGCGCACAGCCCGCACGGCCTCGAGGAGGTCCACCGCCTGGCCGCGTCGAGCATCATCGGAACCACGGCGCTTGACGTCGGCGTGTTCGCGGCCCTGCTGCTGGCGGCCGGCGCCCTGCTATGGCTGAGCATGGACCGGTTGCTGCTCGTGACCCTGGAGCCGACGCTGGCCGAAGCGCTCGGGATTTCCGTTCGAACCTGGCGCATCGCGCTGGCGGCTCTCACCGGTCTGGTGCTGGGGCTGGCCATCCGTGCCTCCGGCTTCCTCTACACGTTCGGCAGCCTGATCCTGCCGGCGCTCGCCGCGCGAAGCGTATGTCGCGAGGTGCGCCCGATGTTCCTGATCTCGCCGGCCATCGCGCTGGTGTGCTCGGTCACCGGCTGCGTCCTGGCCAACCATTACGACCTGCCGCCGGGCCAGGCGGCCGTCGCGCTGCAATGCGCAGCCGTGGTGATTGCCCACGGCGGCGGCCGGCTTCGGCGCCAGCGTTCCTGAGCTCGATTGCGGCGTTCATTGTGGTCCAAGTGGACGCCGGGCGCTGCTGCCCGCATGATGGTGAACAGGGCGAGGATGACCGCATGGCAACGAGGGCAAGGTCGAGCAACAGGACGGCGGCCGGACCGCAACGGAGCACGTATGAACGTGCCGCGCACCGACCGTAGCGCCGCCGCCGCACAGGTGGTCGTGCGTGCCATGCGCGCCGACGATCTCGAAGCGGCCGCGCGGATCATGAAGCTCGCCTTCGGGACGTTTCTGGGCATGCCCGATCCGGCGGCCTTCGGCGGCGACACCGATTTCGTCACGTCGAGATGGAAGGCCGACCCCAGCCGCGCCTTCGTCCTGGAAGTCGACGGCGTGGTGGCAGGATCGAACCTTGCCACGCGCTGGGGCAGCTTCGGCTTCTTCGGGCCGCTGTCGATCGATCCCGTCCACTGGAACAAGGGACTGTCGCCGCGACTGCTCGAGCCGGTGCTCGAGCGCTTCTCGGTTTGGGGCTGCCGCCATACTGGCCTCTACACATTCGCCCACAGCCCCAAGCATCACGCGCTCTATCAGCGCTTCGGCTTCCACCCGCGCTTCCTTACTCCGATCTTCGCGCGCGCGGCGGTCGTTTCGGCCGAGGAGCCCGCGCCTTCCTACCTGCGCTTCTCCAGCCTACCCGCGCACGAGCAAGAGTCGGCGCTGGCCGGATGCCGCGCGATCACCGACGCGACCGAAGGCGGGCTCGATGTCACGTGCGAGATTCAGGCCGTGCTCGCGCACGCGCTCGGCGAAACCATCCTGCTGACCGACGACGCCGGCGTCGCCGCGTTCGCCGTCTGTCATCACGGCCCGGGCACCGAGGCCGGAACGGGGTTCTGTTACGTCAAGTTCGCCGCCGCCCGACCAGGGCCCGGCGGCGGGCCGCGGCTGGACAGCCTGCTCAGCGCCTGCGAGGCGTACGCACGCGACACCGGCATCGAGATCGTCGCCGCCGGCGTCAACACCGCGCGCACCGAGGCGCACGACCTCATTCGGCGCCGTGGCTACCGCGCGCAGATCGTGGGCGTTGCCATGCAGCGGCCGAACGCCCCCGCCTTCAATCGCAGCGGCGCGTTCATCCTGGACGACTGGCGCTGACCCGCATGCCGCGGGCGCTCGACGAAGCGATGGCGCGCCAGTTCGCGCGCTATCGGCAAGCTCGCCGCGAGGGCATGCCGCGCGCCGGCTGGAAGATCTGCGTCAACGACCCCGTCGCGCAGCACCATCTCGGGCTGGACGGCTCTTTCGTCGGCTTCCTCGATGGCCGCCGCGCCCTGGCCTCGGGCGCAACCTATCGCATTCCACCCACCACGCGCCTGGCCGTGGAGGCCGAGGTGGCGCTGCGCATCGGCGCGCAGGTGCCGGCGTGCGCCGCCGTCGACGAAGCGCGCCGCGCAATCGCGGCCGCATCACCGTCGCTCGAGCTGGTCGACTATGCGCTGGCGTCGCGGGACCTGGCCCGCATCGCCGAGACGGCAAGCTTCCATCACGGCTTCGTGCTCGGCAACGAGCGCTCGCCCCAGAGTGCGCCGCGCGTGCGCGCCGACTGTCCATCGCTGCGCATCAACGATGCCGTCACCGGTCCGGCCGACGCGCGCCTGGTACCGGAAGACCTCGCCGTGCTCGTCGTGCTCGTCGCGCGCTTCCTGGACCGGTTCGACGAGCGGCTGGAAGCCGGCGACTGGATCCTGTGCGGGAGCTGCGTCCGACCCGCCTTCGTCGCGGCAGGCGACGAAGTTAACGCCGATTTCGGCCCGCTCGGCGTGGTCTCTGCCACGTTCGCGGAGGGCTGACGGCGCGCGGAATCGTCTGCCGGCGAGACGGCTGCTGCGGCGATTCGATCGTGCTCGAGGCTGCCGCCGGCACGCAGGCCGCAAAAACTTCCATTTCCAGCATCCCCTCGACGACGTTATATTCGGGTCGTTCGGAGTTCCGCGCGGGTCGGCGCACAGGTCCGTCGATGCACGAGGACTCCACGTATTTTTCATCTCACAGCGACGCGGCTCGCGCGGCCACCCTCGAGCGTGACCGGGCAGATCGGGCGCTCCTCGCCGACCTCATCCGCCGCTTCCGCCACGCCATCGTGGTCGTTCTGGGTGCCAACGCCGCGTTCGCTGTCGTGGACCTGTGGCTCGGGCACCCGCAGCTCGAGCAGGTCAGCGCCCTGAAGCTGCTGCAGGTGGCGGCAGTCGTCTCCTCTCTGCTTGCCCTGGCCCGGGTTCGCCGCCGCGTCGTTGCGCGCACGATCATGGTTTGCGCGGCCGCGCTGATCTATGTCGCCGTCGCTGCCTCGGGCGTCGTCACCGCGGACCGGACCACCACGCCACTGCTCTTCCTGGCCATGGCGATCGGCTCGGCCACCTACGTCCCGTGGGGAATCACGGCGCAGGCGGCATCCGTGGCGTGCGCAACGGCGGCGCTCGCATGGAACTCCGCGGCGACGCAGGCGCCGGTAGACGCCGCCACCTACTATGGCATCACGGCGGTGCTGGTCAGCTTCAGCGCCTCGTTGTCCATCGCCTGGCAGATCGACAGGCAGCGCACGCTGACAACCGAAGCGCGCGTCGCCGAGAAGACGGCACGCGAGGCCGAAGCCAAGCGCACGGGCATGCTCGATGCCGCCATGGACGGCGTGGTGGCGATGGATGAGTCGGGTACCGTCATCGAGTTCAATCTTTCGGCCGAGCGCATGTTCGGTATCCGGCGCGACGAGGCCATCGGCAGGCCGATGGTGGATCTGCTGATCCCGCAGCGCCTGCGTTCCCTGCACCGCCGCTCCTTCGAGCGACATCTGGCGGCCAATCAAAGCAGCGTCGTCGGCCGGCGCGTCGAGCTGCCGGCACTTCGCGGCGACGGCACCGAGTTCCCCGTCGAGCTGGCGGTGGTTCGCAGCACGTTCGAGGGACGCCCCATCTTCACCGCCTATGTCCGCGACCTTTCGACCTACAAACGCACCGAGGCCGCGCTGCGGCAGAGCGAGGCGCAGCTCAAGGGCGTCTTCGACGCCACCAACGTGCTGCTGACGCTCGTGGAGATCGAGGGCGACGACTTCATCATGGCCAACCCCAACCGCCAGCTGGCCAGCCTGTTCGGCTCCACGCCCGAAGACATGGCCGGCCGCAGCGGACGCCAGATCGGCCTGCCCGAGGATCACGTGCGCTTCTGGATGGCCCAGTTCCGCCGCTGCGCCACCAGCGGTCCGCGCCGTATTCCGGAGTACCGGCTGGAGATGGGCGGGCGCACCTACTGGTTCGAGGTCACGCTGTCACCGGTGTGGGACGTGGAAGGCGGACCGCCGCAGATCGCCGTGGCGGCCGTCGACATCACCGACCGCAAGAACGCCGAGCAGGAGGCGCAGAAGCTCAACCGCAACCTGGAGCTGACCGTGCGCGAGCGGACCGCACAGCTCGAGAATGCGAACAAGGAACTGGAGGCGATCGCGCATTCGGTCTCGCACGATCTGCGCACGCCGCTTCGCACGATCGAGGGTTTCTCGCAGCTGCTCATCTCCGAGCACGCCGACACGATGACGGCCGAGGCACGTTCGCACCTGGAGAGAGTGCGCCGCGCCAGCCAGCGCATGGCGGAGCTGCTCGACGACATGCTCAGCCTGACGCGCGTGCTGCGCGAGGAGATGCGCTGGGAAGAAGTGGACCTGACGGCCGCCGCCCGCGCCGTCGTCTCCGACCTTCGCCAACGCGATCCGACCCGCCGCATCGACGTGCGCATCGCCGAAGGTATGACGGTTCAGGGCGACCCGCGCATGCTGGTCATGGTGCTGCAGAACCTGCTCAGCAACGCGTGGAAGTATACGAGCAAGGAACGCGCCGCTCACGTCGAGGTCGGCATGACCCAACGTGACGGAGTGCGTACCTACTTCGTGCGCGACGACGGCTGTGGCTTCGACATGCGCTACATCGACAAGCTGTTTCGGGCATTCACCTGCCTGCACCATCCGGACGAGTACGAGGGCACCGGCGTGGGCCTGGCCACGGTCGCGCGCATCATCCAGCGTCATGGCGGCCAGGTATGGGCGCGCGGCGAAGTCGACAACGGCGCGACCTTCTACTTCACGATCGGCCAGGGCCGGATCGAGGAACAGGCAATCAGCGCCTGACGGCGCCTCAGACTTCGGCGACGGCCGGTGCCGAGCCGAGAGCGTCGGCCACGGCGTCGGCCAGTGCCGGAATGCGGTCGCGGGCGAGACGCCCGATGCTGACGCGCAGGCCCGGTCCGCTGTGCAGGCGGAAACGCTCGCCGGCCGCAGCGCTCCAGCCTGCGGCGAGCAGCGCCTGAAGAGGCGCCGCTTCTTCGCGCACCGGAATCCAGACGTTGAGACCGGAGCGGCCGGTGGCGGCGACTCCGTGCCTGGCAAGCGCTTCGATCAGTGCCGCACGACGCGCGGCGTATTCGGCCTCTGCCGCCGCGACCACTGCCGTCACCGACCTGCTCGTCCATGCCTCGGCAACGATCGCCTGCAGGATGTGGCTCACCCATCGGATTCCCAGGATGTGGCGTGCCTCCACCGGCGCGACGACGTCTTCGGGGCCCGCCAGTACGGCCACGCGAAGGTCGGGCCCGAGCGACTTGCCGGCCGACCGCACGTACGCCCACCGCGTCGTCCTGGTGCTCAGGCTGTGGAGCGCATGCCCGGAGACTGCGGCTGCGTGATCGTCCTCGATCAGGAGCACCGATGCATGCGCCGCCAGGATCTTGCGAAGCTCGGCGGCGCGGCGAGCGCTGACGGCTGCGCCAGTCGGGTTCTGCGCGCGCGGCGTGACGATCACCGCGTGAACGCCTCTGGCCAGCACGGCCGACAGTGCCTTCGGCTTCATGCCCTCGTCATCGATCTCCACCGCGACCGTCTGCAGGCCGAGCGCCGTGACGAGATCGAGCACGCCGGCGAAACCGGGATCTTCGACGGCGACCTTGTCGCCGCTGCGCAGCTGTGTCGTCAGCACGCGCTCGATACCGTCCATCGCGCCCGAGACCACGGTCAGCGTGTCGGCGCGGATGCCGTCGGCGGCAAGCTGTTGACGCGCCGCCTCGGCCAGCGCGGGCAGCACGCATGCGGTCCCGTAAAGCGTCGGCTGCGGATGGACGCGCGCGAGCAGCTTCTTCATGTCGGGAAGCAGCGTCGGGTCGGGATTGCCGTCGGAGACGTTGATGGCGCCGGTGGCCACCGGCACCGGAAAGCGCCGCAGAAGTGGCGCGCGCCGCGCGACCCTGGTGCCGCGGCGGCCGGCGCCGGCAATCAGCCCGCGATGCCGAAGCAGGCGGTACGCCGACGCCACGGTCGTGGGACTGACTCCGAGCTGCTCGGCCAAGCCGCGCACGGTCGGAAGGCTGTCGCCGCTGGACAGGCGCTCCTCGCGCACCGCCGCCTCGATGGCGCGCGCGATTGCCTCGGCGCCCGATCCCGTGATATCCAAACGTAGCATTACGAATCAGGTTTCGTAGTGTAACAATACGGCCGGCTGCGCGCAAGCGCGGCCCGCGCCGAGCCGCATCAGCGGCGGCCTGCCGGGGCCGGACCCGGCCGACGACTGCCGGCAGCGAAAAAGCTGCCGGTGAAGGGAGCAGTCCCATGCAACCCGAAGCGACCGAGACCCGCACCGACGCCTTCGTTCCCACTGCCCGCACGACGCTGAAGCGTCTGGCCGGCCGCGGCGACTACGACCGCGCCACGGTGCATGCGATTTTGGATGAAGGCCTGGTCTGCCACGTCGCGTTCGCCGTCGACGGCCAGCCGTTCATGATTCCCACCGCCTATGCCCGCATCGGTGACGCACTCTACGTGCACGGCTCCACCGCCAACCGCACGTTTCGCGCGCTCGCCGACGGCGCGGAGGCCTGCATCACGGTCACGCTCCTCGACGGCCTCGTGCTGGCGCGCTCGGCCTTCCACCACTCGGTCAACTACCGATGCGTCGTCATGTTCGGCATCGGTCAGAAAGTGACGGATCCCGACGAGCACATGCGCGCGCTCGAGGCGATGGTGGAGCACGTCGTGCCGGGCCGCTGGAAGGACGTGCGGTGGCCCAATCGCGAGGAGAGCCTGCGTACGCTGGTCGTGCGCTTCCCGATCACCGAGGCGTCGGCGAAGGTGCGTACGGGCAACCCCATCGACGATGAGGAAGATCACGCCCTCGACGTATGGGCAGGAGTCATTCCGCTGCAGCTGCAGCCGGGCGTACCGCAGGCGGATCCACGCACGCCGGCGGAGAAGGCGGCTCCGGCGTACGCGACCGCCTACGTGCGGCCGGGTCGCTAGCCAGCGCGCGCTCAGCAGCGGATCTGATTCACCACGTCGTCGACGCCCTCGACGAACCAGGTATCGGCCTCGGCCATCTCGCGCTCGGTGTCCGATCCGACCATGCCCTGCAATCGCACGACGCCGTGCTCGGAAAAGATCTTGACCTGCTCGGACGTCACGAACGGGTCCTTGTCGAGAGCCAGCCGGATCGCGTCCGTCAACTGCGCGTCGGTGTCGCGCTCGGGCGGATCGATGACGATGCTGTTGCGCACATCCCGCGTGCCGGGGACCCACCACGCGAGCACGCCCGTCAGCCTCTTGTGCTCGTGGCTCGAGAGCTTGCCGCTGAGCTGCACCACGCCGTCGCGCACTTCCAGCATGATCTCGCCGGGGCCGGAGCCGGGAACGTCGCGCAGCGTCTGCAGCTCGTCGCGCGCCATCTGCCGCAGGCGGCACTCGGCGAGCGCGCTCTCCTGCAGCAGCGCGTTCGCGACCGAATCGCGAATCTCGTCGTCGGTCATGTCCTTGGCCGGCCGCACGACCAGCTCGTCGATCACGTTGCAGCCGTCGGCGACGGCCTCGGTGCGGCGGACCGCCAGCTTCTTGGCCGCCACCGAGGGAACCTCGCCCTGCAGGCGCACGGTGCTGCCTTCGATTTCGACCCGGATGGGATCGCTGGCGAAGCCGATGCGCTGCTCGGAGCCGAGCTGGTAGTGGATGCGTGTCAGGAGATCGGAGTCGTCGGCCATGGAAGGTACCTCCGGTTTCGACAGTGCTGCTCTCAGCATAGGCCGGCGCGGCCGCTTGTCACGGCATGCTGCACACTCACGCGTGTAAACGAAGCTGCCGACTGTCGCGTGGCGCCGCAGCTGCGTCCCGCTGCACGCCCACATGGCCAAGCCCTCGGCCCTTGGCTATGGTGCGGCGCAGCTGCGGCGACCGGCAGCAATCGTGCGGCAGAGGACATGGAATGACACCGGAAGACGCGCTTCGGACCGGCCGTACCTGGGAGGATTTCTGCGACGCGCTCAAGAGCGCCGGCGCTGTCGTGCAAAGCGATCTTGCGGGCGACGAGCTCGACCGCGCCGAGGGCTACCGTTATCTGTCGCGGCTGACGCGGCTGGCGCTCGAGAAATTTCTCGAGCACGCCGATCCGGCCGCGCCCACCTTCTACCGGCTCAGCCACGAGACGGCCAAGATCGGCTGCGACAATCCCGACAGCTACTACCAGAACGCCGCCATCGACGGCCGCTACGAGTACCGCCTGTCCGGGACCCGCGGCACCGTCTCCTATCTCGGCATCGGCGCCTACTATGGACACTACGGATCGAGCGCCCGTTCCGGCTGCAGCGGCTATCTCGAAGGCGGCGGTGTGGTCACGGACGCCGACGGTCGCTTCGAAATCATCCTGAGCGCCAGGCCGCATGCCGGCAACTGGATCAAGCTGGAGCCGGACAGCTCGATGCTGATCGTGCGCCAGAACTTCCTCGATCGCACGAGCGAGGTGCCGGCCGATCTGCGGCTGGAGCGCCTCGGCGCCGACGGAACGCCGCAGCCGCTGACCGCCGCCCGCCTGGTGAATGGCCTCGACGATGCCGCCCGCTACGTCGCCGGCACCTCGGCGTTGTTCGCGCGCTGGGCCGATGGCTTTCGCTCACGCCCGAACCAGATCCTCGAGATGGACCCGAAAGTCACCGGCGGCGCGCACGGCGATCCCAACATCCATTTCTACATGGGATACTGGCAACTCGAGCCGCAGGAGGCGCTGATCGTCGAGGCCACGCCGCCGCCGTGCGAGTACTGGAATTTCCAGCTCAACAACATCTGGATGGAGTCGCTCGACTTCCGCTACCATCCGATCCACTACAACAAGCACACCACGCGCTACCGCAGCGACGGCTCGTTCCGACTCGTGGTGGCTTCGCGCAATCCCGGCGTCGCGAACTGGGTCGATACGGCCTCGCACCGACGCGGCACGATGGGCTTGCGGTGGGTGAAGGCCGCGCACTTCCCGATGCCGGCGACTCGCGTGGTGCCGCTGTCGCAGGTGGAGCCGGACTGACATGTCGGGTGCGACCTCCCGCGATCAGCGCCTTCCGGTGCGGCTCTTCAACGGCGCCGTACGCACGATCGAGAAGGTCTCGCGCAAGCGCACCAGCTTCGTGCAATCCGAACAGGCATTGCGCGAGGCGGCCATCGCGGCCGCCGGTGGCCTGACCGACTTCGGCAAGGACGACTACGGCCAGGGGCTGCAGGTGCTGCTGCGCTCCTACGACGAGGAGTCGCATCTGAATCCGTTCGGACGCTGGCTGGTGCGCCAGCAGCTCGTCGCCATCCTGCGCAACCGCCTCGTTGCCGAAGAGGCTTGGAGGCGCTGCCCGCAGATGCTGGCGACGCCCGTGGAGCGGCCGATCTTCGTGCTCGGCCTTCCACGAACCGGCACCACCGCGCTGCACTCCCTGCTCGCGCAGGACCCGGCCAACCAGGTGCTCGAGTACTGGCTGGCCGCGGCGCCCAAGGCGCGACCTTCGCGCAGCGACTGGGAGAGGGACCCGTGCTTCAAGCAGGCGGCGCAGGGCCTGAAGCTGACCTACTGGCTCGACCCGAGCCTGAAGGCCATTCATCTCATGACGGCCGACGGGCCCGAAGAATGCCGCCACCTTCTCCAGCAGTGCTTCACCGACGACAGCTTCGAGTGCAATTCCACGCTGCCGAGCTACTCGCGCTGGTACGCCGGCTGCGACATGGAGCCTCCCTACCGCCGTCATCGCGATCTGCTGCGCCTGATCGGAGCGAACGATTCTCCGCGGCGCTGGGTGCTCAAGTACCCGGCGCACCTTCGCCATCTGCGTGCGCTGCTGAAGATCTATCCCGACGCCTGCGTGGTGCAGACGCATCGCGACCCGGCGCGCGTGCTGCCGTCTCTGTGCAGCCTGATCGCGGGCTGGCGCGGCATCTACGAGGACGAGCCCGACAAGCATGCGATCGCCGCCTGGACGCTCGAACTGTGGGCCAGCACGATGGAGAACGCGATGGCGGTGCGGCAAGAGCTCGGCGAGGCGCGCTTCTACGACCTGCACTTCCGCGAAACCGTCGCCGATCCAGCCGGCGCCGTCGGCCGCATGTACGCGCACTTCGGGATCGAGTATCCGGAGGAGACGGCGCAGTCACTGCGGCGATGGCACCGCGACAACCCGCAGCACAAGCATGGCGAACACCGCTACAGCGCCGCCGACTTCGGCCTCACCGCGCAAGGCATGCGCGAGCGCTTCGCCGCCTACATCGACCGCTTCGCCATCGAAGCCGAACGATGAGTGGGGTCGGGTCTTGCATTTGAGCATTCGGAGATCGACGGTCGCCTGGCATCACGCAGCGGCGGCGGACGACCTCCTCATCCAAGGTAGAACTGCATGCTGCTGAAAGACCGAGTCGTCGTCGTTTCCGGAATCGGCCCCGGCCTCGGACAGGCCATCGCGCTCGCGATGGCGCGCGAAGGCGCGTGCCTGGCGCTGGCCGCACGAAGTCACGACAAGCTCGAGGGCATGGTGCGCACGATTCGCGACGGCGGCGGCCGTGCGCTGGCCGTGCCGACCGACGTGTCCGACAGGGCCTCCTGCGAGCGCCTGATCGATGCGACGCTCAAGGAGTACGACCGCATCGACGTGCTGGTGAACAATGCCTACCATCCCGGCACCTACGAGCGCATCGAGACGGCGAACCTCGAGGACTGGAAGCCGCCCTTCGAGGTCAACGTCCTCGGCTCCCTTCGCCTGTCGCAGGCGGTGATCCCGGTGATGAGGTCGCAGGGCGGCGGAGCCATCGTGATGATCAACAGCATGTCGATGCGCCGCATGATGGAACGCTTCGGCGGCTACGCGGCGTCCAAGGCCGCACTTCTTGCGGCGACGCAGACGCTGGCGCTCGAGCTGGGGCCCTCGAGGATTCGCGTCAATTCGGTGGTTCCCGGATACATCTGGGGCCCCCCGCTGGAGAGCTACTTCGCGGCGGAAGCCGCCAAATACGGCATCACGCCGCAGCAGATGTACGACAGCGTCGCGGCCGAGACGGCGCTCAAGCACATCCCGACCTCCGAAGAGATCGCCGAGGCGGTGGTGTTCTTCGCCTCCGACATGTCCAGCGTCATCACGGGACAGAGCCTGGATGTCAATGCGGGGCACTGGTTCGTGTAGCTTGGAGCAGGAATGCTGGACGTGCACGCCTCCCTGTCGCATGGTCAGGCGGGCGCTTCGGGACGGACAGACAGACGGGGCGCCGTAAAGGAGCGAGCATGAAGCCATTCGCCACCGCTCTGCTGACCGCGTTCCTGATGATCGGTGCGCCCGCGGCCGGCGCCGAGACGGCGCCCAGGGCGCCGCTGTTCGACGACCTCGGGAAGAACCACTGGCCCATCAGCAGCAAGAACCCCAAGGTCCAGCGCTATTTCGATCAGGGACTGATCCTGACCTACGCCTTCAATCACGCCGAGGCCGAACGCTCCTTCCAGGAGGCGGCGCGGCTCGATCCCGAGTGCGCGATCTGCGTGTGGGGAACCTCGCTCGTGCTCGGTCCCAACATCAACGCGCCGATGGACCCGAAGGTCGCGCCCGAAGCGTACGAGCGTGCGCAGAAGGCCCTGTCGCTGGCGAGCCACGCCAGCGAGAAGGAGCGCGCGCTGATCGAGGCCTTATCCAAGCGCTACGCCAGGGAGGCTCCGGCAGACCGGGCGCCGCTCGATCTCGCCTACGCCGATGCGATGCGCCAGGTGGCAAGGCGCTACCCCGACGACGTCGAGGTGCAGGCGCTGTTCGCAGAGGCGCTCATGGATCTGACGCCGTGGGCGTACTGGGACAAGGAAGGAAAGGAAACGAAGTACACGGCCGAGCTGCTTCGCACGATCGAAAGCGTGCTCGCGAAGAACCCCGACCATCCCGGCGCCATCCACTTCTACATCCACACCACCGAGGCCTCGCGCGATCCGGGACGTGCGGCCAAGTACGCCGACAAGCTCGGGACCCTCACGCCTGGCGCAGGCCATCTCGTGCACATGCCGGCGCACACGTACATGCGCATCGGTCGCTACCACGACGCCGTCCTCGTCAATCAGAAAGCCGCGGCCGCCGATGACTCCTACATGACGCAGTGCCGGCGCCAGGGCATGTACCCGCTGGCGTACGTCCCGCACAATCACCATTTTCTGTGGGCCGCCGCCGCCATGGAAGGTGCAAGCAAGGTCGCGCTGGCAGCGGCGGTCCAGACCGACGAGAAGACGATGCACGAGCACGTGCGCGCGCCGGGGCTGGGAACCGCGCTGCAGCACTTCACCGTCACGCCGATGTATGCGCTGGTCCGGTTCGCCAGGTGGGACGACATCCTGGCGCTGGAAAAGCCCGCCGAGGACCTCGTGTATCCCTCTGCGCTGTGGCACTGGGCGCGCGGCCACGCCTATGCGGGCCGCGACGAGCTCGGCAAGGCGCGCGAGGAGCTGGCCGCGCTCGAGGCGATTCTGGCCAGGCCCGAGCTGGCCGAAATGAAGATGCTGAGCACGAATCCCGTCTCGACGGTGCTCGGAATCGCAACCGACCTGCTGGCGGCCGAGATCGCGCGCAAGGACGGCAGGCTCGATCAGGCCATCGCGCGCCTCCAGCACGGCGTCGAGCTCGAGGACAGCCTGCTCTACACCGAGCCATCGGACTGGCCGAGCCCGGTGCGGCACCACCTCGGCGCGGTGCTGCTGGAAGCCGGGCGCGCATCCGAAGCCGAAGCGGTCTATCGGGCCGATCTGGACGCCCTGCGCAATCCCGACAACGGTTGGGCGCTTTTCGGTCTTCGCCAAAGCCTGGAGGCGCAGGGCAAGAACGAGGAGGCGCGCCAGGTGCAGGCGCGGTTCGAGAGAGCTTGGGTCCATGCCGACGTGGAGCTGGAGAGCTCGCGCGCCACCAGGGAGCTCAAGCCACGCTCGGCACCCGTCGCTGCCGCATCCACTGCAGGAGCGACAGCAGCGGCCAGGCCATAGCCACCACGACGAACGCCAGCACGTACACGTCGGCCAGGTTGACGACGCCGTAGACGTCGTCGCGACCGGGCAGCGGAATGCGCAGGAAGTCGACGACCTCGAAAGGCGGATACGCGTACGAGAGCGCGTTGGCCAGCGCGCCGCCGGCCAGCAGCGTGAACGCCAGCCGCGGCAGCGGCGCGCGCGAAACGGCATACAGCGCCAGGCTCAGCACCAGCGCCGCGCCGCGAATGGACGTGACGACCACCGCCGGATCGGCCGAGACGTCCGCCATCGGCTTGGCGGCAAACTCGGCCGCGGTGGCGATCGCGAAGAACACCGTCAGCCCCGCCACCAGCCGCAGCCAGAACTGCAGCTCCACGCTGCCGAGCCACCAGATCACCAGCGCCTGCACCAGCAGCCCCGCAGCCAGGATCAACGTGTAGGCCGAGTTGCTCGTCACCGAGCCGATGCCCTCGACGCCGCCCATGACGCCCCATTCATTGAGAGCGAGTTGGAACACCGGCACGCCCATGACCGACACGGTCTCGTTCGAGGGCAGCACGGAAAAAGCGATCCTTTTGGTGATCGCGTCCAAAGCCAGCAGGCCGAGGAGCACGCGGTGACGCGCCAGCAGAGCACGCACACCGGCCATGCCCGAGTCGTAAGAAGGAAGCCTCATCGGAAACCGTGACCGCCGATATTGGCAGCGTCCGTATCGGAAGGCGACAACGCTGCGGCGGCCGAGCACTCTTTTGCTCGCCTGCGTTGGATGCCGATGCGCCGACCGCTAAACTGCCGCGATGCTGCTGACCGAGGACCTGGCTCGTGCCTTCGACGATCCTGCGCGCGGCCATGTCGATGCCGTGCGCAGCGTGTCGCTGCGTGTGGGGCGCGGTGAGATCTACGGCCTGCTCGGTCCCAACGGGGCCGGCAAGACCACGACGCTGCGAATGCTGGCCACGCTGCTGCGCCCCGACCGAGGACGCATCGAGATCGATGGGATCGACGCCCGAACCGATCCGGTTCAGGCGCGTTCGCGCCTGGCGTACGTGCCGGCCGAGGCGGGGCTGCCCGAAAGACTGACGGCCGCCGAAACGGTTGCACTGTTCGGAAACATCCAGGGCGTTGCCGACGCGCGCACGCGTGCCCGCGAACTGCTCGATCAACTGGGAGCCTCTCGCTACGCCGACACCAACTGCTCGGCGCTGTCGACCGGCATGAAGCGGCGCGTGGTGCTCGCGCGCGCGCTCGTGCACGACCCGCCGCTGCTGCTGCTCGATGAGCCGACCGATGGTCTGGATGTCGGCGGACGCCGTGAAGTGCTCGGACTGGTGCGCGGCCTTGCGGCCGAAGGCCGCGCCGTCGTGGTCTCCTCTCACATCATGGGCGAGGTCGAGACGCTCTGTCCCCGCGTCGGCGTCATGGCGGGCGGCCGCATCGTGGCCGAAGGATCGGTGGCCGATCTGCTGGCCAGCACCGGCACGAGCGAGCTCGGCGATGCGTTCATGGCTCTCACCAGCGAAGCGGCCGCCTAGCCGATGCGCGCGCTCTCGTTCCTGACTCTGGCCGTGCTGCTGCGGCTGCTGCGCGAAGGCCTGGTCGTGCGTGCAATGGCCTGGCCGGGCCTGCTCGCCTCGCTGGCCCTGGTCGGAACCGCCGGCGCCTATGCGGCCTGGGGCACGACGCCCGACGTCTACGTCTCGACACCCGAGCTGGTCGCTCCCCTTCAGACCGACGGCTTTCGCGTATTCGTCGTCGAGAATCCCGAGCCGCTGCTGCTGACGGGGCAGGCCACGCGTGCGATCTGGCGCGAGGGCGACATCTATGTCCTCGGCAGGACCTGGGGCGGGCGTGCCACGCACCGCGCCGAATCGGTGCTGCGCGAGGCCGCCGGCGATCGCTGGCGACTCGAGATTCCGCCGCTGGAGGCGCGCCCGGGCGACGTTCGCAATCAGGCGGCATTGCTGGCCGGCATCATCGCCTTGCTGTTCACGCTGTACGGCGTGGTGATGGGCGCCGGTGCGCTGTATCGCGACCGTTCCAACGGTGCGCTCGAAGCCGAGCTGGCGCTGCCCGTTCCGGTCTGGATGCATGCGTGCGCGCGCGTGCTCGCACTGACGGCAGTGCTCAGCCCGGCCCTCATCGTAAGCCTCCTCGTCGTCGACTCGCTCATGGCCATCGATCATCTGACGCGCTGGCTGGTCGTGGGAACCAGCGCGGCGGTGGCAGGCGGCGCCATCGGCTTTGCGATGATGGCACGCGGATCGGCCGAGAAAGGGTTTTCCGGACCGCTCTCCCGCGCGCTGACCGCGACGATGGCGTTGATGGCGGTCGGCTGGTGGCAACCTGGCATCGGCCGTTTCCTTCCCCTGCTCTCCCTGGGCTCGTTCATGCATGGCGCGGTGCCTTCCTATCTCGTTGCCGCCGGCGCCGCGGCGGCGGTGCTGCTGGTGACGGCCGATTTCCGCAATCGCGAGTGTGTGTGAGGACGCCGCGATGATACGACCGGCACGCCTGCTGGCGGTGGCCCGCTACGAGCTGCGCAGCCACAACGCGGGCAAGCAGGGGCGGCGCTTTCTGCTGCTCGCGCTCGCGCTGCTGCTGCCGGCGGGCCTTATCCCGAGCCCGCTGTCCAACGTCGGCACCGCCGGCCGCCGCCACGCTCCGGCCGCGCCCGTGTCGAGCAAGCCCATCGCCGTTCGCGGAATGGTGCCGGCTGCGCTGCAGGGAAGGCTCGAGCTCTCGCCGCTCGGCGAGGCCGAGATCGTCGCCGAAGCGCCCGTGCGCGTGCGCGCGCCCGACGTTCCCGACGACCTGCGCGCGGTGCTGGAAACCCTGCCCGGCGACAGCCGCGTCGAGGTGCGGCGCTATCGGCCGCCGGTGCGCCTGCCCGGCAGGTCCATCCTGATCGCGATCGTCGCAATCTCCCTGCTCACGGGGCCGCTGGCCGAAGCGTTGCCCGGCGAGCGCGCGCGGCGCACGCTCGAGGTTCTCCTGTCGGCGGGAATCTCGCGCGCCGAGCTGATCGGCGGCAAATGGCTGACGTGGACCGCATGGGCGACGTTGACCGCGCTTGTGGCCGCAGCGACCTCCATCTTCAGCGGCGTGCAGCAAGCCGGACTGTGGCTGCTGGGTCTGCCCATGTTCATCGGTTGCGCCGTGGCTCTCGGCATGTGGCTGGTGCGCCTGGTCGATGATGTCGTCGGCGGCGCTGCGGCGCCGATGCGCGTGCTGCCGGCGGCGGCCAGCGTGATGGCGGGGCTGGCGTGGTCGTTCCACTCCATCTCGCCGGCGTTGTCGGCGCTCGTGCCGCTCGGCGGGCCGCTGCTGGTGGCGGCCGACATGCTCGACCGCGGCGTGGACGTGATGGCGGCCGGAGCCGGCACCGCGCTGTTCACTTCGTGGCTGCTCGTGCGCACCGGCGCCGATCTCGACCGCTTCGACGCCGCCGGCAGCGTGCGCCGACACGGCGCCATCGGTCTTGCCAGCGTCGCGACGATCCTGTGGTGGCTTGCAGTGGCAGGACCGGCCGTCTGGATCCTCGCCGGAAACCCTCAGGCGACCGCGCCTCTGGCGACCTCGCATCTGGCAGGCGGCGCCGCGCTGCTCGGCTGCGCTCTGCTCGCCTGTGCGCGCGAAGGCCGCCTGCCGTGGTCGCGCATCGATGCGCGAGGAGCGTTCGTGGCGCTCGCCGTGGGCGTGCTGCTCGGGATGGCGGGGCCGCTCGTGATGCGCATCGCCGCGCCGCCCGCGTGGGCGCAGCCGCTTGCCGAGCGGCTGCTGTCGGCTGCCGTGCCCGACTTCACCGCGGCTCCGATGTCCGCGCTCGTGGCGATCCTAGGTCAGACCTGGCTGTATCGTTTCGTTCTCGCGCCGCGGTCGGGATGGCTGCTCGCCACGCTGCTGTGGGCCATCGCCGTCTCTCCGTTCGATCCGTTGTCGGCGCTGCCGGCGTCGCTGGCGCTCGGACTGATTGCACGGCGCCACGGCGCGGGCGCAGCGGCGCTTGCGCATCTTGCGTGGATGGTGACGGTGGCGTGGATGCCGCTGTCGCAAACGGCGGCGGTGGTGATCGCGGCTCAGCTGGCCGCGGTTGCGCTCTCGGCCTGGAGATCGTCCTCGACGACGACGTCGGAGATCCGCCAGTAGGTGTAGGCGGCGAGGACCGCCGTCGGCAGCATCGCCTCCAGCTCCTCGTCGTCACCCGCGCCGTCCTCGTCCTCGTCGGCTTCGTCGTCCTCGATGCAGTCGAGCACGTTCTGGAAGCGTGAAGACAGGGCGATGATGGGACAAAGGACGCGTCGCATCTCGCCGTCTTCTTCGATGTGCTCGATCCACGCGCGGGCTTTGACGTCGAGCCCGGTCAGATAGCCGTCGCACCAGCCGGCGGCCGAGACGCGCTCGCAGGTGCCGGGAAAGGCGATCAAGGGCTCGAACGCTTCCTGGTTGCTGCTGTCGAAGAGAGAGCGCGCGATCTCGTTGCTCAGACGCATCACCACACCGATCATGTGTGCACCGGTGGCGCCCGAAGCTCGCTCGACGTCGCCGCCGAAAATCACCGGCAGCCACACCAGAGGCGGAAGCGGCCCCGGCACACAGTGCAGAGCGGTCAGGAACCCGTGCACTTCCTCCAGGCTCATGGCGCGCCGTGAGCACGGGCGCTGCGCCAGGAATCCGGCCAGGGAGTAGAGCTCGTCGTCGGAAGGGGATTCTGCGAGTCCGGGAAAGGCTCTCATCGGTCCTGCATCATGCAATGGCCTGTTCGAGGCCAGCAACCGGTATTTGGCCTGATTCCGAACCGCATGGACATTTCTCGCTCCCACACCGCCGCCGGCCCCGCCCCATCGGGGAGAACGCGCGGCACCCAGGGTCGCAGTCATTGTCAGCGCGGCCTGCGGCGTACTAGCATCGCCACGCTCGCACTGCCGCCGCGCGTGCAGTGGCGGGGCTCTACCGCACCGAAAACGACAAGGAGCTCAGGCATGAGTGAAAGCGTCTACAAGATCATCGAACTCGTGGGCACCAGCACGGATTCGTGGGAACAGGCCGCGGCCGCAGCAATTACCAAGGCTTCCAAGACCTTGCGCGATCTGCGCGTGGCCGAAGTGCGTGAGCTCGACATGACCATCGAGGATGGCAAGGTCGCGCAGTATCGCGCCAAGGTGCGCGTCTCCTTCAAATACGAGGATTGATGCGAGGGCGAGGCGCGGCAGCGCGCCGCCGCCGCGCCTCGCCTCGCCTCCTGCCAACGCCGCCGGTTTCTCCGCCACAGCCCTTTTGGTAATGCCGGCCCTCCCCCGTGGCCACCTCCGCCGCCAGAATCGCGACGATCATTCTCTGCCTGACCGTGGCCATCATCGTCGCCGTCGTGGCCGTCCGAGGGCGCACGGTGGGGCTGTTCGACATCGAACGAGGCCGCGGCACGCTCATCGACGCTGCCGAGCGCTTCCGTGATCGCGCCGGCCCCGCCTATCAGCAGGAGGCGCTCGCGGCGGTGCGCCGCTCCTGTCCCTACATGCGCGTGCTGCGCCTGGACGAGACGCCACCGAGCGCCGCGGCGGCCGGTGAGGCCTCCGTCAACGCCAGCGCCGCCATGACGCTGTTCGAAGCCGACTTCTCGCGTGGAGCCGCCGGCTTCGAACCCGTCGACGAGGATGCGCGGTTTCAGGCCGCCCAGGGCGCGCTGGCGTTGCATGCAGGACAGCTGCGAACCGCCGCCGCGTTGGCCATTCCCAAGGAACAGATCGGTACGATCGAAATCGAGGCAAGCACGGCTGCGCCCGCGCATCTTCTGGTGGGATGGAGCGATGAAGAGGACGCGATGCGACTGGTTCGTGACAAGTCGCGCATCGACCTGATCGCCGACGGCCGCTTTCACACCTATTCGATCGACGCAGCCAAGGCCCTGGAGCGAGGGCTGGAAGCCGGCGCCGTCGTGCGGCGGCTTTTCGTGTCGGCGCGAGCCGATGGAACCACGCCGGTGTATCTGCGTCGCGTCCGCGTGCATTCGTGGAAGCATCGCTATCCCTCCTCCGGCTATGGCGTCACCTACGAGAAGCTCGGCGGCGAGCTGCGGCGCGCGCTCTTCCAGGTACCCGCGCACACGTTGCGATACGACATCGTCCTGCCGGCGCAGGCACCGGTGTTCGAGGCGGGCCTCGGCGTGCTCGGCACCGACGGCAGCACCGAGTTCGCCATGACGCTGCTCGAAGGCGACAGGAGCTACGATCTGCTCAAGCAGATCGACAGCGGCGTCGGCTGGGATGACGTGCGCGTGGACCTGTCGCGATGGGCGGGAAGGAGCGTCAGCGTGCAGCTGAGCGCGCGCACCGAGGCCGATTCGATCGCATTGTGGAGCTCGCCGGTCATTCGCAGCGACGGCGAGGACGGCCAGGCGCCGCCTTCCGTCGTCATGATCGTGGAAGATGCGCTGCGCCCGGACCGTCTGGCGCTGTACGGCGGGCCGGTCGCCTCACCGGGCCACGATCGCATCGCCGCGCGCGGAGTCGTGTTCGAGCGCGCCTTTGCGCAGGCGCCGCAGACCAGGTCCAGCGTGCCCTCGCTGATGACCTCGCTGCTCCCCAGTGCCACCGGTACCTGGGACTTCTCCGACTTTCTGCGCGACGAATACGTGACACTGGCCGAGGTGCTGCGGGCGTGCGGGTACCAGACCGCGTCCTTCATCCAGAACGGCAATGCCGGCGCCTATGCCGGGCTGCACCAGGGCTTCGACGTGCTCGTCGACGAAGAGCAGGCCGGGACGTCTGCGCACGCAGTGCTCGAGCTGGCCCGTCAATGGATCGAGGCGCAGCAGCGGCGGCCGTACTTCGCCTACGTGCATGTGCTCGACCCTCACGGCCCGTTCGATCCCGAGCTTCGGCCGGAGCTGCCGCAGGCCGAGGGCGAGCTCCTGCTCGAGATCGACCGCTTCATCGATCCGCCATGGCTGGAGCGCCCGACGGCCTCGGTGCGCCGATCGCTCTACGACGCCGAAGTCGCGGGCACCGATGCCGCGCTCGCTTCTTTCGTCGCGTGGATGGAGCACCACGGACACCTGGACACCTCGATCCTGGCGGTGCTCGCCGATCACGGCGAGTATCTCGGCGAGCACGGCGGCATGTGGCGCCATCACCCGCCGGGGCATCTCGAAGTGACGCGCGTGCCGCTGCTGCTGTCCGGCCCCGGCGTTCAGTCGCACCGGCGGGTGCAGACTCCCGTGCCCCTCCTGGACGTGATGCCGACGCTGCTCGAGCTCACCGGCATCGACGCCTCGGCGCTTGCCATGCACGGCGCCTCGCTGCTGTCGCTGAAGTCGGGACGCACTGCGCGAGTCTTCGTCAGCGAAGAGCCCGAGCTCGAGCGCGGCGGCCGCAGCGCGCGCGATTGCGGCTCGGTCTTCACGGGCGGCCTGCAGATCATGCTCGCGTGCCTCTCCGACCAGGCCTGGTTCACTGCCAAGACGATCGCCGGGGCCGAGGAGCTGCCCCGCCCGCCGGTGCGCTTCTTCGATACGGCGGAAAGCTACGGTACCGAGATCGGCACGGACCCCGTCACGCAGCGGCTGCTGCAGATGCGAACAGGCAGCCTCCTGAAGACCCTCCAGACGATCAACATCGAAGCCTGGCAAAAGATGACTCGAGCCAGCGCGCCCGCCATCCCCTCGGCCCCGGCCCACATGGAACGACTGCGGGCATTGGGCTACGCGCAATAGGGCGAGGCGTGAGCGCAAGCGGGCTGGAGGCCCGCTGGAGCGAGCCCCGAGCCGTCCAACGAAGTAGACGGGGCGCTATGCGCGGCCGCCCGCGGTTTCAAGAGCGGCCGCGCAGAGTGCCACGGATACGAGGCGGACGGCGAGGCGTGAGCGCAAGCGGGCTGGAGGCCCGCTGGAGCGAGCCCCGAGCCGTCCAACGAAGTAGACGGGGCGCTATGCGAGGCCGCCCCGCTCTTGAATCAGAAACGGCAGTACATCTTGTCGCCATCGATATGCGTCGTACACGGCACCGTCCCGAAGAACGTATCGTCGCCGACGCGGAACGTGACCTCGAGCGGCGAAGCGAACGCTGCACCTTCGACGGTTGCGTACTTGGCCTTGAACTTGACCGCGAACGGCTGCCCGGCAAGTCCGACCGACAGCGTCATCAGACCGCTCGGATCCGTCTTCGACTTCCACTTGACCGTGTTGCCCGCCAGGCTCCAGTTGGCGCTGCCGGCCGGAATGACGGCCGACCACACCACCTCGCCTTCCTCCGATAGCACGATCTGCGTCTCTTCGGTGAAGGGGTTGAACACGACGCCGGTGCCGATCATCGAGTCGCTGCCGAGCTTGAGCTTCTGCTGGCCCGGTCCCGCATTGAGCGCGCTGAGCTTGATCGACTTGGTGTTGAAGGCGCGGTAGCAGCCGATCTCGTCGTACCCGCACTGGCCGGTGCAGCTCAGGGCGCCGCCGACGTAGCCAAGGTCGGCGCAGGTCAGGCCGCCCAGGTTGCTGCCGTCGCAGGTCTCGCCGGTGTCGTTGATCATGCCGTCGCCGCAGTACGGGTCGGTGATGCAACCCGAGGTGTCGTAGTTGCAGCCCATCGTGCAGCCGAGCGTTCCGCTGCTGTAGCCGAGGCCCGAACAGCTCTGCCCGCCGAGCTGGCTGCCGTCGCAGGTCTCACCGGCGTCGCGGATGCCGTCGCCGCACACTTCGCTGGTGCAGTCGGGGCGGCAGCCGTCGCCGGTCGCGCCGTTGTCGTCATCGCAGGCCTCGCCGCTGTCGGTGACGCCATCGCCGCACTCCGGATCGGTGCAGTTCTCGCGGCACGCATTCGGCGTCTGGTCGTCGTTGAGGATGCCGTTGTCGCATTCCTCCACGCTCGCCTGCTCGTAACCGTCACCGCAGCTCGCGTCCAGACAGGTGTTCAGGCAGGCATCGGTGTTGGACTCGTTGTCGTCGTCGCACTCCTCGCCCGTCTGCACCACGCCGTCGCCGCAGCTGGCCAGCGAGCAGTTGTTGCGGCACGCGTCGTCGTCGATGCCATTGCCGTCGTCGCAGCCCTCGCCGTTGTCGGTGACGCCGTCGCCGCAGGAGGGCGCATCGCAGTCGCTCCGGCAGGCGTTGGGGGCGGTGTTGCTGTTGTCGCCGCCGTTGTCGCATTCCTCGCCGCTGTCGACGACGTCATCGCCGCAGGACGGCAGCGTGCACGAGGTGCGGCAGGCATCGCCCAGCGTGTTGCTGTTGGCCACGCCGTCGTCGCACTGCTCGCCGCTGTCGACGACATCGTCGCCGCAGAACGGCAGCGCGCAGCTCGTGCGGCACGCGTTGGGGGCCGTGTCGCTGTTGTCGCCGCCGTCGTCGCAGGCCTCGCCGTTGTCGACGACGTCATCGCCGCAGTGGGCGTTGCTGCAGTCGGTGCGGCACGCGTTCGGGACCGTGTCGCTGTTGTCGCCTCCGTTGTCGCACTGCTCGCCGCTGTCGACGACATCGTCGCCGCAGCTCGGCAGCGTGCAATCCTCCCGGCAGGCATTCGGCACGGTGTCGCTGTTGTCGCCGCCGTCGTCGCACTGCTCGCCGCTGTCGGTGACGTCGTCGCCGCATCCTGGGAGCGTGCAGTCCTCGCGGCAGGCGTTGGGCGTCGTGTCGCTGTTGGCGTTGCCGTTGTCGCACTGCTCGCCGGCATCCTGGATTCCATCGCCGCAGGTGGGCTCGCTGCCCGGATAGCTGTTGGGGTTGGCCGGATTGGCACCGGCGTCGAGCTCGTCGCGGTCCCGGTAGCCGTCTTCGTCGCGATCGATGCCGGCGCGCACGCCCGAGCCCAGCGGCGTGCACGTGTAGGTGATCTCCTGGCCGGCCGTGTTGGCGAGTGCGCGCAGCGAGGCGTCGCTGATCGTGCCCTCGGAGGCGCGATCGCTGGTGAAGCTACCGCTGCTGAACACCCAGCCGCGAGCCTCCGCGGCAACGGTTCCCTTGGCGATCAGATCGCACTCGCCGGCGGTGGCGCGCTGCACCAGCAGCGTCATGCGAGGATCGACGGTGGCACCGTTGGTGGAGGTGCGGGTGATCTGCTGCCCGACGATCGGCGCGTGGTTGCTCGGGAACTGGAGCATGAACTGCTCCATGTTGCGCCTCTGCGTGTCGGAGGAGAACCCGCCGCTGTTGAAGCTCCCCTGGTTGAAGACGGTGGCCTGGTGGAAACGGAACAGCGTGTCGGTGCTGCCGTCATGCAGGAAGCCGAAGCCGCGGATTTGATCGCCCTTGTGCCCGTTGTCGCCCGAGTTGAAGAAGCCGACCGAGGCCATGCCGAACATGCCGACCTTCTGGTACATGTTGCGCAGGTGGGCCACCTTGAAGATCTGCGTTTCGTTCTCGAAGCTGCTGCGCCCGTCGGAGCCGAAGAAACCAGGTCGTTCGATGTCGAATTGGGCATTGCCGGCGGCGTTGGTGACGTGGCAGCCGTTGCAGTTCTGGAACGTGTCGGAAGTGGCGCCGAAAAAGAAGTTGCTGCCGGACTGCGCCGCCGCCGTCAGGGTGTTGTCGAGCGCGCGGATCGGGTTGGGCGGATAGTTCACCTGCAGGATGAAATCGGTGAACTGCTGCATCTCCTCGGAAGTCAGGTCGGAGGCGCGGCCGAGCAGTCCCGAGAAGGCCCCGTTGAACTTCTTGAAGCTCGCATCCTCGTCGAACGCGCCGCTGTTGGGCTGCGCTGAGGACGCGTCGTTGCCGCCGGTGCGGTCGCCGCGCCAGTGCATGGGGCCGTGGTTGTCCATGCCGCGCAGGCTTTGCGTGGTCATGGGGCCTTTCATGGGATGGAAGTCGGGATCGTTGAACGGGCCGACGACGAACGGGCCGGGGTTGTTGAGCAGCTCGTCGTCCGGATTGCCCAGGTCCCAGGCCAGCGAGTCGAAGTCGCCGAAGATGTGGCAGCTGGCGCACGCCGAATCGCCGTGGCTGGAGGTGTGGGCGGCGTCGTAGAGGAAGCGGCGGCCGGCCGTGATCGATTCGTACTCGGGATTGTGGAGAGGCACGTGCGCCGTCTCCACGCCGAGCGCCGTGTTGACGATGGAGACCGAGTTGTCGAAGCGCGTCAGCACGTACAGCCGCCCGCGTGCCTCGTCCAGCACCAGGCCGGCGGGACCGCCGCCGGTGACCGCGATGTGGTCGGCATCGTCGGGAACGAACGTGTTGCTCTCGATCTCGGCGGTGGAGAAGACGCCGATCTTCCTCGAGCCGTGCGCCGCGACATACATGGTCGCGCCGTCCGACGACACCACCATCTCCAACGGGAACGCCAGGGAATTGGAATTCTCGGTGCTGGGGTTGGGGGCGCAGCAGCTGTCGTAATTGATGTGCTTGTTCAGGTGGCGTGGGGTGATGGTCGTGCCGTCGATGACGGTGATGCGGCTCTCGGCGATGTGCCCGCGAACGGTGGTGTCGGCGAAGATGCCCGGACCTTCGAAGCGGACCTCGTTGCGCGACTCCAGGTTGGAGACGTAGACCTTTCCCGAGACCGGATTGGTCGCCATGTTGAACAGGATCGTGCCGACGCTCTTGCGCAGGCCGGCGGCGCCGGCGACCGCGCTCGGCGGGTCCGTGTTCGCGTTGATCAGGAACACGTCGTTGTCGGGCAGGTTGAACATGACGTGGCTCGACCAGTTGCGGCCGAGCTCGTCCACCCATGCCGTGCCGTTGTGCCTGACGATGAGCCCCACCTCGGGCTGCGCTCGGCCTGTGTGATCGGTGTTGGGCGCCGGCAAGCCGCCGGCGGCCTGGCCGCCATTGGGAATGCGGCCCTCGTTCAGGGTCGTCGTCTTGTTGCCCGAATGAAAGACCGCTGCGTACACCGTGCTCTTGTCGGGGCTGACCGTGAGGGCGCGCGGTGTATCGCCGAAAAGCGTCAAGCGCGTCAGCGCCGTACCGCCGAGCGTGCTGCCGAGATTGCTGGCATCGAAGACCCAGACATCGGCGCGGCCGATGCCGGCGGTGGTCAGCTGCGGGTCGAAGCCGCCGTTCTGCCCGCGATGCGCCGTCGTGATGAACGCGCGATTTCCCGAGCTCCCCGCGAAGACGATGTCTCGCGGCTCATCGCCTACCAGCAGCGTGCGCGTGACGCGTGGAGCCGACGGCGTCGAGACGTCGACGATGCTGACGCTGTCGGAGAGGTGGTTGACGACCCAGACCTCGGTGTTGCTGCGCGCGGCAACGGCCACCGGCTCCAGCCCGACCGGCACGGCACCGACGTGCGCCAGGCCGCCGCCGGTGATCGAGAAGACCTCGAGGCGCGCGTCGGGCGTGTTGCACGCGAACAGCAGCGTACCGTCGGGCGACATCGCCAGCGGGCGGACCTGCCCCGACTCGAAGAGCGTGTAGGAGGGCGGAGCGGCGACCGCGCCGGTGGTGGCCGTCACAAGTGCGGCCGCAAGGACGAGGAGCGCCACGCGGCGGCGCCGATTGAAAGCGATCATTCTGTGCGATTCCCTCCCAGGAAGGCCGGACCGCCCCTCGCGGCCCGGAGATGCTGCCTAGCGTGTAAACAGACCGGAGGGCTGAGACAACAGAAAATGATGCATCGCCGCATCCACCAGCACGGCGCGACGCGTCATTGCGGCTAGTCGCGGATCGCGTTCGCGATGGCGGCAGGAGCTGGGACGGCCATAAAGTACGCGACTCGGCCGCTCTGTGCTCTCCCCCTAGTTCGCTTCTTGCTTCGACCACGCTTGGCGCCTACCTTCGGCCAGTTTGCCGGGGGAGGGAGCGGCGTCATCCGATACCGTTCTGCCGGCCTCACCAGAAACCATCGGAGACGACCATGATTCGAACCAGAACTTTGTTCGCGACCGCGCTCGTGAGCGTGGCGGTCGCAGCGACGTCCGCCCAGGCCGGCCCCTATCCGGCCAACGTGTGCGTCGCCAAGAAGCAGCAGGCCCTCGGCAAGCACGCGGCTGCCGTTGCCAAGGCGCTGGCCGGTCAGGTGAAAACCGGCGAAGATCCCACCGCCGACATTGCGGCTTCCCAGGCCAAGCTCGACGCTGCGTGGGACAAGACCGAGGCCACTGCCGCCAAGAAGTCTTCTTCGTGCGACGAGGCCACCTCCAGCAGCGAGGGCCTCGGACTGGACGTCACCGGCCTGGTGCAGGCGGCGGTCGCAGGCCTCACCAGCGGCCTGGACCTCAATGACGACGACGTGTCGGCCTGCGTCCAGAAGCAGATCGGCGCCATCGGCAAGTACCTCAGCGCCGCGACCAAGGCGCACGGCAAGTACATCAAGGACCCGTCGAAGGACGCCGACAAGGCCATCCTCAACGCGTCGCTGAGCGAGCTGGCCACGGCGCTCGACGCCACGCTCGACGCGATCGTGGCCGATGCGGGGGTCGCCTGCGCTGCCGGCGACGAGACCGCGATGAACGAGGCGCTTGCCGACGCACTGAGCGAGGTTCACGAGCGTACCACGACCGCGCCGGACTACCCGACGACCGCCCAGACCATCGTTCCCGGCAGCACCGTTCCGTACCTCGGCAAGGACCTCAAGCCGGCGTGCGTCGACGGCGATCCCTACCTGTTCTTCGCGCGCCGCGGCCACAGCGGCGACGAGAACAAGATCCTCATGTACTACCAGGGCGGCGGCGCCTGCTGGAACAACGCCAGCTGCTTCGGCATCGGCACCTGCTCGCGCACGGCCGATGCGGGCGACAATCCCGAGCTGGTCGGCACCGGGTTCGCCGACCTCGACAATCCCGACAACCCCTTCCGCAACTGGAGCGTGGTCTTCGTGACCTACTGCAGCTGCGACGTGCACTGGGGCGGCGCCAACAGCACGACGTATGGATCGGGCAGCACCGCCTATCACCGCGGCCGCACCAATGCGGCGGTCGTGGAGAAATGGGCGCGCGAGCACTTCCTCGATCCCGAGGCGGTCTTCGTCACCGGCTCCAGCGCCGGCTCCTACGGCGCGATCATGAACTCGTACTACCTGATCCGCGACGTGTGGCCGTCGGCCGACTTCTCCGTCCTCGGCGACGGCGGCGTGGGCGTGATCACCAAGGAGTGGCTCGACAGCTACATCCAGAGCTCGTGGAAGGTCGAAGAGGTTCTGCCGACCGACATTCCGGGCGTCGAGCCTCCGGTCACCCAGCTCTCGATCGTGGAGCTGACCAATGGCCTGGCGGCACGCTTCCCCAATGCCCGCTTCGCTCACTACGACTCCTCGTACGACGGCGGCGGCGGCAGCCAGTGCAACTTCTTCCAGGTCATGAAGAACCCGGACAACGTGGCGGCCTGGGGCAACTGGTGGGTTCCGACCTGCCAGTGGAACCAGTGCATGCGCGACTTCAAGTCGCAGATCGCGGCGGCATCGCCGAACTACCGGTACTTCACCGGCGCCGGGTCGCGCCACACCATGTTCGGCTCGGACAAGATCTACACCGAGACGAAGAGCCGCGACGCGGACGGCAACCCCGTGCGCATCCTCGACTTCGTCAACGCGATGATCTCGAACACGGGCTGGGTCAACGCCGACTGCAACAACACCGGCGGCGACTGCAACCTGACGAACTCGTGCCAGGGCGGCACCAACGCCGGCGGGCTGTGCACCAGCGGCGCCGACTGCCCCGGCGGCTCGTGCGAGAACGACCCGGACACGAGCAACGCTCCTTACGCCAACAACGACACCGTCACCTGCGCGCCCACGATTTGCGACTGCAATGAAGTGAACTGCGCGGAGTGATCAGCCGACCAGCGGCGCGCCGCTGACAGACGAAGGCCGGGCATGCGAGCATGCCCGGCCTTTTCTTTTGCCGGCGGTGGCCGCCGGTCAGCCCAGCTCGAGCCAGTCGGGCGCCGGCAGCCCCAGCGCTCGCAGATACGCCGGATTGAACAGCTTGCTCTGATAACGCTGACCGCCGTCGGCAAGGATGGTGACGATGGTGTGGCCGGGGCCGAGCTCGCGGGCAAGGCGCACCGCGCCGGCGACGTTGACACCGGTGGATCCGCCCACGCACAGCCCTTCTTCGCGCAGCAGGGAGAAGACGTACGAAAGCATTTCCTCGTCCGCGATCTGGAACGCCAGGTCGACCGGAGCGTCCTGCAGGTTCGCCGTGATGCGGCCCTGCCCGATCCCTTCGGTGATGGAGCTTCCCTGGCTCTCCAGCACGCCGCGCGTGTAGTACGCATACAGCGCCGCTCCCATCGGATCGGCGATGGCAATCTTGATCTGCGGGTTTCGTTCCTTGAGGAAGCTGCCGACGCCGGCCAGCGTTCCGCCCGTGCCGACGGCGCAGACGAAGCCGTCGATGCGCCCGTCGGTCTGCTGCCAGATCTCCGGGCCGGTGGTGCGATGGTGGCCGCGGCGGTTGGCGGTGTTGTCGAACTGCTGCGCCCAGACGGCGCCGCCCGGCTCGCTCGCCGCCAGCTCCTTGGCCAGGCGCTCGGAGACGTGAACGTAGTTGCCCGGGTTCTTGTATGGAACGGCTGGCACGAGCCGAAGGTCGGCGCCGAACAGCCGCAGCGTCTCCTTCTTCTCGGCACTCTGCGTCTCGGGCATCACGATGACGGCGCGATACCCGCGCGCCGCGGCAACCAGCGCGATGCCGATGCCGGTGTTTCCGGCGGTCCCTTCGACGATCACGCCGCCAGGGCCCAGGAGGCCACGCTCTTCGAAGTCCTCGATCAGGAACCAGGCGGTACGATCCTTGACCGAACCTCCGGGGTTGAGGAATTCGGCCTTGCCCAGGATGTCGCAGCCGGTGGCCAGCGACGGGCCGCGCAGCCGTATCAATGGCGTTCGACCGATCGCTTGCACGAACCCGCTGCAGATATCCACGCTGAACCTCCGGCGTTTGTGTCGAAGCTATGCGGCCCTTCGCGGTGGAACAAAGGCAACGTCGTGCATTTCTGCGTTGCAGATCGGTCAGCTTCGGACCTGCTTTGTTTGTCGTCCGTCAACCACGGCGCCTGCCACGGTTTTTTCACTGGTCATGCAAGGGGCGAAAAAATTCGCTTCCTAATGGTGGAACCCCATTGTTGCTTTGGTAACACCCCTGTAGGGAACGAAAGGAGACGTGAATTTCGCTCGCGTCTGCGCACGCCGCATATGCCAAAAAAAGAGGGCGGCGATGTCGAGGAGATCGGACATGCGCAAATCTTTCACCACCCCCACAACCGCTTTCTGTTTCACTCTCGTTCTGTCGGGCGCTTTCGCTTCGGCCCCCTCTACGGCCAGCGCCCAGAGCAGCGCCGAGACCGCGTGTCGCTCAGCCATCGGCAAGAGCGTCGGCAAGTACGTCAAGACGCTTCTGAAGTCGGCAGCCAAGTGTCATACGCAGCGCGACGCCGGCGTCATCGGCGGCGGTGTCGACTGCAACAATCCGGGCGCTGACCTGGATGGCAAGCTCGGCAAGGCGCGCGACAAGGTCACGGCGGCCATAACGGGCAAGTGCGCTCCGGGTGGCTCGCCCATCAATACGGTCCTCTCCAACTACGGCCGCTGCCTCTCGCCCGGCCACTTGTCGGACGACGGCGGCGCCACCACCGGCATCGACGACTTCAGCGAGCTCGCTGCATGCATGATCGCGTCGGCCGACGGCGTGGTGCGAAACGCGCTGCACGACACGATGGGCACTCCCGATACGCCGCTTCCCAGCGATGCACGCGGTTGCCATCGCGCCATCGCCTCGGGTCTCTCCAAGGCGCTCCCGACCATCGTCGGTGAGCGCGTGAAATGCCAGACCGCGCTCGACAAGGCGGCCAGCGGCCTCGACTACGGCTGCGAAGGCGACGATCCCAACGGCAAGATTGCCGCGACCATCGACGCGATAAAGGCCGGCATCGCCTCGTCATGCGACATCGACGACTTTCCTGCAATCGACTCGCGTCACGAGCTCGACGCGCTCGGCTCCTGCGGCGACAGCGTGGCGCAGCTGCAGAGCTGCGTTGCCGACGTCGTGGCCGATCGTTCGGGATCGGGTCTGGCGGCCATGGCATACGAGCTGCCGAATGACTGCCCCATCGATCAGGTCGTTCGGCGGCTCAATGGTGGCCCTGGAGTGCAGCTCACCGATACCTTCCTCAGCACGGGCTGGACCGGCACCGCGCACAACGTGGACCTGCCCGACGTCTATCCGGATCCGGCGCGGCTCGAGTGCGACGCCGATTGTGCGGCGTGCGAGGTTCGGCTCGAGCTGACCAAGACGGCCGCCACCTCGAGCTGCCGTTGCATCAGCGATCCCACGATTTTCTGCGATACGATCAACGGCGCGGACTCCGATTGCGGCGCCGTCAACAATACCTGCGCCTGCCTGTTCGGCCCGCCGCTGCCGCTGTCCTCCGGCGGCATCCCGGTCTGCGTGATGAATCGCATCACCGAGGAGCTGACCGGGACCGCCGATATCGGCAACGGCGTCTGGGATGCATCGCTGGAGCTGAATGCGATCATCCACACCGGCGGCAACACGCTGACGGTTCCCTGCCCGCAGTGCACCGGCGACGTCACCCCCAACGACGGCCAGCGCAACGGCACCTGCGCGGGCGGACAGCGGCCGAATCTGGCGTGCGACGAAAATTCTCTGCACCCCACCTTTGGCCCGATCAGCTTCGATTGTCCGCCGCATCCGTCCACGAATATCGGCGGCGCCGGCATCCATATCGTGCAGAACTACACCACCGAAGATCAGTCGAATGTGGCGTCGTTGCCGTGCGATGAGCCCGTCGGAGCGATGTGCCATTGCCGCGCATGTTCGGGCGATGCCTCGTTCGGCTGCAAGTCGCATGCGGAGTGCGCGGCTGCAGGACTCGGGTCGTGCACGGCAGGCGGCGGTGCGGGCGTCGAGCCGAACCAGTGTGAAGATTATTTGTGCGGCGATAACAGCACTTGCACGCTCGGACCGATCCAATCGTATTGCGACGGTGAGGTACGCGCGAGCGGCCGTGGCTATTTGACATGCATCACAGACGCCGAGTGCCAGGCCCTGAATGCGGGCAATTGTAGCCTCCTCGAGAATCGCGCGTGCTATCCCGACACCATCGAGGTCGGCGCCACCGGCGGACACTTTGGCGGAACGCTCAGCAACATCTTCTGCATCGCTGCCTCCAACAGTCCCGCGATCAACAGCTCGTCGGGTCTTCCGGGCCCAGGAGTGGTGGCGCTGAATGTTGAATTCGAGCCGCGGTGTGCCAATGATCACAGCGTCACGTACAACTTCCCCGGCGGCTCCAACTGTCCCGACTAGCGCTGACGGCGCATGGTGAAAGCCATGCACTGCACAGCACGCGGCTGGACAGGACGGACATGGCCGCCGTGAAATGGATGTGTATGTAGAACGTTGACCACAGCTTGTCGGAAGTGCGTGCGGGTTGTCCCCCTCCCCCAAGCCTCGCGCGCTGCAACTTCCGACAACGAGGTGCCGCGCGCAGGCCGCCCTCCCCCTTCTGCGCGCGGCACCTCACCACCACACCGTCCGCCGCATCTGACGCCATCGCGAGGCAGCAGCCGCACGCAACACACCGCACCCGGTCCTCCGTTCTTTTTTTCGCTGCCCCCGCAAACCCTCTTGTTGGTCTGGTTACACCGCTGTAAGAAAGTAGCGCGTGGCCGGAACCGACGCGGCCCGCGAAAAAGAAGGGTTCGTTTTCGTTGTCCTTTTGTCGACCGGCGCAGCTTCCGTCGTGACGCGCGCGGCCGCGAACAAGTGAGTCGGAGGGAGCACGGCTTTCCCCATCTCCCCTGAGCTCGTGCCTGGAGCCTTCGACTCTCGAGGCGTCGTACGCAGGCCGCCCTCCCCCTACTGCGTACGGCGCCTCCATTTCCCTCTTCCGACCGACACGCCCTGCCCCGCATCGCGCAACGCCTCCAGTGTCGCACGTGCCGTGCGCTCCCAGGTCCACGCCTGCTCTCCGAGGCTCGCGCGCTGCTCGGCCGCCAGCGCCGAAACCAGCTGGCGCGGGTCCTCGAAATCGATGTTCAGCACGCCGCGGGCCCCGACCTCCTCGAATACCGAAAGATCGGACGCGATGACTTTCGCACCGGCGCTGGCCGCCTCCAGCACTGGCAACCCGAATCCTTCGAAGCGCGTCGGGAACACGACCGCATCGGCGCCAGCGTAGAGCGAGCCGACGGTGTCGCGCGCCACGAACCCGAGATGGATGACACGGTCGGCGATGCCGAGCTGCGCGATCTGGCGCTTCAACGTGCGCCAGTGCGTGGTCTGCTGCCCCGTCAGCACCAGCGTGTGCGGCAGCGCGTGCTCGCGCACGGCGGCGGCGAACGTGCGCAGCAGCACGTCGTGCCCCTTGTGCACATTGGTGGCGGCGGGGAAGTACAGATAGGGAGCCTGCACGGGAACGCCGGCGCGCGAGCCGGCGGCCACGCCGGCTCCGAGCGGCACGACGCGAATCTTGCCGGCGCTGACGTTCGCGAGCTCGATGAGCTGCTCGCGAGTATGGACGGACATCGACAGAACGATCGCCGCCCTCTCGAAGCTGTACGGATAGATAGCCCGACGGAACAGACGGTCGACCAGCGCGAAGTTGCCGGGATGCACCAGGTGCTGCACGTCACCGACGGTGATCACCGCCTGCGCCTGGACGAGCTTGGGAAAGATGGAGATCTGCGGGAACAGGATCGCATCGGGCGCGAAGGTCTTGATCACGCGCTCGATGTGGCGGGCACGATACGGCGTGAATGCCTCGGCCATCCGCTGCGCCATCAGCACCGGCGGCGTGGCATCGACGAGGATCCGGCCCAGACCCGGCGTCGGCACGTCGTCGGCGATGTGCCTGGAAAGAAGGACGGCGGCCTCGTCTTCGCCCATGCAGGCAGGCAGAGCCGCCAGCAGCTCGCGGATGTACGTCTCGGTGCCACCGATACGCCCTGGACGGAGCGCGAGAAGACTGATCAAGAAGCGCACGAGAATGGCCCGTCTAGCCGATCGCGATCGTCGATGACACCGATGGCGCCTCCCGCTCCGCCACTGCTCTCGCCGTCGGCGATCAGGCGCGCAACGGCGCGAGCGGCCGGTGCGCTGGCCACGCGCCAGGTCCTGTCCCAGGCGCTGCACGGCGCCGGCGCAGTGGCGCTGGCCAACATCCTGAGCGTGGAGGAGTTCGGAATCTACGCCATCGTCGTCATGGCGTGGAGCGTGCTCTATCTCGTCTCCGACGTCGGCCTCGGCGCGGCGCTGGTACGCCAGCCGCACGAGCCGGAGATCGACGACTATCGCAGCGTCTTCACCGCGCAGCAGCTGTTCGTGGCGGCGGCGATCGCGGTGGCGTGGACGATGGCGCCTGCGCTTGCGTCGGCCTACGACCGCAGCGACGACGTCGCTCTGGTCATCCGCCTGGCGGCGCTGGCGCTGCTGCCGGCATCGCTGCAGACGGTGCCGTCGATCCGGCTGGAGCGGCACCTGCAATTCGATCGTCTGGCGGTGATCGAGGTAGGACAGGCGCTGATCTTCAACGCGGCCGCAGTCGGACTGGCCCTGGCCGGCTTCGGCGCGGCCGTCAGTCTGGGCTTCGCACTCCTGGCGCGTACCATGACCGGAGCCATTCTCGCGCACGCCGCCGCACCGTGGCCGGCGGGCTGGCGCCTGTCGTGGCCGCGCCTGCGCCGTCACCTTGCCTTCGGCGTGCCCTTCCAAGGCATCGCCCTGGTGGCCCTGGGAAAGGACGCGTTCATTCCGGTTGCCGTCGGCGTGCTGGCGGGTGAGGCCGCCGTCGGCATGCTGACGTGGGCGTCGTGGGTCGGGCGAGCTCCGGTGCTGCCGCTGTTCATGATGCAGCGGGTGTACCTCCCGGCCTTCTCGCGCATGCTCGACCACCGCGAGCAGCTCGGCGGCTTCATCGGGAACGTCCTGTTCGCTGCCAATGCCGCCGTTGCGCCGGCCGCCGCGGTCGTGCTGGTCTTTGCGCACCGCCTGCCCGAGCTCGTCTTCGGCCAGCAGTGGGAGGCGGCCGTGCCGCTGGTGCTGCCCTACTGGATCGCGATGTTGCCGCTGGCGAGCGCGTTCCCTCTGTTCGGGCTGCTCGGCGCGCTCGGACATGCACGGCACGCGTTCGCGCTGGCAGCCGCGCAGGCGGCAATCATGTGGTCGGTGGGCACGGCGCTCACGCTCGCATTCGGACCGATGGGTGCGGCTTGCGCGGCGATCGCCGCGGCGCCGGCCATCGCCGCCGCCATTCCGGTGGCGCGTCGTACGGTGGCCTTCGACGTCGCACCGGCGGTGGCAGCGCCGTGGGTGGCCGCAGGCGCCGCGGCGCTGGCGATGCATCTGCTGCATTCCCGATGGCCGGCGGCCTCTGTCGTCTCGCTTACCGCGTGGGCGCTGACGACGTTTGGCGCCTACGCCGCGGTGCTGGCGCTGCTGGCGCCGCGACGGACACGCACCATGCTCGGCTTGCTCGCGCAGATGGCTCCGGCAAGGCGACGGCACGGCCGCGCATCATGAAGATCGTTTACATCGCGCCATACTCGCCCTGGGGCCCGGATTTTGGCGGACGCATGCGCGTGCGCATGATCTGGCAGATCCTCAGCGAGCGGCACGATACCGAATTGATGGTCGTCGGCGATGAGCCGAGCGCCGCCGCCGAGCTGTCGGCCCGTGCCGCAGAGTTCTTCCCCGCCGCCACCGAGACGCCGGCCGGCAGGGCACGGCGCATTGCGCGGGCGATGCTGACGGGGCGGTCCATTCCCGCTGCACGCTATCTGTGGCCGAAGCGCGAGCGACTCATCACGGCCAAGGTACGCGCCGCGCGACCCGACGTGGTGGTGCTGGGCGACACGTATCTGGCCGAACTGTGCGCGCCGCTGCGTTCACGCGTGCCCGGCGTGCGCATCATTGCAGATACGATGAACGTGGAATCCGAGCTTCACGCCGGCGTCGCAGCCGCCGCCGGCAGCGCGCTGGTCCGGTTCGCCTACAGGGCCCTCGCCTCCAACACCGAGGCGCTCGAGCGTCGCGCGCTGAAGCTGGCCGACCAGGTGTGGGCGGCCAGCGAGGAGAACGCGCGCAGCTACCGGCAACGCTTCGGCCTCGGAAATGTTGCGGTGGTCCTGAACGCCGTGCCACGGCGAGAGCCTGCGGGCGACGGCGACGCCGACATCGTGCTGTTCGTCGGGACGTTCGCTTACCTGCCCAACGCGCAGGCTGCCGAATGCCTGCTGCAGGTGTCGCAGGAGCTGGCGCAATCCGGGGTGAAGCATCGACTGTGGCTCGTCGGCCGCAGTCCCGACGCCGCGCTGCAGAAGGCGGTGGCGGCGGTTCCGCATGCGGAGATGTTCGCCGACGTTCCCGAGGTGCAGTCGTACATCAAGCGCTGCGCAGTCTTCGCCGCGCCCTTCCTCTCCGGTTCTGGAACCAAACTGAAGATCGCCGAGGCGCTGATGTCCGGAAAAGCCGTGGTGACCACGCCGCACGGCGCGGAGGGCCTTGCGATGACGCCGGGTCTCGAGTTCGTTCTGGCCGACCCCGAGCATTTCGTCCCAGCGCTCGCGGCCCTGCTGGCCGACCCGACGCTTCGCCGCCGCATAGGCATCGCCGGCCGCGAATGGGCGCTGCAGAACCTCACCTACGACCGCGTCTCGCGCGACATGGAAACCGCGCTCGCCAATCTGTAGCGCCGTTCCTTCGCGAACCGCACGCAGAAGGAACGTGCCGCCGCGGCTGGCTGGGACTACCAACCGCGACGACCCGCCAGGAGTGCCGCCTGAGCCCCGGAACGTTACAAGGCTCCGCTGCGAGAGGGAGCGCTGGACCCCCCGGTACCAGCGCACACGGCTTCCCTCTGCAACGGCCCGACGGCGGGTGGCATCACCGTCGAGACCGAGCGCGCCGATGACGCGGCCAGCGCAGCGAACGCGAGGCGTTCACACGCAATGAGCCGCGCGCAGGCGGCGCGCAGAATGGACCTGGGGGACGAGACCGGAACTCCGAACAGGAGGGCCTTGCGGCCAGCGCGATCCGGTCGGATCGAGCTTTCGAAGCTTACTCAGTGTGGTCCGGGGCCGCAAGTGCATCTTCGCCTCGTGCCCCACAAACCTGTGCGAAAGACGATGCTCAGCCGCCGTCGCCGGCCATGGGTCCGGCATCGGCCGGCAGGTCGCACGTGCAGACGGCGCTGTAAGGCTCGAGGCCGCGGCCGAACATCACACACGGCGGAGCCGGCAGCGCGTGCTCGCGATGCCGCTCGCCGGAGGCCAGCCGGCGCTCATCCTGGCCCGTCAGCTTCTCGTAGTAACGGGTCAGCGAGGCGTGGGCACTGGGCATCGCGATGACGTGATAGCAGTCGTGGCCCGAGCCTTCCTTGTAGTAGACGAGCTCGCCGTCGGCCGACAGCTCGTCCAGCACCGACTCCAGAAGCCTCTGGCGCTCGGCCGACAAGGGGCTGCGCGCGATGTCGAAGGCGAGACCCAGGACGTGGGTCGGCGGGATGCCTTCGCGGGTGCGGTCGGCGTTCGGATTGACCGCCGAAAGGCGCTGCTGGTAGCTCCAGGTCCTGACCAGGCTCGTGATGATCAGCGGCTCGTAGGCCTCCCCTTCGATCAGGCGGATACGGTCGGCCAGCCGGTACAGCAGGCCGACGGTGGGCGGCGCCGCGCGACAAAGCAGGGTTTGAAGGATGGAGTCCTCGTCCACGAGCTCGCCGATGCGCGAGGGACCTTCCAGGCGCAGCTCGATGCCGAGACCGTCCGGATCGCTCTTCACGTCGACCAGCAGACCGTCTCGGTAAGCTCGCTCCAGATCAGCGTAATCCTCGATCCATCGCTCGCCGACCAGAGCCGGCGTCAGCTCGCGCTGCAGCCGCTCGCGGTCATGGTCTCGCGCCGCACGGGCACGGCCGAGGCTGCCGGGAACGTCGATGATCTTCGGAACGATACGAGCCGGAAGGACGGGCTCGGAGACTGGGGATGCGGACGACGATGGCGCGGCGACGGCTGTCGCCGCCGCGACGGTCATGGCCAGAATGGCCGCCGCTGCAAGGAGGTCCCCACGCACCGGCTCAATCTATAGGCGGTTCCGGCTCGGCTGTCACCAGCTTCCTGTAGAGCCTCAGGCCGTCGCGCCCGAAGGCCGGATTGGCGATGCGCTCGTAGACCGCCGCATAGCCATCGAAGCCGGGCAGCCGGCCGCGGCCGCGAACGATGATGCCCGGCATGCGGCCGTCCCGCTGCGGCCGATAGGCGTGGATGTCCATGACGGAAGCCACGTCATCGTAGAGCTGCGCCACGGGCACCCAGTTCTCGAGATGCGCCAGCGCCAGAAGATGCACCGCCTCGTACGCCCATACTCCGCCATGCTGCTCTCCGAGGTCGGCCAGCACCGCCGCCAGCTCGCGCTGTTCCGCCAGCGTGCGGCCGCTGCGCGGAAGCTGGACGCCGCCGCCATGGAGCTGGACCATCAGAGCCGCCACCGCAATCACCGTCACCGCCGCCGCCGCCCGCTCGCCGACGACCGCGGCGCTACGCGCAGCGGCGGCGATGGCGATGCCCGCACCGATGGCAACGTACGGAGCGGGGAAGAACAGATCGGGCACGCCCTGGTGATCGTAGAGCGTGAAGAGCACGGCACCGGCTCCCGCCACGAGTAGCGAGATCGCTGCACCTTGCCGCTGCAGCATCGCCAGCGCCCGCCGCGGCCGCGTGATCGCGATCAGCGCCGAAGCGGCGATCGTGACGGTGCACAGAAGCGGAGCCAGGCGCAGGGGCAGGTGCCCTCGGGCTTCCGTCAGCAGGAACAGCAGCGACGGGGCCCATGCAACGCGAGTGTGGACGCTGCCGAGCGTCATCACGTACGTCTGCACGAGCTGCTCGCCCACGGCGTCGTTGGCGAGGAAGTAGGCCTGGTAGAGAGCGATCGGCAACAGTGCGGCCATGATGACGGTGGCACAGCGGCGCACGCCGTGACGAAGAAGGGTCTCGGCAGCGACCGCGGCGATGCCGAGCAAACCCGGCTGCCAGCACAGGAACGCGCAGCCGGCCAGGAAGCCCGCTGCGCCCGGCCGATTTCGGGCGCAGACCCAGTGCGCCCATACGAGGAACGCCGCAAGGAAGATCTTCGGGTTGAAGCCGATGGCGGCGTGATCGACGAAGCCGCGCGTCGACAGCAGCGCCAGCGCGGCGATCGCTCCCGCCACGCTCGAGCCTGCAACGGAGGCGGCGAGCAGGGCCGTGCCGGCCACGGCTGCCGACGCCGCCACGACGCTGGCCGCGCGCCCTGCGTGCACGTCATCGACGCCTGCCGAGCGCCCGATGGCGATGGCTGCGCCGCCGAGCAGCGTGGCGAGCTGGCTCTTGGTATCGATCATCGAGACGTGCGGTGGCGTGCCCGAGGCGGCGCGCTCGGCCATGAAGAAGTACAGCCGGTTGTCGGCCACGACCGGCCGGCTGAAAACGCCGGCGCCGACGCAGGCCGCCAGCGTCAGCGCGAAGTAGAAGGCGCAGGCACGAAAGACCGATGCCCGCGCACGGTCGTCGGATGGAAAGCAGGCCACCTGAGCTGTCTCGTGCAGGCAGGGCCGCGCGCTTTCAATCCGTGCGCCGTGCATCGCCCGCTGCCCGGGTTTTGGACAGCCGCCGCTTTTGCGAGCACGCCCGGCAGCATCGACAGCACCCCCGCGAGCATTCGCGAGCCCGCGGCGCGCGGAAATTTTGCGAGCGCGAGCCGGGCGCGCCGTGGTACGCACGTTGCACTTCGGACGCCCGTGAATGTTTGTGCCATCCCCGGGCGGACGGCCACCGAGCGAACCCGAGACCTGCCGGCCTTCGATGAGATGGCGGCCGACGGCAAGGTGCGCGCGCAGTACGAGAGCATCGCCTCCTGGCTGGATGCGATGCCTGCGGCGGCGCTTGCGGCCAAGCGTCACGAGGCGGAGGCGGTCTTTCGTCGCACCGGGATCACCTTTGCGGTCTACAACGAGGGCGGCGATCCGGAGCGGCTGATCCCGTTCGATATCATCCCGCGCGTGCTCGACCCCGCCGAATGGTCGCGCCTGGCCCGCGGACTGGAGCAGCGCGTGCGGGCGCTCAATGCCTTCCTGGCCGACTCCTACTCCAGCCAGGAAATGGTTCGCGCCGGCAGAATCCCGCAGGCGATGGTGCTGGCCAATCCCGGCTACTGCGCGCAGATGCAGGGCCTGCCTCCGCCGGGCGGCGTCTACGCGCACATCTCCGGCATCGACGTCGTGCGCACGGGACCCGACTGCTTCTACGTTCTCGAAGACAACTGCCGAACGCCCTCGGGCGTCTCCTACATGCTCGAGAACCGTGAAGTCATGATGCGGCTGTTTCCCGATCTGTTCTCGATGCATCGCGTGCAGCCGGTGTCGCACTATCCCGACGAGCTGCTGGCCACGCTGCGCTCGGTGGCACCGCCCAACTGCAGCGGCGAGCCCTCCGTGGTGCTTCTGACTCCCGGCTCCTACAACAGCGCCTACTACGAGCATTCCTTCCTGGCCGACGAGATGGGCATCGAGCTGGTCGAAGGTCTCGACCTGGTCGTCATCGACCTCGTCGTCTACACCCGCACGACGCGCGGGCTGCAGCGCGTCGACGTCGTCTACCGTCGCATCGACGATGATTATCTCGATCCGCTGATGTTCCGCCCCGACTCGAGTCTGGGCGTGCCTGGGCTGCTCGCCGCCTATCGCGCCGGCAACGTCTCGATCGCCAATGCCGTGGGCACCGGCCTTTGCGATGACAAGGCCATCTACACCTACGTCCCCGACATGATCCGCTTCTTTCTCGGCGAGGAGCCGATCCTGGAGAACGTGCCTACCTGGCGCTGCAGCCAGCGCGACGATCTCACCTATGTGCTCGAGCACCTCGGCGAGCTGGTCGTCAAGAACGTCCAGGGCTCGGGCGGCTACGGGATGCTGGTGGGGCCGGCTGCGAGCCGGGCCCAGGTCGAGGCGTTTCGCGCGATGCTGCGCGCGCGCCCCGACCGCTACATCGCGCAGCCGACGCTGGCGCTTTCGACGTGCCCCACTTTCGTCGAGAGCGGCATCGCACCGCGCCACGTCGACCTGCGGCCGTTCGTGCTCTACGGCGATCAGGTCCGCATCGTGCCGGGAGGACTGACGCGCGTGGCGCTGCGCGAAGGATCGTTGGTGGTGAACTCGAGCCAGGGTGGCGGCACCAAGGACACATGGGTGCTGGAGGCATGAGCTCGTGCTGAGCCGCACCGCCGAAGACCTGTTCTGGCTGGCCCGCTACATGGAACGCGCCGAGAACACGGCGCGCCTTCTCGACGTGGGCCTGCGCATGGCCAACCTGTCGCCGGAGGCCGAAAGCGATACGGTCGAATGGCATTCGACGGTGGTGGCTGCCGGCTGCGAGACGACGTTCTACGCCAGGTACGAGACGCCGACGGCGCAGACCGTGCTCGAGCACCTGGCCTGCGACCAGAGCAATCCTTCCTCCATCGTCTCGTGCCTGCAGACGGCTCGCGCCAACTCGCGCGCCGTGCGCACGGCGCTGAGCGCCGACATGTGGGAGGCGGTCAACACGACCTGGCTCGATCTGCGCTCGGTGTGTCCCGAGCCGCCGACTCCGGAGAAGGCGCGGCGGTTTCTGGAGTGGGTCAAGGAGCGCTCGATCCTGTTCGGCGGCGCCTACGCCAACACGATGCTGCGCAACGACGCCTACTGGTTCGTTCGCCTCGGTACGTTCCTCGAGCGCGCCGACAACACCGCACGCATCCTGGACGTCAAGTACCACGTGCTGCTGCCGGAGCACGAGAGCATCGGCGGCGCGCGCGACTACTACCAATGGGCCGCCATCCTGCGCTCGGTCTCGGCGCTACGCGCCTATCATTGGGTCTATCGCGACCGCCTGCAGCCGTGGCTGATCGCCGACCTGCTCCTGCTGCGGCCCGAGATGCCGCGCTCGCTGCGAAGCTGCTTCGACGAGGTCACGCTGCGTCTGGACGCCCTTGCCGGCGCCTACGCCGACCGCGGCGAATGCCACCGTCTGGCCGGACAAATGCACTCCACGCTGCGTTACGGGCGCATCGAGCAGATCTTCCAGGACGGGCTGCACGAGTTCCTGCAGGGCTTTCTGCGCGAGAACGCGGCGCTCGGGCAGGAGATCGCGGTCAAGTACCTGACCTGAGGCCGCTGCCCATGCGCATCCACATCCGTCACCAGACCACCTATGCCTACGACCGGCCGGTCGACTACGCCGCACAGCTGCTGCGCCTGACGCCTCAGAGCCACGACGGGCAGTGGGTGGTGTGGTGGCGCCTGGCGCATACCGACGGCCGCCCGCTTCCGTCCACCGACGACGGCTATGGAAACATCCTGCACGTGCTGACGCTGACGCGGGCGCACCAGAGCGCGACGGTGATTGCCGAAGGCGAAGTCGAGACCTCCGACCGGTCCGGCATCGTGCGCGGCGGCGTCGAGCGCCTTCCGCCGGCGTACTGGCTGCGCACGACCGCGCTGACCGAGCCGAGCGAGCGGCTGCGCGAGATTGCCGAAGCCGTGCGCGGACGCGGCGACGCCCTCGAGGTGCTTCACGCGCTGATGGAAGCGGTGCACCGCCACGTCCGCTACGCCGCCGATGTCACCGACACGGGAACAACGGCCGACGAAGCCGTCGGACGCGGCGCCGGCGTATGCCAGGACCACGCGCACGTGTTCGCCTCCTGTGCGCGCCTTCTCGGTCACCCGGCTCGCTACGTCGGCGGCTACCTCCAACCTGCCGGCTCAGGGGGGGCGACGCAGGCCGGCCACGCATGGGCAGAGGCTTGGGTCGGGGAGCTTGGCTGGATAGGATTCGACGCAGCCAACTTCGTCTGTCCCACCGACTCCTACGTCCGCGTGGCAATCGGCCTCGATTACTCCGAGGCGTGCCCCGTGCGCGGAGTGCGGCGAGGGCTGGCGGAAGAGACGATGTCGGTGCTGGTGGACGTGCGTCCTGCCGGCGCGCAGCAGTAGCTCCCGCCTCCGACCACGGCGGGATCGCCTGATCGCGCCGGAACGACCGCAGTCGCGCGCGCCCATCCACGAGCCGACGGCAAGGACTCGCTGCCGTCGATGTCGCCGCCAAGCGGCGCAAGGGGACGAATGACCTACTGTGTAGCGCTGCGTCTGCGCGATGGGCTCGTCATGGTGTCGGACACGCGCACCAACGCGGGCGTCGACAACATCGCCACCTTCAAGAAAATGCACGTCATCGAGACGCCGGGAGAGCGCATGATCGCGCTGATGACCGCCGGCAACCTCGCCGTCACCCAGTCCGTCGTCAACATGGTGTGTGAGGGCCTGACGGCCGAGGGAGGCGTGGACCCCGAGACGCTGCGCACGGTGCCGACCATGTTCCGCGCCGCCCAGCTGGTTGGCGAGGCGGTGCGGGCCGTCTACCGCAGCGACGGCGAGGCGATGAAGCAGCAGCACGTCGCGTTCGAAGTCTCGCTGCTGCTCGGAGGCCAGATTCGAGGGCGCCCCGTGCAGCTCTATCAGATCTACTCGGCCGGCAACTTCATCGAGGCGTGCGAGGACTCGCCCTTCATGCAGATCGGCGAGCACAAGTACGGCAAGCCGATCCTGGACCGCGCCGCAAGCTACGAAACCGATCTCTACGATGCGGTGAAGCTGGCGCTGGTCTCCATGGACTCGACACTGCGCTCCAATCTCACCGTCGGCCTCCCCATCGACCTGCTCGTGTATCGGGAGAATACGTACGCTCCCGAGGTGCGAAAGCGCATCACCAGCGACGATCCGTACTTCCGCAACCTGCGCGAGCAATGGGGAACGGCGCTGCGCGAATCGTTCCGATCCATTCCGCGCCCGGAGTGGGCCGTCGAATCGCACGGCGACGGCGACCCCTCGCCTGCCGCCCGAAAGTGACGTCAGAACCCCTGGAATGCCTGACGGATGAGCTCGGTCCGGTCGCCCAGACGCACCAGGCGGCCGGCACCGTACAGGGCGCCGGTCCACAACGTCTGCGTGCCGAACTTCAAACGGCCGGCCGTGCACAGGAGCGTGCCGGCTCCTTCGGCCTTGTCGCCGAGCTCGCACTTGCGGCCGCTGACGTAGATCAGGAGCCGCTCGGGCGTCAGGCCGCCGACGAGGTCGATCCGCGCTCTCGCGCGTAGCTGCAGGCGTCCCGCCACGCGCAGGACCACGACGGTGGCGGGATCAGATCCGCCGTCGATCTCCAGTACCGAATCGGTCGAGCCGCGGATGTCGCCAATGTCGATGATGTTGAGCGCGCCCGGGTCAGGCACCGTGATCGTGACCAGCTCGCCCGCACGCATCGCCACCGAGCCCGCATTGGCCGTTGTCGGCAGCGCATCCAGCGCTGCTGCCGCGGGGCCGAAGCTGTCGCGAGCCAGCGCGCACTGTCCCACGAGCGGGTTGCTGCCGTCGAGGTCATAGCTGCCGGTCGCATCGCTCTTGGGCGTTACGGTACCCGGATCCAGTCGGTACTCCTCCGTGTACGGGACCTTGACGCCGTTCGGACGTCCCTTCGCGCCGCCGCCGCCGCTGGCGATGTCGTCGTACATCAGCGCGGCTGCGCCGATGCGGATCGCACCGCGCCCGTCGGTCAGCTCCGAGACGACGTCGCCTTCGTTGATCGACGCATCTCCGAGCAGCAGGAACCCGCCGCAGATGTCGCCGCCGACGATGGTTTCGAAACCGGTCTTGATACGGTCGCCCTTGGCGTCCTCCCGCTCGACCAGAACCCACGGGCACAGATCCGCCATCAGCGGCGGCTCTCCCACGCAGCCGCCGCCGACGCAGATGTCGTCGATGGTGCAATCGGAGCCGTCGTTACAGGCGGCCAGCTCGGGCAGAGGATCGTAGCTGCAGAGGTCCGTCGCTTCGTTGCAGTTGTCGACGGTACACGAGTTGCCGTCGACGCACGGGGAGACGGCGTTCTGGCAGTCGAGGATGGCATGGCACGTCTCGGGGCCGTTGCAGTAGAGAGCGTCGTCGCAGGCGGCATCGTTCGGCGTGTTGGAGCAGCTGTCGGCGTCCTCGTCGCATGCATCGACGGTGCACCCGACATCGTCGGGACACGGATTGCCGGCGTGCACCGAGCAGCTGCCGCCGGAGCAGGCGTCTGCGCCGTTGCAGAAGACGCCGTCGTCACAGGCGGCGGTGTTGGGCGGGCTGTGGCAGACGCCGCTGCCGTTGCACACGTCGTCGGTGCAGGCGTTGCCGTCATCGGTGCAGGCCGTGCCGGCGGGATCGTTGCACGAGTCCGTTTCTTCCTGGCAGGCATCGGCGCACTCGCTGCCGCCGAGACAGGGATCTCCCGCGTGGACGCTGCAGGTGCCACCGGCGCAGGTGTCGGCGCCGTTGCAGAAGATCCCATCGTCGCACGGACCGTCCATGAGCTGGCCGTTGCACGCGCCGGCGCCGTCGCACTGGCCAAGGATGCAACCGGTCTCGCTGCCGCAAACGGTGCCGGCCGGATCCACGCACGTATCCGTCGCTTCCTGGCAGGTGTTGCATAGCGTCCCGGGACAGGGATCGCCGCTGGAGGAGCCGCATGTGCCGTTGCTGCAGGTCTCGGTGCCGTTGCAGTACAGGCCGTCGTCGCACGGCGTTCCGTTGACGGAGTTGCCGGTGCCGACGCAGAGGCCGACCTGATTGCACACGTCGGGAGACGTGCACGAGTCCCCGTCGTTGCAGGCCGCGCCCTGGCCGACGAACTGGCAGTTGAACTTGCAGCAGCTGTTCTCGTAGAAGCACTTGCTGCCGTTGGTGCAGGTCGGCTGCGACGGATCGCCCTCGATGTAGAGGCCGCCGCCCGGATCGCATTCCTCACTGGTTTCGACCACGCCGTTGCCGCACACGGACGCGGCCGCGCCACCGGCGCTCAAGAGAAGCAGCAGACACGAAGACGCAAGGATGCGCGCGCGGCGCGCCGAGAAACCGAACATGTGACACCCCCCTGGCTCTGCGTGATCGATCCAGGCCCCTCCCGAACCTGCGCAGATCGCCACGACTTTTAGAGCGATATCAGTTCGATGGTGTAGGAACCAGGGGATTTCGCCGCGGGCAAAGAACCATTGTCATGATTCGCACGCATGGCGATGGCTGTGGCCATTCTAAGAGTCTCGTCGCCGTTCCCAGCGCCGCCTCACGAATGCGATCGCCAGGGCGACTCGCGCTGGCGGCCTGCCTGATTTGTTCCCCGGCCCTCCCCGGCTAAACCGTCGCCCGCTATGGCCGTGCTGCTGGGATGCCAGGACCTGACGAAGGCGTACGGCGCGGTGCCGCTCTTCACCGGCGTTTCCTTCGGCATCCACGACGGCGACCGCGTCGGCATGGTCGGCCCCAACGGCTGCGGAAAATCCACGCTGCTGCGCTTGCTTGCCGGCATCGAAGCACCCGATCGCGGGGCCGTGACGCTGCGGCGGCTGACTCGCCTCGCCTACCTTCCGCAGCATCCCTCCTTTCGCGCCGCCACTGCCGCTGCGGTTCTGGAGTCCGCGCTGCACGCGATAGCGGACGACCGCGCGGCCCGTCAGGCGCGGGTTCGGGCCATGCTCGGGCGCTGCGGCTTCACCGATCCGGAAGTCGCTCCCGCCACACTGTCGGGCGGCTGGCAAAAGCGCCTCGCCATCGCCGAGGCCCTCATCACCGAGCCGGACGTCCTGCTGCTGGACGAGCCGACCAACCATCTCGACCTCGACGGCATTCTGTGGCTGGAGAGCCTGCTCACGTCGCAGCGCTCGGCGTTCATCGTCGTCAGTCACGACCGATGGTTCCTCGAGAACGTGGCGCAGCGCATGTTCGACCTGGACCCTGTCCACGACGGCGGCTTTTTCGAGACGCGCGGACGCTACAGCGAGTTCCTCGAGCGCAAGGACGCGGCGCTGACCGAGCAGGCTCGCTGGCAGGCGACGCTGGCCAACCGCGTGCGACGCGAAGTCGAGTGGCTGCGGCGGGGGCCCAAGGCGCGCACGACCAAGCAGCAGGCACGCATCGAGGAAGCGGGACGCTTGATGGAGGAGCTCTCCGACGTCAGTGCACGCCTGGACCGGCGCGCGACGGGCATCGATTTCCGCGCCAGCGACCGGCGCACCAGACGCCTGCTCGTGGCCGAGGACGTGGCCAAGAGCTTCGGCGATCGAACGATCGTGCGCGACGCCAGCATCGTGCTGGCCCCGGGCACGCGCCTCGGCCTGCTCGGCCCGAACGGCAGCGGAAAGTCCACCCTGATCCGCCTGCTCGTCGGAGAGCTCGAGCCCGATAGCGGCCGCATCGAGCGCGCCGATGGCCTGCGCGTGTCGATGCTCGACCAGCATCGCACGGCGCTCGATCCGTCGCTGACGCTGCGGCGCGCGCTGGCGCCGGCAGGCGACCAGGTGATCTTCGCTGGCCGGCCCGTGCACGTGGCGGGATGGGCGCAGCGCTTCCTGTTCCGCTCCGAGCAGCTGGCGATGCCGGTGGGAAAGCTGTCGGGCGGCGAGCAGGCCCGCGTGCTGCTGGCCAGCCTGATGCTGCAGCCGGCCGACGTGCTGGTGCTCGACGAGCCGACCAACGACCTGGACATTCCCACGCTCGAGGTGCTCGAGGAAAGCCTGCTCGAGTTTCCTGGCGCCGTCGTGCTGGTCACGCACGATCGGTATCTGTTCGAGCGCGTGACCAACACGGTGCTGGGCCTGGACGGCAGCGGCCGCGTCGTTCCCTACGCCGACTATCGGCAGTGGGAGGCGACGCGGCGGCAGCGGCCGGCCCCTGCCGCCGCGCGAAAGGAAGTCGCTCGCGAGACTGCTCCACCCTCCGAGAAAGCCAGGCCGCGCAAGCTCAGCTACCACGAGCAGCGCGAGTGGGACGCGATGGAAGAGACGATCGTTCGCGCCGAGGAAATGCTGGCGCAGGCGCAGCAGCGTGCGGCCGATCCGGCGATCGCAAGCGACGCTGCGGAGGTCGCCGTGCGTTATCGCCAGCTCGAAGAGGCGCAGGCGGAAGTCGAACGGCTGTATGCGCGCTGGAGCGAGCTCGAGGACAAGCGCTCGGCGTAGGAACCGGAACCCGCGGCGGCCTCGACGGAAAAAGGAGACGCGCCGTATGGTCAGTCCAGGTGCAAGTGGATGTGCGGCTGCGTCAAGTGAAGGCACTCGAGAAGCGCGCGCACCAGAAACGCCAGGCCGATCATCTCCATCGACTCTTCGGCCGTCACGAAGGTGAGATGGTAGAAGAGATCGTGGCCGTGGCGCTCGAGATAGAGTCCGCCGAGCAGTTCCATTCCCGCGGCACCGCTCGCAAAAGTCACGATCGCCGCTCGCAGCCACCATCGCACCGACATCGGCAGCTCACGCGCAACGCGATAGCCGAGCGCCACTCCGGCCCCCGCGGCAACGCCGTAGGGCACGACCCACGTGGCGCGCAGCGCCGGCTGAGCCCGCGACGACGAGAGCGACACCGCAAGCGCTTCGTGCAGCCCGAGCTGCTCGTCCGCGAGCAGGTAGCCCAGCACCACGGCGAAGAAGGCCCATGCGCCAGCATGCCGACGGCGCGCGCGATGCTCGCCGAGCGCGATCAATGTGGCCAGCACGAACGCAATCGCCCAAAGCGCCATCGCCAGCAGCGTGGGCACGCTCGGCTCCTGGTCCATGTTGAGCGCGCGCACGGCGGGATGGCTGGAGGGAACGTCGAAGGCCGGCGCGCCTAGCTGCGCTGCCAGATGCGCCACCGCCACGGCGGCGATGGCGCCGAGCAGCGCTCGCAGTATCGCGCTCGATCTCAGATGGAGGTCCATCGCTCGTTTCTCCCCACCAGCGACACGCGTGCGCGATGGCTGCCGGCGTGCCTTGATACGCCGGCACCGGAAGCCTGCCAATCGCCTGGACTGCGGCCATGTTCGCGGCTAGGGATGGAGTCGTCCCCAGCGTCTCCAACGTCAGCCCAGGAGCATCTCTCATGAACATCCTTCTGCACGGTGCCGCCTTCGCGCTGCTGATGATTACCACCGCCGCCTGCAACGGCGACGATGCCGGCCACGACCAGAACGCGGCCAAGCCCGACAAGGCCGCATCGGCAGCAGCGGCGCAGGCCGGTGCCGATGCCGCCAAGCCGGCCACCGGCGCGGCGCCGGCCACCAAGCCGGCAACCTCGGCGGCCGAGATGGCGAAGCCCGCAACGGCCGCATCGGCCACCGCCGACAAGAACGACCCGGCCACCGCGGCGCCCGCCGAGGTCGCCGCGAACAATCCAGCAGCCAGCAACGCGGCGGCGGGCACGGCCGCTGCCGGAACGGAGAGCGGAAAAGTGACGACGACGCCGAGCGGCCTGAAGTACGAGGTTCTGAAGGAAGGCACGGGCGCCAAGCCCACCGCCACCAGCAACGTCACCGTGCACTACAAGGGCACGCTCACCGACGGCAAGGAGTTCGACAGCTCCTACAAGCGCGGCCAGCCCGCAACGTTTCCGCTCAACCGCGTCATCAAGGGATGGACCGAAGGCGTGCAGCTGATGAGCGAAGGCTCGAAGTACCGCTTCACCATTCCGCCCGAGCTTGCGTACGGCGAGCGCGGCGCGCCCGGTGCGATCCCGCCGAACGCGACGCTGATCTTCGAGGTCGAGCTGATCAAGGTGAATTGATCAGCGGCTGGGAAGGAAGGAGTGTGGTGGGTGCGCCAGGATTCGAACCTGGGACCCGCTGATTAAGAGTCAGCTGCTCTACCAACTGAGCTACGCACCCACGAGTCGGCCCTGCTACCCTACGCGTCACGGTAGGGCAAAGGGCCATGTGGCTAGATCTTCGCGCCGCGAATGCCGCGCCGACCAGCGGGTCAACCGCGGCGGCGATTGCAGTCGCGGCATTCGGCGCCGAGGGCTGCCCCGACACGGCCGCAACAGCCTGGCTGCGACGGTTGGCCATTCCCGCGAAAGAAGTGGGGTGGGCGATGGGACTCGAACCCACGACAACCGGGACCACAACCCGGGGCTCTACCACCTGAGCTACGCCCACCGCACAGATCGCATCCGCAACGCATGATGCCATGCGGAAGCTCGACCCGGCCGGAAACATGGGTAGATAAGAAAATCCCAGGCCGGAGTCCAACGAGAAACATGAACCAGTCCAGTCGTCCCCGCTGCCTCCACATCGGCGCGCTCTGCGCCGCACTGCTGGTTACAGGCGCCATCGAAGCCGTCGCCGAAACCGCGGCGCACCCGTGGAACCAGCGCGTCCCGTTCGAGACGGCCATCATTCGTTACGAGATGAAGGGCAAGGATCCCGGCACGAAGGTGATGTATCTGCGGGCGCGCGGCGACGAGCGGGTCACCGTGACGCGCTCGCAGTCGGCCGACTCGGCAACGCCGGGGGAGCGGCACACCATCGAGATCTCCACCCCTTCCGAAATCACGCGCATCGAGATGGGGACCAGAACCGCGCTGCGCGCGCCCAACAAGCTGGCCACGCTGATCGACGGCTACAACACGCTCGGCGACGCGGACAAGAAGGCGGTGATGAATGCCGCCGCCGATATCCGCAACCGCTTCCCTGCCCTGCGCGGGCGGCCGGAGCCGGTCTCGACCAAAGACAAGTTTCTCGGCTACGACTGCGACGTCGTCGAGATCGCCGGCATCACCAGCCACTACATCGAAGGCACGAACATCCTCCTCAAGTCGGAGGGAATCCAGGGGACGATCCGAGTGGAAACGGTCGCGACGCAGGTCGATACGGCCGCGCCGATCCCCGAGGACGTCTTCACCGTTCCGGCCGAGGTCAAGGTGCGCGACCTGCGCGAGCTGCAGAGCGCCTCTATTCGGCAGGCGGCCGAGAAGGAGCTCGCCGCCTTGCGCGCTCCTCCGCCGTAGGCATCCGGTCGCGCTTGCGCGGGTCGCACTCGCGGCAATCCTTCTCTTGCTGCGGCGGTCGCGCCGCCCTGCGCTCCGCGGACGCGGCGCCGCGCTGCGCACCTCGCTTCGTCTCCGCGCCCTCGCCTGTCTCGGAAGCCTTGCCGTCGCCTGCAGCTGCATCCGAGTGCACGGCCACGTGCGCATCGCCCTGTGCCGTGTGCACGTGCGCGCCGGTCGTCCCGCACATTCCCTGCAGCGCGACGCCCTGCTGAGCCGGCGCAGGATTGGCGGCCAGAAACGCGAGCAGGCGCGGCGCGACGGCGTCGGGCTTCTCGTAATGCGGCAGATGCCCCGCCTCCTCGACCGGATGCACATGCGCTTTCGGCAGCAGCGTGGCCGCAACCTCGGCGCCCTCGAAAGGCGTGACGCGGTCCTGGCGTCCCCAGAAGATCTGCACCGGCAGCGCGCCGTGACCGAGCTCCCGGTATCGCTCGCGGAAGTCCGACAGCGGCATGTGCCGCATCGATGAAAGGATCGCGCGCTTGTAGCCGCGGTAGGCGAGCTGCGGTGCAAACCTGGCCTGCAGGTCCGGAACCAGCGACTGGTCGTGCACCCCGCGCTCGTTGCCGGACATCAGCACGCCGTCGCCGAAGGCTCGCAGCACGTACTCGCCCACCAGCGGCAGCGCCAGCAGCCGTGCCTGCACGGGAACATCCACGCCAAAGCCTGCCGGATCGATCAGGGTCAGCGAAGCGACTCGGTCGCCGTGCCGCAGCGCGAATTCGCTGGCGATGACGCCGCCCATCGACAGCCCGACCAGATGGACCCTCTCGCTCAGCTCGAGCTTCGCCAGCAGCTCCTCGAGCTGTCGGTCATACAGATCGAGGTCGTAATCGACGTCGGGACGGTCGGAAAAGCCGCGGCCGTACAGGTCGTAGACGAGCGTGCGATAGCCCGCGTCGCGAAGCCGTCCGGGAATCTCGCCCCAGACATAGGACGGAGAGGTGAAGCCGTGCACCAGCACGACGACCTGCGAAGGCTGTGGGCCGAGCAGATCGTAGCGGGTGTGGCCGGCCGACAGCTTCACGAACCGTCCCGGCACGCCCTGGCGCACCCGATCGTCCAGGTCCAGGCGCTCGCCGTCGAGCGCGAACGGCGTGCCCACCAGATACACGAGCGCCGCCGCGATCAGATAGGGCCGGATGCTCACCATCGTGCGCATGGTTGCAGAGTGTGACCGGGTTGACGCTGTTCGTCCCAGCGGTCATGACGGCACGGGGGCACCAGCATGGATTCTCGCAATCGTCTCATCGTCCTCATCGTCGCTTCTACGGTTCTACTGCTCGCGCTGTTTCTCGCCCGCAAGCTCGCCTAAGCGGCGGCTCTCGCTCCAGGATGTGAGCTCCCACGAATACGGCGGCTCGGGATCGCGGCCGCAGCTCTCCGCCACCAGCTGCATGCCACCCCCGCGCCGTTGCACCTCCCCGCGGCACTGCGACTGCGCCCCATCCTGCCAGAACGCGGACAGCTCGACGCTCGCGTGATCGCCTTCCTCTTCGCAGCGCCACAGGAGCCGCGCGTCCAGCCAGCGCAGGCCGTGGCGCTCCCACATCCTGCGCTCCAGCACCTGCGCCGGCGCCGGCAGCGCGCACAGCCCGCGGTAGTGCTTGCGGATGCGGTCGCTGCCGGCATCACCGTCGTGCAGCCACTCGGCGTCCTCGAAGCGCAGGTGCCCGAACAGGCGCCCGCTCGGCAGATCGAGGAGCGTGGGAGCGAAACGGTGGCCGCCGAGGTGGCTGCAGCGCCACAGCCGCACGCCCGGCGCCGCCATGCGCTCGCAGAGATGGCGGTAGAGCGGAAAGCCCATCTTGCCGCAGCACGCATCGCGGCTGCCGTGGGTGCAGACGAAGATGTCGCGTCCCTGCTCACGCGGCCCGTGCAGCGGGTGCGCGGCCAGCCGCGGCGCAGCGACGACGCGGCCGTCCGGATCGAAGTCGATCGCGTCGATGACCTGCGCCAGCTCGGCGCGCGGGGCCGCGATCTCGCGCCGGGTGAAACCGCCGAAGGCGCCGCTGCCGCGGTCGAACAGCAGGACGCGATGCAGGCCGTCCTCGCTGCGGCCGTCGCCGTCGTAGAACAGGACCCGAAGGGAGGAGGTTCGATCGCCGATGCGCTCCAGGGCAGCGTCGAGGCCCGGGTCGCTGGATGCCGACCCCTTCAGTCGCGGCGCCCACGGGCTGGCCAGCTCGATGGCCACGATGGCCGAACAGGATCCGGCTGTGCCGATCAGGGGCAGGCCGGCCGTTGCCGCCTGCACCGAGCAAGGCACTGCCGGCACGTCAGCCGCAGCCGACGGCCGGCTGCCGCCGCGAGCGCGCCGCCATGCGCAAGGGCAGCTTCAGAACAGCAGCGCGGGCTGCTGGCAATAGTGCGTGTTCTCGTTGCACTCGTAGAAGTCCCTGCAGTCGGCGTCCTTGTCGCAAGGCTTCTCGCAAAAACCGTTGTTGGGATTGCATCGGAACGCGGCTGGCAGCCCGGCGCAGTCCGCATTGTTGTCGCACAGCACGGCCATGGTGGTGGTCGTCGAGCTGGTGGAGGTGGATGTCGAGGAGCTGGTCGACGTCGACAGCGTCGTGTTCGTCGTCGTGGTGATGCCGTCGCAGGACGGGCAGTTCAGGTTCACGTTCTGTCCAACGGCCTTCTTCAGACACGTCAGCGCGTCGGCCGCGGTTCGGGACTGGGAGCCGTTGACGTCGCAGACGCACAGCTCGCAGGTCTCCAGCCCGACGGCTGCGCGAAGGATGTAGGCGCAGTCGCTGGCCGTGGGGGTCGAGCCGTTGGTGACGGGCTGACTGCAGTCGCCCTTGGCCGCCAGCGCGTGGTGGGCCGACGACACCAGCGCAAGGGCCGCTGCCGCAGCCAGGGTAAGGATGGCTCGGTGCCAGGTGGGTCCGTTCATGCGCATGCTCCAGACGGCAAGTTTGCCACTTCCCCTGCGGGCCACAAACCCTCCATCTCGATTGCAGGCAACAAAGGCTCCGCAGCCCGCTGCGCTGGGCGCACGCGAGCCCGCCTCGACCGCACCTCCGAGGCGGTGGCGCGGTCAGCCGCGCGCCCCTAGATAGCGGTAACGGTTCCAGATCTCGTTGAAGCCGTCGTTGATGCGCGCCACCAGCGCGCAGGCGTCGCTGTACGGCTCGGCGGGAGTGCTGCGGGCCTCCTCCAGCAACGCCGCGCAGTCGAGGGCATATTCGCTCTGCGCAATGAGGCGCGTGATGAGCTCCCGATCGTTGCCGACGGCTGCCGGCTCCCGGGCCAGCCTGGCCCGAATCGCCGCGAGCTCTGCGCGTGTCATCATCTGCATGGCAGCACCTCCCTCGCTCTCCGCACTGGCGCAGGCACCAGCACGGGCTCGGATTAGCCCTCGCTGGCATCGGCGTAAGAGACCCTAATTGCGAGCGCGGCCGACTGCGATCGGGCCGCTGACGCTGTAGCAACCCGTGCACATCGCCGCAACGAAAGCTGCGGCGGCGCTCGCACGCGCGACCCGCCGGCGGCTACAATGCGGCATACAGCAGATCCTGCTCGTCCCGCCTTCCTCGACGTCGGCCTCTGCTGATTCCAACTCAGTAATAACGAACGAGAAATTTCCCCCGGGAAGCGCCTGTGATAGGCGGGGCAGATCAAGTCGATGAGCAAGCCCGATTTCGCCAACATCTCCAACGCCGACTACGTCGACTCGCTGTATCGAAAGTACCTCTCCGAGCCCGGCTCGGTCTCCGAGGACTGGCGGCACTTCTTTTCGGGCTTCGAGCTCGCCCTCAACGGCAAGGCCGGAACCGCTCGTCCGATCACGGCTGCCGCCGGCCCTTCTGCCGCCGCCGGGGGCGCGGCTTTCATCGAAGGGGTCGCTGACCTCATTCACTCGTACCGCGATCTCGGCCACCTGATCGCGAACCTGGATCCCCTCGGCGGCAACCAGACCAGCCATCCGCTGCTGGAGCTGTCGCAGTTCGGTCTGTCCGAGGACGACCGCGAGCGCGTCGTCGAGTGCCCGAGCTTCAAGCGCAACGGCCCGTGCAAGCTCGGCGACCTGCTCGACCTGCTGCGCACCACGTACAGCGGCACCATCGCCGTCGAGTACATGTACATCCAGAGCAAGGAGCAGCGTCAGTGGCTCCAGGACCAGATCGAGCCGACGCTGAACCGCCCTCCGCTGGATGCCGCCGGGCGCAAGGTGATCCTCGAGGACCTGCTGCGCGCGAACATGTTCGAGCAGTTCCTCCACAAGAAGTACGTCGGCAACAAGCGCTTCTCGCTCGAAGGCGGCGAGTCGCTCATCGCCCTTCTCCATCAGATGGTCGAGACCGCCGGCGACCACGGGGTGCGCGAGATCGTCATGGGCATGCCCCACCGCGGCCGCCTCAACGTCCTGGCGCACATTTTGGCCAAGCCCTACGAGATGATCTTCTCGGAGTTCGAGGGGAACTTCCTGCCCGACAGCATCCAGGGCGACGGCGACGTCAAATACCACCTCGGCTATTCGCGCGACTACAAGACCGGGCGCGGCGACAACGTGCATCTGTCGCTGCTGTTCAATCCGAGCCACCTCGAAGCCATCAATCCGGTGGCCGAAGGCATCGTCGCCGCCAAGCAGCACTACCTGAACGACCGCGAGAAGCGCCTCGTCATGCCCGTGCTCATGCACGGCGATGCCGCCTTCATGGGCCAGGGAATCGTCATGGAGACGCTGGCGCTGTCCGAGCTGCGCGGCTACAGCACCGGCGGCACCATCCACATCGTCGTCAACAACCAGGTCGGCTTCACCACCTCACCGTCCGACTATCGCTTCACGCGCTACCCCACCGAGATCGCCAAGCTCGTGCAGGCGCCGGTGTTCCACGTCAACGCCGACGATCCCGAGGCCGTCGTGCAGGCCGCGCGGCTGGCGGCGCAGTTCCGCGCCCACTTCCGCGAGGACGTGATGATCGACCTCGTCTGCTATCGCCGCCACGGCCACAACGAGCTCGACGATCCCACCTTCACGCAGCCGCTCATGTACAAGAAGATCGCGGCGCTGCCGGTGGTGTCCAGGCTGTATGCCGACCGGCTGATCGCGCAGGGACAGATCTCGCAGCAGGACGCCGACGATCTGCAATCGGGCATCGAGGAGGAGATGGAGCGCGCGCTCGAGTACGCGCGCGACTTCATGCCCAAGCAGCAGGTCTTCTCGTTCGGCGGCGCCTGGGCCGGGATGACATGGGCCGGAGACGACTGGGGCGCGACGACGCGAGTGTCCGCGGAGCAGCTTCACGAGGTCGTCGAGCGCCTGCGCAAGCTGCCCGAAGGCTTCACGCCCCACCCCAAGGTCAAGCGCCTCTACGCCGAGCGCGCGCAGATGCTCTCGCCCGGCGGACACATCGACTGGGGCTGCGCCGAGATGCTCGGCCTCGGCACGCTTCTGCTCGAAGGCGTCACCGTGCGCGTCAGCGGACAGGACAGCGGCCGCGGCACCTTCAGCCACCGCCACGCCGTGCTGCACGACGTGAACACCGACGCGACCTACGTTCCGCTCGATGCCATGAGCGAGAGCCAGGGGCGCTTCTACTGCATCGACAGCAATCTCTCGGAGGCGGGGGTGCTCGGCTTCGAGTACGGCTACAGCTCGGCCGATCCGAGGAACCTGGTGATCTGGGAAGCCCAGTTCGGCGACTTCGCCAACGGCGCGCAGGTGATCATCGACCAGTTCGTGGTCAGCGCCGAGAGCAAGTGGCAGCGCATGAATGGCCTGGTGATGCTGCTGCCGCACGGCTACGAGGGCCAGGGCCCCGAGCACTCCAGCGCGCGCCTCGAACGCTTCCTGACCCTCTGCGCCGAAGGCAACATGCAGGTCTGCAGCATGACCAATCCGGCGCAGCTGTTCCACGTCGTGCGCCGGCAGATGAAGCGCAACTTCCGCAAGCCGCTCGTCATCATGAGCCCCAAGAGCATGCTGCGGAACAAGCTGTGCTTCTCGACGATCGAGGAGTTCACCGACTACGACTTCCGCTGCGTGCTCGACGAGGTCGATGACGTCGACAGGAAGCACGTGCGGCGGCTGCTGCTGTGCAGCGGCAAGGTCTACTACGACCTGATCGTCGCTCGCCGCGAGCGCAACATCCACGACGTCGCCATCGTGCGTCTCGAGCAGCTGTATCCGTTCCCGCTCGCCGACCTGCAGGGCGTTCTGGCTACCTACCCGACCGACGCCGAGGTCTACTGGGTGCAGGAGGAGCCGAAGAACATGGGCGCGTGGAGGTTCATCTCCGATCGCAACCACATGATCTTCGACGATGGACGCACGCTGACGTATGTCGGCCGCGACGCGGCCTCCAGCCCGGCCACGGGCTCCTACAAGATCCACCAGGCCGAGCTGCGTCAGATCCTCGATGATGCGTTCAAGCCTCCCAAGGTCCACGCGGTAGCGAAGAAGAGCCATGCCGGTTGAGGTCGTAGTCCCGCAGCTCGGAGAATCGGTCAGCGAAGGCGAGATCCTGCGTTGGCTCAAGGCCGACGGCGAGTCGGTGGCCACCGACGAGATCCTGCTCGAGCTGGAGACCGACAAGACCACGGTCGAGATTCCCGCGCCTGCCGCCGGTGTCCTGCGCATCCTCAAGCAGGAAGGCGCCACGGCCGTCGTCGGCGAAGTGCTGGCGACGATCGAGGCGGACGGCGCGGGCGCCGCCAGGGAACGCAGGACATCGAAGGCCGCCGCCGCCAAGGCTCCGTCGGCCGCGACCTCGCAGCCGGTCAAGGAAACGATGGCGCCCTCCTCGTCCGAAGGCGACGCGCCGGCCAGTCCCGCGCAGGCGGCCGAGGCCGAGCAGGCGATCGCGGACAACGCGGCAACCGCCAACGAACCGCGCCTCGGTCCGGCAGCCAGGCGCGTTGCCGAAGAGCGCGGCATCGATCCATCCACCGTCGCGGCCACGGGCCCGGGTGGTCGCGTGACCAAGTCCGACATGCTGACGCACGAGCCGGCGGCCGGCGCGGCTTCGGCACAGGCTGCGCCGGCGGCTCCCGTTCAGGCCAAGGCCCCGGCCGCGCCGCGCCCGGCACCGGCGGCTACCGACGAGGAAGAGCGCGTGCGCATGACGCGCCTTCGCCGCACCATCGCGGATCGCCTCGTGCAGGCGCAGCACACGGCCGCGATCCTGACCACGTTCAACGAGATCGACATGAGCTCGGCCATGGAGCTGCGTGCGCGCCACAAGGACGCGTTCCAGAAGGCGCACGGCATCGGGCTCGGCTTCATGTCGCTGTTCGCGCGAGCCTGCGTGCTGGCGCTGCGCGACGTGCCCGTGGTGGGAGCGCGCATCGAGGGCGACGACATCGTCTACAGCAAGAGGGTCCACCTCGGCATTGCGGCCTCGACCGATCGCGGCCTGGTGGTGCCGGTCGTGCGCAACGCGGACCTGATGAGCATGGCGGATCTGGAACGCGAGATCGCGCGCCTGGCGGGGCTCGCCCGCGAGAACAAGCTCGGCATCGAAGACCTCTCGGGCGGCACCTTCACGATCTCCAACGGCGGCGTCTTCGGCTCGCTGCTGTCGACGCCGATCCTGAATCCGCCGCAGAGCGGCATCCTCGGCATGCACAAGATCGAGAAGCGGCCGGTGGTGGTGGGCGACCAGATCGTGGTGCGGCCGATGATGTACGTGGCCCTCTCCTACGATCATCGCATCGTCGACGGCCGCGAAGCCGTGACCTTCCTGGTGCGCGTCAAGGAGCGGCTCGAGGACACCGGCCGCATGCTGCTCGAAATCTGACACCGACGCGCGGAGGCGCACCTTGGCAAAGCAGAGTTACGATCTCGTCGTCATCGGCGCGGGCCCTGGCGGCTATCAGGCCGCCATCCGCGCGTCGCAGCTCGGCATGAAGACGGCCATCGTCGAGAAAGACCCCGCTCTTGGCGGCACGTGCCTGAACGTCGGCTGCATTCCCAGCAAGGCGCTGCTCGAGTCTTCGGAGCTGTTCGCTCGCGCCAGCCATGGCCTGGACAAGCACGGCATCAAGCTGTCGGGAGTCGAGCTGGACCTGGAAGCGATGATGAAGCGCAAGCGCGAGGTCGTCGAAGGGCTGACGCGCGGCGTGGCCGGCCTGATGAAGAAGAACAAGATCGACGTCTGGCACGGCAAGGCGCGCCTGAAGTCGTCCACGCTGATCGAGATCAGCGGCGAAAGCGCCGGACAGATCGAAAGCAGGCGCATTCTCATCGCCACCGGCAGCATGCCCGTGGAGCTTCCGCACATGCGCTTCGACGGCAAGCGCATCCTTTCTTCGACCGAAGCGCTGAGCCTGGACAAGGTGCCGGGCAAGATGCTGGTGGTCGGCGGTGGCGCCATCGGGCTGGAGATGGGGTCGGTATGGCTGCGCCTGGGCAGTCAGGTGCGCGTCGTCGAGCTGATGGATCAGATCGTGCCGGGCTCCGACAAGCGCAGCGCACAGATGCTGGAGCGCTCGCTCAAGAAGCAGGGGATGGAGATCCTCCTGCAGACCAGCGCCAAGTCGGTGGAGGTTGTCGGGAAGTCGGTGAAGGCCACGATCGAGGGCAAGGACGGAAAGTCCTCCACCGATTCCTACGACGTCGTCCTGGTCGCCGTCGGGCGCAAGGCGTACACGGCCGACCTCGGCCTCCCCGACATCGGCGTGGAGACCGACGAGCGCGGTCGCGTCAAGGTCGGCAAGCACTTCGAGACCAGCGTTGGCGGCATCTTTGCCATCGGCGATGTCATCGCCGGCCCCATGCTCGCGCACAAGGCGAGCGAGGAAGGCATCGCCTGCGTCGAACGCATGGCCGGCGTGGCAGGCCACGTCAACTACGATGCGATTCCCGGCATCGTCTACACCTGGCCCGAGTTGGCCATTGTCGGCATGAGCGAGGAAGCGGCCAAGGCCGCCGGTTGCGAGGTCAAGGTGGGAACGTTCCCGTTCCAGGCCACGCCGCGCGCCAAGTGCATGGGCGAGACCGAAGGCCAGGTCCGCATCATCGCCGATGCCAGGACCGACACCGTGCTGGGCGTGCACATCGTCGGCCCCTACGCCTCCGAGATGATCGCCGAGGCGGCCGTGGCGATGGAGTTCGCCGCCAGTGCCGAGGACATCGCGCGCTCCGTGCACGCGCATCCGACGCTGGCCGAGGCCATGAAGGAAGCTGCGCTGGCGGTGGACGGGCGGCCGATCCACATCTGAGCGCCTCGAGCCGCCACGTCGGCACGCTTGCGTGCCCCGCGCGGCCGCTTCAGGTATTGCCGTACCATGTCGCTGAGAGTCGTCGGTGCCGGCCTCGGTCGCACCGGAACCATGTCCCTCAAGCTCGCGCTCGAGCAGCTCCTTGGCGGCCCCTGCTACCACATGGCCGAAGTGATCGAGCATCCCGAGCACATCCCGGTCTGGCACCAGGCCGCACTTGGAAAGCTGCCGGACTGGCGCCGCCTGTTCGAAGGCTACCGCGCGGCGGTGGACTGGCCCGTCGCCGCCTTCTGGGAGCCGATCGCCGCAGCTTTCCCCGATGCGATCATCGTGCACTCCAACCGCGACCCCGAATCATGGTGGGAAAGCGCGAGCTCGACGATTTTTCCCACCGCCGCTGCCGCGCAGGGACCGTGGCGCGAAATGCTGGACGCAATGTTCGGCCGGCATTTCACGACCGATCTCGGCAACCGCGAGGAATGCATCTCCGCATACAAGCGCCACAATGCGCACGTGTTGGCCACGGCCGATCCGAAGCGGCTGGTTGAATGGACGGCAAAGCAGGGCTGGGCGCCGCTGTGCCGCGCCCTGAATCTTCCGGTTCCGGACGCCGAATTCCCGCGCGTCAACACCAAGGAGGAGTTCCACCACAACTTCCCGCCGCCGCAGAACGCCTGAGGGCGCACCCACTGCGCGGCTGCGCTACGCGGCATCAGTCCAAGGCTGCGCCTGCGTGTCGGCCACTCTCTATCCGCCTCGTGGGCGCGACACGCTCGGCGGAGACCTTTTGTGCGAGCGTCGCGTCTTCGTTGCCCCCGCCTGCGGAAATTTCGCATCGCAACGGCGAACACTACAGACGCTTTCTGCTTCACCCTCCAAGATGACATCGCCGCCCTGCGGGCGGCGAGCAAAGAGGAGGAATCTATGTCGTTCCATCTGATCGCGATTCTCGCGAGCCTGGTGGTCGCGACGGCCCTGCCCGTCCATGCGCAGACCCTCGACGACGCCGAAAGCGCGTGCGCAGCCGCCAAGCTCAAGGCCACCGGAAAGAAAGCCAAGGCCAAGCTGAAGTGCGAAGCCACGGCCATCAAGAAAGAGCTGGCCGAACCTGATCCGGAGTGCATTGCAAAAGCCGAGGAGAAGTTCCTCAAGGCGTTCGCCAAGGCCGAAGCCAAGGGCGGGTGCGTTTCCGAGGGCGATGCGGCGGCCGTCGAGGCCAACGTCGACTCGTTCGTCGCGGAACAGACGGCGAACCAGGAGACTGGCGCCCCCGACGCTCCGCCGTCGTGCGGGACGCCCGGCACCTCGTGCGGCTCCTGCGGCAGCGGCGTCTGTGCCGCCTGGTCCGGCGGCGGCAATGCGTGCGCGCAGAGCAGCGGCGCGGTCACGACCCCGTGCACCAGCGATTCGCAGTGTCCCGACGGCATGCACTGTTTTGCGGCTTCCGGCATCAGCGCGTGCGCCTTCCCATGTCCGTGACGCAAGGCAGAGGAGGAGCAGCCATGATGATTCGCACCGTTACGATTCTGACCTGCCTCATGCTCGTTTCTGCGCTGCCGGCAAGCGCGCAGACCCTGGACAAGGCCGAGCGCAAGTGCGCGTCGAGCAAGCTCAAGGCCATCGGCAAGAAGACCAGCGCCAAGCTGAAGTGCGAGGCCAAGGCGATCCAGAAGGAGGAGCCGTCGGCCGACCCCGAGTGCAACGCCAAGGCCGAGGAAAAATTCAACAGTTCCTTCGCCAAAGCCGAGGAGCGAGGCGGCTGCGTCTCCGATGGCGACGCCGCAAGCGTCGAGGCCGACGTCGATGCATTCGTCGCCGAGGAAGTCCTGCGGCAGAAGACCGGCACGACCGGTCCGCCGAGCTGCTCGACGCCACTGATGCCGTGCGGTTCGTGCGGGGATGGCGTGTGCGCCTCGTACTCCGGCGGAGGCACCGCGTGCGTCAGCCAGGCTGGAGCTACGACACCGGGCTGCGTCAGCGACACCCAATGCCCGGCCGGCCAGTTCTGCATTGCGGTGCCAGGCGCGAGCGCCTGCGCGTTCCCCTGTCCCTGATCCTTCGCGTTCCTGAGGTTGGCTTTCCGGCCTCGGCTCCCTAGATTGCGATCGCCGCGACGTACCAGCCGCGGCGATCGCTTTTCAGGAGCATGCGATGGCCGAGAGAGTCGACACGCCTGAACAGGCCGAGTTCCGCGAGCATTGCCGCCGGTGGCTGGCCGAGAACCGTCCCGCACCGCCGAGCTTCCGCCTTCCGCTGTCGCCCATCGAGGTGATGACCGAGGAGCAGAGGAAGTACCTTTGCGAGTGGCAGAACAAGTGCCACGGCGCCGGCCTGGTCGGCACCGACTATCCCAAGGAATACGGCGGGCACGGGTACAAGGGCTTTCAGTCCATCGCCACGCAGGAGATGGGACGCGCCGGCGTGCCCTACATGATCAACGTCATCGGTCTGGGAATGGCGGCGCCCACGATCCTCGTGCACGGCACCGAGGAGCAGAAGCGGCGTTATCTTCCGCCGCTGCTGTCGGCCGACGAGATCTGGTGCCAGGGCTTCTCCGAGCCCGGTGCCGGCAGCGACCTTGCCAACGTGCAGTCGCCGGCCGTGCGCGACGGGGACAACTGGATCATCAACGGGCACAAGGTCTGGACCAGCCTGGCGCACTTCGCCAGCTGGATGATCATGCTCGTGCGCACGAGCACCGCCGACAAGTACGGCGGCCTCTCCTACTTCATCGTTCCCATCCAAGGCGCCAAGGGCGTCACGGTACGACCGCTCATCAAGATCACCGGTGAGACGGGCTTCAACGAAGTGCTGTTCGAGGACGTGGTGGTGCCCGATAACCTGCGCCTGGATGAAGTCGGCAAAGGCTGGACGGTGGCCATGACGACTCTCACCTACGAGCGCGGCGCGGCCGAAGGCGCCGGCAGCGGCGGCGGCGTCTCCATCGACGAGCGTGTCCGCAGCCTGGTGCGTCTGGCGAAGAACACGCGGCGCGGCGGCGGCAAGACGGCCTGGGACGACGCCGTGCTGCGCGACAAGATCATGACGCTGGCCATTCGCAGCGAAGGGCTGCGACAGAACGCGCGCCGCGCGCGCGTGCCGGCGCTGATCGAAGATCCGATGCGGCTGCCGCTGCAGCAGAAGCTGCTGACCAGCGAACTGATGCAGGACGTGGCGGCGGTGGCGCTGGAGATCGAAGGCGCACACGCCAGCCTCTATGTCGGCGACGATCGCGCGCCCGAAGGCGGGCAGTGGCCGCTGGCGTACCTGAACTCGTACGGCTTCACGATCGCTGCCGGCAGCAACGAGATCCAGCGCAACATCCTGGGCGAGCGCGTGCTCGGCCTGGCCAAGTCGAAGTAGGGAGGACCGCGGCCATGGCACAGCCCAGGGATTTCGGGTTTGGTCAGGACGAACAGATGGTGCGCGACCAGGCGCGCCGCTTTCTCAAGGACAACCTGCCCGTGGACAAGCTGCGCGCCCTCGTCGCGCGCGATCATCACGAGGCTTACGAGAGCGCCACGCAGCCGGTGTACTGGGACCAGAAGCTGTGGGCGTCGGCGACCGAGCTGGGATGGACCGGACTTGGCGTGCCGGCCGAAGCGGGCGGCGCCGGCATGGGACTGGTTGCCGTGGCAGCGCTCGCGGAAGAAGCGGGCCGCGCCGCGCTGCCCTCGCCTCTGGTGTCGACTTTCTGCACGGCCGAGGTGCTGAAGGCCGCGAGCGCGGCGGCCGGCCCGGACGGCGCCGCTGCCGCGGGCGCGCTCGCGCGCATCGCCTCGGGCAGCGCGGCAAGCCTCGCCATCAGCGGCGACAGCCCGGCGTGGGACGTCTCGGAAACGGCAGTTCGCGCGCAGGATCGCAGCGGCGGCGTCATGCTCTCGGGCACGTCCTATTTCGTGCAGGATGCGCGCAAGGCCGGCTTCTTCCTGATCGCCGCGCGCGGCGACGAGACGGTGCTGGCAGTGGTCGATGCCGACGCGCCGGGAGTGACGATCGATCCCGATCGAATCGTCGATTTGACGCGCGATCAGGCGAGCGTCGTGTTCTCCAACGTCGAGGTGCCCGCGCAGGCGGTCGTGGCACGCGGCGCACAGGCCGATGCGGCCTTGCGGCGCGCCGAACCGGCGCTGCTGACGATTGTCGCCGCCGATCTTTGCGGCGGCGCCGAGTGGCTGCTGCAGACGACGGCCGAGTACGCGCGAACGCGCAAGCAGTTCGACCGGCCGATCGGCTTCTTCCAGGCGGTCAAGCATCCGATCGTCAACATGATGGTGGAGATCGACCGGGCGCGGTCGCTCGTGTATGCGGCCGCCAGCGCAATCGATCACGAGCCCGAAAACGGCGAGAGGCTCGCGCGAATGGCCAAGGCCGCTGCGTCCGATGCGGCCGCGTTCGTGGCGGGTCGCGCAATCCAGCTCCACGGCGGCATCGGCTTCACGTGGGAGTGCGACGTGCACATCTGGGTGAAGCGCCTCCAGCACAACCAGTTCCTCTACGGAGACGGCAGCCACCACCGCGCGCGACTCGCCGAAATTTTCGATGCCTAGCTAGGAGTCAGGTCTCGCGTTCGGGCGGATGCTCAAACGCAGGACCCGACCCCGTTCAAGCGGAGGGGATGTCGAGGGCGGGGACGCTGTCGGCGCTGTCGGGCAGCGTGAAGCGAAGCGTGGCGCCTTTGCCCGGCGTGCCGGAGGCGCGGATCCAGCCGCCGTGACGGCCCACGATCCGAGCCACCGTCGCAAGACCGACGCCTGTTCCTTCGAATTCCGTACTCTCGTGCAGGCGCTGGAAGGGTTCGAACAGGTGCGCCGCATGCGCTTCGTCGAAGCCGACGCCGTCATCACGCACCACGAATGCCGTTTCGCCATCGACCTTCTCCCGGCAAACGGCGATGTGCGCGACATCGCAGCGGCGCGTGAACTTGAATGCGTTGCCGATCAGGTTCTGCAACACGATGCGAACGAGCCCGCGGTCGGCCACCGCGCGCATGCCGTCCTCGATGTGCCACTCCACTTTGCGCTCCGGCTCGGTCGCCGTCAGCTCGGCAACGACGTCGCGCGCCATGTCGCTGACGTCGAGCGGCTCTCGCCGCAGCGCGCCGTAGCTGACGCGCGACAGCGACAGCAGGTCGGCGATCAACGCGTCCATGCGCAGCGCCGCCTGCTGGACGCGCTCGACGTGCTCGCGGGCTTGCGGGGAGAGACGCTCGGCTTCGTCCTCGCGCAACAACGACAGGCGGCCCGCGATCGCCCGCAGGGGCTGGCGCAGGTCGTGCGAGACGGCATAGGTGAAGCTGCCCAGCTGCTTGAGCGCATCCTCGAGCTGCATCGTCCGCTGGCGAACGCGGTCTTCGAGGCGGGTGTTGAGCGCGGCAATCTCTTCGGCGGCGCTCTTGGATTCGGTGATGTCCTGGATGAAGCCGTACATCCGTAGCGGCGTGCCGTCTGCGTCGCGCTCCAGTCGCCCCTTGGCCAGCACCCACAGCATGCGGCCGTCCGCACGGCGCATGCGATGCTCGACCGAATAAGGGCGGCCGTGCAGATGCGCGCGGCTGGCCTTCTGCATCAATGTCGCGCGATCCTCCTCCGGCACGTGCTCGGTGTACGACTCGAACGTCGGCGGCGGGCCGCTGTCCGGTTCGTAGCCGAGCAGGCGGTACAGCTCGGGTGACCAGTAGCGGCGGCCGCTGACGACGTCCCATTCCCAGTTGCCGAGCCGCGCCATCTGCTGCGCTTCATCGAGCAGGGCCTGGTTGCGGCGCAGCTCCTGTTCCATTTCGATGCGCTCGCTGATGTCGGTGGCGATGCCGCAAATGCCGTAGATGGTGCCGTCGGAACGCCGCAGCGGAAACTTGATCGACAGGAACGACATCGTCACGCCGTCGCGCTCCGCGGTCTCGACGAACGTCATGGGAACGCCCTGCTCCAGAACCTTGCGATCGTTCTCGACGAAGGCGTCGTTGAAGTCGCCAGGCACCAGGTCCGTGATGCGTTGGCCCACCGCGTGCTCGCGCGAGACGCCGAACAGCTCCTCGCACCGGCGGTTGAAGTGCAGGATGCGGTCCTCGGTGTCCTTGATGAAGACGAGCGCCGGCGCGTTGTCGAGAATGGCGTTGAGGCGCTCCTCGTTGGCGGCGGCGGCGGCCGCCGCTTCCTCCCTGGCGGTGACGTCGATCGATACGCCGACGACGCCCACCGGACAGCCCGCGTCGTCGAGCACCGGCGCCAGCGCACCTTCCCACGAATGCTGCCCGTAGCGCATGACGAAGGGGACGGTTTCCCCGCCGATGGCCGCTTCGTGACTGGTACGAGCTGCTTCTGCCAGGCCCGCCGGAGCGAAGATGTCGAAGATGCTGCGGCCTTCGAGCTCCTGAGGCGACATCCCCATCTTCTGAAGCCCGCGGCCGCGAATGAACGTCATCCGTCCCTCGGCGTCGGTCGTCCAGACCTGGCCCGGAAGCTGATCGATGAGCAGGTTCAGACGCGCCTGATGCTCGCGCATCTGTGCCTGCTGCGCCTGCGTGCGTCGCAGCGGCCCTTCCATCGCGGCAAGACCCAGCGCCAGCGCGGCAGTTCCGATCAGCGCCACGATCATCTCCAGGCCTTCGCGTTGGGCGAGCGTCGGAACGTGCAGAAGCTGCCACGTCTCCAGGGCGCTGTAGCAGGCGAGCAGGAGCAGACCGGTGGCGGCGCCGATCCATAGCCTCTTGTAACCGACCAGACGACCGAGTCGGAAGGCGACGTAGGCCGCCGCCAGCTGCAGAAAGGCCAGCGCCGCAGCGATACCGACCGCATACTGGTCGAGGCCTTCGAGCGAAACCGTCATCCTCGTTCCGGCCACAGGGCCGTCACGCTTCAGCGCGAGCGCTTGCGCGACGTCTTCTTGTGCGGCCTCTCCTTGACGGCGGCACGCTTGCGACCGGCCTTCCCGTTGCGGCTGCGCGCCGCTGCCTTCGTCGAACCAGTGCTCCGCTCTGCCTCGTCACGCTTTCCGGTCTGCCGCCGGCGCGGCGGCCGCTCCGGCCGCCCGAACGGCGGCACCGAATCGTCTTTCGGACACGCGGTGGCGATGGCGTGCAGGAGAGCCAGCGCGCGGTACAGCTCCGGATACAGCACCGGCTTGCCGCTGGTCATGATGGCGCCGGCAAGGTGACGCGCGGGATCCGCCCAGCCGACGATGTTGGTAAAGCCCAGGTGGCCGAATGCATGGGCGGTGTCCAGGCCGTAGAGGCTGAACCACTCGCCGCCCAGCATGAAGCCCATGCCGTAGCGCAGGGGGATGCCGAGCGTGAAATCGAGCTCGCCGTAGGATTGCTCGGACGTGGCCCGCCACACGGTGCGCGGATCGAATACGCGAACGCCGCGCAGCTCCCCGCCGTTCATGAGGAGCTGGTAGAACTCGCTGAGCTCATCGGCGGTCGCAATGAGGTTGGCTGCCGGCAGGACGCCGGTCAGGAAGCGCTCGTCGTTGGAGGAGCGGACCACCTCGACGAAATCCATCCCGAGGATGCGCTGCACCAATGCGCCGATGGGCGGAACCAGCGGCAGGCCCGTGAAGTAGTTGAGCGCGACCTTGTCGATGTCGCGCCGGCGCACGCCGTAGCTCATCCACCGCCAGCCGAGCGGCCGCGCCAGTTCCTCCTCGACCACGTGCCGGATGTTCTTGCCGGTGACGCGCCGGACGATCTCGCCGAGGAGGAAGCCGCCGGTGATGGCGTGATAGGCCAGGCGCCCGCCGGGCCTCGATACGGGCACCGTCTCGCACAGCAGCTCGACCGCGCGCTTGTTGTTGATGTCCTCGATGTAGGACAGGTCCATGGCCGACTCGGGCAGCGTCGGGATGCCGGCCCGGTGGGTCAGGACGTGCCGGATGGTGATCCACTCCTTCCCGTGGCAGCCGAACTCGGGGACGTACTCGCAGACCGGGTCGTCCAGGTGGAGCTGATGGCGCTGGTCGAGCAGGTGAATGACCATCGCCGCCATGGGCTTGGAGGCCGAGAAGATGTTGAACGGGGTCTTGGGCGTCACGCGCACTCTGGGCGCATCGGGCGGGTCGCTCGGCCCGGCACCGCGCGCGTATCCGACGCAGCGGCTCAGGACGACCTGTCCGCGCACACGCAGGCAGACCGAGATTGCCGGATGGATGCCGCTGGCGTACCACGACAGCACCGACGCCCAGATGTTCTCGATGGCCTGCGGGTCCACGCCCACGTCGCGGGCGTCGCATTCGGCCCTCGTGTCGCGCGTTTCGGCTTCGGCCACGTCGGCCGGCACGTAACCTCGAGTAACAATCGATGGAATCATCGGAAGTCGTGGGATGGCAAAGTCCATGGGATGTGCGGGCGCGCGGCAGCGACCTTTTAGTCGGCCTACAGGAGTGTGCCAACCCAAGCGCATGCAGTCGCGGGCATGCGCAGGTTTTGGTGCGCGATCAGGGAAATTCCGGTTCCCATCGCGGCACGCATGCGCTAACATCCGGGCCGTTCGGAGCTCCGCCTTCCTGGTCGGGGACACCATGCACATTCATGCGTTTCGTGCCGGCTTGGCCGCTGCGGCCATCGCCCTTTCTGCCGTCGTATGCCCGAGCAGCGCCCTGGCCGAGCTGCCCGAGCACATCCGCCACTTCGAGATCGCTCGCGCCCGCAGCCAGCGATCGGCCACTTCCGATGGCGCTCGTCGCATGAGCCTGACGGCCCTTGGTCGCACCTTCGATCTGGTGCTCGAGCCGTCCAAGGTGCTCTCGCCCAACGCGCGGACGATCACCGTCTCGGCTTCCGGGACGCGCGTCGAGCCCACGACAAACTCTTTGTACCGCGGCTACTTGGCCGACGACATCGAAGCCGAAGTACGAGTTTCTGACGCGTCCGGCGCCCTCGACGGCTACGTGCGCACGCACGAGGAGATCTACTACCTGGAGCCGCTCTCGCGCTACGAGCGAACCGCCGAGGCCGACGCGATGGTGGTGTACCGCGCCAGCGACATCGACCCGGATGCCGTGCCGCCCTCGGATTGCGGAGCGGCGCACGCGGCCGGCGCCGGCTCCTCCACCAACCGGGCCGTGGCGCGCAGCCATGGCCAGTCCACCGGCTTGCTCGAGCTGACGCTGGTTGCCGACTACGCGTTCACGCAGACGCACGCGAACCCGGGCGCCTACATCCAGAACATCATCAACCAGGTGGACGGCTTCTACGTCGAGGATCTCGGCGTCACCCTGCTGATCGTCGACACCATTCTGTACACGTCGCCGGGCATCGAGCCCTTCTCGACGACGACCAGTCCGAGCAGCCTCCTCGACGAGGTCGCCTCGGCGCGGATGAACGACATCGACGGCGCCGGCGCCGGCGGGCTGACCCACCTCTTCACCGGCCGCGATCTGGACGGAATGGTCATCGGCATCGCCTACATCGACTCGCTGTGCGCGAGCTACTATGGCAGCGGCCTGTCGCAGAGCTTCACGCCCGACAATCATCTGATGACGCTGCTGGTCGGCCACGAGCTCGGCCACAACTTCGGCGCCTACCACGACGGCCAGTCCGGCTCGCCGTGCAGCGGCACGTCCTACGGCTTCGTCATGTGGCCGTCGCTGTCGATGGAACTGCAGGAGGGCTTCTCGCAGTGCAGCATCGACACCATCGAGCCGGCAGTCAGCTCCGCTTCCTGCATCACGCCGGCGATCCCTCCCGGCTGCGGCGACGGCATCGTGGGCGTCGGTGAGGACTGCGACGACGGCAACAACCTCAACGGCGACTGCTGCCGGCTGGACTGCAAGTTCGCGGTCTCCGGCAGCCAGTGCCAAAGCGACGGCAACGAATGCACCGACGACGTCTGCAACGGCCTCGGTGTGTGCAACCATCCCTTCAACAACGCGCCATGTGATGACGGCGACGTTTGCACTTTCGACGGCATGTGCGCGTTCGGCAGCTGCCAGCCGCTTCCGAACAACGACCGGCCGCTCATCGATTATCGCATGAAAGCCTCCATCGGCCCTGTCGAGGAGGACGACAAGATGAGCTTCAAGGCCGCTGCCTACATTCCCGACATGACGAGCCCGCCCGACGTAGGCGGCCTGACGCTGGAACTGCGCGATCAGAGCGATGCCATCGTCTACGAGGCGTTCATTCCCGCCGACCAGTGGCAGGACCTGACCGGCAACGGCACGACCTTCCGCTATCGCAACGAGGGCGCCGCCCCTCCCGAGACCGCGGGCATCCGCTCGATGCTGCTCAAATACCGGCCTTCCTCGGGCGTGGCCAAGCTCAAGGGCAAGGGCGAGTTGCAGGAGCTGGAGACCCTGATGGGCGCGACGTCCCTCACCGCACGCCTGCAGGTCGGCGACAATCTGCATGGCGTTTGCGCGCAGGCATTCGAGCTGGCCTGCGAATACAAGGGCACGCAGATCACCTGCCCTTGAACGCAGAGCGCGCGGCTATGCGCTCGTCTTCCGCGCTTGCTCCGGCTAGTAAGCGCGGATGCCTCGAAACAGACGCTCTCCTAACGGCACCATGGCCAGCCGTGCGGACAAGTACGACCTGTACGTCCGCTCGGTCCAGTCACCCGATTACGAGGTCGCCTTCTTCGACCGTGCCTTCCGCAGCTACTACGGGCGGGTTCCGCTCGTGCTCCGGGAGGATTTCTGCGGCACCGCCGCGGTCTGCTACGACTGGGTCAACAGTCGGCGCGACCGCCGTGCCATCGGCGTCGACCTGGATCCCGAGCCGATCCAGTGGGGCAGGCAGCGGTACCTGCCAACGCTCAAGAACGGCGGCCACAAGCGCATCAAGATCATCCAGGGCGACGTTCGCACCACCCGCGCAAAGGCCGACATCATCGCGGCGCAGAACTTCTCCTACTTCTGCTTCGAGACCCGGGACGAGATGCGCAGGTATTTCCAGCACACACGCCGCCATCTGCCCGCCGAGGGGCTGCTGGTGCTGGACGCGCTCGGCGGCTCGGAGGTGTTCGAGGAAGATCGCGAGGACGTGCACAGCTACCGCGGCTTCCGCTACGTCTGGCATCAGATCAGCTTCGATCCCATCACCCATCACTGCCGTTACGCGATCCATTTCCGATTCAAGGACGGATCGGAGCTGAAGAACGCGTTCACGTACGAATGGAGGCTGTGGACGCTGCCCGAGCTGCGCGAGCTGCTGCTGGAGGCGGGCTTCAAGGGAGCCGACGTCTACTGGGAGATGACCGACCGCAAGACCGGCGAAGGAAACGGCGTGTATCGGAAACGCGAGCATGGCGACGCCGACCCGGCATGGGTCGCGTATCTGGTCGCGTGGAAGTGAGCGCGTAGTCCGAGCCTGCCGTGTTCGGCGCGTTCCGGCATCGCCTGATCCGTGGCTGCGCGGGCCTGCTGCTCCTGGCCGCAGGCGCCGGCACGGGCGAGGCTGCCGAGCGCAAGGTGCTGCGGGTCGGCACCTCGGGCGACTACGCCCCGTTCAGCATGAGCATCGCGCCGGCCGGCGCGGGCGAGGATGCAGGCGCCGGCGGCATCCGCTACGCCGGCTTCGACATCGACGTCGCGCGCCGCTTCGCCGGCGATCACGGCTACACCCTGGAATTGGTGCCGTTTCGCTGGCCGCAGCTGTCTGCCGACCTCCTCGCCGGCAGGTTCGACGTGGCAATGAGCGGCGTCACCGTGCGCGCCGACCGTTCGGTGATCGGAGCCTTCACGGTTCCGGTGGTGGTCTCTCATGCGGTGGCGCTGGCATGGAAGGGAGCCGGCATCGACGACGTCAACGATCTCAACCGCCGTTCGCGACGCGTCGCGGTCAACGCCGGCGGCTATCTCGAGGGCGTCGCCCGCCGCACGTTCCTGCTGGCCACGATCGTTCCCATGCCCGACAACCAGGCCGTGCACATGGCACTGATGGATCGATGGACGGACGCTGTCGTCACCGACAGCTTCGAGGAACGCGCATGGACCGCGACCGCGCGCGACGTCGTTCGCATCGGCCCCCTGAGCCAGGATCGCAAGGCCTATCTCGTGCGCGCCGACCGTCAGGACCTGGCGGCGCAGCTCGATGCCTGGCTGCTCGCTCGCGAGCGCGACGGGACGCTGGCCCGGATGCGTGCCGACAAGCTCGGTCCCGGTGATCATGCAGCGGCGGCCGAACCGCTGGCAGCGCTGGTTTCGGCCGTCGCCGAGCGGATGTCGCTGATGCCGCTGGTGTGGGCCGCCAAGCGCGAGGCACGCCGGCCCGTCGAGGACAAGGCGCAGGAAGCCCGGGTGCTCGAAGCTTCGGTCGCCGCTGCCGCCGAAGCCGCACGCGCTCGCAGGCAGGAGCCGCCGGACGCCGGCGACGTGCGGCGCCTGTTCAAGGCGCTGATCGAGGCAGGCAAGGACGTGCAGCAGAGGCTGGCGGACGAGGACAGGCAGCGGCGTCAGGCACGGGCCGCGCGCGAGAGCGCCGACGGCACCGTCGGTGGCGGCGCGCCGTCCTCAGCCGAGCCGCTGTCGTCGCGACTGACCGGCCTCCTGGCCTTTCAAACCGAGAGCGTGCCGCTGCACGATCTGGACACCGAGCTGCGACCCGCGCTGTCGCGCTTGACGAGCAGGATCGCCACGATCATCGCTGCGCTCGAGAAGCCGGCGACGGTCGAAGCCGTGCAGGCGCGGCTCATCGATGCGCTTGCCGAGCATCGCATTTCGGCAGCGCGCCTGGAGACGATTGCCGAGGCCGTCGCGAACGTGGCGGCTTCGAACGCCAGCCGCCGCTGACTCAGCGCGGTCCGCGGCGCTTCCAGCCGCCGCGGGCGAAGGCGATGCCGAGGAAGATCATGCGCGCCGCGTGGTCGAGCACCAGCGCCAGCCACACCCAGATCAACGGCGCGCTGAGCGCCGAGGCAAGAGTGGCCACGGGGACGCGGAATCCCCAATTGCCCATCGTCGCCGCCAGCAGCGGCGTCCACGTGTCGCCGGCGCCGCGATGGGCGCCGCCGAGCGTGAAGTGCACCTGCATCATCGGCTGGGCCAGCGCCAGCATCAGCATGAACGGCCCCAGCATCTCCACCGTGGCGGCATCGGTGGTGAAGAGCCGCGCCAGCGGCTCGCGCGCCAGAGCACCGGCCAGGCCGAGCACGATGGCCGTGACGAACGCGATGCGCGCGGCGAGCCAGCCCGTGCGCTCGGCGCCGTCGGGGTCGCCGGCACCGAGCTGCTGGCCCACGAGCGTGGCGGTGGCCGCACCAAAGCCGGTGCCGGGAATCCAGGAGAATGCCAGGATGCGAACTCCGACCGTGTAGGCGGCGATGGCGACGGTGCCGTAGCCGCCGAGAAGCGCGAAGTAATCGAGCAGCGCCAGGTTGAGCACGACTCGCTCGCCGACGCCGGGAATCGCCACGCGCACGACTTCACGCAGGTAGCGGCGACCCGGCCCGAAATCCGCAATGCCGAGCGCCACCGGGCCACCGGCCGGCTGCCGCCGGATCACCCAGACGAAAGCCGCGACGGCAACGACCTGCGAAACAATCGTGGCGATGCCCGCGCCGACGATGCCCAGACGCGGCGCACCCAGCACGCCGAAGATCAGCACCGAGTTCAGCAGCGTCTTGACCAGCGTCACCGCAACGGCGATGCGCATGGGCGTCCTGGTGTCGCGATTGGCGCGCAGCCCGTGCTCGAGCGTCAGCGCCACCGCCAGCAGCAGCGAGGACGCGAACAGCATGCGCATGTACGGAATCGTCAGCTCCGCCACCGACGGCTCCGCGTTGAGCCAGGCAAGGACCGCATGCGGCGCGAACAGGATGATCGCCGCCACCGCCGAGGCGGTGGTCAGCGCCACGGCAAGCGAGGCCGCCAGCGCCGCACGTGCGCGCGCCGGGTTGCCCGCGCCGATGGCGCGCGCCATCAGCGCCACGCACGCGAAGCCGACGGCGAACAGCGCCGACTGCGACATGAAATGGAGCTGGGTGGCGTAGCCGACGGCTGCCACCTCGGCGGCTCCGAGACGGCCGACCATGGCAATGTCGATCAGGCCCACGGTGCTGACGAGCACCTGCGACATCATGATGGGCAGCGACAGCGCCCAGATTTCGCGGCCACGCGCCTGGCTGGTGCCGCTGAGGCGTCGCAGCAGCGATGGCCGCGGATGCAGCGGGCTGGCATCCGGCGCGGGCTCGATCGCCGGCTCGGGGTCGAGAGGGGCTTCGACGAGTTCGGCGTCGATCAGACGCGGTTCCTCGAGGTCGGCCGGTGCAACGTCGTTGACGCCGTCCGGCGCAGTGTCGGGTGCAACGATGCTCCCCGCAGCAGCATCGGCTACGCCCGGCTCTGCTGCCGCGCCTTCACCTTTTTCGTCGGAGTCCTCTGGGGCGTGCCCTGCCCTGCCCGCGTCACCCCCGCGTTGCCGCTCCTCCGCCATGCCGCGTCAGCGCTTAGCCCGCGGCACGCTCCGACTCCACCGCCACGCACATCCATCGCCGCTGAACGCGCACAAGCGCTGCAGCCTGCGTGTTGAGCGCGTGCCTGTCGGACGCGTACAATCGCCGCGCGTGCCGGCGGACATCAAGAACTTCACGGGAATGCTCGAACGCGGAGAAGCGTTCGTGCGTGCGAAGTGCGAGCGGATGTCGACCGAAGGCCTCAGCGTCCACATCAAGTTCACTCGCGCGCGCGGCCGCGACGTCAACGGCTACTACCGATGGAACGATCGGCGCATGGTGCTCGCCGTCAAGCGGCGGCTGAAGTTCCCGCGGCGCGCGGCCTACGGCGTCGGCACCGTGCCGCGACCGGCATCGTCGGCAGCGCGCGTGCCCTACCGCCTGGTGTGGCACGAAGAGCGCTTCGACTGCCTCGATGACCTGCTGGTGTTCGTGGCCGGACACGAGTTCTGGCACTTCCTCTGTCACAGCGGGCAGCGCAAGCGCGACCACGAGACGAAGGCGAACTGCCACGGCTTTGCGTGGCTGCGTGAGTTCCGTCTCTGGCAGGGTGCGGGACAGGAGGTGGCGCCGATTCCGCTGGTGCCGCCCTCACCGCTTGCACCGATCGTGGCCGCGTCCGCCGCCGCGGCGCGAGGGCCGGCGCCGGTTCAACTCGAGCTGTTCTGAAGCCGCCGTCGCGCGACTCTGCAGCGGGCGCGCCTACGCCTCCTGCAGGACCGGCGGCCTGAGCCCGGGCGGATTGAACGCGCCTTCGCGCTCGTCCCACGCCAGCTCCCAGCGCTCCAGCGCTTCCACGTACGCCGCCGGCAGCGCGTTCTCGCGAGCCCCTTCGACCAGAATCGTCCGATAGCGGTACGAAGGGCGGCGCGAGGGATCGCGCAGGTCGCTGATGTAGGTCTCGGCCGCAACCGTGGCGCCGGCGGGCGTGCGCACCGGCACGGCCACGCGCTTGTAGAGGCCGGCATGAACGCCCTCGGTGCCGTCGAGATGCGCATGCTGCTCGGGCGTCAACCTGTAGAGCACGCCCCACACTCGTGCGCCTTCGGCGCGGCAGAGATTGGCCACGCCGCGCAGTCCCGGACCGACGGGGATGTCGAAGCACAGGGCGTAGTCGTCGAGCCAGCCCACCGCCACGTCGGCAGGGCTGAGCGCGCGGCGCTCGCGGAACGTCGCACGCTGCATGTTGCTGCCGTACGCGAAGTACCAGGTCAGATCAGGCGCCACTGCTCACCGTCGCGGCGCACGCGCCCGAGCTTTTCGAAACGCCGAAGATGCGCCTCCACCGACACTCCGGCGGCGCGGTGCAGGAACTCGGGAACGTCGACGTAGATGCGCCGGACGAGGTCGGCGGTGCGTTCGACGCCCGCGCGGAGGCCGTCGAGAATCTGCTCGTCGCGCAGGGCGCGGTGGCGCAGGTACTCGTGGATCTTCTCGTGCGGCTCTTCGATGGCCGGCCCGTGCGCCGGAAAGATGCGATCGACATCGAGGCGCAGCAGCGCGCGCAGCGACGCCAGGTACTCGTCGAGGTCGCCGTCGGGAGGAATGACGGTCGTGCCGGCACCCAGCACCACGTCGCCCGTGAACAGGACCTTCTCCTCGCGTAGCAGGAAGCACAGATGGTCGCGCGCGTGACCGGGGGTCCAGATCGCCAGCAGCGTTGCCCCTTCGGTTTCGACCTGGTCGCCGTCGGACAGCGGCGTGATCTCGATGCCCAGGTCGCTCTCGGGCAGCGGCAGCTTGCAGACCGGCGGATTGCCGAGCCGCTCGCGAAGCTGCGCGACGCCGCCGATATGGTCGGGATGCGCGTGCGTCAGGACGATGCGCTCGATGCGGGCGCCGCCGCACTCTTCCTCGAGCGCCTTCTCGAGAAGCGGCAGATAGGTTGCGACGCCTTGGCCGGTGTCGAGGAGGATCCGTCCTCGCCCGGTGCCGACGATGTAGGTGTTGGTACCCGGGCCTGTGAAGGGCCCCGGGTTCTGCCCGAGAACCACGACCACGCGGTCCGACCAGCGCGCAACATCGGGCATGGCCATCCCGATCATCGAGCTGGTGACGACGCGCGTGGGACGCTCGCTGGACATCGGCCGCGAGCGTAGCCGGGCTGTCGCTCAAAGGCGATGACGGGCGGCGGCGACTGCCATCGTTGCTGCGGCCCACTGGCCACGTTTCCGTGGCCGGCCGCACGATGCGGGCTACGCCGGCTCCTTCTGCGGCAGCGCCGGTCGCACCTTCAGTACGCGCTCCTTGCGAATGGAGACCGTGCCGGGTTCGGCTCCTCGCGGTTTGCTGACGTTGCAGGCCTGCGTGCACGAGACCGGAACGATGCCGCCCGCCCTCGCCTTGCTGTGCCATGCCGCGATGGCGGCTGCGCCTTCGAGCGTCGCCCGATCGGGCTCCTCGCCATCGCGCGCCTGAAGAAGCACGTGCGAGCCGGGAACGGCGCGCGCATGGAACCACCAGTCGCGAGGCCGGGCCAGCTTCAGCGACAGGTAATCGTTGTCTTCGTCGGTGCGACCGGCCAGGACGGTCCAGCCGCCCGGCAGCTCGTAGCGGCGCCAGCGCTCCATCGAACGGCGTCCGGGCGTGCGGTGCTACGCGAGAGCCTTCTCGATCGCCCCGACGAGCTCCGGATCCTCCGGCGTCACCGTAGGCGAGAACCGCGCCAGCAGGCTTCCGTCCTTGCCCACCAGGAACTTGGCGAAGTTCCAGCGGATGTCGCCGGGGCCGTCGGGCGAGGTCGGCTGCGTGGCCAGCCACTCGTAGAGCGGATCGCGATTGTCGCCGTTGACGTCGATCTTGGAGGTCAAGGGAAACGTGACGCCGTAGGTGGTCGAGCAGAAGGTCTTGATCTCCTCCTCGCTGCCCGGCTCCTGGCCGGCGAACTGATTGCACGGGAAACCGAGGACGGTGAAGCCGCGATCGCCGTACTTCTTCTGCAGCTCCTCGAGCCCCTCGTACTGCGGCGTCAACCCGCACTTGGATGCGACGTTGACGATCAGCACGACCTTGCCGCGATAGTCGGCGAGCGATTGCGACGTGCCATCGATGGTACGGACCTGGAAGTCGTGAAGGTTGCTCATGAGCCGAGCCTAACGGGAAGCAGGCGTCGACGCGACTTGCCGCCGCCCTCGCGCTACAACGAAGCAGCCATGGCCCGGCAGCCGCTACGCTTCTCGCCCGACTACTCCGAGACGCGCCAGCTCGAGGACGGCACCACCGTCCGCCTTCGTCTGCTGCGCCGCGACGACCGCGACCGCCTCATCCACGGTTTCGAGGAGCTGTCGCCGGAGTCGCGGTATCGCCGCTTCTTCTCGGCCATGCCTCGCCTGCCCGAAAAGGTCCTCGACGATCTGCTGGACGTGGATGGGTGGAACAGGCTTGCCGTCGTCGCGTTCACCGAGCCGGACGACCATGGCGTCGGTATCGGCCGCTTCATTCGTCTGCCCGACCGCCCCGATACCGCCGAGGCGGCCGTTGCGGTGATCGACTCCATGCAGGGACGCGGCCTCGGCAAGCTTCTGCTCATCCGTGTCGCCAGGGCGGCCAGCGAACGAGGGATCCGCAGGTTCCAGGCGCAGGTGCTGACCGACAACGAAGCGATGGTGTCGCTGCTGCATGAGCTCGACAAGACCGCCACGCCGACCATCGAGGGCCCGGTCGCCACCTACCAGCTCGATCTTCCGCAGGCCACGCGCGAAGGGCCATCCACCTCCGGCCCCCTGTTCGACCTTCTGCGCGCTGCCGGCCGCGGACTGCAGGTGCTGCTGGAGCGCCTCCAGCACCATCCCGGCCACTGAAGCGGCGGCGCCGCCGAGCGACTGCGCGGTGTGCACCGGAGGTCGAGCGGGAGCCGCCTTGTCTCGGCGGGCCGCTCCCGCAAACATGCCGCCGACTGCCGCGCGCTCTCGCCGCATGCGAGAGGGCCACGAGGACATCCATGGCTCAGACTGCTCAGCTTCGCGTCATCCATTCCGTCGAGAACGACTGCGACCGCATCTTCAACCTTCAGCGTCAGGCGTACCTGCGCCATCCCTACCCGAGCAAGGAGGAGCGGCTCGAGAACCTCTCCAAGCTCGAGAAGATCATCGTCGACAATGTCGACGAGATCGCCGAGATGATCGGCCGCGACTTCGGCCATCGCTGCGCCGAAGAGACCAAGCTGCTCGAAGTCTTCACCAGCGTCGACGGCATCCGCGACGCGAAGAAGAAGCTGGGCAGATGGATGAAGCCGGAGAAGCGGCACGTCTCCATCCTCTTCGCCACCGGCAAGAACCGCCTGATCCCGCAGCCCAAGGGCGTGGTCGGCATCGTGGTGCCGTGGAACTATCCGCTCTTCCTCCTGATCGGCCCGCTGACGAGCGCGCTGGCCGCCGGCAATCGCTGCATGGTCAAGATGGCCGCCAACTCGACCAACCTCTGCAAATTCCTCGCGGGCAAGTTCGCCGACGTGTTCCCGGAAGACACCGTCGCCATCCTGCCGGGCGTCAAGGGAACCGACTTCTCGAGCCTGCCCTTCGACCACATCCTCTTCACCGGCTCGGCCGACGCCGGCCGCAACGTCATGCGGGCGGCAGCCGAGAACCTGACGCCGGTGACGCTCGAGCTCGGCGGCAAATCGCCCACCGTCATCTGCGACGACTTCGACGTCGAGACGGCTGCCTCGCGCATCCTGTACGCGAAGTACGTCAACGCCGGCCAGACCTGCCTGGCGCCCGACTACGTCATGGTGCCGAAGTCCAGGCTCCAGGACTTCGTCGCCGCCTGCAAGAAGATCCTGCCCAAGCGTTATCCCGATCCGACCCAGGAAAGCTTCACGTCCGTCATCGACGAGAAGTCCTACAAGCGGCTGCGCAACACGCTCGAGGATGCGGCCAGGAAAGGCGCCGAGATCGTGCCTCTGGTCGAGGGCGCACGCTTCGACGACAGCCTGCGCAAGTTCCCGCCCCACCTCGTGCTCAACCCGACCGACGACATGATCATCATGCGCGAGGAGATCTTCGGCCCGCTGCTGCCCGTCAAGACCTACGAGACGCTGGATGAGGTCCTGGCGTACGTGAACTCCAAGGATCGCCCCCTCGGATTCTATTTCTTCACCAACGACAAGGAGCGCGAGAACAGGCTGCTCTACGGCACGATCTCGGGCGGCGTGACCATCAACAACTGCGTCTTCCACGTCGCGCAGCACGACCTGCCCTTCGGCGGCGTCGGGGCCAGCGGCATGGGGCACTACCACGGGCACGAAGGGTTCGTGGAGTTCAGCAAGATGCGGCCGGTGTTCACGGCGCCGAAGATCCCCGGCGTGGAGCAGTTCCACCCTCCATACGGAAGGAAGCACGCGCTGCTGTTCAATCTTCTGCTGAAGTTCAAGCGCTGATCGTATCCGCCAGCGGTCGCCGTCGTCGTGCGGCCGCCGGCGACCTTCTTCGTCTTGCGACAGTGGGTGCGTCGGCTAAAAGCGGATCCATGCAGCGGCTGGACGAGCCGGCAGCGCGCGGACGGCCGCTGCCGTGACGATCATTCCGACGCCCGAGACGATCACGCCTCGATGGCTGACCGAGCGGCTACGCGAGGCCGGCCACACCCGCGCCACCGTCGCCGACGTCACCGCGACGCGCATCGGCACCGGCCAGATCGGCAAATGCATCCGCTTTACAATGGAGGTGTCAGGTGGCGATGCCTCCACGCCCAGGAGCCTGGTCGGCAAGTTTCCTTCGGATGACCCGACCAGCCGCGCCACCGGTGTCGCGCTGCGCAACTTTCGCAAGGAGGTGTGCTTCTACCGGCATCTCCAGCCACGCCTGAAGATCTCCACGCCCCGCTGCTACTTCGCCGCCATCGACGGGGACGGTCCCGACTTCCTGTTGCTGCTCGAAGACCTCGCGCCGGCGAAGCAGGGAGATCAGCTCGCCGGCACCAGCATCCCCATCGCCCGCACGGCGGTGGCCGAGCTCGTTGGCCTGCACGCGCCGACATGGTGCGACGCCTCGCTGCGCGGCCTCGAGTGGCTCGGCGAGCCGGCAGCCGACTCGATCGAAATGGTGCGGGGCATGTACGCGGCGCAGTTGCCGGGGTTCCTGGAGCGGTATCGCGGACAGCTCGAACCCGACGAAGCGCGCATCATCGCGCAGGTGGCAGAATCGAAGGGTCCGCCCTTCCAGCCCCTGCAGGACGTCTACTCGGTCGTGCACGTCGACTATCGTCTCGACAACCTCCTCATCGATGGAACGCGTACGCCAGTCCGGGTGTCGGTGGTGGACTGGCAGACGGTGACGCTCGGCAGCCCGCTTTCCGACGTTGCCTACTTCCTTGGGGCCGGCCTCGATCCGGGCGATCGCCGCCGAGCCGAGCGCGACATCGTCCGCGTCTATCACGAGGGCCTGCTGGCGGCCGGCGTGCGCGGGTACGACTTCGAACGCTGCTGGGACGACTACCGCCGCGGCGTCTTTGCCGGCTTCGTCGTCACCGTCATCGCGGCGATGATCGTGCAGCGAACGGAGCGAGGCGACCGCATGTTCCTGTCGATGGCCAGGCGGCACAGCCGTCACGCGCTCGATCTTGGCGCGCAGGATCTGCTCGGCTGACGCGGTCGCTGCCCCGCGCGGCACGCGCGCCGTCAGCGGAAGAATTCCCCGATGCGCTCGAAGACCGCATGGCCGGCGCCGTGACGGCGCACCTCGAGCACGTCCTCGAGCTTGGCCACCTGTTTCATCATCTGCTCCAGACGCGCGTCCTCGGCCACGCGCAGCCAGATGCGGCTGCGCGTCCCGTCCCCGATGGGCATGACGAGGATGCCGTCGACGTTGTACGCGCGGCGCGAGAACAGGCCGACGACGTGCGACATCACTCCCGGATGATTGCACACCTCGACCTCGAGCACGGCATGCGCGGGCGCGGTCCTGCGAGCATCGGCGTCGGTCATCTCCATGGCAGTGCTCATCTTCATCCTCCGATCATCTCGTGGTTGGGAGCGCCGGGTGCCACCATCGGCAACACCTGCTGCTCCTGGTCGATGCTGGCGTGGATCAGCACGGGCCCCGGCATCAGCAACGCGCGGCAAAGCGCGGCGTGGGCATCGATCTCCTCGTCCAGATCGACGGCATCGATGCCGAAGCCGCGAGCCAGGGCGGGGAAGTCGGGCTTGTGCGCGTACTTCGATGCAAACGACCGCTTGCCGTAGAACAGCGTCTGCTGCTGATGCACCAGTCCCAGCGCCGCATTGTCCAGCAGCACGATCTTGACGTTCGCCTGCTGCTCGGCCGCGGTGGCCAGCTCCTGCACGTTCATCAGCAGGCTGCCGTCACCGGTGAAGCACACCACGCGCCGCTGCGGCTCGGCCAGCGCGGCGCCGATGGCGGCCGGGAGGCCGAATCCCATCGTGCCCAAACCGCCGGATGTCAGCCACTGGCGCGAGCGCCGCAGCGGATAGGCCTGCGCCGTCCACATCTGGTGCTGTCCGACGTCGGTGACGATCGTTGCCTCGTCGTCCAGACACGCCGCCACGGCCGCGATGAGGCCGTAGTGCGTGCGGATGTCGTCGGCGCCGGGCGTGCGCAGCGGATGCGCACGCTTCAGCTCATCGACGCGCTGCAGCCAGCCGCCGCGCCGCTGCATGCGCACCTGCGGCAGCAGCAGCTCGAGCACGCGCCCGACGTCGCCGGTCATGCCCACGTGTGCCGCCTTGATCTTGCCGAGCTCGGAGGGATCGATGTCGATGTGGATGATGCGGGCACGCGAGCAGAAGGCGGCCGCCTTGCCGGTGGCGCGGTCGTCGAAGCGGGCCCCGACCGCGATCAGCAGATCGCATTCTTCCAAAGCCAGGTTGGTGCAGCGCGCGCCGTGCATGCCCAGCATTCCCAGCGACAGCCGGTGATCGGTCGCCATCGCGCCGAGCGCCATCAGCGTCATGACCGTGGGCAGCCCCGCCTTTTCCGCCAGGGCCACGCACGCGCTCGCGGCGCCCGAGTGCACGACGCCGCCGCCGAGGTAGAGCATCGGGCGACTGGCCTCGTTGATCATCTGCGCGGCGAGCGCGATGCGGTCGCGCTCGGGCTCGGGCGGCCATTCGCGCAGTCCCGGCGCCGGCCACGGACCGACCTCGACCAGCTCGTTCTGCACGTCCTTGGGAATGTCGATCAACACCGGCCCCGGGCGTCCCGAGGCCGCAATGCGAAACGCACGCGGGATCACGTCGAGGAGCTCGGCAGCGCGGCCGATCAGGAAGTTGTGCTTGGTGATGGGAACGCTCAGGCCGTAGGTGTCGACTTCCTGAAACGCATCGGTGCCGATCATCGCACGCGGCACCTGCGCGGTGATGGCGACCAGAGGTATGGAGTCCATTCGCGCATCCGCCACCGCCGTCACCAGGTTGGTCGCACCGGGCCCTGAGGAGGCCATGCACACGGCCGGGAGTCCGGTCACCCGCGCCATGCCCTGCGCGATGAAGCCGGCGCCCTGCTCGTGACGAGCCAGAACGTGGCGGATGCGGCCGGACTGCGACAGCGCGTCGTAGATCGGCAAGATCGCGCCGCCCGGAATGCCCGCAACGATGCGCACGCCCTGCCGTTCGAGCAGGCGCACGAGGATCTGGGCACCGGTGAAGGTTGTGGCGGACTGGCTCATGGAGTCGCTCCTTGTCATGCCGCAGTGCAGACGGCGGAGGCCCCAGAAGCAGGAAACCCCCGCCGGCTGCACCGGCGAGGGTTTCGGAAAGGTCGTGTTGCTCGATCAGGCTACGACAGGGTTCCGGAACGCGACGGTGCGTCGGCTGGTACGGCTGGTACGCCTACTACCGAGACGAGCGTCGCGAGCGCGAAGCTGGCGGTGGCCAGAGAAGTGCGGATGTCCGTGTCCATTTCCATCGAGAGCACCAGCGACGCCAATACAACGAACGCCGCCACCAACGCAATCGCTGACGCACTCCTCCCGCGAGAATGTCGTTCGGCACGACGGTACGTGCGGGCCGAGCGCGTCACCGTGGTGCCGGGGCGGTCATCTCCTCCCTCATGGCATGGTGCCGACAGCAGCTCCGACGGCGGCCGTCGCTGCCATCGCCATGGCTCCCCAGAACGTGACGCGGCCGGCGCCGGTGGCGATGCTGGCGCCGCCCGCACGGGCAGCCATCGCCCCGAGCAAGGCAAGCGAGATCAGCGAGCCGCCCGCGACAACGGGCACGAGCGCAGCGTCGGTGCTGAGCCAGGTAAGAAGCAGCGGCAGCGCTGCGCCGAGCGCGAACGTGGTGGCCGAGGCGATCGCCGCTTGGACGGGCCTGGCCGCATGAATCTCGGTAAGCCCCAGCTCATCGCGCGCATGCGCCGAGAGCGCGTCCTTCTCCATCAGCTGCACCGCCACGTCGCGTGCAAGGGCCGGCTCCACGCCGCGGTCGACGTAGATGGCCGCCAGCTCGCGTCGCTCGGCAGCGACATCGGCTTCCAGCTCGCGCCGCTCGCGCTCCAGATCCGCAGCCTCCGCGTCCGCCTGTGAGCTGACCGAAACGTACTCACCGGCCGCCATCGACATCGCGCCGGCCACCAATCCCGCCAGCCCCGCCACCAGCACGGCGTCGCGATCGAGATCCGCGCTGACGACACCGACGACGAGGCTGGCGGTGGAGACGATGCCGTCGTTGGCGCCGAGGACGGCGGCGCGCAGCCATGCAATCCTCTCGTTGTAGTGCCGCTCCCGGTGCCTGCGATGAGCCACACGTCCAGGCTACACCGCCTTTGCAGTCGAAGCGTGCAGCGGCCCTGGCCGAGCCGTCGCGGCCGAAGGCGGTGCGGCCCCCACGCGGGTAAAACGGCGCGCGCGGCTCACGAACGCATTTACAACGCCGCCGCGCTCGGCGAGAAGGCTTGCTGCCATGGCGCGGCTGCATCGGCACGAGCCGGCCGGCAAGGAGGGTCCATGAAACATCCGCTGGCGCTGGCCACGATGCTCGGGGTGGCCATGATCCACGGCTCCGCGTTCGCCCAGGAGCAATCGAAGGACCAACAGCAGTGCATCAATGCCATGAACAAGGGCATGGCCAAGGTGGCCCGCGCCTACAACAAGGCGTTCTCCAAGTGCGTCACGGCCCGCGCGAGCGGTGAGCCGCAAGACATCTTCGCGTGTGCCGGCAACGATGCGAAGCTCGTCAGCGCGCAGGGGAAGAACCTGGACCAGCAGGACAAGCATTGCGCGCAGACGCCCGACTTCGGCTTCACCAGCGCCGGCAACGTCAACAGCCGCACCGAGTTCGAGGCCGCCAACTTCGCCGGGGACGTGTTCGGCTCCAACAGCGGCGTGACCCTGTGCGGCACCGACGCGGCCGGCTGCAAGTGCCAGGCGAAGGTCTTCAAGAGCGCGACCAGGCTCTACAAGGCGCACCTGAAAGCGTTCAACAAATGCAAGAAGCAGGGCCTGAAGGACAGCGGCGCGGCATTCGACGATGCCGCCGATGTGGCCACCTGCGTCAGTCAGGATCGCAAGAGCAAGCTTGCGAAGAGCGCCGGCAAGATCGGCACGACCGTCGAGAAGAAGTGCGGCGGCGTGGCGACGCCGTTCTCGGAAGGCTCCTGCGATGGCCTGACGGGCGGCCCGCTTGCCGACTGTCTGCAGGCGCAGGTCCGCTGCCACGTCTGCCTGACCGAGACGATCGGCGACAATCTCAGCTTCGACTGCGACACCTTCGATGACGGCAACGGAAAGAACGGCTCCTGCTTCGACAAATCGTAGCTCCGCCGTTCGGGTGTGGCCGCACGGCCGCCTTCAATGCGTCTCGATGCTTTCGTAGTACCGCGCCACATCCCGCGCCTGACGTATCGTCAGGCGGGAGGCAACCGGCCGCATGAGCCGCACGAAGCGTGATCCCCCGCGGCGGTCGCTTTGGAGCAACTCGAGTTGGGCGACGAGATAGCGGGCGTGCTGTCCCGCCAGCCTCGGGTACGCTGGATTGGACCGCCGGCCCTGCGGCTCATGGCACTCCGAGCATGCCGGCACGCGCTCGCGGGCGATGCCCTGCTCGGCGATGCGCCGCCCGCGCTCGATCGAGCGACGAAAACGACTCCGCACGTCGCGCCCGGAACCCGCGCCCGGCCTGGCGGGCAGCGACGCATAGTGCCTGGCCAACTGCTCGATCTGCGCGGCGTTCAACGCCGCGGCGACCGGCTCCATGATCCCGCTGCTGCGTTCGTTGCGAGCGTAGGCGACAAGGGCATTGCGCAGATAACGCTCGCGCTGTGCGGCGATGCTGGGCACCAGGTTGCTGCGGCCGGCGCCGTCGTCTCCGTGACAGTGCGCGCAGCTGGCGACGATTGCCTGCACCTCACGAACCGCCGGCGGCTGCACGCCCGCTGCAGCGTCATCGAGCGGGACGGTAGCATCCGCCTGCGCAGTCACGCCCGCCGCCGACGCAGCGTTCTGTACCAACGACCCCTCTTCCCGCTCGGCCAGCGCAAGGCGCCGGTATTCGTCCATGCTCATCCCCGGGAACGCGAGCAGGAATGACACCACGGCCCACACCTCGTCGTCACGTTCGGGCGCCGGCCATGCCGGCATGCCGGTGAATTTCACGCCATGCATGACGATGTAGAACAGCTCGCGCGGCTTCCAGTGCGAGAGCGTGGGCGGCAGGAGCGGCGGCGCCGGCGTCATGCGTTGCGGGATGCGCGGCATCTCCGTCTCGGGCAGGCCGTGGCATGGACGGCAGCCGAGCTCGTAGTGCGACGCGCCGAGCATGATGAGCGCGGGATCGTCGAGCCGGGGTGGCTCGGCGACGGCGAGGCTGTGCGTGGCCACCGACCGCTGCATCGCGAAATGCAGGAACAGGTCCGTCACCTTCCAATGGCCCGAGCTCGCCTTCACCGGCACGATGCCGGAAGCGACGACGACCAGCACCAGGACGGCGAGAAACGATGCCAACAAGCCGACACGGATCAGAGCGCGGCGAGGGCGGACCCGAAACGTCGCCGCGCGCAGCAACGATCGCACGCGTGCGCTCACGACAAAGCCTCGCCTTCCCGCCGCCGCGCGCGCAGCAGCTCGGACATCAGCCAAAGGCCGCCGCCGGTGTAGGTCAGGCCGCCGACCAGCAGCATGAACGCGCCGCCGAGGTGCTGATCCTCCAGCGCGCTCAGGCCGAAAGCGGAGCCGTGATGGGCGAAGAGAGGACGCGGCGACAGTGCCAACAGTGCACCGAGCAGCGTCATGTGCATCGAGGTCAGCAGCAGCGCGGCCACTCCCGCCGCGCCCTGCGCCGCCCGGTGCACGCGGCCGCCGCCAAGGACAGCCAGCCATAGCAGCAGGCCCGAGAGCAGAAACGTCGTCTGCTCGAGCACGAAGGCGGTGCCGTCGTGACGTGCCGCATGGTGCAGCGCCGGCATGTGCCAGGCCCACACGACCACCAGCTCCACCAGCGAGACGGGCAGCGGCGGAAACAGATGCGGCCAGCGCGCGACGGGATCGGCTCGCGTGCCCGCAACCGACATCGCCAGCAGCGGCGCAGCCGCGGCCACGACGAGCATGTGCACCGCCATGTGCGCGAAGAACGCGCGCTGCGCCAGCTGCGGCAGCGGGCCCATCCAGCACGTGGCCAGCACGGCGCACGCGGCCGCAAGTGTCGCACGTTTCACCGGCAACCCTCGTTGGGCAGTGCAGCGCATGGCGCCGCAGGAGCAGCACGCTTCATCGGCAATCCTCGAAGGCCAGCGCGGCCATCGCCGTGAAGACCGTGGCCAGGGCCGACAGGCCCGTCAGCAGAACGGTGGCCAGGCCGAGGAATCGATGGCGATCCTCGGCCCGGTCGTACTCGTGAGTCCCGCCGGTACCACCAAAGAGGTGGCGCTGATAGCCGCGCCATCCGATGAGGGCCATGGCGAGCAGCGCGATCATCGTGAAAGCCATGATGGCCAGACGCGCTCCACCAAGACCGCCCGCGCCGGCCTTCGCACACCAGACCGCCGCCGTGCCGTAGCTGGCAAGGAAGTGCACGCCCCACAGGGACGGAGAGGCGACGACCTGCCAGAGGCTCTGCCGGCTCTCATGGAGCAGATCGGCGTCGTCGGCGTTCATGCAATCAGCGGAGAGAGGCCGACGGTGGCCACCGTCAAGGCGACCGTGGCCGCAACGAAGTGCCAGTAGAGAGCCACGTTGTGGATGTCGATGTCGAAGCGAGCGGTCATGCGCCCCGCCAATCGCCTCGCGATGCAATACGAGTTCATCAGGACGCCGAGCGCCAGCTGCAGCACCGTCCAGCCCACCAGCGACCATACGATGGCAGGATAGACGTGCGCGGCCGGATCGAGTCCGGCGCGCCACGGGCCGGCAAGGAGCACGCCACCGGCGGCGAAGGCGCTGGCAATGGAGCCGGCCATCGCGCCGTAGAAGGCGGCGGCGACGTCACGCCCGTTGCAGTAGCGCGCCGCCAGCGTCAGCGCCCATGACAGCAGTGCCAGCGCTCCACCGGCAACGCAGGCGGCCGCAAGCGTGGCGGCGCCCTGGCGCGGCGGGAAATCCTCGTGAATCGTCCAGAAGAAGAAGTACGCGAACACGAGGGAGACGAATGCTGCCGAGATGCCGAGCATCGTGATCAGCATCGCCCACCACCCAACCGACTCCGACCCCGATGCATACAGCGGCAGCGTCAGCCCGAGCCCCACATCCTTGTGCGCCTTTTCGGGAATGTCGGCCGTTCCCGTCCACAGCCACACCAGGATGACGGCCGTTGCCGCTACGCCGCTGGCCAGCGCCGCCCACCACAGGTGGAAGGTCGAGAAGATGAAGATGCCGCCCGTCAGCACTGCCGCCCACAGCGTCAGGAACGTGGGTCCCGGCAGGCGCAGGCACTGCGCAGGCGCGGCGTCGATGACGCTGGTCACCAGCGTCTCGCGCCGCCCCTCCTCGGCGTCGGGCAGATAGAAGCGGCCCTCGTCGACGTCGCGCTCGAAGTCCGGCTGGTCCCACAGCGGATATCGGCTGTCGATCTCGGGAATGGACCGGATGCCCCACTTCGTGTCGGCCATCTCGGTCAGCCATTCCAACGTGCCGGCCTTCCAGGGATTGCGTTCGCTGGGCGGCGCATTCCTCTTCGGCCGGAACACATCGACGACGAACACGGCGATTCCGCTGGCCAGGATGAAGGCGCCGATGGTCGACACCAGGTTCAGCCATTCCAGGCCCAGTCCTTCCGGATACGTGTACACGCGGCGAGGCATCCCCAGCAGACCGCTCCAGTGCATCGGCAGGAACGCCACATTGAAACCCGCCAGCATCAGCCAGAAGGCGACGCGTCCCGCACGCTCGGACAGCTTTCGCTCCTTGACCAGCGGGAAGAAGTAGTAGAAGCCCGCCACCACCGGGAAGATGCTGCCGCCGATCAGCACGTAGTGCAGGTGGCCGACTACGAAGAACGTGTCGTGCGCCTGAAAGTCGAACGGCGCCAGCGCCACCATCACGCCCGTCAGCCCGCCGATGATGAACGTTGAGAGCCCGCCGAGCGTGAACAGCACCGGCACCGAGACCGTCATGCGCCCGGCCAGCATCGTGGCCAGGAAACAGAAGATCTGCAGGCCCGTCGGCAGCGCCACCGCCTGCGATGCCGCCGAGAACATGCCGAGCGAGATTCCCGGCAGGCCGGTGGTGAACATGTGGTGCACCCACAACCCGAAGCTCAGAAAGCCCGTGCCGACGGCGGCCAGAACCACGTAGCTGTAACCGACGATCGGGATGCGCGCGAAGGTCGGCACGATCATCGCGACGATCGCGATCGACGGCAGGAAGATGATGTAGACCTCGGGGTGGCCGAAGATCCAGAACAGGTGCTGCCACAGGAGCGGGTCGCCGCCGCGTCGTGGATCGAAGAAGGGCCAACCGAAGGCGCGCTCGAGCTCGAGCAGCAGGCTGCCGGCGATCAGCGGCGGGAACGCGAACAGCACCATCACCGCCGCCACCAGCAGATACCATGAGTAGAGCGGAATGAGGTTGATCCGCATGCCCGGCGGCCGGCACTTGAGAATTCCCACGATGAGCTCGACGGCCGCCGCGATCGCCGCAACCTCGATGAACGAGAGGCCCAGAAGCCAGATGTCGGGGCCGATGCCGCGGTCGTAGCCGGAAGTCAGCGGCGGATACATGAACCAGCCGCCGCTGGGCGCGGCGCCGAAGAAGATCGAGCCGCAGAAGAAGACGCCGCCGATGACGAAGCTCCAGAAGCCGAAGGCCGACAGGCGCGGGAACGGCAGGTCGCGTGCGCCCAGCATCTGCGGCAGCACCATGATCGAGAATGCCTCGAAGATCGGCACCGCGAACAGGAACATCATGATCGAGCCGTGCAGGGTGAAGAGCTGGTTATAGGTCTGCGCCGAAAGAAAGGTGTTGTTGGGCAGCGCCAGCTGCACGCGCATCAGCAGCGCCAGCACGCCCGCGAACAGGAAGAACAGGAACGCCGCGGTCGTGTACCAGAAGCCCACGTCCTGGTTGTTGACTGCCGACCAGTAGCGCCAGCCGGCCGGAAGCTTCCATGCCTGCGCGAGTCGCTCCTCCTGGGCGCGCCGCACTTCGGGCGGCGGGGCCTGGCGCAGCGGGGAGGGATCGTGCTCGTCGGTCTTCACCGAAGGCCTTCCAGATAGGCGGCCAGCGCGTCGAGCTCCCGTTCGTCGAGCATGTCGAAGGCCGGCATGTGGACGCCGGGCTTGAGCGACTCGCTGCGTGCGATCCATTGCTTCAGCGCGGCGCGGCGATCGGGGACGCGGTGCAGCGCGCCGGTGTGACTCGCATGCGAAATCGTGCCGGCCGCGAGAACGCGGCGGCTGGCCACGTGCGTCAGGTCGGGACCGACCTGTCCGCGCGCGGGCGTGCCTCGAACCGTGTGGCAGGCACCGCAGCCGTAGAGGTGAAACAGGTCGCCGCCGCGAGCGGCTGCATCACCGCCGGTCGCTGCAGTACCGGCGCCGCCGCGAGCGGCTGCTCCAGCGTCACCATGGTCCGCTGCTGCGACCTCGCCGCCGGCGCCATCATGCGGACCCGCTGCCGGTCGCGCCTGCGCGGCCAGCCACGCATCGAACTGCTCGCGCGGCACGACGTGCACGTCGAGCGCCATCAGCGCGTGCGAAGCCCCGCAGTACTCGGCGCAGACGCCGCGATAGACGCCGGAGCGCGACGGGCCCAGACGCATCCGTGTGGTGCGGCCGGGAATCATGTCGGTTTTGCCGCCGAGCGAAGGGATCCAGAGCGAGTGGATCACGTCGGCTGCACGGAGCTCGAGCTCGACGTGCTCACCCGCCGGCAAGCGAAGCTCGTTCGCCAGCTCGATGTGCGTGTGCCCCGATGGATAGCGCACGCGCCACCACCACTGCTCGCCGGTGACCTCGATGCGAACGCTGCCCGGTGGCGCGGCAGCCAGAAGGTCCGGAAGCAGCGCCAGGCCATAGGTGAGCAGCGTTGTCAGCACGAGGGCGGGAAAGACGATGCCGCCGCCGATGATCAGCAGCCGCGCCTGATGCTCATCGCGCAGGCGGCGGCGTCCGTGGATCGAGTACAGGAGAAGCGCCGTCACGGCTGCCCAGATCGCCGCGGCACCCCAGGCCATCCATCGGAAGAGGTGCGCGATCTGCTCGGCGCCCTGCCCCATGGGTGCGAGGGCGGATTGCAGGTCCACCCTTCACGCGTAGGTCGCCTCGGCGCGGCGAGCAAGACTTGCCGCCGCGGTATGGGCGCAATCGGTCGTCGGCGCCGGGAAATCATGCGCCGGGAGCGGCATGCCGCGAGCAGGTGCGCTGTTGGCGATGGTGCGCCGAGTGAGGGACCGCTCGCATTGACAATGAGCACGGCGAGCCGATCGTGATTCGACGTCACCGACACTCGCGCCGCCGCTGCGCGGCCGAGGCAGGGAGGAGCACATCGTGCGCATCGTCATCACCGGAGCAACCGGGAACTTCGGCACCAGCCTCGTCTCCGCCCTCGCATCCGATCCGCAGTTCTCGAGCATCGTCGGTATCGCGCGCCGGCTGCCGGCGTGGCGGCCTGACAAGACGTCGTGGGTTCAGGCCGACGTGGCCGCCGATGACCTGGCGCCGCACTTCTGCGGTGCCGACGCAGTCGTGCACCTGGCGTGGCTCATCCAGCCCTCGCATCGTGAGGACATCCTTCGGCGCACCAACATCGACGGCAGCGCGCGCGTGATGGAGGCCGTGGCGAAAGCCGGCGTGCAAACGCTCGTGCACGCTTCATCGGTCGGCACGTACAGCCCCGGTCCCAAAAACCGGCCGGTCGAAGAGAGCTGGCCGAGCGAAGGAATCGCCACCTCGCCGTACTCGCGCCACAAGGCGGCCGTCGAGCGCATGCTCGACGTGTTCGAAGCGGCCAATGCGCACGTGCGTGTCGTGCGCCTGCGGCCGGGCCTCATCTTCCAACGCGAGGCGGCCTCCGGCATCCGCCGCCTCTTCCTAGGCCCTTTCTTCCCGAACGTGCTGCTGCGTCCAGGCCTGGTGCCGGTGGTGCCGGACGTTGCCACGCTGCGTTTCCAGGCCGTGCACTCCATCGATGTCGCCGAAGCTGCCCGCCTGGCGCTGCTTCGGCCGGTGCGCGGCGCCTTCAACGTCGCCGCCGAGCCGGTGCTGGACGGACCGGCGCTCGCCGCGGTGCTGTCGGCGCGGCCCATTCGCATGCCCGAGGCTCCGCTTCGCATGGCCGCGTCGGCGACCTGGCGTCTCCACCTTCAGCCCTCGGACGTCGGCTGGGTGGACCTGGCGATGCGGGTGCCGATCATGAGCACGGCGCGCGCTCGCGACGAGCTGGGATGGGCGCCGCGTTTCACGGCCATCGATGCGCTGCGCGAGCTGCTGGCGGGACTGCGCGACGGAGCGGGATTTGCCACGCCGCCGCTGGAGCCGGGCGGCAAGGGGCCGCTGCGGCTGTGGGAGATCACGACGGGAGTGGGGAGCCGGGAGGCGGCGTGAGGCGCGGGATGCGCCCGCCGTCATGGCGGCGGGCCCTCAGAACTCGAACGCCAGCCCGCTCTCTCCGCCCTTGATCGTGACGCTGCCGCCCCTGGCCAGACGCCCGAACAGGATCTCGTGGGACAGCTTGTGCGAGATTTCGTTCTCGATCAGGCGCCGCATCGGGCGCGCCCCGAACTTCTCGTCGTAGCCCTTCCTGGCCAGCCACGCGCGCGCGCTCGGATCCAGCACCAGGTCGATGCCGCGCGGCTTCAGGCGCGCCTCCAGCTCGGCCACCATCTTCTCGACGATCTGCTCGGCGATGTCCATGCCGAGCGCGCGGAACTGCACGATGGCCGTCAGGCGGTTGCGGAACTCGGGATTGAACGCCGTCTCGATGGCCTTGCTGCTCTTGCCGGTGAAGTCGGCCTTCGACTCGAATCCGATCGAGTTGGCCATGCTTTCGCGCGCGCCGGTGTTGGTCGTCATGATCAGGATCACGTTGCGGAAGTCGGTCTTGCGGCCGTTGTTATCCGTCAGCGTGGCGTAATCCATGATCTGCAGCAGGATGTTGTCGATGTCCTGGTGCGCCTTCTCGATCTCGTCCAGCAGCAGCACGGCGTGCGGCGTCCGATGGATCGCCTCGGTCAGCTGGCCGCCCTGGTCGAAGCCGACGTAGCCCGGCGGCGAGCCGATCAGGCGCGAGACCGAGTGCTTCTCCATGTACTCGGACATGTCGAAGCGCACGAAGGCGATGTCGAGCGCGGCCGCCAGCTGTTTGGCCAGCTCGGTCTTGCCGACACCCGTAGGCCCTGCGAACAGGAAGCTGCCAATGGGCTTGTCGGGCTCGCCGAGGCCCGCGCGCGAAAGCTGGATCGCGTTGACGACCTGCTCGACAGCCTGCTCCTGACCGTAGATGAGAAGCTTCAGGTCGCGCGCCAGCGTCTCCAGGCGCCTCTTGTCGTCGACCTTGACGCTGCGCGTGGGCACCTTGGCGATGCGCGAGACGACATTCTCGATGTCGCGCGTCGTCACGCGCGGCCGCTTCTTTTCGGCGCCGTCGTCGGCGCCGGCCGCCGCGGCGACGTCGATCTCGAGCGCCGCATCGACCGACACCGGCGCCTTGTTCGCGCGCAGCTTCACCTCGGCGCCGGCCTCGTCCATGACGTCGATGGCCTTGTCGGGCAGGAAGCGGTCGTTGATGTGCTTGGCCGACAGGTCCACCGAAGCCTTGATCGATCCGGGCGTGTAGCTGACGCCGTGGAAGTCCTCGTAGCGGCCCTGCAGGCCCTTGAGGATGTCGATGGACTCATCGTGTGAGGGCTCGCCCACGTCCACCTTCTGGAAGCGGCGCGAAAGCGCATGGTCCTTCTCGAAGATCTGCCGGTACTCCTTGTACGTGGTCGTGCCGATGCACTTGATGTCGCCGCTGGCCAGCGCCGGCTTGAGCATGTTGGAAGCGTCCATCGCGCCGCCCGAGACCGCGCCCGCGCCGATGATGTTGTGGATCTCGTCGACGAACAGGATGCGGTGGTCGCGGTCGGCCTGGATCGCGTCGATGACGGCCTTGAGCCGCTCCTCGAAGTCGCCGCGATAGCGCGTGCCGGCCAGCAGGGCGCCCATGTCGAGCGCGTAGATCGTCACGTCCTTCAGATACTCGGGCACCTCGCCCTTGTGAATCTTCAGGGCGAGACCTTCGACGATGGCCGTCTTGCCCACGCCGGCATCGCCGACGAACACGGGGTTGTTCTTCCGCCGGCGCGCAAGGATGTGGATCGTGCGCGCGAGCTCGGGGCTGCGGCCGATCAGCGGATCGAGCCGGCCCTCGGCGGCCTTGGCGTTGAGGTTGGTGCAGAACGCCTCGAGCGGATCGGAAACGGGACCGGAGCCGCCCTCGCCTTCCTCATCGCTGCCGGACGCGCCGCCTTCGAAGGGAAGACCGCGAGGTGCCACGCGTGAAACCTTGTGGGAGATGTAGCGGACGACGTCCAGCCGCGAGACGCCCTGTTTCTTGAGGAAGTAGGCCGCGTGCGACTCGTCGTCGCGGAACAGCGCGGCCAGCACGTTGCCGCCGTCGATCTGCGACTTGCCCGAGGACTGCACGTGCGAGGCGGCAAGCTGCAGCACGAACTGGCAGCCGATGGTGTAGCTGGGATCGGGAGTGCCGCCGTCGGGTCCGGCCACGTGCGGCGGGTACGAGGGCATGTGCTCCTCGAGGAAGCGGTCGACCTCCCGGCGCAGGCCGTCCAGGTCGGCGCCGCAGTGGACGAGGATGTCGGCTGCCACGGCATCGGAGGTGAGCGCGAAGAGAAGGTGCTCGGGTGCCACGAACTCGTGCCGGCCGGCCTTGGCCCGGTCCACCGCGCGTTGCAGGGTCTTTTCCAGTTCCTCCGAAATCAGCATCGTCTCGTATTCTCGTTGCTCAGGCCGCGGCCTGCCGCGCCCATCGGACCTTCAATTCCCGTCAGTTCTCGGACGGACGGCCGTCGCGAATCATCGAATCCCCTTCCCGTCAGCTTTCCACGGCTTCGATGGTGCATGCCAGAGGGTGTTCGTGCTTGCGCGCCATCTGCTCGACCTGGACCGCCTTGGTGCGGGCGACGTCGTGCGTGAAGATCCCGGCCACTCCGCGGCCTTCGTGGTGCACCTGGAGCATCAGGCGCGTCGCCTCCGCGTGGTCCTTGTAGAAGACCATCTGGAGGATCCAGACGACGAACTCCATGGGGGTGTAGTCGTCGTTGAGGAGCACGACGGCATACATGGGCGGCCGCTTCAGCCGCGTCTTCTCTCGGCTGAGGACCTGGCCCTCGTCGCGGCGCACGGGTACCTGCTGATCGGCCATCCTGGGTGGATTGTAGTCTCGAAGGGTCCTCGGTCAACGCGGCGGGTGCCGACCAACTCATCCCTCGCACCTCCTTGCACGCGCAACGCCGGCCGCACGGAATTTTTCGACGGCGCCTTCCTTCCGCGCGCCGCATCTCGCGATCTGCGCACGCCAAAGCAGGCGCCGGCCGGCGCCACTGCGCGCTGGGGCGGCCGGAGCGGTCACTTCGAGCGTTCGCTCTTGACGGGCGAGACCCGGTTGTAGCGCTCGATCACCTCCCCCTCGTACTCGCGCTCGTGTTCGAGGAAGTTGGCGATGGCGCGGAAACCGCCGGGATGGGCCATCCAGTGGGCGCTGTAGGTTGGACGCGCCACGAAACCGCGAAGGAACTTGTGCTCGCCCTGCGCGCCCGCCTCCACCAGCTCGATGCCGCGCTCGATGGCGTACTCGATGAGCTGCCAGTAGCAGCACTCGAAGTGCAGCGAGGGATAATGGCCGATGGTTCCCCAGTAGCGGCCAAAGAGCGCGTTCCTGCCTCGCACGTTGAAGGTGCCGCCGACGTAGCGGCGCCCGTCGTGCGCCAGCACCAGCACCAGGTTCTTGCGGAACGTGGTCGCCAGCGTCTCGAACGTCTCGCGCACCAGGTACGGCTGCGACCATTTGCGCTCAGCGGTCCCCAGGTAGAACCGCCACACGGCTGCCACGTGCTCGGGCGTGACGGCGTCGCCTTCGATCAGCGTCACCTTCAGGCCCTGCTCGGCAACCTCGGCGCGCTCGCGCAGGACCTGCTTGCGCTTCTTGGAGCGCAGGTCGGCCAGGTAGTCGTCGAAGGTGCGGTAGCCGCGGTTGAACCAGTGGTACTGGTGCGTGATGCGCGAGAGGAAGCCGCGAGAGACCAGGAAGTCGTGCTCGTGCCGGCGCGGGAAGAGCACGTGAACGCCCGAGAGTTCGAGCGCCTCGGCCGCGCGTGGAAGAGCATCGACCATGACGGCGGCAACGGCATCGAAGCTGCGGTCGGGCGCCACCAGCAGCCGCGAACCCGTCACCGGGGTGAAAGGCACCGACGCAACCGCCTTGGGATAGTAGCGCATGCCGGCGCGCGCATAGGCCTCGGCCCAGCCGAAGTCGAAAATGTACTCGCCGTAGGAATCGTTTCGCACGTACAGCGGCATCGCACCGATCAGGCGCTTGCCGTCCCACACCGTCAGATGGCGCGGCTGCCACGTGGTGCACTGGCCCACGACGCCGGAAGTCTCGAGCGCGTGCAGGAACTCGTATTCGAGGAACGGATCGTCGGGGCCGACCAGCGCGTTCCACTCGGCGGCATCGACGCCGTCGAGGGAGGGCAGCAGCTCGACTCGCGCTTCGTCAGACATGGCGACCGGCGAAGTCGACGAGGGCGGCGCTGACTTCCTTCGGACGCTCCTGCTGAATCCAGTGGCCGCAGCCGTCGAGCACGATCGACTGCTCCAGATGCCGGACCCGTGTGCGCATGCGCGCGAGCAATCCGCCGGTGGAGGCGAGAACAGGATCGATCGCGCCGGCCATGAACAGCGCGGGAACCTCCACGTCGGCACCGCGGCGATCGCCGAGGCGCTGCCAGCCGATGTCGAAGGCGCGATACCAGGAGAGAGGTCCGCCGAAGCCGCTGCGCTCGAACGCCCGCACGTAGACGTCGAGGTCTTCCTCCGCGAGCCACGACGGCATGCGCGCCGGAATGCCTTCGAGGAAACGCGACCGCGTGCCGGCAACGAACGGCGCGCCGGCCTGCGCCCCCTCCCCGCTGCTGGCCCAGAACACGGCAAGCAGAGTTCGGCGTACGTCGGCCTCCAGCTCTTTCTCGGCCACCCCCGGCTCCTGGAAGTAGAGGATGTAGTGGAAGTCCTGCCCCGTCCGCTCCCGCAGGATCTCCATCGGCGGCCGCGCCCCGGTCAGGAACGTCGGATAACCGACCGACAGGCAGGCAACGGCGCGAAACAGCTCAGGCCGAAGGACGGCGGCATGCCACGCCAGCAGCGCGCCGAAGTCGTGCCCCACCAGCAGCGCGCTGGTGTGACCGAGCGCCTGAACCAGGGCCACCAGGTCCTCGCTCAGCGCGACCGCGTCGCAATCGTGCGGCGCCGTCGGTCCGACGGTGTCGCCGTAGCCGCGAAGGTCGGGCGCAACGGCGCGAAAGCCGGCGGCCGCCAGCGCCGGCAGCTGGTGCCGCCACGACCACGAGCATTCCGGGAACCCGTGACACAGCAGAACCAGCGGCCCGCGACCCTGCTCGATCCATCGCAGGTCGAGGTCGCGCACGCGCGCGCCACCGCGCCGCAGCTCGCCGCTCGTGCTCACCAGGCCTTCCTATACGGGTTTGGTCCGAGCGTCGATTTCCCGTAGATCGCCGTCCGTGTCGCAGGCGCATCGGGACGAGCTGCTCTTTCCATTCGGCGACGGCGGCTGCTTCGGCTGCTCGCGCAGCAACGAGGCAGGCCTGCACCTGCGGTTCTTCCGTGACGGCGACCGGGTGCGCACCACGTACCGTATTCCCGACAAGTTCCACGGCGCGCCGGGCATCGCCCATGGCGGTATCGTGGCCACGATCCTGGACGAACTCTCGTGCGCGGCCGCCGTCTTCCTCGAGAACGTGCGTGTGGTCACCGGCGAGCTGAACGTCCGTTACGAGCAGCCCTGCCCTGTCGAGCAGGATCTGGAGGTTCGTGCGTTCGTCGCCTCGCGCCAGCATCCTCGCTACCTCGTCATCGAGGCCGAGATCTTGCGCGAGGGCCGGCGGCTGGTGCGCTCGAGCGGCAAGTTCTTCTCACGGCCCATCGAGGAGCCGGCGCCCTAGGCGCGGCCTGGTTTGCGCACCCGGAGGCCCGCTCGGCGACGCGAAGAATCCGCACGCGCCCCCTTTTTTCCGCCTTTCCCATGCGTGTGCACCGGGATACAAAGTCCGGCGTTGCCGGCAGCGGGGAACTGCCGATCCCGTACATCGAAGCTTGGGGGAACCAATGAAAGCCATTCGTCTCGTTGCGTTGACCGCCGCCATGCTGGTCGCGGCTGCAGGAACGGCACCCGCGGATCAGCAGGACAAGGCGCAGCAGGCCTGCCTGAACAAGATCGTGAAGTCGGCACGCAAGATCAGCGGCGCCGTCTTGAAGGATGCCTCGGCCTGCATTCGCCGCGCAGCCAAGGACGCGTTGCCCGACGGCGTCACGGCGCAGGACTGCCTCTCGGCCGATCTCAAGGGCAAGGTGCAGAAGGCAGCGGCCAAGATCGCGTCGGCGATAGCCACGTCATGCCCGACCGATCCGGATTTCGGCTACACCGACGCCGCGACGGTCGAGGACGGCTACGTGACCGAAAATCTCGGTCTGATGTACGATGCGTTCGAAGAGGACCTCGACGCCACCCTGGCCGCCAGCTCGGGCGCAGATCCCCAGGGCAAGTGCTCCTCCACCATCACCGGCGCCTGGCGCAAGCTGCACGATGCCATGCACAAGGAAGTCGAGCGCTGCCTGAAGATCGGGCTCAAGGACGGCACCGTCGTCGATGCGGCCAGCATGGAAGGGTGCCTGGACTCCATCACCACCGACGCGCAGGGGCGCGTGCTCAAGGCGGCCGGAACCGTGCAGGCGCTGCTGTCGGTGAAGTGCCCCGCCGGAGATCTGGCCGGCATCTACCCCGGCCTTTCCGGCATCTGCGGCGTCTACGGCGACGACACGGACGCGGCCGGCCTCGCCAGCTGCAGCATCGAGCGCCTGGAATGCCGCGTCTGCCGCATCTTCGATGCCGCCTATGCGCTGGACCGCGACTGCGACCTGTTCGACGACGCGCTTGCCAACGGAAGCTGTCCCGACTGCGGCAACACCGTCATCGATGCCGGCGAAGGCTGCGATGACGGCAACGAGATCAGCGGCGACGGCTGCACGTCCGCGTGCGTCGACGAGTTCTGCGGCGACGGTACGATCAACGACAACGGTGCCGAGGAGTGCGACGACGGGCTCGGCAACAGCAACACCACGCCCGATGCCTGCCGCGAGAACTGCACCGAGCCGATCTGCGGGGATGGCGTCACCGACACCGGCGAGGAATGCGACGACGGCAACATGGACGAGGACGACGGCTGCACCACCGCCTGCACGTCCTGCGGCAACGGCTCAACTTCGGGCCCGGAGGCCTGCGACGACGGCAACAATGACAACGGCGACTGCTGCGCCGCCGACTGCACGTTCGAAGCGGCCGGCAGCTCCTGCACCGATGCTCCCGACGGCGTGTGCACCTCACCCCAGTGCAATGGCGCGGGCGTGTGCGCCGAGGCGCCCGACAATCAGGGCGGCGCGTGCGACGACGGCGACGAGTGCTCCAGCGCCTCGGCCTGCAACCTCGGCAACTGCACCGCCACCTCCTACGTCGTCACCGGCGTGGCCTGCCGCTGGCTGGCCGTCGGCAATCCCGGCACCGACAACGACAAGCGCATCGACGTCAACAACGGCGTCCAGAGCACCGGCGACTGGTGCGGCAACTTCGGCGTCTTCGGCCAGAACTCGGTTACCGACGGCGACATCGTCACCACGCGCGGCGACAATACGACGCCCGGCACCGAGTTCGACTCCTTCGCCAACGTCGACGGCGGCGACATCGTCACCAACAACGCCCGCGTCAGCGGCGTTGCCGGCGCATCCCTGCCCGGCGTCGGCTTCAGCTCGATCGGCCCCGGACAGCAGGTCAACAAGACGCCTTCACCGACGTTCTACGACACCACGGGCGACGACGTGCGTGTCGATGAATGCATCGACGCGCAGACGGCCATCTCCACGAGCACGGCGGGGCTGCTCAATGCCCAGGCCGCGACGCAGAATCTCGGCGCGACCTTCACGGGCATCACCGGCGGATCGACCAAGACGATCACGGCGACGAACCCCGGCGGTCTCAACGTCATCGATCTGGACAACATCACCGGCGGAAACAACGTCACGATCAATCTGGACGGCGGCGGCAGCGCCAACACCGTCATGATCCTGCGCATCGCTACTTCGCTGAACTCGGACCAGAACTGGATCTGGAATCTGCAGAACGGCCTGACGGCCGATCACCTGCTGATCTACAGCAAGGGCACGGGCAACGCGCGCTGCGAGATCGGCGAGGACAACACCGGCGGCGGCACGCTCTTCTGCCCGAATGGCCGCATCGTCCTCAAGATCGGCACCGACTGGGACGGCGCGCTGTTCGGCGGCGGAAGCTCGGTGACGTCGATCGAGCTCGGCGACAATGTCGTGCTGACGCACAACCGATTCACCGGGCTGTGATCGAGGCGCTGGGGCACCTTCGCACCGCCGCGAAGGTGCCCGGCGGGTTACTTCTTGAGCTCGCGGTAGGACCGCCCCGGCTCAGCCGTCGAGGAGGTGGGAAGCTTGCGCGCCTGCCAGCCGGCGCAGGTGACCTGGCCGCCGGCGTCGGTCTCGCCGCCAAACCCGCCGCGCATGTCGACGACGTTGGTGTAGCCGGATTCGGCCAGCATCTGCGCCGCCTTGGCCGAGCGGCCCCCGCTCTTGCAGCCCACGACGAGGCGGGCATCGGGCGGGAACGTATTCCTGACCTCGACCACGAAGGCCGGGTTCGGACGCAGCCCCTGGCCCGGCACCATGTCCAGGAGCGGGATGTTGAAGGCGCCGGCCGGATGGCCCTGCTCGAACTCGGGTACCGAGCGCACGTCCAGGTAGGTCCAGCCGTCGTTCATGAGGCGTGCGGCCTCGTCGGGTTCCACTCGCTTGATCGCCATGGGCGGAAGCTAGTCGCGGCCTGGACCGGTGGCAACACGGCGGATGCGGGCTAGGATCGCTCCAGGCGATGGGACGAGCACAGGAGCCAGGTCCGTCACGGCACGAGGACGGCGTGCGTCTGGACAAGTGGCTGTGGGCGGCGCGGTTCTTCAAGTCGCGCTCCCTCGCCAGCGAGGCCGTGGCCGGCGGGCACGTGCACGTCGGCGGAGTCAGAGCGAAGGCCGCGCGACCTGTCCGGATAGGCGAGGAAATCGTCGTAACTACTGGCCGGGTCGAGCGAACTGTGATTGTCCTGGCGCTCTCCGACGTCCGCCGTGGTGCTCCGGAGGCGGCCCTGCTCTACGAGGAGACGCCGGCGAGCAAGGAGAAGCGCGAGAGGCTGGCAGCCGAGCTCAAATCCGAGAAGGCCGCCTTCCAACCCGGCATGGGCCGCCCCGGCAAACGGGATCGGCGCGCGCTGGCCAGGTTGCGGGGGCGCTGAGGGCCTTTGGGGACCGCCGATTAATTTCGCCCTGTTGAGAATATTCAAGAGACCGCGCCGTCAGAGGCCTTGAGGAAACGGAAATGGCCGATACGACCGCCAAGCTTTTCGAGCCGGATGCCCTCATGCCGGAGCAGTTCTTCGCCAATCTCGGCCGCGACGCCGGCGGCTCCAATGAGCGGGGGCTGATGCTGGCCATCCTCCGGGATGCCGTCGAGTGCTACCAGAAGTACGCCCTTTCGCGCGATCCGCGCGGACGCGACCTCCACGACGAGGCTGCGGAGTGGATCTTCTCGGGCGACCGCGAATGGCCCTTCTCCTTCGAGAACATCTGTGACGTGCTCGGCGTCAGCGCCGACTATATCCGCACGGGCCTGGCGCCCCTGCGGCAGACTGCGGCGCGCCGGGTCCGCAAGGCCCCGCGCATCGTCGAGCTGAGCGAGCGCCGCCGCGACGAGGATGTCGATCTGGATGAGCTCGACGAGGAGCCGATGAGCAAGGCCGGCTGACGCCGGCTGCCAGAGTCTCGGCACGTGCCGCAACACGCGGCACAATCTCCTCCTGCCGAAAGCGAGGGCGATGCAGCGATGCATCGCCTTCGTTTTGTAGGCGTCGGCCCCTCGGACACCGGCGCAGGACATCTCGAGTCCGACCTGTACCCACACCAGTTGCCGCCCACCCCATTCGCCGCTAGGTTGCCGCGCGATGAAAATCGGGGTGCCTCAAGAAATCCGCGAGGGCGAGCGCCGCGTCGCCCTCGTTCCTGACAGTATCAAGCGCCTCTCGGCCAAGGGCGTCGAGTTCCTGGTCGAATCCGACGCCGGCGCCTCCGCCGGCTTCTCGGACGAGGAGTATCAGGCGGCCGGCGCGCGCATCGTCCACACGCGAGTGGCGCTATTCTCCGAGGCCGACGCGATCGTGCAGGTCAACGTGCCTACGGCGGAGACGGTGGCGGCCATCCGGCAGGGCGCAGCCATCGTCAGCCTGCTCTTCCCGCTCGTGCAGCACGACCTGGTTCGCAGCCTGCGCGACAGGGGCGTCACAGCCATCTCGCTCGACCGCATCCCGCGCACCACGCTGGCCCAGGCCATGGATGTCCTCAGCTCGCAGGCCACCGTGGCCGGCTACCGCTCGGTCATCCTGGCCGCTCAGCACCTGCCCAAGCTCTTCCCGCTTCTGATGACGGCGGCCGGCCGCATCGAGCCTGCGCGAGTGGTCATCCTCGGCGCCGGCGTGGCCGGGCTGATAGCCATCGGCATCGCGCGGCGCCTCGGCGCCGTGGTCGAGGCCTACGACGTGCGCGCCGTCGTCAAGGAGCAGGTCGAAAGCCTCGGCGCCACCTTCATCGACGTCGGCATCCAGGCCGACGCTCAGACCGCCGGCGGCTACGCCAAGGAGGTCGGCGAGGAGTTCCAGCGGCGCGCCAACGAGGTCATCGCGAAACACCTGGAAAAGGCCGACGTCTGCATCACGACGGCGTTGATTCCTGGGCGGCCGGCGCCGCGCCTGGTCACCTCCGATATGGCTCGGCGCATGCGGCCGGGCTCGGTCATCATCGATCTTGCCGCCGAGCAGGGCGGCAATTGCGAGCTGACCAGGCCCGGCGAGATCGTCGAGGAAAACGGCATCAAGATCATCGGTCCGACCAACCTTCCGAGCGACGCCGCCCGCGACGCCAGCTCGATGTTCTCGCGCAACGTCGAGAAGCTGCTGCTGTACATGCTCAAGGACGGGCAGCTCCAGTACGACTTCGATAAGGAGATCGTTCGCGGCTGCGTGGTCACGCACGAAGGCAGGATCGCGGACAGCCAGGTCGCCGAGGCCGTCGGCGCCTAGGCGCCGCTGCCGCCGCGCGTCTTTTCAAGGAGCACACATGACGCCCGAGATGTTCTTCGGACTCTACGTCTTCGTCCTGGCCGCCTTCGTCGGCTACGGCGTGATCAGCGGTGTTCCGCCGCTGCTGCACACGCCGCTGATGGCGTTCACCAACGCGATCTCCGGCATCTCGCTGGTCGGATCGCTGGTGGCGGCCGGGGCTCAGTACAACAGCTTCAGCACCGTGCTGGGCTTCATCGCCGTGCTGGCCGCGACGATCAACGTCGTAGGCGGCTTCCTGATCACGGACCGCATGCTGAAGATGTTCCGCAAGCGTGGTGGAGGCAGGGCGTGAGCGGTCTGGCCGAATTCCTCTACTTCGTCGCTTCGGTCCTGTTCATCCTCGGCCTGCGCGGGCTGACCAGCGCCGAGACCGCGCGGCGCGGCGTCTGGATGGCCGAGGCCGGCATGGCCGCGGCCGTGCTCGGGACGCTCATGCATCCCGACATCGTCACCTACAAGTGGATCATCATCTCGGCCGGCATCGGCAGCGCCATCGGCGTCGCCATGTCGGCGCTCATTCCGATGACGAAGATGCCCGAGCGAATCGCGCTGAGCCACGCCTTCGGCGGCCTGGCGGCGGCGCTGGTGGGCGTGTCCGAGTACTACCATCACACGCACGAACTCGGCCACGAGCTGGCACGCATCACCATGGGTGCGCTCGGGTTCGAGGTGCTGTTCGGCGGCCTGACCTTCACGGGCTCGCTGATGGCGTTCGGGAAGCTCCAGGGCGTCATTCCCGGACGCAACATCACCTACCCCTACCAGAACGAGTCGAACATCGCGCTGTTCGCCACCGCCGTCCTCCTGCTGGTGGGCATGACGGCCTGGCCGGCGCTGTCGTGGATGCTCTACCCGATGCTGCTGATCGCCTTCGCCGTGGGCGTGCTGCTGGTGATCCCAATCGGCGGCGCGGACATGCCGGTGGTGATCTCGCTGCTGAACTCGTACGCGGGCCTGGCGGCCGCGGCCACCGGCTTCGCCCTCGGCAACAACGTGCTCATCATCGCTGGCGCTCTCGACGGCGCTTCCGGCTTCATCCTCTCGATCGTCATGAGCCGCGCGATGAACCGCTCCTTCACCAACGTGCTGTTCGGCGCCTTCGGCAAGGTCGACGAGAGCGCGGTGGCCGTCTCCTCGACCGGCGCCGAGGTGCGTGAGGCCAGCGTCGGCGATGCGGCGATGCTTCTGAGCGGCGGCCAGAAGGTCATCGTGTGCCCCGGCTACGGCATGGCCGTTGCCCAGGCGCAGCACGCGCTGCGCGAGCTGGCCGACCTGCTCGAGAAGGAAGGCGTGGAGGTCAAGTACGCCATCCATCCCGTGGCTGGCCGAATGCCGGGCCACATGAACGTGCTGCTGGCCGAGGCCAACGTTCCCTACGATGCGCTCAAGGAGCTCGAGGAGATCAACGACGAGTTCGCCGAGGCCGACGTTGCGCTGGTCGTGGGCGCCAATGACGTCGTGAATCCGGCCGCGAAGACCAACACCAATAGCCCGATCTATGGCATGCCGATCCTGAACGCCGATCTGGCCAAGGCGTGCATCGTGCTGAAGCGTTCGATGAATCCCGGCTTTGCCGGCATCGAAAACGACCTGTTCACGATGCCGAACACCGTGCTCGTGTTCGGCGACGCCAAGGACACGCTGGAGAAGATCGCCCAGGCGCTCGCGTAGGGGAGTAGAGGACACTCAGACCTCTGAGCTCACCAGGCGCTGCGCCCGGTGCAGACCTGACGGCCCAAAACGCGAGCGGCACGAGCCGTTGGGCCCGTGCCGCTCCCCCGTAGATATCACTGAGCAGGCCCTCGCGAGAAGCGTGCTCAGTGACATTCGTACGGGTGACCTGTGGGGCGGCGATGTGCCGCCCGTGCCTCTCTACTGCCGGCGCCGATCGCGCGACGTCGTCTTGCTCGCCAGCGTCGACGATCCGCGCTGAGCCGACGCCGGCTCGTTCTGATGCGACATGATGTCTTCGGCGGGTGAGTCCTCACCGCCCGAGATTCCTTCGCCGCCCTGTCCCTGCTGCCAGCTCGTCATGCCCTGCTGCTGCTGCTGAGAGCCGAGCGAGGAACCCTGCTGTCCCATGCCCATGCCCTGCTGCTGCTGCTTGGAGGTGCGCCCGAAGTCGCTGCCCTGCTGCGTGCCGGTCATGCCGCTCTGGTCGCCGTAGCCCGAGCTCTGACTCCGCTGCTTGCCGAAGCCGCCGGTGCCCTGCTGCGAGCTCATGCCGCTGCTCTGCCCCTGCTGCGACCCCTGGTCCGGCATTCGCGTGGCGAAGTTCGAGCTCTGCGCATGCTGCGCGTGATGCGTGCCTTCGCGCCGATCCTCGGGCGACTGGATCTCGCCGCGGAAGCCGCCGGTCTCCTCCCCGCGCTGCTCGATGAACGACTTGAAGCGCTCGAGATTCTCGCGCGTGTTCCACGTCATCAGTCCGATGGCGTCGCCGACTGCTTCGAGGGCACCCTCGGGCTGGTACTCGAGCTGCAGCGTCACACGGCATGTCTCGTCCGAGAGCCGATGGAACGTGACGACGCCTGCGTTGTGGGCACCGTCGATGCTGGTCCAGGCGATGCGCTTGTCGGGAATCTGCTCGGTGATCTTGGCCGTCCACTCCTTCTGGCGTCCGCCGATTTCGGCGACCCAGTGAAGGGTGGCGTCATCGAGCTGCTTGACGGATTCCACGCTCTGCATGAACTGCGGGAACTCCTCGAACTGGGTCCACTGGTTGTAGGCCGTGCGAACCGGCACGGCGATGTCGATGGTTTCTACTATGCTGGAGGTGCTCGCCATGTCTGTCTCCTCTCGCGTCGATGACGCTGCGGTTTGGTCAGATGACTTTCCCGCCGCACAGACATTCAAGCCTGCACGCGCGGTTCCAAGGTTGGAGGCTGGGCCGATGGACGGCAGGCGTCAACGCCCGGAGCGGCGATTGCACGAACGCGCGACTCGATGGCGGGCCAACGAGGCCGCAGCCGAGGGACGATGTGACGCACCTACGCTGCGAGGCTCAGATGCCGATGGCATCGCAGAGGCGGTTTGGACGGGGGATGCCCACCTGACCGCCGCGCCGAGCGCGCACGGAAATCAGGCGTTGGAGCAGATCACTGGCCCGGTCGCGGCACGCTGTACGCGCGCGCCACCACTTCTTCGTAGCAGCCGTTGGCGGTGCTGCAGCACCCGCCGGTGATCGCGCATTCGTCGATCTGGTACAGCTCCTCGCCGCGATGCAGCTCGTAGTACGCGAACACCTGCTGGACGCCGGCGCTGTTGTGGCCAGCCACCAGATCGCAGTCGGAGCGGAACGCGATGCCACGGCCGTTGCCCATGATGGAGGGAAGGTCGTTGGTGCAGCCGGTCGTGCGCGTGATCGGACGCACCACACGCTTGCCCACGAAACGAACGATCTCGGAGTTGCCATCGGCGTTGTGCGGCCCATCGGGGCCGCGCTTGGAGCCGAGCGCCGGATCGGCCGGTTCTCCGGTGGATTCGAACACGACGACGGTGCTGCCGTCGCTGACCGACGGGCGTCGATGGCCGCCGTTCGGATCGCCGGTCAGCTGCCGAAGCGCCCCGGTCAGGATCGCGAACTTGAAGATCTGAAAACCGCTCGATCCGTTGTTCCAGAGATTGGCGTTGCTGGCGAAGACGGTCGACGGGCCGCCCGAGCTGACCCCCGTGCCCGACATCCGGGGATCGATGTTGAGGCCATCGAGATTTCCCGGCTCCGAAACCAGATCACGAACCGCACTGCCCTTGCGATAGTCGTAGACGTTGACGCCGGTGGCGCCGTCGCCGAACTGGTCGTGATCGGACTGATAGGCGATGTTCGCGCACTGGTTGGGAAAGAAGTACCCGCCCGGGCTGCCGTTCTCGCTTCGCGTGCCCACGGGCCCGTCGCTGATCTGGGTGATGTGGAACTGCGTCAGCTCGTTGTCGTGGAAGTCGACGTAGAACACTTCCAGGCTGCCGTCCTCGTTGTGGAAGCCACTGGGCGCGCTGCCGGGGAAGGAGCCGTCGTTGTCGTCCAGATCTCCAGTGGACTGGAAGACGATGCAGTCGGCCGTGTCGGACGGACGCGGCAGCTCGTTGATGACGGGCGCCACGGTGTCGGTGAGCTGGCGGAACTGCTGGTTGTCGAGGCGCCAGATGAAGAGCTCGGGATTGGCATCGGCGTTGCCGACCGATGGATCCAGGTCGGCAGTGGAGATGAAGGCGATGATCGACGGCTTCTGCGTGCGAAAATCGTCGGTGACGCGCGAGGCATCGTAGCTTTCGAACAGGCCGGACTCGGTCACGCGCACCGACGCCCGATCGTCGCGGCTCCACAGATAGACCTCGCGGCGGCCGAGGTGCGCCGTACCGAAGCCGAGCACGTCGCCGTCGGAGGTGAAGGTGATGTACTCGCCCCTGCCCTGCCGGATGTTGGGCTCGTAGATCGATCCGACCGTAAGGTTGGTCGCCTGCTGAATCAGGTGAACGCGCCGTGCCTCGGCGCGTTCGGCGGTGGCAGCCGCAGCCAACAGGAGCAGGCCCAGCGCCTGCGCAAGTATTCTCGAACCATGCATCTCTGGTGAATCCCCCGAAGTTCGAACGTCGCCTTCATATAGGACCCGCCGCCTGGAAGACAGCCCGAAGTCGCTCCCCCCACAAGGAAAACGCATGATGCACGTCCTCCCAGCTTTCGGCCGCTCCCTTGGGTAGCTCGTCGGCCGCGCGGCGATCCAGGACCGCGACAGTCGCCCGAACCGTTCCCGGCTCGAGCAGTTCCGCCTCGAGCGCGGCGACCCGGACGAAGTTGCGCGTGGTCATGCCCATCGGGCCGGTCCGGCGTCCCAGCGGCCCGCCCTGCTTCACATAGCGGCGCGCGTCGGGGCCGGCATGGGTCAGCGCCATGCGCAGCTCGTGAACGCCGGGGCCCGGTGCCGCCACCACCTCGAACGACTCCGACAGCGCCGTCCGAACCACCCGCGCCAGCGCGTCTGCCAGATTCGGCAGGTCCTGCTCGTGAACCTCGTGACGCGTCCCGCCGCGCCAGATCTCGACCGGCCGCAGATGGATCTTCTGCGGGCGCGCCTTCATGTCCAGGCGCACCAACAGCGTCGGCCACCGCTGCGCGGGCGCCAGCCGCCCATAGTCGGAGAGGAAGCCGGAGTTGACCTCGGTGACCTGGATGCTCCGGCCGGGCTCGGCCGGAGCGGGCGGCCCGCTGCTGCATGCGCCGATCAGCGTCCAGCAGAGGAGGACCGCATGCCCGAACGACCGGCTCGCGCGCATGTCAGTCCGAGCCGCCTTCGAAGGTCGTCTGGTTGTTGAGCTCGGACTGGCTGTAGCTCGCTTCCCAGCATCCGCCGAGCGTCGAGCGCAGCTGGACCGTGATCGGCAGAGTAAGCGGCAGCTCGGTCATTCCGCCTTCGCGTTGGGAAAGAAGCGGACCCGCGCCCTGCATCTTGAGGCTGGCCCTGCCGTTCTCGCCCGTCTTGACGATGAGAGTTCGCACGCCATCGGGCAGCAGCTCGGTGCTCTTGTACTTGACCGAGCGGGTGCCGAAGCGCCAGCACGAGCGGCTGCCGCACAGCGCATCGCCGGGAGCCGTCATCGAGAACAGCAGCGCGGCCTCGCCCTCGGACTCGTCGAACACGCACAGCTCGTAATTGTTGCGAACGTCGGGCGGCCCGAGGTCGAGAAGATCGGTGGCCTGGCCCCGGCGCCAGCTCCAGGCGAAGAAGTCGCGCTCGTCCAGCGTGGAGTTGCGGATGCGCAGCTCGGCCTCGCCGCTCGGCGCCGTCTTGCAATCCAGGCGGGGCTCGGAAACGCAGCCTGCGGTGCCATCGCAGATCTCGCACGGCCTGCACGTCCGCGGCTCTTGCGCGGTGCAGATTCCATCCTGGCAGCGGTCGCCGACCGTGCACGCATCGCCGTCGTCGCACGTGCTCGTGTTGCTTACGCCGCAGGCGCCGAGACCGTTGCAGACATCGTCCGTGCACGGATTGCCGTCGAAGGCGCACGGCGTGCCGGCGGCGGCGGCGCAGGAGTCGAGGCTTTCGCTGCACTGGCCGTTGCACTGGCCGCCGCCGGTGCACGGATTTCCCGCATGCACGGAGCACGCGCCGCCCGAGCACGTATCGGCGCCGTTGCAGAAGAGGCCGTCGTCGCAGGCTGTGATGTTGTTGGCGCCGCAGACGCCGGCGCCGTTGCAGACGTCGGTCGTGCAGGGGTTGCCGTCGGAAGGACATGGCGTGCCCGCGGCCACGGTGCAGCCATCGGTGCTCTCGTTGCACTGGTTGTTGCAGGGGCCGCCGCCCGTGCACGGATTGCCGGCGTGCGCCGAGCAGGTTCCGCCCGAGCACGTGTCGGCGCCGTTGCAGAAGAGGCCGTCGTCGCAGGCCGCGACGTTGCTGACGCCACACGCGCCGGCGCCGTTGCACACGTCGTCGGTGCAGGGATTGCCGTCGGCCGCGCACGCGGTTCCGGCCGCATCGAAGCAGTGATCGGCAGCTTCGTTGCACTGATCGCCGCACTGCCCGCCGCCCGCGCACGGATTGCCGGCGTGCGCCGAGCAGCTTCCGCCCGAGCACGTGTCGGCGCCGTTGCAGAAGGCGCCGTCGTCGCAGGGGGCAGTGTTGGCAACGCCGCAGCCGCCCGCGCCGTTGCAGACGTCGTCGGTGCACGGATTGCCGTCGCTGGCGCACGCGGTGCCGGCAGGCGCCAGGCAGCTGTCGGCGCTCTCGTTGCAGACGTTGCTGCACTGGCCGCCGCCGCTGCAGGGATTGCCGGCGTGCACCGAGCAGCTTCCGGCCGAGCACGTGTCGGCGCCGTTGCAGAAGACGCCGTCGTTGCAGGGTGCGGTATTGGCCACGCCGCACGTCCCTGCGCCGTTGCAGACGTCGTTGGTGCAGGGATTGCCATCGGCCGTGCATGCGCTGCCGGGAGCATCCTGCTCGCAGGTCGAGGAGCAGCAGTCGCCGCCGACCTGGTTGCCGTCGTCGCAGGCCTCGCCTTCGTCCAACTCGCCGTTGCCGCAGCCGGCGAGGGCCTGCGAGACAACGTGATGGACCAGGTCGGGACCGTCGGCGTACAGCGAGCGAGTCTTCCACCAGAACGTTGCGGCGTGCGGGTCGCTGCCATCGTGATTCTGCTGCCACCGGTACGTGCCGTTGCAGGTGGCACCGTTCGTGACGGTGATTTCGCTGGCCGCAACCGCATGGTCGTCGCCGTCGAAGAAGCCCGGATGCCGGCACACCCCGACGACGTCCAGGCCGAGGCCTTCGGTGCCGGAGGTGAGATTGTCGTCGACGTTGCCCCCCGGGCACGAGGAGCCCATCGTGAACGTCGAGCTGAACTGCCCCTGGCTGAGAGAGCCGGAGGTGGAGTTGCTGCCCGAGGCGGCTACGCGCGGCGCAGCCACGAACAGCCAGTCCAAGAGACGCTGGCGCACGGCATCGCGCGCAGCCACGTGGCGCGTGCTCGAGGATTGCGTGATGTCGCTGTGGCAGAACGATCCGTACAGCTGACCGTGAGCCGGCCGCTGCGTCTGATCCGGCGCCGGCGTCATGTCCAGGCCCACTGCCATGGGACTGGCCTGCGCGTCGTACGGCAGCGCGCCGTCGCTGCGTCCCGTCCATGGGCTCGGCGAGCAGCTCGCCCACGACGTCAGCATCAATGCGCGCTTGTTCTGCGCGACCATGTCGGCGGCGCCGCTGCCGTCCATGCGCGCGGCGTACTCGCACCAGCCGTTGCCCGGCGTGCACGTGTCGATGGCGCTGGCGAAGACGTCGCCCTCCTGGCAGCCGGTCTCGAAGCTGGTGGTGCCGAGAAAGTCGTAGTCGCTCGAGCCCAGCGCATCGATCATGCCGTGAAGGGAGACGACGCCGGCAATGCGATCGGCGACGCCCCAGTCGTAGGTGCCGACGCCGTTCGGCCCGGTGTTCGACGCGATCTCCATGGCCGCGCGCGCGCCGGCGCTGTGGCCGATCAGGATGAGGTTGCGCGCGGGCTCGGGGAAAAACCGCTCGATCTCCTGCACGAGCCGGTAGCGCCACTCATAGCCGGTCGTGCACGGGTCGCCCTGGCGCGTGGCATTGCAGCCGGGGTCGCCAGTCTCCCAGTCATCCATATGAAGAGGATCGGGCGAGTCCGTTGGTTGGGTACCCGAGGGGGTGGCCGTGTAGAGGTTGGCGCGGGCGCTGCTGGCGACCACGGTGACGCCGGGATGTGCGGCTTGGTAGGTGGCAATCCGCGCGGGCAGCGACGCGTTGACGGCCGATTCCAACTCGTCCAGCGCATGATGCGCGTTCTGGCGGCTGTCGTCGCAGTTCTGGACGCCGTGCACGTAGAGAAAGTTCAGTTCGACCGTGACCGCATGGGCGGCGGTTGCGTGGCAGGACATCGCCGCCACGACAGCGCACACGAACCCTGATTTTCCCCGGATCCCCACCGAACCCCCGGCCTCTAATGACAGCGAGATTGGCTGGTGTCCATCGAAAAGACGCGGCCCCGGCCGCGCAGCCGATGAGCTCTGCCTCCGGCGGCGAGTGCTCTGGACGCTGTGCCAGAACTGCTGCCGGGTGCGCTCATTCGTCGCGGCACTGGCCGTTGCAGCCGTCGCCACCGGCGGCGTTGCCGTCGTCGCATTCCTCGTTGCATCCGATGACGCCGTCGCCGCAGCGGCAGATGCGCACCAGCGTATCGAGGTGCCACACGGCCGGACCGGTTAGTCCCGCCGCGGAGTTGACGGTGCTTGATGATCCGCCGGGGAAACACCCGATAGAGACCAGCCGAGGCGACAGCGAATCGGCGATACAGAGATCGGCGTCGCTGCAATCGACGTTGGAGATGCATGGAGTGCGATCGTGACGGCAGTAGGCGGCCAGTGGCGACGTCGCTCCATTCCGTACGATCCGGGGCTCGAAGCAGGACCGGTTCTCGAAGAGACAGTCACCGGCAGCCTGAGCCCCGCAGGTGCTGCTCTCCTGGCAGTTGCGGAAAGGCTGAAGCTCGCATCGACCTTGCGCGGTGGTGCTGCACTTCTCGTCCTCCGAGCCGTCGCACAGGAACCTGTCCTGCGAGCAGTCGTTGGGCTTCTGCTGCGGCGCATTCGGCGCAGTACCGGACCCGGTGCCGATCAGGCACTTCTGGCCCGCGGGACATTCGTCGTCGTGCAAGCACGGACGAGCCGGATCGTTGTCGCAAAAGCCGCAATGGCACCAATAGCCGCAAGTGACGGGCTGCTCTGGCGCTTCCGCGCACCTGCCCACGCCGCCGCATTGAGCGTCCGTCGTACAGGCCACGGTGACATCGTCAGTGCAGCGCCTGCAGTCGGCGTTGCTCGTGCACGTGGGGTCCTCCGGACCGATGCGGTCGATGCACCTGCCGTTTCCGCGCGAAGGATGAGATTGAAAAGAGAAATTGGCACATGGCAGTTGCGCCGTCTTCTCCACGGCGCCGGTGGTCAGCTCGTGGAAAGGGACGGCAATGCCGCCGCCCACAATGGATTCCCCGAGGGGCGGTGGACAGTCGAACGAGGTTCCGCCGAAGAGACCGGCCGCATCGACCCGGCATGCAGCACCCGGGAATTGGCCGCCTTCGCATGTGAACTGATCGCCTACGGCGGGCGTCTCCTGTGGGTTGCCGCACCGCGGACAAGGCTGACTGATAGAAATTCCCAGGTACATTCGTGCGCGAATCACGCCTCCGAGCACGAGTGATCCCTCGGCGGCGTCGATGGTGCCCACGAAGTCCTGCTCCACAACCGTGACCATGCACATGGGGTTGCCTGCCGACGAAAGCGGCACAGGCGGCAGGAACATGGAGACGCACGCAACACCGGCGGGGCAGTCGGCGTTGGTGACGCAATCCTTCTGCGTCGTGCGACAGTGTCGCCGCTGAACCGGCCCGCGCACCTCGCATTCGGGATCGACAAGGCAGTCGCACGTCGCGTTGCAGCTTCCGCCGTCACAATCGCCGTCGCTGGTGCACGGCAGGTGACTACTGGAGCAGCGGTGCACGACCTGCATCGTCAGGAGATGGGCCTCCGGCACCGGACTGCCGTGTGCGATCCCGGTCGAGCCATAATCGATCGTTGATGTGGATGCGGTGAAGATGTCGAGCGCGGTGCACCCTGGCTCGACGGTCATGCAGCAGGATCGGATACGCCCCAGCCCGACCGCCGCGTGCAGCACGCGCAGCGCATCGCTGGCCGTCACCCGCACGTCGCCGTCCACATCGCAGATGCACGGCCGCCCGTCGCACTGCGCCCCGCCGACGCTGGCGTGGAGGACGGCCAGGGCGTCGCTGGCTTTCGGCGTGGACCCGGCCGTCACGGGCTGGCCGCAAGCGTCGCCGGCCAACGCAGCCGGAGCGCGGATGAGCACCGCCAAGATCGCGCCAGCAACGACCGCGCGGGCAGGAATGGTGGGCGGCATGACCGCACCCTACGGCACTGCTGTGCCGAGCGGCAACCGCCAAGGCCGACTTCATTTGTGCGACTGTGTGGGCCTGCTACCCAAAGACATGAGCACGGCCGAACCGAACCTGGCACCTCACGCACATCTGTTCCCGCCCCTGCCGCAGGCTCGCGCCGCGCGATTCGCCGAGTTCACACCCGGTAGCGCCGACTATTTCCCCGGCGTCACCGGCATCAAGCTCGAAGAGGTCCGTACCGACTATGCACGGATGCGCCTGCCGTTCCGGCCTCAGCTGAACCAGCCGGCCGGCGTCATGCATGGTGGCGCCATCGCCACGCTGATCGACACCGTGGTGGTGCCGGCGATCGGCGGCGGCTACGACGAGCCGCATCGCTACTCCACCATCGACATGCAGATTCAGTACCTGGCGCCGATCATCGGCGAAGATGCGGTGGCGGAGGGCTGGATCACCAAGCGCGGCCGCTCGATCGTGTTCTGCCGCGCGCAGGTGCTGACAGGATCGGGAACGCTGGCCGCTCTGGGCACCCTCGTCTACAACGTGCGGCCGTGGAAGAGCGCTTGAGCAGCCGGCGTCGTCTCTAGCGCCGGCCGCTCATTTCTTACGAGCTGCAGCGTGGCAACGGCTGCGGGAGTGCAACTGCAGCGCACCGACGCGCCCCGCGATCAAAGGTCGGCCGGCGGCTCCGGGTTCGGCGCAGGCGGCTCGGGCCACTGCCCGCGTTCCGGCCGACCTTCGCGCACAGTTCGGGCGTACGGCTGGACCAGCATCGCGATGGCCGCCAGCACCAGCGTAGTCACCGCGACCACGACGCCTGCTTCGGTTCCGAGATAGAGCCAGACGAGGCGTCCGAGCATGCTGCTGCTCTCGGGAACGTTCGCGCAGAACTCGACGGCCGCCCGTGCCTCGCCTGTCTTGGTCGAACAGTAGGCCCACACGTAGAGGTTCTTCGGGAGGATGTGCAGCCAGCCGAGCAGCTGATGGAACGGCAACGCCTGCCACGTCGCGCTCCCCCAGTGCCACAACTCATAGGCCCAGACGGATCCGGCGGCCGCGAAACCGGCGATCATGATCGAACGCGCAAGCATGGTGCCACGCTAGCCGTCCGCCGGCGGCCATGCGAGTGAAAAGCAGCCTGTCCGTTGCGGCAGCGCCGTTGTGGCCGCCAAGTGCGTAAGCACTGCGGCTGCCGCTGCGTAAGAACCAGCGGCTGCCCTCGGGGTGCCGCGTCCTACGCCGTCTTCCCCGGCGACAACGTGAAGTAAATCGTCGCGCCTCCCTCGACGCTGCCTTCGGCCCACACCCGCCCGCCGTGCCGCTGCACGATTCGCTGAACGGTGGCGAGGCCGATGCCGGTCCCCTCGAATTCGGAGACCAGGTGCAGGCGCTGGAAGGGACGGAACAGCTTGCCGACGTATTCCATGTCGAAGCCGGCGCCGTCGTCGCGGACAAAGTAGACGAGCTCCCCGTCCTGCTCGGTGACCCCGAACTCGATCCGGGCGGATGGATGCTTGCCCGTGTACTTCCAGGCATTGCCGAGCAGGTTCTCCACCACGATCCGCAGCATCGAGCGGTCTCCCGAGGCAGGCGCGCGCTCGGCGATGAGGAACTGCACGTCACGCTCCGGCTGCGAGCGGCGAAGCTCGGCGGCCACGGCGCGCGCCACCGGCGCCAGATCGATGCGCCGGCGCTGGATCGCGTTGCGCGTGATGCGCGACAGGTTGAGAAGGTCCTGGATGAGCTGCGCCATGCGCCGGCTGCTGCCGTGGACGCCTTCGATGTAGTGACGGGCGGTCTCATCCAGCGCCTGCCCGTACTCGTCGAGCAGCAGGCGGCTGAAGCCCTCGATCACGCGCAACGGCCCGCGCAGGTCGTGCGAGACCGAATATCCGAAGGCTTCGAGCTCCTTATTGGCCGCCGCCAGCTCGGCGGTCCGTTCCTGAACGCGCTGCTCGAGCGCTTCGTTGAGAAGCCGAATCTCGGCAGCCGCTTTTCGGCGGTCGGTGACATCACGCGCCACGCCCTGCACCGCCACCGGGACGCCGTCGCGCATCACCGCCCGTGGGCTGATCTCCAGCGTCAGGCGGCGGCCGTCCTTGGTCAGCACGTCGGCCTCGAAATCGCGCGGAGCTTCCCTGCCCTCGACCACGGCCTGCATCAGCTCGAGTGTTCGCGGAACGTCCTCGGGAGCAAGGACGTCGATGATGTTCAAGCCGGCCACTTCCTCGCGCGAGTAACCGACGGTGCGCTCGGCAGCGCGATTGATCGCCACGAAGTTGCCGAACACATCATGCACGTAGACGAGATCATTGGCGTTCTCGACGAGCTCCCGGTAGCGCTCCTCGCTGGCGCGCAGCGCCTCCTCGGCCTGCTTTCGGTCGCTGACGTCGCGAATGGCGGTGACGCTGCATTCGCGGTCGTGGTAGGGGACGGTACGGCCGATCAACTCTGCATGATAGCGGGTGCCGTCGGCGCGCAGGCCGATGGCCTCGTAGCGCTCGGTGCTGCCGGCGCGAAGCCTGGCCGCCACCTCCTCGCGCGACTCGGGCGCCACGAGATTCAAGACGTCCATTCCGAGTACCTGCTCGTAGGAATGGCCAGACATGGCGAGGCCTGCCGGATTCGCGTCGATGATCGAGCCCTCGTCGTGAATGAAGATACCCTCGTACGTGGCTTCGGCCAGCATGCGGAAGCGTTCCTCGCTCTCCGCCAGCGCGCGTGCGGCCTGCTTGCGGTCGGTGATGTCATGGACCACCACCTGCACGGCCTCGGCGCCCTCGTACATCAGCGGCATCGCCACCACCTCGACGTCGCGCACCGAGCCGTCCACCCGCACGAATCGCTCCTCGGCGCGCTCGCCGGGACGCTGCTCCTGCAGCATGCGGCGGATGCGCGCGAGCACGAAAGGCCGATCGTCGGGATGGACGAAATCGAGGATGGGCTTGAGATGGAGGTCGGACGCATCGCGCGCGCCGAGCAACCGCACGCCGGCGCTGTTGACGAAGACGATCTGTCCGCCGCGATGCACGGCGATGCCGTCCGGCGACATCTCCACCAGCAGGCGATAACGCGCTTCGCTTTCCTGTAGCGCGAGTTCGGCACGCTTACGTTCGGTGACGTCGGTGAGAGACCCGGTGATCCCTACCGGAACGCCATCTTCGAGATGTCGGCGGCTCGAGCTTCGCACCCAACGCACATCGCCGTTCTTGGTGAAGACGCGGAACTCGACCGGCTCGCGGCGCCCCTCGAGCACACGCGCGAAGCTGGTGCGCAGCTCGGCCAGATCCTCGGGGTGGATGAACTCGGAAAACGGCCGCGCCATGAGCTCCTCGGGCTTGTGGCCGCTCAGGCGCTCCAGCGCGGGACTGATGTAGGTGATGACGCCGTCGAAGCCGACCGTGAAAACGACGTCGTTCATCTCCTCGACGAGATTGCGGTAACGCTCCTCGCTGCGGCGCAGCGCTTCCTCGATGCGTTGACGCTCGGCGTTGTCGCGCTGCAGCTCACTGGCGCGCGCCCGTGCCTGTTCCAGCAGCTGCACGCTGCGGATGGCGCTGGCCGCGTGGGCAGCGAACATCGAGAGGATGCGCTCGTCGTCGGCGCTGTAGGTACGGTCGGTCGTGTACTCGCTGACGCCCAGTGCGCCCACCAGCTCGCCGCCGCAGGTCATCGGCACGATCAGGATTGCGCGCACACCGTGTGCCGCCAGCTCGGGAATGCGGTGCTCCCACGTCTGATAGTCGTCGAGAATGAGCGAGGTCCCGGTGCGCGCGACGCGTCCGGTCATTCCCTGGTCAATCCCGAAGCGCGTTCCGATCTCGAGCGTCCCGCCGATGGTAGCTGCGACCTCGACGTGCTGGGTCTCGGCGTCATAGAGAAAGACCGTCGTCGAGGAGTTGCCGAGCAGCTTGGTGACACGCTCCATGAGCGTCTGGAGGAGGTCGGCGACCCTCGTCTGGATGGACAGGTCGCGCGAGGCCTCGTACAGAGCAGCCAGCTTTTGTGCCCGCCGCTCCAGCTCGGAAGCTGGATCGCCCGTATCGGTTTCTTTCAGCGTCGCTTTCATCGCCGGCCACAGGCAGGGGCAAAGGAGCGCCGGCGGCCGATGGTCGCCGGCGCAGCGGTCAACGAGGAGGGTTATCCCCGCCCGACGCCAGAAGCGGCCGGTTATGCCACGCCGTTCGCGGCTACGGCAAGGTGGGCGCAGCGTTGAATCGGCGGCTGTGGCACGCGAGAATCCGCGTCTTCGGGGTGTGGCGCAGTCTGGTAGCGCACCTGCTTTGGGAGCAGGGTGTCGGAGGTTCAAATCCTCTCACCCCGACCATTTCGTCCGTCCTACGCGCCCGTAGCTCAGTCGGATAGAGCATCGGCCTTCTAAGCCGAGGGTCGCTGGTTCGAGTCCAGCCGGGCGCGCTCAACTGCCGAAGCCGATATCTAAGATTACCTCGTGCTCGCCGCTCGCCAGCTCGCGGCTCGGGTTCGAGTCCAGCCGGGCGCGCTCAACTGCCGAAGCCGATATCTAAGATTACCTCGTGCTCGCCGCTCGCCAGCTCGCGGCTCGGGTCGAGTGTGTGCACGCACATCGGATCGGCCGGTCTCTGCCATGCCGACGCGCGCGGCGAACAATGGCGCGCTATCGCGCGCCACCGGGCAGGAGCCCCAGCCGTCGCAGCTCCTCCATCATCGCCCGCACCGCGGCCCCACGGTGGCTGCGCGCGTTCTTCTCCGCCGGCGCGGCCTCGCCGAAGGTGCAGTCGAGATCGTCGCGGAAGAAGATCGCGTCGTAGCCGAAGCCGTTGGCCCCTCGCTCCTCGTCGATGATGCGGCCTTCGCAGCGCCCGCTGACGACGATCTCCTCACCGGAGGGCAGCACCAGCGCCAGGACGGCAACGAAAGCGGCGCGGCGGTCGGCGAGCCCCTGCACTTCGGCGATGACCTTGAGATTGTTGGCGTGATCGTCGCACGGCTCGCCCGCGTATCGCGCCGAATAGACGCCGGGGCGGCCGCCGAGCGCATGGACCTCCAGGCCCGAATCGTCGGCAAGAACGGCGTGGCCGGGCAGCTCGCGGGCGAACGTTCGCGCCTTGAGAAGCGCATTCTCCTCGAACGTCGTGCCCGTCTCCTCCACGTCCAGTCGGACGCCCAGTTCCTCGGGCAGACGCAGCTCGACGCCGGAGCCGTCGAAGAGGAAGCGGAAGTCGCGAAGCTTGCCCTTGTTGGTCGTGGCCAGGACGACGTGGCGCAGAGGTGAAGTCATGGTCCGCGTTGCGAAGGTGTCAGGACCCGAGGGCGGTGCGCTGCGCGGCCAGGAGCTGCTGGATCCCGTCCCAGGCCAGCGCCGTCAGGTCATCCAGCGTCGAGCGGGTGAAGGTGGTGCCTTCGCCGGTGCCCTGAACCTCGACGAACTCTCCCTCCGACGTCATCACCACGTTCATGTCGACGTCGGCGCGCGAATCCTCCTCGTAGGCCAGGTCCAGCATCGGCGTGGCGCCGACCATTCCGACGCTGATGGCAGCCACGCCGCGCGTGACCGGCAGCCGGCGAACCAGCTTTGCCGCCACCAGCCCCTTGCAGGCGATGGCCATGGCTATCCAGGCGCCGGTGATCGCCGCCGTGCGCGTGCCGCCGTCGGCCTGGATGACGTCGCAGTCCAGCTTGATGGTGCGCTCGCCCAGCGCTGGCATGTCCATGGCCGCGCGGATGCTGCGGCCGATCAGGCGCTGGATCTCCATGGTGCGCCCGCCGACCTTCCCGCGCGCCGCCTCGCGGTCGTTTCGGGTATGGGTGGAGCGCGGAAGCATCCCGTATTCGGCGGTGACCCAGCCCGTTCCGCGGCCCTTCAGGAACGGCGGCACGCTCTCCTCGACGCTGGCCGTGCAGATGACACGCGTCCTGCCCATCTCGATGAGCACTGAGCCCTCGGCGTGCTCGATGTATCCGGTGGTCAACCGCAGCGGCCGCAGGTCGCCGGGCCCTCGCCCGTCGGTTCGTACTGTCATTTTTTTGTCGCTCTCGCTGTTTTGTGTTGGATCGGCTTTCGAAGCCGATGGTAATGTCCGCGCCGTTCGAAGGGGTGGGCCAAGGGGGTCCGGAGCTTCCTTTCAACTGGCAACACCGCACCGCGACGTGCGCGCCATTGACCCCGACCGACTCGCAATCGGAAGGGGCTCCGGCCACTCACCTACTCCCTCAGAAACGCCAGAATTCGCTCAGTTACCTGCTGCGGCTTCTCCAGCTGCACGAAGTGTCCCGCGCCGTCGAGAACGACCTTGGTCAGCCCGGCCGTGAAGGACGCTTCCATGCCCTCGGTCATCTCGAGTCCCATGCAGTGGTCGTCGGCGCCGTGCATGTACATGGCCGGCACACCGATCGGCTCTAGGCCAACGCGCATCTGGTCCGACATCAGCGCCGGATCCTGCAGGGCCGGATTCAACAGACAGCGGTAGTAGCCCAACGCGGCTTCCAGCACGCCGGGCTTGCCGAGGGTCTCGATGACCGGGGCGATGTCGGCTTCGGTGAAATCCCACGTCGGCGACCAGTCCTTCCACAGCCGGCGGATGAAGCGGAAGTCGTTCATGGCCACAGCCGTTTCAGCCAGCGGACCCTGGAAGAAAAACATGTACCAGGAGCGCTTCTGCTGCTCGTAGCTCTCGACGAAGGCCGTGGCCAGACGCTGGCCGTAGGGCACTGCGGCCGTCACGATCCGGTCGATCTTGTCGGGGCCGAGAACGGCTGCCGCATAGCTGGCCAGCGCGCCCCAATCGTGGCCGAACAGGATCGCTTTCGCGCCCGGCTGCAGCGCATCGATGAGCCCGAGCACGTCACGGCCCAGGGATGCGGTCTGGTAGTTGCCGTCGGGCGCGGGCTCGGTCGGCGCGTAGCCGCGCATGTACGGCGCGACCACGCGGTATCCGGCCGCCGCCAGCGCCGGCATCTGGTGCTTGAAGGTCAGCGCGGTGTCGGGGAAGCCGTGGAGGCACAGCACCAGCGGGCCCTGCCCCATCTCCAGGGCCGCGAAGCGAAGGCCGTTGGCCTGTAGCTCGATCGTCCTGGGCTCACTCATGTCGCAGAACCTCCTGAAGACTCGCGGCAGGCATCAGGACCTCGGGCCTTCGTCGCCGCGCACTGTCGCGCGCAGAGCCGGGTTCAGCCGCGGGTCGTTATAGGATTTGAGCTGGCGGTACATCTTGAAGTGCCGACGGCCGCTCCGGCAGTCCTCGATCAGGCGCTGGAGGCAGCCCGCCAGGTCGCGGCGCTGTTCCTTCAGAATCGCGGCTTTGCCTTCGCATTCTTCGCGCAGCGCTGGATCGGAAGTGGCAGCCGCGAGTGCAGCCATGTTGCGGATCTTCAGCGCCAGGATCGACAGGCGGTCGATCATCATGCCGGCCGTCTCCGAGTGCTGCTCGCCCGCCGCGGCCCTGCCTTCTCCCGCTCCCAGCGCGGCGAGAACGGCCAGGTCGATCCGCTCCATCAGATCGTTGCGACGCTGGTTCCACGGGTCGATGGCGCGCTTGATGCCGGCAATGACCTCGTCGCCGACGTCGCGCCGTCGCGCCTGGTCCTCGAGCCGCCAGATCGAAAGGTTGGCCTGGTGCTGGAGAAGGATGAGCTGACGCAGGCCGGCGCGCGCGTCGCCTGATGCATCCGAGCTTGGAGGAGGGGGCGGATCGGCGCCGATCGCCAATTCGTGGTCGGGGCTCTCCCACTGCGACAGCGCCTCGTCGTGAAGGGCGACGATCTCTATCCCGAAGAAGGTCATGCAACGGCGTCGAATCTATCGACGGCGCCGTTCGGGACGAAACGGCGCCGCAGCGGTCGCACCCGCGAAGCAGCGCGGCTGGAAATCGGCAGGCGGATTGTCGCATGGCGAGCTGCCGGCCGGACCCGGCCGCGTCGTGAACCGACGCTGCGCCTGCACGACCGATGGCTCACTTCGTCTCGAGCAGCCGCCGCGCGGCCTCGACCACGCTGTCGACGCTGATGTCGACCACGGCGCGAACCGCCGCCTCGCCGCTGAGGCGGTGCTGTGGCGGCGCGCCGCCGGCCGACAGCATCACCGAACGCACCGGCGGCAGCGGCTCATCGGTGCGGGCCGGGCGGCCGCCGAGCAGCACCACGCAAGCCACACCCTGCATCCACGCCATGTGCATGGCCGCCGTGTTCGCGCCGAGGTAGAGCCGGAAGCAGCCGAGCATCGCCATCATTTCTTCGAGCGAGGTCGCCGGCGCCAGCCCGCAGCCTTCGCCGACCTCGCGTGCCAGCTCGGCCGCCGCCTCCATCTCGCTCGGTCCCCAGAAGACGACGGCCCGGTGCCCCGCCGCGGTCAGGTTGCGAAGCGCCTGCTTCCACTTCGGCAGCGGCCAACGATCGGCACGACGGTGAAGGCTGGTGCCGGTGAAGACGGCTATCGGCGGACGGCCCTGCTCCTGGTACCACTGCCGTGCCCAGGCGGCCGCGTCGCCGGCGATCCACAGGCCCGTGTTGCTCGGATCGAAGCTCGTGGGAACGCCCAGCGGGGCCAGCAGGCGCAGATAGCGCAGAACCCGGTTCTCCCATTGATCTTCGAGGCTTACATGCACGTTGGTGAAGCGATGGTTGGCTTCGGTCGCGGCGTGTCGGTCAAAGCCGATGCGAACTGGCGCGCCTGATGCCCAGGTCACCAGCCCGCTCTTCAGCCGCGCGTGAAAGTCGATGGCCACCTCGTAACGCTCCGCCTGCAGCTCGGCGTGCAGACGCGCGGCCTCGCGCAATGCCGAGCGCGGCCCGGCGCCGAGCGCACCTCGGCTGAGCACGTGGATCCTGGTCAGCATCGGATTGCCACGCACCACCGGCGCCGCCCAGTCCTCGACGACCCAGCCGATCTGCGCATCGGGCAGCGCGCGCGACAGACGTGCCACTGCCGGCAGGACGCGCAGGCAGTCGCCGATCGCACCGAGCCGTACGACCAGGACGCGCGATGGTTTGGAGATCGAGGAGTCCAGCATGACGGCCGTATTGGCCAACGTCGCCGCTCAAGGCTATTGGTCGGAAACTCGTTGCGGGCAAGCAGCCGCCATTCGACCCGATCCAACAAGCAGGGAGCAACCGGTCTGCAGTGAGCCTGAGGGGGAAAAGCTTCGTCGCTCTGGCACTCGTCATCCTGGCCGGCTGCGAGGGCTTCATCGTCCCGATGCAGCCGCCTCCGCCCAAGGTACCCAAGGAGGAGAAGGCCACGGGGCCGGCCTTCGACCGCGTCGACAAGGCGCTGCTCGACGGCGATCTGGTCGCGGCCGAGCAGATCCTGACGGAAGCCCTTGGGCCGCCGCCGGCCGAAGGCGAACAGCTGAGCGCCCAGCGCGCCGAGCTCCTGGGCCTGGCGGCCGAGCTGCGCATTCGACAGGGCCGCTTCGACGACGCCGCCCGCAACGCCGTGCGCGCCCTGCCCGCGCTGCCGCCCACCGGCACGCCCTCGATCAAGACGCAGCGCGGCCTGCATCTTCGTCTTGCCGAAGCCTACGAGAACGCGGGCCGCGACGCCGACGCAGTAACGCACGTGATCGGCGCACGCGATCTTTGTCGCAACGATGCCGACCTGCTCGCCAAGGATGGATGCGAGATCGAGCGCGCCGCACTGCTGCGCATCTACACCGCCACGGGCCGCTACGGCGAGGCTGAGCCCCTGGTGCTCGAGCGCATCGCCGACGTGCAGGCGCGCGTCGGCTCCAACGATCTGCGGATGTCGAACGCGTTCTGCGAAGCCGCCGACTTCTACTGCCGCCAGGGCAAGTATTCTCTTTGCGGGCCGCTCTACGTTCGCAGCTTCGACATCTGGAAGACGTTTCGCGACGACGCGCTGGCCGAGCACCGGCGCGCGCTCGAGACCAACCAGAGCAGCCCCTTCGACGCCGACTTCACTCGCATCAAGGCGCGCCATGCGCCGTTCACCGCGCCGTGCGGACTGCACGATCAGCCGTCCATTCTCTACAAGCTCGGCAAGGCGGAGGTGGCTGCGCAGGCGATCGACTACGAGCGGCGCCTGTGGACGGCCGACACGGAGGTGGCCCCGCGCGCGATGGAGACGCTGGGCGCGCTGACGGCATCCGGAAAGGACGGCGTGGAGCTGGCGCTGGCCAACGAGACGCTCGGCTTCATCCACTTCAAGCGCGGGGATTACCCGAATGCGCTCGTCTACTACACGCAGGCACGCACGCGGATGGCCGGACTGTGGCCGACGATGCAGCGCGCGATGCGCCGCGTGATCGTGCGAAGCTACCTCGACACGCTCGAGAACATGCAGGCGATCGCGCGGGCCGAGGGGCGCTTCGCGGACGCCGTCACGCTCGGACGTGAGGCCATCGACGTGGCCGAGCAGGAGGTGGACGCCAAGGACGCGCTGCGTCTGGACACGGTCAACCTGCTTGCCATCACCTACCGCGAGATGCGCGACCTCGGCCGTGCCGAGGAGTACTCGGTGCGTTACCTCAACGACGTCCAGGCAGCGCGCGGAACCTCCAATCCGGACTACGCCTGGGCGCTGCGCAACCTCTCCTTCGTGGCGCTGCTCCAGGACCAGCTCCAGCGCTCGGATCAGCTCGAGCGTCAGGCCAAGGCGGTCTGGGTCAAGAACGTCGTCGTCGCGCCCGAGTTCTGAGCATCGGCGCGGCTCGCCCCGATGCGGCGCGGACTTGGGCGCCGCGGCAACCCAGGTGCGCGCCGCGTTTGCGGTCGCACCGGCAAACGGCTCCGTGTTAGTATCGCCGCCGTTTTCGGAAGCCTCGTCATCAGGCCGCCTCGGCCGCCATGGCCGAGGCCGACGAACTTCGGAGTCTCAGGGGAGTCCTCGTGCAGGAAGCGTCTGGCAAGATCGGCCACGTCGTGTCCGTGGCCGGGTCGCGTGTGTCGGCCATCCTGACGCACGCCGCCGACAACGGCGACGGCAATGGCGGCGGCGACGCCCGCTCGGCCGTCCAGGTCGGCGCCATTGCACGCATTCCCACCAGGCACTCGATCGTCTTCGGGATGATCTCGAGCCTTCGCACCGAGAATCCCTCTTTCCCGCCGGTGGCCGACGAAAAGCGCTTCTTCGAGATGGAGCTGCTCGGCGAGGCGATGCTCGACAGCAACGGCAAGGAGAGCACGTTCCAGCGCGGGGTCTCGGTCTACCCGAGCCTCGGCGCCGACATCTACGCCGCCTCGCGCGAAGACCTCAGCCGCGTATATGCGCGGCCCGCCGCATCCAACGTCCGCATCGGCACCATCCATCAGGACAAGTCGCTGCCGGCCTTCGTCACTACCGACCAGCTGCTCGGCAAGCACTTCGCGGTGCTGGGCACCTCCGGGTCGGGCAAGTCGTGCACCGTGGCGCTGATCCTGCGTGCGATCCTGGACCAGCATCCCAGCGGGCACATCGTCCTTCTCGATCCGCACAACGAGTACCGAACCGCGTTCGGCGAGCGCGCCGAGGTCATCAGCCCGGCCAACCTCGAGCTGCCGTACTGGCTGCTCAGTTTCGAGGAGACGGTGGAGGTGCTGATCGGGCGCGACGGCATGTCGCGCGAGCTGGAGGTCGGAATCCTCAAGGGCGCCATCCTGGAAGGAAAGCGGCGCTACGTCGGTGAAGGTCGCGACACCTCCTACATCACGGTCGACACGCCCGTTCCCTATCGGCTGGCCACGATCATCCAGTACCTGGACAAGCAGATGGGCCGCCTGGATCGCGGCGCCGACGGCATCGCGCCGTACATGCGCATCAAGGACAGGATCGAGACGCTCAACGCCGACTCACGGTTCGGCTTCATGTTCTCCGGGATGTTCGTCTCGGACAACATGGCCAAGATCCTCTCGCGCATTCTTCGCATCCCGGTCAACGACAAGCCCATCACCATCGTCGACCTCTCGGGCGTGCCCTCCGAGATCGTCGAGGTCGTCGTTTCCATGCTGTGCCGCATGATCTTCGACTTCGCGCTGTGGGCGGAGCGCAGCAAGGCGGTGCCGGTGCTGATCGTGTGCGAAGAGGCGCACCGGTACGTGCCGCGCAGCGAGGGCGCGTTCGCTTCGGCGCGCAAGGCCCTGGGCCGCATTGCCAAGGAAGGGCGCAAGTACGGCGTTTCGCTGTGCCTGGTCACGCAGCGGCCTTCCGAGCTTTCGCCCGACGTGCTCTCGCAGTGCAACACGCTGTTCGCGCTGCGCATGAGCAACCAGCCCGATCAGGAGTACGTGGCCAAGGCTTTGCCGGACAGCGCTCTCGGCCTGATCAACTCGCTGCCCGCGCTGCGCACGCAGGAAGCCATCGTGGTGGGCGAAGGCGTCAACGTGCCCGTGCGCCTGAACATGGATCAGCTCGACGAGGCATTCCGCCCGCGCAGCGGCACCGCCAACTTCTCGGCGTCGTGGCAGAAGGAACCGCTCGCCAACGGCTTCATCGAAGAGACCATCGAACGCTGGCGCAAACAGGACCGCGGCTAGCGCCGCGGGTCAAGGCCAGAGCTCATCGTTTTTGCGCGGGCGTGGAACGCCGATGCCGCACACAGCCGTCACGCAATGAACGACCGCCGTACGATGCGCGGGTGACGCGCATCGTACGGCGATCACCCATGCTCAGTTCGCCGTCATCGGCTTGCACTCGCGCGTGGGGCTGCCGCCGCCTTCCATGTACGGGCAGTCATCGATGCAGTCGCCGACGCCGTCGCCGTCCTGATCGATGCCGCACGGCCCCCAGCACTCGTTGGTTGGATCGCCCGGGCACGGGTCCTGGCAATCGACGACACCGTCCTCGTCAGCATCCGCGGGCGGCGCCGGATCCCACGGGCACGGATCCTCGCAGTCGCCGGTGCCGTCGCCGTCCGAGTCCTGGTTGCACGGGTCGGCGCAGGCGTCGGTCGCATCATCCGGACACGGATCGGCACAGTCCGGAGCGCCGTCGCCGTCTGCATCGGCGGTGTCGGGATCGCACGGGCAGTAGTCCTCGCAGTCGCCCACGCCGTCGCCGTCCGAATCGACGGCACAGGGGTCATCGCAAAGACCGGTGCTGCCGCCGCCGGGATACGACGGCGGCGATTTGGCAAGGTCGCCGTGTACGTAGCTGAGCTGGTTGGTGAGCTGCGCGACGTCGCCGCGCAGGCGCGTCAGCTCCTCGAGAATGGCGCGGCGGCGCGGACCGGCCGAGCCGGTGTCCTGGATGAAGAGAAGGGCCCCGAAGGCCAGAACGATGAGTAGAGCGGCTCGTGAACGCATGGGTTGCAGTCCTCCTGTTCGATGGCGGGCGGCGGCAGTGCCATCACTGCCTTGTTCGGCGAGTAAACAACTTTAGTTTTCTTGTCAAGCAATTCTGTTTTGGCTAGCTTGCCAGTGTGGCCAGGCCCAAAGACGCCGCGCTCAAGGCGATCAAGGATTATTTCTACGAAACCCGGGTACTTACCGGCCGCGACTACACCGTGAAGCGGTTCGCCGCGGAGGTCCTGGAGGGCGCGGTCGACCCGGTCATGCTCGGCTACATCGAGAAGGGAAAACGTTTTCCGAACGAGGCGCTCGTGCGGCGCCTGGCCAGGGTGCGCGGCGAGCCCGCAGGACCGCTGCTGGCCGTCCTCTATCGCGACAGGATCGTGCACGCGTTCGCGCGCGAGCTTCGCCGGGTCATGCACGACCCGACGGCAACCGAGGGCGTCGCCGACGCCGACCTTGCCGTTCAGGTCAGCCGCGCCATCGCATCACTGCCCGATGACGGAAGCTGGACCGCCTCCAAGAAATGGCGCGAGCAGATCGCCTCGGCCGTGCGCGGCAAGGCCACCAAAGCCGACGTCGACAAGGTCGTGGCGATGCTGCGCCAGCGCGGGCTGGTCGAGCAGAGCGGCGCGCGCGTGCGGCGCGTCGCGCGCCACTACGTCGCCAGCGGCACGGAGGAACGACGCGCGCTGGCCACCGAATACGCTGCAATCTTCTCGAAGAGCCTGCTCGACAAGCTCACGATTCCCGAGCGCGCGGCGTCCACGCACGTGCGCAATCACTACCTGCACATCCCGCGCGAACGCATCCCCGAGTTCTACTCGCGCATGGACAGCGCCGTTCGCGAGCTCGTCGAAGAATTCGCCGCCGATCCCGCAGCGACCACCGAGTTCCTGAACGTGCTGATCACGGCGACAACCGTCTGAGGAGGAGCCTTGATGATCGCGCGCATCGCCACCTGCCGCACCTGCCTAGCCGCGCTGCATCGCACTCTTATCGCGGCGTCTCTAGCCATCGTTGCCGCCTGCGGCAGCGGCTCCAGCGGCTTCGACGGTGAAGCCGCAGCCATCGAGGCCGCCGCCGAATTCGGCATCTGCCTCGAGTTCGAGGGCACCACGTACTGCGGCTCCGGCGCCGAGCTGCGACTCGACGACGATGACGATGGCCGTGTTGCCATCGAGCAGCCGGGCCGCGAGATCGAGTGCTCGGAGGTTCCGAGCGAGGACGTATGCGTCGGATCGGTCACCTTCACGACCGAGGATCTGCCGGCGGGGACCGCCTATCTCGTTGCCACCGGCGCCAGTGCCGAGGGCCCGTGGAACATCGCCGAGGACGTGCCCGCTCCCGGCAGCGGCGCCCCGAACGAAGACCGCTCCACCGACGTCGAGGTGCCAACGATGCCCGGCGCGCCGCAAGAGACGATCGTCGTGGCCGTGCTGCTCTACCTGGACGGCCTGCCCCATGATGTCCCGCACGGCGCCGCGCGCCTGAGCGACTTCGGCGCCGATGCCGTGTACGTCACCGGCGAGTTGGATCTGGATGTGACGGATTAGCGCATGCGGCGCTCGATGTGGCGCGATATGGTCACCGTGCACTACGCCGCGCCCGTGGCATCGCCGGCGCCTGCCGTCTTGCTCGATCGACCTTCATTGGTAGGCTCGCGCGCATGGCAAGCCTCCCCGCCCGCGCCGCCGCCGTACTGACCGCCATCACCCTGGCCGCCTGCACCAGCGCCGGCACGGAGCGGGCCAAGCTCCCGATCGAGAAGACGTTCGGACCGCATCCGGAGCTGGCAAAACCGAAGGACGGGCTGATTCCAACGGTCAAGGTCGCGCAGGCCAAGGGTTGGCCCGAAGGCATGAAGCCGACCGGCCCCCCAGGATCGATGGTGACGGCGTTCGCCGCCGGGCTCGATCATCCGCGCTGGCTGTACGTGCTGCCCAACGGCGACGTGCTGGTGGCCGAAACCAACGGCCCCGATCGTCCCGAGGACTTCGAAGGTCTCAAGGGCAAGGCGATGAAGCAGGTGATGGAGAAAGGCGGATCGGCAGTGCCGAGCGCCAATCGCATCACGCTGCTGCGCGACGCCAACGGCGACGGCGTCGCCGAGGTGCGAACGCCGTTCCTGCAGAACCTCTATTCGCCGTTCGGCATGGCCCTGGTCGGCAAGCACCTGTTCATCGCCAACGCCGACTCGATCGTGCACGTCCCCTACAACGACGGCGACACGCAGATCACCGCCGCGCCCACGGTGCTCGTGTATCTGCCGGGGCGCCCGTTCAATCATCACTGGACCAAGAACATCATCGCCAGCCCCGACGGCAAGAAGCTCTACGCCACCGTCGGCTCCAACAGCAACATCGGCGAGAAGGGCATGGAGCACGAGGAGGGCCGTGCCTGCATCTGGGAGATCGACCTTCGCTCGGGCGACAAGCGCATCTATGCCTCGGGCCTTCGAAACCCGGTCGGCATGGCGTGGGTGCCCGAGACCGGCGCGCTGTGGACCGCCGTCAACGAGCGCGACGAGCTCGGCAGCGACCTGGTGCCGGACTACATGACGTCGGTGACGCCGGGCGCCTTCTACGGCTGGCCCTACAGCTACTACGGCTCCAACGTCGACGAGCGCGTAAAGCCGCAGGCGCTCGATCTGGTCGCCCAGGCCATTCCACCCGACTACGCGCTCGGCGCGCACACGTCGTCGCTCGGGCTGGCCTACTCGCAGAGCAACGATCTTCCGGGCGGCTATGCGCCCGGGATGTTCGTCGGCCAGCACGGGTCGTGGAATCGCAATCCGCCGAGTGGCTATCAGGTGATCTTCGTGCCGTTCCAGGGAGGCCAGCCCGCCGGAGACCCGGTGCCCGTGCTCACGGGGTTCCTCAGCGAGGACACGGAGACGGCGTACGGACGGCCGGTCGGCGTTGCATTCGACAAGCGCGGCGGTCTGCTGGTGGCGGATGACGTGGGGAACGTGGTGTGGCGAGTGTCCAAGCTCGCGCAGCTGCCGCCGGAGTTCTGAGCGCCCGGTGCGAGACGTCCCCTCGACGTGGAGGTTGTCACACTTTCAGTAACGCACAGGATCGGTACTGGCTCTGCGCGTGCGCGGCGAATAGGAGGCCTGCAAACAGCCTCCAGGAGTGGTCAACGTGACCCGTCCATCTCGCACGATCCTCGCTGCCGCCGCGTTCGCCGCCTGCGTCGCGACAGCCTCGCCGGCCACCGCGCAGCAGTCCTCCACCGAAGGCGACGCGATTCCGCCAAACGCCGCGGCGCTGAAGAACAGCTTCGCCGTAAAGGACCGCCGCAACATCGGGGTCGCTTTCGGCGATGCGTTGCATGGCGGCTTCACGTCGCGAGTGCAGGCCTGGTGGGAGTTCGTCATCGGCGTTGCCGCCGAGCTCGAGTACGTGGACGTGCAGGACTACAAGGGCGTCGATGCACGCGGCATCAATCTGTCGCTGCTGCCGATGATTCCCCTTCGCGACCACCGCATCTTCGGGAAGTTCGGCGGCACCTATCTTCCGTCATCCTCCGAAGACATCGACGGCTTCGACGTCGTTTTCGGCACCGGCGTGATGATCGGCATCCCGAACACGGCCTTTGGGCTCCGGGCCGAGTGGACCCGCCAGAGCATGACCGACAGCCTGGATGCCTTCACGGCCGGAGGCTACGTGCGCTGGTAGGCGCCGCCTCAACGGCGAAGCTGTCGCGCGGCAGCGCTACAGTTGAGAAAAACCACGCGGCAGCGATAGAGAAGCTCGATGGCGAACGCGCCTCGAAAGCTGCCGAACGAGCTGACGCTCGACCTTGGCCTCGACGAGTCGCAGGAGCCCGCTGAGCTGCGCCGCCGCGTCGCGCGCCAGCTCCAGCGTCCGGAAGATTCGCTGCCCGAGCTCGTCGTCCTGAAGCGCTCCATTGACGCGCGACGCGGCCGCGTGCGGTTCCACGTCGTCGTCGGCCCTGCCGCCTCGCTGCCGGAGAACCTCGGCGGCGCGCCGCTGCGCGAGGTCGACTCGCCCGAACGCGTGGCCATCATCGGCGATGGGCCCGCCGGCCTGTTCTGCGCCTACGAGCTGGCGCGGCACGGCATCGGCGCGACCATCTACGATCGCGGCAAGCCCGTGCAGCCGCGCCGGCGCGACCTTCGCGGCCTGCAGCAGGAAGGCATCGTCAATCCCGACTCCAACTACTGCTTCGGTGAAGGCGGCGCCGGCACCTACAGCGACGGCAAGCTCTACACGCGCAGCCACAAGCGCGGCGACGTGCGCGACGTCATCGAGCTGCTGGCCGTGCACGGGGCGCCCGAAGCGATCCTGACCGACGCGCGCCCGCACATCGGCTCGAACAAGCTGCCGCGCGTGATCACCGCGCTGCGCGAGCACCTGGAGCAGGTCGGCACGCGCTTCGTCTTCGGCGCCCGCGTGATCGGCCTTCTCAGAGACGCCGGCGGCGCGGCGGCCGGCGTGCGCGTCGCCGACGTCGACACCGGCGCCGCCAGCGAGCACGGCTGCGAGGCGGTCGTGCTGGCCACCGGCCACTCCGCGCGCGACGTCTACACCTGGCTGGCCGAGATGGGCGTGGCAATGGAAGCGAAGGGCTTTGCGGCCGGCGTTCGCATCGAGCATCCGCAGCCGCTCATCGACTCCATCCAGTACGGCGCCAGCGCCGGTCACCCTGCCCTGCCGGCCGCGGCCTATCGTCTCGCGCATACCGAGGAAGGCCGCGGCGTCTTCTCGTTCTGCATGTGCCCGGGTGGCTTCATCGTGCCCGCGGCCACCGAGCCGGGAGAAGTCGTCGTCAACGGCATGAGCCTGTCGCGGCGCGACTCGCCGTTTGCGAACTCGGGGCTGGTCGTGGCGATCGAGCCGGAGGATCTGGCGGCTGCCGGTTACAACGGCGCGCTGGCGGGCGTGAAGTATCAGCGGCGCCTGGAGCGGCTCGCCTTCGAAGCCGGTGGCGGGGCACTGAAGGCGCCCGCCACGCGAGCCACGGATTTCCTTGCCGGCCGCAGCTCGACCACTGCCTCGGACACCAGCTATCAGCCCGGGGTTACCGCCAGCAACGTCGCCGACGTGCTCGATGGCGCCGGCATCGTCCTGTCCCAGCGGCTCGCGCACGCGCTGGCGCAGTTCAACAAGCGCATGCGCGGCTATGTCACCGCGGAAGCGCTGCTGGTGGGCGTGGAGACGCGCACGAGCTCGCCCGTGCGTGTTCCGCGTCATCCCGAGACGTGGCAGAGCCCCGGGCTGCCTGGGCTGTATCCATGCGGGGAAGGAGCCGGATACGCGGGCGGCATCATCAGCGCCGCGATGGACGGGATCGGCGTGGCGCGGTCGCTGGCGGCAAGCATGCGCGGGACCGGTCGCTGATTCCTCAACCGCGGTGAGCATCGCCGGCGGCGCTGACTTGCCTCTTCGCGAAAGGACGGCCGCAGCGAACATTGCTGGCACACCGGCGCAGCAGCCGGCATTGTGGTGCCATTCCATGCGCGCGCTCACCGGAGACAAGGCCCGAGAGATCGGGGAGCGCCTGGCCGCGCTCGGCATTCGCGAGGAGGATCTCGAGGAGAGCTTCGTTCGGTCGGGCGGAAAGGGCGGCCAGAACGTCAACAAGGTCTCCACCTGCGTGGTGCTGCGGCACAAGCCCACGCGGATCCAGGTCAAGTGCCAGGAAGAGCGCTCGCAAGCGCTCAACCGCTACAAGGCGCGTGTGCTGCTCGCCGACAAGGTGGAGGACCGCATGGAAGCGCAGCGCGCGGCGGCGATCGATGCGGCCGAGAAGAAGCGGCGGCAGAAGAGGCGGCCTTCGCGGCAGGCCAAGCAGAAGACGGTTGCCGAGAAGCGCGCCCGCTCGCAGATCAAGCACGGCCGTGGACGCATCCGCCATCACGACGATTGATTCATGACATCCCAGTGCTCGTGCGCGCTCCATTACATCCTGGCCATTGAGGTGAGCTGACCGACGGCGTGACAACCTCCGCAACGATGCGTCCGGCGCATCGTTGCGGAGGTGGATCATGGACCGAGGCTGGAGCGGAAAAACCTTGCTTGCGCTCGTCATCGCTGCGGCGATGCACACCGATGCCGCAGCCCAGGCGGCGGCTCGCACCAGAGCTCCACGCGCTCACGCCACCCAGTGGATGCCGGACGTGGCCCGTCGCATGGACAAGCTCCGGTCGGACGCGGCACGCGCCGCGGCTCGCGAGCTGCCGCAAGAGAAGCGATGGTGGTCGGTGGCCTGTCCCCCACCGGAGGGCCGCTGATCATGCGCGCCCTCTGCGCAGCCATGGCTGCAGCGCTGCTGTTCGCACACACGACGTTCGCGCAACCGACGCCCGGCGCAGCTCCGGGCTCGCAGACCGGTGACGGAGGCGGCGGCTACACGGGCATCGCTTCGGCACCACAGGCCAACCTGTTCACCGGTGCGGCAGAAGCCGCCATTCCGATCGAAGCGCCGCCGGGCCGTCTCGGCCAGTCCCCCGCCCTGTCGCTGACCTATTCGAGCAGCTCCGGTCCGGGGCCTTACGGGTACGGCTGGACGCTGCCGCTGCCGAGAATCGCCCGTTCGACCAAGCACGGCGTGCCGCGATACACCGATGACGACGTTTTCGTCCTGGCGATGCCGGGCGGCGTGATGGAGCTGGAGCCGATCCCGGGGTCCACGCGGGGCTTCCGGCCCAAGGTCGAGTCCACGTTTCCTCGCATCGGTTTTCATCGCACGCAGAACCTCTGGAAGGTGATCGACAAGGGCGGCACCGTCTTCACCTTCGGCAGCACGGCCCAGACGCGCACCGGGCGCGGAGCATCGACGAACGAAACCTTCTCGTGGCTGCTCGAACGCATGGAGGACCCTGCGGGCAACCGCATCGACTTCTCCTACCGCAGCGATCCGGCATCCGGGCTTTCATCCGGGCTTCCCGATGTCATCCGTTACGGTGCCAATGCCGGTCAAGGTGTCGCACACTTTGCCGAGATCGTCTTCCGCTGGTCGCCGCGCCAGGCGCCGTCGACGCCCACCGTGTCGTTCCGGTCAGGCTTCGCCGAGCCCATGGACGTGCTGCTCTCGTCGATCGAGACGTCCACGCGCAATCTTCCGGCAAGGCGATACGACTTCAGCTACGACATCGACGAGGTCACCGCCGAGGCACGCCTGGTCGCGGCCACGCTTACTGCCTTCGGAGAAACCGCCGACGGCGACGTAGCTCTTCCGAGCACCGTCTTCATCTACGGAGACGCAGTTTCGCGGCATTGGCCGACCGGAGGCGCGGGCATCGCCGAAGGCATGGCCATTCCGCAGGTCGGCCGCCTCCGCTACGGCAAACGTACCGTCGAGATCGACACGCTCGACATGAACGGCGACGGCATCGTCGACCATGTCGAAGTTCGCGGCACTGCCGCGACCGTCCGTCTGGGCACGGGCACGGGCTTCGGACCGCCGTTGGATTGGAACTGGCCGGCGACGCCGCAAGTGGTCAATCCGCCGACGTGTCTGCGCCGCATCGACGGCTCCAGGAACGTCGACATCAACGTCTTCGACATCGACGGCGACGGCTTCGCCGATCTCGTCGACGCACGTCACGAATGCGGCGCGCCCTCCGGCAAGTGGTGTGTCTGGCGCGGCAGCGCAGCCGGCTTTGCCGACTCCGTGTTCTACTGGCGAGCGCCGGGCTCCGACCTTCGGAGGACGGCTAAATCGGGCTCACGCGTGCTGGCCGACCTCGTCGACGTCGATGGCGACGGACGCTCCGATTACGTCGACTCTTCCAGCTTCACCATCGGCTCGCCGTACTGGCGCGTCTACAGGAACGAAGGCGACGGGTTCGCGGCAACTCCCGCGTCCTTCCGGGCGCCGCTGCCGTACCTGGGCCGCACCGAAGACGGCGCGCTTCTGTATTCGCTGCTGGACATGAACGCCGACGGTCTTCCCGACCTCCTCGCCGCCGCGGGAGATGAGGGCTACCTCATCGTCGAATGGGAAAATGTGGATGCGTGGTACGTCTTCTACAACACGGGCAATGGCCTGTCCCCGGTGCCGGTCCCATGGACGGTCGAAGGAGAAGCGACGTTGCCGCGGTTCCTCAGCATGAGCGATGAGCACGGCACGCTCGCCGACCTCGTCGACATCACCGGCGATGGCCGCCCCGACCTGGTGCGGCAGAGCCTGGCTTCCGATCGCGAACGCGATGGCATCCGCACGGGCTGCAGCAGCATCTCGTGCTACGCCGATTCGGCGCCATCCATCGCCGTGGCCTCAGGCTACTGCTGCCACAACATGCGCGTGTTCGTGAATACCGGCTCCTCGTTCTCCGATCCGATCGCGTGGGAATACCCGTCGGCGGCCGCACGCGGCTGGATCGAGGAATGTCCATTCTCGAGCTGGATCGATTGCGGCCGACCATGGCTGTACCAGTACGACCTCTTCGATTTCAACGGTGACGGCCTGGTCGACTTCGTCACGCAAGGCGGGCCGGGTGACGAGTTCGACACGTGGCGCGTCTACTTTCATCCTGCAACGCCTGGACGAAGCGGCCAGGGACCGGGCAGTACGCGCACGCGGCCGCATCTGCTCGTGGCAATGCTCAACGGCATCGGCGGCGAGACGCTGCTTCAGTACGCGCCGGCCTCGGCCGCACCCGACTCCGTCATTCCATTCCCCTTCTGGACGGTCAGCGCGCGCCAGCTTCGCGACGGCATCTACGACTCACCGCCACTCAGCACGACGATCTCGTATCGCGGAGGCCGCTATGATGCCGCCGAGCGCGAGCTGCGCGGCTTTGCGATGGTATGGGAGGTGGACGCGGCCGGCCTGACGCGCGTCCGCGAGTTTGCCCAGGACAGGCGTCTCCAAGGACGCCTGCAACGCCTGTCGCTCCTGGCACGCCCTTCCTGCCAGGCAGCCGATCCGGATGATCCCACCGATCCGTGCAGTCCCTGGCAAGCCATCGTGGGCAGTGACGAGTACTACTGGAGCGAGAGCGGTGCAGTGCTGCTGAAGGGCGAAACGCGTACGCCGTATGTGCACGGGACGGCCGTCGAAGCGCTGCGAACCACGACCCGCTACGAGCACGACGACTACGGTAACGAAAGGCAGCGAACCACCGAAACCGCCTTGGCTGCCGCGACCACGGTGACGACCGCGTACGACTACAAGGTTGCCGACAAACCGGGCGGAATGCCCGACACCTACAGCGTGAACAAGCCGGCGCGCATCGTCATGACGGAAGACGGCCGAACCGAGCCGCTGCTGGAGAAGGAGTTCGACTACGACTGGAGGGTGCCGGCGCGCGGGGCGCTCGTGTCGGCATCGACCTGCGTGTCCTGGAACGAGGGGGCCTGCAGCCGGTGGTCGACGCGCCGCTTTTCCCATGACGGCTTCGGCAATGTCGTCTCTGCGATATCGGCAACCGGTCAGCGCACGATCACGACGTACGATGCCCTGGGCGTCTTTGCCGTCAGCGCCGAGGAGCCCGGTGGCACCGTCACCTTTTCCGCGCACGATCCGCGAACGGGCAAGCCGACGTACACGCAGACGCCCAACGGCAACTCGCTCTACTCCCGATACGATGGGCTGGGTCGCCTGCTGGCGACATGGGGGCCGGGTACGAGCAGCGCCGATCCGCTGGCCACCAACTCCTACGTACCCGGCGCGTTCGACGACGGCGTCCCGCGTCTGGTCGCGCGGCGCAAAGGAACCGCGCCGGTAGCGACTTTCTACGACGGGCTCGGACGGCAGGCCGGCCGGAAGACGCTGGCCGAGGTGGATGGGAGCATCGTCGGCGTGGTGGGCGGTGTCAGGAAGTACGACGCGTATGGCCAGGTTTCGAAAGAGGCCATCGCCTTCGAGGTGGCCAGCACCGCTCTGGACGCACTCCGCGAGACGATCGCCGATGCGCCCGCATGGATGGAGCACACGTACGATGCCGCCGGCAGGCGCGTTCAAACGACTTTCCCCGACGGACGTCGCGTCCGGCGCGACCCGACAACGCCGGGAATCCTTCTCAGCTATGACGCCAACATCCTGAGCGGGGAGGGTCCCGGCGCGGTGACCATCGAGTTGTTCGATGGACTCAATCGCCGCCTGCAACGCGACAGTTGCTCGCGCCGCCCGACGGCTGCAAAGCCTTACGAGTGCCCCACGGGCTCGCTTCAACGCAGCGAGGCATGGTTCTACGACGGACTGGGCCGCGTGGTCGAGAGTCGCGTCGCAGCGCTGGGTCAGGCAGCCGGCGATGCAGTGACGCGCGTGTCGTACTCCGGCGTCGGCGATCGTGTAGCGGTCTTCAACAGCAACGCCGGCACCTGGACGTTCGATCACGACGATGATCGTCGCCTGCTCGCTATCACCACGCCTGACGGCAACTCCATCCGTTCCTCCTACGATGCCAGTGGCCGCCTCCACCGGCGCGAGGGTCGCGGGGTCAAAGCGGGATATCGCTACCACACCCGCGGCGGCGGCTTGGGCAAGGTCCGCCGCATCATCACGAGGACTGTCAGCTCACGTATGCGGCACGACTTCGACTACGACGACCGCGGCCGCCTGACGGTGGAGCGCTGGGCAGTCTACGTCAGCGGCGACACCACGCAGAGATGGAGGACCGAGTATGGGTACGACGACCTGGACCGCCGCCATTCGATAAACCATCCCTCCGCGCGCAGCGGCGGCGGGCCCGTGATGACCGAGTACAACTCGTTCGGACAGCCGGTAGCCGTTCATTCGCCGGAGCAGGCATATGTCGTCGATGCGGCGTACGACGCCCACGGTAGGCTGCTGCGGATCGACTACGGCAACGGCGTTTCCGAGCGCTTCGAATATGATCGATGGGACAATGCCGCTGACACCAACGGTCAGCTGCGCTGCCTGCGCACGACGCACACGCCAAGCTCCGGCACGGCGTGTGAGAGCAGCGCAGGCGACCTGGAGGCATTGTGGTATCGCCAATACGATGCCAACGGCAACCTGCTGGCGGTCGAAGATCTGGTGCATTCGCCGGCCGAGCGTGCCTACGACCAGCGCAGCTACCGGTACGACGCGCTCGGCCGTCTGACGCAGGTCGCCTACGGTGACGGCACGACGGAGACCACGCGCTTCGACCCTCTCGACAACCTGATCCGGAATGGCAACTCGGTCCTCACCTTCGCGGACGCGGCAAAGCCGAATCAGCTTTCCAAGGTTGCCATCGCCGGCTCGACTCTCGAAGTGGAGCACGACGCCAATGGCTACCGCAAGCGGCTGGGCGACAGATCGTACCACTACGATGGGCTGTTGCGCCTGAACCAGGTGCGCGACGGCGGCGGCGTTCTGGCCAGCTTCGGCTACGAAGACACCGGCGCGCGGCTGTATCGCTACGACGGCAGGAGCGATTCGATCCGCTATGAGTTCGGCAGCGTCGCTCTCGAGGATGGCACCCTCGAGACCAGCATATTTTTCGGCGACCGTCTCGTTGCCTTGCGCGGCGCACCGCACTCGGCGACCTCGCCCCGAGCACCGACGACGCTCTTCCTGCACAGCGACCACCAGGGCACGCCACGCCTGGTGACCGACGGGCACGGCCGCGTCATGGAACGGTCGCGTTACTCCGCCTTCGGCCGCATCCGTGGGCGCTTCGACGGCGAGGGACGCACCGTCACCGAGCCTGCAACGCCGTACGGCTTCACCGGCCAGCAAGAGGAGGAAGCCGCCGGCCTGACCTACTTCGGCGCTCGCTACTACGACGCCAGCACCGGCTCATTTCTCACCCTCGACCCGCAGTTCCAGTTCACCTCGCCCTACGCCTACTCCGATGGCAATCCCGTGCTTGGCCGGGACGCCGACGGACGCGTCTACGAGCTGACCGCGGTCGAGATCGTGGCGTTGCTCGTCGGCACGGCCAGCTTCGTCGACACGCTGGTCAGCACCGGCAACCTCGGGCAGTCGCTGACGGCCGGAGTCACCGCCGGCGTCACCGTGCTCGTGACGAGCCAGCTTTCGACGATGATCGTCAAACCCGCCGGTGCCGGAACCAACGTATGGCTGCAGCAGGCAACTGCGGTGGCGACGCAGGGTTTCCAGCTCGAGCAGGCGGTGCAGGCCATCGATGACGGACGCTATGCGAGCGGCATCGTGGCGGCCGGCCTGACGGCGGCCTCTCTGATCGGAATAGAAACTGCAAATGATCCGGGTCCAGGAACAACGGACGCCGAGCGGTATGCTAGACATGGGATCGTGGATCACGGGGTCGTCAACGGCGTCAGAACGATCGACGTCAGTGGGATCTGCGCGACGCGGCCGGGCTGCGTCAGCAACTTCTTCGTCGCGCTGCGAGAGAACCTGACGATTCTCCTGAAAGGCGAAGGCGCGTGCGTCAACGGCTGCTCCGACGTGAAGTCGCTGGCGGCCGGCGGGCTCAAGGACGGGCAGACCGTGAGACTCCGGTGCAACAGCTTCGGGGCGATCAAGTGTCTGAAAGCGATTCAGGATCTGCGCGCGGCTCCCACCAAGTACAAACTCGACGAAGCGGCAGTGGGGAAGCTTTCGGCGGAGCTTACGGGCGCTCCAATCCTTCGGCCGCCGGTAATGGAGAGCGTCGCCTACCACGTCAACCTTTTCGATCCGGTCACGTGGGTGGGCACAGCCTACGCAGTTCCATTCAGGTCCGATGTGATTCTCGGCCGCAGCTGGTGGGTACCGGCGCCTCTTCTCGTTCATCATGACAGCATGTACCACGAGTCCTTAGCCGACCTGCTTCGAAACGACTCGCAATGAAACTGCTTTTTACCGTGTTGGCAGCAGCGGCGACGACGATCGCGTGCGGGCCACAGTACCGTTTGAATATGTTGGAACAGCGGCTGGTTAGCGCATCCGACCGGCACGACCACCGGCTCGCCGAGCACCTAGCAGAGGAGCTCGTCGAACGGACGCACGAGAAAAGCGGGCCAATTTCGCTCGAATACCGCGATGCATTGCGCAAGCAGGCCCATGTCCTCGCAGAGAACGACAGGGGGCAGCTCGCCCTCGATACCATGCAGAAATCGCTCGAGCTGGACGTCGCCTTCTTCGGGAGCGGCGACTATCGACTCGAGCAGGGATACTACGAGCTGGCAACGATCCAATTCGGCCTAGAGCAACGAGAAGCGGCGAAGCGGTCGATCGATACAGCCGTAGAGCTCTGCAACCACATATCCGACGCTGACCGTAGCACATTCGTTTGCGGATTGATGTCGGAATACGGCTTCTCACGACATTATCGTCAGCTGGGCCTGTACGAACGGGCGGAAGCGCTACTGCTGTCGTCCGAGGCACGTCCCTTCATGCCGACCCCTGTGACGTTCGAAATCAGCGGACTGAGTATGCTGGGCGATTTCTACTTCGAGTACGGCGATCTGGGGAAGGCACTGTGGTACTACGAGAAATCAAGGAAGCTGTGGCAGGCAGCCGTACCACCTGCGGAAGTAGGTGAGCATGAAGTCTATCGAGCCCGGGGCGGCGACATCTCGATGTCTGTGGTCGATACTGCCCATGACTTCCACTCGATCGCCCCAAGAAGTCTCGAAAGACTCATCTCCGTGACGGACAGGCTCGGCAGGTTCGGCGATAGCAGCAGATTGCGGAGCGAAGAAACCGATCGGTGGCTCGATGCTCCGGAAGCGCAGCTCACAATCCGTAGGCGGATCGATTTTGAAATGGACACTTGGCGTTCACCCTATCGTCTGGCCCTGCAATGGCAGGCGCTCGGATTCTACCGCTGGAAGCGAGGGCTGCTCGGACAAGCTATCGAAAGCTATGAGACGGCAATGCGTTGGGCCGAGAAGGAGTGGGAAAAGCACTCCATCTACGAGCGGCACTTTCCTTACGAGGATCTGCTGGACGGAAGGCTAGTTCTCGGCGACCTCTACACCGCGGCGGCCCGCTTCTCCGACGCCGAAGCTCAGTACCGACTCTTCCTCGACGAGGTCGATCGCTACTTCAACGTTCGCCACCGGTGGCGCCTCGATGGTCGGGCTCGACTCGCCATGCTACATCACGCGTCCGGAGATCACGGTCACGCACTGGCAGCGTGGAATGAGTACCTGCGTCTGGCGGAGCAGGTGCGCGGAAAGGAGCATGCAGAGTATGCGTGGGGTCTTCACAATCTCGCGGAGACAAAGGACGCCCTCGGCGAAAGCGCCGAAGCGCGCCGCTTGCGAGCTCGCGCACGCATCCTCTGGGACGAATACGCCAAGGCCGTCGCTGCCGTGGACGACCTGCCTCTTCCGGCCACGTTGAAGCCGTACGAAGCTCTCATTAAGTAGCCTCCACATCTTTCACGTGGAGGCTCCCTCATGGCCCAAGTCACGCTTCGTGGTAATCCCGTCAACCTGGCCGGCGAGATGCCGAAGGTCGGACAGACCGCTCCCGACTTCAATCTGACCGGTGCCGACATGGCCCCCATCACCAAGCAGAGCCTGGCCGGCAAGAAGAAAGTCCTGGTGGTGGTGCCGAGCGTGGATACTCCGGTCTGCCAGACCGAGACGCGCAAGTTCAACGAGCAGGCCACCAGTCTCGGCGACAACGTCGCCGTCGTCATCGCCAGCGCCGATCTTCCCTTTGCCATGAAGCGCTTCTGCGCCGCCGAAGGGCTCAACAACGTCAAGACCGGCTCCGACGTCCGCGACCGCGACTTCGGCAAGCGCTGGGGCGTGGCCATCGCCGACGGGCCGCTGCAGGGCATTACGGCGCGCGCGGTCTTCGTGATCGACGAGAACGACAAGATCACCTACAGCGAGCTGGTTCCGGAGATCGGGCAGGAGCCGAATTACGACGCGGCGCTGGCGGCACTGAAGAGCTGAGCAAGAGACCTGAGCAAGAACGGGGTCAGGTTCTGCACCGTGCATTCGAAGCGAATGCACAGTGCGGACCGGACCCCTGGCCCGACGGAGCAGACCCATGCCTACGATTCTCGGCCTGTCCGGCAGCCTCCGGCGCAACTCCTACAACACGATGCTCCTTCAGGCGGCGGCCGAGCTGGCGCCGGCCGGCTGCACCGTCGAGATCGGCAGCATCGATGGCATTCCGCTTTACAATGGCGACCTCGAAGAAAGCGACTATCCCGCCGCCGCCGCCGCGCTCAAGGACAGAGTCGCCGCCTGCGATGGCCTTCTTCTCGTGACGCCGGAGTACAACTACGGCGTCCCGGGCGTCTTCAAGAACGCCATCGACTGGCTGACCCGTCCTCCGACCGACATTCCACGGGTCTTCCACGATCGCCGCGTCGCCCTGATGGGCGCCACGCCCGGCAACAGCGGCACGATGAACTCGCAGCAGGCCTGGCTAAACACGCTGCGGGTACTGAAGACCCGGCCCTATTTCGGAAGCTACGGCTTCGTCTCGAGCTGCCACAAGGCGTTCGACGAGCAGGGAAAGCTCACCGACGAGAAGGTGCGCAAGCAGGTTCAGGGCTTCATGGCGGGTTTCGCCGAGTTCTGCAGCAAGTGACGGCAGCCTCGCCCCTGCGACGCGTGTGTGGGCGCTGACGCCGAGCGAAGGTCGAGCGTCGAGCAAGGCCGGCACAACCTCGATAAAACTTCCCACCTGCGGCGGCGTTCGTTGAGCGCGTCGATCTGCGCATCGATCGTCCGCGCGGACGTCGCGCTTGCCCGGTGCTGCTTCCGGCATTGAGGACGTGCCAGTAGGCGTTGACGGTGCCACCGGTAACGCGCCGAACCCCAGGAAGCTCGGCCTGGGCATGCGATTCCTGCGCTCATTTTTTGTTTGCCCCCGCGCGTCTGCCGGAGGAAATCGCCAGTGCCGCGTGGCGCTGAGCCTGGCCGTTGGCGCTGCTACGCGAAATCGCACGCTTGCGGCGCGGGGGCGGCCATTGCGGACATTTTGTCGGCAACGCCATTGTCGGCTTCCCCCGCGGATGTCCTGCTCATTCGTACCGGCAGGTACGAAGCGTGCCGACGAGTAGGACGTCATGTTTCAGGACCATCGAGCCCGCTCGGGCCGCCCTCCCCGCACCAACGCCGTTGCCGCAGAAGCCCCACGGTTACTGCGCAGCGACGACCGCAACGGCAACACCGCAGGCGTGCGCGAGCGGCGAGCCGAGCGCAAGCGCCAGGAGATCCTGCAGGCGGGCCTGAAGGTGTTTGCGGCCAAGGGCTTCACGGCCGCGACCATGGACGACATTGCCCTGGAGCTCGAGGCGACCAAGGGACTGCTCTACTACCACTTCAAGACCAAGGACGATCTGCTGCGCGAGATCCTCGAGCGCAACGACCTGACGGCCGGCCTGGACCATCTTCTCGAAGATCTCGACTCGCTTTCTCTTCGCGATGCGCTCTTCGAGCTGTCCTCGCGCGTGATCACGCTGTTCGAAGCCAATCGCGAGCTGACGCGCTTCCTGCACGTGCACTCGCTACTGTCGGGAACTGAGGCCTCGATCATCTACCGCGAAGTGTTCGCGCGCATCTACCTGATAGTGGCGCAGCTCCTGGAGGGATTTCGGGAGCGTGGGCAGGTGCGCTGCGACGTAGAGCCGATGGGCGCCGCACACGTGCTGTCGAGCGTCATCCTGTCCGATATCGCTCAACGATTCGTGTTCGGCGCCGAGCACGACACCGGCGCCGGCTACCTCGCGCAGGCCATCGACATCCTGCTGCTGGGGATGGAGCCGGACCGCAGGTCTTGATCCGCGGCCGCAGCAGCTGCCTGCTGCGCGAGCCGATGCGCCTCCGGGTCGCGCCGCATCTCCAGGTTGCGGAAAGCCAGGGCCTTCGCCTCTTCGAGCTTCTCGCCGGCATCCAGGTAAAGCCGCGCAAGCGCACCGATCGTGTAGGCTTCGCCGGCATCGATCACGGCGCGGTACGCGCTTTCTGCTGCCACGAAATGCTGACGCGCGGCTTCGCTGCGCGCCAGGCGCCGCGCAACGGCGAAAGCCTGGCGGTGCAGCTCTCCGTGACGTGGCCGCGCCGTCAGCGCGCGCTCGAGCACGGCCAGCGCCCGATCATCCTGATGCTGCGCGGACAGCAACTGCGCGTGCGCCGAAGCGAAGGATGCGCTGGTCTCCGGCTCATGCAGCAGCGTGCGTGCCTGCTCGATACTCGCAGCGGCCGCCGCAAGATCGCCGCGTGCGAGGTTGGCCTGCGCCGCCGCGACCGCCGCCCAGCCCGCGTGCTGTGCCGAGCGGGCGCGATGACCGAGCGCAATCGCCTGCGTCCACAGCCGTGCGGCCTCGGCGGCATCGCCGCGCGCCATCTCCCACTGCGCACGCGCCCATGCCGCTTCGAGCTGCTCGGCGGCGGCCTTCTGGCTCGGAACGTAGCGCTCGGCGTCCTCATTTCGGCCAAGCGCGAGATGGATCTCGACGAGGCCTGCGCGGATCTCCGGGTCGGGATCGGCGCTTCCGTTGGCCGAGGCGGCGGCAGCCCTCTGGCCGAAGCGGGCCGCCTCCTCGAAGCGGTGCGCGTAGCTCTCGATCATCATGCGCGCGCGAAGCGCTTCGAACGTCTCCTGCACCGCAAGGCTGCGGTCGGTCATCTCGCGCGCCTTCTTGACCCATGCCGGGTCGAACGTGGCCTTGGCTTTGTCGAGATACGCCAGCGCAAGCTCGTTCATCGCCGGATGCAGCGACGGCGCCGCGGCCAGGCGCTGCTCCGCGAAGGCGATGCGAACGTCGGCGTCGGCTGCCCCATCGCCGTGCGCGCGTGCGTCGGCGCCGGTCAGCAGGCCGAGCGTCAGCAGCGCGTGGAATAGGACCGATCGCGCGCGGCGATCACCAGGGCTCGGCAAGATAAGGGAACTCGCTCAGGAATGCCTTGTCGTTGGCCGACGGAAACGGCGCGTCGGTGGCGAGCGTATCGCCGTGGCCTACAAGATCGACGACGTCGTCCTCGAGGCGACGGCCGTTCGGGAAGACGGCCGGCAGCGCCGTGTCGAACAGGATCACGTCGGGAACCATGTTGAGCATGCTGGCGTGCATGCCCGGAGGCAGGTTGTTGAGCACGTCGTTCTCGCCGAACTGCGAGCGCAGCGCGCGGCCGGCGTGCTCCTCGATGGAACCGTTGACGGTGGGAACGTCGCTGCTGGCCCAAACGGCGATGACGTTGTTGCTGCTCGAGCCGGCGCCGAGGATCGCCGACAGCGGAAGCTGCAGAACGATGGCGCCGACGTTGCGCCCCTGGCGCGGGCCGCGGATGAAGGGATCGTCACGAAGGCCCGCGAACACCTGCAGCTGCGACTCGTCGATGCGCTTGCCCTCGACCTCCACTTCGGGCGAGCCGGCCAGGAACGTGATCTTGAAGGTGATGTCGGGCTTGAGGCGGTGCGGCTTCTTGAGCGTGCCCCCGAAAGTCGTGTTGTTCTCCGGAAACTCGAACGTGACGCCGGGGCGACGGTCGATGTGAATGCGAAACGTGGTGTCGGAAGCGAACGTGTAGCTGGTTGCGCTCGGTGGAATGTTCGGATTGGTCGCGAGCGAGAGCACGAGATCATCGCCGACGATGAAGACGTGCAGATCGGTCAGGCGGCCGTCGTGGCGCGCGACGGCGATCAGATTGGGCGTGTCGGCGTGATCGGCAGCAGGAACGGGCGCCGGACACAGCGAGGCGGCAAACGCCGCCGCGATCAGTGCGATTGTCGTCTTCTGCATGATCCCCGCCCTCATCGAACGCGAAACGTGGCGAGGATATCGCTTGCCGGCCGGGCTGGTGTCAAGCCGGCGTGCGGCGGAGGCACCGCCGACGGCGGCAGCGTGCTGCGAAAGCGTGCGGAGCGGCGGGTCTGCGAGTGGTTCGGGCCGCGCCTCGATCGGCGCAATCGGCGTGTGGACCACCTCAGCGGCCGGGCAGCGAGAACACCTCGAGCGAATCGAACAGCGCCGGCACCTGGGTGTGGGAAGTCTGCAGGGACGCCATTCCGAACGTCCAGCGGGCTGCGGCGCCGCCGCCGGCCGGGCGCCATACCGGAACGCGCGCGGTTACGACGGCCGCGAGAAAAACGGTGCTTTGCGTCACCGGACAGGCCGGACCAATGACAATCCTGCCCAACGGCGCGGACGAATCGCCTTTCTCGAATCGCAGCGTCGCCTCCTCGGCCGTGCTCTCGATGCGGACGGTTCCCGATTCGGTCGCGGCCAGCACCCGCATGCGCGGGTGTGCGGCGCTGCCGCGGCGGCCGCCGCGGTCCACGAACGCGGTCGTGTCGACCTCGAGCATCATGCCCGCTGCCGAAACGCGGCCGCGCAGACGGCCATGTCCGGCTTCGGCGTCGACGGACTCGAAGGTCAGATCGACGTCGGCATGCGCAAGCTCGGAATCGGCCAGGCCCGACTCCAGATCCAGGTAGGCGTCGTGACTGCGATAGCGGATGACCGGGCCGTGGACCTGCAGGCGGATGGCGGCCCCGTCGGTGCTGCTGCGCCACTGAAAGCCCTCGAGTTCGTAGTGCCCGTGCCGCCCGCTCCAGTCGCCTTCGCCCACGAGCAGCATCATCGAGCCGTCGGTGCAGACCAGACAGAAACGTCCCGCCATCGTCGAAGCGCTGGTGGGCTCGACGCCGCAGAACAAGCCGACGCCGCCGTCGCCATCGAGCACGGCCTGGAGTGCGTAGCCCGGCTCGGCCTCGGACGTTCCGTCCGCGTCGCTGCGCTCGCTGCACCAGGCACGCGCGGCGGCGCTGGAGCAATCGCTCGGACGGCGCGCCGCCTCGTGCCATTGCGCAACCGCCTCGACGCAGCCATCCACGAGCGCGTCTCGCAGCGCCCCGGGCCACCGCAGCGGAATGCCGAGCTCGAGCTGCGCCGCCTCGACGCCGCCCGCCAGCGCAAGCTCGGCCAGTGCGGCGACGTCGGCGCTTTCGTGCTCGCGATGACGGCCGCTGAAGAGCTGCGCGGCGTTGTCACGTCCGCTGGCCGAATAGCGACGTCCGATCCCGGTACTGATCCCGCGCGAGGACAGCGCGCGCTTCATGGCGACGACGAACTGTTCGAACGCACGCCGGCTGAGCGTCGGAAAGCGCCCGCGCGGATCGCTCAGCTGCAGGCGCAGCCCCACGCCGACATCGCAGCACGGCACGACCATGTTCCATCCGTGAACGAACAGGACGAGCGGCGGCCGATCGCCCGCAGCATGCTCGACCGCCGAGCGCAGGAGCGCGAGCACGTCCGGCGCGCGATCGGCCAGATGCGAGATGCGGTTGAGATCGATGTCGTTGCGATCGAGGCCATGATTGACGATCGCATGCGCGTCCAGCCGCCGTGCCAGCTCCCATGCGATCTCGGCGGTATAGAGATCGTTGACGCTGTCGCCGCGGCGCACGGCTCGCCGCCGGCGGCCGCCGTGCGGCGCGACGATCACGACCGGCAGCGTGCCCTGCCGGAGCGCGAGCCAGCTCGGAACCGAATCCGCCTTGGCCCACACCGGCACCGACGCCGGCAGCGAGTGCCATGCAAGGCTCACGATGCCGGTATGCCCTAGCGGCTACAGGCGCGCCATCCGCCGTCGCACCATGGTGCGCCTGATGCGGGTCAGCCTGCCTGCTGCGCTCGTGCGCGAATCACGCGACCGGCCCATGTTGCGCCGGGCGCCGCCAGCAGCATGCCCACGATGGGAACGAACAGCGCCAGCCGCAGATCCCCTCCGGTAAGGTCGGAGACGCCGCCGACGACGAACGGACCGATGGAGCTGCCGATCCCTCCGAGAAACAGCACGTGCACCGCAAAGGTCAGGCCGAGCCGGCGCGGCGGGACGATCTCGGCCACTGCGGTCTGCAGGTTCGGGAAATAGGCGAAGATCGCCATCGGCCCGAGGATGCTCGAGGCGATGAGCACGGGCGTGGGCAGCTCGAGCAGCGGGACCGCCAACAGCGGCGCGCTGATCAGCGCCGCGACCGCCGAGACGTCGAGCTGTCCGGCCACGCGCCTGGCGCGGTACGCGTCGCCGAGCCTGCCGCCGATGACGCTGCCGATGACGCCGCCGAAGAGCTGCGCCACGCCGAACAATAGGCCCGTCTGCGTCATGTCGAAGCCGAGATCGCGCACGAAGTACGTCGGGACCCACGCCACCCAGCCGATGGCGGAGGCCATCATCAGCGTGCCCGTTCCCCACACCGCGTGCAGGCGCGGGTCGCGCAGCGCCTCCACGATCGTACGGCCGATGGAGACTTCGGTTTCGGGCGCGTGATCGGGACGCGCAGGCTCCTCCATCAGCATCACGAGCGGGATCAGCAGCAAGCCGGCGCCGCCGTACAGAAAGAACACTTCGCGCCAGCCCATGATCTCGGCAAGACGTCCGCCAAGACCGATTCCCAGGCCGCCGCCGATGGCGGCGGCCGCTCCGAACATGCCCACCGCGCGGCCGCGACCGACGGCGGCGAAGCGGTCGGTCAGCAGCGACATCGCGCACGGATACAGCGACGCCTCGCCGATGCCGGTAAAGAAGCGCGCGCTGAACAGCGTCCAGAAGCCCGTGGCGAGGCCGCCGGCTGCGGTTGCCAGGCTCCAGGAGATCAGGCCGAGCAGAATGATGAGCTTTCGCGAGACGCGGTCGGCGAGGTAGCCGAAGACGAAAGCCGACACCGCGTAGATGACGGAGAAGGACAGTCCGCCGATGACGCCGAGCTCGGTGTCGGAGAGCTCCAGTTCTTCCTGGATGCCCGGGAACAGAATCGGGACCACCTGGCGGTCCGCCCAGTTGATGGTGTTGACGATCGTCAGCGTCGCCACCAGGAACCAAGAGCTCGCCCGCCATCCGCCTGCTCGCGCAGCCACCACGACTCCTTCCGCCGCGCGGGACCCGCCGCCGGCGGCGGGGGTCCGAGCGCGGCATGCCCGGCTACTTGTAGAACTTGCTCTTGTCGGGACTCTGACGCGCGGCGAACGCGCGCCCGAGCTCCTTGGATTCCTCGCTCCGATAGTAGTTGGGCGTGAGCAAGTCGAGGGCGACGCGCGAAAGCCCGCCCACGCCGGCGTGCCGCGCATGGAAGCTCGATTTGAGCGCGGCCAGTGCCTGCGGTCCGCGATCCGACAGCTCCGCGCAGATCTCGAGCACCCGTTCGCGCAGGCGCTCCGGCTCGACGACCTCGTTGATCAGGCCCATCGCAAGCGCCTCCTCGGCCGAGTACTTGCGGTTGAGCATCCAGATCTCCTTGGCCTTCTTGCGGCCCACGGCTTCCTCCAGGTACCAAGTGCCGAAGCCGGCATCGAAGCTGCCCATCATCGGACCGACCTGACGGAACGTGGCGGCGCGCGAGGCAATCGTCAGGTCGCACATCAGCGCCAGAACGTTGCCGCCGCCCACCGCAAAGCCCGCCACCATGGCGATGACGGGCTTGGGCAGCTTGTCGATGAGCTCGTACAGATCCACGACGGGGAAGACGTTGCCGTAGTGGATGCGATCGTCCTCGTGCTCGGAATGGTCGTGGTCCCCGCCGAGGCAGAAGAAGCGCGTGCCGGCGCCGGTGATGACCACGGAGCGGATGTCGGCGTCGCGGCGCGCGCATTCGAGCGCGTCGCACATCTCGCGCACCGTCTGGATGCGAAAGGCGTTGCCCTTGGCTTCGCGATTGATGGCGACGAAGGCGACGTCGCCTTCGCGCTCGAAGAGGATGTCGTCGTAGCTCATTGGCGTCCTAGTAGCAGAAACGGTGTCTGGGACCATTCGGCGCACGTGCTCGCCGACGCCGCCGAGCCTGCCGGATGAAAGCGCGTGCGGCGAGCGCCGACGAAGGCCTCAGTCGAAGCGCGGCGTGGCGGTGCGGGCGTTGACCGCACCGTCGGCGACCAGAACTGCCCCGGTGACGTAGGAGGCTTCGTCGGAGGCCAGGAACAGCGCCACCGAAGCGATCTCGTGGGGTTGCCCGATGCGGCGTGCCGGAATCTGTCGAGCGAACGCTTCTTCGCCGCCCGGCACGTGAGCGAGCCATGCGGCCAGCGGAGGCGTGGCGATCGGGCCGGGGCAGATCACGTTGACGCGCACACCCAGCGCCGCGTTCTCGACGGCAGCCGTCTTGGTCAGGTTGATGACGGCCGCCTTGGCCGCGCCGTAGGCGCCGAGCATCACCTCGCCGCCCAGCCCTGCGCCTGAGGAGACGTTGATGATGGAGCCCGAGCCCTGCTGCTTCATGCGTGCCAGCGCGGCGCGCGTCCCGTAGAAGACGCCGTCGAGCGTCACCGCCATGACGCGCCGCCAGTCCTCATCGGTGGTTTCGGCGATCAGCGCGCCGTGCGGCAGCGCCGCGTTGTTCATCATGACGTCGATACGGCCGAAGCGTTCGACAGCCAGCCCGATCAGCGCCTCGACCTCCTCGGAACTGGAGACATCGACCTGCCGCCCCGCCGCCCTACCCCCACTCGATGCGAGCTCGGCTGCTGCATCGGCGGCCGCATCGCCGCGCACGTCACCGATGACGACCGCCGCGCCTTCGGCGACGAACCGGGCCGCGGTTGCACGTCCGATCCCCGATCCGGCCCCGGTGACGACCGCGACCTTCCCTTGCAGCCTTGCGCTCATGACGACGCCCTCCGTTGCACAGTCTCTTGGAACACGTTCTAATCCGGCACCTCGGAGGTGCCCCATGGGTCGTTTCCCGTTCGGTATTCCCAACAGCTGGTACCAGGTCTGCTACTCCGACGAGCTCGCCCGCGGAGAGGTCAAGACCGTCCACTATCTGGACCGCGACATCGTGCTGTTCCGCGGGCACAACGGCCAGGCTGGAGCGCTCGAGCCGTACTGCCCGCACCTCGGCGCCCACTTCGGCCATGGCGGCAAGGTCGAAGGAGACAACCTGGCCTGCCCGTTCCACAGCTGGCAGTTCAACGGCGCCGGCACCTGCGTGCACATCCCCTATACCGACAAGATCCCGTCCAAGGCCAAGGCCGGTGCGTACCCGGTGCTCGAGCGCAACGGAATCATCTTCGTCTGGTATCACGATCAGGGACTGGAGCCGCACTTCGAGATCCCGACGATTCCGTACTGGGGCGACCCGGCCTGGACGTCCAGCTACGAGAAGTACTCCTGGATCGTCAAGACGCACCCGCAGGAGATCATGGAGAACGCCATCGACTGGCCGCACTTCAATTTCGTGCATCTGATGGATCCGCCCAAGGACCGCAGCAACAGCTTCCACGGCCCCATGTTCAAGTGGCAGATCGGCACCAAGAAGGAAGTGCAGACCATGGGCGTCACCGACAGCTTCACGATCGAAGCCGAGAACTGGGGCCTCGGCTTCGACTGGCTCAAGTACACCGGGATGTTCACGACGATGATCGTGGCGGGCCTGACGCCCATCGATACCGAGACCACGCAGATTCACTTCGGCGTCATCGGCGCCAAGGACGGCCGCAGCGAGGAAGAGACACGCGCTCTGCTCAAGGCCTACATGGACGACCAGTCGCTCGCGATCCAGCAGGACTTCCAGATCTGGGAGCACAAGGGCTTCCAGGTGCGCCCGTCGCTGTGCGAAGCCGACGGCCCCATCGGCGAGTACCGCAAGTGGACCAAGCAGTTCTACTCGCGTGACTGGTCGGAAGCGGTGGCGGCAGCGTGAGCGGCAAGGACCGCGACACCGAAGCACAGCCGAACGATCCTGCGCGCATCTCGAGACGCGACTTCCTGCGACTGGCGGGCGTCGCAGCCGCCGGCGCAAGCGGCGCGGGGGCGCTCGGCACCACCGTCGTCCACGCGCAGGACGCTGGCACCTTCGACCAGGAGTTCGACGTCCTGGCGGTCGGCAGCGGCGCGGCCGGTGCGGTCGCTGCGGTCATCGCCCACGAAGCCGGCGCCAAGGTCGCGCTCGTGGAGAAGGCGCTGCTCTTCGGCGGCACCACCGCCAAGTCCGGCGGCGTCTACTGGATTCCGAACAACCGCTTCCTTCGCGAGGCGGGCGTGGTCGAGCAGCGCGAAGAGACGCTGCGCAAGATGGCGCGCTTCTCGTACATGCACATGTTCAACGAGAAGGACGCGCGGGCCGGCCTGCCGCACAACGAATGGGCGTTGCTGGAGGCGCTGTACGACAACGGCCCGATCGTCATCGACGAGCTCGATCGCATCGGCGCGCTGCACTCGATGCCCGCCGACAAGCCTTTCGGCGCCATGCCCGACTACTTTGAAGAGGCCACCGAGGACAAGCAGCCGGTGGACCGGCGCCTGTGGGCGCGCAAGGAGGATGGCAGCTTCGGGCTCGGCGACGAGATGATGCGCCAGCTCAAGGTCGCCCTCGAAAAGCGCGGCGTGCCGATCCTGCTCGGCCACCGCGTCACCTCGCTGCTGCGCAATGGCAGGGGTGAAGTGATCGGCATCGAGGCCACGAAGATGGACAAGACCAGGGTGCGGCTGCGCGCCAGGAAAGGCGTCATCTTCGGCAGCGGCGGCTTCACCAACAACAAGGACCTGGTGCTGCAGTTCCAGCCCGGGCCCGTATTCGGCGGCTGCGCCGTGCCGACCAACGAAGGCGACTTCGTTTACATGGCGACCGCGGCCGGCGCGCGCCTCGGCCAGATGAGCTCGGCCTGGCGCGCGCAGATCGTGCTGGAGCAGGCGCTGCAGTTCTCGAGCACGCCCGATGACGTATTCATGCCGCCCGGCGACTCCATGATGCTGGTCAACCGCTACGGCCAGCGCGTCGTCAACGAGACGAGCAACTACAACGAGCGCACGCGCGTCCATTTCATCTGGGATCCCACGCGCCACGAATGGACCAACCTCGTGCTGTTCATGGTCTATGACCAGCGCACGGCGGAGCTGTTCGGCGGCCGCTTTCCGCTGCCGCCGGCGGGCACGCAGGCGCCGTACGTGATCAAGGGCGCCAACGTCGAGGAGCTGGCCAGGAACATCGGCGACCGCCTGGCACGGATCGCGACACGCACCGGTGGCCTGGCCCTCGCATCCAGCTTCGCCGACACGCTGCGATCGCAGATCGCGACCTTCAATGGCTACGCCAGCAGCGGCGTCGACGACGACTTCGGCCGCGGCCGCATGCTCTACGACCGCCTGTGGCACTCTCGCGTCTGGTCGTTCCCGAACCAGGGCACGCCGCACGAGCTCGGCATGACCCCGAACCCGACCATGCATCCGATGTCCACAGACGGGCCGCTGTACGCGATCATCCTTGCCAGCGGAACGCTGGATACCAACGGCGGCCCCGTCATCAATGCCAAGGGCGAGATCCTCGACGCGAACGGCAATCCCATTCCGGGTCTGTATGGCGCCGGCAACTGCATCGCCTCGCCCACCGGTCCCTACTACTACGGCGGCGGCGGCACCCTCGGCCCCGCCATGACGTTCGCGTACCTCGCCGCGAAGGCGGCGGCGGTGGCAGCTGATAAAGCCGTTGCATGAGCCCAGCGCCACAATGACGCGGGACCCTCAACGTCTATGGATCGCGCTGCACCGCGCGGCATGGCTGCACCGTTGGATGGCGTTGATGGGCCCGATCCAGCCGCACGGTTCCTCGCGCTGCTCCTGGCAATGGCAATGATGGTGGCCGCGGCGCCGCATGCCTCGTTCGCGCTGCTCACGCGTCAGAGCGCCGGCACCGCTGCGGATGATCTGCCCCTCGTCGTCGCGCTGCACGATCGCGGCGGCGATGCCGAGCAGGCGATCCGCTACGCGCGCATGGTGCTGGGTGCGCAGCCCTCGCTGCTGGCGCCGCAGGCGGCACGGCCTTGCAACCCGCTCCTGAGCAACTATCGCGGCGCGTCCGCCTATGCCGGCTACGCCTGGTATCTCGGAAGCGAGGCGGAGCGTCCCGAGCCGGCAAGCTTCGGTGATGCGCTGGCGCAACTCGAGGCGCTGCTGGAGCGGCTCCCGCCGCTGGTCCTGCTCGGCCAGGGACAGGGTGCGGCGCTCGCGCTCGCGCTGGCTGCTCATGACATCGGTGAGGTCGCGGCAGTGATCGTCGACCGCTGCGTCGTTCCCCGCATTCCCGGCTGGCAGCTGCCCTCGCTGCAGCACCGTCGCCTGGCGTTGCTCGCTCTGGACGGATCGGGAAACGATGAGGAGGATGCTGGCCTGTCGTCTTTGGGCTTCCAGTGCGGGGCCGCGGCCGGCGGCGCGGCGATGGCGTGGCTGCGCGCAGCGACGCCGGTGAATGGAGCGTGAGGATGGGCGCGGGCCGTAGTCTTCTTTCCGTCGTCGCAATCACCGCGGCGCTGGCCGCGGCGCCGGTGGGCTCGGCGCTGGCCGTTTCCACCGGACCACAGCCGGGCAGCTCCGGGATACCGGCAGGAGCCGGAGTGGAGGCCGAGCCGACCTGCATCTCCTGCCATACATCCTCGGCGCTGAATCCGGACGACAAGGGCACCATCACGATCGAAGGCGTACCCGCGGCCTATCAACCCGGTAAGACCTACGCGCTGACCTTCCGTATCGCCCATCCTGATCCGGAGGTCGCTCGCTGGGGCTTTCAGGTAACCGCGGTCTCGCTTCCGTCGCTGCAGGGTGCCGGCGAGCTGGTCGTGACCGATTCCGCCACGACGCAGCTGATCACCGGGATGGTTGCCGGGCGCACCTACCTCGGACATTCCTACGGCGGCACCGCCATCGGCCAGAGCGGCGGCGCCTCCTGGAGCTTCGCATGGATCGCCCCGGCGGCCGATGCTGGGAAGGTCGCGTTCTTCGCGGTCGCCAACGCCGCCAATGCCGACGGCTCCAACCAGGGCGATCGCATCTACTCGAAGTCTCCCGAGCCCATCGCCGTAACCGAGCCCGCTCCCCCGGACTGAACTGCCCGCACAAAAACGCTCCCAGCGACGGCCTCTTCGCGCGCCCAACCTTGAGCCACTGATGTCCGTGTGATGAGATGCAGATTCCGTCGCGGTCGCGTGGGGACGAGATGGGCCGGTGCCCGCCTCGTGCAAGCGTCCCAAAGCTTGCAGCGATCCGGTCGGAGGCACGGCAGGAGGCGGGACAATGTCAGGCGCCCATGGCGGGCGGGGCCGCTCCCCGGTCCCGCGACCACCCATGATCCACGGCAGCACTGGCCGCTGCCTGCGAGAGGCGTTCGCGCGCCGCAACGGCGAGGCAGCTTGATGCCGACGTCGCGCGCCGAAGAATGGGACGGCCCCGCTCTTGATCGCATCGCCGAGCTCGAGGAGCGCGTCCGCGAGCTCGAACGACAGCTCGCCGAAAGCAAGGATCGGGAGCTGCGCCTGCCGCTCGAGCAGGCGCTCGACAATATCCGGTCGCTCCCGGTCATCCTCTTTCGCGTCGACCGCAACGGCATCCTCGTCGAATCGGTAGGCCGGGGGCTGGAGCGGCTCGGCTTGCAGGAACGGCAGGCGGTCGGACAGAGCATCTTCGATACGTTTCCGGAGGTGGCCGACTACATCCGGCGCGCGCAGCGCGGCGAGGAGGTGCTGTTCGAAGCCAGCGGCACGTTCGAAGGGCGGCCGTGGTCGTCGATCAACCACTACACGCTGCACGAGGACTCCGGCGACGTCATCGCGACGGCCCTCGACATCACTCCGCTGCGCGAAATGCGCCGCGAGCTCGAGGCCAGCGAGCGCCTCTTCCGTGCCCTGGCCGATACCGTTCCGGTCGGCATCGCCCGCTTCGACCAGAAAGGGCGCTGCACCTACCTCAATAAGCGCGTGCGCGACACGCTCGGACTCGGCGACGAGGATCCCCTCGGCTTCGAATGGTCCGCGCACATCCATCCCGAGGACCGGCAGCGGATCGCGCAGCAGTGGGCCGAGCGGGAGAGCGGACAGGAAACGGGCCGTCTTCTCTACCGGACCGCGTCGAGCCTGGGCGAGCGTCGCTGGTTGCAGGCGCAGACCGTGATCGAGCGCGACGGCGACGGCCGAGCCGTCGGCTACGTCGCCACCGTCACCGATGTCACGCGCCAGAAGCGCCTCGAGGAGGACCTGGGGCGGCGCGTGGCCGAGCGCACCGCGGCGCTCGAGGAGGCCAACCGGGAGATGGAAGCGTTTTCCTATTCGGTCTCGCACGATCTTCGCGCGCCGCTGCGCTCCATCGACGGCTTCTGCAGGGTGCTGCTCGAGGACTACGGACCGACGCTGGACGAGACTGCGCGTGGATACCTGCAGCGCGCCAGCTCGGCCAGCAAGAGGATGGGAGCCCTCATTGACGACCTGCTGCGCATGTCGCGCGTGGGGCGCAGCGAGCCGCGCAAGGAGCACGTCGATCTGTCCGCCATCGCCAGAACGGTGGCCGACGAGCACGCCGCATCCGAGCCCTCGCGAAAGGTCGATTTCGCGATCCAGGACGGGCTGACGGCGCAGGGCGACCCCGCCCTTCTCTACGACGTGCTGGTCAATCTCATCGGGAACGCGTGGAAGTTCACGGCCAAGAAGGACGTCGCCCGCATCGAGTTCTGCGCCGACGCCGGCGAGGACGGCCAGATCGTCTACCGTGTGCGAGACGATGGCGCCGGCTTCGACATGAGCTTCGCCGACAAGCTGTTCCGTCCCTTCGAGCGCCTGCACGACGGCAACGACTTTGCCGGCAACGGCATCGGCCTGGCAACGGTGGAGCGCATCATCCGCCGCCATGGCGGACGGGTGTGGGCGGAGGGCCGACCTGGAAAAGGCGCCTCGTTCTACTTCACGCTCGGACGTTGAGGCCGCAGCCGACGGCGCCCGGCATCAAGGCACGAACTGCTCCTTGAGAATGCGCTCCTCGAGGCCGTGCTCGGGGTCGAACAGCAGCTCGAGCGTGATGGATTTGTCTTCGTGCACGTGGACGTGGTGGACGTTGCGAGCTTCGGTGGTGTCGGCGGTGGCGCTGACCGGGCGCTTGGTGTCGCCCATGATCTCGAAGTCGATCACGGCGTCGCTGGGAACGATGGCGCCGCGCCACCGGCGCGGGCGGAAGGCGCTGATCGGCGTGATCGCGAGCACTCCGGAATTGACGGGCAGGATCGGCCCGTGTGCCGACAGATTGTAGGCCGTGCTGCCCGCAGGCGTCGCCACCAGCACGCCGTCACAGACGAGCTCGTCGAGACGAATGGTTCCGTCGATGGAGATGCGGATCTTGGCGGCCTGGCGGGTCTGGCGAAGCAGCGACACCTCGTTGATCGCCAGCGCTTCGACGGTCGTGCCGCCGGCGCACTGCGCCCGCATCTTGAGCGGACGGATCGCCGCCGCCACCGCGCGGGCGATGCGCGCGGGCAGGTCCTCCTCGTGGTAGTCGTTCATGAGGAAGCCCACCGTGCCCTTGTTCATCCCGTAGATCGGGATGTGGTGGCCGATGTGCTCGTGCAACGTCTGCAGCATGAAGCCGTCGCCGCCCAAGGCCACGATGACGTCGGCCTGGCCGGCTGACACGTTGCCGTAGCGGCTCTTGAGCACGCCCAGCGCCTGCTGCGCATCGGGCGAGTCGCTTGCCACGAAACAGAGCTTCTCTCGAGCCACGAGCCGCACGATATCCTTCGCCTGCTCGGTTGGCCAGAAGCGCGATGTGTGACAGGCTCGCGTGCGATGGCGGACGAGAGCGGCCGGCCGAGGCTCGAGTTCTTCTACGATTGCTCCAGCCCGTGGACGTACCTTGCGTTCACTCGCATCGAGGACGTCGCCAGCGCCGCCGGCGCCGAGCTGATCTGGCGGCCGATCCTGGTCGGCGGCATCTTCAACACCATCAACGACAGCGTCTACGAGCAGCGCAAGAACCCGGTGTGGCCGAAAATGCGGTACTACGCCAAGGACCTGCAGGACTGGGCGGCGCTGTACCGAATCCGCATCGGACAGCCGCCGGTGTTTCCGGTCAACAGCGTCAAGGCCATGCGCGGCGCCTTCGTCGCACAGGAGAACGGCCGCATCTCCGAGTACTCCAGGAAGGTATTCGAGGCGTACTGGGGCGATCTGCGCGACATCTCGCGCGACGACGTGCTCGAAGAGGTAGCCGAGGCCGTGGGGCTGGACCGCGGCGAATTCTTCGGCAAGATTGCCGCGCCCGAATACAAGGAGCGCCTGCGCGCCAACACCGACGAGCTGATCGAGCGCGGCGGGTTCGGCTCACCCACCATGTTCATCGACGGCGCGGACATGTACTTCGGAAACGATCGTCTGGTACTGGTCGAGCACGCCCTGATGCGGCGGCGAAACAAGGAGTTTTCGTGAAGGATCTGTTTTCCATCCAGGGCAAGACGGCGCTGGTCACCGGCGGCTCGCGCGGCATCGGTTTGATGATCGCGCGGGGCTACATCGAGGCCGGCGCCAAGGTCTACATCAGCTCGCGCAAGAAGGATGCCTGTGACGCGGCCGTGGCCGAGCTGAGCCAGTGGGGAACCGCCATCGCCATTCCGGCCGACATCTCCACCGATGCCGGCGTCAAGGCGCTGGCGGCCGAGCTGAAGTCGCGCGAGAGCCAGCTTCACATTCTCGTCAACAACGCCGGCGCGAACTGGGGCATGCCGCTGGCCGAGTACACCGACGACGCGTTCCAGAAGGTGCTGGCCACCAACGTCAAGGCCGTCTTCAACCTGACGCGCGAGCTGATCCCGCTCCTCGAGAAGGCGGGAACGAAGCAGGATCCCGCGCGCGTCATCAACATCGGTTCCATCGATGGACTGCACGTTCCTGCGCTGGAGACCTACGCGTACTCCACCAGCAAGGCCGCCGTGCATCACCTGACGCGCGTGCTGGCCAAGCAGCTTGCCTCCAGCAACATTACCGTCAATGCCGTCGCGCCCGGCCCCTTCCAGAGCAAGATGATGAAGGAGACGCTGGAACGCTTCGGCGACCTCATCGTCGCCCAGGTTCCGCGCGGTCGCATCGGCGAGCCCGAGGACATGGCCGGCGTGGCGATCTATCTGGCCTCGCGTGCAGGCGCTTACGTGACCGGAGCCGTCATACCCGTGGACGGCGGCATGGCCACCTGCCTCTGACCAGCTCGCGCGCGAGCGCGGGGCAATGATCCACCGTCTCGTCCTGCACGCCCTGCAACTCGTGCTGGTGGCCGCCGCCGCCGGCGCGCTGCTGGTGGCGCTGTTCGGGATCGTGCCGCCGCCGACGACGTCGTTCATTCTGCAGAGCCGACTCGGCGAGGCGCTGCGCGGCACCGCGGCGCCGATTGAGTACCAATGGATGCCGCGCGACCGGATCTCCCCCGATCTCCTGCTCGCCGTCATCGCGGCCGAGGATCAGCTCTTCAGTCAGCACCGCGGATTCGACATCCAGGCCATCGAGAAGGCGGTCGACAACAACAGGCGCGGCAAGACGATCCGCGGCGCCAGCACGATCACGCAGCAGGTGGCGAAGAACCTGTTTCTGTGGCCGGGGCGCAGCTACGTGCGCAAGGCGATCGAGGCCTACTTCACCGTCGTCATCGAGATGTTCTGGTCCAAAGAGCGCATCCTGGAGTGCTACGTGAACATCGTGCAGTTCGGCGAATTCACCTACGGAGCCGAAGCCGCGGCGCGCCGCTTCTTCGGCGTGGCCGCCAGCGAGCTGTCGCGTGAGCAGGCGGCGCTGCTCGCATCCGTCCTCCCCTCGCCTGCCGTGCTGCGCGCCGATGCGCCCTCGGCCTACGTCCGCCGACGTCAGCGCTGGATCCTGTCGCAGATGACAGCCCTTGGAGGGCGCGCCCACCTGCGCAAGCTCGCAGGCTCCGAAGGCTGACGGCGCGGCGTGGCCGGCGCGCCGTGTCCTTGCCGAGCCGCGCTCGAACCGCGCACCTTCTCGCCGGTGATCCCGCCCAACGAGCCACGGCACCGCGGACCGATGCGAGCTACAGCATTTCGGGATCGGTCTGACGCTCCATGATGTTGGCCGCGATGAACGCGACCGCGGTTCGCGGTGCGAAGCGGCTGACGTTGGCCCGAACCCAGTTGAACCAGGTCGTCACCACCGAAGGCTGCTGGCCGAGTGATTCCAGAGCCACTTCGACGACGTGCCGCGGGCTCTCCTCCGCCGACCGATCCACGCGCGCTTCGCCCGCCACCGCTTCGAACTCGGTTGCGACCGGCCCGGGCTGCACCACCAGCACGTCGACGCCCTGCTCGCGAAGCTCGAGCCACAGTCCTTCTCCGAGCAGAAGCTCGAAACCCTTGGTCGCCGAATAGACGGCGTGGAACGGGATCGGCTGTCGTCCCGCTACCGAACCCGTGATGATCACGCCGCCGCGCCGGCGCTGGACCATGCCGGGCAGCAGCCGCGACAACAGCACGACGATGCCGGTGCAGTTGAGCTCGATCATGCGCCGCAGCCGCTCGGTGTCCTGCAGCAGGAACCGCCCGGCGTACCCGACGCCGGCGTTGCTGACGAGCAGCCCCACTTCCAGGTCCGCAACGGAATCGGCCAGCTTCTCCGGCCCGCCCGGCTCGGACAGATCCACGGCGACCACTCGCGTCTGAACGTCGTGCGCGCGCTGCAGCTCTTCGGCCAGACGCTGCAGGCTGTCCTCTCGCCGCGCCACCAGGACGCAGGAGAAGCCACGCGCCGCCAATGCACGCGCGAACTCCAGGCCGATGCCGGCAGAGGCGCCGGTGATGACCGCCCAGTTGCCGTAGCGCCGCACCAGCGAAGCTGCGCGCGGGCGGAACAGCGGGCGCGCGTTCCAGAGCGCCCATGCCAGCGCCGAGAAGATGCCGCCCGTCAGGATGCCGGCGGCCCAGCCGCGCGCACCGCCGATGTAGGCGATGCACCAGACCAGGAACGCAAACGCCATCTGCCCCACGTAGACCGACGCCCACGGCCACATCCACGGCCGCATGCGCCAGAAGCCGTACAGCCCCAGCGCATAGACGATCCAATGCACGATACCGCCGACCTTGGCGGCCCAACCCGTCAGGACCAGGCCGAGCCACACGTCCTCGTCTCGCGAGACGGGCTTGAGCAGCAGATCGAAGGGCGAGTAGATGAAGACCTGATAGGCGCAGAACAGCATCAGCGCGTTCATCCACAGGGGCCGCGCGGAGAAGCGCTCACGCAGCCACGAACTGAAACGTCCCATCGCTCTCTCCTGTCGTCGTGTATTGGCATCGCGCGCGCGAGCCGGCGCGACTCTAACACAGGTGATGCTGCGTGCACGCACGCCACCGGCCCTGCGGACGGCGCGGAGTCCGACGCCGTATCCAGCCGAAGCAGCGAGCGCACCGGTCGTGAAGCGGAGTCCGTCCGATGGGCGCGACGAGCGTCTGGACTCCACACCGGACCGGCAGTAGAACGCGTTCCCTCAGCGGCCTTGGCTGCGAAAATGCTGGCAAAAGGAGCCGATCATGGCGGGACGACTCGAAGGCAAGGTTGCGGTCATCACGGGCGGCGGCAGCGGCATCGGACGCGATACCGTCCTGCGGTTCCTGGCCGAAGGCGCCAGCGTCGTGGCCAGCGACATCAACGAGCGCACCGGCAACGAGACGGTCGAGCTGGCGGCCAGCGCCGGGCACGCGGGCAACATCGTCTTCCAGCGCACCGATGTTTCCGAGGAGGATCAGGTCGCGGCAATGATCGATCGCGCGGTCTCCGAGTTCGGCCGCCTGGACTGTGTGTTCAACAACGCAGGCTTTCCCGGTGCGCTCGGCAAGATCTGGGAGATCGATGCAGAGAAATGGGACCAGACCTTTGCGGTGCTGGTCAAGGGCGTGTTCCTCGGCACGAAGCACGCCGCACGCGTGATGGTGCGCGACGGCATCGCCGGCTCCATCATCAACACCGGCTCGGTGGCCGGTCTCAGTGGAGGATGCGGCCCCATCGCCTACACCGCCTGCAAGGCCGCCGTCATCAATCTGACCCGCGCCGCCGCCGTGCAGCTGGCCAAGCGGAACATTCGCGCAAACACCGTGTGTCCCGGAGGAATCCTGACCCCGCTGGTGCACCGCGGAAACGAGGAAGCGATGACGGATGTGATGGCTCAGGCGCAGCCGATGAAGGTCGCCGGCCGCGGCACCGACATTGCCGCGGCCTGTGTCTATCTGGCAAGCGACGAAGCGCGCTTCGTCACGGGCATCGAGCTCGTCGTCGACGGCGGCCTCACCGCTGCCGGCCCGCACGTCTACAAAGGCGAGTTCGAGGCGGCATTCCCGAGCGGCATGGATCGCGGCACCACCGGAATGTGAGGCAGACATGAAAGCGAGCGTCACCGAGATCGCCCCCGACGTCTTTCGGCTCTCCGCGTTCCATCCCGACTACGGCATCCAGTTCAACCAGTTCCTGGTCCGCGACGACGAGCCGCTGCTCATGCACACGGGACTGCGCCGCTCCTTCGACGTCACGCGCGCCGCCGTGGCGCAGGTGATGGATCCGACGAAGCTTCGATGGATCGCCTACAGCCACTTCGAGCCCGACGAATGCGGCGCGCTCAACCAGTGGCTGGCCGTTGCGCCCGATGCCCTGCCCGTATGCAACGTCGTCGGCGCGATGGTGATGCTGACGGACTACGCCGACCGCCCGCCGCGAACTCTGCAGGACGACGAAAGCTTCGAGACGGGCAAACGCCGCTTCCGGTTCCTGTCGACGCCGCACCTGCCGCACGGCTGGGATGCCGGGCTGCTGTTCGAGGAGACGACCGCGACGCTGTTCTGCTCGGACCTTTTCTTCCAGCCCGGCGATCCTGGCGCCCTTACGCAGGCCGATATCGTCGAGCAGGTCGAGCCGGTGATCGTCGGCGGCAAGGCCAGCCCGCTGGCCAACGACGTGCCGTACACTCCACGGACGGAGGCGGCAATGCAGCGCCTGGCGACGCTGTCGCCGCAGACGCTGGCGGTCATGCACGGTTCGAGCTTTCGTGGCGACTGCAGCGATGCGCTGCGCCGTCTGGCGTCGATCCTGAAGCGCGAGCTCGGTGCCGCGGCCTGAACCAGGCCGCGGCAGGATGCCTCCAGGCGGCTCTCAGGCGAAGTGCGGATCCTCCCGCGCAAGCCGCGAGAGGATCCGCACGCGCCCGCCGAGCCGAAGGCCGGTTTTGGAGTCGCAGCCGGCCGAGCAGCAGTCGGCCGGCTGCCGCACGGCCGGCTATGGCGCCTTGGCGCTGTAGCCGCTGTCGGACGACGAGCTCGGCGCGGAAAACTCGAGCTCCCAACACTGCTTTCCAGCCGCCGTCTGCGCCATGAACTGCGCAGTCAGGGTTCCCTCGACCGGAAGATCGGGTCCCTCGAACGCCGGGCCTTTGCCGCCCACCTGTATCTGGGTCTTTTCGTCCTGGCCGGTGGCGCTGATCTTCACGCTCGTGATGCCGAACTGGTTGCCGGTCTTGTTGGTGTACTTGAATCCGGTTCCCGCAGCCGTCCAGAACTCGCCGCCCTCGATGGGCGTCGACAGGATCAGGCCGCGCGTGTCGTACAGGCACAGCTCATAGCTGGTGGTCTCGCTCGTGGCATCTCCGAACTCTTCGAGGCCCGCAGCGTCGCCCTTCCCGAGCTTGAACTTGAGCGAGTGCTTGGACTCAACCTTCGTCGAGATCTTGATGCTGCTCTTGCCCGGCGCCGCGGCATTGAGGCGGCAGTCGAAGTCAGGATCGCACAGCGTCGGCGTCGGAAGCGTCGTCGTGGTGGTGGAATCCTCGGTGGTCGTCGTCGGCGACTCCGTGGTCGTGGTGGGGCCGACGGTGGTCGTGGTGGGGCCGACGGTGGTCGTGACGTCGATGGTGGTGGTCGTGGTCGGTTCCGGACAGGTGACGCGGTTGGTGACGACGACCGTGAAGTCGTCGGCGCAGCTGCGGCGGGTGTCGGCGGTTTCGTTGTCGCCGACGAGGATACCGAAGTGCGAAAAGCCTTCTACGGTGGTCGCTGCGCTGACGGTGTCCAGCAGGGACCCGCCCAAGGTCGACACCGTAGCGGTCACGTCGCCCGTTGAATCGAGCTCGATGTTCACCCGATACTGCGTATCGGCCGCAATGGCGAAGCCGCTGCCGCGCGCCAAGTCGACCTCAGCGAAGGGATCGCGGATGCGTAGAACTCCGGTTCCGCTCGCACCCGAGCTCATCCCAGGATCGATGCCAACGAGCGCAACGCTTCCGAAGTCACCGCTAGCAATGATGATGTCGTTGCGCAGCTCTTCGACATTGGTCGCACTGATGATGAGATCGACCGTGTGGGCGTCGCCGCACAGCTGCTCGTGCCACAGCCCGAGGGCAGTCGCGTCTGAACAAGCCTGATTTGCGCTGATCTCGAACAGCGGAAACGGTGCCACGGTAATGGCTTCCCAATTCGTGCCGGGCGGACCGTCAGCCCGGTCGAAGTCATCGAACGCGTCGACGATCGCCAGTGCCGGCGACGCCACGCCCAGCGCCCCTGTCATCATTGCGGCAATGATTGCCTTTTTCATGAATGCCCTCCGTTTGCGCGGACCGTTTCGGCCCGATTCGTCAGCCACCGTTAGCTGCTCGTCACACCTGCGCCAATTCCGGCTCGGTGAAAATCATCATTGTCGCAGCGGCGGCGGTCACGGTGGTGCTGCGGCCGGGAACCCGACCGACGGCACACCTTAGCGGCCGGCGGCGCACGAGGCGCAGCGAAAAAGGCGTTGTCCGGAATTTGTCCGAATTGGGGCGCAGTGCCTGCCCGGTTTCGTGATTCGATGAACTGCAGTCAGGTTTGTGCGGGCGGCGAGCCGCCGCTGCGGGTCACGCCGCCGCCTCCGCCAGCACTCTCAGCGCCTCGACGTCCTGCGTGCCAGCGAGAAGCTGCGTCACCGGGCTCTCCTTCCACGCCTGCAGGCGCTCGCGGATGCGCTCGGGCGGCCCGACGAGCGAGATCTCGTCGGCGAGCTGATCGGGCACAGCCTCGGCGGCGGCGGCACGATCGCCGCCGAGGAAGAGCTCCTGCACTTTCCGGACTTCGGCCTCGAAGCCCATGCGCGACATGATGTTGACGTGGAAGTTCTTGTCCTTGGCGCCCATGCCGCCGATGTAGAACGCGAGCATCCACTTCACCGGGATCAGGCACGCCGAAACGTCCGAGCCCACCACGACCTGCGCCATGCACGCGATCTCGAAACCCGGCCGCAGATGATCGAGTGCCTCCGAATAGACGTGCGTGCGGTATGGCGAGAAGAACATGGGCAGCCATCCGTCGGCGACGTCGGCCGCAAGCCGTACGTTCTTGGGCCCTTCGGCGCCGAGGTAGATGGGAATGCAGTCGCGCAACGGATGCGTGATGAGCTTGAGCGGCTTGCCCAGGCCCACGGAGCCGGGGCCATTGTAGGGCAGCTGGTAGTATTGTCCGTCGAAGGAGACGGGGCCCTCGCGCTTGATCATCGTGCGCACGATTTCGATGAATTCGCGCGTGCGCGTGAACGGCTTGGCGAACGGCATTCCGTACCACCCCTCCACCACCTGCGGGCCGCTGACGCCGATGCCCAGAATCAGGCGGCCGCCTGACATGTAATCGAGGGTGGTCGCCGTCATGGCGACGCAGGCCGGCGTACGAGCCGAGATCTGCGCGACCGCCGTGCCGAGCTTGATGCGGCTGGTGTTGGCGCCGATCCATGCCAGCGGGGTGAAGGCATCGGAGCCGTAGGCCTCGGCCGTCCACACCGACTCGTAGCCGAGGTTTTCGGCCTCCCTGGCCAACGTGACGAAATCGCCGGGCGCACCGCCCTGCCAATAACCGATCATCAGTCCGAGCTTCATGGGCCGCGTCTAGCGGAAATCAGGAACGGGGCCGAACCACGACCGGCGCGAATCCTGCACCGGCGCACGTCACGCCGTTCCATGCCGCGTCACGCCTTGGCGTTGACGGCGGCAGGCAGCGGCGGGCGCACGACGGCCCGTGCGCCATCTTCGCGATCTGTCGTCGAAAAGGGGGATTCGATGAGCTCCACATCCTATGAGCCCGAGGAGCGGGAAAATGTCCGCACTGCGTCATCCGTGCCCGACTGGTCGTGGCTGCGCGCCGCGCTGATCGCCACCGTTGCCGTTGCCACGGCGGCGCTCATGCTCATCGCGACATGGCCGGCAACGGCAACCGCCCAGGTCGTCACGGGCAATCCCGTGCTGTTCGTGACGCAGAACCCGGTGGCGGGCTTCGGCACGTCGACCGCGGTTTTCGGCAACCACCAGGCGACCATCCCCAGCGCCCCGCGCGGCGGCGATCTGGTGCTTCGCCTTCCCGACGGAAGCCTGCGGTTCCTGACGGCGGAAGCCGGCTATGGCAATGCCGGAATGCAGGGAGCCGGCTCAATCGCCGTGCGCGAGCCGACCGTGCACTGGAGCGGGCAGAAGGCCCTGTTTTCCATGGTGGTCGGAGCGCCGACGGCGCAGTACCAGATCAACCAGTACCGGTGGCAGATCTACGAAGTCAGCGGCTTCGGCGCAGGCGAGACCGCCCAGATCCGCTACGTCGCAGGCCAGCCGCAGGACTTCAACAACGTCTCGCCGATCTACGCCACCGACGGGCGCATCCTCTTCATCTCCGATCGGCCGAGCACGGGCCTGCCGCATCATTATCCGCAGCGCGACGAGTACGAGTCCACGCCCATCGTGGCCGGCATCTACTCGCTCGACGAGACAAGCGGCGAGGTCGTGCTGCTCGAGCATGCGCCGAGCGGCGTCACCTCGCTGTCGCTCGACAGCTTCGGGCGCGTGATCTTCACGAAGTGGGACCATCTGCAGCGCGATCAGCAGGGCGACGCACCCGGCACGGCGGCAACCTACGGTGCCTTTACGTATGCCAGCGAAGCTGCCGATGCGCCCAAGACGACGTCATTGGCCGGCGCCGAGGTTTTTCCCGAGCCGCGCACGATGAACGACCCCTCCTACTCGGCGATCCATCCGCCGCATTCGTTCAACCATTTCCTGCCGTGGGAGATGAACCAGGACGGCACGGCCGAGGAGACGCTCAACCACATCGGGCGGCAGGAGATCGGCGGCGCCTACACCGACGGCAGCTTCACCAACGATCCGAACCTGAGCTACTACACGCCGCAGAGCACGCACGACAACACGCTCTACATCCAGGGCTCGACCGGGCTGTTCCATCTTCGCGAGGACCCCACCAGCCCCGGCGATTTCCTGACCACGCACGCGCAGGAGTTCGGCACCGCCTCGGGCGGAACTCTCATGCGCATCACCGGTGCTCCCGGCGTCAACCCGGAGAACATGATCCTGAGCCGCGTCACCTCGGGCACCGACGTACCCGCTTCGACGGGATACTTCCGCAACCCGCTGCCCATGAGCGACGGCCAGCTCCTTGCCGTGCACACGGCCGCCACCGGCTACGCAACCAACCTCGGCACGACCGCGGCCCCGAACTGGAACTACGCCTACCGCATCAAGGTGCTCGAGTCATCGGGCGGCTTCTACGCTCCGGTTGCCAACCTCACCGGCGGCATCGTCAAGAACCTGAGCTGGTGGACGCCCGATTCGCTGGCCACCTACCACGGCCCGCTGTGGGAGCTCGATCCGGTCGAGGTCGTAGCGCGGCCGGTTCCGCCGCCGCGCCAATCGGTGCTGCCGGCGATCGAAGCGGCCGTATTCGCCGACGAAGGCGTGGACGTCGAGGAGTTCCGCGACTACCTGCGCCAGCACGAGCTCGCGCTGATCGTCAGCCGCGACGTCACCATGCGCGACCGCGGCGACCTGCAGCAGCCCTTCAACCTTGCCGTGCCGGGCGGGACGCAGACGCTCGGGGCCGGCGGCACGATCTACGAGGTCGCACACTTCCAGATCTTCCAGGGCGACTATCTGCGCGGCTATGGCGGCATCGACTCTCCGTCGGCCGGACGGCGCCTGCTGGCGCGGCCGATGCACGGTCCCTACGTCTCGCAAAGCCCGGGCTCGCCGTCGGGAGCCGTCAAGCTGGCGCCGGACGGATCAATGGCCGCGATCGTTCCCGCCCGCCGCGCGCTGACCTGGCAGCTCACCGACAGCGACGGCGACGGCATCGTGCGCGAGCGCAACTGGATCAGCTTCCAATCCGGCGAGATCCGCGTGTGCGCCAACTGCCACGGCAGCAACACGGCCGCGCAGAACGGCCAGGGCGAGCCGCAGAACGAGCCGCTCGCGTTGCGGTCGCTGCTGCAGGAATGGGCGAGCGGCGGCGGCGGCGGCGACGCATGCACGAGCGGCATTCCGTTGCAGCGCGCGCGGCTGCGGGCATCGGCCGCGCCGTTTCGGTTGGTGCTGAGCGGAGCGGCGGTGCTGCCCGAGCCTTTTGATGCGGTCGATCCGACGGTCCATGGCGTGCGCATCGTCATCGACGATCTCGTGGATGCGACGATTCCCGGCGGCGCCGGCTGGACGCTCAAGAGCTCGGGGTGGATCTACGAGAATGCCGCCGGCGCCGTCGCCGGCATCACCAGCATTCGCATCAAGAACGGATCGGGGTCCGAGCCGGGGCGGCTGCAGCTCAAGGTGCGCGGCGCGGGCCCGGCGACGACGTTGCCTTCGGCGGATGCAGTGCAGGCCAGCGTCACGTTCGGCAGCGACTCCGAATGCGCTTCGGCACAATGGAACGGTCCGGGTGAGGCCAGACCCGCGTGCAGCGGCGATGCCGCGCGGCTGGTCTGCCGGTAGCTGCGGCGACCGGCAGGGCTGCGGCGGCAGTGAAGCCTCGCCGCCGCGCGTGCAGTCCCGCCGCCTCGAACCTGCTGCGCGAGCGCTTCGTTCACTCCATCGGCGAATCGGGCGCGGATTGCCGCAGCCGCAGCCGCAGTGCGTTCTCGTACCATCGCGGCCGCGCAATCCGGGCGACGATCCTGACGCCGCCGAACGGCGTCAGGAGATCCAGCGGCCGAGCGAGGTCCCCCACACCCACCGCATCGTCGCGCGAATCTGCTTCTCCTTGGCGGGCGTGTATGGATACCAGACCTGCTCGCTGGCCGGGGCGATGCGATCGATCAGGATCGGCTGGGCATGACAGAAGCTGCGCGGCCCGGCCACCCCGTTGACCTGGCCGACGCCGCTGGCCTTGAGCCCGCCGAACGGAGCCTCGGTCGCGCCGTAGGTCACGCCGTGATCATTGATGCAGACCGAGCCCGCGCAAAGACGCGCGGCGATGCACACCGCGCGCTCGCGGTCCTTGGACCATACGCTGGCGCTCAGGCCGTAGGCACCGGCGTTGGCGCGCGCGATGGCCTCCTCTTCGTCACGGACGACGACGATGGGCAGCACCGGTCCGAAGGTCTCTTCCTTCATCACCGCCATCTCGTCGCTGACGTCGACGAGCACGGTCGGCTCGTAGAACAGCCCAGGCAGCGTCTGGTTGCGCCGGCCTCCGGTCAGGATGCGCGCTCCCTTGCTGCGCGCATCCTCGACGTGCCGCTCCACCACCGACAGCTGCGGCTCCCAGAACAGCGGTCCCACGTCGAACTCGCCACCGCTTCCCTGCCGCAGGCTCTTCACCTTGGCCACGACCTTGTCGATGAAAGCCTGCGCCACGGCCTCGGCCACGTAGACGCGCTCCACCGACATGCACACCTGCCCGGCATTGAGGAAGCAGCCGAAGACGGCGCCATTGGCGGCGCGTTCAAGATCGGCGTCCGCGCACACGATCATCGCGTCCTTGCCGCCGAGCTCGAGCGTGCACGGAATCAGGTTGCGACCGCAGCTCTCGCCCACCTTGCGACCGGTTCCGACGCTGCCGGTAAAGGAGATCTTGTCGCAGCCCGCCTCCACCAGTGCGGCGCCGGTCTCGCCGTCGCCGTACAGGACCTGCAGCACTCCCTCGGGAAGCCCCGCCTCGCGGAAGAGGTCGAGCACCTGCCCGCTGGATTTCGGCGAGACCTCCGAAGGCTTGAGCAGCACGGCGTTGCCGGCGACCAGCGCCTGCGCCACCGGATTGATCGCCAGCACGAAAGGCCCGTTCCACGGCGTGATGATGCCGACGACGCCGAGCGGCCGGTACAGGATGCGAAGCTTCTTCTGCAGGCCGAGCAGATGCATGCGCTTCTTCTCGGGCGCCAGGATGCGCGGCGCGCGCTTGCCCCAGTACTGCAGCACGTCGCAACCCGGAAGCACCTCCATGAACAGCGCTTCCAGGCGCGGCTTGCCGCTCTCGCGCACGATGACGTCCGCGAACTGCTCGTGGCGGCCGGCCAGGATGCGTGCAGCCCGCTCGAGCACCGCGCCGCGCTCGGCCGGCGGCCTCGCACCCCACGCGGCTTGCGCGCGGCGCGCCGTTTCCAGCGCCGACTGCACGTCGGCGGCCGTGGCAACCTCGATGCTGTCGATCGCCTCGCCGGTGGCGGGATTGGAGAGGGACAGGACGCGGCGGCCCTGCGCACTGGTCGCGCCCGAACGAACGATGGCCATGGCGCTGCTTTGCCTCAGCCTTTCTTGCGAATGAACGACAGGCCGTCGCCGATGGTCAGGATGGCGACCTCGACGCGAGAGTCGCCGGCGACGAAGTCGTTGAACTCACGGATGGCGATGGTGTCTTCGGCGGTGTTGTCGGGATCGACCACCGACCCCATCCACAGCACGTTGTCGACCAGGATCACGCCGCCGGGCTTGAGGCGCTTCAGGATCTCCTCGTAGTAGGTCTTGTATCCGCCCTTGTCGGCATCGATGAACGCCAGGTCGAAGACCGCATCGGCCGGAAGCGCCGCCAGCGTCTCGGCAGCCGGGCCCAGGCGCAGGTCGATCTTGTCGGCCACCCCCGCCCGCTGCCAATGCCGTCGTCCGATCGACGTCCACTCCTCGTTGATGTCGCAGCAGATCAGTTTCCCGCCTTCGGGAAGGGCGCGGGCCACGCAGAGCGCGGAGTAGCCAGTGAAGGTTCCTACTTCGATGGCGTGGCGGACGCCGAGAGCGCGTGCGAGCTGCTCCATGAACGCGCCCTGCTCCGGCGCGATCTGCATGATCGAGACGAAGCCGAGGGCTTCGGTTTCTTCGATCAGCGACCGCTGCACCTCGTCCGGCGCCTTGCTGTGCTCGACGACGTAACGCTGGATCTGCGGCGTAAGGTGAAAGGCTTTGGGCATGTCCGACATGAGGAGGCCTCCCGAGTAGAACGTGTTCTTGCTTCGGCGGGCTGCGTCAGGTTAGCATCGGCCCATCCAGAGGTTGCCGTCGCGACGACCATCGCGGCGGCGTAACGGACAGGCTGGGACCCTGCGAGCCGCGTCGAGCGTTGCCGGCCATCTCGCGGCCCGACCCCTGCTAAACCCGTCTCTGAGGATCTGCAAGGAGCACGATGGGAGCCGACGCCAACAAGCAGTTCATTCGCGAGTACTTCGAGGCCGTCAGCGCGGGCAATACCGAAAAGGTGGTCGGCAGCTTCGCCGACGACGTCACATGGTGGGTGCCGCCCTCCTCCCCCATGGCCGGCACCTATCGCGGCAAGGACGAGGTGCTCGGCATGTTCGGAAAGGGCGTCTCGCTGTACGCGCCACAGCCGATGAAGATCGAAATCCTCGGAATGGTCGCCGACGACAGCAAGGTTGCCGCCGAGGTCCGCATCCAGGCCACCACCGCCAAGGGCGCTCCCTACGACAACTATTACCACTTCCTGTTCGAGATCGGCGGCGGGAAGATCAGGGGCGTCAAGGAATACGTCGATACGCTCTACGCGCAACGGACGCTGTTCGCATGAAGGCCAGCGCATGAAATCCTGGATTCATCTCGCCAAGGGGCGCTATCCTCGCCAGGCGCACGTGCAGGTGCCCGAGGGCCTGAAGGAAGAGGAGATCGGGCGCGGCGGCTTTCAGGGCCGTGCGGCCGAAGTCTACCGGCTGCACGAGCCGACGGCGTGGACACGCGTCGAAGGGGACTTCGCGCCGATGGACGTCGACGGCTCCATCATCGATGCCAGCGACCGCACCGATCCCTGCGGCGGGCTGACGCGCTGCTTCTACAACGACGACCTCACCATCTCCGTCTCGCGGCGGAGCGAACCGATGCCGTTCTGGCTGCGCAACGCCGACGGCGACGAGCTGTGGTTCGTCCACCGCGGCACCGGCGTCATGGAGACCGAGTTCGGACCGCTCGAGTTCCGGCCCGGCCACTACATCGTCCTGCCCAAGGGCGTCACGTACCGCCTGGTGCCCGAGACGCGCGACAACTACTTCCTGCACATCGAATGCACCGGCGAGATCGCGCTGGCCGAGCACACCCTGCTCGGTCGCCACAATCCCTACGATCCGACGGTCATCGAGGCACCCGAGCCCAAGGCCTACGATGGTGACGGCCGCAGGGAATACGAGGTGCGCGTCAAGCGCTGCGGCATGATCACGTCGTTCTTCTACGATCATCACCCGCTGGACGTCGTGGGCTGGAAGGGGGACCTGTTCCCGTTCCGCTTCCACAACCTCGACTTCCGGGCGGTCGTCAGCGACCGCAACCACGTGCCGCCCACCGCGTTCGCTTTGTTCCAGGGCCCCGGCTTCGTCGTCTGCAACTTCGTCCCGCGCCCCGCCGAGATGGAGCGCGGTGTCTCGCGCCTTCCCTACTACCACCGCAACATGGACTACGACGAGATCGGCTTCCTGCACGACGGAACGATGATGGGCGCCCCGATGCTCAAGGCCACGTTCATGGTGCATCCGCGCGGCGCGGTGCACGGCCCCGGCGAGCAGGCCCGCGCGATGGCCGAGCAGCATTGGGACGCGATCAGCTATTACGATCTGCAGGCGGTCAATATCGATGCGGTCCGCCCATTGACCATCGCGCCCGAGGCGCGTGCCGCGCTGCGCAGCGACGTGCAGCTGATCAGCGGGAAGCGCGACGGCTAGCGCCGCCGCGCCGCCGCTCCCCACGAGGCTTGCCGATGGCCATCCAGCTTCTCCGCTACACGCAGCTCGGGCCTAGCCTTTGGTCCTTCGATCGCCTGCCGTCGGGCACCAATGTCGAGAACATCCCGCTGATCGCACAGGACCGCGGCGAATCGCATGGCGTCCTCTACAGCCGCGGCGGCGAGCGCACCGTCGTCTGCATGATGCACCCGCGCGGCGACATGAGCCGGCACTACGCGATCCCGTATCTGCTCGAGGAAGGCTACGCCGCCTTCGGTCAGGCCGGCCGTGCCGTCAACAACGACATCGCCCTCGTCCACGAGACGCTGATCTGCGACGTCGCCGCCGGCATCCTCGAGCTCAAGAAGCGCGGCTTCGAGCACGTCGTGCTCCTGGGCAACAGCGGCGGCGGCGCGCTCTACACGTTCTACCAGTCGCAGGCGTCGACGCCGCCGCCGGCGCGACTGACCACGACCGCGGCGGGCGACCCCTACGATCTGAACGCGTTCACGCTCCCGGAGGCCGACGGCCTGATCCAGCTCGCGACCCATCTCGGCCAGGGCTGCCTGATGCTGACGTGCATCGATCCGTCGCTGACGCACGAGGAGGACGCGCTGTCCATCGACAGCGAGCTCGACATGTACAACCCCGACAACGGCTTTGCCGAGCCGAGCCAGTCGAGCACGTACAGCGCCGAGTTTCTGACACGCTACCGCGCGGCGCAGCGCCACCGCGTGGCGCGCATCGACGCGATCGCGCGCAACTGCATGGACGTCCAGCGGCACTTCCAGCGCGAGATGGCCGATGAGAACTTCGAGGGCCTCTCGCTCAAGCAGAAGGAGTTCGTGTGGCGCCGGGCCCTGGTGGGCCGCTACATGGAGATCCATCGCACCGAGGCCAACCCCGCCTACACCGACATGTCGATCCACGCCTCCGAGCGCGACTACGGCTCGTTCTTCTCGCCGCGTCCCGACCTCTTCAACTACATCGAAGCCGGTTTCGGGAAGTACCAGACGCCGCGCGCCTGGCTGTCGACGTGGTCGGGCCTGTCCTCGCGCGCCAACACGCTGCAGTGCATTCCCAAGGTGCAGGTGCCGACGCTGGTCATCAGCTACACCAGCGACAACGTCGTGTTCATTCCGGACCTGGAAGCCATTCACCGCGAGAGCGGAGCGTCCGACAAGCTCATCCACTACGTCGACGGCGACCACCTGGGCCTGCCGCCGAAGTGCAAGCCCGCAGCCAAGGGTCGCGACGAAGCGATGGCAATCGTCACCGGCTGGCTGCGCGAGCGCTTCGCTGCCGCCTGAGGCGGGCACGTCGATGGCCGTTCTGCGCTTCGGACATCTGGGAATCTGCGTCACCAGCCTGGCCGCATCGATTCCCTTCTACCGAGACCTGCTGGGCTTCCGCACGCTGACCAAGGTGGACGTCAAGGGCGCGGACGCCGACCGGCTGCTGCGCCTGAAGGACGTCGATCAGACCACCGTGTTTCTGGAGCGCGACGGCGTGCGTTTGGCGCTGTTCGAGTACCGGCATCCGGCGCCTGCGACGCGCCACCAGCCTCGCTCGATGGATGAGGTCGGCATGGCCGCGCTCATGCTGCGCGTCGACGATCTGGATGCGACGCTGGCGGCGATGCGGGCGGCCGGCGTCAACGTGCTCGAAGATACGCTGACGGATTACCCCGAGTTCCGCTCGCGCCTCGTGTTCGTGACCGATCCCGATGCGACGCTCATCGAGCTGGTCCAGATTCCCGGCGACCCCTACGCCCCCTTCGGCAAACCCTTCGAAGGATAGGAGCTTCCCGTGAAAGTCGATCTCTTTGCCATGCCCACCATTCCCGCCACGCACGAGGAACGCGGCCGGCTGCGTCCGATCGGCCGCAACACCGAGCGCTACCAGATGATGCTGGAGGAACTGCGCAATCTGGCGATGATGGGCGACGAGCTGGGCATCGACGCATTCTCGACCACCGAGCACCACTTCCATACCGAAGGCGGGGAGGTGTCGGTCAATCCGACGCTGCTGTACGCGGACTTCGCGGCGCGCACGAAGAACATCAAGTTCGCGCCGATGTCGATCGTGCTGCCGACTGCCGACCCGATCCGCGTCGCCGAGGACATCGCGATCCTGGATCAGCTGACCAAAGGCCGCGTGTGCGTGGCGTTCGCGCGCGGCTACCAGAAGAAGTGGATGAAGGTGCTCGGCCAGGGCGCCGAATCCGCCACCGGCCAGGGCGACAAGGGCGACACCGCCAACCGCGACGTCTACGACGAGAAGCTCGAGATCGTGCTGAAGGCGTGGAAGGAGGACTGCTTCGACTACGACGGCCAGCACTACAAGGTTCCGTATCCGCACGAAGGCATCGAGGGCTGGGCGGCGCCGCACTGGACGCGCGAGTTCGGTGCCGAGGGCGAAATCGACGACAACAACGTCATCCGCAAGATCGGCGTGGTGCCGGCTCCGTATCAGCGGCCGCATCCTCCGGTGTGGGCGCCGTTCACGCTTTCGGAGAAATCGCTCATCGACTGTGCCCGTCGCGGCATCATGCCGTGGGTGTTCGAGGCCTCGCCGGAAGGATTCCTGCGCTGGGCCAAGCTATACCAGAGCGAGGCCAACAAGGCCGGGCACGATCTCCGGCTCGGAGAGCGGCTCGGCGCCGTGCGCGCCATCACGATCGGGAAGACGTTCGACGAGGCCTTCGAGCTGGCGGCGCAGACCACCGGGTACGAGTATCACTACTACTTCAACCTGTTCGGCTTCGGCGAGGTCTTCCGCACACCCGAGGACGATGCGTCGGTGCGGCCGCTGGTGTTCAAGGACGCCGCAGCGGCCACCAAGCGCATGATCGAGCGCGGCTACCAGCTTTGCGGCACGGTGGACGACGTGAAGTCCCAGCTCGCCAGGCTGGTCAAGTGCCACGGTGACGGCGATCTGGAATGGATCTCTTGGAACTTCTTCTACCAGGGCACGGTTCCCTGGCAGGTCCAGGCCGAGCAGCTCGAGCTGTTCGCCACCAAGGTCCTGCCCGAGTTCCACTACTAGCGCGGCCGGCGCTTCTTCGGCTCCGCCGGTGAAGCCGCCTGTCCTCATCTCCATGCGAGCACGATGATGCATCGAGTCCGGGCCATCGCCGAGAGGGTTTCGAACTGGGGGCGCTGGGGCGCCGACGACGAGCGCGGAACGCTGAACCTGATCACGCCCGAGGTCGTCCGGCGCGGCTCCGCGTGCGTGCGTCGCGGCGAGGTGTTCAACCTCGGGTTGTCGCTCGGCGCCGAAGGGCCGCAGACCGGAACGGTGGTCGGGCGGTTCAACCCTCAGCACTACATGACCGCCATCGGCGTGCAGATCGGCGACGACCCGCGCGGCTTTCACTACTCCGACGACGTGCTGTCGCTGCCGCTGCAGACGGCCACGCAGTGGGACAGCCTGGCGCACGTGCACTACGACGGGAAGCTCTACAACGGCTTCGATGCCGCAACGGCACTGAGCGCCTCGGGCACGACGCGCAACGGCATCGACAAGCTGGCGGTACAGGGCATCGCCTCGCGCGGCGTGCTCGTCGACGTCGCACGCCATCGCGGGCTGGAGCGGGTGCCGCCCGGCAGCGTCATCACGAGCGCCGAAATCGACGACGCGCTCGCAGCCCAGGGCGTCTCGCTCCTGCCCGGCGACATCCTGGTCCTGCGCACCGGCCACCTCGGCGTCTTCAAGCAGGACGGCGATCGCGAGACATATCTGTGGCAGGGCCCGGGTATCGGCCTGGAGGCCGTGGAATGGATCCGCCGCCACGATCTGGCCGCGGTCTGCTCGGACACGACGGCCGTCGAAGTCATGCCGTGCGAGGATCCTGCCCTGCTCTACCCGGTCCACCTCCTGTGCATCCGCGACATGGGAATGCCCTTCGGCGAGATGTTCGACCTCGACGTGCTCGCCGCCGACTGCGCGGCCGACGGCTGCTGGGAGTTCCTGCTGTGCGCACCGCCGCTGAAGGTCACGGGCGGCATCGGCTCGCCGGTCAATCCGGTCGCGATCAAGTGAGTTCGCTCCGGCACTCGCCCGCATCCGGCTCGTCCAGCCACTGCGGCCCGCGATGAGCCTGGCGGAACGCGCGGGCTTGCCGGCCGCGGCGCCGCTGCGCGCCGGCGGCAAATCGATGTGGGGGCCCGAGGGCCTGACCGTGCACGATCCGGCAACCGGTGTGCGCGTGACGCTGGCGCCGGTGGCGTGCATCGACGGCGTCTGGCACCGCGTCGGTGTCGAGCGCGCTGCCCCCATCAGTGACGGCGCGGGTATGCGCGTCCCCGGCCAAGGCGATGTGACGCTGCACATCGAGGGCGCGCTCGTGGCGCTGCGCTTCGATGCGGCGGCGCCGTGCACCGTCGAGGCGCTGGGGCTGGAAGGCAGTGGGCATGTGCCCGGCGCCGCGGCCTGGCTCTCCAACGGCTTCCATTCCTGGTCACAGACGGGCGTCCTCGCGCTGGCAGGCGAGCCCGATGTCGCGGCTGTGCAACGCGCGCTGATGGCGCGCGGCGACGCCGAGGTCGTGCGCGAGGGCAGCGAGATGTCCTGGTGGATGACGTGGGCAGGAAGCGATGCGTGCTCCGTCTTTGCGGCCGCACTGACGGCCGACCGCTTCCGGTCCTGGATGAGCGTGTGGCAGGGCGCCGCGGACACGATCGGCATTCGCATCGTCAGCGGCGGCAGCGGCGAGCGGATCCACATGGCTGAGGGCCAGACGCTGTGGTCGGAATGTCTGTGCATCGATGCCGGCGCCGACCTGCATGCGATGCTCGAGCGCTATGGCCGCAGCCTTCCCTCGCGTCGCGCGGCGCACGCTCAGGAAGCGCGCGCGGGCTGGAACTCGTGGTACGGCCTGTGGGACGACGGCGTCGAGGAGCGGCTCGTGCTCGAGAACGCGCGGCTGGCGCGCGCAATGCTCGAGCCGGTGGTCGGCCCGCGAGCCGCGCGCCTCCACGTCGTCGTCGACGATGGATGGCAGCAGTGCTGGGGAGACTGGAGCGCCAACGGGAAGTTTCCCTCCGGCCTCTCCGGTCTCTTCGCGAGGCTGGAGTCGGACGGGTTCGTGCCCGGGCTCTGGATGGCGCCGCTGCTCGCGCACGAGAGCAGCCACGTCGCTCGCGAGCATCCGCAGTGGTTCGTGCAGGGCGCCGACTACCTGCACGCCAAGCGCGGCCGCATGCGAATCCTCGATGTCACCCACGAGGAGGCCGCCGCCCATCTGCACGACGTCATCGAGGACGTGCTGGCACAGGGCTGCCGCTATCTGAAGCTCGATTTTCTCTTCGCCGGCACCTTCGAAGGACGGCGCGCACGCGATGTCACCGGCATGGAAGCGTACGCTCGCGCCATGCGGATCCTGAGGCAGGCTGCCGGCGACACGTTCTTCCTGGCGGTGGGCGCGCCGATGCTCGGCACCTTTGCCTACGCCGACGGCTGGCGCATCGGCTTCGACATCGCGCTCGAGAAAATCGGCGACAACGAGCTCGGCCCGAGCTGGCCGTTCATCGCCAACCAGGCGCGCAGCATCGCGGCCCGCTGGCCAGCCGGCTACGCCACCCTGTGCGATGCCGATCCGGTGCTGCTGCGCGGGCTTGCGCGCAACGAAGTCGAAGCGGGCGCCGCCGTCGCCGCTCTCGCCGGCGGCGCGCTCTTCCTCTCCGACGACCTGACGCGTCTGCCGCCGCAGCGACGTTCGTGGGGCATGGAGCCGGCCTTGGCGGATATGGCTCTTTGCGGCATGGCCTCACGGCCGCAGTCGCCGTATCCACCGCGGCCGCCGGCATCGCTGGCCAACGCGATCGTCGATCATTTCCTCGGGCGCTGCGATCAGCACGTTCCGGTGCTGTGGAAGACGCCGCAGGGACGTCGCGTGGCGATCAATGCCGCCGATGCGGCCGTGAAGGTGCAAGGACGAACCGTCGCGCCGCACTCGCTGCTGTGGCTCGACGGCGGCGAAGCCGAGTGAAGTGCGATGCGAGCAGGCGCGCCGGCGATTCGCCGCCAGGCGCGCCGGGGATTTCCGCGAGGATGGTCAGCGATTGGCCGGAATCTCCGGCAGCGGAAGCACGAACTCCTTTTCCCCGGCCAGATAGCGGGCCAGCACGGCGCTGAACCAGCGGCGGAAGCGCGCTTCCGCATCGGCATCGTTCTCGAGGCCGGCGCTGTACCGCATGACCTCGCCCGATACGCCGGCCCCGAGCGCGGCCATGCCCACCAGCATCACGGTGAAGAGCATGTCTTCGAACGCGAAGTCCCGGTCCTCGGTCCAGCCGCCCTGGATCATGCGGACGTGAGCGGCCTCGGCCAGCCCGCGCATGTAGCGGGTGTCGTCGCGCAGTCCGGTGCCTTCCAGGATCAGCCAGGCGATGAGGCGGGCGTGGCCGCGCTCGGCCACGATGCCGAAAACGAGGTCGAGAATCGCCGGCAGGTCCACCTCGCGCGTCATCTGCTTGCGGACCTGGTCCAGGATGGTGTTGCGCAGCGAGATCAGCGCACGGCGGACAACGGCCTCCATCAGGCCGTCGCGGCTGCCGAAGTGATGAAGGATGGCTGGATGGGAAACGCCGACGTCGGCAGCGATCTCCTGCAGCTTGATGCCGGCCGGCCCCGACTCGCGCAGCCGCTTCTCGGCGGCATCCAGAATCACGCGCTTGGCATCTTCGGCCGTGCGCCGCGTGCGTTTGGCTTTCGTCGCTTCCATTGCTCCGCCCCGAAACCCGCGCGGCGCTGGCCGCGCGTTTCTCCCTAAGCCCTATTCATTCCGGCAATCGCGGGTCCGCCCTGGCCCCCGCGGCGCGGACCACCGTTCCCCCTTGCCGCCTCCGAGGTTATCGCATCTTTTGGATCACGTCTTCGGCGAAGCGCTTCAGAGCGTCCTGCTTCTCCACGAGCGAGCCCGGATCGGCTCCGTAAAGCACCCAGGGAGCGGTCGTGAGAGTGCCCACACCCATGTCCTCGAGCCGCCGGTAGCCGTCGACGTCGAAGACGTCGGTGCAGGCGACCACCGCCTCGAAAGGCCGCGACTCGGTCCCGTACTCGCGTCGCAGTGCCTGGATGCGGCCGAGCATCTGATGAATCTCGTCGGCGGTGTGCTGGACCGCGATCCAGCCATCGCCGATGCGTGCGGCCCGCTTCATGGCGGCGTCGCTGACCCCGCCGATATAGATCGGCACGGGCGAACGGGGAACCGGGCTCAGCTCGAGCCTGTCGAAGCCGTAACGCTCGCCATGGTGCTCGACCATTCCGCCCTTCCACAGCTTGCGCAGGATCTCGATCTGCTCGTTCATGCGCTTGCCGCGCGCGCGAAAGTCCTGGCCGAGAAGCTCGAATTCCTCCTCCATCCAACCGGTGCCCACGCCCACGGCAACCCGCTCTCCGGACATGTAGGCGACAGTGCCGACCTGCTTGGCCACCAGCACCGGGTTGCGGGCGGGCAGAATGTAGACGTTGGTCATGAAGCGCAGGCGTGTGGTCACCGCGGCCATGGCCGCGATGGCCGTCCACGGGTCGGGCCAGGGCGTCGAGCTCGCCCAGTACGGTTTGCCATCCTTGGCGTACGGATAGGCGCTGCGGATGTTCTCGGGAAAGACGATGTGGTCGGAGACGGCGAACCAGTCCCAGCCGGCTTCATCAGCCGTCCTGGCCATCTCGCAGAAGTGCAGAGGGTCGTTGAAGGCCAGGGCGGTAGCGAACTTCACCGGCAGTCTCCTTGGACGGGATACGGGAAATCGTGCGAAGGCTTCCCCAGGGTTTTAGCGGTCGAGGGGGCCGGCAGCCAGCGCCTCGCGCACCCGTAGCAGGACCAGATCGTCCAGAACGGGATCGGGGCCCAGAGGTCTCGTGATGACATGGCGCAGGCCCGGATGCCGCGCGGCCGCCTCGGCGGCCAGTCGCGGCACGTCCTGGGAGGAATGGCGGCCCGGCGCCAGGAAGAACAGGACCACGACGACCAGCTCGGCGCCGGCAGCGGCCGCAGCCTCGAACGCCTGCTCGATGCTGGGCGCGGCCAGCTCCATGTGTGCCGCGTAGACGCCGACGTAGCGGCCTCGGCCGTTCTCCGCCAGGCTGCGGGCACAGTCCTCGACGACGGAATTGGCCTGGGCGCAGCGGCTGCCGTGATCGACGAGGACCAGCGCCGCTTTCGTCCCCTGTTCGTGAGCTGGCGCCGTCATCGCCGTCGAGCCTGTCAAAAAGCCGCCGCGAAGGCCACGCGGCGCGTTGTTGGAGCAGGGCCACGGCCACGCTAGAAGCCGCGGCATGCTGTTCAATCTTCGTGGTCACGTCGCCGTGGTCACCGGCGGCAACGGAGGCATCGGCCTGGGCATGGCCCGCGGCCTGGCCAAGGCCGGCGCGAGCATTGCCGTCTGGGGCCGAAACCTCGAGAAGAACGCCCGCGCCGTGGCCGACCTCGATGCGCTGGGTGCACCGGCAGCCGCCTTCCCCGTCGACGTCGCCGACGAAGCGCAGGTCGTCCGCGCGATGAAGGAGACGCTCGAGCGCTTCGGTCGGGTCGACTCCTGCTTCGCCAATGCCGGCGTCGGCAGGGCCGTCGCCTTCACCGACATGACCGTCTCAGATTGGGACAGCGTTACCGGCATCAATCTGACCGGAGCCTTCCTGACGTTCCGTGAGGCGATCCGTCACATGCGGGCCCGCGGAGGCGGCGGCAAGCTCATCGCCGTGGCATCGATCGGATCGCTGCACGGCATGCCGCGGCAGGCGCATTATTCGGCGAGCAAGGCCGGGATCTGTGCGCTGGTCCGCTCGCTGGCGGTCGAGTGCGCGCGCGACGGCATCCAGGCCAACGCGATCCTGCCGGGATGGATCGAGACCGACATGACCGAGACGGCGCGGGCATGGGAGAAGCTCAGCGAGACGGTCGTGCATCGCACTCCGGCCCGGCGCTGGGGCAGGCCCGAGGACTTCGAGGGCATTGCCGTCTATCTCGCTTCCCACGCTTCGGATTTTCATACCGGCGATACTCTGCGCGTCGACGGCGGCTACGCAATCTTCTGACGACGAGGCTGCAGCGGCCGCTTAGAAAGGCCAAAGGAAGCCGCGACGGGGATGGCGCGTCTTCGGCTCGCTCTGCAATGACGCGGATCGATCGCGATATATGGTTGGGTGAGCGCGGCGGAACGTGTAAAAGAGCCGGAATTTCGCGCTGCTCGAGGTGGGACGCCGGAGCGGTGCGACGGGGGTTAGCAACATGTTCTTTTCTTTTCGCGGCGGCCGCCTGGGCCTCGGTGATGGTGTTCGCACGCGACCGGCCCTGCGCCTCGCAACGATCTCGATGGCCGCCGCGGTCGCGGCCTTCCTTTTCGCAGCACCGTCGCAGTCGCATGCGCAGCCCAGCCTCAGCATGGAGATGCTGACGTGGCACGTCATCGGCCTGGACAGCAACAACCCGGTGTTGCAGGGCCCCGACGAATTCCTGTCCGGCGCCCGCGTCTGCAACACGGGGCCCGATGCCGCCAACGACATCGTCGTCGACTATGTCTTCGACACCGCCAACCCCTACGTCGACATCTCGCCGAAAGGCACGGATCAGCTCACCCAGCCGTTCCTGCTTCCCGGTGCCTGTCAGGACTTCTACTTCCTGCTGCGCGTCAAGCGCACCCCGCTGGCGTACGACACCACGCGCCAGTTCCACATCGAGGTGTCGGCGAGCAATCACGCCACCATCAGCACGCCCACGCCGCGCGAGCTCTACGTCGAGCATCTCATCTCGCAGAACCGCAACGACGTTCTGAGCGTGATCGGCCCGACCGAAGTGTACGTCGGACAGATCGTCAACTACACGGTGCTGTCGGACACGGCCACGCAGGGCTACGAGCAGATCTCCTCGTTCCTGAACTTCTCGAACCTGCTCTTCCAGGTGATGGAAGTGGACGTCACCTACACGGCTCCGCCGGGCGCGACCAATGACCGGGTGTACGCCGACGCGTGCGGCTGGGACGATGCCATCGGTCCCACGCCTCCGACGGGCACCTACCGTTCCTGCAAGGGCCCGATCCAGTACGGGTCGGGCAAGGCGGGCGGCGACCTCCAGACGATCTACAGCATCAAGTTCCTCTCGGCCGGATCGACCAGCGTCATCGAAACGATCTACGACTTCTCCGGCTCCAGCTACCACTACAACGCCGACGTCGGCGTCGACACCGTCAACATCACGACGGATCCGCCGCTCGAGCACATCCAGTTCAACAAGCACTGCGACTTCGACGCGGTGACCCCGGGCGGGACGCTCACCTGCATCATCGAGTACGGCAACAACAGCACCTCGCAGACGTACACCGGCGTCGAGATCAACGAGACCTACGATCCGCGCACCACCTTCGTCAGCGCGGTGCCCGCGCCCGACGCCGGCGACAATCACTGGACCATCGGCACGCTGGCGCCGGGCGATTACGGCGTCATCACGATCCAGCTCACGGTCGACGCCGACCTCAACGACTGCGACATGCTGCTCAACCGCGCCACCATCAACGACGACGTGTCGGCCGCCAACGATCAGCCCGGCGATCCCCCCGGCATGTTCAACTACGCCGAGGTGCTGACCAACGTCGCGGTGGACCAGCCCGGCAGCGCGCTGCTGCGCGTGACCAAGACGGGCGTGCCGGACCCCGAGGTCGGTGCCGGCGCCAACGTCGTCTACACCATCAATTACGAGAACGCGGGTCAGGCCACGTCCTACAACACCGTCCTGACCGACACGCTCGGCGACGGCCTTTCCTTCGTGTCGGCCGTCCCTGCCCCTGCCACCTCGGCGGCTCCCGTGTACACGTGGAACCTCGGAAACCTCGCCCCCGGCGCATCGGGGAGCATCACCGTCACCGCCACCGTCGACAGCTCGCTGCTGACGGCGACCATCCTGCAGAACCAGGTCAACGTCGACGGCAACACCGGCGGGGGCACCAACGACACGTGCGGCCTGCATGCGGCCACCGAGGAGATCCAGTTCGTCCGCGGCGGCGCGCAGGCGCTGGCCGATCTCTCCATCACCAAGAGCGACCTGGTCGCGGACGATCCCAACGTGCAGGGAGGCTCGCTCACCTACACGATGACGGTGACCAACGCCGGGCCCGATGTGGCCACCAATGTCACCGTCACCGATGTGCTCGATACCGATACGACGTTCGCGTCGGCGACCGTGCCGTGCACGCAGGCGCCGGTCGGAACCCTGACGTGCGACCTCGGCACTCTGGCCGTGGGCGCCAGCACCACCTTCTCGATCGCCACGCAGATTTCCGGCACGGCGCCAACCGCCGGAACGCTGCAGGTCAGCCCGTGCAACGGCACCGAGGATCTCTGCAACGTCGCCACCGTCGACGCGGACCAGACCGACCCGACGCCGGGCAACAACACCTCCGACGAGCCGACCGATGTTTCGGCAATCACGAGGGTCTGCGATTTGAGCATCGCCAAGGCCGATCTGGCCGATCCCACCACGGCCGGCGGCACGCTCACCTACGCGATCACGGTGACGAACAACGGCCCCGACAACGCCGCCGACATCATCATCCGCGACCAGCTCGATCCGAACACGACGTATGTGAGCGACACGTTCCCGAGCGGATGCTCCGCCGCCGGTGGCTTCGTCACCTGCCACTACTCCTCCCTGCCGGCCGGCCAGTCCCGTACGCGCAACATCACCGTCAGCGTCAGCCCCACGGCACCGACGGCCAACACGACCGTGTCCACCGGCCCGTGCACGGGCGCCGAGGACCTGTGCAACCGGATCGTCGCCACCTACGGCTCCGACTGCAAGGACACCGAGCAGACCGACAACACGGACTCGGAGCCGACGAACATTCCGCGGCCCAACGCGAACCTGTCGATCACGAAGACGGACGCTCCGTTCGATCCGGTCGATCAGGGTGGCCTGGTCACCTACACGATCACGGTCGGCAACGCGGGCCCCAACGCCTCGCCGGACGTGTTCGTCACCGACACGCTGGATGCCAACACCACCTACATCAGCGACACGGCGCCCAACGGCTGCACCGAAGCTCCGGCCGGCACGCTGACGTGCCAGCTCGGCGCGCTTGGCGTCAGCGCCTCGACGAGCTTCACGGTCACGGTCCTCGTCAGCGGCACCGCGCCGACCGCGGGCACGACGCAGACCGGTCTGTGCTCGGCGGCCGGCGTCGACATCTGCAACACGGCCGTCGTCTCGGCCCTCTCCACCGCGGACCCGACGCCCGGGAACGACACGGCTACGCAGCCGACCAACGTGCTGGCGGTGACGGCCGACCTTTCCATCATCAAGAGCGACGCCAGCGATCCCATCCGCGAAGGCGACGTGCTGACCTACACCTTCCAGGTCACGAACAACGGCCCGAACACGGCCAACAACGTCGAAGTCGTGGACGTCCTGGATCCGAACGAATTCTATCTCGAGGACACCGCCTCGGGAGGCTGCATCGAGGATCCGTTCGGAACCGTCACCTGCAGCCTGGGCAGCCTGGCCAACGGGCAGACGGCCAATTTCACGATGGCCGTGTTCGCGCCCACCGGCGTGCCGACGGCCGGCGCGCTGCAGCTCGACCCGTGCGACGGCAGCGAGGATCTCTGCAACAACGTCACGGTCTCGGCTTCCACGACGGACACGAACCTGGCCAACAACAGCGACGACGAGCCCACCGACGTCGAGCCCGCCGAGGCCGACGTCATGATCACCAAGACCGACGTCACCGACCCCGTCGCGATCGGTGGCGATGCATTCTATACAATCGTCATCAGCAACCCGGGGCCCGACGACGCGCAGGACGTGGTGGTCACCGACACGCTGGACCCCAACACCATCTACCTCAGCGACGACTTCGGGTGCGTCGAATCGCCGCCGGGAACGCTGACCTGCGATCTCGGCGCCATGCTGGCCGGCCAGTCGCACACCATCGAGGTGCGCGTCAACGTCGATCCGGCCGCCCCCACCGCCGGCACGCTGCAGGCCAGCCCGTGCAACGGCAGCGAGGACATCTGCAACAACGTCACCGTGGCCACGAGCACCGTCGATCCTGACCCGAGCAACAACAGCGACGACGAGCCCACCAACGTCATCGTGGCGGAGGCCGACCTTCAGATCGACAAGAGCGACGTCGGCAGCGATCCGGTTCTGGAAGAGGGACAGGTGACGTACACCATCACCGTCACCAACGCCGGTCCTGACCAGGCAGACGCCGTCGAAGTCACCGACGTGCTCGACGCCGACACCTCCTACGTCAGTGATACCGCCTCCGGCGGATGCGTCGAGGCGCCGGCGGGCACCCTGACCTGCGACCTCGGCAATCTCGCCGTCGGCTCGACCAGCTTCACCGTCACGGTCGACGTGGATCCGGGCGCGCCCACGGCCGGCACGACTCAGAACGGCAGCTGCCCGGCCGCCGGCGTCGACCTCTGCAACGAGGTCGAGGTCGATTCGGCCACACCTGACCCGGCCCCGCTCAACAACACGGCGGACGAGCCGACCAACGTGGTCCCGCCGAGCGCCGACGTGTCGGTGAACAAGACCGACTCGGGCAGCAGCGTCTCCCCGGGCAGCAACCTCACCTACACGATCAACGTCGCCAACGCCGGCCCGCAGCAGGCCAGCAACGTCACGGTGGTCGACACGTTGGATCCAAGCACCACGTTCGTCAGCAGCACCGGCTCGTGCATCGAGGCGCCGGCGGGCGTGCTCACCTGCGACCTCGGTGACATGGCCGCGTCGGCATCCGCGAGCTTCACCGTCACGGTGGCGGTGGATTCCAATGCGTCCGAGTCGGGCACGCTCGAGAACGGCTCGTGCAACGGCACCGAGGATCTCTGCAACGAGGTCGAGGTCAGCGCCGACGAGGACGATCCCGACCCGAGCGACAACGACGACGATGAGCCTTCCGACGTCGCCACGCCCACGGGTACGCTGTCGCTGACCAAGACGGATGATCCGGACTCGGTGCAGCCGGGCGGAACGCTCACGTACACGATCACGATCTCGAACCCGAGCAACGTGCCTCTGGACAACGTCGAGGTGCGGGAAACGTACGATCCGCGCACCACGTTCGTGTCGGCCGTTCCGGCGCCCGACATCGGCGATAACCGCTGGCTGTTCGGCACGCTGCTGCCGGGGGACGTCGAAACCATAACCATCACGACCACGGTCGATGCGGGCCTGGCCGACTGCACCGTGCTGACCAACACGGCGGTGATGAGCGCCGACGGCGAAGACGATACGCAGGTCGAGGAAGAGACGACCGTATCGGTGCCAGCGGCCAATCGCGCCCGGCTCGCGGTCGACAAGAGCGCGGATCCGGCCTCGATTCCGGCCGGCGGAATCATCACCTACACGGTCACGGTGCGGAACACCGGCGCGTCCACGGCCTACGACGTGGTGCTGAGCGATGTCCTGCCCGACGGCGTCACCTACCAGAACGCGCTGCCGGCGCCGGATCAGCAGTCGGGCCAGTCGGTGCAGTGGGACGTTGGAGACCTGCCGCCGGGCGGCGCCGAGACCTATCAGATCTTCGCCGAGGTCGACGGCAATGCCGACGACGGCACGGTGTTTGAGAACACGGCGCATGCCGAAGGCGAGACCGGGCCGGGCACCAACGACAGCTGCGGCCTGGCCGCCGAAGGTACGGCGTCCAATTCGACCAGCGGCCCCGGCACCGACTGCAACATCGTCATGCGCAAGCGCCACGTCGGCATCACGCAAGCGGGCAACGAGATCGTCTACCGCTGCCTGTGGTGCGACCCGTGCGTGGACGCGCATGGCGTCACCATCATCGATCAGGTGCCCGAAGGCCTGGAGATCGTATCGGTCAGCTCGCGCGATCCGTTCACGATCGACCACACGACGAATCAGGTCCGCTTCGAGATCCCGCGCCTGTCGGCGGGACGCGCAGGCCAGGCCTACATCACCGTGCGCATTCCCGAGGGCACCAACCCCGGCGTCGTCCTGGAGAACGTCATCGAGTTCAAGGACGCGGCGCTGCGCGAGAAGACGGGCACGGACGTGGCGGTCGTCGAGGGCCGGAACACGACCACGAGCACCAGCCGGACGCCTTCGCTGAGCGTCACCGGCAGCAAGCGTGCGACCGAGGGCGGCGCCGTCAACGTGACGTTGCGCTACCGCAACGTGGGCGAGACCAGCACGGTGACCGCACTGGTGAACGAGTCGGTCTCGGTCACGCGAGCCATTCCGCCGCCGAGCGTGCAGTCGGGCTCGCTCCTGGTGTGGAATAACGTCGGCACCGCGGGCGTGATCAAGATCCGCGGCCAGGCGCGCATTCCGGATGCGGACGCGCGCGGCGCCGTCGCCTCGATGGACGTCTCGCTGCGCGACAGCACGAGCGGGCAGGTGATGCTGAGCGGCCTCGACACGGCCGTCGTCGAGTCGCTGACACCGACGGAAACGCCGACCTCGCCGCGCGCGCTGACGGCGAGCATGACGGGCGCGCGCTACGTGGCGCCCGGCCTGAGCACGCAGCTCATGTTCCGCTACCGCAACCTGGCCACGGCCAGCGAAGCGGTGATCACGCTGCCGACCGGTCTGACGTTCGAATCGTCGATCCCGGCGCCGAGCAAGATCGTGGGCAACCAGCTCACCTGGAGCGCGGTGCAGCCGGGCAGCGGCACGATCAAGATCCGCGCCGTCACCGACGCCAATCTGGCGCCGGGCACGACCCTGGCGGTAGGCACGACGCTGCTGACCGATACCGCCGGCACCGTCGCCGACGAGCACCAGATGGTCGTGCGCTGACCGTTGGTCGACCGGCCGGTTCGGGCGCCTGCAAGCGCGGCCCGAGCCGGCCGCTCCTCGGTCGCTCAGCAGCCGCCTTGGCAGCGGCTTGTCTGCCTCCGTAGAACCTGTTCTACTCGATCGACCCGCCGGCCGGCCCCGCGCCGTCGGGCGCGGTCGACCGGCACGGCCCACTGCGCCGCGCCAGCGGCGGCCATCGACCGCAGGAGCGAGCAATGATCGACCTCGGCTATCTGAGCTTCGACGGCGACAATCACTATTACGAGCCGCGCGACGCCTTCACCCGCTTCATCGAGCCCAGGCACCGCGACAAGGCGGTGCGCGTGGTCCGCGACGGCTCCGGTCGCGAGCGCATCCTGGTCGGCACCAAGCCGTTCACGTTCCTGGCCGACATGGAGCTGAACTTCGACGTCACGCTCAAGCCCGGCTCGCTGCGAGACTACCTGCGCTACCTGACCGGAGAGAACGCGGGAGGCGACGACGGCGTCAAGGAGCCCGTGCAGCCCGCGTACGTCAATCGCGACGCGCGCCTGGCGCTGATGGACAGGCAACGCCTCGAGTCCAGCCTTCTGTTTCCCACGCTCGGCGTGTGCGTCGAGCACTTCATGAAGGACGACATCGAGCAGAGCTACGCCAACCTGCGCGCGTTCAACCGTTGGCTGGACGAGGACTGGGGCTTCGACTACCGCGGCCGCATATTCGCGGCGCCGATCATGTCCCTGCTCGATGTCGACGAAGCGGTCAGGGACCTCGAGTGGGCGCTTTCGCGCGGTGCGCGCATCATCGGCATGCGTCCGGGGCCGCAAGGCGGCAGGTCGCCGGCCGACCCGCTCTTCGATCCGTTCTGGGCGCGGGTCAACGAAGCCAGGCTTGCCGTCGCGTTCCACGTCAGCGAGTCCGGCTACAACGAGATGATGTCGGTGCACTGGGGCGAGCAGCCCAATCCGAGCTCGCACAGCCAGTCGGCGTTCCAGTGGTGCAACTTCTACGGCGACCGTCCCATCATGGACACGGTCTCGGCCCTGATCTTCCACAACCTGTTCGGCCGCTATCCCAACATCCGCGTCCTCAGCGTCGAGAACGGCTCGCTGTGGGTGCCCTACATCCTCAAGGCGATGGACAAGATGAAGGGCATGGGACGCAACGGCCCCTGGATCGGCGGTCGCTGGCATGGCCGGCCGAGCGAGGTGTTCCGCCAGCACATCTACGTCTCGCCCTACCACGAGGAGGACATCGTCGCTCTGGGCAACCTGATCGGCATGGACCGCGTCGTCTTCGGATCGGACTACCCGCATCCCGAAGGACTCAGCGACCCGGTCGATTTTGCGCGCGGCCTGGAGAAGCTCGGCGCGGCCGAGCAGAAGATGATCATGCGCGACAACCAGCGGCGGCTGGTCGGGCTCGATTCCTGATCGGAAGGCCCGCGCGGCGCACGCATCCGTTCGCAGCTGGCAGCAGAAAGGAGACCTCATGGCCGGAGAGTTTGCGGGAAGGGTCGCGCTGGTCACGGGCGGTGCAGGCGCCGGCATCGGCAGCCACACGGTTCGCCGCCTTGCAGCCGAGGGCGCGGCCGTGGCGGTCGTCGACATCCACGAGCGTCGCTGCCATGCCGTGGCCGAGGAGATCGCCTCCGAGCTCGGCGCCTCCGTGCGACCCTACCCCGGCGACATCGCCGACCGCGAGCGCATGCAGGAAGTGGTCGCGCAGGTGCACGAGCAGCTCGGCCCCATCGACGTTCTGGTCAACAATGCCGCCGAGAACGTCCTCGCTCCGATACGCGAGTTTTCCATGCAGGACTGGGACCGCGTGCTCGACGTCGATCTGACCGCGGCCTTTCACCTGATCCGCCTTCTGCTGCCGGGCATGATCGAGCGCCGCCGCGGCAGCATCGTCAACGTCGCTTCGATCGCCGGCTGGCTGGGCGATGCCAACGAAGGGCGCGAGGCGCCGTACGCTTCTGCCAAATCGGCGATGTTCTCGCTCACCCGCAGCGTCGCCTTCGAAGGCGGCCCCTACGGCGTGCGATGCAACGCGGTGGCGCCGGGGCTGATCTGGTCGAAGTTCGTCGCGCGCTATGCCGACCAGTTCCAGAAGGAGATCGATCGCACGCCGCTGCGGCGCTTCGGGCAGCCGCAGGAGGTTGCCGAGCTCATCGCCTTCCTGGCCTCCGACCGCTCGGCCTTCATCACCGGCGAGGCGGTCAACATCAGCGGCGGCTGGTACATGCGGCCTTGAGCGGCGCGGATTCTTCGTCAACCACCGTGCAGGCCGCATCGCGGCGCGCCCGCGCCTTCGCCGCGATCGCCGCCATCGCCGCGGCACGCATCGCGGCCGCGGCTGCCGCCGCAGGAGCGGCGTGATGAACGTGCTTTCCGATCTCGTGCGCGAGCGCTGCCTGATCCTGCCGCAGGCGCGGCCCCGCATCCCCGGCGATGCTCCGCAGAGCGTCGCCGCGGTTCTGGAGCGCGGCCTGCGAAACTGTCCGCAGCGCGAGGCGCTGGTCGGCCGCCATTCGCGCTACACCTACGCCACGCTCGACCGCGCCGCCGATCAGGCGGCTGCGGCGCTATGGGAGCTGGGCGTGCGGCCGGGCGACCGCGTCGCGGCCTGCACCGGAAACCATCCCGACATCGTCATCGCCTTTCTCGGCTGCATGCGCCTCGGGGCGATCTGGGTCGGCATCAACCGGCCGCTGGCTGCACCCGAGAAGGCCTACATGCTGGCCGATTCGGAAGCGTGCCTGTTCCTCGGCGAACGCGCGATGTGCGAGCAGGTACGCGCGCGGCGCCACGATGTGCCGTCGTTGCGGCACGTCTGCGAGCTGGAAGCCGGCGACGGCGGGTGCGAATGGCACCGCCTGCTGGCCCACGCCACGTCGCCGGCACCGAAAGTCGACATCGATCCCTTCGCTCCGGCCGCGATCGCGTACACGAGCGGCACGACGGGTTTTCCGAAAGGCGCGGTTCACAGCCAGCACAACCTGCTGATCCCCGGTGCCGTTGCTGCCGCCACGGCCGCCTATCCGCAGGGGCAGATCCAGGGCGTGCTGCTGCCGCTGACGATCCTGAACCTGATGGTGCTGGTGCCGCTGCTGGCCTTCCAGATCCAAGGCTGCTGCGTGTGCATGGACCGGATCGACGCGGTCGGCGTTGCCGAGTGGGTGCGCAGCGAGCGGATCGGCCACTTCGCCGCCGTACCCGCGATCTACCACGACCTGCTGACCAATCCGCAGGTCGACCGCAACGACCTGGCCACGCTCGTGCGCCCCGAGGTCGGAGGCGCCGAGTGCCCGCCCGCGTTCCTTCAGCTCTACCGCGAGCGCTTCGGAGCCGACGTTTCCATCGGCTACGGCATGACCGAGGCTCCCACCGCCGTCACCCGCTCCCTCGGCGATCGTCCGCCAACGCCCGGCCTGATCGGGCGACCGCTGCCGCAAGTGGAGATCCGCCTGCTCGACGGTGACGGCCGCGACGTCGCACCTGGCGAGGTCGGCGAGATCTGCGTGGCTCCGGCCCGAGACGGCCTCTTCGCCGGCGTCTACACGCCAATGCTCGGGTACTGGGGCAAGCCGCAGGAGACCGCCAAGGCCCTTCGCGACGGCATCCTCCACACCGGCGACCTCGGCGCCGTCGGCGAAGACGGCGATCTTTACATTCGCGGCAGACGCAACGAGCTGATCCTGCGCGGCGGCGCCAACGTCTATCCGGCCGAGATCGAGCGGGTGGTGCATCAGGACCCGCGCGTAGCGGCGTGCGCGGTCCTCGGGATCCCCGACGAGCGGCTCGGCGAGCGCGTCGTTGCCGCCGTACAGCTGGCCGAAGGCGCATCGGTGACGGAGGAGGAGCTGCGCGAGCGATGCGCCGCCGAGCTGGCGCGATACAAGATTCCCGAGCGTTTCTACTTCGTGGCATCGCTGCCGCGAAACTCCATGGGCAAGATCGTCAAGCGCGACCTGCGCACCCAGCTCGGGCTGGTCTGAGGGACGGCGCCGCGTGGAAGCGACCTTCAGCGTCGTTTCGCTGCTCGGCGCGGCCGGCGGCGCCGGCGAGCCTTCCTCGCCGCTGGCGCGCGCCCGCGACATCGTCGCCTCCGTTCTCGAGCCGGGGGACGAAATCGCCAAGACCCTGACCGACTCCACGATCTTCGTGTCCCGCTCGCCGGCCGCCGCCGTCGAGCTCGTCCGCCGTGCGCTTCCGCGCCTGCTCGCGCAGCCGGACCTGGCCTTCCGCGTTGCGCTTCATCATGGCGAGGCCGTGCGGCGCGGCGGCCAGTGGTTCGGCAGCAGCATCAACATCGCCGCGCGCATCGGCGCCGAAGCGCGCCGCGGGCAGGTGGTGGCCACGGATCAGGTTGCGCGCCATGCGCGCGAAGCCGGCTGCTTCGTCCAGGAGCTGGGACTGGTCGAGCTGCCCAACGTCGTGACGCCGGTGCAGGTCTTCCTGCTCGAACTGGAGGCCGCCGTCGAGACGCTGCCCTGCGATCCCGTCTGCGGCGCCATCGTCGATCCGCGCGCTGCCGTCGGGCACGTGCGCCACGAAGGCGCCGATCACTTCTTCTGCTCTCTGGATTGCGTGGCTGCTTTCGCCGCCGATCCCCAACGCTACCGCGCGAGCTGAGCACGAGCAGAAACGGCCAGTCCCTTGGGGGACTGGCCGTTTCGTCATGGCGAATGAGGATCGCGCTGCCGCTTACGGCACCGTCGGCGCCGACGGCGTGCACTCGGAGGGAACGAACGTCAGCTTGACCGCCGTGATCGTCGCGCTCAGGAACTGCGCGTCGTTGACGTCGCGTCGCACCGGGATGGGCGACGTGTTCGTCATCGTCACGAACTCGTCCTGAGCAGGCGGCAGATTCGTGAAGGTTCCGACCAGCGTCATGGGCACGTCGTGGTGCAGGAACTCGTGAATCTGCTGCGTCTCGCTGAGCGCCGCCTTGATCTCGGCGTGGATGAACGCCGTGACCGTGGCGGTGCCGGTACCCTGCAATCCGTACGGCTTGACGTCGAACGTGCCCTGCGGGTTGCCGGGGTTGTTCTCCCGGATCGTACCGATCGACGGATGCGGCTCGATGTGCGGGTAGATGCCGCCCGAGCCGCTGCCCGAAAGCGGGATGCCCTCTTCCGGATACAGCTTGACCTTGCTGTAGTTCTCGCCGGTCTCGTCCTCGACGCTGAAGTCGATGTTGGTGATCTCGACGTCCACGATCTCGTTGCGGCCCGAGCCAGGCGCGTCGCGCAGCGTGGTCAGATCGACCTTGACCGTCACCGAGCCGACGCCCTTGATCTGCTGGTCGCCGCCCAGCGTCGGCACGTTGAGCGTCACGTCGACGCAGGCACCCGGGAACGTCCAGATGAGCACGCCCGGCTGCGTCGTGGTGGTGGTCGTCGTGGTGGTCGTGGAGGTCGTCGTCGTGCTGGACGTGGTGGTCGTCGTCGTGTCCAGCGTCGTCGTGGTCGTGTCGAGCGTGGTCGTGCTCGTATCCAGCGTCGTCGTGCTGGTATCGAGGGTGGTGCTGGTGGTGGTAGGCGGCGCGCTGCCCGGCGGGCAGCTGTAGTTGGCTTCGCCGTCGTCGTGGACGTCGCAATCCGCGGACAGGCCATCGATGCCGTTCAGCCCGATGCAGGTACGGCACTGGACGGTGCGGTTCAGGCACTCGCCGAAGGCGAGGACGCCGACGGAGTCGTTGCAGACGCCGCCGAAGATCTCGTCGAGCTGCATGACGTCGCACGCGCCGAGGGTATCGAGCATGAACGTGGTCATCGCCTTCTCGACCAACTCGTTGGAGTCGCTGGTGATCTGACCGAGACACGCCTCCAGGTCTTCCTCGGAATCAATCGAGCCGAGGCTCAATCCCGTCTTCTTGCAGGCCAGAAATGCCTTGCTGACGGTGGAAGCGACGCGGCCATAGTCGCGCGCGACGGTGTCGCGGCAGAGGCGGCTGGCGGCGTCCGTGGCCATGGGCGCGCTGCCGGTCAGGAAGTCACTCCCGAAGATGTCCTCGGCCAGGTTGCGCTCCTGCAGCAATGCCGCAGCGTTGGCGAGCAGGCCGGAGGTGAAGCCGAAGTCGGGCGGATCCGCGGTGCAGTACGAGGCGTTGGCGATGGAAGCCAGCTTCTCGGCGGCGCTACCGATGCGGCCGCGCTCGTCGCGGGTGACGCAGTCGAGCACGTTCTGGCCGCTCAGCGCGAAACGCAGACACTCCTCGGCCGTCTTGCGCGCCGCCGACTGCACCTTGGCCGCCGCCTTGTTGACGCCGGTGATGCACTTGGTCTGGTTCTTGGTCTGCAGCTGGGCCGCCGCCGGCGTCGCCATCGCGAGCGCCAGCCCGGCGGCCAGACTGCCGATCGTTACCTTGTACGAACGATGCATTGGTCCTCTCCCCCCGTTCCTTCCGTCACTGAACCCGCATGTAGACGCCCATGAATCCGGTCGTACCGACACGCTCGATCTCCACCGGAGTCGGCGTGACTCCGAGGAACGACGGCAGCGGGAAGGACCCCAGCGCGCTGCCGAGCGACGGGATCGCCGGCAGCAACAGGGAGAGCAGCTGGTCGCGAATCTGCGTCTCGCTCGCGCCCAGCGGATTGGCCAACAGATGCAGCGTCACGTCATCCTCGGTCGGCGTGCCGATCGAGGGGACGAGCGTGTTGCCTGGACCGATGTTCATGTCGAAGGTCGTCTCCATGTCGGCAGCGATCTCGCCGTAGACGACATTGCCCGGTCCGAGCACCAGCACCTGGATGTGCGAGATCTTCAGGACCGCCAACTCGCCTGCCGGGCCGGTCTGACCGGTCAGGATCGGCGCGATGGTCGGCACCAGCTTGATGCGCAGAGGCGTGTCCTCGGGCAGCTGGCCGAACTCCGGAATGATCAGCGACACCAGGCCCGCCGTGATGGGCTGAACGCCGGTGCCGGCGACGATCTCGATCTCGCTGATCTCCGTCTGCAGCAGACCCGACTGGATCTGCGACGCCAGCACCTGGTTGAAGGCCGAGTCGTTGATGACGAGGGCCAGACCGTAGGACTGACCGCCCGGCGAAGTCGCCGACGCCAGCTGCGACTGCGGGAAGGTCGAGTTGACCTTCAGCGTGCGCGAGAACACCGGAGCGCCCGGCGCCGTGGTCTTCGGCGTCATGACGGCGTTGGAGCCGAGCGTGATGCCGTTGACGTCCTCGGGCAGCGAGAACAGCGGCGTCGACAGGTTGACCCCGAACGCGTCGCCGATGGGGCCCGCCAGCGTGATGGCCGCCAGCGCGTCTTCGATCGCCTGCGCGATCGGCGCGTCCTGGGCGCCGCCGCCATCGGGGTCCTTCAGGAAGTCCTTGATGCCGTCGGTAACCATGTCCTTCGCGTCGCCAACGGCCAGGTCGATGATGAACGTCTGGAAGCCGGTGCCGCCGCAGTCGAGGTTACGACGATAGTTCGTCCACACCACGTTGTTGTCGCTGGCGAGGTTGACGTTGATGTCGCCGGTGACGTTCGGCGCATTCGGCTCGAGCGTGTAATCGGCGATGACGTTCACGCGGTCGGCCGAGATGTTGAGGTAGTCGCAGTGCGACGTGATGCCGGTGATCGTCGTCCACAGGTCGATGTCCACCGAAATGCCGTTGATCCGCACGTCGCCGGAGACGTAGTTCGTCTGCGAGTTGACGTCCACCCCGAACCCGGTCGAGCTGGCACGCTTGATCCGCGCCGTGGCCCTGGCGATGCAGCCGAGGAAAGAGTCCTGCACGCACACGTTCTCCATGATCGACGTGCCGGGCGGGATCAGGGTATTGAGGTCCAGATTGACGCCGCTTTCGAGCACCGGCTCGAGCGCGTTGAAGCCGGTGTCCGTGATTCGCAAGCCCACGCTCTGCGGCACCGACCCGCCCATCGTGTAGGAATCGCCCCAGATCACGACGTTGCGGTCACGCGCGACGAAGCCGGTCGCGTTCTGCGTCAGCTCGGCACGGATGCCGTTGAAGATCAGCGACGAGCTCAGCGGAATGCTCGCCGAGAACGTGCCGTTCGAATTGATAGGCACCGTGATCCCGTTGATCTTCAGCGACACGCTGGAGATCGGGTTCGCAGTGACGGTACCGCTGGCCGTGGTGCTGCTCGCCGTGGTGAAGCTGCCGTGCGTCGGCGCGGAGAGAGCGACGTTGATGGGATTGCAGGTACCGCCCACCGCATTGCCGTCAAAGCCCGGCTTGCACGCGCAGCTGTAGGTTCCGGGCAGGTTGGTGCAGTTGGCGTTGACCGAGCAGTTGTTGCCACTGCCCTGGCCGAAACACTCGTTCTGGTCAGTGCACGTGACGCCGTTGCCCGAGAACCCGGTCAGGCACGAGCACGAGAAGCTGCCGGCGAGGTTGGTGCAAGTCGCATTGACGCTGCAGTTGTCGGTGTTGAGCGCGCACTCGTTGATGTCGGTGCAGGTGACGCCGTTGCCGCTGAAACCGGCCTTGCACGCGCAGGAGAACGTACCCTGCAGGTTCGTGCACGTGCCGTTGGCGGAGCAGTTGTTGCCGCCGTTCTCGCCGATGCACTCGTTGAGGTCGGTGCAGGTGACGCCGTTGCCGGCGAAGCCCGCGTTGCAGGCGCAGGAGAACGAGCCGATCAGGTTGGTGCACGAGCCGTTGGCGGAGCAGTTGTTGGCTCCCGTGACGCACTCGTTGATGTCGACGCAGCTCACGCCGTCGCCGGCGTAGCCCGGCTTGCAGGTGCAGAGGAAGGAGCCGGCGACGTTGGTGCAGGTGGCGTCGGCCGAACAGTTGTTGCCGCTGCCTTCTCCGAGGCACTCGTTCTGGTCGGAGCAGCTGAAGCCGTCGCCCTCGTAGCCGGCCTTGCACGCGCAATCGTAGCCCCCGGGCTTGTTGGTGCAGGTGGCGTTGGCGTGGCAGTCGTTGTTGGCGGCCGAGCGGCACTCGTTGATGTCCGTGCACTCGGTGCCGTCACCCCGGTAGCCGTCGTTGCAGGTGCACTGGAAGCCGACTTCTTCATCCGTGCAGGAGGCGTTGGCGTCGCAGTCGTGGCCGCCACCCTCGCCTTCGCACTCGTTCGCGCGGGGATCGACGCAGCTGCGATCGACCTCGCCGTTGTCGAAAACGTCGCAGGGCTCCATCACGCCGTCGACCGCGTTGATCGCGATGCAGGTGCGACACGAGATCCGCTCCTGGACGCAGGTCAGGAAGTCCGGAGCGTCGGCGCATTCGCCGGGAAACGCAGCGGCGATGTCGACGACCGAGCAGCGCTTGACGACATCCTTGGCGAGCTTGAGGAACGCTTTCTGGATGCGGCCGTCCGCATCCTCGGCGATGGCATCGAAACATTCCTGCAGTCCCGCGGCCGACGTGATGCGACCTACGCCCAGGCCGTCGGTCTTGCAGGTGATGAATGCGCGCATGCGCTCGCTGACCAGGCGCCGGTAATTCTTGGCCACGGCCGCCTGGCAGCGCGAGCCTGCGCGGTCGATGAGCGGAAGGATCGCGCCGGGCTGGTCGAGGCCGAAGATCTCCGTTGCGAGCTGGATCTCCTGACCCAGCACCGCGTCGGTGACGTCCTGCGCCGTGGAGTAGCCGAAGTCGGGGGTGTCGAGGCACGTGCGAAGCTCGGAATCGGATGCTGCGGCGATGACCTGCTGCAGCTTTCCGGAGGGAGCGGCGATGCAGTCGGCAACGCTCATGCCCGGAGGGAGGAGGCCTGCCTGCGCATTGGCGATGCAGGTCAGGACCTGCAGGCGCTGCTCGGAGCCGATGGACTCCGCTGCCCGATTCATCGCCAGGATGCATGCGCGCTGATCCGCAGTCTGGATCTGCGCTTGCGACGGCGTCGCCAGGCCGATCATTAGAGCGACCGCAAGCGTCGACGCACTCAAGCGCAGCAGGCGTTGGGAAGTGACTTCGTGACCCATGGGCCCCCCAAGTTTTTAAGTAGAACGGCCGGCCGCGTGCCCCTCGCACGACGGGCGGGCAGAGTGCCCCCTGGCACTCCCGTCCCTTTTGCTCGGTCTAAGGAGTGTTTAGCAAATTAACGGACGCGTTGGGAAGGGATACCGGCCCCCTCAATCGCAAGGCTGCACATTTCTCCAATAGACGGGTGCAGGATTGTCGGTCGGAAGCCTCGGCCAGATACCCGTGCCGCCCGAATCCCGCAGTGACCGCCGTTCATTCAGCCTCGTCCTGCGACGCCTGCCTGTCTCACCAAGTGTCTCAATCGCGAACCTGCTCTGACGCCAACACTGACGCAAGCCGGGCCATGGAGAACGTGCGCATGTCGCGGCACGGGCAGTCGCGGCGTGCCCGCGTCGGCACGGAGGACATGCGCATGTCGCGGCAAGGGCAGTCGCGGCGTGCCCGCGTCGGCACGGCGGACATGCGCATGTCGCGGCAAGGGCAGTCGCGGTGTGCCCGCGTCGGGCCGGAGTCGCCCGCCACGGCACGGCGAGCCCGGTGTTTCCCGCGAACGCGCCCATCGCCGCCGAACGCGCTGCCGGTATGGTGGCTCCGGCGGGGAGGCCGCGGCGCGCCGCCGCCGGCGCCGCCCAATCCCGTCAGCCGATAGACAACGGACCGTCGCCGCCTATAATGGCGCCCGATTGAAACACGTTCTAGCCCGGCGATGCCGCCGCGCGAGGAAGCCATGACCCGCATCACCCTGCCCCCCTATCCCAATGGCTGGTTCAACATCTGTTACTCGCATGAGCTCGAGGCTGGGCAGATCAAGGCGGTGCGAGCGCTCGGCCGCGACTTCGTCGTCTTCCGCGGCGAGGGCGGCACCGCCCACGTCCTGGACGCCTACTGCCCGCACCTCGGCGCCCATCTCGGCGTCGGCGGCAAGGTCGAAGGCGACAACATCCGCTGCCCCTTCCACGCCTGGTGCTGGTCGGGAGAGAGCGGCCAGTGCGTCGACATCCCCTATGCGAAGAGGATCCCGCCCCGGGCAGCCATCGGCAAGCCGGTCGTGCGCGAGCAGAACGGCTTCATCATCATCTGGAACCATGCCGAGGGCGCAGCGCCGCAGTGGACGCCCGAGATGATTCCCGAAACCTCCAGCCCCGACTACCACGTGCTCGGCCGCCGGCAGTGGGAGCTGACCTCGCATCCGCAGGAGCTGTACGAGAACGGCTTCGACGTGGCCCACTTCGGCACGTTGCACAAGATGAACGTGCGCGGGGTCATCTACGACACCGAAGGTCCCATCTGTAAGCTGCACCTGGACTTCGAGCGCGACGCCGCCGCGCAATCCAGCGCCGAGGGCCTTGCCACCATCCGCTCGTTCATGTTCGGCCCGGGCCTGTCGCTGACGCGCGTCAGCGGCCTGATCGAAGGCGTGTCGGTCCAGTCGCTGACGCCCATCGAGCCCGAGCGCATGCTGCTCACGCACAACTACTACGTGCACAACAGCTCCAACCCTGAAACGGCGGCGGGCTTCTACGACTACTACGCCAAGGACTGGGAGCTGGACATGCCACTGTGGAACAACAAGCTGTTCCGCGACAAGCCCGTGCTCGCCGAGGGCGACGGCGACATCTCGAGGTTCCGGAAGTGGTACCGGCAGTTCTACTCGACGCCAGTCGAAGTCGCGTTCTGATCTGAGCGGTCGCCCGGGACGGTGGCTGCCGAGGCCGCCGTTCCTTCCTTCCGATCGAGCCCGCCTTCAGCGCGGCGGCATGCGCAACGCGCCGTCCAGACGGATCGTCTCGCCGTTCAGGTACGCGTTCTGGATGATCGCGCACGCCAGCTGCGCGTACTCCGCCGGGCGGCCGAGGCGCTGCGGAAACGGAATGCCCGCAGCCAGCGCCTTGCGCGCCTCCTCGGGAAGAAGCGCCAGCATCGGCGTGTCGAAGGTGCCAGGGGCGATCGTGTTGCAGCGGATGCCGTCGCGCGACAGGTCGCGCGCCACCGGCAGCGTCATGCCGACCACGCCCGCCTTCGACGCCGAATAGGCCACCTGGCCGATCTGTCCATCGAATGCCGCCACCGAAGCGGTATTGATGATGACCCCGCGCTCGCCTTCGGCGTTCGGCTCGTTGCCGAGCATCCTGGCCGCCGCAAGGCGCATCACGTTGAACGTGCCGATGAGGTTCACCTCGATCGTCTTGGCGAACAGCGCCAGCGGGAACGTCCCGCCCTTGCCGGCGGTCTTCATCGCCGTCCCGATGCCGGCGCAGTTGACGCAGACGTTGATGTTGCCGAATGCGGCCGCGGCCTTGTCGAGCGCCGCCGTCACCTCTTCCTCGCTCGCGACGTCGGCAGGCGCGAAGATCGCCTGCTCGCCGAGCCTGGCGGCGACCTGCTCACCGTCGGAGCGTGCGAGATCCAGGATGGCGGCACGCCCGCCGCCCTGCAGAATGGCCTCGACGGTGGCCAGCCCGAGTCCGGAAGCGCCTCCAGTGACGACGGCGATGGTATCGGCAAGTTGCATACGAGATCTCCTCCTCGAGATGGGACCGCGGCGGGCGCGCGAGGGTAGCAAGCCGGTGTCTCCGAGCAACCCGCGCCTGTTGCACGGGTGGCGAAGGTTGATAGTCGTGTCTCGCCATCGAGGCGGCGGAGAAACGACATGAGTGAGAACGTCGGCCGTCAGCTCCTGCAGGGCTGGCTGCGAAGCAAGCCTGACAACTACTACACCTGCAACGCCAACCTCGACCGCCTGCTCGCGTTGTTCGCCGGTGCGGGCGAGGCCGACGCCATGCGGTCGCGGCTGCGCGACTTCGGGGGCGTGCTCGCCAGCAAGGTCGATCCGCTGGTCGTCGACTGCGAGCGCGTCGAGAACCTGCCGCGGCTGCGCGGCTGGTCGGGCATCGGCGAGCTGACCGAGGAAGTCGAGTTCCACCCTTCGTACCGCGAGGCCGGCAGGCACATCTGGCGTAGCGGGATCATGGCGATCCAGGCCAAGCCTGGACGCAACCTGGAGCAGGCAGCCATGATCTACCTGCTCGCACACATGGGCGAAGGCGGCCATGCGTGCCCCGTCGCCTGCACCTCGGGCCTGATCAAGGCGCTGCAGGTGCACGGGACGCCCGCGCTCCAGGAGCGCTTCCTGACACGGCTGCTCGATCCCGACTACGACCGCGCGCACATGGGCTCGCAGTTCATGACCGAGGTGCAGGGCGGCTCCGACGTCGGCGCCAACGTGGTCGAAGCCACGCCCGATCCGGAGCGCGAAGGCATGTGGCGGGTCCGCGGCGAGAAGTGGTTCTGCTCGGTGGCCAACGCCGATCAGTTCTTCATCACGGCCCGCGTCGCCGGCGGCAGACCCGGCACCGCCGGCCTCGGTGCCTTCCTGGTTCCGCGCCGCACGGACGACGGCGCCATCAACGGATTTCGCATCCGCCGGCTGAAGAACAAGCTCGGCACTCGCGCGATGGCCAGCGGAGAGATCGACTTCCAGGGTGCGCTCGCCTACCCCATCGGGCGTCTGGAGGATGGCTTCAAGATCGCCGCGGGTCTGGTGCTGAACACCTCACGCTGGGTCAATGCGCTCGGATCCACCGGCGTCATGCGCCGCGCCTACATCGAAGCGGTGACCTATGCGGCCGCTCGCAAGGCGTTCGGCAATCCGATCGGCCGCTATCCGATGGTGCGCGAGACGCTGGCCGCGATGAAGTGCGAAGAGCAGGCCGCGCTCTCCTCCACCCTGTTCCTCACCACGTTGATCGACAAGGTCGAGACCTCCACCGCCGATCAGCATGAGCTGAGCCTGTATCGCTTCCTCGTCAACGCCAACAAGTACATCACCTCCATCGCCGCCAGCGACGTCGCGCATGCCGCGCTCGAGGTGCTCGGCGGCAACGGCGCGATCGAGGATTTCTCGCCGGTGCCGCGGCTGCTGCGCGACAACTTCGTGTTCGAGAGCTGGGAGGGCACGCACAACGTGCTGTGCATGCAGGTGCTCAAGGACAGCGCCAAGCTGGCGCTGCTGCCCAACGTCTACGACGAGATCACGACGGTGCTCGAGAGCCTCGAGAACGCCGAGCTGCGCGCCGAGGTGCCGCCGCTGGTCGAAACGCTGAGCGATCTCGGCGGCCGCATGACGCGCTCGCTGACGGTGCCCGAGTACGGCGCAACCCACTTCCGCCGGCAGCTCACCGAGATGTCGCGCCTGTTCCAGGCATCGCGCCTGCTATGGGAGGCCGATCGCGAGATTGCGCTCGGGAATGGCAGCAGCAAGACGGCGGTGGCGCAGCTGTTCATCCGGCGCCATCTGCTACCCGCGTACCGGCCCGATGCCGACCCTGCCTGGAACTCGCGCATCGACGCGGTCCTGGCCGAGGACCTGAAGCTGGAGCACTGATGCGGGCGAGGCACACCGCACTGGCGGCAGCCCTCGTCGCGTGCGGCATTGCCGCCTGCGCGTCGCGTCCGCCCGTGCCGCCCGGCGCGACGCAGGCGGCCGAGACGGTGCAGACGCGGTCGCCCGGCGAACGGCAAGCCGCAGCAGCAGTGCAAGCGGCGGCGCCCGCGCGGGTCGCCGGCACCGCGACGGCCACCGACGGCACGCGGATCTACTACGAACGCATCGGCAAGGGTCCGGCGATCGTGTTCATCCACGGTCTCGGCGGCAATCACGCGGTGTGGTTCCAGCAGGTCGCACACTTCGCGCCGACCCACACGGTGCTGACGCTGAGCCAGCGCGGCTTTGCGCCCTCGGGCCCCGCACACGGCAGATTCGACGTCGGTGTGCTGGTGCAGGACCTGACGGCGGTGATGGATGCTGCCGGGATCGGCCAGGCCGTCATCGTCGGGCAATCGATGGGCGGATGGACCGCGCTCGGCATGGCGCTGCGCAATCCGCAGCGCGTACGCGGCCTGGTTCTGGCCGACACGGTGGCCGGCATCAGCGACGATCACATCGCCGCCCACCATCGCCGCATGGTCGAGCAGGCGCGCGCGCTGTCCGCTTCGCCGCCGCCGCTGGGCGTCCACCCTGCCCTCGATGCGGAGTTCAGTCGCTCGCGGCCCGACCTCGGCTATCTCTACCAGGCGCTGAGCACGTTCGGCTCGCCCAGGCCCGGCGAGATCGCGTCGCAGCTGGCGGCAGCGCGCGCCGAGGCCGCGGCGCTGAAGGCCAATCGCGTGCCTGCGCTGTTCCTGGTCGGCAGCCGCGACCGCATCTTCCCTCCCGCCATCATCCGCCGCGCCGCCTCCCACCTGCCATCCTCGCGCGTGCAGGAGATCGAGGGCGGGCACTCGCCGTACTTCGAGCAGCCGGCGCAGTGGAACCGCGCCGTGGAGGATTTCGTGTTCGGACTCGGCCAGGCCGCAGAGCCGGTCACCCGCTGATGTTGCAGCGTTGGCGCTCGCGCAGACGGGCCGGTGTTCGCCGTCCGCGCCGCGCGCAGTGGGCAACGGCCGCGTCGTGCGGTCTCAGTCGTCGAGCTTGAACGGCAGACCGACGGCCTCGGTCAGGAACTGCATGAACGGCGCCAGCGCCTGGAACGAGCGCGTGACCTCGCCGGCGAATTCCTTCGACTGGATCGCCTTCGGCTCCACGCTCTGGACGGCGAAGAAGCTAGTGCGTTTCAGGTCCTCGATCAGCGGGTGAAGAGGATCGATGCCCACCGGCGCCCGCTTGAGCGCGTCGCCTTCGACACCACCGAAGCGGCGGCGGAAGGCGGGCGCGCGCGTGATCCTCTTCCATTCGTCGGGCTCGTCGATGATGCGGGCGCGGATCTGCTGCAGCACCGGGCTCGGCGGCCGCCAGATCCCGCCGCCGAAGAAGACTTCGTCCGGTGCAACGTGCACGTAGAATCCCGGAGCGTGCGCGTCCTTGCCCGCCATGTGGCGGAACTGGCACGCCGCGTGGTCCTTGTACGGCGTCTTGTCGTGGCTGAAGCGCGTGTCGCGATAGATGCGGAACATCGATCCGCCCATCGGCCGTGCGTCGGCGACGAAGCAGTCGGCGATACGGCCGAGCGGCAGGTCCATCGCCGAGATGAAAGCCAGCATCGGCGCCTGCACGCTGGTGCGGTAGCGGTCCTTGTTGGCGTTGAACCACTCGCGCTCGTTGTTCTTCTTGAGCTCGCGAAAGAAGCGGAGGAAGTCGGCGGGAAATCCTTCGAACGCGCCGGGCCGGGCCGTCTGCGGCGCCTGCGTCTTGCCGCGTACCGGCGACGCCTTCCGCTGCGCCGCGCGCCGTGTGGACGTCTCTCCCGCCTTGGCGGCCGTCTTGCCTGTGGCCATGAAGGATCTCCTCGTGCTCAACGGGCGAACAGCCGGTAGGCGGCGTTCCCGGTCTCCTCGACGTAATCGTATCCGAGCGCGGCCAGGCAGCCCTCGAACAATGGCCGCTCGGTCGCCGGCACCTGCATGCCGACCAGCACGCGCCCGTAGTCGGCGCCGTGATTGCGGTAGTGGAACAGGCTGATGTTCCACCCCTGGCTCATCGCCTCCAGGAACTTGATCAGCGCACCGGGCCGCTCCGGGAACTCGAAGCGATACAGGACCTCGTCGGCGACGTCGGCGCGGCCACCGACCATGTGCCGGAAGTGGAGCTTGCTCGCTTCATCGTCGCTGAGATCCACCGCGGGAAGGCCGGCGGCCTGCAGCGCGTCGACGATTCGCGCGCGCTCGGAGCGGCCGGCCACTTCCACGCCCACGAACACATGCGCCTCGCCGGCGTCGGAGTAGCGGTAATTGAACTCGGTGACGCTGCGCCTCCCCAGCAGCGCGCAGAACTCCTTGAAGCTGCCCGGCCGCTCCGGGATCGTCACACCGAACAGCGCCTCGCGCTCTTCGCCGATCTCCGCGCGCTCGGCCACGTGCCGCAGCCGATCGAAGTTCATGTTGGCGCCCGAGGCCACCGCCACCAGCGACAGATCGCGAACGGCTTCGCGCCCGACCCACGCCTTCAGGCCAGCCACCGCAAGCGCGCCCGCGGGCTCGAGCACCGTGCGCGTGTCCTCGAAGACGTCCTTGATCGCAGCGCAGATCGCATCCGTATCGACGAGGACCATCTCATCGACGAGCTCGCGGCACAGCCGCAGCGGCTCCTCGCCCACCTGCCGCACCGCCACGCCGTCCGCGAACAGACCGACCTGGTCGAGCGCCACGCGGCGGGTGTCGCGCAGCGAGCGCGCCATGGAGTCTGCATCGTCGGGCTCGACGCCGATGATGCGCACGCGCGGCCGCAGCCGTTTGACGACGGCGGCGACGCCGGCGATCAGTCCGCCGCCGCCGACCGGAACGAAGATCGCGTCGAGGGTGCGGCCTGCCTGTCGCAGGATTTCCAGACCCACCGTGCCCTGCCCCGCGATGATGTCGGGGTCGTCGTAGGGATGCACCAGGGTCAGGCCGCGCGTGCGCACGAGCTCGCGCGCATGCGATTCGGCCTCGCTGTAGCTGTCGCCCACCAGCTCGATCGTCGCGCCGAGGGCGGCGACGGCGGCAATCTTGATCGAAGGCGTGGTCACCGGCATCACGATCGTGGCCGCACAGCCGAGTCGATGCGCGGCCAGCGCCACGCCCTGCGCATGATTGCCTGCCGAGGACGCGACGACGCCGCGGCTGCGGACGTCAGGCCCCAGCGCCACCATCTTGTTGTACGCGCCGCGGATCTTGAACGAAAAGATCGGCTGCATGTCCTCGCGCTTGAGCAGCACCTCGTTGCCGAGGCGCGACGACAGGCGCGAGGCGCGCTCGAGCGGCGTCTGCACCGCCACGTCGTACACCGGCGCATTGATGCTGCGCTCGAGATAGTCGGCGACGCTCGGCTGCTCGCGGTCAGCGTCCTTTGGCTGTTCGCGGTCGGCTACGACTGGCTGTTCGCGGTCGGCGCGCATGGCTGGTCAGGCTAGCTAGCGTGAACGGCAGGCGAGACAAATGCGTGCTCCGCGTGCTCGCGTCGTTGCCGGCGGCAGCGTGGCGCGCGTCGTGGGCCTCCAACGAAAACGGCCGGTCCATGGGACCGGCCGCTTCGTTCGACACGATGGGATCGTGTGTCTACGGCGCGGGGATGCCCGGCGGCGGACAGTTGAGCGTGACCGGCAGCCCGATGGCGAACTGCAGGTCGCGCAGCGCGTCCTGCGACTGGATCTCGCCGTTGTTGTCGACGTCGCACAGGCACAGCCCGCATTCCACGAGCTCGACCGACGCACGCAGGATGTAACCCGCGTCCACGGCCGTGATGTCGCCGAGGATCACCGCCGGGTCGCCGCACGTGCCCACGCACGGCTCGCCGACGGGCGGGCCGACGGTGAGATCGGAAAGCACGGGGCTCTCTCCTTCATCGTTCGACTTCAGGACGGCGCGCACCTCGAGGAAGCGTCCGGTCAGACTGAAGGGAGTGCCGCTCTGCAGCTCCATGAACGGCAGGCCCGAAAGCGCCGCGCCGTTGTTGGCGGCGCGGCCGAACAGCTCGATGGTCGCGCCTTCGGGAATGTTGCCGGCGTCTTCGGTGTTGATCTCGATGTGGCCCCACTCGAAGTCGGCCGATCCGCTGTCGACGGCGCGCTGCCAGGTGCCCTGCGGGGCGGTAGTGCCGAGGGAGACGGCGCCAGTCATGTCGCTGTAGTTGTAGGGTCCGGCGCCCGAGCCCAGCTCCACCGTCAGATCGACGGCGCCCAGGCCGTCATCGCCCGCCGCCGGGTCGATGCGCATCACGTTGTGGCTGGTGTAGTTGGTGACCCACACCTTGCCGGCCGCATCGACCGCCACGCCGGTGGGCGTGCCGCCGACGGCGATGGTCTTCTTGACGGCGCCGGTGGCGTTGTCGTTGCGCGTCACCGTGTTGCTGCCGCTGTGCGCCACCCACACGTCGTCGTCGTCCGTGACGGCCACGCCGCGCGAGGAAAAGCCGCCGGAGGCGACCGGAAAGCCCGGCTGGACGGTGCCATCGGGGGCGATCTTGTTGAGGCCGTTGCTCGTCCACTGCGCATTCCAGACGAAGCCATTGCCGTCCACGCCGAGTCCGTAGGCTTGGCTGCTGGGCACGCAGGTGGCCTGCTTGGTCGCCGGATCGATGCGCAGGATGTTGTTCTGGGAGATCGACGCCGACCACAGGATGCCGTCGGCATCGATGAAGCCGCCGTAGCCGCCGCAGCCGAAGTTGCGCGCATCGAACTGGTCGAGGATGGCGCCGGTCTCGCCGTCGAGCTTGTAGTACATGCGCTGCGCGAACGGATAACCGCCGGCCCAGATGTCGTTGTTCGCGTCCACCGACACGTGGCGCGTGTTCACCGCATCGTTGAGGCGCTGGTAGATCAGGATGCACTCGTCCTGCGCGTCCTCGACGATGCCGTTCTCGCCGCCGGCAAGGTCGGTGACGTTGGGCCAGGGCAGGATGTTGCCGAGACCGCGCGAGGTGTGGATGAGGCCGTCGGCGTCGCGATCGGTGCAGGTGCTGTAGGCGAACGGCGGCGCCAGATACTCGCCGAGCTCGTCGGGGTTGCCTTCCGCATCCGCGCGCGTTCCGCCGACGATCAGGCCCACCTTCTGAATCGCGCCCTTGTTGTCGCCGGCCTCGTCACGACTGCTGACCCAGACGTTGCCGAGCAGATCGACGGTCGTGCGGGAAGGGTTTTTGGCTCCACCGTCGGGTGCGAACCTGTACTCGCCGACGATGGCGCCCGTCTCGGTGTTGATGCGGACGATGGTGCCGCGGTCGGAGGCGGCCACGTTGATGAACGGGAACGGCTCGGTCGCCGTGGTCAGCTTCAGCTCGTTGTCGTCCGTGTTGAGGTTGAGCACGCTGCCGGCATCGAAGTCGGAGGTCGTGGTGAACGTGAAGTTGCCGTCGCCTGCTCGCGCGCCGGCGACCAGGGCCGCGACGCCGCAGGCTGCGGCCGCCAGTGAGAGTGTTCTGCGGCGGAAAGTGCTCGCGCGCGGTGCGCGGCTCTTCCTTGCGCGTGACGAAGTAGCCATTGCCTGGGCCCTCCTTATCGGGCACGAACGACGCTGGTGAAGTCCCCTCGAAGACCGCGAGCCGGGCCTGTGATCACCGAACTGGCGGTATTTTCGTTGATTAGTGCATTAGGCGCAGGTCAGCAAGGCCCGCGTCAACGGCTGGCGGTGATCGGCCAGGCCGTCCCACCCCGCGGGGTCGTGGCCGTAGATCAGAAGTCCTCCCCGATCACGCAGGCCGCGAAGAACGCTCAGCGATTCCATCATCCGCCGGCGATCGTGGACAACGCTGGGAAGGACCATGCGCTCGAGGTTCTCGCGCAGGTAGCAGGCGTCGGCACACAGGATGACCTCGGCGCCGTCGTCCAGACGGACCCTGAGCGACTGGTGCCCGGGAGTATGGCCGTAGGTGGGAAAGCACACGACGCGGCCGTCGCCGAAGACGTCGTGCTCGCCTCGAACGGCAAGGACATCGTGGCCAAGGCTGTAATCCTTGCGGTCGAAGCCGTTGCGCATGGCGACATCGGGATCCGCCCCCGCCTCCCACTCCGGGCGCTGCACGATCAGACGCGCGTTGGGCAGCAGCTCACAACCGCCGGCGTGGTCGAAATGGAGGTGGGACAGAATGAGCGTGCGGACCCGGGCCGGGTCGATCTCGAGGTCCTGCAGCAGCGCGGCCACGTTCTGGCCGGGCTCCATGTCCACCTCGAACAGCTTGGATAGGAATCCCAGACGCCCCCGCGGATCGGTCGCCGCATCCGGATGCATGCCGGCGTCGAACAGCGCGAGTCCCCGGGGATGGTCGATGAGGAAGGCGGGCACCGGGACTTTCAGGGTTCCCTCGGCGCCGGCAACGAAGCCGGACATGGCACCGGTCAAACGACCGCAGGTCAGCGCATGGACGCGCATGCCGTCTCAGAGCAGACTGGCGCGAGCCTGCCAAGCCGGAGCGGCCGCGCACGCCCTGGCTGCACGTCGGAACGTTACAATTGTTGACGCGATTCTGCCGTCGGCGTAATGAAGGCCGGTGGCGCCCAAGCCCAAGAGCATCATCCTGGACCTGCTCTCGACGCTGCGAGGACGGCCGGCGCCGGTGCGGCTCTTCGTCGCCGCGGCCGAGCTGTTCGGAATCGAGGAGAGCTCGGTCCGGGTAGCCCTGGCGCGCCTCCATGCCGCCGGGATGGTCGAGCGTGACGAGCGAGGCGCGTACCGCCTGGGCGCTGCAGCCGAGCCCATTCAGGGACAGGTCCGCAGCTGGCGGCACGTCGAAGGACGCCTGACGAGCTGGCACGGCGCGTGGCAGGCCGCGAGCTTTGCGAGGGCCGTTCGCGGGCGCGAGCAGCGCCTGCAGCAGCGCGCCATCCAATTTACGGGAATGCGCGAGCTGGCGCCGGGGCTGTGGGTGCGCCCGGACAACCTTACGGGGGGTCTGGCTGCCACACGCGAGAATCTGATCCGGCTCGGATTGCCTGTGCCGGTGTTCCGCATCAGCGACCTGGATCCAGCGGCGCAGGCCAGGGCATGCCGGCTGTGGCCGGTCGAGGAGCTGCGAGCCGGGTATCGGGCGTGCATCGAGGAGCTCGAAGCGAGCGCAGCCCGGCTTCCGGCAATGGAAGTGGGCGCGGCCATGGTCGAATCGTTCCTGCTCGGCGGACAGGCCATCCGCCGCATCGTCCTCGACCCGCTCCTGCCCGAGGCGATGGTGCCGGCCGCCGAGCGCCGTGCGCTGCTGGCGACGATGACGCGCTACGACCTTGCCGGCCGTGCCTGCTGGGCGCGCTTCATGCGCGGCTTCGGTCTGCCCACCGCCGCTGCGCCCATGGACCAGCGTCTGGGCGAGCGCCTCGCGCCTGCGGCTGTGGCCCTCGCACAAAACGATCCCGGAGTAGCATCATGATGCCGACGACCACCGCCACTGCCCTGCCTGCCGACGAGCGCCCCCCGGAAGCCGTCGCGCCGACGCGATGGCTGGATCACTTCACGCGCGAGGAAATCCGCGAGCTGCTCGAGATCGAGGACTGGCGGTCTTGGGTCAGCGTGATCTGGAACTGGGCCGTCGTGCTGGCGGCGATGGCGATGGTGGCGGCGTGGCCCGGCGTGGTGACGATCGTTGCCGCGCTGTTCATCATCGGCGGCCGCCAGCTCGGCATGTCCATCATCATGCACGAGGCTGCGCACCGCACGCTGTTCAACGACAGGCGTCTCAACGATTGGGTCGGCAACTGGCTCGCGGCCTATCCGGTATGGACCGACCTGGCCCCGTATCGCCCCTATCACCTCAAGCATCACGCCAAGAATTGGACGGCCGAAGATCCCGATCTGGATCTGGCCACGCCCTTCCCGGTCACGCGCAGCAGCCTGCGCCGCAAGATCTGGCGCGACCTGTCGGGGCAGACCGGCCGCAAGCGGTTCGTTGCCACGCTGCGCCGCGACCTGTCGATGAGCGCCGGCAAGAGCAAGCGTCAGAACCAGAGCGCCTGGTCGGCTCTGCGCGGCGTGATCCTGACCAACCTCGTGCTTCTCGGCCTGCTCGCCGCGGCCGGAAGTCCCGAGCTCTACCTTCTGTGGATCGGCGCGTGGATGACGACCTACAGCCTGGTCATGCGCATCCGTGCCATCGCCGAGCATTCGATGCCGGGACGGCCCGAAAGTCCGTTCCACAACGCGCGCACCACCATCGCCAGCTGGTGGGAGCGGCTCCTGCTCGCGCCCAATCGCGTGAACTATCACCTCGAACATCACCTGCTGATGACGGTGCCCCACTACAAGCTGCCGCGCTTCCACCGCATGCTGCGCGAGCGCGGCCTGCTCGAGGATGCCAACGTCGCCCACGGCTACGCCGAGGTGCTGGCGCTGGCTTCCTCCAAGGCGGCCTGAGGCGGCGGCCGCGAGCGTTGTCGGCGCGAACGCGGTAAGCGATGGCGCGTTGAGCGCCGTCCATCGAAGAACGATCTGCGGCTGGGGACGCTACCCGCGCGTCGAAGCGTTCGAGGTCGAGGGCGAGCGGCTCGAGGAGATCACGCGCGACGTCGTGCTGACGCGCGGGCTCGGCAGGTCCTACGGCGATGCCTCGCTGCCTCCGGCACCCGGCATGCGCGTGGCCAACAGCCGGCGCGCAGATCGCGTTCTCGCGTTCGACCCGGTCACCGCCATGGTCCGCGTGCAGGCCGGGCTGACGCTCCACCGACTGCATTCCTTTTTCCTGCCGCGCGGCTACTTCGCTCCGGTGACACCGGGAACGCAGGACGTCACGGTCGGAGGCATGGTGGCTGCGGACGTGCATGGAAAGAACCATCACGTCGCGGGCTGCTTCGGCGCGCACGTGACGGCGATGAAGCTGCGGCTGCCCGACGAAACGATCACCGAAGTACGAGCCGGCGACGGCGGCACGGTGTTCGACGCTACCGTCGGCGGCATGGGCCTGACGGGGCACATCCTGGAAGTGGAGTTCCGGCTCGAGCGCATCAGCTCGCCATGGATCGTCCAGGAGATGCGAGTGGCGGCGGACCTGGGCGAGCTCGTGGCTGCCGTGCGTGACGCCAGCGCGCAGTGGCCGATGACGGTGGCGTGGTCGGACATGCTGGCACGCGGACGGCGCCGCGGCCGCGGCATCGTCCAGTGCGGCCGCTGGGCACAGCCGCACGAAGCAGCACGAAAAACGCCGCGCCCCACGCGGACGATCCAGGTTCCGGTTCCCGCTCCGCCCTGGCTGCTGTCGAACGTCAGCATCGCCGCCCACAACGAGCTGCGCTTTCAGGCCTCCCGCCTGCTGCCGCGCCAGGCGGTGGTCAGTCCGGGCCACTTCTTCTATCCGCTCGACGGCATCCGCCGCTGGAACCTCCTCTACGGCCGGCGCGGCTTCACGCAGTACCAGTGCGTGCTGCCCTGGGACGACAGCCTGACCACCTACCGCGCGCTCGCGGATACGGCCACGCGCCACGGACAGGGCCCCTTCCTGTGCGTCGTCAAGGATTGCGGCGAGCAGGGACGTGGCATGCTCTCCTTCCCGAAGCGCGGCATTTCCTTCGCGCTGGACTTTCCGGTCACCGATGGCACGCAGCGCCTGGTCGACGAGCTCAACGACATCGTCTGCGCAGCGGGCGGTCGCATCTATCTAGCGAAGGACGCGTTCACGCGCCCGGAGCATTTCGCCGCGATGGAGCCGCGCCTGGCGGACTGGCTGGAGGTGCGAAGGTGGCTCGATCCGCAGCTGCGGCTGCGCAGCGCGCTGTCACGCCGGCTCTTCGGGGATGACGACTACGCCGCCGGCAGATCCTTGAGGAAATAGACGCTCACCGGCTCGTTGCGGCCGCGCAGGGTGATCAGCTCCGAGCGGGCCACGTCCAGCTCCTGGCCGGACTGTCGCACCAGCGCGCACGTGGCTTCCGAGATCACTGTGCCGCCGTGGTCCTTCGCCGCGACCTGCAGGCGTGCCGCCACGTTGACCGTATCGCCGACCACCGTGTACTCGTGCCGGTCGGCGGAGCCGATGACGCCGGCAACGACCTCGCCGGTGTGCACCGCGTTCGTCACCGCCAGCGGCGGCTTGCCGGCGCGCCGCCGGCGTTCGTTGAGATCGCTCAGCCGTTCCTTGATGCCGCACGCGCATCGCACCGCCGCGACCGCACCGTAGCCCGAGCGCTTCGCTTCCTGCTCGTCGTCGAAAAGACCGAACACGACCAGGACCGCGTCACCGATGAACTTGTCGACGAAGCCGCCGCACTCGTGCACCCAGGCGGTGATGACGGCGAAGAAGTCGTTGAGCGTCTCGACCGCCTCCTCGGCGCCATGCTGCTCCGACAGCGAGGTGAACCCGCGCAGGTCACAGAAGAGCACCGTGGCGCGGCGACGCTCGCCGCCGCGCTCGACGCGTCCCGACAGCAGCCGGTCGCGCACGCTCGGCTCCACCACCCGCCCGAAGGTCTGCAGGATGCGCTCGCGGTCGCGCAGCGCGGCGACGAGGTCGTTGACGCCATCCTCGAGCGTGCCGACCTCGTCGGCGGAGCTGACGGGGATGCGGACATTCAGATCGCCGCGCTGCACGCGCTGCAGCGCCGTGGCCATGAACTCGAGCGGAGCCGTAAGGCTGCGCGTGACGATCATCGCCAGGCCCATCCCTGCCAGGACATAGACCGCAAACGTCGCTTCGCTGGCACGCGTCAGCTCCGAGAGCAGCTCGCGGGGATCCAGGCCGCGCTCCCACCGTACGGCCGCAGCGCGCGCCAGTCCCAGCATGATGAACATCGGAATGAAGGAGAGCGCCGTCATCAGGACTGCCACGCGCCCGCGCACGCCCAGGCGGAACGTCCCTGGCACATCGGCCAGCCGCCCGTGCGGAAAGACGCGCGGATAGACCGACATGCGAAAGACGGCGTCGACGGCGAAGTAGCTGAGGACGGCGGCCAGGTACCCATTGATGATGGGCGAGAAGAGGTGCTGGGAAGCCAGCTCGGGCGTCCAGCGGCCGAAGGTGGCGAAAGTGATCCCCATGAACAGCGGCACGCTGAAGAGCCAGCCGCAGAAACCTGCCGCGGCGAACGCCAGCGGCGCACTGACCGCGCGCCGCTGCACGACCTGGGGCGCCTCCTGCGGACAACCGTCCTGGAAATAGGCCAGCAGCGGCCGGATATAGAGCATCAGGATCGCGATGATGGTCGGATAGACGATCCCCTGCCACAGCGGGATCCACTGCACGTTGTGCGCCCGCACCGTCTCGGCGAAGTCGGAGACGTTGGCCATCGCTGCGATCGATGCCACCGCGGCGTAGGCCGCAATGCGGTTGGCGCCGACGCAGATCGCGAAGACGAGCCAGAACCAGCCGGGAATCCGCAGCGCGCGGATGGCGCGACGGCCGCGCGGCACCGGCAGCTCCTCGGCTGTCGCGGCCGAATTGGCGGCCGGCAGCGGCATTGCGCTCTTGCGCACGCTCCCCGCTTCCATGCTCACGAAGCCCTCCGCGTAGTGACCACCACCAATCCCCCCTCTTCCACGTGCGCGCGCGCCGTGCGCCGCAGCCGCAGCGAGCGGCCGTCGCAGCTCGCGCCGGTGCGAGCATCGAAGCGATAGCCATGCCACGGGCAGACGAGCTGACGGTCGGCCCGAGCCTCGAGCGGCCCTCCAAGGTGCGGACACAGAAGATCGGCCACGAGCAGTTCGCCCGCTTCCTCGAAAAGGACCACGCGCGCGCTGCCGACCTCGAGCTGCAGCGGAAGGTGCGCGCGCAGGTCGTCGAGGTGACCGAGCTCGATGCGGTCGGAGGCAGCGACTGGCCCGACGCCGTCGAGCAGCTGCTGGCGCCGCACCATCATCGCCTCGTCCTGATCCCACAGCACCGCGTACATCGCCTTGTAAGCCTCACCGATCCTGGCAGCGGCACCCGAGGGCGCCCACGGCAGCACGAACTCGACATGGATCGCGGTGGAATCGCGCGCGACGGGTGTCAGCGTCGTCACGATGCGGCTGCCTTCGCCGAAGCCGGCGACGGTGGCGGTGGTGTAGCGGAGGCGCGGGCGTTCCAGCGTCACTTCGACCTCGGTCGTGCCGGACCCGCCCGGCAGATCGAGGATCGCGCGCCAGCCGTCGTTGCCGGCCGAGAGCGGCCGCACTGCGGCGAACGACTGCGCGTGCAGGTAGGGAAGGTGCTCCCAGTCCAGCACGTTCTCCCAGATCCGGTCGAGGGAGGCGGCGATGACGCGGTCGTAGACGGCAGCCGGCGCCGCAGAGGGATCATCGGGCGTGGGCGAAATCTCGCGCATCGGCACCGGAGGCCGGCCTCAGCGAAGGCCGCGTCGCACGAGAACCTGCCGGGCGCGCGCCGGGTAATCGCTCATCAGGCCGTCCACGCCCATGTCGAGCAGACGCTCCATCTCGCTCTCCTCGTTGACGGTCCAGACGTGCACTTCGAGATCGAGCTCGTGCGCTCCATCGACGAAGCCTGGCGAGACGATCTCGGTGCCCTCGTAGCTGGTCGGCACCTGCAGGGCCAGCCCTGGCGGATCGTAGTTCTCCAGCGCCTCCGACTGCAGCAGACTGACGAAGCTGGCGACCTCGAGCGCCGAGAAGCTGGTGGCGACATCCGGCGCCAGAGCGCGAACGCGCTCGAGGATGCGCTGGTCCACGGCGGCCAACATGACGCGTTCGCGCGCATCGTTGCGATCGAGCACGTCCAGCACGCTTTCCTCGATGTGCGGCTTGACCTGCTTGATCTCGATGTTGACCGGCACCTGCGGCAACGCCTCGAGCACCTCCTCGAGCGTCGGAACCGTGATGCCTTTGCCGCGGAAGGGAAAGGTCACGCCGTCGATCGTGAAGTTGTGGCCCGCATCCAGCTGCTTGACCTGAGCCAGCGTCGTCTCGCGGATGAGCGACGTGCCATTGGTGGTGCGGGCCAGGCTTTCGTCGTGCAGGACGACGATGGCGCCGTCGCTCGTTGCATGCACGTCGAGCTCGATGCGATCGGCACCGGCCTCGATGGCGGCGATGAACGACTCGAGCGTGTTCTCGGGCATCGTGCCCGAGCTGCCGCGATGGGCGAACAGTCGAGGCCGAACGCCCTCCAGGAATGCCATGGCCGGAGCCTAACTCTGCGGCGGCTTTTGCGAAAGCGGCTGCGCGTCGGCCCGCGCCGCGTCCTGGCGCTGCCCATCACGCAGCGCCATCACCAGGACGGTCGTCTCCAGAAGCTCCTCGCCCGCGATGATCAGCGACAGCACCACCAGCCAGGCGACGTTCCAGTGCCAGCCCGCGCCGGCGCCGATGGCACAAAGGCCAACGATGCCGGTACGAAAGCCGCGCGCCAGCCACAACGCGCGCTCCGGGTCCCGGCGCATGGCGGCGGCGCGGCGCCAGGCGACCACGTTGCGAAGAACCAACGCCGCTCCGGCCCCCATCAGGGCAAACGCGCCAGTCGACTCCCAGCTGATCGCCATGGCCAAGGGATACATTTTCGGCGCGCGAAGTTGTAGTCACGCGCATGCCGATGGATTCGAACGAGCTCGAGCGCGCCGACGTCCACTTCACCAGCTCGCGGGATGGAGCCGAGATCGCCGGCCACGCAGCATGGCCTCGCGTTGCAGGATCGGTCCCGGCCGTCGTGCTGATCCCGGACGTGCGCGGCCTCTACGACTTCTACCGCGACGTCACGGTGCGCCTGGCCGGCGAAGGTTTCTTCGCGCTGTCCCTCGATCTGTACAGCCGCGAGGGCGCACCCGACCTGCCGGACATGCCCAGCGTCTTTGCCTGGATCCGCCAGCTGCCCGACGCCCGCGTGCTCGGCGACGTGGCCGCCGCAGTCACTTTCGCGCAACGGCATGCCAGCGTGGCCGGGCGCGCCGTCGGCATCACCGGCTTTTGCATGGGCGGACAGTACGCGTTGATGGCGGCGTGCACCGACGCGCGCCTGCAAGCGTGCGTGAGCTGGTACGGAATGCTTCGCCACGAGCAGCTTTCGGAGATCAAGCCGGTCCACCCCATCGACATGGCGGGCGACCTGCGCTGTCCGTATCTCGGGCTGTTCGGAGCCGACGACGCTCTCATTCCCGCGGCCGGCGTCGAGGAGCTGCGAAGCCGGTTGGAGAAGGCGCGGAAGGTGTTCGAGATCCGGTCGTACCCGGGCGCTGGCCACGCCTTCTTCAATCAGACGCGCCCGGACACTTATCGCGCCGACGCTGCCGCCGACGCGTGGCCGCGTGCCGTCGCCTTCCTGCGCCGTCACCTGGTCGATACGGACTGAGGGCTCACCGCAGCGCTTCGGCCTGCGCCTTGGCCCAACGGTAGTCGGCCTTGCCGCTGGGGCTGCGCACGATCTCGTCACGGAAAACGAAGCACTTGGGCAGCTTGTAGCGCGCCAGGTGCCTGCCCGCCTCCTCGAGCAGCTCGCTTTCGTCGCAGGTGCACCCTTCGCGAAGGCGCACGATGGCGACCACTTCCTGACCCCATCGCTCGCTGGCGCGCCCGACCACCACGGCATCATAGACGGACGGATGATGCTTGAGCGCCTGCTCGACTTCCTCGGCGAAGATCTTTTCGCCGCCGGAGTTGATGGTGACCGAGTCGCGGCCGAGCACCTCGATGCTGCCGTCGGCGAGATGGCGCGCGCGATCACCGGGCACCGAGAAGCGCTGGCCGGCGATGATCGGGAACGTGCGCTCGGTCTTGGCGCGGTCGCCGAGGTACCCGAGCGGCACGCGGCCGGCGCGGGCAAACCAACCGATCTCGTCGCTGCCGGGCTCCAGGACGGCGTTCAATGCCGCGTCGAGAACGCAGTTGCCCGGCTGCGGAAGAAACTTGCCCGTGGAAGCGCCACCCATCTTCGAGCTCATGTTCACGGCCTGGCTGCCCGTCTCCGAGGAGCCGATGCCGTCGTAGATGGTGATGTCCGGCAGCTTCTCGAGCAGCTTCTCCTTCAGGCCCACGTTCAGCACCGCGCCGCCGCTGACCAGCAACACCAGCGAGGACAGGTCGTAGGTCTTGCGCTCGAGCTGATCCAGAAGCGGCCGCGCGAAGGCGTCGCCGACGATCAGCAGGATCTGCGCGCGCTCGCGCTCCACCGTCGACCATATGTCGTCAGGGTCGAGCTTCTGCACGTCGCTCTGCATGATCACCGTGCCGCCGGTGTTCATGGTGTTGAATGCCGCCCAGTGTGCGGCGCCGTGCATGAACGGAGGCGCCGCCAGGGCGCGCGCGCCGCCGCCCGCCATCGAGACCACCGAGTCCAGGCTCTCGTGCTCGCCCACACCCGGCATGGTGCCGCCGAGCGCGGCAAAGTAGATGTCGGACTGTCGCCACAGCACGCCCTTGGGCATGCCCGTCGTGCCGCCGGTGTAGAGAATGTAGAGGTCGTCCGGGGACGGCTCCTGCGCGGGCTTCTCCGGAGAGGCGGAGGCGAGAGCGTCTTCGTAATCGACTGCGCCCGGCAGCAGCGCATTGCCGGACTCGTCGGCGACCTGAAGAAGGACCGTCAGCTCCGGGAGCTGCGGCAGCACGCGGGCCAGCGTCGGCGCCATCGCCGCGTGGTAGACGACGGCGCGGGCGCGCGCGTCGCGGAACAGGTAGAGCAGCTCCTCTTCGACGTAGCGGTAGTTGACGTTGAGCGGCGCCACGCGCGCCTTGAACGCGCCGAGCATGCCCTCGATGTATTCGTTGCAGTTGAAGAGGTAGAGCGCCAGGTGGTCCTGCCCCGACTCCCACCCTTGCAGATCGCGGCGTTCGCGCGCGGTGCCGAGGCCGCGCGAGCGAAGATAGTTGGCGAGTCGGCGCGTGCGCTCGGTGACCTGCGCGTACGTCAGCCGGCGGTCGCGCCAGACGAGGCACTCACGATCCGGACAGGAGGCGGCAACGGCTTCGTGGACCTGGGCGAGGTGGAATTCCATCAACGCGAGGTAGCCGCGCGGGGCGGGCAAGTCCAGGCACGGGCGTGCCGATCGTGGCCGACCGAGCCCTACTGCGCGATGCGCTCCATCGCGGCGTCATACGCCGTGGCGCCGACGACGGAGCCAAGGATGCGTCCCTGGAAGTCATCGGCGGTGATGTGGATGCCGCCTGCCAGGCGCGAGAGACCGGCGAGATCGGCCGCATCGTAGTAGGTCGCCCATTGAACCGAGATATCGGTGCTCGGCCCGTTCTCGGTACGAAGGAATCCGTGCGCGGGCGCGATGATCTGGCCGAGCCCTCCGGGAACGAACGCGTCGCCGGTGAAAAGAGTCATCACTTCGGCGGCCGCGCGACTGAACGTGCTGTGTCCCGAAACGTAGCCGGGGAAGGCCGGCGTGACGAACGTCGGGAGCTGATACGGCAACCAGTCGATTGCCCGAATCCAGCGTGCACCGACGGGGCCGGCGTCCGCATCGGCGGGCGGACCGCCGTAGGCGAAGATCGCCACGCGTCCTTCCTCGCCCGCCAGATGCTCGTGACGCTGCCCCGGTGCCGTGGTCTGCGGCGTGATGATCTCGATCAGTCCCGGGACCAGCGGATAGCCGTTGGGCTCATAGCCGGGGAGCTGCGGATCCGTGTTCTGCCCGAGCGTGCCGAGGTAGCGGATGATCGAGATCGGTCGTGCGGAGTCGTAATGCCTCTTGATTCCCCATGCCACGATTGCCGCATCGTGCAGGGCGCCGTTGAGCGCCAGATACAGCTTGACGTCCCATTCCAGGCGATCCACCGGCGCGCCGGATCCTGCGATGCGCAGGGAGGGAAGAGCATCGGACACGTCGTTGGCGATGACGTTCCAGTGCCCGGGCGGCGTCTCCGAATCCGGACCGTCCGCCCAGTATTCGGCCAGCACGCGCATGTAATCGCCGCGTGCGACCAGATTGGGCTCGTACGGCATACCGGTGGCCGGATTGACGGGATGGCCGGCACCGTTGTTGGTGCCAAGCGGATTGTTCCCGATCACGGCGGGTGACGCATCGATCAAGATGCCGTCATTCGGATCGAGCCAGCTCGAGATCTCGATCACTTCGCGAGCCGCATCCTTGTAGTCGGCATCGTCGATGCCGAGCTGCGGCGGCGGGCCCGGATCGAAGTAGAGCGCATCCGGATCGGCGCGAGTCAGCGCAAACGGCGTGACCCCGTTCCATTGCATGCCGATCGAGGTCTGCAGTGTGCCCGGCAGCGGAAGGCCGTTCTGTGCGATCAGCAGGTCCAGCGCCAGCGGCTGCCAGCGGTTGGGGTCGATCATCGAGACGCCCGGCTCCTGGACGATGAGCGGAAAGTTGATCGGTGCGTAGGTGTGGTCGACGTAGTTGGCGAGCTCGTTGGATCCGTCGGCCTGCCCCCACTCCACCATGGCGGCGCCGATGCGGTTGCCGACGGCGGCAGGACCGTCGCCATCGGTGGCAGCGTAGGTGGGATCCAAGCCCAGGCTCAGCATCAGAGCGCGCAGCGCGGCGTGGGTCGCCGCCCGACCCGGGCTGCGGCGAAATCTCTCGACAAGCAGTCGATACGCGGCGTGGCTGATCGCGATCTCGCGATCCCGCTGCGGGTCATTGGATGCGTGCGTTTCGTCGGTCAGCCATGCAGTGCCGCCGCCGCCGTACGCTCGCCACGCATCCCAAGTCATTGCGGAAAGATGGAAGAGATTGCGCGCGTGCACCGTCGGTCGCGGAGTGTCGCGTCGAATGGCATCGAGCAACGCCTCGTTCCACTGTCGTGCCACGCTCTTGGTGCTGACGGTCCGATCGCCGCAGTACACCGACGCGACGCCTTCGACGAACCGGTGGCACGGCGTATCGACGCGGTCCGCACGCGAGACGGCAAGGCACGTTCCACAGCTTACGTGGTCGACAACACAGTCGAACAGCGCTTCTGCGTCGGATGCGGAGCAGCGTCCCGGCAGGAGGCCCGCGATGTCATCCTGCTTGCAGCGCGCGGTCGCACGCCGCTCGGCGGCCGCAACCGCGTTGGCGAAGCGCCGATCACTCAGCGTGGCACGGCACTGGGCCAGGTCGGCTCCCGCCGTGATGCTCCCGCTGCGGACGCCGTCGGCCTTGCATTTGTTGAACACCTGCACTCGCACCCGCGCGATCCTGGCAACGCTTCGCGCCACGGCCATCTGGCAGGCGGCGGCCGCACGATCGTCGCGCCGATCGACGACGGCAGAATCGATGTCGTCGCCAAAAAGGTCGCCCAAACGAAGGATCTCGAGCATCGCCTCGTTGACCTCGGCGGCAGACGCCGGACCGAACCGCGGCGTCGAGGTGCAGTGGCTTTCCTCGGCTGCGATGGTCTGCGCCTGCGCCCTCGCGATCTTTTCCTCCGGATCGGTCAGCAGACATTGGCTGACCGTCTGTCCCGCGGGCAGCAGGCCGCGCACGGCTCGTGCCATGCAGCCGACGAAACGATCGGTGACGGCCTCGACCACCTCTTCGCCGGCCTCGTTCAGGGCTACGATGCAATCGGCTTCTTCCGATGCCCGGTCGGAGTGGCGAACGATGCGTGCGAGGCCGTCGATCGGCGGATCTTCGACCGTCTGCTCGGCGCCGTCCGGCCACCGGACGTGAACCATGGATACCGCCACCGGTGCCGCACCCAATCCGAAGTGCAATCGCGACGTTCCGTTCTGAAACAGGTAGGTGCTGCTGCCGGTGACTTCCTGCACCATGGGTGCGCGGCCTTCCGGGGTCACGGTCACGACGGCGCCGACGCCGGTCGGGTGTCCGACGTCGCTGCGCAGCTCCACGTCGATCCAGTGGGCGGCATTGCCGCCGTCGTTGCGGTAGAGCCGGACCGGGGTGGCGCTGCAGCAATCTTCGACGAGCAGCACGTCGAGGTCGCCGTCGGTGTCGTAGTCGAAGCTCACCACGGATTGGCCGAGCCCGTCGTCGAGGAAGCCGACCTGCGCGGCGACGTCCTCGAAAATTCCGCCGCCGAGGTTCCGCCACAGCCGCGGCGGGTCCTGCAGCATGTGCGACGTGTCGTACCCGCCGAACTCTCTCTGAATGTAGAAGAGGTCGACATCGGTGCGCGACGTCACGCCGTTGTTGGCCGCCAGATCCAGATTCCCGTCATTGTCGAAGTCGAACGCTTCGACCCCCCAGCCCCAGCCAGAATCGCGGACACCGGCCATATCGGTGACATCCAGGAAGCTGCGATTGCCGAGGTTGCGGTAGAGCCGGTTGCCGTCGCCGTGAAGCGCGCCTGGCGCGAACACCGAAGTGATGAAGATGTCGAGCAGGCCATCGCCATCGAAGTCGGCCGTGGTCGCTCCCATGCCATACTCATCGGTGCCGACGCCCGCCGCGGCCGTGCCGTCGGTGAAACGTCCATCACCGCCATTCCAGAACAGGCGGCTTTCGCCGAAATCGGCCGGGATCAGCAGATCGGGCCAACCGTCGCCGTCCAGATCGGTGAAGCGTCCGCTGAACGCGAAGTTTCCGTCCTGGGTTCCCACCACCGATCGCATGTCGAGGCCTGCCGCGATGGTAACGTCGTCGAAGTAGCCAGGTTGGCTCGCGCCGCGGTTGCGGAATAGCCGGCTGAAGGGCCCTTCCACGCCCGGATTGACGAGGTCGGCCTGGAACTCGGCCACGAAGATGTCCAGGAAGCCGTCACGATCGTAATCGCCGAACGAGACGGTGCGCGTATAGGGGCCGAGGCTCCTGGCCACGCCGCGCTGAACCGCTTCCTCGAGGAACGTGCAGGTGCCGTCGTTGACGTACAGAAGGTGGCGCGACGAGGTTCCGGCGGCCGTCAGGATGTCGAGGTCGCCGTCGTTGTCGATATCGGCCATGGCTGCGCTGTGGGAGAGGAAGGGCGCTCCCAGGCCTGCGCGCAGCGTGATGTCTTCGAAGGTTCCGTCGCCGCGATTGCGATACAGGACATCGTGCGACAGGCCAGTGAAGTACAGGTCGGGAAGGTCGTCGCCGTCGCAGTCGCCGACAGCTCCGCCGCCGAACACCTGCGGCGCCGAGCCGGTCTGGCCGCCAACCGTAGCCAGACCGGGAAGGGCGGCGTCGGTGACTTCCGTGAAATGCGGCAGTTGTGCGAGCGCCGGTCCGGCCCATGCAGCGAGCAGGATCGCGCATGCAGTCGATGGCGTCATCGTCGCCATCATTCTCGCGCGAAGGTCGAGTGCTGGCCTAGGCGCAGGCCCGTTACTCATGAGAGCTTGCGTTGATGTTCCCTCCCAATGCGACGCTGAGACTCTGCCTTGCACGCAATGGCAAGACCAGAGGCCAAGGGGAACTGTGTCACGCCCTTCCGCACCGGGACATCCCATCGGCGCGGTGCGTCAGTCCGTCCTTACAACGCTGTGCGTCGCGCGCCCGTGCCTTGAACGACCGATCGCACGCCCTCGTGCTGCGTGCGGGCCCTGCTACGCAGCAGAAGGCTGCCGATTCAGCGGAGGTTTTCGAGTGATGGATTCTGGGCGTCGCGGAGCAGGATCATGCTGACACCCGCGTCTGCGCTTAGGCACGTGCACATCCGGTGATGTGGCCGCGCGGGCCTGGATTCATGGCGGTTCGAGAATCGGGCCTTTACCGTGGATCGCCAGGCGCGGAAGTTATGCTCGCTTCCTGCGACGGCCCGTCCGGCGGCCCGCTGACGTAGCGCGGCGCCTTGTCGACGAGCGTCCAGCCGGTGCCGACAACTTTTCCCTCCTCCAGCACGACCGGCGTCAGCAGCTGCTCGTCCGGCTGGAATTTCTTCCAGGTATCGCCGTGGGTCACGTAGTAGAGGACGTCGAAGCTGCGACCATCTCTTCGATAGGAATCGGTGCGCCACGGATTGCGCAGCTCGATCTTCTTGTACTCGACGACCGGCCCCTGTCCCATCACCGACTCCACTTCCGGACGAGTCATGCCCGCGCGGATCTCGGCAATGTGATCCCGGTTGGCTCGAACGGCTTGGTGGTACCGATCGACGTGTGTCTGGGCGCACCCGGCCAACAGCATCACCAGTGCCGGCATCACGGTGCAGAGGAATCGCTGCTTCATGACCGCACATTTCCCGGTCGGCCGCAGTGATGCAACAGTCTGGACGTGAGTTCGCCCGGAAGGCACAGTGTGCCGATGAATAGACGCCGTCTTCGTCATTGTCTCGCGATCGCAGCTCTGGCATTCGCCGCCGGATGCTCGCGCACCGCCATCATGGATATCGTTCCGCCCGACCAACGGCTGAACGCGCCGCCGCCGGGAGCCAGCCTCGTCTACTTCATGCGGCCGCAGGACGGCTCGGGCGCAATTCGTGCCCTGCTTCTCGACGACGAATACTTCGTGGGCCAGCTCGTCGAGAATGCGCACCTTGCGTATGTGACCAAACCGGGACGGCACCTGTTCTCGGTGGCGTCCAACACCATGGAGTTCTGGGAGACCGAGCTGGAGCCGGGCAAGACGTACTATGTGACCGTGAGGCGCCGCGTTCCTCGTCAGCCGTTCGTCTTCATCGAGCATACGACGCCGGAGGAGATCGCCGAGATCCGCCAGGGGATCCGAGTGACCAAAGCCATGCGCCCGAACGAGTACGGCCTGCGCTGGATCGAGAGCAGGCGCACGAACCTCCGCTGGATGAGGAGCAAGTGGTACGGGAAGTGGCAGGCGAGCCGCGCGCAGGAGGTTGCCGCGGCGGAGTGAGCCGTCTCACTCGTAGTACCTGATCTCCAGCTGATTCCCGTCCGGATCGTGAATGTAGATCGCGATCCCGTCGCCCTCGGCGCCCGACAGCTTCATCGGCCCCGAGTCGATCTCGATGTCATTGCTCTGAAGCCGCAGCATCAGCGGGTCCCAGTGACTCTTGTCGATGGCGATGCAGAAGTGGTTGAGGTTGGGGAAGGTGGCGGCCTGGGCATCGCCCTGGTTCCACATCGCCGGCGGAAGCAGGTCGATGATGGTGTGCGCGTTCAGGCGCACCGACGGAAACAGAACCGTCCCCTCGTGGTACTGGTCGACCCGGTACGGCGCCAGGCCCAGGACGACGATGTAGAAACCCAGCATCGCATCCATGTCGCGGACCGAGAGGACGATGTGGTCGAGGTTGGCTTCCACGCGGTACCTCCGCAGCAGGATTCGAAAACCGCCAGCCATTGCGGCGGGTCGGACCCGCAGCCGGCCGGCCGCCCGCCTCCGCGCACGCGAGTGCTCGCTCTTTGCGGCACGGCCGGCAGCGCAGAGAGGCGGATTGTCGGCGCATCGGTCCGATGCCGCAACCTTCCCGACCGCCCGGACGGTCCGGTTCTTTTTTCGAACCGTCCCGTTTGACTTTCGAACTGCAGATCGTGCATATGCACGCACAGCCATGCCCGAAGTCCGCTACGCCCAGTTCTGCCCCATGACCCGAGCCGTTGAGATCCTCGGCGAGCGATGGACGCTGCTGCTGGTGCGAGAGCTGTTCTATGGACCCAAGCGCTTCAGCGATCTCAAAGCGACGCTCGGAGGGGTCAGCAGCAGCGTGCTGGCCGAGCGCCTGTCGCGTCTCGAGGAGCGCGGCGTGATCGTACGGCGCGAGCTTCCGGCGCCGGCGGCCTCGATGGTCTACGAGCTCGCCGAGACCGGCTGGGCACTGCGTCCGATCCTGATCGAGCTCGCCCGCTGGGGCGTGCGCTTCATGGGCCCGCCCTCTCCCGACGATCGCATGGAGCCGGCCTGGCTTCGCTTCGGCCTGGAGGTGTTCGCGCGGCGAACGCCAACCGCGAGTCTGGCCGTGCAGCTGCGCATCACGGGCGAAGGCCACTCGGTCGATGTCTTCGTTCGCGGCGGCGAAGCGGGCGTGCTCGTGACGAGCGAGCCTCTGCGCACGCAGGCGACCATCACGGCCCCTGCCATGGACATGCTCTTCGTCTGCATCGGGCTGCGTCGTCTGGACGCCCCGGACCTGTCGCCGCAGATTCGGGTCGAAGGCGATGCAACGGCCGCCGCGCACCTCCCCGAGCTCTTCGACTTCTCACCCACCCCACCCACCATTCCGGTCGCCGGGGCCGGACCAACACTCGATGCCTCGTCGGGCAGCGGCGAGGCGCGAGCCAGATGACAAAGGAGAGATCCATGCGAAAGGTTCACGGAGTCGGTGCTTCCCCGTATGTGCGCAAGGTACGCGTGGCGTTGGCCGAGAAGGGACTCGATTACGAGCTCCTTCCCGTCATGCCCTTCAACGTGAGCGACGATTTCAAGAAGATCAGCCCGCTCGGAAAGATTCCGGTGCTGGAGGAGGACGGGCAGTTCATTCCCGACTCCTCGGTGATCATCGATTACCTCGAGAACACCCAGCCCACGCCGTCGCTGATTCCGAAGGAGCCGCGCCAGCGCGCGCAGGCGCTGTTCCTCGAGGAGTTCGCCGACGGCGGCATCAGCGCCAAGGGCACCGGCGTCATCTTCTTCCAGCGCATCATCGCACCGCTGTTCATGGGACAGCAGACCGATGAGGCGGCCGTGCAGAAGGCGATCACGCAGGACATGCCGCCGCTGCTCAACTATCTGGAAGGCCAGCTGGCGGGTGGCAAGGAGTATCTGGTAGGCAACGGCATCACGGTGGCCGACATCGCGGTCACCAGCCAGTTCGTCAACCTCTCCTTCGGCAACTACACGGTGGATGCCGGCACGCATCCGAACCTGGCCAGGTATCTGGCGCGCATGTTCGAACGGCCTTCGTTCGCCAAGTGCATTGCCGAGGATCGCGCAGCCTTCGGGCGCTAGATCCCGCCCGAACGCGCAAGGGCCGCGCGCAGCGGCCTGATCCAAGGCGCGCATCGTGCGCCAGCGGAAGAAAGCTCCGTTGGCGCACGGTGTGCGCAGAAAACCCTGCCGATGGCGGCCGCGCCTCTACGGCGCCGCCGGCACGATGCGGAACAGCTGGCCGCCGATGTCGGCGATATACAGTTCCCCCCGCGCGTCCTCTCCGAACGAGACGACCGAGTTGATGCTGGCCCCTTCGGGCGTCAGGCTCGATGTGACGTTGGCGTGATTGGACGGCGAGCCGCCGTTGACGCGGAACGTGCGCACGAAGGCGGTGCAGTAGTCGGAATAAAAGTAGGTCCCGGCCAGAGCAGGCATTGCGCAGCCGCGATACACGAAGCCGCCGCTTACCGAGCACGACCCGTCGTTGTGGCTGTATTCGTGGATCGGGAACGTGAATCCGGTCGGCGGGCTCGGGCACGTCGGCGCCGGCGCCGGCTCGTAGCACATGCTTCCCTCGAAGATGTCCCAGCCGTAGTTCTCGCCGCCGCCGCTCGCGGCGCTCTGGAAGTTGATCTCCTCCCAGCTCCCCTGCCCCACATCCGCGAGCAGCAGATCGCCGGTCGCGCGATCGAAGCTGAACCGCCACGGGTTGCGCAGCCCCTTCGCCCAGATCAGCTCGAGCGGGTCGCTGCCATCGACGTAACCCGGATTGTCGGGCGGCACCGCGTAGTACGGTGCGTTCTCGACATCGACGTCGAAGCGCAGGATCTTGCCGAGCAGCGATGAGTCGTCCTGCGCCGTCTCGAGCGGATCGCCGCCGCCACCGCCGTCGCCCATGGCCGTGTACAGCTTGCCGTCGCTGCCGAAGGCGATCTGCCCGCCGTTATGATTGGTGAACGGCTGGTCGATGACGATGAGGATCCGCTCCGTCGCGGCGCTGACGGTGTCGGCGTCGGGGTCGGCTGCGTCATAGCGAGCGATCACCGTGTCGCCGTTGTTGTCGGTGTAGTTGACGAAGAACCAGCCGTTGGTCTCGAAGTCGGGGTGGAACGCCATGCTGAGCAGCCCCTGCTCGCCGTTCTCCGAGACCTTGCCGGTGATGTCGAGGTACGGCGTCGGCAGCAGCACGTCACCGTCCAGTTCGACAATGCGGATGCGACCGGGGCGCTCGACCACGAACAACCGCGACGGGTCCAGTGGCGGCGCCGTGGCGTGGATGGGTTGCGAGAGCGAGGCAACCAGCACCGCGTCCAGCGCCGTCCCCGCGACGGTAGCGACGCCGTCGCACAGGGCGCTGCGGTCTTCGAGCACGCAGGCGGCCGAGCAGCCGTCGCCGCCGATGTTGCCGCCGTCGTCGCATTCCTCGGGCAGCTCGGCCACGCCGTTGCCGCAGTCGGGCGCAACCTCGCACGCACACGCCGAAGTGCAGAGGCCGGGGCATGCAGCATCATCGCTGCCGTCGCAGGCCTGCCCTGGACCGGCCACGTCGTCGCCGCAAAGCGGAGAGACCGCGGCAACGATGGCGATGACGCCGGCGGCATTCTCGTCAGCGATCTCGGCCGAGTCGCCTTCGGTCGTGCACGTGCCCAGGGACTCGCGCTTGACGAAGGCGGAGGTGAGAACCGCATCGGCGCGCGGCGCGCAATCGACGTCGGGCGAGCCTCCCCGCTTGGCGGCCTTGGCGTAGCAGCTCATGCGATCGGCGTAGTGCTTGCCGGCCGCCTTGAGCTTGGCGCTCGCGCAGGAGCGTGCATCGTCGGTGTCGTCGTAGACGATGTCGGACACCACGTCGGCGACGTCGGCCTCGACGGCATCGCCGACGGTGCCCGCATCGTCAGTGGTGGCACAGCCGCCGCGGCTCTCGGCGCGCACGAAACCGCCCGTCAGCTTGTCCTGCGCCCTGGCCAAGCAGGCCGCGTCCACGGGAGCATCCTGACGCACGGCCGCAGACTCGCAGCCAAGCAACGCCTTGGAGTATGTTCCCGCAGCCTTGAGCTTGGAGCCGGCGCAGCGATCGTCCGGGTCGGCCGCAATTGCGGTGGCCGGCAAGGCGGCCACCGCCAGCGCGAGCGCCAAGCAGCGAATGAGTGTCCTGTCCATTTCGAAACCTTCCCCCTTTTCCGATCCGCGACCGATCCCGCGCGATGATAGGCGCGCGCCGGCGAGACTGCCAGTGCGTTTGCCTCGCATAGGTCGCGGCTTGTGGTAGGACTCGCGCATGCGCGGTGCCGTCGTCGTCTCCGACCACGTCGAGGAGCGTTTCGGCCGGCGCATCGAACTCATCGCGCCGCGCATGCCGCGCCTCGTGCTGCGCGGCAACGGTCTGGACGGCGACCCCGGGGGCGCCGAGATCGCGTATTTCTCCGGTGACCTCTATCCCGAGCGCGGGCGAGACTTTTTCCTTCCGATGCTCGAGGCGCATTCCTTGAAGTGGCTCCACAGCTTCAGCGCCGGCGTCGACCATCCTGTCTTCCATCGCTTCCTGGAGGCCGGCGTGCGGCTGACTACGTCTTCCGGCGCATCGTCGGCGACCATCGCCGAGACGGCGATGCTGTTCGTGCTGCATCTTTCGCGGCGGTTCTGGCGCTACGAGCAGGCGCGCGCCGAACGCGCGTGGAGGCCGCACGATGTCCAGGAGCTGGCCGGCGCTACGATGTTGATCGTCGGCATGGGCCCCATCGGCAACGAGTTGGCGCGGCGCGCGCACGCCTTCGGGATGAACGTCGTTGCCCTGACTCGCACGCCACGCCTGCACGACGGCTTTCCGGCGCGGCCGCTCACGGAGCTCGACGACGCCCTTGCCGCCGCGGATTACGTCGTGCTGGCGCTCCCGCTGACGCCGCAGACGCGCGGCATGTTCGATGCGTCTCGACTTGCGCGGATGAAGCCGGGCGCCTTCTTCATCAACGTCGCGCGCGGGGAGCTCGTCGACGAGCCGGCGCTGATCCAGGCGCTGCAACGGGGCGAGCTTGCCGGCGCCGCGCTCGACGTGTTCGCCGAAGAGCCGTTGCCGGAGTCGAGCCCGCTGTGGACGATGCCGAACGTGATCGTGACGCCGCACGCAAGCGGCCGCAGCCTCCAATCGAACGACCGCGCCACGGAGATCTTCCTCGACAACCTCGCCCGCTACCTGCGCGACGAGCCGCTGCGCAATGAAGTTCACGCCGGCGACACAGGGGCCAGCTCATGAGTGAAATCCTGCTGACGGGAGCCACCGGCCTTCTCGGCAACGCGATCGCCCGGGCGCTGGTGGCGCAGGGGCGATCGGTGCGGGCGCTGGTGCGCTCGCCCGAGCGCGCTCGCGCCGTGGTTCCGGCCGCCTGCGAGCTCGTGCAGGGGGACGTCACCGACATCGCTTCGGTACGCAGCGCTGCAGCGGGCTGCCGCGTCTTCTACCATGCCGCCGGCCTGCCCGAGCAGTGGCTGCCCGATGCCGGCACCTTCGATGGCGTCAACGTCGGCGGCACCGTCAACTGCGTCGCCGCGGCGCTGGAGGTGGGCGTGGAGCGCTTCGTCTACACGAGCACCATCGACGTGTTCGTGTTCGGCGCGCCCGGCGAACCGTTCGACGAAAGCTCCATCGACCCACAACCGAAGGCGACCGCCTACGAGCGCTCCAAGCAGGCTGCCGACCGCGTCGTCACCGATGCCGTCGCACGCGGGCTCCCGGCGGTGTTCCTGCATCCTTCGGGCATCTATGGCGCCGGGCCCGAGACGTCGCCCGGCACCAATCAGCTCATCGCCGACCTGGTCCGAGGCAAGGTGCCGATGCTGCTGCCCGGCGGCATGCCGCTCGTCTACAGCGACGACGCGGCCGGCGGGCATCTGCTGGCGGAGCAGAAGGCCGAGGTCGGTGCCCGCTACATCCTCAGCGAATCCTATCGCAGCCTGCTGCAGGTGGCCGAAGACGTTCGCGCGGCAACCGGCACCGCCAGGGTGCCACCGGTCATGCCGCTGTTCGTCGCGCACGCGGTCGCGCTCGCGGGCGAGCTGGTCTCGGCGCTGACCGGAAGGCCGCCGCTGCTGCCAAAAGGGCAGCTTCATTTTTTGCAGTATGAAGCCCATCCCGTGGCCACGCGTGCCGAGCGCGAGCTGGGGTGGGCACCGCGCCCCTTCGAGCGCGGGCTGCTCGATACGCTCGCGTTCCTGCGCGAAGCCCGTCGCATCTAGAGGAGCACGCGATGAAAAGAGCGCTCGGATGGTTGGTCCTGGTCCTGCTCGTGGTCGTTGCCGGCGCCGGCTTCTACGTCTACCGCAACGTGCATGCGATGGACGTGCACGAGCTCAGCGAGGACCTGCACGTGATCATGGGCCTCGGCAGCAACGTCGGCGTGCTGAAGACGCAAGCCGGCGCCGTCGTCGTCGACACCATGACCATGGCGTCCCAGGGCAGGAAGATCCGTGCGCGCGTCGAGGAGCTGACCGGCGGCAAGGCCGTGGCGATCATCAACACGCACTACCATCTCGACCACACGCACGGCAATCCGGGCTTCGAGCCGGGCACGCAGGTGATCGCCACGGCGCGTACGCTGCAGCACCTGCATGACCGCGATGGCGACTACTGGAAGGGCGACGCCGCAAGCCTTCTTCCGGGCAGGACGTTCGAGAAGGAAGAGCTGCTCGACATCGGCGGCAAGAAGATCCGCTGCCTGCATCTGGGGCGCGGCCATACCGACGGCGACCTGGTGGTGATCTTCGAGGACGAGCGCGTCATGCACACCGGGGACCTGTTCTTCCACAACTATTTCCCGAATATCGACCTCGAAGCGGGCGGCTCGATCAAGGAATGGATCGCCACGATCGACCGGCTGCTCGAGCTCGACGTCGATCGCATCATCCCCGGCCATGGGCCGGTGACCGACAAGGAAGGCCTGCGCAAGTTCCAGCGCTTCCTGGTGGAGCTGTGGGAAGTCGGAACCGCCGCCGCACGCGACGGCAAGACGCTCGAGGAAACGGTGCGCAGCACGCGCCTGAAAACGGCGGCGGGCATGGAAGACATCTACGTGCCGTTCCTCATCCGCCTCGATCACGATTTCGTCGTCAGGCGCGCCTGGGAAGAGGCCACGGGCACCGTCCGTGCGACGGCGGCCGCTGCCAGCGGAGCGCGCAGCGGAGAGGCAGTAGCGAGATGAGCGCGACGAGCAACAAGGAAACCGTCCGGCGCTACTTCGACGCCGTCAACGCAGGCGACATCGAAGTCATCAGTTCCCTGCTGGATGAGACGGCGGTGTTCTGGGTGCCGCCGTCGCTCCCGGACGGGGTCGAGTTCCGCGGCAAGACCAACGTGCTCAAGCTCTTCACCGAATCCGTCGGTCTGTACGATGCCAGCGCCGGGCTGGCGGTTGAGATCCTGTCACTGACGGGCGAGGATGACCGCGTCGCGGCCGAGCTCGTCATCCGCGGCCGCTCGGCCGCCAGCGGCGAGGCGTACGAGAACTTCTACCACTTCCTCTTCCGCCTGCGTGACGACCGCATCGTCGCAATCCGCGAGCACCTCGATTCGCTCTACGCCTACCGCAAGCTCTTCGTGCCGGCGGGGATCACCGAGCGCGCGCACTGCAAGTGGCTCCCCGAGCAGTAGCTCACAGCGGCGTGCACGTCGGAGGGCAGGTCCCGCACACCTCGCTTTCCGTGACGGTGGAGCTGCACGAACCCTGCGAGCACGTCGGCTGCATGCATTCCGCAATGCGGATGCAGTCGGGGAAGCAGCTGCCGCAGGTTCCGCAGACACGCTCTCCGCACGGCGCTCCATCCTCCGTGCATGCTGCGTCGATGGTGGTGGTGGGAGCGCTCGTCGTGGTGGTCGTGGGCGCGGGAGCCAGTGCAGCGACCGTCTCGTCGACACACCCGTCGATGCGCTCCCCCTCCTCGCCGACGTCGCCTGGACACGGGCCTTTGGCATCGGCTTTGGCGTAGGCAGCTGCGAACTTTCGGCGCGCATCGTCCAGACACGCCGCATCCGCCGAGAAAGCCGGCGCCGATCTGGCGTAGCAGGCCAGCCTGGCTTCGAGAACACAGGGAGGGGTTTGCGAATCGATGAGCGAGCACCCCGCCTGCGGGTGCACCGCGCCGTGGCCCGGCAGGACGACGGCGATACACGGCGTGGTCGCCTGCACGCTCTGGACGCGCGCGCGAAGGGGCCTTGCACTGACCGCGGCAGGGGCTCAGGCCTGCGTCTCGAGGCTCTGCGTCAGCAGCGCTCCTGCTCGCGTCTCAGCGTGCCATCGGCCGCGAAAGTTCCGAACGGGACGAGCGAGGACAGCAAGAAAAGAGCTGCCCGCGCGAGGCTCCAGCGGCGATCGATCATCGCGTGTGCCAGCGCGACACAGAACAGCACGAAAAGCGCGCCGTGGATGGAGCCGGCGACTCGTACGGCAAGCGGGTATCCGCCGAGGTACTTGAGCGGCATCGCCACGGCGAGCAGCACCAGATACGACCAACCCTCGACGAACGCGACGACGCGCAGGCGCGCGACCGGCGTATCCAGTCTGCTTGCGGGTAGAACGAACAAAGTCATGGCCACAGGCACGTGTACCGAGAATCGGCTCCTGAGCGCATTCGTCAGCGGCGCCGCCGCAGCCGGTGGATGCCCCCGGCCAGCCACAGCAGCGTCGTTGCCACGAGAACCGTCGAGGGAAACGCCGAAGCGATCACGGGCGCTGGCCCGGGCACTGCTGCTCCGAGCGAAGCATCGACCATGATCGAAGCTGCATCCGCCGGCATCCGCAGCTCCATCGCCACCGCCTGCGCCGATGCATCCTCGGCGCCGTGTCCGAACACGACGTACACCTCACCCGCCAGCGGCCGGCCTTTGGGCGAGGCGGCAGCGGCGCCGATGACGACGTCGGCGAAGCCGTCGTTGTTGACGTCGCCGGCGGCAGCCACCGCATTGCCAACTCGGCCATTCTCCGGGCCGCGCAGCGCGATGCCATCGGTGCCGTCCAGAAGGAACAGCTCGATCACGCCTTCGGCCGGACCCTCCTCGGATCCGAATACGACGTAGGCCGCTCCCGAGCCGGGCCCGTTGGGCTCCGCCGCCGGCGCTCCAATCAGCACGTCATCGAAGCCGTCGTTGTTGAAATCGCCGGCGCTCGAAACGGAGGTGCCTGCAAGGTCCATCGCCGAGACGCCGCGAATCAGGAAGCCTTCCTGCGGCCCGAGCGATCCGAGCTGCACGGGGCCGGCCGTGCCCACATCGGCCCCGCCGTAGACGACGAACGCTCCGCCCATGCTCTCGCCGAAGTCGGAAAGCCCGGGCGCGCCCACGATGACGTCGTCGTAGCCGTCGCCGTTGACGTCGCCGGCGCCGGAGACGTCGAAGCCGCTTCGCTGCTCCGCTTCGGCGCCGTCGATGGTGAAGCCGCGCGGCGGCTGCAGATCGAGCAGCGACAGCACGCCGTTCTCGCTGGGCTCGGTGCTGCCGAACACGACGTAGCTCTGGCCCGAACGCGTCTGGTTGGGATCGGCGTAGGAGGTGCCGATGATGATGTCGTCGATGCCGTCTCCGTTGACGTCGCCCGCCGCCGATACCGAGCCGCCGGCCGCGTCGCGCCGTGCCGCGCCGAGCAGACGCAGGCCGGTGCTCTCGTCGATCTCCGACAGATCCATTCCGTCCAGATCGAGGCCTTCCCGTCCGAACAGCAGGTAGGCCTCTCCGCGCTCCTCGGCGTTGGCTGCGTCGACGCCGGGCGCACCGATGAGCAGGTCCTCGAGCCCGTCGGCATTGAAGTCGCCGGCGCCCGATACCGCGATGCCCGCGAAATCCTCGGGCGCATTGCCTTCGACACGAAAGCCGTCGGCCTCGTCGTACGAAGACAGGTCGAGCGCACCGGCACGCGGGAAGGGGCCGCGCAGGAAGAACGCCTCGCCCGGCGGCAGCATCGTCTCTTCGCTTCCCACGCCCCGTGCGCCGATCAGGAGATCGACGCTGCCGTCGCCGTCGGCATCGCCCGTCATCGCGCAGGACAGGCCGAGCCTGTCCTTCGGCCCGCGACCGAGCACGGTGAAGTCGTCGCCGAGATCGACCTTGCGCCGGGCGGTGTGCATGTCGCTGCCGAAGACGACGTAGGCCTTGCCGGTCTGCGACAGGCCGACCGGCATGCGCGCGCCGATCACGATGTCGTCGAACCCGTCGCCATCGACATCGCGTGCCCCGCCCACGCACGAGCCGAGCTGGTCATCCTCGAGCACGCCCTCGAGCACGAAGCCGTCGTTGCCGTTGAGCGCGCCGAGCTCGATCACGCCCGGCTCCGGCTCGATGATCTGGATGGTGACGACCTGCGTGTCGAGCCCGCCGTTGAAATCGTCGACGCGAAACGAGAACCGTCCTGCCTCCCCGGAGACGCCAGGTGCGGGCGTGAAGGTGAAGCGCACCAGCTCCTGCACCGACGGCTGGTCGGCCACCAGCACCGGGTCCCCGTCGAGATCGCGGATGGTTCCGAACGCGGCATTCGGCAGCTCCAGAACCTGCACCCGCAGGTCGTCGCCGTCCGGATCGATGGGCTCCTGGATTCCGAGCAGGACGGGCGCCGAGTCCTGCGGCACCGGCAGCGTCTGGTCGGGACCGGCCTCAGGAAACGAGTTGGTGCCGTCACCGTTGGTGGTGCGGTCCTTGAACTGGAGCACCTCCACGCCCGTCAGCGTATCGGCACCGTCGTCGTCGCCGGGCGCGGGGAGCAAGGGCTCGTCATCGGTAACGATGACCGCGCCGTCCTCGCCGGCATCGAAGCTGTAGTCGGCGAAGTCGCCCTCGAAGACGGCGGTGTCCCTGCCCTCGCCGCCGTCGACGACATCGTCTCCCTCGCCACCGGCCATCAGGTCGTCGCCGGAGCCGGCCTCGAGCTGGTCGCGGCCGATTCCGCCATCCAGGACGTCGCTGCCGGCTGCGGCCAGAAGCGTGTCGTTGCCGGAGGCGCCGCCCAACCGGTCATTGCCTGCAGCGCCGAGCAGATCGTCGTTGCCGGCGCCGCCCCGCATCGTGTCGTCGTCATTGCCGCCGCGAAGCGTGTCGTTGCCTGCGCCGCCGTCGAGCGTGTCGTTGCCGAGGCGGCCGTCGAGCGTGTCGGGTCCGGAGCCGCCTCGCAGGACGTCGTTGCCTTCGTCGCCATCGAGAGCATCGGCGCCGATCGAGCCCGCCAGCACGTCGTCGCCTTCCTCGCCAAACAGCGTGTCGTCGTCCTTGCCGGCGGAGAGGCGGTCGTTGCCGAGGCCGCCCAGCAGACGGTCCAGCCCGCTGCCGCCGTTGATCGTGTCGTCGCCGGCCAGGCCGCGCAGCGTATCGTCACCCGCGCGCCCTCGGATCGTGTCGCTGCCGGCGGTGCCGGAGAGTTTATCGTTCCCTGAAGTCCCTTCGATCTCTGCCATCAATCCCTTTCCCTGGACCGTCCCGCAATGCGATGGACCGCGATGCGCGACGGGGCCGCGTTGCTAAAAGCGAGGCTCCTCCTGCATGTCGCTTCCCGCACCGCTGCCACCACCACCGCCACCTTGCGGCAATGCTCCGAGGAACTCCCACGCCGAGCGCGGGATGCTGGTCACTTCTTCTTCGAACAGGATGGTCTGCGCGCGATAGTTCCTGCCGTAGAACGCGCGCGTGTCATCGCCGTCCACGCCGAGATAGCCGCCCTCGATCGAAACTCCCACGAACAGACCGCGCGAGCGCGCGTAGGAATAGATCTCGGCGTTCATCGCGATGTCGGTCGACGCCGACGTGCTGCGCCCGACGGGGCCGGCGGCCACGCCCGCGTCGCCCGAGAGCTTGATCTTGCTCGAGAGCAGCGAGCGTACGCTGCGCTCGGTCATGAAGAACAGGACGACGTCGGTCGAGGAGGCGCCGAACTGCAGACCGAAGCCCCCGCCGGTCAGCATCACGTGCACCGGCGGGCTCCAATCGGCACGCTCGCTGCGACAGCTCAGGACGCCTTTGCCGTAATGTCCGCCCACGAACCAGGCTGCCTTGACCAGACTCGGGACCACCGCGATGCAGCGGCTGCGCGCGATCAGATCCTCCGGAATCTCACTGTCGGGCGCCACGCGCAGCTCACGAAAGACTTCGGCAGCGCGTCGCGCGCGATGGTCGAGCTCGTTGTTGCGTGCATCCGCGCTGGCCGGCAGCAATGCAGCGGCCAGCACCAGGCCGAGAAGGGAGGTGTTGCAACGGTTCATCGGCTACCTCGTCGGGGAGCGGGATCGACGAATTATATCTGCCGGAAGCACTGCACCGGAAGCCGGAGACTTCGGTTTCCGCGCCGTTTCCGCCGCACAAAAATGTGCCGCACGTCAGCGGCGTGGTCAGCTGGAGGCCGAAAAGATCGTGTCGACCATCTTCAGGAATTCTTCACGCTCACTTGCGCCAGTCCCGGCCAGCTGGCCGTCGATGAAGAGGGAGGCAAGTCCGTGCACCAGCGCCCATGCGCGGACGGCGCGAATCTCGATATCGCCTTCGGGAATGACGCCGGCCTGCTGGCAGGCGCGCAGCGAGTCGCGCAGGCGGTCGTAGGCGGCGCGCGAGGCGGCGTCGAGCGCGGCGTACAAACGCTTGTCGGGGATTTCGGGACCGAACATCACGCGGTAATGCGCCGGGTGATCGATCGCGAAGCGGACGTAGGCAAGACCGTGGCAGCGGAAGCGCTGCACCGGATCGGCCCCTGCCCGCTCGATCTCCTCTTCCGCATGGCGATCGAGCGCCAGGAACCCCTCCTCGGCCACGGCCGCCAGCAGCTCGCGCTTGTCGGTGAAATGCCGATACGGCGCGGCAGGCGAGACGCCCGCGCGTCGCGCCGCGCCCCGCAGCGTCAGCGCGGACGGACCGCCCTCGCCAAGAAGCTCCAAAGCTCCCTGCAGCAGGGCACGTCGCAGATCGCCGTGATGATACGCCATGGGAGAAAAAAGAATGCGGGAGGCACCGGGCTCCTCCCGCACACGATCAAGCGCCAGTGATGGATCCTACCAGTGGAAGTAGCCGCCCACCGTCACCGCATCGACGTTCTCGTCGAGCTCGAACAGCGTGACGGGACCGCCGGGGTTGACCTCATCCTTCAGGTACACGCGCGTCCAGTCGAAGCGCACGCCGATCGGCCAACCGGGAATCTGGTAGGTGAAGCCGGCTCCGAAAGAGAGATCCTGCTCGCCGCCGCCCGAGAAGTCCTGATCGCCGTCCCAGAAATAGCAGCCGACCTTGGCGAAGATCGCGAAGTCACCGAAGGGGAAGCGGGGCATGCCCGAGATGTTGAAGCCGTCGACCTTGCCCTTGGTGCCGGCAAGAGGGGAAGCACCTCCGGGAATCTCGGCCTGGCCGATGTCGAGCCACTCCAACTCCACGGCGAACCAGGGGATGATCTCCCACCACGCATGGACGCGGTACGCGAAGCTCTCGTCGTCGAAGTCGTCCCAAAGGCCGACGCCGAGGCCGCCGCCGAAGTTCAACCGATCCCGAAACGCGAACAGCGGCTCTGCCTCCGTCTTCGTGCTCTCGGTGGTCGTGACGGTCGTGGTGGATTCCTGCGCCTGCGCCGACGCAGCCATGACGGCCACGCACACGGCGAGAATGGCGGCGTAGATACGAACGTGTCGCTTCATGGTCTCCCTCGTCACCGATGCCATCATGGAATGGCCGGTCCTGGTCAGTGTTCGCCAACTTTTATACTGCCGATGGCAGGAAGGCGAGCACCGAGCGCAGATCGTCCGCGAGGACGATGTGGCCTCTTGGCTGTGGGACGGAAGCGGTCCGCGCTCAGGCGCTCGGCCTGGCAGCGGACTTTTTCGCTGCTTTTCTGGCTGCGGGCTTCTTCTTGCTCGCCTTCTTGTTGCCCGCCGGCGCCTTCTTTCGGGCCGGGGCCGCCTTGCGCTTGGAGCCCTTGGATCGGCCGCCGCGCGTGCCCGAAGCGCTCGCGTTGGCCTCCAGATAACGACGCAGCTCACCGACCGCCTTCTCGATCTGAGCGGTGATGTTGGTCAGTCCTTGCAGGACCGTGCGCAGAGCGTTCTCCAGATCGGGCGGAACGCCTGCCTTTCCAGCGCGGGCGCGCAGGTCGTCGCCCATCGAGCGCGCGGCGCGCTCGAGCTCTCGCACCATCTCACGGATCCGGTCGGCTGGTCTGCGTGCTGCCATGGCCTGCCTATACGATCAGCGCGGGGTGGCCTGCAAACGTTTTCTGCACCGTCAGTCGATCAGCTCGACCACATCGCCGGGACGCACGGCACCCGCCGCGACGACGGTCGCATAGACGCCCACGTTCTGCGCCGCATCGGCGACGATCGTGCGCAGGACCTGCGGGTCCTTGGGCAGCCCGGCCTGTGCCTGCGTGGTCATGCTGCAACGTACCGTCGGCATCTGGATGGCGATGCGGGACGATCCGATGCGCAGCTCGCGGCCGCTCCAGGCCGCCTCGACCAAGCCTTCGCCGCTGCCGGCGGCGTCGATGAGGATGTTGGGCCGGAAGCGTCGCCGGTCGAAGTCGGAGCCGGGACGCCTCTGTGCCAGCTCCGCGAGAGTCTGCGTGGTCAGCACGTGCAGTGGGAAGGCATCGAAGTACGTGCCGAGCGGAGAGCTGAACTCGAACAGCTCGGGTGGAAACACCGACAGGTCCGGCAGGGGCTCATCGGCCGTGCGGCCGAAGATGCTGCGCAGCTCCTCCTCCATGTCCTCGTGATCGGGAAGGCCGCGGCGGTAGTGCGTGGCGTCCTCCGGCGGATGCAGCGGATGCAGCGTGACGTCGCGCCCGAGCACGCGCGAGAGCGCCAAATGAACCTCATTCGAATCGGTGCGCAGCCGGCTGCCGTCGGGCAGCTCGATCTCGGCGGGCGGCGAGGATCCAGCGGTCGGCTCCTGGAGATACCTGGCGGCGCACTGCATGAGCATCGGAAGCTTCTTGCCGCCGCGAACCTCGTGCGCGATCTCGTCGCGCACGGCCCACCCTCGATCGCCGGGTATACCGCCGGGCCCCAGCGTGGCAGACGCCAGCTGCTCGCCTGCCATGGACTTGATGGGGTAGCGCCACACTTCCTTGACGGTTCCGATGCGCATGCGCGGCTTGTAGGTCGATCACGGGCGCCAGGCAATGTCGCCGCCGTGCCGTCCGCCACTGTCCGGACCGGAACGCGCAGCGTCGCGGGCGCCGCGCGAATCCCTGCTTTGCTGCCTTCCCTGTCTGCGTCGATCCCAGCTGCCGGTGGGAGCGGGACGGCGATTGCGATAATGGGAACCGGTGAACGAGCTGCCCTTTCATCCCCTCGTGCTGCGCTGGTTCGAGTCGACGTTTCCGTCGGCCACCGCAGTGCAGCGCGCAGGATGGCGAAGCATCGCCGCCGGCACCGATACGCTGATCGCGGCTCCGACCGGATCGGGCAAGACGCTGGCTGCCTTCCTGTGGTCGCTCAACGAGCTGGTCGAGGAGGCCTGCAGCGGCAACCTCGCCGACCGTGTCCACACCGTCTACGTCTCTCCGCTGAAGGCGCTCGGCAACGACATCGAAAAGAACCTGGCGATGCCGCTGGCCGGCATCCGCGAGCTGGCCGAGGCGCAGGCGGTCGCGCTCAGCGAGATCCGAACCGCCGTGCGCACCGGCGACACGCCGGCCAAGGACCGAGCGATGCACCTGCGGCGCCCGCCGCACATCCTCATCACGACGCCCGAATCGCTCTACATCCTGCTGACCGCCGAGCGCAGCCGCGCGATCCTGTCGCAGGCAAGGCGCGTCATCGTCGACGAGATCCATGCGTCCGCCGAAGACAAGCGCGGCCTTCATCTGGCCCTGTCGCTGGAGCGGCTGGACGCGGCGGCCGGCATGCCCCTGCAGCGCATCGGGCTGTCCGCCACGCAAAAGCCGATCGACGAGGTCGCACGGCTTCTGGTCGGATCCGGCCGCCTCGATGACAACGGTGATGCGCGCTGCACGATCGTGGACACCGGCCACCGCCGTCCTCTCGATCTGCGCATCGAGATCCCCGATTACGAGATCGGGCCGGTGGCCAGCCACGAGATGCAGGCGGCCAACTACGACCGCATCGCCGAGCTGGCGCGCGAGCACCGCTCGGTGCTGGTCTTCGTCAACACGCGGCGCATGGTCGAGCGCGTGGCGCATGCGCTGACCGAGCGCCTCGGCAAGGACAAGGTGGCGGCTCATCACGGCAGCCTGTCGCGTCAGACGCGCCTGGCCGCCGAGCAGGGGCTGAAGTCGGGCGTGATTCCGGTGGTCGTGGCAACGGCGTCGCTCGAGCTCGGCATCGACGTCGGTCACGTCGATCTGGTCTGCCAGCTCGGCACCTCGCGCTCGCTCGCGCAGTTCCTGCAGCGCGTCGGGCGCTCCGGCCACTGGCTCGGCGCCGTACCCAAGGGCATCCTGTTTCCGCTGACGCGCGACGAGCTGGTGCAGTGCGCAGCCACCGTGCGCTCGATCTACGCCGGCGAGCTGGACATGCTGCAGATCCCGCGGCCCGCGCGTGACGTGCTCGCGCAGCAGATCGTGGCCATCGTCGCCTCCGGAGAGATCGGCGTCGAGGACCTGTTCGCGCTCGTGCGCCGTGCCTATCCGTACCGCAGCTTCGCCCGCGAGGATTTCGACGCGATCATCGAGATGCTCTCCGAAGGCGTCTCCGACAGGCGCGGCAGGCGCGGAGCGCACCTGCACTTCGACCGCGTCAACGGGATGCTGCGCCCGCGTCGTGGCGCGCGCCTGACCGCCATCACTTCGGGCGGCGCCATCCCCGACACCGCCGACTACGACGTGATCCTCGAGCCGGAAGGGACCTTTCTCGGCAAGGTCAACGAGGATTTCGCCATCGAGAGCCTCTCCGGCGACATCTTCCAGCTCGGCAACCACTCCTGGAAGATCCGCCGCGTCGAGTTCGGCCGCGTGCGCGTCGAGGACGCCGGCCTGCAGCCACCGACCATTCCGTTCTGGCTCGGCGAAGGCCCTGGCCGCACGCGCGAGCTGTCCGAGTCGGTGTCGGACCTGCGGCGCGAGGTGGCCGCGCGCCGGCATGCTCCCGCCGAAGCGATCCGGTGGCTCGTCTCCGAGACGCGAGTCTCGCCGGAAGCGGCTGCGCAGATCCTGGCCTACATCAACGACACCATGAACGTTCTCGGCGTCGTCCCCACCAGCGACACCATCGTTGCCGAGCGCTTCTTCGACGAGGCCGGCGGCATGCAGCTCGTGCTGCATGCGCCGCTGGGCATGCGCATCAATCGCGCCTTCGGCCTGGCGCTGCGCAAGCGCTTCTGCGTCACCTTCGATTTCGAGTTGCAGGCCGCCGCCACCGACGACGGCATCGTGCTCTCGCTCGGCGAGCAGCACAGCTTCCCGCTGGCCTCGGTTTTCTCGTTCGTGCGGCCGCAGACGTTCCGCGAGGATCTGGTTCAGGCGGCGTGCCAGTCGCCGATGTTCGTCAACCGCTGGCGATGGAATGCAAGCCGCGCCCTGGTGCTGCTGCGTCACCGCGGCGGCAAGAAGATCCCGCTGGCCATCCAGCGCATGCAGTCCGAGGATCTGCTCGCCGCGGTCTTTCCCGACCAGGTCGGCTGTCAGGACAACCGCACGGGGCCCATCGAGCTGCCCGCGCACCCGCTCGTCGACGAGACCATCGACGACTGCCTCCACGAAGCCATGGACAGCGACGGGCTGGCGCGGGTTCTCGAGGACATCGATGCCGGTCGGATCCGGACCGTGGCCGTGGAGACGGCCGCGCCCTCGCCGATGTCGCACGAGCTGCTCGGCGCCAACCCCTACGCCTATCTCGACGATGCACCGCTGGAAGAGCGGCGTGCACGCGCCGTCAGCCTGCGCCGCACGGATGCCGCGGGCGCCGGCGAGCTGGGCGTGCTCGATGCAGCCGCCATCGAGGAGGTACGGCGGCAGGCCTGGCCCGAAGTGCGCGATGCCGAGGAGGCGCACGATGCCCTGCTGACGCTGGTGCTGCTGCCGGTCCGCGACGGCGAGCCATGGCAGGACTTCCTGCAGACGCTGCTCGAGCAGCGCCGCGCCACGCACGTGACGATCGACGGCCGCGCCGCCGCCTACGTGGCGACCGAGCGCGTGTGCATCGCACGCGCCCTCTTCCCTGGCGCACGCTTCGAGCCGCAGGTGCCCGAGGTGACCGCGCCGCCGCGGCTGCTCTCTCGATGCGGCGGCACGCTCGACCAGGAGGCGGCGTCGCTGGAGGTCGTGCGCGGGTGGATCGACAGCGTCGGGCCGACGACGGCTCAGGCGCTGGCCGCACGCATCGGCTTGCCGCCGCTGCGCGTGGAGGCCGCGCTCGCAATGCTCGAATCGCGCGGGTCGGTGCTGCAGGGACGCTTCACTGCCGAGGCCGGCGGCGAGATCGAATGGTGCGAGCGCGGGCTGCTCGCGCGCATCCACCGCCTGACGCTCGGGCGGCTGCGTCGCGAGATCGAGCCGGTCAGCACGACCGATTTCATGCGCTTCCTGCTGCGCTGGCAGCACGTGGCCGACGGCACCCAGCTGCATGGCCGCGAAGGCGTGCGCAGCGTGATCGCGCAGCTGCAGGGCCTCGAGCTTCCCGGGCCGGCCTGGGAGCGCGACGTCCTGCCGGCGCGCATCCGCGACTACGACGGCAACGATCTGGAGCACCTGTGCCTGGCGGGCGAAGTGGCGTGGGGACGCCTGTCCCCTTCCCTTCCCGACGAGGAAGAACCGGCGGCGTCATCGAAGCGGCGGCGGCCGCGCGTGCCGACGCGCTCGGCGCCGATCGCATTCGCGCTGCGCTCGGATCTTCCCGAGCTGCTCGCGCCGCTGCCCCAGGAGGGCATACCCGCGCATGCGCTCTCCGACAACGCGCATGCCGTGCTTTCGTACCTGCAGACGCGCGGAGCCTCCTTTCTGGCCGAGATCGCGCGGGGCACCGGCAAGCTCGCCACCGAGGTCGAGGACGCGCTCTGGGAGCTGGTGGCTGCAGCACTGGTCACCGGCGACGGTGTGGCGGGCCTGCGCGCGCTGCTGCGCGCCGATGACGCGCGAAAGCCTCGTCGCCCGTCTGCAGCTGCGCTGCGAGCAGTGGGCGGCCGCGCCGTGCGCCGCGGCATGCCCGTAGGCCGCTGGGCGCTGCTGCGCAGCGAGCCGCTGCCGGTGCTGCCCGATGAAGAAGCCGATGCCATCACCGCCACGCGCCTGCTGCATCGTTACGGCGTGGTGTTCCGCGACGTCGTGCTGCGCGAGCGCTACCTGCCGCCGTGGCGCCGCATCCTGTGGGCGCTGCGGCGCATGGAGGCGCGGGGAGTCGTGCGCGGCGGCCGCTTCGTTTCGGGCGGCTTCGTCGGCGAGCAGTTCGCGCTGCCCCATGCCGTCGAAGCATTGCGCGAGGTGCGCCGGAACGACGGCAGCGAAGAGATCGCCATCGTCTCGGCGGCCGATCCGCTCAACCTCGTCGGGATCCTGACGCCCGGTGGTCGCGTCTCGCCGTACACGCGCGACGTCATTGCCTACCGCGGCGGTGCGCCGATCGAGATCGGCGAGCTCGGCGAGGTCCGAAGCCGTCTGCAAAGGTTCGGGTATGTGGCGCCGCTGAAGGGACGGCGCCGCTGAAGACCGGCGCCACGCCGGAAACCGGTGCTGCAGAAGTGGCGCAACCAATGACCGGAGATCCAAGCGGCGCCACTGACCGGACGGGCGCGACGCATACCGAGGCGCCGCTCGATGCAAAGGAGGGAGATCGATGGCGAAGAAGGCCGACTGGTACTACCACCGCAACGGTTGAACGACCTGCGTCAAAGCGTCCAAGTTCATGGACGCCAATGGCATCGAGCCGAAGGAGACCGTCTCCGCTTCACGCAGGCTGGCACGGAAGGATGCGGCCGAGCTGGCGCGCGAGGCGAGCAGGGTGATCGTGGCCAAGGGCAAGAACGTGCGCGAGTTCACCGGAAGCGCCAAGAGCGCCGCCGAGTGCATCGAGGCGATGCTCGGACCGACCGGCAACCTGCGTGCGCCCACGCTCAAGGTCGGCAAGACCATCCTGGTCGGCTTCGACCAGGGTGCGTACGAACGGACGCTGCTGTGAGACGATGAGCAGCGCCGCCTGGCCATCATGCTTGGAGCGGCTGCGGTGACTCGATGAAGATCCAGGATGCGAATCGACTGCTCGAGCCCGGTTATTGCGACATGGAATCCGGCTATGCGCGCCTCGCCGACGGCCAGCTCTACGTCGCGTGCTGGACGCTGATGCCGCATTGCAACGGCGCGATGGTGGACTGGTGGTTCGGCTACCTCAGCACCACCGAGCAGTACAAGTGGTGGCACCCGCGCGACCACGTATGGTGCGAGTGGATCGGCGAGCGCGGCACGGGGCGCTACATCGGCGGCACGCACAACGTGCACGAGTACATCGGCGGGGACCTTGCCAGGCTGAAGGTGAACTTCCGCGATCCAGGTGACTATCTCGACGTTGCGCGTTTCGAGGCGGCAGGCATCAGCGCTGCCGTCTGCGCGCGCGTGGGCCCGCTGGATTCTGCGGTCTACGCGGGACACCTGATGCACGTCTGTCGAGACACCGACTACGGCTGCGAGATGCGCAGCCGCTTCTGGCTCGGCGACTTCGAACCGCCGATGACCGCTGACTACCGGACGCTCCAGCAGGTGTTCTCGGACAGCATGGGCGAAGGGCTCCTCAAGCACTGCCACGAGGAGATGACGTACCTGGCGGGCTTCCTGCCCGGCCTCTACGCTCGCGAAACCGGCATTTCGAATTGACGAGAGCCGCGACGCCGGCAGGCGATGCGGTTCGTCGCCCGCCATGCTGTCCGTGTTGCCGGGGAGGTGGCGAGAAAGAGAAAGGGCGGTGAGTTCGGCCTCACCGCCCTTTCCGGTTTCAAGCTGCAGTGGTCAGCGCCTGCTCGGAGCCCGATTGGCCAAACGCAGGACGTGACCGCTGGCCCGCACCGCCGTTACAGCGGCGTGCAGGTGCAGGTGCCGAGCGCGTCCGTGCACACCGATCCCAGAGGACACGTGCCTCCGCAGATCGGTGCGGTCGTGTCCTCGCACGCCGGGATCGCCAGCGTCGTCGTCGGCGCCAGCGTCGTCGTGGGCCCTTCGGTCGTGGTGGTTCCGAAGCCGGGGCAGTTCGCGCCGTTCGGGAACTCGTAGACGATGTTCGGATCGCTCTGGCAACGCACGTCGACGTCGAAGTCGATCTCGAACGTTCCCGGTCCCGGCAGGCCGCCCGAGTTGTTGACGGCAGGGCTGGTGGTGGGCGGGATGCAGAAGATCGCGCCCTTGAGCGGATTGGTCAGGCTCGCGGTGCCCGAGGTCATGATCGGATCGGGGAAGCAGCGTCGCAGGTCCGGATTGTTGCACGCTCCCGCTCCCTGCGCTGCGCAATCCGCGTCGGTCACGCACGAGATGAAGCCGCGCCCGTCCGGATGCGTGATGCCGTCGCAGTAGTTGTCGACCGGGCCGTTGGGGCAGTTGCCCTCCGCAGAGCACAGGCCGTCGCTGCACTCGTTCTTGGTGACGCCTGCACCACCGCCGTCGGTGCAAGTGCCGGCGCCGGCCGCTGCGCACTCGGCGTCGGAAGAGCAACCGAGAGCGCCGTTTCCGCTGCAGACGCGGCACGGGCACAGCTCGCCGGACGGCGTATCGCACGGCAGCGTCGCCTCCAGCTGCTGGCTCTCCGTCGAGAACTGCAGGTTGATCAGCAGGCCGCTGCCACTGACGTTGCTGCCGAGCGACGGCAGGCAGTCGAAGCTGGTGGGCCCGTAGCTTCGATGGTTGCCGTTGACGTCGCACGAGCTGCCGTTCTGCGCACCGCCGCTGCAGGTGCCGTCGCGAACGCCGTCGTTCTGGGTCGTGTCGCCGTCGCACGTCGGGCACGGGCTGGTGGCCGTGCCGGCTACGTGAACGAACGAGATCAGATTGGTGGTCTCATACCATTCGCCCGTACGCAGGTTCATGGTCCCGCCGTAGTCGTTCCTGATGCGGTTGATCACGCAGACCGGAACGCCGCCCGAAGAGATTCCCAGCGGCGAGCCGAAGTAGCAGTAGCAGGCGGGATTGAGCTCGCCGCAGCTGTCGGGGTCGTTGCCGTTCAGCGTATTGCAGGTGACCTGCGGGTTGCCGGCGCAGCGGCAGTTGGACGTGGCGTCATCACGGATCTTGAGCGAGACGTCGCAGTTCTCGCAGTTCTCGTCGCAGTCGACGTCGACCTGGTCGACGATGTCGTCGGGAATGTCGAGGTCGTGGGCCGTGCCCGACCAGCCGGTGCTGAGCTGCGTCTCGGTGGTCGGCGTGCCGTTCTTGCCGTTGAACGTGCGGATGATGGTGGCGTTGGCGCAGGCGCCCGACGCTTCCACGCACTCGCAGGCGACGCCGTTGGCCTCGCAGAATTGTCCCTCGGGGCACTCGCCGCCGCAGGTCGGGAACGTGTCGCCGCACGAGGGCAGCGTGGTGGTGGTCACCAGCACGGTGGTCGTCGTGGGCTCGATCGTCGTCGTGGGTCCGACGGTCGTCGTCGGTGGCTCGATCGTGGTCGTCGTCGAGACGCCCGGCAGCAGATAGACCTCGCGGATCAGCGCTGCGCCCTGCGCGTCGGCGCTGTCGACGGCGCACTCCTGCATCTCGGCCGTCGTGTCACCGCACGCGTTCATCGTCTGAAGACGCTCGGAGGAGAGCAGGCAGGAGTTGTTGATCGTGTCGGCCATCTTCGCGCGGGCGCCGGCGATCTTCTGGTTGGGATCGTAGGCATCGCACGTGTAGTCGGGATCGCTCAACGAGGAGTCGGCGGTGCGCTGGCACTTGCGGCGCTCCCGCATGTATGTGCTCACCAGCTTGGCCGCCGCGTTGCCGACGGCGGCCTGGCATTTCTGTGTCGCCGACGTCAAGTCGTCCGTGGGGTTGCCCATGGCGTCCGTCGACACCGTCTCGACGCGCTCGTTGGCCAGTGCGGTCTCGCACGCGGCAACTTCCCCGATGTCGTCGATGCCGTCGGTATCCCCGCCGTCATCGGCGTCCTCGGCAGGCTCGGGACAGGCGGGGTACTCGGAAAGCAGCGAGGATACGCTCGAGCACGCCGTGGATATCTGCGCCTCCAACTGGGCAGCACGCGCCGCCAGCTTGCCGTCGGTGTCGGCGGCAAGCGGAGCGTTGCAGTTCGTCGACAGCGGGATGTCGCCGGCGCTGCGCGCCCTGTTGCAGGCACGGGTGATCGAGAACGCCGACTTGACGTATTTCGCCACGCCCTTGGAGATCGTGTCGCGACACTTGCTCTCGGCACTGGAGAGTGCCCGGGCCTGGGACGGAATCAGGAACAACGCGCACAGCGCAGCGGCAGCAGCCGGTGTCGCAAGACGCACAAAAACCATCGGCGGGTCCTCCTTTCGCCCGAGCCCGCGATGCAGTGCCCCGGCGACGACGTAAAAGTCGACCTGCTCCCCTCAGGATGGAGCGCGTAACGGTCTGTCTTTCCACGGGTACACCACTGCGTCGTCGCAGCAAGAGGCTTACGCGAATGTTCGTAAGCACAAGATGGCGCCCACGAGGGGCCGTCGGTGGTCAGAAACCGCTAAGCTACGGAATCCGTTGAAGTTAGAGACTCAGCGGAAGACCCAGATCGCGAACATGGAAAGGAGAAAATAGCCGACCAGGACGGCGGCTCCGGCGTAATCCTTGGCCATCCTCTGTCCGGTGAAGAGGGCCAGCACCGTGATCCCTGACAGGGTTGCTCCGACATAGGCAAAGGTGGTTCCCCCCCAAAGGAGAACAGCCAGCGCGCCGAGCGCCGAGAACGCACCGGCGGCCAGCTCGAGAACGGTGATGATGGTGACGGCCTGCTCCACCCGTCCAGCCAGCGGCGAGCTTTGGAAATGCTCGCGCAGCCAGCCGAGGTTCCCTTCGCGGTCGCTGACCTTGTCCAGGCCCGACTGCAGGAACAGCACCGCAAGGAACGAGGCCGTCAGTAGCTGCATCCACCACATCGCCGGCTCCTTTGGCGCTCAGCGCCGCACGGCAGCATAGGCGCGGTCGGCCTTGGCTGCCAGGATGAAGTCGTTCTCGGTCAGGCCGCCGGCCGCGTGCGTCCAGATCTCGACGCCGACACGGCCCCAGCCAAGATGGATGTCGGGATGATGCGCCTCCTCCTCGGCGATGCGGCCAAGGACATTCACGTAGGCGAGGGCGGCGGCGAAGTCCGGGAACTTCAGCTTCTTGGAGAGATGGTGGTTGTTCTCGATGGCCCAGCCATCGAGCTGACCGAGCAGGCGCTGCGCCTCCTGCTCGCTCAACGGCGGCGTGCCCTCCCGACAAGGGACGCACTTCCTGCTCGCCAGATCGCTCATGGGTCATGCTCCTGTCCTTCCTGCGTCATCGCCGCGAAAGGAGATTCCTCGAACGCTGCCAATGCGATGCGCGACAGCCTCGTCACAAGCCCAGCTCGTCCAGGCGCGCCGATGCGGCGGCGACCATGCCGGGAACAGCCGCCGCAATCTGCGACATGCGCGGATCGGTGGACTCGCCGCGCAGCCATCGATTGTGCAGCTGCTGCAGCACGACCACCGTCTTCCACAGAGCGAACGCCTCGTACCAGCCCGCCTGGCTGACCTCGAGCCCCACCCGCCTCGCATATCGTTCGACGACCTGGTCTCGCGTGGGCAACCCCATCCGTTCCATTCCCGGATGCTGCGCGCGCGGAGCCGAAGGCGGATCGGCCGGATCGGGCCAGTAGTTGAGAAGCGTTCCCAGATCGATCAGCGGATCGCCGAGCGTGGTCATGTCCCAGTCGAAGAAGGCGGTCACCCTGTCCGGATCGCGCGCATCGAACTGACAGTTGTCGAGCTTCAGATCGTTATGAACGATGGAGACGCGCTGCGCCGGCGGAATGGCAGCGGCAAGGCGCGCATGGATGCGATCCATCTGCGGGTCGGCGTGGTCTCCCTTGACCAGATCCCAGCGGTGCTTCCAGCCGCCCACCTGCCGCTCCACGAACCCAGCGGGCTTGCCCAGATCCGAAAGCTCGCAGGCGACCGGGTCGAGCAGGTGCAGCTCGGCCATCGCATCCACCAGCGCGAAGCCGATGCGGCGGCCGACGTCGGCATGCTCGCGCATCGAGGGCGGGATCACTCCTCGGATCACCTCGCCGCAACGGCGCTCCATGACGAAGAAATCCGCGCCGGCCACGGAGTGGTCGTCGCAGAACAGATATGCGCGCGGCGCCCGATCGAAGTGTCGCCACAGGCGTGACAGCACGCGGTGCTCGCGCCGCATGTCGTGCGCGCCCGGCGCCAGCACGCCGAACGGCGGCCGCCGCAGCACCAGCTCGGTGTCGCCGAAGCGCAGCAGGTAGGTGAGATTGGCGGCGCCGTGCGGGAACTGCTCCACCGCAAAAGGACCGCTCAGCTCCGGAAGCTGCTCGCGCAGATAAGCCTGAAGCCTGTGCCAGTCGAGATCCTCGCCGCTGCGCACGGGCGCGGTCTCCTGCGGCGCAGGCGCATCGAACGGATCGACTCGTTCCCGCTCGCTCATGACCAATCGCTCTATCTGCTCTGCCTGTGGTCGCATCGCAACCAGGCTCTTCTCCTGCGCCGCGGCCGAGCCTTCACGGCTGACCGCCGTCGACACGCAGCACGGCGCCGGTGGTAAAGCTCGATGCCGCCGATGCAAGGTACATCGCCGCTCCGACGATCTCGCTCGGATCGCCCGCGCGGCCGAGCGCCGCACGCGAAGTGACGGCGCGCTCGATCTCCGGCGGCCAGGCCTTGGAGATGTCGGTCAGGAACGGGCCGGCCTGGATCGCGTTGACACGGACCTTCGGGCCGTAGGCGTGCGCGAACGCGATCGTGATTGCCTCCAGGCCTGCCTTCGCGGCCGCGTACGGCGCTTCCATCGGAGAAGGACGAATGGCGGCGATGCTGCTGACGTTGATGATGCAGCCGCCCTCCCCCGCCGCCATTCGCGGCGCCACCAGCGCCGAAAGTCGGAACGGCCCCTTGAGGTTGACCGCCAGCACCTTGTCCCACAGCTCTTCGCCGACCTGATCGAGCGAAGGATACAGCGGCGACATGCCGGCGTTGTTGACGAGCACATCGATCCGGCCGAAGCGTTCGAAGACGGCATTCACCAGCTCCGGCAGCGACTGCCAATGCCCGACGTGACAAGCAACGGCCAGCGCGCGCACGCCGCGTGCCTCGATCTCCTGCGCGGCCGCCTCGCACGCCTCGCGCTTGCGGCTGGCGACGGCCACATCGGCCCCCGCTTCGGCAAAGGCGAGCGCCATCTGACGGCCGAGGCCGCGGCTGCCTCCGGTGATGAGAGCGACCTTGCCGCTCAGATCGAAAAGGTTCGTCGTTGCCACTGCCGACCTCACCGTTCACGCATTGCGGATCATCAAGCCACCGTCCACCGTCAGCACGGTCCCGGTGATGAACGATGCCGCCGGCAGGCAGAAGCTGAGCGTGGCGTGGGCGACTTCTTCCGGATCGCCGTAGCGGCCGAGGCAGGTGCGGCGGCGCGCGAAGATCGCCTTGTGCTCTTCGGGAATGGCCTCGGTCATGGCCGTGCGGATCGGGCCGGGAGCGATGCAGTTGACCGTGATGCCCTGGCTGCCGAGCTCGACGGCCAGGGCACGCGTCAGCCCGATGACGCCGTGCTTGGCCGCCGTGTACGGCGAGGCGAATCTGGTGGCGCCGAGGCCCTCGGTGGACGCGATGTTGACGATGCGCGGCGCGTCCGACTTGCGAAGATGCGGCAATGCAGCTCGCACCACTCGCGTCTGTCCCGTCAGCAGGATGTCGATGGATCGCTGCCAGGTCGTCTCGAAGTCCTCGGCATCGATCGGCGACAGAAGCGCTGCGCCGGCGTTGTTGACGACGATGTCGAGGCCGCCGAGCGTCGCCGCGACCTGATCGACGGCTCGCGCCACGGCGGCACCGTCGCATACGTCCATCTCCCAGCCTTCGGCCGTGCCGCCGCAGGCGCGAATCTCCGAGACCACCGCGTCGACGCGCGACGCGCCGATGTCGGTGACCGCCACGCGCGCGCCCTCATCGGCGAAGAGATGGGCCGTCGCACGGCCCATGCCGCTGGCGGCGCCGGTGATCAGCACCACGCGGCCGGCAACCGATCGACTGAGCCTGGTCAGCTTCGCCATGTCCGCCTCCTGCTCCGGCGCCGTCGTTGGCGTTCGGCGCCGCTATCCTCGAGTCGATTCGTACCTTGCCAGCGCCGCTCGCGCCGCGCGCGCCGCGTTGGCGTCCGGGTCGTCACAGAACTTCTCGAGCGCCTGTCGCGCGCGCACGCTGTGCAGGCCGACCATTCCGAGCACGCCGACGGCGGCGCGCCGCACGCCGGCAACACCGTCGGCGCGTGCCAGGGCGATGAGCGCATCGATCACGTGCTCGGCGGCGTTTCCGGCGCGGCCGATGCCGGCCAGCGCCGCCATGCGCACGTTCGGATCGTGATCACCGAGCGCGGGCAGGAACCGGGCCGGGTCGGTCTCGCCGAGATCGCGCAGACAGTACAGCGCCATCTTTCGGCGTTCGACCTTGTCGCAGCTGCTCAGCTCGTACAGACGCGATTTCAGCGCGGCGTCGGACGCCGCGGCCGAGCAGACGATGCCGGCGGCGGCCCAGCGCACGTCACCGTCGTCGTCACCGAGGGCTTCGACTGCAGCCTCGGTGATCGCCGCCTCGGTGCGGCCCGCCCTGGCCAGTGCGAACGCCGCCCCGAACCGGCGCATCGAGCAGGGATCGCGCAAGGCGGCACGCACCAGCTCGACATCCACCGCATCGTTGGCTGCGGCGGTGGCCAGTGCGCCCGCGGCACGCCGACGAACTTCCTTGCTGGCGTGCCCGAGCAGCTCGACGAGACGAGCCGCGGCCTCGCGATCGACAGCGATGGCGCCGCCCTCCAGCGCCGCGAGCACCGCGCGCAGCTCGCCGGCGCTTTCGCCATCGAGCTGCCGCAACGACGGTTCGGACGAGTCGGAGTCGGACACCACACGGTTGTCTAGCGGGAGGAGTGGCCGGCTCCAAGCGACGGGCGTCGCGAGAATGCGCCGCTCGCGCTTTTGCCGCGCCCTCGCGGCGTGGCTATGGTCTGCGCCCCATGAGCCGCGCAGGCATGATCGGCTTTCTTCTCGTCGCCGTCGTCGTCGGCTACGTCATCGTCACCTCGATGAGCATCGACGCCCACTCCTGTGAGATCTGCATGGAGTACCAGGGCCGCTCGCAGTGCCGCACCGTGAGCGCGGCAACCGTCGAGGAAGCGCGCCAGGGAGCGATCACCAATGCCTGCGCGTACATCTCCGGCGGCATCACCGATTCGATGGCGTGCGGCCGCCAGAAGCCGGCCAGCGAGAAATGCCAGTGAGCCGGCCGCACCATGCTGGCGAGGGAGTGATGAAGTGAACGGCGGCGACGCAGGCAGCGACGCCGAATGCATCGACGTCGCAACCATCGGCGAAGACGTGCCGCTTCTCGAAGGTATCCGCACCACGCGGGCGATCCGGCGACTGCGGCCCGATCCGGTGCCGCGCGAGCTCATCCGCAAGGTCGTGGAGGCCGGCACGTTCGCGCCGAGCGGCGGCAACCGGCAGCCGTGGATCTTCATCGCGGTGACGGAGGCCGAACGCCGCGCGTGGATCGCAGCGCGATACCGCCGCGCGTTCGATGAGTACATCGCGCCGGCCGTGGAAGCGGCGCGGTCGCCGGACTACCCGCGCCACAAACGCGCCAACATGGAATCGGCGATCTATCTGGCCGAACACTTCGCCGAGGTCCCCGTGCATCTGGTGGTGGCGGGTTGGACGCGCCGCGCAGAGCCGCAGGTGCAGGCGCTGTTTCCGGCGATCCAGAACATCCTGCTGGCATGCCGCGCCGTCGGGCTCGGCGCGTGCCTGACGACGATGCAGCTCGCGTTCCATCGCGAGCTCGACGAGTACCTCGGTCTGCAGCCTTCTCAGCCCTCGGCAGCGCTCATTCCGATCGGATGGCCGATGATTCCGTACAAGCGCCCGCAGCGCAGACCCGTCGACGACTGCCTGCACTGGGAGAAGCTCGTCACTTCCCCTTCCACACCGGATCGCGCTTCTCGATGAAGGCACGCGGGCCTTCCCAGAAATCCTCGGTCTGCGCCAGCGTCATCATCGCCTGAGTCGAGCGGCGGAAGCCGGTTTCGTCGTCCGCCAGTGCGCACTCGCGCATGACGGCCATGCTCTCGCGCACCGCCAGCGGCGCGTTCTTCGCCACGAGCTGGGCCAGCTCGATCGCCTTCTGCAGAGCCTGTCCCGGCTCACACAGGACATTGACCATTCCGTAGCGCGCACATTCTTCGGAGGAGATGGGCTCGCCGGTGGCGACGAGGAAATTGGCGACGTTGCGCGGCAGCACGCGCGGAAGCCGGAAGAGCGCACCGGCCGCCGCAGCCAGCGACCGCTTCACCTCGGGGACGCCGAAGCGAGCCTGTGTGCTGGCAACGATCATGTCGCACGCCAGACACAGCTCGGTGCCGCCGGCCAGCGCCGGGCCGTCGACGGCGGCAATCAGCGGCTTGGTGCGCTGCCGCGCGACCAGGCCGCCGAAGCCGCCTCTGGCCGTCGCCAGCTCCGCAGCCTGCCCCGAATTGATGGCTTTGAGATCGGCGCCGGCGCAGAAGACCGGCCCGTTGCCAGCAAGAATGCCGACCCACAGGCTCTCGTCGGATTCGAGACGGTCGAGTCCCGATTCGATGCCACGAGCGACTTCGCCGTTGACGGCGTTTCGTGCCTCGGGGCGGTTGATGGTGAGGATGGCGACGTTGCCGCGAGTTTCGAAGTCGACCACGGGCGCTCCTTGGTGCGCCGGCAACGCCGCCGCAGCCCGGGGCGTTCGGCGGTGTGAAGGCGCGGCGTTTCGGCTCGCGCCCGCTAGCACAATTCCCGAAGAAGCTACACCGGCGATCAGGATCAGGCCCTGCACGGAGTGCGATGCAGAACCTGATCCTGACCTAGGATGGCGACGGATCGAAGGTTGCGCGCACCGGGTCGGAAACGGTGAACATCGCCCGATGCGCGCCTGCCACATGGATGTCACGATCCGCCGCCTGCCCGTGAGCCGTGCCGACGGTCACCACCGCCAGCATCGACCCGAACCAGAACGCGGCAAACAGGGTCGTACCCAAGGTCCAGCGCGCCAAATCCGTTCGCATTGCGACAACCTCCTTCGACTACACGCTGATCTGCAGCGTCGCAGCCAGACCTTGGTGTGCCACGCGATCCGAAAATCGTGCCAGCGACACGATCGCCTGACGTCGAGATCCGAGCGCACGACGACGCGATTTCATGGGCTTTTCGCAGCGTCGTGGGCTCGGACGCTGCAGAGCCCTGCGGCAAGCCCCCCGCACATTCCTGCGGCACTGTTCCCGCGCATGTCTCAAAGGCGGCGCGCAGAGTGGCCGACATGCCAGGCGCGCCCCGAGAAGCGAACGTACGCGGGCTGGAGGCCCGCTGGAGTGAGCGACGAGGCGCGCAACGACGCAGATCGGCCGCGATGCGCGTCGGCCGCCTCTACTGCACCATCGATCCTCGTCCCTGCTCCCTAGCCGCCTCCAGGACGTGCGTCATCTCGGCGACCGTCAGCAGCGCGCGCTGGTTTCCTTCCTGCGTATAGTGACGGCGAAGGTTGTTGAGCATGCGCGACAGCATCTGCGTGTGCGACACGGGCACGAGGAAGTCGTCGCGCCACGCCTCGGGCGCGATCCCCTGGCGGCGCAGGAGATCCATGAACGCCACGCGGTCCAGGAAACGGCCCTGGTTGTAGACGTCCACGTAACGGCCGGTGGTGGAATGGTAGACGATGAAGTGGCCGGGAAAGCCGACCCCTTCCAGCTCGATACCGGCCGCCCGACCGGCTTCCAGGTACAGCACCGAGAGCGTGATCGGAATGCCGCGCCGCCGTTCCAGCACGTCGTTCAGGAAGCTGTTGCGCGGGTCGTAGTAGCTCTTGCGGTCGCCGTCGAAGCCGTACTCCTCGAAGAGCAGTTCGTGGAGCGGAATGAGCGGATCCGATTCGTCCGCCGTCGCCACGGCCCGCGCGGCCGATCGGGCCAGCTCGGCGACCTCGCCGAGGTAGGCGTCCATGTCCAGGTGCGGATACTGGATGCGCGCGATGGCCAGCGCAGCCGCAGGCAAATGGATGTCGCTGTCGGCCCGGCTGACGAGGTCGGCAAACAAGGTCGTCGCGTCTTGAGGCATTCTCCTGTCAGTCGACGCGCCGGCGACGACTGTCCCACCGCCTCATTACAGACGCGCGTGAGGAGAAAGAACAAGGCTGCCGCTGGCGCGATGCCGCGAGTTTCGCGTGAAGGGCAGTCGAATCCTCGACCTGCTCCGTCGGCGTCGTGCCGATGGGGAGGCGTCAGCGACCGACGACCGAGACGAAGCTTACGCAGCGGCCAGGTGCGCCGCCCAGATTGTGCGTCAGCCCGAGCTTCGGGTCCTTGATCTGCCGCGGCCCGGCTTCTCCGCGCAGTTGGAGCCACATCTCGTACATCATGCGCAGCCCGGAGGCGCCGATGGGATGTCCGAAGGATTTCAGGCCCCCGTCCGGGTTCACCGGCAGGCGACCGTCCAGATCGAAGTCGCCGTTGAGGACCGAGCGCCAGGCGCCGCCGCGCTCGGCGAATCCGAGATCTTCATAGAGCACGAGCTCGGTGGGCGTGAAGCAGTCGTGCACCTCGGCCATCGAGATCTCTTCGGCCGGGTTACGGACTCCCGCCTGCCTGTAGGCGTCGTGGGCCGAAGCGACCACCTCGGGGAAGCTGGTGAAGTCGTAGTCCTGCGACAACGGCCCGGCCGCCGGGCCCGCGATGAAGGACAGGGCCTTGATGAAGATCGGCCGGTCCGTGTACTTGTGCGCGTCTTCGGCGCGCACGACGATGGCCGCCGCCGAACCGTCGCTGACGCCCGAGCAGTCCATGATCCCGAGCGGATCGGCCACGCGCGGCGAGCAGCGGATCTGCTCGAGCGGCACTTCCTTGCGGAACTGGGCCTTGGGGTTCTTGGCGCCGTTCGCGTGGTTCTTGTACGCGATGCGCGACAGCACCTCCTTGCCGGTCTCGTCATCAAGCCCGTATTTCTTGAAGTATGCCGGCGCAAGTAGCGAGAATTGCGCGGGCGCCGTCATCGCCGCCGCGGTCCCGTCGCTGGGCGGCGGCGTCACGACGAGGCCGGAGAAGCCCGAGTCCTTCAGCTTCTCGACTCCGATGGCCATGACGCAGTCGTAGGCACCCGATGCCACGGCGTAGCACGCGTTGCGCAGCGCTTCGGAGCCGGTGGCGCAGTAGTTCTCGACGTGGGTGACGGGCTTGTACTGGATCTTGAGCGGCTCCGACAGAGTCAGCCCCGAAAGGTTGCCCATGGTCCCGAGCCAGTAGGCGTCGACGCGATCGCGGTCGACGCCGGCGCTGGCATAGGCGGCTTCGGCCGCCTCCACCAGAAGATCATCGAGGCTGCGGTTCCAGTGCTCGCCGAAGGCGGTGCAGCCCATGCCGACGATGGCGACCCGATCCCTGATGCCGTTGCTTGCCATGATCCGCTCCTGAATCCGTCGCGCGCCCCGGTCGCCGCGCTCAGCGCGCGGGCCGCGCCTTCCAAAAGTAATTGTGAACGCCATCCGCCGTAAACAGGCGACGGAACGTCATTTCCACCGGGTCCCCGATTCTGACCTTTTCCGGCTCCACGTCGGTCAGCTCGCTCTGGACGCGGCCACCGCCTTCGAAGTCGATGACGGCAGCCACCATCGGAGGCTGCGGCGTGAACGCGAGGCGATCCACCGCGAAGGTCTTCACCACCGCGCGCGCCTCCGCAAAACCGACCTCCTCCATCCTGCGCGAGGCGCCGCAGTGCACGCATACGATCTGCGGCGGCAGGTGGGAGGTGCCGCACTCCTGGCAGCGGCTGCCGGCCAGCGCGTACTTCCAGCGCTGCGACCGCAGCGATGGCGGAGCGGCCGGCCGCTCGGGATCGGGCCGCCGCGGCGGCTCGGTCTCCAGGATGCCTCGCCACTTCAGCAGCCGCGTGTACGGAAGGTCCGCGCGCTTGGAGGCCACCCAGCCATCGACGGTGTGACGGGGACGGCGGCCGGCGATGGCGCCGGTGACGCGCAGCAGGACGGCATCGACTCCGTCGGATACCGAGAAGACGGCGATACGATCGCCGGCACTGGCGTTCTCGAGCGCGCTGGCCAGCATGATTCCGACCTGCGCGGCGCCCGCATGGCCGATGGTATCGAGGCGGGGATCGACGACCTGCTGCGGCGACAGCCGGACCTGCGCGACGAAAGCCGCCACTGCTCGTGGATTGGGAGCATCCACGACCACGGCAGCAAGCTCGGAAGCCTCGACCCCTGCCTTGCCGAGCAGGCCCTTGGCGGCGCTGGTGAGCAGCGGACCCCAGCCCTGCGTCAGCGCGAATCGCTCTTCCCAGCCTTTCGAAAAGCGCTCACCGGGAAGGCGCCAGCTGGAGAGAAATTCGAGCGTTTCCGAATACGTGGCCTCTATCTCCGCAACGACATCCTCGTTCCCCATCACGAACGCTGCGGCGGCGTCGCCGCCGCCCGATTCTGCTGCGCCCTCGGGAGCGCCGATGCGAATGTCGCCCATGGCGGCAAGAGCCTGACCGCCGGCGGCAGCCGCCTCGGCGGCCGCGATGAACGACCCGAGACCCGCGCGAAGCGAACACGCAACGTCGAGGCAGCGGACGTCGCGCGGCAGGTCCAGCGCTGCGTGGATCGTCGCTGCGTTCAGCTTCTCGATGTAGGGCGGATCGGTGGTCGCGAAGTAGAGCGCACGGATGGCGCTGCGGTCGCGGCCGTGGAACGCATCGCGCGCGGCTTCCACCGCCATCGTCACCGCGTCTTCGTCGTAGGAGGCCACCGAGCGCTCGCCCTTGCCGCCGGCGGTGCCCAAAGCTGCGCCGATGGTGTTGCGGGCGATGCGGTGGAAGGGAACGTAGGTACCGAAGGAGACGATTCCCGCCATGACGCTTCCGTATCGCAGACGGCGGAAAAGGCGACGGCGCGAGAAGACACTCTCGCGCCGTCGGAGTCCCGTCGCGCGTGGCCGGCTACTCTAGTCGGACTTTGCCTTGAAGAGTCCGGCGTCGTTTGCCGCGTTGCCTGAGAACTCGGCAGCGAAGCACTTGCTGTTGCTGAGGTTGTGCAGCCGCGCGCTGACCTGGCTGTCCTGATCCAGCGGCAGGCTGGGCGCAGCGAATCCGGTCTTTGCCTTGACGCTGGCCTTGGCCTTCCCGCCGGTGCCGGCGAACACGCTCATGCCGCTGGCCGACCCGTACTTGTGCTTGTAGGAGTAACCGGTCGTCGTCTCCTTCCAGCACGGCTTGGAGAAGCAGTTGCCGCCGGCGGGAACGTCCAGCTCGGCGATCAGGGTCGGCGTCTCGCCCGTCTCGTCGTAGAGGCAGAAGACATAGTCCGCGGTCGTCAGCGGGTCGGCCAGGTCCGCAGCCTTGTCCACATCCTGGCCCTTGTTCCACTTCCAGCCCAGCGAGTCCTTGGCGCCGTTCTCCTTGATGGTGAGAGAGGAGGCGCCGGCCTGCGTCGGCTCGAAGCAGGTGGCGGCGGCAACCGGAGCGGAGGGACAGTTCTGCTCCGCGTGCGAGAACAGGATGTCCTCGTCGACGCCGAGCGTGTTGAACAGCGTGTCGGTGGACTCCCAGACCACGGCCCAGGTGTCGCTGTTCCCGTCGGCGGCGATGGCCGGCAGGCTGTCGGCTCCCTTGTCCTTGCCGGCCGTCGAGGCCAGCGGCGCAACGCTCGTCCAGGACACGCCGCCGTCGCTCGAGCGCACCGTCAGGATGTCTCCATCGGTCTTGGTCAGCTTGCCCAGCGGATCGTCCGACCCCCACACGACGATGAACTCTTCGCCGTCGGTGGCTACGCTCGGGCGTTCGTCCGCGCCGATATCGGAGATGGCGTTGTCGGCGAGCAAGGTGACGGCCGACCAGGAGCTGCCCCCCGTGGTCGATCGCGAGACGAGGATGTCGGAGTCGGTCCCCGACCCCGAGAGATTCTCGTTGGACTGCCAGGTGGCGACGACGGTGGTGCCGTCGACGGCGAGCGACGGATAGATGTCGGCGCCGCTGTCGGTGCCGCCGTTGCTGTTGAGCACGCCCTCGGCCCCGGCGGTCAGGGTGCCGCCATCGATGATCGCGTAGAGGATGTCGCCGTCGATGCCGTTGCCGCTGACGTCGTCGGTGCTTCCCCACACCGCAACGAAGTCGCTCCCGTTGAACACCACGTCCGTGCCCTGCCCCAGCCCGATGTTGGCCGTCTGTTGGGAGCCGAGCGGAAGCTGCGACGACCAGGAAAACCCGTTGTTGGTCGAGACGCTGTAGTAGGTCTGATTGAAGGTGGGGCCGCCGAGCGCCTGCAGCTTCCACACGGCGACCCATTTCCCGGCCCCGTCGGTGGCGATGGAGGGCTGGAAGTCCTGGTCGAGAATTCCGTCCGAAGCGCCGTCGGAGTTGAGCCGGGCCGGGTTGCTCCACGTTCCGCCGTTGTCGGTGGATCGGGAGAAGAAGACGTCGAGGTCGCCGCTGCCCCCGGCCAGATTGGTCGTGGATGCGAACACCGCCACCCAAACGCCCGACGTGCTCGCCGCCACCCGCGGCTCGGTATCGGAAGCAACGCCGTCGGTGGCTGCGCCGCTGAACAGGGCGGAGGCGCTGCTCCAGGTGGCGCCGTCATCGGCAGACCGGGCGAAGAGGATGTCGGAGTCGGCGCCGATCGTTCCGCCCAGCGAGTTGTCCGAGCTCCAAACGGAAACCCACGTCGCGATGCCGTCGCTCGCAACATCGGGCTGGGCATCGACGTCCTCATTGGCCTGGTCGTCGGAGTCGGCGGCGGCGGTGCTGTTGAGCGCGCCTGGCGCGCCAAAGGAGATCAGTGCGAGCGCCTGGCTGGCGGGCAGGAGAAGGCCGAGCAGCGCGGCCACGAGAAAAAGGCGTGGATTCATGTTCTAACCCCCGAAGACCGAAAGAGGGCATCGCAGAAATTGCGCGCCGTCCGCACCTTAGGTGCCTGCGGAAGACGTTTCAAGGAGGCCGGAGCCGTAAGATGAGCGACTACTCGCGCGAAGAGATCATGGCTGCCCACGCCCGTCGCATGAGCTTTCAGGACGCCGACGACTGGGAAGGCTTCGGCCAGTGCTTCACGAACGATGCCGTCTACGTCGAGCACCACGAGGGAACGTTTCGCGGCCGCAACGCCATCCTGGCCTGGCTCGTGCCCATCATGGAACGGTGCAAGGGCTGGACCTTCCCCATCGAATGGGTCTGCGTGGACGGTAATCGATTGGTCTACAAGTGGTGGAACCGCCTGCCTGGCCAGCGCCCCGACGGAAGCTTCTACGAGTTCTCCGGCGTCTCGATCTGCGAGTATGCGGGCGACAACCAGTGGTCGTATCAGGAGGACATCTACAATTTCGAGGAGACGATGCGCGTGCTCGGCGAATGGTCCTCCCGCGATTGATGGCCGCATGGCGGCCATCGCCTGCTGTCGGTGTCAGGATCTGGTCCGTCGGCCGGGGAAGAGTGGTCCCGAGACAAGGCGCTCGGCGCGCACGCAGCGCAGGCGCGCTGGAGGCCCGCCGGGGCGAGCACGGGACGGGCAACGAAGCCGGTGGCGCTACGCGCGGCCACCGGCCTCAGAGACGCTCGGGGTTCTCGAGACAGCTCTTCACGAACTCGAGGCCGCGCGCCACGTAGAAGCCATCCTCGGTGCGCTCGTCGTAGGTGTACTTGAGCTCGAAAGTTTCGGCAGCAACGACGTTGCCGTGTTCATCGACGACGGGCGTCATCTTGATGCGGCCCATCGTGACGAAGACGGGGATGGTGCCGTAGTCGTAGTTGTGATGGTAGCAGGCGTCGATGCCGACGCTGCCGAGGTTGGCCACGAAGATGCTCGAGAAGAGCGGGTCGGTTGCGATCATGGAAGCCGGAAAGAGGTTCCACTCGTTGAGGCGACGCCCGATGCGCACGAACCACTTCAGCACCACCGGCGGCATCTTCAGCAGAAGGCTGATCTCCTTGTCGGTCTCGCTTTCCTTCCCTGAGCGGCCGAAGAGCTGGCGGTCCCAGACCGCGTCGACCATCTGCTCGAACGTCTCTTCCTTCGGGAATTCGCGCTTGACGGTGTAGATCGGCGCGTCATCGCTCATGCCGCGCTTGCCGGTGAACGACAGCCACGCGCCCCGGCGCTGGTAGTAGCGCCCGCCGACGACGAAGCGATTGACGCGCGGCCGCTCGTGCAGCACCAGCGCCAGCGCCCGCAGGACCATATGGAACATCGTGGCCGGCCGATCTGCCGGGCGGCGGGCGTTGAGTTCCTCCAGAAATGCCCTGGCCGGCCCCGCCAGCACCTGCTCGCGGCAGAGCACCGCCGACTCGTTCCGCGACGGCATGATGAAGGGCATGATGCGTCGCACCGGATGCATGTCGCCGACGTAATCGCCGTCAGGACGCTCGAACACGGGTCGCTCGAAGATCGGCACCGCCAGGTCTCCTTGATCGAATGTCTCGTGGCTCAGACCGAGGCAGGCACCATCGACGCCGCAGCGCCGGCCTGTTCGGTGCCGTCCGCGTGCGGCCCCGATGCCGCCGCCGGCGATGCCGGCGCAGAGGCCACCGGACTGCGCATGCGGCGCCGACCCAGCTCCTCGGCCCATCGCTCCGCGCATCGCAGCGACAGCGCCACGATCGTCTCCATCGGATTGACGCCAATCGAAGAGGGAATGATGCCGGCGTCGGCAATGGCAAGCCCTTCGACACCGTGCACGTGTCCCCACGCGTCGACGACGCCGCCGCGCTTGTCGCGCGACATGCGCGTGCTGCTCATGATGTGCACCGTCATCAGCTCGATGTTGTGCCGCTTGCGCGGCCGGCGGTCGATCTGCACGAGGTCATCGGGACCGTGCAGCTCGGGCAGGTCGCCGAACGGCAGCAGCACCGAGCGCGCGCCGGCGGCGAACATCTGCTCGGCCGCCAGCCGCACGCCGCGATGCACCGTTTCGACGTCCTTCGGCGAAAGCTGGAAAGTCATCCACGGCTGCAGGTCCGGCCCGAGGACCACGCGCCCGACACCGGTGTCCTCGACGAGACATCCGGCGGCCATCATGTGGTTGTAGAGCGCCATGCGCTCGCCGTGCTCGCGGCCGAAGCCGGGAATGCCGGTGGCGAGGATGCCAGGCGGAACGCCGGCGTAGGCCAGGAGCACGCCTTCCTCGAGAAACTGATGGATCTGGTGCGCCTGATGCGCCCCGATCCAGGCGTTGACCTTCTCTTCGAAGACGCCGACGACCTTGGCGTTGGGATGCGTGTGCAGGTTGCGTCCGACCTGGCCGCCGAAGATCAGACTGCGCATGAGAATGCCGGGCGTGTGGCGCGCGCCCGCGGCGAGCACGACCAGGTCCGCCTCGACCTCGAACCTGCCGAGGCGCCGTCCGCCGCTGTTCTTGGCACGGCCGCGCTCGTCGACGAAGTGGCCGCGCACGCCGACCGCGCGGCCGCCGCGAAAGCGGATGCGATCGACCTTGGCGTGACTGAGCAGCCGCGTCCCGGCCGTCAACGCCCGCGGGATCTCGGTGACGAGCATCGAGCGCTTGGCGCCGGTCGGGCAGCCGAGGCCGCAGTTGTTGAGGCCGACGCAGCGGTGCATGTTGCGCGGGTTGTTCTCGACGCGCCATCCGAGCTTTCGCGCGCCGGCGACGAACAACGCGTCGTTGCGCCCCAGCGTGTCTTCGTGCTGGTGCTCGACGTGCAGGATGCGCTGCGCTTCCTCGAAATGGCGCGCCATCGACGCCGGATCGGTCTGCTCCAGACCGAACTCGCCGCTCCACTGCTCGAGCACGCGCTCGGGCGTGCGCCAGGACATGCCGCCGTTGATGACGGTGGAGCCGCCGACGCAGCGACCTTCGGCGAACATGATGGGCGGCCGGCCCATGATCGAGCTCGTGCCGGCATCGCGGTAGAGGCGCTGCAAGGAGGGGAGCGGATCGGTTCGGAACGTCTCGGTGCGGTGCAGGCCGCCCTCCTCGATCATCAGCACGTCGTAGCCGGCTTCCCGCAGAAGACGCGCAGCCGGTGCGCCGCCGGCGCCGCTGCCGACGATGACGACGTCGGCGGCGAAATGCCGGCGCTCGCGACCGTGGCCGAGCGTCATGCCATCTTCATGATTCGGATACTCCAGGTCGTGCTCGGGCGGTCGCAGCGAGCCGGCGGCCGAATGGACGAGACGCGGTCCGGTCTCGCTCATGGCCGGCCTCCGGGTACGGCTGCCATGGGCGCATGCTGCTGCGCGTCCGCATCGCGCACGGTACGCAGCACTCGCGCACGGTAGAGAACTCGCTCGTCCGCACGCGCCTGCCAGTCCACTCCCATCGCATGCAGGATCTTCGGGTGCTGGTAGAAGCTGACCAGCACCAGGGCGCGCACGCCCTGGAACAGCAGCGAGGCCGCGCCGCCAGCGCGTTCCCAGTGATGCAGGTAGCGGCCGGCCGTCTCCTGATCCATGTCGGTGAACCGGCGAAAGCCCTCCTTGAACAGGACCGGCCCGTACTCGAGCAACCGCAGGCCCAGAGGAAATGCCCAGCGCGTCGGCGCTGGCAGATGCGGGAGGAAGCTGAGGACGCCGCGTGCGACGTCGCCATCGATCTCCGCATCAAAGGGCCCGCCGCGCGGCCGGATGACCGCGATGGCGTGCATGAGAATGCGCATGGACGTTCTGCCGAGCACCGATGGACCGTTCGTTGGCGTAGATTGCGTTGCCATGGGACCGGACGCTGCTATCATCCGGGGCCGGCAAAACAGCCTGCAAAGTCGCCCGCCTGCAGGAGATCGCTTGATGACACAGCCCGGCCAGACTCTCAAGGCACTTCTGTCGCGCCCGTCCCCCGACCTCGCCGAGATCGCTGCACATCTGGATTCTCTTGCTCTGGCCGACCGGATCGCGGCGGTGCGCGAGCTGCAGGGCAGCAAGCTTCAGGGCGCGCTGTGGAAGGCTGCCGCGAGCGCGCAGCCGGTGAGCGTCGACGACATGGTGCCGCCGGACTATCCGCGCCAGCGCGCGGTCATCTTCCACGGCAAGAATTCTCTGCCCGCCTTCACCGATTTCGAGAAGATCTGCTTCCGTCCCTCCGACGCCGACGCCGGCAACGTCGCCTGGGGCTACAACGAGACGAAGATCCGTCCGGTCATCGGACCCGGCTACTACGTCCTGCACGACACCTCGGGCAACACGCTTGGCGGCGCGGCGTTCGACTACACGCAGGTCCCGCGGCGCGGCCTGCCCTCCTGGCCGCCGGTCAAGCGCAACGACGCCGGCATCACGCAGTTCGTCTACGGCAACATGATCGATTACATGCGCCGCGTCGCGGGCGACGTCTTCATCGGGTCGGCCGTCAAAGGCGGCAAGGAGATGGGCAGCTACTTCGTCGTCGTGCGCGAGTTGCTCTCGGTCTGATCATCCTTCGGCCGGCCTGGATCGTCTCCGTAACCTCCCGCACCGGCGAAGGGATGGCTGCCGCTGACCGTGCCGCACACTGCGCGGCGCGGTCAGCGCCCGTTCAATTCCCCCGCCCGACGCAGCAGCAGGAGAGCCGCGCTCCAGGAGACGCCGATGGCGACGATCATGTAGACGATGCCGAACAGGGAGTTGGCGCTGGCCTCCTCGGGCATGCGAACGCGAAACAGGAAGAGATTGAGTGGAACGTAGCCTGCGTAGAGAAGGCCCATCGGCAGCGCGAAACGGCGCTTTTTCCACAAGCCGTAGGCGTACGCGGCCATGTAGAGGCCGAACAGCGGCGCGATGAGCAGGTTCGGCGTGCCCTTCAGGCGCTGCCCGAAGAAGACGAAGCCCACCTCCTGGCTCATCTCCAGCGGTTTGGTCAGGTTCGAGATCGCGAGCAGGCCGAACAGAACCGCATAGATGCGAAAGGCTCGATCGCTGTTCATCGTACCTCCTGTGACTGCGCCCGCGTATCGTCGGCTGGACGTGCAGAGGCCGCCGCCGGCGCTCACCTTATCGAACGTGCGCCTGACACGGGAGCCAGGGCACCGCTCCTCAAACCTTCCCGCACAGGCTCTTGAGCAGCGACTGCGTTCGCTGCACCGAATCGGAGCCCTGGCGGCCGTCGGGGAAGATGCCGGCGTAGAAATCACTGGCGCCGGCGCTTGCGATCCGCCGCAGGCCCGCTTCGACCTCGGACTCGCTTCCGACCAGTGCAATGTCGGCCGGGCCCGCCGCGCCTTCGGCGTCCAGGCACGACCGGTACACCGGCAGCTGCCCGTAGATCGCGAACTGGCTGGATGCGAATTCCCTGGCTGCCGCAGCATCGTCGGTCACGCAGACGGGAAGGGAGACGACCACGCGCGGCATGGGGCGGCCGACGGCCTCCGATGCCGCCTGCAGGTGCGGAACGATGGTGGAGGCGACGTAGCGCGGGCCGCACATCCACGTCAGCGTCCCTTCGCAAAGACGCCCGCACACCTCGAGCATCTTCGGCATCAAGGCTCCGATCAGGATCGGAATCCCCTTTCCCTCGCGCGATTCCAGCGGCGCCTGCACGCGGTAGAGCTTTCCTTCGAAGGAGCAGAAGCCTTCGTCGAGCAGTGTTCGAAGGACGGTCACGTACTCGCGCATGTGCGCGATGCCGCTCTCGTAGCGAAGGCCGAACATGTTCTCGATGACGACCTGGTGGCTGCGCCCGACGCCGAGCGCCAGCCGGCCGCCCGTGGCGGCATTGGCGGTGGCAGCCTGCTGCGCCAGCGAATGAGGATGCCGCGGATAGGTCGGCACGACGGCGCTGCCGAGCTCGATCCTGCTGGTGCGCTGTCCGGCCACCGCAAGCACCATCAGCGCATCCAGTCCCATGATGTGCGGGCGCCAGGCGGTATCGAATCCGTCGGCCTCGGCGCGCACGATCGCCTCCACCGCCTGCTCGAGCGTCTCGTTCTGTCCGGTCAGCACGATTCCCATCTTCATGAGGAGCTCTCCTTCTGCCGTCTCCCAGCGGTCTCCGGCCCGATGCAGGCGCGCGTAGCAGACATTGCGCTCCAACGCGATGACGGGCTCGGCCGCGTGCCTGCGAAAACGCTGCAACGTCGAGCACGCCTGAACGATGAGTCAGTCGGCGAGACGGCATGACCAGGTCCTGCTGCTGCGCCGGCGTTGGATGAGGCACCGCCCTCCGCTACAACGCGCCGATGCCAGAGATCATCTTCCACCAGTACGCCATGTCGCCGTTCTCGGAGAAGATCCGCAAGGTATTCGCGCACAAGAAGCTGACCTACCGCGAAGTGGATCAGCCGGCGTGGATGCCCAAGCCCCACCTGACGCCGCTGACCGGCGGCTACCGGCGAATCCCCGTCATGCAGATCGGCGCGGACATCTACTGCGACAGCGCCCTGATCGCGCGCAAGATCGAAGCGGTTGCGCCGGATCCTTCCATCTACATCGACGGCAATGCCGCCGCCGGGGAAGCCGCTGCGCTGTGGGCCGACAAGCTGCTGTTCTTCGCGATGGTGCCGCTGGTGTTCACCGCGCTCTCGGACGTGCTCCCGCCCGAGCTGTTCGAGGATCGGCGCAAGATGTTCCCGCAGATGAGCATCGAGACGTTTCGCGCGGCGGTACCCGGCGCACGCGGCGCGCTGCAGTCGGCGTGCGCGAACCTGGAGACCACGCTTTCACGGATGCGCTACGTGCTCGGCGACCGCTTCAGCATCGCCGACGCTGCCGTCTTTCACACGTTCTGGTTCGTCCGCAACGATCCGGTCGCGCGGGAGATCATCTACTCGCGTCCCTCGCTGGCGGACTGGATGCAGCGCATCGAAGCAATGGGTCTCGGCAACGCCGTTCCGATGTCGGGTGAGGAAGCGATGGCCGCCGCGCGCGATAGCGAGCCGCAGGACATCGGCGAATGCGTCACGGACGATCCGACCGGCGTTGCGCTGGGCACGACGATCGGCATCTCCTCCGACGATCTTCCCCAGGACGTATTCGTGGGACGCCTGGCGGCGTTGGGGGAACACGAAATCGTCCTGGCGCGCGAGGATCCGCAGGTCGGGCGCGTCGCCGTGCACTTTCCCCGCACCGGCTACTACATGCGGCCGGCAGGCAACGGCACGCACTGACCCGCGCCTCGCGCGTAGGTCGCCGGACAGGGCGGCGGCAACCGCCCGTTCAGCAGCGCTCGATGATCGTGGCGATGCCCATGCCGCCGCCGATGCACATCGTGATAAGCGCGGTTGTCTTGTCGCTGCGTTCGAGCTCGTCGAGGGCCGTGCCGATCAGCATGCCGCCGGTGGCGCCGAGCGGATGTCCGAGCGCGATGGCGCCGCCGTTGACGTTGACGCGGTCCGGATCGACCTTGCTCTCGCGCAGGAACTTCAGAACCACCGCCGCGAACGCCTCGTTGACCTCGAACAGGTCGATGTCCTTGTAGTCCATGCCGGCCTTCTTCAGCGCACGCTCGGAGGCAGGCGCGGGCGCGGTCAGCATGATGACGGGCTCGTCGCCGATGGTGGCCATGGACAGCACGCGCGCTCGCGGCTTCACGCCGCGCTCCCTGACGTACTTCTCCGACGCGATCAGCACCGCCGAGGCGCCGTCGACGATGCCGCTGGAGTTGCCGGCGGTGTGCACGTGGCGCACCTCGGCGACCTCCGGATAGACCTTCCTGGCCTTGTCGTCGAAGGACAGCGTGTCGCCCTTCTGTACGTACGGGCCCATCGCGGCGAAAGACGGCTCGAGGCGGCTCAGGCCTTCGAGCGTCGTCTCCGGGCGAGGAAACTCGTCGCGGTCCAGCACGAGTGTGCCGTCGTAGTCGCGTACGGGAATGATGCTCTTGTCGAAGCGGCCCTCGGCCATCGCCCGCTTGCAGTTCTGCTGGCTGCGCAGCGCGAACTTGTCGCAATCCTCGCGTGTGAAGCCTTCGCGCGAAGCGATGAGGTCGGCGGAGATTCCCTGCGGCACCAGCGGATGCTGCTCGCGCAGGTGGCGGTTGTGCGCGTCCAGCCCTGACTTGTCCGAGCCCATCGGCAGACGCGACATCTGCTCGACGCCGCCGCCGACGACGAGGTCCTGGAAGCCGGAGGCAGCGCCCATGAGCGCGAAGTTGACGGCCTGCTGACCCGAACCGCAGTAGCGGTTGAGCTGCACGCCCGTGACCTCCGTGGGCCATCCGGCATCGAGCACGGCAAAGCGCGAGATGACTCCGCCCTGCTCCGCCACCGGCGTCACGCAACCTGCAACGACGTCCTCGACGTCACGCGGGTCGAACTCGTTGCGGTCCGTCAGCGCCTTCAGGCAGGTGCCGAGCAGCTGATGCGGATGCAGCCTTGCCAGCGAGCCGGTCTGCTTGCCCTTTCCGCGCGGCGTGCGGACGGCGTCGATGATGTAGGCGTTTCCCATGGTCTCCTCCTGAGAGAGCGGCGGACTATAGAAAGGAAGCATGCATGATCAAGGGCGCCCTCCGCGCCGCCTACGTTTGCGCGGCGCCGCCGCCTTGTGGCCGTTCGCCTCGGGTCTGCGTGCCATGGCGCGGATGCCGGCGAGGGAGAACTCGGCGATGTGATCGGCGATCTGGTCCGTGTCCAGTTCACCATGAAGCTGGGGGTGCAGGCGATGGATGAGCGACTGGTGCTCGACGTGATACAGGCACTGGCCGATGACGCTGGATGTCGCCAGAATGACGGCGTCGTCGTCCTCGCGCCGCCCGGTGGCCTCGGCGATCAGTGCGCCGAGGCGCTCGTGCAACGGACGGCCCACCGTCTCGATGAGAGGGTCGAGCGCGGGCGAGGGCTGCGCCAGCTCGCGCGCCATCAGGATGCGCTCCCACGGCGGCTGCCCGCGCCGGATCATCTGCTGCACGACGTGCAGGATCGCGCGGCGCAACCGTGAGATCGCCGGCCCCGTCTGCTCCTCCACCGGCGGAACGATGCGCGCGGCATCGGTCTGGATGCGGCGGATCACGGCGGCGTAAAGCTCCGTCTTGTCGCGAAAGTGATAGTTGACCGAGGCCAGCGCCGCGCCGGCACGATCGGTGATGTCCTTGATCGTCGCCGAATGGAATCCGCGCTCGGCGAACACGATTCCCGCGGCTTCCAGGAGCCTGCGCTGCGTGTCCTGCGCAGAAAGGTTGTTTTTGACGTTCGGCACCCTGCGTCCGTGTCCCCACGTGCGCGAGGACAGCCCATTATTCGAAAACATATTCGAAAGACAACCTTGATTTGTAGAATGCATTTTCTAAATATCCATTCGTGCCCGTGTTTCATCCTTCCCACCCCTCCGGCCGCGGCGATGGCACGGGCGCGCGGCTGCGCACGTGCGGCCCGCATCGGTCGGTCGCGGCGCCCATGCCGCGTGAAGCGCTCGCCGCGGCCGTAACGCCCGGCGCGCTGGCCGCGACGGCACGGCGCGCTCTGCTCGCTGCGGCGCTGACGCTGACGGGCTGCGCAGCCACCGCTCCCGCCGACCTTGCGCGCCAGCAGCTCGACGTCGTGCCCGCCCGTTTCGCGGCAGCGCATCCGTCGCGCGAGGGAACGATTGAGGACGGGTGGCTGCGCAGCTTTGGCGATCCCACGCTTCTCGCGTTGGCCACCGAGGCGATGGCCGGCAATCCCGATCTGGCGGTTGCGGCGGCGCGCTGGGAGGAGGCGGGCGCGCGCATCGCGGTGGCGCGTTCCCTGCTTCTTCCTCGCGCGGACGCCGGCGCGCAGGCCGGCGGCGGCGACGCCGGCGCGGTGGTTCCTGCCCGCGAAACCCACTCGATCGGCGCGCAGGCATCCTGGGAGATCGATCTGTGGGGCCGCCTTCGTGCCGGAGTGCGCGGCGCACGCGACGACGCCGAGGCCGCACGCCTGGATTGGGAGGCGGCACGCCTGTCGCTGGCCGCGGGTGTCGCCGACGCATGGTTCCTGGCCGTTGCCGCCCGCGAGCTGCTCGAGATCGACCGCGATCGGCTCGAAGAGGAGCGCCGCACCGCCACCATCGTTCGCGACAAGGTCGAGACGGGCGTCGGCACGCAGCTCGAAGCCGAGCTCGGCGATGCCAACGTCGCTGCCGCGGCTGCCGCCGTCGCGCGCGACGAGGCCGCGCAGCAGGAGCTCGTGCAGGCGCTCGAGGCGCTGCTCGGGCGCTATCCGGCTTCGGAGCTCGCCGTGTCGCGAAGGCTGCCGCGCATTGCTTCCGAGCCCACGCTCGGAGTTCCCTCGCAGCTTCTCGAGCGCCGGCCCGACATCCTTGCCGCCGACCGCCGCGTGTCGGCGGCATTCCATCAGCGGGAGGCCGCGCGCGCGGCGCGGCTTCCGCAGCTGACGCTGACGGCATCGCTCGGCTCGCTGCTCGATCCATCCGCCGCGATCTGGTCCGCGGGCGCCAATCTGCTGGCACCGGTGCTGTCGGGCGGACGCCTGACGGCCGAACAGGAGATCGCCGGCGCGCGCCAGCGGCAGGCACTCGCGGCCTATGTGAGCACGGCCATCGATGCATTTCGGGAAGTCGAGACCGCGCTCGCGAACGAGCAGCACCTGGCCGCGCGCCATGCCGAACTCGACGAGGCGGCAGCGCGGATGCGCAACGCCAGCCGCATCGCCGCCGACCGTTACGAGGCGGGCGTGCAGTCGATCGTCGAGCTGATGGTGGTGCGGCGGCAGGACTTCGAGATCCGCGCGCAGCTCCTGCAGGTGCGCACCGACCGTCTTCGCCAGCGGCTGGCCCTTCATCGCGCGCTCGGCGGAGATTTCGAGCAGCCGGCGACGAACGTTGCCGCTTCGGCGGCAGGCAACCCTGAGCGGAGACGATGAACGAGAACGATCACGAGGTGCATTCCGACCGGGTGGAAGCTTGCGAGCACGATGAGCGTGCGCCGCGCGACCGGCTCGCGTTCCATCTGGTGCGGCGCGGACTGCCCGCGCTGGCGCTGGCTGCGGTTCTTGCCGGTGCGTGGCTTTTCTGGAGCCGCGGCGACGGCGCGCCGACGCACGAGCAGGTCGCCGCGCCGCAGGCTCCCGTCGCGGTGCGCGTGGCAAAGGTCGAGCGGGAAACGCTGCCGATGCCCTTCCGGTTTCTCGGTCAGACCGAAGCCTCGCAGGTCGTCGAGATCCGTGCGCGCGTGGCAGGCCACATCGAGGCGCGCACGTTCACCGAAGGCGAGCGTGTCCGGGAAGGACAAAGGCTGTTCCAGATCGACCCGCGCCCGCACGAGGTCGAGCTGACGCAGGCCCGCGCGCGTCTCGCAGGCGCGGTGGCCCGTCAGGAGCGCGCCCGGCAGCAGCTGCGGCGCTTCCAGGCTCTGGCGGCGCGGCAGTCGGCCACTGCCGGGGAGCTGGAGGAATGGCAGACGGAGGAACGCGTGGCGGCCGCCGAGGTCGAATCGCACAAGGCACACATCGCCGCCGCCGAACTCCAGCTCGGCTACACGCGCATCGCCTCCCCGATCACCGGGATGATCGGCCGCGCGCTCAAGGACGTCGGCAGCTACGTCGACGCCGCGCAGAACGGGCTGGTGGCCGTGGTCCAGCAGGTGGATCCGATCTACGTGCGCTTTTCGGTGAGCGAGCAGGAAACGCTGCGGTTCCGCCGCCAGGAGGCTGCAGGGCAGATCGACGCGCCCGAGCCGCAGCAGACCGAGCTCGAGATCACGCTCGCCGACGGCAGCGTCTACCCGCACCGCGGCCGCATCAACTTCGTCGACGTGCAGGTCGACGAGCGCACCGGCACCAGCGTCGTGCGTGGTCAGGTGCCCAATCCGGCCGGCACGCTGCGGCCGGGACAGTTCATCCACGCCAACGTGCTCGGCATCCATCGCCTCGATGCACTGCGCGTGCCGCAATCGGCAGTGCTGCAGTCCCCCTCGGGCGCCGCGGTGTTCGTTGTCGGCAAGGGCGAGGTGGTCGAGTCGCGGCCCGTCGTGCTCGGCGAGTGGTCCGGCCGCGATCACTGGATCATCGAGCGCGGCCTGGAGGCGGGCGAGCGGATCGTCGTGGACCGGTTGATGACGGTGCGACCCGGCATGCAGGTGACCATCGCCTCGGAAGCGGCACCGGCCGGCGAATTCGGCGCGGCAGCCGCGCATGACGGCGGCGCAAGTACGCGCGGACCGCAGTCATGATCTCGCGGGTGTTCATCGACCGTCCGGTCCTCTCCATCGTCCTGTCGCTGCTGATCCTGCTCGCCGGCGCAGTGTCCATCGCCGTGCTGCCGGTGGCGCGATATCCGGAGATCCTGCCGCCGCAGATCCAGATCATGGCGATGTACCCGGGCGCCGATGCGCAGACGGTGGCCGAGTCGGTGGCGGCGCCGATCGAGCAGCAGCTCAGCGGCATCAGGAACCTGCTGTACTTCAGTTCGCAGAGCGCCAACGACGGCTCCACGCGCATCACCGTCACGTTCGAGATCGGCACCGATCAGGATCTGGCTGCCGTCGAGGTGCAGAATCGTCTGGCCACCGCCGAGCCGAAGCTGCCGCAGGAAGTGGTGCGCAACGGCATCACCGTGGTCAAGGCGACGAGCAACATCCTGGCGGTGGTGGCGGTGCGCTCGGAGCAGGCCGCGTACGACGAGCTGTTCCTCAGCAACTACGCCACCATCAATCTGCTCGACCGCATCAAGCGCGTGCCGGGCGTGGGCGATGCCATGGTGTTCGGCAACCGCGACTACTCCATGCGCATCTGGATCGATCCGGACCGGCTGGCCCTCAAGGGAATGACGGTCTCCGACGTGGCGGCGGCGCTGCGCGACCAGAACGCCGTCTTTCCCGCCGGCGCGCTCGGCCAGCGGCCCACCGGCGAGCCGGTGGAGCTGACGCTGCCGGTGCTCACGCGCGGGCGTCTCAGCGATGCCACCGAGTACGACAACATCATCCTGCGCGCGACCAGCGACGGCGCGCTGGTCCGACTGAAGGACGTGGCGCGCGTCGAGCTGGGCGCGCAGAGCTACAGCCTGGTCGGGCGGCTGGACGGCCAGCCGACGACGCTGATGATCGTCAACCTCCAGAGCGGCGCCAACGCGCTCGACACGATGGAAGCGGTGCGCGCGGAGATGGCGGACGCGGCCGTCTCCTTCCCCGCCGGCGTCTCCTGGACGGTCCCGTTCGATACGACGGTGTTCGTGCGGGCGTCCAGCCAGGAGGTGATCAAGACGCTGCTGGAGGCGGTGGCGCTCGTGATCCTCGTCGTGTTCGTGTTCCTGCAGTCGTGGCGCGCCACTCTCATTCCACTGCTGGCGGTGCCGGTGGCCATCATCGGTACGTTCGCCGGCATGCTCGCGCTCGGGTTCTCGATCAATACGCTGACGCTGTTCGGACTCGTGCTCGCAATCGGCATCGTCGTCGACGACGCGATCGTGGTGGTGGAGAACGTCGAGCGCATCCTGCACGAGGAAGGGCTCTCGCCGCGCGAGGCCACGATCAAGGCCATGGAGCAGGTGACGGGGCCGGTCATCGCGATCGTGCTCGTCCTGTCGGCGGTGTTCGTGCCGGTCGCCTTCCTCGGCGGCTTCACCGGCCAGATGTACAAGCAGTTCGCGGTGACCATCGCCTTGTCCGTGGCCATCTCCGGGCTGGTCGCACTCACGCTCAGCCCGGCGCTGTGCCGACTGCTGCTGCGGCGCGGGACCGGCCGCAAGAACGTCGTCTTCCGCGGCATAGACCGCGCGCTCGCCGCTGTGACTGCCGCGTACGGCGCCGGCGTCCGCGTGGCCCTGCGTGCGTCGGCGGTGACGCTGGCCGTGTTCGGCCTGCTTTGCTTCGCCACCTGGCGGCTGGGCGAGCTGGTGCCGAGCGGCTTCCTGCCCGAAGAGGACCAGGGCTACGTGATCGGCATCATCGTGCTGCCCGACGGTTCCTCGCTCGACAAGACACAGCAGGTGATCGCGCAGGCGGAGGATTTCTTCCGCCGGCATCCGGCCGTCGACAACGTCGTGTCGCTGGCCGGATACGATGCCATGACGGGAGGATCGGCGAGCACGAACTCCGGCCTTATGTTCGCGTCGCTGCGACCCTTCGAGGAGCGCACCGCCCCCGGCATGAGCGCGGCCGACGTCATCCACGACAGCCGTGCGCTCATGGCAACGGTCAGCGACGGCGTCGTCGTCGGCCTCAATCCGCCGCCGATCCAGGGCCTGGGCACCCGCTCGGGCTTCACCGTCGAGGTCCAGCAGCGCAGCGGCGGCACGATCGCCGAACTGGCCGAAGTGGTCACGGGACTCGTCGATGCCGCACGCCGCGATCCGGACCTGGCCGACGTCAGCGCCACCCTGCGCGTGACGCTGCCGCAGGTGTTCGTCGAGCTGAATCGCGAGAAGACGCGCATGATGGGCGTGCGCCTCGCCGACGTCTTCGAGCCGATGCAGGCCTACCTCGGCGCGCTCTACGTCAACGACTTCAACCGCTTCGGGCGCATCTGGCGCGTGCAGCTGCAGGCCGAGCCGGAGTTTCGGCGATCCCCGCAGGACATCGAGCGCATCTACGTGCGCAACGGCGACGGCGACATGCTGCCGCTGTCCGCGGTCGTGGACATGAGGTTTCGCGCAGGGCCCAACGTCGTCAGCCGCTACAACGGCTATCCCGCAGTCGAGATCACGGGCTCGACCGGGCCGGGACGGAGCAGCGGACAGGCCATCGATGCCATGCGCAAGCTGGCGGCCGCGCACCTGCCGCCGGGCTATGCCATCGAATGGAGCGGCGCTTCCTTCCAGGAACTGCGCGCGGGCAACCAGGCGCCGATCGTCCTGGCATTCGGGCTCATCGTCGTCTTTCTGGTGCTGGCGGCGCAGTACGAGCGATGGACCCTGCCGGTGGCAGTGCTGCTGGCGGTTCCTCTGGCAGTGCTGGGCGCACTGCTGGCTCTGCTGCTGCGCGGCTACGCGCAGGACGTCTACTTCCAGGTCGGCCTGCTGACGCTGGTCGGGCTCGCATCGAAGAACGCGATCCTCATCGTCGAGTTCTGCGCCACGCTGCGGCGTCAGGGACGCGGCATCGTCGAAGCGGCGATCGAGGCCTCGCTGCTGCGCCTGCGCCCGATCCTCATGACCTCGCTCGCGTTCATTCTGGGCGTGGTGCCGCTGGCGCTGGCCGAGGGCGCCGGCGCGGCCGGCCGCCGTTCCATCGGCACCGGCGTGATCGGCGGCATGCTCGCCGCGACGTTCCTCGCGGTCTTTTTCGTGCCGCTGTTCTTCGTGCTGATTCAGCGACTGGTCGAGATGCGCTGGCGAATCACTTCGGCGACAGAATCACGACCGGAATGCTCCGCGCCGTGATGGATTCGTAGACGCCGTACTGCGGGTTCATGTCGACTGCCGCCTTCCACAGCCGCTCGCGCTCGGCGCCGGCGGCGGTGCTGGCGGTGACGGTCCTTCGCTCGCTGCCGATGTCGACGGTGGCGGTCGGGTCCGCCTGCAGGTTCAGGTACCATGCCGGGTGCCGGTCGTTGCCGCCGTTCGATGCGATGAGCACATAGCGGCCATCGTCCTCGAAGTAGGTCAGCGGGCACGTGCGCGGCTGGCCGCTCTTGCGGCCCTTGGTGGTCAGCAGCAGGTTCGAGAACGGTCCGGTCTTGTGGCCGAAGCGGCCGCCCGAGCGTCGGTACAGCCACGTGTGCACCTTGCCCATGTTCTTGTAGAAGCTGCTCTCGCCGAGCGTCTTCCAGAACTTCTGCGCATTGTTCATCGCTGCAGCACCTCAGAGATCAGCTTTGCATTCGAGCTTCGTTCCGCCGCGCCGCGAGAAACGCTAACGCAAGCCCCGTTTCAGACGTCGTGGGGGAGGCCGAGCAGGCGTTCGGCGATGACGTTCTTCTGGATGTTGGGCGTGCCGCCGCCGATGACGTAGGCCGGCCACGACAGCATCTGCTTCTGCCACTTGCCCTTGTCGATCGAGCCGGGGGCACCCTTGGCGAGGGCGCCGAAGCGTCCCTGGATCTCCGTGGACAGGCGCCCGATCTCGACCTCGAGCTCGGCACGCAGCAGCTTGTTCACCGAAGTCTCCGCGCCCACCTCCTGTCCGCGAAGCTGGCGCGTCAGGAAGCGAAGGCCCGTCAGACGCATGGCCTCGATCATCGTCTCCATGCGCGCCAGGCGCTGGCGGATCAGCGGATCGTGGATCGCGTAGCGGCCGTTGCTTCTGCACCGCCGGGCCAGGTCCTTGAGGTCCTCGAGCGCATGGGACATCGCCGTGACCTCCGCGATCGAGCTGCGCTCGTTGGCCAGCGCATGCTTGGTGACGTCCCAGCCCTGCCCTTCGGCGCCCAGGCGGTTGCCCACCGGCACGCGCACGTCGGTGAAGAAGACCTCGGCAAAGGGCGTCTCGCCGCTCATCGCCTTGATCGGGCGCACCTCGATGCCCGGCGAGTCCATCGGCACCAGCAGGCACGTGATGCCCAGGTGCTTGGCGGCGCTCGGATCGGTGCGCACGAGCAGGATCATCCACTGCGACCACATCGCCAGCGACGTCCAGATCTTCTGCCCGTTGATGACGTAGTGATCGCCGTCGCGCTCGGCCTTGCACTGCAGCGAGGCAAGGTCGCTTCCCGAGCCGGGCTCGGAGTAGCCCGTGCACCAGTGCTCCTGCGCCTTCAGGATGGGCGGAATGAAACGCTGCTTCTGCTCTTCGGTGCCGTACTTGATGATGCCGGGGCCGACCCATGCAAGGCCCATGTACGAAAGCCCCAGCATCGGCGCGCGCGCCTTGCCGGTCTCTTCCTTCAGGATCATCTGCTCGATCAGTCCGCCGCCGCCACCTCCGACTTCCTTCGGCCACGAGAAGCCGACCCAGCCCTTCTCGTAGAGCGCCTGGTTCCAGGCAAGCAGCTTGGGCAGGCGGTCCATGGCCGACTCGATGTCTTCGCCATCGGCCGAGCTGCCGTCCGCATTCGGGTTGGCGCTGGCAAGGAACTCGCGGACCTCGCGACGAAACGCCTCTTCCTGCTCGGTGAACGAGAAATCCATGTGCGCTTTCCTTGCGGCGCCGGCCTTCCGCCTACAGTCCCTGCGCGGCCAGCAGCCGCTCGTGATGATATTCCGGCGATCCCGCCAGATTGCGGCAATAGCGGCCGCGCTTGTAGTACAGGTGCGCGTCGCACTCCCACGTGTAGCCGATGGCCCCGTGGATCTGGATGCATTCCTCGCCGGCGCGGTCCAGCGCCTGCGAAGCGTATGCCTTGGCCATCGACACGTGGCCGCGAGCATCGGGCAGGTGATCCACGGCCCAGGAGGCAAAGTACACGAGCGATCGCGCCGACTCGATGTCGACGAAGATCTCGGCGAGCTTGTGCTTGACGCCCTGGAACTTGCCGATCGGCTGCCCGAACTGCTTGCGAACCTTGGCGTACTCGGTTGCCAGCCTGCAGGCCGCGTCGGCGGCGCCCACCATCTCGGCCGACATCGCCACCGTGCCGGCGTCGAGCACCTTGGCGATGTCGCTCCAGGCGGCGCCGGGCTCGCCCAGACGATCGGCGGCGTCGACGACGACGCCTTCCAGCGAAATCTGCGCCACGCGGCTGGTCTGATCCACCAGACGCTGCGGCGTCACCGTGACTCCGGCAGCGTCGCTGGCGACGGCGAACAGGCTCGTGCCGCCCTTCTCGCGCGCGGCCACGAGCAGCAGCTGCGCAGACTGGCCGTAGCCGACGAACATCTTGGTCCCGTTGAGCACGATCTGCTCACCGCTGGCCTCGGCCACGGTCTCCACGCCGGCCTCGGAAAGATCGTCGCTCTCTTCGAGCACGGCCAGCGTCGCGATGGTCTCTCCCGAGGCGATCGCCGGTAGCCAGCGCCCTTTCTGACGCTCGCTTCCCAACGTTCCGATCGCGCGAGCCGCCACCGCGCTGGCAAGAAGCGGCGACGGGAAAAGGGTGCGACCGGCCTCTTCGGCCACCACGATCAGATCCTCCCACGCAAGACCCAGCCCGCCGTGCTGCTCCTCGATGGCCAGCGCAGGCCAGCCGAGCCCTGCGATCTTCGTCCACAGGGCGGTGTCGTGAGCGTCCCTGGAGGACATGATCTGACGCACGCGCTCGAGCGGACACTCGCTGTCGAGGAAGCGGCGCACCTGTGCCTTGAGCTGCTCTTGCTGGTCGCTGAAGCCGAAATCCATGGCGGCGAGTCTTCCCACGCAATTTTACTATTTGCAAGACCCTGCATATGGTCCGCCATCCCACTGTTCACGGAGGATTTTCGTCCATGGCTACTGATTCTTTCGGCCTGAAGGGCCGCACCGCCATCATCACGGGCGCCGGCGGCGGGCTCGGCCGCGCGCACGCCCTTCTGTTCGCCAAGCACGGCGCCAACGTCGTCGTCAACGATCTCGGCGGCAAGCACGACGGCACCGGCAAGGGCTCGGAGATGGCCGACAAGACCGTCGCCGACATCAAGGCCGCCGGCGGCAACGCCGTCGCCAACTACGACTCGGTCTCCACCGAAGAAGGTGCCAACGGCATCATCCAGACCGCGCTCGACGCCTTCGGAAAGGTCGACATCCTGGTCAACAACGCGGGCATCCTGCGCGACAAGTCGTTCGTCAACATGACCGATGCCGATTGGGATCTGGTCTTCGCGGTGCACGTCAAGGGCGCCTACTACTGCAGCAAGGCCGCGTGGCCGCACATGCGCGAGCAGAAGTACGGCCGCGTCATCCTGACCTCCTCGGCCTCCGGGCTCTACGGCAACTTCGGACAGACCAACTACTCGGCCGCCAAGATGGCGCTGGTCGGCCTCGGACAGACGCTGGCGCTCGAAGGCGAGAAGTACAACATCCGGACCAACGTCATCTGTCCGGTGGCGGCCAGCCGCATGACCGAGTCGCTGATGCCGCCGAACATCCTGGAGAAGCTCAAGCCCGAGTGCGTCTCGCCGCTGGTCGTCTACCTGTGCTCGGAGAACATCGACGTCAACGGCGAGGTCTACGAGGTCGGCGCCGGCGCCATCTCGCGCATCGAGTGGCTGCGCAGCAAGGGACTGGCGATGAATCCGGACGAGATCAGCGTCGAATCCGTCGCCGCCGCGTGGCAGCAGATCAACGACATGACCGATGCGAAGATCCTGCGCTCCATCGGTGAGTCCACGCAGGCTACGTTGATGCACTGCCTGGCGTAACGACGCTGCCAGAGAAGTGTTTCGGCACCTTTCCTGCCAGGCCGGGAAAGGTGCCGACTCCTTCTTCGACGCATTCACTTCCAAAAGGAGATTTCATGTCGATCGACGTCAACAGAGTGCTGGGGCAGAAGCTGGCCGACATGCCCTTCGACTGGAAGGAGCGCGACATCATTCTCTACGCGCTCGGGCTCGGCGTGGGCGTGGGCGAGTCGCCGGTCAGCGACAACGTCCTGCGCTACACGTACGAGAACCAATTGAAGGTCATTCCGACCTGGGGCGTCATCCCCGCCTTTCCTGCGCTGACCGGGGTGCTGTCGGTGCCGGGCTTCGAGATCAATCCGATGATGATCCTGCACGGCGAGCAGTCCACCGAGATCCTCTGCGACGAGGTGCCGACGCGCGCCGAGACCGTCACCTCGGCCACCGTCACCGGCATCTACGACAAGGGCAAGGGCGCGCTGGTGACGCTCGAGGCCGTGACGAACGAGAAGAGCGGCAGGCCGCTGTTCCGCAACGAGTTCGGCATCTTCGTGCGCGGCGAAGGCGGCTTCGGCGGCCCCTCCGGTCCGGCGGCGGGCAATGAGGCGCCGTCGCGGCCAGCCGACGAGGTGCGCGAGTATCCGACGCTGCAGCACCAGGCCATCATCTATCGCCTCAGCGGCGACTATAATCCGCTGCACATCGACCCTCAGTTCGCCGCATTCGGCGGCTTCGAGCGCCCCATCCTGCACGGCATGTGCACGTACGGAAACGTCGGGCGCGCCATCATCGACGCCTACTGCGACGGCGACCCCACGCGCTTCCGTTCCATCAAGGCGCGGTTCTCGGCGCCGGTGATGCCGGGCGAGACGATCGTCGTGGAGATGTGGAAGGAGTCGGACACCGACATCCTGTGCGAGGCCAAGGTGAAGGAGCGCGGGCTGGCGGTGGTCAAGAACGCTCGCGCGACGATCCGGTAACGCGCCACGGAGAACGAAGTGCCGAAGAGTCCGACACCGGCAAGGGCTTCGCGCGCGGGCAGCGGTGCGCGAAGCCCCCGGCCACGCAACCGCGAGCAGACCATCAAGGACATCCTCGATGCCGCCGAGGCCCTCCTCGACAGCAAGGGCCCCGACGGCTTCGGCCTGGCCGAGCTCGGGCGCGAGGCCGGCATCTCCTTCGGCCTGATCCATCACTACTTCGGCGGCAAGGAAGGCCTGCTGCGTGCCGTGCTGCAGCGCACGCTGCGCGAAATGGGCCGCGAGATCCGCCGCATCCAGGACGCCGGTCACTTCTGGGACCCCGACGCTCCGGCCGTGCGCGTGGTCTTCGATACCTTCGCTCGAAAGCCGGGGCTGGCTCGCCTTCTGGCATGGGGCCTTCTGACGGGGCTGCTGACGGTCGAAGAGTGCTCGCACGAGCCCGACCGGGCGGCGCTCGACGCGATGATCGACAAGTTTCGCGAGGGCATGCCCGGTGCCACGCGAACCGATGCGGCCGCGACCACCACGCTGCTGATGAGCGCGGTCCTCGGTTTCAATCTGCTGCGGCCGTTCCTGGCGCAGACGTCGGGCTGGACGGCCAAGACCGACACCGTACTGCGCGATCAGCTGGTGCGTGCCATGGGCGCACTGGCACGTCCTCGAGGCCCGTCCTCCAGCTAGGCGCCATTGCCCACCGGTGGGCTGGATGGTAATACTCGCAGGTCATCCTGACGTCTCGATCGCGTGACGGATGCCTCCAGGACGAGGCATTTCGCCACGCACACACAATCCAGGAGGAGATCGATGAAGAAGAGGGCATGGGTTTTCGGCTCGTCGCTTCTTGGGCTGGCGCTCGTGTTGGCAGCGCGGGCCCAGGCCGCCGACGACATCGTCGTCGAAGGAGCGCCGGCCGGCGGCGTGGCCGTCGAAGGAGCAGCGCCAGGTGATCCCGCCACCGGCGAGAAGAAGGCCGAAGAGCCGGAGGCCAAGCAGAGAGGCTTCTACGCCGGCGGCGGCGTTGGCTGGGCGTTCTGGGAAGCCGAAGACAATTCCGACGCGTACGATCCGAGCTTCACCGTCGACGACGTCGGCGACGACAGCGACTTCCTCTGGACCGCCTTCGGCGGCTACCGCATCGCGGAATGGGGCGGCCTCGAAGTCGGCTACACTGATCTCGGCGGCTTCAGCATCACCGATGAGGACGCCGGCGGCGTCATCGGCGACGAGGACGACGCCGACGTGGAGGCCAACGGCATCGAGGCTCGCATCCGTGTGTGGCACGACCTCGGCACACCGTGGGTTGCCGGCATCGGCGGCATCGGCGTGTTCATCTACGACAGCGATCAGGACGTCAGCTGCCGCAGCGCCGGCGTCGGCACCGACTGCGGTCTGGTCGGCCGCAGCGGCCGTGCACTTTCGCCGCGCGAGGACAGCGGCGAGGCGCTGACGGTCAGCGCCGGCCTGCAGTTCCGCGTGCACCGCAACGTGCTGATCCGCACCGAATGGCAGCGCTATTTCGATGTGCTCGATCAGGCGGTCGACACGGTGCAGGCCACCGTGGTCGTAGGCTTCTACGACTTCTTCGGACAGGGAGAGATCAGCGGCGGCGGCGACTTCGGCGGCATCATCGTCGAGTAGCTGCCGACCCTGCGGCTGCAACGAAAAAGCCCCGAGGCACGATGCCTCGGGGCTTTTTTCATGCCGATTGCGGGCTCGCCTCGCGACGCCGCGTACGATCGATCAGAAGTGGAAGCCGAGACCTCCCGTCATTCCGACGAAATCGTAATCCTCCAGCTCACCGAACGGCAAGTTGTAGGCGGCCTCCAGATTGATGGCGAGCCATTCCGTCAGGTAGAGGTCTGCGCCGATTCCGCCACGCAGGAGGAAGTCCAGGTCCCGATCGGTGGAGCGGTTGGCGTTGGGGTCGACCGACTTTCCCTTCTCGTCGCGATAGGAGCGCTGGCCGCGCATCAGACCGCCGCCGACGGCAAGATAGGGTTGCACGGCGTGCGTTCCATAGATGAACTTGCCATTGACCGTCGCTGTCCACGCTTCGAAATGGCCGAAGGGATCGAAGTCCCATTCCACGTAATTCTCCCACAGCGCCTCGACCGCCATCCATTTGAGGAAGCGATAGCCGCCGCGGACGTTGTAGCCGTTGCTGGCCCTCTCGTCCTGGATGAAGTCGCCCGGGGAGAAGCTGTCGAGGCCGAGTGCATAACCGATGCCGACGTAGGGGCCCATGCCGTACTGGATTTCCGTGGGCGCCGCGGTCTGGGTGACGGTGGCTGGCGGAGCCGAAGGAGCAGCGGGCGTTTCGACGGCCGTCTCGTCCTCGCCGTATGCGCCTGCGAAGGCCATCGTGCTCGTGCCAACCAGCGCCAAGGTGCAAAGCGCGGAGACGTACCTGGTCTTCAACCTCATCTTCTTCGATCCTCCTGTGGCTGATTTCGCGCAGCCGCTGAGCACCGGTCCATGGGACCGCCTCGTTGCGAGCCACCTCACCGCCGCGCGTCCGAATTCGAGTCTAGCTATCGAAGCCCAGGAGGGCAACGCCAGCGGGCAGCGGCTCCTGCATGACGGGATGGCCGGCAGGCACCGCGACCGGCGTCGCGAACGTGCGTGCCGACCATGAAAAAAGGCCGGCCCGGTTGCCCGGGCCGGCCTCGTGTCGAAGCGGTTGCCGCCTCCTAGAAGCGGAAGAACGCGCTCAAGCTGAACGGCAGGATGTCGATGTCGCGAGACGATGGGTCGCCCCATACCGGCCAGATGTACGCGACGTCGAGATTCATACCTACGTTGTCGGTGAAGTAGAAGTCGACGCCGACCGCCGGCCGAAGAGCCAGAGCGTCGCCGTTGAAGCCACGCGGCACACCGAACACCGGATTCTGCTGGTCCTTCGCATCCGTGTACTCCCAGCCCGCGCCGAAGCCGATGTACGGCTCGATATTCCCTTGGATCGGGAAGAACTTTCCGCTGACGCTGAGCATCCAGGCGTACTGATCGGCGCCCCTGTCGGGCCCCGGACCCTCATCGCTGCGGAAGTTCAGGAAATGCTCCCACATCGCCTCGACGGCGAACATCGGAGCGACCCGATATCCGGCATAGGCCTTGTAGCCCCAGCTGTTGTCGTAAGTCTCGTCGTCGTCTCGCGGAACGACATAAGGAGCTCCGCCGTTGCGGCGAGGAATGTCGAAGAACTCGATGGCGTAGAGACCGCCGACGCCGAAGTACGGGCCGGCACGGAACTCTTCCTCGACCTCGGTACGCTCCGGCGCAGGACGCGGTGCCGGCGCGGGTGCCGGCATTTCCGTCGGCTCCTCGCGCTCACCGTACGCGCCGGCGAACGCCAACGAAGCGGAGCCGACCATCAAGGTGGCACAAAACAACGAGGCGAATTTTTTGTTCATGATGATCTTCCCTTCCCTTACGATTTTCAGCACAGCGACCGTCTTGCGGGAAAAGGCCTCCTTTTCGGACGGTCGCGATGGTGGTGATTCGATCTCGGAAGCGTCTCCGCTCTATCGATTTCGATCGGACACTCCTAACTTAACAGGCAAAAGGCATAGGGATCAATTCCTGTGCCCACCCGTAAGTCCCAGCAGAGGTCTGTCAACCTCCATATGACCGGCACATCCGAGGAGTAGCAGATGCGCCGGGCTAGCAAGGCCGGGCCGGATCATGCCGACCGACCCCGCAGACACCGTCCCTACATGAAGCGAACGAATATGCTCGCATTCACAGGGATTATGTTGACCTCTTCCGCATCGGCAAGCTGCGAGCTCACCGGCCACACATAACCTCCCTCGACGGCCACGCCGACGTTGGAGGTTACATAGACATCCACACCCGCGCCGAAGCGCAGCGACAGTCCATCCTCTTCGAAGCCCCGTCTCTGCTCGACGTTCTGCCATCCGACGCCCGTCAGCAGGAACGGCTGAACACGGCCGCTCATCGGATAGAGCTTGCCGTTGAAGCTGAGCATCGACGCCTCGATCTCGGCGCCGCTGCCGGCAGCGGCGCTCGATGGGCGGCCGTCGAAGCCGAGGTAGTGCTGCCATTCGACCTCAGTCGCGAACATCGCGTGCGACCGGTAGCCGCCGCGAATGTCGTAGCCCCACGAGTCCTGCCAATCCGCTGCGTATCCGTCGACGTCGAGGGCCTCGACGCCATACGCCCCGCCGATCTGCAGATACGGCCCGGACCTGGCGGGATCGTCGATCCGGACTCGCGTCTCCACGTAAAGCGCGCTCGTTTCCTTCGCAGGCTGCGACCTGCCGGCTGCATGCCCGCTCTGGCCGTAGGCACCGGCGAATGACTGCGCTGCGGCCGACAGCAGCGCCAGCGCCGTCAACAGATGGAGCGAGCGATTCATCCTCCGGTCATTCCACATCGTCGCGTTTGGCCGGACATCGCCCGTCACTGCCCGGCTGCTACATGAACCGTACGAAGAAATTGACGCTGATCGGAATGATCTCGAAGTCCTGATCCGACAGCTCTCCCGTCACCGGCAGCACGTACCCAGCCTCGGCCGCCATGCCGACCATGTCCGTGAAGTACACGTCCGCGCCGAGGCCGAAGCGAAACGCGAAGGCATCGTGGTCGAAGTCATGGAACCGGCTGCGCTCCATCTGCGCGTTGTGCCAGCCCATGCCGATGAGCGCGTACGGCTGCACCATTCCGTGCAGCGGGTAGAACTTGCCATTGGCGGTCAGGATGTAGGATTCGAGATCGCGGCCGGCGCTGGTGACGCCGGCGACCGGAACGTCCGCCTTGTCGAAGTCGAAATCGAGGTAGTGCTCCCACTGCGCCTCGACTGCCACCCACGGACCGATACGGTAGCCGCCGCGGATGTTGTAGCCCCAGCTGTCGTCCCACTCACCGCCGAAGACGCCGGGGCCGGGGAAGCCTGCCACGAAGACATCGGCGTCGATGTTCTCGATGGCGTAGACACCGCCGGCCTGCAGATAGGGCCCGCTGCGCGCGTAGTCGGAGACCTCACGGCGCCGCTCCACCCGCTCCTGGCGGCGCGGCGCGGGCGCCGGACGTGGGCTCTCGTAGATCTCTTCTTCCTCACCGTAGGCGCCGGCATGCGCGAGCGACGTCAGCCCCGCCAGCAATGACAGGCAGATCAGGGATGCGAGCGATTTCTTCCTCATCATCGTCTCTCGTTGCTCCTCTTCCTTCGTCGGAGAAAGGTTCCGATGCCGTTTGTCGCAGCGTCGCCGGCGTCTAGAAGAAGCGCCACTGCAGGCCGAGCGTGATAGGTATGGCTCCGAAGTGGTCGAGCTCACCGAACGGGAGCACGTACCCCGCTTCGGCGTAGATCACGAAGTTGCGCGAAGCGTAGAAGTCGATGCCGGCGCCGAAGCGCGCACCGAACGCGGTTTCGCTGTTGGAATTGGCGCCGTTGGGCTCGTCGCTGCCGGCGTAGCCGAGACCGGCGAGAACATACGGCTGCACCGGTCCGGGGAGAATGAAGCCTTTGGCGTTGGCGCCGATCATCCACAGATCGGGGTCACCCGCGCCGTCGAAACCGGTGAAATGTTGCCACTCCGCCTCCAGCGCAAAGAAGGGATTGAAGCGATAGCCCGCTTTGATGTCGTAGCCCCAGCTGTTGTCGAAGCCGCCGCCGGCCTTGTTGTCGAAGTTTTCAATGGCGAACGTTGCGCCCGCGCCGATGTACGGTCCCGACCGTCCTTCGTCGGTCTGTGCCGACGCCGCCGCTGCCCAACCCGCGATGCACAAAGCTGTGAGCCCTGCTGCAAATCGTTTCACCGACATGCCTCCTCCCTCCAGTCCAAGTTGTTAGATACGGAGTGATCCGTCTGACGGCCATCGAGGCCTGGGATCGCCACCACCACTCATCCGCTCGCCGGGACGGGCTCACCCGCCTGCGCCGGCAACCGGGCAGGTGTTCCACGAGGGGCCCGCCCTACAACCGCGGCAAACTATATGCCGCCAGGATAAGGGGCGCAATGCACCCCCGGCGTGGGTTGACCACCGTTCGGGGGCACAACTGCCGCACCGCGCCATTGCTCAATGCTTCGGATTCTCCTGCAGTTGCGCCGCACATGTCGCGTGCGTAGAAGCCACCACCGCGAGCCCGCAACCGTGCCACGCAGCCAGTCCAGACGCTTCGCGCTCGCGACCTTCGCTCTTGCCACCGTGCTGTTCCTGGCCACCCTGGAACTGGCCCTGCGCCTGGTCCCGAGAGCCATCCCACTCGAGGTGCTCGAGCAGTTCGAGCCGCGCCTGCGCTCGAAACTGGCATCGAGCCTGAAATTCCCCACGCGCAAGGACACGGTACTGGTGCCGCGAACGGACGGCGGGCCGGCCGACATCCTGTGGGTCTACCGACCGGAGGCCGAGGTCACCTGGACCGTGGACGAGCCGGGCGTGGTCAAGACGGTGCGGATGGATGGCGCGGGCTTCTGCAACCCCGCGCCGGCGCCTGCGCAGGCAGACCTTGTCGCCGTGGGAGACTCGCTGACTTTCTGCACCGCGGTGTCCGCCGACAGCACGTGGGTTTCCCGCATCGCGCCCATGCTGCGGACGTCGACGTACAACCTGGCGCTGCCCAACCGCGGGCTCTACGAATACCTTCAGCTCCTCGAGCGCTTCGGGCTGGCGAAGTCGCCGCGGGTGGTCGTGGTGACGATCTACGAAGGCAACGACTTCCGCGATGCATCGATCTATCGCAGCGCCCGCCAGGGCCGCGGCCCTCGCGACGTGTGTCCGTTCGGCGCCGATGCCGCCTGTCACGTCGTCGCGGGCGTGCGCGACTCGGCAATTGGACGCCATAGCCTTGCGATCAACTTCCTTGCCGCGTCGGCTTGGCGGATGGCCATCAAGAGCAGCAAGCGCGAGATCGACTTCCGCTACCACGCCAGGCTCGCCGACGGCACGATCCTCGAGCTCAATTCCCGCAACGGAGACCGCGACGAGGTGACTTTTGCCAAGGCGCTGGCCGAAGGGCGCATCACGCCCGACCTGTTCGATGAAGGTCTGGAGCGCCTGCGCGCGATGGGCCGGGAGCACCGTTTCCAGCCCGTGCTCGTGTACCTGCCGTCGGCGTATACGGCCTACGCTTCGGTGGCACGCTTCGAGGATCCTTCCATCGAGCGGCTGATGCGCCAGTACAGCGAGCGCCTTCGTGCCTATTTTGCGACGAGGTCGCGGGAGCTGGGCCTTCCCTACCTCGACACGACGCCGGCCCTTTCGGCCGCCGCCGCACGCGCCACGGCGGCCGATCCCGTATTCTTCCCCGCCAACGTGCACCTGACCGCAGGCGGCCACGCCGTCGTGGCCGAAGCCATTGCCGGTTTCCTGCGCGAGCAGGGCTTGCTGGGAGAGGTTGCGACGGGAGCAGGCGATGAGGCCCGGCTGCAGGCGGCAGTGGCCGCGCGCAGCCGGGCGCCTGGTGATCAGGGCCGGTAGGCGATGCCGAAGCTCAGCGCGATGACGTCGAACTCATTGATGTCGCCGACGCCGAGAATATAGGCGATGTCGGTGGTAACGACGACGGTCTGGGTGGCGTAGACGTCGATGCCGCCTCCGAAGCGCATGCCGAACCCGTCGTGCGTCTCGTGCGGCGGATTGGGCAGCGTGTTGTCCGTGAATTCGTAATCCGCGTAACCGGCGCCCAGCAGGACGTAGGGCTGGAAGCGGCCGGGCAGGAAGTAGCCGCGGCCGTTGAGCCCGATCATCCAGCCATCGACCTCGGCAGCGTTACCGTCGAATCCGGCGAACTTCTCGACCTCGAGCTCGAGCGCCGCAAACTTGTGCATGCGGCGGCCCAGCCGGAAGTTGAAGCCCCAGCCGTTCTCGAAGTCGCCGCCGCTGGTCAGATCGCCGAAATTCTCGATCGCGAAGGTGCCGCCCACGCCGATGTAGACGCCCGTGCGGCTCTGATCCGCCAGCTCCTCGGCGGCCGTCTGCTGCTTCTTGACCGGCTTCCTGGTGGTCAGCTCGCCGAGGTCGTCGTCCTGGGCCGTCGCTCCCTGAGCCGTGAGCAGGAGCGCCGCCAACGAGAGTGCAAGAACTCGTCCGATATACATTCGGTCCTCCTTTCGATCGGAAACGGAAGCGCGGCCCGAAACGGCCTTGCTCCATGTTCTTTCAGCGGACCAGCGGCCAGGTGTCAAGTCTGGCGGCCGAAACTGTTCTCAGGCTGCACGCGCCGCCGGCGCGACTTCTTCGGCGAAGGCCTGCACCTCGTCTTCGAAGACGGGGCCGAACTGCATGAAGATGAAGTGGCTGATGCCGATCTTGCGGTACTCGTCGATGCGCTCGAGGCACTCGTCGCGCGAGCCGATCATGATGCGGCCTCGCGCCTGTTCCGGGCTCATCTGATAAGTGTGCGCGAGCATCTGACAGACCGTGGCCTGCCGGTCGGCGTCGACCGAATAGCACAGCGGCATCGCCACCGTCTTCTCGATCTCGTCGCTGTCGCGTCCAATTTTGTCCGCATGGCGCCGGATGACGCCGACCAGATCGGCCATGTCGGCGGGCGAGCCGAAGTAGTTCCACATGTCCGCCCACTGGGCCACGATGCGCAGGAGCACGTTGCGCCCGGCGCCGCCGATCATGATGGGCGGCCCGCCGGCCTGGACCGGCCCCGGCACCGCCATCGCATCACGCACCGTGTAGTGCTTGCCCTCGAGCGTGACGCTGTCGCCGCGCATCATCCCCTTGATGATGCGGCAGGCCTCGTCGAGCGCCTCGAGCCGCTCCCGCACCGGCTTGAACTCGAAGCCGAGGCTGCGGTGCTCGTGCTCGAACCAGCCGGCGCCGATGCCGAGGTTCAGGCGGCCGTTGCTGATGTGGTCGAGCGAGACCGCCATCTTCGCCAGCAGGCATGGATTGCGGTAGCTGTTGCCGTTGACGAGATGGCCGATGCGCGCCGTGGGCGCGACCTGCGACAGCGCCGTCAGCGTGGTCCATCCTTCCAGGCAAGGCCCGGTCGGATCCGTGAAGATCGGATAGAAGTGGTCGAAGTTCCAGAGCGAGTCGTATCCCCAGCGGTCGAACTTCTGCCACAGCTCGGAGAGCTGCGACCACGTGTAGTTCTGCTGGCCCGTCTGGATGCCGATGCGGAAGGGGTGCCTGGTGCTCATTCCCCTCTTCTAGGCGACGCCACCGACTCCGGCAAAACCACGAACCGGTAGATCGCCTCGGCCGTGGCGTCGATCTCCGGATGCCACTCCACGCCGAGCACGTGCTCCCATTCGAGCGCCTCGATGATGCCGTCGCCGGAGCGGGCGCTGACACGGAAGGGATCGCCGACCCTGGCGATGGCCTGGTGATGACAGGAGGAAACCATCGCGCTCTCGCCGAGCAGGGTCGAAAGCATCGTCCCCGGCTCGATGGCGATGGCGTGGTTGGTGATCTTGTCGCCGCCGCCGTGGTCGAGCGCCCGCGGATTGCTCGTGCGCACGTCCTGCACCAGCGTTCCGCCGAAGCACACGTTGAGGAGCTGCATCCCATAGCAGACTCCGAGGACACGCCGGCGGGCGTCGACGAAGCGCTCGAGAAGCGCCAGCTCCCAGCTCATGCGCTCGGCGTCTTCGAGCGTGGCCTCGTTCTCGTCTTCTTCCTCGCCCCACAGCTCGGCGGGAACGTCGCCGCCGCCGGAGATGACGAGTGCGTCGCAGATGCGAAAGGCCTCATCGGGATCGATGTCGGGGCTGAGCAGCACCGGAGCGGCGCCGACGGAACGCAGCGCGCGTGCGTAGTCGCGTGCGATGTAGACGTACTCACGGCCGGTACGCCAACGGCCGGCGCGGTCGATGTTGACGGTGACGCCGACGACGGTACGCCGGCCGCTCACCACCAGATCTCGTCCTGCAGGAGCTCGACATTCGAGCTGCCCGCGCAGGTCATCGCCGAACCCGTAGCCATCGATCCCGCGCGCGCCGACAGCTGGTGGTAGTCGGCTTCGAACTCGCCGTGCGCCGCCGGCATCGCGATGACGTGGTAGGTGGCCTGAGCGCGGCCCTCCTTGAAGTAGACGATCTTGCCGTCCTCGGCCAGGTCGTCCAGGTACGCCTGCAGCCGCCGCTCGCGCGCGGCCGGCATGTCTCCACGCGGAATGTCGAAGGCCAGCCCAAACACGTGCGTGGGCGGGACGCCGGCCTTGATCGTGTTGGCGTTGGCGTTGCTGGCCATCAACCGCTTCTGGTACGACCACGGCCGCACCAGGCTCGTCACCTGCAGCGGCGTGAACGCGTCGCCTTCGATCTCGCGCAGCCGCGCGGCGATCCGGTAGAGAAGGCCGGCTGCCGGCTTTGCCAGACGGTAGAGCTTGTGGCGCTTGACGGGGTCGCGCTCCTTTTCACCGACGGGCGAATTGCCGCTCTTGCGGATCGAGACTCCGAGCCCGATCGGATCGTCGGGCACATCCACGAGCCAGCCGCGCTCGCAGGCGCGATCGATGTCGGCGTAGTCTTCCATCCACAGCTCCTCGACGAGGCTGCGGGTAAAGATGCGCGCCAGATGGTCCTTCTTGGATTCGTTCTGCCGGGGAGCGGCCGAGGAGAAGACCTCAGGCTTGGAGGTCCGGCTGGCCAGCATGGCGCGGCCCTGCTGCGCGTGTGCAGTCATGTCTGCACCCAGGATTGCTGCACCCGCGGCAGCCGCCATGAAGAGCTTCACCGGTCTCATCCTCCACACCTGCACACCGTGTGTTCGCCTGCCCTGCGTGCCGGTGCGCTCTTGCGCGCCGGCAGAACGTCATCGGCGGGAGATCGTGCCAACGACCGATTGTACGCCGCTGACCTCGGTTCGCAATACGGTCGGCCCCGCGGCGCGGCGGTCATGGCGCCAGCGTGAACGAGAATGTTGCGCCGCTGCCGGGCACGGATTCGGCCCACACGGTGCCTCCGTGCCTCTGGATGATGCGCTCGACCGTCGTCAGGCCGATGCCGGTGCCCTCGTAACCTTCGGCGGCGTGCAGACGTTCGAATGCGCCGAACAGGCGTGAGGCCGCAGCCGGGTCGAAACCGACGCCGTTGTCACGCACGGAATATACGTGCAGCCCATCGCGCAGCGTCACGCCGAACTCGATGCGCGCCACCTCCCGGTCGCGCGTGAACTTCCAGGCGTTGCTCAGCAGGTTCTCCAGGACCAGTTCGAGCAGGAACGCATCCCCGTGCGCACGTGCACCCGGCTGGATCTCGAGCTGGACGCGGCGCGTCGGCTCCGATGCGGCGAGGCGCTCGCCGACGCTGCGCGCGATCTCGCTGAGGTCGACCCGCTCGTGCTTCATCGGTGCGTGGACGACCTGAGCGAGCCGCAGCAACGACTCGATGATGTGCTGCATGCGGCCGGCGGCGTCGTGGATGCGCGTCACGCGGGCCACCGCTTCCGGCGTCAGCTGCTCGCCGAAGTCCTCCAGGAACGTGTGGGCAAGGCCGCCGATGGCGCGAACCGGCGCGCGCAGGTCGTGCGACACCGATGCGCTGAAGGAGCGAAGACTCTCGTTGGCCGCTTCAATCTCGGCCGTGCGCTCCGCGACGCGCTGCTCCAGCCGCGCGTTGAGCGCCTGCAGCGCCTCCTCGGCCCGGATGCGTGCCAGCTCTTCGCGCCCCGCCTCCATGCGCCGCCGGGCCAGCTCGTAGCTGATGTACACGGACAGCAGCAGCGTCACCGACACCGACACCGCGCGCGGCAGCCCGATACCATAAAGGAGGCTGCCGTGGACGGCGTAGGCGTTTGCGCCTATGGCCAGGGCGCCTCCGAACGCCAGTGCCGCCTGATGCAGCACCGACCACGGCATCAGGCCGGCGCAGCCGATGGCATAGGCGACGATCAGCACCTCAACCGTTTCGGTCCGTCCTTCCAGCGTACCGGCGGTAGCGATGAAGGCGCAGGTCGCGACCGTAGCCATGACGACGAGGTCGGCGCTCCGGGTGCGGCTGCGGTCGCGGTACATCGAGAACAGGATGGTCGTCTGCACCACCGCCAGGCACAGCAGAAGGGTCTGGTAGATGCCGCGGGTTTCGGGGATGGTGACCCAGGGGCTGGCGGCGATGAACGCGCAGATCCCCGCCAGCAGCATGCGGCTGCCGACAATCGTGCGCGCCGCCAGGACCGGCGCCCACTTACGCGCGACGAACTCGTGCGTTTCAGGATCCGTGGGCTCGGCTGAACCTGCAGCGACTGTCGTCAGGCTGTCCACCATCGACCTCAGCAAAGCGCTTTCCCCCCAGCCAAGGTCTTATAACAGGCAACCTGAGGTCATGCGCAATCGCTATCGACCGGCAAGTCAGCAGAGGTTGGGAAAAGTTCGCTAACGGGGGACATCGGACAGGAGCTGCGAGGCCAGGAGGCCAGCGTCCTGAGCCGGCCTCTGGCAGCGGCCGCGCTCGCAGACATAGGCCGTGGCGCGGCCATCGATGGCGAGCTTTTCCCGTACCAGCGGCACCAGCGCTTCGAGCCGCTGGTCCGCTTGGCCGAGTTGGACGAGCACGTAGACCCGGTTCGGCAGGTAGGTCTGCCGGAGCACGCCCAGCAGGTCCTGCGCCCCTGCGTCTCCGTGTGCCTGGACGACGACGACCTCCCGCACCGGTCCAAGCGAGAAGTCGAGCGCGCTCAGCATCTTCGACAGCCCGGCGGGCGATCGGCGAAGGGGCTGTCCAAAGGCGCCCAGCACGCGCGCGGCATTTTCGCGGTAGGCGTCGTCGAGCGTCAGCTCGGCCAGCCGCAGCAGATTCAGCGCTGCGACGGCGTTGCCGGAGGGCTCGGCGCCGTCGAAGGTCGGCTTGGCCCGCGCGAGCAACGCCTCGTGGTCGGCGGCAACCAGGAAGTAGCCGCCCGCCTCATCGCCGTAGTGCTGGTCGAGCACACGCTGCAGCCCCACTGCCTCCTGCAGCCAGCGCGCCCGGCCGCTGGCTTCGAAGAGGTCGAGCAGGGCCTGGATGAGGAACGCGTAGTCATCCAGGACGGCCGGCTGCCCGGCGCGGCCGCCCGCATGGACGTGCGCCAGGCGCCCGTCCCCGTCGCGCATTTCGGTCAGGACGAAGTCGGCCGCGGCCGACGCACGTTCGAGATGCTCCGGCTCGGCCAACACGAACGACGCCCGCGCCATCGCGCTGATCATCAGTCCATTCCACGAGGCGAGGACCTTGTCGTCGAGAAGCGGCGCCGGCCGCTTCGCACGCTGCAGGTAGAGGCGGGCACGGGCTCGCGCCAGCCGCGTCTCGGTCTCATCCGGATGGATGCCGTCCGGACTGGCAGGCTGCGCCGGCGGCTTCTGAATCGACAGCACGCTGCGGCCTTCGAGGTTGCCGGCCTGGCGGACGCCATAGTGCGATGCGATCAGCGCGGCATCATCTTCCCCCAGCGTCTCGACCAGCTCGGCTGGCGTCCACGTGAAGAAGCGGCCTTCTTCCTCATGCCCCTGCGGCGAAAGGCTGTCGGCGTCGGTGGCCGAGTAGAACGCGCCCTGCGGCGAGGTCATCTCCCGCGCCACGTAGTAGAGGATTTCCCGTACGATGTCGGCGTAGGCGGCGCGCCCGGTGGCCTGGAACGCGTCCAGATACACCACTGCGAGCTGCGCGTTGTCGTAGAGCATTTTCTCGAAGTGCGGAACTTGCCAGGCGCGGTCGGTGGCGTAGCGATGGAAGCCGCCGCCGACATGATCGCGGATTCCGCCTGCGGCCATCGCATCCAGGGTGCGCGTGACCATCGAGAGCGAGGACGCGCTTCCCGTGCGCCGATGGTGCCGCAGCAGCAGCTCCAGAATGGAAGGTTGCGGGAACTTCGGGGCGCGGCCGAAGCCGCCATGCTCGGCGTCGAAACCCGCAGTCAGCTGCGCCACCGCGGCATCCATCGCTTCGGCTCCGGGCACGCCCGCCGGCGGCGGCGGCTCCATTGCCTGCGCGATGCGAGAGCTGAGCTGCCCCGCATGGGCAACGACCGCGTCGCGCTCGCTCGCGTAGGAGTCGGCCAGCTGCCGCAGCACTGTCAGGAAGCCCTGGGGCGCCCCGCGATCGCCGTCGCGCGCCGGGATGTAGGTGGCGGCAAAGAAAGGCTCGCGCTGCGGAGTCAGCACCAGCGTCATCGGCCAGCCGCCGCTACCGCGCAGCATCTGAACCGCCGTCATGTAGAGGCCGTCGACGTCCGGCCGCTCTTCGCGGTCCACCTTGACCGCGATGAATCGCTCGTTGATCAGCCGCGCGATCTCCTCGTCCTCGAACGACTCGCGCTCCATCACGTGGCACCAGTGGCAGGTCGAATAGCCGATCGAGAGCAGGACGGGCTTGTCCTCGCGCGCGGCACGCTCGAAGGCCGCATCCGACCACGGAAACCAGCTGACCGGATTGTGGGCGTGCTGCAGCAGGTACGGGCTCGTCTCCAGGATCAGCCGGTTGGTGAATCGGGGCCGCCCGTCAGCCGTGAGATGGCGGGTGCGTGGCCGGTAAGCCGGTCCCTTGGCCTCGCGCTCGAGCTCCAACCGCTCGACCAGCGTCGCGTGCGCCTGCAGGCCTGGCAGCGCGGGGTTCTCCAAGGGCGACGGTGCCTGCGTCTCCTTCTGACCGCGACAGCCCAGCACCAGAGCCGCGAGCACCGCGGCGCACACCCATCGGCGGTGACGCCGCGTGGGCGACGGTGGAACAGACTGCAGCATCGCGCCGCATTGTCCTCGCGGCGGTTCGGAGGCACCAACGACAGCGAAAAAAACCTGCTCGGAGAAAGCGCGCGTCCGGAGTACAAACGGTCATGGTCAAGCGAGCCGTCACCGCCGCGCTCGACGTTGCGCGGATCCTGCCGATTCTTCGGCGCGACCCGCTGGCCGCGCTGGACGTCCTGGCCGGCGACGGCGACTGCGTCGAGCATCTCGATCTGCCCTATGGCAACGGTCCGCTGCAGCGGCTCGACCTCTACCTTCCGCCCTCCGCTGCGGCCGCCCCGTGCGCCGCCGTGGTCTTCTTCCACGGCGGGCGCTGGAGCTTCGGGCGCAAGAGCGAGTACCGCTTCGTGGCGCGGGCAATGGTGTCGGCCGGATTCGCCTGCGCGGTCTGCGACTACCGCAAGTTCCCGGACGTCCACTTTCCAGGTTTCGTGGAGGACGGCGCCGCCGCCATCGCCTGGGCGGTCGCCAATCTGCCGGCATACGGGATCGATCCGTCCCGAATCTTTCTGATGGGTCACTCCGCCGGCGGGCACATCGCGTCGCTGGCCGCGATGGACCAGCGCTACCTGCAGCCGCACGGCAACGGCGCGAACAAGGTCGCGGGGCTGGTGCTGATGTCGACGCCCTTCGACTTCTATCCGATCAAGGGAGACTCGCTGCGCGCGATCTTCGGGGAGGAGGAGCGCCACATCGAAGCGCAGCCGATCCGGTACGTGCGGGCCGGTCTACCACCGATGCTGCTCCTGCACGGCCGCCGCGATCGGACGGTCCATCCGAACAACAGCGCTCGCATGGCGAGCGCGGTGCGCGAGGCGGGCGGGCAGGTTCGCGCGATCTTCTACGACACGCTGACCCACACGAACATCCTGGGCGCCCTGTCGCACAAGGTCGGCTTCCTGCTGGCGCCCGTCTTCGACGACATCGTCTCGTTCCTGCAACGCCCGCGCTGACGGCTTCAGTTGTGGGCCAGCCAGGCCGGCGACGGCGCCTCGGCCACGATGATCCAGCGCCTGGAGAAGGCGCCGCCTACCGGGAAGATGTGCTTGATGCCGAGACCGGCGCGGCGCAGCTCGACGTCGATCTGCTCGCGCGAAAGATGATTGCGTGGGAACCGGGCTTCCAGGCCCATCCGCCGGCGCACGCGCTGCCAGGCGAACTTCAAGCCCTCGCGATGCTGATACTCGACCAGGACCCAGCGGCGGCTCACGCGCCGCATCTCGCGCAGCGCTCGCAGACGCCCCGGTCCCCGCACGTGACAGAGGAACTCGAGGCAGACGACCAGGTCGAAGGACTGCGGGCTGAACGGCAGCGTGCCGGCGTCGCCGCGCACGTAGCCGCGGATGTTGGTGCCGTTCTTGGACTGGCGCGCCGCTTCGAGCGCGACCGCCGAGATGTCCAGGTCCACGAGCGAGCGGCCGCGGCCGCGGGCCAGGACGTCGGACCAGCGCCCGTTGCCGCACGCGACGTCGAGGACAGTGCGGACCTTGCCCACCGATCGTAGCGCCTTGTTGACCGCCGCGCGCTCATCGCGACGAATGTCCCGGCTGTCGGCCTCGCCGGGCCTGAGCTGTTTCCCCGCCATCTGACCCAAGGATTTCCCGCGGTTGTCGGGCGCCCCAACGCGTCCGACGTGCATGTTCGGAAAAATCAGCGGGAACCTAGCAAGCGGCGACGCGTCCAGTCAATCGCGTATGTCAGGATCGAGGCGCATCATGCGAGCCAGGATCAGCTTCATCACCTCGTTCGAACCCGCGTAGATCGGCATCGCCCGCACGTCGATGTAGTCGCGGCAGACGGCATACTCGTTCATGTAGCCGTAGCCTCCGTGAAGCTGGACGGCGTCGTAGGCGACGGCGTTGGCTAGGTCGCTCATCCACCATTTGGCCATCGACACGCGGCGCGTGATGTCCTCACCGGCCTCGAACTCGTCAATGACGGCATCGAGGAAGGTGCGCCCGATCTCGACCTCGGTGGCCCGCTCCACGATCTTGAACGCGTTGTGCTGGAAGCTGCCGATCGGGCGTCCGAACGCCTTGCGATCGCGCACGTAAGGCAGCGTTTTCTCCAGAATCTGCTCGGCCGCTGTCTGGGCAGCGATGGCGATCATCAGCCGCTCCCGCTGCAGGTTCGCCATCAGGTACCGGAAGCCGCGGCCGGGCTCGCCGAGCAGATTGGTGGCCGGGACGCGGCAGTCCTCGAAGAAGATCTCGGCGGTGTCCTGGATGTGCTGGCCCATCTTCTCGAGCTGGCGCGATTTGATGAATCCCGGCGTCCCCTCCTCGACCACGATCAGGCTGATGCCGGCGTGCGAGGGAACGGCGGCGGGGTCGGTGCGGCACGCGACGACGATCAGGTCGCAGTCGATGCCATTGGAAATGAACGTCTTCTGCCCATTGATGACCCAGTGGTCGCCGTCGCGAACCGCCGTCGTCTTGAGCGCGGCCAGGTCCGAGCCGACCGATGGCTCGGTCATGCCGATCGCCGTGACGGTGTGGCCGCTGGCACATCCCGGCAGCCATCGGCCCTTGAGCTCCTCGCTCGCCAGCTCCGCAAGATAAGGCACGGTGATGTCGGAATGGACCGAGACGCCGGTCTGCAGGCCCATGAAGCCGGTTCGGCCGAGCTCTTCGCAGAGCACGACCGAGAACCCGAACTCGGCGCCCGCCCCGCCGTACTGCTCGGGCAGCCACGGACACAGGAAGCCGTGCCGGCCCATCGCCAGCCAGAACTCGCGCGGGGTTCGGCGCGCCGCCTCCCAGCTCGCAAGATGCGGAACGATCTCCTTTTGCAGGAACGCGCGCAGCGAGGCGCGAAACGCCTCGACCTCGGGCGTCCGCCAGCGAGCTGCGGGCATCAGCCGATCTCGCGCGCCAGCGCCGCGAAGCGGTCGAGCATGGGCAGAAGCTGCTCGGCGCCTTCGGACGGCAGCCCGAAGACGGCGCGCGAGACGCCGATGTCCTTGTACTTTCGCAGGACCTCCGCGTCGGCGGGCGCACCGAAGACGCTGACCTCGATGCTGTCAGGATCCCGTCCAGCCTCGCGCGCCGCCTCGCGCAGCCGGACCAGATCGCGCTCGACGTCGGTGAAGGCTCCGATCGGAATCCACCCGTCGCAGTAGCGCACGACTCGCGCGATGCCCTTGGTCCCGTGCGCTCCCAGGATGATCGGCGGATGCGGCTTCTGCACCGGCTTGGGCCGGCTGAAGATGGGATCGAAGCTGACGGTCTCGCCGTGGTACTCGGCCTTCTCCTGCGTCCAGATCGCCTTCATCGCCTCGACGCGCTCGCGCAGCACCTTCCAGCGGTTGGCGAAGGAGGTGCCGTGGTTGGCCATTTCTTCGACGTTCCAGCCGCCGCCGATGCCGACCAGGACACGGCCGCCCGACAACTGGTCGAGGGTAGCGATCTCCTTGGCCAGCACGATGGGATCGCGCTGGATCACCAGCGCGATCCCGCTTCCGAGCTTGAGCGTCCTGGTGACCGCCGCGCAGGCACCGAGGGTGACGAAAGGATCGAACGTATCGTAGTAGTGCCTCGGGAGGTCGCCGCCGCCGGGAAACGGCGTCGCGCGCGAGGCCGGTATGTGCGTGTGCTCGGGAAACCAGAGCGATTCAAACCCTCGGGCCTCCGCCTCCCGCGCAAGGTCGGTGGCGGGCATCGCGTAGTCGGTGACGAAGATCGTGAGTCCGTATTTCACTGGGCAACCTCGCAGCTTTTCTCACCCGGCCGGATGCGGGAAGTTAGGCGAGAGGACCGCGCAAGACAACGCGGTGTCCGAGTCTGGCGGTTCGCCGACGATCGGAGCGAAAGCGGACGTGGCCGGCGGACCTTCCTCGGTGCAGGTCAGGAGACAGGACATGAACGTCAACGGTGAGCCCGTCTATGTCGGACGCGACTTCGGAGGTCGCGAGCTGGTCATCGATCGCGCGCTGGTCGAGCGTTACCAGAAGGCGCTCGATCACCGGCTTCCTCTGTACGACGAAGTCGCTCCGGCGCTCGTGCTGCACTCGGAGTGCTACGAGGACCTCAGCTGGTACCTGGCCAACTTCTGGGGAAACCTCCATGCGCGCCAGGAATGGGAGCTGTTCGCACCGATAGCTATCGGCACTCCCGTTCGAACCCGCGGCTTCATCCGCGACCGCTACCGCAAGCGCGGCCGCGACTACGTGGTCAAGGAGACCTGGGTGCTCGATGCCGGCGGCCGCCTGCTCAACCGCGGCCTGACGCATCAGAGCTTCGTCATCGACAACGCCGCCGCCGGCACCGTCGCCGTCGACAAGGAGCGCGAGAAGCGATCGGACCGCCGCTTCGAGATCGGCGGGCGCGGCGTCGCGCTGGAGCCGCTCGAGCGTACCGTCACCGAGCCGGTCTGCATGGCCTTCTCGGGGCCCACCGAGAACTACCATACCAATCGCAAGGTCGCGCAGGCGTTCGGGTTTCCAGACATCGTCGTGCAGGGGATGCTGCCGATCTGCGTGGCCTCCGAGCTGCTCACGCGCCACTTCGGCCTCGGCTTCCTGGCCGGCGGCAAGATGGACGTGCGCCTCGTCAACGTGCTGTGGGCCGACGAGACGATCCGGGCCTGCGCCGAGGAGGTCGAGGAGGTTCCGGAGGCCGACCGGCGGCGCGTCCATCTGGACGTCTGGGTGGAGAAGGCCGACGGAACCCGGGTCGTGGTCGGCACTGCCAGCGCCCTGCGCTGACTCGAGCCTGGGCTGGCCGTGCGGCGCGGGAGCGGAGCCGCACACACTCGCCCACACGCGTGCAGATTTTGCATTGACTGTGCAAGGTCTGGCGAATAATCAGTACGACAATTCACCAGGCTGGGGTTCCGGGGAGGGAACATGGCAAAATCTTGGAAAAATCTGGGACTGACCTTCGCGGTGGTCGGAGCGGGACTGTGGGCGACGGCGGCGGCGGCGCACGATGGCGATCATTGGCCCGTGGCGGGCAACCTGCTGAAGATGTCCTACCGGGCTGATAGCTCGGCCAACAAATTCACCTTCAAATCCAAGGACCAGATCAACATCAACGCCATCAGCATCGGCGAGGACCCGCGAGTCGAGCGCAGCACGCTGATCGTCCGCGGCCTCGGCGACTACGCCGGTTCCACCGGCGTCATCGAGCTGAACCCGGACTTCTGGTCGCCGATCGGGCCGGCCGACGCGCCCACCGGCTGGAAGTACAAGAACCTCAGCCCTTTGTACGGGCCCTACAAGGGCGTCTCCAAGATCATGGTCAAGAGCGGCGCCGCTGGCGGCGCGCTGCAGATCGCAGGCAAGGGCATTCACTGGCCCTTCGCCATCGTCGGCCCTCAGGACGCCGTCCAGATCACGCTGACCATCGGTGAGCACTCCTTCTGCGCCGAATACTCCGAGGACCGTCAGGCCGAGTTCTCGCTCAATGAAGAAGGCCGCGTGTCGGCCAAGACGAGCCTTGCGCCGACCGAGTGCGCCGCGGTCTGCGGCAACGGCGTCGTCGAGATCGGCGAGGAGTGCGACGATGGCAACTTCGACGATACCGACACCTGCTCGAACCTCTGCCTCGGCTGCAATCCCTCCGAAGCGGAGTTCGACAGCACCTTCGAAGGCATCCAGGAACTGATCTTCGACAATCCCGTCTACGGCTGCTCCAACGACATCTGCCACGGGTCGGCTCAGGAAGGCGGCATGGATCTGCGCGAAGGCGCCTCGCATGCGAGCCTCGTCGGCGTTGCCTCGGAAATCGACCCGACCACCGATCGCGTTTTCCCCGGCGATCAGGACAAGTCGATGCTCTACCTGAAGCTGGCGGCCAAGACCCTGGCGCCCGACGACGACGGGATCGAACCCGACTACGACGAGACGCCCGGCACCCCGATGCCTTCGGGCGGCGCGACGATGACCGAAGAGCACCTCGAGGCCCTCCGCCTGTGGATTCGAGGCGGCGCGCCCGAGACCGGGGTGGTCGAAGGAACGGCCGAGCTTCTCGGAAGCTGCCTGCCCGAGCCGACGCCTCTGGACATCCCGCAGCCCGACGTTCCCGATCCGAGCGTGGGCGTGCAGTTCGCGCAGCCAGGCTACAACCTGCAGGCCAATTCGGAAGTGGAAGGCTGCGTGTCCACCTACTACGACCTGAGCGCTCCAGGCGCCGTGCCCGCCGAGATGATCGTCGACTGCCCCGGAGCCTTTCCCGGAACCAACGACCACGGCACCAACGCCGGCAAGTGCTTCACCTACAGCGGCAACGAGCTGTTCCAGGACGCGCAGTCGCATCACTCGATCATCCACATCTACTCGGGAGCCTATGACTACACCGATCCAGGCTGGGGCGGCTGGAAGTGCTACGGCGGCCCGACGCCGAACGCGGCGTGCGACCCTGCCAACGCCAATGCGTGCGGCAGCGGCGGCGTATGCGGCAGCGACTTCGAGGCAGCGGTTGCATGCCTCGGCTACGGCGCGCCCGATGCGAGCACGTTCGGCAACAAGATGCCGCAGTTCTCGGGCTCGCAGGAGTCGACGGCAAACTTCGGCTTCCCCGCCGGCGTCTACAGCGTGCTGCCCCTGAAGGGCCTGATCGTGTGGAACTCGCACGCCTTCAACCTCACCTCGCAGAACACCGAGATGGAGGCGTGGATCAACCTGACCTACACGAGCGATCGCCAGTGGCCGGCGCAGGGCCTGTTCGATTCGCGCTACATCTTCACGCAGGAAGTGCCGCCGTTCGAGCAGCGCGAGTACTGCGCCACGCACACGTTCGCGCAGAACACGCACCTGTTCCACCTGTTCTCGCATACGCACAAGCGCGGGAAGCGCTTCCGCATGTACCTGCCGCCGCAGACGCCGTGCGGAAACGGAGGCAATACTCCCGAGGGCTATCTGCGCACCGATCCGAACTGCCTGCCGGGCGATCCCGAAGACCTTTTCTTCGAGAACTACGACTACTCGGACGCGCTGAACCTGTATCCGGATCCGCCCATGGTGTTCTCGGGCACCACGGCCAACCGCACGATCAAGTTCTGCGGCCTGTTCGACAACGGCTTCAGCGATCCTGCCGACGTCAAGACGAAGTCGGGATCGCCCGAGCCCACGGGAACCAATCTGCTCCCGGGCGGACCGTGCGACGATACGGCCCGCTGCGTCAGCGGCTCGCGTGGCGGCCTGCCGTGCGAGGACAACGGCGATTGTCCCTCGTCCACGTGCGTGCTGAGCGACAACCAGCGGTCGCGCTGCCTCGGCGGCCCGAACAAGGGCGGCTACTGCGATGGCAACGACACGCTGTGCCCGGGCTCGGTGTGCGATGCCTGCGTGCTGACCGGCGGCGTCACCACCGAGGATGAGATGTTCATCCCCATCGGCACGTTCTACATTCCCTGATAACGGTCCGCGCTCCGGCACGGACGCAACGCATGAACGCCCGGCTTCGAAAGAGGCCGGGCGTTCTTCGTTCGTGCGTTAGCGCGAATGCCCGCACCGCGCGGTGCACCGGGCCGCCATCGCCCTTGCCCGCGGCCGCGTCCCCCGCTCGGAGGATTCTTTCGCCGACAACGCCGCACCGGCGTCGAAGAGGGACGGGCCTCGCCGCGTCGAAAGCACGTGCCAAGGATAAGGCGACCGCGCTCCCGTCTGGGACGGGTGATGATGTACACGTTCGGGTCGCTCGCGCTCCTGCTCGTCGTGTTCGTCGGGCTGATCGCGCTCAACTGGCATCGCCTCGGCCCGTTGGTGGTCGCAGCGATCTCCGATGCCACCGGGCGCGATCTGGAAGTGCGCGGCGACGTCGAGGTCAAGATCCTGTCGTGGAAGCCGCACCTGCGCGTGGAGCAGGTGTATTTCGGCAATGCCGACTGGAGCAACGAGGAGCACATGCTCGAGGTCGGGCGCTTCCACATCTCTCTCGCGCTGAGAAGGCTTCTGCGAGGCGACCTCGTCTTTCCGCGCATCCGCATCGAGGACACTGTGGCCAGGCTCGAGGAGCGCGCCGACGGCAGCAACAACTGGACCTTCGGTGCGGCCGACGCCGAGGACCCGGCACCGGACGAGCGCTCGGAGATGCCCGGCATCCGGCGCCTGCATCTTCGCAACACGCGGGTGATCTACACCAAGGAAGGCGCGCCGCAGTCCAACGTCGACCTCGATCTCGACACCGCCACCGGACGCTTGTCGAAGAGAGTCAACGTCGTCGCCGAAGGCCGATACCAGAAGCTCCCGGCGCGCCTGACGCTGCGGGCCGGCTCCATCGCCGAGCTGAACGACGAATCGAGACCGTTCCCTCTCGACATCGCCGTCACCGCCGGAGACACGTCGGCGATGATCGATGGCCAGCTCGTGGGCGCGCGCGACGGCAGCGGCGTCGATGCGACCATGAAGGTCGAAGGCGACTCGCTGTCCAGGCTCTATCCGCTCATCGGCGTCGTCTTCCCACAGACCCCTCCCTACTCGCTCAGCGGCCGGCTGGCGCACGAAGGCGAGGTGTGGACGTTCACGAACTTCGAGGGACGTCTCGGCGACAGCGACATGAGCGGGGACATCAGGATCGATCTGGCGCCGGAGCGTCCGAAGATGACGGCGGACTTTCGTTCCAAGAAGCTCGACTTCGACGACCTGGGCCCGCTCGTCGGCGCTCCTCCCGCGACGGGGCCGGGCGAGACGGCATCGGCCGAGCAGCGCGCGGAGGCCGCCGCCGGCACCGGCGACGGACGCGTCATCCCGGACGACGCCGTCGACGTGCCTCGCCTGCATGCAATGGACATCGACGGACGGCTGCGTGCCGAGAAGGTGATCGCGCCGACGCGGCTGCCCATCGACAAGCTCGATCTGAACATCAAGCTCGAGAACGGCACGCTGCGTACGACGCCGGCCGCCTTCGACGTCGCCGGCGGCCGCGTCAACCTGTTCTCGACGCTGTACTCGGACCGCCAGCCGCTGCGCATGGAAGCCGATCTGCACGCGCGCAACCTGCTGGTCGAGCGCATCCTCGGCGACACCCCGTTCACCGAGGAGACGCGCGGCCGCCTGGGCGGCGACATCAAGCTTGCGATGCGAGGCGGCTCCCTTCGCGAGATGGCCTCGACGGCCGACGGCAAGGCACAGCTGGCGATGGCGGATGCGCAGGTCAGCCACCTTCTCATGGAGCTGATCGGCCTCGACATCATGAAGAGCATCGGCGTGCTGCTGAAAGGCGACGAGCCGCTGTTCATCCGCTGCGCCGCCTTCGACCTTACCGCCGAGAACGGCAAGGCGCGCAGCGAACTGTTCGTGATCGACACCAAGGCCAGCAACATCACGGCCGACCTCAAGCTGGACCTGGCTACCGAGCACCTGGACCTGACGATCGAGCCGCATCCGAAGGACGTCAGCCTGCTGGCGCTGCGACAGGCCCTGAGGGTGGAGGGTCCGCTGGAGAACCTCGACGTCTACCCGGACCCGCTCAAGCTCGGGCCGGTCGGCAGCACCATGCAGAAGGTCAACTTCCTGCTCGCGCCGGTGGTGGGACTGCTGACGCCGTTCGACCTGGACACGGAGAAGGGCGACAACGGCTGCGGCCATTACCTGCGCGAGATGCAGGGACGCGGGCCGCAGCAGGCCAGCGTCGGCGGTACCGGCGCCGGCGACGCGGCCGCGCCCTCCGAGGCGGCGGCCAAGGACGATCCCGACGGCGACGGCGAGAAGGACAACATCGTCGAGCGCGCCTTCGACAAAGTCACCGGCACCGCCAAGGACGTCGTCGATCGCATCGGCGGCGACGACGAGAAGGCCGGGAACGAGGCTGGCGAGCGCAGCGTGCGCAGATCCTATCCGGCCGCCGAAAGCGGCTCGCAGGGCAGCCAGCCGGCCAAGGCGACGCGCAGGTAGACGGGCGAGAACCGCCGCCGCGCGTATGCCGCGCCGCCGCAGTCATTCGCGCGCATGCATAGCGACGGTCTGGCTGCAGACGCGCGTAGCATCACCACGGAGAGCGGATCAGGAAGCGGGAGGCACCCGCAGCAGAACCTCCTGTGCCACCGAACAGCACAGCCTGCCGGCACGATCGAAGATCACGCCGCGCGCAAGGCCTCGCGCGCCCGAGGCGGCCGGAGAATCCTCCACGTACAGCCACCAGTCGTCCACCGCGAAATCGCGGTGGAACCACATCGCGTGGTCCAGGCTCGCCGCCATCACACCGTGATCGCTCCAGTGCACGCCGTGCGGGCGCATCACCGTCTCCGTCAGCGTGTAGTCGGAGGCGTAGACCAGAACGCACGTGTGCAGCAGCGAATCGGCGGGAAGCCTGCCGTCGGCGCGCATCCACACCATCGCCCTGCCCTCCTCGCCCTTGTTCGGCTTCCATCCGGGAGGATCGCACCAGCGCATGTCGATCGCCCGCGGCTCGATCGCGCGGCGCGGAAGCTTGCGGTCGAAGGCGGCCAGCCGCTGCGCCTGCGTCGGCAGCGACTCGGGATCGGGCGCGGCCGGCATCTCCAGGCTGTGCTCCACGCCCTGCTCGGCGACCTGGAAGGATGCCGCCATGTTGAAGATCGCCTCGCCGTGCTGCACCGCCACCACGCGGCGGGTCGTGAACGACTTGCCGTCACGGATGCGGTCGACCAGGAACAGGATCGGCGCATGCATGTCGCCGGGCCGCAGGAAGTAGCTGTGCAGGGAGTGCACGCGCCGATCGGCCGGCACCGTGCGCGCCGCCGACATCAGCGACTGCGCCGCGACCTGGCCGCCGAAGACGCGGGGGCGGTCTTCCTCGGGGCTGTAGCCGCGGAAGATATTGACCTCGAGCTCCTCGACGTCCAGGAGCGAGACGACCTCGTCTAGCAGCGGATGCGGCATGGCGGGAATGGGGTCAGGTCTCGTTCGAGCCTTTCGAGGAGCAAATGCTCGAACGCAGGACCTGACCCCTCTCTTCTACCACACGGTGGAGAAACCAGCGTCCGGTATGTCGAGCGCGCTGCGGTCGCCGCTGGTGATGACCTTGCAGCGGTCGAGCACGTTGGGCAGGACGAAGTTCGCGTAGAACTTGCCCGACATGACGCGCCCCGCGTAGAAGTCGAACTCCTCCTGGTTCTGCCGCTCGTCCTGCGTGCGCTCGCGCTCGGCGATCACCGCCGCCTCCAGCAAGAGGTGCCCGACCGTCAGCTCGCTCATCGCCTCCAGGAAGGGGGAGCAGCAGAGCGTGAGCTGATCGAGCTTGGACGTCATCATGTACTGCATGAGCGCGCCGCCCGCCTCCTGCAGCGCCTGGGAGGCCTCGCCCAGCATCTGCACTTCCTTGCCGACGGCGAGATCATCCGAGTAGCGCTGCACGAAGCCGGTGATGTCGCTGAGGAAGTCGGTCAGGTCCTGGCCGCTTCGCCCGCGCAGCTTGCGCACCACGAGATCGAGGGCCTGGATGTGGTTGGTGCCCTCGTAGATCGAGAAGATCTTCGAGTCGCGCAGGTACTGCTCGACCGGATTGTCCTTGACGTAGCCGGCGCCGCCGTAGACCTGGATGGCCAGCTCGCAGACGCGGAAGCTCTGATCGGAGCAGTACGCCTTGACGATCGGCGTGAGCAGGTCGACGCGGCCCTTGTAGAACGCGGCCTCGTCGTGCTTGCCCTCGGCCGTCAGCGCACGGTGCATGTCTTCGTTGAACGCCAGCTTGACCGTCAGCGCGCGCATGCCCTCGATCTTGCTCTTCATCTCCATGAGCATGCGGCGCACGTCGGAGTGTTCGATGATCGGCACCTTGGGCGCGGCCGGGTCCTTGAAACGCTTGACCGAGGTTCCCTGCTTGCGCTCGCGCGCGTAGTGCAGGGCGTTCAGGTAGGCGGTCGAAGCCACGGCCAGCCCCTGCACCCCGACCTCGATGCGTGCGCCGTTCATCATGTGGAACATCTGCTTCATGCCGACGTTCTCTTGCTCGCCGACGAGATAGCCGATGCAGTCGCCGCTCTCGCCGAAATTGAGCACCGCGGTGGTGGAGCTGTTGATGCCGAGCTTGTGCTCGATCGACGCGGTCACGACGTTGTTGAACTCGCCGACGCTGCCGTCGTCGTTGACGCGGTACTTGGGCACGATGAACAGCGATATGCCGGCCGTGCCCTCGGGAGCGCCTTCGACGCGCGCCAGCACCATGTGCACGATGTTCTGCGACATGTCCTGGTCGCCGCCGCTGATCCAGCACTTGGTGCCGCTGATCTTGTAGCGGTTGCCGTCGATGCGAACCGCCTTGGTCTTGGCGGCGCCGACGTCGGAACCTGCCTGCGGCTCCGACAGGCACATCGTTCCCGAGAAACGGCCGTCGAGCATCGGAGGAAGGAAGCGCGCCTTGTCCTCGGGCCGCGCGAAGTACGCGACCAGCTCGGCCGCGCCGTGCGTCAGGCCCGGGTACATCGAGAAGGCGGTGTTGGCGCCCGACTGCAGCTCGGCCAGGATGACGCCGATCGAGGAGGGGCCCTGAAAGCCGCCCTCTTCGAGCGATAGGCGCCAGTTGGGAAGCCCCATCTCGTAGAGCTTGTTCCACGCCTCCTTGTATCCAGGAGGGGTCCTGACCACCCCGTCCTCGAGCTTGCAGCCGAGGCGGTCACCGATCTGGCTGAGCGGCCCGATCATCTCGTTACAGAAGCGCACCGTCTGGTCGATGACCTGATCGCACTCCTGCCGCGACAGATGGGCGTAGAACTCGTGCTCGAACAGCTGCTGAATGCGGATGTGCTCGTACAGCGTGAACTGGATCGAGCGCAGGTCGGTCTTGAAGAAATTGATCGCCGCTTCGGCCATCGCCGATGCTCCTCCTTAGCTCTGGTCCCCCATGAATCGCCAGGCCCCCACAGCCCATGCCCCTGTGACGCTGGTCGCCGGGGCGGCGAACTCCTGACGGAGCCGGTGGTATGAGCCTGGCCGCGAATCGAAGGTTCTCGGCGAGGCGACCGATGTTGGCGAAGGCGCCGTGCTCGATCAAGTGATTTACGCGCTGCGGCGTACCGGATGGTACGGTCCATCTAGGCGACATTGGAGCGCAAAGGATCCCTGCCGACGTCACCGGGGGCGCCGCCGGGTGGGGCGCGGACGCACGATTTTCCTGCCTCCATCGTGCAACCCGGTACCTGCCGCCGCCGCTTCGGCCTATCTTCGTTGCAGGTCTCCTGCCCGGCATTGCAAACCGGCGCATACCGAATACCACCATTGTCGTGAGCCGGCCTCGGCGGTGCCGGCACCGATCGAGGAACCGTGCAGCCCGATTCTCCTGCCCTGCTCGAAACCGGCATCGAAGGACTCGACGAAATTCTCCGCGGCGGCCTGGCCCCCGGGCAGCTCTATCTCCTCGAGGGCCATCCCGGCACCGGCAAGACCACGCTGGCAATGCAATTCCTGATGGCGGGGGCGCGCAACGGGGAGCGCTGCCTGTTCGTCGCGCTCTCCGAAGACGAGCGCGAGCTGCGCGCCTCGGCAGCCGCACACGGCTGGGACCTGTCAGGAATCGACATGCTCGAGATCATCCCGGCCGAGGAGACTCTCAAGCCCGACGCGCGCTACACGATGTACCATCCTTCCGAGGTCGAGCTGGCCGCCACGACCAAGCAGGTGCTGGCCGAGACCGAGCGGCTGCGTCCCTCGCGCATCGTCTTCGACTCCCTCTCCGAGCTTCGGCTTCTGGCCGAGGACTCGCTGCGCTACCGCCGCCAGATCCTCGCGCTCAAGCATCACTTCGCGCGCATGCGGGCAACGGTCATGCTCATCGACGATCGCACCGGCGACGAGAAGGAGATGCATCTTCACAGCCTCGCGCACGGCGTGATCTCGCTCGAGCGCACATCACCGGAGTACGGCGCCTCGCGGCGGCGCCTGCAGCTCTCCAAGCTGCGCGGGCGCGCCTATGTCGAGGGCTACCACGACTTCTCGATCTATACCGGCGGCGTTCGCGTCTTCCCGCGCCTGGTCGCGGCCCACTACAGCAGCGATTTCGAGCGCGACAACATCCGGAGCGGCATCGTGCCGCTCGACAACCTCCTCGGTGGTGGCCTGGCCAAGGGCACCAGCACGCTGGTCCTCGGCGCGGCCGGCACCGGCAAGTCCACGGTCGTGGGGCAGTTCGTCTGCGCCGCCGCTTCTCGCGGCGAGAAGACGATCGTCCTGCTCTTCGACGAGTCTGTTCCGACGTTCATCGAGCGCTCGGCCGGCCTCGGCATGGACGTTCTCAAGCTCCGTGATGCAGGAACGCTCGAGCTGCGACGCGTGGATCCGGCGCAGATGACGCCCGGGGAGCTCTCGCACGAGCTGCGGCGCGCCGTCGAAGACCGCGGCGTCACGATCGTCGTCGTCGACAGCCTCAACGGCTACCTCAATGCGATGCCGACCGAGCGCTTCCTGACACTCCATCTTCACGAATTGCTCACCTACCTCGGAAGCCAGGGAGTGACCTCGCTGCTGACGATGACCAACCACGGGCTGGTCGGAGCGCAGATTCACGTTCCGGTCGATGCCAGCTATCTGGCCGACACCGTTCTGACGCTTCGCTACTTCGAGGCATACGGGTCGGTGCGCAAGGCCATTTCCGTCATCAAGAAACGCACTGGCGTCCATGAGTCCGAAATCCGCGAGATCTTCATGGACCGCCACGGAATCCAGATCGGCGAGCCGATTCGGGAGTTCCAGGGCGTACTGACAGGCACGCCCGTGCTCGTGGGATCGCAGTTCCACGGTATCGAGGCGCGCAATGGCGACAACGACTGAAGCCGAGCGCATTCTGGTTCTGGCGCCGACGCCCGGCGACGCCGAGATCAGCCGCTCCGTCCTCGGCGACGCCGGCCTCGGCTGTCACCTCTGCGCCAATGTCGCCGAGGTCGCGTCGCAGATGCTCGACGGCGCCGGCGCCATCCTGCTGACGCCCGAAGTGCTGTCGTGGCCGGATTCCTACCTGCTCGCCGAGGCGCTGCAGCGGCAGCCGGCGTGGTCCGACATCCCCATCATCATGCTCTGCACCTCCGGCGCCGACTCGGCCGCGGCGGCCATGGCCACCGAGCTGCTCGGCAACATCACGGTGCTCGAACGGCCGGTGCGAGTGACGACGCTGGTGAGCGCGCTCCACACCGCCGTCCGGGCGCGGCGCCGCCAGTACGAGCTTCGCGACCATCTCGATGAGCTCCATCGGGCCGATACCTCGCTGCGCAGGCAGACCAGCCGGCTGCGCCTGCTGTGGGAATCCGCCTCGGTGCTGCTGACCAGCGAGGACCCCGAGGCGATGATGCGCACGCTCTTCTACAAGATCGCGCCGCACTTCGGCCTGGACGCGTTCCTGAGCTTCGTGTGCGACGACGGCGGCGAAGCGCTCCGGCTGGAAGCCAGCGAAGGCGTCGAGCCCGAGCTTCAGGAACGGCTTGCGCACCTGCCGATGTCGACATCCATCTGCGGAGCCGTTGCCAGACAACGCCAGCCCATGGCGTTCTCCTACATCCAGCACACCAACGACCCCCTGCTCGAGAACGTGCGCCAGTTCGGCTTCCAGGCCTACGCGTGCACGCCGATGATGGCCGACGACAAGCTCCTCGGCGCGCTCGCCTTCGCCAGTCGCCAGCGTGTCCGTTTCGACCTGGAGGAGATCGAGTTCCTCGAGACCATCACGCGCTATGTCACTTCCGCCTACGAACGCGTGCGGCTGATCGATGAGCTGCGCGACACGGACCGGCGCAAGGACGAGTTCCTGGCCACGCTGGCGCACGAGCTGCGCAACCCGCTGGCGCCGATCCGCAACGCCCTCCACATCATGTCCCTGACACAGGGCGATCCGGGCGCGAGCGAGCAGGCGCGGACGATGATGGAGCGCCAGCTGGCACAGATGGTGCGGCTGATCGACGACCTGCTCGACGTCAGCCGCATCACGCGCGGAAAGCTCGAGCTGCGCAAGGAACGGGTCGAGCTGGGCGACATCATCAAGAATGCCGTCGATACGGCCCGCCCCTCCATCGATGCCGCTCATCATGAGCTGGAGCTGGAGGTCGCGCCCTACCCGATCCATCTGGATGCCGACCCGGTGCGCCTGGCGCAGGTGTTCTCCAACCTTCTCAACAACGCCGCCAAGTACATGGATCCCGGCGGCAAGATCTGGCTCACCTGCCGGCACTACGATCACAAGGTGACGGTGTCGGTGCGCGATGCCGGGATCGGTATTCCGGCGCCCGCGCTGCGGTCCATCTTCGACATGTTCACGCAGGTGGAGCGCTCGCTGGAGAAGTCGCAGGGCGGCCTCGGCATCGGGCTGACACTGGTCAAGCGCCTGGTGGAGATGCACGGCGGCAGCGTCGAGGCGCGCAGCGAGGGCGTCGGCCGCGGCAGCGAGTTCTGCGTGACGCTGCCGGTGGCAACCGCGGCCGAGGCGGCACCGCCGCGGCCCTCGCGGCGGCCGCCAGCTCAGCGCAAGTCCTGCCGCATCCTGGTCGCCGACGACAATCGCGACGCCGCCGAGAGCATGGGCATGATGCTGCGGCTGATGGGCAACGATGTCCGAACGGTGCACGACGGCATCGAGGCCGTCGAAGAGGCCGCCACTTTCCGTCCCGACGTCGTCCTGCTCGACATCGGCATGCCGCGCCTGAACGGCTACGAGGCCGCGCGCCGCATCCGGCAGGAGCGATGGGGGAAATCGATGCACCTGGTGGCGCTGACGGGCTGGGGTCAGCAGGAGGACAAATCACGCGCCAGCGAAGCTGGCTTCGACCGGCACTTCACCAAGCCGATGGACCCGGGCGAGCTCGAGAGGATCGTGGCGGGCCTCGGTACGACCCTCAGGCACCGTGCACGAGAGACGTCTGCGGAGCCGGACGCGGAAGCGTGAACGAGAACCTGGCGCCCCCGCCGGGCGCGCTCATCGCCGAGACCGTGCCGCCGTGGCGCTGCACGATGCGCGCGACCGTCGCCAGTCCCACGCCGGTTCCGTCATAGTCATCGGCATGCAGGCGCTCGAAAGGCTTGAAGAGCTTGCCCACGAATTCCATGTCGAAGCCGACGCCGTTGTCGGCCACCGTGCACTCGACGACGTCGCCGCGCGCCTCGCCGCTGACCTCGATACGCGCCACCTCGCGCGAGCGCGTGAACTTCCACGCATTGCGCAGCAGGTTGTCCATCACCAGGCGGATGAAGGCGCGGTCCCCGCGCACGAGCGGGATGTCGCCGATGCGCACTTCGACGCGGCGGTCAGGCTGCTCGGTCTGAAGCTCCTCCACCACCGAGCGCGCGAGCTCGGCCACGTCCACCGTGTCATAGCGCACCTCGCTGCGGCCGACCCGCGCCAGCGTCAGCATGTCGTCGATGAGCCCGTCCATGCGGTTGGTCGCGCGCTGGATCTTGGCCAGATGCTCGCGTGCCGATTCGGGCGCGGTGTCGCTCAGCTCCTCCGACAGCAGGTGCGCGAAGCCGTGAATGGCCCGCAGCGGCGAGCGCAGGTCGTGCGATACCGTGTAGCTGAAGCCCTCGAGCTCGCGATTCGCCAGCTCCAGCTCGGCGGTCCGGTCGCGCACGCGGCGCTCGAGCTCCCTGTGCAGCGCCTCCAGCTCCTCGTCGCTGCGGCGGGCATCGTCCAGCCGCGCCGCCATCGCGCGCCGCGAGCGTTCGTAGACGGCGGCAACGTACACCGAGAGGCCGCACACGTTGTAGACGGTCAGGTTCAGCGGCGAGAACGCCCAGGCCCCGAGGTTGCCGTAGCTCAGTGCGCCGTTGGCCAGGCAGCCGAGCACCCAGACTGAAGCGAACAGCGCCTGCGCGCGCGCCCCCCACGGTACCAGCGTGGCGGCGAAGGGAACCGTCGCCACCGTCAGCACCGGCAGCACCACGCTGTCGTTGCGCAGCCGGGAAAGAGCGAGCGCCACGCCTACCACCAACACGGCCGCGACCATTCCGGTCCCCAGCACGAAGCGGCGCGAGCGCGGCACGCGCAGCGCCCACCAGCACGCGGCCAAGCCGAGGACGCGGCCTGCGTTGAGCTCGAAACGCAGCGCCTCGCGCTCTTCGAACGTCACCATGACCGCGAACGTGTAGATCGCCAGTGCGGCAGCGATGAAGAAGATGCCCTGCCGCAGGCGCTCGCGCATGTCGGGCAGGACGAGCGGCTCGATCTCGGCCTGTCGCGCGCGTCGCTGCGCCGCCAGCGCCTGGGAGGGTTCCTCGAGCGGCCTCTCGCCGGTCATCGGGCGCCGCGGCTAGATCAGCTTTTCCGGCGCGCGGCGCGCGCGGATCAGCTCGACGATGCCCGGCAGGATGGAAAGGAAGATGATGGCCAGGACGATGATCTCGAAGTTCTTCTTGACGAAGGGAACGTTGCCCAGGCCGTAGCCGGCGTAGGTCAGCGATGTGACCCAGATGATGGCGCCGACGACGTTGTAGGTCGCGAACTTGGCGTAGGTCATGCGCCCGACGCCGGCCACGAACGGCGCGAACGTGCGCACGATGGGAACGAAACGCGCCAGGATGATCGTCTTGGCCCCGTACTTTTCGTAGAAGGCGTGCGTGCGCTCGAGGTGCTCCTTCTTGATGAAGCGGTTCCCCTCGCGCACCTGATCTCCGAGCATCGCACCGATCGAGTAGTTGACGCCGTCGCCGATCACCGCCGCGACGATCAGCAGCACCACGACCAGATGCACGTTCATGTGCTCGGGGGCCGCCGCCGAAACCGCTCCGGCGGCGAACAGCAACGAGTCGCCGGGAAGGAACGGCGTCACCACCAGCCCGGTCTCGCAGAACACGATCAGGAAGAGGATGCCGTAGATCCACGTCCCGTACATCGCCGCCCACTGGGGCAGCGCATCGTCCAGGTGCAGGATGGTCTGGAGGAAACCGGTCAGCCAGTCCATAGAGCGGGCCTAAATGGCAGAGGGCCGAGCCGGTGGCAATGCAGCGCCGCAGGAACCCGCGCCGTCACGGCACGCCCCTGCAACCATCGCTGCACTTTCGCCTTTCGCGACCCGGGCTGCGCAGACGCACGGGCGCCTGCCCCTCACCCCTTCCAGCCGTCGAAAACGTCCTCGAAGCCGTACTTGGCATGCGGGCCGATGACGGCCATCTCGAAGATGCCCTGCCCGCATCGGCTGCCGGCCCGGACGTCGCACAGCGTCTCGGTCAGCCATCCATGAACGATGGCGGTTTCCGGATCGTCGGCATCCCAGATGTCGTCCTGGACCTTCAGGCTTCCCTGGTACTGCCCGTGCGCCCAGGGGCCGCGGTAGCCGATGGCGGGCATGAGAAAGCGCAGCCGCGGCGTGTACTGCAGCGTCATGCGCTCGTCGCCGAGATCGACGACGACCTCGGCGCCGGCGAACCGGCGCGTGCCCGGCTCGAAGCGCAGATCATGGTCGACGCCGACGGCGTGGCGCGCGCCGCCGCCGCGCGCCAGCAATGCACCGGACTGGTGCCACCGCCTGCCGTCGGCATGCTCACTGGCCGTGTACAGGACGCCGACGTCGCCCAGGTGCACCGGCGACCAGTTCCAGAAGAACTGCATGCGCTCGGGATGATCCACGAGCGCGCCGTCGGGCTCGCTGTCGCCCACGGGCCGGATTCCCCAAGACCGGTCGCGCGCCGAGCGCCAGCCCTCGCCGCCGACTGCGAACTTCTCGTCGCCGATGCGCATCCATCCGGTCGGCGTGCCGAGCTGCGTCAGGCGCGTGTAGTCCATGACCGTGCGGCCGAGCGGATTGCGATAGAGGAAATGCGGTTCCTCGTACGCATCGCTCCAGGCTTCGAAGGTGATGTCGAACGACAGCGGCCGCTCCGGCGCATCGCAGGCGATGCGGAGACGGCGCAGGCCCTCGATGACGTCGACCCGGATCGGCCCGACGACCGTGGCATGACGGTCGCCCGCCAGCGCACGGGACGCGCGCACGATGTGATGCCGGCTGCCGCGCACGCCGCAGGCGAACGCGTCCATGACGCCGAGGTTGGGATAGACGCCGAGGCCCAGCGCGAGGAACGCCTGGCAGCCGGTGTCATGGACGTTGAAGTAGTAGCGGTCGTAGAAGTTGCGGTCGCTGGTGGCCACCCGATCGATGGGCCAGGGCGCCTGATGCAGCGGGTAGTCGTCGTAGGCCGTCAGCATGATCGCCTCGGACGGCTCTCGCTCGCGTTTCGGCTGCACGTGCGCACCGGCAGAGGCAGCGTCGAGCGCGGCGCGGGCGTGCCCGGCCCCATGGCCGTCATGCCTTCACCAGGTCGCGGGTGATGTTCTTCTGATGGCTCTCGAGCGTGCCGCCGCCGATCTCGTTCAGCTTGGCATCGCGAAGGAAGCGCTCGATCTTGTACTCGCTCGTGTAGCCGTAGCCGCCGAGCACCTGCATGGCGTTGTCGGCGACGCGCTTGGCCATCGGCGCCGCGAACAGCTTGGCGGCATCGGTGCCGACGCGGTTGCGGCTGCCGGGCGCCACGCGCGCCGCCTCGCGGTAGATCAGGCACCGCGCCGCCTCCAGCTCGGCGAAAGAGTCGCCGATGTAGCGCTGGATCTGTCCGAACTCCGCGATGGGCCGGCCGAACGCCTTGCGCTGCCCGGCATAGGCGATCATCTCGGCGACGCAGCGATCGGCAATGCCGAGGCTCATCGCCGCCAGGCACAGCCGCTCGATCTCCAGATTGCGCATCATGCACGTGATCCCGCCGCCTTCTTCGCCCAGGCGGTTGGCGGCAGGCACCGGACAGTTGTCGAACACCAGCTCGCACATCGTCGAGGCGCGCATGCCCATCTTCTTGATCGGCTCACCGGTGGAAAAGCCCGGAAACCCTCGCTCCACCACGAACGCCGTAATGCGGCCTTCCACTTTCGCGTAGGTCAGGATGACGCTGGCCTCGTAGCCGTTGGTGATGAACATCTTGCGGCCGTTGAGCACGTAGGCGTCGCCGCGGCGCTCGGCGGTCGTGGCCATGCCGAGAACGTCGGTGCCGGCGCCGGGCTCGGTCATCGCCATCGCGCCGACCCATTCGCCGGCCACCACCTTCGGCAGGATACGCGCGCGCTGCTCGGCGCTGGCGGCGTTGTAGAAGTTGTTTACGAACAAAACGTAGTGCGCCAGGTAGGCCAGCGTGAACCCGGGGTCGGCCTTGGCCAGCTCGTGGTGCGCAATGACGGCAGCCACCGCGTCCATGCCGGCGCCGCCGTCCTCTTCGGGAACGGTCAGGCCGAGCAGACCGAGCTCTCCGCAGCGCCGCAGCAGCCCGATGTTGAGCGTGCCGGTGTGGTCGTGCTCTTCGGCCTGCGGCTCGACTTCGCTCTCGGTGAAGCGACGCACCGTTTCGCGCAGCATCGTGTGCTCGGGCGTCGGGTTGAACAGGAGATCTTCGGTCGAGATGGCCGTCGTCATGGCGGCGGTTTTGTCCCGCGCCGCCGCCTGCCGCAAGCGCGCCAGCGGCCGTGCGGGCCGCAACATCGGCTTCGGGCTGCCGGCTACGCCGCGGCATCGCCCGCGTGCTGGCCGGCCGCCTGCGTACGCCCGAGTGCAGGACTATCGCATCTGCCCGCCTGCAGCTCTTTGTGTCACCGTCTGCGTCGCATTCTCGCTGCAGGTGGGCGGCGAGTAGGTCACGCGCGAGTACGGCGGCACCGACTCGGTCAGCCACACGTTGCCGCCGATGACCGAGCCGCGCCCGACGACGGTGTCGCCGCCCAGAATGGTCGCACCGGCATAGATCGTCACGTCGTCCTCGAGCGTAGGATGGCGCTTGTTGCCGCGGATCACGCTGCCGCACTGGTCGCGCGGAATCGACAGCGCTCCCAGAGTCACGCCCTGGTAGAGCTTGACGCGGTCGCCGATCTCGCAGGTCGCACCGATCACCACGCCGGTGCCGTGGTCGATGAAGAACGCCTTGCCGATGGTGGCGCCCGGATGGATGTCGATGCCGGTCTGCATGTGCGCATGCTCGGTCATGATGCGCGGGATCATCGGCGTGTGGTGCGTGAAGAATTCGTGCGCGACGCGGTAGCAGGTGATGGCCTCGATGGCCGGATAGCTGAAGATGATCTCCTCGAGGCTTTCCGCCGCCGGATCGCCGTCGTAGGCAGCCTGCAGGTCCAGCTGCAGATCCGAGCGCAGGTCGGGAATGCGGCCGAGCACCGACAGGACGACGTCCTCGCTCCACTCGACGTCCTGCTTCTCGGGCGCCCCGCCGCGAAGCCGCCGGTAGACGACGGCCCGAGAGATCTGCTCGACCAGGATTTCGAAGGATTCGTAGACGTGCTCGGCGATGTAGTGGCGCAGGTTGGCTTCGTCCAGGTCGCGGGTGGAGTAGAAGCCCATGTAGATGACGTGCTTGAGGTGCTCGAGCGCCTCGACGACCTTGCGCGAGTTGGGCAGCGCCGCGCTCTCCAGGCTGTCTATGCCGCGCCCGGCCTTGTAGCTCTCGGCAGCGGCCTGAATGACCTGCTCGAGCTTCTCATGGCTGTGGGCGCTGGTTCGGATGTTGCTCATCGGTTCCCTCGATGCGCCTTCGGGCCAAGCGGGCGCGCGGCCCGTTGGACGCCGCAAAGGCGCGGTGGCTCCCGGTGGCGGCGAGTATAGGCCGCATCCGGGGCGATAGACACCGCTATTTCGGCAGCGGCCGGGCGGCCAGGCCCGCCAGGGCAGGCCCGCTGATGCGATAGGGAATCCAGCCGCGCACGGGCGCGGCGCCGAGCGAATCGTAAAAGGCGATCGCGCGCTGATTCCAGTCCAGCACCGACCATTCCAGACGGCCGCAGCCGCGCTCCACCGCGATGCGCGCCAACTCGATGAGCATCGCCGTGGCCAGACCGCGGCTTCGACAGGCCGGCTGGACGAACAGATCCTCCAGAAAAAGTCCCGGCCGCGTCAGGAACGTGCTGTAGGTGGAAAAGAACAGCGCGTAGCCGGCGGGCATCCCGTCGATCTCGCCGATCAGCAGCTCGGCGTAGGTGCGGCCTTCGAACAGGTGCTCGCGAAGCTGCTCTTCGCTGCCGTGGAACTCGTGCGTGAGCTTCTCGAACTCGGCCAGCGCGCGAATGCAGCCGAAGACGAAGCGCACGTCCCGCGGCGTGCCCGCGCGAACCGAAAGGCCCACCGCTCAGCGCGCCGTCGACTGCGCGTCCTGCAGCACCTGGAACGTGATGCTGTCGGGCGTCACGTCCTCGACGTGCACGCGCAGCCCCATGATGTCGATGTCGCGATTGGCGATCGAGAACGGAAGCTGCTGCGTGAAGCTGGCCCGATCGGTCGCGTCGCGTCCGTACTCCCGGTAGGTCAGCACGTAGTTGTCGGTGCGCGAGCCGGACCGGAAGCCGGAATAGACGACGTCGAAGTTGAGGTAGCCCGGCCCGCTGGCCACGAAGCGCTCGACGGTCTCGAACCGGAACAGAGGCTTGTCCTCCTCGAACAGCAGCGAGTCGGGCACCACCTCATCGAGCGTGACGCCGCCGGCGTTGAGGCCGGCCACCTTCGACCGTCGCCACACGACGTACGCGCCCTTGCGGAGGGCGCCACGTCGATCGACGAGGAGGTAGACTTCGGTGCCGGGCTCGGCCGGCATGGCCACGGCGAAGTAGTCGCCGTCGGCCGTGCGCACCGCGCCGACGACGGAGAACACTGCGCCGGCCGTGCCGCGGACCGCCGCCAGCGGAATGCGACGGCAGGAGACGCCGCGGCGTCCCAGGAGGCTGCGGCCGCACGTCTGCTCGAAATCCGCCAGCGCCGTCGCCCGTCCGATGCGCTCCATGACCGTGTAGTTCTTGACGCTGATCATGGCCTCGCCGGCACGCGACGTGTAGGTCTCGCCGATGTGGTAGCTGCGCGTGAAGACGTTGCGCTGGTTGGAGACCAGCGGCGCCAGCTGCAGGCCCTGCGGCGCACCCGGGCCGACCAGCGCATCGGGCGCCAGCTGCTGCAGATCGTACATCCGCGCCTCGAGCGTTCCGCAGCCGGCGACGATGGCGCAGCAGCCGGCGATGGCCAGCAGCCGATCGCGCATTCCGCGTACGCCGTTCGTCCCGCCAGGCCTTGCCGCAGCCACCCTCGCCATGTGCCTCTCCTGTGCTCTCAGCCGCGCCAGGTTCGCCAGGCGGCCGGCGACCCGATCTGCATCCGTTGAAGATGAACGACGGCAACGCCGCCGACGCGTTCATTTACCGGGGAGGGTGCGGGCAGGTCAATCGAGAGAGGCGCGCTGCGTCAGCGGCGCCTCGAGCGTTCAGTACTTGGCCTCGAAGCCGATACAGGCGAGATAGCGGCCCCGCTCCGAAGGGAGCGCGCTGGAGTCGTGGATGCGGCTGAGGAAGGACGCGCGCAGCCGCAGCCAGTCCGATACGTTGTGGCCAATCTCGAGGCGGATGCGATGACGCTCCTTGTTGTCGGCGAACCGGTCCGAGGTGCCGGAGCGATATCCATAGAACGCCCTGGCGCCGACCGACCCGGGCAAGGTCCAGCCGAGGCCAGCCTCCAGTTCGCGACCTTCGTATCGGGAGCCGCGCCCGGCAAACGGATCCGAGGGCATCGAATCCATTCTCAGCCCCAGGGCCAGCTCCAGGCCTCGCCCGCCGAGCCGGAAGACCTGCCGGGCGCCGGCGCTGTAGCCGGTGGCGCGCCGCAGAACTTCGAAGGAATGCTCCAGATCGTCCTCGGCGTACTCGAGCACGTACCCTTCGACATAGCCGTGCGTCCCGAGCGGAAGGCGCGCGCCGACGGCGCCGCCGATCTCGCTGCGCTTTCCGCCCGGCACCGGATCGTCGAAGCCGAACAGCTCGCCGGCTCCTTGGCCGCTGCGGATCGCGTCGGGCCCGAACGTGACGGGACGGACGTGCGTGCCGGCAGTGGCGGCCAGCGACAGCGGAGCATCCGCTTGCTGACAAAGCACTGAGCACGGCCATAGCACGATGGCCGACCACGCGGCCATTGCCGCAATCCGTTTCTTGCTGCTTACGCCCGTCACACGCACGACCCCAAACTGCACCTTCATTCAGGCCGCAACAAGAACCCCACCACCGAGATCGCCTGTCGAATCGATGGGCCGCGTTGGATGCCGCGATTCATGCATCTGTGATGGTGCGGCGCTGCTACGGCAAGCGAATTCCTGCCGGGTTACATCAGGGGGGCATGCATGATTATGCTGCGCGTCATGCTGCATGCACCTGCACCGTTGTCGCCGGCACCTGCAGGATGCCGGCTCGAGGTCGTCGAGTTCGACTTCGCTGCCAAGACGCTTCACGCCTCCGAGCTCGCCCGCTTCGCCGATGCGCTCGAACAAGGCCGCTACACATGGATCGACGTCGACGTGCAGGAGGCCGCGCCCGCTGCCGCTTTCCTCGCCGAGCTCGAGCTGGTCGATGCCGCGCTCGTAGGCGAAGTCGCCTCGGCCAGGCCCGACACTCGCCTGAGCCGCTTCGACGACTACCTGTTCCTGGCCCTGACCGGCTGCCGGATCGAAGGCGAGCGGCTGGCGTTCGAGCGGGTCTCGGCGGTCATCTCCGAGCATTTCCTGCTGACCGTCCACCACGGCCCGGTGCGCTTCCTCGACCAGATGAAGCGCGAATACCGGTCCGATTTCGTCCGCTTCGCCAAGGGCCCCAGCTTCCTGATCTACGAGCTGCTCGAGCACCTGACCGAGAACTACATCGATGGGCAGTCCTGCCTGCTCTCCCGGGTGGAGGCGCTTCAGGCCATGCTGATCGGCGACGTCGAGGACTCGGTCTTCGCCGCCATCTCCGAGCTCGGCAACGACGTGCTGTCCTTCCGCAAGGTGCTGGTGCCGGCGCGAAGCGTCATGAACGAGCTGCACATGCGAAAGTCGGCCTTCGTCAGCGACGAGACGCGGCCCTTTCTCGCGGACATGGAGGCGACCGTCGAGCGCGTGCTGACCGACGTGCTGGCCGACCGCGAGATCCTGTCGGGCTCGCTCGACCTCTACATGTCCATGGTCAGCCACCGCACCAACGCCGTCATGAAACGCCTGACCGCGGTCAGCGTCATCTTCCTGCCGCTGACGTTCCTGTGCGGCGTCTACGGCATGAACTTTCGCGTGCTTCCCGAGCTCGAATGGCAGTACGGCTACGCCGCCTTCTGGGCGGCGGCGCTGGCGCTGGCCGGCACGCTCGTCTGGCTGCTGCGCCGCGGCCGGCTCCTGTAGGATTGGTGGTGAACACGGGCGCGACTGCCACCGCGGCCGACGCGGCCGCGACGCGGGCCCCGGCCGTCCCAGCGGTCGACGGCTTTGCCACGACAAAGCGCGCGGCCATGGCGGCCCTGCTCGTTGGCGCATGGCTGCCCGCCTGTGCCGCGCTGTCCCCGCCGGCTGCCACACGATGTCCGAGCGCGCGCGCGCAACCCGAGCTGGTCGCAATCCAGGAGGTCGATCCGACCATCGAGGAGGACATCCGTTACGCTGGCGACGACAACTTCCTTGGCCGGCCGGCCGCCGGCTACCACCGCGCCCGCTGCCTGCTCTCGCGCCCCGCGGCCGAGGCCCTCGCTCGGGTCCAGCGGCGACTGCGACCGCAGGGGCTGGGCCTGCGCGTGCTGGACTGCTACCGCCCGCAGCGAGCGGTCGACGATTTCGTGCGCTGGGCGCGCGACCACGCCGACACGTCGACCAAGGGGAGCTATTATCCTGGCGTCGACAAGAGCCGCATCATCGCCGACGGATATATTGCCGAGTGCTCGGGCCACAGCCGCGCCAGCACCGTGGACCTGACGCTGGTGCGATCGTCGGCGGCAGGCAGCTTCGAGCTGGACATGGGCACCACCTACGACTTCTTCGACCCCTCCGCGGCCACCGATCACCCGGCCATCACCGCCCAGGCCCGCATCCACCGCGACCTTCTACGGGCCGCAATGGAAGAGGGCGGCTTCCGCAACTACGAGAAGGAGTGGTGGCACTACGCTCTGGTGAACGAGCCGTATCCCGACAGCCACTTCGACGTCCCGATCGGTGATTGAGGGAGCCGCTGCGTGCGCTGGAGGTTGGTCCGAGCCTGCTGTTTCACCGCGATGTTCATGCTTTTCGCGCCCGATCCCCCTGCGCCCGCAGTGGCCGCCAGTGCCGAGGAGAAGGCCGAGCAGGAGCGGCTGTCCAAGCAGCTTCTGAGCCAGCTTCGGGCGGGGCTCGACGCTGCCCGCGCCGGCGCCGACATGTCGGCGGCCAGCATCGACCTGACTTCGCTGCGGACTCTGACGCGCACGCAGATCGCCAGCAGCCTGGGCAGACCGACCACGTGCGACAACGCGCCGTACTGCGAGACGAGCGCGGCATGGGTTTACGATTTCTCTGCGCCGGGCAAGGCCGGCCCCCAGCTGCTGATCCTTTTCGACGCGCACGGTCATTGCGCCACTGCGCGCTGGCAGCAGGTTCCGTAGCGCGCGGCGCAGCGGGTTCCCTGGCCGCGGACGCTGCGATAGGGTCGGCGCACGCCGCGATCATCGCGGCCGTTGCACTGGCGGGAGGCGTTCGTGGCGCAGAGCGCGGCCGATGGTTTCGAGATCGTCATCGTCGGCGGCGGACCCGCCGGCCTGGCCGCCGGCTCGCAGGCAGCCCGGCGCGGCGTCTCGCACGTGGTCCTCGAGCGCGGTCGTCTGGCCAACACGATCTTCAAGTACCAGAAGGGCAAGCACGTCATGGACGAGCCGCCCGCCCTCGAGCTGCGCAAGGACCTGGCTCTGCCCTTCCAGGCTGGCAGGCGCGAGCAGGTGCTGGAGGGATGGGCCAGCGCCACCGCCGCCGCCGGCACCAACCTTTGGAGCGGCGCCGAGTTCGAAGTGGCGCGCATCGAAGGCGCCGCGGGCGATTTCACCGTCACGCTCAAGAACGGCCGCCGCCTGGGCGCCCGGGCCATCGTCCTGGCCATCGGCCTGCAGGGAAACCTTCGCATGTTCGAATGCGAAGGCGCTCACCTCCCGCACGTCACCTACCAGCTCGACGATCCTGGCGAGCACGCGGACAAGCGCGTGGTGGTGGTGGGAGTCGGCGATGCCGGCATCGAGAACGCTCTGGCGCTGGCCGAGCGCAACGAAGTCGCCATCGTCAACCGCCGCGACGACTTCGCCCGCGCCAAGCCGCGCAACCGCCAGGCCATCGAGCAGGCGATCAAGCAGGGAGCGATCGCGCACTACACGCACGCGCAGGTGCAGCGCATCATCGAAGGCGGCGTAGTTCTGGAGACGCGTGACGGCGAGCTCGAGCTGCCCTGCGAGATGCTCATCGGGCGGCTCGGAGCGGTGCCTCCGCGCAAGTTCCTCGAAGGCCTCGGCGTTGCCTTCGCTTCCGAAGGCGAATCCGCAGTCCCTCCCATCTCCCAGAGCTACGAGTCCAATGTCGCCGGCATCCATCTTGTCGGCGCGATCGCAGGCTACCCGCTCATCAAGCACTGCATGAACCAGGGCTACGAGGTGATCGAGCACATCCTCGGCAACCACGTCGAGCCCGGAGACGAGCCGATTCTGCGCGAGAAGTTCGCCGCGCTGCGCGGCAGCGTCAGCGAGGTGCTGGAGCGGATCCAGAACAGGCTCCCGGTCTTTGCCGGCATCACGGCGATCCAGCTTCGCGAGTTCCTCGTCGACTCGGACGTGCACACGCCCGCCAAGGACCAGGTCGTGTACCGGCGCAACGACTTCACCGACAGCTTCTACTCGGTGCTGGACGGATACGTCGAGGTCGTCGCGCCGCCAAGCGACGAGGCCAACGACACGACGTATCGCCATGACGGCGCCGGCGGCGAAGAGAAGCGCTTCCGCGTCGGCGCCGGCGAGTTCTTCGGCGAGATGAGCCTGCTGTCGGGCCGGCGGCGATCGGCAACGGTGATTGCCGGGGAAGGCTGCGTGCTCATCGAGACGCCGCGCCTTTCGATGATCAAGCTGATGAGCTCGGTGCCTTCCGTGCGTCGCGCCATCGACGAGGTATTCATCCTGCGCAAGCTGCAGACCCAGCTCGCGCCCGGCGTGCCCGTGGCCGAGCTGCGCGAGCTCGCGCACCAGTCGGTGATCGAGTCCTTCAGGCAGGGACAGGTGCTGTTCGAGGAAGGCGCCGATTCCAACGGCCTGCATCTGATCCGTCGCGGCTCGGTCACCGTGTCGCGGCGGCGGGGAGGCGTCGACCAGGTGCTGGCCTACCTGCCGGCCGGCAACATCATCGGCGAGATGGCGCTGTTCGCGCCGCAGGGCAAGCGCAGCGCGACGGTGCGCGCGACGATCTACACCGAGACGATCCGCATACCGACCGATGCGCTGCTGCCCTTCGTCGAGCGCCACGCCGAGCTGCGCAAGGAGCTCAAGGCGCTCGAGTCCACGCGCCTGATCGACAACGCGGTGCGCGCCTCCGACAAGCGCTCGAGCGATCTGGTCGAGTTCCTGATGAGCGCCGGCGCCGGCGAGGCCACCGACATCCTGCTCATCGACGAGTCGCTGTGCGTGCGGTGCGACAACTGCGAGTCGGCGTGTGCGGCCACGCACGGCGGCGTCTCGCGGCTGGACCGCGAAGCGGGGCCGACCTTCGCGACCGTGCACATCCCGACCTCGTGCCGGCACTGCGAGAACCCCAAGTGCATGACCGACTGTCCGCCCGATGCGCTTCGCCGCCATCCCAACGGCGAGGTCTACATCATGGACAACTGCATCGGGTGCGGGAACTGCGCGAGCAACTGTCCTTACGGCGTCATTCAGATGGCGGCGGTGGACCGGAAGCCGGCGCCGAACGTGCTGCTGCGGCTCCTGTTCGGCTGGGGCGAGAGGCGCCGCGCCGACCAGGAGAAGGCCGATCAGGCCAAGGTCGCGGTGAAGTGCGACCTGTGCATGAGCCTTCCGGCGAAACGCGGCGCGCCCCGCGCGGCGTGCGTGGCCTCCTGCCCCACCGGCGCCATCGTTCGCGTGGCGCCCAAGACGTACGTGGACCGACTGCTGGCCAGGTAGGAATCGAACGCAGCGGACGCAACGACGCAGCACCTTGACCGCGGCGCGCCGGCGCATGACGAGGCGACGCAAGCCGCATCAGGCCTCGAAGGAGCGGGCGGCCCGCGCCAGGCCATCCTCTTCGAGCAGCTCCATGCCCAGACCATGCTCACGCGGTTCCAACACCGCTGCTCACCTGTTAGATCGCGAGGGCAGCGATGGACAAGGGCTTCCGTTACCTCGCCGAGCTTCTGCGCAATCCCGGCCGGGATTACCTGGCGACCGAGCTGCTCGCGCTTGCTGCGCCGCGCGCGCTCGGTGCGCACGCGCTCGATGCCCGAGCGCGATTGCGCTACCGGCGCCGGCTTGCCGAGCTGCGCGCCGACCTCGACGAGGCGCGCACCAAGCGCGATCGCGAGCGCGTCTCGATCATCCGCGCGGAGATTCGCCTTCTGAGCGAGCAGCTCGGGCTCGGAGGAGCGGCTGCAGCGCATGCCCTTGCGTCGTTCTCCGCAGCCACCAGTGCCGTAGCGGTGGTCAGCCAGGGTATCCGCGACGCCATCGGGAAACTGCGTGCCACCGACCCCGCGCTCGCCAATCACCTCGCCGCCGCGATCCGGACCGGCCGCGTCTGCACGTACACGCCCAAATCGGCCACGCGCGACCAATGACTTCTCGGGGCGGTCATGCGCCTCCACCCTGCCCGCTCTGAACCCTTCCGCGCTGCTGGATCGATTCGCGCCGCGCCGCGATCTGCTCCGCCGTCAGCGCACGCGCATGCTCGGATGACGCCTTCGTCTCCAGGCGCATCCCCTCCGCGAACGTGGTCGCATAGCCTTCATCGATGACGCGCTTATAGGCGCGCACCGTCTCGGGCACGCACGACAGCATGTCGCCGGCGATGGCGCGGCACGTGGGCAGCAGCTGGTCAGGCTCGACGACGCGGTTGACCAGGCCCCAGCGCTCCGCCTGCTCGGCCGAAATGTAGTTGCCGGTAAGCGAAACCTCTTTGGCGCGGTAGATGCCGATCACGCGCGAAAGACGCTGGCTCAGGCCCCATCCCGGCACGAGGCCGACGCGCGCATGCGTGTCGGCGAAGCGCGCCGCCGTGGAGGCGATCAGGACGTCGCAGGCCAGAGCGAGCTCGAAGCCGCCCGTGATCGCGAAACCGTTGATCGCTCCGACGATCGGCCGGTCGAATTGAGTCAGCGCCTGGACCACGGGCGCGCCGGCAACGGCCGATTCCCTTTCGTCGGTGCCCCCGCCCTCCCCGCCGAGCTCCTTCAGATCCAGGCCCGCGCAGAAGGCCTTGCCGGCCTCGGTCAGGATGACGACACCGACGTCGGCATCGCGCTGCAGCGCGGCGAAGGCATCGACGATGGCGGAACGAAGGGCGCGCGACAGCGCGTTCATCGCTGAAGGACGGTTGAGCGTGACAGTGGCGATGCCATCGCTCTTTTCGATGAGCAGCAACGGTTGCGACATTGGCTCTCCTTGTTCGCACGCTGGGTGACGATGCTGGTTTCCTAACGGGGTGTGGGCGACAGACCAAATCCCACTGCAGGCGCATGTGAGCGTCCAGGCGCTGAGGGAAACCCATGGCTGCCCGTCTAGGATGCTGCTTTAGTTGGAGACATGGTCTTTTGCGTCGAGCGAAAGAACGGCGCCGCAGGTTGCAACATGCGTCTGCGGAACGGCCGCGCATCGAGCACCGCTTTCATCCGCTCCTTCCTTTGCTGTGCGATGGCCGGTTTTTTCGGCATGGCCGGTTGCACGGGGCCCGAAGAGGAGCGTCGCGCGGTCGCACAGGTGCGCCCGGCGCAGACACAAGCGCCGCCGCCCGTTCCCAACCAGCCGCCGCACGAGGAAGACGGCCAGTGGACGATGCCGGCCAAGAACCACGCCAGCACGCGCTTCAGCGGCCTGACCGAGATCAACGTCGACAATGCGCGCACGATGCGCCTTGCCTGGACCTTCTCGACCGGTGTCCTGCGGGGCCACGAAGCGGCTCCCATCATCGTCGGCTCGACGATGTACATCGTCACGCCCTACCCCAACATCCTGTATGCGCTCGATCTCAAGGAGACGGGCGCCCCGGTGAAATGGAAGTACGAGCCGAAGCCCGCGGCAGCGGCACAGGGCGTGGCCTGCTGCGACGTCGTCAACCGCGGTGGCGTCCATGACGAAGGCCGGTTCTACTTCAACACGCTCGACGGGCACGCCGTGGCCGTGGACGCGGAGACCGGCGCGGAGGTGTGGAAGGTCAAGCTCGGCGAGATCAACAAGGGCGAGACCATCACCATGGCTCCGCTCGTCGTCAACGGCAAGGTGCTCGTCGGCAACAGCGGCGGAGAGATGGGCGTGCGCGGCTGGCTCACCGCCTTGCGCGTCGAAGACGGCAGCACGGCGTGGAAGGCCTACAGCACCGGACCCGACTCGGATTGCCTGATCGGCCCCGAGTTCAAGCCGTTCTACGAACAGGACCGCGGCAGGGACCTCGGCGTCTCGAGCTGGCCGCCCGAGGCGTGGAAGACCGGCGGCGGCACCGTGTGGGGATGGATCTCGTACGATCCGGAAAGCAACCTCATCTTCTACGGCACCGCCAATCCCGGTCCCTGGAATCCCGATCAACGTCCGGGAGACAACAAGTGGACGTGCGGCATCTTCGCACGCGACGCCGACACCGGACAGGCCCGCTGGTTCTACCAGTTCAGCCCGCATGACCTCTACGATTGGGACGGAGTCAACGAGCAGATCCTGACGGAGCTCGAGATCGGCGGTCAGCGCCGCAAGGTCCTGATCCGTCCCGAGCGCAACGGCTACGTCTACGTCATGGACCGTGCCAGCGGCGAGGTGCTCTCGGCCAGACCGTTCGTCCACAACACGACCACCAGGGGCGTGGACCTGAAGACGGGCAAGCTCATCCACGTCGAGGAGAAGTCCACTGGAAGCGGCAAGCTCATCCGCGACATCTGCCCTGCCGCGCCCGGTGCCAAGGACTGGAACCCGTCGGCATTCTCGCCGCGCACCGGGCTCCTCTACATCCCGCACAACAACCTGTGCATGGACTTCGAGGGCTACGAGACCAGCTACATCGCCGGCACGCCTTTCGTGGGCGCCAACGTGAAGATGTACGCGGGACCCGGCGGCCACCGCGGCCTGTTGACCGCCTGGGATCCGATCGAAGGCAAGGAGGTGTGGAAGATCGAAGAGGACCTGCCGGTGTGGAGCGGCGCGCTCGTCACTGCCGGCGACGTCGTCTTCTACGGAACCATGGACGGCTGGTTCAAGGCGATCGACGCAAGAACCGGCGCGGCGTTGTGGCGGTTCAAGACGGGCTCCGGGATCGTAGGACAGCCCGTGACGTATCGCGGCCCGGACGGGAAGCAGTACGTTGCCGTTCTCTCGGGCGTCGGCGGCTGGGCCGGCGCGGTCGTCGCCGGCGACCTCGACCGCCGCGACGGATCGGCCGCGCTCGGGTTCGTCAATGCCATGCGCGACCTTCCGGACAAGACGACCAAGGGAGGCATGCTGTATGTGTTCGCGCTTCCCTGAGGCACGCGGGAAGGCGGCGGCACGGCTCATGCCGGCTTACGTCGTGCCGGCAGCTCATGACCTGTTCCGGCTCCATACGTCGCTGCGCGCTGTCATCGCGGTCTTCGCCTTGATGCTGTCCGGCGCCGCGGCTGCGCACGCCCAGGCACCGGCACCGCTGCGAGTGTGCGCCGACCCGAACAACCTGCCGTTCTCCAACGAGCGCCAGGAAGGCTTCGAGAACAAGATTGCCGAGGTCCTGGCCGCCGAGCTCGGTACGAGCGTCGAGTACACGTGGTGGGCGCAGCGGCGCGGCTTCATCCGCAACACGCTCGGCGAGCAGCGCTGCGACGTCCTCATGGGCGTGCCGGCCGACCTCGAGATGGTCCTGACGACGCAGCCGTACTACCGCTCGACCTACGTCTTCGTCACGCGCGCGGATCGCGGCCTCGACATCCAATCGCTCGACGACGCGCGCCTTCGCACGCTGCACGTGGGCGTGCAGCTGATCGGCGACGACGGCACCAACACGCCGCCCGCGCATGCTCTGAGCCGCCGCGGCATCGTCCGCAACGTGGCCGGCTACATGGTCTACGGCGACTACGCACAGCCCGACCCGCCTGCCCGCATCATCGAAGCCGTGGCGCGGAGCGACATCGACGTCGCGCTGGCGTGGGGGCCGATGGCGGCCTTCTTCGCCGCGCGGCAGCCGGTGGCGATGAGAGTCGTCCCCATTCCTGCCGAACCTGCCGAGGCGCGGCTGCCGTTGTCCTTCGACATCGCCATCGGCGTCCGCAAGGGCGAGGTCGAGCGACGGGACGCGCTCGACGCGCTGCTGGTCCGGCGTCGCAGCCACATCGAGGCCATTCTTGATCAGTACCGCGTGCCACTGGCCGCTGCGGCCGCCCGCGAAGGCGATCCTCCAGCAGCGCCTGCCGGCGCGGGCAAGGCAGACGGCGGCGACGGCGACGCTGCCGGGAAGGGAACGTGATGAGCGGCGCATCGACGACGTTGCCCGCGCGGCGCCGCGGCGGCGCACCCGCACGACTGTGCGTGCTCATGGCGGCGACTGCCGTCATCACGGCGGCGTGCGAGCGCGAGGAGCGCGGCTTTCGCGTCGAGCCGCCGCAGGCGCAGCTCGCCATCGGCACGCGCCTGACGCCTCTGCAGCCGGGCTCGCCGATGCCGACGCCGTCGCAGGAGAACGAGTACGAGAAGAACGCCTTTGCCATGAACGAGGGCAAGCGCCTGTTCCAGTGGTACAACTGCTCGGGCTGTCACGCCCAGGGCGGCGGCGGCATGGGCCCTGCGCTCATGGACGACAAGTGGATCTACGGCAGCCAGCCCGACCAGATCTTCTCCACCATCGTCGAAGGCCGTCCCAACGGCATGCCTTCCTTCGGCGGCAAGATTCCGGATTTCCAGGTCTGGCAGCTGGCGGCCTACGTGCGCTCCATGAGCGGCAACGTCGACCAGACCGCCGCCCCGTCCCGTAGCGACAGCATGCAGGTCAAGGTGCAGGAGCAGCTGGCCGAGGAAGTGCCGCCCGCCGATTCGGCTCCTCCGCCGCAGCCGCAGTGACATGACGAGCCGGAGAACAATGGCGCCGCCGCTGTGCGCGGCGCTCGCGTGCGCTCTGTCGGCTTCGTGCGCGGGGCCGCAGAACATGCTCGATGCCGCGGGCGAGCACGCGCGGCATCTGTCCGAGCTGTGGTGGCTGATGCTGGCGGTGCTGGCGGCGATCTACATCCTCGTCTGCGGTGCCATCTTGATGGCCGCCTACCGGTCCTCGCATACCGGCCCGCAGACGCGCCTCGCGGAAACCGCGCCGGAGCGGGAACGGCGCATGTCCATCGTCGTCGGCGCGGCCGTGGGCGCCACCGCCGTGGTGCTCTTCGTGTTCCTCTTCGCCAGCTTCTCGACCGGGCATGCGCTGAACTCGCTCGCTCGCACGCCGGCCGACCTTACCATCAAGGTGACGGGACAGCAGTGGTGGTGGGATGTCGAGTACCAGGACCCGGTGCCGAGCAACACCGTCATCACGGCCAACGAGATCCACATCCCGCTCGGCAAGACGGTGCAGCTGATCCTCGTCTCCACCGACGTCATCCACAGCTTCTGGGTGCCCAACCTTGCCGGCAAGAAGGATCTCATCCCGGGTCATCAGAACACCATGTGGCTGAAGGCGGAGCGCCCCGGGCTCTACCACGGCCAGTGCGCGGAGTTCTGCGGGCACCAGCACGCCAACATGCGCTTCCACGTCGTTGTGGAGACCGAAGAGCAGTTCCAGGCCTGGCTGCAGGCGCAGCGCAAGCCTGCCGTCGAGCCGTCCGACGAGCGCCTGCGTCACGGCCAGCACGTCTTCCTGACCGGCCCGTGCGCGATGTGCCATTCCGTTCGCGGCACGGATGCCGCCGGATTCGTCGCTCCCGACCTTACGCACGTGGCCAGCCGTGCCCGCATCGGCGCCGGCGCGCTGCCGAACACGCGCGAGCATCTGTTGCGATGGGTCGCGGACTCGCAGTCCATCAAGCCGGGCAACCACATGCCGCCGCTGACGCTGCCGCCGCAGGATCTGGACGCGGTGGTCGCCTACCTGGAGAGCCTGAAGTGAGCAGCGGCGCCGGCAGCCGCGAGCAGCGCACGGCGGCCGAGCGCCGCGAAGACGCCGAGCTGGCGCGGCGGCTGGAGAAGGCCTGGCGCCGCGAGCGCGGGCTCGTCGGCTGGCTCTCCTCCAACGACCACAAGGACATCGGCCGCCGCTTCATCGTCACGGCGCTGATCTTCTTTCTTCTCGGCGGCCTGCTGGCGTTCCTGATGCGCCTGCAGCTGGCCCGGCCGCAGGCGGGCCTGATCGGTCCGGACCTCTACGACCAGATCTTCACGATGCACGGCACGACGATGATGTTCCTGTTCGCCATTCCCGTCATGGAGGCGTTCGGCATCTACCTGGTGCCGCTGATGCTGGGGACGCGCAACATCGCCTTCCCGCGCCTGGCCTCCTTCAGCTACTGGATCTATCTGCTCGGCGGCATCGTCCTGTACGTCTTCTTCTTCCTGAACATCGGTCCCGATGCCGGATGGTTCATGTACCCGCCGCTGTCGGGTCCCGAGTTCTCGCCGGGCAAGCGCGTCGACATCTGGAGCCAGCTCATCAACTTCACCGAGATTTCCGCGCTGGCGGCCTCCATCGAGCTGATCGTGACCACGTTCAAGCTGCGGGCGCCGGGCATGTCGATCAACCGCGTGCCGCTGCTGGTGTGGGCGATGCTGGTCACGTCGTTCATGGTCGTGTTCGCGATGCCGTCGGTGATGACGGCCAGCCTGTTCCTGACCACCGACCGGCTGGTCGGCACGCACTTCTACAATCCCGTCGAAGGCGGCGATCCGCTGCTGTGGCAGCACGTGTTCTGGTTTTTCGCGCACCCGGAGGTCTACATCATCTTCATTCCGGCCACCGGCTTCGTCTCGGCCATGCTGCCGGCCTTCACGCGCCGCCCCGTGTTCGGGTACACGGCGCTGGTCCTGTCGCTCATCGCGACGGCCTTCATCGGCTTCGGGCTGTGGGTCCACCACATGTTCACGACGGGGCTGCCGCAGCTGGGCGCCGCCTTCTTCACGGCTGCCACGATGATGATCGCCATTCCCAGCGGCATCCAGGTCTTCTGCTGGATCGCCTCGATCTGGAGCGGGCGCCTGGTGCTGAGAACGCCGATGCTGTTCATCCTCGGCTTCCTGTTCGTCTTCATCCTCGGCGGAATGACCGGCGTGATGCAGGCTGCCGAGCCGCTCGATCACCAGCTCCACGACACCTATTTCGTGGTCGCCCACTTCCACTACGTGCTGATCGGCGGCGCCGTCTTTCCGCTGTTCGGCGCGCTCTACTACTGGTTCCCCAAATTCGAGGGCCGGCTGATGAGCGAAAGGCTCGGGCGCATCAACTTCGGGCTGATGTTCGTAGGCTTCAATCTGGCCTTCTTTCCCATGCACATTCTCGGCCTGGAGGGCATGCCCCGGCGCGTCTACACGTACCTGCCGGAAACCGGCTGGGGTTCGCTGAATGCGGTGTCGACGGCCGGCGCGGTCATGCTCGCGCTCGGCGTGGCCCTGTTCCTCTTCAACGCCTGGTGGAGCCGACGCAACGGGCCGGTGGCCGGCGACAATCCGTGGGATGCCGATACGCTGGAGTGGACGACAACCTCGCCGCCGCCCTCGTACAACTTCCTGTACATTCCCATTCTGGACAGCCGCGATCCGGCCTGGACGCGCACGCCGCAGTCGCCCGTGATCGTGGGCCTGCAGAGCGACTGCCGCGAGGTGGTCCTCACCAGCATCGATGCCGAGCCGGACAGCCTGATGATCCTGCCGCAGCCGTCCATCTGGCCGCTGGTGACCGCGCTGGCCGCCGGTGCGACGTTCGTCACGGCCTGCTTCACGCCATGGGCGCTGCCCATTGGCAGCGCCCTCGGCGCGATCGGACTGATCGGCTGGGCATGGCCGACCCAGCGCGACGAGGAGTGCGAGCCGCCGCGTGCCGAGGAGATGAGCGAGCAGGACAAGAAGGACGGAGCGAGGCGCAGGAAATGACGTCGCGAGAACAGATCGACGTGTCGGGGCTGCCGCGCTTCACGTTCGGGCCGCGCGGCATGATGTGGTGGGGCGTGACGAGCTTCCTGGCCATCGAGAGCACGATGCTCGGCATCTGCCTGGTCTCGTACTACTACCTGCGCGACCGGTCCTTCGAGTGGCCGCTTGCGCCGACGATGCTGCCGGACCTGCTGGTGCCGACCATCGGGATGGCGCTGCTTCTGCTGAGCGTGGCGCCGATGCGGTGGACCGAATCGGTTGCCAGGAAGCTCGACACGAAAGCGGTCATTCGCGGGCACGTCCTGTGCGTCGTCCTCGGAATCCTCATCATCGCCGTGCGGGCACTGGAGCTGACGCGTCTGAACGTCGGCTGGGATACCAATGCCTACGGATCGATCGTGTGGACGATCATCGGCATCCACACCTACCATCTGCTGGCGGAGGTCGCCGAGACCGCCGTGATCGGGCTGTTGTTCGCCCGCGGGCACACAGACCCCAAGGTCTTCGTCGATGCCACGGACAACGCGCTGTACTGGTATTTCATCGTCCTGGTGTGGGTCCCCTGCTACGTAACGCTGTACCTGGTGCCGCGTCTCGGATGAGGACGACCATGACGATGGGTGCGCAGCAGGAGTTTCGGCGTTCGCGCGGCATCGCGATGCTCTTCTACGGGATGCTGGCGGCGCCGCTGGCGCTGGCCGCGCATCTGCTGATCAACTACGCCCTGGTGCACCTGGTGTGCTCGCGCTACGACCGGCAGTGGCTGCACGTGCTGGCCGCGCTCTTCGTGCTGATCGCGGCCAGCGGTGCGGCGATGTCGGTGGCGACGTGGCGGCGTGCGGGAGCGCACTGGCCCGACACCGCCAGCGACGTGCTGACGCGGGCGCGGTTCCTGTCGGCGCTGGGCCTGGGCACTTCGGCTCTGATCGTCCTCGTGCTGATCGCGCAGTGGATGGCCACTGCCTTCATCGACCCATGCATGCGATGACCGCGCCTCCGTCCTCGTCCGCGCGGCACGCCGCCACCATCGCGCTTGCGCTGTGCCTGGCCGCCGGCACGGCGGCGGCGCATGGCGACGCTGCCGCGGCCGAGCCTGCGGCCGATCTGTGGTGGGCCTGGAGCCGCGATCCATGGGTGCTGGTTCCGCTCGTCCTGACCGCCCTCCTCTACGCCGCCGGCTCGCGCCGCCTGGCGCGCGAATCCTCGCCGGCGGGCCGGCGCGCGCGCCGAGCGGAGACCGTCCTGTTCTGGTCCGGCTGGACGGCGCTGGTGGTGGCGCTGGCCTCTCCTCTTCATCCTCTGGGCGAGGTCCTGTTCTCCGCGCACATGACACAGCACGAGGTGCTGATGCTCGTGGCGGCCCCGCTGCTCGTGCTCGCACGCCCGCTGCCTGCGCTGATGTGGGCGCTGCCGCCGCGATGGCGCCACGTCGTCGGCGCCGCCGCGCGGGTGCGCGGCGTGCAGGGAGCATGGGCGCTGGCGACGATGCCGCTGGTGGCGTGGCTCGTGCACGCGGTGGCGCTGTGGATCTGGCACGTTCCGGCGCTTTTCGAGGCCACCCTGCGAAGCGATCTCGTGCACACGCTGCAGCACGCAGCCTTCCTCGGGTCAGCATTGCTGTTCTGGTGGGCGCTCGTGCATGGGCCGCGCGATCTGGCCGGCTACGGCGCAGCGATTCTCTACGTCTTCACGACCTCGGTGCACAGCGGCGCGCTCGGAGCTCTGCTCACGTTCGCGCGCACGGTCTGGTACCCGAGCTACGAGCGCACCGCCTCGGCATGGGGATTGACGGCTCTGGAGGACCAGCAGCTGGGCGGCCTCATCATGTGGGTTCCCGCGGCGCTCGCCTACCTTTTCGCAGGACTGGCGCTGACGGCCGGCTGGCTGCGCGAAAGCCACGAGCGGGCGCAGCGGCTCCAGCGGTCGCGTGCGGGCATGGCGGCCGGCGGCACGGCCACGACGCGCACGACACGGTGACGGCGCGCAACGGCTCCTGCACCTGACGTAGCGGCAACCGCGAAAAAAGCGCGACGAAGCGGGGGTGCCAACGTCTTGCGCTTCCAGCCACGGCCATCAGCATGGCGGAAACGGCTGGAGGTACTTATGGGACTCGATCTGATGCAGCAGAAGGGCGTGCCGCTCGACGAGCAGCGCTTCACCTGGCGAGAGCTCGTCGGCCGTCCGATCAGCAAGCTCAACGATGACGCATTCACGCGGGTCCGCGTCATCCTCATGAACGGAATCGAGAGCGAGTCTGTGGGCTTTCTCCACAGTCTGGCGCGTTTCAACCGCGACCTGCAGATCCCCGCCGCGCAGGTCCGCCGCATCGATCATCATCAGGCCACGATGGTGAACTGGCTGCTTTCCCCCGATCACTCACCGCTCGAGACCACCATCGCCTACGAACAGGTGGCCATCGAGGTGACGGCGCACGTGGCGCTGCACGAGCCCGACGAGTACCTGGCACAGGTGTATCGCTTCGGGATGCTCGAGGACTTCGACCACCTTCACGCGTACAGCGCGCTGCTGGACCGCCTGGAGGGCAAAGACTCCAACACGATCCTGCAGGGCTACTCGGACGTGCTGCCCGGCCGGCGCACCGTCGAGGAGCACCGCGCGCCCGAGGACGACCTGCGCATGCCGTACGAGAAGATGTCGGCGCATCCGCTGAGCAAGCTCAACGCGCTGACGATCCTGGCCGGCGAGCAGCAGACGCGCAACTACTACATGAACGTCGGCCCGATCTTCGCGGATCCGGTGGCGCGCCAGCTCTACGCCGAGATCGCCTCGATCGAAGAGCAGCACGTCACGCAGTACGAGTCGCTCATCGACGCGACCGAGACGTGGCTCGAGAAGTGGGTCATGCACGAGGCCTGCGAGGTCTGGAACTACTGGAGCTGCATGCAGAGCGAGACCAACTCGCGCATCAAGGCGATCTGGGAGCGCTTCCTGGACTACGAGCTGGGCCAGCTCCATTTCGCGATCGAGCACTTCGAGCGCATGGAGAAGCGCGACGCCGCCGAGATCCTGCCGGCGGAGCTTCCCGACCCCATCGCCTACGAAAGCCACCGCGAGTTCGTGCGCGAGACGCTGTCGGCGGAAGTGAACCTGCGCGCCGACGGCCCCGAGTTCATCGACGTCGAGGACGGCGAGCCCGAGCGCACGCTCGAGTACAGGAGCTACATCAACTCCTCCGGCTCGCCCTCCGAGAGCGTCCGCACCAACTACCAGTGGCAGCCGGGCACCGAGCTCATGCAGCGCGCCGTCGCCCTGGCCGAAGACAGGAGGATCCATTGAGCAATCCGACCAAGCCGACCGAGATCGGCCACAACAGAACCGGAATCGCCACCTCTCCCATCGGCTACACCAACCTCTCCGAAATAGGAGCGGACGCGCCCACGCCCGACACCAGTGCGATGTACTCCATCCGCGTCTCCTACAGCGACGAGGCCGATCCCGTCGGAACGATGCCGCCGCCGATGAAGCTGCGCGGCCTTGCCAAGGACGTGATGGCGCGCCTGAAGGGTGAGCAGGCCACCGTGCTGCTGGACAAGCTCGGCGAGCGGCTCGCTTACGAGCGCACGGGCGTGCGTCTCTACGACGCGCTGCTGGTCAAGCTGGCGGCTTCGCATGCGCACGACGAGACGCTGACGAGCGAGGCGCTCGAGGAGATCCGCAACGATGAGCTGCGGCACGCCGGCATGCTGGCATCGGCGCTGGAAATGCTCGGCGCCGATCCCACGGCGGTCACTCCGTGCGCCGACGTCATGGGCGTGGCCGCCAGCGGCTTCCTGCAGGTACTGACCGACCCCAAGACCACGCTGACGCAGTGCCTGGGCACGATTCTGGCGGTCGAGCTCGGCGACCTGGCGGCATGGGAGCTGCTGATCGAGCTGTGTGACCAGCTCGGTCACACCGAGCTTGCCACGTCCTTCCGTCAGGCTGCCGAGGAAGAGGCCCGGCACGAGTCGCAGGTCCGGGAGTGGGTGCGCGCCTCGGTCCTTGGCCAGGCCGACGAAGCCGCCGACCCCGATTCGGCCACCACACACTGACAACCCGGGGTCTGGTCGTGCACACGCATGACCAGACCCCTTTCTTCTCTCTTCTCTCTTCGCTCGCCGCTCTCTCACGGACGTTTGCGCCGCTGAACGCTCCGGCCGGAATGGGCCGCAGCCGTCCCGGTTCCGTCTCCCTTCGCGGTCGGGTAGGTTCGGCTCGGTCGCGGACACTGCCTGCGGCGGATCGCGTCGGGCCCGCGCCTTCCTCCGCCGATCGACAGCCAGCGGCCGCGCCCGCGGCAAACATGGCCGTCCACGAATCCTTCTGGACCTACGCGCGCTTTCGCTGGCTGAAGCTGTCGCTGGTCGTGCTGGCAGCAAGCTCGACCGCCTACGTCATGAGCGGCCCGGTCCACGCTCGCAGCGGCGATAGCGCGGTCGGCTACGGCCTGGGCATTGTGGCAGCGGCCTTGATGGCGTGGCTGTCGTGGTTCGGCGTGCGCAAACGATCGTACCACGCCGCCGGAGCGCCGCTGCGCGGCTGGCTTTCCGCCCACGTCTACCTGGGCGCCTGCCTGCTGCTGCTCGTCCCCTTGCACTGCGCATTCCAGTTCGGCGCCAACATCCACACCGCCGCCTATGCTCTGGTGGTTGCCGTCGTGGTCTCGGGCATCGCCGGCGTCGCCTACTACACCGCGATCCCGGAGCGGATGACCGAGAACCGGCCCGGCGAGAAGCTGGCGGCGCTGCTCGAGCACATCGCCGAGATCGATTCGGAATGCCGCAGCATGGCCGAGAGTCTGCCCGATGCGGTCGCGCGCGCCATTCGCGTGTCGATCGAGGAGACCAGGCTCGGCGGCGGCCTGCTGCGCCAGCTGTCGGGCACCGATCCTCGATGCGGCACGGCGCGCGCGCTGGCGATGCTGTCGGCGGAAGCGGCGCAGACCGAAGGCTCGCGGCGCGGCGAGGTCCAACGCCTGCTCGAGATCCTCAGCATCAAGCGCTCGCTGGTCGACCGGGTTCGAAAGGACGGCCGCTACAAGGCTCTGCTGGATCTGTGGCTGACTTTCCACGTTCCGCTGGCCATGGCGTCGCTGGTCGCGGTGGCAGCGCACGTCTTCGTCGTCCTCTACCACGGATAGGACGAGTGCGAGCGCGAATCTCCTACGTCACCGTCAAGCGTTCGGGCACCCGCGCCGTGCGCGACGTGCTGCTCGACGTCGAGGTGGTGCGGATCGGCCGCGGCACCGACAACGAGATCCAGCTGCCGGGCCTGTCGGTAGCCCTCGAGCACGCAGCCATTCACCTGCGGCAGGGGCGCCCGTGGATCGAGGCGGTGCGCGGCGACGACGTGCGCGTGGGCGGCCGCGTCGCCTCGGCGCGAGCGCTCGCCATCGGCGACACCATCCGCATCGGCCCGCACGAGCTGCGAGTGCGAGCGCCGGAGGCGGGAACCGATCTGGCAGTCGAGGTCGAGCAGATCGAGTCCGCGCAGGCCTCGGCCGCCGACCTCGCCCGGCGCACCAGCCTCGGCATCCATCGCGGCAGGATCACGCGGCGGAAGCTGGCGTGGGCGGCAACGCTCGCCGCAGCCGCCGGCTTGTTCGCGCTGCCATGGCTGTCGCAGCGAAACGCGGCGCCGTTCGATCCGTCGCAACCGGAGGCGGAGCGGTCACGCGGGGCACGCATTCTGGCAACGGCGTGGAGCAGCGGGCCCCTGTCGGCTTCGCACGCGCACTTCACCGAGCAGTGCAACGCCTGCCACGTCGAAGGATTCGAAGAAGTAAGCGACAACGCCTGCCTTGCCTGCCACGGCGGAATCGGGGCCCATGCGGCCGAGGATGCCGGCGGCGCCGGCCGTGACCGCACCCGCTGCGTCGATTGTCACGACGAGCACCGCGGCGGCCGGACGCTGGCAGCGTTTCCCGATTCGCTGTGCGCAAGCTGTCACGCCAATCTGCGCGCCACCTACCCCGAAACCGACCTGCTCGACGCCGCCGACTTCGCCGCAGCGCACGCCGAGTTCCGCCCGGCCGTGCTGACGCAGCCGGGCTCGGAGGTGCAGCAGCGCATCCCACTCGATCAATCGCCGCGCGAGCAGAGCGGACTGCGCTTCCCGCACGACGAGCATCTGGCCGGTGCGCTCAGGACCGCTCTCGGCCCCGTCGTTCTCGAATGTCCCAGCTGCCACGTCGCCGATGCGCGCGGCGAGACGATGCAGGCGATCGATTTCGAAAAGCATTGCCGCCGCTGCCACACGCTGGCCTTCGACGAGCGCGCCCCGGACCGCCATGCGGTTCACGGCGATCCTGCGGCCCTGGAAAACGATCTCTTCGAGTTCTACGCCACGCGCGCGCTGCGCGGCGAGGAGGTCGACGAGGAAGCGCCGCTGGTTGCGCGGCGGCGGCCGGGCCGCGAGCTGACGGCCGAAGAGAAGGCCGGCGTGATCCGCTGGGTCGGCGAGAAGACGGCACGCGTGCGGCGCCTGCTGCTCGCCGACAGCGGCGCCTGCGCGACCTGCCACGTGCTCGAGCGCAGTGCGGGCGACGTTCGGGTGCTTCCGGCCCGCCTGGTGCCGTTTCCCGGATCCGAGCGCTGGCTGTCGCGCGCGATCTTCGAGCACCGCTCGCACGCTTCGACTTCGTGCGAATCCTGTCATGCGGCGCGGCGCTCGGCGTCGGCCACCGACGTGCTGCTGCCGGGGATCGAGCGTTGCCGCCAGTGTCACGGCGGCGAGCAGCCGCGCACGGGCAGGATCGCCTCGCCGTGCACGAGCTGTCACGACTTCCACCGCGAGCGCTTCGGCGCGATGCATGGGGAGCGCGCGGCGATCGAGGAGGGATCGTGATGCGCGCGTCCGGCCTCGCCGCCTCTGTGCACCGCAACGCGCGCAAAGCGGCTTCGACGGCGGCCGGTGACAGCTGCCGGCGCCGGGCCGAACCTGGCCGCGGCGCGGCAGCACCGCTTGCAATCGTCACGGCGTGGCTGGCCGCGAGCCTGGCTGCGTGCGGCAGCGGCGGATCGAGCAGCACGGGCACGCCGCAGAGCTGCGACGGAAGCTGCGCGCAGCGCGCGCTCACCGCCGCCGACGTCGAGGGAGCGCTGGCACGCGCAGTCGGCGAAGCCGAGCGGCTCGGCGTCTCGGCGACCATCGCCGTCGTCGACCGCATCGGCAACGTGCTGGCCGTGTTCGCAATGGACGGCGCAGCCGGCAACACCGTCATCACCAGCGGCCGCGACGTGCGCACGGGCTTGGAGACGCTGGTGGTTCCCGCCGCCGCCGCGGCCATTTCGAAAGCGGGTACCGCGGCCTATCTGTCGAGCCAGGGCAATGCGTTCACTTCGCGCACCGCCGGGCAGATCGTCCAGGAGCACTTCAATCCTGGCGAGAGCGGACGTCCCGGCGGTCCGCTGTTCGGCGTCCAGTTCAGTCAGCTTCCCTGCGGCGACCTCGTGCGGCCCTTCGACGCCGACCAGCCCGACGATCGCGCGGGGCCGCACCCGATGCCGCTCGGACTGTCGGCCGATCCCGGCTCGATGCCGCTGTATCTGGACAGCACGGGTCCTGGCGGCATGAGCGGGCGGGTTGCCGCCGGAGGCATCGGCGTCGAGATAGGCTGCAGCGCCCTCGCATGCGGCGCGTTCACCGCGGCGCCGGGCTCGGAAGCGGCCACGCTGCTGGAGGCGCTTGCCGGCCCCGGCCATCCCACCTGCGAATCCTTTGCAGCCTGCACCGACGACTTCGCCACGCTCTACTCCTTCGACCCGCACATCCTCGACATCGACGAGAGCGTCGAGGAGCGCATCGCGGCTGCCGGCGCTGCCGGCCTGGAGGCGCCCGAGGACAGGCGCGCCGAGCGCATCTTCGTCGACGGCAAGTCGCTGCGCTTCGCCGACGAGGAAGAGCACGGTCCGCCGAGCGATGACGGTTGCGAGGTTCTCGAGGGGAGCTTCCTCGCCGTCGCCGGCTTCACCGACGTCGCCTCGTGCGCCGGTATTCGCGGCGGCATCGCGCTCGGCACGAGCGCCTCCGGCGTGCTTTCGGTGCCGTCTTTCGGCGACTCGGGATTGCCGGCCGAGATTCTGGTCACCGCCGGCGGCGTGCCGCGCTTCCCGCCGCGCGCCGGCACCGCGCCGGCCGGAGAGCAGCTCACGGCGCTGGAAGTGCGAACGGTGCTCGAGCACGCGCTGTCGGTGGCCGACAGCCTGCGAGCCGCGATCCGCAGGCCGCTCGATACTCCGGCGCGCGTCAGCATTTCGGTCGTCGACAGCGAGGGGGTGCTGCTCGGGCTGGTGCGATCGCCCGACGCACCGGTGTTCGGCATCGACGTCTCGCTGCAGAAGGCGCGCGCGGCCGTGCTTGCCTCCTCGCCGCAGACGCGCGCGCGGCTGGAAGCGGCGCCGCACGCCATCCAGCGCTATCTCGATGCCACCATCGACTTCCTGACGGAGCGCGCCGTCTTCGGCGACGAGGAGGTGACGGCGGACATGGTGTTCACGGGCGACATCGCGTTCGCGGCGCGCTCGATCGGCAACCTGGCGCGACCGTTCTTTCCCGACGGCATCGACCGCCGCGACAACGGACCGCTGTCTCGCCCGCTCGAGCAGTGGAGCCCTTTCTCGACCGGCTTCCAGCTCGATCTGGTCATCGAAGGCATCGCCTGTTCGGCGGCCGGCATCCGCGGCGTCGCGCCGTGCAGCACCGATCTGCAGCCGGCACCGAGCTGCAGCCCGGTCGCGGGCGTGAACAACGGCATCCAGATCTTCCCGGGCGCGGTGCCGATCTACCGGGGCACGACGCTGGTGGGAGCCGTCGGCATCTCCGGAGACGGCATCGATCAGGACGATGCAATCGCATTCCTCGGTCTGCACAACGCCTCCGTGGAGCTTGGCAGCATCCACAACGCGCCGCAGGAGATGCGCGCCGACCGCCTCGAGGTGAACGGCTCCAACGTTCGTTACGTCAGCTGTCCGGTGCGACCGTTCCGAAACAGCGACGAGCAGAGTCCGTGCGATGGCAGGTAGAGCGGTGATGCCCGATCGCTCGGCGCCGGCCGCAGGTCCGCGGCGCGCCGGCAACGCTCCGTCGCGAATCCGCGTCGCCGCCTCCCTCGCCTGCATCGGGATCGTCGCGCTTGCGCTGTGGCTGGCAGCGCCGACGGCCGCCGTCGCGCAGGATACGCAGGCGCCGCGACGCCGTCCCGGCCATCCCGAGCAGGATGTGGCGCCGCTGCTGGAGCCGCTGCGACCCCTGCAGGGCGAGCCGTTCACGTCGCTGCCGGACCGCTGGCGCATCATCGAGAACCTCGGCGTGCGCGAGCGCTGGTACGATCCGTACAACCAGAACACGCTCAAGGCCGACCGGCCCATCCGTCATCTGCTGCCCTGGTTCGGGCCGCAGTGGTTCCTGAACCTCGGCGTCATCTCCGACACGTTGATCGAAGGCCGCCGCATTCCGGTCGGCGTCGGCGGCCAGGCCACCGACGATCCGGACGACCTCGACGTCTTCGGCACCGGCGATCAGCTCATCGCCGCCGAGACGGTGATCGTCGAGACCTCGATCGTCAACGGCAACACGACGTTCCGCCCGCCCGATCACGAGTTCCGAATCGTTCTGGCCGGCCAGTACAACGACCTGACCGTCGGCGAGCGCGGCATCGTCAACGTCGATCCCGACAAGGGCGAGCACCGAAGCGACGGCCACCTCGGCATCCAGGAGCTGCTCTACGACCGGCATCTGCGGAACGTCTCGGAGGCCTACGACTTCGACAGCATCCGCATCGGCATCCAGACGTTCATCAGCGACTTCCGCGCCTTCCTGTATCAGGACAGCCAGCCGGGCATCCGCCTGTTCGGCAACCGCTTCCGCAACCGCCTGCAGTACAACGCTGCGTGGTTCCACCGTCTCGACAAGGACACCAACTCCGGTCTCAATACCCTCTTCGGCGACCGCGGCGACGACGTCTTCGTCGTCAACGGCTACTACCAGGACTTCCTGCGGCCGGGCCTGACGGTCTCGGGCCTCTGCCTGTACAACCGCAACCGCGACGGCGATCGCGGCGCGCATTTCAACGACAACGGCTTCATCGAGAGGCCGGCTTCCATCGGCGACGAGAGGCCCAAGAACTACGACGTCGTCTATCTGGGCTCGGGGCTGGACGGGCGGCTGTGGCGCCTCAACCTGACCGCCAATGCGTTCTTCGCTCTGGGCGAGGAGCGCAGCCCGATCGCCTCGCGCAACGTCGACATCTTCTCGTATCTCATGGCGATCGAAGCCTCGATGGACTTCGACTGGTATCGCCTCAAGCTCTTCGCGTTCCACACCCCGGGCGACGAGGATCCCTTCGACGGCGAGGCGGAAGGCTTCGATGCCGTCTTCGAAAACCCGCAGCTCGCCGGCGCCGACACCAGCTACTGGCACCGGCAGAACATTCCGCTGGTGGGCGGCGGCGGCGTCGCGCTGTCGGCGCGCAACGGCCTGATCCCGTCGCTGCGCTCCTCGAAGGAGGAGGGACAGTCCAACTTCGTCAACCCGGGCATCTGGCTGGCCGGCGCCGGCGCGGACCTCGACCTGACGCCGCAGCTGCGCCTGACCGCCAACGCCAGCTATCTCGAGTTCGACGACACGGCGGTGCTGCAGGTGGTGCGCCAGCAGGCGCACGTGGAAAGCACGATCGGCTACGATCTTTCGGCGGCGCTGCTGTGGCGCCCGCTCTTCAACCAGAACATCGTCGTGCGCCTCTCGGCCGCCGTGCTCGTTCCGGGCGAAGGCCTGGCCGACCTCTACGACGACCGCTACTCCGTCTTCTACTCGACGCTTCTCAACGTCACGCTCGTCTACTGATGCGAGAGGAAGATCGACAGCCGCGATGGTTCGGAGGACGCCTGCGCGCCGCCACGCTGGCTCTCATCGATCCGACGATGACCGTGATCGCGCTCGTCGCCCTCGCGTTTGCGACCGCCGCGCTGATCGCGCTGGCATTACCGACGGCCGCCGACGCTTCCTCGGAGGAGAAGCCGCGCGACATCACGTATCCGGTCTATCCGCCGGCGCCTCGCGACCAGTCGCGCGCCGAGGCGGACGCGAAGTCGGCCGGCTGCATATCCTGTCACACCGCCACCGATTCGGCGTCCATGCATCGCAGCGAGGCCGTCGTTCTCGGCTGCACCGACTGCCACGGCGGCGATGCATCGGTTTTCGCGCCGGACGACGTCGTGCACGCTCCGGGGCATGGAAAGGAAGGGCATCCTCCCGCCTACCTCGCCGCCATCGAGCGCGCGCACGTGCTGCCGCGCTACCCGCGGAGCTGGCGCTGGCCTTCGTCGGCCACGCCCGAGCGCACCTACACGCTGCTCAACCGCGAGGCGCCCGAGTTCATCCGGTTCGTCAATCCCGGCGACCTGCGAGTGGCGCGCGAGGCTTGCGGGGCCTGCCATCAGCACGAGGTCGGCTACGTCGAGCGCAGCATGATGGCCACGATGTCGATGTTCTGGGCGGCGGCCGCCTACAACAACGGCATCCTGCCGATGAAGCGCTCGATCCTCGGCGAGGCCTATACGCGCGACGGCCAGCCGGCGACGGTGCCCGGCATTGCCGGGGACGACACGCCCGAAGCGCTGGCGCGAGGCAACCTGCCGCAGCTCTTTCCGCTGCCGTCTTGGGAGACGGTGCCGCCGGCGGACAACTTCCGCGTCTTCGAGCGCGGCGGACGCAACATCCGCTCGGTGTTCCCCGAGATCGGCCTGCCCAATCCGCTCGAGGAGCCGGGGCGGCCCGACACCCGCTCGTCCAACCGCGGCCCGGGCACCGGGTCGCGCGTGAGCATCCCGGTGCTCAACATCCACAAGACGCGCCTCAACGATCCTGCGCTGTGGTTCATGGGCACCAACGACCAGCCCGGCGACTACCGCGCCTCCGGCTGCAGCGGCTGCCACGTCGTCTACGCCAACGACCGCGATCCCCTGCATTCGGGGCCGTGGGCCGATGCAGGCCATCGCGGACGGACGCAGACGGCCGATCCGACGATCCCGCGCGACGAGAGCGGCCATCCGATCCGCCACGAGCTGACGCGATCGATCCCGACCAGCCAGTGCATCGTCTGCCATATGCATCAGCCCAACATGTTCGTGAACTCCTATCTCGGCTTCACGATGTGGGACTACGAGGCCGATGCGCCGCTGATGTGGCCGGAGAAGCAGCATTTCCCCAGCGACGACGAGCTCGACGCCACCTACGAACGCAACCCTGAAGGCGCGGCCGCGCGCGGCAACTGGCGCGACCTCGAGTTCCTGGCGGCCGTCTCGGCGCTGAACACGCGGACGAAGATCACGCAGTTTGCCGACTACCACGGGCACGGCTGGAACTTCCGCGCCATCTTCAAACGTGACCGCAAGGGTCACCTGCTCGACGGGAAGGGCCGCCGCGTCTCCGACGAGGATCCCGACAAGTTCCGCAAGGCGGTGCACCTGCGCGACATCCACGCCGAGCGAGGCATGCACTGCACCGACTGTCACTACTCGACCGACAACCACGGCGACGGCCACATCAAGGCGGAGGTGGCGGCAGCGGTGGAGATCGCGTGCAAGGACTGCCACGGCACCGTCGATGCGCGCGCGACGCTGCGAACGTCCGGGCCGGCGGCGCCCGACGGCGGCCGCAATCTGGCAGACCTGCGCAATCCCGACGGTCAGTTGCGCTTCGTGTGGCGCGGCGACGAGCTCTATCAGCGCTCGCTGGTGACTCCGGGACGCGAGTGGAAGGTCGTGCAGGTCAGGGACACGGTCACGCCCGGCAGCCCCGTTTTCAACGCCGAGGCCGCTCGCGCCAAGACGATGACGCGCGATACCGGAACCCAGGCATGGGGCCCGGTGCCGGCGCGCCAGGACCGCGCACATCGCGACGACGAGATGGCCTGCTTCACCTGCCATTCGGCGTGGGTGACGACCTGCGGCGGCTGCCATCTTCCCATCGAGGCCAACCGCAAGACCGAGCGCCATCACTTCGAAGGCGGCGAGACGCGCAACTACGCGACCTACAACCCGCAGGTCGTGCGCGACGACGCGTTCATCCTTGGCCGGCATGGGCAGGTGAAGAGCGGCATCCTGGCGCCGCTGCGATCGTCGTCGGCGCTGGTGGTCTCCTCCACCGACATCAACCGCAACCACATCTACGTGCAGCAGCCGCCGGTGGCCTCCTCCGGCTACAGCTCGCAGGCGTTCAACCCGCACTTCCCGCACACGGTGCGAACGGAGGAGACCAAGCGCTGCGACGACTGCCACCTCTCGGAGGCCGGCGACAACAACGCGATCATGGCGCAGCTGCTCGGGCTGGGAACCTCCTACATGAACCTGCTCGGCTTTCACGCCTTCGTCGGCACCGAAGAAAGCGTCGAGGCCGTGCAGGTGACCGAATGGAACGAGCCGCAGGCGGTCCTCGGCAGCTATCTGCACCGCTACGCCTATCCGGACGACTACGCGCGACACCTCGCGGGCGGCCGCGAGCTGCGCGCCAGGGAAATGGCGGAGGCGAAATTCTCCCACGACTCGCATCGGGCGGCCTGCGTGCAGCTGCGGGGCGAGTATCTGTACGTCGCCGAGGGCAAGCGCGGCATGCAGGCCTACGACGTGGCCAACGTCGCCAACAAGAACTTCTCCGAGCGCATCATCACGGCGCCCTTCTCGCCGCTGGGGCACGATGCGCGCGTGGAAAGCCGCAATGCCACCTGCGTGGCGCTGCCGACCACCCAGCCCGTGCGACCCGAACGCAACGGCGGCACGCCCGAGCTCGACGAGCTGATGCTGCGCACCAACCTCGAGCAGCCCATGCATCCGATCTACCGCTACGCCGCGATCACCGATGCCGAAGAAGGCCTCATCCTGACCGACGTGGTGACGATGGGAGACTTCGAGCCGCGCAACAACTTCCTGCGCCGTGACGTCGTCTGGAACCCGGAGGGCCTGCTCGACGGCGCCGTGCATGCCACCTTTGCCGGACACATTCTCTACGTCGCCGCAGATGCAGGCGTGGTCGTCGTCGATCTGGATGATCCGCGGCAGCCGCGGCATCTGGCGACGATTCCGCTGGCGGGCGCGCGCGCCGGCTTCGTGCAGTTCCGCTACCTCTTCGTCGTCGATGCCGAGGGGCTGAAGGTCGTGGACGTGACGTGGCCGCAGCAGCCGCGCGTCGTCGCCGGTGCGGCGGTGCCGCTGGCCGATGCCCGGCGCGTGATCGTGGCCCGCACCTACGCCCTGATCGCTGCCGGCAGCCAGGGCCTTGCCATCGTGGACGTGGAGCGGCCCGAGCGGCCGCGCCTCGTGCAGTACTTCGACGGCGGCGGCCGCCTCTCGGACGTGCGCGACGTGACGGTGGCGATGACCAACGCCTCCCTGTTCGCGTATCTGGCGGCGGGGCGCGAAGGCCTGGCCGTCGTGCAGCTGACCTCGCCGGACTCGCAGCCGCGCCTGTACGGCTTCAGCCCCGAGCTCGTCCCCGAGCTGATTGCGTGGCGAAAGACGGACTCGCCGGCGCTGTCGATCTCGCGGCCGCTCGAGCGCGACCGTGCGGTGGACGAGACCGGACATCAGGTGGCGGTGTTCGGACGCATCGGCTCACGGCCGCTGACGCTCGAGGAGATGCGCGCGCTGTATCTGGACGACCGCGGGCGGCCGTGGACGGTGCCCGCGTCGAATCGAGGCCGCTGACGCTCCAGGAAATGCTCGCGCTGTAGCTCGATGATCGCGGGAGCCGCCGACGGCGCCGGCATCAGCGGCGGCGCTGCGCCAGCGCTAGTCTCCGAGCCGCTCCTCCTGCAGCAGACGCTCGGCGCCGTCGCACAACTCGCGCACAACATCGGCGGCCTTCGCGATCTCCCGCACGCTCGCGACCGAGCGGCCGGCGTACAGCGCCATCGCGGCGACGTTGCCGGTCGTGTCGCGCGTCGGCGCGACGACGGCGAAGCGCGGCAGTGTGATGCGCATGCCCGGGCCCATGTCGGTCTCGCCCACGCTTTCGTTGGTGTCGGCATCGGCGGCATCGACCGCCGACTGCAGCACGCGATGCGGCGCGTTCGGCCACATCGCCGAGAACTTCTCCGTCAGCACCGTATCGTCGGCTTCGGCCTCCAGCAGCGCACGCACGTACAGCGGATGCGCGTCCGATTCGGCCGTCGCGACGAAACGCGTGCCGACGCGCACCGCTGCCGCTCCACGGTCGAACGCGTCCGCAACGTCGCGCGCGCATCCGATGCCGCCTGCGGCAACGATGGGAACCGATACCGCCGCCTTCACCTCCACCAGGAGATCGCGCAGCGGCGTCGTGCCGCGCACGTGCCCGCCGGCCTCCAGGCCCTGCGCGACGACGTAGCGGCACCCGGCGGCGACCGCCGCTTCGGCTTCCGCGCGCGAGCCGACCTGCCATCCGACGACCGCGCCGCCGGCGGCGGCGCGGCGAACCAGCTCCGCGTCGGGCTCTCCGTAGAAGAACTCCAGAACGCGCGCGCGCGGTGCCGCGACATCGACGACCTCGACGTCGAGGAACGGCATCAGGAAGTTGACGCCGAAGGGACCGCGGCAGCAGCCGGCAAGCTCGTCGAGCACCGTCGCCGCCAGCGGCGGCGGCAGCATCGGCAGCCCGATCATGCCGAGGCCGCCGGCGCCCACCACTGCCGAGATCAGCTCCGGCGTGTTGATGCGCGGCATGGCCGCGAGCTGCAGCGGTCGGGCGCATCCGACGAGGGTGGTGAATGCGGTGGGTAGCATGGTCGCCATCTACCACCGCCTTGACGGCGCCGGCAAGAATAGGTGCATCCAGCGAACTCTCGGTCGAGGCGGCGACGGCGGACCGCCTCTTCTTTGTCGCTCACCAGCGCGACCCTCAGCTCGAGGTCGAGCGCACGGCGGCAAGCGTTTGACCGCAGTGGCGACGCCGGAGCCGCAGCCGCAGGTCTGCTGTCACTGTCTACCGTCGCCGCTGGGCGGCTGCTGCTCGCGCAGGTCCTCCTCCATCGGCGACGCGGCCTGCTCGTTCTCCTCGTGGCTCTCGTCGGCGGGCGAACGAAGAGGGGTCGGGTCGTCGGGCGGGGGCGGTGGATTGCCTTGCTCGGCGGCGGCCTCTTCCTCGGCACCGCGATGCTCCCCCGCGCCGGCGTCGTTCCTGCCTGCCTCTCGATCGCGTTCGCCGTGGGTCGCTGCCGCCTTGCCGGTGGCGTCCGCGCCGGCGTCCCTTCGCGTCGAGCGCCTGGCGCTGTCGTAGCCGGCGACGGCGTCGAAGCGGGACGTGCGGTGCTCGCCATGCTCGTCGTAGCCGAGCGCATGGACGTCGCGCGGCGTCTCCAGCAGCGCCGCCACGCCATCGGGATCGACGATCATGGCCACCGCCCATCCGGCGGCGATGGCCGCATCGAGTGCGACGACGACGGCCTGGCGATCGGCCTCGATCCAGCGACCGCTGCGCGGATCGATGATGTGAGGGCCATGGCCGCCACCGCTGCGTGCGCCGGACGCCCGCTGGCCGTCGTCGGTGCCTTGCAGCGAGTGCACGATGGCGGCTGCGCGATCGCGAAGCGCGATGCTGCCGGCGATGGCGTTGCCGCGCGGGACGTCGATGCGCCATGGCGGGTCGCGTCTGCCCGGACCGATGGCGACGTAAACGTCGCCGAAGCGCAGCAGCGCACGCGTTGCACCGAGCTCGCGAAGCCGCGCCGCCATCCGCGATGCAGCGTAGCCTTTGGCCAGCAGGCCGAAGTCGAGCGCCATGCCGGCGCGCGCCAGCTCGACGCGATCCGGTGGATGCAGGATCACGCGATCGTAGCCGACGTGGCCGAGCGCGGCATCGACAGCATCCTCGACCTCGCGACCGGCTTCGGCTGCCATGCTGCGCGCACGAACGAGGGCGCCGACCGTCGGATCGAAGGCGCCGCCGGTGATCCGCGACAGAAGCTGCGAAAGCGTCAGCAGTCGGTACAGATCGACCGTGACGCGCACCGGGCCCTGCCCTGCCTGCTGATTGAGCTTGCCGACCTCGCTGCGCTCGTCGTCGGTTCGCAGCTCGCGTTCGAGCCTGCGTCCGACCTCGACGGCCTGATCGATCCAGTATTCGCCGGTCTGGCGATCGGGCGCGTCGACGACGGTCTCCACGATCGCGCCGAGCAGACGCTGCGCCTCGCGCACCTCCTCGGCCGGCGCCGGCGCCGCCGCGCCGAGAAGGCAAAGGGTTGCCGCGAGCAGCGGCGTGAAGCGGGGGCTCGCCAAGGCGCTGAGGTCGTGGCGGGCGAGGCTCAAGTCAAATCCTGGCCGGCACTGCCACCGCCGTACCGCACGTGCATGGCCGGGCCGGCGGCGGTCGAGCGCGGCGCGCCCCCGGCCGCCGGGTTGACACGCGCGCAGCAAACTGAAAATGAAAGTCAAAATCCTGGCCACATGCGCCGATTTGGAGGGAACCTGCAATGAGATGGAAAGGATGGACGGCCGCGGGGGCCGCCGCGGTCCTGGTGACCCTGGCCACCGCCCCGACGGCGGGAGCGGCCGACAAGACGGCGATTCTGCGCAAGATGGAACAGCTCGAGCGCCAGCAGCAGGCGATCCAGCAGCAGATGGAGCAGCTGCGCCAGGAGCTGGGTCTTCCCGAGCCGGCCGCCGCCCCGGCCGGGCCCGCCACTCGTGTCGAGGAAGTGGAGCGCCGCCAGGACATTCTCACCGATGAGGTGCGTGTCCTGAAGGAAGCGATGGTTCTGCCGGAGAAGAAGGAGCTCAAGAGCACGTACGGACTGGGACCTGCGGCGTCGAAGGTATACGGCGTCAGCCAGGGCCTCTCGCTCGGCGGCTACGGCGAGTTCAACTACCGGGAGAAGGTGGGCGACGGCGCGGGCGTCAGCGACGAGTTCGATCACCTCCGGCTGGTGCTCTACACCGGCTACAAGTTCAACGACTGGATCGTCTTCAACTCGGAGATCGAGTACGAGCATGCGACGACCGGCGGCGGCGGATCGGTGTCCGTCGAATTCGCCACGCTCGATTTCCTGCTCCACCCCATGGCCAATCTGCGCGCCGGCTTGTTGCTGGTGCCGATGGGCTTCATCAACGAGATCCACGAGCCGCCGTTCTTCCATGGCAACGTCCGGCCGCAGGTCGAGCAGCAGATCATCCCGTCGACGTGGCGTGCCAACGGCGCCGGCATCTTCGGCGAGCTGCTGCCGGGGCTCGAATATCGCACCTACGCGATCACCGGTCTGGACGCGCTCGACTTCCGCTCCAGCGGCCTGCGCGGCGGCCGCCAGAACGGCGCTTTCGAGAAGGCGGAGGACTGGGCATGGGTCGGGCGCCTCGATTACTCGCCGATCGAGATGCTGACGGTCGGCGCATCCGCGTACCTCGGCAATTCGGGCCAGAACCAGAACTTCATCGACAAGGGTGCCAATGCCAACGATCCGGCCGACGACGTCACGTTCAAGCCCGACGTCTTCACGCAGATCTATGAAGCCCACGCCCAGTTCCGCGGCTACGGCCTGGAGCTGCGGGCTCTCGGCGCGTTCAGCAGCATCGAGGACGCGGCCGAGCTGAGCCTGGTGGCCGACCAGACCATCGGCGGCCAGCAGTATGGCTGGTACGCCGAGGCTGCCTACGACGTCCTGCCGTGGATCCGGCCGGGCACGCGCCACTATCTGGCGCCGTGGGTGCGCTACTCGCAGTTCGACACGCTGGCCGATGTGCCGGACGGCTTCGCGGACGACGAGACGCAGGACCGCGAGATCTGGGAAGTCGGTCTATCCTACAAGCCCATCACGCAGGTGATCATCAAGGCCGATTATCGTAATCAGAACTCCGATGGCGGAGAGCTTGCCGACGAGATCCGACTCGGTGCCGGCTTCGCGTTCTGACGCGCGACGGCACTACGCACTGGCGATGCTGGTCGCCGCAGGCCTTGCCGTCCTGGCAGGGCCTGCGGCGCCGGCCGGCGCCACCGTCTTCCATGCGCGCGACGAGGCACTGCAGCTTGCCTTTCCCGACGCGGACCGCGTCGAGCCCCAGAACCACTATCTGACCGACGAGCAGCGCGCGCAGATCGAAAAGCGCGCGCGCGCCAAGGTCGAGTCCAGCCTCGTCACCGTGTACACCGGGCATCGCGGCGGCGAGCTCCTCGGCTATGCCATCTTCGACACGCACATCGTCCGCACCCTTCCCGAGACGTTTCTGGTCGTGCTGAGCCCCGCGGGCGAGGTTCGGGCAACGCACGTGCTGGCGTTTCACGAGCCGCTCGAATACCTGCCGACGGAGCGGTGGCTCGGTCTGTTCAAGGGCAAGACCGCAGCCGACGAGCTGCGGCTCGGGCAGGAGATCGCCGCCATCACCGGCTCCACGCTCAGCGCGCAGGCCGTCACCGACGGCATCCGGCGCGTGCTCGCCATCCATGCGGTGCTGCTGCAGGGGAAGTAGTCGATGCGGTTCGTCGTCAGCGGGGAGTGGACGCGCAACAGTCTGCTCAAGATGATCGTGTGGTGCTTCCTGGTCTACACGCTCTTCCTGTGGGCGACGTCGGCGGGCCTCTATTTCGCCAAGATGAGCCTGACCCCGACTTCGGTGATCGAGTACTACCGCGGCAGCGAGGAGCGCTTCCTGCAGCCGCGATCCTTCCAGGGCATGCTCGAGGTGCTGCACTTCCACAGCTTCGCCATGGGCATCCTGCTGCTGACGCTGACCCACCTTCTGCTGTTCGTGCCCATCTCGATGCGCATCAAGGCCTGGGGCATCACCACCTCCTTCGTCGCCGGGATTGCCGACGAGCTCAGCGGCTGGGGCGTGCGCTTCGTTCACCCGGGCTTCGCGTACGCGAAGATCTTCTTCTTCCTGCTGCTCGAGGGAACGATCCTGCTGCTGATGATCGTGGTCGCCCGCGCGCTTCTGCTCGAGCAGCCGAGCGCGTACGAAGACAGCGATCCTACGTTCGAGCCGGATCCGGACGATCGCCAGCTCGAAGGCTGACATCCGCACGATGAGCAGCGGGCGGCCATGCAGGCGTGCCGGCTCGCCGCGCGACCGCTGCCGCCGCGTTGCCGCCGTAGCAGCGCTCCTGCTCGCGCTTCCGATCGTCCCCGCTTCGGCTGCTGTCGCGGCCATGGCCCGCACCGGCGCGCCGGTGATGGGTACGATCCTGCAGGTGACGGTCATTGCCGATGACGATGCCGCCGCGCGGCGCCTCGCCGACGCATCGATCGCCGAGGCCAGACGCTGGGACGACATCCTGACGACGTGGCGCTCCGACGGCGAGTTGGCCAGGCTCAACGCGCGCGCCGGCACCGGCCTGGTTCCCGTCAGCGCGGACCTTTTTGCCGCACTGCAACAGATGCAGAAGCTGTCGGTGGCGACCGGCGGCGCCTTTGATCCGGTGGCCGGAGCGCTGTCGCTTCACTGGCGCGACGAATCGGTGCCGAAGCCGGCGCCGCAGCCGACGCTTCATCGCATCGCAGCCGCGCTGACGCTGAGGGACGGCAAGGCGGCGCTGGCGAAAGGCACCGCACTGGATGCCGGCGGCATCGGCAAGGGCATCGCGCTCGATCGCATCGCCGGGCTGCTGCGCGCGGGCGGAGCGCAGGCGGCGTTCGCCGACTTCGGAGGCTCCAGCCAGATCGCCGTCGGCGCACCGCCCGGATCGGCGCAGGGGTGGAACGTGCTGGTGACCGGCCTTCGCACCGGCCAGGTCGCAGGCCTCCTGCTGCTGCGTGACCGCGCGCTCTCGACGTCGCGGGCGATCGGCACCGGCGCTGCCGGGCCCATCATCGACCCGGAGTCGGCAATGCCCGTCGCCCCGCCGCGTCTGGCTACCGTCCAGGCCTCAGATGCCGCAACCGCCGAGGCATGGTCGAAGGCGGCAGTCATCCGTGGTCGGGCCGGCCTGCAGGCGGCACGGGCCGCCCGCATCGAGGTGCGGTTCGAGGACGGCGACGGCTACTTCGCCACCCCCGCGTTCGAGGCACTGGCGCCCCCAAGTCCGCAGAATTCTGTCGAAACCGCCCCCAACGTGCTTGAACATGAAATTCAACTTCCGCATAGTGCGGGCACAGGACGGGGTAAGCGATGATCGTCTGCGAATGCGAGAACGTTTCCGATACGAGGGTCCGCGAGACCATCGCCAAGGGTGCGCGCACCATTGCCGAAGTCACCCGACGCTGCGGCGCCGGCGGGTGCTGCCGCTCCTGCCATCCTCAGATTGCCCGCATGCTGCGCAATGCCGCTGCGGCGCGCGCGGCCGAAGAGACCGGCAACGCCGCGCCCCCCCTCGCAGCTCCCGCCGTCGTCGGCTGAGCCACCAGCTCAATCGCTGTAACCGAACAGCTGCTGTCGCATCCGCGCGCGGTGCTGCGCGGCCAGGCGATCGGGATTGCGGAACACGAACGACAACACGACTCCGGCAAGGAAGCCGCCGGCGTGCGCCCAGAACGCGACGCCGCCTCCTTCGCTCTGCAGCGCGGGCACGCCGCCGATGATCTGCAGCAGAAACCAGTAGCCGAGCATCAGATAGGCCGGCACGGCCGCGTGCGTGACGTAGAAGCCGAGCGTGATCAGCATGTCGACGCGCGCATGCGGGAAGGTCACCGCGTACGCACCCATCACCCCGCCGATGGCGCCGGAGGCGCCGACCATCGGCACCGCACTGGCAGGATCGGAGAAGGCCTGCGCGGCGGCGGCGGCAAGACCGCAGATGACGTAGAAGCACGCGAAGCGGACGTGCCCCATCGAGTCCTCGACATTGTCGCCGAAGAGCCACAGGAACCACATGTTGCCGAGGATGTGGAACCAGCCTCCATGCAGGAACATCGAGGTGAACGGGCTCAGCCAGTTGGCGGCGTCGTGATGGATGACGCACGCGGCAGTCTGGCTGATGGGAACCTTGAGACCATCGGGCGCAAGTCCCAGCAATTCGCCGGGAATCAGTCCCAGGTGACACACCGAGGCGCTCAGCGCCGGCTCGGCCCCCATTCCTTGCAGTAACACCCATGCGGCAGCATTGAGAGCCACGACGAGGTAGGTGAACATCGGGGTCGAAAGCGAAGGATTGTCGTCACGAATGGGAAACACGCGAATCGATCCTAGCCCGGAATCCGGCGCGATGCTTCCCGCCCGCTCGCCAGGAGAAACTCATGAGCATCGAGGTCACGGCCGTCGATCACGTCTATGTCACCGTCACCGACCTCGATCGCTCCGAGCGGTTCTACGACGGCGTCATGCGCCTGCTCGGCTTCCGCAAGGGCATTTTCGCCATCGGCGGTGAGCCTCACTTCCACTACTTCAACAAGGTCACGCAGTACTCGATCCGGCCTTCGCGCAGCGGGCCACCACACGACCCGTACCGCCCCGGCCTTCACCACTACTGCTTCCGCGTAGCGTCGCGTGCCGAAGTGGACGCGGCCGCCGCCGGCCTGCGCGCGCTCGGCATCGATGCCAGCGAGCCGGCCCTGTACCCGCAATATGCCGAGGACTACTACGCGACGTTCTTCGAGGACCCCGACGGAATCCGTCTGGAGATCGTCGCCCATCGCCGCATGCGCACTCTCGTGGTCGAGCACTGGGAGGAGCTGACCGAGTTCGAGAATCCCGTGCAGAAGGCGGGCCTGGCTCGCGCGAGGCCGGAAGGCGCGGCGTCGGCCTGCCCGAGCGAGCAGGCCAACGCGTCACGCAATGACTAGAAACCGGAGTACGGCGTCCCGCCGATCCACTGGAACTGGGCCGAAGACTGCTTGCCCGATCCGCCGCTGATGGCGGCGCCGTCATGATTGACCTCGTTGCCGCCGCCGCCGCTGACCACGCCGACGTCGCCATCGACGAAGTTCTCGACGCCGCCGCTGATGGCCCCGCTCAGCCCGTCCACGCGGTTGTCCTCGCCGCCGGCAATGGTCGAGCTCTCGCCGCGGGCGTCGTTGCGGAAGCCGCCGAGGATGGCGGCGAAGTCGCCGCTGGCCTCGTGGGCGGTGCCGCCGAGGATGGTGGCCGCATCCCCGCTGATGTCGTTGTCGACGCCCAGGACCGCGCCGCCGGCCGCGCTGTAGCTGTGAAAGGAGCCGATGACGAGGTTGTGCGATCCGCTGCGATCGTCATCGTCGTCTTCGTTGTAGCCGATGATGATGTTGCCGGTGCCGTTGGTGGGCGAGTAGGTCGCGCCGGCGCCGCTGACGACCTGCAGGTTCTGGCCGGTGATGCGCAGGTTGTTTCCGACCACGGAGACGTGATCGAGCAGCGCCTCGAGCGCCGCCACGCGCTCTTCGAGCACGGCGCAGGAATCGGTGCAGATCAGCTCGACGGGCCGCCCGACGGCCGCATTCAGGACCGCCAGCGCATCGCTGGCCGCCACCTTGCCGTCATCGGTCACGTCCCCGCATTGCTGGGCCAGAGCCGCGCCGGCCGGTGCGATGACAAAGCAGAATCCAAGGGTTGCTACCGAAATCTTCCAATTCACTTTCCGCATCATCTCCGTTCTCTTTGTTTCCTGCCTTGCGTGGATCGAACCTCGACGGCCGCGGCGTCGCAGGACGCACACGCCGACACCGCCCGCCTCCGACCAGGAATGGGACAACTCCGAGGGTGCTGCGAGCGCGGGACCAGGGCCCGTCGCCGGCAAGCCGGCCCATGATAGGGTTCGACCGATGCCGGTGTCCAGACGCGCGCAGTCGATGAGGCTGTTCGAACGGCGCGCTTCCGGCGCGGCGCGCGAAGGCTGCGAGCGCGACGAGCCGCGCCGGCGGCGGCCGCCGCGGTACGTTCGAGCATCGGCTGTGGTGCTGCCCGCCATCCTCGCGGCATTGCTCTACCTTCCGAGCCTGCGCAATCCGCTGGTGTGGGACGACGAGCTGCACGTTCCCGCCGCGGCCACCGCGCCGGCGGCAGAGCTGATTCGGCCGGCGCCGGGCCAGTACGCACGGCCGATGGTCATGGTCAGCTATGCGGCGCAGGCACGGCTCGGCGGCGCCTCGCCCGCCGCGCTGCATCTCTTCAACGCCACCATCCATGGGGCCGCCGTCGCGCTGCTGGCGCTGCTTCTTCTGCGCCTGGGCGCCGCGGTGCCGGTGGCGGCCGCCGCATCCATCCTGATGGCCGCCCATCCTCTGTGCTCCGCCGCCGTCGCCTACGTCTCGGGCCGCACGGATCTGCTGGCCGCCCTGTTCCTCCTCGCCGCGCTGCACGTGGCGCTGGCCGAGCGCCGCAGCGGCCCGGCTCTGGCCGCCGCCGGTGCAGCGGCGCTGTGCCTTCTGTCGGCGCTGTCCAAGGAGAGCGGCGTCATGGCCGGACCGGCGGTGGCCGCGCTCTGGTGGCATCGGGCGTGGCGGGGGCGCGCCGAGCACTCGCGGCCGTGGGTGGCGGTGGCAGCGCTGATTGCGTCCGGCGCCGGCCTGTTCCTGGTATGGCCGGGCGACGCGGTCTCGGCCGCGGTTCCGCCATGGCTACGGCTGCGCGCGGCCGGAACCACGCTGGCCATCCTGTTGCGGCTCACGCTCTGGCCCGGCGATCTGCATCTGGACCGCCTGACGCCGACCGGAGGCGGCGGCGCTGCACTGCTTGGCCTGGCCTTCGTCGTCGCCGCTGCGGGCGTGGCCGCCGCGTTCCTTCGCCGGCCGACCGCGCCGCGGCTTGCGGCCGTGCTTGCCGTGCTGCTGTATCTGCCCGTCTGCGGCCTGATCCCGGTCCATCCGCGCATCGCCGAGCACCTGATCTTTACCGGCGAGCAGTTCGCGTATCTTCCGTTGGCGCCATTGTCGGCGCTTGCCGCCGGCGCGCTCGCTCGCTGGCTGCCGGTGCAACAGCGCGGCGCCATCGTCGTGGCCAGCGCGCTGGTGCTGGCGGCGGCGTGGACGCCGGCGGTGCTCGCGCGCCAGCATCAGCTCGCCGACGCCGAGAGCGTCTATCGGACGACGCTGGCGTACTCGCCGAGCCCGCGCGCGTGCTTCAACCTCGGCAACCTGCACCTTGCGCGCGCACAGCATGCGCAGGCGGCAGCGGTCTACGAGCGTTGCGTACGCATTGCCCCGCACGATGCGCAGGCACACGGCCAGCTCGCCATCGCCTATCAGCATCTGCGGCGCGACGAGGATGCGCGGCGCGCCTACGAACGCGCCATCGGCCTCGACTCCGGCAGCGCCGCGCTGTGGAGCAACTTCGCGACTCTCGATGCCAACCAGCGACTCTACGAGGATGCGCGCCGCAAGTGGGAACGCGCGCTGGAAATCGATCCGTCCTTTGCGCCGGCGCGCGAGTCACTGGCGCGGCTGCCGCAGCGGTGAGAGCTGCCACGCCGGCGGCGAGCGAAGGCTCCTGCGACGGACGCCTGGCGAGGACCGGCACCAGCCGGGCCATCCTGCGTGGCGGCGGAGCGACGCACCGTCGCGTCGCTTCGCGGCCAGCGCGCGCATCAGGCGACGCGGCAGACGAGGCCTTTCAGATAGCCGCCTTCGGGAAAGGTGGTGGCCACGGGGTGATCGGGCGGCTGCTCGAGACGCTCGAGGATCTGCGCATCGCGCCGCGCGTCGAGCGCGGCGTCGGCGACGATCTTCTGGAACAGCTCGGGCTGCATCAGCCCCGAGCATGAGAACGTCAGCAGCACTCCGCCCGGAGACAGGAGCTTGAACGCGAGAAGGTTGATGTCCTTGTACCCGCGTGCGGCACGATCCAGCTGCGCTCGCGACTCGGCGAACTTGGGCGGATCGAGCACGATCATGTCGAAGCTGCGGCGCGCGTCGCGAAAACGCCGCAGAAGCGCGAACACGTCGCCTTCGACATTCTCGCTACGCTCATCGGCGAGGCCGTTGAGCTCGAGGTTGCGGCGCGCCAGCTCCAGCGCGTCACGCGAGCTGTCGATGCTGAGGACGCCGGCGGCGCCGCCGCGCAGCGCCGCCACGGCAAAGCCGCCGGTATAGGAGAACGCGTTGAGAACGCTGCGACCGCCCGCCCATCGTTGGGCGGCATCGCGCCCGCTGCGCTGGTCGATGTAGAAACCGGTCTTGTGACCGCGGCGAACGTCGACGAGATAGCGCCGCTCGTTCTCGACGACCTCGACGAGCGCCGGCGGCTCCTGCCCCCGCAGCAATCCACTGCGCTGCTCGAGCCCTTCCTTGGCGCGCACCTCGGCATCGGAGCGCTCGTAGAGGCAGGCGGCGGCACCGAGATCGGCAAGTGCTTCGATGATGGCCGCACGCCACGCTTCCACGCCCGCAGACAGGAACTGGCAGACCAGGACGTCGCCGTAGCGATCGACGACGAGGCCGGGAAGACCGTCCGATTCGGCGTTGACCATGCGCACAGCGGTAGACCCGCGCACGAGGTCGCGGCGCGCGTGCATCGCCACCTGCAGGCGTCGCCTCAAAAACCCCTCGTCCACCGTTTCGTCTTCCTCGAACGTCCATACGCGCACGCGGATCTGCGAGGAGGGCGAGTAGGCGCCGCGCGCCAGAAATGCGTGATCCTCGCCCACCACGTCCACGGTCTGGCCAGGCTCGATGCCTGCATCCTCGCGCAGGATGGCGCCGGAGAAGATCCAGGGATGGCGTCGCAGCAGCGAGCGCTCCTTGTCGCCTCGCAGCCGAATGACAGGTGTGGAAGACACGTGCGGGCTCTCCCATCGCCGTGGCGGCGAGTCAACGCAGCCCGTCCGTCTTACGCGGTGCGGCGTAGGGCCAGCGTCCGTGAGGATGCCGGCGCTGACGTGCGCGAGAACGGCCGCAGGCCGAGCGATGCCAGGAAGCCGTCGGAAGCTCGTCGGGAGGGATCTCCGGCCTCAGACAGGAGCGGGACGTTGCCGAGTCGAACGCAACGACCGAAGTCGTTGCTACCCGCTCGGCCACGTCCCGCAGTCGTCAGGCGCAGACTTCTCCCGTCGTGGTCCGGCATCGAGCGGCCGTCAAGACGGTGCGCGGGAAAACGCGTCCAGGCGGTGCGAATCGGCCCATTTCCCTTGCTTGCGCGCGCAGACGGCGCTGGAACCACGGGGGGTCAGTCGGCCGCGAGCGAGGCCACTCTGGCCATGGCCGAAGCGAAATCCTCAGGCCGGAACGCGGCCTCGCTGGACGTGACATCGAACAGGCCGTCCACGGCCGCCGTCAGGCGCCCGCGCTCGCCGGCCAGCTCGCCGCGATCCGCCAGCGAGGCGACGACCGCCTGCACCGCCATCGTCGCCTGCTCGGCGTCGCTGTAGCTGCGGTACCTTGCAACCGCCGCCCGCGACGACAGCCGCGCGAGCAGCTCGTGGAGATCGCCACGCCGCGGCTGCCAGCGCGCCAGATGCCGCAGACCGCTGTCGGCGTTCTGGCGAAGCGACCGCGCCTGCGAAACCGCATCGCCGCCGCGACGCGCCAGCGCCGCCTCCAGCTCGTGCAACCCGGAGTCGATGCGAGCGGAGGAAGGAACGCCCGCCGTCGCCGCCGCGGCTTCGTACATGATGGCGCTGGCGCGCAGCACCGACGGAATGCCCAGGCTGGCAGCCGGGCGAACGCCGCCGCCGGCGCGCTGCGATCCGATGGAGTGGTGGCAGCTGAAGCAGTCGAAGAGCGCGAACTCGGGCCAGACCGCGTCGCCTCCCGCATGTCCGGCCAGGCGATCGAAGTAGTCGACCAGCACCGCGGCCTGCCCGACAGCCCATGCCTGCACGCCGTCCACCTCGCCTTTGCGCCGGCGGTAGTCTTCGTCGACACGATAGTGGCGCGGCTGCAGATGCGTGAACGTGTCCAGCTCGAAGCTGGTGCGCGGATGGCCGGCGGCCATGATGCGATGGGACACGAAGCGATCGTCGTCGCCGACATGGCAGGACACGCACACCTGCGCGCGCACGCCGACGTCCTCGAGCGCGACCATGCCGGCGGCGACGTTGTCGGCGTGGCTGCGGCCGCTGTCGTCGTGCGTCTCGATCCAGCGCGAGGCTGCGCCGTGACAGCTTTCGCACGAGACGCCGTCGCTGATCTGGAACTTCGGTCCACGTGCCGCACGCGCCGCGTTGGTGGCGTGGCAATCCAGGCACAGCGCCGCTTCGTGCGCGGCGGGGATGCCGAGGTTGGCGGCGATGGCGGCCGACCTCGGCTCGAGCAGAACCTCGTACGCGCGCGCGTGGCGGTCCTCCTCCGACCAGACGATGTACTCGTTCTGCAAGACGCTCGCGCCGTCACGGCCGATGAGCGCGCCATGGCAGACGCTGCTCGCGCACGACGCCGCGCCGAGGTAGCGCGGTTCCTGCGCCGCCGCCGTCGCGACCGCGGACACCAGCAAGCCGACCGCGAACGTCGGCCCCAGCGCGATCCGTCGGCCCACGTTCCGCATGCTCAGTCCTGCCGGAAGAAGTCGCGCGAGCCGTGCGCGTCGATGGCTTCCCCGATGCGGCGGATGGCCAGAACGTAGGCGGCGGTCCGAAGCGGCATTCCCTCCGTCTCGTGCAAGGCCCACACTTCGGCGAAGGCGCGCTGCATGATCTCGGCCAGACGCGTGCGCACCTCGGCCAGCGTCCAGCGGTATCCCTGCAGGTTCTGCACCCATTCGAAATAACTGACGGTGACGCCGCCGGCATTGGCGAGCACGTCGGGAACGACCAGCCTGGCCGCGGCCTGCAGGATCTTGTCGGCAGTGGGCGTGATCGGTCCGTTGGCGACCTCCACGATCATCGGCGCACGCACGCGCGGTGCGTTGTCCTCGGTGATGGCGCCTTCGAGCGCCGCCGGAATCAGGATGTCGACATCCAGTTCGAGCAGCTCCTCGTTCGAGATCCTGCGGTGCTCGACCAGCTGGCACACCGAGCCGCTGCAGTAGACGGCACGAAGCTGTCGCGACTCCTGCTTGATGCGGAAGAGGCTGTCGACGTCGAAGCCGGCGTCGGAGTGGATTCCGCCCTGCGAGTCGCTCACCGCCACGACCTTGTAGCCTGCCGCGCACAGCAGACTGGCCACGTGATAGCCGGCGTTGCCGAAGCCCTGGACCGCCACCCGCGTCGCCTTGCGATCCAGCTTGCGCACACGCGCGAGCTCCTCGATCACCAGGAACGCGCCGCGCCCCGTGGCTTCGCCGCGGCCGAGGCTGCCGCCCAGACTGATGGGCTTGCCGGTGATGACGGCTGGCGCCTTGACGCGCTTGATGGCCTCGTACTCGTCGGCCATCCATCCCATGATGCGCTCGTTCGTGTAGACGTCGGGCGCCGGTATGTCGATGTCGGGACCGATGAAGTCGGCCATCGCGCGGACGTAGGCGCGCGAGAGCCGCTCCACCTCCATTGGCGACAGCGTCTTGGGATCGACCACGACGCCGCCCTTGCCGCCGCCGTAGGGCAGACCGACCACCGAGCACTTGATCGTCATCCAGAATGCCAGCGCCTCCACCTCCTGAATGGTGACGCCGGGGTGATAGCGGATGCCGCCCTTGGTGGGCCCGAGAATGTCGTTGTAGTGACAACGGAAGGCGGGGAAGTAGCGCATCGACCCGTCATCCATCCGCACCGGCAGCGTCACGCTGAGCGTGGCCATCGGGCGGCGCAGGGCATCCACGACTTCGTCGTGCACACCGGCAATGCGCGACAGCTCCTCGAGGCGGACGATGGCATCGTCGAAGACAGTGGTGGCTTTCACGGGACCTCCGCCGGCTCGTTGTGTTCTCGTGTCGCTGCCGACGCAATGGATGCATGCCGGCGATCGGAGAAAAGGCAGTCCTGAATGCCGGCGCAACCGCGAACGGCCGTCACGACGCTCGCTGCCGAGCCGTCCCGTCCTCGTCGTCGCGGCGCCGGGTGCGCCGCGCACGAAGTTGCCCCGCGCCACCACCGATGCCATTGTCCGCGCGCCGTGCCGCCTGCCGCCAACCAGCTTCGGGTCCTCGCGCGCGTGCGGCGGCTGCGCCGCGCCGTCGCCGCCACGGCCATCGCGGCCGTGGTTGCGCTCGCGCCCGATGCAGCGGGCGAGACGCCGCCGGCCAAGGTCGTCGAAGCGCTGCATCAGACGTACGCGGGCGTCCTGAAGGACTCGGCGCGGCTACCGTACGCCGCCCGATACGAGCGTCTGGCGCCAGCCATCGAGAACGCCTACGACACGACGTTCATGGCACGTGCCGTCATCGGCCGCGCCTGGAATGACCTGAGCGAAGCCGACCAGAAGCGGTGGGCGGAGACGTTCAAGAGATTCATGATCGCCAACTATGCCGCCCGCCTCGACCGCGACAGCGGGCAGCGTTTCGAGTCTCTGGGCGAGCAGAAGGGCGAGAACGACACGGTCATGGTCCTGACGCGCGTCATCGATCCGGGCGCGGAGAACGTCGAGCTCAACTATCGCATGCGCAAGGCGGACGACGCCTGGAAGATCATCGACGTCTACGCCAAGGGCACGGTCAGCGAGCTCGCGCTGCGGCGCGCGGAATACGCGGCGCTGCTCAAGTCCAGCGGCTTCGAGGCGCTGCTGGCATCGCTCGAAGGCAAGATCGCCGACCTCGAATCGGGCAAGAAGCTCGAGTGACTCAGCGCGGCTGCTCGGGCTCGACCGAGTCGCCGAGCGCGCCGTCATCCCCGATGCGGCGGCATCCGCCCGGACAGTGGCAGTAGGCTTCGTCGGTGCCCAGTGGCCGCGACGTGCGCGCCGTCGCAATCTGCGCGGTGCGGTTCTGGTAATAGGCGTTGCGCAAGGCCGCATAGTAGTCGAGAGATCCGCTCTCCAGGCGCCGCAGCGATCGCGCATGCTCCTCGAGCGTCACCAGTCCGGTGCCCGTGCCGTAGGCCGTCGTGTAGAAGAGCGATTCGGCCCCGGCCAGGAAGTACGTCGTCGGACGGAACAGCAGACCGACGGCGTCGCCGAACGCATCGCGGACCGTGGTCGGCCCGAGCATCGGCAGGATGAGGTACGGGCCGCTGCGCACTCCGGCGATCGCCAGCGTCTGCCCGAAGTCGGAGTGGTGCGGCGGCAGCCCCATGCATGCAGCCGCATCGATGAGGCCGCCCCACCCCACCGCCGTATTGATGACCAATCGGCCGGCGGTGACCGCGGCATCACGGGGCCGGCCCTGCAGCAGGTCGTTGATCAACGTGGAGGGCGCCGCAAGGTTGCTGAGGAAGCGGCGGATGGCCTTGCGGCCGGGCTCGGGAATCATCCACGAGTACAGGCGCGTCATCGGATCGAAGATCGCCTCGTTGAGGCCCGCGTTCAGGCGCTGGGTGCGGCGGTTGAGATTTTCGAGCGGGTCCGGATAGGCGACCGCCTGCGTCTCGAGCTCGGCCTCGAAGCTTTCGAGGAGCGGGTCGCCGGACGTCTCGTCGGCAACGCCTGGCGAGGGGACGACGAGCGCCAGTACGAGCAGAAATGCTGCCCGCAGGCTTGCCCGCCGATCACGCTGCCATCGCACCGATTCGTGACTCCGTCGGCCGCGGCGACCGCGAAGCGCGCCTTCGGCCGCGTCGCATGGCTGCCTGCTGAACCTGCAACCTCCCTACCCAAAATCACGATGGCGCGCGACTGTGGCGGTGCGCGAAGACCGATGCACGCGCACGTACCGCGAAGTTCGCGGATCCCTCAATCCGCCGGCGCCGACACCGGCGGCTCGCCAAGCGGCTGCCCGCCGGGGCCGTCCTTGTACGTCAGCCACGGTACGGACGGCTCCTGCCCCACGCCGGGCAGACCGTAGTCGCAAACGCCCTCGGGGAACGCCGCCTGCAGGCGCGCCCACTGCTCGTCGGTGAGCGGCGGAACGACGCTCGCATAATCATCCCGATCGAGCGGCCGCGTCTGACAGGCGGCAATGTCGTGCGAGAGCGGCATCCCGGCCACCAGGCGCGGCGAGCCGAAGTACGGGAACGCGGCGCTGCACGCCGCCATGTCGGTCACCATCTGATCGTTGATCAGGCATGCATCGACCGCGTCGGCCGGCTTGTTGCGCGTCACCTTGACTTCCAGCGGATCGGCGGTCGTGTCCGCTTCGATGGCGGCCAGCCAGCGGTCGAGCAGGTCGAAGGCGGCATCGGCCACGGCCGGCGGCGGCACCAGAGGCGCGGGCGTCGTCCAGATGATGTGGTTGTCGGCGTGGCCGTTGGAGCGGATCAGCCGCTCGCGCATCACGTAGCTGTGGTAGTCGGTGTGGATCTCGGCGTTGCTCGTGCCGCGCAGATCGATGATCGCGACCTGGTCGAGCTGCCCGCCGTCGTTGACGCCGCCGGCGCGGTACAGCAGCTCGGACCCGGTATCGGCGTGGCGGCGACCGGAGGCGTAGTTGAAGTCGATGTCGACGGTGCCGATCTTCTCGTTGAGGTCCACGAACTGCTCCGTCAGGATCTGGCCGGCCAGCAGCGCTTCCAGCCCGTACTGCACGCCGACGTTGTCGTAGGGGAGCCGCGCGAAGCCACCGGCTGCGTACTCGGCGCTGCGCGTCGGCTCGGGGCTCTGGTCCCACAGCTCGGGCGGACGCCGCCCGATGACTGCGACGTTGAAGTCGGGAACGCTGCCGCGACAGCCGGTCGGGTTGTCGACTGGATCATAGTCCTGGTCGGCGGACAGGCCGCAGCCGCCTTCGGGATCGACCACCGGCGCGAACAGCGCCTCCCATGCCACGCACGAGCTGAAGCTTGCGTGTCCGCTGACCGCCGACTGCTGGTTCGGCGCCGCCCACAGCTGTGGGGATACTGCCGTGAAGTAGTTGAGCAGCAGATGGCAGTCGACGACCTCTAGGCCCGTGGACCAGTTGTCGGTGAAGCTGCAATTCGGCTGGATGCCCTGCAGCAGGCCCGGGTAGTTGTTGGCGACCATGTGCTGGCCGATGGAGCCGCCCGAGCATCCCTCGGCGGTCGTGTAGCGGATCTCGCCGTAGGTCTCGACGATATGCTCCTTGAGCATCATCACCGACTCGGCAGAGGTGGTGGTGTTGCAGTTGTTGCCGAGAACGTTGAGCGAGGACGTGGCGACCATGAAGCCGCGCGAGAGCGCGCGATCGTTCTGGACGTTCTGCGCGTTGGACTGCGAGTGCACGGTGCCGCAGCTCGGACCGAACAGATAGTGCAGCTTGCGGTTCCATCCGCGCTGCGGTGACCACGGCTCCCAAGGCTGTGCCGGATCGAACAGCACCGCGACGCGGTAGATGCCGCGATTGTGCGTGCCGGTCTCCTGGCGGATCACGTACGGGACCATCTCGCCCTGATCGGTCGTCACCGTCGCGACGTCGCTCGGCGGGTTCTCCGGATCGTAGGGCATGAAGCGGACGCCGCCGGTGGGCCGATAGAAGTACTCGACGATGGTTCCCGCGTTGCACTGCTCGTCCTGCGCCGGGCCGAGGCCGTTGCCGTCGGTGGTGCAGAGCCACGGCTGGAGCTGCTCGCCCGAGAACACCGGTCCGCCGATGGGATGATTGGTGATCGTGATGGCCGCGGCCCGCACTCCGGGCGCGCGCGCAGTCAGCACGTTGTCGCCGAGAGCGAGCTCCGTGACGACGCCGAGATAGCGGCCGTCGTCGCGCAGCGCGAAGGCGCCGGTCACGTCCATGCCGTCGAGATCGACGGTGACGTCGGATGCGTCGGTCCCCGGCGGCAGCACGACCTGCACCAGCGCGTTGCCGCCGCTGATCAGATCCGCGCGGTTGGAGAGGACGCCGAGCGTGAGCGCCTGGGCGCAGCCCTCGGCGGTGGGGCGCTTGACCGTCCACTGGCGGCTGTCGTTGCGCGGCATCTGGCCGCCGGCGGCGCCGCCGAAGCCGGCGCAATAGCCGTCGCCGTTGCCGATCGTCAGGATGAAGCTGCCGCTGACGCCGGGAGCGGGCGGCACGACTTCGACGGGGCCGCTGCGGCCGTCGACCTGGACCTTGAGCAGGAAGACCCCGCGCGTGGTCCGCTTGATGATCGCGCGGCGGACGGGGCTGGCGGGATGGCTCGCGTTCGACCACTGATAGCCGACATCGCCGATCGCGGACCACCCCGAGGCCGGAAGCTCGAAGGTCTGGGTGGTTGGAGTCGCGCCGTCGGCGATGATCGTCAGCGTCGCCCCGCTGGACGTCGGATCGCCTTCGACGGTGTTGGCGCTGGAGGACTCCTGGGCCGACCCGACGATCCGGCGGCCCGACGGATCCCCTGAGGGATCGCCGACTTGGAAGCTTCTTCCGAGGATGAGCTGGGTCGCCGCGGCTGCCGGGCCGGCCGCGAGCAGACCGATGGCGAGAGCGACCACGGTCGTTCGAGGAACAGTGTTCATGCAGGCCTCCAATGCCGAAGCGAGCCGCACGAGCTCAGCGGAAAGTTTCCTCAACCTTAGCCGGCAGCCCGATACCTACAAGTGGGTCAGCAGAAAGTGGCCCGCCCGCCACCCTCCTGACGGCAATGCGCGAGGCGAGGCGGAGCGATATAGAGGAGGGATGGCGGATGCTCGTGACGATGAAGAGAAGCGCCGGCCGATTGCCGGCCAGCCATCGGCCCGGTCCGGTGATCGGCCCTGGCGCAGCGCCGGCGACCTTGGCGGCTCGGGCCCGTCCTTCTCTCCCGCTTGCGAGCGCAACAGAGAACCGATTCTCGAGGTTCTGCGTGCCGAGCTGACGGCGGCGCGCGAGGTCCTGGAGATCGGCAGCGGCACCGGCCAGCATGCGGTCTTCTTCGCGCGAGCGATGCCGCACATCACCTGGCACACCAGCGACCGCGGCGAGAATCATCCGGCCATTCGCGCGTGGATCGAAGCCGAGGGTGCTGGCAACGTACGACCGCCGCTCGACCTGGACGTCGAGCGCGAGTGGCCGCAGCGAACATTCGATGCCGTCTTCAGCGCCAACACCGCGCACATCATGAGCTGGCCACAGGTGCAGGCGATGTTCGCCGGCGTCGGACGCGTGCTGAAAGACGGGGGCAGCTTCGTCCTTTACGGGCCCTTCGCCTACGAGGGCGTCCATACGTCCGCGAGCAATGCCGACTTCGACCGCATGCTGCGTCAGCGCGACCCGGCCAGCGGGATTCGCGATATCACCGACCTGCGCCGAGAGGCCTCAGCAGCCGGCATGAACCTGGTGGCCGATCACGCGATGCCGGCGAACAACCGGACGCTGGTATGGCACAAGTCCTGAGGCAGCGCGCGCTCGTCGCGCCTGCCCGCTTGTGACCGGCGCGTCGCCGCCGCATGGTGGGCCATGGCAAGAACGGCGAGCGAGATCGATGCACTGATCGAAGAGCTGTCGGCGCATGGCCTCGGCGGCATCAACCCCAGCCTCGAGCAGCTGCGAGAGCTGGTGACCGAAGACCGCGACGGACCGCTGCAGTTCGTCAACCTGCTCGAGTATCACGACGTTGCACGCTACCCGGCCGGACACGCGCTGGCCGACGCCGGGCTCACCGGCGCCGAAGCGTATGCGCGATACGGCGCCGTCGCGTTCGCGCACGTCACCAGGCGCGGCGGCCGGCTGACGCTCTACAACGACGTCGAGCAGAGCATCATCGGTGACGGCGGACGCTGGCATCAGATCGCCACGATGGAATATCCGAACACGGAGGCGTTCATCGACATGCTGCGCGACCCCGACTACACGGCGGCGCTCGTGCACCGCGATGCCGGGCTGGCGCGGACGATCGTGGTGGTCAGCAGGCCGCTTCTTCCGGCATAGCGGCAGGCGCTCAGATCGGCGGCGGGCCCTTCTGGCCCGCGAGCAGCCACTCGACGATCGGCAGGTGCTGGCGGCCGATGAACGGCTCGTCGCCGACGACGAAGGCCGGCGAGATCCAAACGCCGATTTCGGTCGCTTCGTCGCGCACGCGCTGGAGGTCGCGCGCCGCGTCGCCGGCGCGATAGTCCCGGAAGCCGCTGCCGAATTCTCCCAGCGCGTTCTCGAGAAACGCCGCATCGGCGGGCTCGTTGTGACGCCATACGCGCTGGAAGACTCGCTCGACGAAATCACCGGCGCGCTCGGGCGCGCATCGGTTCAGCCACAGCAACGCCAGCGACGCCGGCCCTGCATCGACCTTGCGGTGGACGTCGGTGAGGTGAAGGCCGCGCGCTTCGGCATAGCGCTGCAGGTCGCGCGCGATGTACTGCGCGCGAAGCCGCCGGTGCTTGGTGCCGCGGTCGGTGGTCGCCTCTGCGGGCTCGGTCAGCGTCAGCGCCGGCCCGTGGAACGGGAGCCACTGGAAGGTGGCGCCGACACGAGATTCGAGGGCGCGCGCGGGCTCGATGGCCAGATAGGAAGCCGCGCTGGCGAAGTCGACGAGGACGCGGACGTTCACGCCGACGCCCTCGCCATGCGCGTATAGGCGATGTCGGGCGACGGCCCCCGGCGCCCCGTCAGGATCCAGCGGATGCGCGGCAGGTGCTCGCGTCCCCAGTAGTACTCGCCGTCGACGACGTAGCCGGGCACTCCGAAGATGCCGGCGTCGAAGATCGCTTCCTGCCGCGCGAGGTAGGCCTGGCGCGCCCCGCCCTCGGTGGTCTGGCGGAATCCGGCAAGCTCGGCGCCCGACTCGCTCAGCACCGACTCGACGACGGCGATGTCCTCGACGTCCAGCTCGCGCTTCCAGAAACGCTCGTAGGTCGTCTCGATGTAGCGGCGCGTGACGTCGTCGCCGTGCCTCTTTGCCCATTCCAGGCCCATGCCAGCCACGGTGGTGTCCCAGATCTTGATCGTGCCGCGAAGTGTCCAGCCGCGCAGCCGGGCGTAGCGGCGGGCGTCGCGGTAGGCATACTTGACCCACGACCACTGGCTCTGGCTGCGTTCGCTCTCCAGGACCTGGTCGTTGCGATCGAGCCGCGCCGAGCCCGCGAACGACGGGATGTCCAGCGTCAGTGGACGCCAGTCGATGCAGATTCCCAGCTCTCCGGCCATCTCGTAGGTCGGCTGGACGGCGATGAAAGCGTAGGGGCTCTTGAAATCGATGTAGACGATCAGCGGGCGGTCCGAGCGCAGCGGGTCCATGGGACAGCTCTAGCCGGCGCCCGCCGCCGAGAAAATCGTACCCGGCGAGCCATGATTTTCGCCACGCGGCCGGCGCCGGCGGATCGGCGTGGCGGCTGCAAGTATGCGCACGTCTTTTGCCCCGCGATGATGGTGTAACCGAAGAATCTACGCGTGATGCGCCAATCGGCCGCGCACCTGCCTAGGCGCATCCGCCGAAAGGTGTTCCACTCTGCTCGACACATCGCGCGCATGCGCAGGCGGCCGACTCCGGCCGCCGGGGCCGGCGACGTTTCCCGTCGCCAAGTGTCGGAGGGTCCAATGAGCTCACGATTGACGGCGGCTGCGTTCGCCGGCTGTTTCCTTTCCGTTCTTCTGCGCCCTGCCGCTTCAACCGCATTCTGCGAAGACACCGACTCTTTCTGCATCGAGCATGCCGACGTCTGCAACGATCTCGGCACTCCACGCTGCCACGCCCAGATCACGCGAGACGGCCTGGCCTTCATGCGTCCCCATCTGCTCAGCCGCACCGTCAGCACCAACCTGCACATGGACCACGAGCACATCGACACGCTGTGGAGCCACATGGACGGCTGCGATTGGGAGAGCGCCGCCGACAACATCAACGGCATCTATTCGAGCTCGGTCGATCACAACTATTTCCAGGGTGTCTGCGTGCCCGGGCACTGCACGCTTCCGCATGAAGACCTCTGGGGCATCACCGGCCTGTTCAATCCTTCCAATCCACGTCCGGCGGACGCGGCTGCCGTTCTGGGATACGCGCTCCATCCGATCCAGGACTTCTACTCTCACTCGAACTGGGTCGAGATCTTTCGCGGCTGGTCGGATTCGCGTGTGCCGCCTGGCACCGACCTGTCCAGCGCGCAGCCATGGAACCCGTTCAATGACACGCCGCCGCCGCTCATGGACCCGACGGTGGACGTCTTCCGCGTCCGGCGCTGGCAGCCGTTGGCCGTCGATGCGCGGTTCCTGGCAGCGCGCTATCCGCATCCGCTGGAGAACTTCGTGGTGTTGACGGAAGAGGACGGGTTCAGCGACGACTGGCACACGACCAGCCCCTACGAGCAGCCCTACAACATTCCGATGATCCTCCCGGAGGGAATCGATGCGCGCTACATCGGCGTGATCAGCGGCTCCACGCACGGGTCCGCGTTCCAGGAAGAGGAATGTCCGGCCGAGATGAGCCAGACCCACACCAATCTCAACAAGGACAGCACCAGGATGACGATCCAGTATCACGGCGGCGTGCCCGACGATCATTATGCCGCGGCCGAGTTCGCCACACGGCAGACGGCGCATGAATGGTGCCGGCTTCTCCATCTCGCGCGCCGCGTCTGGGGCTTCGCCGGCGTCAGCATCCCGATGGCGTACTGGGTGCGGGAGTCCACCGCCGACAGCGGAGCAGGTTCGCCCCATCCGCCGGGCACGCCCTGCGAGGCAACGCCTGCGGGGACGGTCGAAGTGACGGTGGACGTGGACAGCATCAAAGTGCTCGACGATCACGACGACGGCGACAATCCCGGCGACCTCAACTTCGTGCTCGTGGTCTATACGCACGACCTTACGCGCTCGGCGCGTGAAGAGGTGACCGCGCTGACCGTGCACAGCGGCGCGGTCGTCGGCGACGATTCCGCTCCCGGCCCCGTCTCCTTGTGCCTGACGCCGGAGCAGGCCGACGCCGCCGTTGCGACGCTGCAGGCCTGGGACGACGACGATGGGCCCGTCGGCGAGCTCAATCCCGACGGCGACCAGGCGCTGCTCGGCGTGCACGTGGAGATCTCCCGATTCGCGCTCGGCTCGCACGCCGTGACGTCGCCCGACATGGAGGTCGCTTTTGACATCGGCCACACCGGCATCGACGCCGACGGCGATGGCCTGACCACCTGCCGGGAGCTTGCGCTGGGAACCGCTGCCGATGACGCCGACAGCGACGATGACGGTCTCGGCGACGGCGAGGAGGTCGACGTGCACCAGAGCAACCCTCTGGACGCCGATAGCGACGACGACGGCGTGAGCGATGGCGACGAGATCCACACCCACGGCAGCGATCCAAACGACGCCGACAGCGACGATGACGGCCTCAGCGATGGCGACGAAACGTCCATCCACGGTACCGACCCGACCGATTCCGACAGCGATGATGACGACCTCGACGACGGCCTGGAGGTGGAGCTCGGCACCGGAGCCCTGGACGAGGATAGCGACGATGACGGCCTCTTCGACGGGCACGATGTCGAGTTCGTCCAGGCGTTCCTTGCCGGTCTCCCCGGCGATGCCTTCAAGAACCGAGGCAGCCGCCGCTCGCTGCTGCACCGACTGGACGGGATCGAAAGAACGCTGCTGCACGGCGACGAGGCGAGCTCGCTGGCAACGCTCGCGTCGCTGCAGCGGAAGCTCGATGGCTGCGGCCCGGACGCCGACAACAACGACGGCATACACGACTGCGCACTGCAGCTGCAGGCGCGCGCGCTGGTGGAGCTGCTAGCCGCGAACGTCCGCGGCTAGCGGACAGCCGCTGCGACATGTCTTGATAATCCGCGACTCTGAGGTAGGAACATCGGGTGATCGTTCACCCCGTCGAAGACCCTCGTAGCTCGCACCCGAGCGGCGGCGGTGATGGTATTCGCCGCGGCCGTGGCGGCAGCGTGGTATCGGGAGGCGTGGGCCCATGCGGGCCGAGCTGAGCAAAAAGCTTCTGCTCCTGACGGCCTCTCTCGCCTTCGCTTTAACCCTGATCGAGGCGATGTTTCGGCTGGTCGGCTACGCGCAGGGCATCGACTATCGCCTCTACCTGAAAGAACTGAAGAACTCCGATCGCCTGCCGCGTGCGCTCTTTCGCGCGGACCCGCAGACCACGGCAGCGCTGGCCCCGAACACGGAGGTTCTGGCGGTCACATCCGATTTCTCCGTGATCTACCGTACGAATAGCAAGGGTCTTCGCGACCAGGAGTACGCGTACGAGAAGCCACAGGACAGGCTTCGCATCCTGGCCTTGGGCGACAGCATCACGTTCGGCGAAGGTGTTCCCTACGGCGCCCGCTTCACCGACATTCCCGAGGATGAGCTCGACGGCCTCGAGATCATCAACGCGAGCGTTCCGGGATGGGGCCTGGACTCGGAGCTCGTCTATCTTGCTCGCGAAGGCTTGCGCTATGCGCCGGACTGGGTCGTGATTTTCATCAACTTCGTGGGATTGACGCGCGAGCTGCCCGGTCTCGTGCGCGACGGCCGCGTCGAACTGTCGGCACAGCCTCCGCTGTCGCCGAGGAACCAGGGCGTCGCCGGCGGCGGCGACACATGGTACCTGCGTCCCGATGATCCGATGTTCAAGGAGCGAAGCGTTCTTACGCGGAGCTCGTACGCGCTTAGCTATCTGACGTTCAGGGTCAACCTTGCCCAGCGTCGCGGTGCACTCGAGCAGCAGGACGCCGCGCGATGGCAGCAGAAGAACGCAGGGCGCCGAACGCCCGATGTCACTACCGACCTCCCCGAAGCTTCCCCTCGTGTTCGCCTCGTCCTCGAGAAATTCGTCGAGCTCTCCAAAGCGAACGGGTTCCGGCTGATGATCATCAACATCAGCTCCTGGGCGTCATTGAGCTTCGTCCCGACGGTGGATCCGTCGATCGTCTACCACGACCTGGCCCCGCTCCTCGTCGCAGAGTCACGCAAGCGCCCGATCTCCTTCAAATACGATCCGCACTACACGCCGGAGACCAATCGGCTTCTGGGGCGAGAGCTGGTGAACATTCTTCGACCGCTGGTCGAGGAGCATCGAGCGCAACCAGGCCGGTAGCGGTGCGATGCCTGCGCCGTCGAAACCGGTTGTGCGCAAGTACGCTCGCGCAATGCTCCGCGCCGCCACCGCGCGACTGGCTCCGGGCTACGGTCTCTCGCTACGGCTTCGGCGGCGTCGCTGGTGCTGACGGCTTGGCCGAGTCCGCTGGCTTGCCTGTGTCCGCACCCGGCTTCTCATCGACCGGGGGCTCATCAGGCGACGGGTCCGCTTTGGGAGCGGCCGCGTCCTTCGGCTTGCGCGTCGTGAACTCCTTGGCGAGCTCAGGACAGGCCTTCTCCATCTCGGCGCACTTGCACCAGATCTTCTTCTTGGGCGGCTTGGGAACGACCGGAGCGGCGGGCTTGGCAGCCGCGGTCCGCTTCTGCTTCTGCATCAGCTCGGTGTGCTCGCGTGCCCCCTCGAGCTGCTGTTTCAGTCGCGGCGCGAGACGCTCGAGCGGCGTCGGCGGCTTGCCGAACTTCTTTTCGAGCTCGCCCGCAGCCACCTGAAGGATCGAGTACATGCTGTACTTCTGATTGGCAGGGTTCTGGTACGCCTTGTCGACCGCCTCCACCCAGTCCCGAGCTCTGGCCTGTGGAAAGACGGGATAGCGTTCATCCACGAAACCGCCCGGGTGGAGATTTCGTGCCAGCATCGCCATGTCGAAATAGCCGTTGACGTAGCCCATGCGATAGTCGGGGCTGACACGGGACCATGCCTTGTATCCGACGGCAGCGATGGAGACGCTGACCGAGCCGATCAGCAGTCCGACGATGAGACCCGTAACGAACCCGCGTGCGTGACCGTTCTTGCGCATGCCCGCAAGCATGAGTCAGGCGCGCTTCGCTGGCAACAACGCCTTCACCGCATGCAGATCACGAAGATTCTGCCCTCCGGGCCGCCCGCCAGAGCGGTTGGCCACGGGTGCGCGCGCTGCGGCGCCGAAGTCACGCACGCACCCGCTTTCGTCGGCGCCGCTCGTTCGGTAGACAGCGCTGCCGCCAAACGGAGAACCGAAAATTCCGGCGGTTGGGGAGATTCCATGATCCGTTCGTTGCCTTTCGTTGCAGCCGTCGCGCTGCTGGCTGCAGCCACGTCGGCGACCGCCGCCGGCCCGTCGTGCGAGCTGACATTTCGTATCGGAACGGCAACGCCGCTGTTCAGCGCGTCGGTCTTCGCGATCTACCAGAACGCGCCCGGCGAGTTCGCCGGCACCGGTCCCAACGTCGGCTGCACCCTCCTCAACAACACGATCGGTGCCGCCGCCGACGCCGACCAGACCCGCACGCTGACCCTGACCGCCTCCGGCACGCCCACCCCGATCAACGGCCCGAAGGATTTCGCACGCTGCATTTGGACACCGACCAGCCGCTTTCCGGTGGCAAGTGATTTCAATCTCAGCGGTCAGTCGGGATTCAATACGAGCTTCCAGCCCGTCAACGCGCAGATCACGATTTCCAAGATCGACTGCGACGGCACCATCGAGACGACGACCACGACGACCTCCAGCTCGACGACGACGCTGCCGGCGCCGGTCTGCGGCGACTTCAACAACGACGGCACACTTCAGGCATCCGATGCGCTGGCTGTCCTGCGCGCCGCCGTCGGAGTGCTCGGCTGCGACCTGTGCGTCTGCGATCTCGATGGCAACTCGAGCAAAACGGCTACCGATGCATTGATCGCCCTGCGCGTAGCGGTGGGCATCGTGTTCAACACACACTGTCCGATCTGCAGCTGAACCACCGCTGACGCGGCCCCTGCGCTTTCGTTCCCCGCGCCAGGCGCGATGCCGGCGGTTGATCCGGCGACATCGGCCTGCGAACGGCGAACGGGCGTCTTACAGCGTGAAGTAGAAGGTGGCGCCGCTGCCGACGTCCGCCTCGGCCCAGATGCGGCCACCGTGGCGCTGAATGATGCGGTGCACGGTGGCCAGGCCGATGCCGGTTCCGGGGAAATCCTCGCTCCCGTGCAGGCGCTGGAACGGCCGGAAGAGCTTGTCGGCGTGAGCCATGTCGAAGCCGGCGCCGTTGTCGCGCACGAAAAACGTGCCGTCGGGCATCCTGCCGAGCTCGATGCGGGCGTCGGGCCGCTCCTGCGTGAACTTCCAGGCGTTGCCGAGAAGGTTTTCCAGCGCCACGCGTGCCAGACGAGCGTCGGCATTGGCACGCAGATTCTGCGCGATCTCGAATTGCACCTTCCGCGCCGGCTCGGCCAGCTGGAGACTGTCGGCAATGGATTGGCACAGCTGGCTGAGATCGACGGGCTCGCGGTTCATCTGCTGGCGTCCCAGGCGCGACAGCTTCAGGAGATCCTCAATCAGCTGGGCCATGCGCTGACAGGCGTTGTGCACGCGCGCGAGCATGTCCTTGCCCGGCGCATCGAGCCGGTCCGCGTAGTCCTCTGCCAGCGAGCTGCTGAAACCCTCGATGGCGCGCAGCGGTCCGCGCAGGTCGTGGGAGACCGAATAGCTGAACGCCGCCAGCTCCTCGTTGGCCTCCGCCAGCGACTGGTTGAGCGCCCGCAGATCCTCCTTGGCACGGCTGAGCTCGCGATTCCGCTCGACAGCGGCTTCGTACGTGGACAGCAGAAGGTTGAGGATCTGCAGGCGATCGGCGGTGATGACGTGTCGCTGGCCGTTGAAATAGATCTCCAGTCCCATGCCCGTGTGATCGGACTGACGCAGCTCGTAGTTCAGCAGCACGAAGCGGATGCGCGAGATCAGGTATCGTTCGTCGTACGGTTTGATGATGAAGTTGTCGGCTCGGCACTCGAGGCCGCGGATGACATCCTGCGGATCCGAGAGCGTCGTCACCAGGATCACCGGAATGTTGGCCAGGAGTGCGCTGTCCTTGACGGCGCGGCAGAGTTGATAGCCGTCCATCTCCGGCATGACCACGTCGCTGATGATGATGGTCGGAGGGCTGGCCTGTGCGATCTCCAGGGCTTCTCGCCCGTTGACGGCCGTGGTGACCTGGTAGCCGTGGCATTCCAGCGTATGCCGCAGCTTGGCGGCCTGTGTCGGGCTGTCTTCGGCAATGAGAACATGGACCTGTTCCTCGAAAGCTCCCGCGGTGATCATCGTCCCCCTCCTTCGCTCGGCGTCTGCCCGTTGACGTGCGACACCAGCGCGTCGGCCACCTGTTCCGCCGGCAGCACGCGCACTGCTGCGCCGAGCTGGATGGCCTCTCCCGGCATTCCGTGCACGACCGACGATTCACGGTCCTGCACGATGGTCATCGCACCTCGGTCCTTCATCTGCTTGAGCTCCCTCGCGCCATCCTTGCCCATGCCCGACAACAGCACGCCGACGGCCTTGCTGCCGCACGTTCGCGCCAGTGACTCGAACAGGCACGCGACGGAAGGTCGTGGTCCTCGGTCCGTGCTTCCCTTCTGAAGCACGATCCGGATCGGCGAGTCGACGGTCATGTGGTAGTCGTCCGGCGCCAGATACACGTGCCCGGGCACAGGCTCGGTGCCATGGGCGGCGACGTGCACTTTGACGCCGGTGGTTTCGTTGAGCCAGTCGGCGAGCCCTCGCACGAAGCCGGCGGCAATGTGCTGCACGACGAGGATGGGAACGGCGAAGTCTTTGGGAAGCATGCTCAGGATCGTCTGCAGCACCACCGGCCCGCCGGTGGACGCGCCGATCCCGATCAGCGCCACGTTGGCGCTTTTCGCGCGCCGAGTCGCCCGTGCCACGGGAGCGGGCGTCGCCGGTCTCGGCCAGCGTCGCACGACCTTGACCTCCGACATGAGCTTCACCGTCTGCAACAGGTGCGCGACCATCGATTCGAAATCGCGGTGCTGGGTGCCCGGCGGCTTCTCCACGAATGCGACGGCGCCGGCTTCCATCAGCCGAAACGTCGTCGACGCTTCACGCGGATCTCCGCTGCCGCTGCAGATGACGATCGGCAGCGGCTTCCATTCCATGATGCGACGGGTGGCCTCGAAGCCGCCCATGTCGGGCATCTCCACGTCCATGAGAACCACGTCGGGCGAGGCGTGGTTCAAGAACTCGAGCGCTTCGCGCCCGGTGGCGGCAGTACCGATGACCTGGATTTCCGGATCCGAGTCGAGCAGATGCACGAGCAGCCGCCGCACCACCAGCGAATCCTCCACGACCAGGACCTTGACGCGTGCGGCGCTCACTGCCTGCGCTTCCTCACAGCAGCCGTTCCACCACTTCCAGCAGATGGCTCTGGTCGAAGCTGCTCTTGACGATGTAGGCGTTGGCGCCCGCATCCAGCCCGCGCTCGCGTTCCGCGCGTGACTCGAGAGCAGTGACGAGGACGACCGGCACATCGGCCAGTCGCGCATCGGCGCGGATCCTGGCGGTGAGATCAAAGCCGTCCATTCGCGGCATCTCGACGTCCGAAACCACCAGGTCGAAATGCTCCTCGCGCAGCGCCATGTAGCCTTCGACGCCGTCGACCGTAGTCGCCACCTGATAGCCTGCCGACTCCAGGATGCCCTTGAGGAGCACGCGCGAGGTGACCGAATCTTCCACGACGAGAATCCTCGCCGCCGGTCGTGGTGCGGCCGCGCCGGCCGGCCGGCGCTCGGCCGCCATGCCGTGCGTGCGCGCGGATCGGATCAGATCGCCGACGTTGAGGATGGGAACGACTTTGCCGTAGCCGAGAACGGTAGCGCCGGCGATGTTGCGAACGCGCGCCAGCGGCTTGCGCAGTGCCTTGACGAGCACTTCCTCCTCGCGCAGCAGCTCGTCGACAGCCAGCGCCAGCCGATCCTCGCCGACGCGCAGCACCAGGACCGGAATGGCCGCCGACGGATCGTCGGCTTGCGGGCGCTCCAGACCCAGGACGGCCTGCAGCGTGACCATGGACACGACGCGCCCGTGCACGGACAGCGTGGCTCGGTTCTCGACGCTGCGCACGTCGGCCGGCCTGGCCAGCAGAACGGACTCGACGTGCAGCGTCGGCACGACGAACGTGCGCCCGCCCGCCGTCACCAGGATCCCGCGTGAGCTGGTCAGGCTGACCGGGAGCACCAGCCGAAGCGTGGTGCCCGCGCCGGGCCGGCTTTCGATGGCGACGCGGCCGCCGAGCTTCTCGGTCTTTTCGCGAACGATGGCCATGCCGACGCCGCGGCCGGCCAGCGAGGTCACCATCGGGCTGGTGGAAATGTGCGAATGAAAAGCGAGCTCGAGCGCGTCGTCGTCGCTCATGGAGCGAGCGTCGGCTTCGGACAGGATGCCGCGGCTGACCGCCACCTGCTTCAGGCGCGCTCGGTCCACGCCGCCGCCGTCGTCGGCGACGACGATCTCCACCTTGTTCGCCTCCACCGGCGAGACGGTCACGGTTATGCTGGCGCAGGCAGGCTTGTTGTTGCGCAGTCGTACCTGAGGCTCCTCCACGCCATGCGCCACGCAATTGCGCAACGCATGGATCAATCCGTCCTTGAGCTCTTCCATGATGCGCTTGTCCAGCTCGACGTCTCCTCCCTGGACGGTCAGCTCGGCCTGCTTTCCCTGCTCGCGGCAGAGGTCACGTACCAGCTTCGGAAACATCACCGCCAGAGTGGAGAACGGCAGCATCACGAGCTTCTTGGAAGCCTCGAGAAGGTCGTCGATGCGCCTGCCGACGCTTCGGCGGTCATTTTCGGCTCTCGACGTCAGCGCGCTCAGTCTCGCATGCAGCGAATGCAGGTGGCGGGAGTTGCGAGCGAGGAAGTCGTCGAGATCGGGCGCAGCTGCCGGCCGCGATCCGCCGTCCTGGCCCCGCTCGCGCGCCTGCCGCGAGCGGGCGCGCCGGGATGCGTCGGCTGCGGCCTTCGCCGACTCGGCGCGCCACGGCTCGAGCAGCGCAACGAGCTCGCGAAGCTCGATTGCACGCTCACTGACGGCCGCCTTCACCACGAGCATGTCCTCCGCCTCGAGCAGCCGCTCTTCGAGACGCGCGGCGGCGATTCGCACCGTTTCGGCTGCCGCCGCCGCTTGCGGTACGGCGGCGGGCGCAGCTCGAGGCACCGCGGTTGCGGGCGTCGATGCGACGCCGGCCGCAGCGGTCGGACCGTCATCACCGGCCGACTGCGACTGCAGGTAGGCGAGGCGCTGGATCAGCGAATCCTGCGAGTCGCGAGCGGCCGTGCCTGCCGAGGCGGGTGCGGCAAGAGACGCGCGAATCGCATCGATGGCCTGATGAAGAAGGTCGAACGCTTCGCGTGACGGACGAGGAGCGTGGCGCCGCCACGCCGCCAGGACACTCTCGAGCGCCTGGCAGATGGATTCGACCTGCACGAAATCGACCGCGCGCGCAGCTCCTTTGAAACTGTGCGCTTCCCGGTAGAGGTTCTCGACGATTGCCGGCGGCGTGGCCGACGCCGGAGCCTTCTCGAGCTGCAGGAGCAGGTCCGCCATCCTCTGAAGGTGGTCCTGCGCCTCCTCCAGGAACGTGGCGCGCAAGCGGTCGAGAAACTCTTCATCCTTCCTTGCCATGGCTTCTTCGATGCGGACGCTGCCGGCTCCGCGTCAGACCTTGTATGCCTCGATGGCCTGCTTGAGGGCCTGGCCGAGCTGCTTCAGATCCAGAGCCGCGCTTTCGAGCTGCCGCGCGCTTTCGGCGTTCTGCGCGCTGGCCTGCTTGATGCTCTCGATGGCGGTGGCCACCTGATCCATGCCCACCAGCTGCTCCTGGCTGGAGGCGGCGATCTGCGTAGCTGCGCGAGCGGCTTCGTCCACGCTGGTGGCCAGCGAATGAATTGCCTGTCCCGCTTCGCGAGACTGCTTCATGCCGGCCTCCACCGCCTTGCTGCCCTGCTCGGTCGCCATCACCGCGGCGCTGGTCGCCCTGCGGATGTCGTCGAGAATCGACCGGACCTGGTTGGTCGCCTGCTTGGACTGCTCGGCCAGGCTGCGGACCTCTTGCGCGACGACCGTGAAACCCCGGCCATGGTCGCCCGCTCGGGCCGCTTCGATCGACGCGTTGACTGCCAGGATGCTCGACTGCGCAGCCAGGTCCTCGACGGTGGCGATGATCTGGCCGATGGCCTGCGACTGCTCGCTCAGCCGCATCATGCTGTCGCCTATCGATTCGACCTGCGTGCGGATGTGCGCCATCGCCTCGACGGTCTCCTCGGTGGCCTTCTTGCCGGCCTGCGTCGTCTGCGCGACCTGCTGAGCACTCTGCGAGACCAGCTTGGATTTCTGGCTGGCCACGTGCGCGGTCTGCCGAACCTCCTCCACGGTCGTCGTGGTCTGGGCCACCGCCACCGCGGTCTCGGACGCCGTCGATGCGAACTGGGCCGTCGAGGTGGAGATCTCGTTGGCCGACGTGCTGAGAACGTTGATGCCCTCGGCGGTCTGGGCGATCAGCCGCTGGAGGTTGGCGACCATCGCCGCGAAGGCCTTTCCGAGCACGTCCTTGTCGGACTGCGGCGCGACCTTCACGCGCAGGTCTCCGTCGGCGATCCTGCCGGCGACCTCCGCCATCGAGCGCAGCGACTGCGTCATGCGCGAGAACGACAGGGTCAGCTCTCCGACCTCGTCCGCACGCGCGCGGGCTGGTACGCTGACCGAGACGTCGCCGGTGGCGATGCGCTCCGCCCGCGTGGTCATTTCGCGCAAGGGTTCGGCGATCGCCCGGTTCATCGCCGCCGTCATGGCGGCGGCCGCCAGAAGAGCGGTCGCTGCGAGCATGATGAACAGCCTCGTCGCGCTCGCCGCTCGCTGGTTGGAGCCGGCCACGTTCTCCTCGATGCGCTTCTTGGCGCTCGTGGCCATCGTGCCCGCGAGCTGGCGGATCCTCTGGAAGATCTCCTGTCCTTCGGTCAGCGCTGCCGCCCGCGCTTCGTCGATCCTGCCGGTCAGGAGCTTGCTGATCTGCTCGCTGCGCTTCTGGCGATTGGCCACGACGTGTGTCTTGAGCTCTTCGAGCGGCTGGGCGAAGAGCGCGTCCTCCCTCAGCAGCTCGGTCAGTTTCCGCAGCTCCTCGTCGGTCTGTCTGCTTCCGGCTTCGATCTCCTCGGCGAGGGCCCTTTGTGCGGCCTGGTCGCTGAGCAACGACATCTCGAGGATGCGCCAGCGCTGGGCGTTCTGGACCACGCGAAGGTCGAGCAGGTTCTCGACCAGGACGTGGTCGCGCTCGACAAGCGCTCGCTGCGAATCGCGGATCGCGCTGATGGTGCGATAGCCCAGTGCCGCCACCGCCAGCAGCAGGAGGAGCAGAACGCCGAAGGCCGTCAGCAGCTTGGTGCTGGTCCGGAGATCGAGAAACCATGTCATGTCGCCATTCCTTCTTCGCGGGTCCGAGCGTCTACCCCTCGTCCTGTACGAGGAAGCCGGGATCCGCTGCAATCCTGCCTATATCCAGGATCGCAACGTGCTCGACGGTGACGCCCACCAGGTATTTCGCCGCGGCACCGGACAGGCTCGGGAGGGAAGGCTGTACGGTGGCCCTCGTCACCGAACCGACGCCGACGATCGCGTCGGCAAGAATGCAGAATTCCACATCGTTCCACTGAACGATCGCCAGCATCCGCTCGTCGGTGCCGGCACTCCGGGGAAGCTCGAGAAGCTCGAACAGATCGATGACGGCCAGAATCTGGCCTCGAACGTTGACGATGCCGCGCACGAAGCTCGGAACCGACGGCAGCGGAGTGAGGTCGCTCAGCGCCTGCACTTCCCGCACGTAGCGCTGCTCGATCGCGTAGCGGTCGGGGCCCAGCCGGAACTCCAGGACCCGCAGGCCCTCGGCCTGAGCGGTCTGCGGCTGCGGCGGCCGGGCCAGGATGCGGGCGCGCGCCTCCAGAACCTCCTGAACGTGTGCGACACCGGCTGTGGCACCGGACCGTTCGGTGGAAGCGCTGGACCGCTCGCTCATGCCGCTCGCTCCTGGGCGAGGATGGCCGAGAGGATTTCGACGAGGCTGGCCGCCGTCATCCCGCCAGACTCGGGAACGACATCATCGGCGCTGCAGGCCTGCAGCAGGTGCAGCGCGCGCGCGAAATGCCTCCTCGCCTCGCGCTCGCGACCGCGGCTGCGCGCAATGTTCGCGAGCAGAACCTGAGCGATGACCAGCCCCGGATCCAGATACAGCGCTCTTCTCGAGCACTGCGCGGCTTCGTCGAGCCGACCGTGGTCGTGCAGCACGGCCGCGCGCAGAAGATGCGCCGCTGGATTGAGCCTGTCGGCGGCGAGCCAGCGGTCGCACGAGGCCAGGGCCGGCTCGAGCTGGCGCTGGTCGGCGCGGCAACGCGCGAGCAGAGCCAGCAGAGCCGCGTCGTGGGGCCGCGTCGCCAGCGCCGATTCCAGGACGCCGGCAGCTTCGAAGTGGCGACCCTGCGCGCACAGCGCCGCCGCGCGTGCGCCTGCATCCAGCGGCTCGTGCCGGACGCGTGGCATGTGCGCGAGCGATGCCGACACCCGTCGCGAGGCTGCGCCGGCCGCGCGCTGCGGCTGCGGCGCCCGCGCGGCGGGCGGCGGGGATGCCACGGGGGCACGGCTCAGCGCATCGCCGCCCGTCTCCTTACGGTGCAGCATCAGGTCCGAAGAACGGACGGCGGCGTAGGGCGCCGCGGATACGAGCGGCAGCTCGCTTGCGCTGGTGATGAGCCATCCGCCATCGGCCTGGGCGCGATAGAGGTTGCCGACCGCCTTGCGAGCCTGCGAAGGCTCGAAGTACATCAGCACGTTGCGACAGAAGATGACGTCCATGCCGCCGCCGTCGGACTGCATCGACGGAGCCGCATCGGCCGCGAGGTTGCCATGGACGAATCGGACCATGCGCCGGATCTCCGGCAGGATCTCGAACTGGCCGGCGGCGGTGCGGCGAAAATAGCCGGCTTTGAGCCAATCCGGCGACCCGCGGAACGACCAGTCCCGGAACAGTCCGGCACGCGCGCTGTCGAGGAAGCGCGAGTTGAGGTCGGTGGCGACGATGTCGATGTCCCAGCTCGAGTAGTCCGGGAGCGTTCGGTGAAGCGTGATCGCGATCGAGTACGGCTCCTCGCCCGTACAGCAGCCGGCGCTCCATAGACGCAGTCGCGGCCGGCCGGCTCCGCGTGCGTCGCGCAAGCGAGGAATGATGTCGCGCGAAAGCGCGTCCAGCGCCGACGGCTCGCGAAAGAAGTATGTCTCCCCGACCGTCAGCGCGTCCGCAAGGGCCTGGGCCTCGCGAATGGAGAGAGGCGCCGACAGCAGCTTGCGCGCAAAAGAAGCGGCATCGCCGATTCCGAGAGACTCGCTCGCTGCGACGAGCCCGCGCTGCAGGTCGGGCCATCGAGGGCGCGGGAAGTGAAGGCCCATCGTTTGCGCAACGAGCTCGCCGAGGTCGGCAAGCAGCGAATCGGAAAGGCTAGCTGTCACGCGCCTGCTCGTGTGCGAGCGCATCGGTCAGCGCCGCGTCCTCTTCGGCCGACAGGAAGCGCTCGAGATCGTGAATGAGGATGAGGCCATCCTCGAACCGCGTCACGCCCGCGACGCCGTCCAGATACGGCAGGATGAGGTGGGCCGGCATGATGGCGCGGTCCACCACACCGACGGCGCAGTCGACCAGCAAGGCGACGGTGCGATGGCCATCATGCGCGATGACGAACTGGTCTTCGAGACGCAGGTCGCGCGAGGGAAGCCCGCAGCGTGTGCCCACGTCGAACACGGGCACGATGAGGCCATGAAGATCGATCACGCCGAGGACGATCTCGGGCGCATTCGGCAGCGGCGTGCATGATACGCAGGGGATGACGCGTTCGGCCTGCGACAAGGGAATGCCGAAAGTTCGGCCGGCTGCGCGAAAGACGAGAATCTGCACCGTCGCGTTCATCGAAATCCACCGCTGCAAGGCGACGTGTGGCCGATGATAGACGCAAGCTCGAGCCACGTATAGAGGCGCAGGGCGCAATCGAGCGCGCGCTCACGCCTCTGCCGGTGCCCGCGAGGCGTAATTTTTTGGCCGTTGTCAGGTAATGCGCATCACCGCCCGTCGCGGTGGCGAAGCCGTCAGCGCGTGCGTGAGGGCTCGATACCGCTTCCCGACATGCAATGCTCGACCGCCACCACTACCGGCAGGCGCGCCGACCGCACGGCAGTGCTTTCTTGCAGTAGACACCGTATGTCCAGCGGTACTTGCCCGATTGCTTGCATGCGCAGCGCCGATCGTTTGGATCCGACGTCCGGCACATCATGGCAAGGTTGTCGTTCTCGCACTGGATCTTCCACTTCTGCAGGTCCAGTACGGGTCCACATTTGTCGGCGGCCGGCCGGACCTGCGGCGGCTTGCCTGCCGGGGCCTCTGTTTCGATCGCGGCCTGCTTGGCGCCACAGCCGATGAGAAGCGACAACCCCGCGCAACACATCCAGAGCCGCGACACGTGTCGGCGCGCACACCGCCGAGTGCAAGCTCTCCACCGTCGCGAACCGGACGGATGACGGATGAGGGAGGCCATGGTCGGGTTCCTTCTAGCCCGGCGCTGACAGCTACCCAATTCCCGTTCATGCCGGCGGCGTGAGCGCCAAAGCCCATTCTCGGTCGACGGTGCGCACCCGACGCCATTCTCGCCCACCGCGGCTGGCATCGGCCCCGCGCCACTCATAGAACCCGCGGATTCGCCGCGATCCGGCGCCGCCGACGAATCGCGACCGTTCGTCCGGCACGGCCGCCCGCGGACCGTCGGCGCACACACCTGCAATGAGGGGGATCTTCATGAAGCGTTTCTTTGCCCGGCCCTTGCTCCGGCCCCGTCTCGCGCGCGCGACCGCGATGGCTGTTCTACTGACGGCGACCCCTTCGGTCGCCGCGGAGCACTGCCTCGGTGTCCTTCCGACCGAGGGCTGCCGCGTCAACGGGAAGATCGGGCCCTGCATCGGCACCTGGGGCAAGGACCGGATCCGCGGGACCCGCGGCAACGACGTGATCGTGGCCCTTGGCGGCGACGATCTGGTGCTCGGCATGCGCGGCAACGACATCATCTGCGGCGGCGCGGGCGACGACCGGCTGCGCAATGCCGCCGGCTTCAACCGGCTCGACGGCGGGCCCGGCAACGATTACCTGCGCGGCGGTAGCGACAATGACGTCATCGTGGGCGGCCCCGGAGCCGACTTCCTCAATGGCGGTCGAGGCCGCGACCGGCTCGAAGGCAACGAGGGCGTCGACAGCCTGGCGGGAGGTTTCGACGATGACTGGGTCGACGGCGGCGACGACGACGACGACGTTCGCGGCGGACGCGGCACCGACACCTGTGCCGCCGACCCCAACCAGGCGGAATGCGAAGAGGCGCCGGCCCCGCCCGTCGACCTCTTCCAGTTCACCGGCGGCTGCTATGCCGTCAGCGCAGGCAGAGACGATGCGAAGCGCTTCCTGGTGGCCGGCACCTCCGACTTCGCTTTCTCTGCAACCGACGCCGGCTCCGCCACGCCCATGCATGTCCGCGCAAGCGATCTGGCCACCTACCTGCTGCGGGATCCGGCCGGCTTCTACCTGACCGGCCTCCCGACGGGTCTGGGACGCGACGAGAGCCTCGACTCCGACATCATGCTGATCGACGACTCCTACATCTCCGAGGCCGAGTGGGTGCTGCTGCGCTCCACCAGCGACGCGCAAGAAGTCGTGCTCTACAGCTACCGGCTGCGCCAGTTCGTCACGGCCACCGGCCTGTCCGCCGATGAAACGCAGGCCGCTCCCATAGAGTTCCTTGCCACCACGGGCTGCAGCACCATTCCGGAGCTGACGCTCGACGCGACCGGAACGGTGACGCCGCGGACCTTCGACGACGGATCGGTCTACGGCTTCGTCGATGCCCACTCCCACATCCTCTCGAACTTCGCCTTTGGCGGCGGCGGCATCTACCACGGCGCCCCATTCCATCGCCTGGGCGTCGAGCATGCCTTGACCGATTGCTCGCGCTTTCACGGCGTGGACGGCCGCAAGGACGTGTTCGGCTTCGGCTACGACCGGCAAGACAGCCTCGATTCCAGCATCCTTCTGGAGGTGGTGAGCAGCGGACAGCTCCCCGAGCCCAACCACGCCACCGATGGCTGGCCGACCTTCACCGACTGGCCGAGCGCTCACGACAGCTCCACGCACCAGGTGCAGTACTACAAGTGGCTGGAGCGGGCATGGATGGCGGGCCTGCGCCTGGTCGTGCAGCACGCAACCACCAACTCGGTCATCTGCGATTTCCTGGTCGGGCTGGGGCTGCAGCCGGTGCGCTACGCGTGCAACGACATGGTCGCGGTCGATCGAATCCTGGAAGAGACGTACGCGATGGAGCGCTACATCGACGCGCAGTCAGGCGGCCCGGGCAAGGGCTGGTTCCGCATCGTGCTCAGCCCGGCGGAGGCTCGCGAAGTGATCAACGAGGGCAAGATGGCCGTGGTGCTCGGCATCGAGACCGCGCACATCTTCGACTGCTTCGTGCGCCCCACGAGGGAGTTCCCGGCCTGCACGGAAGAGGACGTGCGGGCCAAGTTCGACGACTACCATGCACGCGGGGTGCGGGCGCTGTTTCCGGTGCACAAGTACGACAACGCCTTCTCGGCCGGCGACGGCGACAAGGGAATCCTGGAGCTCGGCAATTTCCTGCAGAGCAGCTACTTCAACAACTACACGCAGGACTGCGACGCCAATCTGCCGACGGCGTTCGACAAGGGGCCGCTGAGCTTTCCCGGCATCAACGTGCCGCGCACCGAGTACATGGGACCCTTGCCGCTGGCGACGAGCTCGATCCGGCGCTGGTTCCCCGAGGATCCCATCTTCGCGCTCGCGCCCTTCCTGGACGTCCTGAGCGCACCGCCGGCCGAGGGCGACTTCTGTCAGAACCACGGGCTGACCCCGCTCGGGGAGTTCTTCGTCAGCGAAGTCATGCGCCGCGGGATGATCCTGGAGATCGACCATCTTCCGCGCCGCTCCTACGCGCGCGTCTTCGAGATGATGATGGAGAACGACTACCCGGCTGCAGGCACGCACGGCCAGGACAATCACGGTGCGCTGTATGCCCTCGGCGGGATTTCCACCTCCGGCTTCGGACGCTGCCGCAGCGCATCGACTCCGGCCACCATGGACGACGGGTTCCAGAACCGTCTGGCCACGATGGTCGCCAACGGCGCCTACCCCGGACTCGGCTTCGGTTTCGATCTGAACGGCTTTGCCGGCGCGCCCGGCCCGCGCTTCGGCGCCGGAGCCGATTGCGCGGACCCGCAGACCGACCCCGTGACGTATCCGTTCACGTCCTACGCGGGCGACGTCACCTTCACGGAGCCGGCGGTGGGCACGCGTACGATCGATTTCAACACCGAGGGCCTCGCCCACATCGGCATGGTGGCCGAATTGATCCAGGACGTGCGCGGCGACGGCGTCAGCGATCAGGAGCTCGAGCCGCTGTTCCGCTCGGCCGAAGCGTACCTTCGCATGTGGGAGAAGGCGGAGGCGCGGGGGGCGGCGCTGAGCCAGTAGCAACGAACCGGCGCGCTATCGCGCAGGACGCGGCCTGTACGGCCGCGGTCGCCCGCGCCGAATGCGCGCAGAAGGCTCGACGAGTCCACCGAGCCAAAGAACGCTTCGCACGGATCGTGGCTGCCTGCGCGCGGACCTCCGCGGCTATTCGTGGATGGTGCCGCTGCCGGCCTGCGCCTGTCGCGGCGGCACCTCTTCGATCTCGTCGCTGCCTTCGGTGATGCGGTAGTGACGGCCGACGGCGAGGTCTTCGAAAACCTGGCTTTCTCCGGTGGTCGGCCAATGGACCTCGATGCGACCGACGCGCTCGGCCTTGCCGACCCCGATCTCCTGCCGCAACGGATTCGCGCCGAAGGTGCCGCCGCTTCCGACCGTGCGGTAGATCGACCTCGCGACACCTCCGTCATGGACGTCCACGCGAATGCGAGCGCCTACGCCGAAACGGTTCGAGCGCACTCCGCGAAGATGCACGATGATGCGCCCGTTGCCGAAGCCGGGATTCACGAAAAGGGCCGTCGCGAAACGGTCGGGCCGCACGAAGCCGCCGATCTGTTCGAGAACGTCCTGATCGCCGTCCTCGTCGAAATCGGCGAACGCCAAGCCGTGACCTTTCTGTAGGTGGCCGAACCCGCCGGCCGTGGTGACGTCGGCGAAGCGCTGCCCTCGCCGGTTCCAATACATCACGTTCGGAAGCAGCGCTTCCAGGCCGGGGTATCCTGTTCCCAGATAGGCGTCGAGATAGCCGTCGTTGTCGAGATCGCCGAAGTTGGCGCCCATCGGTAGCAGCACGCGATCGAAGCCTTGTGCCGGCCCCACGTCCGAGAAACGTCCACCCTCGTTGCGGTAGAGCGCCGGCAATGCCCCAACATCGGGTACGCCGGAATGACTGGCGGAGACGCGCCAGATGTCCGGTGGAGCGAACGCTTCAGGCTCGAGCGAGTAGCCACCGACGAACAGGTCGAGCCTGCCGTCGTTGTCGTAATCCCAAAACCAGCTCGTGAAACTGGCTTCGGGCTCCTGCACGCCGACGTCGGCGGCGACGTCGGCGAAGGTGCCGTCGCCGAGGTTGCGATAAAGACGATTCGGCGCGTGCCAGTTCGACACGAACAGGTCCGGCTTGTCGTCGTCGTCGAAATCTCCCCACTGCACGCCCTTGGCGAAGCGCAGGTTGGTGACGCCGGCCTCTTCGGCGACGTCCGTGAAGGTTCCGTTGCCGTTGTTGCGGAACAGCTGACTCGGAAATGCGCCCTGGCGCGGGTCTTCTTCCCCGCCTTCGTTTCCGATGTAGATATCGAGATCACCGTCGGCGTCGTAATCTCCCCACGCCGCGGTCTGCGTGGGGTAGTTCACGTCCGCGAGGCCCGCATCGAACGTCACGTCCGTGAAATGCCCCTTTCCGTCGTTGCGCAGAAGCGAATTCGGTTGGCGTCCGAAGGCGCGCAGCCATGCGCCGCGCAGTACCAGCGCGTCGAGGTCGCCGTCGTTGTCGTAATCCGCCTGGACGAGGTTGAGACCGCCGGTCAGGCCGCTGAGGCCGGCTTCGTCGTCGATCTGCTCGAAGCGGCCGCCCGTGTTCCGGAAAAAATGCATCGGACCCTGGGGGTCCGAGCTGGAGGTGAGCACGTCGATCCATCCGTCGCCGTCGAAGTCGTCGGCGATGACGCTGCCGGCAAGCTGCACGAATTCGATCCCTGCCCTCGCCGCACCGTTGACGAAGTGCGGGAACTCCTCGTCGGCGTCGAAGCGGAGGAGGTGGGCTGCCGGGACGCCATCAGGGTAGTCGCCGACGGCCATGTACGCGATGTTGAGAAGCCAGCGTGACGCGTGCGCCACCCAGTGCGCCGGATCGCTGTGGGCGAGGGCCTCCTGGAAGGTCGCGATCGCCCGCTGCGCAAGGGTCTTGTCCTCGTGGATCGCCGCTCCGCGAAGGGGAGCGATGCAGCTTTCGGGCGCATGACGAGCGATGCAATTGGCGACTTCCGCCTGCCGCAGCCACAGGACCCCCTGCCAGAAGCGCACCGTCTGCCACTGCTCGCCGCGCGGTATGGCGTAACTCTCGGCGCGCGCGAGTGCTTTCTCGGCCTCATCGTAATGCTCGTGCCACATCTCGACACGAGACCGCATCAGCCAGATGGGAAACAGTTCCTCCGTCCGGTCGGCGCCGGTCTGGTCGCTCGCCTGGCGCAGCATTTCCAGGTTGTGGCTTCCAAGGGTCGGGTGCTCGACCTCGGAGCGCCGGGCGATCTCGTCGAGTGCGGCCACCATGCGGCCGCTCCCAGCCGGCACTTGCATAGCCGGAGCGGTCGGAGACGCCTTGGCTGCTGCCGCCGGCAGGCGAGAAGCCGATGGCGGCGCGCCTCGTTCACCTTCGGTGCAAGTCGCCACGAAGAGGAACGACGTGCAGTACAGGAGATTTTGAAGCCTGCCCCGCATGGCCGGTGATACCGCGCCATCGGCAGGAAGACAATGCCGACGAGACGTCGGCCAGTGCTGCAGATCCGCATCGCTACGCACCGACCGTGCACAGCTCACCGCGCCCGAAGCCGTCGCCTGATCGCCTCGTCCATGTCCTTACGCGCCAACGCGCCGATCTCCGTCGCACTCGCTCGCGACCATCACGCGCGAGCTTCGGCCGCTTACGCACGGACGAACGCGCGGTGGCGTTCTTGTGCAAGCGGCGCGGGATCTGCCCATCCTGCGGGGGCGCCCAACGGCGTGTCGAACGATATGCGACCCAATGACCGTTTTTCAGGCTAACGTCGATCCGAAGCGCAGCGACCTGCGAGCCTGCACCGCACCACCGCGCACGTGGCGCGGCATGGCAGGCGCACGCGAGGAGCGAGACCGACCCCGAGCCGTGGCGGTCACGATCAGCCCCGGAACGCGCAGCGCGGGACGTAACGTATGAAGCTTCCCGAACCATCCTCCAGCAGCCCACGCGCTCCTGGCCGCGCACTTGCCGTCTCGGGCTCGGGAACGGCCGTGATCATGGTCGTCGCGATCGGGGCCCTTTACTTCGGTCGCGATATTCTCATCCCGTTCGCACTTGCCGTCCTGATCAGCTTCGCGCTTGCGCCGCTGGTGCGCCGGTTGCGAAACCTTCGGCTCGGGCGGGTGTTGTCGGTCGTGATCGCTGCCACGCTCGCGTTCTCGCTCATCGGCGGGATCGCCGTCGTCATCGGCTCACAACTGGTGCAGCTTGCGAGCAACCTGCCCGACTACCAGCAGAACATTCAGCAGAAGATCAAGTCGTTGCGGCCGTCCACGACCGGCAGCGGGGTCGTGGGTCGCACCGCAACGATGATTCGCGAGCTGCAAAGCGAAGTCGCGTCGCAGGCCGGGGATGAGGCGTCGGACCTCGCCGGAAGCGGCCAAGCAACCCAAGCCGTTCCGGTGCGCATCGAAGAGCCGGAGCTCACGGCTATCGACGTCATCCGAACCGTCGCGGTGCCGATACTGTCGCCGTTCCTGACGGCGGGTCTGGTCATCGTCTTCGTCATCTTCATGCTGCTCGAGCGCGAAAATCTGCGCGACCGCTTCATCGCGTTGATTGGCACGCGGGAATTGCATGTGACCACGGAGGCGCTCGATGAAGCGGCGGTCCGCGTCAGCCGGTACCTGCTGATGCAGTTGCTGGTCAATGCGACGTACGGCATCCCCATCGGCCTTGGCCTGTGGCTGATCGGCGTACCGAACGCGGTCCTGTGGGGGCTGCTCGCAACCGTGCTTCGTTTCGTCCCCTATGTCGGGCCGTTCATCGCGGCGATGTTTCCGCTCGCGCTCGCCTTCGCCGTCGATCCCGGCTGGAGCATGCTGCTGTGGACGATCGCGCTGGTCGTGACGCTCGAGCTGATCAGCAACAACGTGGTCGAGCCGTGGCTCTACGGGGCGAGCACCGGCATCTCCGCCGTCGCCATCATCATCGCCGCGATCTTCTGGACCACGCTGTGGGGGCCCATAGGCCTGTTCCTGTCGACGCCGCTTACGGTGTGCCTCGCCGTCATCGGCCGCTACGTCCCTGCGCTGCACTTTCTCGACGTACTGCTCGGCGCTGCACCGGTCTTCGAGCCGCCCGAGCGTCTCTACCAGCGCATGCTCGCCGGCGACATCTTCGAGGCCGAGCAGATCGCCGCCGCCTATCTCAAAGAGAAGTCGCTGCTCGCGTTCTGCGACGAAGTGGTGTTGCCGGCACTGCGACTGGCCGAGCGGGATCGAGAGCGCGGGGCGTTGAGCGCGGAACGCCAGGCTGTAGTGACGGAAAGCCTGCTCGGGCTGGTGCGCGAGCTCGCCGACTACGAAGAGCCGGCCGCGGCGGCGGGCGACGCAGCAGAGAATGTCTCGCGTCCGCCGTCCGTGTGGTCCACGGAAGCCGTGCTCTGCATCGGCGCGCGCAGCGGTCTCGACACGGCGGCTGCCAGTCTGCTTGCCCAGGTGCTATCGCGCCGCGGTATCGGTACGCGCGTCGCTCCGCGCGAGGTGCTGAGCGCCGAAGCGCTCGGCACGTTCACGGCAAAGGGTGTGGAGGCGATCTGCCTGATCTACCTGGCCGCGTCAGCGCGAACGTACGCGCGCAACCATTGCCGCCGCCTGCACAGCCGCCTGCCGCACGTACGTCTGCTCGTCGGCTTATGGCATCCGTCTGCCACCGCGGATGGGGCCGAGGGCTCGAGCGACATTCCCGCCGACGCCATCGTCCGCGATTTCGCCGAAATGGTCGCGGTCGTCGAGCGATGCGCCTACGCGCTGGCGGAGACTCCGATGACACCAGCGCCGATACCGCCGTTCGAAACCGAGCGGCTCGAGGCGCTGAAGCGGCTCAACCTCGACGGTAAACCCATAGCGGCGCTGGAGGCCATCACGCGCGAGTTGGCCGAGGCCTTCGACGTGCCGATCGCACTGGTGTCGCTCGTGGACGAGGACCATCAGCGATGGCCGGGCGCCTGCGGGCTGCCGCCCGATCTGGACGCCGTGCGCGAGGCGCCGCGCGAGACGTCGATATGCGGGCACGTGGTGGCGGCCGATCAGCCGCTCGTCATCGAGGATGCCCTGAAAGACAAGCGTTTCGCGAACAATCCCTTTCTGCGCGAACGCGGCATTCGCTTCTATGCCGGGGTGCCGCTGCGCACGCGCTCCGGGCTCGCGATCGGGTCGCTGTGCGTCATCGACACGACGCCGCGCACATTTTCCAAGAGCGAGCAGAGACTGTTGTGCACGCTCGCGGACAAGATCATGGCCGAGCTCGAACGTGAGACCACGGAGCGCGCCAATGACCACGACCGCTGCGACCGGAACGTCGAGCACTCGTACCCTTGAGCTCCAGACGAAGCCGAACATCGGGACCTGGACGGTCATCGCAGGCTCGCGCTTCTTCGGTCGCGGAGCACGGCGGGCCGAACGACGAGCGGGAAAGCTTACCGAGCCATTTTTCCGAGCTGCTGTTCGTGCGGATGCTGCACTGATCTTTGCGCGAATGAGGTCACGTGGGCACAGATGCAGCTCAGCCACGATTTTTCGCCTGGACTGAAAGCGACGGGGGTGGTAGCAACTACCGCATCCATGCGCTTCCCTCCGCATTGCGTCCGACGCTGCCTCGGCGCCTTCGCCAGCAGATCGTCGGCGATTGCCCTTCTCTGCCTTACGTCGTCGGCTCTCGCCGCCGACCCTCCGAAGTTCGAGATCGAGAAGCAGTTTGCGCACCGCGCGCAGACGATCGAGTCGCTGCTCGCGTCGATGGCGCGCAAGTTGGCAATAGGCGCTGACGTCAGCGAAGAGCGCGAGGCAGTCGAGGGGGCCGCTCAGGACCTGCTCGAGATGGACGCGCAAATGCGCGAAAGCTTTGCCCGGCGTGAGGCCAGGCTCCTCGACGCCGGCCTCGCCGAGCAAATTCTCGAACGTCATCGGACGACCGTCCGGCGTTACGAAGAAAGGTTCGAGACGCTGCTGAAGCTTCTGGACGAGCTCGACGCCGCTTCGCGCCAGCGGGGCGGCACCGATCTTCCCGCGGCAGTCCGCGCCGCTCGACGGTACCTGAAGCGGCACAAAGCGGCCGACCCTCAGCGCTTCCTCAGCCAGTCCAATCTTCCGCTTTCCGCGATTCGCGTGGATGCGCCGGTCCGAGACATCAGCCAGCGTCAGGTCGCGAGCGACAAGCGCCGAAGCGTCGCCACTGCCGTCACACCGCGCGGCGAGCCGCTGCCGGCCGACCTTGCGGCAACCATAGACGTGGATCTTTCGGCCGAAGCGTCCGCTCTCGTCGCCGAGCTGGGCAGCTCGCCGCTCGCGCTCTACCGGCACGTCCGCGACAACTTCCGCTTCGAGCCCTACGCAGGCTCCCGCAAAGGATCGCGCGAAACGCTGCTCGTGCAGTCCGGCAATGCGTACGACCAGGCCTCGGCATTGATCGCGTTGCTGCGCTCGGCCGGCTTCCCGGCGCGTTACGTGGCAGGTACGGTCCTGATGCCGGCCGCTCAGGTGATGGACTGGCTCGGCGTCACCGATGCGGCCACGGCAGCCAACATTCTCGGCACCGCAGGTCTCGACCCCGTCGCCTACACGAGCGGCGGACAGATCGTCGAGATCCAGTTCGAGCACGTCTGGGTCAGCGCCTACGTGCCCTACGGGAACTATCGCGGCGTGCCGAACGATCCGACGGGCAGCACCTGGGTTGCGCTCGATCCGAGCTTCAAGCCGCTGGCGTTCGCGCCCGCCGTCGATGCTCCCGAGGCGATGGGCTTCGACGCCGAGGAGTTCATCGATGAGTACATCTCGACGCTCCACGAGCTGAGTCCGGTCGAGCTCTACCTGGAGCGCATCGAGGAGTTCGTTGCCGAGAATCTCCCGCAGCTGAGCTTTCCGGACGACGTCTTCCGCAACGGCGAGATCGAGCCATATACGGAGGGCGTGCTGCCAGGCTCGCTTCCATTCACGCAGCTCGCGACTGCCACCGAGTTCAGCGAGATAGCGCCGGCCGATCGCCATCGCATCCGGTTCCACATCCATCTCGGCGACCAGCAGCAGACGACGCTGCTCGACCACACGCTCAACCTTCCCGAGATCGCCAGCCGACGAACGACGATTTCCTACGATCCAGCCACCCTCGCCGACCAGGCGGTCATCGAGAGCTACGGTGATCTTTACGCTACGCCGCCCGACCTGATCGACCTGCGTCCCGTCCTGAAGATCGAAGGCGTCGCCGTGGCTACGGGCAACCCGATCGGCGCGGGAGTCCTGCACGCATCCGACATGCATTTCCTGGCGCCGGCGCAGGAAAACAACGTTCTTCCCGTCGTCCAGAACAGGATCACGGCCGGGACCTACCAGGGCATCGGCATCGACACCTACGCCGTACCCGCCGAAGCGCTCATCAACGGGCCGGGCGAGAGCCTTCCCGACGCCGACGGCCTGACCGGCGAGAAGCTCTATCGTACCGCGATGACCTACCTGAACCGCGTCGATCAGTCCGGCCGCACGGTCGCAGGAACAAATCAGATGGTCATCACGACGGCGGTCTCCGAGGCCATCGTCGAGAACGTCGTCGCGGTGTACTACAGCCTGGGCACGCCGGTTGCGTGGGAATGGAAGGGCCTGATCGTGGATGCCGATCGCAAAATCATCGGCCCCTTCGCGATCGACGGCGACGACAGCGAGAGCAAGGCGTTTTTCGTGCTGGCCGGCGCCGACGGCTCCATCCTGGAAAACCGCATCTTCGAGGACCTCTACGACGAGGAGGCGGTCTCGACGATCAAGATCCTCGAGCTCGCCAGCGACATGGGCATCGTGCTGTGCCGTATCACCACCAGCATCGCGGTGGATTGCCCCGGCATGTCGCAACCGGCTCCGGTAGTCAGCGCGATCAATGCAGCGCTTGCGCAGGGCCACGAGGTGACGATACCGCGCGCTCCGCTGACCTACCTGAACTGGTCGGGCACCGGCTACATCGACATGGATCCCGACACTGGCGCGGCCGGCTACATCATCAGCGGCGGCCAGAGCGGCGGCGCGACGGTGGACGTGTGGACCTCACCATGGGCGCTGATCTACGCCGTGCTGGGGCAGGACGTGTGCAACATCACGGCCAATATCCTGTCGCCGGCGCCGAATTCGAACTTCCCTTATCCCGGCTCGTACGGGGGACTGGGCGGGACACAGCCTGCGCAGTTCGTCGTCCTGTACACGGTCTACTACTGCGAGGACGATCCTCGCGACGTCACCGAAGTGTTCATGCCGCACTTTCAATACCCGCCGGGCCAGTTCGTATTCCATGCAGGCTGGGGCACCGGCGCGACGCTTCCGTTCACCGTCTTCGACGTCATCATCGCGCCCTTTGCCGATCAGCACATGGGCAAAGGATACACGGGCGCCCCGGTGGCCGGTGATCCGGAGCCGGCCACCATCACGTACGCCATCCTGCCGCCGAGTTTCGTCCCGGCCGAAGTCGAGATGTTCATCAACGGCGGCGCGGCCAGCGCGCAGGAGCCGGCCGCGCCGCAGGTTCCGCGCGGAGGCGCCCTTCGCACCATGACGCTGCCCAATGCCGGCGGCATTCAGCAGGCGCAGTTCGACGGCAAGACCGACGGCGGCACCTTCCTTGCGACGGGCTCCTACAATGTCAGCATTCGCGTCACCTCGCCCGACGACAAAACGGACAACAGCGAGGAGAGCCCCCTCGAGGTCGTCGAGGTCATCAGCGTCGAGTTCGTCAGCGCTGCCGGCGCGCCTCTCGACGACAACGACCATCCCGTTGCGCCTGGGGGCAAGCGGCATTTTGCCGGACGCCAGTCGGCAGCGGCAGGCTCATCCAACGATGAGGTGACCGTTCGTGCGACGCTCAGCGCGCCGGTGCCAGCGGGCCGGCTCCGCGTGTATTTCGCATCCTTCGACGTGGTCGATCCCACCGGCCTCATCGATGCCAACCATGCGGGATTCCCCATCATCGGAACCCCGGCCGAGGGCAGCCTCGACGACAGCGATCCTTCGAGCGACGGTGATGACACCGTCGAGACGGACCTGACCGTCACGATGCAACCGGGCGACAACTTCAAGGTCTTCGCCAGCACCAACTCCGCGCTGATCGGCAATCTCACCGATGCGCTGGTGGAGTCGCACACCGACGCCGCCGGCGATACCTCCGATGCGCGCCTGATGCCGCTTGCCTCCGATCGCCTGACGATCTGGCGCCGCGTGCACATCGAGCGAGATTCCATGGGCCCGGTGACGGGCAACGTCGTCGAGGGAGAAATCACCAATGTCGCCAAGTTCGGCGCGATATCGGAGCTAACCACCGACGCCACGGTCACCGAGATGCCCTCGGCTAGCACCCGCTTCGTTCCTGGGCTCCTGCGCAACGACGGGAACCTGTTTCAGGTCACGGACAACACCAACGGCGCGAACATCAAGGTTGCCGTCAACAACATTCCGTCGGCCGCCGGTTTCACCTATCCGACCGAGGACTCATTCACCGTCGTGGACGACGACGATCTCGACGGGAACGACGGCGCTCTGCTCGACGGCGACGACGGCGAGGACGTACGCAACCCCACCCTTGCGCTGTTGTCGAACAGCGATGATGCGATGACGAACGTGTACTCGGTCGCCTACATCCGGCCGCTGTTCGACGTCGGTGATGACAACAGCTCGGTACCGTTCGTGCTCAACACGCCCGACGGCGCCGACGAGGAAGCGCTGCTGCTGGGCACCTACGACTTCGATCAGGTAGCGACCGAGGCCGACGACGAATTCTGGACCGTCTACCTGCTCGGCGCCTACCAGATGCAGACGGAGGAGGACGCTGACGCGGAGGGAGGCGGCACGCTCGGACAGGTCGATGAGATCCACGGCCTTGGCGCCAGCGTCTTCCTCGAGACCGCACGCGATGTCCGCCTTCCCGGCACCGGGTGCACCGAGGACGTCACCGTGGTTCATGAGGTCGGCCATCTCTTCAACCTGCAGCATCCCGAGGGAGGCTTGATGGCCAGCCCGTGCAACGCAGGAACATCCTCGTTTTCCAACGCAAGCCTGCAAAAGCTTCGCGACGTGGATCATCCCTGAGCAATGAGAGCGATGCGTACAGGCCATGTCCCGGCGACCAGGCACGCTCGGCGCGTCAGCCGGGCTTCGCGTGCGTCACTGCGGATGCCGACCGCCCTCTTCGGCGCGTGCATGCTGCTGGCCAACCTCCATGGCGCCGCGGTCGCGTCCGGCCCGCCGACGCTCGAGCTTCGCGCTGCCCGAACGGTCTATACCCTCGGCGAGTCGGTCGAGCTGACGCTGCAGGTCTCCAACGAATCGACGGACCCGATCGCCATCCGGCGCCACACCGACGTGCGTTCGGGAATGATCTGGCCGCAGATCGCCGACCCGGGCCAGGACACGTTCCGCCGCTACGCGGGCCCGCAGTATGGCGTCAAGGATCTGCACCTGCCCGAGACGTCGCTGCAGCCCGGCGAGAGCTTCACGGTTCCCATCAAGATCCTGCATCACATCGAGTCCAAGCATCCCGAGGAGCTCGACCGCTTCTACGCATTCGACAGGCCGGGCGTGTACCGCATTCGCGTGCAGGTTCTCGAGATGTCGCCGTCGCATCCGCTGCTGAGCGATCCGGTCGAGATCGAGATGCGCGCTCCGACTGGCGAGAACGCCAAGGTATGGCGCCTCTTGCAGTCTCCAGATTATGCCCGCTTCCTGCATACGGGGTCGCCGGGCAGAGCGCCGCAGGTGGCTGCCGGCGTCGCGCGCGTGCTCGAGCGTTACCCGCACAGCCTCTATGCAGTTGACCTGGAAACCGGGCTCGAGCGCCAGCGCAGCCTCGCAGGACCGGCGGCGCGTGCCGCCGAGCCTGACGTATCCATTGCCGAGATCGAAGGCCGTGATGTCCTGGTACAGACGGCAGGACCGGTGCCGCGCGCTTCCGCAGCCGGCGATGCGCAGGCCGTCATCGACGCCGTGCAGGCCTGGACCAGCGCCTACAATTCCGGCGACGCGGCCGCTGTCGTTCAGCAACTGTCGAGAAACCATCCATTGCGCGCGCGATGGGCGCAGGGCGAGGGCGATGCGGATCGTGCCGCTGCCGTTGCCGAAGTCGAGCGTTCCGTTGCCGCCAGCGGACGCATTTCCAGCGACGTGATCGGAGTCGAGATCAACGGCGAGAACGCGAACGCCCGCACCATCTTCCGCGCCGAGCGCGGCGGCGGCATCGACGGCACGCGGATTGTCGCTCTGGTGCGCGAGGGCACGGCCTGGCGCATCGCCGAGGTGGACTCATGAGCGCGCGCGTCCGTCGCAGGGACCTGGCGTCCCTGGCTGCTGCCGGGATGATGCTTTTCTGGAGCACCGGCGCCCGCGCCGATCTCGTGGCGTCGGCCGTCTCGTGCCTGCAGGACCTGCAGAACGAGGACCATACATGGGGCGACCCGGCGGGCACGCGCCTGCGCGACACGGCCGTGGTGCTGAGCGCGCTTCGCTCGATCGGCCAGGCCAGCTCGGATGCTGCGCTGGACGGCCGCGTGGCGCTGCAGGGACTCGATGCCGCCAACAACGATTACCTCGCGCGCCAGATCACGGCTCTCAGCGCGCCCGGAGCATCTTACGCTGCGTTGATCGACGAGCTGCTCGACGTGCAGAATGCAGCAGCTCCGTTCCCTGCAGAGCCGAATTTTCCCGAAGGCGGCTGGGGCGTCGCCGAGCAGTTCGGCACCGAAACTCTGGCCACTACCCTGGCGCTGGACGCGTTGCGCGCCGGCGGCGTGCCGGCGGCGCTGACGGTGTTCGACGACGTCGTCACCGCCCCCGGCCAGAACACTTACACATTCGAGTTCCCCGCCGGCGCCGACGGCCTGGCACTTTTTGTTCGTAGCGTCACCGGCAGCATCCGGGTGCTCGTGGACACGCCGCAGAGCGGCACGTTCCAGCTCACGACTTCGTCGCCCATCGCCGTCGGCATTCTCGAGGAGCCCGGCACCTACGGCCTGCGCGTACAGAGCGTGTCGGGATCGCCGAATACCTATTCGCTGGACATCGGCTTCGAAGCCGGCGGCTTCGACGTTTCGCGGATTCCGCAGGCGCTGCGCTACATCCAGGCTGCGCAGAACCCCGACGGCGGCTGGGGCCTGCGCAGAGGCGAGGACAGTCTCTTGATGATCACGACCGAGGTCGTGCAGACGCTGCGTGCGCTTGGAGAGTCGGTGGATGCGCCCGAGATGCTCGGTTCCGCCATCGATTCCATCGAGAGCCACCAGAACGACGGCGGCGGTTTCGGCCAGGACGCCAGCACCGTCTACGAGACCGCTCTCGCTCTGCTCGCGCTACGCGGTGGCGGCAGCTCGCCCGCCATTCTGGATGCTGCCGCCGCCTATCTTGCCGGCGAGCAGGAAGACGACGGCTGCTGGAACGACGACGCCTACGCCACCGCGCTGGCGATGAGCGCGCTGTTCGCACCCGACGACGGTGTTTTCTGCAACGGCGTCGAGGTCTGCAATCTCGTCGACGGCTGCGCCACCGAGGACGTGCCGGACTGCGACGACGAGGTCGCTTGCACGGCCGATGCGTGCAACGAGGTCACCGACGAGTGCACGCATGTGGCCACGGATGCGCTCTGCTCCGACGGCGAATACTGCAACGGCGCCGAGGTCTGCGACGAGCAGGACGGTTGCGGGCCGGCTCATCCCGACTACGCTCCGGACTGCAACGACCACGTCCCCTGCACCATCGACTCGTGCAGCGAGGCAACCGACTCCTGCACGCACGCGCCCGACCACGCCTCCTGCGCCGATGACCTCTTCTGCAACGGAGACGAGGTGTGCGACCCCGAGGAGGGCTGCGTAGACGGCACGCGCAATTGTGCCGATGCTCATGCCTGCACGGCAGACGGCTGCGACGAGACCGAGAACGCCTGCACGCACACGCCGAACGACGCCGTCTGCGCCAACGCCAACCCTTGCGACAACGACGTCTGTCAGGTCGCCACCGGCTGCGCGCACGTCAACAATACGGCGGCGTGCGACGACGGGCAGGAATGCACCAGCGGTGACCACTGTGCGCTCGGCGTCTGCACCGGTACCCCGATCCCGGGCTGCGGCGACACCACCACGACGACGACCACGACGCTGCCCGAAGGCCCGCTGTGCGGAGACTTCAACGGGAGCGGCACTCTCACCGCGAGCGACGCGCTCGGTGCGCTGCGCACGGCCGTCGGAACCGCGACCTGCCCGCTGGCGGTCTGCGACTTCAACGGCAACGGTACGGTCACCGCATCCGACGCCCTGGCCATTCTGAAGCTTGCCGTGGGGATCGTGGTCGCACCCAATTGTCCATTGCCGGCGGCAGCGGCGGAGGTCGAAGCCTCCACCACCACGACAACGGTCGCGCCGACGCCGGAAGCCGAGGACTGATCCGGACCGCCGCGTCGCTCAAGCTAGCGCACGCTGCGACATCACCTCGGTCAGCAGGTCGGTGATGTGGTCGACAGTGTCGTCGGCCTTGATCGCCAGCGGCGTCCCGAAACGCACCATCAGGTCGACACCGCTGGCGATGCGGCGAAAACCCTTTTTGCTGAATGCCCGGTCGAACCCTTCGAGGCTGACAGGGACGACGACGGGCATGTGCTCTCGAATGATGTGGGCCGCGCCTTTGCGTACGGGCGCGCCGGGCGTCGTGGTGCCCTGCGGAAACGTGATGAGCCAGCCACGCCGCAGCGCCGCACCGATGCGTTGCACGTCGCCTGGATCGACCGCGCGCTTGACGTCGCGTTCGCCCGTGCGCCACGTGCGGCGGATGGGAACGGCACCCGTGTAGTTGAAGATCTTAGGAACCAGCCCGCGGTTGTTGAGCGTCTCGACGGCTGCCACGAACCGGACGTTGAGGTTGGCGCGAAAGCCGTCTAGCGGCGAGCAGCGCGGGCCTGCGATGGCGTGATGGATGGCCAGCACGTCCATGTAGTAGGTGAGATGATTGGAGACGAAGAGCACTCCCTTGGAGGGAAGGTTGGCCAGGTGCTCGCGCCCCTCGTAGTGCAGGCGGTTGAAGACGCCGAAGCGCATCCAGTCGTAGGCCCCAAGGACGCCGAAGAGAAGTCGTTTCATCGGTTGCACGGCAGGGCTCCTCGCCGGCCGACCTGCAAGGCCATGCGTCGGTGGCGCAACAACGGCAGTCGTACGACGGATCGGTGCCGGTGCAAACGCGCAGGCTCGCTGCCATGCGGTGCCGGCGGAACCGGCGCTACTTCAGGACCCGGGACGGGGATCGATCTTGCTCGGAGCGATCCACTTTTTTCCCCCTTTGTCCTCGACGGTTCCCGTCACCGTCACGGGCCGAACGTCCATGCAGACCTCGCCGTACGCCTTGGCGACTTCATTCTTGGCCAGCCAGTAGTGTGTCTCCGCGCCTGCGTCGTCCTTGACGGACAGGACGTTCTGGCACTCCCGGAGACCTTCGGTTTTCAGGTTGCACTTGGCGCAGATGATGTTGCCCTCGATGGTCGTCTCGTCGGCGGACGCCGCCGTCGCGGGCTGAAGAAAAAGCAAAGCTGCAAGAGCTGCGAAAACGAGTCTCATGGTCCGTAGGCCTCCTCGCGTTCACGGCCGGGTGGGCCCGACCGTCCGCTTCGCGACGGTAGCCGTGACAGAGCGGCTCTGCGACTTCTGCGTTCGCGACCGGCGCCGCGGCCCGCGCGTCGTGGTCCTGACGCCGGGCAGCCGGGACAGGCCCTGGCGTCCGCGCTACTTCAGGACGAGCTTCTTCTCCGTGGACGTCGCTACCTGATCCCTCGTCCACGTTCGCACGAAGCGCACGTCGGAGCTGCGAACCTCGGCGGTCACGCTCGTGCTTCGGTGAGCCGCGAGAAGTACACGGCACCGTGCGCCTGCGTCGGCAGCACGACGGCACACGCAGACAAAGCCGGCGATGAGCTGACGAACGATGATGAGGGATGCACGATCCATCGGCGGTCCCCTCCGTTGACGCGGGGCGGCCGCGGGCTGCGAGGCCCCCGGCGCGAACGCCCGACCTCTGGCGGTTCGGCCGGCTAGGCGGCCGCCCCTGTTCACGCGCGACGGTAACGCGCCGCTGTGCCGGAGAATCCCAGGACTTTCGCGATTTCTGCCCAGATGGAGGTCTCCGTCACCGAGAAGTGTACTTGCCCGCTCGACTGTGTTTCCCTGCCGTTGGAGGCCGCCATGAAGGGTAACGACAAGGTCATCGAGCTGCTCAACAACCTGCTCACGCACGAGCTGACTTCGATCAATCAGTACTTCATCCACGCTCGCATGTGCGAGAACTGGGGATACCAGCGTCTGTGGAAGAAGATCCGAGCCGAGTCGATCGACGAGATGAAGCACGCCGACGAGCTCATCGCGCGCATCCTTTATCTGGATGGGATACCCAACCTGCAGCGCCTGGGAACCCTCAACGTCGGGCAGAGCGTGCCTGAGCAGCTGGAAAACGATCTCGAGGTGGAGAAGGTGGCCGTAGGGATGCTCAACGAGGGAATCGAGCTGTGTCGCAGCGTCGGCGACAACGGCTCGAGAGAGCTTCTGGAGGATCTTCTCGTAGCCGAGGAAGAGCACGCCAACTGGCTCGAGGCGCAGCTCAACCTGATCAATCAGGTCGGTGTCGAAAACTACCTGACCGAGCAGATACGGTCGGAGGATTGACGAGCCGGCTCGCCTCCCCGTCCCGCCTTCGACCAGCGCCGGAGGAATCGTCTGCGCCGATCTCGGCGGAGACGCGGCCATCGACGCCCCCGCACGGCGACGGCCTGCGACTTTCCTGCATTCTGCATTGACCGATCCCGCAACACTGGTCAGTTGTTGACCTGGAGCTCCAGCGCTGCAGGAGGCCCCCTGCGGCAGCGAGAAGAAGGTCGCCCATGAGCGAGGAAACGCAGTATCTCATCGGCAAGCTCGAAGAGGCGCTGGCGGTCGACGGTCGCGTCAACGCGCTCGACATCCGCATCACCATCGCGCACGGGCGCGTTCACCTGACCGGCGAGGTGACCACCGAGGAGCGGCGAGCCGCCATCCTCACCGTGGCGCAGGAAGTGCTGCCGCAGCTCGACGTCCGCAACGAGATTACCGTGCTCGAGCTGGCGGAGGCGGGCAAGCCCGAGGCGCTCGATGATTAGGATCGCTGCAGTCGGAGACATTCACGTCGCCGAGGATTCGCACGGGCGGCTGAGGCCGCACTGGATGAAGCTCGACGAACACGCGGACGTGCTGCTGCTGGCAGGCGACCTGACCAACCTCGGCAATCAAGCGCAGGCAGAAGTGCTGGCCAGCGAGTTGCGCGATCTTCCCGTGCCCGCCGTAGCGGTGCTCGGAAATCACGACTATCACGCCGACGCGCCCGATGGAGTGAGGCGGGCTCTCGAAGGCGTCGGCATCATCGTGCTCGAAGGCGAGAGCGTGACCCTCGACGTTGCCGGCTGCAGGGTCGGCATCGCCGGAACCAAGGGTTTCGGCGGCGGCTTCACCGGCGCCTGTGGTCACAACTTCGGCGAGCCGGAGATGAAGGCATTCATGCAGCTCACCGAACGGACGGCGTCTGCGCTGGAACGCAACCTTCGCCAGTTGGATGCGGACTACAAGATCGCTCTCGTCCACTATGCGCCGGTCAAGGATACGCTCGCCGGCGAGCGCATGGAGATCTACCCGTTCCTCGGCGCCTACCAGCTGGGCGAAGCGATCGATCGCGGCGGCGCGCATCTTGCCGTTCACGGGCACGCCCATCATGGAGCCGAGAAAGGCGTGACCCCGGGTGGCGTCCCGGTGCGCAACGTCTCCATGCCGCTGCTCAAGCGGCCGTACGCCGTCTACACGCTGAACCACGAAGTCGCCCGCGGCCCGGGCATTGCGGCCGAGGACGACCGGCCGACGTTATGAGGGGCTCCGGCTGCGACGACGGACCGAACGGCGCTGGTGTGCGGGTGCCGGATTGCCCACCGGTTTGTGCGCCCGGCCGGGATGCCGGGCAGGTGCCGGTCTACGCGCCGGCTTGCATGGAAGAATTCATCGCCAAGTCCGATTGGGAAGTGTTGAGACGCGTCACCTGCCTGGCACAGGAGCGTGGACTGCGATTCGCGGTGGGCGGCGGCTTTGCGACGTCGTTCTACACCGCGTTCTGGCGCAACACGAAGGACCTGGACCTGTGCGTGCTGCCGCAAGACCGCGATGCCATGGTTCAAATCACCAAAGACGCGGGCTTCGGCGATCTGCACGACGAGAAGCCGTACGATCGTGGCTGGATCTATCGGGCCACGGTCGATGGGCTCATCGTCGACATCATCTGGCAGCTGGCGAACTACCGCGGCGAGGTCGATGACGGCTGGCTCGCGTCGGGGCCCGAAGTCTCCATTCATGGGGACCGGCTGCGGCTCGTGCCGCCGGAAGAGATGATCTGGAGCAAGATCCATGTCGTGCAGCGCGACCGCTGCGATTTCCCCGACATCGTCAACATCCTGTACGCCTGCGGAGCGCGAATGGACTGGGCCGGTCTGCTGAAGCGGCTCGACGGCGAAGAGCGGCTGCTTGCATCCGTCGTTTCGCTCTACACCTGGCTGGCGCCCGGACAGGCCCGAACGATTCCGGAATGGGTCTGGCAAAAGCTCGGGCTCCCGCAGCCTTCCGATTCGCTGCAACGGGACGACGACCGCATTCGCAGGATCGACAGCCGCCCCTGGTTCAGCCCGATCTGACGCGCGCGCCCGTGGCGCGTAAGCCACGCCGGCGGCGGCGCGGCCTGCAGATGCCGCAGCCGCCGCTGCCGCGCCTTCACGCCGTCGTCGAGCCGGAACGATGAGCGGAGTGGCAGTTCGCGCGCCGTCGCGACGCCGCGATGGGCTCCGTACCCGAGGCGCAGCCGACGAGCGGCCGATCATCGCCTTCAGCGCCGGCTACTGGACGAAGGCGCTGCCGGCGTGCCTGCCGCAAGTCGCGGCCGCCCGTTGCCTCGGTATAGTTGCCCCGGTGCCCGGCCCGCCCGCGGCGTCGCGCACGGAGGAGCTGTCCATGCAGAGGGGCATCGTCCCGGACATCGACCGCAACATCTCGCGCTGCCGGCTGATCCTGTCGGCGGTGGCGCTGCTGGCGTTGTTCATCGATCCCACCCAGCCGACGGTGTTCCGCGAGCCGCGCGAGCCTCAGTGGTTCTCGATCGACCCCTACACGCTGACCGTCTTCGCGGTTCACCTCTTCTATGGAAGCCTGGTGCATCTGAGCCTGGTCCGCCGGCTCGTCAGCCCCGACAGGCTGGCGACGGTCACGACCTGGATGGACGTCGTCTTCGGCGCCACCATCGCCTTCTTCACCGAAGGCGCCAGCAGCCCCTTCTACGCCTTCTTCATCTTCGCCGTCGTGCAGGTGGGATTCCGCGGCGGCTTCCGGCTGGCGCTGACCGTCACGCTGGTCAGCATGATCCTGTACGCGGCGATGATCGCGCTGTCTGCGCCGGGCCAGATGAACACGTATCTGATGCGGCCGGTCTACCTCGCGATCATCGGGTACCTCGTGGCGTACCTCGGCCAGCAGCGGCTCAACCTGGAGGGCGAGATCCGTCGCCTGGCGGCAGCCGAGCAGCGCAACCGGATCGCTCGCGATCTGCACGACGGATGGGCGCAGGCGCTGGCGGGCATCAATCTTCGCATCGAGGCAGCCCGCGAGCTGCTACGGCGCGGCGAACACGAAGCGGCCCAGCAGGAGCTGGCCGAGCTGCGCGAAGGCGTCAACCGAGAGTACGACGATCTGCGCACTTTCATGCGCTCGCTGGCAGGCGTCGCGTCGCCTGCAACCACGGCGCGCGCGCCCAAGACCGACGTGGCGGTCACCGTCGGTGCGCAGTTCGAGGGATCGGCACAGCTGGTCGGGCAGGTACTGCAGATCCTTCGCGAAGCCACCAGCAACGTGATGTGCCATTCCAGCGCGTGCTCGGCCAACCTGCACGTGCAGCGCACGGAGGAGGGTCTGACCATTTCCATCGACGACGACGGCGTGGGATTCGACCACGCCGAGCAGCAGCCGTGGTCGATCGCCTCGCGGGTACGCGAGCTGGGAGGCCAGCTGCACATCGTTCCGCGGGTTGGGCGTGGCGCGCACTTGTCCATCATCCTGCCCGTGACATGACAGGACGCCGATGAAAGAGATCCGCATCGTCATCGCCGACGACCACGCACTGTTCCGGCAGGGCCTGCGCTCGCTGCTGCGGCTGCGCCAGGACATCACCGTCATCGCCGAGACCGATCGCGCCGCCGACCTTCCCGCCATCCTGGCGCGCGGCAACTGCGACATCCTTCTGCTCGACCTGCAGATGGAGCGTAATGCGCTGCTGGACGTGAGCGCGTTGGCCAAGCGGGTCGCCGTCATCGTCGTGACCGCCAGCGAAAGGCCGGAAGACATGCTCGGAGCCGTACGTGCCGGAGCGCGCGCGCTGGTGCTCAAGCGATTCGCGGTCGAGACGCTGCTCGAAGCGATCGATGCAGTCGGCCGCGGTCACGTGCACTTCCCTCCCGAAGTGCAGGAGTTGCTGGCCGCTGGCATGCGCACGCCCGATCAGACCAGCGTGCTGACGCAGCGGGAGCTGGAGATCGTTCGCTGCGTCGCCGGCGGAATGCGCAATGCCGAGGTGGCGCGCGCGCTGTTCATCACGGAGCAGACGGTGAAGTCGCATCTGAACAACGTCTTCCAGAAGCTCGCGATCCGCGATCGCGTCGAGCTGACGCTGTTCGCGGTGCGCACCGGCATCGTAGGCACGAGCCAGCCTCAGCGCTGACGCTCTCCCCCAACGGTTGGAGACGAAATTCCATCCTTTCGCCTATTGCCGGATGCGTGGCTTCGAACATAGATTGCCCGCGCTCCGTACAGACGAACCCGAAGTAAGGCGCGGCCGCAGTCCCGGTGGCCGTGCCTTGCGCGGCCTTGCCGGGCCTCTGCCGGCAGGGCCGCAACTTCCATCGGCCTTCGATTGCTACTCCAGCACCAGCGCGCACTGACACGACCCCATCTCGTGCACGCAGGAATGCTGGCCGTCGCACGAGCCGAGGCAGTCGGGCGGCCCTTCGATCAGGCCGCAGGGGAAGAAGACGTCGACGCCGTCGCAGATGCATGCGCCGTTGTCGGGAACGCAGGCGAAGTTCTGATCGCCGCAGGTACCATCGCAGGCCGGCGGCACTGCGTCCACGCAGCTGCGCGGCGTCCCCGCCGGTTGGGTCGTCGTCGTGGTCGCGGCGGGCGCGCCGAAAACGGCCGGCGCGCACATCTTGGACGTGCGAAATCCGGACAGCGTGCGGGTGCCGAACTGATCGCTCATCGTCAGCGACGGTGGCATCGACAGGTCGGGACATTTGACCGCGTAGCAGAGGAAGGCGTTCTGAAGATCCTGTCCGGCAACGTCGAGCGAGGGAGCATCGGCGTCTCCGAGCGTCTTCTTCACCGGGATGCACAGCTCGCGGCTTCGGATCTTGAGGCGGCAGCCGGCCTCGACGGCAAACGGCGGCTCGTGCAACGGGCGCAGGTCGACGATGCCCGAATAGGAGGCGGCGTCCTTGAGCTTGAAGCATTGCAGGTGATCGTGCGGCTGTGCGCCTGCCCCCGTCGCCGCGCCGGCCGCGATCAGCGCCAGCGCCGTGCAGCGGCCGATCCTCCGAAGCACCTGGTGATGCGACATCGCGCTCATCAATCGCTCTTGTCGCTGAGCTGGCTGGCGTCGTTGCGCGCGAAGGGCGCACTGAAGACGGCGCCGAAGCAGGTGCCGGCGCTGGCGCTGTGCAGCTGCACCGTCACCGTGCTCGACGGCGCCACCGCCAGCGGCGCCAGCGCGAGCAACGGGCCGCGCGCCTTCAGCTTGATGCGCGACCGGCCTTCGCCGCCGGTCTTCAGCAGCACCGAGGAGATGCCTGCCGGCGCGCCGTCGGCGCTTCGGTACTTGTAGCTGCCGGCGGCCAGCGCCACCCATGCCGGGCCCGCCGGAATGGCGCTGCTGACGAGCACGGCCGCCGCGCCGTCGTCGTAGATGCAGAGGTGATGGTCGTCGCCGGCCGTCGGGTCGCCGAAGCTGCTCACCGCCGGGCCCCTTCCCCACTTCCACTGCAGGCGGTCGAAGCTGCCGTCCTCGGAAAGCTTGATGCCCGAGCCGCCGCTTTGCGGCACCTCGCACGTCGGCATCGGCTGCGCCTGACCCGTGCAGACACCGGCGCCGTCGCAGGCGTCGTCATTGGTGCAGGCCTCGCCGTCGTCGCATGCAGACGCGAGCGCCTCGAGCTGACAGGCGCCGTCGCAGCAGTCGCCGGCGGCGAGGTTGCCGTCGTCGCAGGCTTCGCCGCCGGTGAGGACGGCGTTGCCGCAGGCGGTGAACGTGCAGTTGGCGTCGCAGCCGTCGCCGCTGATCCAATCGCCGTCGTCGCATTGCTCGCCGGCATCGACGTTGCCATCGCCGCAGCCGGCCTCGTCGGCGCCGATGTCGACGCGGCCGCCCGAGACGCGTGCGGCGCCGTCGATGTCGGTCTGTCCGGTACCGGGGTAGGCAGGATTGCCCGCATCGACGGCGGGCGATGCGGCCGTCAGATGCAGATCGCCGGCGCCGGCATCGACGAGCGCCGGATCGGCGAAGATGCCGCTTGGATCCTGCCCGGCCGCCTGCCACGCGGAAAAGCCGCTGTAGGATGCGCCGTCGTCGCCGAACTGCGCGGCGGCCGCTCCGTCCACGGTGAAGTAGAGGTTGTAGTCGAAGGAATTGCCTTCGGCAGCGTTGAAGGAGGCCACCATCGTGTTGGAGGGAGCGCCGTCGCCGGCATCGCGGGCCCAGACCAGGTTGTTCTCGAGCACGTTGTCGTTGCCGTACTGCACCCAGATCTCGCCAACCCCGTCGCCGGGGTCGGTCCCGTTCTTGTAGAGCGTGTTGTTGTAGAAGAAGTTGGCGTTGGCGCGGCCGACGCCGGCGCTGTAGCCGCCGAAGATGATGCCCACCACCCGGTTGCCGTAGACCACGTTGCTGCGCACGACGTTGCCGCTGGCGACGATGCCGGCGTTCTCGGCGCCGACCTCGATGCCGAGGTCGCAGCCGGTGACGGTGTTGCTCTCGACGACGATGTCACGCCCGCCGTCGATGTAGATCCCGCCCGAGAAGCCGCTGCCGCAGCGCTCGACCAGGTTGTCGCGGCAGACGCCTTCGCGCGCGACCAGCGACGGGTTCGGCTGGATGTCGGTCTCGCCGCCGATGAAGTCGATGGCGATGTTGTTGACGTCGTGCACGTAGTTGCCGCTGACCTCGAAGGCGCGCACGTTGCCGTTGAGCACCAGCGCCTCGCTCGGCTCCGGCTCGCAGTCGAAGATCTCGTTGCCCTCGATGACGAGATCCTCGATCGGTTGCGGCTCGGTGGCGTAGACGGTGATGCCCATCGCATTGTTGCCGCGGATCTCGCGGATGACGTTGTCGCGGATCTCGATGCCCTTGCCGCTGCCGAGAACACGGATGCCCGAGCCGTCGTTGACGCCGGTATTGTCGCGAACCGTGAACCCCACGATCGAGACGTGGCTCCTGCCGTCGATGAGCACGATGTTGTCGCCGGGCACCCCCGCGCCCGAAAGGATCGTCGCGGCCGCACCGCCCGAGGACTGCAGCACGATGGGGCTGCCGGGGCTGCCGCTGGACGGAAAGTGGATCTTTTCGACGTAGGTGCCTGGCGCCACCAGTACGGTATCGCCGGCGCCGGCCGCGTCGAGCGCTGCCTGAATCGTCGTGTGCTGAGCCGGAACGTGAATCGTGGCTGCGCTGGCAACCGCCGCCGCACCCGATACGCACCACCAGGCAAGCGGCCATGCGGCAACATTGGAACGCCTCGTCATGCTTCCCCCCTGCGCTGCGTCCCCACGCAGACGGGAGGAAGAATGACCGACGGCCGCTGCCTTGTCGACTCGGCTTCTGCCACAGTGACTGTACGATCGCTGCGGCTGCGCGACCGCCCGTGCATGAAGAACGTCCCCCTCCCCATCGCCCGGCTCTGCCGTGCCACCGGCGTACAGCGCGTCTATCGCGATGGCACCGGCGCCGTACGCGCTCCGAGCCTGGAGTCGCTGATGGCCGTACTCGGGGAGCTCGGTGCTCCTCTTGCGCGGCCCGAGGATGCGACGGCCGCGCTGCGAGACCTGCGCGAGCGCACGGCGCGGCGGGTCCTGCCGCCGGTGATCTGCGCAACCGTCGGGCAGGCTCTGTGGGTACCGCTGCAGGCGCAGCGTGGCGGACGCCGTCCCTGCGCGCGACTTCTGCTCGAAGGCGGCGACAGCATCGAGACCGGCACGGAGGAGGGTAGCGCGGCCTTCCTTCCGCCTGAGCGCAGCCGCTGGATCCTATCCGCACCACCGCTGACGACGCCGGGTTACCATCGCCTGGAAGTCGACGTCGGCGGTGCAGTGCACTCGGCGCTGGTGCTGGCCGCACCGGCAACGTTCCCGCAGCCGGCGACGAAGAAATGGGCGCTGTTCGCGCCGCTGTACGCGCTGCACACCAGCGAGCGCGACGAATTGGCCACCTACGGCGAGCTGGCACACCTCGGCCGCGCGGCCCGTAGCGCCGGCGCCGACTACGTGGGCACGCTGCCATTGCTCGCGGGCTTCCTGGACGAGCCGCTGGAGCCGAGCCCCTACTCGCCTCTTACCCGCTGCTTCTGGAACGAGCTGTACATCGACGCGCAGCAGGCGCCCGAGCTGCGCCATTCGGAAGCCGCGCGCAGCCTGCTCGAGAGCAGCGAGCATCGCCGCGCGTGCGCGGCTGCCGTCGGCGGCGCACGAATCGACTACGGCGCGGCGATGGCGGCCCGCCGCCGGGTGCTCGAGCACCTGGCCGGCGCACTCGATGCGCCGGCCAACGAGATGCGGCGCGACGCCTTCGAACGCGCGCTGTCGTCGGACGTCGAGCTCGGGCGCTACGCCGCCTTCCGCGCGGCGCTGCAGGAGCACCGCTCGCCGTGGAAGAGCTGGCCGCAGGCGCTGCGCGATGGCCGGCTCGACGCGGCCGACTTCGCCCGCGATGGATTCCGCTATCACGCGTACGCGCAGTGGCTCGCGCGTGAGCAGATCGCGGCGGCCGCGCAGTCCGCGCACGCCGGGTTGTACCTGGACCTTCCCATCGGAGCGCACGGCGACGGCTACGACACGTGGCGCTGGCGCCAGGGGTTCGCGATGGACTTTTCGGCCGGAGCGCCGCCGGACGCACTGTTCGCCGGCGGCCAGAACTGGAGCTTTCCGCCGCTGCACCCGCAGCGCGTGCGCGAGCAGGGGTACGCGCCGCTGCGCGCGGCGCTGCGCCATCACTGCCAGCACGCCAGCGTGCTGCGCGTCGACCACGTGCTCGGCTTCCACCGCCTGTTCTGGATTCCCGCCGACGCCGGCGCCGCCGACGGCGTCTACGTCAGCTACCGCGCCAACGAGTTGTGGAGCGTGCTCGCCATCGAGGCCGCGCGCACGGGCACCGTCGTCGTCGGCGAGGACCTCGGAACCGTGCCGGGACAGGTGCGGCGGCAGATCAAGCAGCGGCGCGCGCTGCGCATGTACGTGCTGCCGTTCGAAGGCCGTGAAGAGGAAGACGCGCCCGTGTGGCCGCCCGACGGCGACTGCCTGGCGTGCCTGGGCACGCACGACACGGCGCCGTTCGCTGCATGGTGGGAGAGCGCCGGACCATGGGGAGAGCGCATCCTGGCAATGATCCGCCGGCGGATCGAGGAAGGATCGGAGTCCGCGGCGGGCGCCGACCTGCTGGAGGCGCAGCGCCTGCTGTTGGCGTGGCTCGGCCGCTCCGATGCGCAGATCGTGCTGGTGAACCTCGAAGACCTGTGGCTCGAGCGCGAGCCGCAGAACCGTCCCGGCACCGCTACCAGCTCGGGGAACTGGCAGCGGCGCGCCGCGCTGTCGCTCGAACAGATTGCCCGCGATCCGGGAGTGCGATTACTTCTCGATACGCTCGAGCGCGCACGCCGTCACGCGCGCGCAGCTTCCACGACCGAGCGAGGGAGCAGCCGGTGAGCAGTCGCAAGAAAAAGACGACCGCAAGCGATGACGGCGAGGGCCGCGCGAGAAAGAGCGGAACGGCCAAGGCCGGACGCTCGGTCGCCAAGACCGCATCGGGCGCCAAGGCCGGCGGCGGCGCCGCCGATCCCGACGCGCCACGCACGCGCAGCAGGCGCGCGGCTTCCAAGACCGGGAATGCACGCGAGCAGACGCCGCGGCCGAGGCGCACGCGCATCACCCGCGTGCCGGCACCACCGGAGCCGGACGTCACCACCCCGCCGCCGGCGATCGAGCCTGCGCCCGCACCGCCGCAGCCGCCGGGACCCGTCTCGCCATGGCTGGGCGAGCACGATCTGCACTTCTTCAACGAGGGCACGCACCGGCGGCTCTTCCAGAAGCTGGGCGCGCACGTGGCCGAGCGCGACGGCCGCCGCGGCGTGCACTTTGCCGTGTGGGCGCCCAATGCGCGCTACGTCAGCGTCATCGGCGACTTCAATGCCTGGAACAGCGGCAGCGACCCGCTCCATCCGCTCGGCAGCTCGGGCGTCTGGGAAGGATTCTGCGAGAGCGCCGCGCGCGGCAGCCTCTACAAGTTCCACATCGAGTCGAGCGTCGACGGGCACCGCCGCGAGAAGGCCGATCCCTTCGCCATCTTCGCCGAGCAGCCGCCGCGCACCGCTTCCGTGGTCTGGGACCTGGAGTACGAGTGGAACGACCAGCAGTGGATGAAGACGCGCTGGGCACGAAATGCGCTCGATTCGCCGATCTCGATCTACGAGATGCACCTCGGTTCCTGGCGCCATCGCGAGAACGGGTGGTCGTACGGCTACCGGGACATCGCCGATCCTCTGATCGAGCACGTGCAGCGGCACGGCTTCACGCACGTGGAGATGATGCCGCTGATGGAGCATCCCTTCTACGCGTCGTGGGGCTATCAGGTCTCCGGCTACTTCGCGGCCACCTCGCGTTTCGGCACACCGCAGGACCTGATGTACCTGATCGACCGCCTGCACCAGGCCGGCATCGGCGTGATCCTGGACTGGGTGCCGTCGCACTTTCCCGAAGATGACCACGGCCTGGGGCATTTCGACGGCACCTATCTGTTCGAGCATGCCGATCCGCGCAAGGGCTTCCATCCCGACTGGAAGAGCCTGGTCTTCAACTACGATCGCAACGAGGTGCGGGCGTTCCTGCTCAGCAGCGCGATCTTCTGGCTCGACCGCTACCACGCCGATGCGATCCGCGTCGATGCCGTGGCATCCATGCTGTACCTGGATTACTCGCGCGGACACGGACAATGGGTGCCCAATGAGCACGGCGGCCGCGAGAACCTCGGCGCCATCTCGTTCCTGCGTGCGCTCAACGAGGCGGTCTACTCCGAGTTTCCCGATGCCCACACCATCGCCGAGGAATCGACGGCATGGCCCAAGGTCTCGCGGCCGACCTCGGCCGGCGGCCTCGGTTTCGGCATGAAATGGGACATGGGGTGGATGAACGACACCCTCGCCTATTTCTCGCGCGACCCGATCCACCGCCGCTATCACCAGAGCGCGCTGACGTTCCGGATGATCTACGCGTTCAACGAGAACTTCGTGCTGCCGCTGTCGCACGACGAGGTCGTGCACGGCAAGGGAGCGCTCGTGGCGAAGATGCCCGGCGACCCGTGGCAGCGCCTGGCCAACCTGCGCCTGCTGCTGGCCTACCAGTGGATGATGCCCGGCAAGAAGCTGTTGTTCATGGGCGGCGAGCTGGCCCAGCCCTACGAATGGAACCATGACGCGCCGCTGGACTGGCAGGGCTTCGAGGCGAGCCCGGAGCGCCAGGGCATCTCGCGCCTGGTCGCCGATCTGAACGCCCTGTACACGTCGATTCCCTCGCTGCACGAGCGCGACTTCGATCCGGCCGGCTTCGAATGGATCGACTGCGCCGACGCCGCCGGAAGCACGCTGTCGCTGCTGCGCTGGGACGCGCTGCATTCGACACCGGTCATGGCCGTGTTCAACTTCACGCCGGTGCCGCGTCACGATTACCGCATCGGCGCACCCAAGGCGGGCCACTGGCGCGAGCGCCTCAATACGGACTCGGCCCTCTACGGCGGCGGCGACCTCGGCAACATGGGCGGCGCCTCCACCGACGAGATGCCGATGCACGGCCGTCCCTGTTCGCTGCGCCTGGTGCTGCCGCCTCTGGCCGCGATCGTCCTTCGCTACGAGGGAGACGACGAGGCCGCGGCGGCGATCGAATGGTAGAGCCAGTCATGCGCGGTGCCCTCTGCATCCACGGCCATTTCTACCAGCCGCCGCGCGAGAACCCGTGGACCGAGCTGCTGGACGAGCAGCCGAGCGCCGCGCCGTTCCACGACTGGAACGAGCGCATCACCGACGAGTGCTATCGCGCCAATTCGCGTGCCCGCATCATGGCCGGAGCGGGGCTGCCCGACCGCACCATCAACAACTACGCGTTCATGAGCTTCGACTTCGGACCGACGCTGCTGCGCTATCTGGCGCGCGAGCAGCGCGACGTCTATGCAGCCGTGCTGGCAGCCGACGCCGAAGGCCGCGAACGCTTCGGCGGGCATGGGCCGGCCATCGCCCAGAGCTATTCGCATGCCATTCTGCCGCTCGCGTGCGATCGCGACCGCCGCACCGAGATCCGCTGGGGCTTGCGCGATTTCGAGCTGCGCTTCGGCCGCAAGAGCGAAGGCATCTGGCTGCCCGAAGCGGCGGTGGACACGCCGACGCTGGAGGCGCTGGTGGATGAAGGCGTGCGCTTCACCGTGCTGGCACAGCGCCAGGCGGCGCAGGTGCGAGAGCCGGGCGGCGCGTGGCGTCAGGTCGGCGCCACCAGCGGCATGCTCGACACCCGGCGGCCGTATCTCGTTCGGCTGCCGTCGGACCGCACCATCGCCGTGTTTCTCTACGATGGCGGTCTTGCGCACGACGTCGCCTTCGGCGGAGCGCTGAGCGACGGCGCGGCGTTTCTTCGCACGCTCGAGGAAGCCGCCCGCCACGAAGGGGCCGGCCGCCTCGCGGCGACTTCGCCGTGCCTGATCCACTTCGCCACCGACGGGGAGACGTTCGGGCATCACCATCATTTCGCCGACATGGGCCTGGCTTGGATCCTGGAGTCGGCGGCGCTCGGTCGCAGCCGGCTCGACCTGACCGTCTACGGGCGATGGCTCGAGCAGCATCCGGCGGTCGTCGAAGTGCGGCTTCACGAGCGCAGCTCCTGGAGCTGCATCCATGGCGTGGAGCGGTGGCGCTCCGACTGCGGCTGCCACGCAGGTCGCCGCGGCGGCGGCTGCCAGCGCTGGCGCGGGCCGCTGCGCGAGGCGCTCGACGACCTGCGCGATCGGCTCGGCGGCATCTTCGAGCGCGAAGGCGGTGCGCTGCTGACGTCGCCGTGGGAAGCGCGGGACGCCTACGTCGAGCTTCTCGTCGAGAGGACGCCGGAGAGCGAGCGGGAGTTTCTCGCACGCCACGGCCGCGGGCAGCCGAAGCCGCGCCAGCGCGCGCGGATCTTCGAGCTGCTGGAGATGCAGCGCCACACGCTGCACATGTATGCGAGCTGTGCGTGGTTCTTCGACGATCTCTCCGACATCGAGCCGCTGCAGGGGCTTGCCCATGCGGCGCGAGCCATCGAGCTTTCCGGAAAGGCGGCCGAGGAGATCGAGCAGCGCTTCGTCGCGGTGCTTGCCCAGGTGCGAGGCAACGACGGCGACGTGGGTGACGAGCTTTACCGCCGCGTCGTCGCACAGAGACGGCCACAGGGGGTGCGGGCCCCAGGTGCACGGAGGCGTTCGGCGGCGCGGTGAGGACGCTGCAAACGCTCGACCTCACCGCGCCGCGCAGCCCTCGCTGCGCGGCGTACTGGCGTCAGCGGTGCCTGGCGGACATAACGCTCAGAGAGCCAATGGCGTCGTCGCCGGAGCTCGGTGTGCCTGCGCTCTTGCAGGTCGCGCCGTAGCCGTGACGATCCACTGCAACGCCGAGGGGAAAGGTAGATGTACGATCACGTTCGGATGTTCGGATTCTGTGGGCTGCTCATCGTCGCCGCCGCCGGCAATGCCGCCGCGCAGAGTTGCGGCGACACCGTCGGACCCGGCGCGACGGTGACGCTGGGCGCGGACATCACAGGCTGCACCGGGGCCGGCAACGCGTCCCTCATCGTGATCGGCCCGGTCAAGCTGGATATGGCGGGACACCAGATCCAGTGCGATGCACTGAACCCGGGGGCCGGCATCCATGTATCCGGCGAAGGCGCGCAGATCACCGGCGGCTCGGTGCGCGGCTGCGCGACCTACGGCGTGCGCCTTGCCGGCACCGGCAAGCATTCGCTGTCGAACATGGCGATCAAGGGCATCGACGGCACCGGCGTGCACGTATTCCTCGGCTCCGACCGCAACAAGCTCACGGGCGTGGCCGTCACCAACGTTTCGGGGACCGGTCCCGGCTTTTTCATCGAAAGCGACAAGAACAGCATGCGTTCGCTCGTGGCCACGAACCTGACCAATGAAGGCTTCATCCTGGGCGGAACCGGCAGCAAGGTCTCCTCGATCGTGGCAGCACAGGCGGACAAGCAAGGCATCGTCGTCACCGGCGAGTCGCTCAAGATCGACGACTGCGAGTCGGTCAGCGCGGGCAACGACGGCGTCGAAGTCAATGGCACGGCGAACCGACTCAGGAACTGCACGGCTTCGCGCAGCACGGGCTCGGGCTTCGTCGTCAATGGCGGGGACAACTCGATCGAACGCAGCGACGCGAGCAACAACGGGCAGCGTGGCTACGAGCTTACCGGGCCGGGCACGACGCTGGAGGCCAGCGCCGCCACCAGCAACTCCGGCGACGGAGTTTACGTGGACGACGACGATGTCCACGTCCGCGGCGTGCGCTCGGTCAACAACGGCGGCAACGGAATTCAGGTCGCCGGCGGTACGGGCAACGAGATCACCGGCAGTGTGGCGCTGGAGAGCGGCGGCACGAACGACGTGCGCGACACGACCGCCTGTGCTTCGTCCACCTGGACGGACAATACGTTTCGAACCAGCAACGATCCGTGCATCGAGTAGCAGAACCTGACCTGCGCGGATCGACCGCTGGCGCAATCTGGCTGACCGGCATGTGCGCAAAGCGAGGCTGACGCGCCGTCGAGGCCGCGTCCGCGGTTCCGACTCGGGCAGCGGCGGCGGCGAGGCGCGAGGCCCCGCTGCCGCCGCACCCAAATTCAGAGGGGCAGGCAGACGCTGGGCTGGCCGCTGCAGATGAAGCCCGACTCGACCAGGCACTGCGCGCTGCAGCCGTCGCCATTCTCGGCCGGCGGGGCATCGTCGCACTCCTCGCTGCCTTCGATCATCCCGTCGCCGCACACGGCGGCAGGAACCGTCGTCGTCGGCGCAATGGTCGTGGTCGTGGCGTCGAGCGTGGTCGTCACCGGCAGCGTCGTGGTCGTCACCGGCAGCGTCGTGGTCGTCACCGGCAGCGTCGTGGTCGTCACCGGCAGCGTCGTGGTCGTGACGACGCTCGTCTCGGCAGGAACACACAGGCGCTTGGTCTTGAAGCCGCTGACGGTGCGCGCGCCGAACTGGTCGACGGCCGCCATGTCGGAAACGTCCAGCTTCGGACACTTCATCTTGTAGCAGAGGAACGAATTCTCGAGGTGCTCGCCGCCCACGTCCTCGACGGGACTCGGCGGATCCACGTGCGCCTTCGACGACGGCGTGCAGAGCTCCTTGCTGCGCGTCTTGAGCGTGCAGCCCGGGGTGACCGGAAAGTCATCCGACGTCGGTGTCAGATTGATCACCGCATTGGTCTTGGTGTTCGAGTCCTTGATCTTGAAGCAGGTCAGATGATCCCCGCTCACGCCGGCAATACCCGGCGTGGCAGCGACGACGCCGCCCAGGACCAGAATGCCGGTCATACGCGCGATAGTGGAAAGCATGTTTCCCTCCTTCCGCAGCAGCGGAGCGGAGGTTTTACGGCGATGAGTATCGCTGCGCCAGCGTCGAGTCGGCGCTTTTGCGGGGGCCAATCTCACTTCTTTGTTTTCTACCCAGGTGGGCGAACTTCCGGATTGCCTACGAGCTGCGTCGACGCGAGGGGCGCGGCGACGACCGACTGCACACCTGCCGGCACAGGAGGCGCTACCTCGAAGCATCGCCGGCGGTCTCGAAGTCCGAATTCCCGACGGCACCAAGAATCCTTGCCGCGCGGCGGCGGCCACACTGGATCGGAGAAACGTCGCCCCTTCGCACCGCAGGCGTGGTCCCGCTATAGACGGCCGCGGGGATCCTGGAGCAACCGGAAGTGCGCAAACAACATGACCCCTCCGAGCTTCGTGCTCGCCTTCGCCTGCTCGGCGACAACCTGTGGTGGAGCTGGGACCGGCGCCTCGAAACGATCTTCTGCCGCATCGATGCGGATCTGTGGGAGGCGACGGGACACAATCCCACCGCCTTCTCCATCGATGTCTCCGACGACAAGCTGCGCGAGCACGCGGGCGCCATCGCCGCTCCTCTCGCCAAGATCGAGCGCGCGCTGCGCGCCTACATGGAGCCGCCGCGAACGTGGGCTTCGCAGCACTGTCGCGGCCTGGCCGCCAGCACCATCGCCTACTTCAGCCCCGAGTTCTGCATTCACGAGTCGCTGCCGATCTACTCGGGCGGCCTCGGGGTGCTTGCCGGCGACCACCTCAAGAGCTGCTCGGATCTCGGCATCGCCACGGTCGGCGTCAGCCTGCTGTACCGGCACGGCTACTTCCGCCAGCACATCCGCAAGGACGGATGGCAGGCCGAGGAATACGAGGATCTGGATCCGGACCGCGCGCCGATCACGCGCGTCCGCACCGCGCAGGGCAAGCCGGTCTCGGTGCACGTGCCGCTCGGACTTTCGGTGATCGCGGCCGACCTGTGGCAGGTGCAGGTGGGACGCTGCCGGCTGCTGCTGCTCGATCCGCACCAGTATCCCGAAAGCGTGCTGCCCGGAGCGCTGCGCCTGTACGGCGGCGACAGCATCACGCGCCTGGTGCAGGAGGTCGTGCTCGGAATCGGAGGCTACCGCGCGCTCAAGGCCGTCGGCATCCGCCCCTCGGTCCTGCACATGAACGAAGGACATTCGGCCTTCGCCGCCTTCGAGGCCATCGCCGATCGCATGGAAGAGACCGGGCTTCCCTTCGATCAGGCGGCCACCGACGTTGCGTCCGCGGTCGTCTTCACCACGCACACGCCGGTCGAGGCAGGACACGACCGCTTCGCGGCCGAGCCGCTGCTGGCGATGCTCGCGCCGGTGCGCAAGCGGCTCGGGCTGACGCCGCAGGAGCTGCTCGCGTTCGGCCGCGTCCACCCCGAGGACGAGCACGAGACGTTCTGCATGACCGTGTGCGCAATGAAGCTGGCGCGCCACACCAATGCCGTCAGCAGCCTGCACGGGCACGTCTCGCGCCGGATGTGGAAGAGGCTGTGGCCGCAACGCCGCGAGCTCGAGGTCCCCATCGGGCACGTCACCAACGGCGTGCACGTGGCCACGTGGCTGGCGCCCGAGCTGGCCGAGCTGTACGGGCGCAACCTGGCGCGGGAGGCATTCGATCCGACGCACGCCGAGGGCACGCGCAGCGAGCTGATGGTCATCGACGAGGATGCGCTCTGGCGCACCAAGCGCCAGCTGAAGGCGCGCCTGCTCGAGTTCGTCAAGGCGCGCGCCGCCGCGCGCTACGCGCGCCTCGGTCTGACCGAGCCCGTGCCGGACCTGCATCCGGAGGCGCTGACGATCGGGCTGGCGCGGCGCTTCGCCCTCTACAAGCGCGCGCTTCTACCGTTCCACGACTACGAGCACCTTCGCGAGCTGGTGACCGATCGTGATCGCCCGGTGCAATTCCTGGTCGCCGGCAAGGCGCACCCGGCCGACGAGCCGGCCAAGAAGGTCATCGCCGCCATTCACGAGCTGACGCTCGAGCAGGGGCTCCAGCACCGCGTCGTCTTCGTCGAAGGCTATGACCAGGCCGTCAGCCGGATGCTGCTGGCGGGATGCGATCTGTGGCTGAACGTTCCGCGCCGCCCGCTCGAGGCGTGCGGCACCAGCGGCATGAAGGCGGTGCTCAACGCCACGCTCAACTGCTCGACGCTCGACGGCTGGTGGGACGAGGCCTACGACGGCGCCGGCGGCTTCGCGGTCGGCGACGGCAGCGTGCACGTCGATCCGGCGGTGCAGGACGAGCGCGATTCGATCGCGCTGATGTCCGTGCTCGAGAACGAGGTCGTCCCGCTGTTCTACGAGCGCGGCGACGACGGCATCCCCATGGAATGGCTGGCCCGCGTCAAGCACGCGCTGGCCACGATGGCCTATCGCTACAGCGCCGATCGCATGGTGCTGGACTACGGAACGCGCCTGTATGCGCCGGCGGCGGGCCGCGTCAGCGCCGAAATCCGCGACTGAGCCCGCATCGGCATGGACATCGTCCCGCTGCACGCGCAGATCGCACACCTTCCGCTGGCGCTTTCGCTGCTCATGCCGTTCGTGGCTCTCGGCGTGCTGCTGGCGTGGCGGCGCGAGCATCTGCCGCGCGCCGCGTGGCTGATCGTCGTGGCACTGCAGGCGGTGCTGTTCGTGACCGCGATGGCGGCCGAGCGCACCGGCCACCAGGAAGAGAAACGCATCGAGCAGCTCGTCGCCGAGCACGCCGTCGGAGTGCACGAGGATGCCGGCGAGACCTTCGCATGGGTCAGCGGCGTCGTCCTGCTGATCACGCTGACGGTGCCGGCCATGGGCAACGCCGGCGCGGCGCAGGCGCTGGCGGCCGTGTCGGTGGGCGCGATGCTGGTGGTCCTCGTCCTCGGCTATCGCACCGGGATCGCCGGCGGGCGCCTCATCTACCAGCACGGTGCGGCCAGCGCCTACGTCACCAGCGACCCTGCCGCACGACAACAGGAGCCGCAGGCGCCGTGATGCGAGTCCCGGTGCGCCGTCCGACCCCCTGATCCCGCAGCATCGGATGACGTGCTGCCTGCAGATCGATCGAAGTCCCATGCGAGCGCTCCTGTCCCCGACGACGGGGCCGGATAGAATGCACCGAGGTGGGCAAGTTTGACTTCCTCAGCTTCGTGATCGGTGCCGCGTCGGTGACGCTGGCGTTTCTCGCGTATCACGGCCTGCGCATTCTCATCAGCGCTCGCGTGGTGCTGCAGGAGACGGAGGAGGCGCTCGGCGGCGTGGTCGAGGACGAACGCGACCGCCGCGCGCGCGAGGTCGTCGAAGCGGCCAAGGCGCGCATGCGCTGGCAGGCCACGCCGTATCCGGAATGGGTCCGCCCTCTGGTCGACGAGGTGCCGCGCCTGGTGATGGCCATCGCGCAGGTCTATCACCCCGAGTCGCCAAACCCCGTGCTGGCGCCGGGCCTGAGCCGCTTCGCACGCGCCGTCGAGCTGACCGCCGCCGACATCGGGCACTTCCTGCAGAACAGCCGCGTCGGCCGCCTCGTCGACGTCAGCGCCCATACCGCCCATCGCGCCTGGCACCTCAGCAAGGCGGTGCAGAGCCACCCGACCTACGTCACCGCCAACAAGTGGTATCGCTACATCCGGCCGGCATGGCAGGCGATGCAGTACAACTCGCCGCTGATGTGGGTGACGCTGACGGTTTCCAACGTCGCGGTGCGCACGCTGCAGCCGAGCATCCTCAACATCGTCGCCCGGCGCGCCATCCAGCTCTACGGCCACCACGGCTTCGATCCGCCGCTGCCGGTGGAGACGCTGACGCCGGAGGAGGGAGCGCCCATCGAGGAGGATCCCGACCGGCCGCTGCAGCCTTGAACCGGCACGCCTCCGGCCGGGCGCAGGCCCGACAGCGAGACCGACATGGGTCACCCCGGCGGCGCCCGCGCACGAAAGCGCCTGCGCAGTCTGCGTGGCGCGAGCCGATCCTGCTTTTTGGCTCACCGCAGTCGCTGCTACGTTGCAATGCATGATGCGAAGACTGGCCGCCGCTCTCCTGACGGCAACGCTGTCCGCGCCACCTGCGCTCGCCCTGGAAGCGCCGCCGCAAACCGGCACAGGCAAGCCGCTGGTGGTCTGCCTCGGCGACTCCCTGACCGAAGGCTACGGCCTTCCACCCGAGCAGGCCTATCCGGCCCTGGTCGAGAAGGAGCTGCGTGCGAGCGGATATCCGCACATCGAGGTCGTCAACGCCGGCGTCAGCGGCTCCACCTCCGCCAGCGCGGTCGCGCGCCTGAAGTGGCAGCTTCGCCGCAAGCCCGACATCCTCCTGCTCGCGCTCGGCGCCAACGACGGCCTTCGCGGCATCGACCTGTCGCAGACGAAGAAGAACCTGGCCGAGGCGATCGACCTCGCCAAGGACAACGGCGTCGTCGTGCTGCTCGCGGGCATGCTGCTGCCGCCGAACTACGGCCGCGACTACACGCAGACGTTCCAGAAGATGTACACGGACCTCGCCCGAGAGAAGAACGTGGCGCTGCTGCCGTTCCTGCTCGAAGGCGTCGCAGCCGATTCGACCAAGAACCTGCCCGACGGCGTTCACCCCAATGCCTCCGGATACGAGATCGTGGCAAGGAACGTGACGCGCCACCTGCGGCCGCTGCTCGAAGGGCTCGACGCCTCCTCGAAGCTGGGGCCAGGTCTCCCATTGGAGCATTTCGCGACGCACCGAAGAAAAAAGCTCGAATGCGAGGCCTGACCCCTGTCGTGCGCGCGGCGGCGCTGCACAAGAGCTACCCCGGCGCGGCCGGTGCCATCGAAGTGCTGCGCGGCATCGACCTCGAGGTCGCGCGCGGGCAGACGCTGGCGGTGGCCGGCGAGTCGGGCAGCGGCAAGTCCACGCTGCTCGCGCTGCTGGCGGGCCTGGACGTGCCGACGGCCGGCGAGCTGGAGGTGGCGGGCGTGCGCATCGCTTCGGCGCCCGAGCATGCGCTGGCCGACTTCCGCGCGCGCACCGTCGGCATCATCTTCCAGCACTTCCACCTGATCCGTTCGCTCACCGCCATCGAGAACGTGCGCCTGCCGCTCGAGCTGCGCGACGGTGCCGATGCCGACGGGCGCGCCGCGCGCGCGCTGGCGGCGGTGGGGCTGGATCATCGGCGCGATCACTTCCCGGCGCAGCTCAGCGGCGGCGAGTGCCAGCGCGTGGCCATCGCGCGCGCGCTGGTGACCGAGCCTGCCCTGCTCCTGGCCGACGAGCCCACCGGCAACCTGGACGAGCGCACCGGACGGCAGGTCGCCGACCTGCTCTTCGAGCTCGTCGAGGCGGCCGGCGCCACGCTCGTGCTGGTCACGCACAGCGCGGCACTGGCGGCGCGCTGCTCGCGCTCGCTGCTGCTGCACGACGGCGTCTTGACCGAGCGCGGCGCCGCGGCGCGGGCGGCCAGCGCATGACGCTGCTGCGCCTGGCGCTGCGCGATCTGATGCATCAGCGCGCGTTCGCGCTGTTCTTCATAGCCAACCTCGCGCTCGGCCTCAGCGGAGCGCTGCTGCTCGATTCGTTGCAGGGCTCCATCGAACGCACCTTGCACGCCCGCTCGCGCGCCATGCTCGGCGCCGACGTGCGCATCGCCTCGATGCGGCCGCTGCAGCCGGACGAGATCGCGCGCATGGACGCCGATTCGCCCGCCGCCGCCTCCTGCGACCTCGTGCAGATGTACTCGATGGCTGCCGGCCGTCACGCCCGGCTGGTCGAGCTGCGCGGCATCGACGCACGCTTTCCGCTGGCAGGCAGCATCGTCCTGGCCGGTGGCGGAGCCGTCACGCCCGCGCATCACCAGCGACTGGAGAAGGAGGCGCAGGCGTGGGCCGACCCCGCCCTGCTCGGCCAGCTCGGCATCGAGCTCGGCGACACGGTTCGCATCGGCAGCCTCGAGGTGCGCATCACCGATACGCTTGCGCGAGACACCGGCCTTTCCCTCCGCGCCGCCTCGCTGGCCCCGCGTCTCTACGTCGCGCTGTCTCGCATCGCGCAGACCGAGCTGGTGCAGACCGGCAGCCGCGTCGAGTACCAGCACCTGCAGCTGCTGCCGCGCCAGGCCGACGCCGACGCCGCCGCACGGCGGCTGCGCGCATCCGTCAGCGACGCGCGCGTGCGCATCACCAGCCACGGCGAGGCCGCAGCCGAGATCTCCGGCGCCTACACGCGCGTGACGCGCTACCTCGGCCTCGTGTCGCTGTGCGCGCTGGCGCTGGCGGCGGTGGCCTGCGCGTATCTGTTCCACGTCTTCCTGCGACGTCGCCTACCCGACCTGGCGATCCTGATGAGCCTGGGAGCGCGGCGGCGCCGCGCGCAGGTGCTGCTGCTGCTCGAGCTCGTGGTGCTGGCGGGCGCGTCCGCGATCGTGGCCTGCGCCGTCGTCGCTGCCGCGCTGCCGGCCGCGGCCAGCGCGTTCGCCGACGTGCTGCCGCGCGAGCTCACGCTCGGCGTCGGCGCGCGCGAGACCGTGGCTGCGCTCGTCGTCGCGCTGCTCGTGGGGCCGGTCTCGTGCCTCGGAATGCTGGCACGGCTGGACTCGTTGCAGGTCTCCGAGCTGTTCCAGGAGCAGGCCACGCTGCACCTGCATCGAAAGCGCCTGCAGGCGTTGTGGCATGTGCCCGCTGCGCTGGTGTTCCTGGTGCTGGCGGTGTGGCGGGCCGGCGATCTTCGACAGGGCGCCTACTTCGTCGGCGTCGTCGCCGTCGCGTTCCTGATCGCGGCGGCGCTCGGGCGCGTGATTCTTCCTGCGGCCGCGCGGCTGGGCGAGAGGTCGAGCGTTCCGGTGCGGCTCGCGCTTCGCCAGCTCGCTCCGCACCGGCGCGGCTCGGTGACCGCCTTCGTCGCGCTGGCGCTGGCGGCGCTGCTGCTGGGCCTCCCGCCGCAGCTGCGCGCGCTGCTGGCAGCGCAGCTGGACCCGCCGGAGGAAGGCGCGATCCCGAGCCTGTTCCTCTTCGACATCCAGCCCGAGCAGACCGAGCCGCTGCGCGAGCACGTGCGCACGGCGGGCGTGGAATTGCAGCGAGTGGCGCCGATGGTGCGCGCGCGCCTGCAGGCCATCAACGGCGACCCGGTCGCCGGCGAAGTTGCAGCCGCAGGCGGCCGGCGTCCCGGGGCAGGCGGCGACGTCGAGCGCATGCAGGCACGCACGTACAACCTGACCTGGCAGCAGGAGCTGGCGGCGACGGAAACGCTGGTGGCGGGAATGCCGTTCTCGGGGAGCTGGGACGGCAGCGGCGTGGCCGAGATCTCCGTGGAGAAGGGCTTTGCCCGCCGACTCGACCTGTCACTGGGCGACACGATGCGCTTCGACGTGCAGGGCGTGCCGGTCGAGGGCCGCATCGTCAACCTGCGCGAGGTCGATTGGACCAGCCTTCAGCCCAACTTCTTCGTCGCCTTTCAGCCGGGCGTGCTCGAAGGTGCGCCGGCAGTCTTCCTGGCCTCGGTGCCGTCGCTGCCGCGCGAGCAGCGCGAGCGCCTGCAGGCGAGCATCGTCGAGCGCTTCCCGAACGTGTCGATGATCGACGTCACCCGCGGCGTCGAGCGCGCGCTCGATCTGCTGCAGCAGCTCCAGTGGGCGGTGTCGGCCACGGCCTGGACGGCATTGGCCGTGGGGCTGGCGCTGATCTTCGCCATCGCACGCGACGAGGCCGACCAGCGCCGCTGGGACCTCAACCTGACCAAGGTGCTGGGCGCACCTCACTCGCTGCTGCGCGCGAGCGTGGCCATCGAGTTCGCGGCGCTCGGCGTGAGCGCAGCCATCGTCGGGTGCACCATCGGCGTGGCCGGCTGCGCCGTGCTGGCAACGACGCTGCTGGAAGCGGAGCTGGCGCTGGCGTGGCCGGCATTGCTGGGCGTGGTGGCGGGGCTGCCGTTTCTGACGGCGCTGACCGCACGGATGGCGATGCGAGGCGTCCTGCAGGAACGACCACTGCTGTCGCTTCAGGCTTGACCGGACGGCACGTGCCGCGGGCGCCGGATACGGCGCGCAATGTACCTGCCGCATCGTTCCGGGTAGGAACCGCGCATGCGGGCTCTGGACGTCGCAACCTCTTATGCCGCGAGCATCGCTCGCGCCGGCACCGGCATGCAGGTGGGAACGCTGGGCGCACGGCCGCAGCGGCCGCTCGACCTGTACGAGTTCGAGGCCTGCCCGTACTGCCGCAAGGTCCGTGAAGCGCTATCGTTGCTCGACCTGGACGCGAACATCCACCCGTGCCCGCAGGGCGGCCCGACCTTCCGGCCCGTCGTGCGCCAGAAGGGAGGCAAGGAGCAGTTCCCGTATCTGGTCGATCCGAACACGGGCGCCGAGATGTACGAATCCGACGAGATCGTGCGCTACCTCTACTCGCGCTACGGCGACGGCCGCGTTCCGTGGGCGCTGTCGCTGCCGGTGGTCACCGACGTCACCTCCAGCCTGGCATCGGCGTGGCGCCTCCTCGGCGGCCGCAGCTATCGCAATGCCAAGATGCCCGCGCAGCCTCTGGAGCTGTGGAGCTTTGAAGCCTCACCGTATTGCCGGCTGGTGCGCGAGAAGCTCTGCGAGCTCGAGCTGCCCTACCTGCTGCACAACGTCGCCAAGGGCAGCGCCAGGCGAGCCGACTTCGTCTCGCGCTCCGGCCGCATGATGGTTCCCTATCTCCACGATCCCAATACCGGCTCGGAGATGTTCGAGTCGGCCGACATCTGCGCGTATCTCGAGCTGACGTACGCGCGCTGAGGATCGCGCATCCCGTTCGCGACGAGCGCCGACCGCCTCGCTGCCAGCGGCACGCTTCCGGCTCGACCAGTGACGGCTCAGCGCCGCCGCGAGGATCGTTCGCCGCCCAGCCGTTGCAGGAGCGCGCAGGCCGCCGCCGGCGCGCGCACCTTGGCGCCGTCGATGACGAACAGGAACACGTCGCGCGGCCTGCTGATCTTGCTCGGCGGCGAAGCCTCGGCGGCATTCGATGCGCGCGCCCGCTTGCACACGTAGGTCAAGCCCGCCGGCTGCTCCCCGCCTGCCCACTCTCGCGCCGCCTTCGCCCATCGCGTCAGCGAGCGCGTGTCGTAGCCGGTCTCGATGTCCTCGCGCGACCGCTGCAGGCGCGCGTAGACGAAGCTGCCCGTGACATCGGCGATCTGCGGGTACTCCTCCGAATCGGCCACGACGACGGCGACGCCGGCGCGGCGCGCGAGGGCGATGAACTCGGGCGTGCGAAAGCTCTCGTGCCGGGGCTCGATCGCATGGCGCAGCCGCACTCCGTCGAGCTTGCGCGGCAGCAGCGCCAGGAACGCCGCCACCTCCTGCGGGTCGAACGCCTTGTGCGGCATGAGCTGCCACAGAATGGGTCCGAGCTTGGGGCCGAGCTCGGTCAGGCCCTGCGAGAAGAAGCGCCGCACGGCCTCGGCGCCCTCGCCGAGATTCTTTCGGTTGCTGCAGGTGAACGAGCCCTTGACGCTGAACACGAAGCCGTCGGGCACGGCCGCGGCCCACGCGGCGAAGCTCTGCGGTTTCTGCAGCCGGTGGTAGGTGGAGTTGATCTCGATGGCCGTGACGGCGCGGCTGGCGAATTCGAGCTCGCGAGAGTGCGGCAGGCCCGGCGGATAGAACACGCCGCGCCACGGCTCGAAGGTCCAGCCGCCGATGCCGACGAAGATCCTGCCGCCGCGCTTGCCGATCAGATCGATTCGAGCTCGGCCTGCAGCGGATCGGCCGCGATCGTCGGAATCTCCGACAGCAGCGGCATCAGCTCGCGCGCGCGCGCCAGGTCGTGCGGCGTGTCGATCTCGATCCAGTGGAAGCCGTCGATGTTGATGCCCTGCACCAGGCCCTGCGACGCCAGCATGTCGACCGCCGACAGATACCAGCGCCCCTGGCCGCCGGGACGGTTGACGACCTCTTCCAGCGCGGCCAGGAAGCGACGCGGCGCCTCGCCGCGGAACAGCGAGACCCCGATGGCCTCGCCGTCGACGATGTCGCTCGGCAGATCCTTGCCGATGCGCGTGACGCGGCCACGCCGCCACTGCACCTTCATGTCGTCGTGATCGTAGGCGTCCTTGCAGGCCACCGCGATGGAGACGGCCTCACCGGTGCTGTCGAGCAGGCGTGCGATGATGCCCGGATGGAAGAGCGTATCGCCGTTGAGGAGCAGGAACTCGCGCGCCATCGCCGAGCGCGCCGCCAGGCAGCTGACCAGGTTGTCGCTGCGGTCGAAGAGCGGGTTGTGGATGGTGCGCACGCGAACGCCGGGCGGGCAGACCCTGCGAAGCTCGGCCTCCACTTGCACGGCGCCGAAACCCACCACGACCACGACCTCGTCGATGCCGGCAGTCGCCAGGGCGAGGAGCTGCGCTTCCAGGACCGTGGGTCCGTTGAGCGTCAAAAGACATTTGGGCCGGTCTGCCGTCAGCGGCAGCAGCCGGCGTCCCTGGCCGGCGTTGAGAATGATCGCCCTCACCCGCCTCCCCCTTCCTTTTTTTGTGACTGCCTCACGACTTACGTGTGTATCCTCAGCGCGTCAGTCGTGCCAGTGCCGCACCATCGGGTGTGAAGGGTTGTGCATATCTGGGCCGGTCGGCGGCATCCGGGTCGATCGCCTCGAGCCACGGCGTCAATCGCTCGCCGCGCAGCCGCGCTGCGGCGCCTTGTACCAGACGCACCAGAAGAATCACGGTGGATGCGACCGTCCAGACGGCCACGGCGGTCAGGCCGGCTGCCGGCGCGGTCACAAGAAGCGAGCCCGTCAGCAGCAGCAGGTTCGGATTGCGGCGACCCGTCACGAGGCGAAAGTAGGAGTCGAACGGTTGCCAGGTGAACATCGAGAAGCCCGCGACGAAGTGCTTGAACGCACCTTCGGCCAGCCGCCCGCCGATGTAGCCGGCAAGGATCCAGTAGAGCGTCGTCGAGAGGCTGTCCAGATGCGCCGCACCTCCGACGATGCCGGCGCCCCAGGCCGCATACCACAGCGGCGGATGGACGAGATCGGTGACGTGGTCGAGGTAGTGGCCGAACGATGACGACGTCACCGTCACGCGCGCCAGCTTGCCGTCGACGGTGTCCAGAAAGGTCATCAGCCAGGCCGGCACGAGCCCCGCGGCGAAATGCCCGTGCCAGAACAGCCACGTCGCAGCCAGCACGAGGATCAGGCCGGTGGCCGTGACGGCGTTGGGCCGGATGCCGAGGCGCGTACACAGCCGGACCGTCCAGCGCGCCGGCAAAGGCCACACCCATTTCGTCACCAGATCGGTGACGCCCTTGTAGGACGCGTCGAAGAGGAATGCCTCCAGCTCGGCGACGCGGTCGGCGCGGATCGGCAGCAGCAACGGCCGGTCGGCCTTGAGCAGCCCGGCGATGTAGCTCGGCCGAAGCTCGGCGGCCGTCTGCACGGCAACACCGTCGATGGACGGCGACGGACCGGCATTCTCGATGGCATCTCGCGCGGGCGCGATCTGCGTGCCGGAGACGTTGGCCGCCACGGCCACGGTGCGGCCTGCGCCGTCGCGGGCTTCCAGGATCGTGCCGGGCTCGGCGAGAAGCTGATGCAGCGTGCGAGCATCGAAGAGGAAGTCGGCGCGCACCAGCAGCATGGGCTGCGATTCGGGCGGCGCGTCCAGGAGGACGCGCTGCACTCCGGCTGCGCGCAGCTGGCGCGCGAGCCTTTCCTCCCCTGTCAGACCCCACAGACGCACGGGGCAGCGCCCGAGAATGGCGGCAACGGTGGGCGACTGCGCAGAAGATGGACGAGCCGACATGATCACTCCCGCGCCGTCGCGTGGCGCCGGTCGGGTGGCTGGCGCAGAAGCCTGCGAGCCACCACGTTCATCTCCTGGTTGAACTCGAACACGATGGGCACGCAAGTCGGCACCTTGATGCCCTTGACGTCGTCGCCGCCGTGCCCGTCGAGCATCTTGAGCAGGCCGCGCAGCACGTTCTTGTGCGACACGATGAGCACCCGCGCGCCGCCGCGCAGGTCGGGAACGATCGTCTGTTCCCAGAACGGAAGCATGCGCTGATACGTATCGTGCAGGCTTTCGGTCAGCGGCAGCTCCTCGGGCCGCAGATCGGCATAGCGTGCATCGTGGCCGGGATAGCGTGGATCGGCGCGCTCCAGAGGCGGCGGCTGGCACGTGAAGCTGCGCTGGCAGCGCAGCACCCGAATGCCGTAGCGCAGGACCGAGGTGACCGGCCCCAGGCCCTGGAGCGCGCCGTAATGACGCTCGTTGAGGCGCCAGCTCGCGCGGATCGGGACGTGCTCGAGCGCCATCGTCTGCAGGACGATGCGCGCGGTGTCGGTGCTGCGGCACAGAATGGAGGAAGCGCACCAGTCGAAGCTGTGGCCGGCCTCGCGCAGGATGCGCCCGGCCTGCTCGGCTTCGGCGGCGCCCGCCCTTGTCAGGCCGACGTCGGTCCAGCCCTGGAAGCGGCCGACGCGATTCCATTCGCTCTGACCGTGGCGCAGCAGCACCAGCGTTGCGTGGCTCACGAGGAATGTCCCGCCGGCGGCACGCCGAGCAGCGCACGCACGCGCTCGGCCACCGCAGCCAGCTCGCGAAGCGGCACGCGGCGTGTGAGGTCGAGCGCTTCGCCGAAGAAGCGCGCGTGCCCTTCGGCCACCAGGCGCCGGTGCAGCTCGGCGATGTTGCGCGGCGGCCGGACGATGCCGCGCTCGATCATCCGGGCGCAGACGTACTCGAGGCCCTGCTGCGGGCGCACCGTGCCCTTGGCCTTTCGAGGCCGCGCGCTGGCACGCTGCACGATCCTGCCGCGCATGCGACGCTGCCATCCGCCTTCGACGGTGGGAACCGGATAGATGTAGAGCGGGCGGTCGGTGGCGGCAGCTTCTGCCAGCATCGACTCGCTGTCGGCGGTGACCACCAGCACGTCGGCAACCGCAAGACAGCCCATGTACGGATTGCCGTCATCGCCGCGCTTCCATTCGTACAGGCGCGCATGCTCGCCGATGCGCGCGACGGCCTGCCGCAGCGCAGCCGTCGCCGCCTCGCCCGTGCGCGGGCTGGTGACGATGTAGAGGCTGCCGCCGGCATCGCGCGCCTTCTCCGCAACCTGCGCTGCCATGCGCGCAGCGGTTGGGCCGTCGAGCCGATGCGCGGCCGATGAGCCGCCCACCAGCAGCGCCACGTGCGGCCGCGGCATGTCGGCGAACAGGTCCCGCCAGCGCTGGCCCGCGCTCGTCAGCACCGCATCGTCGATGGCCGTCAGCGGCGCCAGCGTCTCGAAGCGGCGCGGATGCACCGGATAGCCGAAGAAGCCGCAGACGACGCTGAGGTCGAAGGCGTCGGCGCGCGCAAGCGCGCCGCGGCGGCCCATCTGCACGATGCGGCTGCGGCCGCCGCTCTGCTCGCCGATCCAGCGCGCGATCGGCGCCACGGTCCGGCCGGTGGCGATCACGAGGTCCGGCCACGGCGGCGTCAGCGGGTCGGAGCGGCGAGCGTCGAGGCTGAGAAGCTTGGCGCCGAGCAGACGGTTGTCGAGCTTTTGAAGCGCGTTGAACGCGAGCCGCTTGATCTCGTACGGCCAGCCCAGCGCGCTGGCCAGGCCCACGGACTGCGTCGTGTGCCCGAGCTTGTGGTCGGCGAGGATCCACACTGCCGGCGGCTTTCCGTCCGGCCGCGGCCCGCCGCGGCGCACGACGAGCCGTGCCGGGCCGCCCTGCACCGCCAGCTGCCAGCGCACGTGCGGATGGCGCGCAGCCGCTTCGGTGACGACTTCGTCCCACCAGCTCTCGCCGCGCGGGCCCTCGTGCACGGCGGCTGCGCGCAACGCGTGGGAGGATGCATCGACCTCGATGTGCACGACACGCCCGGCGCGCTCGAACAGCTCCTCGATCACCCACGGCACGTCCTCGCTCGGAAGCTGCTCGAGTCCGCGCCGGCAGACCACGGCGTCGCAGCGCAACGCCAATGCCGTGGAGGCGAGGTCGAGCACGCTGGCGTAGGCGCAGCGTTGTGCATCTCCGACGACCGCTGCCAGGTCGGCGCCGCAGACACCGTCGCGGCGCCAGCCGACCTCGAGCGCGGTCTTCGCGGAAGAGGCGGCGATGACGTCCGGCACTGCGTCGCCAACGGGGGAAGTCGTGACCGGCATCGGCACATCGCCCGCAGCAGCGTGCGCAGCCAGCGCCTGGAAGCGCGGGCTCGGCCGCTCGCGAGTGAACACGTGGGCTCCGATCCGGCGCGCTTCGCGCTCCATGTCGTGCCAGACGTACCCCACCGCGTTCGGCTGGTATGCGAACACCCGCGGGAAAGGCTGCCAGGGCTGCTCGTGAATCGTGGTGTAGTGCAGGACCTTCGACCAGCCCGCGCGATACTCCTCGTCGCGGCAATGCCACTGGCGCGGCAGCGGGCCCCACACGCCGGCGCTGCGAGACCTGGCCTCGAGCGCCTTGCGCCGCTCCTTGCGCGCGTCCTCGATGCGCCAGATCGGCGCCATGCGCTCGCAGTCGATGAGCATGACGGCCGTGTCCTTGTCGCTCAGCGCGAGGAAGCCGGCGCCGTCCATTTCCATGTCGAAGAGCTCGGCAGGATCGCCGAGATAGATCTGGTCGACGTCGTTGTAGATGGCGCGGCCGCGGTTGCCGGCGAAATGCGGGATCGCGAAGCGGTAGTTGGTGAAGCCCGTGAGCCATCTGGCGCGGTCGAAGCCGACCAGATCGCGCATCAGGTAGATCTCGTATCGCCGTGCCGGATCGCGCGTCCGATCCACCGAGTGCACGAACACGCGCTCGGCGCGGTACTGCCCGGGCTCGGTGCCGACGAAGATGCGCACGGGCTCGCGCTGGCTCGGCGCGCTGCCGGCACGCGGCGCAAGCACGACGCAGTCGGGCTGCGGGCGCTGCCCCGGCGGCCGGCCGGCGCCGCGCCCATGGATCTGCTCGTTGACGAAACTGCCCGACAGAAAACCGATCATCGCGACGTGCGCGCAAGCAGCCGGTGCACACGGCTGCATCCTTGCGACGGCCGATCTTAGTCGGCGACCGCGAAAGTGGCGAGCGCACATCCTGCGCAGCGCCCGGCGCTGTTGACGGCCGGGGGCGCCCGCTGTAGGTCGGCACCAAGTTCGCCTCATGCGCCTTCTTCTGGTCTTCGGCCGCCGTTATCCCGGTCGCAGCGTTCTGATGCTCGTATGCCTGTCGCTGGCTGCGATGGCCGAAGGCGTGGGGCTTTCGAGCATGCTTCCGCTGCTGGGCATGGTCACCGATTCCGGCGGCGAGCCGACGGGGCTGGAGCTCACGCTTCGGCGGCTGCTGTCCACGGTCGGGCTGACTCCGACCGTCGAAGTGCTGCTCGGCATCATCATGACCGGCAGCGTCGTCAAGGCTGCGCTGGTGCTGATCGCGCAGAAGCAGGTCGGCTACACCGTCGCCCACGTCGCCACCGATCTTCGCCTCGAGCTGCTGCGCTCAGTGCTGGCGGCGCGCTGGCCCTACTACGTGCGACAGCCCGTGGGCATGCTCTCCAACTCGTTCGCGACCGAGGCCTCACGCGCCGCCGACGCCTACCTGAACGGTGCGCTGATGGTGGCGCAGGTCATCGAGACGCTCCTGTACGGCGCGGTCGCCGTCATGATCTCCTGGCAGACGGCACTGGCCTCGGCGCTGGTCGGCATCGTGTCGGTGACGACGCTCGGACGGCTGGTGCGCACCACGCGCCGCGCCGGAAAGAAGCAGACCAACATCATGCGCGCCGTGCTCGGGCGCCTCTCCGACGTGCTCTACGCGGTCAAGCCGCTGAAGGCGATGGGCCGCGAGCCGCTGATCGCGCCGCTGCTCGAAGGCGAGACGCAGCGGCTCAACCGCGTGCTGCGGCGCCAGGTGCTGAGCAAGGAAGCGGTGCGCGCGCTGCAGGAGCCGTTCATCGTCGTCTCGCTGGCCGGCGGCCTGTTCGCGGCCACACAGATCTGGGCGCTCCAGCTCGACAGCGTCATCGTGCTGGCGCTGGTGTTCGCCCGCGCGCTGTTCTCGCTCAACAAGGCGCAGAAGTTCTATCAGGCGATGACGGCCACGGAGAGCGCGTTCTGGTCGATCCGCAAGACCATCGCCGACTCCGATCGCGAGGCCGAGACCAACACCGGCACGCGCGAGCCGTCTTTCGAGCGCGCGGTCTCGTTGCGGGACGTGGATTTCGCGTACGGCGAGCGGCCGCTCCTGCGCGGCGTCTCGCTGGCCATTCCTGCCGGCGAGATCACCGCGGTCATCGGCCCCTCCGGCGCCGGCAAGACCACGATCGCCGATCTGGTGCTCGGCCTGGTGCGGCCGCAGCGCGGCGAGACCTACCTGGACGATCTGCCGCTGTCGGAGGTCGACATCATGGGCTGGCGGCACATGGTCGGCTACGTGCCGCAGGAGATGCTGCTGCTGCACGAGAGCGTGCGGACGAACGTCACGCTCGGCGATCCGCAGGTCACCGAAGCCGACGTCGAAGAAGCCCTGCGCGCGGCCGGGGCGTGGGACTTCGTGTGCGAGCTGCCGCAGGGAATGGATACGCCGCTCGGCGAGCGCGGCGCGCGATTGTCCGGCGGGCAGCGCCAGCGCATCTCCATCGCGCGCGCCCTCGTGCACCGGCCGCGCCTGGTCATCCTCGACGAGGCCACCGCGGCGCTCGATCCGGGCAGCGAGGCCGAGATCCACGCGACCGTGCGCGCACTGCGCGGCAAGACCACGATCCTGGCGATCTCGCACCAGCCGGCGTTGCTGGCGGTGGCCGACCGCGTCTACCGGCTCGAAGACGGACGGATCACCATGCTCGAGCGCGACGAAACCGGCGCATGGTGCACGGACGAGACGCCGCTTCGCGCGCGGACGGCCTGAGCGCCGTCGCCGCGTCGTGCGCTCGCCGGCTCCGCCCGGCTCGATCGGCCGCGCTCCGGTGGCACCGGCGCTCGCGTGCGCGCAGTTGCCACGCTGCGTCCGCGCTCGCCCTTACGTTCGCAGCGCCAGCAGGCCGCCGACGAGCACGAACAGCACGTTGGCCGTCCACGCGGCAATCACCGGCGGCAGCGCGCCGGCATGGCCGGCCGAGACCGAGATCGCCTGCGTCAGCCAGTAGAGAAAGACGACGGCGACTCCGGTGATGAGCTGCGCCGCCATCCCGCCCCCGCGGCGCGAGCTGCGCAGCGCCAGCGGCAAGCCGAGCAGCACCGTGATCACGCCCGACATCGGCAGCGCGAGCTTGAACTGAAGGTCGGTCTGGAACTCGGCCGGATCGAGCCCCTTGGCCTCGAGCATGCGGATCCGCTGGCGAAGCTGGAGGAAGTTGAACTCGTCCGGACGCGGAGTTTTCCTGCGGAAGTCCGACGGCGTTCCCACCAGCTCGAGCTCACCGCCCTGCAACGGCCGGTAGGCGAAGCCGCCGCCGGGCGCGAACGTTCGCACGGTGCCTTCGCCGAGCTCCCAGCGCCCGCCGCGCCAGATCGCCGAGGAGACCTCGACCAGACGCGAAACGCGAAAGCTCTCGTCGAGCACGTGCAGCGTCACGCCGTGCAGGATCTCGCGCGTGGCATCGAAATATTCGATCTTGAGGAAACCCTCCGGAAGCTGGAACCACAGCGAGGTCGCGTCGAGCAGGCCGCGGTCGCGCAGGCCCTTGATGCCGAGGTCCTTGACGTTGCGCGCGCGCGCTGCCGACGGCGGCACGATGGTCTCGTTCCACAGCAGCGTCGCCACGCTCAGGATGATGCTGGCCATCAGCAGCGGCCGGGCCAGCCGCAGCACGTTGACGCCGCAGCTCTGCAACGCCAGCACCTCGTTGAAGCGCACCATCGATCCCACGCTGAGCATGACCGCCAGCAGCGCGGCGGCAGGAAAGACCTCGACCAGGACCTCGGGGATGCGGAGGAAGAAGTAGGCGGCCACCAGCGCCGGGCTGGATTCGTACTGGACGAAGTCGCCGATACGGCCGAAGAACTGGACGACCAGCAGCAGGCCGACGCCGCTGGTCAGGCACAGCGCGAAGACGCGCAGGTACAGGCCGACCAGGTAGCGGCCGAGAACGCTCACAAGCGGCCCCGGCGCCTGGCGCTCGAGCCCCACATCCTTGAGCGGCCGCCCACGGGGCGAATGTAGACGGCGCCGGGCTGGCGATTCAACCGAGGCTCGGCGCCGATGCACCAGTTGGCACCGCTCGCACGCGCCGCCGAAGGTGCTAAGCAACCTGCGGCTCGGCTACGGCGAGCCAAACCGTCTTGCGAGGCGCACGATGAAATTCGGCCTGTTCTACGAGCACCAGCTTCCGCGACCCTGGGATGAGGACAGCGAGCACCGACTGCTGCAGGAGGCTCTCGAGCAGTGCGAATACGCCGACAGCCTCGGCTTCGATTACGTCTGGGAGGTCGAGCATCACTTCCTGGAAGAGTACAGCCACAGCAGCGCGCCGGAGGTATTCCTGGCGGCGGTGTCGCAGCGCACCCGGCGCATGCGGCTCGGGCACGGGATCGTGCAGACGCCGCCGCCGTTCAACCATCCGGCGCGCGTGGCCGAGCGCATCGCCACGCTCGACCTCATCTCGGACGGCCGCGTCGATTTCGGCACCGGCGAGTCTTCGTCCGAGGCCGAGCTCGGCGGTTTCCTCATCGATCCCGCCGAGAAGCGCGCGATGTGGGAAGAGGGCCTGCGCGTGGCGCTGCGCTGCATGAGCGAGACGCCGTTTGCCGGGCATGACGGCAAGTACGTGACGATGCCGCCGCGCAACGTGGTTCCCAAGCCGCGGCAGAAGCCGCATCCGCCGGTGTGGGTCGCGTGCAGCCGTCGCGACACGATGCTGCTGGCCGCGCGCATGGGCATCGGCGCGCTGACGTTCGCCTTCGTCGATCCGGAGGACGCCAGGCACTGGGTCAGCGACTACTACTCGGTGCTCGAGAACGAAGGCGTGCCGGTGGGCGATGCCGTCAATGCGGGCGTCGCCTGCGTCTCGCCGTTCCTGTGCCATCGCGACGAGGATGAGGCGATGCGGCGCGGCCTGGAGGGCGCCAATTTCTTCGGCTACTCGCTCGCACACTACTACGTCTTCGGCCGCCACGAGCCGGGTCGTACCGACGTGTGGGCGGAGTATCAGAAGCGGCGCGGCGACAGGGGATACGATCCGGAGGCGGTCCGCCTGGCTGCGGCCAATGCCGGACGACTCGGTGCCAAGGCGGTCGAAAGCGGCGTCAGCGGCCTGCGCGGAACCGTCGGCACGCCGGCGCAGGTGCGCGAGTACGTGCGCCGGTTCGAGGAAGCGGGCGTGGATCAGCTGATCTTCGTCAGCCAGTCGGGCAAGACGCGGCACGAGCACATCATGGAGAGCCTCGAGCTGTTCGGTCGCGAGGTGCTGCCCGAGTTCCGCGAGCGCGAAGAGAAAGCGGCCGCCGCGCGCACACAGCGCCTGGCGCCCGTCATCGACAAGGTGATGGCGCGCAAGCCGGCCGGCGATCATCCGCCGCTGCCGGCAGGCTATTCGTTCCCCGCCATCCCTCGAGCGATGGCCGACCGGGTCGGCGCAGACGAGTTCCACCGTATGCTCGACAAGGTTGCCGAAGAGGCCGTCGACGGCGACAGCCCGACCATCCGGGGATGGCGTGAAGGACGTGATCCGTTTCCCTCCTAGGAGCGGGCCTCTAGCGGAGCGACTTTCGTGGAGGCGTCTTTACGGATCGCCGCTGCCGTGTTGAGGTCGTGCGCATCGAAAACCTACCCGACAAGGAGTGAGTGATGCTGACAGTTGGCGACAGGATTCCCGAGTTCGAACTGACTGCGGTGGTAAGCACCGAGCCAGGAAAGGAGTTCACCAAGATCACCCACGAGAGCTTTGCGGGCAAGTGGAAGGTGCTGTTCTTCTGGCCGATGGATTTCACCTTCGTCTGCCCGACGGAGATCGCCGAGTTCGGGCGGCGCGCCGGGGATTTTGAGCAGCGAAACGCGCAGGTGCTCGGCGCCAGCACCGACACGCACTACGTGCATCTGGCCTGGCGCAACAATCATCCCGATCTGCGCGACCTTTGCTTTCCGATGCTCGCCGACACCAAGCGCGAGCTGTCGCGCCTGCTCGGCATCCTGCACAAGGACGAAGGCGTGCCGCTGCGCGCGACGTTCATCATCGACCCCGAAGGCGACATCCGGCACGTCAGCGTCAACGACCTCTCGGTGGGCCGGAACGTCGACGAGACGCTGCGCATCCTCGACGCCCTCCAGACCGGCGCCCTCACCCCGTGCAACTGGCGCCAGGGCGAAGCCACTCTTTAGGGGCCAGGTGCGGTCCTGGAGCGACGGTATCGGCCCGATCGGGGTTGGATACCGTACGCTCAGGACCCGATCCCGATAGCCATTCGTTCGATCGCGGAGGTTCGCGTTCTGGCGCGCTCGTGCCGAAGGCGCCGCCGCAGGACCAGGCCGCGGTGGCGATGCCGTGCGAGGGCGGAGGCTCGCGCTCCGGCGCGCGGGGCGGCTCCGGAAGGCGCGCGCCGCCACTCTCGCACGCGTGCTAGAGTGCTGCGCCGGTCATCGTGCGCCGAAGCGAGGCCGTTTTTGCAGTGCAAAGCTGCGAGCCTCCGGCCACCCCACGAGACGCGGTTTCCGTCGATAATCGCGTGCTGTCCGATACTTAGACCGATTGACCCGCAGCCAGGGCTGGCGTGTTTGCAATGAAATTCCTTGCAAGAAATCGCAAAAGGACATGGTAGGCGGGACCACGGCTCGTTACGCTTCGAGACATGAAGAGGGCCGGCACGAAGGCGGCCCCTGAGCTGTGAGAAGGAGTGACAGCCATGATCCAGAACGACTTTACCGCCGTCGTGCAGAAGGTTTCGGGTGGCTACATCGCGTTCATCGAAGAGATGCCGGGCACCGGCATCTACGGCACCACCCTCGAAGAGACCCTCTCCAATCTCCAGGACGTGCTGACGCCGTACTTCCTCAACATGGATCGTCAGCTCGACGAGAACTGAACGGCCTGCCGTAGGCGCAACGTCGCGGCGAGCAGAAGCACGCTCGCCGCGACGCAGAGCCACGCAAGCCACTCCCCCCACCGCGTGTAAGGCGCGGGCACGCGCAGCGGCCGCACCTCCCGCACGAGTGCTTCGCGCGTGAACTTTCCGCTCCGAGCAACCAGCACACCGCGCGCGTCGGTGATCGCGCTGATTCCCGTCGTCGTCGAGCGCACCAGCGGAATGCCGTGTGTCGCCGACTGTGCCGCCGCCAGCATCAGATGCTGACTCTGCTCGGAGCTGTCGCCGTACCAGGCATCGACGGTGACGTTGACCAGCAGGTTGGTGTCCGGCCGCAGGCTGCTACGCACGAAGCCGGCATGAATCGCCTCATAGCAGATCGAGAAGACGAAGCGCGCCGGGCCGGACTCGTAGGCAGGCACCTCGACCCCCGGCTCGAAGCTTCCGACGGTGCGGATGCGGTCGAAGCCGGGAATGACGTCGCGCAGCGGCACGTACTCGCCGAAGGGAACCAGGATGTTCTTGTCGTAGCGCCGGTCGATCTGGCCGGGGGGATGGATTCGGAAGGCCGAGTTGTGCTCGGACCCGCCGCGTCCCTCTTCGTGATTGCCGCCGGTCCATACCTCGGCGCCCGTTGCGCGGACGAAATCGAGAACGACGCGGTTCTCCGGCTGCGACGGATCGGTCGGGAGCGCACCCTCGGGCCATACGAAGACGTCGATCTTGCGTCCGCCGGCCTCGGCGATCGCCTTCTGCGACAACGCCACGAGGTCGCGCGCGAAGGCGTCGCGCTTCATGCGCGAGAGCTCGCGGCGCCGCTCGATGGTGTGATCGGGCTGAATCACGGCCACGGTCAGCACCGGCGCCCGCTGCTCGGCCTCGGCGATGCGCTGCAGACGCGTGTGCGAATACATCACCGCAGCTGCGCAGAAGATCGCGAGCACCGCCGCGTTCACGCCGAACGACCGGATCGGGAGGCGGCGCTCGTGGAAAGCCTCCAGCCCCTGCAGCACCACTGCATTGCACGACATCACCAGGAAGCTGACGCCGCTGACGCCGGTAACGGCACTGAGGAGGAAGACCTCGGGCACCTGGTACCACGCGTGCCCTTGCAGGTAGCCGAAGATCTGCGGGTTCAGGAACTCGAGCGCGCAGAACCACGCCGCGATCGCCACCGGCCACATCATGCCCGCGGCTGCGCGGATGCGGCCGAAGCCCCACGCGAAGATTGCAGCGTAGAAGCCCATCGCCGCGCCGAAGAGCAGCCACGCGGCGAGCGCGGCCGGCAGCGGCAGGTCGCCGAAACGGATCATCGTTCCGGGCAGCCAGTAGAAGATCGTCAGGTTGGCGGACATGCCCACCAGCCAGCCCGCCATCAGGGCACTGCCACCGCGCAGCCGGCGAATGACCCACATTGCCGGCACCCAGGCCACCGGATGCAGCACGAGCAGGTTCCATGGCGGCGAAATGGCGGCCTGGACCACGCCGGAGAACAGGAGCGCGAGGACTGCCAGCACCGTCGCCGTGCGCGCCGTGGGCGCGCTTCGATGACCGGGCTCAGGCGCCCCGGGCGCCGGAGCGCCGTTCCTCGTCCCGCGTCGGATTGCGGCCGCCGCCTGCATCATCGCACCACGTCTTGCCGGCGCCGCCGTCCGCATGACGGCACCACGTCTTGCTGGCACCGGCCCAGCGTGCAAGCTAGCCGTTGTCTTGCGGCGTTCGTTGCCGCCCTGGCACCTGCAGAATGAGTGATCCCATCCCGCCTCGCAACGCCCGTCCCATCGGCGTCTTCGACTCGGGCGTCGGCGGCCTGACCGTCGTGCGCGCGCTTCGACGCGCGCTCCCGGAGCAGGACATCGTCTATCTCGGCGACACGGCGCGGGTGCCCTACGGCAGCAAGAGTGCGCGGACCGTCGAGCGCTACGCGCTGTCGTGCCAGCGCTTCCTGCTCGACCGTGATGTCAAGCTGGTGATGATCGCGTGCAACACCGCCTCCGCCACGGCGCTGCCGGCGCTGATTGCGGCCAGCCCCGTACCCGTCATCGGCGCCGTCGAGCCAGGCGCCTTCAGCGCGCTGGCTGCATCGCGCAATGGACACATCGGCGTCATCGGGACCCTGGCAACGGTGCGCTCGGGCGCCTATGAGAAGGCCATCGCTCAGCGCGACGCCGACACGCGCGTGACCTCGCTGGCTTGCCCGCTGCTGGTGCCGCTGGCCGAAGAGGGATGGAGTGAGGACGAGGTGGCCGCCGCCGTGGCCAGGCGATACCTGACGCAGCTCTTCGCGCGCGATGCGCAGATGGACACGCTCGTGCTCGGCTGCACGCACTACCCGCTGCTGCAGCCTGTGCTCGCGCGTACGGCGCGCGAGATCGCCGATCGCGAAGTCGCCGTCGTCGATTCGGCCACGGCGATGGCCGAGGCGGCGCGGCAGACGCTCAGCGGCGATCATGGCGGCGCCGGCCGCGGCGAGCTTCACTGCTTCGCCACCGATACCTCGCGACTGGAGGAGCTCGCCCCGCTTTTCCTCGGCGAGCCGCTGGCGACGTTCGAGCTGGTGGACCTGTAAGACGGATCCCGCTCCGCCACACCGGCCGACGTCACGCCTGAGACGGCGTCAGTTAGTCGAAATCCATATGCGCTGGATAGCGGTCGAGACGATGGAGAAGCCCGCACACGGATATCAGGAGCGCAAGAACGAAGGACGCCGCCGCGATTTTTTTGAGCACCATCGAGCTCATACGATGATCTCACCGCTTCTCGATCTCGTAGAGATAGACACCGGCACCGTTGGTCTCGTATGCGTCCAGGCGGCGTCCTCGTGCCTCGAGGTGTCGGATCAGGACGGAGCGCTCCGGGACAGCGCAGGTCGGACATTCGTGGGCGAAGACCAGCCATAGACGTCCCTGCGGTGCCGCCGCGTCCAGCTCTCCAGCGTAAGCCGCCGGATCGCCGCGATGGGCACGACCCAGAGCAACACCGTCCTTCGGCAAGGGCAGAGCGTGCGCGTAGAACCGGAATGCGGGCTTCGCTCCATAGTAGACGTAGACGCGATCACTGCTCTCCAGGCGGCGCAGCAGATGCTCGAGAGCCGGCCGCAGGTCTTCGGGCGCACGCGGCTGCAACGCGCTGCGCAACGCGCCGCCGACGGGCGAATACAGGACCACAACGGTGAGCGACGCGGCGACCGCGACGCCTGCCGCACGGTGCGCGCGGGCAGCGGCCGAGGCGAGAGCGCGCACTCCTGCAGCGACCGCCAGGTACAGGCATGGCACTGCGAACAGGAGGAGCCTGCCGCTGAAGGGATACTTGCCTGCTGCCGACGCCACAACGGCTGCAAGCAGTGGGGCGGTGAAAAGCATCGCAATCGGCGGCGATCGCCGGACCTGGGACGCGACGCCGACGACGGCGAGGCCTGCGGCCCAGGAAGCCGGCTGTAGCGCACCGACCTGAGCGATGAACGCGCGCACGGCATCGCGCAGCCACGACAGCGAACCCGCCTCGCCGGCGGGCCAGAACGCGCCTCGCCAGTATTGCAGTAAGGCGGAATTGCTCGCGAGGGTCTCCAGGGACAGCCAGTAAAGAAGCGCCGCCGATGCCGCCCAGGTCGTAATCGCGGCTACGGCAATCGGCAACGCCCTTCGCTGCCGTGCCGCGGCGGCGATGACCACCGCGGCAGTGCCGCACAAGCCGAATGCCGCGGGATGGGAGCACCACACCGCGATGGCACCGACGGGCACGACGACCCACCTCCTCGACCAGGTTGGCGGCGTGGTCGCGTGTCGCCACCGCTCGCCGTCCAGCCACGGCATTGTCGCCCACAGCAGCGCCAGCGCAGCGGCGACGTCGACGGCATATTGTTTGGCTTCGGTGGAATACTCGACCACCGGCGTGCCCACCGCCAGCAGCCCAACGGCAAGCAAGCCTGCACCGCCCAGCCACGAAGTGGCAACCCGCGCCATCAGCACCAGCGCCACGACCGACGCTGCAAACGGAAGAAGCCTCAGCGTCCAATCCTGAAGTCCCAGCATGAGCACGGCCGCCTTCTGCATGAGCAGAAAGCCCAGCGGCGCACCCTGGTTGTATTCCAACGGCTGCGCCAGCGCCGCGGCGGATCGTTCCACGACATTGACGGCAAGCATGGCCTCGTCCATCCACAACGAGCGCCACGTGCACAGCTGTCGCAGGCGCAGGCCGACGCCGAGCACGATCAGAGCCGCCGCTGCCGCCGCCGCAAATGGAACGCGCGCCGTCAGCACCGCCACTCTCATGGAGCGCGACTGACGAAAGGCCTGGTGACGCCTGATGTCATGCAGTGCATGGCCGTTGGACAGTAAAGGAAACTGCGGCGAGGTAGAAGAAAGCCGTCAACCGGTCACGGGCCGCCGTAGACGGCGCCGCCTGCCGTTGCTCTTGCGCGGTTCGCGAATGGTCCGGTAGGTGGCAATAAGGCCGAATGAGCCGAATCCCGGACTCCGCCGCCCTGCCCCGTTCCATCCGACAGTACGACGTTTCTGCGGGCGGCGTGCGCCTGCGTGTCCTGGAATCGCCGGGCCAGGGGCCGGCCGTGGTTCTGCTGCACGGTGCCGGATCGAATGCGCGATCGTGGCTGCCGCTCATGCGTGCGCTCGCCGGCCGGCAGGTGCTGGCGTTGGACCTTCCCGGGCACGGCGCAAGCAGCCAGGGTCCCACGCACGACCTCTACGAAACCGCGGACGTCGTCCGGGAAGTGATCGAGACCGAAGTCGGCCGCGGCGCGGTCCTTGGAGGCCATTCCTGGGGCGGCAAGCTTTCCGGCTGCATGGCCGCCTCCGATCCGGCTTTGTGCGCGGGTCTGGTGCTGATCGATCCCTCGCCTTCGCATGCGGTGCCGGTCGACATCGAATCGTTTGTGGAGATGGCGTTTGGCGTCGAGCTCGCCGAGTACGACTCGGCCGAGGAGGCCGCGACGGCAGCGCGCACGATCCCGCGCTACAGCCGATGGGATGACGACATTGCCGCGGCGTTCCTTGGCGGGCTCGCGCGGCAGGAGAACGGAAAGTGGTCGCTTCGGCCGGGCCGCGCCGAGCTGACGGCGCTGTGCCGCGGCGTGTTGTGGACCGATGCCTCCGAGATCCTGGCACGCGCGGCGCAGTTGCCGACGCTCCTGGTCGTTGCCGGCGAAAGCGTGTGGCAGGCGCAGACGAACGTGCTCGCCTATGCGGATGCGACGCTGGTGACGCTCGCCGGCAGCCACTGGATCCATCACGACGATCCTGCGGGCTTGGCGTCGGCCGTCACGAGTTGGCTCGACGAGCGATTTCCGCTCGGCGGCGCCGCCGGCGCAACGCCCGACGAATAGCGATCCCTTCGCGGCTGGCGGTTGCGTGGCCCGACCGCGCCTGCCGAGTGCACGCCGCCCCGCACTCACGGCACGGCGAGTGCGTTGCCGTGGCGCGGGTCGTGGTGATACATCGGCCAGTCGCTCTTCTCCGGCGACGCCACGCCGGGCACGTTCCACACGAACACGCGCATCAGGAGCGGATCGACCCAGACGACTTCCTTCAAGCCATCGCCGTCCAGGTCCGCGATCGCGGGCGAGGCGAAGCGCTCGTCGTCGAAGTGCGCGAAGTCGGTGACGGGCAGCTCGGGCGCATCGCCGGTGCCATGGATCGGGATCGGCACGACGCGCGGAAAGAACGGGTGCAGGTCGCCTTGCACCGAGGCTGCCACGACGGCTTTGCGAACGATGCCGAGGCCGTCGTACCCGGAGCTTCCCGTCACCAATTCCTGCTCGCCGTCGCCATCGATGTCGCCGATGGCCAGCGACTGCATCGCCATCTCCATGTTGAACGCGCGATGGATGGCGGCCGGCGCAGTCGCCGCGCGATCGGCGCGGATCTGCAGGAACTGATTGAAGCCTTCGCCGATCGGCGCTTGCGCCGGCGTGTGCGCGTACAGGTAGGCCTCGGCGCGGCCGTCCTCGTCGACGTCGCCGTAGGCGGCCAGTCCGTTGGAGAAAGGATCGCAGCGCGCGCCGCTGGCCTGGCACACATCGCGCAGCCGCGCGCTGCCGACGGGCATTCGCCGGCCGGTGGCGGAGTGAGCGCTCGCGCGCAGCTTGAATCCGGCGGTCTCGGCCAGGCTGAACACATCGAGCGCGCCGTCGCCGTCCATGTCGGCCATTCCCATGCGCGGATGCAGGAAGTTCGACCGCGCCCGCACGGGCCATCCCTGCAGCGGCAGGCGCAGGGCGTCGCGCAGCGAGAGCGTGCGGCGGCGCGTGCCGGGATGGTCGTCGCGGGTGTAGAAGACGATCTCGACGCGCGCATCGCCAGCCGCGTCGCCGACGGCTAGCGCGCTGTCGTTGAGGCCGGACACCCACGACCAGCCGGGCACGACGGTGCCGTCGCCGTCGAACGCCTCGGAACCGGTGTCGGCGCTGCACAGGATCTCATCGTCGCCGTCGCCGTCCAGGTCGCCGGCCGCAAGGTGCGCAGTCGTCCCGCGGTAGACGGTTGTGAGAACCGGGAAGCCCGGCTTGCTCTGGCCATCGGCAGACCAGGCGAAGAGCTGATGGCGGTTGGTGGCGACGACATCGCTCGCTCCATCTCCGTCGATGTCCGCCACCACCGGCGAGCCGGTCGTGGTGGACGACGGAAAGCCGCCGCCTACCGACTGCGGCCATCCGGTCTTCATCGTTCCGTCGTGCTCGAACACCAGCACTTCGCGGGCGGAGCCGACCAGGATCTCCTTTCGTCCATCGGCGTCGAGGTCGGCAACGGTGAGGTACTGATGATCGGCCACCGGCTGGATCTGCTGCGGCCAGCCGCTGCGCAACGCCGGATCCAGCGCGATTCCCTGGCGCGTCCGCTCGACGACGCCGTTGGCGTTGAAGACGCGAAGGCGGAAGTCGTAGCGGTCGCTCTCGCTGATGGCGGACATGTCGAAGGTGGCCAGGACACCGCCGCGGACCGGCGATGTCGGCGACGTTCGGACGATGCCGGCCGTGCTCCAGACGTCGGGATCGACGGCCGGGCGGCGCCAGTCGACGACATAGGAGGAGAACCCGGCGCCGGCGGCGGTGCCGACGATGGAGAGCGTGCCCGAAGCGCGAACCGCTTCGGCGGGCCGCGGCGAGGTCAGCTCGGCGCTGCCGACGGTGACGGCAACACGATCGACGTAGACGTCGGCGCCGCGACGCACCGTCAGCCGCAGCACGTAGGATCCATCGAGAAGATTGCTGGCATCGAGCACACCGAGCGTGCCGGCGACGACGGGCGTCGCCTGATCGGCAACGATCGCCGTCCACTGCGTTTCGGCGGACGCGCCGAGCTCGAGCGTGTACGATTCGAAGCCGGCTCCGTAGGCGCTGCCGCGGATCTCGATGGTCGCTGCGGTGTCTTCGAGCTCGCCGGCACGCGGGCTCTCGATGTGCGCCACCAGCGGCTCGGGCGCAGCGAGCGCGGCAGACGCATCGAGCAGTCCGTAGCCGGAAGCAGCATCGGCCCCGGCCGGCCCCACGTCGCGCGACGACGTGCGCAGCACCTGGCGAACCTGCTCGACCGTGTACGAAGGATGCAGCTGCAGGATGAGCGCAGCCGCGCCGCTTACGTGCGGCGCCGCCATGCTGGTGCCGGCAAGGCGTGCGTAGCCGGAGCCGACGCCGAGGTGGTTGCCGTATCGCGCGAGATCGCCGAAGGCGGAGAGCAGCGACAGGATGCTGTAGACCGGCGTCTGGCCGAGCGACGGCGGCGGTACGTCACCGCCGCCGGGCGCTCCCACGTCCAGCTTGACGCCGTAGTTGCTGAAGGACGCGGCAACGTCCTGCGAGTTGAAGGCGGCAACCGCGATCGCGCCCGGCTCTGCGGCAGGCGTGAAGGAAGCGGTGTCGCGGCCTGCGTTGCCCGCCGCGGCCACGAACACGACGCCGGCAGCATGCGCGTAGGCGACGGCGTCGCCTAGCAGCTGCGAGAGCCCGCTACCGGACCAGCTCGCGTTGATGACGTCGGCGCCGTTGTCGACTGCGTACACGATCGATCGTGCGAGCTGCGAGGTCGCGCCACTGCCGTCGCTGCCCAGGCCGCGAACGGCCATGATCCGCGCGTCGAAGGCGACGCCGGCGACGCCGCGGCCGTTGCCTGCCACCGCGGCAATGGTTCCGGCCACGTGCGTGCCGTGCATGTGATCGTCGAGAGGCGACGCATCGGAATCGGCGAAGTCGTAGCCCAGGATGTCGTCGACGTAGCCGTTGCCGTCGTCGTCGAGGTCGTTGGCCGCGATCTCTGCGGCGTTGGTCCACAGGTTCGGCGCCAGATCCGGATGCGTGTGGTCGACGCCCGTATCGATCACGGCCACGACGATCCCGGCGCCGGTGGCGACATCCCACGCCTGCGGTGCGCGAATGCTGAAGAGGCCCCAGAGATCGGCGAAGGCTTGTCCCCAGCTCCCCGAGGTGCGCAGGAATGAATCGTCGGGCATCAGCGCGACCGACAGCTCGCGATCCGGCTCCGCGTACTCGACGGCCGGATCGGCGGCCAGGTCGCGCGCGGCAATGCCGGCATCGGCGGTGGCGAGGTCGAGAATCCAGACGCGCGAAAGCCCGACGTCGGGGGAAGGCTCGCCGCGCACCGCTCGCACAGGGAAGCGCTGACGAAGCTGACGCCGCACGCGCGCCGCTGCCGCCAGGCGGCGGGCGTTGTGCGCGCCGTGACGCGACATCAACGCGTGCAGCTGGCTACCGGCGATCGGAGCCGCGGTCGCGGTGCGCTCGCGAAGCTGCGAGGCCAGGTCCATGCGTGCGCAGGCCCGGAGCTTGACGATGACGCGAGAGGGCGCCGAATGCGCACCGCCAGGCTGCGCAGAAACGGCCGCGCCTGCCGGGGAAGAGAGGAATGCGACGGCGATCATCGCGGCAAGCGTGGCCGCAAGCCGTGCGGCGACGGATGAGCCCGATGTTGCCAACCTCTCCCCCACGGCACTGCGTTACGGGCTGACCGCACTCGACGCAAAACGCGACGGCGCGCGGGGCGGGCCGATGCCGTGAAGACAGCGGACCGACGCGCGGCGTGACCAGGGTTTGAACATCCGCGGCGTGCGCAAGACTCCCCATCCGCGCCTGTGCGCATCTGCGACGCGGTGCGCTCGACGTCCGCGTCAGTTTTCTCTAAGGAGCGACCTTCAGCAGACGTTAGGGTCGGCGGACCCGAAGATTAGAAACGCTTCCAAATCCTCTTAGTCGCAACATGGGTAACGCTTTGCGTTACCGAAACTGGTTTGTAGTTTCCTCGGGCAGCATGGCGCAGCTTTTCAAACCGAGCAGCAATACCTACGCGAAGCTCAGCATCTTCGGAGCGTTGTTTGCCGTCGCGGGCCTTTTGATGGGCCTCAACGAATTCAACCGCTCCTCTTATATGACCAACGAGTCGGTTGCGCGGGAGCAGCCGGTTCCCTTCAGCCACAAGCATCACGTCGGCGAGCTCGGCATCGACTGCCGGTACTGCCACACCGCCGTCGAGACCTCCTCCTTTGCCGGAATCCCGGCCACCCAGATCTGCATGAACTGCCACAGCCAGATCTGGAAGGACGCTCCGATGCTGGAGCCGGTCCGGGCCAGCTACCGCACCGGCCAGTCGCTGGAGTGGACGCGTGTCAACGACGTTCCCGATTTCGTCTACTTCGACCACAGCATCCACATCGCCAAGGGCGTGGGCTGCGCAAGCTGCCACGGCGATGTCGCGGCCATGAACCTGACCTGGCAGGCGGCGCCGATGACGATGGAATGGTGCCTGTCCTGCCACCGCGATCCGGGCCGCAACCTGCGCCCGCGCGAGAAGGTCTTCGACACGTCGTGGGTGCTCCGCGGCCATCAGCCGCACGGCGGCCTGGAAGGCGCGCCGGGCGCCGTGGATGGCGAGGGCCACGGCGAGGCGCACGCCGTGCTGGATCAGGAAACACTGGGCAGGCAGCTGATCGCCGAGTACCAAGTCCGGCCGCGCACCGACTGCTCGACCTGTCACCGCTGAGCATCATCTTTATGAAGATCGGTATCGATCCCGAAGCACCCGCATTCGACCTGGCCGCCGTCCGCGAGCGGCTGGCACGGTCCACCGGCCGCTCGTACTGGCGCAGCCTGGAGGAAGTGGCCGACACGCCCGAATTCCAGGCGTTCCTGCATGCGGAGTTCCCGACCAGCGCCGAGACGCTGACGTCCAGCCTGGACCGGCGCCAGTTCCTCAAGCTGATGGGCGCCTCGCTTGCCCTGGCCGGCATCGGCGCCTGCACCAAGCAGCCGGTCGAGAAGATCCTGCCGTACGTCAAGCAGCCCGAGGAGCTGATCCCGGGAAAGCCGCTGTTCTTCGCCACCGCCTTTCCGCTCAGCGGCGGCGCCATTCCCGTCTTGGCCGAAAGCCACATGGGCCGGCCCACCAAGATCGAGGGCAATCCGGAGCATCCCGCCAGCCTCGGCCGCACCAGTGCGCTGATGCAGGCCAGCGTGCTCGACCTCTACGACCCGGACCGCTCGCAGGTCCTGCTGCGGGCCGGCGAGATTCGCACCTGGGATGATCTGGTCAGCGAGCTGACCGCGCAGGTCGCGCAGTGGAAGGCGACGCAGGGCAAGGGGCTGCGCATCCTGACGCCGCCGACGTTCTCGCCCACCTTCGCCGCCGCCATGCAGGCCGCGTTGGCCACGCTGCCGCAGGCGCGATGGCACCGCTGGGAGCCGGTGGGACGCGAGAACGTGCGCGAAGGCGCTCGCCTGGCCTTCGGACGCGTCGTCGACGCGCGCTACGACGTGGCCAAGGCCGACGTCATCGTCTCACTGGAAAGCGACTTCCTCTTCGAGGGCCCCGGCCAGATCCGCTACGCGCGCGACTTCGCCTCGCGCCGCAAGGTCACCGGCAAGGCCTCGCGCATGAACCGCCTCTATGTCGCCGAGAGCGTGCCGACGGTCACGGGAGGCAACGCGGATCACCGCCTTCCGCTTCGCAGCGCGCGCATCGCTGCCCTTGCGCGGGCGCTGGCCATCGAGGTCGGCGTCGGCGTCGCAAGGCCCAAGGGCCTGGAGGCGCACGAGGCGTGGATCAAGGCGGCGGCGCAGGATCTCCGCGACCATCGCGGCGCGAGCATCATCATGGCGGGGCCGAGCCAGCCGCCCGAGGTGCACGCGCTCTGTCATGCGATCAACGAGAAGCTTGGCAACGCCGGCCGCACCGTCGTCTATGCCGAACCGCTCGAGGACGTGCCGCCGGGGCCGCGCGACGGCATCGTCGATCTCGTCTCCGACATCAATGCGGGTCGCGTCGATGCGCTGATCATGCTCGGCGGCAATCCGGTCTATGACGCGCCGGCCGATCTCGGCTTTGGCGGCGCGCTCGAGAAGCTTCCGTTCACGCTGCATCTGTCCTCGCACCAGGACGAAACATCGATCCTGAGCCTCTGGCACGTGCCCGCGGCGCACTACCTCGAGAGCTGGGGCGACGTGCGCGCCTACGACGGCACCGTCACGATCCTGCAGCCGCTGATCGAGCCGCTCTACCACGGCAAGACGGCGCTCGAAGTCCTATCGGTCCTGACCGGCGACACCGCGCGCACCGACTACGATCGGGTGCGCGACCACTGGAAGAAGAATGCCACCGGCGACTTCGAGAAGCTGTGGCAGCGCAGCGTGCACGACGGCTTCATCACCGGCAGCCAGCGCCCTGCGCTGACAATCTCGGCCGCCGCCGACGTCTTCACGCACCTGGCCTCGCTGCCGGCCGGCAGCGATGCCGAGGAAGGCATCGAGATCGCGTTCCGCCCCGATCCTTCGGCGTACGACGGCCGCTTCGCCAACAATGCCTGGCTGCAAGAGCTCCCCAAGCCCTGGACCAAGATGACCTGGGACAACCCGGCGCTCGTCTCTCCGGCGCTGGCGGAGAAGATGAAGATCGCCAACGGCGACATGATCGAGATCTCGGTCGGCGACACGCGCCTGCAGATGGCGGCGTGGATCCAGCCGGGAATGGCGGAGAACAGCATCGGGCTGCATCTCGGGTATGGCCGCGAGCGCGCCGGCCAGGTCGGCACGGCCGTGGGCTTCAACACCTACATGCTGCGCTCGTCGAAGACGCCGTGGTTCGTCGAGAACGCCAGCATCCGCAAGACCGGCAGCACGTATCCGCTGGCTACCACGCAGACGCACCACAGCCTGGAAGGCCGCGACATGTTCCGCACGGCCAGCTTCGCGACGTTCCAGGAGCACCCGACCTTCGCGCAGCACAAGCACCACGGCATCGACGAGAACGCGTCGTTCTATCCGGACTGGAAGTACGAGGGCAATGCCTGGGGCATGACCATCGACCTGGCCACCTGCATCGGCTGCAACGCCTGCGTGCTGGCGTGCCAGAGCGAGAACAACATTCCGGTGGTCGGCAAGGAGCAGGTGCTGGTCGGCCGCGAGATGCACTGGATTCGCGTGGACCGGTATTTCGAAGGCGACCTCGACAATCCCGAGCTCTACAACCAGCCGGTCCCGTGCATGCACTGCGAGAAGGCGCCGTGCGAGGTCGTCTGCCCCGTCAACGCCACCGTCCACAGCAGCGAAGGCCTCAACGACATGGTCTACAACCGCTGCGTGGGCACGCGCTACTGCGGCAACAACTGCCCGTACAAGGTGCGCCGCTTCAACTTCCATCTCTACCAGGACTGGACCACCGAGAGCACCAAGCTGCAGCGCAACCCGGACGTCACCGTCCGCAGCCGCGGCGTGATGGAGAAGTGCACGTACTGCGTGCAGCGCATCAATCAGGCGCGCATCCAGGCGCGCAAGGAAGACCGCTACGTGCGCGACGGCGAGGTCGTCACCGCGTGCCAGGGCGCGTGCCCGACGGATGCGATCATCTTCGGCAACATCAACGATCCCGACAGCGCCGTGGCCAAATCGAAGGCCGATTCGCGCAACTATGCGATGCTCTCCGAGCTCGGCACCAAGCCGCGCACGACGTACCTGGCCTCAGTGACCAATCCGCATCCGTCGCTGGCCAAGCCCGATCCGCATGCCGCCGGGCACGACCAGTACGACGCCAAGGGCGCGCACCAGGACACGCACGGCGGCCGCGAGCACGGACGTCCCGTCGACGGCCAGGGCGGCACCCACGGCGCCGGCGAGGACGAGGCGGTGCACCGCGAGCCGGCCGGCAGGGTCGAGCGAGGACAGGACTGATGACGGCCGCAGTGCAACCGATGCGTAGGCAGTGCGAAGGCGCCGGCGCCGACAGCCGGCGGCACGGATCAGCGAGCGCGCCGGCCTGCCGGCGACGCGAGCGAGGACAACACTGATGGGCGCGCCCGTTCAAGCAAGACATCGGCCCTACAAGCCGCCCGTGCTCGGCGCCGGCCACACCTTCGAGACGGTCACCGACAAGATCGCCTCGGTCGTTCTGACCAAGAAGGCGCCGCGCGGTTGGTGGATCGGCTTCCTGATCGCGTTCCTCCTGCTCAACGTCCTGATCGTTTCGCTCGGCAACCTGGTGCTCAAGGGCACCGGCATCTGGGGCGTCAACAATCCGGTCGGCTGGGGCTTCGACATCATCAACTTCGTCTGGTGGATCGGCATCGGCCACGCCGGAACGCTGATCTCGGCGATCCTTCTGCTGCTGCGCCAGGACTGGCGCACCTCGATCAACCGCTTCGCCGAGGCGATGACGCTGATGGCCGTGGCGTGCGCGGGCATCTACCCGATCTTCCACACGGGCCGTCCGTGGCTGGCGTACTGGCTGTTCCCGTACCCCAACACGATGGCGATGTGGCCGAACTTCCGCAGCCCGCTGATCTGGGACGTCTTCGCGGTGTCCACGTACGCCACGGTCTCGGCGCTGTTCTGGTACGTCGGCCTCATTCCGGACATGGCCACGCTTCGCGACCGCTCCAAGAGCGTCGTGGGGCAGAAGGTCTACGGCGCACTGGCGATGGGCTGGCGCGGGTCGGTGCGGCACTGGCACCGCTACGAGACCGCCTACCTGCTGCTGGCCGCGCTCTCGACTCCGCTCGTCATCTCGGTGCACAGCGTCGTCAGCTTCGACTTCGCCGTCGGCGTCATTCCCGGCTGGCATGCGACGATCTTCCCGCCCTATTTCGTCGCCGGCGCCATCTACGCGGGATTTGCGATGGTGCTCACCATCGCCATCCCGCTGCGCAAGGTCTACAAGCTCGAGGACTTCATCACCAAGCAGCACCTCGACTACATGGCGCGCGTCATGCTCGCCACCGGCCTGTTCGTCTGTTACGGCTACCTGACCGAGGCCTTCATCGGCTGGTACAGCGCCAACCAGTACGAAGGCTACATGATCCTGAATCGCTTCGTCGGTCCCTACGCCCTCGTCTACTGGTCGCTGATCCTGTGCAACGGCGTCGTCATCCAGGCGCTGTGGTTCGAGAGGATCCGCGCCAGCTCGCTGTGGCTGTTCGTGATCTGCATGTTCGTCAACGTGGGCATGTGGCTGGAGCGGTTCATCATCATCGTCACCAGCCTGCACCGCGACTTCATGCCGTCGTCGTGGTTCATGTACACGCCCACGCGCTGGGACTTCGGCGTCTTCATCGGCACGATCGGCCTGTTCACGACGCTGCTGTTCCTGTTCATCCGCTTCCTGCCGATGATCTCGATCTTCGAGATGAGGACCCTGGTGCCCGAGGCCGAGATCAAGGAGGAGGACTGACCTATGTCCGAACGCCTCCCGATCCATGGCCTGATGGCCGAATTCTCCAATCCGCAGGAGTTCGTGGCGGCGATCGAGGCCGTCAAGCACGCCGGCTACACGCGCTTCGACGCCTACAGCCCGCTTCCGATCGAGGAAGCCGCCGAGGCGATGGGGCTGCATGGCAGCGTGCTGCCCAAGCTCGTCCTCGCCGGCGGCATCGCCGGCGGCCTGTTCGGCTACGGCCTGGCCTACTGGACCAGCGTCATCGACTACCCGCTCAACGTCGGCGGCCGGCCGCTGCACAGCTGGCCGGCATTCATCCCGGTCATCTTCGAGTGCATCATCCTGTTCGCCGCACTGACGACCATCTTCGGCATGCTCGGCCTGAACCGCCTGCCGCAGCCCTATCACCCGGTGTTCAACGTCAAGCGCTTCGCATTGGCATCCAAAGACCGCTTCTTCGTCTGCATCGAGGCGAGCGACCCGAAATTCCACATCGACGACACCTGGAGATTCCTGCTCCGACTGGAGCCGCGGCAAGTCAGCGAGGTGGAATCGTGAAAAGCGGATGGAGCGAAGCGACCATCCGCCCACCGCGACCGTGCATCGGCACCGATCAGGCGGCGGCGCGCAGAGTGGCCCAGATGCAAGGCGGACGGCGAGGAACGAGCGGAGGCGTACTGGAGGTACGCCGGAGCGAAGGACGAGCCGTCCAACGCAGCAGATGGGCCGCTATGCGCGTCGCCCGGCCTCTCGGAGCGCTGCTTCTTCTGACGACGCTCAGCGCCTGCCGTAGCGACATGCACGACCAGCCGCGCCTGGAGCCCCTCGAGAACAGCACGTTCTTCAAGGACAAACGCGCCTCGCGGCCGCTGGTGAAAGGCACCATCGCGCGCGGCGAGCTGTCCGAGGACCTGCTGCTGACCACCGGGCGCGACGCCAACGGCCCGAGCGCCAGCTTCCCGTTCCCGATCACTGCCGAGATCATGGCGCGCGGCAAGCAGCGCTACGACATCTACTGCTCGCCGTGCCACTCGCGCGTCGGCGACGGGCGCGGGATGATCGTCATGCGCGGGTACAAGCAGCCGGCGTCGTTTCACGACGAGCGGCTGCGCATGAGCCCGCCCGGCTACTTCTTCAACGTCATCACCAACGGCTTTGCCACCATGCCGTCCTACGCGATGCAGGTGGAGGTCCCGGACCGGTGGGCCATCGTCGCCTACATTCGCGCGCTGCAGCTCAGCCAGAACGCCAGCTACGACGACCTCAACGCCGAGGAGCGCGCGCGCCTGACCGCAGGCGAGGCCGCCGAGGGACAAGGCGAAGGCGGTCAGCCCGCGCAGCCGGCGGCCCAACAGGAGCACCACGGTGGCTGAGACCAGACACGATCGCGCGGACTTCTCGCTCGACGGCGGGCACGTGCTGCGGCGCTGGCAGCGCCCCGCGATGATGATCGGCGCCGGCGGCCTGGTGCTGAGCGTGCTCGGCGCGCTGATCTGGCCGCAGCAGTTCTTCCAGGCCTGGCTGGTCGCCTACATGTTCTGGCTCGGCATGGCGCTCGGCTCGATGGGCATCCTGATGCTGCAGTACATCACGGGCGGACGGTGGGGCGCGGCGCTGCGGCGTCCGCTGGAGGCCGGCGCTTCCACGGTTCCGCTGATGGCGGTGCTGTTCATTCCGATCGCGATCGGGCTGCGCGCGCTCTACGAGTGGGCGGACCCGTCGATCGTGGCGCACGATCCGATCCTGCAGCACAAGTCGCCGTACCTGAACACGCCGTTCTTCCTGGCACGCGCCGTCGCCTACTTCGTCATCTGGACGATCCTGGCAAGGAAGCTGGTGGCCTGGTCCAAGCAGCAGGACGAGACCGGCCACACCGAGAAGATCGGACGCAACTTCCACTTCCTCAGCCGCGGCGGCCTGATGCTGTATGCGCTGACGATGACGTTCGCGGCCATCGACTGGGCGATGTCGCTGGAGTCGCACTGGTTCTCGCACATCTACGGCGTCCTCTTCACCGGCGGGCAGATCCTGACCGCGATGACGGCGATGATCGCGGTCTCTTCGGTGCTGTCGCTGGAGCGCGGCGCCGCCAAGGTGCTGACTCCCGAGCGCTTCCACGATCTCGGCAAGCTCCTGCTGGCCTTCATCATGGTGTGGGCCTACTTCCACCTCTCGCAGTTCCTGATCATGTGGTCGGCCAACCTGCCCGAGGAGGTGCCGTGGTACACCGCGCGCACCACCGGCGGCTGGTACCCGGTGTCGGTCCTTCTGGTGCTGGCGCACTTCGTACTGCCGTTCATCGTGCTCCTGTCGCGGCAGGTGAAGCGTGATCCGCGCGTGCTCGGGATGGTGGCCGTGGCCATGGTCGTGATCCGCTTCATCGACGTGTACTGGCTGATCACGCCCTCGTTCTCGCCGGGCGACTTCACCTTGCATCCGCTGCACCTGACCGCGCTGGTCGGCATCGGCGGCATCTGGGCCTCGATGTACCTCGGCAGCCTGGTGGCCCGGCCCATCATCGCGTTCAACGATCCCATCGTCGCCGTGGAGCTCGAGAAGGCATGAAGCACGAGAAAGCCCACGAGCCGGGCCACGAAGGCCACGAGCACACCGAGATTGCCGGCATCCAGTTCGAAGAGACCGACATCAACTATCGGCCGATCACGCTGGCGGCCATCTACGGCACCGTCGTCACGGTCACGTTCGTCGCGCTGGCGTGGGGCACGTTCCAGTACCTGCGCGGACGCGAAGCTGCGCTCAGCCCGCCGGCCAATCCGCTAGCCGCGAAGCATGCGCGCAAGGAGCCGCCCGAGCCTCGCCTGCAGGCCGATCCGCGCGCCGACCTGCTGGCGCTGCGCGCGGCCGAGGATGCGGCGCTTTCCAAGCTGGCCTGGGTCAACCGCCGCAACGGCATCGTGCAGGTGCCGATCGAGCGTGCGATGGAGATCGTCGTCAGCAAGGGACTTCCCGTGCGTGCGACGACGGCGCCTGCGGCCGCCCCGGCGGCCCGGTCCACCAGCAGTGCACCAGCAGCAGTCGCCGCCGACCTTGCGCCTTCCACCGCCGAGCCGGCGCTCGATGGCAAGGCACCGTCCATGCAGCCGGCACACCCAGGCGCACAGGGCGACACCGGAACCAGCGCCCCGCGTCCCGATGACGCGCACGACCCGATCTCGCCCGAGGAACGGCCATGAGGCGCACGTTCCCGATGACGGCTGCCGCGCTGTCGGTGGTCCTGACCGCATCGGCAGCGATGGCAACTCCGTTCGCGCCGGTTGCGCAGGGAACGCCGCAGGCCGCCCCCAGCGCCAGCCAGGGGCCGACCTCGCTGCAGGGCGTGGACTTCCAGCAGCGGCTGGGCGAGCAGCTCCCGCTGCAGACGCCTTTCGTCGACGAGAACGGCAAGCAGGTCATGCTCGGCGACTACTTCGGCAGCAGGCCGGTCATCCTTGTGATGGCCTACTACGAGTGCCCGATGCTGTGCACGCTGGTGCTCAACGGCACGGTAAAGGCGCTGCGGCCGATGAGCTTCACCGCCGGCGACGAGTTCGACGTCGTGGTCATCAGCATCGATCCAACCGAGACGCCCGAGCTGGCGCGCAAGAAGAAGGACGTCTACCTCGAGAGCTACGAGCGGCGCGGCAGCGGCGGTGGCTGGCACTTCCTGACCGGCACCGAGCAGTCGATCCGTGCCGTTGCCGACGCTGCCGGCTTCTCCTACCGCTATCTGCCGCAGACGGGCGACTACGCGCATGCGGCGGGGATCATCGTGGCCACGCCGCAGGGACGCCTGGCACGCTACCTGTACGGCATCGAGTATTCGTCGCGCGACATCCGATTGGCGCTGGTGGAGGCTGCCGAGGAGAAGATCGGCAACCTCGTCGACGCGCTGATGCTGTTCTGTTTCCGCTATGACGCCTCGATCGGGAAATACAGCACCGAAGCCATGGCTGCGGTGCGGGCGGGCGGCGTGGCAACCTTAATCGCTTTGCTCGGCTTCATCGTGCTCAGCCGCAGGCACGAGAGGCGCTCTCCGTCGAGGAGCTGATCAGAAATGTTTCCGTCCCTGTTCCTGTTTCCGCCGCAGGCCTCGACTCACGCGTTCGAGGTGGACGCGCTCTACGGCTTCCTGATCGCGGTGTGCTCGGCGGTGGCGCTCGGCGTCGTCTTCTCGATGATCTCGTTCGCCTACCGGTTCCGCCGGCGCGCCGGCAACACCATCGGCGCGGACATTCACGGCAACACGCCGCTGGAAATCGTTTGGACGTTCATTCCCTTCGTGACGGTGATGTTCATCTTCGCCTGGGGCGCCAGCCTGTACTTCAAGCTGTCACGGCCGCCCGACAACGCCATGGAAGTCTTCGTCACCGGGCGGCAGTGGATGTGGAAGGTGCAGCACATGGCGGGGCGGCGCGAGATCAACGAGCTCCACGTCCCGGTCGGTACGCCCGTCAAGCTGACGATGACCTCCGAGGATGTGATTCACAGCTTCTACGTGCCGGCGTTCCGCGTGAAGGCCGACGTGGTGCCTGGCCATTACTCGACCACCTGGTTCGAGGCCACCGAGCTCGGCACCTACCACCTGTTCTGCGCCGAGTACTGCGGCACCGAGCACTCGCGCATGATCGGCCGCGTCATCGTGATGGAGCCGGCGGAGTATCAGACCTGGCTCACCACCGGCAACGTCACCGACCTGGCCGCCACCGGCGGCCTGTCGACGGCATCGGCCACCGCCTCGGGTCAGGCCCCGACGCCCGCGAAGATCGGCGAGCAGCTCTTCCTCGAGAAGGCGTGCCAGACCTGTCACCTCAGCACGCCCGGCGGCATCGGCCCGCAGCTTGCCGGCCTGGCCGGACATTCGGTGGAGCTGGCCACGGGCGAGACGGTGACGGCCGATGACGCCTACATTCGCGAATCGATCCTGACGCCGATGACCAAGCTGGTGAAGGGCTACCCGCCCGTGATGCCGACGTTCCAGGGTCAGCTCACCGAGGAGCAGCTGCGGGCACTGGTGGAATACGTGAAATCGCTGCGCGCCGAGCCCGGCGCCGGCAGCGCGACGGCGGTGGACGCGCGCCACCAAGTCGGAGTCCAGTGATGGAAGCGACCGAACGAAGAGTGAACTACCTGAACGTGGATCACGGCATCCGCAGCTGGCTGCTGACCGTGGACCACAAGCGCATCGGGCTGCTGTACCTGGTCTCGATCACCATCATGTTCTTCCTGGGCAGCCTGATGGCCGGCGCCGTGCGAGCCGAGCTGCTCACGCCGCAGGGCGACCTCATGCAGTCGGACACCTACAACAAGGCGTTCACGCTGCACGGGATCATCATGGTGTTCTTCTTCCTGATCCCGTCGATCCCCGCCACCCTGGGCAATTTCCTGCTGCCGATCATGATCGGCGCCAAGGATCTGGCGTTTCCGCGGCTGAACCTGCTGTCCTGGTACATCTACATCGTGGGCGCCAGCATCGGGATTGCCGCCACCGTCGGCGGCGGCCTGGACACCGGGTGGACGATGTACACGCCGTACAGCACCGGGTACGCGACGACGAACGTCGTCTTTCCGGCGCTCGGCATCTTCATCACCGGATTCTCGTCGATCCTGACGGGGCTGAACTTCATCGTCACCGTACACAAGATGCGCGCGCCGGGGCTGACGTGGTTCCGGCTGCCGCTGTTCGTGTGGGCGCACTACGCCACCAGCCTGGTGATGATCCTGGGCACGCCGGTCATCGCCATCACCGTGCTGATGGTGGGCCTGGACCGCGGGTTCGGCCTGGGCATCTTCGATCCCAAGGCGGGCGGCGATCCGGTGCTGTTCCAGCACCTGTTCTGGTTCTACTCCCACCCGGCCGTCTACATCATGATCCTGCCGTCGATGGGCGTGATCTCCGAGGTGATCCCCGCATTCTCCAAGAAGCGCATCTTCGGGTACGGCTTCATCGCGGCCTCCTCTCTGGCGATCGCGTTGATCGGCTTCCTGGTGTGGGGACACCACATGTTCACCACCACGCAGTCGATGTACGCGGCGCTGGTGTTCTCGGTGCTGACGTTCGCGGTGGCCATCCCCTCGGCGGTCAAGGTCTTCAACTGGACCGCCACGCTCTACAAGGGCGCCGTCAGCTTCGAGGCGCCGATGATCTACGCGCTCGGCTTCATCGGGCTGTTCCTGGTCGGAGGGCTCACTGGGCTCTTCCTCGGTGCGCTCGGCCTGGACCTGCACGTGCACGACACCTACTTCGTGGTCGCGCACTTCCACTACATCATGGTCGGCGGCGCGATCATGGGCTACATGGCCGGGCTGCACTTCTGGTGGCCAAAGATCACGGGGCGGCTCTACAACGACATCGCGGCCAAGACGGCGGCGCTGCTGATCTTCATCGGATTCAACCTGACGTTCTTCCCGCAATTCATCGCGGGCTACGCCGGGATGCCGCGGCGCTACCACTACTATCCCGAGGAGTACCAGGTGCTGAACGTGCTCTCGACGGCGGGCGCCAGCGTGCTCGGGATCGGCTATCTGCTGCCGCTGATCTACCTGCTGGCGTCGTTGCGCTTCGGGCGCCATGCCAGCCGCAATCCGTGGGGGGCATTCGGCCTGGAGTGGATGATCCAGTCGCCGCCGACGCCCCACAACTTCGACCACACGCCGACGGTGACCTGGGAGCCGTACGACTACCCGGAGATCCACAAGCTGCCCACGCGCATCGGCGAGGCCGTGCGCCCGCATGCTGCCATCGCCGAAGGTGTCGCTTTCCCCGCCGAGGGCAACGTCCATGTCTAGCAGCACCGCCTCGCGCCTCCAGCACCACTTCGCCACCGAGCAGCAGCAGCTCGATGCCTCCACGTTCGGGATGTGGGTGTTCCTCGTCACCGAGATCCTGTTCTTCGGCGGCGTGTTCTGCGCGTACGTCGTCTATCGCGCGCATTACCCGGACGTTTTCGTCCACGGCAGCCATCATCTCGATGTCGTGCTGGGGGCCTTCAACACTGTCGTGCTGATTGCCAGCTCGCTGACGATGGCCATGGCCGTGCATTCGGCTCGCGTGGACCGGCAGCGGGAGCTGGCCATGTATCTGCTCGGGACGATGGCGCTCGGGCTCGTATTCCTCGGGGTCAAGGCCTACGAGTACACGCACAAATGGCACGAGGGGCTGTTCCCCGGGAACTTCTTCTATCAGGCCGACGACGCCCCGCTGCAGCGGCTGTTCTTCTCCATCTACTTCACGCTGACCGGGTTGCACGCGGTGCACATGATCATCGGCATCGGGATCCTGGCCGTGATTCTGGTGGCTGCGCTGCGACGGCAGTACGGGCCGCGATGGCACACGCCGGTGGAGGTGATGGGCCTGTACTGGCACTTCGTCGACCTTGTCTGGATCTTCCTGTTCCCGCTCCTGTATCTGATCGGGCGGCACAGCTAGGAGCGCGCGATGTCGGTTCATCACTACGATCCCAAGGCCACCGTTCGCGCGTACCTGATGGTGTTCAGTGCGCTGATGGTCTTCACCGCCCTGACGGTGGGCGCTGCGTACGTCGACATGGGAGCGATGAACAACGTGGTCGCGCTCGCCATTGCGGTGGCCAAGGCTCTCATGGTCATGCTGATCTTCATGCACGTGCGTGAGAGCTCGCCGCTGATCTGGCTGACGGTAGGCGCGGGGGTGCTGTTCTTCGTGATCATGATCGGGCTGACGATGGTCGACATGACCTCGCGCGGCTTGATGGGAATTCTCGGAAAGTAGGTCGGCGGCGGCGGCGGACGCGCCGCGGCGGCGGATTGTCGCGGCAGCGGGCGGTCGGCGATTGGGCGGTCGGCGATTGGGCGGTCGGCGATTGGCGTTGGGCGGTCGGCGATTGGCGTTGGGCGGTCGGCGATTGGCGTTGGGCGGTCGGCGTCCCGATGTGCGCAGGTGACGCAAGGCTCCTGCGACAAGGTGGCGCGCCACCCTGCACCGCCCTCACCTTGCGGCCTCCATTTGCGCGTTTCCGGCTTCACTCGCCCGTGCCTTCCACAGGTACACATCCCCACGCAGCCGCATGAGCGGCGGCTTGCCGGCGCGGCAGCCGAGCTCCCAGATCAGGCCGTCGGGCGCGCAGCCGTCGACGCGAATGAAGCCGCGGTGGATGAAGTCGCCGTGGTGCTCCTCGCACACGCACGTCAGATTCCAGCTGAAGTCGGGGCCGCCAAGAGAGCGGAACCAGACGTGATGCCGGTGCAGCATGCCGCGCCGGCTGCAGCCGGGGACCTGACAGCGGTAGCTGTCGCGCGCGAACAGCGGGTCTTCGTGCTGCGGCAGTGAGGTCCAGGTCAGATAGGCGTGCGCAAGAATTCGTTCGAAGCTTCGCCAACGGGGCTCGATGGCCCGGCGGCACCCTTCGATGGCGTCCTCGAGGAGTGAGGCAACGCTGGCAGGCATCAGTATTCCAATTCGGGAGCCGACGCGGCGGCTGAAGCTCTCCATGTCGGCCTGCGTGTGCGCACGCATCTGGACGTTGGCCTCATCGATGCGACCGAGCGCGTCGGCCGTCACGTCCAGGTCCAGCGGCGGCGGGGGCTGGAAAGCATCGCCGCGGTCGTCGTCGGCGCGGTCGAGCGCCCAGCTGATGTCGGCGCTCAGCCGCCGCAGCGTCACCTTCCGTGCGCGCTCGATCCAGGCCTGCTCATGGTTCCTGCCGATCACGCGCAGCAGCGCGGTGGCGGCCAGCCAGCCGACGCGCCCGTCGCGGTAGGCCTGCAGTAGAAGCGGCGACTTGTACGCGCACTCGCGATCGAGGCGGACAAGAGCCATGGCCTTGCTGCCGCACATGCCGAGGCGCGCTTCCGCGTACAGCCGAAGATCGGCGAAGCCCATTCTCTGGTGCAGCCGACCGTCGGCGATCCTGCGCAGAGTTGTGGCGAGCTGTGCATCGATGCGCTGCATCGCCTCGCGGGCAATGCGCAGGCGGGCGTCGATCTCGAAGGCGTCGGCGTCGGCCAGGCCAACGAGCAGTCGGTCGAGTTCGAAGACGACGGCTGGCCTTTGCGGCGGCCGCACCCAGCCGAACCCCTCGCAGGTACCGTGGAGAGCTTCGAAGGCTTTGACGAAGGCCTCTCTGCGCTGGCCCGGGCGCGGAGGCGGCGGAGGCTGGGGCCCAGGCGGGTCGCAATACGGCCAGCTCGTCGCCTCGCCGGCAACGGCTTCGGCAACGCGCCATGCCGGAACGTCCTGGCCGTGCATCCGGGAGGCGAGATCGATCATCACGCGCCAGAGCTGCCGGCCAAAGCGCGTGGTTGTCATGGTCCAGTGGACGAGCGGGTCGTCGCTGGCAGCGGATGAAGCCGCGGCGCCAAGCGGCGAGCGCGCATGCGGCCCCGCGCCGTCGCTTCGGTCGGACGCGCACGCATCTGGACCTGCACCATCACCACCTCCCGGCGCGCACGCATCTGGACCTGCACCGTCACCACCTCCCGATGCGCACGCATCTGGACCTGCACCGTCACCACCTCCCGATGCGCACGCATTTGGAGCCGCACCGTCACCACCTCCCGGCGCGCACGCATCTGGACCTGCACCGTCACCACCTCGATGCGCACGCATTTGGACCTGCACCGTCACCACCTCCCGGCGCGCACGCATCTGGAGCCGCACCATCACCACCTCCCGATGCGCACGCATTTGGAGCCGCACCCTCGCCGGGCGCAGGATCACCGCGGCGTGCGGCGTCCAACAGCTCTGCCAGTCGGCGTGTGGTCGAAATCAGAGCCAAGCGCAGCCATCCGCGCTCGGTCTGAGGCGTCGCGATGCGAACCAGCATCCGCGCGTGCGTCCAGCGAATCGCTCCGCAGAGAAACGCTTGCTGAATTGCCGGCAGCGACTCGAGCGCCGTTACCACGCGCGCGTCCTCTTGTAGCGTGCGATCGCAGACGCCGAGCCACTCGGCAGCGTAGTCGCGCAAGCGGCTGAAGCCGAGCGGCCGCCACAGCTTCCGCCTCAATAGCTCGGCGACGATCCTCGCTTCGACCAGACGGCACTGCGTCTCCATCGCTGCGACAGAGCACGCCTGCCGATCCAGCGCTTCAGCCTCCGGAGGCAGCGCCGCGGGCATCGACGCGTACGGATTCGGCTGCTGCGGAGGCCGCGGCTCCGGCTCCGGCTCGGACTGCGAGCGCCAGTTGCAGCGTTCTGCAGTGATAGGCGTCCCGGCCAGCGGCAGACGGCCGAAAGGCTGAGGATCGCCGGCACCAAAGCCTCGGCAGGCGTCGATCATCGTGGCGAACGTAATACGAAAACGATCCAATGGGCAAGCGCTTTGTCGCCCATTTTCGGCCATATTTCTTTGTTATTCCGTGGACCACATGTGATCCGCAGCACCGCTCGCATCATCGAGCGCAGCGTCCGAAAGAAGGTCGATTGTCCGCTTGGCGAAATCGAAGAAGGTTCCGCGATTGGCCTGCCTGATGGTCCGGATCCACACGCGGCATGGGAAGCGAACGCGCGTGGTGCCTCCGATGATGTCCAAGTACCTGCGACGGTCGACGCCAGAGTCGCGCGAACGGCGCTACCGCCCCATCTCCCGCAATCTCTCCAACAACGTCACGCCCGCGTAACCATCCGCGGGCTTGATTCCGTTGGCCTTCTGGAACTTCTGCACCGCCTGCATGGTACCGGTACCGACGCGTCCGTCGGTACCGCCGGTGTCGTAGCCGAGCGCGGTGAGCCGCCGCTGAACCTCCTGGAGCTCGGCAAGCGTTGGAGCACGCTCGCCGCCGGGGAAAGCTTGAACGAACGGGCCGCCGCCGGCGATGCGGTCGGCGAGGTGCAGGATCGCGAGCGTGTAATTGTTCGACGGGTTGTACGTGCGCACCGCGTAGAAGTTCGGTCCGAGAAGAAACGCCGGTCCACCCTTGGCCGGCACCCACAGCTTCGCCGTTGCCTTCGGTTGTGGAAATCGCTGGCCGTCGGCTCGCCGCACGCCAGCTTTCTCCCAGTTGCTGTAGCTCCTGGAGGCAGACGTCACGACGAAGCCAGCGGGCAGTCGCACCTCATATCCCCAATGCTCGTCGCGCCGATATCCGCCGCGCTGCACGAGATAGCGTGCGCTGGAGCCTAGCGCGTCGTCCGGCGCTCCGAAGGGAGAGACCCGCCCGTCCCGATCAAAGTCGATGCCCACGTTGACCCACACTTCGGGCATCCACTGCGTGTGTCCCATCGCCCCTGCCCACGAGCCATTCATCTCCCCCGGCGTCGACCACCCGCGCTCGACAATGACGAACGCGAACAGCAGCTGCTGCTGCCAGAAGTCGCGCCGCCGCGGCTCGCCCCATGCCAGCGCGGCGAGGGCCGGGAAGACCGGACGCATGTGATTCTTCTGCACGAGCGGGTCGCCGTAGCCGGACTCGATGCCCCAAAGGCCGAGAAGGACGCTGGGCGGGACGCCGAAATCCTTTTCGATGCGTTCGAGCAGCGCGGCGTGCTCTTTTCGCTTCTCTCTGCCGACGTTGATGCGCCACTCGGAGACGCGGCGGTTCAGGTACTGCCACAGCTGCTCCTGGAACTCGGGCTGCGCGTCGACCTTCTCGAACACCGTCATGTCGGGCTGAAGCTTCTCGGTCACCCGAGCGTACGTCGCCGCGGAGATGCCGCGCGCGAGGGCACGCGGCCGGAAATCCTTGACCCATTGGTTGAAAGAGGTGCGCGCCTTCGGGGCCTGCGCGCTCCAGACGGGCGTGGTCACCGCCAGCATCGCCGCGATGAGCAGTGCGGGAACGAGTCGGCGCTGAACCATGATCACGACAATGGCACCTCCGCGCGCACGAGGAAGCTGGCGACGCCGACGCTTGATGGCAGGGGCGCGCGGCCGCGTTGGCCACTGGCGGCGCAGCGAATCGGAGTGGGTGGCTGGCCGTCCGCCCGGGCCGGTGCTATGGCGCCCCCATGCCCGCCTACGCCGCCGATCTGGCCGCAGTCCGAGCGGCCGCCGGTCGCCTGACCGGCTACGTCCACCGCACTCCCGTCTTCACGTGCTCCACCATAGACGAGCGCGCCGGGCGCTCGCTCTTCTTCAAGTGCGAAAACTTCCAGAAGGTTGGAGCGTTCAAGTACCGCGGCGCGTGCAATGCGGTCCTGCAGCTCGACGAAGAGCGCGCGCGACGCGGCGTCGTCACGCACAGCTCGGGCAACCATGCACAGGCGCTGGCGCTGGCGGCGCGGCAGCGAGGAATTCCGGCGCACATCGTCATGCCGGAAGGAACGCCGGCGGTGAAGCTTCGAGCCGTCGCGGACTACGGCGCACGCGTGATCCTGTGTGCTCCGACGCTGGCAGCGCGAGAGCGGACCGCAGCCGATGTGGCCGCGCAGACGGGCGCGGTCTACGTGCCGCCATACGATGATCCAGCCATCATCGCCGGACAGGGCACGACCGCGCTCGAGCTCTTCGAGCAGGTCGCGGATCTGGATGCCATCCTCGCTCCGGTCGGCGGCGGCGGGCTCATTTCCGGAATGAGCGTGGTTGCGCGGTCGCTGCACCCGCGCGTTCGTATTTTCGCAGCCGAACCCGAAGGAGCCGATGATGCGGCGCGGTCCGTAGCCGCAGGGCGGCTGATTCCGCAGACCGCCCCTGCAACCATCGCCGATGGGCTCCGCACGAGCCTGGGCGAGCTTACGTGGCCCATCCTTCGCGATCACGTCGAAGCCGTCATCACCGTCAGCGAAGAGTCGATCATCGCGGCCATGCGCCTGATGTGGGAGCGGGCCAAGCTGCTCATCGAGCCGAGCTCGGCAGTTGCCGTCGCCGCGGTTCTGGCGCCGAGCTTCCCTGCCGCATCGCAGGTGCGCCGGGTCGGAGTGGTGCTCAGCGGAGGCAACGTCGACTTCGACTACCTGCCCTGGTGAGGCGCGAGCGTTGCATGACGTTCGACTCGCCAACCCTTCGCGCCTCCATGATCACCAGCCATGTCGGCTTTGCCGCCGGCGAGCGGGTTCTGGACGTGAGCCTCTACGGCCGCCTCGGTCACGGCCAGCAGCCGATCTCGATCGCAATCCAACGGTCCTGCCATGGCGCCGTCGTCACGGCGGTCTACGAGAACCAGCGCCTGCGCGCGTCCGCCCAGCGGAAGCTGACAGCGGCAGGCGTCGACGTCGCGCTCATGGATGGCCGGCCCGAGGCTCTGCCGTTCCAGCCGATGTCCTTCGACACCGTGGTCTCGAGCCTGCTGTTCCACCACCTCGACGATGCGCGCAAGCAGCGCGTGCTCCGCGAGATGCATCGAGTGCTGGGGCCGGGCGGGCGCATCGTCGTGCTCGACTGGACGCGGCCGGCAACGGCAGCGCTGCGGCTCGCGTTCTGGACGGTGCGCGCCACGGACGGCTTCCTGCAAACCGCCGCGGCATGCCGCGGCGAGCTTGTCCGGATGATGCAGCAGGCCGGCTTTGCCGACGCGAGCGAGGTCTCCACCCACGACGCCTTCCCGGGGACGCTCGGATTGTTCTGCGGCAGCAAGGCAAGCGCCGGCCTGCACACAAACGGCGGGCTCGCGCGATGATGCAGTTCTCGTGCTGCAACGCCGTCAGCTGGGCCGCGCACTCGTGCCTCGCCGCGCGCCCGGTCGACGGCATGACGCGCGTGGTGGTGGCGAGGCTGGTGCGCAACGCTCGAACCATGCCTCGATCGGTGCGACGCCCGCAGCGGTGGCGGAAACGCGCGCCGTGCCCGCCTCGCTCGTCTGCTGCCCCTGCTTGAACGCAAGGAGCGAGGAATCGCAACTGCTTGCGCGACCGCTTCCACTGTCGCTTCGCCCCGCATGATGCGCATCGTCCCGCGAAGGCTGGCTGAGCGCGCAAAGCCGCTCAATACTCGTGCACGGAAGGCTGGGCTGGAGCGAGCCGGGGCGGCACGCACGTCAGCGCGGCATCAGGCGGCGAAGGATCTGCGCGACGTTCCCACAATGAAGCTGCTGACGCGCCCTGCAATCTGCCTCGTGCTGCTCCTGACAACGGTGTCGTGTCAGAGCGATCCCGACTCGCGCGCGCCGGACCCGCCGGCGGCAGCCACACCTTCTCGCAGCGACGACGACGTCATCCACGACGGTCAGGACTCGCCGTTCCCCGAGCTCGTCGAGGCGCCGCCCGCGGCTGCGCAGGAGCCGTCCGATCCTCCCGAAGCGGCCAGGCCCGTCGGAGTGCACAAGGCGCCCGATACGGAGAAGTCCCCTGAGCTGGCGGCGGCAGCGAAGGAGGACGAGCCCGCACACTCGCGCGATCTTGCCGCGATCCGCGCGGCCGGCGAGATCCTCATGCTGACGCCGACCAACGCGACCTCCTACTTTCTCTACCGCGGCGAGCCGATGGGATTCGAATACGAGCTGATGCGGCAGTTCGCCGAAGAGAACCACCTGACGCTGCGAGTGGAAGTCGTCTCGGATCCGACGACCCTTCTGGATCGGCTCGACCAGGGCGCGGGTGACATCGCCGCCGGACGCCTGGCGCGCACCGACGTGCTCGAAGGACGCATCGCCTACACACGGCCGCTCTATCAGTCCGACCCCGTGCTCGTTCAGCAGGAGCGGCCGATCGTCGCGACGGACCTTCCTCCGGAAGCCACTCAGGCGGCGAGCGGGCGCAGCAAAACCATCCAGGAGATCGAGGCCGGCGTTCGTCTCATCGAGAAGCCGTGGCAGCTGGCCGGCAAGCGAGTGGACGTTCCCCAGGACTCCGCCTACGAACGCACGCTGATCGAGCTGGAAGACAGCATCTCCGGCGACATCCATGTTGTGGAGGTGCAGACGGGCGATGAAGCGCTCATCAAGCGCGTGGCCGAGGGCCAGATCACCTACACCGTGGCGCACGAGAACATCGGCAGGCTCACCGAGGTCTACTTCACCAACCTCAAGATCAAGCCGATCCTCGGAGAGACGCACGAGATCGTATGGGCGCTGCCCGCGGCATCGACCGAGCTGCTGGCGGCGCTCAACGCCTGGCTCGAAGGCAAGGAGAGGTCGGGGCACCTGGCGGTCATGTACAGGAAGTACTTCGCCGACCGCCGAGCGTTCACCGAGCGCGTCGAGAGCGAGTACCTGACCTCCGCGACGGGCAAGCTGTCACCGTTCGACGATCTGCTGCGCCGCTACGCGCCCTCGCTCGGCTGGGACTGGCGGCTGCTCGCGTCGCAGGCCTACCAGGAGTCTCGCTTCAATCCGAAGGCGAAGTCGTGGGCCGGCGCGGCCGGACTGCTGCAGCTGATGCCGCGCACGGCCAAGGAAGTCGGAGTCACCGATCTGTTCAAGCCGGAGGACAACGTGAGCGGCGCCGTCCGTTTCCTGCAGTCGCTGCAGACGCGCTGGGCCGATCGCATCGCCGACGAGAAGGAGCGGCTCAAGTTCATCCTGGCCTCGTACAACGTCGGGCCCGGTCACGTCGACGATGCGCGCCGGCTCGCCGAGAAGTATGGCGGCGACCCCCAAAGCTGGCGCGACGTGTCCTACTGGCTGCTGGAGAAATCCAAGGCCAAGATCGCGGCCGACCCCGTCGTCAAGTTCGGCTACTGCCGAGGCATCGAGCCGGTGATGTACGTCGAGCGCATCCTCGAGCGCTTCGAGCACTACCGGCAGTTCGTGGAGACGTGACGATCAACGCCCGCAGCCTCATGAACGAGCGAACAGCTCGTGGCGCGCGGCATCGGAAATGGCCACGACGGCCGGGTGCTTGAGCCGCCGCTCCACCGAAATCGCGTAGAATCGCTCCCGGACTTCCTGGGTCCGTCCGATGATCTCGACGCCGTGCTGGCGCGTCACTTCCTTCTCGATCACGGTCGGCGCCTGAAAGATTCCGACTCCGTCGCCGCCGAACACCGACAGCAGCGCGCTGTCCTCGAACTCGGCCGTCACCGCCGGCTTGATGTCGAGCCGGTCGAACCACTGATTGAGCGCGCGGCGCAGGCTGAGATTCTCGAGCGGCAGCAGCATCGGTGCGCCGTCGAGGGATTTCGGAAACCCGCGCCGGAACTTCCTGGCCAGCTCGGCGGTGCCGAAGAACGTGACACCCGTTTCTCCGAGTAGATGGTGGAACGCGCGCACGCTGCTGCCGGGCGGGACCGGCGCGTCGGCAATGACGATGTCGAGCGAGTGCAGCGCGAGGTCGGCCAGCAGCTTTCCGTAGGAGTCCTCGTGACAGGCCAGGCGCACCGGATCAGCCAGGCTGAGCGCGGGCTCGAGCAGGCGCCGCACGACGAGCTTGGGCACCGGGTCGGCAATGCCGACATCCAGGCGCATCGGCTGTCCCGTGGACCGGCCGCGCACGGTGTCGAGCATCTCGCGCCCGAGCGAGAAGATCTCGTCCGCATAGCGCAGAACGACCCGTCCCATCTCGGTCAGCTCCAGCCGCCGCCCCGAGCGCGTGAACAGCTTCTCGCCGAGCTGGTTCTCCAGCGCGTGGATCTGCGCGCTGAGCGTCGGATGCGACAGGCGCAGCACCCTGCCTGCGGCCACCAGGCCGCCCTCCCTCGCCACGACCCAGAAGTAGAGGAGATGGTGGTAGTTCAGCCATTCGATGCGTCTCTCGGTCTTGTCGCTCATACCGACAGATTATGTCCGGTTTTCGTTATTGTCGACATAAGGCAAAGGCCTTACAACCGCTGCACGAGCTGCCGACGACACGGCCGCCGCCCCTCGACGCAACGGAGCCTGCAGATGCCACTGGAAACCATCGGATCGCCCATGCTGTGGTCGGCCTTCCTCGCCTTCGTGCTGGCGATGCTGGCCATCGACCTCGGCGTGTTTCACCGCAATGCCCACGAGGTGAGCGTCAAGGAGGCGGCGGCATGGAGCGCGATCTGGTTCGTGCTGGCGGTGATCTTCAATCTCGGCGTCTACTCCTGGTTCGGCACCGAGCGCGCGCTCGAGTTCGCCACCGGCTACCTGATCGAGAAGGCGCTCGCCGTCGACAACATCTTCGTCTTCGTCGTCATCTTCAGCGCCTTTTCCGTGCCCGCGCGCTATCAGCATCGCGTGCTGTTCTGGGGTGTGATCGGTGCGCTGGTGATGCGAGCCGCGTTCATCTTCGCCGGTGCGGCGTTTCTGCAGCGGTTCCACTGGGGAATCTACGTCTTCGGCGCGATCCTCGCGATCACCGGCATCAAGCTGCTGCTGCAGCGCCACGAGGAGATGCATCCGGAGCAGAATCCGCTGCTGCGCGGCTTCCAGCGCCTGTTCCCCGTCACGCACGAGATGCAGGGCGACAAGTTCACGATCGTGCGCGCCGGCCGCCGCTACGCCACGCCGCTGCTGCTGGCGCTGCTGGCGGTAGAGATCACCGACCTGATCTTTGCCGTCGACTCGATCCCCGCCATCTTCGCCGTCACCGCCGACCCCTTCATCGTCTTCACCTCCAACATCTTCGCGATCCTGGGCCTGCGCTCGCTCTACTTCCTGCTCGCGGGCGTGATCACGCAGTTTGCATATCTCAAGGTCGGCCTGTCCTTCGTGCTGATCTTCGTCGGCGCCAAGATGCTGTTGATGGACGTCTACAAGATTCCCATCGGCGTCTCGCTCGCCGCCATAGCCGGCATCCTCGGAGCCTCCGTCCTCGTCTCGCTGTGGAAGCCGCCGTCGGCTCGCGAAGTGAGCTGCGACGTGCTGCTCGAGGACCCCAAGGTCGAGGTAGAGTAGAGCGGTCGCGCGTCACCGGCCGGTCCTCGGTACCGGCGGCCAGGCGCGCGCCCAACCGTCACGACGAGGCCGCCAGCATCCGCGCCTGCTGCGCCGCGATCTCGAACGAGCGCAGGCGCGCGCGATGATCGTGGATCTGCGAGACGATCATCAGCTCGTCCGCGCGCGTCCGGTCGAGAAACGCCGCCATCGCTTCACGCACGGTCTCCGGTGATCCGACGGCCGAGCACGACAGCACCGCCTCGAGCACCGCGCGCTCGGCCGGAGCCAGCGTCTCGTCGAATCCTTCGAGCGGCGGCGGCAGCTGGATGGGGCGGCCGCGGCGCAGCGCCACGAAAGCCTGCTGCACCGACGTCGACAGCAATCGGGCCTCCTCGTCGGTGTCGGCGGCGAAGACGTTGAAGCCGAGCATCACGTGCGGCTTCTCGAGCGCGCCGGGACGGAAGCGGCTGCGATACAGCTCCAGCGCCTGCATCATCTGCGTCGGCGCGAAATGCGAGGCGAACGCGAACGGCAGGCCCAGTGCCGCGGCCACCTGCGCGCCATAGAGGCTGGAGCCGAGGATCCAGATCGGGACCTTCAGTCCCGCGCCCGGAACCGCGCGAACGGTCCGATCGGGATCGGGATCGGAGAAGTACGCCAGCAGCTCCAGAACATCCTGCGGAAACGTCTCGGGCCCCGATTCCAGGTTGCGACGCAAGGCGCGCGCGGTGACCGGGTCGGTGCCCGGAGCGCGGCCCAGTCCCAGATCGATGCGTCCGGGGTACAGCGATTCGAGCGTGCCGAACTGCTCGGCAATCACCAGCGGCGAATGGTTCGGCAGCATGATGCCGCCGGCGCCGACACGGATGCGTTCGGTGCCTTCGGCGACGTACCCGATGACCACCGCCGTAGCGGCGCTGGCGATGCCCGGCATTCCGTGATGCTCGGCCAGCCAGAAGCGCCGGTAATCCCAGCGCTCGGCATGCCGCGCAACGTCGCGACTGTTGCGCAGCGCCTCGGCGGCCGTTCCGCCTTCGATGATGGGTGCAAGGTCGAGAACCGACAACAGCGCCACGCGCCCCTCCTGACGCGTGCGCCGATGAAGCGCAACGAGCCGTCCGCGGACGGCAGGCAGCGTAGGAGCGGCGGCAGCACCCGGTGACACGCGACCGCGCATCATCTTTTCCAGTGCCCCTACTCACGGCCGGAAGGCACGCTAAGCTTGGTTTCGCCCCGCCGGCCCGAGCCGGCATCCAGGCATCGGACGAGAATGAAGCTGATGGAAATGCATGCACCCCTTCGGGAGGGCACGCGCGAGCTCGTGTTGCTCCCGGGCGAACCTTTCCCGCAAGGCGCAACGTGGGACGGCGAGGGCGTGAACTTCTCGCTGTTCGCCGCCGGCGCAGAAGCGGTGGAGCTGTGCCTCTTCGACAGCGCCGAGGATCGCCACGAATCGGCGCGATTGCGGCTGCGCGAGCGCACCAACGACTTCTGGCACGGCTATCTGCCGCATCTGCGCCCGGGCCAGCTTTACGGCTACCGCGTCTACGGGCCGTTCGATCCCGCGGCAGGGCTGCGGTTCAACGCCAACAAGCTGCTGCTCGATCCGTATGCCAAAGCCATCGGCCGCGGCCTGCACTGGGACGACGCCGTCTTCGGCTACACCATCGGCTCTCCCGACGGTGATCTATCGTTCGATGAGCGCGACAGCGCCCCCTTTGCTCCGCTCGCCGTCGTCGCCGACCCGTCCTTCGACTGGCAGGATGACGAGCCACCGCGCGTGCCGTGGCACGAGAGCATCATCTACGAGACGCACGTGCGCGGACTGACGATGCGACATCCGGCAGTCCCCGAAAATCTGCGCGGCACCTATGCGGGCCTTGCGTGCGACCCGGTGCTCGAGCACCTGCAGCGCCTGGGCGTCACTGCCGTCGAGCTGATGCCGGTGCACTACTTTCTCGACGACCGCCACCTCGTCGACAGGGGCCTGCGCAACTACTGGGGCTACAACACTCTCGGCTATTTCGCGCCGCATCCGCTGTACGCGGCGCGCGAGCATCCCTTCGGTGTGGTGTGGGAGTTCCGCGACATGGTGCGGCGCCTCCACAAGGCCGGCATCGAGGTGATCCTGGACGTCGTCTACAACCACACCGCCGAAGGCAACGAGATGGGCCCGACGCTGTCGTTCCGCGGCATCGACAACCTCGCCTACTACCGGACGGTGCCGGGCAACGCGCGCTACTACATGGACTTCACCGGCTGCGGCAACACTCTGAACATGGTGCACCCGCATTCGCTGCAGCTCATGATGGACAGCCTTCGCTACTGGGTCACCGAGATGCACGTCGACGGCTTCCGCTTCGACCTGGCGGCTGCGCTGGCCCGCGAGCTCGACGAGGTGAAGCAGCTGGGCGCCTTCTTCGACACCATCTACCAGGACCCCACGCTGGCCTCGGTCAAGCTGATCGCCGAGCCGTGGGATCTGGGGCCCGACGGCTACCAGGTCGGCAAGTTCCCGAACAACTGGGCCGAGTGGAACGGCCGCTACCGCGACACCGTGCGACGGTTCTGGCGCGGCGACATGGGCCTCCACGCCGACGTGGCCACCCGGCTCGGCGGCAGCGCCGACCTCTACGAGCACGCCGGACGCCTGCGCTCCTCGAGCATAAACTTCATCACGGCACACGACGGCTTCACGCTGGCCGACCTGGTTTCCTACGAAGGCAAGCACAACGAGGCCAACCTCGACGACAACCGCGACGGCTCCGACGACAACTCCTCGTGGAACTGCGGCGTCGAAGGCGAGACGGACGATGCCGAGATCCGCGCGCTGCGATGGCGGCAGATGCGCAACTTCCTGGCCACGCTCCTGCTCTCACAGGGCGTGCCGATGATCGGCGGCGGCGACGAGATCGCGCGCAGCCAGCGGGGCAACAACAACGGCTACTGCCAGGACAACGAGCTGACCTGGTACGACTGGAACCTCAGCGAAGAGCAGCAGGCGTTCTTCGACTTCGCCTGCCGCCTCAGTCGCTATCGGCGCGAGCATCCGACGTTCCACCGCCGCACCTTCCGCGACGAGAACCCCGACACGCCCGACGTCGAGACGATCCGCTGGCTGCGCTCGGACGGCCAGCCCATGCGCGACGAAGACTGGGAAGACGGCGGCTGGATGCGCACGCTCGGCATGCTGCTGCTCGGCGACGCGCCCGAGATCCGCGACTCGGCCGGCCAGCGCGTCCAGGACGACGATTTCCTGCTGCTGCTGAACGCCTACCACGAGCCGATCAAGTTCCGCGTCCCCGAAGAGCTGCGCCAGCGCATCTGGCGCACCGTGTTCGACACGGCGCGGCCGGAGCTCGCGCCCGACAAGGAGAGGCTGCGAAAGAGCGGCCTCGTCCAGCTCGCCGGTCGCTCGATGGTGGTCCTGCGTCGTGGCCGATAACTGGACGGCTACATACCGGCTGCAGCTCCATCGCGGCTTCGATCTGTCCTGCGCTGCGGCGGCCGTTCCTTATCTGGCGCGGCTCGGCATCAGCCACGTCTATCTGTCGCCGGTGCTGCAGGCGGCGCCGGGAAGCACGCACGGCTACGACGTTGCCGATCCTCTGCGCATCAACGAGGAGCTCGGCGGCGAGGAAGGATGGCAGGCGCTGCAGGCGTCGGTGCGCCGTCACGGCCTGAAGGTGCTGCTCGACATCGTGCCCAACCACATGAGCGCGAGCAGCGCCAATCCGTGGTGGGAAGACCTCCTGAGCCGGGGGCCGTTCAGCGCCTGCGAGCGCACCTTCGACGTCGCGGCGCGCGCCGACGGCGGCCGCTGGTGCCTGCGCCTGTGCACGCTCGGAAAGCCGTACGCCGAGGCGCTGGCTGCGGGAGAGTTGCGCGTGGAGGCCGCCGAGGCGGGCCTGCCGCGCATCTACTACTACGAACAGAGCTGGCCGCTTTCGCCCGGTTCATGGGCAAGCGTGATGCCACCGGCGGACGGCGCGCTGACCGCGATGCTGGACGAGCTTCGCCGGCTGCAGCACGGCGAGCTGCCGGGTGAAGGAGAGGTCGAGCGCCTCCGCGCGCTGGCCGAGACGGCTGCGGGCGACATTCGCGAGCTCGGCAGCAACTCCCGCTGGCGCAGCGACCTGCGCGAGCGCTGCACCGCGGTGTCGGCCGATGCCGACGCGATGCACGACCTGCTCGAACAGCAGTTCTACAAGCTGTGCTGGTGGAAGAGCGAGGGCGAGCTGGTCAACTACCGCCGTTTCTTCAACATCGCCTCCCTGGTCGGCGTGGCCATCGAGCGCGACGACGTCTTCGAGCGCACGCACGCCCGCATCCGCAGGATGATCGAGGCCGGCGAGCTGGACGGGCTGCGCGTGGATCATCCCGACGGGCTGCGCGATCCGCTCGGGTATCTGCAGCGGCTGCGGCAGATGTTTCCGCAGGGCCGCATCTACGTGGAGAAGATCCTGGATGCGGAGGAAGAGCTCCCTTCCTCCTGGCCCGTCGACGGCACCGTCGGCTACGACTTCCTCGACCGCGTCGGCCGGCTGTGGATGGACGAGCAGAAGAGCGATGCGCTGACGGCCGCCTATCACGACTTCACCGGACACACCGTCAACTATCCGGCGCTGGTCCGGGCCAAGAAGCTCGAGATCGTCGCCACCAGCTTCGAAGCCGACCTGGTGCGGCTGACGTCGCTGGCGATGGCGGCCGCCGAGGCGTGCTGTCGGGCGCACGATCTGAGCCGTCGCCAGATGCGGCAGGCACTCGAGCTGCTCACGTGCATGCTGCCGGTGTACCGGACGTATCTGAGAGCGTCGGCGACGGAACCCGCTGCCGACGGCTCGGCCGACGAAAAGAACTGGCGCCTGCTCCTGGATGCGCTCGGCGCCGCGCGAGCGCAGGCCGCCGGCGTGCAGCCGCAGGTATTCGACGCGCTCGAGAAGGTGCTGACGGGCGACGGCGAACTGTCTCGCGAGCTGCTCGCGCGGTGGCAGCAGCTGACGCCGGCCGTAACGGCCAAAGGCGCCGAGGACACCACGTTCTACCTCTACGACCGCCTGCTCTCGTGCAACGAGGTCGGCTCGCAGCCGTCGCTGCTCGGCATCTCGACCGATCGCTTTCATCAGTTCTGCTCGCACATCGCCTCGCGCTGGCCGCGCAGCCTGCTGGGCACGTCGACGCACGACACCAAGCGCAGCGAAGACGTGCGCTGCCGCATTGACGTGCTGACCGAGGCCGTGGAGGCGTGGGCAGCCGCCCTGCGCTCGTGGAGCGCGCGCAACCAGCCAGCGTGGAAAGGACGCAAGGCCGACAAGCTTGCCGAGTACCTGCTCTACCAGACCCTGGTCGGCGCCTGGCCCATCGACGCGGAGCGCGCCTGGCTCTACATGCAGAAGGCGTGCCGCGAGGCGAAGATCCATACTTCGTGGCACGAGCCGGACGAGGACTACGAGAACGGCGTGCACGAGTTCCTGGACGCGCTCTTCGCCGACGCCGACTTCGTCGCCGAGCTCGAAGCACTGGTGACGCAGATCGGCGAAGCGGGCCGCATCAACAGCCTGGCGCAGACGCTCATCAAGCTGACGGCGCCGGGCACGCCCGACTTCTACCAGGGCACCGAGCGCTGGAGCCTCAGCCTGGTCGACCCCGACAATCGGCGGCCCGTCGACTTCGGCGCGCTGCAAGGCATGCTCGAGCGTGCCGAGAGCATGACGGCCGCGCAGGCCATGGCCGAGATGGAGAGCGGCATGCCCAAGCTCTGGCTCATCCTTACGGTGTTGCGCCTGCGCCGCCAGCGGCCCGAGCTGTTCGGCGCCGATGCCGCCTATCATCCGCACGGCGCGCGCGGGCCGCGGCTGCAGCACCTGCTTTCGTACATCCGCGCCGAGGAGCTGATGGTCGTGGTGCCGCGCTTCACGCTCGCGCTCGCCGGACAGTGGGAAGACACCGTGGTGCCGCTGCCCGACGGGCAATGGGACGACGTTCTCGGGGGCGGCTCGTTTCGCGGCGAGGCGGCGCCCGAGCATCTGTTCGGTGCCTTCCCGGTGGCGCTTCTCCTGCGACGATGAGCGAGGTCACGCTACGAGTGTGGGCGCCCGATGCGCGCGCCGTGGAAGCGATCGTCGACGATCAGGTGCGACCGCTGCGCCAAGAGCGCGACGGAGCCTGGACCTGCGCCCTGGAGGCGGGACAGCGCTACAGGTTGCGCGTCGATGGCAACGGGCCCTTCCCCGACCCGGCCTCGCGCTGGCAGCCCGAGGGAGTTCACGGGCCCTCGCAGGCGATCGCCCTCGAAGGCGTCGAATGGAACGACGCTGCGTTCGCGCCGGTGCCGCTGTCGAAGGCGGTGATCTACGAGCTGCACGTCGGCACGTTCAGCCCCTCGGGCACCTATGCCGGAGTGATCGAGAAGCTGCCCTACCTGCGCGACCTCGGCGTCACGCACGTCGAGCTGATGCCGCTGGCGACATTCCCGGGCAGCCGCGGCTGGGGCTATGACGGCGTCTATCCGTACGCGCCGCATCCGGCGTACGGCACTCCGCACGAGCTTCGCCGGCTCGTGCAGGCGGCGCACGATCATGGCCTGGCGGTGCTGCTCGACGTCGTCTACAACCACCTCGGGCCGGACGGCAACTACCTCGCCAGCTACGGCCCCTACTTCACCGACCGCTACAGAACGCCGTGGGGGCCGGCGATCAACTTCGACGACGCGGGCAGCGATTCCGTGCGCGCGTTCTTCATCGAGAACGCGCTGATGTGGCTGCGCGACTACCGCTTCGACGGCCTGCGCCTGGACGCGGTGCATGCGATCTACGACATGCGCGCAACGCACTTTCTCGAGGAGCTGTCTCGTGCCGTTGCGGGCCTGGAAAAGGACAGCGGCCGCGCGCTGCTGCTGATCGCCGAGTCGGACGCGAATGACCCGCGCCTGGTATGGCCGGTGTCGCGCGGCGGATTCGGCCTGCATGCGCACTGGATGGACGATTTCCACCATGCGCTGCACTCGCTGCTCACCGGCGAGCGCGACGGCTACTACTCGGACTTCGGCAGCTTCGGTCAGCTGGCCCGTGCCTGGCAGCGCGGATACGTCTTCGCGGGCGATTACTCGGGCTTTCGCCGTCGCAGCCACGGGCGCGAGCCCAACGATGTGCGATGCGACCAGCTGGTGGTGTTCAGCCAGAATCACGACCAGATCGGCAACCGCGGCTTCGGCGAGCGGCTCAGCCAGCTCCTGGAGCCGCCGGCGCTGAAGGTCGCGGCGGCCCTGACGCTGCTCAGCCCGTTCGTGCCTCTGCTGTTCCAGGGCGAGGAGTGGGCGGCGTCGACGCCGTTCCTCTATTTCACCGACCACCAGGATGCGGAGCTTGCGCGCGCGGTTCGCGAAGGACGCCGGCGCGAGTTCGCTTCGTTCCAGTGGCGCGGCGAGGTGCCGGATCCGCAGGCGCCCGAGACTTTCGAGGCCTCGCGCCTTCGCTGGGAAGAGATCCAGGACGGCGCGCACGACGACATGCTGCGCTGGTATCGCGAGCTGCTGCGGCTGCGGCGCGACCATCCGATCGACGCCGCCGATGTGCAGGTCGACGGGGACGAGCGCCAGCGCGTGCTGGTGTTGCGGCGCGGGTCGCTGCTCGTCGCTGCGAACGTCGGCACCGAGCCCGCGCTCATCGCGCCGCCGCAAGGGCCGTGGCGGATCGTGCTGCGGTCGCAGGCAAATGCGGAGTGGCAGCGGCTGCCGGGGCCGGGCGTGATCGTTGCGGTGCGGGGCTGAGCGGCAGCGCGTCAGCCTTTGACGACCACGAGGGGCTCCAGCCGCGCGACGCGCCGGGCGATGCCTGCCTTCTCGACGACGCCGACGACGTCGGCCACGTCCTTGTAGGCTTCGGGCGCTTCCTCGGAGACCGCCGACATGCTCGCCGCGCGCAGCGCGATTCCGAGTCCGGCCATTCTCTTCTGCACTTCCCTGCCGCTCGCGAGCTTCTTGGCCTGATTGCGAGCGAGCAGCCGCCCCGCGCCGTGGCAGGCGCTGCCGAACGTCTCGTCCATCGCTCCTTTCTGGCCGCAGAGCACGTAGCTGTAGCGGCCCATGTCGCCGGGAATGATCACCGGCTGGCCGACGTCGCGGTAATTCGCAGGGACGCCCGGATGCCCCGGACCGAACGCGCGCGTGGCGCCTTTTCGATGCACGCACACGCGCATCGGCCGGCCGTCAATGACGTGCTCCTCGTACTTGGCGATGTTGTGGCACACGTCGTAGACCAGCCGCGCCTTGAGGTCCGGCTTCTTGCGCGCGGTCGCGGCCGCCAGCGCGTTCAGCGCGCGGTGCGCAATGAGGGAGCGGTTGGCGAAGGCGAAATTCGCCGCCGCCGCCATCGCGCCGAGGTAGCGCCTGGCGTCGTCCGAATACAGCGGTGCACACGCCAGCTGCTTGTCGGGAAGCACGATGCCGGCTGCCTGCGACGCGCGCAGCATCAGCGCCAGCATGTCCTCGCACACCTGGTGTCCCAGCCCGCGCGAGCCGCTGTGCACGAGAAGCGTCACGCCGCCTTCCTGGAGCCCGAAGCGCTGCGCCGCCTCCTCGTCGTAGACTTCGGCAACGACATCGAGCTCGAGAAAGTGATTGCCGCTGCCGAGCGACCCGATCTGCCCGTGGCCGCGCTCGCGGGCACGATCGCTGACCCATTGCGGCGCGGCGCCGGGAATGCGTCCGCCTTCTTCGATGGAGTCGAGATCGGCCGGCGTGACGATGTCGGTGCCGACGAGTGATCGCGCACCGTCAGCGAGAATCGCGTCGAGGTCGGCCACGCGTGCGTCCGGCTTGCCGACACCGACGCCGGCCGGCACTGCATGCGCGAGCGCATCGGCGATGCGGTCGCGATCGCGGGCCACGTGCCCGCGCTCGAGCTGCGTCGCATGAAGCCGCACGCCGCAGTTGATGTCGTAGCCGACACCGCCCGGTGAGACGACGCCGCCCTGGTCCGGATCGAACGCGGCCACGCCGCCGATGGGAAAGCCGTAGCCCCAGTGGATGTCCGGCATCGCCAGCGCGCGCCCGACGATGCCGGGCAGCGTGGCCACGTTCGCGACCTGCTGGACGCACGGGTCGTTCTGGATGTGCGTCATCAGCAGGTCGTCGGCATAGATCATCCCGTCGACCCGCATGTTGCCCTGACGCGGAAGGCGCCAGCGGACCTCGTCGAGCCGTTCGAGCTGCATCATGGGTTGCATGGGTTCGTGACCTCGCGGTGCCTGCGCGGCGGCGTCGGGCGACTGCCGACCTGGGCGGGAGATTTCGGCTGCGTCATGGGTGCACCCGTTCGTAGCCTTGCCGCGCCGTTCAAACGTCGACCACGACGTGCGCCCGCCACGTGCCGTCGGGCTCGCGGCCAATCTCCATGCCGTGGTACGTGATTGCCTTGATCGCTCCGCGAACCGCATGCCGCTCCATGTCGAGCGGCTCGCCGCAGGCGAAGCCGTCGACGCCGCTATCGTCGTCGCGGGTCAGCACCACGCGCCGGATCGCGAAGCGGCGCGCGTCCATGAGGAAGAGGATCTCCGAAAGCCAGCGAAAGAGCCGCTCGTCATCGTCGGGTGAAGCATGCTCGAGATGCAGCCTGTCGTTGGCGGTGGGCGCGGATTGATGAACGGGGGCGTCGCCGGCGGTGGGCGCGAGCCGGTCCGGTGCGGCCTGCGGATCGAGGCGGTCGGCGGCGAAAGGCGAGGGCTGCCGGCCGCGGCCGTTCCTTTCGAGAGGTGCGAGTGTGTCGCTGGTGGTGGCGTGCGGCGCGCCTGCCGCGGTCGGCGGCGGTTCCAGTGCGACGCTGCACGGACGCTCCTCTCGCAGCTCAATGCTCTCCGGCTCGACCATCAGCGCCGCAAGAGCCTCGGCGGCAGCACAGAGCAGGTCGCCGCGCGTGCTGGCGTTGACGAGGAAGCCTTCGTCGGCAGTGTGGTCCGTTTCCTCGGTGACGAAGCGCGAGCGCAGTGCGACGCGCGGTAGCTCCTGCGTCCACGCCGATGGCGGCTCGAGCGAGCATGCGAGATGCGGCGGCCGCGTCGGTGCCTCCGCGGTCGCCTCGACACGCGCAATGAGTACGTCGTCCGCCCGCCACGCCTCGGCGTCGACGACTCCGCTGCCGATCCGGTCGATCCCGTACCGCAGCCAGGCCTCGCTGCTCGGATCGCTCGCGGTGATCCACAAGGTGCGATGCGGCGCCGCGGTGCATGGCGGTGTGGAGGTGCGTTGCAGTGTGGAGTTGCGCTGCGGTGCGGCCATGAAGTGAGGGTAGAGCGGTTTGCTCGGGCTTGCACCGTCGCGCCGAAGCAACGCTGCCTTGGTGAGGGTGGTCCGCTCGCGCACGTGCACCAACCTTACGTGCCGCCTGCCACCGCGCGCGAGCCGCAACGACGCGGCGCGACCGCCACGCGCGTCCGCGCGAGTTCGGTACCGCAGCCTGTTCGACGCGGGGACGCGGCACGCAAGACCGGCGGCGGCGACGCGTCGGTCCGCCGGACGAAGAATTACGGATCCAGCATGAAAATAGGCGAAAATCGCTTGTCGAGGTCGCGCGCTTTCGCTAAATCTTCGTACATGCGCTGCCAACGCGACGATGGCGCGAGAGCCCCCGGAGTCGATGATCGTCTGCCACTTCGAGGGCTGAAGCGCAGTGCGCACACGGATACTGCCAGCGATGCCTCCGTCCCGCGGTTGTCCGAAACGCAGCGTGGGACTGTCGGAGCGTATGAGGTTCACCGAAAAATCGCGGCGGTGGTACGGCTCGATGCGCGTTGCCGCCGCGTCCTTGGCGAGCTCGCCGTGGCGCTGCGTGAGCGCAAGGCATGGCAGGCGCTTGGTTTTGCGCGGCTCAGCGACTGGTGTCGCGAACGGCTCGGCATCTCGGCAAGCGAGCTCGCCACGATGGCAAGGGTTTCGGCTCGGCTCGCAAGCGTCCCATCGATGGATGCCGCCTACACACGCGGCGAGCTCAATTGGACGCAGGTGCGAGCCATCGCGTCGATCAAGCACCTGCGCCATCCGGACCTGTGGCTCGCGGAAGCGCGTGCATCAACCGGACGAGCGCTCGAAGCCAAGGTCCACGCCTTGAATGAAGGGGTGCCGATCGAGCGGATCCCGTTCCTCAACCATGAGCTTGTTGCGGTTCTGATGGCGGAGCGGCCTGCGGCGACTGGTGGGTCGGGCAACGCGGCGACGATGGCAAGGCCGGGCGCGGAGAGCGCCGCCGCAACGACGAACAATGATGCGACGGGCCTCGAGGTTGGTGCGGCGTGCACAGACGATGCTGCGACGGGCGCCGAGGCCGGCACGGCGTTTACAGAACAGGATCCGGCGGAGCAGCGGCAGAACGCGATCGACACCGACGACACCGCGGCCCAAGCGCAAGCCAAGGCCGACGACGACACGCTCTACCAGCAATGGTGGAACGAATCGGCGCCGGTACGAATGATCGACGGCGAACGTGCAGCTCGCGTGGCCGTGCCGTGCAGCGAGCGCACCCACCGACTATGGCTGGAAGCCTGTGAATACGCCGCGCGCCTCATCGGTCGCGAAGCCGCGACCTGGAATCTCGTCGAGGCGATGTGCATGGAAGCCAGCTCATCGGCAACCATCAATCGGGAAATGCTGGCTTCGCTGGAAGGGCAACAGACCGCTGAAGACATCGACGCACGTGCGGACGAGACAGAGCGGCAACTGCAGGCGTGGGGCGGCGAGTGCGACCACCGCCGCGCGGGCAGCCGCGACGACGACGGCTGCCTCTCCGCCCTGCCGCCGAACCTGCGACATACGCTCGGCATGCACGCACTTCGGACGTGTCACCCATCGCGGCTCGATCGGCGCATGCGCAAGGTCGTTGCGGTGATGCAGACCAACGATGCACGCCTGGCCGACCTGATGGCTCGGCACGCGCCGTCCGGATTCTACCGTCATCTGGGCCACGCCACGCTCGAGGACTATGCGCATGCTCGACTCGGCATCTGCCCGCGCAAGACTCGCGACCTTCTTCGAATGGCACGCGACAGCTCCCGACGCGGCTCCGGAATCTTCGAAGCCTATCGGGCCGGAAAGCTGACGCGCGCCAAGGTCGCCGCTCTCGCGCCCGTGTCGCACGGCGTTCATGCCAGGGCGTGGGCCGAGCGCGCGCGCCTCGTCACGCTTCGACGGCTCCGACAGGAGCTTCTGTACGCCAAGGCGCGGGCGCACATCGACCACCATTGCACCATCGGGCCACCGCCGCCGCCGCGCATGTCGCTCGAGGGCATCTGGGACGAGCTGCGCCGACACGCGACAATCCATGATCCCGCCGCCGGCCAGTCGCCCCGCACGGCCGATGAGAGCCGGCAAATGCGTGGCGCCCACCTCCGCGTCGTACCGGCGCCGATGCCGTGCACGGTCTCTTTCGTAGGTCCCGCCCGGATCGTCGAGTGGTTCCATCACCTTCAGACGTGCTTCATGCAGCCGGGCGACCGGCGCGGCGATGGGCTGCGACGCATGCTCGAAGACATCCTCGCGCAATGGCGCGCGCTTCCGGGCCATCGCGATCCGATCTTCGCGCGCGACGGCTGGCGCTGCAGCGTCCCCGGCTGCACCGCGCGTGCTCAGCTTCACGATCATCACGTGATCTTCCGGTCGCTGCGCGGCCCCGACGATCCGTGGAACCGCGTGGCCGTATGCCTGTGGCACCACCAGCGCGGCCTGCACGGCTACGTCATTCGAGCCAGCGGTCACGCGCCCGACGACCTCGTATGGCAGATCGGATTCAAGCCGGACGGCACGCCGATTCTGCAACTTCGCGGCGACTACTATGAGCGCGCGCCGGCGGCGCCATCGGCCGCAGCGGCGCGTGACGCATCTGCAAGTCGTGCTCCGGCCACATCTGCCGCAGACACCTCCGCGGCAACACGCGAGCCGGCCGATACAGGCGCGCGAAGGCTGCGGCATGATCATGACGCACCCCCAAGAAATGCCCCCGCCGCATCCGCCGCGGACAGCGGCTCCGCAAGACGCGAGCCGGCCGAGGCGGGCGCCGCCGCCGCGGCATGATCAATCGTCGGTGAGATAGGTATAGCTGCCGAGGCTCTCTTCGTAATGCTTGAGCAGCAGCTTGACCTGATCGACGGTAATGCGCCCTTCGCGTTTGGCGCGCTCGGCCTGCAGCCGCATCCGCTCGACCATCACGCTCGGCTCGTACTCCACGTAATCGAGCACCTCGTGAATCGAATCGCCCTTGACCACGTGGCTGACCTCGTAGTCGTCCTCTCCGTCCTCCGACAGCCGCACGTGCACCGCGTTGGTATCGCCGAAGAGGTTGTGAAGGTCGCCGAGGATCTCCTGGTATGCGCCCGCCATGAAGATCGCCATCATGTACGGCTGATCCGGCCGCACCTTGTGCACCTCGAGCACCTGCTTGGGATCTTCGACGTCGATGAAGCGGTCGATCTTTCCGTCGCTGTCGCAGGTCAGATCCGCCACCACGCATCGCACCGTCGGCTCCTCGTTGAGCCGGTGGATGGGCAGGATCGGAAAGAGCTGGTCGATCGCCCAGCTGTCGGGCACGGATTGGAACACGGAGAAGTTGCCGTAGTAGATCGCCGCCAGCTGCTCGGGCAGCTCGGCCACTTCTTCGGGAACCCGCTTGAGGCGCCGCGCCGTGGCCGCGATCTTGGCGCAGCATCCCCAGAACAGCCGCTCGGCCTGGCCGCGCTCGCGCAGGCTCAGGAAGCCCAGCTTGAACAGACTCTCGGCCTCTTCCTTGCCCTGCTGCGCGTCGTGATACGCCTCCTGCAGGTTCTTCGGCTGGATTCCGAGATACGTCTCGTAGAGGTGGCGCAGCACCGAATGCGCACCGGGGCCCGGATCGGCCGCCTCATCGGTCCGCACCTCGTGCGTCCCCACCACCTCGAACACCAGCACCGATTGATGCGCGCTCACCGCGCGCCCGCTCTCGCTGATGATGGTCGGGCACGGCAGGGATGCCTTCGTGCACGCCTCCTGGATGGCCGCCACGACGTCGTGCGCATACTCCTGCACGTTGTAGTTCTTGGAGGCGTGGTAGTCGGTCTTGGAGCCGTCGTAGTCGACCGCCAGGCCGCCGCCGACGTCGATGTAGTGCATCTCGGCACCGAGCTTGGCCAGCTCCACGTAGAGGTTGGCCGCCTCCTGCATCGCGTTCTTGATCGGGATGATGCTCGAGATCTGGCTGCCGATGTGGAAGTGCAGCAGTTGCAGGCAGTCCAGCATCTGCGCGGCGCCGAGGCGGTCGCACACCTCCACGATCTCGCTGACCGTCAGGCCGAACTTGGCGCGATCGCCGGCCGAGTTCTTCCAGCGCCCCACCCCGCGCGACGACAGCTTGGCGCGCACGCCCAGGCAGGGCCGGATGCCGGTCTTCTCGAACGCCTCCAGCGCGAAATCGAGCTCCTCGGGCCGCTCCAGCACGACGATCACCGTCTTGCCGAATCGCTGCGCCAGAAGCGCGGTCTCGATGTACTTCCGATCCTTGTAGCCGTTGCAGATGATCAGGCCGTTGGGATCGCTGATTGCCGACAGCGCGATCAGCAGCTCCGGCTTCGATCCGGCCTCCAGCCCGTACTGCCAGGGCTGCCCGAACTCGACCACTTCATCGATCAGGTGTTTCTGCTGATTGACCTTGACCGGGAAGACGCCGCGGTAGGTGCCCGGATAGCCGTAGTCGGCGATCGCCTTGTGGAAGCACTCGTTGAGGCGCCGGATGCGGTCCTTGAGGATGTCGCTGAAGCGGATCAGCAGCGGCAGATCCAGCCCGCGCGCTTCCAGATCGCCGACCAGCTCGTAGAGGTCGATCTTGCGGTTCGGCTTCTCCGGATCGGGCGTGACCAGCAGCGTGCCCTGCTCGCTGATCGAGAAGTACGGCTCGCCCCAGCCCCGGACCTGATACAGATCGGAGCTCTTGATGATGGACCAGCCGTTGCCTTGTTCGCCGTTGCTCACGTCGTCCTCGTTGCCACAAAACCGCGCGCGCGCCTAACTAGCGCGTGCGTTGCCCGGGCGCACGCCCTTTATTGCGAATCACCTCCGCCTGGGCGAAACAGACCGCAGCGGGGTCTCCGTTGCCGCACCTCTCATCCAACGCCTCCCGTGCCGGCGCGCGCCTGCTCCCGTGTGCCGTCTCATCCGCCCTCCTGTGCGGCTGCATGCTAGGGCCCAATTACGCCACGCCGCCGCCGCCGCTGTCGGAGCAGTGGCGCGGAGCCGACGGGATCTCCGTCACCGCCGAGCCCGCCGACTACCGGACCTGGTGGAGCATCTTCGCCGACCCCGCGCTCGATTCGCTCATCGCGCAGGCGTACGCCAACAACACCGACCTGGCCAGCGCCGGCGCCCGTGTGCTCGAGGCGCGCGCGCGACGAGGCCTGGCGCGCGCCGACCTTTTTCCCCAGGACCATTCGGCCCGCGGTGGCCTGGCCTTCACCGATCCCAGCGCGCAGACCGCGACGGCCAGGGCCTCGGCGGCGGCCGGAGGCTCGGGCCCGAGCGGCGCGCTGCGCGAGTGGTCCCTCGGCTACGACGCATCCTGGGAGATCGACCTGTGGGGCAAGTACCGACGCGCCATCGAAGCTGCCGACGCCGAGATGCTGGCCAGCATCGCCACCTACGACGACGTGCTGGTGAGCCTGCTCGGCGAAGTCGCTTCCGAGTACGTCCGCTACCGCACGCTGCAGAAGCGCATGGCCGTGGCGCGCCGCAACCTGGACATCCAGCAGCAGAGCTTCGAGATCGCCGACGTGCGCTTCCGCGGCGGCGCCGTCACCGAGCTGGACGCCGCTCAGGCGGCTTCGCTGCTCGAGAACACCCGCGCGCTGCTGCCCAACCTGGAAGCGCAGCTTCGCATCAGCGAGCATGCCCTGTCGGTGCTTCTGGGCGTGGCTCCCACCGCGCTGCCCGAGCTGCACGAAGGACGGGCCGAGATCCCCGTCGTTCCCGACGTCGTTCGCGTGGGCGTGCCAGCCGAGCTGCTTCGCCGCCGGCCCGATGTTCGCGCTGCCGAGCGACGGCTCGCCGCCCAGAGTGCGCGCATCGGCATTGCCAAGACCGAGTACATGCCGAGCCTGTCCCTGACGGGCAGCATCGGCGTGGCGGCCGAAGACGGCGTCGATCTCTTCAAGGGCAGCGCGCTCGAAGCGTTCGGCGGCCCGCAGTTCCGCTGGCGCATCCTCGACTTCGGCCGCATAGCCCACGAGGTCCGGATCCAGGACGCGCGCTTCCAGTCGCTGCTGTCGGATTACGAAGGCCAGGTGCTGCAGGCGCAGCGCGAGGTCGAGAACGCCATCGCCAGCTACCGCGGCGCGCGCGAGCAGGCGATTGCGCTCGAGCACAGCATCGCCGCGGCCCAGCGCGCCGTCGACCTGGCGCTGATCCAGTACCGCGAAGGCGCCGCCGACTATACGCGTGTCCTCGATACCCAGCAGTTCCTCGTCGAGGCGCACGACCGTTACGTCCAGATCCGCGGCACCGAGGCGGCCAGCCTCGTCTCGCTCTATCGCGCCCTCGGCGGCGGCTGGGAGATCCGCGAGGGCAGCGACTTCGTCTCCGAGCGCGCCAAGGCACAGATGCGGGCACGCACCGCCTGGGGCAGCATGCTGGACGATCATGATTGAAGCTCGCCCGCGCTCGCCCCTGCTGGCCGCGATGATGCTCGCGGCGCTGCCCGCGCTGACCGCCTGCGGCAACCGCGGCCCGGCAGTTGCCGAGCTGCCGCCGCCCGAGGTCAGCGTGGCCCGTCCCGTGGTCCGGCCGGTCGAGGACATGTTCGAGGCCAGCGGCCACATGGAGGCGGTCGACAAGGTCGAGATCCGCGCACGAGTCTCGGGCTACCTGGTCGAGGTGAACTTCACCGACGGCGCGATGGTGGAGAAAGGCCAGATCCTGTTCGTCATCGATCCTCGTCCGTACGAGGCCGCGGCCGCGCAGGCGAGCGGCGACGTCGGCCGCTGGCAGGCGGCGCTGCGCAAGGCCGAGGCGGACGTCGCGCGCGCCACGAGACTTCTGCCGCAGGGCGCCGCCAGCAAGAGCGAGCTGGAGACGGCCGTGGCGGCGCGCGATTCGGCCACCGCCGAGATTCGCGCGGCACAGGCCAAGCTCGATGCCGCGCGCCTGGACCTCGAGTTCACGCGCGTGACCGCGCCGATCAGCGGCCGCATCAGCAACACCGCCGTCACCGTCGGCAACCTGGTGCAGGCCGGAGTCAACTCGCCGGTGCTGTCCACCATCGTCGCGACCGACCCTCTCTATGCCTACTTCGACTGCGACGAGCGCATGGTCCTGCACCAGCGCGAGCGGCGTCTTGCCGCAGGACAGCGCGTGGCGCCGGCCGACATCCGAAGTCTCAACCTGCCCGTCTACGTGGGTCTGGCCAACGAGACCGGCTATCCGCACAAGGGCGTGCTCGATTTCGTCGACAACCAGGCCGACCCGACCACCGGCACCATTCGCGCGCGCGCCGTCTTCGCCAACCCCGACAACCTGTTTCAGCCGGGCCTGTTCGTGCGCGTGCGGTTGAGCCTGGGGCCGCCGGTGCCGTCCCTGCTGGTGCCCGATCGCGCCATCGGCACCGATCAGAGCAACAAGTACGTGCTGGTGGTCAACGATCAGAGCGTGGTCGAGCCCCGCATCGTGCGCCTGGGCCAGCGCACCGACGATGGCATGCGAGCGGTGCTCAGCGGCGTCGGCGAGCACGAGCGCGTCATCGTCAACGGCCTGCTGCGCGCGCGCCCGGGCATCACGGTCGTCGCGCACGAAACGACCATGGATGCGGTAGCCGCGGCGCCCGAGCCCTCCGGCGGCATTCTCGGCGCGGCCGGCGCAAGCAACGGGCCGGCAGGCACTCCAGGCGCAGGCAACGCCGCCGCGACGCCGGCCGGCGCCGGCACAGGCAGCGCAGCGGCGCAGCAGCCGGGCACCGGCGCAGGCAGCGCCGCCGCGCCGCAGCCCGGCGCCGGCACGGGCAACGCTGCGGCGCAGCAGCCGGGCACAGGCTCATCGCCACCGCGGCGCGGCGCCGCGAACTGACGCCACGTGCTCGCTCGCTTCTTCATCGACCGTCCCGTCTTCGCCACCGTCCTGTCGGTCGTCATCGTCGTTCTCGGACTGGTCGCGCTGCCCAACCTGGCGGTCGAGCAGTATCCGGAGATCGTGCCGCCGACCATCAGCATCTCCACCGTCTATCCCGGCGCCAACGCCGAGGTGGTGGCGTCGACCGTGGCGGCCACCATCGAGCAGGAAGTCAACGGCGTCGAGAACATGCTCTACATGCTCTCGCGGTCGACCAACGACGGCGCGCTCAACATCGAGGTCACCTTCCAGCTCGGAACCGACCTCGATACCGCGCAGGTGCTGACGCAGAACCGTGTCGCCATCGCCGAGCCGCGACTTCCCGAAGAAGTGCGCCGCCAGGGCGTGACGGTGCGCAAGCGCTCGCCCAACATGCTGCTGGTCGTCAACGTCATCTCGCCCGACAAACGCTACGACCAGATCTACCTGAGCAACTACACGACGCTGAACATCCGCGAGCACATCGCGCGCCTGCCCGGCGTCGGCGACCTCAGCCTGCTCGGCGCGCGCGACTACAGCATGCGGGTGTGGCTGGACCCCGCCAAGCTGGCGGCGCTCGGCATGTCGGCCGGCGACGTCATCCGCGCGCTTCGCGAGCAGAACGTACAGGTCGCGGCCGGGCGCATCGGGCAGGAGCCGGTGCCCGCCGGCACCGACTTCCAGTACACGGTGCGCACGCTCGGGCGCCTGCTCGAGCCCGAGGAGTTCGGCAGCATCGTCATCAAGACAGGCGAGGACGGCGCCATCACGCGGCTTCGCGAGGTTGCGCGCGTGGAGCTCGGCGCGCGCAGCTACGACGGCGCCAGCTTCCTCGACGGCGCGCCGTCGGCCGGCATGGCCATCTTCCCGCTGCCGGGCGCGAACGCGGTCGAGCTGGCGCAGGACGTCCGGGACGCGATGGACGAGCTGGCCAAATCCTTCCCCGAGGGCGTCGAGTACCGCATCGTCTACGACACCACCACGTTCGTGGCCGAGTCGATCAACGAGGTCTACAAGACACTGATCGAGGCATTCGTGCTGGTGTTCCTGGTCGTGCTGCTGTTCCTGCAGGACTGGCGCGCCACGCTGCTGCCGATGATCGACGTGCCGGTGTCGCTGATCGGCACGTTCGCGGTGATGTCGCTGCTCGGCTTCTCGCTCAACAACCTGTCGCTGTTCGGCCTGGTGCTGGCCATCGGCATCGTGGTCGACGATGCCATCGTCGTCGTCGAGAACGTCTCGCGCTGGATGGACAAGGGGCTGCCCGCGCGCGAAGCGACGCTGAAGGCGATGGAAGAGATCACCGGCCCCGTCATCGCCATCACGCTGGTGCTGGCCTCGGTCTTCATTCCCACCGCCTTCGTCACCGGCATCAGCGGCGAGTTCTACCGGCAGTTCGGCCTGACCATCGCCGCCTCCACCATCATCTCGGCGATCAACGCGATGACGATGGCGCCGGCGCGCGCGGTGCTGCTGATCAAGCCTCGTCACGAGGTCGAAGAGCGCGAGGCGCTGCCGCGCATCGGCATCGCGCTGGCCGCGGGCGTTGCGCTGGCATGGCTGCTCGAGCCGACGATGACATCCCTGCTCGGCGACCCGTCGCACGCTGCGCATTCCGCCACCGGCTGGTCGGCGTGGGGCCCCTGGCTCGCGCTGGCGGCAATCGGCGCGATCGTCGGCTGGATTTTCGCGGCGCCGATCAACCGCGGCCTGCTGCGCATCTTCGACCTGTTCAATGCCGGCTTCGGGCGGCTGACCACGCGCTACAGCGCAGGCGTCTCGCGCGTGGTGCGTCACGGCGTCCTGATGCTGGTCGTCTACGCAGGGCTGATGGGAGTGACCGGCCTGCTGTTCGAGAGCGTTCCGGCCGGCTTCATTCCCGAGCAGGACAAGGGCTATCTGATCGGCAACGTCCAGCTCCCCGACGGCTCGAGCCTGTCACGCACCAAGGAAGTGATGGCGCGCGTGGATGAGATCCTGCACTCCACGCCCGGCGTCGCGCACACGATCCGTCTGCCCGGCTTCTCGCTGCTCGCGCGCAGCAACATCTCGAGCCAGGGCGGTCTGTTCATCATCCTGGAGCCGCACGAGGAGCGCGTCGCGCGCGGCCTTTCGGCGAACGCGGTGGCCGCCAACCTGCGCAAGCGTTTCCTGGAGATCCAGGACGCCGCCATGGTCGTCTTCGGCGCTCCGGCGGTGCCGGGCCTGAGCAACACCGCCGGCTTCAAGCTGTACGTGCAGGACCGCGGCGACCTCGGGCCGCAGCGGCTGCAGGCCGCGACCGAAGGGCTGATTCGCGCGGGCAACGCGCAGCCGGGGCTGGTCGGGCTGTTCTCGAGCTTCCGCGCCAGCATGCCCGAGATCTACCTGGACCTGGACCGGACCAAGGCCAAAGCGCTCGGCGTGGGGCTCGACGACGTCTTCGAGACGCTGCAGGTCTATCTCGGCTCGGCCTACGCCAACGACTTCACGCGCTTCGGCCGCAACTGGCAGGTGATCGTGCAGGCCGAGGCCAGCGAGCGCATGGAAGCCAGCGACATCGCCAAGCTGCAGGTGCGCAACGACCGCGGCGAGATGGTGCCGCTCGGGACGATGGTGGCCGTGCGCGACATCACGGGCCCGGCGGCGATCAACCGTTACAACATGTTCCCGGCAGCCGAGATCTCGGGCGCCTCGCGTCCCGGCGTCAGCACGGGCGATGCGATCGCGATGATGGAAGCGCTCGCGCGGCGCGAGCTGCCGCCCAATACCGGCATCGAGTGGACCGAGATCGCGCTGCAGCAGAGGCAGCAGGGCAACACCGCCGTATTCGTGTTCGCGCTCGGCGCGCTGCTGGTGTTCCTGGTGCTGGCCGCGCTCTACGAAAGCTGGTCGCTGCCGCTGGCCATCGTGCTGATCGTGCCGATGTGCCTGCTGGCGGCGTTGACGGGTGTATGGCTGACCGGCTCGGACAACAACATCTTCACGCAGATCGGCTTCGTCGTGCTGATCGGCCTGGCCGCCAAGAACGCGATCCTGATCGTGGAGTTCGCCAAGCAGCTCGAGGATCAGGGAAAGGGCCGCCTGGAGGCGGTGGTGGAGGCGAGCCACGTGCGCCTGCGCCCCATCCTGATGACGTCGCTGGCGTTCCTGCTCGGTGTGCTGCCGCTGATCCGCGGCTCCAGCGCCGGCTCCGAGATGCGCTTCGCCCTGGGCATCGCCGTCTTCTCGGGCATGCTGGGCGTGACGATCTTCGGCATCTTCTTCACGCCGGTGTTCTATACGGTCATTCGCGGCCTGACCGAACGCTCCGCGCGGCGCCGCCAGCCCCTGCCGGGCCCGGTCGCGCCGGCCGCTACCGAACGCTGATCGAACGGCGGCGCCGCCCGACCGGCCGCTCGAACCGTGGCGCCCGCAGCCACGCTCGACGCGCGCTCGTGATTCGGCTTCGGGGCGAGCCGGCCCTGGAGATCGCGCCTACTCGGGCACGCCCAGATCGACCTTGAACATCAGCCGTACGCTTTCCTGCTCCAGGCCGATGTAGAAGCCCGCGCGCCGCTCCTCGTCGAACGACTGGCCGATGCGCAGATAGGCCCCCGTCTTGACCTTGCGTGCCCAGCCGCGGTCGGCGTAAGCGATGAAGTCATCCTTTTGAAGTACGCCCGAGAGCCGCTGGACCAGGCCCCACTGGCTAGGGCTTCCCAGCAGCGCGGTGCGCGCCAGGAACTGCTCGGTCTTCGAATCCGCGCTCGCCGTTTGCGGCGCGGTCAGAGATAGCGCGGCGGCTGCCGCCAGCGCTGCTGCAATCGATCGAACTCTCACCGTTCCCCCACTTCCCCGCGCGGCGCGCGCGAGGCAGCCCCGAATTCGGTCGATGATCCGCGCCTGCCGGCCGATTGTCGAGGATCTTTGTAGCTGCGCCGCATGCTACGGCGCATTGCCACGCCGATGCGGGGCGAACACACGCCGCCGCTCTTCCTGGCCCTCCCCTCGCATGCCACGATCGCCATGTCGGGGACGTTCGAGCGAGCCGGCTTCTCTCCTCCCTGCCTTACCCGGACATCCCCGATGCATGCGCGATGCTTCGCGTGCTCGCGCCAGTGGCGGCGCCGACGCAGCGATCAACCGACGAACTCCCTCCCGCGTCGGTCCCTGCGCCGACGCCGCCTTCGCTGTTCTTGCCGCCTTCGCCGCTGCGCGAGCTCCCGCCTTCGCCTAACGGTCGTCAGCCTTGCCGCTTCACGTTCTTTCGCCCGTGCGCGCGCGCCGACGCCTCGGCGTTGGCAGTTCACTGGTCGTCCGCCGGTGCGTTCGGCGCCGAGGAATGCGTGCAGCGCGCGCCATCCCCGCATCATGCTACCGACTTTCCTGTAAACCCTCTTCTTCGCCTTCGAGTGCGCGGCTAAGTTTGCGGTGGGGTTCTTGCGTCGCGCGCCGTCGGCAGCGACGCGCCGCTCGCGCGCCGTCCACAGCGGCGTTTGCTCGCCGCGCGCCGTTGCCAAACGGCGCGTCGCTCACGCGCCGTCCGCAGCGGCGCCGGAAAGTCTGGAGGGTTGCTCGAATGCAGCGTTGCTTCGTCCGCGTTCTGCTCGTGTGTTCGCTCATTGTCTCCCTGTTTGCGCCCCCGACGGGCGCGTACGCCGCTCCCGGCGATCTCGATACGACCTTCAGCACCGACGGCATCACGACCCAGACCTTCTCCGGCACCGGCAATCAGACCGCCTACGCCGTGGCGGTCGACGGCAACGGCAAGATCGTGGTTGCCGGCGAGAAGCTGACGAGCCCGGGCACCGGCGCCATCGCGCGCTTCAACGCCGACGGCACGCTCGACACGACCTTCTCGACCGATGGCCTGCAGACGGTGATCGGAGGGTGCAGCTCGCTGCGCATCAACGCGATCCTGATCGATGCGAGCAACCGAATCGTCTTTGCCGGCCGCTGCGGCACCGACTTTCTGCTGGGCCGTCTGACCAACAGCGGCAACCTGGACACGACCTTCGGCCCCGGCGGCGCCGGCGCCATCTCGCCGACGGACTTCGACGGATTCGCGCAGGCACTGGCTGTCCAGCCCGACGGCAAGTACGTCGTGGCCGGACTGGTCGGTCCGAGCACCGTGCGCGTGGCGCGCTTTACCGCCAACGGCAGCATCGACACCACCTTCGACAGTGACGGCACGATGACCCACAGCTTCCTGAACTGCGATGCTCCCGAGATCCGCGGCGTGGGCGTGCAGAGCGACGGCACCGGCCGCATCGTCGCGGTCGGCTTCGGCATCTGCGACATCAGCTCGGTCACGGGCGACGCCGTGATCATGCTGTTCCTGACCTCCAACGGCAGCCTCGACAGCTCGGCGTTCGGCGACGGCGTCAAGGTCGATCGTTTCGGCCTGACCGAGGCACGCGCGCATGCGATGTCGTTCGGTCCCTCCACCAAGGTGACCATCGCCGGCACCACCACCGACTCCGGCGGCAACACCGACTTCTTCCTCGCCCGCACCACCTCCTTCGGCATCACCGACAACACGTTCGGCACCAGCGGCCGCGTCGTCACCGACTTCGGCGCCAACTCGGAGGCCAACGCCGTGCGCGTGCACAGCATCGACGCCAGCAACGTCCTGATCGTCGCCGGCGGCCTCGTCGACAACGCCGGCAACCAGAACTTCGCCGTCGCCCGTTACGGCACCACGGGCGCGCTGGACACGACCTTCTCGGGCGACGGCAAGGTGACCACCGACTTCGGCTCCAGCGCCGACGACCGCATCTTCTCGGCCGCGCTGCAGCCGGCCGATCTCAAGCTCGTCGTCGCCGGCGGCTCCATCGCCTCGGGCACCGACCGATTCGCCGTCGCCCGCTATCTGATGGCCCAGTGCGGAAACGGCACGGTCGAGCCAGGCGAGGACTGCGAGACCGGCGCCTGCTGCAACACCTCCACGTGCAGGTTCCAGCCAGCGGCGACGACGTGCCGCGGCGCGGCCGGCGTCTGCGACGTTGCCGAGACCTGCAGCGGTACGTCGGCCGCGTGCCCTGCCGATGCACTGGCGCCATCGAGCACCGTCTGCCGCGCCGGCAACGGCACCTGCGATCCCGCCGAGAACTGCACCGGCTCTTCGGTCACGTGCCCGGCCAATACGTTCGCATCCTCGGGGACCGCGTGCACCGACGACGGCCAGGCCTGCACCGCCGACCAGTGCGATGGCGCCGGCACCTGCACGCACCCGCTGCGTCCCGCCAACACCGTGTGCCGCGCGGCCGCGTCTTCGTGCGACGTGGCCGAAGTGTGCAACGGAACTTCGGGCGCATGTCCGGCCAATGGCTTCCAGCCTTCGGGGACCGCGTGCGCCGCCGACAGCAATCCGTGCACTCTCGACCAGTGCGACGGCGCCGGCACGTGCGCGCATCCTGCCGGCAACGCCGGTACGGTCTGCCGCGCAGCCGCCAACGCGTGTGACGTCGCCGAGACCTGCTCGGGCGCGAGCACCACGTGCCCGGCCAACGGCTTTGCGGGCTCCGGCACGCCTTGCGCGAGCAACAACGTGTTCTGCGACGGCGTCGAGCAGTGCAACGGCGCCGGCAGCTGCATCAGCCCCGGCAATCCGTGCACGGGCGGCGCGTTCTGCGCCAACCTGTGCAACGAGTCGCAGGACACCTGCAACCGCCCGGCAGGCACGGCCTGCACGAGCGACGGCCAGTTCTGCACCGGCGTCGAGCAGTGCAACGGCAGCGGCGCCTGCGTCAGCCCCGGCGATCCGTGCCCGGCGCAGGACATCTGCTTCGTCTGCAACACCGCCACGCAGCAGTGCGTGGACACCGACCCCGACGGCGACGGCCACTGCCTGGCCGCTGACACGTGTCCGACCGAGTTCAACCCCGATCAGCTCAACACCGACTGCCCCGACCCCGACTTCTTCGCGCTCGGCGGCTGCGACGACCCCTCGCTGGTGCCCGACGGTCGCAAGGGCTGCTGCGACGGCGGCGACGTGTGCGATCCATGCCCGGCCAACGCGATCAACGAGCGCTGCGACCAGGACATCTCGGGCGGCCAGTCCATCGGCCCCAATGGCGGCAGCTTCACGCTCGGCAACTGCATCACCATCTCGGTGCCGGCCGGCGCGCTGGCGACCGACACCAGCATCAGCGTCTCGGTGGGCGAGGACGATCCGATCAACCCTGCCACCGGCCAGCCCTTCAGCGACCCGATCAAGCTCAAGGGCGGCACGACCTCGGTCATGAAGATCATCATGCTGCCCGACGATCAGACCTTCGCCGCGCCGATCACGATCGAGCTGTGCTGGGACGATCGCGACAACGACAACGTCGTCGACAAGGGCGTGTGCATCGACAACGGCGCGTGCACCGAAGTGGGCGAGCCCAGCTGCGACGCCAACGGCGACTGCGCCTGCGGCAACTGCGTCGGCGGCGGCGCGACGCAGGAGGACAACCTGCGCCTGCGCCGCGACGGTGAGCTGTTCGACCACGAGGGCTTCCACCCGGCCCCGCTCGACGAGTGCGGCGACGTGCACCAGCAGAACACGGCGTTCTGCAGCGCTGCGGCCGCGCCCGGCAACTGCGCCGATACGCCCGGCACGGGGCGCTCGAGCGTGGCCAACTGCTGCAACCGCACGGCCAACAAATGGCCGTTCCAGACGTGCTACTTCTCCGAGTTCTACTTCGGGCGCCTCGAAGGCGCGCTCATCCCCGGACGCGGAAGCCTGGCCACGGACTGCCAGTCCGAGTGGTCGGTGGTCAATCCCTTCAACGAGCCCGAGAGCGACAAGCGCGGCTTCCTCAACCTCGAGCAGACGTGCACCGACGGCGATCCGAGCTGCGACGGCGACGGCCTTGCCGATGGCGCCTGCACGTTCCAGGTCGCGGTGTGCCTGAACGTCGACGACGCGCGCCTGAGCGATGCGGCCGGCGTTCAGCTCTGCGATCCGAGCGACACCGCAACGTGGGAGCTCAAGAAGCCGCTGCCCATCAGCGCGCGGCCGCACGAAGCCGACGCCGCGCTGGCGCTGCGCGATGCGGTGGCGGCGCTCGGCGGCGGCACCGTGGGCGGCTCGCGCCAGAACATCGTCACGTTCGCGACGCCGCTGCTGACCGAGGACATGTGCACGGAGACGACGCAGATCGTCGTGCCTCTCAGCGGCCCGCTGGCCGACCGCGCCACGCGCATGACGTTCAAGGCGGCGGCCACCAGTGCAGGCGGCAGCAAGGATTCGGATCTGCTGAAGCTCAACTGCATCCCGCCGTCGGATGAGTGATGCGTGTTGCGGGGGCGCGGCCGGCCACGTCGCATGGCGCGCCATCTGCGGCGTTGGCGGCACGATCGCTCGCTCCGGCGGGCCTCCAGCGCGCCTGCGCTCGCTCTACGCGCCGCCGCCTTGCCTCTGGCCTACTCTGCGACGTCGCGCTCGGTCCGGCTAGGACGTTCGGCGGCGGCGCATGAGGATGCGTAGATGGCGCGGAAGCCCTCGCGATGTTTCGTCGGCGACCCGCTGGGCCAGCTCGGGCGTGATCTCGTCGCGCGGGATCTCCCGGAAGCCGAGGCGTTCGTAGAAAGGCTGGTTCCACGGAACATCGCGGAAGGTTGTCAGGGTCACATCATGGCCGAGGCCGGCAGCGTGGTTGCAGACGGTGAGCACGAGGGCGCGGCCGATGCCGCGGCATCCGTGAACGGGGTCGACGTCGAGCTCCTCGAGATGAATGTCGGAGCCGAGCCGTTCGCACAGTGCGAAGCCGACCGGAGCGCCCGCGGCGTCGCGAGCCACCCACAGCAGACCGGCGGCATGCGCATGCTCGAACGCCGTGGGATCCGAGTTGATCAAAGGCACGCTTCTCAGCGCCTCGATGCGGTCGAACATCGCGGCGGCACGCTCCTCGATCGGCGGCAGCTGCGGCAGATCCTCGGCGCTCGCAAAGCCTATGCTGTAGCTCATCGGCGCCCATGTCAGCCTGCGAAGCCGGCCGTAGCAAGCGCGCCTGGCACGGCGCCTGCCCGTCATTGCGTCCATCCGTCCGAGAAAAGGTCGCCGGAGGCAGCCCGTGCCAGTCGGGCCGCGGTTTGGAGGCAGCCATGCGTTCCAGGTCCGTTTCCGTTCGCGTTCTCACCCTGTCGTTTCCGTTCCTGGCGCTCGCATCGCCTTTCGCCGGCGTGGCTGCACCGACGTTCGACCATCTGCAATGCTTCAAGGCCGCCGACACGCAGAGCTTCAGGGCCGCCGTCGTTCACCTGACGACGATGGCGGCGGCGTTCCAGCTTCCATCATCGTGTGAGGTCAAGGGAAAGACGGTGCAGGTGTGCGTGCCTGCGGCAAAAGCCCTCATCGATCCGGGAACCGCGCCCGTGCCCCCGCGACAGCCGCCTGCGCAGGATCTGCAGTCCAACGACTATCTTTGCTACAAGGTGAAGTGTCCCGACATCGACGTGGCGCCGGTCGCGTTCACAGACCAGTTCGGCTTTCGCGCCACCAGACTGAAGTCGGTTGCGCGGCTGTGCGTGCCCGCCGTGCAGGGCATCGTCACGACCACGACCACGACCACACTGGTGACGACCACCACCATTCTGGAGCCGGAAGTCGATCACGATGGCGACGGCTGGAGCGCCAACGACGGAGATTGCTGCGAGACCGCCGCGTGCACGCCGAACCCCGAGTTCGTCAATCCGGGCGCATTCGAGATGGTGGGAAATGGCATGGACGACGACTGCGACGCGTCGACATCGGACGACACGCCGGCTGCGGCGTGCAGCTTCGGACAGGACGTCACTGGTGTGACGGCAAACGACATCGCCGCTGCCATGGATCTGTGTCAGACCACGACGCCCAACGCTGCGCTGGCGCAGCGGAAGTGGGGCCTTCTCTCGGCGTCTTTCCTGTTGTCCGACGGCAGCGCGCCGACCAGCTCCCAGCTCGCGAACATGCAGAACTACCAGGCGGCAGCGCTGACGGGGTACGGCACCGCCATCGTTCCAACAGCCAACGTGACGATGGCCGGGCTGTCGAGCGGCCGCATGAGGGACGAGAACGATCCCGGATACGTCGTCCCCGCCAGCGGAACCGACTTTTCGGTGACGTCCACGCCGCCCGCCGCCTATCTGACAGCGCATGGCGGGACGCTGCCGTCGCAGGGCTGCGAGGAGACGTGCGCGACCGGCAATAACTCTCGCGACCCGATCGATACGAGACTTCGCATCCGCGTGCCCACCAATGCGGTGTCCGTCAGCTTCGATTTCCGATTCTTCAATGCGGATTACCAGACGTACTACTGCACCGCCTACAACGATTTCTTCCTGGCGCTGCTGACGTCCGAAGCCGCCGGTCTGCCGGCCGACGGCAACATCGCCCTGCACGGCGGCAATCCAGTCAGCCTCAACAACACTCGCTTTGACCTGTGCGCCAATTCCAAGCCGTGCGTCTCCTGCGCCGGAGGCACCGCGGAGCTGGCCGGCACGGGAATGGATGACGTGCTCGGGGCGGGCACGATCTGGACGACAGCAACGGCGCCGGTCGTGCCTGGTGAAGAGATCACACTCGACCTGATGGTCTTCGACGTGACGGACGGCAGCGGCGACAGCGTAGTGCTCATCGACAACCTCCGATGGGGCCTGGCGGGCGGAGTGCCCTGAAGGGGCCGGCCCTGCGCGCCAGAACGATGGAAGATACGCCGGCTTCTCGGCGCAGCCGCGTCGGACCGCCCTTACTGGCGCAAGTTATGCTTCAGCTCATCGCCAGATTCGTAAGCTGCCTTGATTTTCGAGGACTCGCGGCTTTATTCTCCCTCCACGAACCTGGACCATCGGGGTGCGGCAATGTGCGGAGCCGACGATTCTCGGCTGACTGAGCCGGCGGATTCTCGGCTGACTCCGATGATCCTCCCGATTCCCTTGACGATATCCGGCTAAGAATTCCGGGGAGAAAGATGAAACAAGCGTACCTCGTCGTGGCCGCTACGGCCCTTGGATGCTCACTGGCGGCGCAAGCGAGCGCCGAAATCGTTCCCGTCCTGACCTACAACGTTCGCGGCCTGCCGCCGCAGGTCATCGAAGACCGCACGGCCGAGATCGCGGCCATCGCGCCCAAGCTCGAAGACTTCCACACCGCCGGCGGGGAATACGCCGGCACCGATTCGCTCGTCCTCCTGCAGGAGCTGTTCTACGTCCCCTACTACAACACGATCATGGGCGGCGCCGCCTACGATCAGGAGACCGCGAAGGACAACGGCGGCCCCAACAACATCGGCGACGGTCTCGACATGATGTCGGACTATGCGTTCACCGACTACACGCAGGTGCAGTGGGCGAACTGCTTCGGCAGCTTCGGCCAGGCCGGCAGCGACTGCGACACCAACAAGGGCTTCTCGGTGGCGACGGTCGAGCTGGTGCCGGGCGGTTTCGTCAAGGTCATCAATCTGCACGCGGACGCCGGACAGGACACGGGCAGCCGCACGGCACGGCGCGCGAACATCACGCAGCTCGTCAACTACATCAACACGAACCTGGCAGGTGACGCCATCATCCTGATGGGCGACACCAACAGCCTGTTTACGCGCTCGGGCAACGACAACGTCGAAACGCTGATCACGCAGGCCGGCCTGACCGACGTCTGGGTCGAGCTCAAGCGCGGCGGCGTCGTGCCCGGCCCCGGCACCGACATCATGGGCGGGTGCGCAGCCGACGAGGCGGGCGCCGAGTGCGAGCGCATCGACAAGATCATGTACCGCAGCAGCGACGAGGTGATGCTGGAGGCTGTGGCCTACGACGTGCCCGACGACCTCTTCGACGACGCCGAAGGCGACGACCTGTCCGATCACAAGCCGGTCTACGCCGAGTTCGACGTGACGCTGCTGATCGGCACGTCCACGACGTCCTCGACCACGACGTCCTCGACCACGACCACCACCGAAGGCCCGGCCGGCAGCTGCGGCGATCCGGCTCCTCCGAGCGGCAGCGTCACCGCCAGCGACGCCCTCTTCATCCTGCGCACCGCCGTTGGCGCGCTCAGTTGCCAGTTGTGTGTCTGCGACGCCAACGGCAATGGCAGCGTGACCGCCAGCGATGCGCTCGTGACGCTGAAGGCGGCGGTTGGCCAGAACGTCGAGCTCAACTGCTCGGCCTGCTGAACCGCTGGCGGGCCCGGCACCTTCTCGCGGAACACCGTCGAGAAGATGCCGGGCCCGCGCCACGGCCTACTCCGCCCTTTCCTCCTCCAGCACCCCGTCGAAGTCGAAGTCGACGGTTCCCGTGTCTTTCAGGCCGTCGTGGATCGCCTTGCGTCCGAGCTCGGCCAGCTCCTGATACTTCGCCTGGAACACCGACAGGTGCGCCTCGTCGATCGCCTCCAGGTTCAGCAACGCGTTGTGCGCGCCCTTCGTGCAGCGGATCAGCTCGTCGAGCTTGAGCTGCATCGCCACGGTGTCCCGGTTCTGCGTGTTCTGGATCAGGAACACCATCAGGAACGTGACGATGGTCGTCGAGGTGTTGATGACGAGCTGCCACGTGTCGCTGTAGCCGAACATCGGCCCCGTCAGCGCCCAGATGACGACCAGGGCCACGGCGACCCCGAACGTCGAAGGACGGCCCGTCCGCAGCGCCAATGCCCTGGCGAACCGCTCGAACCAGTTACCATTCACATCCATACCTCCGTCGCGTCGGCGAGATCATGGATCCAGGCTAACGCGGCGGCGGCGAGCCAGGAATGCCCTGGCCGCCGGGGACGCACGCGCGTCAGGCTCCTGGCAGCTCCCGTTGTCGACGAAGGCGGTCCGAAAGGCGCGGCTGATTCTTCGAACGCGCAGCGGCCGTCAGGCAGCCGGTGAAACTTTGCGCAGGGCCTCTGCCATCATCGCCACCACCACGACCAGGGAACAGCCGATGGCGTTGAACCACAAGAACCCGAGGTCGGAGAAGAAGAACAGGCCGATCACCGTCGTTTGCGCCACCGCGGCACCCACGAGGACGGGCGTCGCCGTGACGCGGCGCAGGAAGAACGCGACCAGGAAGAGGCCAAGCACCGTGCCGTAGAAGATCGAGCCGAGGATGTTGACCGCTTCGATCAGGTTGTCGAGCAGCGCGGCGAAGCTCGCGAAGGCCACTGCCATCAGTCCCCACAGGATGGTGAATCCCTTGGAAGCCATGAGGTCCGCGCGCGGCGAGCTGCCCGACGCGACCAGGGTCTTGTAGAGATCGACGGTGGTGGTGGCGCCGAGGGCGGCCAGCTCGCTGGCGATGGAGCTCATGGCTGCGCAGAGGATGACCGCCACCAGCAGCCCAACCAGACCGGCCGGGACGTAGCGCAGCACGAACCCGAGAAAGATGTAGTCGGCGTCCTGCGTCTCGGCGTCGGGAAGGGCGCGGGCGACCAGCGCCTTGGCCTCCTTGCGAAGAGCGCCGATCTCGGCCGCCGCCGCGCGAAGCTCCTGCCGGACAACGTCGTCCCCCTCTCCCGCCCCCACGAAGGCCATGGCCGCAGCCGTCTGCCGCGCGGCAGCCGTCGCGTAGCGGCCCTGCAGCTCGCGCAGCTCGCCCGCATGCGCCGTCGTCTCGATCCTCGCCAGCGCCGGCTCGTTGAAGAAGACCGGCGCGGGCGTGAACAGGTGGAACACGAACACCAGCACGCCCGTCATCAGGATGAGGAACTGCATCGGGATCTTCAGCATCCCGTTGAACAGCAGGCCCAGCCGGCTCTCGGTCACCGACCGGCCTGAGAGATACCGCTGCACCTGCGACTGGTCGGTGCCGAAGTACGACAGCGCCAGGAAGAACCCGCCGGTGATTCCCGACCAGAAGTTGTAGCGGCTGTCCGGGTCCAGCTCGAAGCTCAGCACGTTCATGCGATCGAGGGCACCGGCAAGATGAAGAGCCTCGGGAAGCCCGACCTGCTGCGGCAGGCGCACGTACACGGCCACGGCCGCCACCACCATGCCGGTGAGCATCACGATCATCTGCTGCTTCTGCGTCTGCGCCACGGCATTGGTTCCGCCGGTGACGGTATAGACGATGACCACCGCTCCGATGGCCAGGACCGTCAGCTGGAGGTCCCAACCGAGAATGGCGCTGAGAATGATCGCGGGGGCGTAGATCGTGATGCCGGCAGCCAGCCCGCGCTGAATGAGGAAAAGCACGGCGCCGAGGTAACGCACGCGCGCATCGAAGCGGTGCTCGAGCACCTCGTAGGCAGTGTAGACGCCCAGCCGGTAGTAGATGGGCACGAAGACGGCGCTGATGACGATCATCGCCAGCGGCAGCCCGAGGTAGAACTGCACGAACCGCATGCCGTCTTCGTAGGCCTGGCCTGGCGTGGACAGGAAGGTGATGGCGCTGGCCTGCGTGGCCATGATGCTCAGGCCGATGGTAGGCCAGCGCAGCGTGTTGCCGCCGCGGAAGTAGGTGTCGATATCAGCGGCGCCGCGCGTCCTCCAGATCCCGTAGAGGACGATGAAGGCGATGGTGCCGAGCATGACGGCCCAGTCGACGACGCTCATCGGGCCTGCCTCGCCGGCCGGCCTGCGTGCGCCGTGTATGCCGCGCTCACGACACGGACGTCGCCGGCCGGTGCGCCGGCATCGTGAAGGACTCGTGCAGCGCTCACGATGCCCACCTCGTCAGCGCCCAGAAGATCGCCACCAGCGCCAGCAGCTCGCCTAGCACCAGCAGGTAGAGGTTGCGCCAGGTTCGAAGGAGCGGCGGCGGTGCTTCGGCGGCGTCGGCCGTCCTGTCGTCGGTGTCCATGCCAGTCATGGCCGCCTCCGCGTCTCCGTCATGGCTGCGGGCGCGACAGCAGGTTGGCGAGCAGCCGGTAGGCACCGGGCACGCCGGCCGGGAGCTGACGGAAGAAGGACAGTCCCGTGTAGACGTAGCGGCCACGACCATGCGTCGTGATCAGAACACCGCCGCGAAGCGGCTTCTCGCCCGGATCGCCGCTTTCGAAGACAGGCAGATAACGGTCGTCCCAGCTTTCGGCGAAATACAGCCCTCGCTCCTGCACCCAGCCCTCGAAATCCGCCTCGGTGATCACGTTGGGCGAGTGCAGCACGGCCATCTCGCGATCCAGCGGCGTCATCGGCGCCGTCTCGTCCGTCACGCGCTCGCGCCCGATGGTCAGCGGATACGGACCGATCGGCGTGCTGAGCGGCGCAAGGCGGCTGTTGGTGTTGTACTGCACCACCACCGTCCCGCCCTGCTCCACGTAGCGCATGAGGCGCTCGTGCGCGCTGCGAAGGACCGCGCGAGTGTTGTAGGCGCGGATGCCGACCAGGATCGCCGAGTACTGCGACAGATCGCCGCCGGAGATGGCCGCATCGTCGAGCAGCTCCACCGCCGCGCCGACGTGCCCCAGGTCTTCGGCCACCGTATCGCCGGGCCCCTCGATGAAGCCGATGCGTCCGCCGGGCAGCTCCAGCTCGAGCGGCACCGCGGCGATCTCGGCCGGCTGCAGCACGACCTGCATGGGCACGTGCGCGTAATCGATGACGTCGCGGCGGTGCGACCATCGCCGGCCATGCTCCTGATAGTACGGGCGAATGCGAACGCCGCCGGCGGCGCCGGCCGGCGGCGTCAGCAGCAGTTGCACCGTGGTCTCGTCGCCCGCCTTGGCCAGCGTCACGGGCACGACCGGCGGCTGCGCAGTCCAGCCGGCCGGCAGCTCGAGACCGACTTCGCCGCTGAGCTCGTCCCTGCCTGCACGGATGCGCAGCGACACCGGCGCCGGCGCCCCGCTGCGCAGCATCACTGCCTGACGCGACGGCGTCACCGTGGCCGGCGGCACCACCAGGAAGCTGCGCACCCGCTCGCCCTGCACTCCATCCACCCACGCGAACACCACCGGCACGTCGACGTGCATCTCGTGACCGCCGACGTCGAGATCGACGCCGACCGACAGCGGCGGCGGGCCGCTCGGCTCGCCGACCAGACGCAGGTCCTCGACGACCTGGTGTCCGGAACGGGAAGGAGCCGCCAGCCAGTACGGCGCCGAGATCGGCGCATCGGCCGGGACGGCAACGACCACGCTGATCTCCTTCTTCTGATTGACGGCCAGCGCCGAGTCGTCGGCCACCGGCTCGGCGCCGGGAAACGACACGCGCCGCAGCCGCATCGGGTGCTCGCGCCGCGCGGTCACCTCCAGCTTGATCTTGACGCTGCTGCCGGGCACGGCCTCCGGCCGCTCCGCCGTCGCGCGCACGTAAAGCCCCGTTGCTGCCGCAACCACCGCCTCCAGGGCGGCGCGTGCATCGCGCACGCGCACGTCGTGCTGCGGCAGTGCCGCCAGCGCCGTCCGCGCCGACAGCAGCGCGGGAACCGCCTTCTCGGGCGCGTCGCGGTCGAGCGCGCGCCCGGCTGCGCTCAGCGCTTCGACCAGCGGTGCGGCAGCTGCACCGTAGCGCATCCAGCTGGCATCGATCCCTTCGAGGATATCGCCCGCCAGCGGCGCACCGGACACCGGCACGAAGCGCTCGAGCACTGCGCCGCGCTCGCCGGCCGTGCCGAAGCCCTGGCTCTTGTGCAGGCTGCGCGAGCGCGCGGCCAGATCCGAGTAGCCGAGCCCCAGCCGCGCGTCGTACTGCCCCACGTCCAGCACGATGGCATCGGCCGGCGGCGGCGGAGCCTCGCTCCAGGACGGAACGTTGAGCACGAGGCGATGCACCTTCCACACGCTGGCGCCGCGCCCGAGCTGATCGGTGAAGCGGTCGGCATCGGCCGCCGCCTCCACCGCCTCGCGCGCCAGGATCGCGGAGGCCGTATGGTGGCCGTGATTGGGCGGAAGCTCGTTGAAGCGTGCGATGACGACGTCGGGCTGGAACGTGCGGATCACCCATACGACGTCCGACAACGCCTCCTCATGCCCCCAGATCGACAGCGTCTCCTGCGCGCTCTTGGAGAAGCCGAAGTCGCGCATGCGCGTGAAGCGCTGCTGCGCGCCGTCGAGCCTGCGCGCCGCCAGCAGCTCCTCGGTGCGCAGGACGTCGAGAAGCGCGTCCTGCTCGGTGCCGATCAGGTTCTGGCCGCCGCCGCCGCGAGTCATCGACAGATAGGCCGCCGTCCAGTGGCGGCCGTTGGAGAGGTAGGTGAGAAGGCGCGTGTTCTCATCGTCCGGATGCGCGGCCACGTAGAGCACGCGGCCCGTCACCGTGAGCCGATCGAGCGCATGTGCCAGCATTCCTGCATGCATGAGAGGCTCCTGAGCCTGCACCGGCGGCGCCGCCAGCAGCATCGCCGCCAGCATGCACGTCGCACCGATCGCCCGGTGGCTGCGCCCACTCGGCGCGCGCGTGCGGGCATCGCGCGTGCCGGCAACGTTCACCGTAGCTTTCATGCCTTCGACCGGCCGCTCGCGAGGATCCGCCGGTAGTAGGCGACGTAACGCTCCAGCGCGGTTTCGCATCGGAACCGCTCCACCGCGCGTGCGCGCGCCGCGCTTCCCATGGCGCCGCGCCGCTGCGGATCCTGCAGCACGGCCACCACCGCCGCGGCCAGCGCATCGACATCGAACGGCTCGACCAGCGTACCCGCGTCCTCGCCGACGACCTCGGGCAGTCCGCCGACGCGGTAGCCGAACACCGGCACGCCCGCGCTCATCGCCTCCAGCGCCGCCACGCCGAAGCTCTCGCTCTGGCTCGGCAGCACGAACGCGTCCGCGTGCCGCAGGTGCTCGACGAAGTCGCCGCGCTTGCCGAGAAAGCACACCGCCCGCGTCAGGCCGAGCTCGCGCGCACGCTGCGCCGCGTGGCTGCGCTCGGGACCGTCACCGACCAGCACCAGACGCGCCGGCACGTGCTTGCGCACGCGCGCCAGAACCTCGAACAGATCGCCGGTGCGCTTGACGGGACGGAAGTTGGAGACGTGGAACAGCACGGGCCCGTCGTGCTCGCACTGCGGACCGGCCGCCGCCGCGAAAAGGTCCTCCAGCCGCGTGCGGTCGCGCTGCGTGGCAGGAGTGAAGTGCTCGGTGTCGACGAAGTTGGCGATGACCTCGACCTCGAGGTGGCGCGGCAGGCCGAGCCGCTGGTACGCCGCTTCGCGGAGAAACTGCGACGGGACCGTGACGCCGTCGCAGGTGGCGACGGCAAAGCGGGTGAGGTCGCGGTAGGCCGGGTCCCCGTCGGTGCGAGTGACATCGGTTCCGTGGAGCGTGCAGATCATCCGCGGCCGCTTCGCGCCGTTGCCGGCGGCCAGCACCTGACGCGCCAGGTAGGCGCTGGTTGCATGGGGCACGGCGTAGTGGACGTGCACCAGATCGAGCTCGTGCTCGCTGCATACGCCCAGGATCGTCGCCGCCACGGCCATGGCGTACGGCGGGTTCTCGAACAGCGGCGTCGTCGACACCGCGACCTCGTGGAAGAACAGCCGGTCCGACTCCGGCAGCGGGCGGCTCGGCGGAGCGCTGGCGATGACGTGCACCCGATGCCCTGCACCGGCCAGCCCGACCGCCAGATCGGAAGCGATGACGCTGCTGCCACCGAGCGTCGGATAGCAGACGATTCCGACGGCCAGGCTCGCGCTGACGCTGCTCGCGCTCATCGTGCTCCTGTGACGCTCGCGCTCATCGTCCTACCTGCGGCCGCCGCCGCTGCCGGCGACGGCTCGCCCAGGTCGACGTCGATGGCTGCTCCGGCAAACGGGTCGATCGCGTGCAGCACCGTCTCGAGCACCGCGCGCTCCCCGTAGCGCGCGGCGAAATAGGCAAGGCCGTAGTAGCGCTCCTGCGGCTGGCCTTCCGGCCGCAGCCACGTGCGCAGGCGCCGCACGTCCTCGACCAGCGACTGATCGCGATACAGCCGCGCGCGCTCGATCTTCTCGGCCAGGCGCAGCAACGCCCGCTCCACCGTTGCATGCGTCTTGGCCAACGCATCGGGAAGTCCGGGGCCGGCGCTTTCGATGTCCGCGCGGCACCTGTCGAGCGCGGCGTCGAAGGACCGCAGCAGCTCGGCAGCCGGATTCTCCTGCGTCGCGGCCATGCCGGCCGCTGCCAGGATGGCGTCGTCGCTGCGCCCGAGATCGTCGGCGTGCAAGCCGAGACGGGCGAGCACGCGGCGCGCGCGCTCTTCGATCAGTCGGATGCGCGCGCGCGGCACCACCAGCGGCATCGCCATGCCGCAGGCGGCGTACAGCGGCGCGAGCTGCGCAAAGTACGCAACTTCCCCCGGGCCGCCGACGTAGGCGGCGGTGGGAAGCAGCGCGTCCTGCACCACCGGCCGCAGCAGCGCGCTGCTGCTGAAGCGCAGCGGATCCTGCTCCAGCGCCGCCAGCAGATCCTGGAGCGAGTGCGAGCCCGTGCCGCCGACTTCGGCGAAGCGGCCGTCGCGCGGCTCGAGGCGATATCGCGGGCCCTCGCTTCCATGCGGATGGAAGAATGCCAGCGGGGCTCCCTCGCGCACGTGCACCGTCGCCGGATAGCCCGCGTTCTCCAGCTCGCTCGTTCGCTGCACGAGGGCGTCGGCGAGGGTGGCGGCCTCCTGCAGCGCACGTCGATGCACCGGCGCCGCAACGGCCGCCAGCTCCTCGTCGCGCGGGTCGATCAGCACCAGCCCCTCGGGCGCGAACAGCTCCGCGAGCACACCGCCAAATGCCGACGCCCAGCGCCGCCCCGGCCGATAATGCCGTCGCAGCCGCTGCAAGTGCTCGTCGGCATAGGGCAGCCCTGCCAGATCCTGGTGCAGCTGGGCCAGGCAGTCGTCGATCTCCGGAGGAAGCGTTCGGTGAGCAAGCGAGATACGCTCGTCAGGAGAAGCGGCCACGCACAGCCGCCGCGGGTGCGAGGAAAGCACGCGGATCTCGGCTATCTCGGGAAGGTCGTGGTCCTCGGTCTGCAGCCAGAAGACCGGCACCACCGCCGTGCCCGACTCCCGCGACATCGCACGAGCGGCGGCGATGGCCGTTGCCGCCTTGTAGAGGTTGAAGAGCGGCCCGACAAACAGCCCGACCTGCTGCCCGGTGACGACCGCAGCGGCGCCGTCGCGCAGCGCGCGCAGGTTGTCGTCACGTGCGGCACTGGTCGCGTACGCCGCATTCTGCCGCTGGAGCACGCCGGCGACGCGGCCGTCGAGCGGCCTGCCGCAGGCGCGCGCGACGGCAGCGCGACGCGCCGGCGCGTCGGCGAAATGCGCGCCGTACAGCGGCGTCGCTGCGCCGCCGAGATACGCTTCGAAGATGCTCTGGGGCACGTCGGGCCGCCGCGCTCAGCGCCGGCCGGTCAGGGCTGCTTCCACTCGGTCAGGCTCTTCTCGACGTCGGTCTTGAACGCCGCTTCGTAGATGACGTCGCCCTTGCCGAGAGTCTGCGCCTGCTCGGCCGCGGCGGCAGCGTCGGCCTTCCTGCCCTTCTTCGCCAGAATCTGCGCCTTGATCCACTGGTTCCACCACGTCGACTTGATGCCGATGGACGTGTCGATGTAGCTCATCGCAAGATCGAGGTCGCCGCCGGTGTCGAGCAGATAGCGCGCGGATGCCCAGTGAGGCCGCCACGCCTCCGCCAGCGTCTTGTCGATGCTCTCGCGCGCATGCGCGGCCGTGTCGACGGTGATCGGGACCGACACGCGCATCGTCTCCCATTCCAGATCCAGCCGCGTGGAGCTGTCGGTGGTATCGGAGAAGAGGAACGTCAGGCGCTCGCGGTGCGGGATGGTTTCGGGCTGCACGGTCACGCGCGCGACGTCGGCGCTCTCGCTGTAGTCGCGGGTCCCCTGGATCTTGAGGTTCGAGTTGAGGATGACGGTCCATTGACCGGCGGTGGGGATGGTCAGGATCACGTAGCTGCCGGCCGGCACCTGCTTGCCGCCGAAGGCGAAATCACGGCTGGCGGTAAGCCTGGTCGGTGCATTGGCGCCGGTGCGCCAGAGCTGGTCGTGCGGCACCAGCGCGCCCCAGATCGTGCGGCCTTTGACGGCCGGGCTCGAATACTCGATCGAGAAGTTGGTGACGCCGACGCGCTGCTCGACCTTGGCCAGCGGGCTCGGCTGCGGCAGTTCGGGCGCCGCCGTCTGCGCCCACGCAGGCGCGATCCAGATCAACGCAACAAGGACGGCGAGCGGAACGCGAGACGGGAACACCTGCGGCATCGGCAAACTCCTCGTGGAAAAGATGTGTGCGAGGAGTCTGCCACGGCCGCTCGCCGATGCGAGTTACGCCGCCGGCGCCGAGCGTGCCCGCGCAACGCAGCAGATCGGGCACTATCGGCGTCCGCCCTACGCGGCGGGCGCCGAGAGTGCCCGAGATGCAAGGCGCGCAGCGAGCGCGCAGCGTAGGCGGGCTGGAGGCCCGCCGGAGCGAGCACTCGCGGCGCAACGCAGCAGATCGGGCACTATCGGCGTCCGCCCTACGCGGCGGGCGCCGAGAGTGCCCGAGATGCAAGGCGCGCAGCGAGCGCGCAGCGTAGGCGGGCTGGAGGCCCGCCGGAGCGAGCACTCGCCGCGCAACGCAGCAGATCGGGCACTATCGGCGTCCGCCCTACGCGGCGCGGGTGCCTTCCATCAAAGACTGCAACGCCTCTCGCAGATGCGCCGGCGCCTTCAGCGGAGAGCCGCAGTCGAAGGGCGGCTGGGGATCGTACTCGATGCCCAGCTGCACCATCTTGGCGAAGTCCTCGCCAGCCTCCAGCGCCGCCAGCGTCAGTCCCATGTCGATGCCTGCCGAGACCCCGGCTGCGGTCACCACCTTGCCTCGCTGCACCACGCGGTCGTGCACGTAACGCGCTCCGTACGACTCGAGGCGCGGCACGCTCGCCCAGTGTGTCGTCGCATCCAGGCCACGCAGGATGCCAGCGGCGCCGAGGATGACCGACCCGGTGCAGACCGACGTCGACCACTTGCTGGTCTCGTGCGCGCGCGCCAGCCAGTCGACGATCTCGGCGTCGTGCGCCGCCGCCTCGTCGCCGGGCCCGCCGGGCACGAGGAAGATGTCGGGCCTGCTGACGTCCTTCAGCGCCGCTTCGGCGACGATCGACAACATGCCCGTGTCGGCCGTGACCGGCCCTGCCTTCTTGGCCACGAACCGCAGGCGAGCTCCCGGCAGCCTGCTCAGGATCTCGTAGGGACCGATGCAGTCGAGGGCGGTGAAATGGTCATACAGGACTACGCAGATCTCCATGGCTCTTCTCCGTTCGAAAGCGTGCGCGATACGCGCTCGGGCTGACTTGGACGTTGCGAAGGAATGCGCGGCGCATGGTCTCGGCGGTGCCGAAGCCGCAGCCGGCGGCGACCTCTTCCACTCCACCGCCGGCCTGCTCCAGGCGCCGGCGTGCCGCTTCGACGCGAACGCGTTCGACGAAGCGTGCCGGCGTCGCGCCGACCTCGCGCGTGAACACTCGCGCGAAGTTGCGCGGGCTCATCGCCACGCGCCTGGCCAGCGCCTCGACGCTCAGATCGGCCTCGGGATGCTCGATGATCCAGGCCTGCAGATCGCGGATCGGTTCGCGCTCGGCGAACTGCGAAGCCAGCTGCGTGCTGAACTGCGACTGTCCGCCGGGACGCTTCAGGAACAGCACCAGCAGGCGCGCCGTGGTCAGCGCGACCTCCTTTCCGTAGTCGTCCTCCACCAGCGCGAGCGCCAGGTCCATGCCCGCGGTGACGCCGGCCGAGGTGAAAACCCTCCCGTCGCGCACGTAGATCGAGTCGGGCTCGACCTGCACGTCCGGATGCTCGGCCGCGAGTCGGTCGCAGAAGCGCCAGTGCGTCGTGGCCCGCTTGCGCGAGAGCAGCCCGGCGCGCGCGAGCAGGAACGCTCCGGTGCAGACCGAGGCGACGCGGCGGGTGGTGCGCGCGGTGCGGCGAATCCAGTCGATCAGCACGGCGTCGCGCATCGCCACGTTGGTGCCTTCGCCGCCGGGGACGAAGAGCGTGTCGATCGGACCGCGCACGCCACGCAGCGATCGCGACGCGACGATCTGCAGCCCCGACGCCATCGTCATCCGGCCCGGCGCCTGCGCCACGATCTCGACGATGTAGGCAGGGCCGCTGGTGCGGCCGGTCTGCTCGAGAAAGCGCGAGGCCACCGAGAAGACTTCGAGCGGTCCGACCACGTCGAGCATCTCGGCCTGCGGGAACGTCACCATGACGATGCGGCGGGGATGGCGAGGCTGCGGGCTCATGGCGCGGAGTATGGGCTGGCGCCGCCTTGGCCGCAATGACTACGAGCCCACCGATCCTGCCATGGCGTATCCGGCCATCGATGCGGCCACGGAGCGGGCGGGACGCAACGGCTGCGGCCGCAGCGCGAGCTCAGGCCGCCGGCGGCGCGGGCGGGACGCAACGGCTGCGGCCGCAGCGCGAGCTCAGCGCGCCAGCCCCTCCAGCTGACGCCGGAACTCGACGCATGGGTCGGGCCGCGCGATCGCCGGCGTGAACCAGAAATAATCGAAGGGGCGCGGGTCGTCGCCGAAGGCGGCGGCGTAGTCCTGCGGATGCTCGAGATTCTCGGCGACCTCGAGGAAAGCCACCGACACCACGCGAAGCTGCGGCCACTGGTGCCGCAGATAGAGTGGAACACCGCGGTCCCGCCGCACGTGCCCGAAGCCGGCGATGAGCACGCAGGATCCGTCGCTGTCGCCGACGTCGCGCCTCGCTTCGCTGGCGACACCGGCCGCTGACGCCGGGCCGTCGCGCGTCGCCGCCACGCCGCACGCATCGGCCAGCGCCGCGGCCATATGCGCGTCGCGGTGGCGCTGCATCAGGATCATCGCCTCCGTCATGCGCCCGCTGGCGTGCCCGCAATGGGCTTCGGCAATCTCCTGCGCCATCTCGTTGCGCAGGCGCTGCGGCAGCGGCACTGCGATCTCGTCGAGCAGATTCGGATCCCGCAGCCGCGCACGCGACAGATTGGCGGCGCGGATGCTTAGCCCCTCCTGCAGCGCGACCTCGAACACCGGCCGGTAGATCTCGAACGGCGGCCACCCGCTGCGGCTCCACTGCACCGCGACGTCCAGCTGCTCCGCGTCGCCCCGCCGCTGCAGGACCTCGTCCACGGCCGGCTGGTCCTCGAAATCCAGCTGCTCGAACGCCACGGCCGGCCGTCGGCGCCGCTCGACCAGCCTCTGCAGCACCCACGCCTGGAGCTGGTGATGGTCGGGATTGTCGTGCTGCTCGCCGAGCAGCACCGCATCTGCGCTGCCGGCAACACGCACCAGATGGTCGGGCGAGACGAATTTTTGACGCGCCACATCCCAGAGTTTTCCTGACAAGCTATGCTGATCGCCGGTGACAGAGGGCAAAACGGCAGGCGAAGCGGTGCACGCGCTCACCCAGAGGGAGAGGACGATGATTGCGACGGCGCTCGGGCGCTTGCCGCGCAGGCGCCGTTTCCAGCTGTGGCCGCCATCGGAGAAGCGCATGGAGCGCACGGGCGCTCGCCAGGAGCGGCGGCCGTGAACCTGCCGGCCGTCCTGCGGTCCATGGTCGCAAGCGAGCAGCCGGTCGAGGCGACCGCGGCGCGAGCGACCACGCGCGACGATGGCGCTGAAAAAGAGAGTGCCGGCCTGTCGCGGCCGCATCGGGTCGTCGTCATCGGCGGCGGCTTTGCCGGCTTGCACGTGGCGCGCGAGCTCGCCGACACCGACGTGCACGTCACCATCCTGGACAAACGGAACTTCCATCTCTTCCAGCCGCTGCTCTACCAGGTAGCCACGGGCGCGCTCTCGCCCGGCGACATCGCCGCGCCGCTGCGCGAGGTCCTGCGCGAGCGCCGCAACGTCACGGTCCTGCTCGGCGAGGTCGTCGACATCGATCTGGACGAGCGTGTCGTGCGCACGGCCGAGGACACCGTTGCCTACGACTCGTTGATCGTAGCCACCGGCATGGTCAACAACTACTTCGGCCACGCCGAATGGGAAGACCTGGCGCCGGGTCTCAAGTCGATCGAGGACGCGACCGAGATCCGGTCGCGCATGCTGCTGGCCTTCGAGCTCGCCGAACGCACGCGCGACCTGGTCGAGCGCCAGGCGCTGCTGACGTTCGTCGTCGTGGGCGGCGGAGCCACCGGAGTGGAAATGGCCGGCGCCATCGCCGAGATCGCGGCGGACACGCTGCGAAGCGAGTTTCGCAACATCGCCCGCGAGTCGGTGCGCGTCCTCCTGGTCGAAGGGGCCGGCCGCGTGCTGACCGCATTTCCCGAGCGCCTCTCCGCCAGCGCCGAGCAGATGCTCGTGCGCATGGGCGTGGAGCTGCGCATGCACACGCTGGTCAAGGCCATCGACGAGACCGGCGTGACGGTCGAGCACGGCGGCGCGCAGGAGCGCATCGCGTCGCGAGCGATCGTGTGGGCCGCCGGCGTTCGCGGTCATCCGTTGGCCGCCCGCCTGGCCGAGCAGACCGGTGCCACGTTGTCGCGCCAGGGCACCGTCGCCGTGGAGCCGGACCTGACGTTGCCCGGCCATCCCGAGGTGTTCGTCGCCGGCGATCTCGCCTACCTCGTCCAGGACGACCGGCCGCTGCCCGGCGTGGCACAGGTGGCGATCCAGCAGGGGCGTTACGCAGCACGCATGGTGCTGGCACGGCTTGCCGGACGCTCGCTGCCGCCGTTCCGCTACGAAGATCGCGGAGCGATGGCCACGATCGGCCGCGCCAAGGCGATCGCGCAGATCGGTCGGCTGCACCTGGCCGGCTTCACGGCGTGGCTGGCGTGGCTGTTCGTCCACCTGATGTTTCTGGTCGGCTTCGAGAACCGTGTCCTGGTCCTGTTCCAGTGGGCCTGGTACTACGTCTGGCGACGTCGAAGCGCGCGGCTGATCACGTCGTACGATCGACGTCCCGTTTGACGCGGCGGGTTCCATGCCCGCGCGCATCCAACCGACCGCATTCCGCCTCGACGTCGCACGGCGGGCGCGGATGCGCGCTCAGCGCACGCGCTCCAGATACTGCCCGGTAGCCGTATCGACGCGCACCCTCTCTCCCTCCTTGACGAACGGCGGCACGCTGACCATCAGGCCCGTCTCCAGCTTGGCCGGCTTGGGGCTGTTGGAGGCGGTGGCGCCGCGCATTTCCGGCGAAGTCTCGACCACGGTCAGCTCGATGATGGGCGGCGGCTTGATGCCGATCGGACGCCCTTCGAACGTCTCCACCTCGATCGAAGTGCCGTCGACGAGGTAGTAGACGTTGTCGCCGAGCTCCTCGGCCGACAGGGAGATCTGCTCGTACGTCTCGGTGTTCATGAAGTGGAAATCGTCGCCCTCTCTGTACAGGAACTGCATGTCGTGCTGCTCGAGGGTGACGCGCTCGATGGTCTCGGTGGAGCTGAAGCGGGCTTCGGTGGAGAGGCCGGTCTTGACGTTGCGCAGCCTGGCCTGCACGAACGCCCGCAGGTTGCCCGGGGTGCGATGCTGGAAGTCGAGCACGCGATGCGGTGCACCGTTGTACATGATGACGTAGCCGCGGCGGATCTCGCTGGCGTTCATAGGAAAGCTGCCTCCTGCGATTTGGCCCGGTGCCTGTTGCGGGCAGCCGAACGGTCCCGATGACGGGTGAAGTCGAGGCGAACAATACACGAGTTTGCGGGCAGGAAAAGCGTGCGATTGCGCAGCATCCATGGCGGCGGCACGCGCGCGGCCGCTGGCCGTCGCCAACGCGTCGCAGGTAGCGCCCGCCGCTGCCGGCGCTGGCGCCGCCTCCGGCCGCGGAATACAACGACGGCATGAGCGAGACGATCGAGCTGCTGCAGTTTCCCTTCTCGCACTACAACGAGAAGGTGCGCTGGACGCTGGACTACAAGCGCATCGCGCACGTTCGCATCAACTATCTGCCGGGCCCGCATGCGCCGCAGATCAAGAAGCTGACCGGGCAGACTGCGGTGCCGGTCGTGCGCACCGACGGCAAAGTGGTGGCGGGATCGGCGCGCATCATCGACATGATCGAGCGCAGCCATCCCTCTCCGCCGCTGTACCCAGCCGACGCGGCCGACCGCGAGGAGGCCCTGGCCATCCAGCAGCGCTTCGATGACGAGCTCGGCCCGGCCGTTCGCCGCCTGGTGTTCAAGGCGCTGCTCGACGACGAGCCCGACTACATCCCGCGCATGTTCTCCGTGGGGAAGCCCGAGTGGAAGCGCGCCCTGTACCGCGGGATGTTCCCGCTCGTGCAGGGCCTGCTGCGCAAGGCCAACGGCGTGACGTCCGAGCAGGTTGCGGTCGCCGAGAAGACCGTCGAGAGCCTGCTCGATTTCATTGCCGGGAAGACCTCCCGCACGGGCCAGATGGTCGGCGACGGTTTCACCATCGCCGATCTGACCGGCGCCGCGCTGCTGGCGCCGATGGTCGCCGTCACTCATCCCGACATGGCCAAGCCGGAGCCGCTGCCGAAGGCCGCACGCGTTCTGCTGCAGCGCTACGAGCGACATCCGGCCGTCCTGTGGGTGCACGAGCAGTATCGGAAGCACCGGCCGCCCTCCTGCGGCACGGTGGTCGCGTAAGCGCGCGGTGCCGGAGACGAAGGTCGCGGCCGGCGCCGTCGAGCTGCATCAGTTCCGTTATTCGCACTACAACGAGAAGGCGCGCTGGGCGCTCGACTACAAGCGCATCGCGCATCGGCGCATCGACTATCTGCCGGGGCCGCACGCGTTCTTCCTGCCGCGCCTGAGCGGGCAGCGCGCGACGCCCGTGCTCAAAGTCGGCGGCAAGACCCTTGCGGGCTCGGCGGCGATCGTGGCCGAGCTCGAGCGGCGCTTTCCGGAGCGGCCGCTGTATCCGGCCGATGCGGCGGCACGGGCCGAGGCGCTCGCGCTGGAGCGCCGGTTCGACGAAGAGCTCGGCCCGGCCAGCCGCCGCATGGTCTACGACGGCATGCTGTCGACGCCGCAGTACATCGCCACCATGTTCTCGCAAGGCAGACCCGCGCTGCAGCGGGCGCTCTACCTCGGCGCGATGCCGCTGATCAAGGAGCTGATGCGCTCCGGAAACGGCGTCACTGCCGAGTCGGTCGCGCAGGCGGAGAAGACGGTCGGCGAGTTCCTGGACTTCATCGGCGGCAAGAGTGCGCGCACCGGCTACCTCGTCGGCGGGACGTTCACGATCGCCGACCTTGCAGCAGCCGCGCTGATGAGCCCGGTCCTGCGCATCACGCATCCGGATGTCGCCAAGCCCGAGCCGATGCCGCGACGCCTGTGCGAGATCGTCGCGCGTTTCGACTCCCATCCGGCGGCGGCGTGGGTGCACGAGCAGTACCGCCGGCACCGGCAGTGATGCAGGTGGAGGCCGCGACTCGCGCGATGCCCGACGGTGGCGCGCGAGTGTGACGGCTGGCGGCACGCATGCCGCAAGCCGCGCCGCCCGGTCATCGATGCATTGCGCGCTACGCTTCCACCACCCCCACGATCAGCATGCCCACCAGCGCCGTCATGCTGATGCCGAAGCTGATCGAGCGCGGGATCTGCGCGCCGGCGTAGTAGCACAGCATGTGCGCGACGCGCGCCACCAGATACACCCACGCCAGAGTGTTCATCCACCACGGCGAGGCACCCGACAGCACGCCGAACAGCGCCAGGAGAATGAAGGCGGCAATGCTCTCGTTGATGTTCGCGTGCGCGCGCGTGGCGCGAAACAGGAAGTTGCCGTGGTCGGCGGTGACGGTGGAGCCTGGAACGTGCCCCGTACGAATGCCGGCCACGTCCAGCACGACGAGCTGAAGCAGGATCAGCGCGCCCGTCATTCCCATCGCCCAGACCGTCGCTGCGTACGGCGCGATCCAATCGTGCATTCCCGACCTCCCGTGTCACGAGCCGCTTGCGGCTCGCCAATGCGAAGTTTTCGTGACCGACCTGTGACGCGTCAGTCGAGCGCCCGGCGAATGGCGTCCAGCACGCGCTCGGGATGCGAGCGTACGGCGTAGTCGGTGGCCTGGTCAATCCAGCGCACCGTTCCGTGCGCATCGACCAGGATCGTGGTGGGGATCGGAAGCTTGCGGATGCCGCTCGGCGTGATGCCGCGATGGTTGACCAGGTTGTACCTGGCCGTCACCGACAGCTTCGGGTCGGCCAGCAGCTTGATGCGCGCGCCGTGCTTGTGCCGTCCGGCGCGGAGCTGCTCGGGCGTGTCCATGCAGATGGCGACGAGCGCGATGCCGCGCCGGTCCAGCTCCGGCCTCAGATCTTCCCATCGCCGCAACTCGGCGACACAGAACGGTCACCAATGACCTCGGAAGAACTTGAGCAGGTAGGGCCGGCCCGCGAGCGCGTCGATGTCGAAAGGCTGCCCGTGTTCGTCCGGTGCGACGAAGCGCAGGATCGGGCGCCCCAGGCGTACGGCGATCTCGCGGCGCGACTGCCGGCCCAGCGCCAGCAGGAGCAGGAACATCGCGCCGGCGGCCATGGCGATCCACGCGGCGATGGCCGCGGCCGTGCCTGGATCGCCGCGCAGCGCCAGTGCGGCCAGAGCGACGGAAACCGCAACGAGCGCGAGCACCTTCGGCCGGCCCTCGCCCACCCGGACCTGGTCGATCAGCCGCCACCACCAGAGCCCGGCTGCAACGGCTGCCGCCAGGGAAAAACAGGCGAGGATCGCACTGGCCGTCATATTTACGTACGCTGTACCTAAATCGTATCCGGAGCAAGCCGCCGTGGGCCGACCGCCAAAGTTCTCTCGCCAGCGCCTCCAGGACGCCGCCCTGGCCATCGTCGACGAGAAAGGCTCCGGCGCGCTCTCGATGCGCGTGCTCGCCGCCGCTCTCGGCACCGGTCCGATGACGCTCTACAACCACGTCGCCGGCCGCGAGGATCTCGACGTGCTGGTGGTCGATGCGGTGCTCTCGCGGGCGCGCTGGTCACGGCAACCAGACGCGGACTGGCGCGCGGAAGTGCGCGAGATCGCGCTTGCCGGATGGCGCGCGGTACGCGAGCACCCGCGCGCCATCCCGCTGATCCTGACGCGTCGCACGCGCTCGACGGCGGCGCTCGAGATGGCCGAGGCGCTGCTGGCGGCGCTCGCGCGCAGCGGCTGCCGCGGCCGGCGCCTTCTCGTCGCCTTCCGTGCGGTCATGGCATGCATCATGGGATTCGCCCAAGGCGATCTTGCCGGACCGCTGGCGGCTGCCGCCTCCGAGAACGCCGCCGAGGTCCTTGCCAGGGTGCTGTCGCTGCCGCCCGACCGCTTCGCGCATCTGATCGAGATCGCCGCGGCCGCGCGCGACAGCAGCGCCGAGGAAGAGTTTCTGGGCGGCCTGGATCTGCTGCTTGCGGGGCTGGAGGCGCAGCCCGCAGCGTCGTGACGAGACGCATCGCCACGGCCGCTTTTGCGGCCGCAGGAATTGGCAATGGCGTGCCAATTTCCGGCCTCCGCGCGCGCGGCGGCCAAAGCACCTTGGCGGCCATGGCGCATGTGCCACACTCGTTGCGGGGAGGGCGGACCACGCGCGGCCGCAAGGCCTGGAGGTACGCCCGTGTCGGAGCCATCGAAGCGATCGTCGCTCGCCGCTGCCCTCTCGATGCTGCTTTGGCGGTCGGCTTCGGCCGCTGCGTTCCCGGCGCCGCCGCCGCTCGCCGCCGCGGCTGCGTCTGCGATCGTGCTGCTGCTCGCCGGCGGACACGCCGCGGCGTTCCAGCGCACCGAAGTGCGCGAGCCATGCGGCGGCCGCGATCCTTCCAGCTACTCGCCGAGCGAACGCCGGCCATTCTTCGGCGAGCTGCACATCCATACGAGCTACTCGCTCGACGCGTTCGTCTTCAACGTCCGCAACGATCCGCGCGCATCCTACGACTTCGCACGGGGGATGCCGCTGACCAACGGCATCCACACGCTGCAGCTGGATCGTCCGCTCGACTTCGCCGCCGTCACCGATCACGCCGAAGGCTTCGGGCCCTCCTACATCTGCGCGACGCCGGGAACGACGGGCTACGAAGCCGCCGAATGCGTCGCCTTCCGCAACGAGACGCCGGTGCCGCCGCGCTTCACGCTGCTGGCATTGATCGCCACCGTCGGCGGCGCGCGGCCGATCAATCTGCCGATGTGCAGCGAGCCGGGCGTGGACTGCGACGGCGCCGCCGCCTCGGTCTGGCTCGACACGCAGGCGGCAGCCGAGGAAGCGTACGATCGGACGCAGGCGTGCCGCTTCACCAGCTTCGTCGGCTACGAGTGGACGCCCATGCCGGGCGCGGCCAACCTCCACCGCAACGTCATCTTCCGCAACGAGCGCGTGCCCGAGAAACCGATCGACTACTTCGAGACCGAGACGTGGGAAGCGACGCGGCTGTGGGAGCTGCTGCGCGAGCGCTGCCTGGAGCGCGACGGCGGCGTGCTCGGCGTGGGCAGCGGCTGCGACGTCCTGACCATTCCGCACAACTCCAATCTGAGCGAAGGCCTGATGTTTCCCGACCCCGCCGACACCGACATCGCGCGCGAGCGCCAGCTCTTCGAGCCGCTCGTCGAGGTCATCCAGCACAAGGGATCCTCGGAGTGCCGCTTCGATCCGTTCTACGGGTACGGCACCGACACCACCGACGAACAGTGCGCCTTCGAGCTGCTCGACATGCTGACGCTCTTTCCCTTGCCCGGCCCCTCCACGCCCAAGCCGCCCGAATCGTTCGCGCGCCGCGCGTACATCCGCAACGTGCTCAAGGACGGCCTCGCGCTCGGCGAAGGCCTCGGCGTCAACCCCTTCAAGCTCGGCATGATCGGCAGCACCGACGGTCACGCGGCCGCGCCGGGCAACACGGGCGAGGCCAGCTTTCGCGGCCACGTCGGCACGCAGGACGACACGGCCACCAAGCGCGTCAGCGACGGCAACGGCGTGCGGTTCGGTCCCGGCGGCCTGGCCGTGGTGTGGGCCGAGGAGAACAGCCGCGATTCGCTGTTCGAAGCGATGCAGCGCCGCGAGGCCTACGGCACCAGCGGAACGCGCCCGATCGTGCGCTTCTTCGGCGGCTGGGGCTATCCGGCCGATCTGTGCGAGCGTGCGGACCAGATCGACATTGCCTATGCCGATGGCGTGCCGATGGGCGGCGACCTGCCGCCGGCCACGTCGGCTGCACCGCGCTTCTTCGCAGCCGCGCTCTCCGACAGTATGACCGCCACGCCGCTGCAGCAGATCCAGATCGTCAAGGGCTGGGTCGATGAACGCGGCGCGGTGCACGAGCGCGTCTACGGCGTCGACGGTGGGCCGAGCGATGCGGGCGTCGACCCTGCCACGTGTCAGCGCACCGGCGGCGAGGGACTGACCTCGCGGTGCGTGATGTGGAACGATCCCGAGTTCGATCCGCAGCGGCCGGCCTTCTACTACGCGCGCGTCCTCGAGGAGCCGACGTGCCGCTGGCACACCTTCGACTGCAAGAGCCTCGGCGTCGACCCTTTTGCCAGCGACTGCGCGAGCAAGGCGCTCAGTGCGGTACCCGGCAGCAACCTCTCCGATTGCTGCCGGCTTCGGCCGACGGTGCAGGAACGGGCGTGGACTTCGCCGATCTGGTACGAGCCGCGCCAGGCCCCGCTGCAGCCATGCGCCGAGTCGTGCCTGACGTCGCCGGCAGCCGCGTGCGAGATGCCGCAGCCTTCGCAGGCCGCGCAGCTCACGATCGACGACGATGCCGACAACGATCGCAGAGACCGCCTGCAGTGGCGCTGGTCGGGCGAGTTGGCTGACGGCGGCTTCGGCGACCCGACCGATGCCACGTCGCTCGCGCTGTGCGTATACGACGGCGACGCCGAGCTCGTTGCCAGCGCGTGCGCCGAAGCCGCCGGAGTGTGCGATGGCAAGCCGTGCTGGAAGGCGGCCGGCTCCGGCTACACCTACGCCGATCCCAACCACACGCCCTACGGCATCGATCGAATCGTGCTCAAGGCCAGGAACGGCCGCGGAAAGATCCTGCTCAAGGCGCGCGGCGGCAATCTCGGCATGCCCGCACTCCCGATGACGCTGCCCGCAACGGTGCAGCTGCGCAGCAGCGACGGCGCGTGCTGGGAGGCCGAGTATCCGTCGGCGCGCACGAACGATCCGACCGGGCTGCGCGCGAAGTCGCGGTGATCATGCGCGCGTTGCTGCGAAGACCGCTGGTGCACTTTCTCGTCCTCGGCGCCGTCGCGCTGGCTGCGCGGCCGTGGGCTGCGGAGGTGGCGGCGCGCGCGGCCGGTGGGAGGGAACGCATCGTCATCGGTGCGGAGCGGCGCGAGGCTCTGCGCGTGCAACTGGCCGGCGTCGCGGGTCGAGAAGTTGCCGAGACGCAGGAGCGCGAGGAGATCGAGCGGCTCGTCGATGAGGAAATTCTCTACCGCGAGGCCCTGGCGCGCGGCGTGGACCGCGACAACACCATCGTGCGCGAGCGTGTCGTGGAGAGCATGCGCGCGCTTACCGGCAGCAAAATCGTCGATGAGGAGGCGCTCTTCCAGCAGGGGGTGGCGCTCGGGATCGATCGCAGCGACCTCGTCATCCGCCGGCACCTGGCGGCAACGATGCGGCTGCTCGTGACGGCGCCGGCGCGCATGGAGCCGGTGCGGGACACCGATCTGGCGGCGCTTCTCGAACGCGATTCTGCGCGGATGCGGCTGCCGGCGCGCACGTCGCTGACGCACGTCTTCGTCAGCTCCCGGCGCGGCGCCCAGCAGGCGCAGGCCGCTGCCGAGCGCATGCTCGAGCGGCTGCGCGGCGGCGAGGCTGCGGCGAGGGACTCGGGGCCGATGCGCGGTCGCAGGAACACGGCCGATGAGCGAATGGTCGAGCGGGACGGCGGCGGCAAGGATGCGGCGACCGACGCCGACGCAGGCGATCCGTTCATGCTGGGCTCGGGCATGCGCGAGCGCACCGATGTCGACCTGGATGCGACCTTCGGTGCCGGCTTTGCCGCCGCCGTCGCCGCCGCTCCCGTCGGTACCTGGATTGGGCCGGTACGATCCGCCTACGGACTGCACCTGGTGCGCGTCGATGCGCGCATCGCCAGCGAGGTGCCGTCGCTCTCGGCGGTGCGCGAGAGCCTGACGGCGCGGCTTCAGCACGAGCGATCGCAGGAGCGGCTGCGCGCGTGGCTTCGCCGGAAGCGCGACCACTACGCCGTGGTTATCGAGGAGCCGCGCCGGGAAGAGTCGACTCGCCTTGCCGCGCTGCCGGTGCAGCGGCTCGACGTGCCGGCGGCGGCAGCGATCGTCGGGGACTGAGGATGGAGACGTCGCGCGAAAACATCATGGCTGCGTCCGTGCAGAACATCGCATCCGCCGCGCTGCTGTCGGCCCTGCTGATGTCGGGTGCCGTGGCGTCGGCGCATCCGCTGGCGCCTTCGCTGCTGGAGCTGCGCGAACGCGCCGACGGCCTCGTCGACGCTCGCTGGCGAACGCCGACCCAGCGCGCGCCGGGCAGCGAGCTGGCGCCGCTGCTGCCGGCGCGGTGCGCGGTGGCGGACCACGGCGGAGTCTCGATCGACGGCTCGATGACGGAAGCTGCCTGGACGCTGCAGTGCGGCGAGGCTGGCATCCGCGGCGGGCGCGTCGGCGCGCGAGGCATTGCAGGCAGCGGGGCCGATGTCCTCCTGCGTGTCCAGATGGACGATGGGCGCACCGTGCAGGCGATCCTGACCGCCGATGCTCCGTCCATGGACATTCCCGCGCGGCAGACGCGATGGCAGACTGCTGCGCACCATCTGCAGCTCGGCCTGTCGCACATCGCGGGCGGCCGGGACCATCTGCTGTTCGTGCTCGCGCTGATGATGCTGGTGCCGGCGGGGATGCTGCTCCTCAAGACCATCACCGCGTTCACGCTCGGGCACAGCGTGACCTTGTCGCTGGCCGCGCTGGGCATCGTGCACGTGCCGCAGGCGCTGGCCGAGGTCGCGATCGCGGCAAGTCTGCTCGTCCTCGCCTGCGAGCTGGCGCGAGGCGGAAGCGCGCGAGACAGCGAGGCGCAAGACACCGTGCTGCGGCGGCATCCCTGGCCGGTGGCGGCCTCGTTCGGCTTGCTGCACGGGCTCGGCTTTGCCGGCGCGCTGTCGGAGGCGGGGCTGCCCGGCGGCGAAATTCCGCTGGCGCTGGCGAGCTTCAACGCAGGCATCGAGCTCGGTCAGATCGCGCTGGTCGCAGTGGTGCTGGCGGTGCAGGCGCTGCTGGCACGCGTCGAGCTTCCGGCGCTGCGCCCGGTGCCGATCTACCTCATCGGCTCGTGCGCCGCTTTCTGGCTGCTCGAGCGTGCGGCGGCGCTTGTCTGAAACCCCCGGCTCCACCTGGTGGACGACATCGTCCGCTCGCCGCGCAGTTGCAGCGCCTCCGGCAAGCACGCAAGCTGCCCCGCGGACGAAACACATGCCGCTGAACGCGATCGCAGTGACCACGCTCATGGCCGCGCTCCACGCGTCGGTGCTCACTGCCCATGCGGCCGTAGCGGCATCGACGACGTCGACTGCTCCCGCCCCCACCATGACGACCACGACGGCTGCTGCACCGGCCACGACACTCCAGAGAACCACCACGACGACATCGACGACGACCACATTGCCGGCAGCGCCCGACTGTCCCTACGTTCAACTGGTCGGCGGCGTTACCTGGACGTGTGCCATTCGCGAGGACGGAGCTCTCGACTGTTGGGGGATAGATTTCCACTTGCACGGTGATGAACGCCCTATCCCGGGTCGCTACGTGGATCTCTTCGTCCGAGATTTGCGATTTTGCGGACGCCGGATCGACGGAAGCTTTGCGTGTTGGCAAAGCGCGCCCAATGCCGAGCCCTTGCCGAAAGACGTCACCGGGATCGTTCTCGGATACATTCACGGCTGTGGCCTGCGTCAGGACGGAACCGTCCGGTGCTGGGGCAGATGGTCGGATGCCTCTGACGATTTGCCGCCAGGCCATTTCGTGGAGTTGTCGGCTGGCTCGCGTTTTTCGTGTGGTCGTCGGCCCGACGGAACGGTCCAGTGCTGGGGGAACGGTGAGCTCGGGCGCACGCTGGCGCCGTCAGGCGCGTTCGTTGCCATCGAAACGCGATACAATACTACCTGCGGCCTGCGTCCGAACGGCCAGCCTGAGTGCTGGGGAGCCAATGACTACGGTCAAGCATCCCCTCCGGAAGATTCGTTCGAGCAACTGGCCATGAGCTACATGTATGGATGCGGCCTTCGCGCGGATGGCAGCGCTCGCTGCTGGGGTTCGGTGCCCACCAACGAAATGCCGAACGAGAAGTTCACCCAGCTTGCGACCACCCTCGACGAAATCTGCGGGCTTCGAGCCGACGGCACCGTACTGTGCTGGGGAAGGCCCAGCTCGGGACGCTCGCGGCCCTCTCCTAGTCAATGCGAATCGTCCGTATGCGGTGATGGAATCGTTGGCTCGAACATCATGGAGGCTTGTGACGATGGCGATACGGCTTCGCGCGGCGACTACTGCGATCCGTACTGCGCGCTCACACGATGTGGCAAGCCCACCTACGGCGACGGCCGTCCTTCGACTACCGATGCCCTGTTCATCCTTCTCGCCGGCCTGGGCATCCATCATTGCGCTCTGCAGGCGTGTGACACCGACGGCAGCGGAAGCATCGCGGTTTCCGATGCTCTTCGTGTCCTTCGCCATTCGGTCGGGCACTTCGTAGAGTATTCATGTCCGAGCCAGTGACGAGGCCGACCGCCTGCGCGCCCGATGATCACGGCGTGACGGTGCGACTGCTCACGCAGTGCTCGGAAGGAGTTGTATGAAGAATCGAGACCTGACCCGCACCTACACGCGCGCGCAGTTCGCTGCCAAGCTTCGCCGGCTCGCCGATTCCATCGAATCGGGCGACGCTTTTACCATCCAGGTAGCCGGCGAGAGGCTTCGCGTCCCGGCGGATGTCACGTTCAACATCGAGCACGAGCGGTCCGGATCGAGCGAAGAGCTCGAGTTCCAGCTTCTCTGGGCGCGTGAGTAGCTGCCGCCGCACCGTCTCGGGACACGAGCGGACGAATCCGCTTGCGGCGCCGACCTCGTGCGGCTTCCGATAGCTATTGCGAGCGCGTGCAGACGCCGAGCCGGCAACTGCAGGCGGTGGTGCAGTTCTGCGGCGGATTGCAGACTGTGGCTCCCGTGACCCCATCCTGCGTGCACTGCGGTGTGTCGCACGTGACTTCACAGATCGGATCGGTGCAGTCGACCTCGCACTCGGCGGTGCTCGAGCAGCCGTCCGAAACCATGTCCTCGCAGCTGATCTCGCACTCGGGTGCCTCGCAAAGGATCGCCCAGTCACGCTCCTGCGAGCCGGCGACCGCCGAGCAGTCGATTCCGTTCTTGCCGGCAATCTCGCGGAAGTCGCCCGGGACGGCAGCCTCGCAGACTGGTGGCGTGCCCGAGCTCTCGCGGTCCAACCAGTAACACAGCGGTGGCCTGCAGGTGGTGGTGCAGGTGGGCGTGTCGACGAAGCAGCCGAACGTCGAGCCGCAGGGATGAATCGAAGGCCAATTGTTGCACTTGGTATAGCACCGCGCCTCGCCGCAGATGCCTTGGCAGGTGGGACAGGCCTGGTCGCCGCACTGGTCGTCACCGCAGCTGATCCCGCAGTTCGGCGGCTCGCAGATCGGATCGCAGACCGGAGGCGGCAGCGTGCACGTGGTGCTGGCGTTGGTGGTGCCGCAGGTGCACGACGGAGGATCGCAGTGCCAGCGGTTGCCTCGCAGCACGCAGGTGCCCGTGTCGAGGGGATCGCACTGCTGGTCGCAGACCGCGTCGGGGCAGACTGGCGACGGAATGCCTGGCGGAAGCGCCCCTGCGTCGCAGCTTGCCGCGCCTGCCAGCGCGGCGTTGCAGGTGACGGGATCGAGACCGAGGTCGCCCCCGCCTACTTCCTCGGCCACACTCTGCATGCACGCGTCCAGGAAATTCTGGATCTGTCCGTCATCGCCGGACGTCGGGCACTGGCCGCCCGCCGCCTGCTCGCGGCCTTCCCATTCGACCGCCAGGTCGGAGGCGCACTTTTCGAGATCTTTTGCGTATTTCTTGCCGTTGCCCGACCGGATGTGCGCCTTCTCGGCGGCGGCGATGCACTTGGCGTACTTGCCGGCGAGCTGATTCTTGGCCGCCTCGCAGATGTCCGCGGCCGGCGCTGCGGCGGCCGCGGGCACCGCCATCAGCATGATGGCCGCAGCAGTCAAGAGCAGGCGGCGCATCGCCGCGTCGAGTTGGCCGCGCGTCGTCAGGCCATGGGCTTGCCGAGTACTACACATGCGCGGGCTTCTATGTGGCCTCCCTGCGGTGGTCAAGGGGTGCGGCAGCGTTGATCCACGTCGCGGCAGAGTCCGACCTGGGCGACCGCATCCATGCCGCCTTTCCTCAGCGAAACATCAGGAAATACTGGTGCGGCAGGAAATCGTCGGTGGGTACCTGCTCGAAGCCTGCGGCGCGCATCTCTTCGAGGACCTTCTCGCGCGCCAGCTTGTGATCCTCGTCCTGCGGTCCAACCGGCTGCTTGCCCGCCTTCCATTCGACGATGGCGACGCGGGCGCCGGGGCGCAGGCTGCGCTTCAGCACCGCCAGGTACTGGCGGCGCGCATCGATGTGATGGTAGGCGTCGACAAAGAGGGCGACGTCGATGGACGAAGCCGGCAGACGCGGATTGTCCTTCGAGCCCAGCACGGGGACCACGTTGGCGGTCTTCTCGGCCTCCGCGCGGTCGCGCATGTGCTCGACGAGGTTCGGCTCCACCTCCACGACGAACACGGTTCCTTGCTCGCCGACGGCGGCCGACAGGCGCCGCGACAGGTAACCGGTGCCGGCGCCGATGTCGGCGACGTTCATGCCCGGCTGCAGCCCGAGCGCCCCCACCAGCTCGTCGGGCTTCTGCCACTCGTCGCGCGCCGGGTCATCGAACACCGACTTCCAATGCTCGACGTCGTCGAAACGCCGATGGCTGGTGGCACCGTCGCCGTGCTTGCCGCCGCGGTCGGCGCCACGAGCCGCAATTGCCGCGGGCGTCCCGTCATCGCCGGTTCCCCTTCCTTGGCCGGCGATCGCAATGCCGGCGCATGCCATGAGCACGGCGCCCGCGAGGAAGGCACGCATGGAAGTGATCGCCATGGCCGAGACTACTTCGAAGCCAGCCCGAGCTCCACGCGCAGGCGCGGGTCCTGGCGCAGCTTCCACATCTTGCCGTCAAAGAAGTAGTGCATGTAGGAGTAGCTTGTCACCAGCGCGAACAGCGCTGCGTTGACCTGCCCGGAATCGGGCAGGATCGCGCTGGCGAGCTGGAAGTCGTTGCGCAGGAAGCCCTGCAGCAGCCCGCCGGCGATGATGGCGGCTGCGAACAAGGCCGCCGAGCCGAACATCGTCCGCACCATCGGAAGCACGCGCGCTTCCTGGTTGCGCGCTCGCGCCTTGCCTACCAGCCAGACGATCGCGTGGTACTGGAGGTCGTGGTAGCTCGTGATGAAGAGGATGACCAGGATGACGTCCTCGCGTCCCACCCACAGCAGCGCCATCCAGAAGTTGCTGACGACCAGCGCGATGTGCAGCAGTCGCAGCGACACCGCCGCCTTGCCGCGCAAGGCGCGCGCCGCCGCATCGAACAGCACGTAGCTGAACGAGGCGGCAAAGATCGCCAGCACGATCCACGCGCTCCAGACCGGGATCGGGAAGCGAAAGAGCTGCTCGCCGATGGGACCCTGCGCCGCCCAGCCGTGCGACAGGTTCATCAGATACGGAAACGTCGAGCCGCTGTAGAGCGCGATGGTTTCGGCTTGCGCCAGGCGCGAGCTGACCGGCTTCTCGCGCGCCTGATACAGGCGCAGGAAACCGTAGTGCTGGCGGATGATGTGGTAGGCGCCCCAGTACACGACCAGGCTCGCCCACAAGCGCGCCGGCGGCGTGCCGGGAAAGAACGCGAGCACGATGGCGGTCGAGCCGATCGCCAGCGCACCGGCAAGGTAGATGCGGCCGTACATCCGGCGGCTGCCGGCGTCGAAGACCGTCAGCGGCAGCGTGGCTACCTGATGCGAATTGTCGAGGACGACGAAGATCGCCAGCGCGATCAGCAGGCCGTAGGGCACGCTGACCGCGATCGCCCACAGCAGCAGCGGGACGCACCAGGCGGCGAGCAGGAAGAGCTGGTCGTAGCGCGGGCCGACGATCCACCGGCTGACGGGAGCGTTGGCGGCGCGCGGAGCCATGGACGAGGGCATGTACTGGCGTGTCGGTCCTGCGTCAACGCCCGTCCCGCAACGGCGACGCGATCGTCCATACGGAGAGTCGCACCCGATCGCGTTCCGGCCACCGCCTTGATCCGGCAGTCACGCCGCCGGCAGCAGGACGCGAAACGTGCTGCCGGCGCCGGGGGCGCTCTCGAGCTGGATCTCGCCGCCCTGCTGCTCGACGAACAGCTTGGTGATGGCCAGGCCCAGACCGACGCCCCCCTCGGCTCGCGAGCGCGCCTTGTCGAGTCGGAAGAAGCGCTCGAAGATGCGCTGCTGATGCTCGGCGGCGATGCCCGGCCCCTGATCGGTGACCTCGATGACGACTTCGCCGTCGGCGCGGCGGCCGGCGAGGCGGATCACGGAATCGTCGAGACCGTGGCGAATGGCGTTGTGCAGCAGGTTCATGACCGCCTGTCGCAGCAGCGAACGATTGGCCTTCGCGACCACGTCGCCGCTGCACGACACCTGAACGTTCTGCCCGCGCTCGGCCGCAAGCACCGAAAGGCTTGCGCGGATCTCGGACAGCAGCGAGGCGACGTCGATGGCCTCGGCGCGCGCCGCCACGTCGCCGCCCTCGGCCCGCGCCAGCGTCAGCAGCGCCTCCAGGATGTCGTCCAGCCGCGCAGCCTCCTCGAGCATGCTGCCGACGGCCTCGCGCAGCTCGTCCGCATCCCTGGCCTCCTGCACCGCCACCTCACCCACCGTGCGCAGCGCCGTCAGCGGCGTGCGCAGCTCGTGCGACGCATCGGCAGTGAAGCGCCGCAGCGCCGTGAACGAGTTCTCCAGGCGCTGCAGCGTATCGTTGAAGACCTCGGCGAGCTGGCCGAGCTCGTCGTGCGGGTTGGGCGCGGGCAGGCGCTGGCTGAGCGACTCGGACGTGATGCGACGCGCGCGCTCGGCCATCGCACCGACCGGCGCCAGCGACTGGCGCGCCATCGAATAGCCACCGACGGCCGCCAGCAGCGCCGCAATGGGGCTTGCCAGCACGAAGCCGAACAGGATCTGGCGCAGCGTGCGCACGAGCGCAGCCTCGTTGCGATAGACCCGCAGCAGAAGATCGCTGCCGACGGCCTTGCGCTCGAGCACGCGAAGCGGCGTGCCGTCGGGCATGATGGCCGAATAGGCGCGGACGCGGCCGCGACGCGGTGGCCGCAGGAACGCAGGCTGATCGCGCCGCTTGGCCGGCCACTGGCGAAGCAGCAGCTCCTCGTTGCCGGTCCACACCTCGAACCATGCCGTCGGCCGCACCGTGCCGCTCGAAAGGCGCGGGTCGTCGCGGCCGGCATGGCGCAGCGAGCGGCCGCCGGGCTCGAGGCGCGCTTCGATGAAATCCAGATCCACGTCCAGCTCGCGGTCGAGCACCGCATGCAGCCGGTGCTCGATGATCCCGTAGACGAAGAGACCGAGAGCAAGTGTGATTGCGCCGCTGACGATCGAATAGACCAGCGTCAGCCGTACCAGGATCGAGCTGCGGCGCCACCACGCCGGTCGCGGCAGCCGCCGCCACCAGGCCGGCTTCATTCGCTTCCCGCGCGCGCGAACACGCACGCGCCGCGCATCAACCCTCGCCTCCGCACGACCCTGGGCCCGACGGCACGGCGCATCACTCGTCGCCCGCGCGCACGACGAAGCCGACGCCGCGCACCGTGTGGATGAGCTTTCGCGAATGCCCGTCGTCGATCTTCTTTCGCAGATGCGCGACGTGCACGTCGATGACGTTGTCGAGCGGCGTGGCACGGTTCGGCTCGCGCCACACCTCGGCGGCCAGCATGCGGCGCGTGACCACCTGCGGCTGATGGCGCAGCAGATAGACGAGCAGGTCGTACTCGCGCGGCGTCAGCAGGATCTCCTGCTCCCCGCGCGTGACGCGGCGAGCCTGCACGTCCACGGTCAGGTCGGCGATCTTGTGCGTGCTCGGCTCTTCGTGCGCGCGGCGGCGCAGGAGCGCCCGGATGCGCGCCAGCAGCTCCGCGAACGCGAACGGCTTGACCAGGTAATCGTCGGCGCCGCTGTCCAGGCCGAGCACGCGATCTTCGACCGCGTCGCGCGCCGTCACCAGCAGGACCGGGGTCGCCACCCCGCGCTCGCGCATGTTGCGCAGCACCGAGATGCCGTCCTGCCCCGGCAGCATCCAGTCGAGCACGACCAGGTCGAAGCCCTGCTCGTCCAGCCGTGCGAGGCCCTCGTCGCCGGTGCGCGCCACGCTGATCTCGAAGCCCTCGGCGGACAGGCCCTGCCGCACGGCCTGGGCGATCTTGGCATCGTCTTCGATGACGAGGATCTGCATCTTCCTACCGCAACCGCATGCCGAAGAACTCGATGATCTCCTCGACCGCCTTCCTCGTGGGCTGGTTGTGCTCGTCGATGAGATGGAGCGTGACCACGCTGTGCGGGTTCTTCATGGGGGCGGCGGGGTTGGCGGCGCTGTCGGGGAGCACGCGGCCGACGAAGCGGTCGCCGAGCGCGCGCTCGTAAGCCGCGAAGCGCTCGGCGCGGCACATGCTGTCGCCGGCGAAGCGGTAGGCGAGCACCGTCAGGTCTTCACGCTCGAGGCGTTCCTTCACCTTCGCCAGCTCCTCGGGCGCGATGTGCATTCCCGCGTGATCGGTGACGGGCAGCGACGGCTGCGCCAGCACGGGCGCCAGCATGGCCGGCTCCAGCATCATCGACAGGGCGAAGTTGCCGGTGAAGCACATGCCGATGGCACCCACGCCCTTGCCGCCGCACAACGGATAGGCATGAGCGGCCAGCGCACGCAGCCATTGCGTGACGGGACTGGAGGCGTTGGCGGCGAAGGCGCGAAACTCCGAGCTGATGCATGCCCGGGCAACCGATTTTATGACGTAGGGCAGCGAAAAGGGTTGACCGGGATTGCCGAACAGCACCGGCATCCAGACGGTGAAGCCGGCGTCGCGGATCCAGCGTGCGAACCTTGCGACGTAGGGCGTGATTCCGGGCATCTCGCTGATGACGATGACGGCCGGCCCGCCTCCCGCCACGAACACCGGCTTGGGCCTTCCCAGCAGCTCGACCGAGCGGCATTCGAAGTCGTCGAGCGGGTCGGGCCGGGTCATGTCGGTTTGCGGCATCGGAATCTTCCCTCGGGCTGCTGAATTGGCCGGACCGAGCGGACAGGTCAATGTCCGCACACCACCTGCCTCGCGCGCGCTGGCCTTGGCGCTGCCGCGCGCCATATCGTGAGCACGTGGCGATGCCCCCTTTCACTGCGAACCTGGCGCTCGCTGCCGGGCTGGGCGCTCTCGCCCTCCTGTTTCCCGCTCGGGCCATCGGCGCATCCTGCGGCGATGCGAACGGCACCAACGGCACCAACGCCACCGACGCGCTGGTGGTTCTGCGAAAGGCGGTGGGAGGCAATCAGAGCTGTCCTCCCTGCGCGTGCGACGTCAATGCGGATGGCGGCGTCAGCGCCACCGACGCGCTTGCGGTGCTACGGCGGGCCGTCGGGCTGACTCGCTTCCTGGCCTGCTTCGCCGGTCAGGAGTGCACGACGCCGCAGCCGCTGCTCTCCGAGCTGATCGACGACAGCGTGGATGCCGGCGCGCTCCTGGCCATCGAGGCTGGCGGATTCGACCAGGAGAAATCGCACGTGATGCGCGTCTTCTCCGGCACCACGCTCTCGATCGAGATCCCGACCGTGATCGCGCAGGAAGGCGCTGCCGCGGCTGCGATGCCGCCACTGACCTCGGCCCTGGCCGTCAAGGTCCAGGTCCTGGAAGGCAAAGGCTCTTCCACCAGAGCCTCCAACGTCCTTGCCGGACCGACCATCGCGCCGCTGCCGGTTCCGCCCAACCCGCCCGGCCAGGTGACACGCGACTTCCTCGCCGGCGCCATCGCGCGCAGCCAGCAGCTCATCGATGAGATCGAGATGCGTGATGACGCCGAGTTCGATGTCGCCGCCGACGCCCTGGCCGATTCGATGGCGGCGCTGCAGACGCTCGACAGCCTCGTCCAATCGGCCGCAGCCGGCGGCATGCCGTCGCTGGGGTTCTTCGACGGTCAGCCTTTCGCGCTTACGCAGGCCGATGTCGTTCAGGTGGACGCGCTGCTGCTGGCGATGCTGAAGGCGCGCGCCGAGCACGTCGACGCGTCGCCCGCGCTGGCTGCGCGCGCCGCGGGCGACGGCGCCAGGGCTCCGCTCGCTCGAGGCGCGGCACAATCGCGTGCGCACGTTTCGACTCCACGCGCCGCGGGCGACTGCGGGCAGAATTTCGCCGATACCTATTACAACGACCTGAAGAACGGGCAGCCGACGACCGCATCGCGGCCGGGATATTTCTCGGCTCCGTGCGCGGCCGACGCATTCGGCACCGGCTTTGCCGTTGCCCAGGGCTCGGCGGCGCTGGGCGTGGGCGTGCTCGCGGCTGCGGGAGCGCCCGCCATCGCTCTGTCGCTGCCGGCGGCCGCCATCGGGTACGTCACGATCGTCGGCGGCAACGGGCTGATTGCGGTCGGTGGCGCGCTCGGCGCGGCAGCCGAGGGCTCTCTCGAGCTGGTCAAGCAGGGCATCCGCACCGTCGACCTGTCGATGCGCGCGATGCTCGACGACATCGTGCTGCCCGATCTCGATGGCGTCATCCGCGAGTTGGCGATGGCGGTCTACGAACTGGCGCCGAACATCACCGATCCGCCGCCGCCGCCGACGACGACCACGGTGACGTCATCGTCGACGACGACGATGGGCTCCGGCGTCGGATGCTTCTGTTGCTGCGCTTTCTGGGACGGCGTCGAGAATCCGTTCTACTGTCTGGAGTCCTCGCAGCCGCAGCAGCCGAGCAACGGCGAGACCGCCGTCTGCTCCGAGTACGGTCCCGACTTCTGCGGCACCGGGTTCTGTGAAAACTGATCGCGCGACGTGCGCGCGCGGCGCCAGGCTCGCGCCGCAGCAGCACGAACGGGGCAGCTCCAAGGACGGCTCGGCGACAGCGCGAGCCGCTAGATCTGCACGCGGTACACGCGCGACGCGGTGCCGCTGAAGAGCTCCCGCTTTTCGGCGACGGAACAGCCGGCGGCGATGCGTTTGAACGCATTCCACAACAGCCGGTAGCTGCCCGTGTAGCTGTCGACGGGATAGTTGCTCTCGAACATGGCGCGGGTCGGACCGAACGCTTCGATGCAGGTCTCGATGTACGGCTTCCATGCCTGCGCGAGCTGCTCCGACGATTGTGCCGGCTTCGCGTACGACCACGGGAACGCGGCAAACGGCATCGCCAGCCCGCCCAGCTTGACGACCACGTTCGGGCAGCTCGCCAGCTCGCGGATGCTTCTGCGCCAGACGTCGAAGCGCTCCTCGCGGCGGCCCTGGTAGGCGCCTATGCCCAAAGGCGTGCCGACGTGGTCGAGCACGATCGTCGTCTGCGGGAACGCGCGGGCCAGGTCGATCAGGTCGGGAAGCTGCGGCTCGAGCATCCACGCATCGAAAGACAGGCCGAGGCGCTCCAGGCACGCGAACCCTTCACGAAAACGGGAGTCCAGATACAGCCCCTGCGGCGCTCTGCCCGCCAGAGGCCCCAGCACGTTGAAGTCCTCGTCGTACGATGCGCTCTGGCGAATTCCGCGGAAACGCGCCGGCGCCGCTGCAATGTGCGCGCGCAGGACCTCCTCGACCCGTGCACCCATCGTCAGATCCACATGACCGACGATGGCGGCGCAGGCCCGCACGTTGCCGTAGAGCCCGCTCGCCGTCATCGCCGCGATGCCGTTGACGAATTCGGTCTCGCCGACGCAGCTCAGCTCGGGCGGCCCGTCGGCGCGGTACATGGCGCCGCACTCCAGGTAGACGGTCGCGCGCACGTCGTGCCCGCAGCGCAGGTCCGCGAGCAATTCATCGAGCAGATACCGGGGGACCTCATGGATGATGTCCATGAACGGGTGCTGCAGCGGCGGGAGGTTCTTGAGGATCTCCGTGGGACGATCCCACAGATGGTGGTGCGGATCGATGATGGGAAGCTCGGGGTCGAGAATCGCCTCGCTGTCGCTCATGCGGCCTTGTGCATTCCGCTCGAAGCCGACTCAAGCGCCGCCGCGCGCGCCGTCCTCGTCGGCGGACGGCTCCGAGCGCGCCCGCCACGCGGCTGGACTCCCGCCCGGGCCAATGCGAATTTCGCGCAGCGCAGTGCACACCGCCGGCACCAGCGGCGACGAGGACCGCCCATGAGTGATCTTTCCGACACCGATCATCCAGACACGGAGGCTCCCAGGCCCGTCGATCTCGATGCACTGCGCGAGAAGTACCGCCGCGAGCGCGACAAGCGTGTTCGCGCCGACGGCAACGAGCAGTACGTCGAAGTGGCCGGCCGCTTCGCCCACTACCTCGACGATCCGTACGTCGAGCCCGGTTTCCGGCGCGAGCCTCGGACGGACGAGGTCGAGGTGGTGGTGATCGGCGGCGGCTTCGGCGGATTGCTGGCGGGGGCGAGGCTTCGGCAGGCGGGCGTCGAAGACATCCGCATGATCGATCCAGCCGGCGATTTCGGCGGCACCTGGTACTGGAACCGCTATCCGGGAATAGCCTGCGACATCGAGTCGTACACGTATCTGCCGCTGCTCGAGGAAGTGGGCTACGTGCCCAGGGAGAAGTACGCGGGCGGCGCCGAGATTCTCGCGCACGCGCAGGCGATCGGCCGCAGGTTCGATCTCTACCGCGATGCCTGCTTCCAGACGCGCGTCGAGGAGCTGCGCTGGGACGAGGCAGCCTCGCGCTGGATCGTCTCGACGAATCACGGCGACCGCATGCGCGCGCGCTTCGTCGTGCTCGCGACCGGGCCGCTCAATCGTCCGAAGCTGCCGGGCATTGGCGGCATCGACAGCTTCCGCGGCCACTCCTTTCACGCCAGCCGCTGGGACTACCGCTACACGGGCGGCAGTTCCGAGGGCGGCCTGACAGGTCTGACCGGCAAGCGCGTGGGCGTCATCGGCACCGGCGCGACGGCGGTGCAGATCGTGCCGCATCTCGGCGAGTGGGCGCAGCACCTGTACGTCTTCCAGCGCACGCCCTCCTCGGTCGACGTCAAGATCAATCCGCCCACCGATCCGCAGTGGGCGGCCTCCCTGCAGGCGGGCTGGCATCAGCATCGGATGGACAACTTCAACAACCTGGTCTCGGGCGTGCCGCAGGGAGAGGACCTCGTCCATGACGGCTGGACCGACATCATCACCAGGCTGCTGCTCGGGATTCAGGCGGGCCAGACGATCGACTTCACGCCCGAAGGCATCGCGCGAGCCGTGGAGATGGCCGATTTCGAGAAGATGGAGTCGATCCGCGCGCGCATCGACGCGACGGTCAAGGATCCGGCGACGGCCGCGGCGCTCAAGCCCTGGTACCGCCAGTTCTGCAAGCGTCCCTGCTTCCACAACGAGTATCTGGAGACGTTCAACCGCGACAACGTCACCCTCGTCGACACCGAAGGGCGCGGCGTGGATCGCATCACCGAGCGCGGCGTGGTCGTGGGCCCGCGCGAGTACGAACTGGACTGCCTGATCTTCGCCACCGGCTTCGAGGTCGGCACCGACTACTGCCGCCGCGCCGGAATGCAGATCTACGGCCGCGACGGCATGAGCCTGACCGAGTGGTGGTCCGAGGGCGTCCGCACGCTGCACGGCATGCACGTGCACGGCTTCCCCAACTGCTTCCTGATGAGCAACTCGCAGGCCGGCTTCACCGCCAACTACCCGCACATGCTGAACGAGCAGGCCAAGCACCTGACCTACATCATCGACAAGGCCCGCCGCGAGGGGCTGCGGCGCGTCGAAGCGAGCAACGAGGCCGTGCGCCAGTGGATCGACCGCTGCATCGAGAAGGCGGGCGCGGGGATGATGTTCCTCGAGAACTGCACGCCCGGCTACTACAACAACGAGGGCAAGCTGTCCGAGCGCAGCGTGCAGAACGGCTTCTATGGCGGCGGCACCGGCTCGCCCGAGTTCATCGCGCTGCTCGAGCAGTGGCGCGCCGACGGAAAGCTGGCGGGCATCGAGGTCGCGTGAGCCCTCGGGCGGCGGCGTGAGCTTCGACGACCTCGACATCCAGGCGCTGCGCCGTCGTACCGGCGCCAAGTGGGCGCGCTGCGAGGATGACGTTCTGCCGGCGTGGGTCGCTGACATGGACTACCCGGTGGCCGAGCCGATCCGCCGCGTCCTCCAGACGATGATCGCCGATTCCGACCTGGGCTATGCGACCGGGCCCGACGTCGACGGCGTGCAGACGGCGTTCGCGCGACGGATGCACGAGCGCTTCGGCTGGCACGTCGACCCGGCGCGCGTCGAGGTGCTGACCGACGTGGTGCAGGGCATGCACCTGGCGATCCAGGCGTTCACTGCGGCTACCGATGCGATCGTCACTCCGGTTCCGATCTATCCACCGTTCCTCGAGGCCGTGCACGTCACCGGTCGCCGGCCGGTGTGGAAGCGCTACGTCCGCGGCGGCAGCGGTTACGAGATCGATTTCGAGCGCCTGCGAGCCGAGATGGTGCCCGAGACGCGCCTGCTTCTGCTGTGCAACCCGCACAATCCCACCGGCCGCGTGCTGACGCGCGACGAGCTGATGAAGCTGGCCGAGCTGGCGGTGGAGCGCGACCTCCTGGTCCTGTCCGACGAGATCCACGCCGAGCTGACCTACACCGGCCACCAGCACATCCCGCTGGCGATGCTGGGACCGGAGATCGCCGCCCGCACGATCACGCTGACGTCGGCGACCAAGGCGTTCAACATGGCGGGGCTGCGCTGCTCGTTCGCCGCCTTCGGCAGCGAGGAGCCGCACCGGCAGTTTCGCCGCCTGCACCATCATCACGCACGAGGCGGCATCGGATCGCTCGGCATGGCCGCGACGGTGGCCGCGTGGACGCAGTGCCAGGACTGGCAGGACGAGGTGATGCGCTATCTGCAGGGCAACCGCGATCTCGTCGCCGACCACGTCGCGCGCAGCTGGCCGGCCGTCGCGCACGTGGCGCCGCAGGCGACGTACCTTTCGTGGCTGGACCTCGGCGCCCTGCAGCTCGAAGGGTCGCCGCGCGACCTGCTGCTCGAGAAATGCCGCGTCATGCTCGCCGACGGCGAAGCCTTCGGCGAGGGCGGCCGCGGGTGCGTGCGGCTGAACTTCGCGACCTCCCGCCCGATCCTGCGCGAGATCCTCGGCCGGATGGACACGGTTCTGCGCAATCCGGCGTGAGGAAAGGCGTTGCGATCGGGGCGAGCATGCGCTCGAGGCTGCACGCCTACGCGCCGCGCAGCATTCCCTTCAGGTACTCGCGCTGCAGAATCTGGATGTGCCGGGTGGAGATGCGCTTGGGGCAGACGGCCTCGCATTCCCCTTCGTTGGAGCAGGCGCCGAAGCCCTCGCTCTCCATCTGCTCGACCATGCGCACCGCACGGCGGTAACGCTCGGGATGCCCCTGCGGCAGATACGCGAGGTGCGCGACCTTGGCGCCGGTGAAGAGAACGGCAGAGGCGTTCTTGCACGCGGCCACGCAGGCGCCGCAGCCGATGCAGGCTGCGGCATCGAAGGCCTTGTCGGCGGTCTCCTTGCCAATGAGGATCTCGTTGGCGTCGCGCGGCGCGCCGGTGTTGACGGAGACGTAGCCGCCGGCCGAAACGATGCGGTCGAGCGCACTGCGGTTGACGACGAGATCCTTGACGACCGGAAACGCCTTCGCGCGAAACGGCTCCACCGTGATCTGCTCGCCGTCCCTGAACACCCGCATGAACAGCTGGCAGACGGTCTTGCCGGTGCCCGGGCCGTGCGCGATGCCGTTGACCATGCAGCCGCACGAGCCGCAGATTCCTTCACGGCAGTCGGAGTCGAACGCGATGACGTCCTGACCTTCGGACACGAGCTGCTCGTTGAGCACGTCGAGCATCTCGAGGAACGACATGTCGGGCACGACGTTCCTGACCACGTATTCGACGAAGCGACCCGCGGCCTCGGCGTTGGCCTGTCGCCAGACGCGGACCTTGACGGTCATCGTGGCCTGTCTGCTGTTCGTCGTCTCCATGGCGTTCCCTGCTCGCGGCGTCTTCCCGTCACTTGTAGCTGCGCTGCTTGAGCTCGACGTGCTTGAACTCGAGCGGCTCCTTGTGCAGCACCGGCGTCTTGCCGCGGCCCGTGAACTCCCACGCCGCCACGTACGCGTATTGCGCGTCGTTTCGCATGCACTCGCCGTCTTCGGTCTGATACTCCTCGCGGAAGTGGCAGCCGCATGACTCCTCGCGGTCGAGCGCATCGCGCACCATCATGTCGGCGAACTCCATGTAGTCGTCGACGCGCAGCGCGTACTCGAGCTGCTTGTTGAAGTCCTCGCTGGTGCCGGTGACGGCGACCTTGTGCTGGTATTCGTCGCGCAGCGCATGCACCTCCGCCAGCGCCTCCTGCAGCCCCTTGCGGTTGCGCGCCATGCCGACCTTGTCCCACAGCACGCGGCCTAGGCGGCGGTGGTACTCCTTCACCGAGACGTCGCCCTTGGCCTGCAGCAGCTTCTGGATGCGCGCCTCCACCGCGGCTTCGGCTTCGGCGAAAGCATCGTGGTCCTTGCCGACCGGCTCGAGCCTGGTGCCGCCGAGGTAGTTCGCCAGCGTGTACGGGACGACGAAATAGCCGTCGCCCAGCCCCTGCATCAGCGCACTGGCGCCGAGGCGGTTGGCGCCATGGTCGGAGAAGTTGGCCTCGCCGAGCACGAACAATCCCTCGATGTTGCTCATCAGATGATAGTCGACCCACAGGCCGCCCATCGTGTAGTGGATGGCCGGGTAGATCTTCATCGGCACTTCGTACGGATTCTCGCCGGCGATGTGCTCGTACATGTCGAACAGGTTGCCGTAACGGTCGCGGATGACGTCGGCGCCCAGGCGCTGGATGGCGTCGGTGAAGTCGAGATAGACGGCGCGGCCGGTGGGACCCACGCCGCGACCTTCGTCGCAGACGGCCTTGGCGGCGCGCGAGGCGACATCACGCGGCACCAGGTTGCCGAATGCCGGGTAGCGGCGCTCCAGATAGTAGTCGCGCTCGTGCTCGGGAATCTGCTTGGGGCTGCGCTTGTCGCCCGCTTCCACGGGCACCCACACGCGGCCGTCGTTGCGCAGGCTCTCCGACATGAGGGTCAGCTTGCTCTGATGCGTCCCGGTCTCCGGAATGCAGGTCGGGTGGATCTGCGCGAAGCTCGGATTGGCGAACAGCGCGCCGCGCCGCGCGCAACGCCAGGCGGCGGTCACGTTGCTGTTGCCGGCGTTGGTGGACAGGTAGTAGGCGTTGCCGTAGCCGCCGGTGGCCAGCAGAACCGCATGCCCGACATACCGCTCGTACGTCCCGTTGACGAGGTTGCGGCAGACGATGCCTCGGGCGCGGCCGCCGACGATGACGAGATCGAGCATCTCGCGGCGCGGCAGAACGGTGACGGTGCCGGCATCGACCTGACGCAGCAGGGCCTGGTAGGCGCCCAGGAGGAGCTGCTGTCCAGTCTGACCGCGGGCGTAGAACGTGCGCGAGACCTGCGCGCCGCCGAAGGAGCGGTTGTCGAGAAGGCCGCCGTATTCGCGCGCGAACGGCACGCCCTGCGCCACGCACTGGTCGATGATGCGCACGCTGCTCTCGGCGAGCCGGTAGACGTTGCCCTCGCGGGCGCGATAGTCGCCGCCCTTCACCGTGTCGTAGAAGAGGCGGTAGATGGAGTCGCCGTCGTTCTTGTAGTTCTTGGCGGCGTTGATGCCGCCTTGTGCCGCGATGCTGTGGCTGCGGCGCGGGCTGTCCAGGATCGTGAAAGCCAGGACGTTGTAGCCGAGCTCGCCCAGGCTGGCCGCCGCCGACGCGCCCGCCAGCCCCGTCCCGACGACGATGATGTTGTACTTGCGGCGATTGGCCGGGTTGACCAGGTTCATGTGGGCCTTGTGCGTCTCCCACATGGTCTCGATCGGACCGCCAGGGACCTTGCCGTCGAGGATGGTGCCCTGGCTCACTGCCCACCTCCGTAGAAGAACACCCACACCGGCACTGCCATGAAGCCGGCCGTCAGAATCACCGCAAGCGCCTGTCCCGCCATGCGAAGCTGGCGCTTGTAGGAGACGCCCATGGACTCGAAAGCGCTGCCGAAGCCGTGCCAGGCGTGAAAGCCGAGCAGCGGAAGCGCGATCAAGTACCAGGCGGTGTAGCCGGGGCTCTGGAAGACCTCGATGACGAGCTTGTGGAGATCGCGCATGGCGCCGTCGGCCGTCTCGTACCAGTGGCCGAACTTGAACGTCTTCAGATGAAGCGGAACGAACACCAGCAGCACCACGCCCGTCAGGATCATCGTGGAGGAAGCCAGGCTCTTGCGGCTCGGCGGCCCCACCGGCTGCTTGAGGTGATAACCATCCGGCCGCGCGTCGCGGTTCTCCTTGGTCAGACGAAAGCCGGTGACGAAATGCGCGACGAACAGGACGACGAGGCCGAACTCGGCGAGATAGATGAGAGGGTTGGTGATGAGCTTGTGGCTGTATTCGTTGTAGCCCTGCGCATCGAACAGGACCAGGAGGTTGGCGGCCATGTGCGCGATCAGGAACGCGATCATCAGCAGACCGGTTGCTCCCATCAGCACCTTCTGACCGATCGTCGAACCGAGCAGCGTCAGGATTCGCTTCATGCGGCGGGCTCCGGCCGTCGTTCTAGGACATCGCGGAGAAATGTCCAGAAGTTATGCTGCGGCTTGAAGATACGCGACGCTAATACGATTGGCTGATCGGGCTAATCGAGCAGGCGGGTGCATGGCCGCGGCCGTACCGCCAATGTCTTGGTGAGCCACCGTCGCGGCAGCTGACGCTGCCTCGCAAGGCACCGACGTTGTCGCAAGCCGGCTGAAGCTCGCGGGACCTTCGCGAACGCGGCAGGAGGCTCAGGCCGCGAACTCGGCTTCGGTGAAAACGGGCGCGAAACCGCCGCCGGCCGTGCGGAAGTTCGTCGTCTGTCCCTGATAGAGCCGCGCAGCCACGAGCTGGACCCGAGCATCGTAGACGTAGCAGCGGACGTCGAGCTTGAGCGGCACATCGTTGCCGTCCTGCTTGATCGTCCGCTCGCTCGGCGGCACCAGGCGCTGCGCGACGTACGGCGTGTCGGAGGCGGCGATGGCTTCCCACACACCCCGCGTGAGCTTGTCGCCGCGATAGGCAGCCTTGCTGCCGTAGCCGCACGCCGGCTTGAAGAAGTATCGCTTGCGCTCGCTCCAGAGCCGGTCGCGGTTGCCGTCGTCCAGAAGGATCGTCCGCGGCACACTCGCCTCCAGGAGCGCAATGGTCGCCGGAGGCACGTTCCACGACTGCAGCAGCGCAGCGTCCGACAGCGCGATCAGATGGCGCTTGTCCGCGTAGAGCGCGTGGTCGCGCGGCCCCGGCGTGACCACGACGTGGCCGGAGAGGTACGCCGCCCGCAGCGAGGCCGACGCGCGCGTCTCCAGGTAGAAATCGGTCAGGCGATTGTAGACCAGATCGACGACGTGGCCGTCGGGCGCGTGGAGGCTGCCGTCACGGTACTCGAGCTGGACGGGGTCGAGAATGCTCGCGCGAAGACCGGAGCGCTCGAACAGCTCGCGGAACATCCGGAACTCCGGATACAGGTATTGCGCTTCGGGGTTCTCGTCGACGATGGCGACGCTGTTCCACGGCCGCTCGCCGCGCTGGAGGCGCCACTCGTTGCGGAACATCGCCAGGAACTCGGCATCCACCGCTTCGCCGGCGCCAGGCGCCGCCACCACCGCTTCGACCTCCTCGCAGCAAGCCCGCTGGGCACGCGCCAGCGCGGTGTTGAGAAGCGCGCCTCCGGCGTTGGTGTTGATCTCGATCAGCTGCGGGCCGGTGTCGGCAAGATGGAAGTCGTAGCCGAGGAAGACGCCGCGGGTGCCGGGGTCGAATCGGGCGACGTCCGGCGCGGTTTCCAGCGCCCGCGACGCGTACGCCGGCGTGCGGACGACCGACTCGATGGCGGACACCACGCGCTGCATGCGCGCCAGGTGATCGCGCGAGAGGAACACCGGCGTCCCCGAGAAGAGATGCGGCTGGTCGCGCAGGATCGTGGCATAGATGCCGACCTCGCCGGCGCCGCTTTCGAGCGACCGCTGCAGCGCGTGCGTATCGACGGCGATGCAATGACAGCTGCGGTTGAGCTGGTTGGTCAGGTCCCTGGCGCTGTCGGTGTCGTGCACGGCCACCAGCGCACGCTACAGAGAAACCGGGCGCAGCGCGAGCGGCTACGGCTTCCAACTCGCGGGCAGGATTCACGCCTCGCCGCGCTCCTGCATCAGGCGCGGCAGCACGAAATTGGCCCAGTCGGCGAGCTCGAGCTCGCCCAGCTCGGCGGCGGTGACGTAGCGCGCTTCGAACGCCCGTTCACCGTCGGGTCGTGCGATGCCGGACAGGACGCGGCACTCGAAGGCGGCGATCACGTAGGCGACGACATCTGCACCTACCAGACGCTGGTGACGTGCCGCTAACCTCAGGCAGGCGTCATGAAACCGTCGCTCGGTAGCGTTCCACGCTCGAGCGTCAACAGCCCTCGTCCACCACACCATTGCAGTTGTCGTCCAGGCCGTTGCACAACCCGGCCGCCGCTTCGTTCGAGTTGGTCGTCACGGGCCCGTCGGGACGAACGTTGAGTTCGTCTCTACGGCGGGGCTGCTTGCCGTCGCGGATCGTGCGGGCTCGACGGAGGGCGCTGTCGTTCGGCGTGACGCAGCCGCCCTACTTGGCGATCAGCGTACCGGCTTGTCGAATCCTTCCCATCCTCTTGCGCCCGATCATCCTGCGCCTGTTCCGCTCGAGGTCGGCAACTGCGCCAATGCAGCGTCCGAGTCGTATTTCGTCTCGACTGCCTGCGGCGGCGTGCTAGGGATTGAGGGTACAGCGAGCTCGCGCAACGACGGTAGCCCGCCAGCGCGGGGCGCAAACGGAGGACGAAATGCTCGAACTCATCTGGATCGTCATCATCGGCGCAGTCGTGGGCGCTTTGGCGAAGATGCTCATGCCGGGCGACGATCCAGGAGGCTTCTTCGTCACGGCTCTGATCGGAATCGCCGGAGCCGCCGTTGCTACGCTGCTCGGCCGGGCGCTCGGCCTCTATCACGCCGACGAAGCGGCGGGATTCATCGCTTCGATCGTGGGAGCGATCCTGATTCTTTTCGCGTACAGCCGGATGAGACGTTCTCGAGCGTGACGAAACGAGAAGCCTCGGCAGCGAGGACCGTGTCGTTTACGGTTGGCAGTTCACGTTGGCCAGCACGTCGGTGCGGTGCGTGATGTTCTCGAATGCCAGCGGCGTCTCGGCTTCCACGTCCAGGTCGTACTGCATGTCGATTCGCGGCGAATAGCTGACAAGGGCACTGCCGCTGCACTGGTAGCCGTAGGACTCGGAGAACGAGTCGCCCACGGGCGTGATCGGATCCTGCTCGATGGCCACGCCGCTGCTTGGTCCCCACGCGCCGAAGTCGTCGTCGGTATAGGTGGCGGTGTCGAAGGTGACGGCCTCGTCGTCGTTCTCGATCTCGATGCCGATCTGCAGCGGCACGTTCAGCGGCGCCGCCGTCGGCAGGTCGGCGATGCTCATGCGCACATCAAGAACCAGCGCGGCCACGAACGCCAGACGCGATATCGTTGCCGTGGTGGTCACCGTGTCGAGGACGCGATCCACCTCGAGTCCCTGGTTGCCGGCCATGGCGATGCCGTCCTCTCCGTCGCCGGTAAAGACGATGCCGACGTCACCCACCAGCATGCCCGGCGTGGCCGTGGGATCCTCGGTCTGGCGCACGCGAATCTGGACGTCCTCGTCCAGCTCCAGGCCCTCCGGTCCCAGCAGATAGACGCGGGCATCTTCATCGGAGGAGGCAAGCGGCTCGGGCAGATCCTCGATGTCCATGTCCTGAATGCGAATGGCCGTGTCCTCGCCGAGGGCGCCGGGCGGCACCACCAGCGTCATCACGTTGTCGAGCGAGGTGATGGAGCCGCCGGCAGCGCCGATGACCTGTTCGACGAAGCAGCCCGTGCAGTCGAGCACGAAATTCTGCCCAACCGCCACTCGCAGGACGCGCAGCGCGTCGGAGGCCGTCACCGCGCCGCTTTCGTCCACGTCGCAGACGCAGACCTGGCATTCAAAGGAGCCGACCGCGCTTCGAAGCACCGCCAGCGCATCGGATGCGGCAGGCGCCGGCCCGCTCGTGACCGGCTGGCCGCAGGTGTCGGCGGCAGATGCCGCCGTTGCGATCGTGAGGAGCGACAGGGCAAGGAGAGCTGCGCGTGGGACTTTCATGCCACGGGGATAGCAGCCGCGCCCGCAAGCGACAATGGGAAGAGGGCGCGGTTCAGCGGATCAGCAGCATGCACAGCGCCAGCTCGTCGAGCGCACGAAAGACCGGATGCTCGGGACGAAGTCGTCGGATTGGCCCATTATCGGACGCGCGATGTAGCCGGTTCCCCCTTTGAAACCCTTGTCCGCCTGCTGCACGGGCCCGCGCAGCAGCCATCGTCGCGGGGTGACGAGGCCGCTGCGCGGCGGTGCCGCGAAGTCATTCCAGGTGACTTCGCAGCATCCATGCCGACTTCTCCGCAACGTCGATGCGACGCACGCCAAGATCGGCGCTGGCGTCGTCGCCGGCCTTTTCAGCCGCCGCCACCAGCGCGCGAGCCGTTGCGGCAACGGTTGCGTGGTCCGCGACCAGCGTGCGGATCATCTCCTCCGCCTTCGGCACCTCCACCGCCTCCTCGACCGCGGCCAGGCGGGCGAACTGCGTGTACGAGCCCGGTGCCACGTGACCGAGAGCGCGAATCCGCTCGGCGATCTCGTCCACCGCCAACGCCAGCTCCGTGTACTGCGTCTCGAAGAGCGTGTGCAGGGTCGTGAACATCGGCCCCGTCACGTTCCAGTGGAAGTTGTGCGTCTTCAGATACAGCGTGTAGGTGTCCGCCAGCAGCCTTGCGGCGGCTTCGGCCACTTCGGTGTTTCTCTCGCTCATGTCTTCTCTCCTCAGGCGGCTGCCGTGGTCGCGCACGCCGCCGCCAGGTGCCGTTCCAGATCGTCGGCGCCGCCGATGCGCACGCCGTCGATGAATACCTGCGGAACCGTCGAGGCTCCGCTCACCGCGCGCAGCGCCTCGATGCCGCCGACGCCGCTGATCTCGATCTCGCGGTAGGGCATTCCCGCCGCCGCCAGCGCGTTCTTGGCGCGTGTGCAGTGCGGGCAGCCGCTCTTCGTGAATACCACGACGTTGGCCCTGTCGGCGGTCTGCGGGGAAACGTACGCGAGCATCGTGTCGGCGTCCGACACTTCGAAGGGATCGCCGTCCTTGTGCGGCTCGACGAACATCTTCCGGATCACGCCGTCCTCGACCAGCATGGAGTAGCGCCACGAGCGCGGGCCGAAGCCGAGATCGGCCTTGTCGACGAGCATGCCCATCGCGCGCGTGAACTCGCCGTTGCCGTCGGGAATCAGGCGCACGTTCCGCACGTTCTGGTCGCGGCCCCACGCCTCCATGACGAAGCCGTCGTTGACGGAGAGGCAGACGATCTCGTCGATGCCCGCCGATCGCAGCGCCGGCGCCAGCTCTTCGTAGCGCGGCAGGTGCGTGGCCGAGCAGGTCGGCGTGAATGCGCCGGGCAGGGCGAAGACGACGACGTTCTTGCCGGCGAAGAGCTCGCGGGTGCTGACGTCCTTCCAGGAGCCGCCGTCGCGGGTCCGGAACGTGACTTCGGGGATGCGGGTTCCTTCCTTGGTTGCTTGGGTCATGAGTGTTTCTCCTTGCGACCCAATTTGAGGCCTGAGGTGCCATAGCTCAAATTGAACTTTTCTCTCACGACGATAACCTGCCGTTATGGCCGCCAGAAAGCCCACGCCCGTGCCGCTGCCCACCTTGCGCCAGCTCGAGTACGTCGTGGCCATTGCCGACGAGGCTTCGTTCGGCGCGGCGGCCGCGCACTGTCACGTCTCGCAACCGGGCCTGAGCGCGCAGGTCCGCGAGGTGGAGCGGCTCCTCGGCGTGCGCATCTTCGAGCGCGACCGCCGCGGCGTGATCGTCACCCCCGCCGGCGTCGAGATCGTCGAGCGCGCACGTGCGCTGGTCGCGACCGCGCGGGAGATGGTGGAGCTGGCGCGACGCCGCGCGCGGCCGCTGTGCGGCCCGCTGCGCCTCGGCGTCATTCCGACCATCGCGCCGTACCTGCTGCCGGCGGTGCTGCCGCACGTGCGCGCGGAGTTTCCCGAGCTCAGGCTCATGCTGCGCGAAGAGAAGACCGAGGTGCTGCTCGGCCTCATCGGCAAGGGTCGCATCGACTGCGCGCTGATCGCGCTGGACGTGCCGATGGCCGGCATCGAGTCGGCGCCCATGTTCGACGATGCCTTCCTGCTGGCGGTTCCGAAGGGGCATGCTCTGGCAAGGAAGAAGCAGGTGGAGGAGAGCGACCTCGACGGCGAGCGGGTGCTGCTGCTCGAGGACGGCCACTGCCTGCGCGATCAGGCGCTGGCCGTGTGCGCGCGCGCCGGCGCCGACGAAGACGCGGACTTCCGCGCCACCAGCCTGGCCACGCTCGTCCAGATGGTCGCCGGCGGCGACGGCGTCACGCTGCTGCCGTCGATTGCGGTGCCGGTGGCCGAGAGCTCGGGCGTGATCGTGCGTCAGTTTCGGGCGCCGCCGCCGAGCAGACGCATCGGCCTGGTATGGCGAGCGGGATCGTCGCGCGGCGAGGAGATGCGCACGCTGGCGGCGAGCATGGCCGCCGCGTACGCGGCCGCCGGCGAAGGTGGAGGTGGCGCCACGGCGCGTACGCACAAACGCCGCTGACGGCGCCGGCGGCGACGAGCTGCCGGCCTAGAACTGCAGGTACGGCAGCGACGCTGCCGTGCGCTCGACGTCCTGCTTCCCTTCGAGCAGCCTGCCGATGGGGTCCCACTGCCCCGTCATCAGCGCCTCGCGCGCGGCGGGCTTGATCGACAGCGGGAGCACCAGGTCGCCGGCCGTGACCGCCTGCGTCTCCAGGTCGATCGTCACCTGCATCTGCGGCTCGCGCTCGATCAGGTCGCTCAGCTTGCGGATGTCCTGCGACGACAGCGTCACGCACGGCAGGCCGAGAGTGGTCGAGTTGCCGAAGAAGATCTCGGCAAAGCCCTCGGCAATCACCGCGCGGAATCCCGCCTTGGCGATCGCCTGCGGCGCGTGCTCGCGCGAGGAGCCGCAGCCGAAGTTGCGGCCGGAGACGAGAATGCTCGCGCCGGCAAAGCGCGGATCGTTGAGGTTGTGCGGGCGCGGCTGCTCGTTCTCGTCGAAGCGCACGTCGTAGAAGAAGTAGCGGCCGAGCCCGTCGAAGGTCACGCACTTCATGAAGCGCGCGGGAATGATGCGGTCGGTGTCGATGTCGTCGCCGGGGACGTGCACGGCGCGCCCGCTGACCTTCGTGATGTTTTCCAAAGCCATTGACTCTTCTCCACGCAGCGGCAGCAGCCGTTGCCATGCTCGGACGAAACGACGCCTGCGTCGTCTTCTATCGCTCGACGAGCAGACGCCGTGCCTGCCGCGAAATGCTCAATGCAAGGCCTGACCCCGTTCAGATGCGGAAGGTTTCGCGGGCATCCGCTACTGCGCCTTCGACTGCGGCGGCCGCGACCATGACCGGGCTCATCAGGATCGTGCGGCCCGTAGGGCTGCCCTGGCGTCCCTTGAAGTTGCGGTTCGACGAAGACGCACAGAGCTGGCCGCCGATCAGCTTGTCGGGGTTCATCGCCAGGCACATCGAGCAGCCCGCCTCGCGCCACTCGAAGCCCGCCTCCGTGAAGACCTTGTCCAGGCCTTCGGCGATCGCCGCGCGCGCCACTTCCTGCGAGCCCGGCACGGCCAGCGCACGCACTCCGGGCGCCACCTTCCTGCCCTTGAGGTAGCTGGCGACTTCGCGGAAATCGCTGAGGCGTCCATTGGTGCAGCTTCCGATGAAGCACACATCGACCTTGGTGCCCTTGATCGGCGCCCCGCCCTGCAGCTTCATGTACTCGAGCGCCTCCTGGATGCTGGCGCGTTCGGTGTCGTCGCTCGCCTCGCTCTCCGCCGGCACACGCTCGTCGACCGCGATCGCCTGACCGGGGTTGATGCCCCACGTCACGGTCGGCGCGATGTCGGCGGCGTCGATCTCGACGACGTCGTCGAAATACGCGTCGGCGTCGGAGGCGATCTCCTTCCAGTACTCGAGCGCACGGTCCCAGGCCTCGCCCTTGGGCGCGTACTCGCGACCCTTCAGGAACTCGAACGTCTTCTCGTCGGGATTGACGTAGCCGACGCGCGCGCCGCCCTCGATCGACATGTTGCAGATGGTCATCCGCTCTTCCATCGACAGCGCTTCGATGGTGGGGCCGGCGTACTCGTAGGCGAAGCCGGTGCCGCCGTTGACTCCGAGCGTGCGGATGACGTGCAGGATGATGTCCTTGGCGTAGACGCCGGGGCCGAGCTTGCCGTGCACGTAGATGCGGCGGACCTTCAGCGGCGCCAGCGCCAGCGTCTGCGTGGCCAGCACGTCGCGCACCTGCGTGGTGCCGATGCCGAAGGCGATCGCACCGAACGCGCCGTGCGTGGAGGTGTGCGAGTCGCCGCACGCGATCGTCATGCCAGGCTGCGTGATGCCGAGCTCGGGGCCGATCACGTGCACGATGCCCTGGTGGCCGGTCTCGGGGCCGAAGAAGCGGATGCCGAACTCGCGGCAGGCCTCCTCCAGCGCCACGATCATCCCTTCGGCCAGCGCGTCCTGGTACGGACGCGCGCGAGTATCGGTCGGAACGATGTGGTCGACGGTGGCGAAGGTGCGCTCGGGGTGCGCCACCCCCAGGCCGAGATCGCGAAGCATTCCGAAGGCTTGCGGGCTGGTCACCTCGTGGATGAGGTGGGCGCCAATGAACAGCTGCACCTGTCCGCCGGGCAGCTCCCGGACCGTGTGCCGCTCCCATACCTTCTGAAACAGGCTCTTTCCCATGGATCGTTTATCGCAAAGGTCGACTATGTAGTCGAATGAAACTTATTGAGCCGTATGCTAAGCACTGCTACATGCTCGACGCCAGCCTTCTTCCCGCCCTCTACGACGCCCTCACCGTGGCGCGTCACGGCTCGGTCGCCCGCGCCGCCGACACCCTCCACAAGACTCCGTCCGCCGTCAGTCAGCAACTACGCCGCATCGAGGAGCACTTCGGCGTTGCCCTCTTCGCCCGCGCCGGTCGCGGCATCGGGCTGACGGCGGCGGGCGAGGCGTTCCTCGGTCCGGCCACGCGTCTGTTCGACGAGGCCGAGTCCGTCTACGCGCTGCTCGGCTCCATGGGCGGCTCGCCGGTGACGACGGTGCGGCTGGCAGTCAGCGACTATCTGGGAAAGGAGCTGCTCGCGCCGGTGCTGCGCGAGATGCACGAGAGCGGCGCGCCGCTGCGGTTCGCGATCGTCACTTCGCATTCGGCGGATTCGGTGCGGCTTCTCGAGCGCGGCGAAGTGGACGCCGCCATCGTGAGCACCGCTGCGCCGCATCCTGCGCTCGATGAGCATCTGCTGTTCGAGCAGCCGATGTTGTGGGTGGCGTCGCGCCTTCCCGAGCACAAGCCGGTGCACGAGCGGCTCGGCAGCGAGCCCGTGCTGCGTCTGTCGGCGGGCAGCCTCGGCCGTGCGCTGCTCGACGCGTACCTGGAGCGACACAACATCGCGCCCGTCTCCACCATCGAGGTGCCGAGCGTCTCGCTGCTGGTCTCCTACGCCGCTACCGGCGTAGGCATCGGCCTTGCGCCGGCGTTGCCGCTGCACGACGCGGCCTCCGAAAGTGTCATCGTCGAGCGCGCCGACGTTCCGCCCATCGCCGTGCGGCTGGCGCTGCGCCCGAGCTACCCGCTGAGCCTTCCGCTGGCTGCGTTTCTCGAGCGCGTGCGCGCGCGCGGCGCACGCCTTGCCGAGGAGCTGACGGCGGTGAAGCCGCGGGAACGGGCCAAAGACCGTCGCAAGGTCTGATCGGATGCGAAATCCGGCCGGCCTGCGTCCGGGATGACGGCGCAGGGGCGGCCGTCGGAGACGTCTGCGCGCAACAACGACGCCGGCCGCGACTCGCGGATCGGACCCCGTTTCACCTGAGCCGCTCCAGAATGCGGTCGCCGACGCGCAACGCGTTGGCCATGATCGTCAATGCCGGGTTCACCGCGCCCGAGGACGGAAAGAAGCTGGCATCGACGACGTACAGGTTGTCGAGATCGTGCGCCTTGCAGCTCTCGTCGAGCACCGAGGTGCGGCGGTCGCGTCCGAAGCGGATCGTGCCGTTCTGGTGGCCGACGCCGGCCAGCGGGATGCGCTTGCCGATGTAGACGTTCATCGGAAGCAGATGGTCCTCGCAGCCGATGGCGCTGAGCATGCTCCTCAGCTTGCGCTGCAGGCGATCGTGCCCCTCGACGTTGTTGGCCTGGTAGCTGAGCCGGATGCGACCGCGGGCGTCGACGGTGACGCGGTTGTTCGGATCGGGAAGGTCCTCCGACGTCATCCAGAAATCGAGCGAGTGCCGCGCCATCAGATCCAGCGTCATCCCCGGCACGATGCGCGGCGCACCAGCCGCCAGCACGTTGGCGTCCGACTTGCCGACGAACGAGATGTGGCCCATCGGGAAATCCCAGTCGGGCGCGCCGAAGTAGAAGTCGTTGACGGCGAGCGTCTTCTGGAAGCGCGTCGGGTTGGGGTGGCGCGAGATGGCCAGCATCATCGAGTTCAGGTGCGACATGTAGTTGCGGCCGACCTGGTCGGAGCTGTTGGCAAGGCCGCGCGGGTGCCTGTCGCTGGCCGAGCGCAGCAGCAGGGCCGCCGAGTTTATCGCGCCGCACGAGACGACCACGATGCTTCCCGTGTACGTCTCCTCCTCGCCGCCGCGCTCGACGTGCACGGTCCGGACGCGCCGTCCCGATGCGTCCGTCTCCAGGCGTGGCACGTAGGCGCCGGTCATCAGCGTGACGTTGGGATGGCGCAGCGCCGGATCGACGCAGATCACCTGCGCGTCGGCCTTGGCATTGATCAGGCACGGGTAGCCGTCGCAGGTCGAGCATCGGATGCAGGCGCTCGTCCGCGGGTTCCGTTCATCCATCATCACGCCGACCGGCAGGTGGAAGGGTCTGCATCCGAGCCGCTGGAGGTCGTCCGACAGCTCCTGGATGCGCGGCTCGTGGCTGACAGCGCGAAATCTGTACGGCGCGCTGGCAGGCGGCTCGGTCGGATCGACGCCGCGCTCGCCGTGCACCTGATAGAGATGCTCGGCCTCGGTGTAGTACGGCTCGAGCTCGGCATAGGAGATCGGCCACGCGGGGGAGATGCCGCCGAAGTGACGGAGCTCCCCGAAGTCGCGCTCGCGCAGCCGCACCAGCGCCGCCCCGTAGAACTTGGTGTTGCCGCCGACGAAGTAGTGCGTGCCGGGATGGAACTCTTCGCCGTCGGCATCGAGCCAGCTTTCGGTCGTGTGATACCGTCCCTGGCCGACCACGGCTGCCGAGTCCCAGTTCTCCTTCTCGCGCGCAACGTAGTCGCCGCGCTCCAGCAGCAGGATGCGCTTGCCGGAAGGCGCCAGGCGATGAGCCAGCGTGCCGCCGCCGGCGCCGCTGCCGATGATGATGACGTCGTAGTGATTGCTTGCAGACATTCGCCTCACTCCACCCACGCGAGCGGCGTCACGCGCGGCTCGGGATGTCGATGCTCGCAGAAGATGCAGCGCACGCGCCGGTCGTGACACAGCTTGGCGCAAGCGACGGGGCCGGCGATGCGAGCGTAGAGATCCGCGGCCAAGATCATCGCCGCCGGCGGCGCCGAGACATAGATCCACAGCGCCGTGTAGTCGCCGGCGAACACGGCCGAGGCGAGCGTGCGCGCCGGGTTCATGCTCATGCCCGACAGCGGCGCCTCCAGCGTGATGTAGGACGCCACCAAGCCGCCGCACAGCAGGCCCGTGTATGGCGCCACGCGCGCGGTGTCGGATGCCGCAAGGACCACCGCCATGAGCAGCGCCGAGATCGCGCCCTCGGCGACCAGCGCAACGAGCGGTCCTGCCGCTCCCGGAACGGTTGCGACGTAGCGGACGGCGGGATGCGCGAGAGCTTCGCCGAGAAGGCTCGATGCGACGCAAACGCCGACCACCGCGCCCAGCAGCTGCGCCGCGACGTAGAAGAACGCGTCGCGCGGTTCGATCCTGCCCAGGCGCAGGAACGCCAGCGTCACCGACGGATTGATGTGCGCGCCCGAGCGGCGGCCCCACGGTGAGTAGATGATGCCGATCGCCGTCGCGCCCATCGCCACGCCCATCAGCGCGCGGCGGACGACGGCGTCCGAAACGAGCGGACGCACGAGCCAGTCGGGATGCTCCAGCAGCACGCCGAACACGCACGCACTGAGCATGAACGTGCCGAGGCCCGCTGCTTCCATCAGGTATTCGGGCCACGCGCGCGGCAAGGACGGTGCTTTCGCGATTGCCGCGCCGGCACGCATCGCGCTCGTTCCGGCCACCGATGCGGCGCCGTGCATGTCGCCCGTCCCATGCGCGGCGCAGTGCATGCCGCCTGCTCCATGCGCGGCGCCGTCCATGCCGCCTGGCTCATCCACCGGCGCGCCTCAGCGCAGCGTGGCTGCGGCAATGCGCGCGATCTCGGCATCCTGCGCAGCGCTGGCGGCGCCGCTAATGCCGATCGCGCCCACGACCTGGTCGTCGATGCGGATGGGAATGCCGCCCTCGAGCGGCGTCAGCACGTCCACGCCCAGCAGCGCATTGCGGCCGCCCCTGACGGCATTCTCGAAGTCGGCAGTCGGCTTTCGAAAGATCGCGGCGCTTCTCGCCTTCTCGGTGGCCACGATCGCTGCCGACGGGAAGGTGCCATCGAGCCGCTCCAGATAGAGCAGATGCCCGCCGTCATCGACGATCGAGATCGCTCCGCCCGCCCCTAGCCTCCTGGCCTCGGCCACGGCAGCCGCCGCAACCGCCTTGGCCTGTGCGATGTTGAGCACGGGCTTGGTCTGCGCCGCCTCGGCGGCCACGGATGCGAGCGCGACGACCGCAAGTGCGGTCAGACATCGAAACGAGGACTGCATGGGTTGCTCCTGCGAACGAACATCTCGGGCACGCGCAGCGCGCCCGGCAATCCTTCGATGCACAGGACCGACCGGCGTTACGGCACCATGGCTCGCGGTCGGAGGATATCGCAGACCGGCCGCTCGGACCTGACGCCGCCGCTAGCGAACTGCGACAAAGAACAGTCGCGGGAAGGAGAAGAGGCGCTTGCCGTCGATGCGCGGCCGGTAGGCCTGTTCGATCGCACGTGTATAGGCGTCGAGGTAGGACCGGCGCTGCTCGTCCGCTACCGCGTCCAGATAAGGACGCAGGCCCGTGCCGCGCACCCACTCCACGATCGCGTGCTCGTCGGCCATCACATGCTCGTAGGTCGTCTGCCAGATGTCGATGGAGGAGCAGTGCGGCGCCAGCACGTCGTAGTAGAACGCGGGCCTCGCCACCGGCTGCAGCGCCCGCACTTCCGCAACCGCCTGCTCCCAGGGACCGGGCAGCTGGCGCATGAGGCGATGGCTCGGCTCCTCGAAGTTGCACGGCATCTGCACCGCCAGCACGCCGCCCGGCGCGAGCGCCGAGATCAGGCGCGGCAGCAGCCGGTCGTGATCGGGCAGCCAGTGGAAGACCGCGTTGGCGTAGAGGACGTCGACCGGCTCTTGCGGCTGCCAGTTGGCGGCGTCGGCCTGGATCCATTCGACCGAAGGCACCTCTCGCCTTGCCTGCTCGAGCATCTGCGGAGAGCTGTCGATGCCGCGAATGCGGGCGTGCGGCCAGCGCGCCCGCAGCAACGCCGACGAATTGCCGGGGCCGCAGCCCAGGTCGACGACCTCGCCCGCGTCGCTCAAAGGCACGCGCGCGAGCAGCTCGGCGGCTGCACGCGTGCGCTCGTCACCGAACTTCAGGTACTGCCTCGCGTCCCACTGGCTCATCTCGCTCCTCCGAACATCGCTTCGATGTCACGCCGGCGATCGCCTGTAGCTCTCGGGCACCGCACTCTCCAGCCACATGGCGCCGGCGGCCGACAGCGCGCACGCGGCCGCCATGCCCAGCCACAGCGCCACCGGCCACACGTCGAGAACGTAGCCGGCGATGGGCGGCCCGATGACGAAGCCGAGCTGCCAGGTCATGCTCGAGACCGCCATGTAGCGGCCGAGCCGCGAGGGGCCGGCCAGATCCGCGACCAGCGGCGCCTGCACGGGCCCGAGCAGGCACTCGCCGAGGCCGAGCAGCGCCGCCACCGCCGCCAGCACGAGCGCTGCCGGCATCGCCGACAGGTTCTCGACGGCAAGCGGCACCACCAGCCACATCGCCGCCCACATCGCTGCCATGCCGGCAAGAGCGGGCATGCGCCGCTTGCCCTCGAGCCAGTGCGCGATGGGAAGCTGCGCCACCACGATCGCCATCGTGTTGGCGAAGAAGATCCATCCGATCGCCTCCTCGGTCACGGCCGCGCCGTGCTTGGCATAGACCGGCAGGAACTCCACCAGCGGCACGATTCCGGCGGCGATCAACATCGTGTTCAGCACCATCAGGCCGAGGAACGGACGATCCCGCAGCACCGCGCCATACGATGCACCTTCGACGGCATCGGCGTTTCCGGGCAGCGACGGCAGCGCGGCCATCACGGCAGCGAACGCGACGAAGGAAAGCCCGTCGAGCAGGAACAGCGTGGTGAACGTCGAAGCCTGCGAGACGTCCGCGATGGCACCGCCTGCAAGCGCGCCGATGCCGATGCCGAGGTTCATGCCCATGCGCTGCAGCGCAAAGGCCGCGGGCCGGCGTTCCTGCGCCGCCAGCTGGCTGAGCATGCTGGCCTGCGCGGGCCAGAAGATCCCGTTGCCGAGGCCCATCGCCACCTGCAGCGCAATCGCATGCCAGGGCTCGCGGATCAGCGGGAAGCACGAGATCACGGCCGCCTGCACGAGCAGCGAGAGCACGATGATCTTCTTCGGTCCCAGGCGGTCCACCCATGCGCCGCCGATGGCACCGGCCGGGAGGGAGGCCAGATAGTTGGCCGCCGTGGCCACGCCGGCCATCGTCAGCGACATCCCGCGAACGTCGTGCAGATAGATGATGAGGAACGGCAGGATCAGCCCGGTTCCGGCCATGCTGACCAGGCCGCCGAGCTCGAGCAGCCACACCGAGCGCGGCAGGCGCGGGTCGAGCGCGCGCAGATAGTCGTAAACGGCGCGCAGAAAGCGACTAGCCTTGCCAGCCGGCTTTGCGCCAGCCGCTCATGCACGCATCGACCAGCGCGGGGGAGTTGACGGTGTGGAACGTCTCGAGCGAGAAACCCGGCGCCAGCCGATCCATCTTCTCGAGCGCTTCCAGAGCTTCGCCGTGTCGTCCGGCATGGCCGCAGGCGGCGGCCAGGATGCGATAGCCGTGGCCCTGGTCGGGTCGCAGCCGCAGGCTTTCGGTCTCGCAATGAATCGCATCGTCGTAGCGGCCCGCCATCATGTGCGCCACGCCGAGCTGGTGAAGGAACAGGTGCATCTGCGAGTCGCGAGGCGACAGCCGGATGGCCTTCTCCATCACCGCGATGGCCTCGTCGGGACGATCGACGGTCAGCGCGACGGCGAGCCCCTGGTAGGCCATCGTCAGGCTCGGATTGAGCTCGATGGCGCGATCGAACGCGGCGATGGCACGCTCGTGCTCTCCGATCAGCGAGCATGCGTAGCCGAAGGCGGCCTGCGCCCACGGATCGTTGTCGTCCAGCGCCAGCGCGGCCTCGGCCGCCTGCCGCGCCTCGGCCACCGAGCGCGCAACGTCGGGCGACCAGTGCGACGTGATGAGCGCGACGTGGCAGACGCATTCGAGCGCAGCCGCAGTCGAAAACGACGGATCGAGCTGGCGCGCGCGGCCGAACAGCACCAGCGCCTCCTCGAGGTCCTCGCGCGCGCGCAGGCCGAACAGCAGCGCCGCCGCACGCTGGAAGCATTCCCAGGAATCGAGCTGCGGCGCCGGCTTGGAATGGATCCGCTGGCGCTCGGCCCGCGCCACCGCCGGCTCGATCGAGGTGACGATGGCGACCACGATTTCGTCCTGCAGTGCGAAGACGTCGCCGAGGTCGCGGTCGAAACGCTCCGAATAGAGCTGGTGCCCCTGCACGCCGTCGATCAGATCGACCTTGACGCGCACGCGCCCGGCAGCGGCCTGCACGCTGCCTTCGACGACGTAGCGCGCGCGCAGCTCGCGGCTGACCTGGCGCGCATCCACGCGCCGGCCCTTGTAGGTGAACGTGGAGCTTCGCGAGATGACGGGGAACAGGCGAAACGCCGACAGATGGGCTATCAGATCCTCGGCGATGCCGTCAGCGAGATAGCCGTAGGCCACGTCGGTGCTGCGGTCCTCGAATGGCAGCACGGCGATCACCGGGCGGCCGCTGAAACCCGCGATGGTGGTGGGAGCATGCGCGCCGGCGGCGCCGGCGAAGTGGATGCGGTAGGTGCGAATGGGCGCCGGAATGTTCTTGAGCGGCTGCTCGCCGAGATCCTCGAATGCCGCTTCGACCTTGCCCCGGACCTCTTCGACCACCGTGGCGGACGCGCAAACGCCCCCCGGCAGCGCAAGGCCTTCCAGGCGCGCGGCCACGTTGATGCCGTCGCCGAAGATCTCGCCGTCGGCCAGCAGGATGTCGCCGACGTGCACGCCGATGCGAAACGGCAGCCGCCGCTCCGGCGGCATCGCGGCTTCCAGCCGGGCAAGCTCGGCCTGCACCTCCAGACCGCACGCCACGGCGTCGACCGCGCTCGCGAACTCGGCAAGCACGTTGTCGCCGGCAGTGCCGACCAAGCGTCCCTGATGCTTGCGAATGCGGCCGCTGAACAGGTCGCGGCGCGAGCGCAGCGCCTCCACCGTCGCCGCCGGGTCGGCGGCCATGCGCGCACTGTATCCGACGGCATCGGCGCTCAGGATGGCGGCGCGATGCAGGCGCGGGGCGGCAGCTTCGGCGGGCGCTTCGGCCATGGTGCGCGAATCTACCAAGCGCACAGCGGCCGCGCACGCGCCTCGCCCCGCTAGGCTGGCGAGGTCGATCGGAGGTGCAGGCCTGCCTCGTCCGTCTCCACGCCGCCCGACCATGGCCGCTGCCGCGGCCGCACCCTGCCTCGCAGATCGCTGACCGCGTTCATGAACGCGATGTACGCTTCGTAGGGCGACTCGTAGGGACTGAAGTACTTGTGCACGTCGCCATCGGCGAAGTGCTTGGTGCACATGTAGTAGAAGTGATCGCTGGTGGTCAGCCGGCGCCATGCCGTGGCCAGGCGCGCGTCGCCGCTCCAAAGAACGCTCGCGCGCAGGGCGAAGACCGCCTCCAGCGCCGAGCGCTGCATGGCGTTGCCGGTCCACGCCGACAGATCCCGCTCGGCGTCCGCCCACGACATGAACGTTGGCACATCGATCTCGGCAACCGGCTGGTGCGCGGCAATCGCCTCCGACGGCGTCACCAAGCGGCCCTCCGGATGCGCGAGCACGTGGCCGGGCAGCTCGCGCATGAACTCGAAGATGCCGGTCTCCTTCCACTGGTGCTCGCCGAAGGTCTCGTAGTCCATGAACAGGTTGACGATCCCGCCTCCGCCGCCAGCCGCGCGCAGCCAGCTCGCGAAGCGCTGCGCCGACAGCGGATGCGCGTCCCAGTCCGAATTGCCGAAGCGGAACGCGATGTCGTCGCTGAGGCGGTAGCTCTTGAGCAGGAGCGGCAGGTCGCGGGCACCGGTGGCATGGTAGAGAAAGTGCGGAGAGCGCCAGCCGAGCACGTGATCGGCGCCTTCGGCGATGGCGCCGGCGAAGCCGCGGCGCTGCAGGTGGAGCGCCAGCACGTTGCTGAAGATCAGCTCGGTGTTGCGGAAGATGCGCGGCCGCACGCCGAACAGGTCCTGGATACGATCCGTGTGCAGGTCGACCTGATAGTCGAACTCTTCGGCATCGGTCAGGAAGCTCAGGCTGTGGTGGTAGGTTTCCGCCAGCAGCTCGACGCAGCCGCTGGCGTGCAGGCGCTGGAAGCTGGCCAGCACGTCGGGAGCCCAACGCTCGAGTTGCTCCAGCACCGTGCCGGTCAGGGAGAAGGCGACCTTGAAGCGCCCTTCGTGCCGATCGATGAGCTCGGCCAGCAGCGCGTTCATCGGCCGGTAGCACTTCTCGGCGACCTTGCGCAGGACCGCCTCGTTGGTCTCGTCGTCGAAGTAGGCCTGCGATCGCCCGACCTCGAAGACGCTGTAGCGCCGCAGGCGATAGGGCTGGTGGACCTGAAAGTAGAAACACACGTCAGGCATGCGTGACCTCGCGATACGTGCTTTCGACCTGCTGCGCGACGGCGCTCCAGCCCATGCGACCGACTTCGCGCCTGCCGTGCCGGGCCAGCTCGCAGCGCAGCCCAGGGTATCGAAGCGCCGCGAGGATCTTGGCGGCAAGATCCTCGGTGTCCCAGAAATCGACCTTGAGCGCGTTGCACAGCACCTCCGCCACGCCCGACTGCCGTGAGACGATCGTCGGGACCGCCTGGTCCATCGCCTCCAGCGGCACGATGCCGAACGGCTCGCTGACGCTGGGCATGACGAAGACGTCGGCGCTGCGATAAAGGACGCCGGCCTGCTCGCGGTCGACGAAGCCGGTAAAGGAGACGTGGGCGCCCAGCCCGAGCTCGGCCGCGCGCTCGATCATGCGCGGCAGCAGGTCGCCGCTGCCGGCCATGACGAAGCGCACGCCCGGATGCACACGGTGAACCCTGGCAGCGGCTTCCAGGAAGTATTCGGGCCCTTTCTGCAGCGTCATGCGGCCGAGGAACAGGACGACCGGCTCGTCGAACGCGATCGGCTCGCGCTCCTCTTCGTCGGGATCGATGCCGTTGTAGATGACGCGCACGCGCGAGGCGGTCACGCCGTACCGTTCCACGCAGGTCCGCTTGATGCGCTCGCTCACCGCGACCAGCACGTCGGCGCCGTGCATGCCCTCGCGCTCCAGCGCGTAGACCAGGGCGTCGGCATGGTGGCCGCCGCTCTTGTCGAACTCGGTGATGTGCACGTGCGCCACCAGCGGCTTCCCGAAGGCGCGCTGCAGCGCGAGGCCGGCGGCAAAGGTGGTCCAGTCGTGAGCGTGGATGACGTCGAAGGCGACGTCGTGTGAGCGCACCAGCTCGACGCTGCGGCGCGCGAACTCGACGACCTCGCCCAGCAGGTCGGGCCCGTAGAGCGGATGAAACCGATCGACGCGCCTGCCTTGGGACCACGCCACCGCGTGCGCGGGTCCGTCGCCGGCAGCGTACGAGTGCAGCGCGCTCGCGACGGCCTGGAGCCGGATGCGCTGCTCCAGCGGCGACGTCGCCACGACGCGCACGCGGCCGTGGCGGCTCTCCTGCGGCCCTCGCGGCATCAGGTAGGTGACGTCGACGTTGCGCGACGCCAGCGCGCGCGTCAGCGCGTCGCACACCACGCCGACGCCGCCGGCGAAGAACGGCGGAAGCTCCCACCCCAGCATCAGCACCTTGATGGCACGGCTGTCCTGGCCCGCTCTCATGGATGGGTGCTCGGATGCCGCTGCCGGTGCGAGGTGACGTCGCTTGGCGGACCGTGCGGTGCGCTGCCGGCGCGAGGTGACGTCGCTTGGCGGACCGTGCGGTGCGCTGCCGGCGCGAGATGACGTCGCTTGGAACATTCGGTGCGCTGCCGGCGCGAAGCGACGTCGCCCGCGTACGCTGCGCGTCGCTGCCTCCGCGGACGCGATTGCGGCGATTGCCGCCGGCGTCGGTGCGGCGTTTCCCGCGGCGTCCTCCGGCATCTGAGCCGTCATGAAATCCATCGCCGTCTTCCCGAGCACCCGCGAGCTTCGCATCATCGAGGAGCCCGAGCCGCGCATCGCCTCGCCGTCGCAGGTGCTGCTGCGAATCCTGGACGTCGGCATCTGCGGCACGGACCGCGAGATATGCTCGTTCGAATACGGGCTGCCGCCGGCCGGCTCCTCGCACCTGGTGATCGGGCACGAGTCGGTGGCGGAAGTCGTCGAGGTCGGCGCCGCAGTCACTTCGCTGCGCCGCGGCGATCTGGTCATTCCGATGGTGCGCCGGCCTTGCGCGCACGCGCACTGCACGGCCTGCCGCGCCGGCCGCCAGGACTTCTGCTACACCGGCGACTTCTGCGAGCGGGGCATCAAGGGCGCGCATGGCTTCATGACCGAGCTGGTCGTCGAAGAGGAGCGCTACTTGAACCCCGTGCCCCGCTCGCTCCGCGACATCGCGGTTCTGGTCGAGCCGCTCACGATCGCACAGAAAGCGCTCATCCAGCTCTGGGACATTCAGGAGCGTCTTCCCTGGGGATGCCCGCACCGGCCCGGCCGCAGCCACGGCCATTGCCGCCGCGCCGTGGTCCTGGGCGCCGGTCCCGTCGGTCTGCTCGGTGCCATGGCGCTGTGCGCGGCCGGCTTCGAGACGATCGTCTACTCCCGAGACCGCACGCCGCATCCGAAGGCCGAGCTGACGCAGGCCATCGGCGCCACCTACGTCTCTTCGGAGGACGTCACCGCAGCCGAGCTGGCCGAGCAGGTCGGCACCATTGACGTCGTCTACGAGGCGGCGGGCGCATCGCGCGTGGCCTTCGACGTCATGCAGGCGCTGGGTCCCAACAGTGTCTTCATCTTCACTGGCGTGCCGGGCCGGCGCGAGCCGGTGGAAGTCGACACCGACCGGCTGATGCGCAACCTCGTGCTGCGCAACCAGGTCGTCTTCGGCACCGTCAATGCCGGCCGAGATGCGTTCGAGGCTGCGATCCGCGAGCTGGCGGGATTCGCGCAGCGCTGGCCCGGCGTGGTGTCGTCGCTGATCAGCGGGCGGCACTCCATCGAATCCCATCGCGAGCTGCTGCTCGGCCGCCCTGGCGGCATCAAGCACGTCCTGCAGATGGCGGCATGAGCCTCATTGTCGTCGAAGCCGTGCCCCATCCGTCGTGGTGGCGGGCCGAGCTGGTGCGCCCGATCGAACGCGTGCCGGCGGCACAACGGCAACGATGACGATCCACGCGCTGCTCGTCTGCGCCGCAACGTTCGCCGCGTGCATCGCTGCCAGCTTCGCCATCCAGCGTGCTGGCCGCCGGCTGCAGCGGCGGCTGGCAGCGGCGAGCGGCGGCGGCGGCCTGCGCCGCCGCCTCGGCGACGCCGCCGTCGTCTCGGCTCTGCTCCTGCAGGCAGGCGTGTGGAGCGCCGCGGCGTGGCTGCTGAGCGAGCGCGTCATGGCGGCGCACCAGTGGCGGGCGATGATCGCCGACGTCCTGCAGATGAGCCTGACGGCGCCGCTGTTCACGCTCGACGCTCGAAGCTACTCCGCCCTCGACCTGCTCCTGCTCCCGGCCATGCTGGCCGCGCTGTGGCTTTCGGTCAGCGCGCTGACGCGCGTGCTGCGGACGCGCGTGCTGGCCGCCGCCGGCATCGAGGCGGGCTTCCAGGAAACGGTCTCGGTGCTGCTGCGCTACGTGCTGACGTTTCTCGGCGCGATCGTGATCCTGAACGAGCAGGGAGTGGACCTTCGCTCCTTTGCCATCCTGGCCAGCGTGCTGGGCGTCGGGATCGGCTTCGGGCTGCAGAACATCGCCAACAACTTCGTCAGCGGTCTCCTCATCAACATGGAGCGCCCGATCCGGCCCGGCGATTACGTGGCCGTGGGCGCTCTGGAAGGCACGGTGGTGCGGGTGGGCGCGCGCAGCACCGAGATCCGCACCAACGACAGCGTTGCCATCCTGGTTCCCAACTCGCGCTTCCTCGAGAGCGAGGTGATCAACTGGAGCCACGGCGACCCGACCTCGCGCCTTCACCTGCCGGTGACCGTGCCCTACGGCACCGATCTCTCCCGCGCGCGGCGCGCGTTGATGGAGGTCGCGAGAGGCGTGCCCTCGGTGCTGCGCGAGCCGCGGCCGAGCGTGCAGATGCGCCGCTTCGGCAGCGACGGCATCGAGCTGGACCTGCTCGTGTGGACGCGGGAGCCGCGCACGCAGCAGGCGCTGGTGAGCGAGCTCGGCCTTCGCATCGAGCGCGCGTTCGCCGGCTACGCCATCGCCATCGCCAGCTCGCAGCGCGACCTGGACGTGGCGGCGCGAACGCTCGAGCGCGCGGCGGCGATCTTCGCAGGCGCGCAGCCGCATACCGAGCAGGCCGACGCCGCAGTGCCGATGCCGGAGCCGCCGCCGGAAGCGGGGATCGAGGAATGGGACGACGCCGAGATCGCGTCGCTGGCGGCTCGAATGGCCGGCGATGCAGGCGTTGCCGTGGAGGACCGGCGCCATCTTCTGAGCGTCTATCCGCAAAGCTTCGTCGGCACCGAGGCCGTCACGTGGATGACCGAGCACGCCGGCTTGACCCGCAGCGAAGCCGTGACCGCCGGCCGCCGCATGGTCGCCGCCGGCCTGGTGCGACACGTCCTGGACGAGCATGACTTCCGCGACGGGTATTTCTTCTACCGCTTCACCAGCGGCGCTGCGCGCGCGGCGGCGTGAACGAGGAGACGCAACGCATCGACCGCTGCGGCATCCAAGCGGCCATGGCTCCGCGCAACCTGCGACGCCTCTCCCTGCTCGCCTTCGCGGCTGCGGCCGTCCTTACCTTCGCCGTCGCCTGCACCGCCTTGGCGGCCGGCACGATCGCTGCGGTCGGTGCCATCGGCATGACGGTCTCGGACGCCGACCGCTCCGCCGCCTTCTTCACCGACGTGCTCGGCTTCGAAAAAATCTCCGACGTCGAGGTTGCCGGCGAGAGCTACGAGCGGCTGCAGGGCGTGTTCCCGCTGCGCATGCGTGTGGTGCGGCTGCGGCTCGGCAGCGAGACCATCGAGCTGACGCAGTACCTGACGCCGCGCGGGCTGCCCATGCCGCCCGACACGCGAGCCAACGATCGGTGGTTCCAGCACATCGCCATCGTCGTCAGCGACATGGCCCGCGCCTACGAGCACCTGCGCAAGCACCGCGTCGAGCACGCATCCTCGGGGCCGCAGCTCCTGCCGCAGACCATTCCCGCTGCCGCCGGCATCGAGGCGTTCTACTTTCGCGACCCCGACGGCCACTTTCTCGAGATCCTCGCGTTTCCCGCCGGCAAGGGCGACGAGCGCTGGCAGAGGCAGGAGCCGCTGTTCCTCGGCATCGACCACACTGCCATCGTCATCTCCGACACCGCGGCCAGCCTCGCGTTCTATCGCGACGTGCTGGGTCTGCGCGTCGCGGGCGAGAGCGAGAACTTCGGCACCGAGCAGGAGCATCTCAACGGCGTCTTCGGCGCACGGCTGCGCATCACTGCGCTGCGTGCAGCGCAGGGGCCGGGCATCGAGCTGCTCGAGTACATCTCGCCGTCCACCGGCCGGCCGCGGCCGGCCGGTGCCGCCGCCAACGACCTGCTGCACTGGCAGGTCGATCTGGTGCCGACCGATCTGGACGCCGCGGCAATCGAGCTGAACCGTTCGCGTGCGCCCATGGACTCGCCGGGGATCGTCGCCGCCGACGGCGCGCTTGGCTTCACGCGCGCCGCGCTGGCGGCCGATCCCGACGGGCACCGCCTGCGCTTCGTCGAGACGAGGGATTCGGCGACCTCGGAAGCCATCTCCGGAAAGGCCGGACACGCCAGCCGCACGCGACACTGATCGAGGAGAGCAGCATGCCGACTTCCGCTCGCGCCACCACCACCGTCCGCTCGCGCCGCCGCGCCGCTGGCCGCGGCGCCACGCAGTCGTCATCGGCAACGGCCGCTGCCGCCGCGACCACGGCCGAGCATGCGCGTCTCCACGACGATGCCCGCCGCGCGCGGCACTGGAAGCGCTTCGGCCCGTACCTGGCCGAGCGGCAATGGGCGACGGTGCGCGAGGACTACTCGGCGCACGGAGACTGCTGGAGCTACTTTCCGCATGACCATGCACGCAGCCGCGCCTACCGCTGGGGCGAGGACGGCCTGCTCGGCTTTTGCGACCACCGTGCGCGCCTGTGCTTTGCGCTGGCGCTCTGGAACGAGCGCGATCCGATCCTGAAGGAGCGCCTGTTCGGGCTCACCGGCCCCGAGGGGAACCACGGCGAGGACGTCAAGGAGTGCTACTACTATCTCGACTCCACGCCGACGCACTCCTACGTACGCTCGCTCTACAAGTATCCGCAGGCGCAGTTTCCCTACGCTCGCCTGGTCGAGGAGAACCGCAGCCGCGGCCGCGAGCAACCCGAGCTCGAGCTGACCGACACCGGCGTCTTCGACGACGGCCGCTACTTCGACGTCTTCGCCGAGTACGCCAAGGCCTCCCCCGACGACATCCTGATCCGCATCCACATCGCCAACCGCGGCGATGACGCGGCTCCGCTGCACGTGCTGCCCACGTTGTGGTTCCGCAACACGTGGTCGTGGGGCCGCAGCGGCGACGGCTATCCGGCGCGGCCGCGACTGTACGCCGCCGGCGGTGACGCCTGCGTGGCGGCCGAGCACGAGGAGCTCGGCCGTTTCTGCTGGAGCGCCGGACCGTCGCCGGACGGACAGCTGCCGGCGCTGCTGTTCACGGAGAACGAGACCAACAACGAGCGGCTCTTCGGCAGCGCCAACGCCTCGCCATTCGTCAAGGATGCATTTCATCGCTACCTCGTCGACGACGATGCGGCGGCGGTGAACCCCGGTCGCAGCGGCACCAAGGCCGGGGCGCACTACCGGCTCCTGGTGCCGGCCGGGGCCACGGTGACGCTGCAGCTGCGACTGACGGCCGAGCGTGAATGCACGGGCGCTCCATTGGGCGCAGGCTTCGACGACGTCTTCGACCGGCGCCGCCGCGAGGCGGACGAATTCTACGCCGCCGTCCTCCCTGCCGGCGCGGATGCCGAGGATCGGCGCATCGCGCGCCAGGCGTACGCCGGGCTGCTGATCTCCAAGCAGTTCTTCCACTTCTGCGTCCGCGATTGGCTGCAGGGCGATCCAGGCCACCCGGCGCCGCCGCCGCAGCGCCTTGCCGGACGCAACAGCGACTGGCGCCATCTCTACAACCGCGACATCATCTCGATGCCCGACAAGTGGGAATATCCATGGTACGCCGCCTGGGACCTCGCGTTCCACATGGTGCCCATGGCGCGCGTCGACCCGTCCTTCGCCAAGCAGCAGATCGAGCTGTTCCTGCGCGAGTGGTACCTGCATCCGAGCGGGCAGATCCCGGCCTACGAGTTCGCGTTCTCCGACGTCAATCCGCCGGTGCACGCGTGGGCGGCGTGGCGGGTGTACAAGATCGCCGGCGCGCCGGGCAACCGCGACCGCGACTTCCTGCGCCGCGTCTTCCACAAGCTCACGCTCAACTTCAACTGGTGGGTCAACCGCAAGGATCCCGAGGGCCACCATCTGTTCTCGGGCGGCTTTCTCGGCCTCGACAACATCGGAGTGTTCGACCGCTCGCGCCCGCTGCCGACGGGCGGCCATCTCGAACAGGCGGACGGAACCGCATGGATGGCGTTCTACTGCGCGACCATGCTGGCGATGGCGCTGGAGCTGGCACAGGAAGACCCGGTCTACGAGGACATGGCCAGCAAGTTCTTCGAGCATTTCGTGGCCATCGTGGATGCCATCAACACGCTCGGCGGCGACGGGCTGTGGAACGAGGACGACGGCTTCTACTACGACGAGCTGCACCTGGGCCAGGAGCGCATTCCGCTGCGCATCCGCTCGCTGGTGGGCCTGATTCCGCTGCTGGCCGTCGAGGTCCTCGACGACGAGGTGCTCGAGAAGCTTCCGCAGTTCCGGAAGCGGATGCAGTGGTTTCTCGCCAACCGCCCCGACCTCGCGCGCCACATCGAGCACCGCAGCAGCGGCGGCGATCGCGGCCGTCGTCTTCTGGCCGTGGCTTCCGCCGACCGCCTGCAGAAGGTGCTGCGCTACATGCTCGACGAGACCGAGTTCCTCTCACCCTACGGCATCCGCTCGCTCTCTCGCATTCACGAGCAGCGACCGTACGTGTTCGAGGTGGGCGGCGAGCAGCACCGTGTCGTCTACACACCGGGCGAATCGACCACCGGTCTCTTCGGCGGCAACTCGAACTGGCGAGGGCCGATCTGGTTTCCGATCAACTACCTGCTGGTCGAAGCTCTGGAGCGCTACGATCACTTCTACGGCGACGATCTGACCGTCGAATGCCCCTCGGGCTCGGGACGCGGCCAGCGGCTCTCGCACGTCGCGCGCGAAATCGCCTCGCGGCTGCGCGCCATCTTCCGAAGCGATGCAAGCGGCCGTCGCCCCTTCTCCGGTGACGATCCCTGCCATGCTCGCGACCCGCACTGGCGCGACCTGTGCCTCTTCCATGAATACTTCCACGCGGAAACGGGGCGCGGCCTCGGTGCCAGCCATCAGACGGGCTGGACGGCACTGGTGGTGCGGCTGATCGAGGACCTCAGCCGAAGTCCTGCTGGAGTGTGAGACGGAAGTCGCGCCTACGCCGCGCGCGCTCAGTTCTGGCGCTCGGACGTCACCAGCTTCAACCGGATGGCGAAACGGACCAGACCGGCGATCTCGTAGATGCCGAGCCGCTTCATGAGCTGGGCGCGGTGCGTCTCGATGGTCTTGATGCCCACGCCGAGCGTCTCCGCCATTCGACGCGTGGACTGGCCCTCCGCAATGAGCTGGAGAACCTCGCGCTGGCGCGGCGTGAGCAGGCGATACATCTCTCCGGTCGGGCCCTCGCCCGGCCCTTCGTTGCGTGCCCGGATGCAGTGCTTGAGCAGTTCCTGCGAGATTCCCGACCCCAGGTAGAACTCGCCGCGAGCGATGGCCTCGATGGCCTCGATGAGCTCGGCGGTGGGAGCATCCTTGTGCAGGTAGCCCGAGGCGCCGTGGCGGAAGGCCTGCAGCACGTAGTCGTCGTCGGCGTGCATCGACAGGACCAGCACGCGCGTCGACGGGTTCTCGCGCACGACGCGGCTGGTCGCCTCCAGTCCGTTCATGCGCGGCATGGAAATGTCCATGACAACCACGCGCGGCTGATTGGCCCGCACCAGCTCGATCGCCTCGAAGCCCTCGGCCGCCTCTCCGATGACACGCACCTGGTCGGACTGGTCGAGCAGTCCGCGCAGCCCGCGGCGCACCAGCATGTGATCGTCGACGAGGATGACTTCCGTCTGCATTCAGGTCTCTATCGGGATCCACGCCTCGATGCGCGTCCCGCGTTCGTAGTTCGAATCGATCGCGAACGTTCCGCCCAGCCCCTCCACGCGGTCGCGCATGGCGGGCAGGCCCATGCTCTGGCCGTAACTGGCGCGCTCGAGCGCCATGTCGACGTCGAATCCGCAGCCGTTGTCATCCACGCAGGCATGCACGCAGACGCCGTCCATCCACACGGCGACCTGCACGGTTCGCGCGTGCGAATGCCGCTGGGCATTGATCACCGCTTCCTGCACCACCCGGAACACGGTCAGCTCGACGGCCGGCGGCAGCCGCGGAATGTTCGGATCGGCGTCGAGCCGAATTTCGATGGAGTTGAGCACGGCGAGGCGGCCGACGGCCGCGGTGAGCGCGGATACGAGACCTGACTCCAGCAGCGGCGGGCGCAGGCCGATCGACAGCGCGCGGACCCTGTGGACCGCATCGACGATGAGCGCCAGCGCATCGGAGACGCGGGTCGGGAATTCGGGCGTTCCTTCGGCATGCCTGAGCGTTTCGACGCCGAGCTTGGCGGCAATGAGGATCTGCCCGATCTCGTCGTGCAGCTCGCGGGCGAGGTGATGGCGTTCGGCCTCCAGGGCTTCGACCAGCATCGTGCGGACGCCGTCGGGCAAGGCTGCGGCGGTGGCGGCTCCAGCGCCGTCATGGCTCTGGGCATTCGCAGCGAGCGCATCTCGCAACCCGCCGTCGTGGGGGGCGCCGGCACCGATCCGCGGCCGCAGGATGCGCGTCGCGGGCGGCTCGGGCCGGGCTCGCTGTCCGAGAGAGACATTCATGACCTCTCAGGTTGTCATCAAGCGGGCTCGTCGACCAGAGCCTGATCGCGCAATACCCGATCGCCAACGATTTCATGCGGCGCGTCAGACCAGCGCGACAGGTTCGGACGCGCAGTCGTCATCGATGGCGCGGCGGCAGGTGACGGCCTCGCCGAACGGCGCGCGCAGCACGAGCTCGGCAGTCTCGTTGGACGGACGCTGCGGCGACGGCACCCGAGATCAGCTCGGGCTTGATGGGAGAACCGAGAACTGGACTCCGGTCAGCAGCTCCATCGGCGACGTAGCCGATCGCAGGAACGTCGAAGCCGGGGGTGCCGAGATCGCGTTGCCGACGACGGCGCATTTGCACGCGCCGGTTGCCGCGTCACCATCGCCGGGTGAGCAAGCAACTGCATCCGTTGGCGGGCACGCAACCCCCGGCATCCATGCTCGCCGACATCCCTGCGCTCCTCACGGCCTACTACACGATCCGACCCGATCCCGCCGACGCCGGCCACGCCGTCGCGTTCGGGACCTCGGGCCATCGCGGCTCGGCTCTGGACGGAACGTTCAACGAGGCGCACGTCCTGGCCATCACCGAAGCCATCTGTCGCTGGCGCCGCTCCAACGGAATCGACGGTCCGCTGCACCTCGGCATCGATACCCATGCGCTGTCGCGACCCGCGTTCGCCTCGGCGCTGGAGGTGCTGGCGGCGCACGAGGTGGAGGTGCGCATCGCGCACGACGACGGGTTCACGCCGACGCCGGTGGTCTCGCACGCGATCCTGACGCACAACCGCGACCGCGCCGCGCATCTGGCCGACGGAATCCTGATCACGCCGTCGCACAACCCGCCGGTCGATGGCGGCTTCAAGTACAATCCGCCGAACGGCGGTCCGGCCGACGTCGCCGTCACCAGGGCGATTCAGGAAGAAGCCAACGAGCTGCTCCGTTCCGGCGTGCAGCAGATCCGGCGCATTCCCTACGAGCGCGCACTGGAGGCGTCGACGACCCACCGCTACGACTATCGCACGCGATACATCGAGGACCTGGCCGCCGTGGTGGACATGGACGCCATCGCCGCCGCACGCGTGCGCATCGGCACCGATCCTCTCGGCGGCGCAAGCGTGTCCTACTGGCACGCCATCGCCGAGCGCTACGGTCTGGACCTCACGGTGGTCAATGAACAGGTCGATGCCACCTTCGGCTTCATGTCGCTCGACTGGGACGGACGCATTCGCATGGACCCTTCCTCCAGCCATGCGATGCAGCGTCTGATCGGACTGAGCGACCGCTACGACGTTGCCTTCGCCTGCGATGCCGATGCCGACCGCCACGGCATCGTCACCCGCAGCGGTGGCCTCATGCAGCCCAACCATTATCTTGCCGTGGCCATCGACTACCTCTTCCGCAACCGGCCGCAGTGGAGCGCGGATGCGCGCGTGGGCAAGACGCTGGTCAGCAGCTCGATGATCGATCGCGTCTGCCAGCGCCTCCGACGCGAGGTTCATGAGGTGCCGGTGGGGTTCAAGTGGTTCGTCGAGGGCCTGCTCGACGGCTCGCTCGCTTTCGGCGGTGAGGAGAGCGCGGGCGCCAGCTTCGTGCGCCGCGATGGAGGCGCGTGGACGACGGACAAGGACGGCATGGTTCCGGCGCTGCTGTCGGCGGAAATCACCGCGCGCACCGGCCGCGATCCCTCCGAGCACTACCGTGAGCTGACGGCCAGCTTTGGCGATCCGGTCTACGATCGCGTCGAAGCGCCTGCCACTGCCGAGCAGAAGGCGCGCCTGTCCAAGCTCTCTCCCGACCGGATCCAGCGCCGCGAGCTGGCTGGAGAGAAGATCCTCGCCCGCCTCTCGCACGCTCCCGGCAACGGCAGCCCCATCGGCGGCGTCAAGGTCGTCGCGGAGAACGGCTGGTTTGCCGCGCGTCCCTCGGGTACCGAGGACATCTACAAGATCTACGTCGAGAGCTTCCGCGGGCGCGAGCACCTGGCGCGCATCGTCGAGGAGGCCCAGGCCATCGTGGACGAGGCGCTGCGCTGAAGCCCGCGCCGCAACAGCAGAGGTTTCCTCATCATGCGTGACAACGTCGGCGCCTTCCTTGCCAAACGCGCGTCCCTGTCGCCGCGGCTGACCGGATACATCGGACCCGAGCAGGGCGTGCGGCTGACGTTCCGGGAGCTGGACGACCGCTGCAACCGCACCGCCAACCTGCTTTCGGACCTCGGCGTGCGTCGCGGCGACCGCGTGGCGCTGCTGATGATGAACAGCGTCGAGTTCGTCGAGAGCTTCTTCGCCGTGGCCAAGCTCGGCGGCATCGTCGTGCCGCTGAACTGGCGCCTGGTGCCCGACGAGCTGGCATTCATCCTGGGGGACAGCGGCGCCGAGACGCTCATCTACGGTGAGGAGTTCGCACAGGCCGCGGCCGACCTGCACGACCGCGGCAGCGCCGCCACCAGCGTGCGGCGCTGGCTCAGCGTCGGAGCGGCCTCGCCCGCGCATTTCGCGCAATCGTACGCGTCGCTCCACGAAGCCGCGAGCGACGCGTCGCCGGTGATCGAAGCCGGCGACGGCGACGACCTCTACATCATGTACACCTCGGGCACGACGGGGCTTCCCAAAGGTGCCGTGCACACGCACGGCAGCGTGGCCGCCGCGTGCCAGACGATCAACGCCACGGCCGAAGTGCGCTACGGGGACGTCTATCTGGTCGGCCTCCCGCTCTTCCACGTCGGCGCGCTCACGCCGCTGACGGCCAACGTGCACCGGGGAATCACCAGCATCGTCTGCCGCGCCTTCGATCCTGTGAAGGTGTGGGAGCTGATCGAGAAGGAGAAGGTCACCAGCATGCTGGCGGTCCCCGCCATGCTGGGATTCCTGCAGCAGGCGCCCAATCGCGACAAGGTCGACCGCAGCACGCTGCGCTGGATCATGAGCGGCGCGGCGCCCGTGCCCGTCAGCATGATCCAGACCTACATCGCACAGGGCATGGACATCCATCAGGTCTACGGGCTGACCGAGACGTGCGGGCCGTCGTGCCTGATCATCGGCGAGGATGCGGTGGCCAAGGCGGGGTCGACGGGCAAGGCGTTCTTCCACACCGACGTGCGCGTGGTGGACCCCGACGGCAACGACGTCGATCCGGGATCGGTCGGCGAGGTCATCGTACGGGGCCGGCATCTGATGAAGGAGTACTGGAAGCGGCCGGAGGCCACGGCCGAGACGATCCGCGGCGGCTGGCTGTACACGGGCGACCTGGCCAGCATCGACGAGGACGGCTTCGTCTACATCCAGGACCGCAAGAAGGACATGATCATCTCGGGCGGCGAGAACATCTATCCCGCCGAGGTGGAGAACGTGCTGCTGACGCATCCGAAGATCCGCGACGCGGCCGTGATCGGACAGCCGAGCGAGAAGTGGGGCGAGTCGCCGGCCGCCGTGGTCGTGGCCGAGGAAGTGGACGCCGCCGACGTGCTCGAGTACACGCGCGGCCGCCTGGCGCGTTACAAGCAGCCGCGCGCGGTGTACTTCGTCGACGAGATCCCGCGCAATCCGTCGGGAAAGATCCTCAAGCGGATCCTGCGCGACAGGTTCCCGGGGCCCGCCCCGGAGTGAAGCCGGCTCGGGTTGGAAGATGTGCGGTCGCCGACATCCTCCGACCTGACGCCGAACCGGCATCAGGAGAGGTCATGGTCAAGGGCAAGCTCGCGATTCTCGTCGGCGGCGGTCCCGCGCCCGGCATCAACAGCGTCATCGGCGCCGCGACCATCCGCTCGCGCCTCGAGGGCGTCGAGGTCCTTGGCCTCCCCGACGGCTTCGAGCACGTCATGGAGGGCGACGTCAGCGAGGTGCGCAGCCTGGACATCGACGACGTCAGCCGCATCCACTTCCGCGGCGGCTCCATCCTCGGCATCTCGCGCGCCAACCCGACCAAGTCCAACACGCTCCTGGAGCAGACCGTGGCCACGCTGCTGCGGCTGCGAGTGGACAAGCTCATCACCATCGGCGGCGACGACACGGCGTTCTCGGCGCTCAAGCTCGAGCAGGTCGCGGCCGGCCGCATCCGCGTCGCGCACGTGCCCAAGACCATCGACAACGACCTCGACCTTCCGCCCGACATCGACACGTTCGGCTTCCAGACCGCGCGTGCCGTGGGCGCCGAGCTGGTCAAGAACCTGATGGTCGACGCGTTCACGACGCATCGGTGGTACTTCGTCATCGCGATGGGCCGCAAGGCGGGTCATCTGGCGCTCGGCATCGGCAAGGCCGCCGGCGCCACCCTGACGCTGGTGCCGGAGGAATTCGGCACCTCCGGCTTTTCGCTCAAGACGCTGACCGACACGCTGGTCGGCGCGATCCTCAAGCGCCTGGCCGACGGGCGGCAGGACGGGCTGGCGGTCATCGCCGAAGGTGTCGTGCTCGGCGTCAAGCCCGAGGATCTGTCGGGCATCGAGAACGTCGAGCGCGATGAGCACGGGCACGTGCGCATCGCCGAGGTCGACATCGGCGACCTGCTCAAGCAGAGCGTGCGCAAGTGCCTGTCCGACCTCGGCGTCAAGGCCACGATCGTGGCCAAGGACATCGGCTACGAGCTGCGCTGCGCCGATCCGGTTCCGTACGACATGGAGTACACGCGCGACCTCGGCTACTGCGCCGCGCAGTTCCTGCTCGAAGGCGGCAACGCCGCGATGATCTCGATTCAGGGCGGGCATTTCGTGCCGGTGCCCTTCGAGAGCATGCTCGATCCGCAGAGCGGACGCGCGCGCGTGCGCCTGCTCGACGTCGCCTCGACCCGCTACAAGATCGCGCGCCGCTACATGATCCGGCTGCGGCGCGAGGACTTCAGCGATCCGTTCCAGAGTGCGGGGCTGGCCAAGGCCGCCAACATGAGCATCGACAAGTTCCGCGAGCGCTTCGAGTATCTGACGGAGAACGAGCCGGGGCCGATGAAGCTGGTGGAATGAGGCGGGAGCGGCGGCAGTCCCGTCGCTGATCCGGATCTATTTCTTCGCCGCCACCCGCTCCTCCAGTTCCGTCAGCGTCTTTGGCCAGTCCTCGCGCAGCAGGCGCGAGAGCGCGCGGTCGGCGAGAAGTCGACCTTCGTTCTGGCACACGGCGCAGTAGTTGGTCTCGTTGTCGGCGTAGGCGATGCGGCAGACCTTGGCTCCGCACACGGGACATGCCTGGCCAGCCTTGCCGTGCACCGCCATCTCGGGCCGGAACGCCGTCACCTTCTCCGGAAACGACTCGCCCGTCTGCTCACGCAGGCGCTGCGTCCACTCGCTCAGTACCGCGACGGTGGCGGCGTGCAGGCGCCGTACCTCCTCATCGTCGATCCGGGAAGTCAGCTTCATCGGCGACAGGCGCGCGCGATGCAGGATCTCGTCGGAGTAGGCGTTGCCGATGCCGCTGAACAGGCGCGGGTCGGTGAGCGCGCGCTTGAGAGTGTGGTTCTCGCTGCGCAGCGCCTGCGCGAACGTCTCCGGCGCCGCCTCCAGCACCTCCAGACCGCCGGGATCGTGCGTGCGCAACGCCTCGCGCCCGGCCACCACCCAAAGCGATGCGCGCTTCCTGGGCGACGCCTCGGTGAGCATCAGCGTGCCGTGCTCGAAGTCGAACGCCGCGAGCGAGATCTTGCGGTTGGCGCTGGCGCCGGCCTTCTTCCAATGCAGGCGCCCGGCGATCATCAGATGCAGCACGACGAACAGATCGTCCTCGAACGCGAAGACGATGCGCTTGCCGATGCGCTCGACGCCGCAGACCTTCCTGCCGTGCAGAGCGGCGGCCGGCGGATCGAACGATTTCAGGACCGAGGGACCGAAGATGCGCAGGCCGAGCAGGCGACGGCCGCCGACGAAGCGGCCGAGGCTCTCGAGATAGACGACGATGTCGGGGAGCTCGGGCACGGCCGGCGCTCAGGGCCGCTGCGGCTGCGCTGCGTGGCCCGCGGGTCCGGCCATGCGGTTGGTGTCGCCGCTCCGTCGTCTGCGCATCGCACGGACGCGGCCTGCGCGACGCAGCGCGCGAAGATGCTCCAATGCAGGACCGGATCCCATTCTTCAGCGGCCGCGGAAGTTGGGGGGCCGTTTCTCGCGCAGCGCGGCGAGGGCTTCCTGGTGGTCTTCGCTCTTGAAGGTGAGGATCTCGAGAGCCGTGGATGCATCGAAGGCGATGTTGAGCGCGTCCTTGACGAGCTTGTTCACCGACATCTTGGTGTAGCGCACGGCCAGCGGTGCGCCGGCGGCCAGTCGCTGCGCGAGCTTCATCGCCTCGTCCAGGACCTGCGCCGCCGGCACCGCCTTGTTGACGAGTCCGATGCGCTCGGCCTCGGCTGCCGTCAGCGCATCGCCCGTCATCAGGTACTGCTTGGCCAGCGCCGGTCCGACGGCCAGTGGCCAGATCGCCACGCCGCCGTCGCCGGCGACGACGCCGACTCGCACGTGCGGGTCGCCGATGGTGGCGTTGTCGGCCATGAAGATGACGTCGCAAAGCAGCGCGATCGATGCGCCCAATCCCATTGCGTGACCGTTGACTGCCGCAACGATGGGAATCTCGACGTCGAGCAGATCCCAGATCAGCTGCTTGGCGTCGCGCCGCAGCGGATCGAGCTTGCCCGGGTCCTGCAGCGTCGGAAACCAGGCAAAGTCGCCTCCGGCCGAGAACGCACGGCCTTTCCCCGTCAGCACCACCGCCCGCGCCAGCGATTCCTGGCGCAGCTCGCGAAAGAGCCTGGTCAGCTCCTCGTGCAGGACCTCGTTGACGGCGTTGAGGTCGTTGCCGGGCCGGTCGATGGTCACCACCAGCACGTCGCCGTCGCGACGGAAGCGGATGCATTCGAACGTCGATGTCGTGATGTCGTGCATGGGCCTCACAGCATGGCCGCATCGCCGGGCCGGTCGATGGTCACCACCAGCACGTCGCCGTCGCGACGGAAGCGGATGCATTCGAACGTCGATGTCGTGATGTCGTGCATGGGCCTCACAGCATGGCCGCATCCGTCTCCAGGCCGAGAAGGACGCGCCCCGCAAGCTCATACGTGGAAGACGCAACCATCAGGTGCTGGCTCGCGGCATGGATGTCGCGGAAGCATCGCTGCAGCGGACTGCTGCGGTAGATCGAAGTCCCGCCGCCGGCCTCGTACATCAGGTCGACGGCGCGGATGCACTGCGTGACCGCGTTGGACGCCGCCAGGCGCAGCCGTGCGCGCTGCGGCACCGGGATCTCGGCCTGCGTCGATGCCATCGTCCACGTCTCGTCCACCACTTCGAGCAGGAACGCGCGACCGCTGCCGAGCGCCGCCTCGGCCTGCGCCACCTGCATCTGGATGTAGGCGCGATCGGCGAGGCGCCGCCGACTGCCGGTGGGCGTCTTGCCTCCGGCGAGCGTGACCAGCTCCTCGATGGCACGCCGAGCAAGACCGAGCGAGACGGAGGCTATGCCGACGGCGAGCATGCCGAACACCGGGAACTTGTAGAGCGGGTCGTCGATGACGGGCCGATCGGTCATCAGCGAAACTGCGCGGCGCTCGGGTACGCGCAGCGCGTCCACTTCCATGTCGTGGCTGCCGGTGCCGCAAAGGCCCGACACGCTCCAGGTATCGATCAGGCGTGCCTGATCCGCCGGGAACAGCGCCAGGCGCGAGTCGGGAATTCCGCTCGGCAGCAGCGCCGGCTTGCCGTCGCGCATGACGATGCAGCCGCCCATCAGCCACGTGCAATGCTGCATGCCGCTGGCGAAGGGCCAGCGGCCGGCGATCGTGTAACCGTCGTCGCCGGCAATCGCCTGGCCGCGCGGAGCGAACACGCCTCCAGCGACGGACATCGGATCTGCGTAGATCTCGCGCGCGTCCTGTTCTGCGAGATAGCCGGCAACCAGCCCGCTGGTGGCGCCGATGGCGACGCACCAGCCCGCCGAGCCGTCGGCTCGGGCGACCTCGGCAATGGCGCCGATCATGTCGCGCGGCGAGGCTTCGAGCCCGCCGTAGCGCTGCGGAACGCACAGCCGGAACAGCTGCGACCGCTTGAGCAGCTCGGCCACGTCCTCGGGCAGGCGCCGCGCCGCCTCGATACGCTCGGAAGCCGAGCTCAGCTCGCCATACAGCGACCGCGCACTGGAAACGGCATCCACCACGGCCGCGCACCATAGATGAAGCCGACTGCAACGGTCCAGCAGCCGCGACGCAGACGCACTGCGATCGGCGGTCGCTAGTTGGCGACGGTGGCGTTGGCGGCGGAGGTCCAGATGCCCACGTGATACCGCCAGGTTCCGTCGGGCTGATGCTTCCAGATGGCGAAGTACTTGCCGGTGTCGGCCGCCGCATTGCGGAAGCTGAAGCGGTAGGTGCCGACCTCGTAGGCGATGTTGCCCATCATGACGACGTCGGAGGTTTGGACGGCCGGCGGCTCCATGCCCTGGCGGCGCTGCTCCTGGAGGAAGGCAACGATGTCGTCGCGGCCCTCGAGGATGTCGTTGCTGGGGCTGGGCGGGAAGAGGCTGGCGTCGGCCGTGTAGAGGCGGGCCATCGTTGCCGCGTCACCGGCCCGAAACGCCTCGAGCCACTGAGCGTTGGCCTCTTCGATCGCCTTGCGGGCAGCAGCCGCGTCGAGCTGTCCGGGCTGCACCGGCAGCGAGGCCACGACCACGTTCTCGTCCTGCTGGGCAGGCAGTGGGGAGGCCAGCATCAGGCAGGCCACGCCGACAAGGAGAATTCTCGAGCTCCGTCGCATGTGTCGTCAGCGCTCTCGGGAGGTGGCGAATACGTGCGTTCACGCACGACCGTCCCGCGCTCATGTGGATGCTAGGCGCGGCCCTTTCGGACAGAAAGACAACGACCTGGCTCATCGGGGTAGAAATGACAGCCGTGGAATCGCGCGGTGCACGGCAGCGCAAAAAGGCGCGCCACTTTGCGGCCATGAGCGCGGCGGCCTTTGCGCACGCCGGCGTCCTTTTTTCGTCTTGCCGCCCGGGGACCCAAACTGACCGACGTTTTTGTCAGTGGACAAGGGAGTGCAGTTGGGGGCGCTAACCGGCGAGCTCGCGCACGATCTGCACCCTCGCCGACCGGCCATCATCGATGACGCCGATCTCGAGGTCCTCGCCGCTGCGGCAGGCCCAGATGCCCTGCCCGCCTCCGTCGCCGCGGGCGTTCGTAACGGCCATCGTCCTTCCGTCACACCGCACCTCGGCAGCATCGCCCGCGCCACGGACGATCAGCCGTACCTGGCGTGCCGGCAGCTCGAAGGCCCCTTCGCGCACGGCGATCTCGACGACGATCGACGCTTCGTATTGATGAACGCTGAGGCGGGTGACGGCATGGATGCCGCGCTCGTGGTCGCGGCTGAGGCCATCGTCTTCGAAGACATCGAAGCTGGCCGACATCGCCGTCGCCGCGCGCGAGGACCTGCCGCGGCGGCCTTGCGAGCCCGCGAACACCTGCACGATCAGCGGCTCCTCGGGCACCTCGCCCGCGTGCTGCACCAGGCTCTGGGTCGGGATGAGCGAGGGTACGCGCGCCAGCATCGGAAGGCGCCGCAGCGGTGCGCGCACGGTGATCCATCCCGGTCCGGTGTAGGTGACGGCGTCGTCGAACGTCATCCATTCCCCGGGCGGCAGATACAGCTTGCGCGTGCGCTCGCGCTTGCCGAGCACCGGCGCGAGCATCAGCGAGGGCCCGAGCATCAGCTGATCGTCGACGCCGTAGCAGGCCGCATCCTGCGGGAACTCGTAGAAGAGCGGCCGCCACACCGGCGCGCCGGTGCGGTGGGCCTGGTGGAACAGCGAGTACAGATAGGGCATCAGCCGCATGCGCAGCCCGATCGCCTCGCGCGCCACCGCTTCGACGCGCGGCCCGAAGTTGTACGGCTCCTGATGCCGCCCGAGCCACATCGAGTGCGTGCGCGAGAATGGATACAGCGCCCCGAGCTGGATCCAGCGTGCGTACAGCTCGGATGGGCACGACAGGGAGAAGCCGCCGATGTCGGAGCCGCAAAAGGCCACGCCCGACAGCGACAATCCCAGCAGCATCGAGATCGACTGGCGAAGATCGCTCCAGCGGCTGGCGTTGTCGCCGGTCCAGATTGCCGCATACCGCTGGATCCCGGCATAGCCGGAGCGCGAGAGCACGAACGGCCGCTCCTGCGGCCGCGCCTCCTGCAGCCCGGCGAACGTGGCGCGACATTCCTGCAGCCCGTACAGGTTGCGCACTTCCTCGTGCGACAGCGTGCGCGACTCGTCGACCGGATCGGCCTGCACCACGCCGTCGGTGTTCTGGTTGCGGTAGGGAAGGATCAGGCGGCCCATGCGCACGTCACGCTGCCAGCCCGCGGGCTCGTTCATGTCGTTCCAGATGCCGGCCACGCCCGCATCGGTCAGCGCACGATGCTGCTGCGCCCACCACTGCCGCACCTCGGCGCGATTGAAGTCGGGAAGGGCCGAGGCCCCCGGCCACACCTGCACCGTGTAGATCGAGCCGTCGCTGCGACGGCACAGGTAACCGCGCGCCAGCGCCTCGGCATACACCGGATATTCGGCGTCCACCTTCACACCGGGATCGACGATGGTGACGACGCGAAAGCCATCGGCGGCAAGGCGCGCGAGCATCGCGGCGGGATCGGGAAACCGCTGCGGGTCCCAGGTGAAGACGCGAAAGCCGCGCATGTAGTCGATGTCGAGCATCAGCACGTCGGCCGGGATGCGCCGCGTGCGAAGCTCGCGTGCGACCTCTTCGAGCTTGGCCTGGCTGTCGTAGCCCCAGCGCGACTGGTGGTAGCCGATCGCCCAGCGCGGCGGCATCGGCATTCGGCCGACGATGGTCGTGAAGCGGCGAATGACGTCGGCGGCCGACGGCCCGGGCACCAGGAACACGTCCAGGCTGTTGCTCTCCACATCGATGCGAACGACGTCGGCCTCGCTGCGCGCCACGTCGAAGCGCGAGGGCGCAAAGCAGTCCGCGAACAGGCCGGCCGCACGTGCCGGCGCGCGCTCGTCGCCGGGCGGAGGCGGAGTGGCGGCCAGGAAGAAAGGAATCGCCACGTAGAGCGGATCGCCGCCGGCGCGCATGTCGGCGTCGCGGTTGCGCATCTTCAGCACCGCCCCGCGCTTGTCGAGCCGCCCGGCCTTCTCGCCGAAGCCGGTGAGGACGCTCCTTTCGGCCACGCGAGCCGACACCGCGGCGCCGCCGCTGGCGCGGAACAGAATGCGCTCGAGTGACATCGCGCGGGCACCGCCGCAGACGAGCGCGACGCAGGCCTGGCGCGGGTCGATGTCGACGCGCCAGCCTGCGCCTGCGTGCACGTCGTCGATGTGGATGATGCCGGCGCGCTCGAACGCATTGACCGACACCGGCCGCCAGGGATCACGGCCGAGCGCGAGGAAGGGATCGGCGGGCAGCGCCGACCCGACGGCCGCGCGCAGGCGGACGACGTTCTCGCCGCTGACCGAGACTTCGATCAGGATGCGCTCGTAGCGAAGCAGGACGCGGCGCGGATCGGAGTCGTCCCATCCGATCAACCGCCCCGGAACGATCTCGGTTCGTCGCGCCATCGCGCGACACTACCCGCCGGCCGCGTTTCGAAAAAGAGGGGACCTCAGAACATGCCGTCGCAGCCGGCGAAGCCCGAGAACGCCGCACAGTCCTCGCTCTGGTCCAGCGCCGAGTTGGCACCGCGGCACGCCAGGCACTTGGCGAGCCCGACGAAGCAGGCCGACAGCTGCGCCTGATCGCTCGCCTGCCCGCCGCAAAGATTGGCGAGCGCGCCCGGCGCCTCGCCATCGTCGACGCCGCAACCGGCAACGCTGCGCTCGATGACCGCGAGCGCGCGTCCGAAGCGGCTCTCGGGGGAGGCGTCGACCGGACATGCGAACGGCTTGGATGCACCAAGGGCGCAGCGCGCAGTCTCGTAGATCGCCTTCTTGACGGCGTGCGCGGTGAAGCGGCCGATGGCGCGCGTGCAGCGGCGCTCGTCGGGATCGTCCGGGAACGGTCGCGGCCAGCCCAGAGTGTCGCGGATCAGCGCATCGAAGCCGCGCTCGTGGCAGATCAGGCAGCCGGCCACGTCGTCGAGACTGTTGACGGCCGGGACTTCGGCGTCGCAGCCGACGTACTCCTTGCCGCACGTCGCAGGGCCGAAGTCGGCGACCGAAGCGCCCGCATCGATCGCCGCCTGGCAGGACGAGGACTCGCCGGCCACTCGCCGCCGCATGTCGTTTTCATGCTCGACGGTGTGGGAATCGGTCTCGACGCAGTCGTCGTAGTTGCCGAACTTGAGGCAGCGCGAGAGCTGCCCGACGCGGCCTTTCTTGATGCCCGCCATGCCGAGAACGATGGCCTGATGGCAGCGATCCTCCGGCGTTCCCGGCGCCGCGAGCGTCGCAGCGGAATCGCTCAGCAGCCATGCAGCCAATGCGAGAGAGCCGAACGCAGATGCTTTCACGCGCCTTCCTCTAGCAGACGGGGTGAGGCCTGGGAATGTCGATTCGCGAGATTCTCCGACCGGTCCCCGACGCTCGGCCACCTTGCCCGCGGCCCGGGTCCGCGCTACTCAGGCCGCTTTTCGGAGCAGCTTCGCGGAGCACGAATGGGCCTCAGTATCGGCATCGTCGGCCTTCCCAACGTCGGCAAGTCCACCCTCTTCAATGCGCTGACCAAGGCCCAGAACGCAGAGGCGGCCAACTATCCGTTCTGCACCATCGAGCCGAACAAGGCCGTCGTTCCGGTGCCCGATGCGCGCCTGGCCGGCCTGGCGCGCATCGCCAATCCGGAGCGCATCGTTCATGCCACCGTCGACTTCGTCGACATCGCCGGGTTGGTGCGCGGCGCCAGCAAGGGCGAGGGCCTCGGCAACCAGTTCCTGACCCACATCCGGGAGACGGCGGCCATCGTGCACGTGGTTCGGTGTTTCGAGGACCCGGACATCGTCCACGTCGACGGCAGCGTCGATCCCGCGCGCGACGTCGAGGTCATCGAAACCGAGCTGATCCTGGCCGACATGCAGTCGATCGAGGGCAAGATCGAGCGCCTGACGCGCAAGGCCAAGGGCGACAAGGAAGCGGCGGCGCAGCTCGAGGTCGCCAGGCGGCTGTCGGCGCATCTCGGCGCCGGCAAGCCGGCGTGCGACTTCCCCGAGCGCGACGACAACGTCGCCGCGGCGCTGCTCGACGAGATGGGGCTGCTCTCGGGCAAGGCCGTGATCTACTGCGCCAACGTCGACGACGGCAGCCTTGGCGAAGACAACGAGCACGTCGTCGCGCTCAGGCGATGGGCGGCGTCGCGCAACGCGGCGGTCGTCAAGATCTCGGCCAAGGTCGAAGAGGAGCTCGTGGGACTGGACGACGCGGAGAAGGCCGAGTTTCTCGCCTCGTACGGAGTCGTCGAGAGCGGCATCGAGCAGATCATCCGCAGGAGCTACGAGATCCTCGGCCTGTGCAGCTACTTCACCGCCGGCCCCAAGGAAGTGCGCGCGTGGACGATCCATCGCGGCTGGAAGGCGCCGAAAGCCGCCTCGGTCATCCACACCGATTTCGAGCGCGGCTTCATCCGCGCCGAGGTCATCGCCTACGACGACTACGTCGCGCACAAAGGCGAGGCCGGCTGCAAGGCGGCCGGCGTGCTGCGCGTGGAAGGAAAGGAATACGTGGTGCAGGACGGCGACGTCATGCACTTCCGGTTCAACGTCTGAGCGGCCGCACGGCCCGTCATCCCGGCAACACCGCGATCTGCCCCAGCGCCGCGAGCAGCGCCAGCAGCAGCCCGACCCAGATCGACGGGCTCGGGTACAGCCGCAGCATCGGCTGGGTTGGAAACGAGAACGTCTCGGGCGTGGCCGCGATCTTGAGCGGGTGCGCCGCCAGAAACCGAGGATCGCTGACCAGCTCCATGAGATCGCGCCGGCTGCGGTAGCGTACGTATCCCATGATCGTCCAGCCGGGATCGGCAGGCACGTGCCACGCATCGACGTAGCCGCCGACTTTGCGGCTGACGATGGCGGGATGGCCGCCGCGCCGGAGCAGCGCAGGCAGGAACGCCTTGGTGTATTCCTGCATCAGCTCCCTGCCGGTCGTCATGACGCCCGTCGCGGGATGCACAACCGGCTCCTGCTCGACGCGCACGAGGTTGAGCATCAGGAACTCGCGGCCGTCGTCGCGCGAGAGGAAGTCGCGCAGGACGTCGAGGTCGTTGTGCTCGGCCGAAGGAGTGCCGCGGATCGCCGCGAGGAACGCTTCGATCTCGTCAGGCCGAAGCGGCGGACGCCAGTTGCGATACCAGGCAAGGAACGCCGCGTACGCGGCCAGGGCGGCTGCCCAGATCCACCACGTCATGCCGCCGCTGATGGCTCATGGGCGGAACCATTGCCAAGCGGAGGTGTGTCCGAGCGCAGCCGAAGGAGCGGGAGGAGCTTCAGAACTTCGGCGCTGCGGGCGCGCCGTCTTCGAGCTCGCCAGGCTCGGCGGTCACGCCGGGCTCGGGCATGATCCCGGTCGTGGCGTGCAGCGGGTCGTCCTCGGTGACGCCATCGACGGCGCCAGGCTCCTCCATGCCATTGCCGACCGGAGCGCTGGTCTTCTCGACGATCGGCGCTTCCTCCGTCGCAGCGCCCGAAGGCCGGCTGGCGGGCGCGGTGTCACGCGATGTCGCCGCGGCACCAGGCGTTGCCGCCGCCGGCCGCGGCGAAGTCGCGGCTCGGGGCGACGGCGTCGCCGCGGGAGCAGCAGCCGCCGCCATGGTCGATGCGCTGGCGGGCACGTCGGAGCCGCGCCTCCCTCCGACCGGCACCTCTTCCATGCGCACCTCTTCGACGGTCTCGGCGGTGCTCGTGAACGTGCGTCCGTCGCCGAGCGCGGGCCGCTCGGCAAACGTCAGCGCCTTGTCCTGGAAGTCGGTGCAGAACTTCTGCGCGCCGCCGGCAAGATGATCGTAGACGGCGGCGTAGCTCTTGGTCAGCTCGCCCACCAGCTCGGCCGTCTTGACGAAATGATCGGAGACGCCGGATTTGTATTCCTCATGCTCGGCCCTGGCCTGCTCGAGCTCGGCGCGCAGGCGCTTGGCCTCGCGTCGCGCCGGCAGCAGGAAGAACGCGAGCACGGCGCCGAGCGCGACGCCGCCGATCACGAGCAACACCTCCGACAGCAGGATCGGATTCATCCAGGTCTCCTTCTCCGATGCATCCGCGTCTCGCTCTCGGCTGCGGCGGCGCCGGCGCTGCACCTGCAGCCGGCGCTGCGCCCGCCGCGTCGCGCAGGCGCACACGTGCCTCGAAGACGCGCGGAGCGAGTATGTCACCTCGACCGCAAAGCTCGAACGACGGTGACGCTGCCGATGACCGCGGCGCCGCCAAGGGCCCCGTGGCTGGGGCTCTCGCCGTGAACGAGGTACGCCCAGATGGGATTGAGGACCGGCTCGAGCAGGATCAGCAGCGAGGCTTCGAACGCCGGCACGGCGCGCATCCCGCGCGCAAGCAGAAGATAGGCGGCCCCGACCTGGAAGGTGCCGAGATACAGGATCACCGCCACGTCGCCGGCGCTGACGTCGTGAAGCGGCAGTGCCATCGGCAGCGCCAGCGCGGCGGCGATGCCGTTGCCCCACAGCACCGCCGCCTTCTCGTCGATGCCGGCGCCGTGCTCGCGCGCCGCATAGCGCAGCCCGATCACCGTCAGCGCCCAGGTAAGCCCGCTGGCGATGGCGATGGCGTCGCCGAGGCGCGGCTGCGGCGCGGTTGCCTGCGGCGGCTCGGTGCCGACGAAGAACAGGCTCATCCCGGCGGCGACTGCCGCCATCATCCACAAGTCCGCGCGCGTGACGCGCTCGCGCAGCAGCAACGGCGCCAGCAGCGGCATGTAGAGCTGGCCCGTGCACTGAAGGAAGATCGCGTTGGCCGCGGTGGTCATCGTGTTGGCCAGCGAGAACAGGATCATCGTGGCGCCCTGCACACCACCGATGGCGAACGCAAGGCCGGTTCGGCGGCCGCCGTGGCGCGGCATGAACAGCGCAAGCATCACCAGCGCGACGACAGCGCGCAGGCAGGCGATCTGCCAGCCGCTCAGCGTCGCAGCCTTGATCGCCGCGCCTCCGCTCGAGAAGAAGATCGCGGCGCCGATGACGCAAAGGCGTCCGAGCAGCTCGGGTCGTTGCGTGAGCGTCATCATCGGTGAAGCGGCGCGAGCCCCGGGCGAGGGTCATGCGCTCATGCATTGGCCGGCGTCAAGCGCAGCTGCGCCGCCGGCGGCCTTGACGCCATCGCCGGATGCGGGCTAGGCCTGACCGAAACAGATCGGAGGAGGTCCACCCCGATGAAGCACACGATGACCGCAACCCTTTCGCTTCTTGCCGTCCTGCTGACGGCCAACGTTTCGCCGGCGGCCAAGTGCGCCGACGAGGACCCGGACGGCGCGCGCGTCGCGGCCGCACGCGCGCAGGTACAGTCGCAGTGCGTCTGCAACGAAGCCACCGATCACGGCGCGTACGTCGAGTGCGCCAGCGGCGTGGCCAAGGAGCGCTCCGCGCTCGACGCCAGCGATCCCAACCATCTCCCCAAGAGCTGCAAAGGCGCCGTGACGAAATGCGCCGCCAAGTCGACCTGCGGCAAGCCGGGCTTCGTCACCTGCTGCCGGCAGAAGGCCGACGGCAGCACCAAGTGCAGCACCAAGAAGAGCGCCGAGAACTGCACGGACAAGGGCGGCACCGTCGGCACGTGCGCGAGCTGCTGTGACGCGTGCTCGAGCCCGCCGGCGGGTCCGAGCTGCCCGGCGCCGCCGACGACCACGACGCTGCTTCCGGTTCCGACGACCTTGCCCGACGGCGTGACGGGCCTGCTCGAGTAGACGCCAGCGCCCGGGACCGGAATGCCCGCCGGCATGTCCGGGCCGGACGTCGAAACCACCACAGCCCGCGCACCGGTCGGTGCGCGGGCTTTTTTTGCGCGCACTGCATTTGCGCGCGGCTGAACCTGACGTTAGCGTCAGCTTCATGCAGTCTTCGGTGGCCGCGCTCTCGTCGCGCGGCAGCTCCCCCGGGAAACGCGAGGCCACCAAGGCCCGCAATCGCTCCGTCATCCTGACATCGGCTCGCGAGGTTTTCGCCACACTCGGGTTCGATGCCGCCACCGTGCGGGACATCGTGCGCGGCACCGATCTGGCCGTGGGCACGTTCTACCAATACTTCCGCGACAAGAACGACGTCTTCGCCGCGGTGGCCGAAGAGACGCTGCGCGAGCTTCGGGCCCGCCTTCGCCGTTATCGCACCGATGCGAGCGTCACGTTCGACGAGCGCATCTACAATGCGTACTTCGCGTTCTTCGACATGGTCGTGCACGAGCGGCGGCTGTTCGAGGTCCTGGACCGCAACATCGCGCCGCTGGTCAGCGACATCTCGTTCGAGAGCACGCGCGTGGCTCTGGCCGAGCTTCGCGAGGACCTGCAGCCCCTGCTCGAAGCCGAGCAGGTGGCACCGGTGGATGCCGACTACGTCGCTGCCGCCTCCATCGGCGTGGGCATGATGGTGGCGCGCCAGCTCCTGGAGCGTGCGCAGCCGGACGCGGTCGAAGCCGCCCGCTTCTGCACGACGCTGCTCCTGCAAGGCCTGCGTGGCCGCGCCCAGGACCACCGCGGCGGCGGGCGGTCCTGAAGGAGACGCGATGAAGCATTTCCTCTTCCATCTCATGCCCTACCGCGACCTGCCGGCGGACTTCGAGAAGAAGCACGACTCGGCGTGGGTGTGGGTGCCCAACGACCTGTTCGATCCCCGCGACGCGCACCGCTACTACAACGACTACCTCGACGAGCTGGCCGACGCCGAGACCGCCGGCTTCGACGGCGTCTGCGTCAACGAGCATCACCAGAATGCGTACGGGCTGATGCCGTCGCCCAACATCATCGCCTCGATGCTGGTGCAGCGCACCAAGCGCATCAAGATCGCGGTGGTCGGCAACGCGCTGCCGCTGTACGATCCGCCCACGCGCGTGGCCGAAGAGATCGCGATGCTCGACGTGATCTCGGGCGGGCGCATCATCTCGGGGCAGGTCATCGGCGGCGGGCCCGAGTACTTCTCGTTCTCGATCAATCCTGCCGAGGCGCGCACGCGTTTTGCCGAGGCGCACGAGATCATCATGCGCGCCTGGACCGAGCCGGGGCCGTTCTCGTTCTACGGCAAGCACTACAAGCTGCGCTACGTGAACACCTGGCCCAAGCCGTTGCAGAAGCCGCATCCGGCGGTCTGGATTCCCGGCGCGGGATCATTGGAGACAATGGAGTTCGTGGCCAGGCGGCGTTACGCGTACATGGGCATCCCCTACTTCCGCATCGACTTCTTCAAGAAGAACTACGCGATGTTCCGCGAGTGCTGCGAGAAGGAAGGATACAAGGCGCATCCCGAGCAGATGGGACTGCTCATGCCGATCTACGTCGCCGAGACCGATGCCAAGGCGCGCAGGGAGTTCGAGGAGCACTTCTGGTACTTCAAGAACAAGCTGATCCCGGGGCTGACGGTGTCGCCGCCCGGCTATACGTCGGTGAAGTCCGCGCTGCGCGTGGCCCGTGCGCTGCGCGACGGACACACCTTCATCAGCAGCTGTGAGACGTGGGACGATGTGGAGCGAGGCTGCTTTGCCGTGTGCGGCAGCCCTGAGACGGTGGCGCAGATCCTGATCGAGCACGCCAGGGAGATCGGCTGCGGCAACATGCTCGGCCTGTTCCAGCTCGGCAACATGCCGACGCACAAGGCGCGAGCGAACGCGCGCCTGTACGCCGAGGAAGTCCTGCCGCGCATCAACGCCGCCATTCCGCCGCCGGCCGAAGCCGCGCCGGCGCCCATCCCCTTTCCCACCGCCGCTTGAAGAACGGGGGCAGGCGTTGCATCCGAGCATTTCGACGCGCTGCAAAAAAATGCTGCAAAGCAGGAAGTGACCCCACTCCCGGAGGACGATGGAACGTAGCGAGCTGCATGTCGACGTCGGTGGCAAGCGCACGTACACCCTGCGCGGCGGTGCCGGAGCGCCGCTGCTGTATCTGCACAGCGCCATGGGCGAGGTGCAGTGGCTGCCGCATCTGGCCGCGCTGGCCGAGCGCTACGAGCTGCACGTGCCGGCCCATCCCGGCTTCCTCTCCTCCGAAGGCATCGAGCAGGTCGACGACGTCGAGGATCTGGTCTGGCACTACCTCGACTACATGGACGCGATGGGATGGCGGTCGGTCGCCATCGTCGGGCACAGCCTCGGCGGCTGGATCGCCGCCGAGATCGCCGCGCGCTATCCCGAGCGCGTCTCCAGGCTCGTGCTTGTCGCATCGGTCGGCATCTGGGTCCCCGAGCGTCCCATCACCGACATCTTCGCGCTCGACACGCGCTTTCCCGACCGCCTGGCCGGCATGCTGTTCCACGACACCAGCCATCCGCTGGCACAGCTGATGTCGGTTCCGCTCACCGACATGAGCGACGAGCAGCTGGCCGCCGCCTTCCACGGCTTTGCCGCCACCGCAAAGATCGGCTGGAACCCGCTGCTGCACGATCCGCGCCTCGAGCGCATCCTGCGGCGCGTGACCGCGCCGACACTGCTGGTGTGGGGCGGCGACGACAAGGTCGTGCCGCCGGTGTACGGCGAGAAGTTCCAGCGGCTGATCCCGGACGCGCGCCTGCACGTCATCGACGGCTGCGGCCACATGGTCCCTTTCGAAAAGGAGAGCGAGTTCCTCGCCGTCGTGACGCGCTTCCTCGGCTGACGCTCGCCCTTCAGCCGCCGGCTCTGCGACCAACGCCCAGATGCGCGACGTCGGCGTGCCGCATCAGCATCGGCCCGCGCGGTCCGAACGCGAAGGTGGTGACGGAGCTGGTCGGACACGCGATGCGGTCGCGGAAGCGCCCCACGTAAAGACCGAGCAGGGCGCACGTCAGCACGCGGATCGTGGCCTTGTGGCTGACGACGAGCACGTGTCCGTGCGGATGCCGCTCGCGGATGCGCTGAATCACCGGCATCGCGCGCGAGACGATGTCGAATGCCGTCTCGCCTCCGGGTGGGCTGGTCATGGCGGGATCCGCTGTCCACGCGGCATGCAGTTGCGGGTCCATGCTGCGCGCCTCGGCTTCGGACACGCCTTCCCAGCGGCCGTAGCCGATCTCCTTGAGCCCCGGTTCGATCTCGGCTGTCAGACCCGTGGCCTGCTCGATGGGCTCCATCGTCATGCGCGCGCGAAGCTTGGGGCTGACGTAGAGTGCGTCAAGCCCGAGTGTCGCCACGGACGCGGCCAGCCTGCGCGCCTGCTCGATGCCGGCTTCGATCAGCGGCGGGTCGATGTCGCCGGCGTAGTAGCCGCGTGCGGCAGCGTCGGTCTCCCCGTGGCGGGCCAGATGCAGAGTCAGCATGCGGCGAGTCTTAGCAGCCACATCCGGTGGCGTGGAACGGCAGCTCCACTGCGGGGGACCGGCGGTGCGTGCGTTGGCGAACGGCCGGCGCGGTCAGCGCAACGACGACGTCGAAGGCGGCTGCGACATTCACTTCGGCGCCGCACCGTCACCGGCCGGTGGAAAAGTGCGCGGGCCGCAACTAGCCTGCAGGCGAGGGGGATTTCGATGCCATCGCCACCATTCTGTTCGCGCGCATGTCGGCTGCGCCGCGCTCTTGCTCCCATCGCCATCGCCGTCTGCGCAGCGGCCGCCTCGCCGGCCGCCGCCGCGCCGGTCACGCAGGCCTTCAAGCATGACCACTTCGGCTTCCGTCCCGGCGACACCAAGATCGTCATTGCCACGCAGAACCCGGGGGGCACCGTGCAGGTGCGCAGGGCCGCGGACGACGGCGTCGCCTTCACGATTCCCACCGACGGCGGCTCGATCACCGCCAAGGGCACCGACGGCATGCACTCGGGCGATGCGGTGTGGTGGATCGATCTCTCCGACTTCACGACCGTCGGCGAGTACCGGCTCTACAGCCCCACCCTCGCCGCGCAGTCCTACGACTTCGACATTCGCGGCGACGTCTACGCCACGCCGATGCGCGCCGCGCTGCGCACGTTCTATCTGCAGCGCTGCAACGTCCCCAAGACCAGCACCCCGGCCAGCGCGTGGGATGACGCGGCCAGCTGCCATGACGGCGACGCCGCAACCGGCCCGGCCGCCGGCCATACGAATCACGGCACCAGGGACCTGCGCGGCGGCTGGCACGACGCCGGCGACTACAACAAGTACGTTTGGGGAGCGGTCTCCAGCGCCATCCTCTCCATGCTGCGCGCGTATGAGGACAACCCCGGCTCGCTGCGCGACGACGACACCGGCATTCCCGAATCGGGCAACGGCCTGCCCGACCTGCTCGACGAAATCCAGGTCGAGCTGGACTGGATCATGGAGATGCAGCTTCCGAGCGGCGCGGTGCTCTCGCAGATGCACGTCGACGGCTTCGCCTCCGACTCGCCGCCGAGCGCCGACATGAACGTCCGCTACTACCAAAACCCGAACCTGGAGTCGGGCGCCGTGGCCGCCGGGACGCTGGCGCTGGCCGCACGCGTCTTCGAGGCCGAGGGTCAGTCATCCTACGCCGCGACGCTGAAGTCGGCGGCGCTGGCGTCATGGACGTGGCTGCAGACGCAGGGCGGCAGCGCGGTCAAGGCGTGGGCTGCGGCCGAGATCTTTCGCATCGATCCGACGCAGACCGCCGCGCGCGACTACGTCGACAACTTCTATCCGAGCCAGTGGAACGGGCGCTTCTTCAACGTCGGCGCCTACGACACCTTCGCCGCGCTGACCTACGTTTCCACGACGGGCGCCACGCCCGCGGTGGTCACGAACATGCTCGCCAACATCACCGATCAGGTCGACTACATCTTCTCCGAGGACAGCCTGTACCGGAACGGCATGCCGAGCTGGTCCTATCACTGGGGCTCCAACGCGATGCGCGCACATTACGGGCTGTTCCTGCTGCGCGCGGCGGCGCTTGGCGAGACCGGCTCCTACAGCGCCGGCGACTGCTACGAGCACGCGCTCGACCTCCTGCGCTTCTTCCACGGCCAGAACCCGCTGAACATGCTGTACCTGACCAACATGGCGGCGCTGGGCGGCGAGCATTCGTCGTTCCAGCTCTACCACGCCTGGTACGGCGACTCGTGGAGCTCGTTCTCGAGCACCAACTACTTCGGCAAGCCCTCCTCGGTCACCGAGCCGGCCTATCCCTACTACGCCGGGACCGACAATCACGGCGTCAGCGACAACAAGGTCTCGCTGTACGGCCCGGCGCCTGGTTTCGTCCCCGGAGGTCCCAACAAGGACTACGGCGGCACGTCCTCGCCGCCGCTTGGGTCGGTCTTCTACGAAAAGTTCTATCGCGACTGGGCCGACCAGATTCAGTGGACGGCGATGACGTGGGAGATCACCGAGAACTCCATCAGCTATCAGGGCCCCTACGTGGCACTGGCTGCGTACTTCCAAGGCGCATCGGCCTGTGATGACGACGACGTGTGCGAGCCGGGCGAGAACGCAGCCAACTGCCCGAACGACTGCAGCATCGACCTGAGCGGCGACGCCTACGTCGGCTACCGCATCCTGACGCCCGCCACCGACGAGCTGGGCAACGAGATCGCCGGCGGCAACGAGCTGCCGGCGTCGTGGAACGTGACGCTCGACGATCAGGCGATCGACTCGAGCCTGGGCGACGACCCCGAGAACTTCACCATCGGCAGGTCGCTCGGCCTCATGAGCGCTGCCGGCTACAACGCTGCCGAGGCGGCCGATGCCCAGCTGCACTACGTGCGTTACGCGCTTCGTCCGGCGGCCGAGGGGATCGCCCCCGAAGCCGGCGGCTCGATTCCGCCGGCGCAGCCGCACGTGCCGCGGCGATGGACGGTGCAGAACGACCTCGGCACCTTCACGGTGCGTTCGATCAAGGCGACCTCGCTGCTGCTGCCCGCCGGCGCCGACCCGAGCGGCACCGCCAACGACCAGGGGGATGCCACGCACTACCGGTGCTATCGCATCAAGACCGAATCGGGGCCCTCGCGCCCGCAGGCGCTGACGCGCGACATGTTCGACGATTGTGCTCGGAACGCGGCAGGTTCTCCCGGCTTTGCGGGCAGCGCTGCCGAAGGCAGCTGTCTGCTGGACGTGCACGCGTCGGCGGAGCTGTGCAACCCGGTCGCCAAGACCGAGGTGCTGCCGCCGCGCACGACATCCGCGGTCATCGACGAGTCGACGCCATCGAGCCAGACGAGCCTGCTCTGCTCCAAGGCCAAGCTGGCGCGCAAGATCGGCAGCGGCGCTGCGGGCCTGCTGACCGGCATGGCGGCCGGATCCTCGATCTCGCCGCTGCAGACCAGGCACCTTTCGCGCCGCACGAGCGACGGCAACGGTGTATCGATCGCGCCCGGAAACCAGTTCCCCGCGCCCGTGATGGCCGACACCATCAAGCTCGAGACGTTCTGCCTGCCCACGCACATCGTTGCGGTGGCGCCGGCAGGCTGATCGTCGGACGGTCCCGAGAATGCGGACGCGGATCGCAGCGGCAGGCGCCGTGCCGGCAGTGGCAGGGCTGCTGCTCGTGACCGCCGCCGCATGGCCGGTGACGGCGGCGGCGGCAAAGACATCCAAGCCTGCCGCATCCCCGTTCAAACCGGCCTCCGAGTTCTTCGACGCCAACGGCGTGCGGCTGCGTTATCTGTCCGGCGGGCGCGGCGAGACGATCGTGCTGCTGCACGGCCTGCACTCGACCGCCTACCAGAGCTGGCAGAAGACCGGGATTCTCGAGGCGCTGGCGCGCAACCATCGCGTGCTCGCGCTCGACCTGCCCGGTCACGGCGAATCGGACAAACCCGCCATTCCCGACGCCTATGGCAAGGCGATGGTGGAGGACGTGCGGCTGCTGCTCGATCACGTCGGCGTCTCCAAGGCGCACATCGTCGGCTATTCCCTCGGCGCGCTGGTGGCGACGCGCTTCCTCGTCGACCACCCGGACCGCGTGCTGTCGGGAACGGTAGCGGGCATGGGCTGGATGCGCGACTCCGGGTGGCTGCAGGGCGTGTGGGAGCGCCTGCCGGTGCGCGAGGCCGACAACACCTCGCGCATGTGCATCCGCAGCATCGAGCAGCTGCAAGTGACCAGGCAGGAGCTGGAGGCGATCCAGGTGCCGGTGGCGGTGATCCTCGGCGATCGCGACCCGGTCCGGCGCATGTACATCACGCCGCTCAAGAACGCCCGCAAGGACTGGCCGGTCATCGTCGTGCCGGGCGGAGGAGCCACGGCCATCACGACCAAGAAATTCCGCGACGAGCTGGTGAAATGGCTGCAGCGGCACTGAAGGGCACGGCTGCCACGCGCAAGAACGCGCCGATGACCGCCGAAGAGAAGCGCATCATCTTCGCTTCCTCGCTCGGCACCGTCTTCGAGTGGTACGACTTCTATCTGTACGGCTCGCTGGCGGCGATCATCGCCAAACAGTTCTTTTCGCCTCTCGATCCGGGCTCCGCCTTCATCTTTGCCCTGCTTGCGTTCGCGGCCGGCTTCATCGTGCGCCCGTTCGGCGCGCTCGTGTTCGGGCGCCTCGGCGACATGCTCGGGCGCAAGTACACCTTCCTGCTGACGATCGTCATCATGGGCGCGTCCACGTTCATCGTGGGCGTGCTGCCGACCTACGCCACCATCGGCGTTGCCGCTCCCGTCATCCTGATCGTCCTGCGGCTGCTGCAGGGCCTCGCGCTCGGCGGCGAATACGGCGGCGCCGCAACCTACGTCGCCGAGCACGCGCCGCACGGCCGGCGCGGCGCCTTCACCTCCTGGATCCAGACCACCGCCACGATGGGCCTGTTCCTTTCGCTGCTGGTGATTCTGGGAACGCGCACCGCGCTTGGCGAGGAGGCGTTCGCGAACTGGGGCTGGCGCATTCCGTTCCTGGTCTCGATCGTGCTGCTCGGCGTTTCGGTGTGGATCCGCGTCAGCATGGCCGAGTCGCCTGCGTTCCAGCGCATGAAGAAGGAAGGCACGCACTCGAAGGCGCCGCTGCGCGAATCGTTCGCCGTCTGGAGCAACCTCAGGATCGTCATCCTGGCGCTGGTCGGGCTGACCGCCGGTCAGGCGGTGGTCTGGTACACCGGACAGTTCTACGCGCTGTTCTTCCTGACGCAGGCGCTCAAGGTCGACGGCGCCACCGCCAACGTGCTGGTGGCGATTTCGCTGCTGATCGGTACGCCGTTCTTCGTGATCTTCGGCACGCTCTCCGATCGCATCGGCCGCAAGCCGATCATCATGGCCGGCTGCCTGATCTCGGCGCTGACGTACTTTCCGCTGTTCCGGATGCTGACGGAGGCCGCCAACCCCGACCTCGCCCGCGCGCAGGAGCAGGCACGGGTGGTCGTCCATGCCGACCCGCGCGAGTGCTCGTTCCAGTTCAATCCCACGGGAACGACCAGGTTCACCAGCTCCTGTGACGTTGCCAAGCAGCTCCTGGCGTCAGCATCGGTGAGCTACGAGAACGTGGCAACGGCAGGACCGGCCACCATCGCCATCGGCGAGGTCACCATACCGTCGGTGGACCTGTCGACGCTGTCGCCGCAGGAAGTGAAGAAGAAGGAAGCCGAACTGCAGGCGGGCGTGCGCGAGGCGCTGGCCGCCAGCGGCTACCCAGCCGCCGCCGATCCGAAGGAGATGAACAAGCCGCTGATCGTAGCGATCCTGAGCGTGCTCGTGCTGTACGTGACGATGGTCTACGGCCCCATCGCCGCCGCACTGGTCGAGCTGTTCCCGACGCGCATCCGCTACAGCTCGATGAGCCTGCCCTACCACATCGGCAACGGCTGGTTCGGCGGCCTGCTGCCGACCACCGCCTTCGCCATCGTCGCCCAGACCGGCAACATGTACGACGGGCTGTGGTACCCGGTCATCGTCGCCGCCGTCACGTTCGTGGTGGGCGTCCTGTTCGTTCCCGAGACGAAGGACGTCGACATCGGATGAGAGGCCGGTTGTCCGGTCGCCGGCAATGAGCGTGGACGGCGGGCGCGGCGGGCGAGACGGCATCGCTTCATCACTGACCTCAGCGCTCGCGTCGCGCCGGAGGTACGAAGGCTGCTGCGTCCTCTGCCGTATCGCTACTGCGGCGGATCCAGCCAGTACGACAGAGCCACTGCCACGCCCTTGCGATAGGGCAGCGTCAGCACGATGGCGGCGGTCGCACCCAGGATGAGCAGCGTGTTGCCGACGAGAAGGTTGTCGGGCTGCACGAGCAGCATGGCGATGACGACCACGCCCGTCATCCCTGCGGTCGACAGGTACACGAACGCCCACGTGTCGCCCGACTCGCGCTGGAAGTGCAGGCCGCAGACGTCGCACGTCTCGCGCAGCGTCATCCAGCCGTGGTAGAGGCGGCCCTCGCCGCAGCGCGGACAGCGCCGGCGCAGGCCCTTCATCAGCGTCGGCACGAGCGGCGGCGAGGATGCTGGCTCCGGTGTCATGCGTTCACGCACCGCCGCGGATGGCGGCGAACGCCACTCGCTGCGGCGCCAGGCTGCGGCTCCCGTAGCCGGCGAGCTCGCGTGCCGAGAATCCTGCGGCACGCAGCGCCGCCGCCACCTCCTCGCGCGTGAACAGCTGCAGCCAGTGCGTCTCCTGCGAGCGGCGCCACGCGCCGCCGACCGCGCGGAACGCGACGATCCCGCGGCGGAGTCTCCTGTTCTGCGCGTCTTCCTCGACCTCGATGAGAACGGCCCAGTCCGGACCGGCCCTCCACGTCCGGTAGCTCATGGGCTCGGCATCGGTCGCGCGCACGAGGTCGAAGACGAAGAGGCCACCTGGCCTCAATGCCGCCGCCACGCGCTCGAACAGCGAATGCAGGTCCACGCAGGCGTCGTGCTGCGGCAGGTAGCCGATGCATTCGCCGAGCGAGACGACGGCATCGCAGCGGGGAATGTCGGCCTCGTGCAGCGAGCAGCGGAAGAGCCGTGCCGATGGCGCCGTGGCCGCGGCGATGTCGAGCATGGCGGCGGAGGCATCGATGCCGACCACGTCGTACCCTGCACGAGCGAGCTCGCGCGCCAGCAGACCGCTGCCGCACCCAAGCTCGACCACCACGCCCGCCTCGATCGCGTGCGCGCGCAGCATCGACACGACGCCGGGGGCAGCCTCGACGGCGAAGTCCCCGAAGCCCGCGTGATGGATGTACGCCAGGTCCTGTAGATAGCTCTCGGCCACTGCCTCTCCCGCGCTGTCTGCTCGAGTCGGCGCGTGCTCTGCGCCGTCGGCGTCGATGAATCCGGCAGCGCTCCAGCAGCGAGGGCGTCATGACACCGGCCGTGATTTTTCGCGACCCGACCCGCAGGTGCGCAGCATCGAACAGACGGCAACGCCCTGACGTCAGCAATGCAGTCTATAGTCGCTTCCCATGAGCATGCGTCGCCATCACAGCTGGAGGACACCCGGGCGCACTCCGACGAGGGCTCGCGCCATCGCGCTGCCCGCGGGCGTCGAATCGTTGAGCAGCCTGGGCAGCCTCGATTGGAAGCGATTCGCCAAGAAAGTCTGGCACGAGATCAGCGAGGACGAGGTGTTCGAGCGCGCCGCGCAGCTCTCGTACTACTTTCTGCTCGCCCTCTTCCCTGCGCTCCTGTTCATGACCGCCATGGTGGGCTGGATCGCCGGCGAGGACAGTGAGCTGCGAGCAGGGCTCTTTCGCGCGCTGGCTGCCGTTCTTCCGGGCGAGGCGTCCAAGCTCGTCAGCGACACCGTCAACGACGTCATGCAGGGCAGCGGTGGCGGCAAGATCTCGTTCGGCATCCTGGCAACCCTGTGGGCCGCCTCCAACGGCATGGGCGCGATCAGCTCGACGCTGAACATCGCCTACGAGGTCAAGGAGCGACGTCCCTGGTGGAAGGTGCGTGCCACCGCGGTGGCCCTGACGATCGCGCTGGCGCTGCTGATCATCACCGCTCTGGTCCTGCTGCTGTACGGGCACGACATCGCCGAGACGATCGCCGGCAAGTTCGGGCTGGGGCTCGTCTTCGAGCTGACGTGGAAGATCATCCAGTGGCCCCTGCTGCTGCTCTTCCTGCTGACCGCCTTCGGAATGATCTACTACTTCGCGCCCGACGTGCGCGACCAGAAGTGGCAGTGGATCACGCCGGGGTCGGTGTTCGCACTCGCACTGTGGCTGCTCGTGTCCTTCGCCTTCAAGCTCTACCTCGAGTACTTCAACTCCTACAACGCCACCTACGGGTCGCTCGGCGCCGTCATCATTCTGATGCTGTGGTTCTACCTCAGCGGCGCGGCGATCCTCATCGGCGGCGAGATCAACTCGGTTTTCGAGGGCGAGATGGCCGAACGCGGGGATCCCGAAGCCAAGGCGGCCGGAGAGAAGGCGCCGGGGCAGCCCGACCCGGCGCCGCTCAAGAGAGCGGCAAGCTGAGACGAGCGCCTCGCGCCGATCGCGACGCGCCCGCGGCGCCCGCTTCGCCCGCCGCTGTGCGCGGCCTATCCTGCGCGCATGACGCTGCGAGCTGCGGGGCCGCGCGGACGCTACGCTCCCTCGCCCACCGGCCTTCTGCACATCGGCAACGCCCGCACGGCCCTGGCCGCGTGGCTGTCGGTGCGAAGCCGCGGCGGCACGTTCATCCTGCGCATCGAGGACATCGACGCTCCGCGTACGGTACCCGGAATGGCCGATGCCGCCATCGAGGATCTGTCGTGGCTGGGCCTGGACTGGGATGAGGATCCCGTCGGCGGCGGCCCGTTCGGCCCGTATACCCAGTCGCAGCGCAGCGATCGATACGAAGCCGCGCTCCAGATGCTGCACGACAGCGGGCGCCTGTTTCCGTGTCGCCTCTCGCGCAAGGAGCTCGCAGGCATCGCTTCGGCGCCGCACGCGGGCGAGGAAGGGCCGCCCTACCCCGTGTCGGCACGGCCTGCGGAGCTGCCAGGCGGCTGGTACGAGGCGCTTCGTGCCGCCGCCGCGCCCGATGCCGCCATCCGCTTCCGGGTCGCGCAGGACGTCGTCCGCTTCTTCGACCGCGTTCATGGCGCCGTCGAAGAAGACGTTGCCACCAGCGTTGGCGACTTCGTGCTCAAGCGGCGCGACGGCCTGTACGCCTACCAGCTGGCCGTCGTGGTCGACGACTGGTTGATGGAGGTGGACGAGGTCGTCCGCGGCGCCGACCTCCTCGGCTCGACCGCGCGCCAGATCCAGCTCCTCGAAGCCCTCGGTGCGAGGCGGCCCGAGTATGCGCACGTTCCGCTGGTGGTGGCGCAAGACGGCGCCCGCCTCTCCAAGCGCGATGCGGCGCTGACGCTGCGCGCGCTTCGCCACGGCGGCGTTCGCGCCGAGCAGCTGGTCGGTCTGCTCGCGTGGTCTCTCGGCCTGCTGGAGACGCCGGCCGCGTGCAGTGCGTCCGACCTCATCGGCGAATTCGCCTGGACGCGGCTTCGCGCCGGCGAATGGCGGATTCCGGCCGATGTCGCCGCTCGTGCGGCTGCGCTGCGCTGAAACGCCTGTCGCGGAACCTACCGGCGCCGACGGAGCCAGGCGGTGACGCTCCAGCGCTCGCGCGTCGCCACCGTCACCTCGTGGTCGAAGCGGTCGCTGAGGAAGCAGACGAAGACGCCGGCTCGCGGCAGGACCTCACGCACGGAATCGCCGTCCAGGTACACGCGCAGCACGCCGCCGTCGCGCCCGTCCCAGTCTTCGTTCAGATAGAGCACCGTCGAGACCACGCGCGCCTCCGTGCCGCGCAGCACGTCGCGATGCCGCGCGTAGGCCGCGCCGGGCGGATACAGCGCGTAATGCGCCTCCACCTCGAAGGCGCCGAGCTGCAGGCATTGATTGACCGCCGATCGAAGCTCCTCGACGGCGTCGAAATAGGCGCGCTCGGCGGCCGAGGCCGCAGCCGGATCCAGCCACAGCGTAAGATCGCCGCGCACCGCTGCATCGACCTTGCGCGCGTCACCGCGCCCGACTGCGGCCGCGACGAACCGTCCTCGCGCGTGCGCCGCTCGCGCGTTGTCCGCCAGCTCGGCGACGACATCGGCCGTCAGGAACTGCTCGCGCACCGCGATGCCGGTGCGCCCGAGCTCGAGGGCAATGCTCTCTTCGTCGAGCAGCACGACGGGGCGCTTACGAGACGCGCCGGCTGTGTCCGGCCCAGTACTTCTCGCGCAGCTCGCGCTTGAGCACCTTGCCGCTGGGATTGCGCGGCAGCGTCTCGACGAAGTCCACCGAGCGCGGCCGCTTGTAGCCGGCAAGCCTTCCGCGGCAGAACTCGACGAGCTCTTCGGCCGTCGCGGTGGCACCGGATCGCAGCACGACCACTGCCTTGACCGCCTCGCCCCACTTCTGATCCGGCACTCCGAGAACCGCGGCGTCGGCGACGGCGGGATGTTCGAACAGCACGTTCTCCACCTCGCGCGGATAGACGTTCTCGCCGCCCGAGACGATCATGTCCTTGAGCCTGTCCTGCAGATAGACGAAGCCCTCCTCGTCCATGACGCCGGCATCGCCGGTGTGCAGCCAGCCGTCCTTCAGCGTCTCGGCGGAGGCCTCGGGAAGGTTCCAGTAGCCGCGCATCATCTGCGGGCCACGTGCCACGATCTCGCCGATGGTTCCGCGCGGCACCTCCTCTTCGTTCTCGTCGACGATGCGAACGTGCGTGCCGGGGATCGGCCGCCCGGCCGACAGCAGCAGCTCGGGCTTTTCGGCGAGCGCGCGGCGATGATCGTCGGGCTCGAGATACGTCAGCACGGCCGTGGTCTCGGTCATGCCGTAGCCCTGCGCGAAGTCGCAGCCGAACACTTCCATCGCCCGGCGCAGCACCTGCTCGGCGATTGGCGACGCGCCGTACGTGATCACTTTGAGGCTGCCGTAGTCGCGCGCGGCCACGTCGGGAACCGTCAGCAGGCAGGCCTGGATCATCGCGGGCACCAGCGTCACTCGTGTGATGCCCTGGCTCGACAGCGCGTCGATGACGGCGTCGGGACTGAAGTCGGCGTGGATGTTCATGGCGGCGCCGGCCGACAGCGCCTTGAACGAGGTGGCCGCGGCAGCGGCGTGGTACATCGGCGCAACGACGAGGAAGCGCTCGCCGCGCGTCATGGGAAACACCGCCTCGATCTGCGCCATCTGTGCGGTCACCGCGCGGTGGGTGAGGATCGCGCCCTTGGGACGGCCCGTCGTCCCGCTGGTGTACATCTGGTAGACGTCGCTCTCCTCGTCGATCCAGCGCTCGGGCTCGGCGGCCGACCCCGAGGCGACCATCGAGCGGAAGTCTTCCCAGCCCGCCGCTTCCGGCGCGTCGATGGCCACGTACCTCTCCACCGTGATCAGCTCGGGCCGGATCTCGTCGAGCAGGCCCACGTACTCGGCCGACGCCAGCAGCAGGCGCGCGCCGGCGTCTCCGATGATGTAGGCCAACTCAGGGCCGGCCAGGCGGTAGTTGAGAGGCACCGGGACCACGCCCGCCTTGGAGCAGCCAAGGAAGACGAGGGGATAGTCGGCGCTGTTCTTGGAAAGGAAGGCGATGCGGTCGCCGGCGCGCAGGTCGGCGGCGATGAGCGCGTTGGCCAGGCGGTTGGCCCGCTCCCGCGCCTCGCCGTAGGTGATCCGCTGGTGCGCATCGACGGCGAAGTCCGCCTGCGGGCGGCGCCGGGCGTGGTAGTCGAGGTAGTCGTGAACGCGCATGTTGCCTCCCGCTGCTCGATGCCTGGCGGTCACTGCCGGCCGAGGATCCCGAACGGCCGGCGACGTGTCTGCACGACGCCCGCAATCGCGGCAGTGGCTGCGCAGCGACCGCCAGCAGCGACGGCCGGCCCGCTACCGCCCGGTGAACTTCGGCGAACGCTTCTCCAGGAAGTGCGCGACGCCTTCGCGGAAATCCTCCGAGCGCAGGCTCTCGTGCATCTCCTTGATGGCCACGCCCACCGAATGCTCGAGCGTGGAGAGCTGGTCCTCGTAGATCTGGCGCTTCATGATCCGAATCGAGCGCGGTGACGACGCACTGACGAGAGAGTTCGCGTAATCACGCACTTCGCCGAGAAATGTCTCGTTTCGGATTACCCTGCTGACGAGCCCCATGCGCAGCGCTTCGTCGGCATCCACGAGGCGGCCGGAGAAGAGGATGTCGCTGGCATTGGCCAGCCCCACCAGCCGCGGAAGGATCCAGCTGACGCCGTACTCGGCCACCAGGCCGCGCCGCGCGAAGATGGCGCCCATGCGTGCGGAGGCCGACGCCATGCGGATGTCGCAGAACAGCGCGAGCACGAAGCCGACGCCGGCGGCCGGGCCGTTGATGGCCGCGATGATCGGCTTGGGGATCGACAGCAGGTAGCTGTATTCGGTCTGGAAGTCGGGACGGATGGGGCCCGGCGGCGGCTCGTTCTCGACCTGCGGCAGGTCGGCGTCGGCGGTCATGCGCCCGGCGCCGCTGAAGCTGCCAAGGAGCTTCATGTCGGCGCCGGCGCAAAAGCCGCGGCCGGCGCCGGTGATGATGATGGCGCGGACGTCGTCATCGGCAGCCGCGGCGTAGAGCGCGTCGCGCAGCTCGATCTGCATGCGCGGCGTCCAGGCGTTGAGTTGGTCGGGCCTGCTCAGAGTGCACGTGGCGATGCCGCCCGAGACTTCGTAGGCGATCTGCTGGTAGTTCACGGGGCCTCCTTCGCCGCGTCTTCACGGGGGGCTGCAGCGTCGGGCCGGTCCGGCAAGGCCGGCGGCGCTTCGGCCGGCGCGGCCGGCAAGGCGGCAGGCCCGCCGGTTTCCAGCTTGCAGCGGGTCGCACCGGCCTGTCTAACCGCAGTCGGACGCATCTGCCAGCCCGGTGCCCCGTGATAGACTCGCCCGCCATGCGCGCTTTGCTCGCCCGCCGATCGCCCCGTCGCCTGCTCGCCATTCTTGCCGTCGCCGCAGCGATGGCGGGACCGGCGGCGGCGCAGGAAGGCGCCGCGCGCTTCTACTTCTTCAGCCCGGACTGGCGCCCCGGCGACCTCAACAAATTGACCGAGCGCGTCCAGTCCGTGCTCGCCGACCAGGGCCTGGCCGTCTCCTTCCAGGCCTTCGCGCGATACGAAGACTTCATCGTGCAAGTGCAGAACACGCCACCGGAATTCTTGATGGCGCCTGCATGGTTCGAGGATGTCGCCCGGGACGGCGCGGCGCTCCCGCTGCGCGTTCTGGCCAGGCCGCTCCGGCATGGCCGCTCCACCTACCGCAAGGCCCTGATGACGCGGCCCGAGATCGATTCCATCGACGACCTGACGCACGGGTCCATCGCCGCCACCGTTCATTCGATGGGCCCCGGCAATGAGCGGGTCGTCCTCGAGGCTTTCCACCTCGACGCCGACTCGGCCAAGGTCGTGCCGGTCACCAAGGACGTCGATGCACTGCTGGCCCTGAGCTTCGGGCAGGTCGATGCGGCGCTCGTGACGGCTCAGCAGTACGACCTGCTTGCACAGAGCAACCCGGCAGTCGCCGACAAGCTTCAGGTGCTGGCGTTCTCGCCGGAGATCCCGCTGCCGGCCCTGTACGCCACGGCCAAGGCCGACGCATTGTTCGGGCAGAGGCTGGCGTCCGCGCTTGCCGCGCTGTCGGATTCGGATGCGGGAGACGAGATCCTGCACATGCTCGGCTACCAGGCCTTCGCCGACGGAGGCTCGGCCACCAGGCCGGTGGCTGCCAGGCCGCTGCCGTCGCGACCCGAAGCGCCCGCCACGGCCAGGCCGGCCGCAGCCAGCCAGCCGCTCGAGATGATGGGCCTGCCCGCACCGCCGTCGATGCCAAGCCGACCACGATGAGCGCGCAAGCCAGCAGCGCCAAGGCCGCGCCGGCAGCGCACGCCGCCGGCGGCACGCGCATAACCGAGATCGTGCAGCAGGGCTACGGCCTGCACCTCAAGCTGGCGCTGGCCGGCGCCGTGGCGCTCTTCGCGTGCATCGCGCTGCTGTCGGCAACGCTCATGTACCGACACTCGGCGGTGCTCAACAGCGAGATCGAGCGTGCCTCGGTGCAGCTGCAGAAGGGAATGATCGAGCGCGGCGTGCTGCTCGCCGACGGCATGGCGGCCAGCATGGAGACGGCCATCGCCGGCTACGACTTCGCGTTCATCACCGAAACCGTCCGCACCATGCAGGCCAAGAACGAGAATCTCACGCACTGCTTCCTCGTCAATGCCGCCGGCGTGGTCATCGTCCATACCGATCCGCACAAGGTCGGCACGCGTGCCGCGCCCGTCACGCAGACGGCGCCGCGGATGGTCCGGCAGAGCGACGGCAAGGAAGTCGTCGAGATCACGCAGGCCCTGGTCGTCGGTGGACGCGAGTGGGGCTGGCTGGTGCTCGGCTTCGACCTGACGCCGCTGCGCACGCAGGCGGCGCGCGCGATGCAGCGCGGACAGATGGTGCTGGCGCGCTCGATCACGGTGGCGATGCTGGTGGCAGCGATGATCGCGGTGCTGGGTCTGGCGGCATCGGTGTGGACGAGCCGCCGGCTCCTGAGCCCGCTGACCCAGCTCGCCGAGGACGCCGCCGCCATCGCCACCGGAGACCTCGACCAGGAAATCAAGGCGGTCGAATCCAGCGACGAAATCGGCCTGCTGGCGCGCCAGTTCGAGGCGATGCGCCGCTCCATTCGCACCAGCATGAGCGAGCTGCTGGTGGCCAAGCAGCTGGCCGAGGAATCCACGCAGCAGGAGAAGAAGCTGCGCGCGCAGATCGAGGAGCACTCGCGACTGCTCGAGAGCAAGGTGCGCGAACGCACCGCCGAGCTGCAGGAGACCAACACGCGCCTGACCGAGTACGACCGGCTCAAGTCGGAATTCCTCAGCAACGTCTCGCACGAGCTGCGCACGCCGCTGGCGGCCATCTCCTCTTCGGCCAAGATCATCCACCGCTACGGCGAGCGCGATCCGCAGAGCGGCAAGCGCTTCAGCAAGGTCATCATGGAGGAGACCGAGCGGCTGACGCGGCTGATCAACGACCTGCTCGACCTGTCCAAGATCGAAGCCGGCAAGGCCGACTGGCACCTGGAAGTGATCGAGGATCCGGGCGCGCTGATCGAGCACGTGGTGACGACGTTCCGGCCGCTCTTCCAGGAGGGCGGCATCGACCTGCAGCTCTCGGTGGCCGCCGACGTGCCGGCCATTCGCGGGGATCGCGATCGCCTGATCCAGGTCTTCGCCAACCTGTGCAGCAACGCCATGAAGTTCACGCCGCGCGGCGGCAGCGTTCGCGTCGAAGCGTGCGCCTCCGATCATGAAGGAGAAAGCGTGCTGCGCGTGACCGTCACCGACACCGGGCCCGGCATTCCCGAAGAGGATCGCGAGGTCGTGTTCGAGCGCTTCCGGCAGGGCGGCGGCAAGGACAAGCCGAAGGGAACGGGTCTCGGTCTTGCCATCTGCCGGGAAGTCGCGCGCCACCACGGCGGAGCGATCTGGGCCGAGGCGCCGCGCGAAGGTGGAACGCGCATGGTGCTGGTGCTGCCGGCAGTGGCGCCGCTTCCCGAACCGGCAGCCTGAGCGCACGATGGACGCTCCGCCACCGTAGACAGTCGCATGCGGCGCCGGCCATGTTCCTGGCGAAAGCGCGGGGGAAACCCCACGTCTCGCCGGGGACACGGCCGCCGCCGCTCGAGCGTCATTGCGGGAACAGGATGTTCAGCGCTTCCTGGACCTGATCGCGATTCTCGTTGAACAGGCATTCCTTCAGGTCCACGACGCTGAAGTTCCCGCCGGTCTCGTCCAGGCAAACGTCCTGGTAGCCGAGCTCGTCGATATCGAAGAACGAGCACTCCTCCGGAATCGCATTGAGCAGCTCGACGTAGGCGCGGTGGATGTGCGCGTCGACGAGATCGTCGCCGGTGCCGGGGCCCCAGGCGAACACGTCGTTGCGGCACTGGACGTTGCCGGGCAGCGAGCCGGCGATCACGGCGAGCGAGCAGTCGTCGCGCGTGCGCAGATCGCCGCGGAACATTCGGAAGGCCTGCCGCGGCGTCTGGCGCAGACAGATCAGGCGGTCGCCGCCGTAGGTGCGGTCGATGGGCGGAAAGTAGAAGTCCAGCAGCGTGGTGACGATCGGCTGTGCCTGCTCGGCGATGCAATCCTCGAGATCGTCGACGTCGAAGACGATGCCCTTGTCGCCGGCGCACGGGCCCGGATAGCCGAGCGCGCCCAGGTCGACCTCATCGCAGATCTCGTGCATCTCGCGCCCGAGCACCAGCGCGGTCCGGTCCAGGTCCTTCTGCAGCTTCTTGTCGCCGTCCCCGGTCGTACAGTCCGTTGCCGGGTCGATGCGGCCCTTGATCGCGCGGTTCTGGCAGCCGATGCGCGCCTCCAGGGTCATCTCGATGTAGCCGCGCCCCGTCTCCGAGATCTGGCGCCGGCACATCATCTCCTTGCGCGTCAGTTCCTGGGCAGGCGCCTGTACTGCCAAGGGCAGCGTCGCGATGGCAAGGATGAGCGTCGTCCGAAGCTTGGTCGTCATGTCCGCCTCGTCTTGGCCGTGGCCGCCGGCCGCCGGCGAGAGCGCGCCCCATGCGCTCTCGCACATCACTGCAATGGTTAGCGCCTTGTATGGCATGACCCCTGACCGGTGAACAAGGGGACCGGGGTCAGGACGGCGAATGTCGGCTCGGCCGCGACGTCTCCCACATCCGGAAACGACGACGGCCCGCTCGCACGCAGCGAACGGGCCGTCGGCCGATGCTCAGGCAGAGGCGGGATCAGTCGTCGGTGCAGCCACCGATCCCGGGCTGGTACTGGCGCGTCGGATCGCTCTCGCAGAACGTCCTGGAGCGCGCCTGGTTGGTCACACGGCCGGGGCCCGGCAGGCCGGCCACGCTGTTGATGCCGCTATTGGACGTCGGCGGGATGCAGAACGTGGCTGCTCCCACCGGTGCCGACGGGTCGGGATCACCGCTGGCAACGATCGGGTCGGTGAAACACTTGCGGCGCTCCACGATCGTGCAGTTGCCAACGTCCCTGCCTACGACCGCGGGACTGCAATCCTCGTTCGTATTGCAGGTCAGGATTCCCTTTCCGTTCGGCCGGATGATGCCGTCGCACGTCAACGTATCCGGGCCCGTCGCGCACTCGCCCTCGCCGTTGCCCTGATCGTTGCACTGGTTGCCCTCGCAGTCGTTCGGCTGCGGGAACACGCCCGATCCATTGGCGCTGCACGACGAGAGGTTACAGGAACCCAGGTTCGTCGCGACGCAATCGGCGTTGGTCGTACACGTTTTCGACGTGGCTTTGTCGCAGCGCTTGATGCCGGGGTTGAGGCACGGCCCCGTATCGACACTGGCGCAGTCCGCGTTGTTCCCGCAGGTGAACTTGTTCGATACCTGGCACGTGCCGGGCTGGGAGGCGCAGTCGGCATTGGAATCGCACGGGACGCTGTTGTCGGACGTGCAGACGCGGCACGGGCACAGGAGGTCGCCGTTGCCGCACGGCACCTCGAAGCCCAGCTCCGCGGCGCCGGTCGTCTGCGTCAGCTGGATGGTGAGGCCACTGCCCGACACGTTCTTTCCTGTGTCGGGGAAGCAGTCGATGCTGTAACCGGCGCCGCCGGGCTCCTGGTTCTCGCGACCCGGGAAGGTCGTGTTGATGCCGTTGACGTCGCACGCGGTTCCCGCGTTGCGGCCTTCGATGCACACGCCTCCGCGCACGCCGTCGTCGCGCACCGGATCGTCGTTGCAGGTTCCGGTTGTGCAATCGTCGTCGAATACGCAGAGCTGGGACGGATTCTCCGAGCAGCGGCCACCGCACATCGGGCACGGAATGACCGTTTCGATGCCGAGGAAGACCTGCGTGCGCAGGTTTGCCGTGATCGCGCCGGCGCCGAGGTCGACGTTGGCGGTGCCGCTGACGTCCTCGAAGAAGCGATTGACGATGCACGCCGGCGTTCCGCCCGAGGAGAGCGGGAATGGAGCGCCGAAGTAGCAATCGCACGTCTCACCGCCGCAATCGTCGGCATCGGCCTCGAACGGTTGATCGCAGATCGCCTGGTTGTTGCTGCGGCAGCGGCAGTTCCTGTTGGCCGGATCGATTCCGGCCAGCTCGCAGACGCCGCACGGTGCGGACGTGGCGTCGCACTCGATGAAGCCACGCGTGACCACGAGATTGTTGATGTCGGCTTCGTGCGCCAGCCCGGTCCAGCCGCTGTCCAGCGCCGTTACGCTCTTGCACCGGCCCGAGTTCGCCTTGTCGCAGGTGCCGACCGGGCAGTCGGCGTTGGTGTTGCACTCCTGGCCATAGCCGGCGAACAGCGTGAGCTCGCCGGAGCCGGGGCACGGCAGCTGGCATTCGCAGCCCGAGCTGCAGCTGGCGCGGTTGTCGTTGCAGGCCGCCGCGCTGGTGTCGCACTGCTCGCTGGTCTGCTTGATGCCGTCGCCGCAGAACTCGATCTTGCACGTGGAGCTGCAGTCGTCGTTCGAGCTCTTGTTGCCGTCGTCGCACTCTTCGTCGCCGAAGCTCGGATCGGTGACGCCGTCGCCGCACGAGGGATTGTGGCAGTTCAGGCGGCAGGCGTCGGGGGTCGTGTCGGAGTTGTTGACGCCGTTGTCGCACTCCTCGTTGCCCTGCTTGACGCCGTCGCCGCACTGTCCAGGCACGCATTCGCTGGTGCAGTCGTCGGTCTCGATGGTGTTGCCGTCATCGCACTGCTCACCGGTGTCGGTGGTGCCGTCGCCGCAATCGGCGGCCTGGCAGTTGGTGCGGCAGGCATCCGGAGTCGTGTCGGAGTTGCCGGTGCCGCTGTCGCACTCCTCGGTCGGCTCCAGGCGCCCGTTTCCACACACCGGATCGGTGGGGAACAGCAGATTGATGACGTTCTGCGTCTGCGGACGCGTGGCGTTGAAGATGCACTCCTTCAAATCGAAGATGGTGAAGATGCCGCCCGTGCCGTCGGGGCAAACGTCCTGGTAGTGCAGGTCGTCGATATTGAAGTTGGCGCACTCGATGGGAATGCCGCCGAGCAGCTGGAGGTAGGAGCGGCGGATCTGCGCATCGACCAGCTCGTCGCCGGTGCCCGGGCCCCAGGTCGGAATGTCGTTGCGGCAGTCGACGTCCTCGTCGAGCTGATGCAGCGCCTTGCGGATGGTGCACGCGCCGCGGGAGCGGATGTCGCCGCGGAACATCTTGAAGCCGTGCAGCGGCGTGCCGCGCAGGCAGATGGACTTGAAGCCGCGGAAGAAGTCGTCGATCGGCGGGTAGTACATGCCGAGCAGAGCGGCGGCGATCTCGTCGGTCTCGGCAACGATGCAGTCCTCGAGATCGAGCGTATCGAACGGAGCGCCGTTGGAGTCGGTGCAGACGCCGGGAAAGTCGAGCTTGGTCAGGTCGACGCCGGCGCAGTGCACGGGAAGGGAGTGGCTCAGCTTGAGCTGCGCGCTCCGCAGCGCCTGCTGAAGCTTCTCGTCGCCCTCACCGCTGCGGCAGTTCGTGGCCGGATCGATGATGCCTTTGATGGCGCGGGCCTGGCAGCGAATGCGCGCTGCAAGGACCTGCTCGATGTAGCGGCGGCCGGAGGCGCCGATGCCCTGGCTGCAGGCCAGCTCGGGCGTACGGAAGATCGGTTGCGCCTGGGCCAGGTCGACGGCTGCCCACGGAGTGACGGCCGCGAGCGCGAAGAACAACGTGGCCAGAACGGACGCGCGTGCTGATTTCATGAGTGACCCTTGCAGCCGGGTTCCCGCGAGACACGAGAGATTTGGCTTTGCCCCCGAGCGAAGCCGGACTATGCCCGTTTCGCACCCGCTAAGTCAACGCTAGATGCGCGTCATTGCAGGGGTTTCTGGTGCATTCGCGATGGCGGCTGCGGCGCTCGCTCTTTTGACTCGGAGAGCGCGGCAACGTAGCGCTGCCGGCTCGTGCAGCCTGCAGCGTGCGGGCCCACGGCGGCCGCCGCGTCGGACATCGAAATCATCAGCAGTTCCGCCGAGGCGCCGCCCGAAGCGCCAGGCAGAGCGAACCGAGGACGTTTTCATGGGACCTCTTTCCGGCTTTCGCGTCATCGAGATGGCAGGGCTGGCCCCGGCACCCTACGCCGGCCTGATCCTGGCCGACTTCGGTGCCGAAGTGATCCGCGTCGACCGCAGCCCGACCGCCGGCTCCCGGCCCGATCCAACGCGCGACTACCTGGCTCGCGGCAAGCGTTCGATCGGAATCAACATGAAGGACGCCCGCGGCGTGGCCACGCTGCTGCGGCTGATCGAGAAAGCCGACGTGTTGATCGAGCCGTTCCGCCCCGGCGTGATGGAGAAGCTGGGGGCGGGGCCCGAGGTTGCGATGGCCCGCAACCCTGCGCTCGTCTACGCGCGGCTGACCGGCTGGGGCCAGGACGGGCCTTTCGCCCCAATGGCCGGGCACGACATCAACTACATTGCGCTGTCGGGGGCGCTCAGCCTCTTCGGACGCGAGGGCGAGAAGCCGATCCCGCCGGTCAATCTGCTCGGCGACTTCGCCGGCGGCGGCATGCTGTGCGCGCTCGGCGTGGTGCTGGCGCTTCTCGAGCGCAGCCGGTCGGGAAAAGGCCAGGTCGTCGACTCGGCGATGGTCGACGGCGCCGCGCATCTGTCGAGCTTCGTCTTCGGCTTCTTTCATGCGGGGCTCTGGGGCGGGCCGCGCGGCACCAACCTTCTGGATACCGGCGCGCACTTCTACGACACCTACGAGACCAGCGACGGCCAGTTCATGTCCGTGGGCGCCATCGAGCCTCAGTTCTACGCGCGCCTGCTCGACGGCCTGGGCCTTGCCGGCGAGGACCTGCCGTATCAGATGGACCGCTCGAGCTGGGGCGACATGCGCAGGCGATTCGCCGAAGTGTTCCGCACCAGGACGCGCCAGGAGTGGACGCAGATCTTCGACGGCACCGACGCGTGCGTTGCTCCGATCCTCGGCCTCGGCGAGGCGGCCGCGCATCCTCACAATGTCGCGCGCAAGACGTTCGTCGACGGCGTGGGAGGCGCGATGATGCCTGCACCGGCGCCGCGTCTTTCGCGCACGCCCGGCAATGCCGCCGCCTCGGCGCCCATTCCCGGCGCCCACACCGATGCGGTGCTGGCCGAAGCGGGATTGTCGTCGCAGGAGATCGCCGAGCTGCGCGCGGCCGGCGCCGTCGGCTGAACGGCAAGGGAGCGGGCGATGGTACGGATCGAGGTCGAGTACAAGGGCGATCTGCACTGCGAAGCGCGGCATGCACCTTCCGGAACCGAGCTGGAGACCGACGCGCCGGTCGACAATCAGGGACGCGGCGAGTCCTTCTCTCCGACGGATCTGGTCGCCACCGCTCTGGGCACGTGCATGGCGACCATCATGGGCATCGTCGCTCGCAAGAACGGCTGGAACATCGAGGGTACGCGCATGACGCTGGACAAGGAGATGACTGCCGCGGCGCCGCGCCGCATCCAGCGAATCGCGGTGCAGATCGAGGTGCCGGCAGCGCTCGAGGACGAGGCGCGACGGGCGCTCGAGCAGGCAGCGCACACCTGCCCGGTGCGGCTGAGCATTCTTCCGGCCATCGACGTTCCGGTCACGTTCCGCTGGCGGTAGGTCGCCGGCGAAGACGCTTCGTCGGGACGCGACCGTTTCGCGCGGCCACTACAGTCCGAGATCTTCCGGAGTGATCTGGTCGAAGGAGTCGATCACCAGATCCGCGCTCTCGTACGGGGCGCGGTCCATCGCCGGATCGGGCAGCGCCACCACCATCATGCCAGCCGCGCGCGCTGCCTGAAGACCGGCCGGCGCATCCTCGAACACCACGCACCGCGACGGCTCGATGCCGAGCTCGGAAGCTGCGACCAGAAAGATGTCGGGCGCCGGTTTGCCAGCCTTCACGCGAGGATCGTCACCGACGACGACCGCGCCGAAGCAACCGAACCATTCTCCGTGCCTGCCGGTCTTGAGCTCGAACAGCCGCCGCTCGCTGCTGGTGGCGACCGCGATCGGCACGCGGCGCTCGCACAGCGCGCGTGTGAACCGCTCGGCGCCCGGCTGCTCGAGCGCTCCGGCAAACAGCTCCTCCAGACGCGCGCCGCGTCGCTTCAGATACTCCTGCGGCGTGATCGGGAGCGACAGCGCTTCGACCAGATACTGCGCCGATTCCAGCGAAGGACGCCCGATCATGTTGCGCTTGATCGACCAGTCGAAAACCTTGCCGTAGCCGCCGCAGATCTCCTGCGTCACCTCGGTGTAGAAGTGCTCGGTGTCGAGCAGGACGCCATCCAGATCGAAGATCACCCCTGCTGCGGGCCTCGGCAGTCTCACGCGGTCCTCCCGGCGCGCAGTGGGCGGTCGCTGCACGCGTTGCGGCCTGCGCCCTGAACGCCGCTCATTGCACCGGCCCCATCGCGAACGAGACGAACAGGAAGAATCCCGACAGCGCCGCGCATACATGATGCAGCGCCGTCAGAAGGCGCGGCGCCGGCCGCTCGCCGCGGCTCGTGACGATCAACGCGATCCAGGCGGCGCCCTGCAGACCGGCACAGATGGCGGCGGCGGCCGCCAGAGGCGTGCTTTGCAGGCGGAAGGCCGCTGCGGCACCGATCAGAAGTGCGAGGAACCCCACCTGCCGCTCTATGCCGGCCTGCCCGCTCCACCTCAAGCCGCCCGTTGCGTCTCAGGTGTCGGCGTCGCGCGAAGCGTCGATGCCGAGGCGAGCTTCGGCGACCTTGAACTGCAGGAGGGTGGACAGCTGATGCTCGCGCTGCTCGATGGTCGCGCACTCGAGCAGGCTCTGCTTTTCGAGAACGTCCAGCGGCAGGCTGGCGCACAGCGAGTTGGTCATCGCCATCAGGTCGAGCTTCTCGAAGAGGCGATGGATCATCTCTTCCTCGCCGGAGCTCGCCTTGACCAGATCGATGAGGTTCTGCCGCAGCTCCTCGCGCCAGCTTCGCACCAGATCCATCGGCGGCGGCCCCTCGTACAATGCCTGCGCCTGCACGACGCGGTAGGGCTCGTCGGCATCGAGCTCGCGGCGGATGCGGAACTTCACGGTTCCCTGCAGCACGATCATCGACCGCCCATCGGCGAAAGGCTTGTGCTCGATGATGGTCCCGGCGCAGCCCACCGGATAGACCGCAGGCGGATCGGCATCGGGATCCTTGATGAGCACCATGCCGATCACCCTGTCGCCGTCGAGCGCGTCGGCGAGCATCTTGCGATAGCGCGGCTCGAAGATGTGCAGCGGCAGCATGGTGTCGGGGAACAGCACCACCTCGCTCAGCGGGAAGATCGGAATGTGCTCGGGCAGCGGGATCACGCCGCCACGCTATCAGCACATGCTCGCGCAGCAAGCCGCCACCTGCCGTCGTGCACGGGTATGACACGACCTCGCGCAGCTGCGGCGGCGTCGCGAAGTGCCGAGCGAGGTGGCTGCGCCTCCCCTTCGGCGCACGCCGTCAGGGGCTGGCGCACGAAATCTTGGTGGCAGCGCCCGCACAATCGAGCAGCGCCGAGCCGGTGCACGGAGAGCTGCCGGGGTCGTCGCCGAACAGGATGGCGGTGGCTAGACGCTCGGAAGCGCGCACCTCGGTCAGATCGACCGATGCGATCTTCACCCGCACCTTGACCTCGCCGCTGGCCGCCGTCGCCTTCAGGCTCGCCTTGGCGATGCCGCCTGCATCCGCCGGTGACTCGGCCTTGAAGCGAAACACGCTGCCGTCGGCGCTGCCTTCGAACGCGCCCGGCGGCACGGCGGCCTCGAAAACCACCCGGCCGTCATCGTCGCTGACGACGATGCGCATCCCGCCGTCCACCGGCGAGTCCGGCAGCGCCGATATCGGGAAGGCGGCTTTGAGACCCATGCGATCGTCGTCGTCGTACGGCTGCAGCTGCACCTTCAGCGCGGCCACGTCGAGCAGCGGCGCCGGCGTGGCAACGCAGGAGCCGCCGCTGCAGACGTCGTCGATGGTGCAGAAGTTGAGGTCGTCGCACGGTGCGGCATTCGCGTCATGGCTGCAGGTGCCGGCGCCGTCGCAGGCATCGTCGGTGCAGACGTTGGCGTCGTCGGAACACGCGGTGCCGCCGGAAGCCAGACAATGATCGCCGCTCTCGCTGCAGGCGTTGCTGCATTCGCCGCCGCCCGCGCACGGATCGCCGGCATGCTGGCTGCAGGTGCCGCCCGCGCACGTGTCGGCGCCGTTGCAGAAGAGGCCGTCGTTGCAAGGGGCGGCGTTGGCGGGGTGGGTGCACGCGCCGAGGCCGTCGCAGACGTCGTCGCTGCACGCATTGCCGTCATCGCTGCAGCCGACCCCGGCCGGCGTGCGGCAGGCGTCGGCATCTTCGTCGCAGACGTCGGCGCACTCGGCGCCGCCGGCGCAGGGATCGCCGGCGTGCATGCTGCACGTTCCGCCGCTGCAGGAATCGGAGCCGTTGCAGAACACGCCGTCGTCGCACGTCGATTCCTGCGGCGGGTGCACACAGCCGACGCTGGTCGAGCAGGTGTCGGCCGTGCAGGGGTTCGAATCGTCGCACTGCGCGCTTACCGGCACGTGCGTGCAGACGTTTCCGGCGCACGCATCGGTCGTGCACGCGATGCCGTCGGAGCAGTCGTTGCCAGTGTGCGTGCACGCGTGCGCGACGGCGTCGCACGCATCGTCGGTGCACTGGTTGCCGTCGTCGCAAAGAGCCACACCGGGGTAGCCCGGCGTCTGCGCGATGCAGCCTTCGTCCTCGCACGAGGAATTGCAGCCGTCGCCGCTTTGCAGGCCGCCGTCGTCGCAGCTCTCTCCCTGATCGATCTCGGCGTTGCCACAAACGGGACACCCCTCCAGCGTCGGATCCACGACCAGGATGGGCGACGGCGAGACGGTTCCCTGCACGACAGGCGGCTTGGCAGAGTCGCGGTACTGGAAGGTGTTGCTGGCGCCGGCACCGCTGGCCAGGACCGAGCCGGTGGAGGCGACAGTGATGCGCTCGCGCCCCACGAGCAGATTCTCGCCGGCGTCGCCCGAGTTGTTGAGCGTGCCCGTGACGACGACGCGGCAAGCCTCGACGACGAGCTCGCCATGCGAGAACGAGGAGCTGGTGCCGCTTGCCAGCAGCGTGCCGCCGACGCTCGCGTTGGCCGCCGACTCCGCCAGCACGCGTCCGGCCACGCCGCCGTTGCCGCCGCTGGCGTCGATCGTGCCCGAGACATCCAGGTCGCCTGCGGCGTCCAGGCGCACTTCGCCGCCGCCCGAGGCCTGCCCGGTAACGTCGATCGATGCGGTCGAAGTCAGAGTGATGGCACCGTCGCTGGCCAGCTCGACGTTGCCGCCGCCGCCCTGGCCGCCCTTGGCCTTGCTGATGATCTGGCCTGCAATCGTGGTCTCCTCGCCCGAGAAGAACGAGATCAGCTCTCCGAAGCCGTCGGGCGGCGAGCCGTTGGCCTCGAAACGCACGTACTGCGACACGTCGATGGCGCCGCCGGCTTCGTACGACTGCAGGCCGCCATCGCCGGCAAAATTGTCGGAGGACTGGTGTCCTTCGGTGGACAGGTTGAGCCGGTTGGAGGAACCGCCGCCGACGATCGCCAGGTCGCCGCCCGCCTGCACGTCGATCTCGCCGCCGAAGCCGGCACCGCTGGTCGCGTTGGCCGTGATGTCCTCGGTGATCGAGACGTTGCCGGCGGCAAAGATGGTCACGACGCCGCCGTCGAAGTCGCCGCCGTTGACGTCGATGACCGCATCGACGTCCACGTCCGCGCCGGCCTGCAGCACCACGACGCCGCCGCTGCCGAATGCGCCGCCGGTCGCGGAGACACTGTCGTCGATGAGGATGGAGCCGAGCTCGGAGTAGATGGAGATGGACCCACCGTCAGACTCCGACGACGTCGCGGCCACGGTGATCTGCCCGAGAATCTCGATCTCCCCGGCAGCGCGCACCGTCACGCGCGCCGGAACATCCGCGTTGCCCAGGATCCTGCCGTCCAGCGACACGGTGCCGGTGCCGCTCGTGCACTGACCGGCGGAGGCTGCGGCGCAATCTGCGTGAACGAAGCACGTCACCGAAGAATCGAGCGAGCAGCGCCGGCGGGCCTGAACCTCGATGGCACCGCCGGCGCTGCCGCCGCCATCCGCATTTCCCCTAGCCTTGATCGCGTTGCCGCTGACGGCGGCGACCAGGCTGCCGCAGGAGATGACTCCGTCTCCGGTGTCGAAATCGAAGACGCCGGAGCCCTGGATCTGAACCGTCCGTGTGCCGAAATCGAGAATGGAGCCGTCGACGACGTCCACCTCCTGGCTGACGATGCACGGATCGGCCGCGGCCGCGCAGACGTCGCTCGCCGAGTCGGCGACGATGACCGCGTGGGCAGGAGTCGCCGAGGCAGCGACGCAGGCGAAGATGGCAAGCGCGATGCGCAGGCGCGCCGGGCACAGTGGCATGAGCATGTGGTCGATCCCCCTTGCGAGGCGCATCATGCCGCCGTTGCGGGGCTGGGGCCACAGGAGCGCGGGGAATTATGGCGTTGAAGTAATGGGGGAAGCGCTCGCAGCCGCAGAGGTCACCAGGCCGCAGCGCGCGAGCAGCTCGAACACGGCACTGGCCTGCTCCTCGCCGAAGCCGTCATCGGCTTCCAGGGCCGCCACCAGCGCATCCTCGACCCTGGCGCCATCTCGCAGCGCCTCGAGGACCGCGAACGCGCCTGCGGGCAGCTCCTTGGTGTAGATCTGCCCGTCCAGCTTGTAGAGCAGCAGACGCTGCGGTCGGCGCCAGTCGAAGGGCGCGGCAGCGTCGGGCGGCTCCTTGCGCCGCGCGAAGATCTCGCCGATGGCGAAGCGCGACTCGATCAGCCCCACGGCCTCGCCGAGAACCAGGCGCACCGACGAGAGGTCGCCGAGCGCGGCAAGCTCCTCCACCGGCACGTGCGCGTGCTCGGGCGCGTGGAACAGCTCCTTGAACCGCCACTCCAGGCGCGCCAGGTCCGGCAGCGCCTCCATCTCGGTGCTCTCGGGCGCGGCGGCAAGGAAGTCGGCCAGGCCTTCGCCATAGTCGCTCAGGTTGTAGGAGGAAGACGGATGCTCCGCGATGTAGCGGCGGCAGACGTCGAAGAAGCCTTCGTCGCCGAGCACCCACCACACCGCCTCGTACGTCTCGCCGAGTTGTTCGGTAAGGCGCGCGCGGTAGCCGCGCCGGTAGACGTCGAGCGCTCCCTCGGCATCGAGATCGCCGCCCGGAATGATCTCGCTGCCGGCAAGCGGGAGGGCAGTGCCGTCGATCAGGCTGCGAGCGAGGTCCGACTGCAGCGCATCGAGCCGGCGCGGTTCGGACTTCGCGCTCACGCCGCCACTGCTCCCTCGCCGGCAACGGCGCTCGGGGCGCCGCACGCGGCAGCCACAGATCGTCGCAGCGTTCCGATCACGGCCATCACGCCGCCGCGCCTTCCGCGCCGGGATGATGGCGCCGCGCGATCGCCGCCGCGCGCTGCGCTTCGGCTTCGAGCGCCGGGAACTCCGGAATGTCGTCGTCCCACTCGATCAACACCGGCACGCCGGGAAGGCGCGCGATGACATGGTCGAACAGCTCCCACACCTCCGCGCACACCGGCCGTGAATGCGTGTCGAACAGGTAGGCTTGCATGTCGGTGTGGCCGGCAAGATGGATCTGCGCCACGGAGGCCGGCGGAATGGCATCCAGGTAGGCACGCGCGTCGAAGCCGTGATTGCGCGCGCTGACGTAGACGTTGTTGACGTCGAGCAGGATGCCGCAGCCCGACCGGCGTGCGACCTCGGCAAGGAAGTCCCACTCGGTCCACGTCGAGGAGGCGTAGGTCAGATAGCTGGAGACGTTCTCCAGCACGATGCTGCGGCCGAGCGCGCCCTGCACCTCGTCGATCTGCTCGACGATCCACGCCAGCGCCTCGTCGGTCAGCGGCGTCGGCAGAAGATCGTGCACGTTGGCGCCCGCAATGCCGGTCCAGCACAGATGGTCGGAGACGAGGAAAGGATCGATGCGGTCTGCCAGCGCGGCGAGCTTGCGAAGATAGCGCGCGCGAAGCTCGGCGAAGGCATCGGCCGCCTGCGCGGTCGGGCGATAGCCGATGGATAGCGAGACGCCGTGAAGTGCGATGGGGAAATCGGCGCGGATCCGCTCCAGCACCTGGAGCGGACGGCCGTGGCTGTCCATGTAGTTTTCGGAGATGGCCTCGAACCACGTCACCGCGGTTCGAGGCCGTTCCAGAAGACACGGGTAGTGGACGGGGCGCAGCCCCACTCCTACCGCGTTGACCGCGGCTGCAGCGTCGCGATCAGTGGGCGTGGCCGCCGCCATCCTTGAATTTTCCGCCCTTCGCCTCGCAATCGGCCTTGGTCATGCTGATCCAGCCCTTGCCCTTGCACTCGTTCTTGCCGTGACAGCCGTGGCCGTCGCCGCCGCACTCGCCGGTGCCCTTGCACGAGTTGACGCCGTGGCACTCGCCCTTCTTGCCGCTCGCGTCGCCGCCCTTGGCCTCTTCGGCCACGCCGGTCGAGACGGTCGCTGCCAACAGCAGGCCGCCGAAGGCAGCCGTCATCAGAGCTCTGGTGGACTTCTCCATGTCGATCATTCTCCTTGTGCGTCCTCGGACGCGGGGTGTTCAGGTCGGGCAGCGAGAAACTGTCAGACGCAGGGCGGACAGTCCAAATTCGAGGGCGAACCTACGGCGGCACGAAGAATCAGCAGCGCATCGGTGGCGGTGACGCTGCCATTGCCGTCGGCGTCGCAGTTGCAGGGGTCGCAGGCCCGCACGCCGACCGCCGATGCCAGCGCCGCCAGGGCATCGCTGGCGGTCGGGGAGACGCCGCCGGAGACGACGACGCCGCAGACATCGCTGGATGGAAGGGTCGTGGTGGTCGTGGTCGTCTCGCCGAGCGTGGTGGTCGTCAGCGGAAGCGTGCCCGGGCAGGCGACGTTCGTGACCTTGACCTTGGGCAGCGGCCGAACGTTGTCGTCTTCGCCGCCGACGCCGGCGTTGGTGACTACGATGCTGAAGTCGGCCGCAGTGGGCACCTCGGTGTCGTAGAAGAAGCGGCAGCCGAGCATGGTTACGGGCCCGGAAAACGCAGTCAGCTGCACTACGGCAACTTCCAATCGGTCGATGTCGTCCTTGTCGTTGACGGCGATGATGCCGTTGCCGGTCAGCGCCCGCACGCAATCGGCGTTGCTGCCGCTGCCTTCGATCTCGCCGTCGGCCGAGCCGTACAAGAGATTGAAGTCCAGGTTGTTCACCTGCACGTCATCGATGAGCGAGATGGTGAGGACGCAGGTGTGCTGCTGCGCGTCGGCGGGACCGGCGACGGCGGCGAACAGCAGTGCGAGGAACAGCAAGGCCCAACGGTACATCGGCAGAATGTACCATGCGGCTTTCCTTCACTCGATCAGGTATTTGGCGGAGAGGGTGGGATTTGAACCCCAGGCCGCGAGCCGGCGAGCGGCGCGCTCGACGCTGTCTTGAATCGCGGCGCGAGAAGAGTGGCGGAGAGGGTGGGATTTGAACCCCGAGCCGCGAGCCGGCGAGCGGCGCGCTCGACGCTGTCTCGAATCGCGGCGTGAGAAGAGTGGCGGAGAGGGTGGGATTTGAACCCCAAGCCGCGAGCCGGCGAGCGGCGCGCTCGACGCTGTCTTGAATCGCGGCGTGAGAAGAGTGGCGGAGAGGGTGGGATTTGAACCCACGGACCCTTTCGGATCACACGATTTCGAGTCGTGCTCCTTCAGCCAGGCTCGGACACCTCTCCGTGAGAAGTCGGATTTAAGCCGCGACACCGGCCGTTCGCAACCCTGCTCCGGCGGGGATCCTCCGCGGGCGGCACTCAGCGGCGGCGGCGAAAGAACTCGCGCAGCAGCTCGCCCGACTCCTGCGCCAGCAGCCCGGATTCGACGCGAAACCTGTGATTGAGGCGCTCGTCCTCGGCGATGCGGTAGAGGCTGGCCGCCGCCCCAGCCTTCGCGTCGAGCGCCCCGAACACCAGCCGCTGCACGCGTGCCTGCACCATCGCGCCCATGCACATCACGCAGGGCTCGAGCGTGACGTACAGCGTGCCGCCGATGCGGAAGTCGCCCGCCGCCGAAGCGGCCCGCCTCAGAGCAATGATTTCGGCGTGAGCGCTGGGATCGGCGTCGGCGATGGTGCGGTTGCGCCCGCGCGCCAGCTCCTGGCCATCGCGAACCAGAACGGCCCCCACCGGCACTTCTCCGCCCGCAGCCGCCTCGCGTGCTTCGTCGAGCGCCAGCCGCATGAAGCGCTCGTCGCTGGCAGACAGGCTCACTGCGCTGCGGGCGCGCCGGGCTTGACCAGAGGCTCCTGCTGCATGCCCGGTCGCACCGGCGGCGCGAGCCGTTTCATCGCCGTGTTCTGCGGAGGGAACTTCTTGACGACGCCGGGAGCCTCGGGCTTGGGCGCGGCCGCCGCTGGCGGAGCGGGCGCGCCGCCTGCGGCTCTAGGCGGCTTCTTCTCGCGCGCGGCACCGGCCGCAGGCTCGGGCCGCGCAGCGGCAGGCGCCGGGGCCGGCTTCGGCACGCGTACCGTTTCCTCGACGGCAACCGGTGTGGGAGTCGGCAGCAGCAGCGCGCTGCCACCAGCGACGGTCGCAACGATCATGAGGATGTAGGCCCAGCTCCGTCGCACGATGGTCTAGGCGCACGTTACGCAGCCGAGGGGCGCTTTGCAATTCAGCAACGCGCCCTCGGCCGCTCAGGGTCAGACCGTGGTCGGGCAGATCAGCTCGCCGGGCTGGCCGACTGCCTTGCGAAGGACGCGCAGCGAATCGGTCGCGTTGATCGAGCCGTTGTTGTCGACGTTGCACAAGCGTGGATCGCACACCGCCAGGCCGACCGCCGCACGGAGCGTGAACAGCGCGTCCGTCGCATTGGGATTGGTTCCGGACGAATCCGTGGGCTTGCCGCACGGAACGCGCAGGCAGTCTGCGCCGCAGAACTGTCCCGGGGAGAACTGCGTGTTGCCATCGTCGCAGTCCTCGCCGAACTCGGTCTCGCCGTTGCCGCACACCGCGCCGCAGCCGGGAATCTCGGTGCCTGCGCACACGCCGCCGGTGCAGATGTCGGTTTCGGTGCATGCGTCCTGGTCGTCGCAGCCGCCGCCTTCGTTGGCGTTCTGCGCCTCGCACGCGTTGGCGTCCTCGTTGCAGACGCCTTCGTGGCATTGGTCGTCCAGGTCCGAGCAGTCGCGCACGTCGCCGGTGCAGACGCCGGTGTCGCAGACGTCGGTGACGGTGCAGAACTGGCCGTCGTCGCAGGGCTGGCCCTCGTTGGTGGGGACGCCGACGCAGCCGTCCGTAACCTCGTCGCACACGCCGAGCGCGCACGAGCCGGATGAGCCGGAGCAGTCCGGCGGCGTGCCGTCCATGCATCCGCTGTCGACGTTGCAGATCTCGGAACCGTCGCAGAAGACGTCGTCCTGACACAGGCCGTCGCTTCCCTGGTGCACACAAGCGTCGAGCTCCTCGTCGCACGAGTCGATCGTACAGGCGATGGAATCCGCGCAGTCGCGCGCCACGCCCGCGCACACGCCGCTCTGGCACGTGTCGTTGACGGTGCAGAAGCTGCCGTCGTCGCAGTTCTCGCCCTCGTTGATCGGATCGGGGTCGCAGGAATCGGTCGCCTCGTTGCAGACTCCCTCGTTGCACTGATCGTTCTCGATGGTGCAGTCGACGGGATCACCTTCTATGCAGCCGGCCTCGACGTCGCATACCTCCGCACCATCGCAGAAGACGCCGTCGCTGCACTCGTCGTGGCTTGGGGTGGAGACGCACTCGTCCGCCGACTCGTCGCACGTGTCCACGGTGCAATCGATGCCGTCCTCGCAACTGCGCGGCAGGCCGCCGCACTGCGAGTTCGAGCAGGTGTCGCCGACGGTGCAGAAGTCGAGGTCGTCGCACGAGTCGTTGTTGGGAACGAACGAGCAGCCGGTCTGCGCGTTGCACACACCGTCGGTACAGGGGTTGTCGTCGACGCATGCCGAGTCCGCCGGAGTGAAGACGCAGGCATCGCCGACGCAGACGTCGGTCGTGCAATCGATGGCATCGTTGCATCCGGCCGAATGCTGGCAGGTGCCGCCATTGAGTGCAGTGTTGCAGGTGTCGGTGGTGCAGCCGTTGTCGTCCGAGCACAGCGGAATGGCCGGATAGCCGGGAGTCTGAGCGATGCAGTTCTCGTTCTGGCAGTCGCTGCTGCAGCCGTCGCCATTCTGGGTGTTGCCGTCATCGCACGTCTCGGTTTCGTCGATCTCGGAGTTCCCGCACACGGGACAACCGTTGAGGTCCGAGTCGACGATGAGGATCGGCGCCGGTGATACCGTGCCATTGATGACGGGCGGCTTGTTGGCCGCGCGATAGGTGAAGATGTTCTGCCCCGCAGCGAGCACCTGGCTTCCCGCGTCCAGCCGCATGCTCTCGCGCGCGGTCAGCAGGTTGTCGGCGCCGGTTGCGTCGTTGTCGAGCAGCGCGCCCGAAAGAAGGCGCAGGCGGCACGCCGTCATGTCGATGTCGCCGCCGGAGACGCCGTTGCTCGTCAGGTCGCCCGACGACCTCGCATCCGCCCGCGATTCGAGGCGGATCGTGCCGCCGGCGCCGCCGCCGCCGGCGCTGACGTCGGCGCGGCCCGAGAACGTGATGTTGCCGTCGCCCAGAAGATCGAAGTTGCCGCCTCCGGCCTCGCCGCCGAACGCGTCGACGACACCGGCGCTGTCGACGTTGGACGCGCCGTCGACCGAAATCTCGATGTCACCGCCGGCGCCCTTGAGGCCTCTGGTCTTGGCCTGCACTTCCCCGTTGAAATAGAAGTCGCCGCGCACCGTCGCCAGCAGCTCTCCGCCAAAGCCGTCGGGCGCCGAGCCGTTCAGCTCCATCAGCGTGTTGCTGTTCAGGCGCAGGTGGCGTCCCGTATCGAACTCGAGCCCGCCGCCGTCGCCCGCGAACAGCGTGGCATCGGTGTGTCCCTCTGCCGCGAAGCGCGTCTTGTTGACCGCGCTGACGCCGGTCGCCGTGATGTCGCGTCCGGCGACGAACAGCATGTTGCCGCCGAAACCGGCGCCCGCGATCGAGCTTACCAGGACGTCGGCGTTGATCGTCGTGTCCACGCCCGCGCTGCTGTCGATCTCGCCGCCGTCGAAGTCGCCGCCGGTGGCGTCGATGTCGTCATTGACCAGCACGTTGCCGCCGGCCGTCAGGCTGACCGCGCCGCCGGCTCCGTCGGCGCCGCCGAGAAGATTGATCTTGCCGAGCAGCTGGATGTCGCCATCGATGGCATCGACGACGAGCTGGCCTCCATCGGTTTCCAGGGCGTCGCTGCTCAGGTTGACGATCTTGCGCAGCGTCACGTCATCGGCCGCACGCAGCGTGATGATGGCGGGCTGGTCGGAGGAGCCATTGATCGTCGAATTGATGTCCATGGTTCCTTCGCCCACGGAACAGGTGCCGAAATTGCAATCGGTGTTGCTCGAGCAATTGACGGGACTGTCCGCTTCTCCCGCACACGTCAGCTGCTCCGGGCACGTCCCGAGCTGGCAATCCGTATTGGTCGAACACCGAACTGTCGTGTTCAGCGTGCATCGACGGGCGTTGGGCATGCCGGGCGGAATGCAGGTGCCGAGCTGGCAGCTGCTGTCGTCGGTGCAGGTACGCGTGGGTTTGAGGCTGCAGCGCCGCGCACTGCACGCACCGAGCTGGCAGTCGTTGACGCCGACGCAGGCGCGCGAGCCGCTCGAGCACGCCCGCCGCGCCTCGATCTGCACCAGGCCGCTTTCGGTCGTGTCCGGCAGCCCGCCCGCGCCACGCGCATTGATGGCGGCTCCCGACGTATTGGTCAGCAGCTTGCCCAGGAGGATCGTGCCGCTTCCGTTGTCGAAGTCGAAGCGGCCGCCGCCGGTGACGTTGACGGTGCGCGTCCCGAAGTCGAGCGTCGAATTGTTGACGACGTCGACCTCGGTCGTGACGTTGCAGGGATTGGCCGCCGGCGCGCAGACGTCGTCGGCGTGATCGGCGCTGAGGGCAAAGGCCGAAGAGACCGGCGCCGCCGCAGTGAGTGCCAGAAGAGCAAGGGCGATGGTGCGGATGCGCATGCTACTTCACCGCCTCCGCGCTGCCGCGAACGTCGCCGCCGGCGTTGTCGCCAATGGTGGCACCGGATATGGCGTGGCCACGGCCGCTGGCCTCGACGCCCGCACCGCCATTGCCGATGACCTCGCTCGCCGACAGGTCGTGCCCGCGTCCCGTCAATCTGGCGCCGCTGCCCGCGTTCCCGGTGACGACGCCGTCGACGGTGGCGCCGCTGCCGTGCAGGCGGATGCCGGTGCCGGCGTTGTCGGCCGCCTGCACGTCCTTCAGCCTGGCGCCGTGGCCGGTCACGCGAAGCCCGCTGCGGCCGTTGCGCAAGGCGCTGACGTCGGAGGCTCGCAGGCCGCTGGAGCGGACCTTCAGCCCATCCTTGTGATTGGCGACCACGTCCACGTTGCGGATCTCGCGGACCGCCGTGCTGCCGGAAGCGGCGATGCCGGTTTCGAAGCCCGCGATCTGCGCGCGCGTCGCATCGGTTCCGCCGATGATGGTGACGCCCTCGCTGCCGCCGCGAACGACGCGGATGCCGGCGCCGATGCCCTGCCCGACCAGGCTCAGGCCGGAGAGATCGAGCCTGATTCCGTGCTGCCCCGCCGGCGTCGCGACAAAGAGACCGTCGCGAGAGCAGCGCTCGCTGACGACGGGATCGGTGGCCGAGAGCGCGGTGTCGCTGACGACGATGTCGCCGCAAGCACACGGCACGCGCCGACCCGCGACGTCGTCGCCGCATTCGGCTGCGCGCGCCGACGCCATCGGCAGAAGCGCCGCGGCGAGCGCCACCAGCGCGAAGACGCGCGCGACGCTGCGGCAGCCTTCGGCCGCGCCCGAAATCGGATGAATCAGTCCGGCAAGCATACGTTCTCCTAGTGGGAACAAGGCGATGGAATCGGCCCCCCGATCGAAAGTGACCACAGACTAATGGGGATCGGCGGCAGTGTATAGCTGCCTTTTCGCCCGCTTAGCCCAGCAGCGGGTCGAGACGGCCACTGCGCTCGAGCTGATACACCTCGTCGCAGCCGCCGACGAAGGTGTCGCCGATGAAGACCTGGGGAAAAGTCGGATGCCCGGTGACGCTCTTGACGCGGGAGCGCTCCTCCCCGTCCCAGGTGACGTCCTTCTCTTCGTACGAGACGTGCTTGGCGTCGAGCAGGCGCTTGAGGCGCACGCAGAAGGGACAACCCCGCAATGTGTATACGGTAACCGGCTTCACGCGGCCGCGAGGCTAAAGGCGCAAATGCGGCTTGGCAAGCCTTTCTCCGATCAACTCAGGAATTTCCGCAGACGCTGCACGACTGCGTCGAACGCATCCTGGTGCAGCCAGTGGCCGGCGTTTTCCACGGTCTCGACGGTTGCGGCGGGAAACATCGAGCGAATGGCCGGAAGATCGGCATCGGTGACGTAGCCGGAGCGCTCACCACGCAGGAACAGCGCGCGTCCCCCATAGACGCCGCTGCTGACGTCGGAGGAGAGGGCGGGCAAGGCCGCATGGATCGCGGCCAGCGGGATTCGCCATCGCAGGCGGCCGCTGGTCGGCTCTCGCTCGAGGTTCATTGCCAGCCAGCGCGCCAGCGCTTCGGTGCCTACTGCGTCCTGAAGCCGGCGCACGGCTTCCTCGCGCGTTTTCACCTCGACCAGATCGAGCGCCATGCATGCGGCAAGCGGCGTCTCCGACATCGCCGGCGCGCGCCGCGGGCCGATGTCCAGGACGATGAGGCTTCGCACGCGTGCCGCCGACGTCACGGCAAGCTGCATCGCGATCTTGCCGCCGAGGGAGTGGCCGAGCACGTCGGCGCTTTGGTGGCCAAGCGTGCTCATCAGCTCGGCGACGTCCTGCGACATCGCCGCAAGAGTCAGCTCCGGGTGATGAGGGCTGCGGCCGTGGCTGCGAAGGTCGGCCAGAACGATCGTACGAAGGTCGGCCAGAGCGCGCGCTACGCTGCGCCAGTTGGCCAGGGATCCCAGCAGCCCGTGCAGGACGAACAGCGCAGGTCCTCGACCGATGATCTCGTGATGGAGCGTCACGCCGGCACGCACGAAGCCACGCAAGCGCCGGCATCGCCAACGCCGCTACGATGGGGAAGTCTGCGCGGCCGTCGTACGGGCGTGATCAGCCCTTGCGCGCGACTTTCTCGCGGACGTTGTGGTATTCGACGGTCAGCTCGCCGACGAGCTGGTTGAGCTTGGTGATCTCTTCTTCGAGACGGTGCAGGCGGCCGCGGTCGGATTCGCCGCTGCCTTCGCCGTACTTGGTCTGCCAGACATGGATGACCACGACCGGCACGTTGTAGCGGCGTGCGAGATCAGCGGGCTGCATGCCCATCCTGGCCAGGCCCAGGATCTCCCTGATCTGCTGCTCGGTGTATTGAGTCCATCCCATGTTTTGATGTCACTCCGGCCTGCCCGCCCCTGATAAACTTCCTCTTGCGGCCCCGCAACGGCAAAGCTGGGCCTCTTCTGGCTTTTTCGCATAACGGCTCGGGCCCCGGACATGCATTTTCGTAGAGCCAAAAATGCTGCGGCAGCGTTGCTGCACGTCGCGAAATCAACAGCTTGGAAATATCGGCTGGTGCCATGTGCAATTCCGCACAGGGTGCGGGAGGGTCGCAGTGAAAGACGGCCTAAGGATTTCGATCGTTGCTATCAGCGGGCTTACACGGAGGTCAGCCACTTTGCCGGATGGGGGGTAGGTGCGGGGCTGCTGCAGGCCCTTCCCGATGCGCCGCCATGCCGCCATCAGTCGCAGCTCGACAGCCGCTCCTTCAGGCGGCCCCATGCCGCCATCAGTCGCGGCTCGACAGCCGCTCCTTCAGCGCCCGGTTTTCGAGCGACATGTCGGCCACGATCCGGCGCAGGCGGGCGTTCTCCTCTTCGAGCTGCGCCAGGCGCGCCTCGCTGGACGATGCTCCGCGGCCTGCACCGTCGCCCGATTCAGCGCCAGAACCATAGCGGCTCTGCCATCCGCGGATGACGAACTCGGGCACCTGGTAGCGCGCCGCCAGCTGCGATAGCGCCTCGCCACGCGCCGCCTGCCGGACGATCTCGCGGATCTGGTCTTCGGTGTAGGAACACCAGGACGTGCTGCCACTTACCCAACTCATTGCCTGTTCACCTCGGCGCAGTTGCGCGGAATCGGCTTCCGTCGGGAATGACCGGACGTGCTGCTGCTGTCAACGAGGTTACGGGAGCCGATGACCGCATCGCGCGGCGCGGCAGCACGGCAACCTCGGCCGTTTTCGCCGCCGCCGCCTCGTCGGCACCGCCGTTGACGCGGCGCGATCACGCCTGCGCCGTGGCTGCGCGCCGACCAACCCGGCGCGGCTCGGCTGCGACTTATCGAAGCCAACGACCGCGCCGCGGCCGGCGGCGGCCGTCGCAGTCGAGGGTCAGTGGATCAATCAGAGCGAGGGGATGCGCTCACCGCGGATCAGATCGTCGAGGCTCTGGCGCGCGCGGATCAGATGCGGCCGTCCGTCGCGGATCAGCACCTCGGGCGCCAGCGGCTTCGAGTTGTAGTTCGAGCTCATGGCCGACCCGTACGCGCCGGCCACCTCGATCACGAGCAGATCGCCGACCTCGGCCTGCGGCAGCAGCTCGGTGCGTACCACTCCACCTTCGCCCTGCGTGAAGATGTCGCCGGACTCACACAGCGGGCCGCCGACGACGACATCGCGGAGCGGCCGGTCGTTGTTCCCGTCCGCCGGCGTCAGCGACATCGGGTGGTAGGCGCCGTACATCGCGGGCCGGATGAGATTGTTGAAGCCCGCATCGAGCAGATAGAACTCGTTGGCGCCCATGCGCTTGACGGCCCGCACCTCGGCGACGAGGTAGCCGCTTTCCGCCACCAGATAACGTCCCGGCTCGATCTCCAGCCGCACCGGATGTCCGAAGCTCTTCTCGAGCGAGCGGCGCGTCGAATCCCAGCGCTCGAAGTAGGCCGGCACGTCGATGTGGCTCTCGGCTTCGCGGTAGGGCACCGGCAGTCCACCACCGGCGCTGATCGTGGTGACGTCATCGCCGATGGAACGCGCCAGCCGCTCCAGTGCGCCGCACACCTGCGAGAGGTGTTCGAGGTCGCTGCCCGAGCCGATGTGCACGTGTAGCCCGCTGACGGTCACGCCGCAGCGGCGCGCCAGCTCGACGGCGTCGGCGAGGCTCTCGTGCCAGATGCCGTGCTTGGAGTGCTCGCCGCCCGTGTTCGTCTTCTTGCTGTGGCCGTGACCGAAGCCGGGATTGACGCGCAACGTGACGGCGCCGCCGCCCACCTGTGCTGCATACTGCTGGATCATGTCGGCAGAGCCGCAGTTGACGTGCACGCCTTTGGCCACCACCAGATCGAGCGAGGAGCGGTCGAAGATGTCGGCCGTGTAGACGATGGGAGCGGGGTCTCCGGAAGCGCTGTAGCCGGCGGCAAAAGCGCGCTCCATCTCCCCTGCACTGGTGGCGTCGACCAGCACGCCGTGGCGGCGGCACAGATCGAGGATGGCAATGTTGGACAGCGCCTTCTGCGCGTAGCGCACCACGTCGAAGCACTCGAGGCTGCGGATGCGCTCGACGATGACGGATTCGTCGTAGACGAACACCGGCGTGCCGAAGCGGGCGGCAATGTCCTTGACCGCCACGCCGGCGATGCTCGTGCGGAAGCGGCTTCGGCGCACCGCGCCGCTCGTGGATGCTGCGTTGTCGGGAGATGTCATCGAACCAGCTCTTCCAGGCGCGTACCGAATGCGCCGGGCCACCTCAAATGGCGAGCGCCGCGCGGTCTACGGATCGAACAGCGCAAGCTGAGCGGTGGCGGGCAGCGGCACACGGAAAGCCGTGCTGTCCAGTTTGAACCCGCGATCGCTGAAGCCGAGCCGCGCACAGGCCGCATCGAAGCGGCGCGCCAGCATGTCCGCGTACGGGCCGGTGCCGTGCATCCGCGTCCCCCATTCACTTCTGTACAGCTTGCCTTCGCGCGCCTGTCGCATCAGGTCCAGCACGCGCCGTGCACGCGCCGGGTGATGCTCCTCGAGCCACTCCGTGAACAGATCGGCGATCTCCAGCGGCAGCCGGAGCAGCACATAACCCGCCGTGACCGCACCGGCTTCGCGCGCGGCTTCCAGGATGCGGTCCATCTCCCAATCCGTCAGTCCCGGAATCATCGGCGCCGTCAGCACCGCCACCGGCACGCCGGCCTCCGAAAGCCTGCGAATGGCCTCCAGACGGCGCGTTGGCGTGCTGGCTCGCGGCTCCATCGTCCGCGCCATGTCCGCATCCAGCGTGGTCACCGAGACGCTAACCTGCGCCAGGCCCCTGGCGGCCATGGGCCCGAGCAGGTCCAGATCGCGCAGGACCAGGGCCGATTTGGTGATCATGGCCACCGGGTGCGAGAACTCGCTCAGCACCGACACCACCGAGCGCGTCAGTTCGAGCCGTCCTTCAACGGGCTGATACGGGTCGGTGTTGGCGCCGAGGACGATCGTGCGCGGCTTGTAGCTCTTGGCCGACAGCTGCCGGCGCAGCAGGTCGGCGGCGTCGTGCTTGGCGTAGATCTGCGTCTCGAAATCCAGGCCGGGCGAAAGGCCGAGATAGGCATGGGTGGGACGCGCGAAGCAGTAGATGCACCCGTGCTCGCAGCCTCGGTACGGATTGATGGAGCGGTCGAAGGGGACGTCGGGCGAGTCGTTCGTGTTGATGATGGTGCGCGCCGTGTCGGCGAAGACGTGCGTGCGCGGGCTGGCCCGCTCCTCGTTCTCGCGCTGCCAGCCGTCGTCAAACTCCTCGACGGTCAGCGATTCGAAGCGGCCCGTCCGGTTGGAAACGGCGCCGCGGCCCCTGGCGCTGCTGTCTTTGCCCTTCACGCCAGCGAAGGTATAGCGAAAACCGTCCGCCGCCAAGCCGGCCGCGAGCTTTCCGGCTATTCGGGCGTGAACAGGTTGACGGGCTGGCCCGCTTGGACCGATCCGCGCCGGCCCACTCCCTCGCGCGTCACCAGCTCCTCGAGCAACGCAGCGTCGCCAGGGGTGTGGGCGAGAAAGCGCTCGCCGCTGTCGAGACGGCCCACGATGACGCCCGTCTCGGGCTCGCCGGTGCGGCTGTAGATCACGGTATAGCTGTCGATGCGGCCGCGGCCGTTCGGTTCGGCAGCCAGCGGCAGTGGACCTTCGGGATGGCGCGCCTCGGTCGCAGCGATGTCGAGGGCCTTGTCGGCGGCGGGCCTGGGGGCACTGGCGTAGACGCCCGCGGCGTGTTTGGTCAGGTACCAGCCGTTGGCGGTGACCAGCCCCTTGCTGCCGGGCTTCTCGCGCAGCCGCTGGACCATCGAGGCGATGGCGTGCGTGGAGTAGTTGTTGCCCGGCCCGCCAAAGTACGGCAGGCCGCCGGTGACGGTCAGGCCGCGCGGATCGATTTCGGAAATGCCGAGCGCCTCGCAGGCCAGCTCGACGGCGACCGGAAAGCAGCTGTAGAGATCAAACGCGTCCAGATCCTCGGACGATACGCCCGCGCTGGCCATGGCTTGGCGCGCGGCAAACGCCATCGCGGGACATGCATCGAGCCGGGGGCGCTCGCTGACGAACCAAGGATCCTCGCTGGCCTCGCCGCCGCCCCAGAAGTGCACCCACTTCTCCTCGGGAACGCCTAGCTCCCGCGCCTGCTCGGTGCTGGCCAGCAGCAGCACCGCGGCCTGATCGACGGCCATCACGGCGTTCATGTACTTCGTGTACGGGAACGCGACGATGCGGTTGGCTTCGCTGGCGGTGGCGATCTCCTGCGCCGATCGCGCCGTCGGAAACCATGCGTACGGATTCTTCGACGCCACTTCACTGAAGCGCGCGAACATCTCGCCGATGCGGAGGTTGTGCTCGGCGATGCCGAGCCCGCGCCGCGCACGCAGCGCGTTCTCGAACAGCGGATAGGTGTTGACGGGCAGATACAGCCCGTGCGCGTTCTCGAGATCGTTGCTACCGACGGTTTCCTCTCCGAACTTCTCCGGCTCCCCTTCCCCGCCCTTTGGCCAGTCCAGACGCACGCCGGCAGCGCGCGCTTTCATGAGGCTGGCGACTACATTGGCACCGGCGATCATGCTCAGGCCTGCGCGCCCGGCGGCGATCTCGCACGACAGGTAGTTGACGTACGCCTGCGGAGTGTTGCCGCCGACCGTCGAGACGATCTCGCGTGATGGATGCGCACCGACCGACTCGGCGATCAGGCGCGAGGCATTGGCGGGCTGCCACGCGAAGGTATCGACGCTTGCGACCAGCGAGAGCTTGTCGAACAGCGAAGCGCCGACGCCGCTGTCGGCGGCGGCCGCCAGCGCCGCTTCGCGGATTAGGTCGACTGGATTGCGTGCGGATGCCGGATCGATCTCGCGCTGCACGCACTGGCCCACGCCGATCAAGACGACGCTGGATTGCTTGGTCATGAGTCTCCCTGATTGGCAGTCGCCGAAGCGGGCGGCAGCGTGCGAGGCGCACCTGGCCCAGTGCCTCGCGGCGCGCGCGAAGATGGGGGAAATCAGACCTCAGTGCAAAACGGCGCGGTGCCGTGGCAGGCAAGCGGCACGCAGCACAGGCGCTGCGTGCCGCAAAAAAAAGGCACCGTTCCTTGCGGGACGGTGCTACGTCGATCAGGAGCCGGCCGCTTCCCTGGCTTCGTGCGCCGCCTTGATCTTGTCGAGCGAAACGGAGGCCGAAACCTCGTTGATGCGCTGCATGTTCCAGAAGTTGAGCGCCAAGGAGAGAACCGCCGCGACCATGGCGATCACTGCCATCGTGTTGGCGCTACCACTCAGCTGTACTTCGTTATCCGCCATGTCCCTCTCTCCCCGATGAGATCGTGTTTGATCGTGTGATTTCCCTGCTCCGCGGCAGAGTGGCGTCATCATACCGACCTGAGGGGCGGCGGGCAATGCACGCGGCGCCTTTGAGGATGTGCAAAAAACTTCTGGCACCGAGGACTTAGGGTGGCCAGGCAAAGGAGGTTCACGAATCGCCACGCCGCGGCGGGCGGCCGCTTGCGCGACCGTCCTTCCCGCTTATGCTCCCCCCATGCCGGTCGTGGAATTCTGGTACGAGTTCGCGAGCACTTACTCCTATCTGGCCGCCATGCGCGTCGAGGCCGCTGCCGAGGCAGCCGGGGCGCAGCTGGCCTGGCGCCCGTTCCTGCTCGGGCCGGTCTTCGCCGCGCAGGGCTGGAACGACTCGCCCTTCAACATCTATCCAGCCAAGGGCCGTTACATGTGGCGGGACATGGAGCGCCTGTGCAAGGCGGCGCGACTGCCGTTCCGACGGCCGAGCCGCTTTCCTCGCAATGGCCTCCTGTGTGCGCGAGTGGCCACACTTGCGGCCTCCGAGGGCTGGTGCGGCGCCTTCACGCGCGCCGTCTACCATGCCAACTTCGCCGAGGATGCCGAGATCGGCGACGCCTCCGTCGTCGCCGGCATCCTCGCGCAGCTCGGACGCGACGGACGCGCCGAGTGTGAGCGGGCGCAGTCGCCTGCGGTCAAGGACGCGCTGCGCGCGTCCACGGAAGAGGCCATGGCCCGGGGGATCTTCGGCGCCCCCACGTTCACGGTCGGAAGAGAAATGTTCTGGGGCAACGACCGGCTCGATCAGGCTCTGGCCTGGGCCGGCAGGACCGAGGCCGTACCCGAAAGTGAATAGCGTCCGGCTGCGGCCCGTCCTACGCGCAAATTCCAGCCTTGCGAGCCCGCGCCGGAACGCGCGGGCAGCGCGAGAAAATCAGAGGAGTCACACGAGATGCAGAGGGGTATGACCCTGGGCGCCATGATCGTCGGCGCCGTCGTCGGCGCGTCGGCCATGGCCGTGTATCGCGACATTCCACCTTCCCAGATCGGCCGTGACGCCGCCCGCGAGTTCTCGCGAGCCGCCGAAACGGCCGGCGAAATGCTCGGGGCCGAGCGCGCCTTTGCCCACTACCCCTCCGTCGATCTGGCCGATGTCGCCGAGCGCAGCATGGCCAGCGTCGTCAACATCTCCACCACCAAGGTCTCGAAGATGTCGGAAGAGGATCACCCCTTCTTCAGCGATCCGTTCTTCCGGCGCTTCTTCGAGTCGCCGCAGGGCCGTGGCATCCCTCGTGAGCGGCGCAGCCAGAGTCTCGGCTCGGGCGTGATCGTTTCCGAGGACGGCATCATCCTGACCAGCAATCACGTGGTGGAGCAGTCCGACGAGATCAAGGTGACGACCTCGGACAACCGCGAGTACGACGCCGAGATCGTCGGCAGCGATCCGCAAAGCGACCTGGCGGTGGTCCGACTGAAGGGCAAATTCGGAGACCTGCAGCCGCTGCCCTGGGGCGAGTCCTCCAAGCTGCGGCTGGCCGATACCGTCCTGGCCATCGGCAATCCTTTCGGCGTTGGCCAGACGGTGACGATGGGAATCGTCTCGGCTACCGGCCGCGCCAACCTCGGCATCACCGACTACGAGGACTTCATCCAGACCGACGCCGCCATCAATCCGGGCAACTCGGGCGGCGCGCTCATCAACATTCGAGGCGAGTTGGTCGGCATCAACACCGCAATCGTCAGCCGCACGGGCGGCAACCAGGGCATCGGCTTTGCGATTCCCTCCGACATGGCGCGCTCGATCATGGACAGCCTGGTGCAGACCGGGAAGGTCAATCGCGGCTGGCTGGGCGTTGCCATCCAGCCGCTGGACCGCGACATCTCCGAAGCCCTCGGCATCGATCAGGGGCAGGGAGTGCTCATCGCCGACGTCACCAAGGGCAGCCCGGCCGAGGAAGCGGGCCTGAAGCGCGGCGACGTCGTCCTGTCGGTCAACGGACGCGCCGTCCGGTCCACGGGTGAACTGCGCAACCTTGTCGCCGCGGCAGGCGCCGGCGGTGAAGTCGAGATCGAGGTGCTGCGTGAGAAGGAGCGCGAGACGTTCACCGTCGAGCTCGGCGCGCAGCCCAAGAACATGGGAAGGCGCGGAATGCCCAACGGCGAGGACGAGGAAGACGCCGAGAGCGACAGCGATGCCGAGGAGCGTGATGCGCCCGACTACGACAACGTGCTCTCGGGCCTGAGAGTCGACGACATCACCGACGAGACGCGCGCGCGCTTCCAGGTGCCGAAGAAGATCGAGGAAGGCGCCCTGGTCACCGGCGTGGACCGCTCGAGCATTGCAGGACGCGCCGGCATCCGGCCCGGCGACGTCATCGTCGAAGCGGACCGCAAGCCGGTAGGCAGCGCGGACGACTTCGAAAAGATCGCGCGCAAGGTGAAGAAGGATGCCTCCGTGCTGCTGCTGGTGGCGCGGCAGGACGGGACCGCGTTCGTGCTGGTCAAGCCCTAGGAGGAATGCTCGCCGGCTGCCGGCCCTGCGACGTTCGTGCTGGTCGGGCGGAAATTTTCGCCGGCTCCCGCGGAACGTCGCAGGCGGACGCGGCCTTCGCGGGTTCGCACGACCGCGGTCCAGGCGGTGCCGAGGGCCAGCACCCAGATCGCCAGCGCAAAGGTCGGAGAGTAGGCGAAGGCGCCGGGCCACAGCGTGTCCAGCGAGGCCGCGAACATGGCCGCGCCGCTGAAGAGGACTAGACGCTCTGGACGCTGCATCAGGCCGATCTTCAGATCGGTGCCGAGCGCCTCGGCCTTCGCTCGCGTGTAGGGAACGATGGCGGCCGCTCCCATGGCCACCAGCGACGCGAGCAGATGCGCCGGTTGCTCGCGGAAGTAGAACGCGGCCGACGCGAAGCAGAACGCGTCCGAATAACGATCCAGCGTCGAGTCGAAGAACTCCCCGGCTCGGCCGACGGTGCCGCGACGGCGCGCGATGCGCCCGTCGAGGAAGTCGAAGGCCGCCGATTGCAGGACGATGATGCCGCCGATGGTCAGATCGCCTGCCGCGATCACCGCCGCACCGGTGCTGCACGCCGCGCAGCCGCTCATCGTCAGTGTATCGGCGCTGATCCCGCGCCGTAGAACGAGCTGCTCGACGGGGCCCGCGCACCATGCGAAGCCCTGGCGGATCGTCGTGCCGAGAATGGCCGACCGGCCGCGGGCGGCCAGCTCTTCGTCGACCGGCGCGTCGTGCAGCACGAGGCTGCGAAACGCATACAGGAGCAGGCTCCCGATCAGATAGACGACCGGCAGCAGCAGCAGCACAAGGACGAGGTTCCGGCCGGGCATGCCAGCGCGCTCATATCGGCCGGCCCACCCCTCTTCAAGACAAGCTCGGACGCGACTGGCGCTGATCGAGGGCGCGCCAGTTCGTCGACGAGCTGCTGGCGGGCGCCTCAGCTTGCGAGCCGATGCTCGGGATCGTCGCAGCGGGAGATGTGCCGGACGCCGGCGACCCGCGTCAGGTCGGCGCGGCCGAGGTTCTGGAAACCCGCCTTTTCGATGCCGCGTATCGAGGAATGGTTGTCGGTGCTGACGACCATGTATGCGCGTTTGTCGCCGAGGCGGCGGCGCTCCGCGCATACGGCGCGAATCATCGCGGGATACACGCCACGGCCGCGATGGGTGGGCACGGTGACACACGGCCCGATGATGCTGTCACCCGGCTCGCACTCGACGAGATTGTTCGGCTCCCTGGTCGAGAGCCAATGCACCGCCACGATGCGGTAGCCGTCCAGGCCGACGTAGCACTCGGCATCGGGCTCGATGGTTCCCCAGTAGCTGGCTGCGCCGAAATCCTCGCGCACGTGAATCAGCGCGTTCCGCTCTGCGCGCGTGGCCGGCCGCACGTGCGTCAACGCGTCGGGAAACGGAATGCGCTCATCGCCGGTTAGCCAGCGCTGGTAGAGGAAATAGCTCTGGCGAAGATACAGCCGGCGGACCGCGTAGCGCGCCACACCGCGCGTGCCCTCCTCGTGCAGCACGAGCCGCGCAGCCGAAATCCAGCGACCTACCGTGGCCATTTCACGACCTGCCGTTGCGAGCCGGGCAGCGCGGTTGAGGCGCAGGCCTTTCGAGATGCGGACGAGTTCTTGGTGTCGGGACGGGGCGATGGACCGTCGGCTGTCGTAAGGGCGCTTTCATTGCGTTCCGGTCTGGTGTCCGAACCGTTCTCGATCGCGCGGACGAGAAGGGATTTCCGGTGCCGGCCAGGCGCCAACGATACCAGCCACCGACGAACGGATCGACACAGGAATGGTGTCGAGCGAGCTTTGCGCCGGGGAAGCGCTCGTCTCTCCGCCCGTGGCGGGGGTCCAAGGCCTTGCCGTGGCGGCGTCAGACGGCGACGGGGCGCGAGATGCCTCGCGCCCCGTCGCCGCCGTCACGTCCGCGCAGGCGCCGCCTGTTGCGCCATCGCTACTTCACCGTCGTCGCGAGCCCCTCGAAGCACTCACCGCCCACGTTCAGGAGCACGGTGGTCGTCGCGGGCGTCTCGTCGGCCGCCGGCGGCGTCCAGGCGTCGCTGACCTTGAGGGAGACGCCGTAGGTGCCCGGCGTCGACAGCGGCTTGATCATCGCCTTGACGATGCCGGTGCTGTCCTTGGGCGCCTTGTACTTGAGCTTGGTGCCCGCCAGCTCGAACGACTCGGCTGCCAGCGATTCGTCCATGATCGCGCCGCCGCCGTCTGCCGCGCTCAGCTCGAGGCTGTCGCCGTCGAGCTCGGTCAGGCTGATGGTGGCTTTGAACGTCATGCGGCCCTTGTCGTCGAGCAACGCCGCCTTGGTGAAGGCGAAGCCGCTGTCGGTGCTCATGCACGGCAGGCTGGTCGCGTCGGCGGGATCGCCGCCGTTCTCGACCTCGTCCTGGTCGTAGAAGCCGTCGAGGTCGCGATCGACGCCTATGCGCGTGCCCTCGCCCGGCGGCACCGCCGTGAAGGTGATCTCCTGCCCCGGCGTGTCGGCCAGCGCGCGCAACGTCGCGCTGTCGATCGTGGCATCGCCGGCGCGGTCGCTCTGATAGTCGCCATCGCCGACGTAGACCCAGCCGCGCGGCTCGCCGCCGACTACGCCCTTGGCAACCACGTCCGCCTCCTCGAGATCCGCTCGCGCCTCGAACAGCGTGATGCGCGACTCCACGTCGCTGCCGCTGGTGTCGCTGCGCGTTGCCTGCTGGCCCACGACCGGGAACAGGTTGGTGTCGAACGCGAGCATGAGCTGCTCGAACTGGCGCCGCTCGGCGTCGCTCTGGAAGCCGGTGTTGCCGCCGTCGTTGAACACCGTGGCCTGGAAGAAGCGGAAGATCGTGTCGATGCTCCCGTCGTGCAGGAAGCCGAAGCCTCGCACCTGCTCGCCCTTGTGGCCGTTGTCGCCGGGATTGACGAAGGCCACCTGCGCCATGCCGAACATGCCGACCTTCTGGTAGAGGTTTCGCAGGTGGGCGATCTTGAACATCTGCGTCTCGTTCTCGAACGAGGAGCGGCCGTCTCCGCCGAAGAAGCCCGGATGCTTGACGCCGAACTGCGCGTTGCCGGTGCGCGAGGTCACGTGGCAGCCGTTGCACTCCTCGACGGTGTCGCTGATGCGGCTGAAGAACAGGCCGTTGGCGTTGCTCTGGTCGGGCGTCAGCGAGTTGTCGAGCGCGCGAACCGGATTGGGAGGATACATCACGTCCAGGATGAAGTCCGTGAACGCCTGCATCTGCTCGTCCGTGAGCTCTTCGCTGCGGCCGATCAGTCCGACGAACGCCGGATTGAACGCCTTGAACGCGGCCTGCTCGTCGAACGCGCCCTGATCGGGCTGCTGGCTCGGCTCGTCGTTGCCGCCGGTGCGGTCGCCGCGCCAGTGCATAGGGCCGTGGTTGTCCATTCCGCGCAGGCTCTGCGTCGTCATGGGTCCCTTCATCGGATGATGGTCCTCATCGATGAACAGATTGCCGCGCAGCGTGAACGGGCCCGGGTTGTTCAGCTCTTCGGGATCGTCGGGATTGCCGAGGTCCCACGCCAGCGAATCGAAATCGCCGAAGATGTGGCAGGAGGCGCAGGCCTGGTCGCCGTTGCTGGAGGTGAGGCGCGCGTCGTAGAGAAACGGACGGCCCTCGACGACGTTGTCGGGCTCGGGGTTGTGCAGCGCGATGTGATCGACTTCGGCGCCCGTTGCGGTGCTCACTACCGATACCGAGTTGTCGAAACGGGTCAGCACATAGGCTCGGCTGTTGGCCTCGTCGAGCACGAGGCCCGTAGGACCGCCGCCGCTGAGCTCGATGTGGCTGGATGAGCTGGGCACGAACGTGTCGCTGGACAGCTCGGCCGTATCGAACACGCCGATCTTGCTGGATCCGAACGCCGAGACGTACAGAGTCGAGCCGTCGCTGCTGAATGCCATCTCCAGAGGAAACGCGAGGCTGGCCTCGTTGGTCGGATTGGGCAGCGGGTTGCAGCACGTATCGTAGTCGATGTGCTTGTTCAGGTGCCGCGTCGCCACCGTCTCCGCCACCGGATCGATGATGCTGATGCGACTCTCGGCGATGTGGCTGCGCACCGTGCTGCCGGCGAACGTGCCGGGGCCTTCGAACCGGACCTCGTTGAAGGACTCGAGGTTGCTGACGAAGACCTTCCCGTCTGCCGGATTGACTGCCATGTTGAACAGGATCGTGCCGACGTGCGGAAAGCGGCCGGCGGTGCCGGCCAGCTGCGCCGGTGGGTTGGCATCCGCGTCGATGGCGAAGACGTCGTAGTCGGGCAGATCGAACTTGATGAAGCTCGACCAGTTGCGGTTGAGTTCATCCACCCACTGCGACCCGTTGTACTTGACGATGAGGCCCACTTCGGGGCCCGGGTCGCCCGAAACGTTCGTATTCGGCAGCGGCAGTCCGCCGTTGCCCTGGCCGCCGTTGGGCACGGAGCCTTCGCTGACGATGGTGCTCTGATTGCCGGAATGGAAGACGCCGGCATAGACGCGCGAGCCGTCGGGGCTGACCGCCAGCGGCCGCGGAGTGTCGCCGAACAGCGTGATCACCGTCAGCTCATCGCCGCCGAGCGAGGTGCCGAGGTTGTCGGCATCGAACACCCAGACGTCGGCGCGGCCGATTCCCTCCGTCGTGAACTGAGGATCGAACCCGATGTTCTGTCCGCGATGCGCCGTCGTGATGAAGGCGCGGTTGCCGGAGGCGCCGGCAAAGACGATGTCGCGCGGCTCGTCGCCGACGAGCAGCGTGCGAGTCACGCGCGCATCGTCGGGATCGGCGACGTCCAGGACGCTGACGCTGTCGGAGAGGTGATTGACGACCCAGACCTCGCCCGCGTTGCGCACGGCAACCGACAGTGGCTCCAGGCCCACCGGCACCGACTTGCGGTGGCTGAGCGTGCCGCCGGCGATGTCGAAGATCTCGAGCGTGTTGTCGGGCGTGTTGCAGACGTAGAGCCTCTGGCCATCCTCCGACATGGCCACCGGCCGCACCTGGCCGGTTTCGAAGGTCACGAAGGCGCCGGCCGGGCCGGCACCGAAGGTCAAAACGGCGCCAGTCACCGCGGCCGCGGCGACGAAGAGCGGAAGCTGTCGGAACATGAAATCCTCCCCGTTGGATTCTGCATTCCCAATGCAGAAATCGCGCGCCACTATGCCGGGAGAAGGGGCGTACTTTCAAGAAGAAAAGCAGGAGCGGTTGCGCACAGGACGGCTGCGCCCGCGCCGGTTCCCGACATGGCAGGCGGCTCCGGGGCGGTCGGCACATGCTTGAATGGCCGTTTCGGCCTCTGCTCCGGCCCAGCAACCTTCCATGCGCACCGGACCGACGGATGGAGATGGCCGGCGCCGTACCCTCTGGTCATCAAGGATACGATGGCGCCGCCGGCACGCGCCGCTGCCGAAGGAGAGGCGGCGCGCGGCCGCCGCGCACGCCTCAGAACATGACGACGCTGCGGATGGACTCGCCGTGGTGCATCAGGTCGAACGCGTCATTGATCCGCTCGAGCGGCATCGTGTGCGTGATCAGCTCGTCGATGCGGATCTTGCCGTCCATGTACCAATCCACGATGCGGGGAACGTCGGTGCGCCCCCTGGCGCCGCCGAAGGCGGTGCCCTTCCAGACGCGGCCGGTGACCAGTTGGAATGGTCGCGTGGCAATCTCCTCGCCGGCGCCGGCCACGCCCACGATGACGCTGGTCCCCCAGCCCTTGTGGCAGCACTCGAGGGCCTGACGCATCACCGAGACGTTGCCGATGCACTCGAAGCTGAAGTCGGCGCCCCCGCGCGTCAGATCGACGATATAGGCGACGAGGTCGCCCTCGACCTCCTTCGGATTGACGAAGTGGGTCATGCCGAACTGCTCGGCCAGCGCCTTCCTGGCGGGGTTGACGTCGACGCCGACGATCATGTTCGCGCCGGCCATGCGCGCACCCTGGATGACGTTGAGCCCGATTCCGCCGAGCCCGAACACCACGACATTGTCGCCCGGACGCACCTTGGCGGTGTTGATCACCGCGCCGATGCCGGTGGTGACGCCGCAGCCGATGTAACAGATCTTGTCGAAAGGAGCGTCCTCGCGGACCTTGGCAAGGGCGATCTCGGGAACGACCGTGTAGTTCGAGAACGTCGACGTGCCCATGTAGTGCAGCAACGGACGGCCATCGAGCGAGAAGCGGCTGGTGCCGTCGGGCATGAGGCCGCGTCCCTGCGTGATGCGGATCGACTGACAGAGGTTGGTCTTGCCGCTGGTGCAGTACTCGCACTGGCGACATTCGGGAATGTAGAGCGGGATGACGTGATCGCCCACGGCCAGGGTGGTAACGCCCGCGCCGACCTCGACGACGACGCCGGCACCTTCGTGCCCCAGTATGGCGGGAAACAGCCCCTCGGGATCGGCGCCCGAAAGCGTGTAGGCGTCGGTGTGGCAGACGCCGGTGGCTTTGATCTCCACCAGCACCTCGCCTGCTCGCGGCCCTTCCAGATCGACGGTCTCGATGGTCAGCGGAGCACCCGAGCGATGAGCGACAGCGGCGCGCGTTTTCATGGTGGACCCGTAAGACAAAATCGGATGGAAGAAAAGACCAGCTGGAACCGCGCCACCGGTGCTGCAAGGGTGAGGGCGGTGAGGCAGGACGACGAGCACGAGGCGATCCTCGAGGCGCTGGCGGACGCGCGGGCGTTTCCCGCCGACGCCGGTGCGAGCGGCACGGTCGCGCGCATCGACACGCACATCTCGCACGTCTTCCTTGCCGGCACCCGTGTCTACAAGCTGCGCCGCCCCGTGCGGCTGGCCTTTCTGGATTTCTCCGAGCTGTCGGAACGAAACCAGGACTGCCTGCGTGAGGTCTCCCTCAACAGACGGCTGGCGCCCGACGTCTATCTGGGCGTCGCCCCGGTGCTTCGCTCACCGTCGTCCTCGCATGGTTCGCGCTTCCTCATCGGTGAGACCGGCGAGCAGCTGTCGGCAAGCGGCGACGCCGTCGAGCACTGCGTGGTGATGCGAAGGCTGCCGGCCGGACGCGACATGAAGAGCCTTCTGGCGGCAGGCGCGATCGAGCCGCGACACATCGACGCCGTGGCCGCACGCATGGCCGCGTTCCACGCCGCGCACACCCTTGGCACTCCCGGGCCGTTCGACGTGGCCTCGTGGCTCGCCCGCACGACCGCGCCGGCGCGCGGCAACATCGATGCTCTGCTGCAGCTGGCCAGCCCGTGCGTGGAGCGCGTACGCGTGGAGGCGGTTGCCCGCGCAGCCGAGCAGTTCGCCGCCGAGCATGCGCCCGACTTCGAGCAACGTCTCCTGCGCGGCCGCGTCGTCGACGCGCACGGCGATCTGCACTGCGAGCACGTATGGTTCGAGTCGGACGACGCCGAGCCGCTCATGGTGGACTGCCTGGAGTTCCGCGAGGACTTCCGCCGCATCGATGCCGCCTCCGACATCGCCTTTCTCGCCATGGACCTGCAGTACCGCGGGCGTCCCGACCTGTCGGCGCGGCTGCTGCGCCGCTACGCGCGCGACAGCGGCGACTATCATCTCTACAGCGTCATCGACTTCTTCCTGAGCTACCGCGCCATGGTTCGCGCCAAGGTGGCCGCGCTGGTCGCGGGCGATGAGGCGCTCGCGGCCGGACAGCGCGACGGCGCCCGCGAAAGCGCCAGAGGCCACCTCGACCTTGCCTCATCTTACCTCGCGCCGCGGCGCGGGCGGGTGCTGGTGCTGGTGTCCGGCACCGTCGGCGCAGGCAAGACGACGCTGGCCGAGGAGCTGGCGGATGCGCTGGCGGCGGTGGTCGTGTCGTCCGATCGCGTCCGCAAGGACCGCGCAGGTTTGGCCGCCACCGATCGCGCCGCAGCCGCGCATGGTCAGGGGCTGTACGCGCTGCAGTCGCGAGATGCAGTCTACGCCGCCATGCTCGAGGAGGCGGCGCCGGCCATCGGCGCCGGACGGCCCGTCATCCTGGATGCAACGTTCGCGCGGCGGGCCTGGCGCCAGCAGGCCGCCCACTGGGCGCGTGCCCGCGGCATCGAGGCATGGGTGGTCGAGGCGCGTGCCGAGGAGCGCGTGGTGATGGAGCGGCTTGCAGCGCGCAGCCGGCGTGGGACCGACGCTTCGGACGCCGGGCCGGAGCTGTACGCGCGGGTGACCGCGGAAATGGAAGCTGCCGGCGAATGGCCGGCGCAGCGGAAGCAACAGGTGGACATGGGCAGCGCCGACTGGCGCCGCGAAGCGGCCGAGGTGGCCTCACGCATCGCTGCGACGATGCGCTGACGAGGCAGGCACAGCCGCGCGCGGCGCAGCGACGTTCCCGCCGCTAGCCGCCGCGCAGCGTTGCGGCTCTAGGCCTTCAGCAGCGACAGGCCCTCGGGACGGCCCAGCTCGGCACGGCGCTGGCGGTAGTAGATGAAGCCGCCGGCGCACGCCGCTGCGATCATCGCGACGGGAAGAGGATTGACTCCCAGCTCGACCAGACCGAGGACGGCCTTGCCGTACTCGAGCACGCCCAGGCTGACCATCACCGCATACCACGCCACGCTCACCGGCCGGTCGCCGTAGTGATACATCACATAGACGAAGGCGACCCAGGTCAGAAGTCCGATCGAGAGAATAGAAACAGCCAACATCGGAAGAAGTCTCCTCTTCGAGATTGCTCTTTGCGCCGGGCACTCCTCTGCGAGCCGTCACGGGCACGGCGCGTTCGTCGAACGCAGAAAGGTGTACGGATGCGATCCTTCCTGCATGGATTGCCGAGCCTCGTCAAATTTTTTTTCGCAGCGACGGCCGTCGCAAAACACATTAGGAAGACAAATAAACAATAGAAGCGAAGTCGCTGTCTCAGACTAGGACACGCTGTCGCGCGAGTGTCGGCCGCGCCGCCACGCTACCAGCACACCGACGAGCGTCACGAGCGAGATCCAATTGTAGAGCCGCTCGCTCCAGCGCCGCTCGTACACGAGCTCGACCTCGCGCATGCCGGGCGGCAGCTCCAGGCTCAGCAGCGAGTCCGGGACCGCCGAGAGCGCGACCGGCCGGCCACTTACCGTCGCTTTCCAGTTCGGATGCGGGCTGATCGCCGCAACGGCTTTGCCGCCGGCCTTGGTGCGAACGGTCCATCGCGCCAGCTCGGGGGTGTAGCGGGAGCGCAGCACCGATACCGCCTTGCCGTGCAGGCGCACACCGCCGCGCTCGACCTCGTAGATGGTCGCGTTGCGGTCCCGATATCCCGAGCTGAAGTCGCCGCTGGCGTCGTAGCGCTCGCGTGCGGCGGCAGTCGTCACGATCAGATGGGATACGCCGTAGGCACGCAGCCGTTCCGCCACGCGCTCGGGCTGGTCCTGGTCGTTCAAGGGCCCGCGCGGCGAGCGCGCTGCGGCGGCGCTGAGCTCGGCCTGGTCGCCGCCGAGCGTGTAGACGCCCGTGCGCAGGTTGAGCATGCTGATGACGCTGCGAACGCCGAGGTGCGCAAAGTCGAAGGCGCGCCGGTCCACCGCGATCACCGATTGCGGCGGCGCATGCTCGCGCAGCCAGCGCACCACGCGCAGGAACTCGCGCCGCCCCGGCCCGCGATGCGTCGCTTCGGTGTGCACGTGCCGACGCAGGACGATCGCCTCCTTCATCGCGACCGCTGCGGCGCCCAGCGCCAGAGCGAGCGCAAGGGCCAGCATCCAGTGCGGCCGCAGCCCGCGCTGCGCCAGGACCGTGAACCCGGCGCGGACGCGTTCGAAGGCGAGGCCGGCCATGAGCGCGGCGAACAGGCATGCGTAGGGAACGGCGCGGGGCCGCACCAGAGTCGAAAGCGCACGCTGCAGCCAGGCCGGCTCCCACCAGAACGGTCCCGAAACCGCCACGGCTCCGGTGCCGAACAGCAGCAGGGCCGTCATCGCCAGGCGCCCGCGGTCGAACAGGATCGCCCAGACTCCGGCAGCGTATGCGCAGAGCACCAGCACGCGAGGCCCCAGCAGCTCGCCGCGCAGGAACTCGTCGTCGCGCGTGCGCCGCTCGCCCCAGCCAACCGCGAACCCGCCATACTCGCGAAGCTCGAGCGCCGGGAAGATCGAGTGGCCGGCCAGCAGCAGCACGATGGCCGCGAGCATGACGTAGCGCATCAGCACACCGACGTCGCGCCGCCATAGCGACAACGCGGCTGCCACGACTCCGGCCGCCGCCAGCGCGTAGGCGCCGCTGATGAAATGCACCACCAGCATCGCGCCCAGCAGCAGGCTCGCCTTCCACAGCGCGTGGCGAACGCCGTCGAGCGCATCGAGCACCGCCGGCCACGCCAGCGCGAACACGACGATGCCGGCGGCCTGGATCAGCAGCCCGGTGCGAAACAGGCCCGCCATTCCGTAGCCGAGGTTGGTTCCGAAGATCAGCGCTGCCAGCGCGGCAACGGCTGCGCCGCCGCGGGTCAGGCCGCTGCGCCGCGCAAGGTACGCCACCGCAGCCGGCAGCACGACGATGGGCAGCACGTAGAACAGCTTGAACACCGCGTGCATCGACAGCAGCGACTGCAGCAGCAGCGCCGCCGCTCCGATGACCGCGAAGTAGCCGTACGACTGAAACAGGAAGAGCTGCGCGCCGAGGTACCAGTACGGCGACCATCCGTCGACGTGGCCCGAAGGCAGGAACTGCTCGACCATGACCTTGGTGCGCAGCAGGTGCCTCGGCGCGTCCTGGTTGACGATCATTCCGGGACGCGTGACCGGATAGACGAGCCAGACGGCAAGCAGCGTGCACGCCAGGATCGCCAGCACGAACGGCGCACGCGGGCCGCGCAGAGCGGCGGCGGCCCCTCTGACGATGCCGCCGGTCACACAGCTCCCGTCATGCCGGTCGCGCCGGAGCTTTCACCAGCCGGCAAGGCGCGCAGCGCGCGCCCGATGGTAGTGCGAGTCGCCGAAGAAGCTGCGATCGAACAGCGACCGCCGCAGCCACAGGTGCAGGTCGAACTCCCAGGTGAAGCCGATGCCGCCATGCAGCTCCGTCGAATCGCGCGCCGCACGATCGAACAGGTCGCACAGATGCGCCTTGGCCATGGCGGCGTGACGAGGCGCCTGCTCGGGAAGCGCGTCCAGCGAATGCGCGGCGTACCACCACAGCGAAAGCCCCGGCTCCAGGTCCACCGCCAGGTTGGCCAGCTGATGCTTGACCGCCTGAAACGCACCGATGACCTGGCCGAACTGTTCGCGCTGGAGAGCGTAGGTACGCGCCATCTCCAGGCATCGCCTCGCGCCGCCGAAGGCGTCGGCCGCGATCAGCACGAGCGCCGCATCGCGCACCCTCTCGAACGCGGCGGTGCCGCCGATGCGGCGCGCCTGCACGTCGCGGTATTCGACCACCTCGAGACGGCGCGTCCGGTCGTTGCCGGAAAGTGCCGTCATCTCCACGCCGGCTGCGTCGCTCTCGACCAGGAACAGCGCGGCCTCGCCGCCGTCGGTGGCGGCAACCACGTGCAGCCGCGACAGCGAGGCGTAGGGCACCAGAGGCTTGCTTGCGCTCAGGCGGCCGTTGCCGGCGCGCGCCTGCAGCTCGTGCGCGTCCCAGCGGCTGCCGCTCTCGCCGATGGCCACCGTTGCCAGGGTCTCGCCGGCGGCAATCGCCGGCAGCCATCTCGCCTTGGCCTCCTCGTCGTCGCCGGCAGCCAGCGCGACGGTTGCCAGCGCGCATCCGAGGAATGGTCCGGGCGCGCACGCAAAGCCAAGCTCTTCGGACACCAGCGCCAGATCGAGAAGCTCGGCGGCCATACCGCCATGCTGCTCGGGCACGGGCAGCGCTCCGACGCCGAGTTCCATCAGCCCGCGCCACAGATCGACATCGTGCCCGCTGTCGCTTTCCATGATCGCGCGCACGCGGTCGGTCGGACATTGATCGGCAAGATAGCGGCGCACCGTGTCCGCCAGCGCCACCTGCTCGGGCGTAAGACCGAATTCCATCGCCGTTCCTCTTCTACCGCTTCTGCGCAGGATCGCGCGGCATGCCGAGGCCGCGCTCAGCCACGATGTTGCGCTGGATGTTGGCGGTGCCGCCGGCGATCAGGATGCCGAGCGACCACAGGTAGGCATGCACGAACATTCCCATGGCCGGCGCGTTCGATTCGCCAGGCGCCAGAGCCGCACCGTCGCCCATGATGTCCATGGCCAGGCGCGCGATGTCGTAGGTGAGCTGGGTGCCGTAGAGCTTGGGCACCATTCCCGCCAAGCCCGGGTCCTGCCCGCGCGACTGCATGGTCAGCAGCCGCATCGAGTGGAATTCGGCCGCCGCCAGGCGGCACTCCATCTCCATGAGCCTGCCGCGGATGACGCCGTCCTCGATGACGGGGCGGCCGCCGCGCTCGACGGCCTGCGCCAGCACCACCATGCCATCGAGCGTGCGGCGGTTGATATCGGTGTCCCCGATGAGCGCCCGCTCGTACTTCAGCGTGGAACGGCTGACGACCCAGCCCTTGCCACGCTCGCCCACCAGCGACTCGCGCGGCACGCGCACGTTGTCGAAGAAGACCTCGTTGAAGTCGCTCTCACCCGTCATCTGCCGCAGCGGCCGCACGGTGATGCCGGGCGTCTTCATGTCGATAAGCATGTAGCTGATGCCGTCGTGCTTGGGAGCCTCCGGCTCGGTGCGCACCAGCGCGAACATCCAGTCGGCCTCGTCGGCATTGGACGTCCAGATCTTCTGGCCGTTGACCACCCACTGATCGCCGTCCAGCTCGGCGCGCGTGCGCAGCGATGCCAGGTCGCTGCCGGCGCCAGGCTCGGAGTAGCCCTGGCACCACAGCAGCCTGCCGAGCAGCGTGTCGCGGATGAAGCGGCGCTTCTGCTCTTCGGTGCCGTGCTCGAGCAGCGTGAACACGAGCATCGACGGCCCCTGCCCCACCATCTCGCGCGGCGCCCTGGCGCGCTTGAACTCCTCGCGGATGATCGCCGACTTGAGCGGATCGAACGCCTGCTCGCCGCCGCCCCACTGGCGCGGAATGTTGCGATACAGATAGCCGGCCTCGATGGCCTGCATGCGAAACTCGGTGACGCGCTCATCGGGCCGTGCGATGCGACCGATCAGCACCTCGCCGCCGCCGTAGCGCGCGCGGTCCTCGGCGGTCCAGCAGGCGTCGAGGAAGGCGCGGACCTTGGCGCGGAAGTCTTCGTACTCAGGACTGTAGGTCAGATTCATGGCGGCTCCGGCTGTTCGTGGCCCGCGTTAGAACACGTTTCTCCATTTCGCAAAGGCGCCGGCAGCCTTGCCCCGGCCCGGTGCCGCGCCATACTTCGCGCCGAGCAGGAGGCCTCCCATGCAAATCGGAAAACTCGGTGTCTGGACCTTCCTCGATGCGCTTCCCGCCGAGCAGGCGGCCGAGACCGCGCGCAAGGTCGAGCAGCTCGGCTACGGCGCGATGTGGCTTCCGGAGGCCGTCGGCCGCGAGATCTTCGCGTCGGCGTCCTTCCTTCTGGCCTCGACCAGGTCGCTGGTGATTGCCTCGGGCATCGCCAACATCTACGCGCGCGACGCGCTGACCATGGCGTCGGGCCGGCGCACCCTGGCCGAGCAGTCCGGAGGCCGCTTCCTGCTGGGCGTCGGCGTTTCGCACCGGCCTCTGGTGCAGGGGCTGCGCGGCCACGACTACAGCCGGCCCTATTCGATGATGCGCGACTACCTCGAGGCGATGGAGAAGGCGCCGTACGCGGCCGTGCCGCCGAGCGACAACGCGCCGGTGGTCGTCGGAGCGCTGCACCCGAAGATGCTGGCGCTGGCGGCGCAAAAGACGGCGGGCGTGCACCCGTACCTGGTGCCGCCCGAGCACACCGCTTTCGCACGCGAAACCGTCGGCCCCACCGCCTGGATATGCACCGAGCAGAAGGTGCTGCTGGAAACAGACGCAGCCAAGGCGCGCGGCGTCGCGCGCAACGCCATCGCCATGTACCTGGACCTGCCGAACTACCGGCGAAACCTGGAGCGCTTCGGCTTCTCCGGCGACGACTTCTCCAACATGGGCAGCGACAGGCTCGTCGATGCGATCGTGGCGTGGGGCGACGAGAAGGCCATCGCCGCGCGTATTCAGGCCCACCACGACGCCGGCGCCGATCACGTCTGCATTCAGCCTCTGCATCCGCTGGGGCTGCCGCAGCCCGATTGGCGAGTGCTCGAAGCGTTCGCTCCCGCCAGGAATTGAGCGCACGCGTGCAGCCCCACGCCCGCGGCGGCGACTGCGGCGGCGCGCGCCTGCTCGAGATCGCCGACGAGCTCTGCGCAGGCGTCGGCCGCCTGCGCTTCGGCGGCGAGGTCGAGTACGTCTACAACCCGCTGTCCTACGCGCGCGCCGGTTACGCCGAGTACGTCGGCCGGTACGGCGGCGGCCGCAAGGAGGTGGTGCTCGTCGGCATGAACCCAGGGCCGTTCGGCATGACGCAGACCGGAGTTCCGTTCGGGCACGTGCCGCTGGTGCGTGACTGGCTCGGCATCCGCGCGCAGATCGGCAGGCCGCCGCGCGAGCACCCCAAGCGTCCGGTCCTCGGCTTCGACTGCACGCGCGAGGAGGTCAGCGGCGCCCGGTTGTGGGGTTGGGCCCGAACGCGCTTCGGCACGCCCGCCCGCTTCTTCGGCCGCTTCTTCGTCCTCAACTACTGTCCGCTGGTCTTCCTCGAGAAGAGCGGGCGCAACCGCACTCCCGACAAGCTGCCGCCGGCCGAGAAGATCGCGCTCTTCGCCGCCTGCGATCGTGCGCTCGCCGAGAGCGTCGCCTGCCTGGCGCCGCGCCACGTGATCGGCATCGGTCGTTTCGCCACCGAGCGCATCCTCCGCGTGCTGACGAGCACCGAGGCGCGCCTCGGCTGCATCCCCCATCCCAGCCCGGCCAGCCCCGCGGCCAACCGCGACTGGGCGGGCGCGGCCGAACGCGAGCTTCGCGCGCTCGGAATTGCACTTCCTTGACGCGCGCATGGCGACGTGAGGCGAGCGGACAGGCATAATGGGCGGGTCGTGTTCGAGCTGATTCTACGCCGTGCTCATGCGCTGCGCCGTCTTCTGCGGCGCCGCAGCGACGGCATCGCCTGCGCAGCGGGCGTCGCGATGCTGTCGCTGGCGCTGTGGAGCCAGGGCTCCACTTACATCGATGACGTCTCCTCCAGCCTCGTCGGCATTCGCCGTCTGGTGTCCGGCGACAGCGAGCACTATCTGGCCATCGCCGACGACTTCGCGCGCGGCGACTTCCGCATGCGCTACGTCGAGCCGACCGGTGGGCCCGACCGCGCCCATCGCCAGCCCGCGTATCCTGCACTGCTGGCCGCGGGCGAAGCCGCCGGGCTGACCGGCGCTCCCGCGCTCGCCAAGATCGGGCTGGCGCTCGTCGTGGTCTCGCTGTGGATCGCGTTTGCAGCCGGCGCCTACGGCTGCGGCAGCGCCCTTGCCGGGCTCGTCGCCGCCACCGTCGTCTACCAGTCCACGTTCTTGTATGACCTGGCCACCGAGCGCCTGCTGACCGAGCCGCTCTATGTTGCGATCTCGCTGGCGTGCATCGGCACCGCGATGGTGTACCTGCGCACGCGCCGTTCCGGCGCGCTGCTGGCTACGGCCGCCCTGGCGGCGCTCGCTTATCTGACGCGGACGAACGGGCTGCTTCTGGCCGGCGCGCTCGCCGTGGCGATGGTGGCCAAGGACGTGGTCACCGTGCGCCGCCAGCTCCAGGGCGAGCTCGAGGAAGAGGAACCGGTTGTGGCCGTCGATTTCGAGGGCGACGAGCTCGCCGTCGCCGAAGAAGCCGACGAGAACGAGGACGAAGACGAGGAAGACGACGAGCCGCTCGCGCATCTGCCGCGGCTTCCTCTGGGCCTGTACGCGGGCGCCCTGGCGCTGTTCATCGTCGTGGCCACGCCGAGCTGGCTGCCGCGCCTGCTGTACGCCGGCAATCCGCTCTATCACGGCTACCTGCCCAACTACCTGTGGGTGGACGACTACGAGCGCGCCCACGTGCCCGGCACGCCCAGATATTCCTGGAGCACCTACGTCCAAGAGCACACGATCGGTGATGCGATCGCGCGCGCCGGATACGGCATCAAGCGCGTGTACTTCGATACGCCACGCGACAAGCTCGGCGTTGCCGCATCGCTGGCCATGCTGGCTGCGCTTGCGGTGCTGATCGCCCTTCGGGACCGTGCAGCGCTCGCGCTGGCGGCAGCCGGCGTGCTGCAGACCCTGCCGCTGGCCTGGGTGGCGCTGTCGAACTCGGCGCGCCGCGTGCCGGCAGGAGCGCTGCTGCCGTTCTTCGCCATGGTCATGGCTGCCGCGGCCGCAGCGACGATGCGCTATGCGCGGCGGCGCTCCCGCGCCATCGGCGTCGAAACCGTCGAGAGCGGTGAGCCGCAAGTGGTCGAATTCTAGGAGACCCGATGAATGAGCCCGGCACGCCCCGCCGACCCCGCCTGATCTTTCGCCTGCTCCGCGGCCTCTATCGAACGGGCCGCTTCTTCTTTGCCTCCATCGGCCTGTTCGTCACCGTCGCGCCGGCGATGCTGCTCTACATCGCGCTGTCGAGCGACAGCGTCGAGGAGATCGCCAAAGCGCCCAAGGCCGGCGTGAACGAGGACGTGCTGGTGGAGATGCAACTCGGCGGGCGCATCGCCGAGACGGCGCCTGATATGCGCTTCCAGGTCTTCAACCGACTGCTCGGCGCGCGGCGCCATCTGTACCTGCCCGATCTTGTCAAGGTGCTCGAGCGCGCATCCACCGACGAAAAGGTGCAGGGGCTGTTCATCGAGATCGAGGATCTGCGTGCCAGCCCGGCGGCGATCACGGAGCTGCGGCAGGCGTTCGTACGCTTCCGGCAGGCGGGGAAGCCGCTGGCATTCCACCTGACCGAAGCCGACACCGACGCCTATTACCTCGCCACGGCCGGCGACACGGTCGAGATGACGCCGGCGGGCTCGCTGGAGGTGCCGGGGCCGGTCTTCCACCTGATGTACATGGGCTCGGCGCTGGAGAAGCTCGGCGTCGAGTTCCAGGTCGTGCGCGCCGGCAAGTACAAGTCGGCCTTCGAGCCGCTGATCTCGGATACGCCTTCGCCGGCCACGCTCGAGATGATGCAGTCGATGGAGGAGAGCCTGCGCGGGCATCTTGCCGACACGATCGCGGACTCGCGCCGGACGACTCCCGAGAAGGTGCGCGACTGGATGAAGCGCGGCCTCTTCACCGCCGACGAGGCACTGGAGGCGGGGCTCGTCGACAGGCTTTCGTACTCGGCCGAGCACGAGATGCGCCTGCGCGGAAAGTGGGAAGCCAAGGAGAAGATGAAGCTGTCGCGCTACGGCTCGGCCACGCGCGGGCGGGAGGCGCAGGACCTGGCAGGCATCGACGAGCGCATCGGCGTCATCGAGGCCGAAGGCGAGATCGTCCTGTATGACGACGGCGGCGACGACGAAGGGATGATCACGCCCAGGCGTCTGGCCAAGGCGTTTCAGTGGGCGCGCAAGGAGGACGACATCAAGGCGGTCGTCTTTCGCATCTCCAGCCCAGGCGGCTCCGCCATCGCCTCCGATCTCATCTGGAAGGAGGTGCGCAGGACGACGCGCGTGAAGCCCGTGGTCGTCTCCATGGGCGCGTCGGCCGCTTCGGGCGGCTACTACGTTGCCGCTCCGGCCTCTCGCATTCTCGCCGAGCCGACCACCATCACCGGATCCATCGGTGTGCTGGCCGGATTGCCGAAGCTGCCGGGGTTTCCGCAAAAGTGGGGCCTGAGCTTCCATACCGTCACGCAGACCGATCGCATCGGGTTGTATTCGCCATCGCGCACGCCTTCACGGCAGGACGCCGAGCTGCTGGCCGATCAGGTCGATCACACCTACGACACGTTCGTGCGCAAGGTCGCGCAGGGACGCGGGCTGGAAATGGGCAAGGTCTACTCACTGGCCGAGGGCCGCGTCTACACGGGGCTGGAAGCCTACGGGCTCGGTCTCGTCGATGAGCTCGGCGGCTTCACCGAAGCAGTCAAGGCGGCCGTGGAGCTGGCCGAGCTCGACACGAGCAAGCGTTATCGCATCAAACGCTACGGCTACGAGACCGACATCCTGGATTGCCTGAGGTCCTTCTCGAGCCTCAGCGACTGCCTCTCCGAAGGCGAGACCGCCTCGCACCTGCATTCGCGCATGGAGCTGGCGCTGGCATCGCAGGTGGGATCGATCGCGCGCAGCTTCGAGCGCGAGCGGGTGCTGCTGCGACTGCCTTTCATCCTGGCCCGCGGTCAGCACTAGCGCGATCCCCATTTTGTCCGTGCGCGTTCCCCCAGCCGGCGCGCGCCTTCTGGCTGGCCGCGGAAGATGTGTCAGAGTTGACGCATCTGTTGATCACCCGTGCCAAGGAGGTCCGACATGTCGCCGATCAAAGCATTGCCCGTGTTGCTCACGCTCGCCCTGTGCATCGCGCCCGGCTACGCGCTGGCCGACGATCCGGAGGTCGAAGCGGAGAAGACGCGCATGGAGCTGGAGAGGAAGCAGCTCGAGTACGATCAGAAGATGGACAAGGAGCGTCTCGAGGCCGAGCAGAAGCTGCGAAAGGAGCGGATCGAAGAGGATGACGAAGGCAGCCGCCGCATCATCGAGCGCAGCGAGACCATCGAGGTCGCACCGGTCGCGCCGTAAAAAAACGCCGGCCGAGCAGCTCATTCTGCCCGGCCGGCGCTTTTTAGCGGGACGTTTGGTTGATTGGATTGTTCTTTCTTCGATCGATCAGTTCTGAACCGGCTCGGCCGGATTCGTTCCCGAGCTCGCTGCCTCTCCGCCTACGACCTCGATGGACGAAACCTCACCGGTGGCCTTCGCGTGCACGCGCACGCGCTTGCCGCCGATGCTGGCCAGATCCGTTCCCTTCGGCGATCGGAAGAGCCCGTTCTTCCCTTCGATCCCGAAAGTTCCTGCTTCCGCATCCAGAACGACGAGCCGGCCGCTCAGGACTGGACCAGGTCTTCCTCCCACCGGTCCCGCTGCGACGGCGCGCGCAGGAGCCTTTGCGACGCCATCGGAGCGAGCGTGTTCGGTACCCCCCGGCCCGGGAACTCCCGTGACGGCGGTGGCTGCGCTGGCGTCCGATTGCACGCCGGCCTTCGTTGCTGCCGCGGCCTGAGCGGCCGAGGAGGCCGAAGGTACCGCCAGCGCAGCCAACAGCGCCGCAAGGGAAAATCGCACGAGCTTCTTCTCACTCATCGACTTCTCACCTCCACGCCGGTCGTAAGAGCAGGTTGCATGCCGATCCGAAGTCCCTGATTTTCCACGAGTCCATGCATTGGGCGCAGACGCGCTCGGGGAGAAAGACCCCAGAGCTGTTGCCAACGTCCCCAGTCATCGGTGGAATCGCCGCCGGTGCTCGCACGCAAGCTCACCGTCGTCCTCGTCGCCGTCGTGGCCGTAGCCGGGGCAGCATTCGCGCTGCTGTGGACCGCCGACCTCGAGCGCACCCTGGAAGACTCCAAGATCAATCGCCTCGACATGCTCACGCAGGCAACGCGCGTGGCCGTCGAGAACATGCTCAGCACCGGCAGCCTCGCCGATCTCGCCCGGATGGTGCGGCGCCTGGAGGCCTCCGAGGAGGTCATCGGCGTGATGGTGCTCAACCGTCAGGGCGGCCCCATCGTCGGCACCGCCTTCGAGTCCACGCCTGCGCTGCGCGCGCTGGCCGCCGACACATGGGCGCCGCCGGCGTTCCTGCTCCACCGCGAGCATCGCTACGTGCGCGTGGCGCCGCTGCAGGGACGCGGCAACGTGGTGATCGGACGTCTGGCCGTGGTGCAGGACTGGTCGGATCTTCGCCAGGCGCGCAGCGAAGCTCGCCGGCGCGCCGCGCAACTCGGGCTGACGCTGGCTCTGGCGCTGTCGGCGGTGCTGTGGTTCTTCGCCTACGCGCTCGTCGTCAAGCCGCTGTCGCGTCTGGCCGGCGCCGTCGACGCCATCGCACGCGGGCGCATGGGTCCGCAGACACGCGTGCATGTTCGCCAGCGAGACGAGATCGGTGCACTGGCAGGCGCGCTCAACCAGATGCAGGACGAGCTCGAGAGCGCCACGCAGAGCCTGCGCGCCGAGCACGAAGAGCGCCTCAAGGCCGAGCGCTCGCTGCATCTGTCCGAGCGGCTGGCGGCCATCGGCCAGCTTGCCGCCGGTGTCGCTCACGACATCGGCACCGCTCTCAACGTCGTGCAGGGTCGCGCGCAGCTGCTTCTCGAGGAGCCGGGGCTGGCGCCGGGGCAGCGCCGCCAGCTCGAGACGATCGTGGGCCAGTGCGAGCGCATCTCGCAGACGGTGCGACGTCTGCTCGGCTTTGCGCGGACCACCGAGGGCGAGCCGCGCAGCAACGACATGGGCGACATCGTGCGCGAGACGCTCGAGCTGCTCGCGCCCAAGCTCAAGCCGTTCACGGTTCGCACCTCGCTCCCCGACGAGCCGGTCGAAGCCGTCGTGGATCGGCGGCGAATCGAAGAGCTCATGGTCAACCTAGTGATGAACGCGGTGCAGGCGATGGGCAGCAGCGGCACGCTCGACATCGAGCTTGCCGCGCCGGTGACCTCGCCGCGCGGCCAGCACGGATTCGCGCGGATGACGGTGGCCGACAATGGGCCCGGCATTCCGCCCGAGCATCGCCGGTACATCTTCGAGCCGTTCTTCACCACCAAGGAAGCCGGCGTCGGCTCCGGGCTCGGCCTGGCCATCGCCTACAAGGTCGTGACGGACCACGGCGGCTACATCGACGTGCAGAGCGAGGTCGGCCGCGGCACGCGCTTCCTGGTCTATCTGCCGCTGGCAGCCGCGCAGGGCCCCGTGGCCGCCGCGGCAGGAGCCCGAGGATGAACCTGCGCAAGCACGCTCTCCTCTTCGCCAGCAAGTCCGGCGCCCAAGGCCGTCTTTGCAGGCGCACACGGATGAATCCACGCAACCCCGATCCCATCCGGTCGCCCGCAGCGCCGGCGCCCGCCTCCGTTCTTGCAGGAGCACGCTCATGACCACCGCATCAGGCCTCAAGCCCGCCGACAAGCCGCGCATCCTCATCGTCGATGACGAGCCGGAGTTCTGCCGCTTCCTCGAGGACTGCCTGGGGCAGGACGAGTACCTGATTACCAGCGTGCACGACGGCGAAGCGGCGCTGCAGGCGCTCAGCCGCGGCTTCGATCTGGTGCTGACCGACTTCCAGATGAGCGGCATGTCGGGCATGGACGTGATCGCCGGCGTGCGCGCGGCCGATGCGACCGTTCCGGTCATCCTCATCACCGCATTCGGCACCATCGAACAGGCGGTCGAGGCGATGCGCACGGGCGCGTACGACTACGTCACCAAGCCGGTGTCGATCACCGAGCTGCGCTCGCGCGTCAAGCGCGCGCTGGAAACGCATCAGCTGCGAAGCCAGGTCGCGCGCCTGGAAGCCCTGGCCGGCGAGCGCAGCGCGATCGAAGGCATCGTCGCGCTTTCCAAGGGCATGCGCCGCGTGGTCGAGACCGTGCGCCAGCTCGAGCGCTCGCGCAGCAACGTGCTGCTGACGGGCGAGAGCGGCACCGGCAAGGAGCTGATTGCGCGCGCGCTGCACCGCTACAGTCCCGTCTCCAGCGGCCCCTTCATTCCCGTCAACTGCGCCGCCATCCCCGAGCAGCTGCTGGAGAGCGAGCTGTTCGGCCACGTCCGCGGCGCGTTCACCGATGCACGAGCCGACCGCGCCGGCCTGTTCGAGGTGGCCAGCGGCGGCACCATCTTCCTCGACGAGATCGGCGAAATGTCGCCGGTGCTGCAGGCCAAGCTGCTGCGCGTGCTCGAGGACGGCACCGTGCGCCGCGTGGGATCGGCCACGACCGAGACCGTCTCGGTTCGAGTCGTCTCGGCCACCAACCGCAACCTGGAGACCGAGGTCGCGGCGGGCCGCTTCCGCGCCGATCTGTTCTACCGGCTCAACGTCGTGGAGATCCGCATACCGCCGCTGCGCGAGCGTCCCGAGGACGTGGCCGCGCTGATCGCGCATTTCCTGCAGGAGCTCGGCGGCGGCACGCGCAAGCTGAGCGAGCAGGCGCGGTCTACGCTGCTCGGCTACTCGTGGCCCGGCAACGTCCGCCAGCTCCGCAACGCCATCGACCACGCGCTGTCGCTGTCGACCAGCGAGACTATCGACGTCGAGGATCTGCCCGAGGCGCTTCGCCGCCACGCCGAGGAGGCCGGCGGCCGCATTTCCTCGACGCCCGACAGCGACACAGCAGGCCTTACGCTGGCCGAGCTCGAGCAGCGGCACATCATGCAAGTGCTCGAGCGCACGGGCGGCAACCGAAGCGCGGCGGCCGCGCTGCTCGGGATCGATCGCAAGACGCTGTACAAGCGGCTGCGCAAGGAAGGCGGCTGAGCTGCCGTCTTCGCCCTCGTCGCGGCTGCACGTCTTGCCACGCGCGCCGCCTCCGCCTACTGTCGCTCTTGTAAGATCGTTCGCCGCCATCCAAAGGAGCCCGCCGCCATGCAGTACACGCAGCGCAATCCCCTTCCACTGCCCCCGAGCGGGGCTTCCGAGACCGTTCCGTCCGAAATCAACACGGTCTTCGACTGGGAGTACGCGCTGGGGCGCGAAAAGCTCATGGCGCTTTACGAGAAGGGCAAGGCGTCGACCTGGAACGCCACCGACATCGACTGGTCGATCAAGGTGGATCTGGACGCGTTCATCCGCCAGCGCGTCGACATGGGAGTGCATCACATGGTCAACGCGCTGCTGGCCCCGCCGCAGCCGCTGGAGCCCGAGCAGCTCATCGAGATGAACCTCAACACCAACGCCTGGATGCTTTCGCAGTTCCTGCACGGGGAGCAGGGCGCGCTGCTGGCCACGGCCAAGATCGTGCTGTCGGCTCCGCTCGAGGAAGCGAAGTTCTACGCGGCCAACCAGGTCGCCGACGAGGCGCGCCACGTCGAGGTGTATCACCGCTACCTGACCGAAAAGCTGGGCCGTTCCTTCGAGGTCAACCGGCACCTGCAGATCCTGCTCGACCAGATCCTGTCGGACTCGCGCTGGGACATGACCTATCTCGGCATGCAGATCATGGTCGAGGGTCTGGCGCTGGCCGCTTTCGGGCTGATGAAGGTGCAGATGCCCGACGAGCCGCTCATCCAGGACATCACCTCCCGCATCATGCAGGACGAGTCGCGGCACGTGGCATTCGGCGTGCTGTCGCTCGAGGATATCTACCGCAACCAGCTCACGTCGGCCGAGCTGCGCGAGCGCGAGGACTTCGTCATCGAGGCGACCTACCTGATGCGCGACCGGCTTCTGATGGAGCAGGTCTACGAGCGCATGGGCTGGGACGTCGATCTGTGGGTGGGCTGGGCGAAGACCACGCCGTACATGACGGGCTTCCGCCGCATGCTGTTCTCGAAGATCGTGCCGAACCTGCGCAGGCTCGGCCTGCTCACGCCGCGCGTGCGCGACGCCTACGAGCAGATCGGCATCCTCGAGTTCGCCGACATGAAGGATTCCACCGAGGATCCCGACGTGATGCCGCCCGAGGAGCTGGTGCGCCTGATCCAGCAGTTCCAGTCGGCCGGCGCCACCACGGCCGCAGCCTCGTAACAAGCGTCTTTGCATTCGAGCATTGGCTCGAATGCAGACCTGCCTTCGGTCAATCCGCGGCCGCCGCGAGCGGCTCGTGCTCGGCGCGCGCAATCCCGGCGCGCGGAAGCTGCGGCGCCAGGATGTCGCGCGGCAGGCCGAGCAGGCGGTGCAGGCGCGCCCACTGGTTGGCATCGGCCACCGCCGTCGCCAGATCGAGGATGCCAACGTCGTCGTAGCCGATCCCGCGCAGGCGCTGGATCATCTCGGGCGTCGTGCGAGCCGCGTAGCGCGTTCCGACGAACACGAATGCCTCCAGCGGATCGGCAGGCCGCGCGTGGAAGCCGTCGGCCTCTTCGGCGCGCGACGGCAGATACTCCTCGACGAGCGCGTGCACCCGAGCCGTCACCGAACGCGGCAGGCTGCTGGCCACGTCGCGCTCCTCCAGCGCCAGCCGCAGGACCTCGACGAGCTTGGGACGCGCACGCAGCGGGTCGAGGTCGCCGTCGAGGTCGCGGCCGGTCGCGCGGCGGAAGGCCGGCTGCATCTCCCGACATGCCTGCTCGAACGTCCGGTCGTACGGCCGGTTCACCAGATCCATGCGCGTGAACAGCTTGCTCGCAACGAAGATCGCGACGCGCCGCATGAAACCGATGCGCGAGAGCGCGTCCGGCACGAATTCCGAGTCCACGTGCAGCAGGTCGGCCATGCGGTTGATGAAGTGGAAGCCGCCCAGCACCAGCACGTAATCGAGCGCGGCATCGCCGGCGATGTTGCGCAGCGGAGTCAGGTCATCTTTCGAAAGGCGCGCCGGCCTCTCGTGGCAGCGCCGCACCAGGTCGGCCAATGCGATGTCGATGCGCTCGGCGCCTTCGTGCCGCCCCTCGAGCAGATCCGCGACCGCGCTTCCTCGTCCTCCTGCAGCCTGCAGGAATGCCGTATGGCCGTCCTCTCAATAGACGCACTGGTTGAGCCGCGACACCATCGCGGCCACCAGCTCGCGCCGCGCGCGCGGCTCCTCGCCCGCCCACATCGCCAGCTCCCAGGTCCGGATCATGCGCCGCATCGAGGCGGGCCGAAGACTGAAGAGGCGCACGATGTTGGCGACCACGCCGATGCCGCTCACCCGATGCATGTAGCGGACGACCTCCGCCAGCTCCGGACCGGCGTTTCGTGGAGAGATGGTCTGGATGTAGGCCATGGTTGCCTCCGTGACGATGGCAGCGGCGGCCCGGCACCCGCCCTGCGTACTTTCGGAATACGCCCCGGCGCCGCCGACGTAAAGGCTCGCTGCAGCACCGCTTCGGGTGGCGCGCCGTTCGGCTACATTGGCCGCCGAGGTCTTCATGCTGATCCGACTCCTCGGCTCCACCCCACGCAGGCTCCTGTGGCTGCTCGTCGCGTTCACCGCATCCGCTGCGCCGTCGGCCGGTATCGCCGACGAAGCGGCGCGCCAGGCCGGCATGGTCGCAGCCATGCGGCCGGCCGAGCGCAGTGAGCAGGACCGCGCACGCGACGCGCAGGAAAGGCCGCAGGCGATCGCGCAGTTCGCGGGCCTGCGCCAGGGCATGCACATCGCCGACCTCCACGCCGGCGACGGCTACGTCACCGAGGTCCTGATGGGGAGCGTCATCCCGTACGGGAAGATCTTCGCGAACAACGACCCCTCCCTCCTGTCGCCCGAGCAGACGCAGGCCTGGAAGAAGAGGCTGGAAAGCCCCGACACCGCCGATCTGGCCGAGCTCGACAACGCGGTCACCCAGGCCCTGCCCTACTACGCCAAGGGGCTGCAAGCGGTGTTCAGCATCGGGGTGCATCACAAGATGGTCATCAAGGGCATCGATCGCGCGGCGGTGCATCGGGTCGTGTTCGACGCCTTGGCGCCGGGCGGGCTCTACATCGTCGCCGACGCGCGCGCGGCCAAGGGAAGCGATGCCGCCAAGGCCGCGGCCGCGTGCCGATCACACGCCGATGCGCTGCGCGCGGAAGTCGAGGCTGCCGGTTTCCGCTTCCTCGAGCAGAGCGACGCGCTGGCGAACAGCAAGGATGCACGTACCTCCGATGCGTGCTCGTCTAAGGACATGCCGGATCGTTTCCTGATGAAGTTCGAGCGACCGTCTCTCTGACGAACAGACCCACCGCGTTGCGCGCAACAAATCTCGCGCGCACGCACTCGCGCACAATTGCAGATCCGCAGCCCCCTTCCGTGGCCGCGCGCGAACAATTACCGCGGCGCGCACGTCCACTCGTCTATCTGCTCGAGAGGCCGCGTGGTAACCATGCAGATGCTGAAGAGTTCGCGAGCATACCCGACCACGGCGCGCCGCGAACGAGGATGGTGAGATCATGGTGAAGCCTCTTCCCCTTATTACGATGCTCCTGGCAACGACTCCTCTTCTTGGCACCGGCTGCGTCGTGAAGAGAGAACGGGAAGTCGTCACGACAACGAGCCGAATGCCCGTGGTCCAGCACGACATCGTGGTGCAACGGCCGCCCATGCCCGAGCCGCGCACGGAAGTTCGTACCGCTCCTCCGTCCTCGACCTACCGCTGGGTCGAAGGACACTGGGAGTGGAATGGCAGCGATTGGGAATGGTCGGCGGGCTACTGGACGCCGTAGCATCCGTGAATGACCAGAGACGGCCGCGGCATCGCGACCGTCGCAACCGAAGACGCCGCGGTCGCTAGAGCGACCGCGGCGTTCGTGTTTGGGCCGCTGCCAGGCACAGCAGCCGTCTCGCCCCTTCTCGTCTCCGTTGTCCGGCTGCCGCGCCCGCCGACGACCGGGCACTGCCGCCGCCGCCGAATACCGCGGCACCTTCGCCGTGCGCAACGTCCGCGTTGCCGGCGCGTCTGCGCTTGGCCAATCCCCGCGCGCCGGGTATCGGTGCGCGCATGCCAGCAACCACAGCTGCCGCGGGGGCTTCGAGTTGTCTCATCGACGGGCGCGGCGACGCACGTTTCGGCGTGTTCACCGAGCCGGTGCTGGAGGTCAACTACCGGGACTTCGCGCTGCTCAGCCCCCATGATCGGCCACGCGGAGCGGTAGCCCGCCATTTCGGCTTCAACCAGTTCCAGTTTCTCGGTGGGCTGTCGCCCGCACTGCTGTTCGGCTGCGCCATCGCCGACATCAAGTACGTCGCGACCGCGTTCGTGTATTTCTATGAGCCCGCCACCCGCCGATTTTCCGAGTTCAGCTTCAGGTCGCCGCTGGGCGTGTGCTGCCGCTTCGATCAGCGTCCCGAGGATGGGAGCACGACCTTCCGCAGCGGTGGCAACCACTTCGCGATGACGGCCACGCACCATCCGCAGCAGCGGCACCTGTGGGTGAAGCTTGCCGGCGGCGTCGAGATCGACGCCCTGTTCGACGAGCAAAGCCCGCGCTTGCAGCCGATGTGGATCTGCACGCCCGCCGGCGCGACCGGCTGGGTCTACGCGCGCAAAACCGCCGGAGCCTCCGTGCGCGGCACCGCGGTCTGGGAAGGCCGCCGGTTCGATCTGGCCGAGCTCGGCATGCTCGGACACAACGACTGGAGCGCCGGCTACATGCGCCGCGAGACTTTCTGGAACTGGGCCTGCCTGGCAGGCCGCCTGGCCGACGGCCGCGTGGTAGGCATGAACCTTTCGTGCGGCGTCAACGAGACCAGCCACACCGAAAGCTGCTTCTGGATCGACGGCGTGCTGCATCCGGTCGGCACCGTCGCGTTCGACTATGACCGCCGCGATCTGACCGAACCCTGGCGCGTGCGCGGCCGCGGCATCGACCTGACGTTCGTGCCCGAAGGCCGCCACAGCGAGCGCGTGAACGCGCTCGTCGTCGCGACCAACTTCCAGCAGCTCTTCGGACGCTACACGGGCACCATGACCACCGCCGGCGGCGAGTCGCTCACCATCGAAAGCCTGTACGGCTACATGGAGCGCCACTACGCCAAATGGTGAGCGCCTAGGGCGTGCACCGGCCGAAGCCGTTGAGCGCACCGACGACGTCGAAGACGTGCCCGATGTCGTAGAAGTCGACGGTGACGAAGTTGGGCAGCCTCCCGCTCTCGCTCTGGCACTGCAGGGCGCGGTCGATGAATAGCGGGTTCTTGTTGACCTTGTTGGCCAGCTGCGGCGACCCGACCGGATCGGTCAGAAAATGGTTGAGGATGTAGAGGCTGTTGTCGTAGTCGCCGCGGTTGATCGAGCACACGAAGTCGTCGGCGCTCTGGAACGAGTACGGCGTCTCCCACGCAAAATCCCAAACGTAGTGATGCCAGGGCGCCGACGCCGCCGAATCGTCCGTGAAGACGATCAGGCGCGTGCCGGCATCGACCAGCTGCTGCAGCGACGGCCACGGCTGCCCCACCGGCTGCGCATGCAGATACGGCATCAGCCCCGCGTCCGTGAACGCCTGCTGCGTCTGCGCTTCGCTGATGTAGCTTTCGAAGATGATGCTGAGCACCGCTCCTGCGTGCGCCTCCAGGTACTGCCGCAGCTCGACCAGCCCCTGCACCATCGAGGAGCGACCGATGTTGTCGCCCGTGCCGATCGTGCACGAGCCGTGGCAGAAGTAGAGGCCGCCCTCGAACTCGTAGGTGTCGAGCATCATCGAGCGCACGCCTTCCGAGAGCTGGCGCGTCAGGCCGTAGCGCTGGTTGGGCGCGGTCCAGCTTTCTTCGGCGTTCGAATACGCATTGTGCGTGGTGGCGTAGGCGACGGCATCGAAGGCGCGTTCGCATAGCGCCGCACGGCCGTTGCACCGGCCGGTCTGGCCGCTGCAGGTGCCGTCGGCCGCACCGTTGTCGAAGATCTCGCAATCCACGTCGAGGCCGTCGCTGCCGCGCGCGCGGCGGCATGCGCGGCAGCGCGCTCGCTCCTCGACGCACGCGGCAAGATCGGGCGCAGCGGCGCACGAGCCTGCGAAGACCGTCGCCAGGTCCACGCCTTCGCAGGTGCCGGCGACGGCGCCGGCCAGCGACTGCAATGCCGAGTCCACCTTGCCCTGCGCATCGGCGTCGATGGCCGCGAGGCATCCGGCCAGATCGTCCGCCGAGGTCGCCGTCTTCACCGCGGCCTTGCGGCACGCATCGTAGAGGGCGCTCATCGAAAGCCCGAGCTTGGTGACCGCCTTGACGGCCTTGCCCTGGCAGGCGGCCGCCCGCGCATCCTCGCTCTTTGGTACGGTCGCGGCATCCAGGTCGGGGCCGAGCACGTCGTCGAGAAGGCCGATTGTCTCGCGCACGACGACGCTGCCGACGAAGGAGGGATGGCGGTGGCCAAAGTCGGGCGCCACCCGGCATGAGTCGGCGGCTGCCTCGCGCAGCTTCGTCAGCGCGTCATCGACCTTGCCGCCGGCATCCGAGGCCACGCAGTCCTCGGCGGAACAGCCGGCGAGTGTGCCGGACGCTGCGCTCTTCAGGCACCTCGCGAATTCTTTCGCACTGGTTTTGGCCAGCTTGGAAGCGGCCGACGAGGTCGCGAGCAGGCACTTCTGCTGACCGGCATCCTGAAGCTGGGCCGATGCCGGCGCCACGACGCCGAGCAGGATTGCGGCGACGAGCGCCTGACGAACGAGCATGAAACGCATGAGATTCCCCCAGCCGAGGCCCCGTGAAGCGCGCCGGGCTTTCGACGCGGGCGTTTATCGCACGCGGCCGGGGCCCGTGCCAGGGATGAAGAGGCCCGGGCTGGGCGTCGACGGTGGCCGACGCCAGCAGACGGGACTAAGCTTCCTGCATGAGAACCGCTCTGGCCATGACCGCATCCGTTCTGTTGCTGGCCTGCACGCAGGCCGCCGCCCATGACAGCCCCACCCACCACGACTCCGTGCGGTTCGGCAGCTTGGCGCAGAGCGATGAACGCTTCGATGACGGCGGCACTCGCCGTCTGGGCACTCGCAGCGGCCGCAGCCTGGGCGCGCACTCCGACGGCCTCGGACGGCTCGGCCAGGGAACCGGCACGCGCCGCTTCGGCTCTGATGGCGGCGGCCTCGGCTCCATGCGCGGCGGAAGCATCGAAGGCGGCCGCGATCACGGCCTCGGTGTCTACCGCGGCGACGGCCTCGGCGCCTGGTCCGGGAGCAGCATCGGCGCCACCGAAGCACCGCCGCCGCGTCGCGGCGGTGTCATCCGCTTCGGCCGCTGATCCGCGTCCGTTTCCGCCGCTGATCCACGTCGAGCGGCGACACCCGCCGCGGTCTCCACTCCGATAACGGTTCCTCCTACGGCTCGATGCCGGAACAATCGCTCAGGCAGAATCCGGAGCCCGCACCATTGCTCGCGCCGTCGTCGCACTGCTCGCCGGCCGCGGCATTGGTCGTGCCGTCGCCGCAGGAGACGCTGGTGCAGTCGCCGTCGCAGGTCGCCGACTCGCCGGCGTCGTCGCACTGCTCGCCGGCCGAGGCATTGGCCGTGCCGTCGCCGCAAGAGACGTTCGTACAATCGCCGTCGCAGGTCGCCGACTCGCCGGCGTCGTCGCACTGCTCGCCCGCCGCGGCGTTGGTCGTACCGTCGCCGCAGGAGACGCTGGTGCAGTCGCCGTCGCAGGTCGCCGACTCGCCGGCGTCGTCGCACTGCTCGCCGGCCGTGGCATTGGCCGTGCCGTCGCCGCAGGAGACGCTGGTGCAATCGCCGTCGCAGGTCGCCGACTCGCCGGCGTCGTCGCACTGCTCACCGGCCGCGGCATTGGTCGTGCCGTCGCCGCAGGAGACGCTGGTGCAATCGCCGTCGCAGGTCGCCGACTGGCCGCCGGTGTCGCACTGCTCGCCGGCCGCGGCGTTGGCCGTGCCGTCGCCGCAGGAGACGCTGGTGCAGTCGCCGTCGCAGGTCGCCGACTCGCCGGCGTCGTCGCACTGCTCGCCGGCCGCGGCATTGGCCGTGCCGTCGCCGCAGGAGACGTTCGTGCAATCGCCGTCGCAGGTCGCCGACTGGCCGCCGGTGTCGCACTGCTCGCCGGCCGTGGCGTTGGCCGTGCCGTCACCGCAGGAGACGCTGGTGCAGTCGCCGTCGCAGGTCGCCGACTCGCCGGCGTCGTCGCACTGCTCGCCGGCCGCGGCGTTGGCCGTGCCGTCGCCGCAGGAGACGCTCGTGCAATCGCCGTCGCAGGTCGCCGACTGGCCGCCGGTGTCGCATTGCTCGCCGGCCGGAATGTTGACCGTGCCGTCGTTGCACAGCGGCAGCGTGCAGTTCGGGTCGCACGTGGCGGAGGCGCCGCCGGTATCGCACTGCTCGCCCGCCGCCGGATTGTGCTGGGAGTCGCCGCAGCCGGCGGTGCTGCAGTCGGCGTCGCAGGTCGCCGATTGTCCACCGGTATCGCACTGCTCGCTGCCGCCGCCCGGGCCGCTGGTGCAGGAGGGGTCGTTGCACAGCACGCTGTCGCCGCAGGTAGCGATCTCGCAGTCGTTCCGGCACGGGTCGTTGTTGTTGCCGTTGGCGTCGTCGCAGCCTTCGGGCGTGCCGCCAGCGCCGGTGGTGCACGTTGCATGCGAGCACGCGAGGCCGTCGCCGCACGTCGCGTTCTGGCAGCCTGCGGTGCATGGACGGAGGTTGCCGTTGGAGCCGCCCGCATCGCACTGCTCGCCCGCGCTGACGTTGACGTTGCTGTCGCCGCACGACACGGCCGTGCAGTCGTGGTCGCACGAAGCGGACTCGGCCGAGCCGAGGGTGCCGTCACCGTCGTCGCAGGCCTCGGGGCTGCTGCAGCCGCCGCCCGTGCATCGGAAGCCGTCGCCGCAGAACGCAGTGCTGCAGAAGGAGCCGGGCACCGTCGAGCTGCTCGGGCAGTCGTCGGCGTCCGAGACGTTGCCGTCGTCGCACTGCTCGCCGCGCACGGCGTTCCTGTAGCCGTCACCGCAGGAAGCGGCGGTGCAGTTGCCGTCGCAGCTGACCGAATCGCCGCCGTCGTCGCATTCCTCGCCGCTGCCGGTCGCGGGGGCGGTCGTATTGAATGGATTGGTATGGCCGTCGGGGCAGGCGGGCGCCGAGCAGTCCGAGTCGCAGGCCGGCGTGTTCAGCGGCTGGTTGTCGGGAAGTCCGGTCCCCTCGTCGCAGCTCTCGCCGGCAGGATCGTTGACGACGGCATCGCCGCACACCGCGAACGTGCAGTCGTCGTCGCAGGTGGACGAAAAGCCGGAATCGTCGCATTCCTCTGCCCAGCCGGGATTGAGGATGCCGTTGCCGCAGATCTCCGAGATGCAGCCGGCGGTGCAGCCGTCGCCGCTCGAGTTGTTGCCGTCGTCGCACTCCTCGTCATCGCAGATGGCCCCGTTGCCGCACGCGGGAATCGTGCAATCGCGATCGCAGCCGTCACACGAGAAATTGTTGCCGTCGTCGCACTGCTCGCCGGCCTGCTGGCTGCCGTCTCCGCAGAAGCCCCCGGTCTGCGATCCGAGAAACAGCGATTCGACGCCCGTATCGCCGAAGGTGATGGCGTGGACCGTCTCCGCCAGCCGATCGTTGAGGTGCTCCTGGATGTCCCAGACGGTGATGCGCCCTTCGAAGCGGCCGCCGGTGACGTCGGGCGTGATCACGTCATAGCCCGTCGTCGACAGCGGCACGTCGCAGTACTGCTCGATGTCACGCGCCAGCTTCGGGTAGACCTCGCCCACGCGCTTGTCGATCTTTTCGAGCAGCGTCGTCTCCACCGTCCCCGGAGGCATGATCGTGGCGCCGCAATCGAGCACGCCGCCGCCGCGTCGGTCATCCTCCTTGAAGCACAGTGCGCGGAAGCGCGCCTGCGCGGCGAGGGTGCGCCGCGCCTGGGCGTTGATGGCGTCCATGCACGCCAGCGCCGAGGGCGGCAGCGGACCGGGCCCCGGCAGGTTCAGCGCTTCCATGTAGATCTTTGCAGCCTGCATGCCAATGTCGACCAGGCACTGGCCGACGTCGGTCCAGTCCTCGGAGGCCGGAGAGCACGCGTCGTCGATGTCGATGTCGCTCGGAAGGACATTGCTCTCGGGCCGGTTCTCGTCGAGACAGCTTCGCATCAGCACGTCGCCGGCACGCTCTCCGGTGAACGCCAACAGCTGCAGGCGGCGATCGGCATTGAGGTCGCCGGTGCCGGGACCGCCGAGCTCCTCGGGATCCTCGAGGCAGTTAATCGATGGATCGAACGAGCCGAACGCGGTGCGGCGCACGCAGTTGACCCGAATCTGGAGCGCGGTGGTCATGGCGCCGCGCGCGATGCGCGAGGCGGCGTCGCGGCAGGAGATCTGCGCTTCCGTCAGCACGGCCTGAGCCGGCGTGGCCGCGCCCATCACCGCCGTGGCCGCCGCCGCGATGGCGGCTGCTCGCATCCGGCGCAAGCGATTGGTTGCAGTCTTCATCGTCATGTCCCCCTTACTCGACCTGACAGCTCGAATCGCAGCCGTCGCCATTGGCGAGACCGCCATCGTCGCATTGCTCGCCGGCGCTGACGTTGATCGTCCCGTCGCCGCACGCTGCCGCCGTACAATTCGCGTCGCAGGTGGCCGTCTCGCCACCAGTGCCCGCCCCGTTGCCGTCACAGGCCTCACCGGCGGATCCGTTGACACGGCCGTCGCCGCAGACCGCAAACGTGCAGTCGTCGTCGCAGGTGGCCGAGTTGCCGCCGGTGTCGCAGTCTTCGCCCGCGGTGAAATTCAGCGTGCCGTCGTTGCACATGGCGGCGGTGCAGTTGGCATCGCACGTCGCCGTCTCGCCCCCGGCGCCGGAGCCGTCGCCGTCGCAGGTCTCGCCGGCTGTGACGATGCCGTTCCCGCACGCGGTCGGCGTGCAGTTGCCGGAGGCAGCGTCGTCGCAGCCGTCGCCGTTGGTCAGGTTGCCGTCGTCGCAGGTCTCGCCGGCCGTGACGACCGCGTTGCCGCACGCGGTGGCGGTGCAGTTTCCGTCGCAGCCGTCGCCGTCGACCAGGTCGCCATCGTCGCATTCCTCGCCGCTGGCGCGTGCCGGCGCGGTCGCGTTCTGCGTGTTGAGCGTGCCATCGCCGCATACCGCGGTGGAACAGTCGCCGTCGCAGGTGGCCGACGGGCCGGCGGCATCGCACGCCTCGGGGCCGCCACCGGGTCCCGATGTGCACGAGGCGCCGTCGGTGCAGGCGAAGCCGTCGCCGCAGGTGGCGGGGATGCAGTAGGGAGAGCCGGCGGGACTGCTGCTGGGGCACGAGTCATTGTCGCTGGCGTTGCCGTCGTCGCAGGTCTCGCCGCGCGTGGCGTTGACGTCACCGTCGCCGCAGGTGGCCGGCGTGCAGTTGGTGTCGCAGGCGGTGGTCTCCCCGCCATCGTCGCAGAGCTCGCCGCTGTCGACCACGTCGTCCTGGCAGAACGGGAGCTCGCAGGCACCGCGCAGGCTCGGGCCGCTGCCGTCGCCGCAGGCGTCGGCCGCGTTGGAATCGTTGTCGGCGCCGCTGTCGCACTGCTCGCCGGCGCTGACGTTGAGCTTGCCGTCGCCGCACTGCTGCAGCGTGCAGTCATCGTCGCACGCCGGCGACTCGCCGGCGTGGTCGCACTCCTCTTCCCACGCAGGATTGATGACGCCGTTGCCACAGCGCTCGACCAGGCAGGCCTCGTTGCAGCCGTCGCCGTTGGCGGTATTGCCGTCGTCGCATTCCTCGCCAGACAGGTCGGGCGGTTCTCCGCCGTTGATGGAACCGTTGGCGCAGAACGGAAGCGAGCAGTCGCGGTCGCAGCCGTCGTTGCTGACGTGATTGCCGTCGTCGCACGCCTCGGTGCCGCCGATGACGCCGTCGCCGCAGAAGTTGCCTACCGGAAACAGCTCGGCCATGACGCCGGTGACCGCGGCAACCACCGAATCGTTCAGAGAATCGAAGACGTCGTCGAGCGTGAGGCGGTCGGCCCACTCGCCGCCGCTGTGGTCGGGCGTGATCGCGTCGAAGCCGAGCAGCGCCAGGTCCTTGTCGCACTGCGCGTACAGCACCAGGCCGAGGGTCTCGGTGGGAACTTCCAGACGCTTGTCGGCCTTGAGCCATCCCGTGGAATTGAACGCGCCCGGCGGAGCGATGTTGGCGTCGCAGTCGTAGAAGCCGCCGCCTTCGGCGAGCATGTCGTCGGTGCGGAAGCAGCGCGCACGCCACAGGTTCAGCGTGAACAGCGTCTTGCGCGCCTGCGAGGCGACCTGCCCGAGACACTCGACGTCGCCCTCCGACATCGGTGCGAATGCGGGAACGATGTCCAGGCGTTCATGGACGGAGTCGGCGGCGGCCTTGCCGAGCAGCACCGCGCACTCGACGGCCTCGTTCCAGTCGACGGCGCCGCCGCATGCCGAGGCAGGATCGAGGACGTCCGCCGGATCGACGTGTTTGTCGGGATCCTCGCTGACGCAGAAGTTGCTCAGGCGACGGGCATGGGAGTCGATCGTTTCCTGCAGGCGCGCCAGCTTGAGGTCGATCCGGGGATCGCCGGTGCCGGTGCCTCCCAGCTCGGGCGGATCGGCCTGGCAGTCGACGTTCAGACTGACCAGCCCGGAGAGCCGCCCGCGAACGCACTCGGTCCGCGCCTTCATCACGTTGGCTGCGCCGTAGCGGGCCGCAGTGGCGAGCAGGTCGCGGCATCGGATCTCACTGTCGTCGAGAGCATGCGCTCGCGGCGCGAGCACGGCGGCGGCGAGAACGGCCGCGACGGCGCTCGCAGCGCGGATGAAGAGCTGACTGTCGATCATTCGGACCCCCTTTAGCCGGACGGCCTTCCGGTACTGCAAAAATCTTGCGAGTTCGGCGGGTGTCCCGTTTTTCCCCGCTTTTCCGGCCAAGGGCGCCTCATGGGTGGGGAAAGGCGAAAGTGTCTCGTGATGTATCAAGGTGTGCGCCCCGACACAGGGGGTGCGCCAATGAGGGGAGCGGCAGCGGCGAAGCAATCTGCGGGATCGAGACCGCACCGCGCAGCACGTCTCCCGCACCGCGCGACCCGCGCGACCACCTGCGCGCGCCTTTCACCCGCTCAACACGTGCCTGCGAGCGCTTTCCGCACTGGCACCCGAATTGCTCTTCATTTGGCGGACGATCGAACCGGATCGATGGGCGAAGGGACGCGCGCATCGACGGCCCTGGGCCACGGCGGCCAGGACCAAGGGGGAACGATCGGCCGATGAACGACCGGATGGTGCAGAGACGTCGACCGCGACGGAACATCGACCTTCCGGCATTTTGAGAGCCCTGGCCACGTCGCTCCTCTCGGCGTCGCCGGGGCTCAAAATTTTCGGGCGTGATGCGGCGGCGGCCTCTCGGCAGCCGCCGCGCGGCGTCTCCTGGTAGTACGGAGGAGGAGGTAGCGGGTGCGCGAACAATCGTTGGGGGCCCTGGAGGAGTGGATGCGCGTCGCGCGCAGCTCGCAAGACGCTTCACGGACGGCCGAGCAGGATCCGCTCCTTCTCGCGTTCGCCGCGGCGCCCGTCGGTCTCGCCATTCTCCTGCTCGACGGTCGATTCCACCTGGCCAATCCTGCCGTCTGCCGGATGCTCGGCCGAAGCCCATCGGAGCTTCGCGAGCTGTCGGTTGTCGAACTTCTTCACCCGGACCATCGGATGTCGGTCTATGAGCTGGCCGAGAGCATCCTCGACGACAACGTGGACCACTACCGGCATGCGCGTGCGTTCGTTCGGCCCGACGGCTCCATCGTCTGGCTCGACGTCACCGCCGTAGTGCTGCGCGACGGCGCCGGTGCGCCGCAATTCATCCTGGCCGCTGGCCACGACATCACACGCATCAAGGAACTGGACGGCAGCGGGCGATGCTTCCGCGACGCCTCCGCGCAGACCGAGGCCGTCGAGGACGTTCGGTGTTGCGCGCAGGCGGCGGGCGAGGTCCCTGCTGCCGGAACGGCTGTCAGCGAGCGCCAGATGCGGCTGGAGCAGGCCAGCGACGAGCTGGATGCGCTGTGTCGCGCCGTCTCCCACGACGTGCGCGCGCCGGTGCGCATCATGTCCGGCTTTGCCGAAATCCTGCTGTCGGAGCTGGAGGGAAGCATCAGCGACGAGCAGCTCTACTTCCTGCGCGCCATTCGCCAGCAGAGCCAGCGGCTCGGCCGCCTCCTGGACGGGCTTCTGGAGCTGACGCGACTGACACGCAGCACCGTCACGCGCAGCCCGATCGATCTGGGTGCGCGTGCCGAGTGGATCTTCGAGGAGCTGCGCCGCGCCGAGCACGGCCGCCGCATCGAGCTCCTCGTCGAGCCGGGCCTGCGCGCGAGCGGCGACCCGGCGCTGGTGGACACGCTGCTCGAGCATCTGCTGTCGAACGCGTGCAAGTTCACGCGCGGGACCGAGCAGGCGCGCATCGAGATCGGATGCAGCCGCGGCAGCGACGTTCCGACGTTCTTCGTACGCGACAACGGCGTCGGCTTCGACATGGCGCACGCGCACAAGCTCTTCCGCACGTTCGAGCGTCTGCACCCGGCCGACGACTTCGGCGGCGAGGGTCTGGGTCTGGCGAGCGTCAAGCGCATCGTGCGACGCCACGGCGGCGGCGTCTGGGCCCAATCGAGTCCTGGCCAGGGCGCGACGTTCTATTTCACCCTCGAGTGATGGTGCGGCATCGCCGCGCGAGGAACGCGAGCGGCGATCGTCGATACCGTGATGTGTGCGAGCCGCTTCAGTCGGCCCACGCGTAGCGGATGCCGCCGCGGACGATGCGCGGAGCACCGATGCTGACCAGGCCGTCGGCCGTCTCGCCGGTCTCGTACTCGCGCTCGAAAAGGTTCTCCGCCTTCACGAACACCTCCCATCCCGGCAGGAGCTCGCGCGCGATCATCGCGTCCAGAACCACGTAGTCGCCGAGCTCGCGCTCGTTGGCATCGTCCTCGAACTGGTCGCCGACGTAGCGCAGCTGCAGCCCCGCGGTGAGGATCTCGGCGCGGTCGAAGAAGACGCCGAAGGTGGCCTGGTGCTCGGGCACCTGCGGGATGCGGTTGCCCAGGAGCGAGGGCGCCTCCGCTGCCGACACGATCTCGCCGTCGCTCCACAAGTAGGCGGCCGCGATCTCGAAGCCGCCGCCGAGCTCGACGCGCAGATCCGTCTCGACGCCGAGGATGCTCGTACGGCCGAGATTGCGCCGCTGTCGGCACACCCCGCCCTCGGGCACGAATCCGCACGGCGGCACGTCGCCCGGTCCTTCGGCGATGGTGACGTTGAAGATCGGATCCTCGACCTGATTCCAGAACAGCGTCGCCTGCGCGTGCACGGACCCGGCCGCCACGTCCACGCCGCCTTCGGCGCCGAGCACCTTCTCGGAGTCGAGGCCGTCGTTGGCCTCGGTGATGTCGTTGCGGACGCGAAACGGGCGAACCAGCTCGTTCAGCGTCGGCGCGCGAAAGCCGCGGTACGCCGCGGCGCGCAGCGAAACATCGTCGGTGACCGCGTAGGCCAGGCCCAGCCGCGGGCTGATGACGAGCTCGTCGGGCGAGGCGAGGTCGCGATCGACGAGCACGTCGCCCGTGTCGCGCGCGCGTTCGCGGCGGAAGCCGTCCTGGACCGACCAGTAGTCCAGCCGAGCCGAGGCCGTCAGGTCCAGGCGCCCGGTCAGCGACCACAGGTCTTCGACGAACAGTCCCGCGAACGACTGCTGCGCACCTGCATCACGCCGGCGCGTGAAGGCGACGTCGAGGAAACGGAAATGCTCCTGGGTCTTGCCTTCGATCCACAGTGCATCGATCCCGACGGCGGCAACGTGTCCCGGCAGCGGCCGGCCCGACCAGATCGACGCGGCGCCTACGCTCGTGGAAGGAACGTCGAATTGATCCAGCGCCGGCGTCTCGGTGCTGCGGTCGGTGGCCTGCGACGAGAACGTGCTCTCGAACGTCTGCGTCGTCGCGAAGACGTCGGTCTGCACGCGGCCCATTCCCGGCAGGCGGCTGTCGAAGCCGGCACGGAACGCTCCCGCCGACGTCTCGTTGCGCGTCAGCGGCGTTCCATTCGAGCGTTCTTCGTGAAAGCCGCGCGCCTGCAGCCGCGCGGTCGTGTACGGGCCGACCGCGACATCGACGCGCAGGCTGCTGGTGCCGTCTTCGGAGCCGGCGGCCTCGTCGATGGCGCCGCGTTGATCCGCGCGCACCACCGGATAGCCGCCGGTCGAAAAGAGACGGCCGTCCATGGCGACCGCCAGGCGCGGGGATACTCGCCGGGAAGCCCATGCCTGCAGGCTCGCCGTGTGACGCTCCCCGGCCTCCATCGTCCAGCGAACGTCGTCGCGCACTGGTGCACGCGTGGCCACGTTGATGACGCCCGACATCGCGTAGTTGCCCCAGACGCTGGAGCCGGCACCGCGCAGGACTTCGACGCTGCTGATCGACTCCAGCGGCACCATTCCCCAGTAGATCCATCCGCCGAAGGGGTCATTGAGTGGCACGCCGTCGACCAGCACGAGAGCGCGGCTGGCGCCGGTTGGACCGATGCCGCGCAGCGATACCCCCTGCGCCGTCGGGTGCGCCACCAGGCTGCTCGTGCGCCGGAACAGGCTGAAGCCCGGTACGACACGCAACATGTCGTCGAGAGTGAACGCCGGCGACGCGGTCACCTCTTCTTCGCTCAGAGCGGTGACGCTGGCCGCGGGATCGGCCACGCCCTGCTCGATGCGCGTGGCGGTGATGGTGACGCGGCCAATGTCGGCTTCCTGCGCGCGGCCGGACATCTCCTGCGCGGCGCGTGGTGTGCTGCTGGCAGCGCCCGGCGGCTCCTGCGCGTCGGCGACGACGGCCAAACCGGCGAACACGCTGGCAGAAAGGAGGCCACGAAAGATGCGCACGGCCATCGAATGCGCCACGGTCAGTCGCCGACCTGCTCTCTGCGCTTCTCCAGGTAGCTCTTGATCAGACGCGTGTCCTCGGCCGAGACCCAGCGTCCGAGGTCGGGCATGCCGGCGCCGGCCAGCAGACCCTGTCGCACCACGGCATCGAAGGATGGGTACGGCAGCTTGGTGTGACGTAGGTCAGGGATGCCGACGTTGCCCGTTATCCCGGCGGCCCCGTGACAGACCGCGCACCACTTGTGGTAGATGCGTTCGCCGCGCGCGAACTCGTCGGTCTTGTCGAGCAGCTCGGCCACCGCAGATGCCGGCGGCAGCTCCGGCGTTGCCAGTGAGTAGGTCAGCACGCGTCCGCGCGGATCGTTGTTGGCCTGTCTGGCAGCCGGACCACCAGCCAGGCCGAACGCGCCGCCCCATCCCGCAACGATCGTCACGTACTGCTTGCCGTCGACCTCGTAGGTGATGGGGCCCGCGCCGACGCCGGTCGCCGTGCGTGCCTCCCACAGCTCCTTTCCGGTGGTGGCGTCGAAGGCGATGAACCGGCCGTCGGCCGTGCCCTGGAAGACCAGATTGCCGGCGGTGCTCAGCGTGCCGCCGTTCCACGGCATCGCGTACGGGTGCCGCCACGCTTCCTTCTGCTTGACCGGATCCCACGCCAGCAGATGACCCGACACCAGCTCGGGCGTCAGCATCGAGTACACGTTGAAGTCGGTGCCGGTGTTCCAGCGCCCGGGCCGGTACTCGAAGCCTTTCTCGATGCGATAGACGCCGAGGATCTCCTGTGCCGGCAGATAGACGAGCCCGGTCTTGGGGCTGTAGGACATCGGCTGCCAGTTGTGTCCGCCAAACGGCGTGGGCTTGAGCATGGCCAGCTCGTCCTTGAAGTCGGCGCCCTTGGCCTCCACGGGCCGGCCGGTGGCTGGATCGACGCGCTCGGCCCACGTCACCTCCACGTACTTCTCGGCGGAGATCAGCTGTCCGTTGGTGCGATCGACGACGTAGAAGAAGCCGTTCTTCGGCGCCTGCATCAGCACCTTGCGCGGCTGTCCGTCGATGGTGAGATCGGCCAGGATGATGTGCTGCGTGGCCGTGAAGTCCCAGTTGTCCCCCGGCGTGGTCTGATAGTGCCAGACCAGCTCGCCGGTGTCCGGACGCAGCGCGAGAATCGAGGAGAGATAGAGATTGTCGCCGCCGCCGGGGCTGCGGATGTGACGCACCCACGGCGAGCCGTTTCCGGTGCCGACGTAGAGGAGGTCGAGCTCCGGATCGTAGGCCATTGAGTCCCACACCGTTCCGCCGCCGCCGATCTCCCACCAGTTGCCGCCCTTCCACGTCTGCGCCGCCTTCTCGAGCGCCGGCGATTCGAAACCGTCGGCAGGATTTCCCGGCACCGTGTACGTGCGCCACAGCATGTTGCCGGTCTCGGCATCGTAGGCGCTGACGTAGCCGCGAACGCCCAGCTCGGCGCCGCCGTTGCCGATGATGACCTTGCCTTGGACGATGCGCGGGGCGCCCGTGATCGTGTAGGGCTTGCTCTGATCGACGGTCACCGTCTCCCAGACCAGGTTGCCGGTCTTGGCATCGAGCGCGACCAGGCGTCCGTCGAACGCGCCGAAGTAGATGCGGCCCTTGTAGGCAGCCACGCCGCGATTGACGACGTCGCAGCAGCCCTTCTGCGCGGTGTCCTTGGGAACCTTGGGATCGTAGCGCCAGATCTCGGCGCCGGTGCGTGCATCGACGGCGAAGACGATGCTCCAGGAGCTCGTGAAGATCAGCACGCCGTCAACCGCGATGGGCGTGGCTTCGTGGCCGCGTTTTTCGCCCGTGAAAAAGGACCACGTCAGCTTCAGGTCCTTGACCGTGTCGGTGTTGATCTGGTCGAGCGGGCTGTAGCGCTGCTCGGCATAGGTGCGGCCATGGCTGATCCAGTCGCCGGTCTCGGCATCGGCCGCGACGAGCCTGGTGTCGTCGATCAGCGCGAATTTCTCGAGCGCGGCCGCCGCCTCGGCAGAGGGAGGCTGCGCCGGCGCTTTGGGCGGCGTGGAGGGCTCGGTGGGAACAGGCGCATCCGCGGCCGGCGGCGCATCACCACCGGCGGCGAGCACGACGGACGGAATCGCGCCGGCAGCGATGAGCACGGCAAGCATCGAGCAGGCCAGAGAAAGCAGCAGCCGTCGGCTACGTACGCCTTCGAACATGAGACCTCCTGGGAAGGCGCGCCGCGCCCGGTCGCGGACTGTAACGGCGCAGCCGCAAACGGGCAAGGCGGCGATGAAGGCGGTCGCGATCGCGTTGCTCGCGGCGTCGTTCGTGTCAGAACGGAATAGGCGCGCGATGGAAGAGACTCATCAGGTGGTCCTGATCCCTGGCGACGGAATCGGACCGGAGGTCGCGCATGCGACGGTGCGCGTGCTGGAGGCCGCAGCCGCGCCGGTGCGCTGGGTCGAGCGGCACGCGGGCATCGCCGCCCTCGACAGGCATGGCGACGTGCTGCCTGCCGAAACGCTCGACGCGATCCGACAGCACCACGTCGCGCTGAAAGGGCCCTGCACGACGCCGGTCGGCACCGGCTTCCGCTCCATCAACGTGTCCCTGCGCAAGACGCTCGATCTGTACGCGGCCGTGCGGCCCGTGCGATCGCTGGCCGGCGTAACCACGCGCTTTTCGGGGGTGGATCTGGTCATCGTGCGGGAGAACACCGAAGGCCTCTACAGCGGCGTCGAGAACGAGATCACGCCGGGCGTCGTCACCAGCCTCAAGGTCGCGACCGAGCGCGCATGCACGCGCATCGCCGAGCATGCCTTCGCCTACGCGGCCCGTCGCGGGCGCTCCAAGGTCACCGTTTTCCACAAAGCCAACATCATGAAGCTGACCGATGGCCTGTTCCTGCGCTGTGCGCGTGCGGTGCACGAGCAGAAGTTCGCGCAGGTGCAGTACGAGGAGCTGATCATCGACGCCGGCTGCATGAAGCTCGTGCAGGACCCGACGCGCTTCGAGGTTCTGCTGATGGAGAACCTCTACGGCGACGTGGTCAGCGACCTCGCCGCGGGCCTGGTCGGTGGGCTGGGCGTCGTACCGGGAGCCAATGTCGGCGACGTCGACTCCGTTTTCGAAGCCGTGCACGGCTCGGCGCCCGACATCGCCGGCCAGGGCGTGGCAAATCCACTGGCGCTGCTGATGTCGGCGGTGATGATGCTCAATCATCTGGCCGAGACGCGCGGCGATGGCCGCTGCAGCCAGGTGGCCGAGCGCATCAAGGGAGCCTACAACCGCGCCCTTTCCGATGGCGAAAAGACGCGCGATCTAGGCGGCAGCCTCGGGACCGACGCATTCGCCGACGCCGTCATCGCCAGGCTGTGATGCGCTGTCCCGTCACGTCTGAAGATGTCGGCAGCATGTCCCGACGTGACATCATCGCGATGCCCCACGTGTAATTTCGGACTGCCGTTCCCTTCTCGACCGCCGCGCCCCTTGCTACGATCGCGGCATGTCGGAACGTGCGGACCGCGACCTCGGCTACACCGTCGAACGGTACTTCCGGCTGGCACAGCAGGGACTGCTTGAAGAGACCGATCACGTCGAGCTTCTGGAGGGGCTCGTCGTCGCCTCTCCTCCTCGAGAACCTCTGCACGCGGCGGTTGCGATGTGTGTCGACCGCTCCGTGCGTGCGGCCGTCGGTGATCGGGCTTCCATTCGCATCCAGATGCCTCTCATCGGCGGCTCACGGTCGGCACCCCAGCCCGACCTTGCAGTTGTCGAGGGTACGCCGGCAAGCTATCGCGACCGTCATCCGACCACCGCCCTGCTGGTCGTCGAGATAGCCGACACCTCGCTGCCTCAGGATCGCCTGACGAAGTCACGGATCTACGCCCGCGCGAACGTCACCGAGTACTGGATCGTCAATCTGCGCGACCGCCGCGTGGAGGTTCATCTGCATCCCGACCGGCGGAGCGCAACGTATCGCGCCGTCATCGTCGCCGAGCGGGGCGAGACGGTCGAGCTTGCGGGGCTCCCCGGCACGCGCGTCGCGATCAGCGATCTCTTCCCCGGGTACTGAGCCGGCGCGTCGGTCTGTCTGCATGTTCGGAGTCCCGGTTTCCTGGCCACGAGGCAGAACAACGAAGTCACGCGGCGACGACCAGGTCGTCGAGGCCGCGGAAGGGGCCTCGCTGGTGCCAGCGCAGCGCGCGGTCCGGTGCCAGCCGCAAATTGGGCCAATGCGACGTGACGGCAGCGAGCATCGCTTCGGCTTCGGATCGTGCCAACGAAGCGCCGAGGCAGAAGTGGGCACCGAACGCGAACGACAGTGGTGAAGGGCCGCCGCGGCCGGGACGGAAATCCTCCGGCTGCTCGTACGCCGCCGGATCGCGGTTGGCGGCGGCCAGGAAGATGAGCAGGGGTTCGTAAGGACCGATCTCGACGCCGCCGATCGTCACGGCCGAAAACGGTATGCGCACGACGAACAGTGTCGGCGTCTGGAAGCGCAGAAACTCCTCGACCGTCGCCGCAATCGTCCACGTACCGTCGAGCACCCGCCGATAGCGCTGAGGATCCGACAGGAGCACCGACATCCCGTTGGTGAACAGGTCCCGCGTCGTGCGGTGGCCGGCCGAATACAGCGTTGCCGCCAGCGAGAGCAGTTCCACACGCGAAAGCCGCTCACCTTCCGCTTCCGCTGCCAGCAACGCCGACAGCAGGTCCTCGCCGGGCCGGCGCGCGCGGTCATCGAGAAGAGCGCCGAGATACGCGTGGAAATCTTCCGCGGCCGCGATCGCACGCTCCTTCTGCTCCGGCGACACCTGCAGCGCGAGCAGCGGCGCGACCTCGTCGCTCCACGCCGTCAGCCTGTCGCGGTCCTCGACCGGCACGCCGAGCAGCTCGGAAATGACGAGCGACGGCACCTGATGCGCGAACTCGCGCAGGAGGTCCACCTCCTCGCGCCCGTCCAGTGCTTGCAGAAGGCGAATCGCAGTCTGCTCGATCCACGGTCGCAGCGTGGCGATGCGCCGCGGCGTGAACGCCTTCGACACGATGCCGCGCACGCGCGGATGATCGGGCGGATCCAGAAAGTTGATGCGATGGCTCATCTCGTCGCGCGCAGCGCCGGGCGGAAGGCCGTCGAGATAGCGCATCGCGATGGGGCTGGAGCGACATTCGGGGTGGTGCAGCGCCTCGAGGGCGGCGGCATGTCCGGTGATCATCCAGAAGCCGGTTTCCAGACGCCGCACTGCTCCGCCTTCGCGAATGCGCGCGAAGATCGGGTACGGGTCCTCGACGTGCTCGAGCTCGGTGGGATCGAATGCGACGGTCGTCATTCAAGCGCCTCTCTGCTCGCCGTGAGGACTACGGCTTCGTCCAGGCGCACGAGCGTGCTGCGCGCGCCGTCACGCCGGCGACTCCTCGGGCTCGCCCGCCTCGTGTTCGAGCCGGGCACTGACCGGCCCTGCACCGTCGCCGTTGCCGCTCAACGGCGCAACGTCATATCCGGGCAGAGTCTCGACGCCGCGCAGCCGCTTCTCGATGGCACGCGTGCGCGCACCGGTCGTCTCGATCGTGCGAGTTGCGGTCTCGAGCTGCCGCTTCACCTTGTCCAGGACGCCGCTGAACTTGCCGAACTCGGCCTTCACCGCTGCCAGCACGTGCCAGACCTCGCTGGCCCTCTTCTCGATGGCCAGCGTGCGAAAACCGATGCGCAGGCTGTTGAGCAGCGCCGCCAGCGTGGTCGGCCCCGCCAGCACCACGCGGCAGCTCTGCTGCATCTCCTCGACGAAGCCCGGATTGCGCAGCACCTCCGCGTACAGGCCTTCGGTGGGAAGGAAGAGAATGGCGAAGTCGGTGGTGTGCGGCGGGTGGATGTACTTGTCGCGGATGTCCTGTGCGCACTTCTTGACGGCGCGCAGCAGGTCCTGCGTGGCCCGCTGCACGGCGTCGGCGTCGGCGGCTTCGGCGGCCGCGACCAGGCGCGCGTAATCCTCGTGCGGGAACTTGCAATCGATGGGCAGCCACAGCGGCGCGTCCCCGCCCTGCCCCGGCAGCCGCAGCGCGTACTCGACGACCTCACGCGAGCCCTCCCGAACCGTCACGTTGCGCGCGTATTGCTCGGGTGTCAGGACCTGCTCGAGCAGCGCGCCGAGCTGCACCTCGCCCCAGGTGCCGCGCACCTTGACGTTCGTCAGCACCTTCTTCAGGTCGCCGACGCCGGCGGCCAGGCTCTGCATCTCGCCGAGCCCCTTGTGCACCGCCTCGAGCTGGCTGCTGACGAGGCGGAAGGATTCGCCGAGGCGCTTCTCGAGCGTATCGTGGAGCTTCTCCTCCACCGTCTGGCGCATCTGATCGAGGCGGCGTTCGTTGCTCTCGCGGATCTCGCCGAGACGGCGATCGACCACGCCGCGTACCATCTCGACGCTGGCGGTCAGCTCGCCTCTCAGGCTCGTCAGGCTGGCCTGCAGCTCCTGGCGCGCGTCGCGCGCCTGGCGCGCGGATTCGTCACGCGCGGCCCTGAGCTCTTCACGCAGCGTGCGCTCCAGGTCCGGGCGCTGGCCCAGGCGCCGCCAGATCAGGACGAGCAGGACCGCGCTGGCCATGGCAAGGAGTGCCGCCGCGGCGGCCAAGGCGAGCGCGCGCTCGGACGACATTGCGCCAAGAACCGACTGGACGTCTGCGGCCATGACGCTTTGTACCTGAGCGGCCACGGTAAGGAACGCCGCCAGGATCCGCGCTAGCTCTTGACCCCAGCCGCCGCCAGCGCGCGCCCGATCTGCTCGCGCCAGACCTGAGCCAGCCCGCGCAGCCGCATCGCCCGCTCCAGCACCGCAAGCTCGGTGCTCTTGTTCGCATAGATGTCGTTCAGCTCCCGCACGCTCATCCGCTCTGTCGCCCTGTCCACGATGTCGACGCCGTCGCCGGCGGCGACCTCGCCTTCGCGAAGGACACAGAAGTAGAAGCCGGAGCGGCGGCTGGCCAGGAACATCTTGACCATGTCGGAGCGCTTCATGCGCGCGTTGAGCTTGAAGCACGGGATCCGCGGCTGGGTCACCATCAGCTCGGCGCTGCCGGCGCGCAGGATGTCGCCGACCGACAGGTCGTCTTCGCGGAAGCCTTCGAGCGTCAGGTTTTCGCCGAACGCTCCCATGGGCAGCTCGGCCACCTCGAGCGTCTGCTTCCAGTACTCGTAGTGCTCGATCGGATACCCGTACACCGCCTTGTCGGGGCCGCCGTGCACGCTGAGGTCGGATTGTCTGTCGCCTTCCAGGTTGAGCGTGCCAAGCGGGATGCGGCCGGGGACGGGCGACTTGTAGATCGACGTTTCGAACGTCTGCCCCTGCCACTGCACCAGGCGCGGCCCGCCGACGTTGACCGAGACGATGCGCATCAGGCCCGCTAGCCCGGGTGCGGCGTCAGGTCCAGTTGGGCCGGTCCGTCGCATCAACGTTGATGACGCAATGCACCGCGCATTCCGGCTCGACCGTGTGCGGCCGCCGCCGTACCTGAGAACGGCAGGAGGGGCTGATGCGGAAATGCTTTCCCGCGCCCGCCTCCCGCACTACAACGCGACAGGATCAGGAGGATGTCCATGTCTGCCAAGACACCCGAAGAATGCGACTCCCTGTTCGCGGAGTACGTCAACGAAGGCGACGTCGACGAGCTCGTGCAGCTCTACGAGGAGGATGGGGTCCTGGTTCAGCAGGACGGGAGCTGCGCGCGGGGGCCCGAGGCCATCCGTCACGCGCTCGAACCGATGGTGTCGACGCGGCCGCGACTCCGGATGAACGTCGTACGCACGATCACCGCGGGCGATGGCCTGGCCATCCTGTACAACGATTGGACGATGAACGGACACGGTCCCGATGGATCGGTCCTTGAGCTGCACGGCAAGGCGGTCGAGGTCGTGCGCCGCCAGCCGGACGGCAGCTGGTTGTTCGTCGTCGACGACCCTTTCGCGCGCGGTTGATGCGCCGCGACCGTCGCTGCGCACGAGCTGGCGACGGCCACGCGCGACGGTTGCGCAACCACCTGCGGCTGTTAAGGTCGCGCGCCGCCGGCGGCAACGGAGGAGCAACGTGCCATCGCCACTGATCGTCTGTCTGGATCTGGAAGGAGTGCTGGTCCCGGAGGTCTGGATCGCATTCGCCGAAAAGACCGGCATTCCCGAGCTGCGCCGCACCACGCGCGACGAGCCCGACTACGACAAGCTCATGCGTGGGCGCCTGGCGATCCTGGACAAGCACAAGTTCAAGCTGGCCGACATCCAGGCCGTCATCGCCTCGCTGCGGCCGCTCGATGGTGCAACCGAGTTCCTGCACGAGCTGCGCGCTCGCACGCAGGTCCTGATCCTGAGCGACACGTTCTATCAGTTCGCCCAGCCGCTGATGGAGCAGCTCTCCTGGCCCACGCTTTTCTGCAACGACCTCGTCGTCAGCGACGACGGGCGCGTCACGGGCTACGAGCTCCGTATCCGCGATGGAAAGCGGAAGGCCACCGAGGCGCTCAAGAACATTGGCTTTCGCGTCCATGCCAGCGGCGACAGCTACAATGACACGACCATGCTCCTGGCAGCCGATCGCGGCGTCCTGTTCCGCTGCCCGCAGAACGTGGCCGACGAGTTCCCGCAGTTCCCGCGCACGGAGGACTACGGCGAGCTGATGCGGCTGCTGCTCGATTGACCGGTTGGCAGGGCCGGAGGACGCGATGAGCTGATTCGGCGGCAGCACCACCCCAAGACCTGGAGCCGACGGCCGCGCCCTGGCGGTCACCGCAGCGAAACGGCGCCTGCCGCTCCGGCCGCGACCCCGCACGTTGCGCCAGCTACGCGGCTGGCGTAGGCGATGTGGAACAAGTTCCATCTACAATCGGCCTTGAATTTCAGACCGGACCTCAATCCGTCGGGAGCGGATCTCTACCCATGACCAAGACCAGATCGTGGACCCATGTCACCACCCTCGCCTTCGTTTTCCTCGCCGTCGGCGGGGCATGGGCCCAGACCGGAGGCGGCAAGGCGGCAGCCACCGCCGGTGCCGAGCCGCAGCCCGGCGAAATCATCACCAAGTCGAACGTGGACAAGTACGCGGCCTACATGTCGCTGGGCGTGCGCGCGTCGGTCGAGAACGGCAGCGAGCTGCGGGTCGTTCCATATCAGAAGATTCCCGTGCCCAAGGCCTACCAGGAAGCGACCGAGAAATACTCGGCGCAGGCCACGCTCGATGAGCGCAACGACCTGAAGAACTGGGTGGCCGGACGGCCCTTCCCCGTCGTCGACCCCAACGATCCGAAGGCCGCGGTCAAGGTGATGTGGAACTTCAACCGCACCTCCTACTTCACTGACGACCTCGGCGTGCATCTGCCCGACGCGGATACCGGCGCCTACTACAAGGACGCGGATGGCAAGCCGACATACCAGGTCGAGCGCCATTTCATCGTCGACTGGAGCCGCAACCTGCGCTTCTTCGGCCGCCTGCATCACGACCCGCGCCCCATCATCGCGGACAACCCGGACCAGGTCTTCAACAAGGCGGGCTTCTTCCCGCTGATCGAGCCGTTCGATCTCAAAGGCGTGGGCACGGTCAGCTTCCGCTACATCGACCCGTCGCGTCAGGACGACACGTGGCTGTACACGCCGGCAATCCGGCGCGTGCGCCGTCTTTCGAGCGCGCAGCGGTCGGACGCGCTGTTCGGCCAGGACATCGACCTCGACAGCTTCGGCGGCTATGCCGGGCAGATCCCCTGGTCGGACTGGAAGATGATCGGCAAGAAGCCGATGCTGGCCTCGCTGCACGGCAAGAACCTTCCTCCGAAGGTGTGCCCGAACGACGGCGGCGTCACCTACTGCGAGGACTGGGAGGTGCGGCCGAACGTGTGGGTCGTCGAAGGTCGGTCCAAGCTGCAAGGGTACGCCTACTCGAAGCGCGTCATCTTCGTCGACGACGAAGCGCAGATGATTCCCTACTCCGACCTCTACGATCACAACGACGAGCTGTGGAAGGTGGTCCTGATCAACATCCGCACCTCGAACCGTCCCAACCCCAAGGTCGACTTCACCTATCCCGAAGAGCGCATGTTCGTGTACGGATTCACGGTGCTCGATCTGCAGCTCGGGCACGGCACGCGCGCAGCCATTCCCGGGATGGCCTTCCCTGACGAGGCCGGCTGGTACCTGGACCGCGGCATGGACGCGCCCGAATCCGTGCCCGTGAGCTGGTTCAGCATCCCGTCGCTGATCTCCGCGGGTCGCTGATCGCGTACGGCTCCCGCGCGCGCAGCGCGGGGAGAACGGGAAGCGGTGCCGCCGCGGCTTGCGGCGGGCTATGTTCTCGCGCCGCCTTGCGTTGCCGAGGCGCAGGCGGCGCAGACATGGAGGCACCGATGCGCACAATCGCCCTGCTGATGGCCCTGCTTTGCACGGCCCCGGCCCATGCCAAGGTCGTCAACGTCGAGTTCAAGTTCACGCCTTTCATCGGCGACACCAAAAAGGATGAAGTCGAGACGGTGCCGGGGCGTGCCGTCGTGTACGTCAACGACATTCCGATTTCGGAGGACACGGTCGAGAAGCAGCAGGTGCCCGTGCTGTTCGACGAGCGCGAGGTGGCGCCGTCGGTGTGGGTCTCGATGGAGTCGTCGAAGTCGGTGGTGCGGCGCGGGAAGAACAAGTTCCGCGTCGAGTTCGTTCCCAACGACGAGAAAACGCCGTACAAGGCCGAGCTTCGCTGGGCCTCCGTCAACGACGAGGAGACCCGGACCGGCGACCTCGGCCACGGCACGATCACCAATCAGAGCGACGAGGGCGTCGACACCAGGCAGGCGAAGGGGAGGATCGTCCTGGAACGCGAATTCCAGGCCGATTTCGCCACCGAGCAGAAGTGGCATCACTATCCGCCAGTGGCTTCGCTGAGCGACGAGGACAAGAAGGAGCTCGCTTCGCTGGTGGCCGCGCGTGTGGACCTCTACAAGCCCGACTTCGACAAGCTCTACACGTTCCTGAAGCAGAACCCCGCGCTCGAGGCCGACGTGATGCGCAAGCAGAAGTGCCTCGAGAAGGCTTACGAGGCCGGCGTGCGCATCGCCGCCGTCGATGCCGCCAAGATGCAGTTCGCGACCACCGGCAGCGCGGCAGTGGTGGTGCGCGGACCCAAGGGCGGCCTCTACTATCCGCCCGACCCGGAGAAGTTCGGCAAGATCATGGGCGATGAGCTGCAGATGTGCGCGAGCGCAGCGCTCTACGTCGCCTTCCCGCCGCGGCTGCTGGTGGCCAAGGCGCCGAACGGAAGCTGGGAGGTCCTGCCGTGATCCGGTCGAGATCGACGATGTCTTTGCCGCGAAAGAACATCAGCTTGAAGACGCAGAACGCCTCCGCCGAGTAGAAACCAGACGGGCGCTCCGAAGATATCGTGCGGCTGGCCTGCCTGGCGTGCCTGCCAGGAGAAGTCGATGCTTGGAACGGACACATCCAGGCGGATCAGCGGCGCTCGCCGGCGGCGTCACGGCACTTCTGCCGCTCCCACTCCGAGGACAGGGTATTGCAGTCGGCAGCGGTACCACTCGCGCGTGCGCGACACTCCTCCCGCCGCGCACGGTCCTCGATGAATGTACAGTCGCCCGGGTTCCTGCTCTCTCGCGCGCGGCAGTCGGCGCGCTCGGCGGGGTTCTGGATGGTCCAGCATGCGGTGTCGGCCGATGCGCGAAGGGGCGACAGCGACGCGAGTAGCGCCACGATCACGGATACGACGTGGGGAGCGAGCGGTTCGCCGGTCATCGGCGCCACAGTGGAAGCGTTTCGCGGCGACCGCAACACAGGCCGACGTCGTTGCGCATCACACGGCGGTGCGGCTCCAGCCGTTCGAGGCTCTCAAATCCGCCACGCGGGCACCTATCTCGTCGCGGATGCTGCGCACGGCTTCGCCGGCCGCCTCTACCTTCGCGCCGCCGGCGCAGCATTCGGATAGAACCGACGCTGAAACCACAGCGCCACGCTCACCAGAGCAATCATGACGGGAACCTCGACCAGCGGCCCGATGACGGCGGCGAAGGCTGCCCCGTGATGAATGCCAAAGGTGGCCACCGCAACCGCGATGGCCAGCTCGAAGTTGTTCGACGCGGCGGTGAAGGACAGGGTCGCCGACTGCGGATAGGTGGCGCCGACGGCGCGGCTCATGAAGAACGCGAAGACGAACATCGCCACGAAGTAGAGAAGCAGCGGGACGGCGATACGCACGACGTCCAGCGGCAGCTGCACGATCGTCTCGCCCTTGAGCGAGAACATGACGACGATGGTGAAGAGCAGCGCGATGAGCGTGATCGGGCTGATCTTCGAGATGAACTCGCGCTGGTACCACTGCTCGCCCCGCGCCCGCACCAGCGCCACGCGCGTTGCCAGGCCGGCCAGGAACGGGATACCGAGGTAGAGGAACACGCTCTGCGCGATCTCCGCGAGCGTGACCTTGACCGCGACTCCCTGCAGTCCCAGCCATCCGGGCAGCACGGTCATGAACACATACGCGTAGACGGAGAAGAACAGGATTTGGAAAACGGAGTTGAACGCCACCAGCCCGGCGCAGTACTCGGGGTCTCCCCTCGCCAGATCGTTCCACACCAGTACCATCGCGATGCAGCGCGCCAGGCCGATCATGATCAGACCCGCCATGTACTCGGGCTTGTCGGGCAGGAAGATCACGGCCAGCGCGAACATGAGGAGCGGCCCGACGACCCAGTTCTGCACGAGCGACAACCCGAGCACGCGCCAGTCGCGGAACACGCTGCCGAGGTCTTCGTAGCGAACCTTGGCCAGCGGCGGGTACATCATCAGGATCAGACCGATCGCGATGGGCACCGACGTCGTGCCGACACTGAGCTCGTTCAGAAGGACGTCGATCCCGGGAAGGAAGTACCCGCCCCCGATGCCGGCAGCCATCGCCAGGAAGATCCAGACGGTAAGGTACCTGTCCAGGAAGCCGAGACGAGCCGGCGCCGGCTCGATGACGGCGGCGGTCGACACTGCCCGTGTCATCGGCACGCTCCGGGCCCGCGAACCTTGAGCAGACGCTTGACGTCCTCGCGCAGCACCGTGCGCCTGGCGAATCCGGCCACCAGCGCTTCCAGCTGCTGCCTGCACGCCGGATCGGCTTGCCGCGTCAAGCCGTAGTAGACCCACGAACCTTCGCGTCGGGTGTCGACGACTCCGGCGTTGCGAAGGACGGCGAGATGCCGGGATGCCGCCGGCTGAGACAGGCCCAGAGCCGCTTCCAGATGGCAGACGCACAGCTCGCCGTGCGACAGCAGTGCGACGATGCGAATCCGCGTTTCGTCGGCGAGCGCTTTGAACAGACGCGAGACGGGGCGGACGTCGAGTTGGGCGGCGGCGTTTGGCATACCGACATACGCATATCTATATGTCCTTATCCGTGCAAGCACGGGACATGGGCTGCGGCAGCACGGGCTGCGGCAGCACGGGCTGCGGCAGCGCGGGCGGCGGCAGTGCGGGCGGCGGCAGTGCGGGCGGCGCAGACAGCGCGAGCGTCACCATCGGCGGTCACATGCTGTTTTAGACGATGGGCGGTTTTGGTCGTCATCGCGCCGAAGGTAGGTAGCCTCAAGCAGACCGACGGCTGAGGTGACTCCATGAGGTTCGGCGTCTCGCTCGAAGAGTAGCTGTAGCCGTCATCCGGTGTCACTCGGCCGCACGGTAACACCACATCAAACGCCTTGTTTTACGCTGCGCAGTCGCAGCGCCGTGCAACGCGGCGTCATCAGAACCAACCTATGCGTAATCCCTTGTCACCATCCTAGAGGTGTGACATGGGGTGTAACTCGACGTTGCATCTTCGGTGCAACAGTTCGGGAGGCACACCATGCAGACCACGATCACGAAGGAAGTAGCGGAGGCAGTTAGAGCCGGACAGCTCGTGATGGACACGCAGGTCCGCGGCTTCGGCGTTCGCGGCACGACCGCAGGTGCGTCCTACGTCGTTCGCTACAAGTACCGACGGCAGCCACGGCTGATGGTGCTCGGGCGCGTCGGAGAGGTGACGGTGACACAGGCTCGGCGCCTGGCGCTCGGTGTCCGCGGCGACCTGGCGGCGGGCATCGACCCATTGGCCGAACGAGCGGCCGAGGTAGCCCGCGAGGCAGCAGCACGAGCCGCGGAGGCTGCTGCTGCGCGCCTTCTCACCGTGGCCGAGTACATCAAGGTCTACAAGGCAACTGCCGGCAAGCGGAAAAAGCCCGGCAGCCAACGCGCCGACGAGAACATCCTCAGCAAGCACGTGATTCCGAAACTTGGCGATGTTCGGATTGCGGACCTGAGCCGTGCCGACGTCGCCCGACTCCACGCCTCGATGGCCGAGATCCCGTATCGGGCCAACCGGGTTCTCGCGCTGATCAGCCATCTCTGCTCGCAGGCCGAGAAGACTGGCTATCGACCAATGGGGTCTCCGAATCCTGCGAGAGGAGTCGATAGGTATCCCGAGATCGCAAGGAAGCGATTCCTCTCCCCGCCCGAGCACGCCGCGCTATGGCGCGTACTGTGCGAGATGGAGGGAGGGAAGTACCGCGATAGTGCGCAGGCGCTCAAGCTGCTCGTCCTGACGGGGTGCCGGAAATCCGAGATCGTTTCGCTCGCGTGGGCCGAGGTTGACGTCGATGGCGCGTGCCTAAATCTCGCCGACAGCAAGACCGGACGCCGGATGATACCGCTGGCGGCTGAGGCCGCCGCTGTCCTCGCGGGGCGACTCTCCGAACGTCGGTGCGCTTGGGTCTTTCCCAACGACACCAGCGACGGCCCCCGCGCCAGTATCGAGACGGCATGGCTGCGGGCGCGTGCCGCCGCGAAGCTCGACGGGGTTCACGTTCACGACCTTCGGCACAGCTTCGCCGCCGCCGGAGTCGCGGCGGGGTTGTCGCTCGTGCAGATCGGCGAGTTGCTGGGACACCGGCAGGCGCAGACGACGCTGCGCTACAGCCATGTCAGTGCGCAAGTTGCTCGCGGTGCGGCCGACATCGTGGGGGCACGGCTTGGCGAGATCATCGCGGCTGCTGACGGACTGCGGATGGTCAAATGACGCTTGAGGAAGGCCAACAAATTCTCGCGGCGGCCGGAATCGATGATACGGATGGCTCGACTACGAGGAGCGAGCAACTCTGCTTCTTCGCAATGGCGTACGAGCGGGAGAAGGCGCTTTTCTGTCTACCGCAAAAACCTCGGCGTACCGATCCTCTCGTACTGGCGTTGAAACGGTTGGATGAGCTTCGCGCCCTGTTCGATGACCCGCTGCCACGGTACTACTTGGCTGGGGCGATGTTCGTACGCGAACAGGAATGCTGCGAGACCAGGGACAGGATATTAGATTGGATCGTTCGCACGACCGCCCGGCACGAGAATGCAGATCTTCGTGTCCGGCCGGGCAATGAGTTTGAGCATGCGCTCGGTGTCCTTCGGGAGATCGTGGAAAGCGCGCGCTTTCTCGCTGCTGAACACAACGAGCGCCGCGGTACCAGCAAGGGGTTCGTCGCTGAGCGCTTCGCCGTGTACAGGCTGGCGGTGCTTTGGAAAGACGTCAAAGGCAAAGCACCCACATTCACAACGTCTACTGACGGGAAAGCCACTACGGGCCGAACTGGGTTCAACGCCTTTGCGTTCAACTTCCTTGAAGCCCAGCGCGCCCAGGTGAACGCGGAGTTCGTGCGCGACACCCTCAAGCCTCTCCGCGGGGAAGGCGACGACTTCTGGGAGACCATGCGTGTCGGCCTTCGCATCCGCGATCGACTCGCCCATCACTTCTGAAAATGCCGGGCCTGCAAAGGGGGCCCCGGCTGCAACGACGACAGCAAATCCCCTTTGGCACTCCGGACGATCCGGCCGCACTCTAGGTCATCAAGACTGACTGGAGGTGTGTCCGATGCATCCGCAATTCCCCCACGCTGTCGATCTGCGCAGTCTACCGATGGACGCGACCATTTCGCTGGTCGAGCCCGCGGACACGCTGCGCCGACCCCGCGGGTCGTTCCGCAACGAAGTATGCCGAGGGCGGGCACCCCGGTCACTCAGGTTCGGCCGCTCCGTGCGATTCCGTGTCGCTGACGTACTGGTCTGGCTGGATTCGCTCGCCAAGGACTGAAAACGCAAGAGGCCCACCGTCGCCGGAGAGCCTCTTGCCATGACGTCACGTCTGCCTCTGTTCCACGGACAGCGTAACGAAACGGCGGTTTGCGGCAACTCCAACGACGGCTCCGACCCCAGAGGAGTCGATCATGACCGATAGCAGTTCATCCCCTGTAGCGCCGAAAGTGTGCTCGCGTTGCCACATCCCTAAGTCGCGAGCCGACTTCGGCCCTAAGAGCCACCATTCCGACGGCTTGGCCTCAGAGTGCCGCGCTTGTGCCCGCAAAGCAGACCGCGCGAGGCCACGCCGCCGCCGACAGTCCGCTGGCGTCAAGGTGGTGGGCTCGCCGCTTCCATCGTTGGTGGCTGCTGTCACGGTGATCGGGGCCGCAGTTCGAGCCGCGGATCTGGATGCCGCAATGCTCAGAGCCGTTCGGAGCGCGATTTGGGCGTTGCAGCGGCATTTCGCGAGGACGCGATGAGCACCGGCACCGTTTGTCACGAACGGAAACAGGACACGCAGGACAGCCCGAAGACAGGCAACCGAGCCGAACTCCACGGCAACATTCCGCCCAATCTTGCAGGAAGCGACGCGCGTAGGCCCGCTATGGAGCCACCCGTCCAGTCCCGGGGGCAGAGCCACGAGAGCACGCGCCGAGGCAGCAATGTATGCGGGGAGTCGTCGAGTGCCGACCCGTCAGCCATCGATGCGAAGAGCGCCGCAGGGGACGATCCGTTGGTCCTGCTCGCGGCGCGGTGCGTAACCGCGCCGGCACTCCTTCCGAGTCTCATCGAACGTTCCAAAACGTTGTCGCGACTCGCCTACGATCAAAAACGCCTCGCCCTCGCCAAAGCCGCCGGAGTGCGAGTAGCTACGCTGGATCTGGAAGTCTTGGGCAACAAGGCCGAGGCGGAAGCTACCCCCTCCGGCCTAATCAACGTCGAACCGTGCGAAACGACTGTGGACGGTGCGGAGCTGCTCGCTCAGCTTGCCGACTTCTTGAGCCGCTTCGTTGATGCCCCAGCCCACTATCACGACACCGTGGCCCTTCATCTCATGTTCGGGCACGCCCTCGACGCCTTCACGATCGCGCCGCGCCTGTTCGTCACTTCTCCTGAGAAACGTTGCGGGAAATCGTTGCTGTTAGAAGTAATCGCAAGCCTAAGTCAACGTCCGCTTCTCGCGGCCCAGGTGACGGACGCGTTACTGCCGCGCATCATCGAACGATTCGCACCAACCGTGATCCTCGACGAGATCGACACCTACAACCTGCGCGAACGCGAAGGCTTGGCAGGAATCCTGAATAGCGGACATCGCCGCAGCGGTGCCTACTCGTGGAAAATTGTCGGGGAGAACTTCGACCCAAAATCCTTCTCAACGTGGGCAACATACATCTTCGGTGGAATCGCTGGGAAGATGCCGGAGACCACGCTTGATCGCTGCATCGTCCTGCAGATGGGGCGGAAGCCGCAAGGCCGAAATGTTGAACGCTTCGGGCGGCGCCATGAATCGGAGGCACGTGCGCTCGCCGCGAAGGCCGCACGCTGGGCTATGGACTCCATGTCGCTGCTACGTGAGATCGACGAACGAGACGACGACGACGAGGGCCTGGCGGGCATTTCAGGAGACCGTGCGCGGGACAACTGGCGGCCGCTGCTGGCGATCGCAGAATTGGCCGGTGGTGGCTGGGTGCGTCGTGCGCGAACGGCAGCAAGCCAGCTGTCGGGTTCCGAGCCCGAGCCCGAATCAGCCGGACCGATGCTCCTACGCGATCTTGCGGCGATCTTCGCAGAAGCAGGGCCGGGAACGAAAGCTCTGCGATCATCACAGATTGTCGAGCGTCTACTATCGGCGGACTTTGCCGAACGGCCCTGGCGCGACTGGCGAAGGAGTAAGCCGATCGACGAACGGGGACTGGCAAAGCTTCTCAAGCAATACGGCGTTTCCTCGCGCAACGTTCCGACGTTAGGGGAACAGGGGAAGGGATACGAATTCGCGGACCTTCAAGACGCGGTCGAGCGGTATGCGGTTACGCGAGCAACGCCTCCGTCCGACCGTCCCAACGTCCCAACGGCATCAATCGTGGGAGACGAGCGGGACGGCAGGGCTACGGAGACCCGTCCCATGAACCACGGCGTCCCATTGAATAGCAACGTTTACGGCCGCTGGGACCCTGTGACGGCTGAGAATAGGGTGACAAACGCGGGCCTTTCCGCGGACGGCACTCAGGTTGGCGTGGGCGACGAGGACGCCTGGTGAAACTACCGGAGCTCCCTAACCCTCCTACAGCTTCACTGTTGACGAAGTTTCGCTCGAACCAAATGCTCCTCGCCACGACGGACATAGCGAAGATCGACCTCGCTACCCGTATTGGCGGCAAGAGCCTCAGTGAAGCTACGTTGTCCGGTGACCTCACGATCGCCGAGACGAATGATAACGTCCCCGCGCACCAAGTTCGCAGCACGGGCGGGACTGTCATTCAATACGAACTGCACCATCGCACCGGATGACCGACCGAGAGCAGCGGTTTGGTCCGACGGGATGTCTACAACGAGCACGCCGAGTCGCGGGGGGCGCATCTTGGTCCAATAGGTCGCACCGTACTCGTAGCGAGGAGCTGCGTAAGGAATAGCCGTTACGACGGTAGCGGAACCGTAGGTCTGTGACGTCCCGCTGTAGTGTCCAGATAGTCCATAACCGTAGGGACCAGTTTGAAAGCTTCCCCTGTGGTTGGTCGTCGATCTCTGTGGAAGGCGTTGTACCAATGGGACCACGCCGTTGACCGTGTGGCTATACTGCGAATACAGAACAACGAGGTGCGCTCCGATACTCTTCGCGACACTGAGCGCGCCACGCGTGCTCACGGAACCGGCATTGAACGAGGAGTGACCGACCTGCCAGTACCCAGCCTCGATGAGAGCCAGGCGGTCTGACTCGATAGCTTCGGGAGTCAACCCAGATCCGGAGAGGACTACCGGTTCCTTCGGAGCCGCTGCGACCGGCCCCGACAAGATCTGCTCCCGGTCCAGGCCTTGGTAAAACTTCTTGTATGGGTTGGTACACGACGCCAGCAGCATCGAGACCATCAAGGCGAAATATCGGAGGTGACAGTTCATGCGTTTTCCCACCGTTGCTTTCATGCCCTACTAAGGTAGCGAGCCTCAACCCTAACCGTGCTCCAGCATTAACGCCCCCCGAGGGCACCGGGAAGCGGTTAGGTCGGTCACATTCGTCGAACGCTTTTGTCGGCAGTGTTGAGGGTTCGAGACCCTCTCAGTGCCGCTCCGGCATCGGGCTGGCTCGCCGACGCACGGCCTCAGCACCCGCGTCCTAGGCTGCCCTACGATTTCGCGACAACCCACCGCCTTTTGCCCCTCCGGCTGTGACCTCCGAACCATGGGCCTGCGCGCGACGTAGGGCAGTCGGTTCGGCCGAGCGACCGAGCGCGTTATGCACGGTTGAACGTCTTGAACCTAGCCGTCGCGCTGCCTGCCCTGTTCTGAAAAAATTTCGGTGCTCGGGTTGGTCCATCAGGGAGGGTAGGCCCTGGGTGGGTTCCGACTCGCGGGGACTCCACGATAGCCAACTGCGGATGGTCGGAGTCAGCCAGAGGTCTGCAAGGCCGACCGGCCCCCGCCTCATCGTCCGTGGCGGGCATGTTCCATTGGCGCGAGGTAAACGACTCCGCAATGCTCCTGGCGAGCGCGACGTCCAAAGCCCTTGCCAAGCACGGGAGTGTGACTCCGAGTGTAACTCCGCCCTTCGGGTTCTCTCGCAGAATACGCCTCGTGGTCCAAAGTAGCTGATTGTGCTTGTTTTTCGTCGCCACCAGAAGGACTAACCATGAGATTCGGCGTCTTCTACGAGCTCCAGATCCCCAAGCCCTGGGACGAGCAGTCCGAGCGGCGCATCGTCACCGAGGCGCTCGAGCAGGTGGAGCTCGCCGACCGGCTCGGCTTCGACTACGCCTGGTGCGTCGAGCATCACTTCCTCGACGAGTACTCCCACTGCTCGGCGCCGGAGGTCTTCCTGGCCGCCGCTGCAGCCCGGACCAGGAACATCCGCCTCGGCCACGGCATTCGTCAGGTCATTCCCAACTACAATCATCCCGCGCGCACCGCCGAAGGGCTCGGCATGCTCGATCTCATCTCGGGCGGACGCCTCGACTTCGGCATCGGGGAGGGCGCGACGCGGCTGGAGCTCGGCGGCTTCCTCATTCCGGCCAAGGAAAAGCGCGCGATGGCGCTGGAGGCGGCCGAGCAGATCGCCAACATGATGGTGCTCTCGCCGTATCCGGGGTTCGAGGGGCAGTACTTCCAGATGCCGTGCCGCAACGTGCTGCCCAAGCCCGTGCAGAAACCGCATCCGCCGATGTGGATGGCATGCACGAACCGCGACACGATCCGCGTGGCCGCCCGCAACGGCCTCGGCGCGCTCGCCTTCGCCTTCGTGGACCCCGAGGAAGCGCGCACGTGGAGCTCGATCTACTACGACATCATCCGCAGCGACGAATGCGTGCCGCTCGGGCACAGCGTCAATGCCAACCTCGCGATGGTCTCGGCCTTCTCCATCCACCATGACCGCGCCGAAGCGATCCGGCGCGGGCAGGAAGGGTTCGAGTTCTTCTTCTATGCCGTCAATGCGCTCGTGGCGCAGGACGCACTTCCGGGGCGCTCGCGGCTGTGGGACAGCTTTCGCGAAATGCGCGGCGACCGCACCGAGCAGTTGATCGCGGCGGCCGAGGATCCGGGGTACCACGGCTCGGGCATCGGCACGCCGGACGACATGCGCCGCCATCTGCGCGAATATCAGGAAGCCGGCGTCGATCAGGTGATCTTCCTGCAGCAGGCCGGCCACAACCGCCACGAGCACATCTGCCAGTCGCTCGAGCTCTTCGCGGCCGAGGTTCTCGAAGAGTTCCAGCGTCAGGCGCCCGGGCGCGAGGCCAGGAAGCGCCAGGATCTCGCCCCCTTCATCGACGGGGCACTGCGCCGCAAGAAGTGGATGGAGCCGCTCGCGGAAGACGAGATCCCGGTCGTGAAGGCCTCGCGAGCCAGAGCGGAGGTCAATCAGGCCGTGCTGGAGCGCTGACGAGCGCACCGGCCAGGGCGCGGCTCGCGCATTTGACCGATGCCGTGAGCGCTGCTCTTATCCCCCGGTCCCGCACATGACGGTCCTGCGCACCAGCTTCTCACGCCGCCTGCGACAGCTTGCCGCCTCCCTCGGCCTGCTCGCGATGACGGTGCAGGCCGGTCTTCCTGCGCTTCACGTCGAGCATCAACGACATTCGGCTCCGGCTGCGGCCTCCACCGACGCCGCCGGCGCATGGCAGGCGCACCACGCCGCGACCGAGCATGGCTCACGACACGACGACGGATCGTGCGCCGTCTGCCGCATCTCCGCCCACTCGAAGTCGCTCGGCGCACCGACGTGCACCTCGACGCCAGTGCCGCACGTCGCTTCGCAGACGCTGCGACACGTCAGCCGCAGCGCGCGCTCGCAGATCGCGGCACGCTGCGGAACTCCCCGCGCCCCGCCCTTCCACGCCTGACACGAACTCGTCCGCTTTTTTGCACATCGGCCGAGCCTGATCGCGCTGCGCGCGCTGCACGCGGCTGGCCGGGGTTCGGCCCCTTCGTTCGATCAGGAGTGTTTCATGATTCGCCCGCTTTCGATGGGTCGGCGCCGCGTGGCGCGTCCCGTCTCATCGCTGCTTTCCATCATCCTCCTTTGTTCCGTCGCCGGCCTTGCGACGGCCGGTGACGACCCGCGCGCGGAGCTGCAACGGCTGCGGCAGGAGGTAGACACGCTTCGCCGTCGCGACGAAGAGAATCGCCAGCGCATGGCCGAGCTGGAACGGATGCTGCGCGTCCTCATGGACGGCCGCACGCCGGCCGCGGCGGCAGGTCGTGCATCGGGGACGGCGGACGATGCGGCAGTCGCCTCGGAGGCGAGCGAGCCTGCCGCTCCTGCTGCGGCTCAGGCGCTGGATCGAGCCCTCGCGGAAACCGGTGGCCTCGCCCGGCCTGCAACCGCACCGCAGGCAGCGCCGCTCTCGGCTCGCGAGCCGACCGTCGTGGATGCGCCGGCGCCGCCGGGCGATGTCGCCTCGGCAGGCGTCGGCACTGCAGCGCGCGCGCGTCTGATCGACATCGCGCTGTCGACGCTGGTGGCCGGCGGCGGCTCCTCCGTCGGCGATCATGCGCTCGAAGTGCTGCAGGGCGGCGCCCACGATCCAAACCAGAACGGCTTTACGCTGCAGCAGGCCGAGCTCTCCCTGACCGGCGCCGTCGATCCGTACTTCGCCGGCGAGGCGCACATCGTCGCCTCCACCCACGGCGTCGAGCTGGAGGAGGCCTTCCTCGTGACGACCGGCCTGCCGCTCGGCCTGCAGCTCGAGGCCGGCTACTCCCTCACCGAGTTCGGCCTCATCAATCCGACGCACGCGCACGCCTGGGACTGGATGGACCAGCCGGTGGCGATGACGCGCATGTTCGGCGGCGAAGGTCAGCGCGCTCCGGGCCTGAGGCTGGGATGGCTGATGCCGACGCCGTTCTTCTCCGAGCTGCACGTGGGCATCCAGAACGCCGACGAAGGCGAATTCACGCCCAGCTTCATCGGCGAGGAAGGCATCGGGGGCCGGCCGCACGTCAAGCGCGACGTCGACGGCCTCGACGACATGCTGTGGCTGGCGCGCTGGAACACCTCCTGGGATCTGTCGCAGACGAGCGCGCTGCTGCTCGGCGCCAGCACGCTGTACGGGCCCAATGCCACCGGCCCCGACGGCCATACCTGGATTTACGGCGCCGATGCCAAGGTGCGCTGGCGCGCGCCGGACAACTTCCGGGGCTGGCCGTTCTTCCTGTGGCAGACCGAGATCGTCCGCCGCCACTACCACGCCGATCCGTTCCTGGCCGGCACCGATGTCGGCGGCGACGACGGCGACGGTCACGGCCATGGCGAAGAGGAGGAGCACGAGGAGCCGTTCCCGAACGATCTGCATGCCTCGACGCTGCGCGACACCGCCCTGTACACGCAGCTCCTCTACGGGTTCCGCTACGGCTGGGCGGCCGGCCTTCGCTACGAGTGGGCCGGCGGCAGCGGCGCCAGCATCGCCGAAGGGATGTTCGCCGACCGCGGTCAGGATCCCCTGCGCGACGACCGCCACCGCATCTCTCCGCTGCTGGTCTGGCATCCAACGGAGTTTTCGCGCCTTCGCCTGCAGTACAACTACGACCGCGCCGACCATCTCCAGGACGGCGACGCGCACACGATCTGGATCGGCGCCGAAGTGCTCTACGGCAAGCACGCGGCGCACAAGTACTGAGGAGGAGCGCCATGCAACGACAGGCACGCTCCACCTCCTGCCGCGCCGCGATCGCGGTCCTGGCATCGGTGCTCGTTTCAGCCACGGCCTCGGCCGCGCCGCCCGTGCGCGTCTTCGTCACCACCACGGACCTTGGCGACCTCACGCGCCAGGTCGGCGGCGACCGCGTCACCGTCTCCGAAATGGTGCGCGGCCGCGACGACGCCCACTTCGCCGAAGCGCGGCCGAGCTTCATCAAGCTGCTTTCGGAGGCGGATCTGTTCGTGCAGGTCGGGCTCGACCTCGAGGTCGGCTACGTCCCGGTGCTGCTGCAGAACGCGCGCAATGCACGCGTCCTTCCCGGCGCGCCCGGCTTCGTCGATGCCTCCACGGCCATCGTGCCGCTCGACATCGCCACCTCCGACGTGGACCGCTCCATGGGCGACGTGCACGTGGCCGGAAGCCCGCACTATCTGCTCGACCCGGTGCGTGGGCTCGAGGTCGCGTCCCTGCTCGCGCGCAAGCTGAGCGAGCAGCGGCCCGAGGATCAGGCCTACTTCCAGGAGCGGCTCGGGCGCCTGCGCCAGCGTCTGGCGACGGCGCTGGTGGGCGAGACGCTGGCGGCCAAGTACGATGCCTTCAAGCTGGCGGTGCTGCACGAGCGCGGCGCGCTCGGCGATTTCCTGGCCCAGCAGGGCGACCGCGCGTCGCTCTCCGGGTGGCTGGGGGCGCTGCTGCCGTTCCACGGCACCAAGGTCGTCGACGATCACGCGATGTGGACGTACTTCGCGCGCCGCTTCGGCCTGGTTGTCGTCGATCATCTGGAGCCGAAGCCGGGCATTCCGCCGACGACGACGCACCTGCGAAAGGTCATCGACCGCATGAAGGAACATCGCATTCGGCTGATCTTCGCGTCGCCGTACTACGATCCGCGCCATGCCACGGTCGTCTCCGGCGCTACCGGCGCGCGCATCGTGCCGCTCGCGCATCAGACCGGCAGCCGCGACGGCACCGGCGACTACGTCTCCATGCTCGACTACAACGTGCGCACGATTGCCGAGGCACTGGCGGCTTCGTGGTCAGGTGCCGCGACGTCGGTCGATTGACGTCGCAGCACCCGCCGCCGTTCCGGTTCAGGCGGCTTTGCCGGCCGCCATGGCGTGCACGTCGGCTGCGCGAAGCGCCTTGCCGCCGATGGCCCAGTCGCCGCCTTCGAACTCCTGGATGCGCACCCACGTCACGGGGCGCATGCTCTCGCCTTCGACGGCGATCATCGCTTCGGTGACCTTGTCGATGAGGTCGCGCTTCTGGCTGTCGGTGAAAACGTCCTTGATCACGTCAATGGTAACCAGTGGCATTGTCTGCAGCTCCTTTGCGTTGCCGTCGCCGGCGATCGGCGACGTGGTTGGGGCCACCAGCGGTGGCGGATCGGATGAAGGATTCGCAGCGCGCTACACCGCCGCGAGCTTGGCATTGAGATGATCGATCACTGCGCCCATCGGCCCGCTCGGGCTGAACTCGACGGCCTCGTAATCCTCTTCGACCCAGACCGTGTGGCCCGGCGGCCAGTAGTAGACGTCGCCGGCCCGCACGTGCTCGCGCGTGCCGTCGGCGTAGCGGACATGGATCGAACCCTGCAGAACCGTTCCCCAGTGCGGACACTGACAGAGGTCCTGCGGCATTCCCTCGAGCAGAGGCGTCGCATCGGCTCCCTTCGGGAAACGGATGCGCGCCACGTTCCAGTCGGCCCAATCCTGCGCCTGGATGCAGACCCCTCCCGCACCCAGACGCGTCGGCAGCTCGGTTCGTTCCTGTTTCACGATGCGCTCCTCTTCCTGGCTGTCGCGCCGGAACCGCTCCGGCACCGTGGTATCGGTGTAGCCGAACAGCGTCCGTTCAAGCTTGGAGAGGTCCTGGAGAAAGCCTGGAGATTCGTGGGAGCGGCGCAGAGGATGCGGTATCGTCGCGCATGATCTACCGCTTCGGCCAGTTCGAGCTCGACACCGCCGCCGTCGAGTTGCGCGCCGCCGGACAGGCGCGGCCGCTGGAGCCGCAGGTCTTCCGTCTGCTCGCCCTCCTCCTGGAGAACCATGAACGAATGGTTTCCAAGGACGAGCTGATCGAGAAGGTCTGGGACGGGCGGGCGATCTCGGATGCCGCCCTATCCAGTCGCATCAAGTCGGCGCGCCGCGCCCTCGGCGACGACGGCAAGGCGCAGCGACTCATCAAGACGCTGCACGGGCGCGGGTTCCGCTTCGTCGGCGATGTGCGCGCGGAGAGGCAGGGCGGATCGGTGGACGCGGTCGCCGACGCGACAGCCGGCGTCGCCTCAACCGCCGCTGCGACGGCCGCTGGCGACGCGTTGGCAGCAGGCGCCCGTGCAGTAGCGAGCGCAGCCAGCACGGACGAAGCGGCAACCGGCGATTCGCCTGCGACCGCACACGCATCGCGGCCGTCGATTGCGGTGCTTCCCTTTCGTTTCCTCGGATCGCCGGGCGCTTACGAGCCGCTGGCGGAGGCGATCCCGCACGAGCTGATCGCCGAGTTGTCTCGCATGCGATGGCTCTTCGTCATTGCGCGCGCGTCGTCGTTCCGGCTGCGCGGCAACGAGGACGCCGGCGAGATCCGCCGCCTGCTCGGTGCACGCTACGTGCTGTCGGGAACGCTGGAGCTGGCCCGCCGCGCGCATCTGGCCGTGCGTGTGGAGCTCACCGATACCGTCGATGGCGGCGTCGTCTGGGCCGAGGAGCTGCTGGCCCCGCTCGATGACGTCCATGCGATGCGGGCACGACTCGCCTCCTGTGTGGTGACTGCGCTGGAGATCCGCATTCCGCTGCACGAGGCCGAGAAGGCGCGCCTGGCCGTCAGCGAGCATCTCGATGCCTGGTTGTCCTATCACCTGGGTCTGCAGCACATGTATCGCTTCAACAAGCGCGACAACCAGATCGCTGCCGCGCTGTTCGCGCAGGCCATCACGCGTGATCCCGGCTTTGCGCGCGCCCACGGCGGTCTGTCGTTCGTGCATTTCCAGACGGCGTTCCTGCGCCATACGGAGAACCTGGAAGGCGAGCGGGCGCTGGCACGCCAGTTCGCCGAGCGCGCCGTCGAGCTCGATCCGCTCGACCCGTTCGTCAACTTCACGATGGGACGCACGTACTGGCTCGACGGCGATCTCGACCGCAGCCGCGGCTGGCTGGAGCGGGCCGTGGCGATGAGCCCCAACTATGCCCAGGGCATCTATGCGCTCGGGTGGACGGATTCGCTTGCAGGGCACGGGCTCGAAGGCCGCGCACACGTCGACATGGCCATGCGGCTGAGCCCGCTCGATCCGCTCTTCTACGCGATGCTCGGCACCCGATCGTTCAGCCACATGGTGCGCGGCGAGGATGCGGAAGCGGCGACGTGGGCCGAGCGCGCTGCCCGCGCTCCCGGCGCGCACGTGCTGATCCCGATGATCGCCGTGGCAGCGCACGGCCTGGCGGGCAACGACGCACGCGCGGCGTACTGGGCCGGCGACGTGCGCGCCCGCAACGCGGCATTGACGCGCGCGGATTTCTTCCGCGCGTTTCCAATGCAGCATGAAGCCGCCAGAGAGCGGGTAGCGCACGCGCTGGAGCGCCGCGGCTTCTGAGACGGCCGGCGTACTCGGGAATCCCCCTCGGCGACCGTCCTTCGAGCCCCGTCGTCAGTGGTGGTGGTGCTTCTCGTATTCGTCCGCTTCGGCCTTGGTCCGGTGCACCGTGCCGTCGGGATGTTCGGGCGGCGTATAGATCGTGTAGAGCCGCAGCGGCTCGTCCGTGGAGGTGTTGACGATGTTGTGCTCGGTGCCGGCGGGAATCACCACCGCAGACCCGTCGCTGAGCGAAGTCTCCTGTCCGTCCAGGATCGCCTTGCCCTGCCCCGCCTCGACGCGGATGAACTGATCGATGCCGTCGTGATGCTCCATGCCGATCTCCTCGCCCGGCTGCAGCGTCATGACCACGAGCTGACTGTTGGGCCCGGTGAACAGCACCTGGCGGAAGAACTCGTTCTTCAGCGTCTTCTCTTCGATATCGACGATATAGCCTGCCATCGATGCGCTCCTCGTGGGCTCTGGTTGCAGTGATGCAGAGCTGGCCGCCACAGCGGCCGCGGCCCGCGCCGACACAGTGGCCGCGACAGACGTCGCGAGCAAAACGGCTGCACCGCGCGCCGCCGAAGACCGACGCGCCGGCCGCTGCGGCTACGGAATCAGAACGCTTGCACCGGTGGTCTTGCGCGCCTCGAGGTCGCGGTGCGCGGCTGCCGCTTCGGACAGCGGATAGCGCTGGTTGACCGCGACTCGAACGAGGCCGCGGCCGACGACGTCGAAGAGCGCGCGCGCCGCCTCCTGAAGATCGGCATCCTCGGCCGTGTACGTCATCAGCGTCGGCCGCGTCACGTACAGCGAGCCTTTGAGCGCGAGCATTCCCAGTTCCAGCGGCGCAGGCGGTCCCGACGCGTTGCCGAAGCTCACCATCAGCCCGCGCGGCGCCAGACAGTCCAGCGATCCTTCGAACGTCGCCTTGCCCACGCCGTCGTAGACCACCGGCACCCCGCGCCCGCCCGTCCGCTCGCGCACGCGCCGTGGAAAATCCTCGGTGGAGTACAGAATGACGTGATCGGCGCCGTGCTCGCGTGCCAGCGCTGCCTTCTCTTCGCTGCCCGCAGTACCGATGACCGTCGCGCCCAGATGCTTCGCCCACTGGCAGGCGATCAGGCCCACGCCGCCGGCTGCCGCGTGAAAGAGGATCGTGTCGCCTTCCTTCACCTCGTACGTGCGCCGCAGGAGGAACCAGGCCGTCATTCCCTTGAGCATCATCGCCGCCGCGGTTTCGTCGCTGACGGAGGCGGGAATGGGGACGATGCGGTTGGCCGGCGCCACCGTCACCTGCGAGTACGCCCCGATGGGCCCGGTGCCATAGGCGACGCGATCGCCGACGCGCAACGTCTCGACGCCCTCACCGACCTGCTCGACGACACCGGCCGCTTCGAGCCCCAGCCCGCACGGCAGCGGAAGCGGGTACAGCCCGCTGCGATGGTAGGTGTCGATGAAATTGATGCCGATGGCGGTGTGACGGATGCGCACCCACCCCGGCCCCGGCTCGCCGGGATCGAAGTCTTCGAAACGAAGCACTTCCGGGCCACCGGTTTCGTGGATTCTGACGGCTTTGGGCATCGAAGACCTCGTCGTGCTCGAGCAGTGCAGTCGCTATCGCAGCGCGTTCAGCGCGCGCCGGCGGCGCGGCGCTCGCGGATGTATCGCTCCTTGGTGGCGCGTCCCTGATACGTCAGCAACGGGCGCAGGAGGCGCGGCACCTGCGGTATCAGATAGCCGAGCGTGGCCAGATAGCCCGACAGTTGCGGACAGGTGCGCTCGGCGGCGCCGTCATGGGCGCTGTCCAGGATGAGTTTGGCCACGTCCTCGGCGGTGCTCATCGGCTGGGAGAAGACGATGTCGGGGACCTGCTCGAGGCCGTCGAGGATGAAGCCGGTCTCCACCGGCCCCGGCGACACGGCCGAGACGGTGATGCCGGTGCCCGCGAGCTCCTCCGCCAGCGCGAACGTGAACCCGCGCAGACCGAACTTGGTTGCCGAGTACGTCGCTTCCTCCGGAAGCGGAATGCGCCCCGCCAGCGAAGCGACGTTGACGATCGCCGCGCGACCGGCGCGCCGAAGATACGGCAGCGCCAGGCGCGTCAGCACGATGGGAGCCCTGAGGTTGACGTCGACGATGCGAGCGAGCTCTTCCACCGGCGCCTCTTCCACACAGCCGCGGTAGTTGTAGCCCGCGTTGTTGACGAGGATGTGGACCGCACCAAAGCGGCTTTCGGCGGTGCTCAGCAGCGCCGCGCAGGCGCTGGCATCGCTGACATCGGTGGGCACCGCCATGGCCACGCCGCCCGCAGCCGCAATCCGCGCGGCCACCGCCTCCAGCGCCTCCGCACTCCGCGCCGCCAGAACCACATTGGCCCCTTCGCGCGCAAACAGCTCGGCTGCGGCCTCACCGATCCCGCTCGACGCCCCCGTAACGACAACCGTCCTGCCTTGGAACCGCATACATCCCCTCGCCAACGAGTCTGCCCAGCTACTAGTCCCGCACCGCCGAGAATCCAAAGCACCACGAAAAGCAGCCGAGCGCGCTTCGCCCAAGCCAAAGCCAAAGCCAAGACAGTTGGGAATGAAGGTGAGCCGCCGAAGTCAGGCGAAGCAGCGAAGCGACCTTCGCCAAGCCAAAGCCAAGACGGTTGGGAATGAAGGTGAGCGCCCAAGTCAGGCGCAGCAGCGAAGCGCCCTTCGCACCCCAACGACGGGAAGAAACGAGGGCCCTTGAGACGGGCCGTTCAGAAACGGCCTAGCGCAAGGCGGACGCGGCGCCGGACGCGGAGGCGTACTTCCTGTACGTCGGAGCGTACGGCGCCGCGTCCAACGCAGCGATCGGCCGTTTATGAACGGCCTTCGCCTCTTGAATCGCGACGCTCCCCCCGCGCCTCTTGAATCGGCAACGCCAAGCTACGCCGTCAAGGGATCGAGGGGACGTTGACGTACCCCTGCCCCACTCTCCTCGTCCTCGACGGCCCCCCAAACCCCGAGATCGAATTCACCGCCGGATTGCTCGCGGGCGGCGTACAGAACGTCGACACCAGCTTGACCTGGCTGGCGTCGCCGCCGCCGTTGAGCGTGTCCCAGCCTTCGGCAGCACCGTTGTTGACGTAGCAGTCGAGCGGACGTCGCTCGCAGAAGCCTGCGCCGACGATGTCGTCGTCATTGCCGAGCACGCCGTCGGCGCCGGCCTCGCACCCTTTCTGCGTGTGCTCGTCGAAGAGCGAGCAGGGCAGCGTGGTGAAGCCCGCGCCCGTGCAGCGCCACTTCATCGGGCCGTTGGCACACAGGCCGTCCTCGCTGTCGTTGACCACGCAGGCACCGCCGCCGGTGCATTCCTTGTCCTGCGCGCACTCCAGCCCTGCGCGAGTGCCGCCGACGCACTGGCCCTGTGGATAGCAAAGCGGCAGGCAACGGCCGCCCGGACATGCGTCCCCGCATACGCCGTCGCCGCTGCCCGAGCTCGTGTCGCACTGCGAGTTGGTCGTGCAGGGCGTGCCGAGCGTAGAGGAGCCGCCGGCGGTGCATTGTGTGGGATTGGCGCTGCACGTGCCGCCGCCGGCGCAGTCCGCGTCCTCGTCGCACACGGCGCCGGCCTCGGTACCGCCGGCGCACTTGGTCATCGTGCCGCTGCCGTTGGAGACGACTGCGCACGCCTGACCTTCATTGACGCCCGAATCGCAGGTGGCCGCGCAGATGTTCGGCTTGGTCTTGGTGGCCGAGCCGCCGTCGGGGCACGGACACGTGAAGTTGGACCACGCCGGATCCGAGCACGCGCTGCCGGCAGGGAACGAAACCGGTTCGGTGGTCACGGCACCGAACGGCTGCTGCACGCCCACGCCCGAGAGGTTGGACGACTGGCTCGGCGGACAATCCGCCGAGACGATGCCGAGCGGCGTGGTGGACATGGGTCGGCAGAACCTGCCCGCGTTGTCCCCGCTGGAGCAGCGCAGATCGAGCGAACAGGAGCCGGAGGGGCAGTCGTCGGCGGCCTCCATGCATTCGGAGTCGCCGGGGCCCGTGCAGTCGCTGTCGAGCAGGCACTCGTCGCCGCTGGCGTTGCAGCGCCCGAAGCAGGACAGGCCGTCGTTGTCGCCGCCGACGCAGGAGCCGGCACAGATCGGGCACGGCCGCGTCGTGTCCTCACCGAGATGCACGACCGAACGCGAAGTATAGAACAGCTCGGACTCGCCGGTGACCATGTTCTTGGTGCCGGTCAGGTCGCTGGTGTACTCGAGGCCGATACAGACCGAGATCGCGGCCGCCACCTGCGGCAACGGCGTTCCTTCCAGCTCCGCATCGCACGTGGGCGTATCGTCGCAGCGGCCTTTGCAGGTCTCGCCATCGTCGCAGTCGCTCTGGCGGTTGCACGGCTGGACCGGATCCACCGGCAGCCCGGTCGCGTCGCTGAAGCACTGTGAAAGGCACACCGTCTCGTCGGCGTTCTCATCTTCGTCGGCGCAGTAGGTTCCGGGATTCAGACTGTTGTCGTCGCAGACGAAGCAGTCGGCATCTTCGGGCTCGCCGTCGCCGTCGCCGATCTCGTCGCAGGTCTCCTCGCTGCTCCTGTTGTTGGTGCAGCGCGGGCCGATGTCGGCGCTGAAGTTGCAGACGGGGTCGGTGCTGGAGCCGACGCAGGTGGCCTGGTCGAAGGACGAGCAGTCGCAGTCGGTCAGATCGGCGGTGTAGCCGAAGCCGTCGTTGTGCGTGGCATCGTGGGAATCGCCGGTCCAGCCGGCGTCGCTGTCGACCGCCTCGCCGTCGACGACCATGCGATAGCGCGAGACGTTGTCGCAGGTGCACTCGAACAGATCGCCCGGAGGCAGACAGGCTGCGCCGCCGCAGGCGTCGTCGTTGTCACCGTCGCACTCCTCGCCGATGCGGTTGCTCTCGTTACGCTCCTGGTCGACGAGGCCGTCGCCGCAGTAGCCGAAAGCCGACGCGGGGTGAGAGACGTCGGTCATGCCGAACGTCGTGTACACGTGCTTGTAGGGCCCGAACTGCTGGGCCGCGACCTCGAGCACCATTTCGTACACGCAATCCTGCGCATCGCTGACGTCGGCCGGAATGGTGCCGCCGCTCGAGCAGAGGCCCTCGAGCTCGACGATGTGACCGTCCGTGCAGGACTTGGCGATGGCGCCGCTCAGCGTGTCCCGCTCCTTCTGGAGAGCCGCAGCGACCGTGGCATCCGCGAGGCAATCGTCGGGGTCGAGGCCGCAGCTTCCTCCGCCCGGACATCCGCTGTCGTTCGCGCAGGCCTCACCGTCGTTGCTACCGCCGTCGCAGACGGGGTTTGCCTGACGCGAATTGCGGCATCGGGCAGCGGCTGCGTGGACCTTGCCGAGGGCCTTGCTGGTGGCCTTGCTGATGGCGGACAGACATTTCTGCGCGTCGGCGGAGACGCCGGAGGTCTCGTCCAGATCCCCGTAAAGATTCTCGACGACGTCATCGGCGAGCCTCTCGGTGAGGTCGGCCGTGCAGAGACCGATGTCGGTGGGAAGCTGCAGCGACCGCCGCCCCAGCGCCTCCTCGAGGATGGAGCCGCAGTAGGGACCGGGGAACCCGAGCTTGCTGACGTTGAAGCGGTTGGTGCCGCCGTTGCCCGAGCAGCGCTCGGCGTTGTCGTTGTTCGGCGGGCAGGTCACGTCGTTGATGCAGGGCTTGTCGGTGGAGATGCTGCAGACGCTCCGACACGCCTTGGCAACCGACGCGATCATCTTGGCTTCGGCGCTGGAGAGCTTGTCGATGCTCTTCTGCGACAGCGTCGCGCATGCGTCGTCGTCGTCGACCTTGCCCGAGATGTCGTCGGCGCGGCAGCGCGAGACTTCCTTGAGAATCGCGGCGTTATACTTCTCGATCGACTTAGCCAGCGTCGCCGCGCACTTTGCTTCCTGAGAGGTGAAGACCACCGCGCCGGCAGTCTGTGCCTGTGCGAACAGGGCCACGGCTGCGGCCATCAGCGCCGCGCGCAACTCGAATGCATGCATGTGGTTCCTCCTCCCTTCTCGCCTGCGGTCGTGGAGACGACCGGCGACGCCGTATCGGTGGCTACGTGAGCTTCTTGGACAGGCGCGGGGCGAGCCCGCGCTGCTTGTACGTTGCCGCCCGACCTTGGGTCAAGGCGATTACCCGGCTGCCCGCCTCGGATCGTGTCAGTTGAGGTAGCCGAGACCCCTCAGGCGCTCTTCGGCATCCTCGTCGATCTCGGCGGCGTCGCTCTCGAAGCGTGTCGCCTGCGCCTGCCGCCGAAGCGCTGCCAGTGACTGGGCCCAGTCGGCCTGCGCAGCGCTGCCGAGGCTGCTTTTCTCCGCAGGATCGCGCGCCAGGTCGTACAGCTCGTGCTGAAGCGGCTCGCCGAGGCTTTTCACCGTCTCGATGTATTTCTGGCTGGCGCGGATCAGCGCGTGCGACTCCAGACCGCCCTCGCGCGTCAGCTCGGCGTACGCCGGACGCGCCGCGTCAGGCGCGCGGATGTCGGCGCCTTGCGCCTCGGCGGGAGCCGGCATGGTCTGCGCATCGGTAAGGACCGACAGGGTCGGCAGAACGTCCACCAGCATCACCGGCGCATCAATGCGGCGCGGCGAAAGGCCGGGCGATCGGATGACCAGCGGCACGTGGATCGTTTCGTCGTAGAGCGAGTTGCCGTGACCCCAGGCGCCGTGCTCGTGGAACTCCTCGCCGTGATCGGCGGTGACGACCACGACCGAGTTGGCCGCCATCCCGCGCGCCTCCAGGATGTCGAGAATGCGGCCGAGCATCTGGTCACCGTGCACGCTGGCCTGCTCATACAGCTCGATCAGGCGCCGGCGGCGCGGCTCGGGAAGCGGCGTCGTCACGCGCTGCAAAGCCACCTGCTCGTCGTCGGGGAAGTCTTCATGCGCCACGCCCGGCGGATCGTAGGGAATGTGCGGGCTCATCAGATGGAAGTAGGCAAAGTACGGTCCAGGCCCGGCCTGTTCGAGCCATGGCTCGAGTTGATCGACCAGCCACGCATCTCGCAGGCAGTTGGAACGGTGCGCCTCGCTGACACCGAAGCCGCGCTCGAGCTTCTGCAGGGAAAGACGGATCGCATCGCCGGGCAGCGCCTTGTCGGCCATCTTGAGCAACCGGTGAAGCGTGATCAGCCGGGTGAAGCTTTCGCGCTCGGACTCCACGAAATGCCCCACGCCCTCGTGAAAGCCGAAGGCCGGCGACACCCACGGATTGGACGAGAAGACGGCGGTGGCATAGCCGCCGCGCGCGAATAGCTCGGGCAGCGTCGTGGCTCCCGATGCCAGGCGCCCGGTGCGCAGCGTCGCACCGTGCGAGCTCGGAAACAGCGAAGTGAACAGCGAGCCGACCGATGGCTTGGTCCAGGACGACTGCACGTAGGCGCGCGAGTAGCCGGCGGACTGCTCGATCAAGGCTTCGAGCCTGGGCAGCAGGCGGTCCGTGCGTCCGAACAGCGAGGTGCGGTCGGCGCGCAGCGAGTCCAGCACGATGACGAAGACGCTGGGCATGCTCGGGGAGGCGGTGCTGCGCGCGCCGAGCGCGCTTCCGGCCACGCCCGCCGCCGGCATCGCCACGACGAACGTCGCCGCCACGGCGATGGCGCCGACCACGGCGGCCACTGCCGCGCTGCCTTGCACGCGCGCCAGCGGTCGCGCTCGCGCGGCCGCGAGCCAGCCGGCGGCGATCACGGCAACGAGCGCCAGATTGGCGGCGATGGAGATCGGATTGGTGATCGATGGCAGGAAGGCGACGTTGACGTAGCCGAGCACGAGCAGGGCGCCGATGCCGAAGACGGCCGTGGCGAGCGCCGCAGCCGGAAAGGCATGAGGCCGGAAGACTCGCGACAGCAGCGGAACCGCCACGGCAGCGGCCGCCAGACCGAGCAGCGCGTAGAGCAGCAGGGTCAGCGCCGCCAGACGCGTGATGCCGATGCCGCCGCTGGTCGCCGCCGCCTGCCCGACATCCACGGCCGCCCATGACAGCGCGGCCGCGAGGAACCACGCGACTTCCCGAAGTCGCTGCGAGGATTCCAAAGCGCGCTACGCCCTTGGCCTTGCGATCTCCAGGTGACCTACCTGGCGGCGATTGAAAGCCGCCTTGCCGCTGGCGATCCAGCCGACGGCACTGGTCCAGAACGAGAAGGAATAGAGAACGTCGCAGACCGGTCCCAATGCCAGCGCCGCGAGGCGCTCGGCCGGTTTCAGGTCGCGCGCGAGCCGCGCGTACCACCACAGCCTGGTCACAAGAAGCATCGCCAGCACTGCCGCCGCCGCCCCAGGCCAGGCCAGAGCCACAAGCGCCGTCGCCACCAGGATCGGCAGCGTGGCCACCTGCGACATGCGGTGGACGGCGCGCATCCGGCGGTTCTCGTTGGTCCAGAGCCCGTTGCGCGAGCCGACGCCGTAGTTCACGGCGATGTAGGCCTGACCGCGCGCATACTGCGTCTGCTTGCTCAGCAGCTTGCCGAGCGTGTCCTCGGTGCCGCCGAAGCCGAGCTCGAACTCGAGCGAGTTGTCCTGAAGCAGGCGCGCACCGCGCCTGGCGATGCGGATCGAAAGATCCTGGTCCTCGTTGGATCGGAACAGGTCTTCGTTCAGGCCGCCGACGTCGATCAGGAGCTGGCGCCGGTAGCCGTCACAGCGCAGCTCGACGAAGTTGACTTCGTGCGCGCCGGTATCCGGGCAGTTCGTGTCCAGGATGTTCAGGCGCGTGAACACGCGCTCGAGCCAGGGCGCGCGGTCCCATTCGGGCATCATCGACTTTCCCACCACGGCGCCGACGGTCGGGTCGTCGAAATGCCGGACCATGCGCTCGACGTAGTCGGGGGACAGGAGGATGCAGTCGCTGGCGACGGTCAGGACGATGTCGCCGCTCGCCTCCCGGATGGCGCGATTGTAGGTGGCGGCGATGCCGGAGTTCCTGGCATTGGTGAAGACGCGAACGCGCCCTTCGTAGCGGCGCAGGATCTCCGCGGTTCGGTCGGTGGAGCAGTCGTTGACGACGACCACTTCGAGGCGCGGATACTGCTGGGCCAGCACCGAGTCGATGCAGCCGGCGATCGTGCGCTCTCCATTGTAAACCGGTATCAGTACCGAGACCGACGGCGTCCCCATCTCCTGCAGCCCTCTTTCGCGGGTAGTTGATGGTCCGCCGCCAAAGCTCCCCAGCCGCAGCGGAACATCCTCGAAGCCGGCGAAAGATAACCGAGCAGGTCCCGCTTGTCATCCCGAAGATTGGCCGCGTCAGGTCCGGAATGGCGCTCATGGGCGGCAGCCACGTCCTGACCTGCCCGGGCGGCGCCTGCTCGGCGAGCGTGCTGGGGACGCACACCTCCTGTTCCGAAGCGGCTCCTGTTCCGGCGCGGCATTCTCCACGACCAGCGCGTGCGCGCCCGGAGCTAGCCCACCTTCTCCAGGATGTGGATCGCGCAGGCGCTGCCCAGACCGATGACGTGCGTCATGCCGAGCCGTGCGCCCTGCACCTGCCGCGCTCCGGCCTCGCCGCGAAGATGCGTGGTCACCTCGTAGATGTTGGCGATGCCGGTGGCGCCGAGTGGATGGCCCTTGGAGAGCAGGCCGCCCGAGACATTGACCGGAATGCGGCCACCGTTGGCGGTCTCGCCGCTGTCGATCATGCGGCCGGCCTCGCCCTCGCCGCAGAGGCCGAGGTTCTCGTAGTGAAGGATCTCGGCGGTGGCGAAGCAGTCGTGCAGCTCCACCAGGTCGATGTCCTGCGGCCCGACGCCGGCCATCTCGTAGGCGGTCCTGGCAGCGAGACGCGTGCACGTGTTGACGTCGGGCATGACCAGGTCGCGCTCGCTCCACGGGTCGCTGGTCAGCGCCGACGCACGCACCCGCACCGCCCGCTTCATGCCGAGCTCGCGCGCCTTCTTCTCCGAGACCAGAACCGCGGCGGCGGCGCCGTCGACGTTGACCGAGCACATCAGCTTGGTGTTCGGATAGGCGATCATTTCCGCGTTCATCACCTGCTCGAGCGGCGTTTCCATCTGATACATCGCCTTGGGATTGAGCGTGGAGTGGTGATGGTTCTTGACCGAGACCTTGGCGAACTGCTCGAAAGTCGTGCCGTACTTGCGCGCGTGCTCCATGCCGGCCTCGGCAAAGACGGCCGGCATCGTGCCCGAGCCGAGCAGGCCTTCCTTGGAGATGCCGCTGCCGCCGCCTCCGCCGCCGAGAAGGCCCTTTCCCATCTGCTCGACGCCTACGGCCAGGACGGCGTCGTGAAGACCGGCCTTGATCGACATCCACGCCTCGCGAAATGCCGTCGCGCCGGTGGCGCAAGCGTTGGCGCAGTTGACGACGGGAATGCCGGTCTGGCCGATCTGCTGGAGAATGCGCTGCCCGACCATCGCGTTGGCCTGATAGAGGTTGCCGCAATACAGCGCCTGCATGTCCTGGATGGTCAGCCCGGCATCGTCGAGCGCAAGCAGGGCCGCCTCGGCGCCGAGCTCGGGAACGCTGCGCTCGGGATAGCGGCCGAAGCGGATCATGTCGGTGCCGATTACGTAGACGTCGCTCATCGTGTTTCCCCTTCAGGCCGCATCGGGAACGAAGAAGTAGCTCAGATACGAATTGCCATCCTTGTCCTTGCGGCCGAGCGCGTCGCGGAAGACGACCTTGACCGGCATTCCGAAGCGGATCCTGGACGGGTCGGGCTCGACATCGACCAGGTTGCCCTTGACGGTGCCGCCTCCTTCCAGATCGACGATGGCCGAGACGTAGGGAACGGCGACTCCGGGGAAGGAGCGGTGGACGATGGAGTAGGCGTAGAGCGTGCCCCGCTCCGCAAGCCGTCTGGCTTCCAGCTTCCCGCGCGCTCCGCACTTCGAGCATACGGTGCGCGTGCCGAGGAAGACGGCGCCGCATGCCCCGCAGCGCTGGCCCTCCAGATACGGCTCGCCGCCTTTGCCGAGCTTGAGGAACTCGACGACAGGCAGGGGGTGTCCGGACGCTGGGACCTCGCTCATGAGCGCGCTCCTGGAGGCCGCGTGTGGGACCGGTGCGGCCGCGGGCGTTTGTTTCGCCGCCGCTTCGCGGTGTCAACGCTGCCGCAAGGCCGCAGCTGCCACCGGCGCGCCGTGCGGTTGCTCACAGCGCCCGTCATCGCCAAACCAGGGCCATGAAATCGCCGATGACACCGTTGTTGCGCTCCGTCCCGGCACGCGCATGAGGACCGCCCGCGAGCGACGCGACGAGCTGCTGGCGATCTACGCGCAAGCCGAGCGGTCGCTGCCGCCGCGCGACTGCACGCGCTCGACCGGCTGCTGTCGGTTCTCGCTGACGGGCCGTGAGCCGCACGTGACGCAGGCGGAGCTCGACCTGCTCCTCGAGCACGTGGCTGCAAGCGGCCGGCGCATCCCGCCTCATCGCAGCGATGGTGCGTGCCCGTTCCTGGCCGCCGACGAGACGACGTGCACGGTCTACGATGCGCGGCCGTTCGGCTGCCGCACGCACTTCTGCCGTGCGGCCGGCGGCGCCGTTCCGGCCCGTGAATTGCGCGACAGTTTGCGTCGCCTCGCTCAGCTCGACGAAGAGCTGGGCAGCGACGCGCGCGGATCCCGTCCCCTTACACGAGCGTTAAGGGACGGTGCAGTCATCGCGTTGCGGCAGAGACAGCCGAAGGCTAGGAAGCCAGCGCGCGGGTAATGCCCGCGACATTCAAGCTTGGGGAAACATCATGAAAAAAATTCTCTCCGTCGTGGCCTCGGCCGCGCTCAGCGCGGCCGTCCTCGCTCCGGCCTCCGCGTTGGCCGGCGACTTCTGCCTGCAGTTCTCGGGCGGATCGTGCGACCTCTCCGGTGACCTCGGATTCTTCCGCTTCAGCGGCAAGCTGCCGAAGAAGGCCAAGAAGTCCGAAGGCCTGCATGGCCGTGCCTGCGGCACCGGCGTCGTCCAGGGCGCAGCCGCCGTCAACGCCGAAGGCACCGTGATCAACATCCATGCAACCTTCAACTGCGATGCGACCAACGGCAACATCAACGCGACGCTGAACCCGGAAACGGCGGCGACGCTGGGATCGGTGCACACCGGTGACGCCAACTACGGCAGCTTCGACGTCGGCAGCGACTGCGTCGTCACCGTCGTGGACTGCGCCAGCGAGCCGGGGCTGGTTCCCTGATCGCTGCGCACGCCGCCGGCCTGCTCTGTCGGGCCGGCGGCGGCGGCGACCGTGGAAGAACCCATGAGCATCGGCATCGATCTTTCCGGCAGGGTCGCCATCGTCACCGGGGGCGGCCGCGGGCTCGGCCGTTCGATTGCGCTGGGGCTGGCGCGTGCGGGCGCCGACGTCGCGCTGGCCGGGCGCAAGATCGAGAGCTGCGAGGACGCGGCGCGCGACGTTCGCAGCCTCGGCCGCCGTGCGCTGGCCGCGTCCTGCCACATGGGCCGGACCGAAGAGATCGACGCGCTGTTCGAGCGGACCATCGCCGAGCTTGGCCGCGTCGACATCGTCATCAACAACGCCGCGACGAGTCCCGCCGCGCGCCCGCTCATTGCCGGCACGCCCGAGTTGTTCGACCGCATCTACGCCATCAACGTGCGCGGCCCGCTGCATCTGGCCTGCCGGGCGGCTGCGTGGATGGCCGACCACGGCGGTGGGGCGATCGTCAACGTCGTCTCGGTCGGCGCGTTCCGTCCCGGTCCCACCATCGGCCTGTACTGCTCGAGCAAGTCGGCGCTGCATGCGCTGACTCGGGTGATGGCGCTGGAGTGGGCGCCGCTCGGCGTGCGCGTCAACGCGCTGGCGCCCGGGCCGGTCAACACCGACATGGTCAAGGCCACCGAGGGCACCGACTTCCATCGCCTGATGAGCGAGGCCACGGCGATGAAGCGCATCTCCGAGCCCGAAGAGATCGTCGGATCCGTGCTGTACCTCGTCAGCGATCTGTCGCCCTACACTACGGGCTCGACTCTGGTGGTCGACGGCGGGATGAACACGTGACCGACGCGGCACCGCAGACCAGGGCCGTGCTGTTCGACTTCGGCGGCGTCTTCACCGAATCGCCGTTCGAGGCCGCGCGCGAGTTCGGACGCGAGATCGGTGTGGACCCGCACCTGATGCTCACCACGGTCTTCGGTCCCTACGATCAGGACACCGACCATCCCTGGCACAGGCTCGAGCGCGGCGAGATCCTGCTGACCGACGCACGCAGCCAGATTCTCGATCTCGGCCAGCAGCACGGTTTCGAGGCCGATCTGTTCAAGGTGCTCGCGGCGCTGGGGAGCAAGACGGGGCCGCGCGAAACGTTCTCGTCCCGCGCCCGGCGGCTGCGCGCCGCCGGCATTCCCACCGCCGTCATCACCAACAACGCCCGCGAGTTCCAGGACGCGTGGCGGGCGATGGTGCCGGTCGATGAGTTGTTCGACTTCGTCGTCGACTCCTCGTTCGTCGGCTATCGCAAGCCCGACCCGCGCATCTTCCGCCATGCGCTCGAGAGGCTCGGCATCGAGCCGCATCAAGCGATGTTCTTCGACGACTTCGAGGGCAATGTGCGCGCGGCGCGCGAGCTCGGTATTCGCGCGCATCTGGTCGAGCCCGATCCGGCGGCCGCGCTGGCGGAGCTCGATCAGGTCCTCGTCACCCTCGGCGCCTGATCACTCGGCGGCAAGCGCCGCGCTGAGCGCAGCGACCAGCTCTCCTGCTTTTTCGGCCGACAGCTTGCTCGGCGACCAGCCGATGCCGAGCCCGGCTTCCTCGTAGCGCGGAATGATGTGGAAGTGCACGTGCATGACGGCCTGGTGCGCCATGTGCCCGTTGTTCTGCAGGATGTTGTAGGCCATCGCCCCGGTCGCCTTCATCACCGCGCGGCAGAGGCGCGGCAGCACGCGGCCGATGGCGGCGGCCGATTCATCCCCGAGCTCGTGCAGGAACGGCTTGGCCTCCTTCGGAATCACCAGCGTGTGCCCGAAGGAGATCGGGTTGACGTCGAGGAACGACAGGACGTGGTCGTCCTCGTAGACCCGGTGACACGGGACCTCGCCGCGGATGATCTTGCCGAAGATGGTGTCGTCGTAGTCGGCCATGGTCGGGGCTCCTCCGAGCGCGGCTCTGCTGCCGCGGCAGCGGCGACGTTGTGCAGACGCGGAGTTTGCACGCCGCGGCTCGCGGGCACAAAACCGGAGTTCTCTTACGTTCGGAGAGGAGGCAGCGAGGATGATGGGACCGACCGCAAGGGAACACGCCGGCCACCTGCGAGGGGCCGCGGCGGTGCTCGTCGTCATGGCGGCGGCTGCCGCGTGCGCGCCGCAGAAGACGGCCACCGTCACCGGCCCGCCGCCGGCCATCAGCGGAAGCAAGCTGTCGCTCGCGCGCGTGGACGCCGACTTCCGCGTGCAGGGCGACGCCAGGGAAATCCTGAACGAGGCGCTGCGCGATTCCATCGCCGCGGCGAAGCTGTCGTGCACCGCGGGCACCGCCGGCTGCGCCACCCTCGACGTGCGCGCGACGCTGCGCGCTCCGGCCCCGGCCTTCCGTCATGCATCGGCCGGCATGCCCATTCGCGTGGTGGAACTGGTCTCGTCGGTGCGCGACGGCGCCGGCGCAGGCTCGATGGTCCACCAGCGCACCGTTGCCGTCACCGGCGACATGTCGACGGCAACCTGGATGCGCGTGGCCGATCAGCTGGCGACCGATCTCGTGCGCGAGCTGTCGATCCGCTCGCGCGGTGACTCGGCGGTCATCAGCCTGCCGTCCTGGGCGGCGCACGATGCCAGGCTCGAGCGCGTCTCGGCGCCGCAGGCCTTCCACGTCCCCGTCGTCAGCGACACGCGCGCCGACACGGCCCGCGTCGGCGTGATGACCTCCCGCGACGGCAAGGCGTTTCCGATCCGTATGACCAGACGGCCCACCGACTACCTGACCGAAGCGATCGGCGACGAGCTACGCGCGGTCGGGCACGTCATCGTTCCGGCGATGGACGGACGCCTGGTGGGCACGGAACTCGAAACGTTCTGGATCGATGCTTCGCAGACGTCGACCGGATGGAACGTCACGGCTCGCATCGAAGTGGATTTCGAAGTGGCACCGCCCGCCGGCGCCAAGCGCCGAAAGCCCGAGCGGCACGCTTGCAGCAAGACGATGAAGCTCGGCGGCACACCGAGCGAAGCCGACCTCGCGCGCGTGCTCGAGGCGTGCTTTGTCGACCTCATGGCCTCGATGCGCAACGACCCGGTGTGGGCCGGGAGCTGACGCCTGCGGCCGTGCGCCGGCTGCCGGCTCGGGCGACGCGGCAGCGCTGCGGCGTGCCGGCGCAACGCGCCGGCGAAGCGCGGCGCCGCCTCAGAGGCCGCGGATGGCGCGCGCGTCGAACGTCACCACCGCCGCGTCCCCGCCGTCGGTGACCACATACGCCGGACGAAGCGCAGCCGGCAGCTTGTGATCGCCCGACCAGAACAGCTGGCGCCGCTGATCGAACTCGGCAGCGAATCGCTCGCGCTCGTTCAGCGGAAGGCGGTCGGTGGTGGAAAGGACGTCGTAGACCGAGCGGCCGCGCATCAACGTCAGGTTCATCTGCGGCAGGACGCCCGCTTCGCTGAACTTCGACAGCACGGTGGCGCCTCCGTCGTGGTTGGCGATTCGGATGTCGTGGCGTGAGCGCAGAACCTGCGCGGCGGCGGCAATGTCCAGCTCCGCAGGCCGGCCCTCGGGAGAGACTGCAACGAACATGTCGTGGCAGCGGCCGCCGAGGCCGCGCCCGCGTGCACGCGCCGCCATCTTCTCGGCACCTGCCTCGCTCGTCAGCACCAGCACCTCGATGGCGCTGCCGTCGGGATGGCGGTCGTGAAAGATGCGTGCGTCGAAGATGTCGGCGGTTCCCATCTTGTGCTCGCCCGATTGGGAGACGACGATCTGCGCCGGGTACGGCCGCCGCGACAGCACGCCGCGCTCCTGCCACAGCCGCCGCAGCCGGAGGATCTTGTCGAGCACGTGCGGATCGGCTCTGGCAACCTGCGGCCACCGGACCGGCCCGTAGGGCTGCCACAGGTAGCCGCGATACGGTCCGTGGTCTACGCCTTCCTTGCTGACGGTGTTGCTGCCGACGATGACCGCATCCGCGAGCCCGTACTGCAGCGCCAGACGAAACGCGTCCAAAGGATTGCCGCCCGCGATCAGCCAGCCGCCATCGACGCCGCGGACGTTGAACGTCCAGTCCTCGACCTCGTACATGCTGCGCGGCTCGCCATCTTCCAGAAGCGGCGCGGTCCAGCCGCGACGCGCCGGTCGCAGGACGAACATTCCGATGATGATGGAACGGCTGGATGCCGACGGGTCCTCGATCAGCGGAAAGCATCCGCCTGGATGAAGACGCGCCAGTTCGTCGCCCAGCGGAAGCCGCAGCGCGATGCGTGCGGCGTCTTCGTGAACGGTCGCGTGCTCCAGCCCCATGGCCTCGCATAACACCCCTGACGAGGCTGCGGAAGCAGGCAGCGCGGCGATGGCGCGGCGAATGCCGCGCTGCGCGGCACCTCATGTGCCCCAGCTCCGCACATGAGCGGCGTGGCAGGGGTTTTCGTCCATTGCGCGGCGCGGCTCGCTGTGTCACCTATCCGATATCTCGCCATCTCCTCATGGAGTGGCCATGGCGGGATCGTTCGGGTTGCGGTCGGTGGGGACACCGTCGGTGCGGGGGGCATCAGAAACGAGGACCGCATGCCGGTCCATCGGGATGATCAGGCAGTGGATTCTTGCCATCGCACTGGTATGCGCCGGTGCGTCGAGGGCAGGGGCCGCCGACACCGTGACGGCGTCGGCAGTGGTACCTCGCTCGCTTGCTGCCGGTGTCGCGGCGCGGCCCGCCCAGGCCTCCCGTCAGCTTGCCATCGATTTCCTCCGCATCGCCGAGAGCCAGCCGCTCGCGCCCTCCGAGCCAGCCATCGATCCGGCGTCGCCGAAGGCGGAGCCGGCCATCGGTGCGGCAGCCGAGCCTGCGCCGGCTGAACCGACACAGGCGCAGGAGGAGGCGCCTGCGGATCCCTCGGCCGTTTCGGCCGACGACGTACCCGACGACGCCAACGCCACGCCCTCCACCACGGTCCCGGCGCGTCCGGACGCGCACGAGATCATCGACACGAACGCGCCACGGCTGCTGACCGAGCAGGAGCCGACGCAGAAGAAGATCTGGGAACAGCAGAACGGCGGCTTCACGGCCTCGCGCCTGGCCATCCAGCGACGGCTGCGCGACTACCCGACTCGCCTGCTCGTGCCGCGCAGCGGCCTGCCGCGACAGATGCGCGCGTTCCTGCGCCGCACTGCCGAAGACACCTGGCGCGGCCTGATGGCTTTGACCGACTACGAGAGCGGGCTTCCCGTCGATCACGTGCGCTTCGAGGGCTCGCCGCTGCCTCCGCTGGCCGCGCACATCGGCGACTACGTCAACGTGACTTCGATCGGGCTGCAGCTGGCGTGCATCGCCGCGGCGCGCGCCATCGACCTGATCGGCACCGAAGCCGCACAGTTCGAGGCCGCCAAGATCCTCGACACCCTCGGGCACCTCGAGCGCCACGAAGGCCAGTTCTACAACTACTACGACACGACCTCGCTCGAGGCGACCAGCACGTTCCTCTCCTTCGTCGACACGGCCTGGCTCGTCGCGGGCCTCATCGTGACGCGGCAGGCCTTTCCGGAGCTGGCGCCGGTCGTCAACGAGATCCTGGACAGCATCGACCTCGGCTACTTCTACGACCGCACCACCCGGCAGATGTCGCACGGCTACTACGTCAACAAGGGTGTCCTGTCGGTCTACACCTACGGCGCCTTTTATACGGAGGCGCGCCTGGGCAGCCTCATCGCCATCGGCAAGGGCGATGCCCCGGTCAACCACTGGTACGCCATGAAGCGGGCGATGAAGCCGCGCTGCAGCGACGGCAACTGCCCCACCACGCACGAGCTGGCCTACACAGCGCGCGACGGGCGGACCATGCGCGTGACGACCTTCCGCTGGCAGGGGCGACAGTACGTGCCTTCCTGGGGCGGCAGCATGTTCGAGGCCCTCATGCCGCGCCTCGTCCTCGACGAAGAGCGCTACGCGCCCAGGAGCCTCGGTCCCAACGGCGAGGCGCACGCGATGATCCAGCAGGAGTACGCGCGCGAGGTCCTCGGCTTTCCGGTCTGGGGAATGTCCCCGTCGTCGACGCCGAGCGATGGGCGCTACGGCGAGTTCGGCGTGCCGGTGCTCGGCTCCCACGGGTATGCCGCGGGCATCGTCACTCCGCACGCCGCGGCGCTGGCGCTTGCGGTTGCTCCGGACGATGCTGCCGACAACCTCATGGACATGGCCCGCCGCTACGACATCTACGGCGAATACGGCTTCTACGACGCCGTCGACCCCGGCAATGGTCAGGTCGGATATTCCCTGCTCCAGCTCGACCAGGCCATGCTGTTCCTGTCCGTCGCCAACCATCTCTCCCAGAACGCCGTTCCGCGCCTGTTCGCGGCCGATCCCTACATCAAGCCCGCGCTGGCCCTGCTCGGCGAGGAGCGATTCTTCGAGTAGGCGGTGGCCGACGTCGCCTGCGCAAATCTGGTCAAGGAGTACGCGGACTCGGTTCGCGGCCTCGACGATGTCAGCCTGACCATCGAGGACGGCGAGCTGATGGTGCTGGTGGGGCCCTCGGGGTGCGGCAAGTCCACGCTGCTGCGCGTGATCGCCGGCCTGGAGCAGGCCACCAGCGGAAGCGTGGTCATCGGCGGACGCGACGTCGGGCGCCTGTCGCCGCAGGAGCGCAACGTGGCGATGGTCTTCCAGGACTACGCGCTGTACCCGCACATGACGGTGAGGCGTAACCTCGAGTTCCCGCTTCGGATGCGACGCATGGACAGGACGGAGATGACCGAGCGCGTCGACCGCATCGCCGAGCTGCTCGGTCTCGGCCAGCTCATGGACCGCCTGCCGCGCCAGCTCTCGGGCGGCCAGCGCCAGCGCGTGGCGATGGGGCGGGCGCTGGTTCGTGAGCCCAGCGTCTCGCTGCTGGACGAGCCGCTCTCGAACCTGGACGCCAAGCTGCGCGTGCAGGTGCGCGCCGAGATCGGCGAGCTGCAGAAGCGCACCGCCACCACCATGGTCTACGTCACGCACGATCAGGTCGAGGCGATGACGCTCGGCCATCGCGTGTGCGTGCTCGACCGCGGCCGCGTCCAGCAGGTGGCGCCGCCGGCCGAGCTGTACGAGAAGCCGGCCAACGCCTTCGTCGCCGGCTTCATCGGCAATCCGCCGATGAACCTGCTGCCGGCCGCCGTCGGCGCCGACGGCGGCAGCCTGCGCGTGCAGGTCGGCGGCTGCGCATTCACGCTCGATGGCGGTGGCCGCCCCGTCGCTGAAGATTTAAGACGTACGAAAACTTTGGGCGTGCGTCCCGAAGCGCTCGAAGTCGTCGACGCCGCTGGCGCGCCCGTCGAAGCGGTGGTCGAGCACGTCGAGCTGCTCGGACACGAGACTCTCGTGCATGCAGCGATCGCTGCGGATTCCAGGGGAAAACCGCCATTTCGCGTGATCGCACGGATGTCCGGAGCGCACGCACCGGGGCACGGGCAGCGAGTCGGTCTGGCGATGCAGCAGGATGCGCTGCACTTCTTCGGCGAGGACGGAACGGCCATCCGCTAGCTTCGTGCGAGCTGGCATCGCTGCACGACGTGCGTTTCTTTGCGCGTGCACGTGCTTGCACGCTTGACGCCCTGGCGAACCGAGTAGTAGCGTGCGGCATGCTGACGCGCGCGAAGGGGAATCTGGCTCGTTTCTGTCTCATTGCTCTGGTGGCTGCGGCACCCGCCGCCGCTCCTCGAGCATCCGCAGCCGACATCCTGGCCAACTCGGCCGACGACGTCTGTCCGATCTCCGCCGATCCGTGCGTGGTCGACGAGAGGGTCGAGGTGGCGCGCGGCAGCAAGCTCGACTTCGGCACCCGCACGGTTCACGTCACCGGCGCCGGCCAGTTCGCCTTCGGGCTGGGCGAGGCCACCATCGAGAGCGGCTCCTTCATCGTCGACGCCGGCGACGGGCCGGCGATCCATTCGCGCGGCCGCGGGGCCAGCCACTCGCGCAGCGGGACCGTCAACATCCGTGCGTTCCGTGAGTGCGAGCTGGGCGAGCGCCAGTGCATGGGCGACGCAGGCTGCGACCTCGGCGACTGCGGCTCGCGCCGCTGTGCCGCCAACCCGCTTCGCCTTTGCGAAGCCGATGGCGACTGCAGCAACGGCACCTGCAACCACCACCGCTGCTCGCTCAACCTCGAACAGCGCTGCGACAGTGACGCCGACTGCAATGCCGACACCTGCGCTCCCGGCTTCACCTGCGAGGGCAGCGGCGATGAGCCTTTCTATTGCGACGAGAACGCCGACTGCCAGCTCGGCTCCTGCTCGGTCGGCGAGGGCGTCATCGTCATGAACGGCGAGATCGCCGGCAGCTCCGACAAGCCGGCAGTCGTGCGCATGGAAGCCTACGGCGACATCACGTTCACCGGCGACGTCGACCTGCACAGCACCGGACGCACCGGCGGAGGAACGCTGAGCCTGCGCTCGCGCGCCGGCGGCATCGACTTCGAGTCGGACGTGGTCTGCACCGGCACGCCGGGCGGCCGGGTGCAGCTGCGTTCACGGCTCGACGTGGACCTCGGCGGGCACATCGACTGCGGCGGCGGCCTCATCGACATCGCCACGACCGCCACCGGCATCACCTCCAGCATGCGAGGCGTCACCGTGCGAAGCGGGCGCGACATCGACGTCGATGGAACCATCCAGGTCAACGGCATGGAGGGCGCCCGCTTCGGCGGCTACGTGCACATGGTGGCCAAGCGCGACCTTCGCATCAGCGGCCCCGGCGACGGTCCGCAGATCGAAACGACGGGCATCCTCGACAACAACAACTTCTCCGGCTTCGGCGGCCGCCAGACCTATGAGACGCGACGCAACCTGAACGTGCAGGAGAGCGCCCACTTCGTCGCCAACGGCGGCCCCAACGGCAACGGCGGGGTCGTGGAGTTCGGCGTGCGCGGCCAGACGCTGTTCGAAGGCACCGTCAGCGCGCGCGTCTCCGGACACCAGGCCTTCCAGGTCACCGGCGGCGGGTTCTTCCTGTTCGGAGACGGTCCGACGCTGTTCACCGACGATTCGGAGATCGACGTCTCCGGAACGGCCGAGAGCGCGGGCGGGCGCCTGATCATGGACGTGGAAGCCGATCTCGAGCTGAACGGCCTGATTCAGAGCCGCGGCAACGAGCCCGGCAACAACACCACTTTCGACTTCCGGACGTGCAACCTGAAAATCGGGCCTGACGCCGAGATCGACAACAACTCGGTCGGCGGAGACAACCTCTTCAAGGTGCGTGAGCAGATGACGCTGGCCTCCGGCGGCCTCATCCGCACCGACAAGGGCGTCAACGAGATCACCTATCGCAGCGACGACAAGAAGCCGCGCCTGATGGGCAACGTCTCGCCGAAGGCGGTGCGAATCCTCGACCCCACGCTCGATCCCTGCCAGATCGAGGAGTAGGCATCGGGGTCTGGCACGTTTTCACGGCCTTTCCGTGAAACCGGTGCCCGACCCCATCCCTCGTTCTCACCCCAGCACGACTTTCACCTTGTGCCGCTTCCCATCCTGCTTGAGCGGAATGCGCGCGGCGCCGTCCTGCGGCGCGAGCTCGCGCCCGTCGGCGGTCACCGACACGACCGCGGCGGCGCTGCCCGAGGACGCATCCACCTCGATCTCGTAGCGTGAGCCGGCGCCGACGGTGCGGTAGCTGATCTTGTAGCCCGGCCACGAATCCGGCACCGCCGGCCGCAGAACCAGGGTATCACCGCCTTCGATGGTAAGTCCGAGGATCGTCTCCAGGCCGATGCGGTACATCCAGCCGGCGGACCCGGTGTACCAGGTCCAGCCGCCGCGCCCGAGATGCGGAGCGACTCCGTAGATGTCGGCGGCTACGACGTATGGCTCCACCTTGTAAAGGCGGGCCGCCTCGGCGCTGGCAGCGTGCGCCACCGGCGAGATCATCTCGAACAGCTCGAGCGCCGTTTCGCGCCGGCCCATCTCGGCCAGCGCGCGCACGAGCCACAGTGCGCCGTGTGTGTACTGCCCGCCGTTCTCGCGGATACCGGGCACGTATCCCTTGATGTAGCCGGGATCGCGCGCCGTCTTGTCGAAAGGCGGGGTGAGCAGGCGGATGATGCCGGCGTTGCGGTCCACGAGCATCTCTTCGGCTGCGGCGATGGCGGATTGTGCGCGCTCGGGAGGAGCGACTTTGGAAAGCACGGCCCACGCCTGCGCGAGCACGTCGATGCGGCACTCCTCGTCGGCGGCCGAGCCGAGCGGTGAGCCGTCGTCATAGTAGGCGCGCCGGTACCAGCTTCCGTCCCAGCCGCCGTCGTTGAGCGCGTCGGCAAGATGTTGGCGGTGCGACTCGTAGCGCGCCGCGCGCTCCTCGTCGCCGCGCGCGCGGCAGATCGGCGCGAAGGCCTGCAGGATCACCGACAGGAAGAATCCCATCCACACGCTTTCGCCGCGGCCCTCGCGCCCGACGCGGTTCATGCCGTCGTTCCAGTCGCCGGTGCCCATGAGCGGAAGGCCGTGCGCCCCGACAACCAGCGAACGGTCGAGCGCGAGCACGCAGTGATCGTAGACCGAGGCGGTCTGGTCGCTGCGATCCGCGTCCAGATAGGCCTCGTCCTGCCCGTCCGCCAGCAGGTGTCCGGTCACGAACGGGACGCTCTCGTCCAGCAACGCGCGGTCGCCGGTGGCGTGGACGTAGGTGGCCGTCAGGTACGGAAGCCACAGCAGATCGTCGGAGAAGCGCGTGCGCGTGCCGCGATCGGCCGGCGGATGCCACCAGTGCAGGACGTCGCCTTCGGCGAACTGGTGCGCCGCGTGCAGCAGCAGCTGCGCACGCGACAGCGCCGGCCGCGCATGAACCAGCGCCGCCGAGTCCTGCAGCTGATCGCGGAACCCGTAGGCGCCGCCGCACTGGTAGAACGCCGCCCGCGCACGCATCCGGCAAGACAGCGTCTGGTAGAGCAGCCAGCCGTTGAGCAGCAGATCCATCGGCTTGGACGGCGTCTCCACGCGCACGCTCGTCAGGATGTCGCGCCAGGCCTGCCGCGCCTCGGCGAAAGCCTGCTCGACGGCCTCCGGGCTGTTCAGGCGTGCCAGAAGCTCGGCGACCTGCTCGCGCGCGCGCACCTGCCCGAGCGCCACGACGACTTCGGCTTCTGCACGCGCAGCAAGCTTGATGTGCGTTTCGAACGCGAAGCATGGGTCCAGGCCCGCGCCGGCCGCGGCTGCGAGCGGTTGCGCCGTCGTCACGGCACGCGGCGCCGCGACCGACCCGTTGCGGCCGAGGAACTCGAGGCGGTCGGCCGTCCAGCTTGCCGGCGAGGGCGAGACGACGACGGCGCCGAACGCAAGAGCGACGCCGTGATCCTCGCTGAGGGGATTGCGCGCCAGCAGGGCGCCCGTAGCTTCGTCCCGCTCGGTGACCACGAAGCGCGAGTGCTCGAAAGGCGAGACGCCGAGCACGAGGTGATCATAGGAATACAGGCTCAGGCGTCGCGGCTTGGTGCCGCGGTTCTTGAGCCGGATGCGAAGCAGGCGCACGGGGTCGTCGGCCGCAACGAACGCGCACACCTCCTGATCGATGCTCTCGCAGCGCTGGCGCCAGATCGTGTAGCCGAAGCCATGGCGCACCTCGCACGGCGCGCCCGAGGCTGCCGGCCCCGGCAGCGGCGACCAGTAGCGATCGCTGTCGTGATCGCGAATGTAGAGCGCCTGCCCGTGAGGGTCGAGGATGGGATCGTTGCTCCACGGCGTCAGCTTGTTCTGGCGGCTGTTGCGCGCCCAGGTGTAGCCGGCTCCGCTCTCGCTGGCGATGAAGCCGACCATGTCGTTGGCCACGACGTTCACCCACGGCGCCGGAGGCAGGCCCGCGCCGGCTCCGTCACCGACGCGAATCCCATACTCGCTGCCGTCGGCCGAAAAGCCGCCGTAGCCGTTGTCGAAAAGCAGCTTGCTGGGTGCCGCTCCGGCATCGGCCGTATCCGCGCCCGCCGCCGCTTCGCCGCGCGCGCCGGCACGAACGCGCGCGAGCCTGGCCTTTGCCGGAGCTTCCTGCCCCGCTTCGCGCGCCAGCTCGCGCGGCTCGACGTCGGCCAGCCAGTGCGCGCTCGCGCGAAGCGCACGCGCGGCCTCGGCGCCGAGATCGGCCAGACGGCGCACGATGGCGGCATTGGCGAGCACGCCGGCCAGGCGACAGGCCTCGGCCGAGCATGCCGCGTCCTCGCACAGCACCACGAGCGTCACCGGCAGCCCGAGGTCGCGCAGATAGCGAACGCGCGAGGACACGTCGCGCACGCGTCCCATGAGGTCGGCGTGGCGCGCGGGCATGACCACGAGCAGCGAGTCGGCGCCGACGTTCAGTGCGGCAAGGGGGCTCTTGTCGCCGCGCGCCTGCGACAGGTCCTCGGCCGCGGCGCGGAGCGAGGGATGCTGGTAGAGCATGGCCGCGCCGATCGCCTGCGCGATCTCGGCCTGCGCCGGCGTCAGGTTGTTGCGCTTGCGCCGCTCGCGCTCGGTCTGCTCGGCTTCCTTGAGCGCGGCCTCCTGCGCCTGCGTGGTGCGCAGCGCCGCGATCGTCGACAGCACGGCGGCGCGGTCGTAGCCGGCGGCCAGCACCAGCGCGAGAGAGATCTCCTGGTCCTGCCGGATCGTCATGCGCCGGCGCATCGCGAAGACCGGATCGAGCACGCTGCCCGTGGTCTTGGCCAGGGCGCCCTCGGCGATCATGGCCGGCGCCGCAAGGCTGGCCCCGCGGCCGAGAAAGCGGCTGCGATCGGTGTCGAAGTCGAAGTTGCCCGCGCCGAACAGCGCGCCGCCCACCCACGTCGGCACCTCGTCGCTGCCGCGCGGACGGCGCCGCGCCAGCAGCGTCTCGGCCGCCGACTCGTACTCGGTCTGCACGAACAGCTTGGCGAAGGCCGGATGGGCAAGATCGGCGCCGCGCCAGCCGTTGACGATCTCGGCATAGGCGGTGAGCTCGATGCGGCGCATGCGCTGCGAGCGGTTCTTGACCGACAGCAACCGAACCTCGGCATCGCTGCCCGTGGCCACGCCGATGCGGCACTGCGCGTCGATCCCATAGGCGCGCCGCCCCAGGACGACGCTGCCGATGCCCGCCTTGGCGGTGGTGGCGCCGGTGGCGTCGGGAATCGGCTGCACCCCGAGCGACCACAGCTCGCCGGTGTCGAGATCGCGCAGGTAGATGGCCACGCCGTCGCGGTCGCAGGTGCGGTCGCCGCTCCAGCGTGTGACCGCGATGGGTCCACACTGCGACAGGCCGGTGCCGGCGCCGGTCACCAGCGTCCAATAGCGCCCGTTGGAGAGCACGCGACCGTGCGGCGCCACGTCGTTGGTACGCGCAAGAGGCGGCGCGGTGGCGGCAAGAACGCCTTCGGAGGTGCGCGCGGGCTCTTTCATGGTTTGGGCCTCTCTCCCGTTGCGTATTCGAAGACGACCGTGGCCGGCAGAGCCCGGACGACGGCCTCGGCTTGGAAAAACTCGCCTTTGCGTGGCTCGTGGTGTCGTACTTCGCCCGCGGCCCCTTGGATCCGGGCCTGCACCACGCGGGCGCCGCAGCGTCCCTCCCCGCTCTGGAAGCAGGTAGGCGCCGCAACGACGATTCCGCCCTCCGGTATACGCGTGCCAGCGGCAATCTCCACGGCGACCGCCCCACCTTCGCGGCGCCGCAGCCGGTAGGTCAGCGGACCGTAGTGCGTGGGGAGGTCCCGGACGGCCACCGCCTCGCCGTCTTCGAGCCACGCGTAGGGGATGCCGGCAGCCACCAGCAGCGACCGGTCGCGCTCGCGTTCGTGCGCCAGCATGGTGCGGACGGCGTGGACGAACGTGGAGCCGATCCAGGTGTGTGGGAGGTCGCCGAGAAAGTTCCCCTCGCGCGGCTCGAGCCAGCTGATCTCGGGCCACTGGTTCCACGCCGGCGGCCGCTGGTCGCGCGTCATCGACGTCAGCACGTCCAGCGCCTCGGCCTTGCGGCCGAGCAGCAGCAAGGCGTTGATGTTGCGCAGCTCGTACGCGGTGTAGCCCACCCCTTGCCTGGCCTCGCTGTGGCGGGCGCCGATCTCGCGCGCGTACTTGTCGAAGGTTCGCTCCAGCGCCGCGCGCGGATAGACGTCCTCGATGCCGAGCGTGAAGGCGACGGCGGTGGAGGTCGGGTCGAAGTCGCCCAGCTCCACCGATGCCGGCACGGTCTCGAGCTTGTGCGCGAGCATGGTCAGCTCCACCGATCGCGTGAACGTGACGCGGAAGGAGTCGCGCTCGGCCGCGTACTTCTCCGCCCTCTCCCCGTCCCCCACCAACGCTGCCATCATCGCGGCGTCCATCAGGCCACGCAGCGCGAAGGCATCGTCCCAGTACGAGTGCACGGGACGCGCGCTGTAGCCTTCGTGGCTGATCGATTCGGGCAGCAGGCCGAAGTACGCCTCGCGCATCGCCATGCGATACTCTTCGGTCATGCGCGTGGCGCGCAGCCGGATCATGCAGTCGGCGGCCGCCGCCGCGCGCGGCCACATCTCGCGTACGAACGCGACGTCGCCGGTGTAGCGGTAGACGTCGGCCACTGCCCACAGGAACTGCCCGAAGCTGTCGTGCTCGGGCACGGTGTCGGCGCCGCCGGCGTCCACGCAGCACGGAACGTAGCCGTCGCTGCCCTGGTAGGTGGCGAACCAGCGGACGAACGCGCGCGCCTCCTCGGCGAAGCCCAGCTCGAGCAGCGCCTGCGACGTCATCGCGCCGTCGCGGATCCACGATCGCTGATACGTGCGCGAGCCGGGCTGGATGGCATCGCCGTCGCGGTTGATCAGGATGTAGGCCAGGTTGCTGCGCAGCGAGGCGAGCAGATCGCCCGCCTTGCGCGGCAGCTCGATGGAAACGCGACGCAGGACCGAGGCCCACTCGCGCGCGGCCTGCTCGAGCTTGTCGGCGCCGCCAAGGGCCCAGACGTCGGCAAAGACCTCGGGAGGCGCTGCGTGAAACGGCACTTCGAGCCAGGCGTCGCTGCTCTCACCAGGCCGCAGCGTCAGATCGTACGCGAAGACGGCGGAGGCATGCTCGAACCCATCTTCGACGGCCTCCTGCGGCGGGACCTGCCCGCGCTCCAACGCGGCGATGATGCTGCCCTGCTCGAACGCCGCCGCGCCGAACGCCGCCGGCGGCGGCGAAACCTTGACGACCTTGTCCTCGTTGACCAGGACCGACGACAGGCTCTTCCGGGCGACAGTGCGGATGCGCGTCACGCCGCCGACCATGTTCAGGCTTTGCCACGGCGGCAGGACCTGAAACGGGCGAACGGCCAGGAACAGCTTTCCCGACCAGTCGCGGCCGCTGCGATTGTGCACGCGATACCTGGCGGCGGCGGTGGAGGCGCCGGCCTCGCCGTGAGCGAAAGCCGTAACCGTCAGCGCGACGTCGTCGAAGACCCGCTCCACGCTCGGGATCGGCAGCTCCTGGTCGGCCAGGCTCACGGCCGGCTGCGCGTCGCGCCAGGTGTGCAGGCGATGCCCGTCGTAGAGGAACGGCTCGATCGTGAACGACCCTGCGTCGACCTCGAGCGCGCCGTCCTCGTTCAGCAGCGCTTCCCTTGCATCGCCCTGGACGCCAATCACGGTCCAGTAGCTCTGCTCGCGCGAGAAGTAGCGCGGGAAGTGCCCGGCAGGCGCATCGGCCGCCACGCCGGCGAAAAACGCATTCAGTGACGAGGAGAACTCGAACGGCTGCACGCGGATCTCGGCGATGGTTACGCCGGCGGCGCCCGGCGTGAAGCGGAAACGCACGTAGCGCGCATAGACGTCGGGCGTGTAGAGATAGTCGCGGCCGCCGTCGCTGCGCGTCAGCCGCTGCACCGTCTCCCACGTCCGGGCATCGCGTGAAGCCTCGACGACGTAGGCCGCGGCAAAGTCGCGTTCGTCCTGTTCCAGGATGAAGCCGCCCTGCTCGAAGGGCTGTCCGAAATCCAGCGTGAGCATGGGTGAGCCATCCGGCGCCTCGCTGCGCCATGCCGTCGCCGCATCGCCATCGAGCATGGCTTGAACGTTCTCGGCGCCGCTGCTGGCCGTAATGGTCGGGCGCGGCAGCACTCCGCCGGTGTCGATGCGAGGCTCGAGCACGATGTCGTCGATGAAGAGCGAGCCGGCGCCGCCCTTGCCGGCCGTGACGGCAAGCTCGATGGCATCCAGACGCTGCGGCGTTCCCCCACCGGCTGGCCCCCACGCGAACTGAAGCCGCGACCTGGCGACGCGCAGCTCCTTGGTTTCGGCCGGCAACGAATAGAGCGGAAGGCGCCGCCACCACACGTTCTCGCCCGAGATCAGCTTGATCTCGAGGTTGTTCGGCGCGCCGCTGCCGCGCACGCGAAAGACCAGCATGTAGTCGGCGGGCAGATCGAGCGAGAGGCGGCGCCGCGCGATCACGTGCCCGCGCCCGTGCCCGAGATCGAAGTCGACGCGCAGCGAACCGTGTTCCTCCCGAAGAGCGCCGCGCGCACCCGGAGAGGCGATGGCCTCCCAGGCCCCGGCGTTCTCGCCGGAGTCGACGACCACGGGCTCCATCGCGGCCGCGGCCGGCGAGGCGGGAGCGATGGTGGAGGCGACGGCCCACGCCATCGCCAACGCTGCGGATGTTCGTCGCAAGAGAGGCAGCACCGGAGTCGAACCGCGCGGGCGGATCAGCCCTTGAGGCTGCCGGCCGTCATGCCGGCGATGTAGTAACGCTGCAGGGCCAGAAAGACGAGCATCACCGGCACGATCGTCACCACCGCGCCGGCCATCATGAGCTCGGTGTCCTGCACGTGCTCCCCGAACAGATTGGCCAGCGCCACCGGCAGCGTGTAGCGGCGGTCGTCGGTCAGAACGATCAGCGGCCACAGGAAGTCGTTCCATGCGCCCATGAACGTGGCCACGGCCAGGGTCACGAGGATCGGCCGGCATAGAGGCAGCGCGATGCTGAAGAATACCCGCAGCTCCCCCGCGCCGTCCACGCGTGCGGCATCCAGCAGCGCATCGGGAATCGACAGCGCGTACTGGCGCACCAGGAAGATGCCGAAGATGCTGGCCATGCTCGGCACCATGACGCCCCAGTACGTGTTGATCAGACCCATCTCGCGCAGCATGAGGAACAGCGGCAGCATTCCGACCTGTCCCGGTATCACCAGCGCCGCCAGCATCACGCGCTGCAATCGCTCGCGGCCATGGAACGGGAGCTTGGCCATCGCATAGCCGGCCATCGAGTTGAGCGTGACGGCCAGCGCGGTGGCGCCGGCGGCGATGGTCGCGCTCGAGAAGAGGTAGCGCATGAGGTCGAGGCGCTGCAGCAGGACGCTGTAATGCTCCAGGGTGGGCTTGCTCGGAACCAGCCGCGGCGGCACGGAGGTGGCCTCGCCTGCCGGCATCAGCGAAGCGCCGATCATCCACACCAGCGGCAGCAGCGTCAGCGCCGCCGCCGTCAGCGCGGCCGCGTGCAACGCCACACGCCAGAGCAAGGAGCGTCGGCTCATGCGATCGCTCCTGCATCGGCGGCGCGGCGAAGCCGCAGCTGCAGCAGCGTCGCGACGAGAATGATGCCGAACAGCACGAACGCGATGGCCGCGGCGCGCCCGATGTTCCACCACCGGAAGCCTTCCTCGTACATCAGCAGCACCACGCTGCGCGTGCTGCCGGCCGGGCCGCCCTGCGTCATCACGTAGGGCTCGGCAAACAGCTGGAAGTATCCGATGGCCGTCAGCATCGTCACGAATACGATGGTGGGGGCCAGCATCGGCAGCGTCACGTGACGGAACTGGCGCCAGGCGCCGGCGCCGTCGAGGCTGGCAGCTTCGTAGAGCCGCACGGGCACGCTTTGCAGCCCGGCCAGGAACACGATCATGTTGAAGCCGAAGCCCTTCCACACCGACATCAGGATGATGGCCGGCATCGACCAGCGCGGATCGCCCAGCCAGTCCACCGGCTCGATGCCGATCGCGGCCAGCGCCTGGTTCAGCAGCCCGAAGCGGGGGTGGTACAGATAACGCCACACCACCGCGACGGCGACGATGGTGGTCGTCACCGGCAGGAAGAAGACCGTGCGGAAGAAGGCCTTCGCGTAGAGCAGCCGCGAGTGCACCAGAAGCGCCGCCGCCAGCGACACGGCGATCGAAAGGGGCCCTCCGACCACGACGAAGTAGAGGGTGTTTCGCAATGCGCGCCAGAACAAAGGGTCGGACAGGAGGTCGGTGTAGTTGCGCAGCCACACCAGGCGCAGCGCCGAAGCGTCGGCCAGAGCGTAGATGTCGAAGTCGGTCAGGCTCAGCGCCAGCGAGGCCAGGACCGGAACCACGAAGAACAGGAGGATGACGGCAAGCGCCGGACCGAGCAGCCAGAGCAGGGCGATGCGTCGCTCAGCAGTCATGCCGGCCGACGACTAACATCCTCACCCGCTCGGCGCGAGACCGGCTACGGCTCCAGTTGCAGGAAGATGGCCGCGCCGCGGCCGGGATGGCCCTCGGCCCAGACCGAGCCGCCGTGGCGAAGGACGATCCGCTCGACGGTGGCCAGGCCGATTCCGCTGCCTTCGAACTCATGCGAAGCGTGCAGGCGCTCGAAGGGGCGGAAGATGTCGCCCGCCTGCTTGGAATCGAAGCCGATGCCGTTGTCGCGGACATAGATGGCCGGGCCGCGCGCCGTCTGCGAGCGGCCGATCTCGATGCGAGCATCGGGGCGCCGCCGCGTGAACTTCCAGGCGTTGGCGAGGATGTTGGTGATCACGATGCGGATGAGCGCCGGATCTCCGACCACGACCAGACTCTCGGGCACGCGCAGCTCCACCTGTCGGTCGCGCTCGCCGGCCGACAGATCGGCGACGATCTCGCGCGCCAGGTGCGCCACGTCGACCTCGGCTTTCGAAAGCGAGCACTGCGCCACACGCGACAGCTCGAGCAGCGCATCCACCGTGTCCTCGAGGCGGTGTGCGGCCGTCTGCATGCGCTGCACGTAGTTGACGCCGTGCGCGTCCAGCGCGCCGGCGTATTCGTCGATCAGCGCCTGGCCGAAGCCGTGGATGGCGCGAAGCGGCGACTTGAGGTCATGAGAGGCGGTGTAGGTGAAATCTTCGAGCTCGCGATTGCGGCCGATCAGCTCACGGTTGTGCGCGAGCAGGCGCTCGTTCTCGCGCTCGAGCTGTACCAGGCGCGCACCCGACAGCAGGATCGGCCAACCTTCCGCATCGACCCCGTCGGCGCCCGTCACGGCCACCTGTGCCTTCTGAAGCCGATCGAGCATGCCGCCGGTGATCACCGCGATCGCCACCGTGGCAAGCGCCGGCACGCTGAGCGGATCGACGGCCGCGCCGCCGAGCACGTAGAGCAGCCCCAGAATCGAGAGCATTGCGGGCCACGGCGCGCGCCACCACACCGCGAACAGGAAAGACAGGAACACCGACAGCCGTGCGATGACGCCGAAGCTGTCGGGGCTCCACGTGTCCGTGAACAGCGACAGCCGGTGCGCGAGCATGCCTCCCAACGTCAGCGAGATGACGACCAGCGCCGCCGTGGTGTGCGTGAGGGAGAGGCCGCGGGCGGCTTTGCTCACCGGGGCCGCAGCGGTTTCCATTCGTTCGCGCATTCGATCAGCCATGGCAAAAACGTCGCTCGTTCTCCGACGATTCGACACGCCAGAAGGTGTGTCGACACCCATCGTGCAAAGCACGGGCCACGACCGCGGTTTCTGCGCTTAGGCATTTCTAAGGAAGAATTGGCGAGAGAAACCACCGCGCCGGCACCAGGCGGTGCGCGCGCGTACAGTTTCGTACGGAGCGAGCACGGCGGAAATCGCGCCAGCAGCGGCACGAAACCATCGGCGGACCCGGCCTGGTTGGCGGTCCTACTCGGGTTTGGGGTCCGGCGCTCCGCGAGGCGGAACGTGCCAGCCTTCGCCGATCCCGAGGATGCGGATCTGGCGCGGATCGCCTCCGTCTTCGGCGACGGCCGTCATCAGTTCCTTCGGCGGCTGATCGAGCGCCTCCATCGCCAGATCGAAGGTGCCCCAGTGGACTGGAATCATGTAACGCGCGCGCAGATCGCGGAACGCGCGATATGCCTCGGCCGGGTTGACGTGCTGGTAGCCCATGAACCAGCGAGGCTCGTAGGCGCCGATGGGTAGCAGCGCGACGTCGATGGGACCGAAGCGCCGTCCGTATTCGGCAAAGCCGTGGAAATAGCCGGTATCGCCGCCGAAGTAGTAGCGCATCGTCCCTGAATCCATCAGCCACGAGCACCACAGCGCCTCGTTGAAGCCCTGTCCGACCCGCCGCGACCAGTGCTGCGCCGGCAGGCATGTCATGGTCCAGCGGCCGTGGCGCGCGCTCTGCCACCAGTCCAGCTCCACGACGTTGTTTCGGCCGCGCTCGCGGAACCACTCGGCCATGCCCATGGGCACGAACCATTTCACCGTGTCCGGCAGTCGGTCGACGGTGCCGGCGTCGAGGTGATCGTTGTGATTGTGCGAGATGACCGCCATCGCATCCGCTGGCACGGCTTCGAGCGGAATTCCGGGCGGATGATGCCGCCGCACCACGAGCATGCGCGGCGCCCAGTTGGGATCGGTGAGCACGACGTCGTCGCCATCGTGGATGGCGGCAGTGGCGTGGCCGACCCACGTGATTTTTGTCGAGCTCTGCACGCCCGACAGCTCGGCGCCGTCGTTCGCATGAAACGGAATCTGCGGCTCGTGCCCGTCGTCGAACGGGTTGCGGCTGAAGACCATTCGGACGAAGCGCGTGAAATCGTAGTCGAAGCGGTTCCAGGGATTGAAGAACTCGCCGTCCTCGTAGTGCTCGGCGTACAGCGAAGCGGGGTCGGAGGATGCCGGCGGCGGCGGCTTCAGGTCCGTCGCCATCGTGCAGGCAAGGAAGCCGAGACTGGTCAGCACGACAACGGCAATCACGCGACGCATCGCGACAGAGTGCGCCGGGCAGCGCGGCGGATCGAACGCGCAACGGCCGACAGGTCGGCGGGCGCGGACCTTGCCGCTCGTTACACGGTGGGAGCGTACCCATGTGCGGCGGAACATTGTGCGGCGTGCCGCCGGCGGCTCTAATCGGCACATGCGTTCCTGTCGCTCCTTCTGCAGCGCCGGCCGCGCCCTTTGCTGCGTAGTGACGGCGGCTGCAACCATCCTCGTCGGCTGCGCCGACGGCTCGCGCGCCGGTGCGGTCGAGCTGTGGGCGATGGGCAGCGAGGGGGAGGTCGTGGAGGCGATGCTGCCCGCGTTCCGGCAGCGCCATCCCGACATCGACGTGCGCGTGCAGCGCCTGCCCTGGAGCGCGGCGCACGAGAAGCTGCTGACGGCGTACGTCGGCGGCACGATGCCCGACGTTTTCCAGATCGGGAACACCTGGATTCCCGAGATGGTCGCGCTCGGTGCTCTGGAGCCGCTCGATGACCGCTCGGCAACGTCGGCGTCGGTGGCGCGCGACGATTTCTTTGCCGGGATCCTGGACACCAACGTGGTGGAGGGCCGGCTGTGGTCGCTGCCGTGGTACGTGGACACGCGCCTGCTCTTCTACCGCCGCGACCTGCTGCAACGCTCCGGCGTATCGGGGCCGCCGGCGACGTGGGGGCAGTGGCTCGATGCGATGAGGCGGGTGCGGGCCAGTGCCGGCGCCTCCTCCTATGCGATCTTCCTTCCCGTCGATGAATGGCAGACGCCCGTCATCCTGGCGCTGCAGCGCGGTGCCCGCCTGCTGCGCGACCACGACGGCCGCGGCAACTTCTCCAGCGCCGAGACGAAGGACGCGATGGCGTTCTACCTCGCGCTCTACGAGGAAGGCCTGGCGCCGCAGCGCGCCGCGGCGCAGATCGCCAACCTGTACCAGGAATTCGCCGCCGGCTACTTCACGTTCTTCATCACCGGCCCCTGGAACCTGCGTGAGCTCGAGAAGCGCCTGCCCGCGGCGCTGAGCGAGGCATGGTCGACGGCTCCGATGCCGGCGCCGCATCCGGCCACCCCCGCAATCTCGCTCGCAGGCGGTGCCAGCCTCGGCATCGCCGCAAGCAGCAGGCGCAAGGAGCAGGCCTGGAAGCTGCTCGAGTTCCTGGCGGAGCCGGCCCAGCAGGCACAGTTCTACCGTGCCAGCGGCAGCCTGCCCGCACGGCGCAGCGCATGGAGCGACCCGGTGCTTGCCGGCGATGCCAGGGCCGACGCGTTCCGTCGCCAGCTCGAGCACGTGGTGCCCACGCCGAAGATCCCGGAGTGGGAGCGCATCGCCTCCAAGATCACGCTGCACACCGAGCGCATGGTGCGAAAGGACGTCACTCTCGAGCAGGGACTGGCCGAGCTCGATGCCGACGTGGATGCCGTGCTGGAGAAACGACGCTGGATGATGGAGCGGCGCGCGCGTTGATCGCGCGCCGGCGAGCATGGCCGTTGCTGCTCGCTCAGTCCCTGACCCAGTGGCAGGTGTATCCGCCCGGGTTCTTTTGCAGGTAGTCCTGGTGGTACTCCTCGGCCGTCCACCAGTCGCTGGCCGCGGTGATCTCCGTGACCACGGGGTTCTTCCACTTGCCCGACGCGTCCACTTCCTTCTTGACGCGCTCGGCGATCTCTCGCTGGCGCTCGTCGTGGTAGAAGATCGCCGACCGATAGGAGGTGCCGATGTCGTTGCCCTGGCGGTTCCTGGTGGTCGGGTCGTGCAGGCGGAAGAAGAAGCGCAGAATCTCCTCGTAGCTGATCTTGTTCGGATCGAACTTGATCCGCACCGCCTCGGCGTGGCCCTCGTGATTGCGATAGGTGGCGTTGGGAACGGTGCCGCCGGTGTAGCCGACGTCGGTCTCCACCACGCCCGGCAGCGCCCGGACGAGCTCCTCGACACCCCAGAAACATCCGCCGGCGACCGTGGCGATCTCGTACTCGCCGTCGTAGGCGGCGCTCTTGCCGCCGGCGCTGGCCGCGGCTGAGGCGGCCGGGGCAGCATCACCCGCGGCGGTTGCCGCCGAGGCGCCGGCGCTAGCCGTCTTGCCGAACAGCGGCAGGTACTCGGCGTAGCCCTCCTCTTCGAGCTTCTCGACGGGAATGAAGCGCAGCGCCGCCGAGTTCATGCAGTAGCGCAGGCCCGTGGGCGCAGGCCCGTCGTTGAAGACGTGGCCGAGATGCGAGTCGGCGTGCTTGGAGCGGATTTCGGTGCGCGGGTAGAGCAGCTTGTAGTCGGTGTTCTCGGTGATGTTGGCCGGCTCCAGCGGCTTGGTGAAGCTCGGCCAGCCCGTGCCCGAATCGAACTTGTCGAGCGAGCTGAACAGCGGTTCGCCCGAAACCACGTCGACGTAGATCCCGTCCTGCTTGTTGTCCCAATACTCGTTGCGGAACGGCGGCTCTGTGCCTTCGTGCTGCGTGACCTTGTACTGAAGCGGGTCGAGCTGGGACTTCAGCTCTTGATCGGAAGGCTTCTTGAACTCTTTCATGCGGTCCGTCCTTGGAGCGGCTGCCGCCACGGCAGCTTCATGTCGAGCCGCGGGCTCCGCACGCGTCTGGTCGCAGGCACCGACCGACAGCGATGCAAACAGAGCGATGCCGGCGGCGGCCATGCGCGCGAATCGACTGCAGCGCTTCATCTCCTCTTACATCCTCCTGAATGCCAGGAACCGAGGGCCGGCACCATTGGCTCCAAGCGCCCCGGCCGATCGTCCTTGCCCGCTCCCCTTCCGAGGTGGAGCAGTGCGTGATTCACGGTTAGACGCCGACGCGCCGCGAAAGTTGCCGTCTTCGCGGCCGGAATCGGTTTTCAGGACGGCTTGGGAACGGCCTGCGGCTGGCAGCGGAAGAAGTCGTTGCCCTTGTCATCGATGAGAATGAACGCGGGAAAGTCCTCGACCTGGATCTTCCAGACCGCCTCCATCCCGAGCTCGGCGAAGTCGACCACCTCCACCTTCTTGATGTTCTCCTTGGCCAGGATGGCGGCCGGGCCGCCGATGGAGCCGAGGTAGAAGCCCCCATGCTTCCTGCACGCCTCGGTCACCGCCGGACTGCGATTGCCCTTGGCCAGCATGACCAGCGAGGCGCCGCAGCGCTGGAACGCATCGACGTAGGAATCCATGCGTCCGGCGGTGGTCGGCCCGAACGATCCCGACGGCATACCCTTGGGCGTCTTGGCCGGACCCGCGTAGTAGATCGGATGGTCTTTGAAGTAGGAAGGCAGATCCTCGCCGCGGTCGAGCCGCTCCTTGAGCCTGGCGTGCGCGATGTCGCGCGCGACGATCAGCGTTCCTGTGAGCGACAGGCGCGTCGTGACCGGATGGCGGGTCAGTTGCGCCAGGACTTCCTTCATCGGCCGGTCGAGGTCGATGGCGACGGTGCCTTCTTCCTTGATGACGCGAAGGTGCTCGGGGATGAAGCGGCCCGGATTCGTCTCCAAACGCTCGAGCCAGACGCCTCGCGCGTCGATGCGGCCCTTGATGTTGCGATCCGCCGAGCACGACACGCCCACGCCCACCGGGCAGGAGGCACCGTGACGCGGCAGACGCACCACGCGCACGTCGAGCGCGAAGTACTTGCCTCCGAACTGCGCGCCGATGCCCGAGCGCTGCGCGATGTCGAGGACGAGCTTTTCGACCTCGAGGTCGCGGAAGGCGCGGCCATGCTCGTTGCCGGTGGTCGGCAGTGAGTCGAGGTATTTGGCCGACGCGAGCTTGACCGTCTTCAGACACGCCTCCGCCGAGGTTCCGCCGATGACGAAGACGAGGTGGTACGGCGGGCACGCCGCGGTGCCGAGCATGCGAACCTTGTCTTCGAAGAACCGCGCCAGGCCCTCGGGCGTCAGCAGCGCGCGCGTCTCCTGGAACAGGAACGTCTTGTTGGCCGAGCCGCCGCCCTTGGCCACGAAGAGGAAGTCGTAGCTGTCTCCGGGCGTGGCATACAGGTCGATCTGCGCCGGCAGATTGGTCCCGGTGTTGACCTCCTGGAACATGTCGAGCGGCGCGTTCTGCGAGTAGCGCAGGTTTTCCTCCGCGTAGGTGCGGTAGACGCCGCGCGACAGATGCTCGGCATCGTCGGCGCCGGTCCAGACGCGCTGCCCTTTCTTGCCGATGATCGTGGCGGTGCCGGTGTCCTGGCAAAACGGCAGGATGCCTTCCGCGGCTACCTCGGCGTTGCGCAGCATCGTCAGCGCCACGTAGCGGTCGTTGTCGGAGGCCTGCCCGTCCTCGAGGATGGCCGCGACCTGTCGGAGGTGCTTTTCGCGCAGCAGGAACGAGCAGTCGCGCAGCGCCTGGTGCGCAAGGTAGCTGAGCGCCTCCGGCTCGACCTTGAGCACCGGCTCGCCGTCGAGCTGCGACTGCGAGACGAACTCGTGCGTGAGCAGACGATACTCGGTGGTGTCCTGGCCGAGCGGGAACGGATCCTGGTACACGAAGTCGGGCGCCTTCATCGGCGCGTGTATACCAGCCTCGTCAGGGAAGGCACGTCGTCCCGGGATCCTCGGACGCCGTCGCGGGATCCTCGGCTGCCGGCCGGGTCAGAACGGCACGACGACGACGTCGACGACGACTCGCGTCGGCACCTCGTACAGCACCACGTCTCCGTCGATGAAGCCGTAGGCGAAGCCGGGAGGCGGCGGCGACAGGCCGACGATCAGATCCTGCGGCAGCGGATACAGCGAGACGTCGCCGCTGAGTGCACGGCCGACCGAGTAGCGCTTGGCATGTCCGGGCGGCTGGCAGCCGTTGTTCTTCTTGCGCAGGCCTGGCGGGCAGTCGCGGCCGTCGGCGTAGCGCTCGCGGTAGTAGCTGACCACGCGCGAGCGCTGGTCGTCGCGGAATTTGGCCGCCTTCTGCTCGCGCTTCATGTACTCGTGCTCGGCCTTCTGCTCGCGTTTCTGATACTCGTGCTCGGCCTTGTGCTCGCGCTTCTGGTATTCGTGATCCAGCTTCTGCTCGCGCTTCTGATGCTCGTGCTGAGCCTTCTGACGCTGCTTCTCGGCGTGCTTGTCCGCGCCCTTGCCGCCCTTCTCCGCACTTGCCGGAGCGACGACCAGCGTCAGCGCGAGAAGCGATGGGAGGAGCGTCAGAAAGATGTTGATGCTTTGCATGATGGGCTCCTGATCGGGCGGGCTCGCGGCGCGGCGCGTGGCTATCGCGCGCGGCGCCCTTTCCTGTTCGATTTCTCAGCCGGTGCCGTGCCGTCCTGGCAGGCCTTCGCCTTGGCAATGGTCGCCTGAGCTTTTTTCAGCTGCCGTACGGCCTTGTCGGCCTGCTTGCGGCAGCGCTGTCCCTTTGTGTCGGGAAGATCGGTGGACTCGAGATTCGCGATGGCGGCCGCGACCTGCTCGTTGGCGGCATCGAGCTTGGGATCGGCGGCCTGCGCCGGGCTGATGAGGCCCGCGATCAGAAACGTCATCGCGACGGCGAGCGTCGCGCCACTTGGACGGAGTGCAATCATGCTCGAAATCTCCAGCAGCGCGTCAACGCCGCATTTCCACTGTGCCGCCGGCAGCGACGCTGTCAACGCCCCCGATGGTCGAGGAGCAGACGCCCAAGCTGCGGGATTATTCGTGGGAAGAAAGAGAGCGCGCCCGACAAGAGTCGAACTTGTAACCCCCAGATCCGTAGTCTGGTGCTCTATCCATTGAGCTACGGGCGCGTAAGAAAGACGCCGGTTTATAACGACGGAGGAGCAGAGGCGCAACTTCCGCTCCGCCTGCGCGGCCATGTCTCAAATGCTCAGATGCAAGACCTGACCCCGATGCGGGCGTCAGTAGTTCTGGTACGTGCTCGGCGGTGGTGTGCTCGGCATCGGAGACGGCGGCGGCAGCGATGGCGGCGCGGTGCCGGCATCGTCGGTCGACGGCAGCGCATCCGGCGGCGACATCACCGGCTCTTCCTCGGGCGGCGCCACCCACGTCTCGCCGCTGCGCATGGAGGCGAAGCACTCCGGATAGAACTGCAGCGTCTCCAGGATCTCCTGGACCTCAATGCTGGTGTCGGGCTTGGTGATGTTGGCGGTGGCCCAGTCGAAGCTGAGCACAAACGGATCGATCCAGAGGCTGATGATGGTGTGTCGCTGGTCGGCAGGCTGCGCGCGGCCGACGCCGGCGCGGCGGCCGCCGCGGCCTTCCCATTGCCACAGCGCATACATGCCGTTGGCGCCGACGTTGATGATCGGCGGCGGCGAGTAGTCGTGATCAAACTTGGGCTTGATGTAGTCGAGCTCGAAGCCGATGAACGCGCGCAGCGCCTGCTCGGCATCCATGCCGGCAACGGCAAAAGCCGAAACGCGGTTGTCGGTCAGGTAGACCTTGAGCGTGTGGTCGCCACGGTTCCACATGACGAAATCCGGAGTGGCCGACTGCAGCTTCCAGTTATGTCCCGGCAGGTCGATGGTGAAGCAGGGACGGTTCACCCAGTTATGCGCGTACCTGTAGCCGTAGTCGGTCGATTGGGAGAAGAAGGCCGGAGCGTCCGACGTGCCCGTACGGCGCGAACCCGGCAACATCTCGTGGTCCTGGGACGCTGAACAGCCCGCCACCAACAGAAGACCGGCAAGGCCCCAACGGGCGAGGGTTCGCTGTTTCAAGCCGTCTTTCCTCGGTTCGATTGGAGTCCGGCGGCGGCGCCGTCCGTATTCTAATGGCGGAGAGGGAGGGATTCGAACCCTCGGTGGAAGTTTAAAGCTCCCACACTCGCTTAGCAGGCGAGCACCTTCGGCCTCTCGGTCACCTCTCCGTTCAAAGGTCGCCTAGGATGTCCCGTCCGCCGCGCCGCCTCAACCCGCCGTAACAGCCTGTCCGCAGGCCGTGGAGGCGGGACGCGCGCCCGACGGCGCCGGTCCGCCGGCGTCCTCGGGTCGTCGCCGGAGGCGACCTCTCTAGTGTTCGTCGGTGCCGAGAATGCGATCGACGATGGTCAACGCGTGCGGAAGCAGGCTCATCAAGTCGATGTTCTCTCGCTCCAGCCAGGCGTTCAGGAACGGATGCGGTACACCGAGGATGACCGCCGCCAGCAGCTCCGCCGAAACGCCGCGCTTGAAGATGCCCTTGTCGAGCCCCTCCTGGCAGACATCGGTGATGCGGCGGACGAACTGGTTCTGGCGCTCCAGCGCCTCACCGACCAGCTTGTTGCGCAGCTCCCACTGAAAGCCGTTGGTGGCCGACATGTAGAGGCGGAAATGGCGGGCGTAGCGGTGGAAGTGCTCGAAGTAGTACGAGACCGACGCGACGATCTTGTCGCGAGGTCCCCGCGCTTCGTCCAGACGCTCGACCATCCGGTCGAAGAACATGTTCTGGGCGCGTGAGACCATCGCCCGGTACAAGTCCTCTTTGGAGCGAAACAAATTGTACAGCGTGCCGACCGAGATCTCGGCTCGCTGAGCGATGTCCTCGACCGAAGCGCCCGCAAAGGACGTGTCGGCGAAAATCTCCTCCGCCGCATCCAGCACGAGATTGAGGCGAAACTGAAGCTCGCGTTCCTTGCGGCTGAGCTTCTTCTCTTCAACGACTCCCGCCAAGGTCCCTCCAACTCAAAAAAATGAACGACGCTGCACGTCCTATAGTCTTCCCACGTGAGATGAGTCAAACCGCCGACGGTGACGAAGGTTGAAACTCCGGCTGCTCGGGGGTGTCGGGCTCCGGGATAGTCGCGTGTCTGCAATGCAATGGGTGCCTATTGCAGGGCCGCACGGCTGGACCAGACTTGCCGGGCCTTCTCCCGCGGCTGTCCCAGCGAGCGCAACATGGTGGATTTTGCAGCTAGACTGCGGACTTCGCCGTCATTTTTGATGCCGATAAAAAAGTAACGATTTCAGCGTGATCGACGCTTTGTTGACGGTTCGGACGAAGACCGTGAGGCGCAATGGAGGCGGCGAAGCCGGCTTGCAGGCGCTTCAACCTGAGACATGTCCCAGGGCGGACACTGCCGGCACGCTTCTTGTTACTGACAAGGCCGGAGGGATTACACCCATGCAGAATCAGACCGGCGACTCGATGATCAAGACCACCACTCCGACGCACCGTCGCGAGGCCAACCCCTATGGCGGCAACTTCATCCTGACGCCTTCCTTGATGGATTACCTGGCCCCTGACCTCACGCTTCCGGAGCAATACTTCCTCCGCCAGCAGGCGGATGACGGCATGGGGCCCGAACGAGCTCTCATGTACGCCGTCCTCAAAGACGGCATCCGCTGCTTCTACAAGAACGTGGGCGCGACTCGCCGCAAGTACAAGAAGATCTGCGCCGAAGCCGAAGAATGGATCGCCGAGGATTGCTGGGACTATCCGTTCTCGTTCCGCGTCATCTGCGACACGCTCGGTATCGACGCCGAATGCCTGCGCGGACGCCTACTTGGCTGGAAGGACGCCGAGCTGAAGCGCCGCGAGCTGACCGGCGACAAGTCCAGCCGTCAGAACGGCCGCAGCCCCTTCCCCGCGCCGATCGACCTCGACGGCCTCGAGCGGACTGGCCTCGAGTCCGAAATCGACGTGGATGTGGACCTGGATCAGGACTCCGACCTTGGATTTTCCTCGGGCGACGAGAGCGAGGACTGGAATGGTGTCGAGCACATCAGTCTGGACGACCTCGCCTACGAGGAGAGAGCTGGCACGGCGGCCTGACCGCCTGCACTAGTCCCCGCGGTCCGGGCTTTGGTCCCCCACCCTGAAGCCCGGGCTACAGCTTGCGTCCCCCCAACACGCAAGCTTCTACGGCGGCCTGTAGTCCCCCACAGGCCGCCGTTTCTTTTTCCTTCGCGCAACCCTCTTCCTCGAACGCCAAAACCGTGCAGCCACGCATTGGATGAACCGCTTACGCTGCTGTTAGCAGCCAGGGAGCCTCACGATCCGCGCTCGCCGGCGGGTCCGCGCCCCAGACCACTGCAACCCTGCCCGCACCGACCGCGGGCGCGGATAGTGGTGCAGCCGCAAGGCGGATGGCGAGAAGCGCGGCGGCGGGCTGGAGGCCCGCCAGAGCGAGCGGCGAGCCATCAACGCAGCGGATGCGCCGCTAGCCGCGTCCGCGCCCCAGACCACTGCAACCCTGCCCGCACCGACCGCGGGCGCGGATAGTGGTGCAGCCGCAAGGCGGATGGCGAGAAGCGAGCGGCGGCGGGCTGGAGGCCAGCCAGAGCGAGCGGCGAGCCATCCAACGTAGCGGAGGCGCCGCTAGCCGCGTCCGCGCCACACGAGCCTGCAACAACGCACGCTTTGGATGGCGGAGGGGGAGGGATTCGAACCCCCGGACCCCGTCAGGAGTCTCCGGTTTTCAAGACCGGCGCCTTCAACCACTCGGCCACCCCTCCGCTTCCCGTCGTTGTAACCCCGCAGCCGCAGGTCTACAAAACCGGCCGCGATGAGCGGCACCTACACCCTCTACACGATGCAGAACAGCCCGTACTCGGATAAGATCCGCGCGCTGCTCCGCTACAAGCGTCTCCCTTTCGACGAGCGCATCGAGAACGGAGAAACGCGCTTCACCGTGCTCCAGGCACGCACGGGCAAGACGATGGTGCCCGTCGTCATCACTCCCGACGACCGCGCGATCAACGACTCGACGACGATTGCTGCCCATCTGGAGGAGGCCGCACCCACACCGCCCACGCGTTGGAAGCAGCCGGTCGTCGATTGCCTGGCGATGCTGCTCGAGGACTACGCCGATGAGTGGCTCGTTCGGATCATGCTGAGCTCGCGCTGGTACCATCCGGCTGACGCCGCCCAGAATGCCGCGATCATCGCGGCCAACATGACCCACGGTGTCTACGGACTCGATTTTCAGACGGCCGCACGCGACTTCCCGCCCAGCATCATTGCGACATTGCCGAAAATGGGGGCTACGCCGGAGAACGCGGAGACCTGGTACGCAACCTTTCCGCGCATTCTCGACGCACTCGATCACGCGCTCGCGCGATCGCTGTTCATCACCGGTGCTTCACCTCATCAGTGCGATTTCGCGTTCTACGGGCAGCTCAACCAGATCAGACGGGACCCGACGGGGCACGATTGGATCAACCGTGGGCCTGAACGCGTACGGGAATGGATGCAAAGACTCGAGGCGGCGTGCGCAGGAGAAGAACCCGTCGTTTCGCCGTTGTCGGACGTCACGTCGCTCGAGCCGCTGTTGCGGCAGATGGCGGGAACCTACCTTCGCATGCAGGTAGCCAATGCGCTGGCCGTCGAAGCAGGCGCGACGCTCGTCGAAGCCGAGTTGGTCGACGGCCTCTCCTTCCGCGCGGCACCCGCCCGGTACAACGCGAAGCTGCTCGGCAACAACCTCGACCTGCTCGACAGGGTATTTGCCGCAGGTACGGAATTCCCCGATGTGCTGTTCGCACCACTTCGCTCGGAGCTTTCTTCGCTTCGCGACGCCGGTTCGCCGCTCGTGACGAATCGGGCGTCGCTGCACGCGCACTTGTAGAAAAGCAACATTTGTCTTCGTTCCGGGCCTCCGTCCGGGTGGCGAACGCGTGTGAACCTTATTGCTAGGTTTCTACCGTCGCTCAACATTGATTCATAAGCAGGCTCGCCCTGCATCGGGACTCGCGAACAGCATCCTGCGCCGCGAGCGCCCTCGATCTCGAAAGGAGGATTTCGCGATGGTTCGCTTCAAGAACGGACTCGGCGCACTCGTTTGCCTAATTTTGACCAGCTACGCGACGGTGGCCGCGGCCACACCCGTCACATTCGCTCGCACCGAACAGTCCGTCGACCTCGTCTCGGCTGGTGTAGGCGGCATCGGCAATGAGACGGCCAGCATCAATCTGACCGGCGTCAGCGGAACGGTTCGCAAGGCCTACCTCTACTGGCACGGCGTCGATCTCATCGAGGAAGGCGGCGACGGTGTGTATGACAACGCGACGATCCTGTTCGCAGGACAGCCGGTCGTCGGCACCTCCATCGGCGACACTTCCTCCAACTGCTGGGGCGCCGGTTCGAGCCGCGCGTACTTCGCGGACGTGACGAATCTGGTCGACGGCAACGGCAGCTACTCGATCGGCGGGCTTGCGGCGAAGGCGGGGCACGAGGGCAATGGCGCCTCTCTCGTCGTGACGTTCAACGACGGCAACCCGATCAACGACCGCGACTTCATCATCTTCGAAGGCAACGACGCCGATAATCCGCAGGGTTTCGACTGCCCGGTCGACGGCGGCAATGATGCCGGCGCGGCAGCGGCAAACGACACGTCCGAGCAGTGCCGCTGCAAGGTTCAGGGCGACGAGGACTGCGACGGCGACACCGAGGACAACGACAACGAGGCGCAGTGCCACCAGAACTGCGACAGCCACAACGGCGACTGCAATCCGCACTGCGAAGACGATCGCGAGTGCCACGGGAGCTGCAACCCGCACGACGGCTACTGCAATCCGAACTGCAAGCACGACGACGACTGCGACGACGAGGATTGCGACGACAACGACGGCGAGTGCAACGAGGACTGCGACCACGACGCGGACTGCGACCCAGCCTGCGATCCGAACGACGGCGTCTGCGACGAGCAGTGCGCGCACGACGACGATTGCGACGACGAGGACTGCGACGACGACGACGGCGATTGCAACCCCGACTGCGACGATGACGACGACTGCAACCAGAGCTGCAGCCCGCACGACGGCATCTGCAATCCCCGCTGCCACAACGACGACGATTGCGAAGAGTGCGACGACAACGACGGCGTGTGCAACGAGGAATGCCCGCACGACAAGGATTGCCACATGTCGTGCAATCCCAAGGACGACATCTGCAACCCGCGCTGCAAGAACGACGACGACTGCGCGAACACGTGCGACGACGATGACGGCGTATGCAACCCGAACTGCGCCGACGACGACGACTGCGACACCGCGTGCGACGACGATGACGGCATCTGCAACCCGGTCTGCGTGAACGACGAGGACTGCGAGGAGTGCGATGACGATGACGGCGTCTGCGAGCCGAACTGCGCAGGAGAAGACGACAACTGCACGAACTCATGCGACGACGACGACGGCATCTGCAATCCGCAGTGCGCCGACGACGACGATTGCGACGAAGACTGCGACGACGACGACGGCATCTGCAACGAGGACTGCAAGGGTCAGGACCACGACGACGATTGCGACGAGGTCTGCGACGACGACGACGGCGTGTGCAATGAGCAGTGCGCCGACGACGACGACTGCGACGAGCAGCCGTGCGACGACGACGACGGCCAGTGCGACGAAGAGTGCGATGGCGAGGACGACGACTGCGACCCGAATTGCGAAGACAATGACGGCCAGTGCAATCCGGCCTGCGACGACGACGAGGACTGCGGCGCAATCTGCACCGACACCGACACGGCCGGCTGGCACTTCCTGCTCCAGGACATCCACTACGGCGCAGGGCCGGTTTCCGTCGAAATGCACGTCGCCGATGGCCAGAACTTCGGTCCCGGCCAGGACGACGACGAACTGGTCTTCTCGTCGAACGAGGGCACGGCCATCATCCCGGACTCCGGGAGCCGCTGGGACGGCAAGAGCGTGCCGGACGCGGAGAACAGCCGCGCCGACAACGGCGCGCTGTGGGACATCCACACGTTCCACATCACGAGCGCGTTCGGCGAGTCCGGCGACTACGATATCGAGGTCGACGGCATGGATGACTCGCGCGACTGCAAGAGCCTGGTCGTGGCGATCGTGAACGTGGCCCAACGCGCCGCCGGCTGCGGCAATGGTGTGGTGGACGACGGCGAGGAGTGCGATCCGGATGCTCCGACGAACACCTGCGGCGGCTCGCTCACCTGCACCTCCAGCTGCGAGTGCGGCTGCGATACGGCGGCCGACTGCAATGACGGCATCGAGTGCACCGCGGACAGCTGCAACCTGATCAACGGCCAGTGCCTGCACGACGCGGAGACGTGCGTGTGTCCGGCCGAGTGCGGCAACCCGCGCGAGGACTTCGAGCGCGTCACCGCCGTGGATTCGCAGCACATTCTGAACACGGTCGTGGAGCTGGTGCAGTGCCCGCTGTGCGTCTGCGACGTCGACAGCAGCGGCGTGATCTTCTCCGACGACGCACTGGACGACCTCCGGCACGCGGTCGGCCTGCCGGTGCCTCTGGTCTGCCCGGACCTGCCGCCGGACGAATAGCCGCCGGCGATCCGCACCGGATCGAAACGACGGCCCGCGAGGTCTCCTCGCGGGCCGTCGTGCATTTGCAGCCGTTTTTCTGTCTGGGCCCGAGACCCGCTCCGTTCAGCAGGCGGCCGCAGCGCTTCTTCCGTGCATTTTTTGCCCGACCGTCTTGGCGCGCCGCCTCGTTAACCGTACCATCGGGGCCACACCCGGCTTTCTGCTGGGGGGCATCAAAAGGAGAAGGGAGAAATGCATCGATCACGTGTGGCAGCGGCCGCTCTGCTCGGCCTACCGCTGATTTTCCTCGCCGCCAGCGCGCAAGCGACGCCCGTGACGTTCGCGCGCTCGGAGAACAACACCGACTACATGTCCTTCGCCGTCGGCGGCGTCGGCGACGGGCCGGCCGACATCACCGTCAGCGGCCTGACCGGCAACGTCCGCAAGGCCTTTCTGTACTGGCACGGCGTGGACCTTACCGGCTCCGGCGGCGACGGCATCTACGACGCCCAGAACGTCACGCTCGACGGTGAGGAGGTCACCGGCCAGAGCCTGGGGGACGCCTCGACCAACTGCTGGGGCAGCGGCTCGAGCCGCGCTTTCTTCGCCGACGTCACCGATATCGTGGACGGCAACGGCACCTACACGTTTCTTCCGGAGTTGAAGACCGGCCACGACACCAATGGCGCCACCCTGGTGGTGCTGTTCAATGACGGAAACGGCAGCAACAACCGGGACCTCGTCTTCTTCGAAGGCAACGACTCGGATGCCGGCGGCTCCGTGGGCGATCCCACGGGCTGGCAGGCCACCCTCAACGACATCAACTACGGCGGCGGCTCCGTCCTCGCTCAGCTCCATGTCGCCGACGGCCAGGCCTTCGGTCCCGGCGACGACAACCCGGTCACGTTCACCTCGGCGGAAGGTATGGTCACCATCAATGACACCGCCAACCTGTTCGATGGGAACAGCGTGCCGGATGCGGGCAACGACCGCGCCAGCAACGGGTCGCTCTGGGACCTGCACACCTTCGACATCACCGGCGCTTTCAATGAGCCGGGAACCTATTCGCTGTCGCTGGCGCAGACCTACATCAACGATTGTCACAGTCTTGTGGTGACGATGATCGATCTCGCCGCAGGCGCGGCGCCATGCGGCAACGGCACGATCAACGAAGGCGAGGAGTGCGATCCCGCCGCCGTCCCCACGGGCTGCTCGGCTCCCGAGAGCTGCCTGAACAGCTGCACCTGCGGCTGCGACAGCAACTCCGACTGCAACGACGGCGAGCCCTGCACCGTCGACACCTGCAACCTGGAGACCGGCGCCTGCACGAACAACGACGACCTGTGCGGCTGCCCGCGTGACTGCGGCGACCCCGCCGACGACGAGGGCGTGATCACTGCGGTGGATGCCGGCTTCATCCTGAACGTCGCGGTCGAAATTCTCGAGTGCCTGCCCTGCGTCTGCGACGTCGACGACAACGGGAGCATCAACGCAACCGATGCCCTCAAGGACCTGCAGTTCGCGGTCGATCTGCCGGGCGAGCTGAATTGTCCCGAATTCGTGCTGCCGGCCGCCGAGTAGCACGACCGGCACTTGCGAAAGAAAGGCCCGCGGCGTCATGCGCCGCGGGCCTTTTTGCTGGCCTCGCGCGGGCAGCCGAGGCCGGCGTCAGGCGCGGCGGATCTCGGTCTGTCCGCCCATGTACGGCCGCAGCGCTTCGGGAATCTCCACGGTGCCGTCGGCGCGCTGATACGTCTCCAGCACCGCGATCACCACGCGCGGGAGCGCCAGGCCCGATCCGTTCAGCGTATGCACCAGGCGCACCTTGCCGTTCTCATCGCGGAAACGGATGTTGGCTCGTCTTGCCTGGAAGTCGGTGAAGTTGGAGCACGAGCTCACCTCCAGCCACTCCTTGCAGCCGGGCGCCCACACCTCGATGTCGAACTTCATCGCAGCGGTGAACGACAGGTCGCCGGCGCACATCTGGATGATGCGATGCTGGATGCCGAGCCTCCGGCAGACCGCCTCGGCGCATGCCACGAGACTCTCCAGCTCCGCGTCGGAGGTGTCGGGATGGACGAACTTGACCATTTCGACCTTGTCGAACTGGTGCCCGCGCTTGATGCCGCGCACGTCGCGCCCCGCCGACATCTTCTCCCGGCGGAAGCACGGTGAGTAGGCCACGTGGCGGATCGGCAGCGACGCCCCGTCGAGGATCTCGTCGCGATAAAGGTTGGTCACCGGCACTTCGGCCGTCGGCACGAAGTAGAAGTCCTCTTCGGCGTCGCGGTAGAGGTTCTCGCCGAACTTGGGAAGGTTGCCGGTGCCGTACAAGCACTCCTCGCGCACCATCGCCGGCGGATACACCTCGACGTGGCCGTGCTCGCGCGTGTGAAGGTCGAGCATGAACGTGATGAGCGCGCGCTGCAGGCGCGCCCCGTCGCCGCGCAGCACGTAGAACCGCGATCCCGAAATCTTCACGCCGCGGTCGAAGTCGATGATGCCCAGCGCCTCGCCGAGATCCCAGTGCGGCCGCGGCTCGAACTCGAACGTGCGCGTGGCGGCTTCGGTGCGTACGACGACGTTGGCGCTGTCGTCGGGGCCGGGTGGAACATCGGGATGGGGAAGGTTGGGCAGTTCGAGCATGCGCCGGCCGAACTCGGACTCGGCCTGCTCGAGCTCCTTTTCGGCGCTCGCCAGCTTCTCGCCGAGCGCGCGCACCGCGATCTTGGCAAGCTCCATCTCGGGCCCCGGCTTCATGCCGCCGATCTGCCGTGAGGAGCTCTTACGCTCCGATCGCATCGATTCGACCTCGGTCAGAAGCGTGCGGCGGCGGCGGTCGAGCTCGAGCACGCGATCGAGCTCCTCGTCGGGGCAGCCGACCAGCGCGAGGCGGGCCCGTACCATGTCTGTTTGATCACGCAGAAGTCGGATGTCGAGCATGCGGGCGTCCTGTGTCGCCGGGTCGGCTACCGCAGCGCGCGCTGACCTCGAGGCGGGATTCAGTAGTCGGAGGGGCAGTCAAAGGCATTCACGACGTGCGTGCAAGCCATGCCGTGACCATCCACCGCCACCACGTCGAAGCGCGCGCGGCACCGGCTCCAGCCAGCGCCTACCAGGAACGCTCGCGCCAGGCGCGTCAGCCGGCGCTGCTTGCGAGGATCGACGGCCTCGAGCGCTCCTCCGTTGCGGCGCGTCTTGACCTCCACGAATACGACCACCTCTCCGTCGATGGCGACGATGTCGAGCTCGCCGAGCGGGCTGCGCACGTTGCGCGCGACGATGCGGTAGCCGCGGCGCTGCAGGAAGGCAGCCGCGGCCTCTTCGCCGGCAATGCCGAGCGCGCGGCGCGGGTTCGTACGCGGCGGCGGGGAGGCGTCTCCGGCGGCGGCGCGTCGAATGGTTGGGTTGCCATCGTGGGCCATGTCGCACCATCGCCCCGATGGCAGCGTTCGCCAATGTCATGACCGTCATAGGATGCGCAGGCGGCCACCGATCGCATCGCGGCCTCAGCCGTCGACGGCCGCAGCACGCGCGCCCCGCGCTGCATCGCATGGCTGCGACGACCGTTTCTGCTCGTCCTTGCGAGGTTTTGCGCCGCATGGCGCGGCGTGTTAATCGCGACCAATGTCCATCACACGAGCCGACATCGAGCGCGTGGCCGTGCTGGCGCGGCTGCACCTGACGGGAGAAGAGGTCGATCGTCTGACGACGGATCTCGGCCGCATCCTCGAGTACGTCGGCAAGCTCGGCGAGCTCGACACCACTCACGTCGAGCCCACCTCCAGCGTCGTCGCCATGAGCACGCCGTTTCGCGAAGATGCCGTCACCACCGGCGGCGATCCGGACTCGGCCGTGGCCAATGCTCCGCGTCGCGACGATCACTACTTCGTCGTCCCCCGAATCATCGAATGAGCAGCGGCGGGCCTCTGAACGAGCTGCCGATCGAGGAGGCGTCGCGCCTGTTGCGCGAGCGTCAGATCAGCTCGCGCGAGCTGACGGTGGCCTGCCTGGCGCGCATCGAGGCCACCGACGGCGCCATCGGCAGCTTTCTCGAAGTGACCGCCGAGCATGCGCTCGCGCAGGCCGACGCCGCCGACGCGCGCCTGCGCACCGGCAATGACGTTACCGCGCTGACCGGGATTCCCATCGGTCTCAAGGACATCTTCCTGACCCGCGGCATTCGCACGACGTGCGCCTCCAGGATCCTCGAGCCGTTCGTGCCCACCTTCGATTCCACCGTCGTTGCACGCCTGGCGCGCGCGGGCGCGGTGCTGGTGGGCAAGCTCAACATGGACGAGTTTGCCATGGGCTCCTCCTGCGAGAATTCCGCGCTCGGCCGCACGCGCAACCCGTGGGATCCGCAGCGGGTGCCCGGCGGGTCCTCGGGCGGCTCGGCAACGTCGGTGGCCGCGCGGCAGGTGCTCGGCAGCTTCGGCACCGACACCGGCGGCTCCATCCGCCTGCCGGCATCGTTCTGCGGCATCACCGGACTCAAGCCCACCTATGGCCGCGTCAGCCGCTACGGCGTCATCGCGTTCGCCTCCTCGCTCGATCAGGTCGGGCCCATGGCGGCCAGCGCGCGCGGCACGGCGCTGCTGCTGGAGGCGGTCGCGGGAAAGGATCCGCTCGACTCCACCTCCATCGCCGCGCCGGTTCCCGACTACATCGGCACGATGACGACCGATCTGGCCGGAGTGCGCCTCGGCGTCCCGCGCGAGTACTTCATCGAAGGCCTGGATGCCGGCGTGGAGGCTTCGGTGCGCGCGGCCATGAAGAGACTGGAGGAGCTCGGCGCCATGCTCGTCGAGGTCAGCCTTCCGCACACCGAATACGCCGTGGCCACCTACTATATCGTCGCCACGGCCGAGGCCTCTTCGAACCTCGGCCGGTACGACGGCGTGCGCTACGGCCTGCGTCGTGGCGAGGAAGGCGGCCTGCGGGAGATGTACGGGCAGACGCGCGATGCCGGCTTCGGCGCCGAAGTGAAGCGCCGGATCATGCTCGGCACCTACGTCCTGTCGGCCGGCTACTACGACGCCTACTACCTCAAGGCGATGCGGGTGCGCACGCTGATCCGCGCCGATTTCGACGACGCGTTTTCGGTCTGCGATGCGATCGTGACGCCGACGGCACCGCAGACGGCGTTCGTGGTCGGCTCTCGCACCGACGATCCGCTCAAGATGTACCTGTCGGATATCCTGACGATCTCGGTCAACCTTGCCGGCCTTCCAGGAATGTCGGTGCCGTGCGGCTTCGATTCCGACGGCATGCCAGTAGGCATGCAGCTGATCGGACGTCCGCTCGACGAGGCTACGCTGCTTCGCATCGCGGCAGCCTACGAAGGCGCCACCGACTGGCACCGGCGCATGCCGCAGGTGGCCGAATGAGCCCCCGCTCCTACTACGAGGACGGCGGCTTCGAGGCTGTGCTCGGGCTGGAGGTGCATTGCCAACTCGCCACCGCCAGCAAGCTGTTCTGCGGGTGCTCGGCCGCGTTCGGCGGCTCGCCCAACGAGCACACCTGCCCGGTGTGCCTCGGCATGCCGGGCGTGCTTCCGGTGCTGAACCGGCGCGCGGTCGAGTACGCGATCGCCGCCGCGCTGGCCACGGACAGCACCATCAACCGTACCAGCCGCTGGGCGCGCAAGAACTACTTCTATCCCGACCTGCCCAAGGCCTATCAGATCACGCAGTACGAGCAGCCGTATTGCGAGCACGGCAGGGTCACGTTCGAGATCGACGGCCAGCAAAAGACCGTGCGCCTGACGCGCATCCACATGGAGGAGGATGCCGGCAAGAACGTGCACGACGCGCACGCGGCGTGGTCGCTGGTGGACCTGAACCGGGCCGGCGTGCCGCTGCTCGAGATCGTCAGCGAGCCCGACATCCGCAGCGGTGCCGAAGCGGCGGCCTACATGCGCAAGATGCGCTCGATCGTGCGCTACCTCGGAATCAGCGACGGCAACATGAACGAGGGCAGCATGCGCTGCGACGCCAATGTCTCGCTCAGGAGGCGCGGCGAGGAGAAGCTGGGCACGCGCACCGAGATCAAGAACCTCAACAGCTTCCGCTCCATCGAGCGGGCCGTCGCCTACGAGATCGAGCGGCAGGCCGAGATTCTCCTCGGCGGCGGCACCATCGTGCAGGAGACGCGGCTGTGGGACGCCGACCGCGGCGTCACGCGTTCCATGCGCAGCAAGGAAGAGGCGCACGACTACCGCTATTTCCCCGAGCCCGACCTGCTGCCGCTGGTGATCGAGGAAGAGCTGATCGCGCAGGTGCGATGCCAGATGCCCGAATTGCCGGATTCGAGGCGTGCCCGCTTCGTCTCCGAATACGGCCTTCCCGACTACGACGCGGCGGTGCTGACGGCGAGCAAGGAGCTGGCGGACTGGTTCGAAGCGGCGGTGGCCTTGCATCGCAGCCCCAAGGCGCTGTCGAACTGGATCATGAGCGACGTGATCCGCATCGCCGCAGAAGCGGCCGGCGATGCCGAAGCCGACTATACCAGCCTTCCCATCACGCCGGCACAGCTGGCCGAGCTGGTGTCGCTGATCGACGACGGCACCATCAGCGGCAAGATCGCCAAGGTCGTGTTCCAGAAGATGGTCGGCACGACCGATGCCCCGCGCGCGATCGTCGAGCGTGAAGGGCTGGTGCAGGTCACCGACGAGGGCGCGATCGCCGGCATCATCGACAGGATCATTGCCGCCAATCCCGACAAAGTCGCGGAGTACCGCGGCGGCAAGGACAAGCTGTTCGGCTTCTTCGTGGGCCAGGTGATGAAGGAGAGCGGCGGCAAAGCCAATCCCGCAACCGTCAACCGCATCCTCAAGGAGCGCCTCGGCGGCTGACCGGCCCGCCGGCAGCCGAGGCTTGCGACACCGGCCATGGCCTCTGCAACGGCTACTTTGCTGGATGAGTCCGCCGCCGATCCTTCCTCGCTCATAACCTGCATCGTCGTCCATTACGGCGATCCCGCCGCAACGAGGCGATGCCTGGACAGCCTCTCGGAGCTGCCGGCCGTGGTCCTGGTCGACCAGCCGCCGACGCGCTTCGGCGCGCATCCGGTCGTCACGCGCCGCATCCAGACCGATTCCAACATAGGCTTTGCCGCCGCATGCAACCGCGCGGTGTCGACGGTGACGACGCCGTTCGTGCTGCTGCTCAACAACGATGCCGTCCTGGACGATGGCGCCGCGGCCAGGCTGTTCGCGGTAGCCGGATCGATGCCGCCCGATGCCGGCGGCGCGTGCCTGAAGCTGCTCGGGCTGGACGGCCGCACCATCCAGAGCGTCGGGGGGCTGCTGTTCACGCGCGACGGCATCGGCTTTCCGCGCGGCTTCGGCGAGGCCGACCGCGGGCAGTACGACGCGCTGGCCGAAGAGGAAGTAGGCGTGCCTTCCGGCGCATGCGCCCTGTACCGCACGGATGCGTGGCGGGCAGCGGGCGGCATGCGCGAGGAGTTCTTCTGCTACTGCGAGGACGGCGATCTCGGCCTGCGCATGATCGCGCTCGGCTACCGCTTCGTGTCGGCGCCGCAGGTCGTGGTGCGCCACGAGCTCTCCTCGAGCAGCGGCGCCCATTCGATGTTCAAGGCCTTCCACGTCGAGCGCAATCACATCCTGACGATGGTCCATTCCGCTCCGCTGGCCACTCTGGCGTGCCTGCCGTTGTGGACGATCGTGCGCCTGGGGCGCCTGGGACTCGATGCTGCGCGCGGACGCGGCGCCGGCGCCGGCCTGGCCAGCGAGGCGCCGCCGCGCGAGCTGGTGCGAACGGTGCTGCGGGCATGGAGCGATAGCGCACGCCTGCTCGGCGCAGCGTGGAAGCTTCGCCGCGATCTGCGGCGAGCGGACCGGCGAGCGGCCGAGCGCGTGCGAAGATTCCTTCGCACGCGGCGCGCCTCGTTCGCGGACTTCGCGCGCTCGCGAGGCGAGTGAACATCGCGCAGCTCCGCGTCCGCAGGCGCGCGCGAGCGCAACCCCTCCGAGGCCGCCGCGCCACCCCCACCGCGCAAAATCTGCAAACGTTTGGCGCCGCCGGGCACCGCGCATGGACGATGGCCCTGGCAGCGGTCGCACGGAGGCCGCACAGTCGGCACCGTGAATGGTGCCTACGCAGCGCCGACGAGAGCCCGCCGGGGCCCCACCGAAGGCGGCATCCTCGAACGCAATATCCAGGCGCTTCTTCGCCGGCGTGAGCAGGAGGAGCAAAACAAGCGCCCGGGCGACCGCATCGCCGACACCATCACGGCCTTCACCGGCAGCATGGTGTTCGTCTACCTGCACGTGCTGATCTTCGGCGCGTGGATCGTCATCAACCTTGGCTGGCTGCCGATCGAGCCGTTCGATGCCACCTTCGTCGTGCTGGCCATGATCGCATCGGTCGAGGCGATCTTCCTTTCGACGTTCGTGTTGATCAGCCAGAACCGCATGGCCGCCATGGCCGACAAGCGCGCCAATCTCGATCTTCAGGTCAGCCTGCTGGCCGAGCACGAGATCACGCGCCTGGTCACGCTGGTCACCGAGATCGCCCGCAAGATGGACATCGAAGCGTCGCGTGATCCCGAGCTTTCGGAGCTCGCGCAGGACGTCGCGCCCGAGAAGGTCCTGGACAAGATGGAGGAGAGCGAGCGCCTTCAAAAGGCGGACGCATAGCGCTCCCGAGGCGGGCGGCGCATGGTGCTCACCGAGGCGCGCGGCGCATGGCGCTCACGAGGCGCACGGCGCATGGCGCTCAGCGAGGCGGGCGGCGCATGGCGTCAGCCAGGCGGGCGCTCAGCGCGAACGCCGCTCGCGTTTCTCCACCTGCACGACCTCGAGCACTTCAGCCCGTGCCGTGCCGGGAATCGACCATCGGACCTGCTGCGTGTCCGCTGCCAGCGCCCGCCGCAGCTTCCCCGCCGGACCGCCGGGAAAGCCCACCAGAAAGGCCGTCTCGCCCGGGCGCAGCCGCTCGCCGCCGTGCAGGCGCCGCACCGTCACGCCCGGCGTGCCGTGCGCAAGATACAGAAGCGGCTGCAGCGTCCACCAGTCCTCGGCGATCACGCGCACCGGCGTGCGGGTGGACCGCCGTTCAATTTCGTCGCGTATGCTCTGCCACGCGGCTGCCTTGGGCTCGATGTCGCCGGTCCAGAACGTGCGGTGAGACGTCGACCCGGTAAGCGCCAGTTCACGGAAGTAGCCCACGTGCGTATGACCGAGGGCGATGATGCCGATTGCCAGCGATAGGACCAGTCCCGTCCGAGATGCGAGCGGGCGCGTGGAAAGGCGGCCCAGCAGCACGGCAGCGCATAGGACCACCGGCGTGACCAGCACCATGGCGTAGCGCTCCGAGTGCGGCTCCAACGCGCGCGTTCCGGCAACGATCGCGAAGCCCGCCAGGGTGCCGATGAGCCCGGCAAGCATTCCGGAAAACGCGCGCGACGAGCGTATGGCCGCACGCCCGCCGGCGACTGCGATGGCGGTGGCCATCGCGAGCACGAGCCAGCCGGCAATCGTGCCGGGCCGCGCCAGCGGCGGACCCGCCGTGTACGCGAAAGGCGCGGCGCCGGCGAGGAAATCGCCGAGTGCAGCGGCAAAGCGCGCCCAGTGCTGCCAGGAGAGCGCGCGCTCGACCCATTGCGACGGCGTCACGACCGACGCCGCCGAGGAAGTCAGCACGAGCACGGGCAGTGCTGCCGCCAATGCGATCATCGGCGGCACGACGCGACGTGCCGCCTGCGCCAGCGATGCGGACGCATCCGCCGTTGCCAGGATGATCCCAGCGAGAAACGGCACGACAAAGACGTTCGTCGGGTGATTCCACAGCGCGAAGGCAACGAGTGGCGGCAGAAGCAGCCAGCGCCGTTCGAGCGCTGCCCACGCCATGAGCGCGCCGAGAAGCGGCCCGTGGCTGGTGTCCCAGCCAAGGCGTGCATAGACGATGCCCACGGGAAGGCACGCCTGCAGCAGCAGGCCGACGCGCGCCGTCTCGTTGCCGAAGTGACGCCGCAGCGCCACGTACGTCACCGCCATCGCCGCCACGCTCGTCACCACCGATGGCACGCGCAGCACCCACAGCTCGCGCGGCAGCACCGCAAGCGCGCTCCACAGCAACGCCAGATGCAGGGGCCCCGGCAGGTTGCCGGTGGGAGTGCGCGGAATCGCCGCGCCTTGCTCCATGCGCAAGAGCTGAACCGCGTACCACGCCTCGTCGCCGTTGATGCCGGGCCAGCGCCCGAGCGCCCACACGCGGTCCCACAGCGCCCAGGCCAGCACCAGGACCGTGACAGCAGCGAGGCAGCGAGGCGAAGCGGCGATGGTGCGCACCGCCTCTGCGCTCACTGCGGAATGGTTGTGGTGGGCGGCGATGCGAGCGTGGTCGTCGGAGTCGGCAGCGTCGTGGTGCTCTCTGCGAGCGTCGTCGTCGGCTCGGGCAGCGTGGTCGTCGCGGTCGGCAGCGTCGTGGTCGGCTCGCCGATCGTCGTCGTCGGCGCCGGCAGTGTTGTCGTGGTGGGCAGGACGAAGGTGGTCGTGGTCGTCTGCGTCGTGGTCGGCGCCGGCTGCGTCGTGGTGGTCGAGCTGGACGTCGTCGTCGTCGTCGTCGTCACGAGCGGCGCGCACATCAGCTCCACCGGAAGGCCGACGGCGAAGCGCAGCACGATCAGCGCGTCACTGGCGAGGACCCGGCCGTTGTTGTCGACGTCGCATGCCCAGGCATGGCACGCCACCGGCTGTCCGACCGCGCTCTGCAGGATGCGCAGCGAATCGGTCGCCACCACGTTCTCGTCGCCGGTGGCATCACCGCACGTCAGCGTATCGCACGTCACCGAGCAGCCGTCGGTCTCGTTGGCGTTCTGGTCGTCGCACTCCTCGACGCCTTCCTCGACCAGACCGTCGCCGCAGCTGGCCGCAATGCAGCCGGTCAGGCAGGCATCGGTGTCGACGCTGTTGCCGTCGTCGCACGGCTCGCCTGCATCGACTTCGCCGTTGCCGCATACCGGACAGCCTTGGAGCGTGGTGTCGACGACGAGCTGCGGCGCGGGCGTCACCGTGCCGAGCATCACCGGCGGCTTGCCTTCGTCGCGGTACACGAGCTTGTTCTGGCCGCTGGGCTTGGTCAGCAGCGAGCTTCCTGCGGCCAGCCGCATGCTCTCGCGCACGACGAAGAGGTTGAGGCCATCGACCGAGTTGTTGTCGATGGCGGCTGTGGGCTCGAGTCGGATGCGGCAGGCCATCCAGTCGACCTCGGTCTCGGGACGATTGGCCATGACGTCGCCGCCGGCATCGATGTCGCCGAGCGCATCGACCTCGAACGTGCCGCCGGTGCCGCCCGGCTTTCCGATCAGGCTGAACGTTCCGTCGAGCGTGACCGACCCTTCCGAATCCAGCGCAATGGAGCCGACGTTGGCCGCGTCGACGACGAGGAATCCCGTCGAGCCGACCTGGATCGGCCCCACGGCCGTCAGCTCGATGTCACCGCCCTCGCCCTCTCCGCCGTCGGCCACGGCTTCGATCCTGCCGTTGTGCGTAACGGCCCCTTCGGCCTCCACGGTGAGGTAGCCGCTGTAGCCGTCAGGGGCCGACCCCTCCGAAACCAGGACAGCGAACTGGCCGACCACGATGTTGCGCTCGGCTGCCAGCGAGATGTCTCCGCCGTCGCCCGAGAAGCTGTCCTCGTCCTCGTGGCCGCGCGATTCCACCACCGTACGGTCGGCGTCGGTGCCGCCGGAGATGATGATGTCGCGCACCGCTTCGATGTCGATGTCGCCGCCGTAGCCTGCGCCGCCCACCGCCGTGGCCGAGACGTCCGCCGAGATCAGCACGTCGCGGTCGGCGTAGATGGTGATGTCGCCGCCGTCGGTGTCGCCGCCGAGCGCCGTCAGCGCCGCCTGCACCGATACGTCCTTGACGGCCGTCAGGTCGATGTCGCCGCCGAGGCCGAAGCGGCCGGCGTCGGTCTTGATCAGACCGTGGATGGCGACCGAGCCCTCGTAGGATTCGATGCACACCGAGCCGCCATCCGAGTCCAGCGTGCTGCCGCGCATGTCGATCGTGGATGCGATCACCACGTTGTTCGTGGCTTCGAGGAAGATCGTGCCGGGATCGACCGTGCGCCCGTTCACGAGCGCCTGGATGACGAGCGTTCCGTCGGCGGCGATGGTGACGAGGCCGCCGGACTCGGGACCCTGCACGTCGATGCCCAGGCCGCCGACGACGATGTTGCCTGCAAGCACGGAGGCGCCGCCGGAGCCGAAGTCGAGCAGCCCGCCGGCGCCCACCACGAGGCCACGGGTGCCGAAATCGAGGACGCTGCCGTTCACGATCTCGATGCGCTGGTGGATGGTGCACGGATCGGCGGTCGCGGTGCAGACGTCGAGCGCATCGTCGGCGATGATGTCGGCGGCGGCGGGCGTGGCCAGCAGGCACAGGATCAGGGAGAGGACTGGCAGCATCATCGTAGTCGGCATCCGGACGGCGGAAGGGAGCTTTACATGGAGCGCGAGACGGATCGTACCGGAGGAGCCGGTGCCTGTGCGAGTGTGTTCGGCACCTGCAGGCCGGTTCGCGGCGCCGTCAACGGCACCTGCGGCACCGACATGATGTCGTAGATCAGGGCCTGGACCAGTCCGAACAAGCCCGCCGCGGTGGTGAAGGCCGCGAGCATGACCGTGCCGGCGGTGGCGGGCACGCCGTAGAAGCTCGAATGCGCCCAGCTGCGCAGGCCGAAGATCACGCCGAACAGCGCCAGCGGCACGCCCAGAACGAGCAGCAGCGAGGCCGCCGAGAAGTCCAGGATCAGGTAACGCAGCCAGATGCGGCGCAGCAGGTTGCGCGCGTGCTTGGCAGCGAACTCGAAGAGGCTCTGCGTCACCGACAGGTGGCTGGCCTCGCTGCCGTATCGGGCCGGGATCGGCACGTCGACGCAGACCGCGCGCGCCAGCGCCAGCTCGCACAGCATGCTCGACTCGAAGAAGAAGCGGTCATCGAGCCTGGCCAGGTCGATCGACTGCAACGCCTCGCGAGAGATTGCGGTATAGCCGTTGGTGGGATCGAGAAGGTTCCAGTAGCCGGTCGAGAGCTTGGACAGGAAGGACAGCGCCGCGTTTCCGATCAGCCGCACCAGCGGCATCGAGCGCATCTCGCGCGGATGATGGAAGCGGTTGCCCTTGGCGTAATCGGCGCGCCCCAGCGCGATCGGCAGCAGCAGCCGCCAAAGCTGCTCGGGATCCATCTGCCCGTCGCTGTCGATCTTGGCCACGATCTCGGCGCCGTCGGCCAGCGCGCGCCGGTAGCCCGTGCGCATCGCCGCCCCCACGCCGCAGTTTCGCTCATGATCGACCCGAACGATGCGCCGATCCCGCGCCGCCACCCGATCGACGATCTCGGCGGTACGATCCGAGCAGCAATCCAGCACGACCACGACCGACCGGACGTATGCAGGAATCGAAGTGAGAACCTCCTCGATCGACCGCTCCGCCTGATACGCCGGCACGACGACCGCGATCGACAACGAAGCCAGGACCTCTTCGACGTCCATCAGAGGCGGCCCCGCACCGCACGCTCCAACATCCGAGCGCGGCCGTCGAGAGTGGGCGAGATGCAAGGCGCGTGGCGAGGAATGAGCGTAAGCGGGCTGGAGGCCCGCTGGAGCGAAGGACGAGCCACGCAACGCAGCGGATGCGCCGCTAGCGGCGGCCGTCGGTGATCGACCCGCAACGCCACTCTCTAGTCGTAGAGGATGACCGACCGGATCGCATCCCCCGAATTCATCTCCTTGAACGCATCGTTGATGTCGCTCAGCCTGATCGTGCGCGACACCATGCTCGAGAGGTCCAGGTCGCCGTTCTTGGCGAAGTTGACGAAGCGTACGAAATCGGTGCGCACGTCGGCGCTGCCGTAGATGGTGCCGACGATGCTCTTGTTCTGCAGCGCGATCATGGCGGCAGGGAAGCTGACCTCGTCGGTCAGGTTGGGCACGCCGACCAGGCAGCAGACGCCGCCGGGGCGCGTCATGTCGTACGCCTGCCGCTGGAGCTTGGGATGGCCCACCACTTCGAAGACGAAGTCGGCGCCGCGCGCGCCGGTCAGCTCCTGCACGAAGGCGATTGGATCGTTGACGGCAGGGTCGACCGAGTGCGTGGCGCCGAAGCGCGTGGCCGAGGCACGCTTGGCCTCGTTGAGATCGATGGCGATGATCGTCGATGCGCCGGCGATGCGAGCGCCCTGGATGACCGAGGTGCCGACGCCGCCGCATCCGATGACGGCCACGGTCGATCCCTGCGTGACCTTGGCAGCGTTCAAAGCCGCGCCGACGCCCGTGGTCACGCCGCATCCGACGAGGCAGGCCTGCTGCAGAGGAAAGTCGTTGGGAATCTTGACCAGCGCGGCCTCGTGAACCACCGATTCTTCGGCGAACGTGGCCAGCCCCCCCACCGCGCCGAAGAAACGCTGGCCGTCACTGCGAACGAACGGCATGCGGCTCATGCCGATCATCTGTCCCTGCTGACAGACGAACGGTTGGCCGTTCTTGCAGAAGAAGCACTCGCCGCACGTCGGTACGAAGCTGCCGATGACGTGGTCGCCGGGCTTGAGGCCGGTCTTGCTCTCGACGGCGGAGACGACGACGCCGGCGCCCTCGTGTCCGAGGATGCAGCCGGGCGGGATGGGAAGCTTGCCCTCCCAGATCGAAAGGTCGGAGTGGCATACGCCGCTCGCCTTCCACTGGACATGAACCTCGCCGGGCTGCGCCGGCGCGTCCAGGGTCACGTCTTCCACGCTCAAAGGCTCGTTGTTGGCGACGAAGAGGGCTGCTTTCATGCGGCGCTAGATACCGGGGCGGGAGGAGAAAGGAAAGTCGGCGGCGTGGCCGGCGGCCGTGCGCCGGCTGCCCGATCGGCTGCCGCCGATGCCGCCGATTTCGCAGGCCCGCCGCCCATTTCGGCTTGTGTCGGGTGGCACGTGAAGGTTTATTCCGTGATCTCGTCGCGACCATCGCACGCCGTTGGGAGAGGTCGTGGCGCGCCGGTCTGGCCTCACGGATGCGGCTTCGAAGAGTACACGGGCAGACTTCGCCGTCACGATGTCCCTGGAAGCATCCATGAAGGGCGCAACGCCGTCCGCCAGCGCTTCGCTCGAGCGTCAGCTCGAGCTGCGCAGCCTGCTCGCTGCGCTCGGGACCCGCTTCATCGCGCTGTCGCCCGACCAGGTCGATGCCGCCGTCGACGACACCTTGTCGGCCATCGGGCACTTCGCCGGTAGCGACCGCGCGGTCCTCTGCCTGTTCGAGGACGAGTACCGCCGCTGGAGCGTGACGCACGAGTGGTTCGCGGAGGAGCTCTGGCCGCTGCGCGGGCAGCTCGAGCACATCTCTCCTTTTCCGTGGGCCGTGGCCGAGTTCGAGCAGCGGCGCCCCATGAACATCCCGAGTCTGGACCGTCTTCCCGCCTCCGCGCAGGGTGAGAAGGAACTGATGCGCAGCATCGGCCTGAACGCGGTCTACCTGCTGCCGATCTATGTCGCCGGTGATCTGCTCGGCTTTGCCGGCGTGGCGTCCCGGGAGCCGCGCAGCCAGGGATGGCCCACCGACTTCGAGGCGCTCATGGAGCTGCCGGGCCGCATGATGGCCTACGCGCTGAGCCGCAACAGGTCGCAGCAGACGCTGCGCATCAACGAGGCGCGCTGGCGCAGCCTCTGCGACTGCAACGTCGTCGGCGTCTTCGTCGTCGATCGCAGCGACGGCCGCATCCGCGAGAGCAACGAGGCGGGACTGCGCATGCTCGGGCGCACGGCCGAGGAGGTCGCGGCCGGGACGGTCCTGTCGGCCGACGTGACGGCGCCCGAGCATCAGTCCTTCGACCTGAAGGCGCTGAGCATCATCGAGCGCGCCGGACGCGTGCTGCCCTGGGAGAAGGAGGTCGTGCAGCCCGACGGCACGCGGATTCCGATCCTGGCCACGCTGGCGTCGCTGGAGCCCTACTCCTCGGACCTGCTCTCGCTGTGCATCGATCTGAGCGGCCGCCGCCGCGCGCAGCAGGAGCTGGAGCGGCGCAACCAGCTCGACCGCCTCCACTCCTCCCTTTCGCAGCGCCTCATCAATCTGCCGGCCGCCGCCATCGAGGACGCCGTCACCGAGGCGCTGGCCGAAGTCGGCAGCGTCTTCGGCTTCGATCGCATCGGCCTCTACGAAATGAGCGGGCCCAATGATGCGGCCTCGCTCCGAAGCGCATGGAAGCGCGATCCGACCGAGAAGAAGATCCTGGCGGTGCACGGCCTGGCGCTGGCACGGCTGCCGTGGTGGCGCGACCGCCTGCGCTCGGGCCGCACGGTCTACACGCCGACGCCGTCGGCACTGCCGCCGCAGGCCGAAGCCGAGCGCGCGCTCCTGCGCGAACACAACATCGAGGGCATCGTGGCCATTCCGCTCAACCCGGGCGGAGCGCTGCGCGGCCTCATCGTGTTCGTCACGATCGAGCCGCGACGCATCAGTGACGAGCAGCTGGCGCTGCTGCGCGTCTTCTGCGACATCGTCGCCAACGCGCTGGAGCGCCGGCGCGCCGAAGAGGACATTCGCGCCGCCGAAGCCGCGCTCGAGCGCCGCGTTCACCAGCGCCGCAGTCAGCTCGAGGCGAGCAACGCCGAGCTCGAGGCGTTCGCCTACTCGGTCTCGCACGATCTGCGTGCACCGCTGCGTACCATCGACGGTCTCAGCCACGTGCTTCTGGAAGACTACGGCGACGAGCTCGACGCCACGGCACGCCGGCTCATCGACCGCATGATGCACGCCACGCGGCGCATGGGACATCTCATCGACGGGCTGCTGCAGCTCTCGCGCGTGGTGCGCACCGAACTCGAATGGCACGAGGTCAATCTGGCCACGCTGGCCAGGGAGCTGCTGGTCGAGCGCGCCGCCGCGGAGCCCGAGCGCAAGGTCGAGGTGCGCGTTCCGCAGGCCATCATGGTCAAGGGCCACCCGCGCCTTCTGCGCATCGCGCTGGACCAGCTGATCGACAACGCCTGGAAGTTCACGCGCCAGAGGGCGCAGACGATGATCGAGGTCGGCCGCTTCGGCGACGCTCCCGAAGGCCCGTTCTTCGTACGAGACAACGGCGTCGGCTTCGATGCCGAGTATGCCGACAAGCTCTTCGGCGCCTTCCAGCGCCTGCACGGCATGGACGAGTACGAGGGCCACGGCATCGGCCTTGCCACCGTCCAGCGCATCGTCCGCATGCATGGCGGGCAGGCGTGGGCCGACGGCGAGCTCAATCGCGGCGCGATCGTCTTCTTCACGCTAGGCAAGCCTCACGGGTCGGCGGCGTGAACGACCACGACACCGTTCTGACGCCGATCACGGGCGTGCTCGAATCCACTCGCGCGTGGGTCCGCCGGGTGCTCGAGCACACCGGCGGAAACGAGGAAGCGATCCGCCGCCACCTGGCCTTCCAGGAACTGATGGCCGAGCTGTGCACCGACTTCATCGGCCTCTCCACCGACGAGATGGACGCCGGGATCGAGCGCGCGCTGGAGGGCATCGCGGCATTCGCCGGCGCCGAGCGCGCGATCCTGTCGAGCCTGCAGCCGGAGACCGGCCAATGGCTGGTGACGCACGAATGGGTTGCGCCAGGCCTGCCATCGATCCGCTCGCGCATCACGCACAGCCGCAACTCCTCCTGGTCCAAGGCGCGCTTCGAGCATGGCGAGTCGCTGTGGCTGCCCGACGTGTCGGCCGCGCCGCCCGAGGCCCGCCGTGAAGCGGAAATCTGGCGCGGCTACGGAGTCCGTTCGCTGGCCGCGTTTCCGGTGCGCGACAGCGATGGCGTTCTGATCGGCTGGGCCGGCTTTGCCACCCACGGCTTCCAGGCGAGCTGGGGCGAGGACCTCATACCGCTGTTCCAGCTCGCCGCCGACATGCTGCGCAATGCATTCGAGCGGCGCCGCCATCAGCGCGATCTGGAACGCAGCGAGGCGCGCCTGAACCGTCTGCTCGAGGCCGGCGTGCTCGGCCTGCTCGTGGCCGATCGCACCGGGCGCGTGCACGAGGCCAACGATGTGGCTCTGGCGGTGTCGGGCTACGACCAAGAGGATCTGGAGCGCGGCAGGATGCGCTGGGACGTGATGACGCCGGCCGAGTACCAGCCGCTGACCGCGGCGGCCGTCGAGCAGCTCGAGCGCACCGGGCACTGCGATCCTTGGGAGCAGGACATGTATCGGCGCGACGGCTCGCGCATCTCGGTGCTGCTCGGCCTGGCGCTCGCTCACGGTCAGCACGACCGGTTCCTCGTCTTCGCGGTCGACGTGACCGAGCGCAAGCGGGCCGAGGCCGAGCTCGCCGAACGCAACCGGCTGTCGCGACTGATCACGCTGCTGTCCACACGCTTCATCGCGATTCCGGCCGCCCGCATCGACAAGGCGATCGATGAGGCGCTGCGCGAAGTCGGCGAGGTGCTGGGCGTGGATCGCTGCGGGGTGTGGATGGAGGCCGAGGACAGGCCCGACTCCACGCGCCTGGTGCATCGCTGGCACAAGAACGACGACTCCAACGTGGCCGAGTCGCGCGAGCTGGTGCGGCCTTCGTTCCCGCGCTGGATGAAGGCATTCGAGCTCGCGGAACCCGTCGTCGTTCGCAACGGCGGAGCCGACCTGCCCGAGGACTCGGCCGAAAGACAATACCTGCAGATGCGCGGCGTGCTCAGCGGTGTGGCCGTCCCGCTCCTGCAAGGCGGCAGAGTGCTGGGCTTCGCTTCCTTCGTCGACAGCTCGCGGGGCCGCGAGTGGCCCGACTCGGTCGTCGGCCTGCTGCGCATGGTCGGCGAGATCCTCGCAGCGGCGATCGAGCGGCGGCGGACCGAGGAGCGGCGCCGCAACGCGCACGAGGAGCTCGAGCAGCGCGTCGTGCAGCGCACGGCGCAGCTGGAGGCCGCCAATCGCGAGCTCGAGGCCTTCAGCCATGCCGTCTCGCACGACCTGCGCGCGCCACTGCGGGGCATCGACGGCTTCAGCCGCATCCTGGTCGAGGATCATGCGGCAGGCCTGTCCGCCGAAGCCCGCGCAGTGCTCGAGCGCGTGCGTGCGACCTGCCAGCGCATGGGCGAGCTGATCGACGCACTGCTGACGCTGTCGCGCATCGCGCGCTCGGAGCCGCGCCGCGAGAGCGTCGACCTCAGCGCCATCGCCCGCTCGCTGGCCGATGCGCTGGCGGCCTCGGAGCCGCAGCGCCGCGTCGAGTTCGTCATCGAGCCCGACCTGCGCGTGGAAGGCGAGCCGCGCCTGCTGGAGGTGCTGCTCGACAACCTGCTGCGCAACAGCTGGAAATTCACGGGCACGCACGACAGCGCGCGCATCGAGCTGGCATCGGTGCAGGTGGGCGACGAGCGGGTGTTCTACGTCCGCGACGACGGCGTCGGCTTCGACCCCTCGCAGGCCAGCCGCCTGTTCACGCCGTTCCAGCGCCTGCATTCACCGCGCGAATTCGAGGGGCACGGCGTCGGGCTGGCCACCGTCAAGCGCATCGTCGGCATCCACGGCGGACGCGTGTGGGCCGAAGGCGCGGCCGATCAGGGCGCGACGATCTACTTCACGCTCGGGCACAAGACCTGACACGGGTGCGGTCGACGCCTTCCCGCCGCTTGTGCCCGCCTCTTCGACTGCGATAGAGGTCGCTGCAGTCCTGGAGGTAGGAGCCACGTGAGATGGAATTCCGTCCTGACATTCGCCTTTTGCGTCTGGCTCGTGGCTCCAGCCCATGCGCTGAACATCACGGTGGTCAACGGCGACGGTGCCGGCGAAGGCTTCAATGATGCCACGGTGGTCGCCCCCGTCGGCGGCAACACCGGGACCACGCGCGGCGCGCAGCGGCTGATCGCGTTTCAGCACGGCGCCGATCTCTGGGGCGACAGGCTCGGCGGCACCGTCCCCGTGCAGATCATGGCCAGGTTCGACAACCTCGGCGGCACCGCGATGTCGGCGATTCTCGGCAGCGCTTCGCCATGGTCGGTGTGGCGCGACTTCGCCGGCGCCGAGCGCCCGTCGACCTGGTATCCCTCGGCACTGGCCAACCAGATGGCAGGCATCGACCTCGACAGCCTGGGCACGCCCGACCCCGAGATCGACGCCCAATTCAACAGCGCCGTCGACAACCCGACGGTGCTCGGTGCGCGCGATTTCTACTACGGCCTCGATGGCAACAGCGGAGACGACGTCGACTTCCTGAGCGTCGTGCTTCACGAGATCGGCCACGGCCTCGGCTTTCTCGATCTGCTCGACCCGAACACCGGCAGCAAGTTTCATGGCTTGGACGATGCCTTCACCCTGTGGCTGGAAGACCCGCAAATCACTCCCAGGCGCGTGTCGCAGATGTCGGATGCGCAGCGCAAGATCGCCATGCGCGATGACGGCAACCTGCTGTGGTTCGGCCCGAACGTGCGCCACGGCAGCGGAAGCATCACGAGCGGGCGCCGCAACGACGGCCGCCTCCAGATGTACGCACCCGCCGTCTACGAGGCGGGCTCCTCGGTGGCGCATTTCGACACCGACATCACGCCCAACCAGCTGATGGAGCCGTTCCTGGTCGGCGTGAACCAGAATCTGGCGCTGACGCTGGACGTGATGGCGGATCTTGGATGGGAGACCGTCGAGGACCCACGCTGCTGCGACGACGAGATCGACTGCACGTTGGATACCTGCTTCGACGAAGCGTGCCAGCATGCCGCCGATGACGGCGAATGCGCCGACGACGACCCTTGCACGCAGAACGTCTGCGACCTTCAGGAAGGCTGCACCGAGCTGCCCACGACCGAGAGCTGCAACGACGGCCAGTTCTGCACCGTCGACGACGTCTGCACGAACTTCGCATGCACCGGAACGCCGCGCGCGTGCGACGACGGCGTCCCCTGCACCACCGACTCGTGCGACGAGCAGGCCAATGCGTGCACGGCAAGCGAGAACGATGCCGCCTGCGCCGACAACCTCTTCTGCAACGGCCAGGAGCGGTGCGACGAGAATGCCGGCTGCCTGCCCGGTGAGCCGGTCGACTGCGACGGGCTCGACGGACCGTGCGGCGAAGGCGTCTGCGACGAGCAGGATGACGCCTGCGTCTCGGTGCCCGCCAACGAAGGGCAGGCGTGCGACGATGATCTGTTCTGCACCGTCTCTACGTTCTGCACGCAAGGCGCCTGCGAGGGATCGCCGCGCGACTGCAGCCTCTTCAACGGCACCTGCCTCGAAGGGGCCTGCGAGGAGGAGGAAGACCAGTGCGTTTCCATCCCCGGCAACGAGGGCGATCCGTGCGACGACGGCAACATCTGCACGCAGGAGGATTCCTGTACGCAGGGCGTGTGCCTGGGCAGCGGCAACTGCAACGTCTGCGGCGACGGGAGCGTCGGCGCCGCCGAGGAATGTGACGACGGCAACGTCGCCTTCTCGCCCGGCGAGCGCTGCGCGGCCGACTGCGAGCTGGTGCCGTGCGGCAAGCCGACGAACTCGCCCGGCAACAACCCCACCGCCAGCGACGCGCTTTTCACGCTGCGCGCCGCGGTCGGTCAGGCAACCTGCGTTCCGCAGGTCTGCAACGTCGACTCCGCCGGCGGCACCACCGCCAGCGATGCCCTTCGCATCCTGAAGGCCGCGGTGGGCCAGAACATCGAGCTGAGCTGTCCGGCGTAGCGGACGGCCTCGACAGACCGGTTCGGCCCGTCGGGCTGTCACTACGTCCCGGCGGTCCCGCCAGGTCGCGCCTCCATTCCCATGCCCGACGCCGTGGTCGACAGGCCCGGCGCACAAAATCCGGACAAATTCCGGACAAGCTCCAAACCGCGCAAATGCCTGCGGCGGCGGCTCGCTAAGGTGCGCGCGTTGCATCGGAGCCGCGCAACCGCGCCTCCGCCGCAGCGACGACGGTCCGTGCCCGAAGGCCGTCGCGTGTGGGAAAACACAAGGGCGAGGAGAGATATGGAATCGAACTGCAGGGGCAACTCATTGGTTGGTCGCACGCGGCACTGGGGGATCGTCGCGGCGGCCATGGCGGCTCTGACCGTAGCCGCCGCTCCGGCCATCGCCGCCACCGCGGCCGAGAAGTGCGAGGCCGGCAAGAACGGCACTGCCGGCAAATACGCGGCCTGCATGCACAAGGCGCAGCAGAAGTTCGTCGCGGGAGGGCAGATCGACACCGCCGGCTACGACGAGGCGGTGCTGGTCTGCACGGAGAAGTATTCGCACAAGTGGCAGTCGCTCGAGGGCAAGGCCGACGGCGCGTGCCCCAGCAACGGCGACGAGAGCGACGTTCAGGACTTCCTCGATGCCTGCATCACATCGGTGGAGGACGCCCTCGCCGGCGCGCCGCTGCTATCCGATCCGGTGACCTGTGCCGGCGACCTGTCGACCTGCAACCAGGATCTCGGCGATTGCGACGACGATCTCGGCACCTGCGCGGGCAAACTGGGCGCGCTGAAGACGGGGCAGACCAACTGCTACACCAACGCCGGCACGATCATTCCCTGCGCGGGAACGGGACAGGATGGCGAGTACCAGGCCGGTGTGGCGCACAGCTTCACGGACAACGGCGACGGCACGATCACCGACAACATCACCGGCCTGATGTGGGAGAAGCTGTCCGATGACGGTACCGTGCATGACAAGGACAATACCTATCCTGGCACGGATCCCTTCTCGAAAATCACGGCGCTGAATGGCGCGAGCTTCGCCGGCTACACCGACTGGCGGCTGCCGAACAGGGCCGAGCTCCTGACGCTGGTCAACCTCGGAACCAGCCACCCGGCCACATTCGGCGCATTCAATCTATGCAGCGTCGGCTGCAGCTTCCTCGACCCGGGCTGCAGCTGCACACCATTCCAAGCGCACTGGTCCTCGACGACCCAGCACACCGGGCCAGTCAACTGGTGGTATGTCCACTTTGCCGACGGCGGCGTGTCGACGACATCGAAGGGGTTCGCCAATCCGGTGCGGGCGGTCCGCGGCGGGCTCTGAAAGGCAGACGCTGGCGGCGCTGCGCGTAGTACACGCCGGCATCGCCGCGATTCACCAGGCTGGGGTCGCACAAGGAATGTGCGGCCCCGGTCCCGCCATCGCCGCGGGTCCGTCGCCTGCGGAAGGCATCGGGCCGACTGCCCCTCGCCCGAGCTGCCACGCCGAAAACCGCCCTATACCGGCTCCGCGGGCACGACCGGTGCGGATCCTCCCGAGCCTTCCATGGGAGGGTTCGCACCGCGTCATGGCGGAAAATCTTCTCATTGACCTTGGCATCAGTATGGCGATCGGATATTGCCGGCGGCCATCATCCCTTTCGGGGGGCGGCCGGTGGCGGGCTTCATTTTCGGGGCGTTTCATCTCGACAGCACCAACGGCGAGCTCCGCCGTGGGGGCCGTCCGATCAAGATCACGGGCCAACTCTGGTCTGTACTGCGCTGCCTCCTGGAAAAGCCGGGCGAGCTGATTGCGGCCGATGCCCTGGCCACGGCCGCATGGGCTGAAGGAGCGGCGAGCTCCGAAACCGTCGGCCGCACCATCCGGCGCCTTCGTTCCATTCTCGGCGACACCTCCTCGCCGCCGCTGTACATCGAATCCGTGCACGGGCGCGGCTACCGCTTCGTCGCCCCCGTCACCTACGTTCCGGATGACGCAACGGCCCATGCGAAAGCCTTCGTCGGCCGCGACAGGGAGCTGCTCTTGCTCCGACGCCTGCTTGCGCAAAGCCTCGCCAGCTCGGTGCGCGTCGCGCTCGTCCTCGGCGATGCCGGCATGGGCAAGACCACGCTGCTCGACCGCTTCGCGCGCGACCCGGGCCCGGCGCCCGACCTGCGCATCGGCCGCACGGTTTGCCTCGACGCCGGGCCGGATCCCGAGCCCTACGGTGCGCTGTTGTCGGTGCTGCAAGCATGGCTCGCGTCCGGCGAAGAGGGTCTTGCCGAATTGTTGGCGACCACCGCTCCGACCTGGGCAGCCGAGCTGGGTCTGCAGACGCAGCCTTTCGACCGCCAGCAGATGGGCAGCAGTCAGCGCATGCCGCGCGAAGGCGTCGCGCTCTTCGGCGCGCTGGCGCGTCAGCGACCGACGCTCATCTTTCTGGACGACGTGCACTGGGCCGACAGCGGCACGATCTCGGTCGTCGATGCCCTCAGCCGTGGCCGCGACCATGCTCCGCTGCTGATCGTGTGCGCCGCGCGGCCGCATGAGCTGAGCATTCGCGGGTGCCCCGCCGGAATCCTTGCCGGAGCGAGCGTGGATGCAGCGCGCGTGGTGTCCATAGATATGTCGCCGCTGTCGCCGGAGGCCATCACGACCCTCCTCGAGGCGCACGGCGTCGTCGGCGCAGCCTCGCCGCGGCTACGCCGTGCACTGCACTCGCTCTCCGGAGGCCACCCGCTGCTGGCGTGCTGCCTCATCGACGACTGGAACGATCGTGGACTCATCGACGGCATCGCCGCCGGCCATCTCGAACCGGACATCGCCACGGCCCTGGCTCCGTCTCGGGCGCAGGCCGTGCAGCACCTGATCGAGCATCGTCTCGAGCTTCTGGACGAGCGTACCGTGCAGGCGCTCGAGGCAGCTGCACTGGCGGGTCACCGCTTCGATGTGCGGGAAGTGGTCGCCGCCACCGGCGACGGATGCGCCGAGGACGGTCTCTTCGACCTGGCCAGGCGCAACTTTCTCATCGAGTCGGGCGAGGTCGAGACCTGGCCTGACGGCACGAGCGCTCGCACGTACGCATTCCGCCACGCGCTGCTTCGCGCGCCGCTTCGCGACCGGATTCCGCCGGCACGCCGGGCGCAGTGGCAGCGCCTCGTCTGCGAGCGCCTGGAAAGCGGCTACCTCGACGATCCGTCCCCTGTCCTGATGCGGTTGCTGGCGCACGCACACGAGCTCGGGGACCTCGTGCGCATCCTCAAATACGAAGTGGCAGCGGCACGCACCGCTGCGCGGCGCCTGAGCTTCGTCGCCGCCGCCGACCGGCTCGAGCAGGCACTGGCGGCCGCGGCGAGACTGCCCGAGTCGCCGTCGCTACGCGCCACCAAGGCTGTCCTCATCATGCGAAGCGCGGCAGCGCGCTTCTTCGGCGTCGGCGCCACCGACACACGCATCGAGGCGCTGACCGCCCAGGCCTGTGCCCTCGGAGCCGAGGTGGGCGATCACCGCACGACCTTCCAATCCCACATGATCAACGCCGGCTATCTGATGCGCCGTGGCCGCGTCGCCGAGAGCTTTGCCGACTGCGAGCGCCTGGTTGCCATTGCCGAGGAGCACGAGCCGACGCTCCGATCCGCCGCGTACTGCTTCCATGGACTGGCCGAGGGCATCAGCGGAAGGTTCGTGCAGGCGAGCGCATTGCTCGAACGCGCGCTGGCACTGCCGAAGGACGCGGAAATCCCCGCCGACGTCAACGTGGAGAGAATGTCGGCCACATACCAGGGCCTGGTGCTGACCGCGCGCGGCTACCTGCAGCAGGCACAGGAGTGTTTCGAACGCGGCGCCCGGGTAGCCCAGAGCGAAGGCAATCTCGTCGATGTCATCGACCTCGCCCACAACCGGATGATCGAGGCGGTGCGGCGTGAGGACCGCGAGTCGGCCGCCGCGTGGAGCGGCCGCGTTCTCGCCATCGATACCGAGCACGGCTTCCCCAGCTACGTCACCGGCGCGTCCATCGTGCGCGACTGGGCACGCGTCAGGATGGCGCCGGCCGTCGCCGACAAGATGAGAACGCTGCAGTTGCGACGGCGCGCAAGCGGCGAAGCATGGGACGACGTCGTCTATTCCCTGCTCTGCGCCGACGCCTGGCTGCGCGCGGGCGATGTCGATCAGGCATTGCAGATCAACGAGGACGCGATCACATCGGCCGAGCGCAACGGCGACCGCTGCTTTCTGTCGGACGTCTGGCGCCAGCGTGCGCGGATCTTCGTGCACCGCGGCGGCGGCGGCATGCGCGACGCCCGCACCATGCTTCGCAGCGCGATGAGCATCGCACACGAGCAGGATGCCGCTCTTCCCGAGTGGCTGGCGGCGCAGGCACTGGCGCGCTGCGGCCCGCTCCGCAGCGAAGACGAGCGCAGCATCGAGCGGGCGCGCGGCCGGATCGAGTGGCGTCGCGAGCAGCTCTCGAATTCCGCCACGTCGCCGGCGCCGGACGTTCGCACGGTGACGACTGCGCGCTGAGCCGGGACCACTCCGGCCGTCCTGCCCTATTTCCCTTGTCGATGTTTGATCTCGTTTCGAGGTGGCCTGACTGTCGCCGCCGCTCTGGCAGTCGCGGGCCTGCGTCACCGGGAGCGCGAGAGGACCTGCGGTGGGTCAGCGCAGCTCTCCCAGAAGGGAACGCGCTTCGCAAAGCTCGGCAAGTCCATCGTCTCCCGTGAAGGTTTCGATGCTGGTCTCCAGGACCAGGCGCGCCTCGCCACGCCGGTCTTGCCTGTGCAGCAGGCGCGCCAGATCGTTGGCGGCCATCATCTCGTGCCAGCCCGCCGAGCGGGCGCGGGCCGCGTCGATGGCGCTGCGCAGATCGCGCTCGGCCTGCGCCTCGGCATTGGAATCGCGTGAGGTCTGCAGTCTCGTCGCGGCGCGCAGCCGGTACAGGTCGGCCTCGAAGTATCTCTCGCCCGACGTTTCCATGTACGCGACCGCGTCGTCCACGACCTCGGCGGCACCCGGCAGTCCCAAACGCAGCATTTCGCCCGCGAGCAGACAGCACTGAGATGTCCGCTCGAACCCCGAGCGGCGGCCCAGACGGCGCATCGACTCCTGCATCATCGTGACGCCTTCGCCGCCGCCGTCGCGGCGCGAGAGAAGGAGCCCCTGAAGAAAGCGCGCACGTTCCATCATCAGGTATCCGGAGGAAGCGTCGAAGCGCGACAGCGACTCCTCCACCAGCGTGCGCGCCTCCTCATCGTTGCCCATGAGGGCGTGCGCGTGCGCGAGGGACGGGAAGAGATACGCGTCGCGCCGAAAACCGTCCCGGCGGCTGGTCTCGTCGGCCTGCGCCACCAGCTCGCGCGCCAGGCTCCACCTGCCGCGAAGGATGGCGCATGTCGCGAGTTGGACGCGCGCGAGCGATCCGAGATTGCGCCCGAAGGTCGTGCCCGGGCCGGGCGCTTCGGCGATGAGTGACCGGCAGACATTCTCCGCATCCTCCAGACGACCGGTCGCCAGGCACACGCTTGCCAGCGACCAGCGTGTCAGCGTGATCATGAGAGCGTTTCCGTCCGCCTGCGCGCGCGCGTGGATGCGGCCGGCGATCTCGGCGGCTTCGGCATAGCGGCCGGCGGCCAGCCGTCCCCAGAGCACGCAATTTTCGGCGATGGCCTTCTCGAACGAATCCTCTTCCTCGGCCAGGGCCACGACGCGCTCGAACAGCTCGGTCGTTTCCGCGTCGGCGAAGCCGTCGACCATGTAGCGCGCCGTCGCCACGTCGAAGATCGCGGTGATGCGCTCGCGCCGGTAGTCGGGCAGAAGCGGATTGCGCTCGACGATCTGGAGAATCTGTTCGCGGATGACGACGACTTCGCGGGGCGCGGGCACCTGATAGATCAGCGAGGCGGCGCGGCGAAGATTGGCCACGGCCGCCGCTGCGTCGCCTGCCATCGAGTAGTGCAGCGCCAGATCGAGCGCCACCGTGTCGGTGCCCTCGGGGTGCTCGCGCTCGAGCTGCTGCGCGGCAGCCAGGTGATAGCGGCGAAGCCGCGAGGAAGGCAGCCCTTCGACGAGAATGCGGCGCACGAGCGAATGCAGAAAGGCGAACCGCTCCCCATGATCGCGCCTGCCGCGGCTCGCGTCGCGGCGCAGGATCTGTCCGCGGCGGCAGAGCTCGGCGCAGGCCTCTTCCGCTTCCTCCGGCGTCATTCCCGCCGCCGCCGCCACCGATGCCGGCTCGAAGCCGTCGGCCAGGACGCACGCCGCCTCGACGATGCTGCGCTCGCGGTGAGACAGCCTTGCGAGTTGCCGATCGACGAGCTCGCGAAGGCTGTCGGGCACGACGTCGCGCAACACGGCCGCCGTCGCATGCGAATGCCAGCGCTCGCCGGAGCGGGCGAGCAGGCCACGTTCGATCAGGTCGTCGACGACGATGCGGACGAACAGCGGATTGCCGCCGGTCTGGTAACGGATCCAGGAGCAGAGAGCGGCATCCAGCGATGCGCCGGGACAGCGCCGGGCCAGGTAATCGGCGACTGCCCCGGCATCGAACGGGGCGAGCGTGATCTCGGAGGCCAGCCTGCGATGGAGCAGCTCGGCCTTGGCGTCGAGCATCGGGTGGCGCGCCACCATGGCATCGGCGAGCCGCATGGTGACGACGAGCAGGAGGCGAGCGGGATCGCGGCGCCGCGCCAGCAGGTTGCATGCGTCGCAGGTGGCGAGGTCGGCCCAGTGAACGTCCTCGATCGCCAGCACGACCGGCACTTCGCGTGCGATGGCCTCCATCGCCGATGCCAGCTCGCGCAGCATGCTGCTCGATGTCGGCAGCTCCTCGCCGGCGGAAAGGGGCTCGCTATGAAGGCCGGGCATGCGCCGCAGCCAGCTCGGTGCGTAACGCGCGAGTGCCCGCGTCACCGAGTCACCGAGCTCCACGTGCTCGGCCAGACGTTCGAGCGCTTCGAGGATCGGGCGGTACGGCTCGTGCGCGCCCTGGGTCTCGATGCACTGGCCGTGTGCCGCGATGGCTGCACCGCCGGCGTCCAGACGCGCCAGGAAGGAATCGACCAGCGCGCTCTTGCCGGTGCCCGCCTCGCCGGTGACGAACACGACCTGGCGCCGGGCTGCGGATGCGGCCTGGGCGAAGCATCCGTCCAGCACGTCCATCTCCCGGCCGCGGCCGATCAGATGCGCGTCGTGCGCGTCCACCTCTGGAGACGCGGGGCCGGCAGCTGCGTCGGCGGTGGCGCCTGTGCCGTTGCGACCGGCGGTGGCGGGGCCGCCGAAAACGCTGGCAATTGCCGCCTCGCCGATCCAGCGAAAGCCGCGCCTCGGGACCGTCTCGATGAAGCGGGGCCTGCCCCGGTCATCGCCCAGAGCGGTGCGCAACTCGCCTATCGACTTGTTCAGCGTCCCCTCGCTGACCACCGTGTCGGCCCAGACCGCATCCAGAAGCTCGGCCTTGGTGACCAGCGCTCCCGGCCGAGCCGACAGATAGCCGAGCACCGCCCATGTCTTCGGGCGCAGGGCGACCGGCTCCTCGCCTCGCCACAGGCGCTCGCCGGCATGATCGATGCGTATCGGTGGTCGCGGTGCGGCGGGCACGTCCGAGGCAGGAAACTCGGCCGGCGACCCAACCGAGTCAAGCCTCGCTTCTCACGGCTGCCTCGCCTCTCACGGCTGCCTCGCCTCTCACGGCTGCCTCGCCTCTCACGGCTGCCGCGCCTCTCACGGCTGCCTCGCCTCTCACGGCTGCCGCGCGCGGTCGGCCTGAGGCGCCGGGATTCCCGGGGTCACGGACGCCGCGCCATCTGCTCGAGGCGCGCCTACTGCGCGAGCCAGTTCCTGTTCGTCGACTCGCTCGAGCTTCCCGAGGGCGGGATGAAGCAGTCGCCGCCGTCGTGCTCGAAGCGAACCTGCCTGGTCGCCTTCTGCCATGCATCGCCCTGACCCGTGGTGCCGATCACATGGAAGTGCAGGTGCGGCCCGGTCGAGCATCCGGTGTTGCCGGTGATGCCGATGGGATCGCCGCGGTAGACGCGGTCTCCCTCCTCGACGTCCACCTTGTCCTCCTGCATGTGGGCATACAGAGCGACCGAACCATCGCTGTGCTCGACCCAGACGCTGTTGCCCGTGCAACGGCAATCGCCGTCGCCTCCTGGCGACGCCGAATCGCACTCGCTATCGGCGTGGCAGACGTTGCCGAGCTTGGCCATGTCTCCTTGAACGCAAATCCCGCCGCCGCTGGACTCGATGCAGCAGAAGTAATCCTCCTCCTTGCAGGCGCTGGTGCTCGAGCAGCTGTTCTTGGCGTTTTCACGCACCCAGATCACCGTTCCGCCACGCGCCGCCACGATCGGCTTGCCATTGGGAATGCTGAAATCGAATGCATACTTCTGTGCGCACTTGTACGGATATCCCGCACCGCAGTGCGTGAAGTCGGTATCGTTGCCCTGCCCCGTCTTGACCAGGCCGAGCTCCGGCTTGTACGGCAGCTTGTAGTAGCTGTCGGGCGCGGTGGGGCAGAAGTCGACCACGTCGCGCACCACGGGCGGCACGATGCAGGCGTATTGATAGCTCGCCCCGTTGCGCACGCCGCGCACCGTCGGCCACGCCACGCCTGCCGGATGGTCGACGCCGATCTCGTCGTAGCTTTCCCAGTACGGATCGCGGGTGGGATAGATCGCGAAGTCCTCGTTCTCCGCGACTTCTTCGAGATCGGGATACGTCGACGTGTCCGGTCCCGTGACCTTGTAGGCGAGCGCGTGAAATGAGCGCGTGCCGCCGAGCAGGCTGTTCAGCCCGACCATGGAAACCACCGAAGTGGGCTCGAAGACGTTATAGAGCGGACCGAACGTGAGGGAGTCCGGACCGTCGTCGAGGGAGGGATCGCGGTCGGGCAGCGCGAACTCCGTCTCCTCGTATTGCGTGTGACAATAGCCACCAGGGCCGGTGACCGACATCGGGAAGATCTCCGTGCGGATGAGCCGGACGGTACCGTTGACGGCGCTGCCGCACGGATTCGGCAGGTCGGCGTCGCACTCGCGTGAGTACCATTCGGCCTTCAGCTGGCCTTTGCCGTTGAACTGGTCCGGCAGCTTCCAGAAGTCGCCCGCCTCCATCTCCCAGTTCGACGCGTGGGCCGTCGTGCTGCTGAGAAAGGCTTTCGTGCTTCCCGAGAGCCTGACGGTATAGCGGAGATATTTGCCGGTTGACGGATCTGGGGTCGTTCCCGGCGGCGTGCAGATCGCTTCGACATAGATGGCCATGCCGCGTTCCAGCCAGAGCTGGCCGGCCGGCGCGCCCTCGGCGCGATAACCGTCGAACGGATGCAGGAGAGGATCGGTGTCGAGCGCTTCGGCCGGCTGCACCGGGGCGATGCGCAGCTTGTAGCATTGCGTGATGTCGAACGGGGCAAGCGCAACATTCGGCTTGGTGCTGATGACCGAGCCTCCGACGACGTCCTGAAGCCCCACCCTCTCGCCCGTGACGACCACGCGCGCACCGGGCATCACCAAACCCGCGACCTGGGCGCCAGCGGCGCGAACCAGGGTGCCATCGCTCAGCAGCAGCCGACCCAGGCCCGAAGTGACGCTGCTGACGGTGGCGTCGAGCCTGACCGGCACCGAGGCTGCGCAAGTCTGCGCCACCGCATCGACCGAGCGCAGGAACGGCGTTGCCGCTTTCTGTACCTGCGACGTCGTCAGCTCGAAGTAGCTCGCCTCGGCTTCCTCGGCGCGGTGGTCGCCGGGCCGAGGGACCGGCGGGGCGGTCGCGCGCCTGGCTGCCAGCAGGAAGACGTTGCGGAGGCGCTGGTTGAGCGAGAAGAGGATCTTGTCGTTGAGCTTTTCGGCCTTGAAGAACGTCTTGACCGCCGTGCACGAGCGTCCCGCGCCGACCTGATAGGCACCTCGCTCCATGGTCTTGCGCATCCTCTGCGCAAGCTTGCGCTCGCGACGCACCGTCTCGTCGGCCAGAAAGGTACTGATGAGCTTGGCGTAGGCTGCATCCGACTGCCGGATCAGGTTCAGCGGGTTCTCCGACATGTCTCCGGATGAGCAGCCGTCGAGCGTGGGAAGCATGCCCGGCGGCGTGTCCAGGCAATTGTCGAAGCGGTCCCAGACGCCGTCTCCGTCGACGTCTTCGGCAACGCAGCCGGGCGCGCTTGCGGAGGGCGTGTGCTGGCAGCCGCGCTGTGCCGGGACGCACTGATCCACCGTACATGCGTCTCCGTCGTCGCAGGCGACGGGTGTACCGGCGTGGCAGCTTCCCGAGCTTGCCATCGGCGCCAGGACGCAGGTTTCCTGTCCGTTGCAGGTGACGCCATCGTCACAGGAGTCGTCCTCGGTGCAGCAGCCGGCGATGGCGTTGGCCTGGCAGCCGCCGGCGTCGGCGTTGCAGTAGTCGACCGTGCAAGGATTGCCGTCATCGCAGGCCAGCGGCTCGCCGCCGGCACATTCACCGTCGTCGCAGACGCCGGTGACGTGGCAGGCGTCGAAGTTGGAGCAGGGGGTACCGGCTTCCTCGTAGGTGCAGGTGCTCGAGCAGCAGTCGCCGGAGCTGTTGTTGCCGTCATCGCATTCTTCGGCAGCCTCCTGGACGCCGTCGCCGCACCGCGCCAAGGCGGCGGAGGGCAGAACGCTGAGCGAGAGTGCCATCGCGAAAGCCGAGTGAGCCAGCAGGCGGACGGAGGGCTGGAGTCGTTTCATGATGGCACTTTGCCCCGCCGCGGCCGTCGGCGTCTCGAAAGAACCTGGAAAGTTCGTGGAAATTGGTGCTCTTCGCCGTGCTCCTGAAGGCAGCGCGCTGCCGCCGCAGGCTTTGCCTTCGCCCGCTCCCTCGGCGATGCGACGCGGCGGCAACGAGTGCCCAGGCTTGCCGGATCTGCTTCCGAGCCCGAGGAGCGCGGTGGCAGGCCGGCCCCACGAGCCATGCAACCGACCTGCATCGTCTACGTTTCCCACACCGCCGAGCTCTACGGAGCCGAGCGCTCGCTGGCCACGCTCGTGCTCGAGCAGCAGCGCGCCTGGCGGTTCCGGCCGATAGTCATCACGCCGACGCCGGGCCCGCTGGTCGACCTCCTGCGCCACCACGGCGTCGACGTTCGAATCCGCCGGTTCGGGTACTGGTTACGCTGGCAAGAGCGACGGTTCGATCGCCTCCTGGCAATCGCGATGCTCGCGCAGTGCGTGATCGGTGCCTTGCGCCTTCGCGCAAGCCTGCGCCGGGCGGGAGCGGCGGTCGTCTATTCCAATACGATGGCGTCGCCGTTCGGAGCGATTCTCGCGAGCATTCTCGGCGTTCCCCACGTCTGGCACGTCCGCGAGCTGTTCGACGTGCCCGACGCCCCCTGCTCCCGATTCGGTCCGGCGCTGACGCTCTCGGTGCTTCGCGCATACAGCGCCACCGTGATCTTCAACTCGAAGTTCATTGCTGCAAGCTATCAGATGCGTGTTCGTCTGCCGCATGCACGTACCATCTACAATGGGTTCGACTTTCCGCCGTGCGAGGAGGGCGAGCTGACGGCGAGGGACTACGAGAGGCGAGTGAAGCTGCCCGGAGGCCCGTCCGTCCTGTTCGTCGGCAAGGCCAGCCCGGTCAAGAACCACGAGCTGGCGCTCGAGGCGCTGCGGCTGCTCGTCTTGCGGGGCAGATCCGTCCGCTTCTGCTTCGTCGGCGGCGCCTCCGCCGACTACGCTCGCAAGCGCGCGGACCTCTGCACGGCGCTCGGGCTGAATCCTCAGGTCGAATTCGCCGACTTCGTCGAGGATCTCGCTTCGATCTACAGCCGCACAGCCATTCTTGCCGTCACCTCGGTCGCCGAGTCATTCGGACGCAGCATCGTCGAAGCTTTCGGCGAGGGAATTCCCGCGGTGGCAGTTCGATCGGGCGGAGTTGCCGAAATCGTCCTCGACGGCCGCAACGGCCGTCTGGTGCGCCCTGGAGACGCGGCCGCTCTCGCGGACGCTCTGGTCGAAGTCCTCGACGACGAGGTTGCGTATCTGCGAATGGCCAACTTCGCTCGCAGCGACTCGCGCGCGAGATTCTCGAAGGAACGCTATGTGAAGGAGATCGAGTCGGAGCTCGACCTGCTGGTGCGGCGACGCCGGTAGTGTCGCCGCGCGAACGTGCCGGCCGCGTGGGCCCGGGATGCGCCGGATCACCGGCTGAGCCGCTGTGCGGTCAGCTTCCCGGATGCGCAGGCAACTGCGGAGAAGGCCGCTGCGTGCGCTCGTCGCATGGCAGCCCCGTCTGCATCGAAGTGCGCCGGCCCGAAGGTCGGACTGGCAGACGGCGTCCGTGGACGTGGCAGCCATCACATCCCGTCCTCGCACGCGCGTGCCTGGCTGTGTAGGCCGGCATGCGCATCCGTCCTGCGCCTTGCCTTGCGCGTGCCGGACACCTACACCGTGCGCGCGAAGAAACCGTGGGGGTTGAAAGAATGAGATCGGGCGTAGGGAAGTGGCCGGTCGTCGTGTTGGCGCTGGCAGCATACGGCTGTGCGGCACGCGAGCCGTACAATCCGTTCCGGATCGAAAAAGACGTGTTCCGGCAGCAGGTGCACACAATCGCGTTGATGCCGACCGTGGTTCCGAACGATGCCGAGAACGTCGATCAGATCCGAGCGAAGTTCGAAAGCCTCATCACCGCGCGGCTGGGCCAGGCCGGCTTTGCCACCATTCCGTCCGGGCAGACGGCAGAGGTGTTCGAACGCGTACGCAGCGAAGTGGGCGGCACCTACGACCCCGTTACCGGTGAGCTCGACGCGGAAAAGGAGGACGCAACGCGCAAGAAGGCACTGGCACAGATCGCGGAGCGGTTTGGTGCCGACGCCGTCCTCCACTCCCGCATCGTCGTGGTCAAGGCCGGTTTTCGTAACGGCGCGGCAACCTGGCTAGGCACGACGCAGAGAATCGAGCATGGCGGAAGCCTGGCCGTCCGAATCCTGGGCGGTGTCACCGTCAGCGGCACCGTTGGCGCCACCGGGCTGGCCGTGACGATCGAGGACACGACCGGCACGGATCTCTACCTGGACTCGGGCGGCATCGAGGTGCTGAGCAAGTACAGCTTCGGCAGCTTCCAGCAGCGTCCGGTCTCGGAGCTCTTTCTGGACGAGGTGCGAAACGCCAAGGCCGTCGAGCTGGCGCTCGGCGACCTGTCCCCGCCTTCCCCCGAGCGAATGGCAAGGAACGAGCAGAGCGGTCCGTGATCCATCGTTCAAGCAGCCGGAGAGCGAGAAGCGTGGCCATGGCGCGAGCTTTTTTCGCCGCAGGCCGACAGGACGACGCGCGCCCGTGGATCTACCGGTTCGTCCATAGCTGAAGCACCGCGGGAGCGACGGTCACGACGATCGCGCACGGACGCGAGCGCCGCTGCGCGGGTCGAGCCATGCGCGCGATTGGGCTAGGGTGCGCGTCTCCGTGACCAGCGCGATCTCATGGAAAGAGCTGCTCGATGCGGTGCGCACCGACTGCCCCGTCGGCCTTTGGACGCGCGGGCAGACGCTGGCGCGCGAAGGCGCGGTGCAGGGTGAGTCGCGCAGCAGCGACGATCTATGTTTTCGCGTGCGGGTGCCGGGACGGGCAGTGGCGCCGACGGTGCACCTGTATCCGCAAGACGCCGACTGGGACTGCGACTGCGATGCCGCGCGCGCCTGCGAGCACGTCGCTGCCTGCATCAGCGCAGTCACCGCCAGCCCTCGAGCGCTCGACGAGCTGTTCGCCGCGCAGGCCGGAGCGGCGTCGCTGCGCTATCGCTTCGAGCGAAGCGGCAACGGCGTCGTGCTGCGCCGCTTCCTGTGCACGCCCGGCGCTCCGCCGCAGCCGGTGCGCGGAGCGCTGCTGCAGGCGATCGCCGCCGGCGGCGACGCTCTGGTCCCCACCCATGCCGATCTGGAGCTGGACCGGCGCCTGGCACGCGAGCCGGATGCGCCGCTCGATTTCGACCGCGCCGTCTTCACGCTGCGCGCGCTCGTCACCGTCGAGGACGTGTGGCTCGAAGATCGCAAGGTCTCGGTTTCGGCCGAGCCGATATTTCCGCACGCATTCGTCGAGGACGCCGGCGCCGATGTCGCGCTCGTCGTGGAGACGGGCAGCGGCGTCGAAGTGATCGGCGACGGCGTCGTGCTGGCCGGCGATACGCTTCGCCCGCCCGGCGCCGCCAGTGAGTTCGGCACGCGCTGGCAGCGCCTGCCGCTTCGCCGCCACTTCCGCATCAGTGAGGTCGGCGAGCTGGCCGGGACGCTGCTTCCCGAGCTCGAGCGTCACGTCAGCGTGGACATTCGCAGCCGGCGTGTTCCGGGCCGCGCCAGATCGTCGCCGCCGTGGCTTCGCTTCCAGGTCGACGTCGTCGGCGGTGACGTCGACGTGCTTGCGCAGCTGGTCTATGGCGATCCGCCGGTCGCACGCATCGATGCCGGCAGGCTCGTGCACCTGGAGGGCGCGGTGCCGGTTCGCGACGAAGCGCGCGAGCGCGAGCTGGTGCTGCGGCTGCGCGACGAGCTCAACCTCGTGCCCGGACGGCGCGCGACGTTTCACGGCACCGACGCCGCGCGCTTCCTCGCTGCCGTCGAGCGTTTCGACGATGGCCGCCCGCGCTCCGCGGCGCGCGCCGTCACCGGCGCAACGCGTCCCGAGCTGAGCGCGCGCGTGTCCGAACACGACGGCGATCTTCAGCTGTCGTTCCAGGCCGTCGTCGACGGCAAGGTGCGCACGGCCGATGCCGCAGCGGTCGTCGATGCGTGGCAGCAGGGGCTCGGCGTGGTGCCGCTGGACGGCGGCGGTTTCGGCGCATTGCCTGTCGGCTGGCTCGAGCGCCATGGCGAGCTGGTCGCGGAGCTTCTCGCGGCGCGCGCCGCCAACGAGGGCAAGACGCCGCGCGCCGCTGCCGCGCTCGTTGCCGAGCTGTGCGATTCGCTCGAGCGGGCGGCGCCGCCCGATGCGCAGCGTCTGCGGGCGCTGCTCGAATCGGACGAGCGCCCGCAGCAGGCCGTGCCGCATGAGGAGTTCCGGGGCGAGCTGCGCGGATATCAGCGGGCGGGTGCGGTGTGGCTCGAGCGCCTGCGCAGCGCGGGCCTCGGCGGCGTGCTGGCCGACGACATGGGTCTGGGCAAGACGGTGCAGACGCTGGCCGTGGTGCGAGGAAGCACGCTGGTGGTGTGCCCGCGCAGCGTGATCCACAACTGGACCGCCGAGATCACGCGCTTCCGCCCCGATCTGTGCGTCACTCTCTATCACGGTGCCGGCCGCGCGCTGACATCGTCGCCCGCTGCGTCGCGGCAGGCCACGGTGACGCTGACGACGTACGCGACGCTGCGCAACGACATCGACGCCCTTGCCGAGCGCGATTGGGACCTGGTGATCCTGGACGAGTCGCAGAACATCAAGAACGCCGAATCCCAGACCGCGCGCGCGGCCTTCCGGCTGCGCGCCGGCGCGCGCATCGCCCTGTCCGGCACTCCCATCGAAAACAGGCCGAGCGAGCTGTGGAGCCAGATGCATTTCGTCAACCGCGGCCTGCTCGGCGGCCGCAGCGCGTTCGTGGAGCGATACGAGCGGCCGATGCTGACCGGCGATGCGCGCGCCGCAGAGGCGCTGCGGCGGCGCGTGCGTCCATTCGTGCTGCGGCGCCTCAAGCGCGAAGTCGCACCCGAGCTGCCGCCGCGCACCGACGCGGTGCTGTTCTGCGAGCTCGAGCCCCACGAGCGAGCGGTCTACGACTCGGTGCGCGCCGCTTCGCGCGCCGAGGTCGCGCGGCGTCTTGCCGACGGAGCCTCGCCGCTTGCCGTGCTCGAGGCGCTGCTGCGCCTTCGCCAGGCCGCATGCCACGCCGGACTTGTGCCGGGCCATCACGCCGAGGGTTCTTCGAAAGTGGAGGCGCTGCGAGATGCGCTCGAGGACGTGGTGGCCGATGGTCACAAGGCGCTGGTGTTCTCGCAGTGGACGAGCCTGCTCGACCGCATCGAGCCGCACCTGCGCGAGTCGTCCATCGACTTCACAAGGCTGGATGGCAGCACGCGTGACCGCGGCGGCGTCGTCGGCGGGTTCCAGGCAGCCGATGGTCCCCCTGTCATGCTGCTGTCGCTCACTGCGGGCGGGACGGGCCTCAACCTGACCGCCGCCGATCACGTCTTTCTCATGGACCCGTGGTGGAATCCTGCCGTCGAAGACCAGGCCGCCGACCGTACCCACCGCATCGGACAGGAACGACCGGTCATGGTCTACCGCCTGGTTGCCAAGGACACGGTCGAAGAGCGCGTGCTCGCGCTGCAGGCGCGCAAACGTGCCATCGCCGAAGCCGTGCTGGAAACGGGCGCCGCCGGCGACGTCGTCACGCGCGAGGACATCCTGGCTCTTCTCGAGTAGCGCGGGCTTGGACGGGACGGCGAAGTCAGGCCGGCGGCGCCGCTGCGGCGCGCTGCGTGACGCTCAGAAAGCGGATCGGTGACGGCCAACGGCGCCGTTCCTGCGCTTCGCCCTGAGGGCGGCTCACCAGGGAAGCGAGGCAGCGTGCGGACGCGCGGCCGGCATCGCTGGAGCTCAGACTCGGCCCCGCTCCCAATCGGCAAGGTGCTCGAGGAGAGCGTCGATCGGAATGACGCGGCGGCGGTTGTCGTCGTCGCTGCGGAAGACCACCGCCGACCACCCGCGCATGCCGACGGGCCGCAGGCTGTGGCCGTTCAGGTGGAGGTGCTGGCCCGAGATCGCGCGGATCAGGACGCGCTCGTAGCGCGAGCGCTCGAGCTTGGCGGGCGGAAACAGCTCGTCCCACATGCACAGCCGCCCCACGTCCTCGTACTCGGCGGGGCGGTCATCGAGGTCGAGCAGCGAGGGGCTGCGACCGCCGATCACCGAGCCGATCAGGCGGAACGTGAACGGATCGGAGATTCGCCGGATCGACTGCTCGAACAAGCGCAGTGTCGTCTGCGCGATTCCGCGCAGGCTCATGACGCCATGGCGCACCGTCGGCCACATCGGCTCGTCCACGTTGCAGGCGAAGGGATTTTCCACGTAGCAGTCGCGCGAGGCCAGCCAGCCCTTGCGCGAGGTGTGCGGCACGGGAGCGAAACCGTCGATCACCGCAACGTCATGCCGCTCGAGCTCGGACAGCTCATAGCTCGGCCAGCGCATGACCTCGCGCACGATGCCGACGATCAGCGTGCCCGTGGCGATCATGAGCGGCGCGCTGGGAGTGAAGTCGGCTGTGATCTCGATGCGGTCGCTGCGTGGACGCACGCCGACGCCGGTGGAGCGGCGGTTGGTCGCCAGCAGCATCACCGGCGCGGGCAGGATGTACGTCAGCAGATGCGCGAGCCGCTCCACCGTTCGGCCGTTGGACGGCTCGCCGTTCGGCAGCGAGAACGAGACGTTGTAGTGCGCGCTGAAACCGACCAGGCGCGTGTGATGCCGCGTGCGCTCGTCCCAGGCGTCGAGTTCCTGGCGGATGAACCGGATGGCCTCCCACAGCGAGCGGCCGGCGCGCGCGGCGCAGCCAGGCTCCAGCTCGATGACCGGCGTGGCGGCCTCGATGACGCCGGTGTCGAAGTAGACGGCGCCCCCGGTGGGCAGGTGGTAGGAGGTCCCCTGGCGGTGCATCAGGTTCCCGCGAATGAAGTCGCGCGGGCTGCCGAAGAGGTCTTCGGGCCGCCGCTGCTGGTCGTCCACCATCAGCGCGAACTCCGCCTCCATGCCCATGGCAGCAAGGGTGAGCCGGTCGGGCGCATGGGGCAGGTCCAGCTTCTTCTGGTCTGCCATGCCTATGCGGACTCTCCGGCCTGCTACTCATTCACCGGATCGAAGATCGTATAGCCGAGGTCGAGGTGCAGATGGTCATCGGCCTCGCCAACCGAGGGGCCGCAGGGTCGGACCCACACGCCGGGAATGACACGCCTGGCGGCGGCTGCGTATTTCTCGATGTCCTGCCGCGACTCCAGGTACGTATCCCCGATACGGTAGATGTTGGCGGCCGTGCCCCAGCAGTGACGGGAGGCGTGCGTGCTCAGCGCGTGTGCGGGCGAGCGGTACCCGCCGTTGGCGGCGATGTGGACGTAGCTGCCGACCTCGATACGCAGCAGCTCGAGCGCCGCCGCCAGCAGCAGCAGCGCGCACGGTACGTAGCGCGGGTAGGCGCTGGCCGCCGGCGCTTCGCGAAGGTCGACGCCGATCAGCTCCCACAGCCCGAAGTGCGCGGTGAGGTTGACGCTGCGCGCCTGCTCCCACGATTCGATGCGCAGAAACGACGAAGGCAGCACGTGGTGCGTGCCGGTGCGCGACTCCATCGTCTGGCCAGGCCGCAGGACCTCGCGCACGTCCGCCGGCAGCTCGGCGGCGTGCACCATCGGCAGGCGCAGCTCGCTGGCGGCGCGGAAGGCCGGCAGGCGCAGCTGGTTCATCGCCCTCACGCGGTGCCCGCGGTGATCGTCTCGTACACGGCGCGCGAGATGCGCGCGATGGTCTTCTGCCGTCCGTCGGTGTCCGGTCGCCACTCGGTCAGGATCACGAGCACGTAGGCGTCGCGGCCGCCGAGGTAGACGATGCCGCCATCGTGCGCGACCGAGGACATCTCGCCGGTCTTGTGGGCCACGCGCGCGTCGTCGGGAAGCCCGGCCGGAATGCCGCTCTTGAAGCGCTGCTGGTGGAGGATCTCGAGCATCGCCGCCGAGGCCTCCGGCGAGATCGCGCGGCCCTCCTCGATCATGCGCAGCGCGTCGCACAGGCCTTCGGCCGTGATGCGGTTGTTGACGTCGGCCTCCCAGGCCGCCTCGTCCTCGACGCCGCGCAGCAGGTCGATCCCGCGCAGGCCCAGCCGTGCCATGGTCGCCTGCGCCTGCTGCAGGCCCACGACGTCCAGGAGCAGGTTGGTGGCCAGGTTGCTGCTGGTGGCGATCATGTGATGGGCGAGCTCGCGCACCATCATGGTCTTTCCGCGCGCGGCGTGGACGTCGCCGTTGGCGTCGCGGCGCGAGTCGACGCGGTAAGGGGAGCCGTCGACGGCGCTCAGAAAGCGGTTGCGGACGTGCACGCGCGAGTAGTGCTCGAACCGCCCGGCATGGATGGCGTCGAACACGGCCAGCAGCACCGGCACCTTGATGGTGCTGGCGGCGTGGAACCAGCGGTGGCCGTGCAGCGACCAGGAGCGGCGCCGCTGAAAGTCGTAGGCGGCGACCGCGACCGCCTGCGCCTTGGCCTCATCGGCGATCTGGAGAATGCGTTCGCGAAGGGCGGCTTCGTTCATGGCATCGCGCAGGGATGGTGGCCGCCGGGCCGCATCGGCGCAAGCCCCTTTCCCTGCATGGCTGGGCGGGAGCACGCACGAGAGGGCGTGCTCCCGTGCTCAACGGCGCGCGCGAATCATCCAGCGCGCGACCAGCGCCATCGCACCCGCCAGCGTCAGAACGATGACCAGCGCCAGCAGCGGCCGCTGCACGGCAATGTCGCCGAGCATCGCGTGCACGAACGCAGCGGCAAAACCGCCGGCCATCACGCCGAGCAGCGCCCGCAGCCACGACATTCCGCTGATGCCGGCCGTGAGCACGAGCCATTCGGCCGGGCCGCCGACGGCGCGTCCGAAGACGACCGCGTAGATCCCCCAGCGCGAGTAGAAGCGCTCCACCGCCGCCAGCTCCCGCTCATCGACGAGCCACAGCGCGCCGCGGCGGCCGAGCATGCGGGCAAGCCCGAAGCCCATCATGCCGGCAGTGGTGCAAGCGACGCCGCCGAGCGCGCCGCCAGTCCATGGCCCGTAGATGACGCCCAGGCCGATCAGCGCCGGCGTCGACGGCATGGGCAGCAGGAAGTCGGCGATGACGACGGCCATCGCCACGGCCCACGCCCACGACTGGAACGAGCGCAGCCACGGCACGACTTCGTCGAACGACTCGGGGAGGTCGAGGCGATCGCCGATGGTGAACCAGAGCAGCCCGGTGAACAGGAAGTAGAAGACCGGGATGATGAGCAGCCGCATCGGGGATGCGCCGTCGAGCTCAGGTCAGCCGCGGGAGAAGCGGCATGTGCAGGACGCGGCAAGCAGCGACGCCGCCCAGGTCGTCGCACCGGCCCCGGCCGGGAAAAGCGCGGTCTGGCCGCTGGCTGGGCGCGAGGATCACGACGTGTACGCGGAGTTGAAGCGCACGTATTCTTCGGTGAGATCGCTGGTGATCATGGTCGCGGTCCCGGGGCCGTCGCCCAGGCGCAGCGTCATCGTGTACGCCTCGCGCTTCATCACCTTGCGTGCGGCGTTGAGTGCATCCTCCGAGAGCACGACGCCGTTGCGCACCAGCGGCACGTCGGCCACGTCCACCGAAAGCACGGAGAGGTCGATGGCGACGCCGGTGTTGCCGAGCGCCATCACCAGCCGTCCCCAGTTCGGATCGGCGCCGGTCAGTGCGCATCGCACCAGCGGCGAGTTGACTACCTTGCGCGCGACGTGGTCGGCCTGCGCGTCGTCGGCAGCGCCGGCCACGACCAGATCGATCATCTTGGTGGCGCCCTCGCCGTCGCGCACGATCATGCGCGCGACTTCCTCGAGCACCTCGGCCACGGCGCCGGCCACCGCCTGGTAGCCTTCGCTCTCCTCGCCTTCGATCGCGTCGCCGGCGGCGTCGCCCGATGCCATCAGGACGCAGGTGTCGTTGGTGCTGGTATCGCCGTCGACGCTGATGCGGTTGAGGCTGCGCGCTACGCCCGCCTTCAGCATCGAGGCGGCCGCGGCTGGCGAGAGCTTGGCGTCGGTGAGGACGAACGACAGCATCGTGGCCATTTTCGGCTCGATCATGCCCGCGCCCTTGGCCATGGCCGCCACCTGGATCTCGCTGCCGCCGAGGTGCAGCGTTCGCGACGCCCACTTCGGAAACGCGTCCGAGGTCAGGATCGCCCGCGCGGCTGCGCCGAAGCCGCGCCTGCTCAGCTGATCGACACCGAGCGCGATGGCGCGCGCCATCACGCGCCGGTCCAGCGGAACGCCGATCACGCCGGTCGAGCACGGCAGCACGAGGTGCGGATCGATTCCGAGCCGCGCCGCCAGCTCATCGCAGCTCCAGCGCGCGATCTTCATCCCCTGCTCGCCGGTGGCGCAGTTGGCGTTGCCGGAGTTGACCATGATCGCCTGCAGCCTGCCGGGCGCCACGTGTTCGCGCGCGACGACGACCGGAGCGGCAGCGCACGCGTTCTGCGTGAAGACGGCGGCGGCAGCGCAGGGACGGTCGGCGACGATGAGCGCGAAGTCGCGGCGCCCCTTCTTCTTGATGCCGCCGTGGACACCGCTGAAACGGAAGCCGCGAATGGGAGGAGGGGCAGCCGCTGGCTCGATCTTCACCGTCTCACGCAACCTTTCCGTGACACTTCTTGTATTTTTTGCCGCTGCCGCAAGGGCAAGGGTCGTTGCGTCCGACCCTGTCCGGCTCGCGTGTCTGTCCGGGACGCTGTGCCGGCTGGCGGTCATTGCCGTGCGAGAGCACCATCTGGCGCTCCGCGCGCCGTCGCTGCTCTTCGAGTCGCTGCTGATTCAGGCGCGCTTCCATGAGCTGGCGCTCGGCTGCGCGCCGGTCCAGAGCGGGCTGCGCCGGAGCCGGCTGCCGCGCGGCGGGGGCATCGCTGGTGCCGGCGCTGCTGGCGGCCGATTCGCGCGGGGCGGCCTCTTCCTGCGCCTCCGCCTCGCGCTGCGCGGCCTGCTCTTCCTGCGTGGCCACGCGCACGGAGAACAGCTTGGAGATCGCGTCCTGCTCGAAGCGCTCGAGCATCGCCTCGAAAAGCTGGAAGCCTTCGCGCTGGTACTCCTGCAACGGGTTGCGCTGGCCGTATCCGCGCAGGCCGATGCCTTCCTTGAGATGATCCATCGCCAGCAGGTGGTCCTTCCAGTGATGGTCGATGGCCTGCAGCAGGATGACCTTCTCGAGCTGGCGCACGATGTCGTCGCCGAACTCGCGCTCGCGCTCTTCGTAGCGCGCCTCCACGGCCGCGGTCAGGCGCTCGACGACCTGCTCGGGCTTGATCGTTTCGCGCTCCTCTTCGGGAATCTCGAAATGGATGTGGAAGTGGCCGAAGACCGCGTCGCTCAGCGCCTTCCAGTCCCACTCGGCACGCGGCCGGTCGCCGATGTAGTTGAGCGGCAGCGCTTCGGCATGCTCGCGCGCGACGGCCAGCGCCTCGTCGCGCAGGCTTTCGGCAGCAAGATACTCGCGGCGGCGGGTGTAGATCACCTCGCGCTGCTTGTTCATGACGTCGTCGTATTCGAGCAGGTGCTTGCGGATGTCGAAGTTGTGTCCCTCGACCTTCTTCTGCGCGTTCTCCACCGCGCGCGAGACCATGCGCGACTCGATGGGTACGTCGTCCTCCATGCCCAGGCGCTTCATCAGGCCCTGGATGCGTTCGGCTCCGAAGATGCGCAGCAGATCGTCCTCGAGCGACAGGAAGAAGCGCGACGAGCCCGGATCGCCCTGGCGGCCCGAACGGCCGCGAAGCTGGTTGTCGATTCGCCGCGACTCGTGACGCTCGGTGCCTAGGATGTGCAGGCCGCCGGCGGCCACGACCTCCTCGCGCTCGGCGGCGCACTGCTCGCGCAGCCGCTCCAGCGTGGCGGCCCATTTGGCGTCCTCCTCGCCGAGCATGCACTCGGCTCGCGCGAGGAATTCGGCGTTGCCGCCGAGCACGATGTCGGTGCCGCGGCCGGCCATGTTGGTCGAGATCGTCACCGCGCCCTTGCGGCCCGCCTGCGCGACGATCTCGGCTTCGCGCGCGTGATGCTTGGCGTTGAGGACGTGGTGGCGCACGCCGTCGCGCTTGAGCATCTCGCCGAGCATCTCCGACTTCTCGATCGAAATCGTGCCCACGAGTACGGGCTGGCCGCGCTCGTGGCAGTCCTTGATCTCCTCGATGACCGCCTTGTATTTCTCGCGCTGGGTTTTGTAGACGACGTCGGGATGGTCCTTGCGGATCATCGGGCGGTTGGTGGGCACCACGATGACGTCGAGGCCGTAGATCTTGCGAAACTCCTCGGCCTCGGTCTCGGCGGTTCCCGTCATGCCCGCCAGCTTTCGGTACATGCGGAAGTAGTTCTGGAAGGTGACGGTCGCGAGCGTCTGGTTCTCGCGCTCGATGTTGACGCCTTCCTTGGCTTCCACCGCCTGATGCAGGCCGTCGCTCCACCGGCGCCCGGGCATGAGTCGCCCGGTGAACTCGTCGACGATCACCACCTGCCCTTCGTGCACCATGTAATCCACGTCGCGCCTGTAGAGCGCGTGCGCGCGCAGGCCCTGATTGACGTGATGCAGGATCTCGATGGCGGAGGGATCGTAGAGATTGGGTACGCCGAGAATCTTCTCGACCTCGGCAACGCCCTCGTCGGTCAGCATGGCCGAGCGCTGCTTCTCGTCGATCGTGAAGTGCTCTTCCTTCTTCAGCCGCGGTATGATGCGGTTGATGGCGTAGTACTTCTCGGTCGACTGCTCGGCCGGGCCCGAGATGATCAGCGGCGTGCGCGCCTCGTCGATCAGGATCGAGTCGACCTCGTCGACGATGGCGTAGTGCAGGTCGCGCTGGGCGAAGGCCTGCACCGAGAACTTCATGTTGTCGCGCAGGTAGTCGAACCCGAACTCGTTGTTCTGGCCGTAGGTGATGTCGGAGCGGTAGGCGCGGGCGCGCTCGGCGTCGTCCATGTCGTGGTAGATGATGCCCACCGACATGCCCAGGAACTTGTAGATGCGGCCCATCCACTCGGCGTCGCGGCGCGCCAGGTAGTCGTTGACGGTGACCAGGTGGCAGCCCTTGCCCAGAAGGGCGTTGGTGTACATGGGCAGGGTCGCCACCAGCGTCTTGCCTTCGCCGGTCTTCATTTCGGCGATGCGGCCGGCGTGCAGGATCAGGCCGCCGATCAGCTGCACGTCGAAGTGGCGCATGTTGAGGACGCGCCGCCCCGCCTCGCGCACCGTGGCGAACGCCTCCACCAGCATGTCGTCGAGCGGCTCGCCGCGGTCCAGGCGCTCGCGAAAGCGCGCGGTCTGCGCGCCCAGCTCCTGGTCGGACAGCTCCTTGATCTTGGGCTCGAGCTCGTTGATGCGGACGACGATGGGGCGCAGGCGCTTGATGAAGCGCGTGCTGATGTCCCCCAGAATCACTTTACGGATGCGTTCGAGCATGTTGCCGGCGGTTCTGTCCCAAGGGTCGCTCTGGCGAGCGGGCTACTCAAGCCGGCGAGCCGCGACCCGCCCGCTCCGGCTTCCGCATCGCGCGTGCCGCGAAATGCGGCGTCGCGTCCGTCGACGCGGAAGGGCTACGCGTACAGGAGAACGACCACCGTCGCGGCCCACAAGGCGACCCCGATCTGCAGCGGGTGGTCATCGAGCAGAGCGTTGGTGGGGTTGCCGCCTTTCTCGTGCCCGTAAACCAGGAATAGGTAGCGAAAAACCCCGAAGACCACAAAAGGAACCGTCACGTACAAGCGGGTGGTCCCGAGGCGGGCCGCGACGTCGCTGCTGAGCGTGTACTGGACGTAGACGCCGATGACCGCCAGCGCCAGCAGCACGATCAGCGTATCCAGCGGCGTCTGCCGGTAGCGCTCGAGCACGTCGCGATGATCGCCTGCCTGATCGCCCAGCTCGAGCAGCTCGTGACGGCGCTTGGCCAGCGCCAGGAACAGCGCGAGCAGGAACGTGGACAGGAACAGCCACGCCGACATCTGCGCGCCCGCCGCAATCACGCCCGCCATGGTCCGCAGCACGAAACCGCCGGCAATCGCCATCGCATCGATGACCGCGACGCGCTTGAGAGCGCTGCTGTAGGCGGCCTGCAGGGTCAGGAACGCGGCAGTGCACAGGAACAGCTGCAGGTCGACCAGCAGCGAGCCGGCGAGCGCGGCGACGGCCAGCGCCAGCGCCAGCACCAGCGCGTCGCGGCGCGAGACGGCGCCGCAGGCCACCGGGCGCAGGCGCTTCTCCGGGTGAAGGCGGTCGCGCGACGCATCGAGGACGTCATTGAGGACGTAGGCGCTGCTGGAGGCCAGGCAGAAGATCACGAATGCCGCGACGGTGCGCACCAGCGCGATCTCGCTGGTGCGATTGAGCGAGAAGACGAACGCGGCCAGGACGAAACCGTTCTTGACCCAGTGCGTGGGCCGCAGCAGCTCGAACAGGTGGCGCCTCACGAGCCGCTCTCGTCCTCGCCGCCATCTTCGCCGCCGCCGTCGCGCTCGCCGCCGCCGCCGCGCTCGCCGCCGCCGCTGTCGCCATCGCTCTCGTCGAGCTCGCTCTCGACCGCGATGGCGGCGCGGATCCATTTCCAGACGCCGTCGATCCCGGCGCCGCTCTGCGAGGAGGTGGCCAGCACCACGGCCGGCGCCATGGCCTTGGAAACGGCCGCCGTCTGCCTGGCCAGCGCCGAGCGCGTCAGCTTGTCGGCCTTGGTCAGGACGAATGCGAACGGCAGGCCGACCTCCTGAAGATACTCGGCCAGCTCGGACTCTTCCTGCTCGGGCCCGCGCCGCGAGTCGACGAGGATGAGCACGCCGGCCAGCTCCTCGCGCGTCTCCAGGTAGCGCTCCACCAGCACCTTCCACTGGCGCCGCTCGGCCTGCGACCGGCTGGCGTAGCCGTAGCCGGGAAGGTCGACGAGGGTGATGGCGTCATTGACGTCGTAGAAGAGGAGCCCGCGCGTGCAGCCGGGCGTGCGGCTGGTGCGAGCCAGCGAGCTTCGGTTGGTCAACCGGTTCAGGAGCGAGGACTTGCCGACATTGGAGCGACCCGCCAGCGCGATCTCGGGATGGCGGGCGGGCGGGATCGATGCGACGCTGGTGGCCGCCGCGCGGAACTCGGCACGTGTGATCTTCATGGGGCAGAAGCAGACGAGGCCGCCTCTGTGGAGACGGCCTCGCCGAAAAACACGCCGCTGCGGCGGCTCGGGATCACCCGGCGGCTGCCGGCTTCTCGACGCCGATCTGCTTCTTGATCGCGCGCACCTGGTTGACGAAGCTCTCCTTGATCGCACTGGCCTGCACGCTCTCGGAGATCGGCAGCGCGACCTTGTCGGTCTGCTTGGCCTTGTAGATGTAGGCGGTCTTGGTGCCGTCCGGCGACGGCTCCAGATGATAGCTGCCGTCGATGTCGGCGATCGAGGAGGTGATGGTCTTGATCTTCAGCGTCTTGGTGGCGTCGTCGAAGTCCATCGAGACCGTGAAGGTCTGCAGGTTGTCGAGCGCCAGCACGTGGAGCTCCAGCTCCTTGTGGTTGCCCTCGTCCTTGAGCACCTCGCTCTTCTTGTACTGGTCGCTGAACTCGGACAGGCGCTGCGGCTGCTTCATCGCCTCCCAGACCTTGTCGGGCGGAGCGTCGATGCGCGAGTGCATCTCGATGTCGAACACCTTCCCGTCCTTCTCGAGCTTGGAGAAGGCGATCTCCTCGATCTGGCCCTCCCACTTGACCGCGGCCTTCTGGGCGCGGAAGTAGCCCGAGATCATGTCGCAGCCGGCAAGGCCTGCCAGACTCAGGACGGCCGCGGCCAGAGCAACAGAGCGAACGTTCTTGTTCATGTCGGTGACCTCTCGTGAACCCGGCGCAGCGCGCCGACTCGATCTTTCGTTACAAAGCCCGGAGATGGACCAGCTCGGGTGCTGGGAGCGGGCCGAAGCTACCCGACCCCCTGTGCGCTGACAAGCGCGCACCGGCGCGCATCGTGGCCCGCTGCCCTTGGAAATCAGCATGTTGGCGCCGCCGCCGCCGGCGGCTCAGGGCTCGATTCGAACCACGTACCCGTCGGGCAGCCTCTCGATCAGATCGGCCAGCGCGCGCTCCAGATAGCTCTCGTCCTTGGACTCGAGCGTCAGGCGCACCCGATACTCCGGATGCGCAAGCTTGGGATACGAGCCCAGCAGCAGCTCGGGGAAGGCCGCCAGCGTGGCGTTGAGGAACTCGGCGATCCCCGTCTCGTTCTCCCGCACCAGAACCTGGCGAAGGTGGTAGGGCTGGGTGCGGAAGCGGTCGCGCAGCGAGACGATCTTGTCCTGGAAGATCTCGGGAATGCCCGGAAGCACGTAGACGTTGCCGACGACGATGGTCGGGAAGGCCGCGTGATCGCCGGTGACGAGCTCGCAGCCGTCGGGAACTCGCGCCATCTTCAGATGCGCGTCGTTGACGCGCGAGCCGACGAACTTCTCGATCGCGGCGCGCAGGCCGGGATGCTCGACGACCTCGCGGTCGAACGCCTTGGCGATTCCCTCCATCGTCACGTCGTCGTGCGTGGGACCGACGCCGCCGGAGGTGAACACGAGGTCGAAGCGAGCGGCGAAGTCGGCGACGACGCTTGCCACCGTGTCGATCTCGTCCGGAATGATCGTGACGCGCTCGAGCGAGACGCCGAGAGACCGCAGCTCACGAGCCAGGAAGGGCGTATTGGCATCGGTCACCTTCCCGGAAAGGATCTCGTTGCCGATCACGACCAACCCTGCCGTCGGAGTCTCGCGCACGGTGGAAACGTATCAAACGACCATATCTTCGTCGAGGTCGCGCACCTGGCTGACCAGATACTCGCGCAGCTTCTTCTTGACCGCCGCCTCCATCTGGCGGACGCGCTCGCGGCTGACGCCGTAGCGGTCACCCAGCTCCTGGAGGGTCAGCGGGTTCTCCGCGACCAGCCGCTCCTGGAAGATCTCCGCCTCTCGCCCCTTGAGGGTCTCGGCGAACTCGCCGAGCTTCTCCTTCATCAGCGCGTAGAACTCTCCCTCGGCCACCTCTTCCTCGGCGCTGGCGCCGGGGGCGCGCAGCACGTCGAGCATCGTCCCGGCGTCCTCGTCCCGCGTCAGCGGCGTCTCCACCGACATCTCCGAGGACGAGGCCAGCCGCTGGTCCATCTCGATGACCTCGCGCTCCTTCACGCCCAGGTTCTCGGCGATCATCTTGCTCGTGGGCTTGAAGCCGGCGGCCTCCAGGCGCGCCTTCTCCTTGTTCAGATTGAAGAACAGCCGCCGCTGCGCCTGCGTCGTGCCGACCTTGACCAGGCGGAAATTGTTCATGACGTAGCGGATGATGTAGGCGCGAATCCACCACACCGCGTACGACGGGAAGCGCACGCCGCGGTACGGGTCGAACTGCTTGACCGCTTCGAGGAGGCCGACGTTGCCTTCCTGGACGAGGTCGAGGAGGTTGTGGAACGCGCGCTGGTACTCACGCGCGATCAGCACCACCAGGCGCAGATTCGAGGTGATGAGCTTGACGGCCGCGTCGCGGTCGCCTTCCTCGGCGTAGCGGACGGCAAGCTCGTGCTCCTCCTCGCGCGACAGAAGCGGATAGTGCCGGATCTCGGCGAGGTAGCGCGACAGCGCATCGGCCGGCACGAGCGCGCCTGCGCTCGGCGCGGCTGCAAGCGTCGGAAGCTGCACCTCGACGTTGCGCTCGCCGATACCCTCGCTGGCCGCCAGCATGTCGTCGGCATCATCGGTGATGACGACGGGCTCGCCGGCCGGCTCGGCATCGGTGCTCAGGTCGGGATCGGCGGCGAAGTCGGGCGCGGAGAGGTCGTCGAGGATTTCGGCCTCCAGCACCTCGGGCTCCAGGACGATGGCGTCGTCCTCGTCCGTGGCCGCCTCGTCGGCGCGGGCCTTGGCAGGCTCGCGCGCCGCGTCCTTGGGCGGCACGGTCTTGGCAGAAGCCTTGGCGGCGCGGGACGAACGCTTGCGCGTTTTGGGCTGGTGGGTGCCCTCGGGCGCCTCTTTGTCGGTGTCGGTGGAACGGCGGCGTTTGCCGGCTGATGCGTCGGCACCGCTGGTGCCGTCGTGGGATTCGCTGTCGGTCGTTCTTCGGTCGGCCATGAGTTCGGGCCGGACCGCCGATCGCGCCGGCTCGCGGGGCGGCAGCGGATGTCTCGGTCGCGGCGCGCTGCCGCGGCGTCAGCTCCCGGGCTCGCTCTCGATCTGCTTGACCGTGCCGGCGGCCACTTCGCGCAGCGCCGTGACGATCTCTTTGTTGTCGGTCTCCACGAGGGGCCGCGCGCCGCGCAGGAGCTGCTTGGCCCGGCGCACGGCGACGGTCGTGAGAAGGAACCGGTTCGGAACCTTTTCTAAGCAATCTTCTACGGTTACTCTTGCCATCGCCTGAACCCGGGCGGACCTTAGACAGGGCCCTGCCGGAAGTCAATGTAGACGGCGGGCGATCGCGCCGGGGGAAGCGCGCGGTGGCGACCAGGAGAGGCCGCTCAGGAGGCACATGTGGTCACGCTCTACCAGTTCGAGATCTCTCCCTTCTGCGACAAGGTTCGACGCATCCTCCAGTACAAGGGGGTCGAGTACGAGGTGCGCGAGATCTCGATGCAGGAGGCCGTGACCAAGATTCGCAAGGTCAACAAGGTCGGCAAGCTTCCGGCCATCGAGCACGACGGCAAGAGCCTCGGCGATTCGACCGACATCGCCTACTACCTCGAAGAGAAATTCCCCGACCCTCCCCTGATCCCCGACGACGCGCGCGAGCGCGGCCTCGTCCATGCGTTGGAGGACTGGGCCGACGAGAGCCTGTACTTCTACGAAGTGTTCCTTCGCTTCACTCTCGGACACAACGCCGAGAAGTGGGTGCCGATCCTATGCGCCAAGGACACCGAGATCGTGCGCCGCGCCGGCCGGTTCCTCGTGCCGCGTCACATGAAGGCGATCCTCGTCAAACAGGGACTCGGGCGGAAGAGCCGCAAGCAGGTGTTCGCCGACGTGCGCCGGCATTTCGATTCGCTGACCGGCATGCTGCAGGGACGTGAGTGGCTCGTGGGCACCTCGATGACGCTCGCCGACATCGCCGTTTACGCGCAGTTCGCGTGCATCTGCGGCGCCAAGGAAGGCGCGGCGCTGCGCGCGGAGCGGCCGGTCGTCGACGAGTGGATGAAGCGTGTCGATACGGCGACCGCCCCGCGAGCCGTCGGCCACGAGGCCGCCTGCGGCCTCGGCAGCGAGCGCGTCGGCGCGGCCTGACCTCGAGAGCCGCCGCGCCCACGGCCGCGGCGCGTCCGACATCATCGCCGGCAACGGAGGAAGTGCGCATGCAGCAGACATCGAGGGAGCGCTGATGCCGCCGTGGGCGTGGATCCTGGTGTGGGCGTTCCTGTTCGGCGTCACGCACATGGCCATCGCTTCGGTGCGCCTGCGGCCGATGCTGGTCGGCAGGCTGGGCGAAGGGCCCTACCTCGGCCTGTATTCCCTGGTGGCGGCGGCGACGTTCGTGCCGATGGTATCGGTATATCTTGCGCACATTCATGACGGGCCGCTGCTGTGGAGCCTGCGCGGCTCCGCGCCCATCCACTGGCTGTCGATGCTGTTCTCGGGTGCGATGTTCTCGATGGTCATCGCCGCGCTGGTCCAGCCGAGCCCGGCATCGCTGGGGCCGCGCAAGCACGTGCGCGCGTACGGCCTGACGCGCATCACGCGCCACCCGCTGTTCATGTCGCTCGGCCTGTGGGCGCTGGGACACCTGCTCGTCAACGGGTTCGCGGCCGACGTGGCGTTCTTCGGCAGCGTCTTCTTGATCGGCCTCGTCGGCTGCATGCACCAGGATGCACGCAAGCGGGTGACGGAGCGCGGCACGCTCGACGCGTTCTTCGCCGAGACATCGCTGCTGCCGTTCGTCGCCATCGCGCAGGGACGAACGCGATTCGTGCCTTCGGAGATGCCGTGGATCGCGCTGGCGGTGGGCGTGGTGGTGTCGACGATACTCTACCAGCTGCACGACTGGCTGTTCCGCTAGAGGCTCCCGTGCCGAAGAAAGCCGAGGCCGAGATCATCGACGTCAGCGGACGGCAGGTCGCGATCACGAATCCGCAGAAGATCCTGTTTCCCGACGCCGGCTGCACCAAGCTCGACCTGGTGCAGTACTATCTGTCGGTCGCCGACGGCGCGCTTCGCGGAGCGGGCGGAAGACCCAACGTGCTGGTGCGGTATCCGAACGGCATCGGCGAGGAGTTCTTCTTCCAGAAGCGGGCGCCGCAGGCGCGGCCCGAGTGGCTCGACGTCGTCACGCTCAGCTTCCCGTCCGGCCGCACCGCCGAGGAGATCGTGCCGCGCGATGCGGCCGCCCTTGCATGGATGGCGAACCTCGCCTGCATCGAGCTGCATCCGCACCCGGTGCGCGCCGAGGATCTCGATCATCCCGACGAGCTGCGCATCGATCTGGACCCCGTGCCGGGCGTGGAGTGGGCGCAGATCGTCGAGGTCGCGCGCGTCGTGCGCGAGACGCTGGCCGACTTCTCGCTGGTGGGGTGGCCCAAGACGTCGGGATCGCGCGGCATCCACGTCAACGTGCGCCTGCATCCGCGCTGGCCATTCGACGACGTGCGGCGTGCTGCGGTCGCGTTCGCGCGAGAGGTCGAGCGGCGCGCGCCGGCCATCGCTACCAGCAAATGGTGGAAGGAAGAGCGTCACGGCGTCTTTCTCGACTACAATCAGAATGCCAAGGACCGCACCGTCGCCTCCGCGTATTCGGTGCGGCCGCGTCCCGACGCACGCGTTTCGGCGCCGCTGTCGTGGGACGAGATCGACAGCTGCGATCCGGCCGACTTCACGCTGAAGACGATGCCGCAACGCCACGCGAGCATCGGCGATCGCCATGCCGACATCGACGCGCACCCGTGCTCGCTCGATGCGCTGCTCGAGCTGTCGGAGCGGCACGCGCGCGATGGCCTCCGCGATGCCCCGTGGCCTCCGCACTACAAGAAGCAGGAAGGAGAGCCGCCGCGCGTGCAGCCGTCCAAGAGCCGCGCGTCGGCCACGTCGACGGCGGGCAGGCGCGCGCCCCGGCATCCGCTCCTCGAGATCGGCCGCGCCTGGAATAAGGAGGCGGCGCTCGAAGGGCTCGAGCGCTGGAAGCAGCGCCATGCCGAGGCCGCTGCGTATCTCCAGCCGGCCGACGTTCTGGTCGACGCGATGCGCGGCAAGTCCTCGACCTGGACGCGCGTGCGGATCAACCTGCAGCATGTGCCGCCCGGGCTGCGGCCGAAGCAGGAGGCGCTCGATCCGGACGAAGAGGTTGCGGAGGGAAAGCCGCCTAGCGCCGCACCGAAGCGCCGAACACCTTCGCGAGCTCGTAAGGAGTCGTGACCTCGAGCTGGTCGTAGCGGCAGTCCTGCGGCTGCTTGTCCGGACGCCAGCGCAGGAAGATCGCGGCGTGGCGGAAGCGATCGCCCTGGAGGTGATCGTATTTGATCTCGCACACACGCTCGATGCGCAGAGGCTCCCACGACAGGTCCTTGCCGGCGCTCCAGCGGCTCTGCGCGCCGGGCATGCGCTGGACGCCTTCCTGCGCCTGCGCCCACTCCTTCCAGGGATGATCGTCGAAGGCGTTCTTTCGCAGCGGCTCGAGCTCCTGCGCGAGCTGACGGCGCTTGTCCATGGTGAACGACGAGGTGACGCCGACGTGATGCAGCGTGCCCTTGCCGTCGTAGAGACCGAGCAGCAGCGAGCCCACCAGCCCCTTCCCCTGCTTGTGCCAGCGAAAGCCGGCGACGACGCACTCGGCGGTGCGAGCGTGCTTGATCTTGATCATCGCGCGCTTGCCCGGCTGATACGGCGCGTCCTTCGACTTGGCGATCACGCCGTCGAGGCCGGCGCCTTCGAACTGCTCGAGCCACTGCACGGCCAGCGCGCGATCCCCGGTCACCGGCGTCACGTGCACGGGAGGCTCGATCGCTCCGAGCAGCTTCTCGAGACGCTGGCGCCGCTCCTGCTGCGGCCGCTCCATCAGGCTCTCGCCGCCGGCGGCCAGCGCATCGAATGCGACGAAGGAGGCGGGCTTTTCCCTGGCCAGCTTGGCAACGCGCGAAGCGGCCGGATGCAGCCGCAGCTGCAACGCGTCGAAATCGAGGCCGCCCGCTGCCGGCATCACGATCTCGCCGTCGAGCACGCAGCCATCGGGAAGACGCGCCAGAAAGACATCGTGCAGGTCGGGGAAGTAGCGGTCGAAGGGCCGGCAGTCGCGGCTCTGGATGTAGACGTCGCCGGGACCGCCGCGAAAGACGATGGCGCGAAAGCCGTCCCACTTCGGTTCGTAGAGGAAGGCGTCGCCGGACGGGATGTCGTCGGCAAGCTTGGCGAGCATGGGCTCGATGGGCGGCTCGATCGGAAACGTCATCGCGTGACCGATCAGCGCAGGCGCACGCAGTCGTCGGCGCAGCTGGCGCCGGGCCTGGGGGCTTCGGCCGACGGCCGATGCAGCACGCCACGCGTGGGCGCCACGGCCACGACGGCTGCGTCTCCCGTGCCCTCCATGCGTGCATCGCCGTCGACGATCAGGCTGTAGCCGCCGGGCTCGATGGGCGGCCACAGCAGGCTGACCAGCGGCCGTGCGCGAAGGTTGGCGGCGGTGCGGCGGCCGCACTTCATGACCAGTTCCTCGCCTCCCCACGCTACCGTCACCGCCACCGAGTGCGGGCGGCCGTCGTCGGAGACGGTCAGCAGGTACGGCGTGGGTCCGAAGCGGCCGATCTCGGCGCGAAGGTCATCGACGGTCACCGCAACGCTCATCTCATCCTCCGGTTGCCGCCGGCCGCCGCGCGGCAGAACGCTCACCCGTTGCCGCCGGCCGCGACGGGGCGGCAGAACGCTGCCGGTTGCCGCCGGCCGCGGCGGGGGCGGCAGAATGCTCAAATGCAAGACCTGACCCCACTCTTATCCGCGGCGAGGAGATATTCCACGTTGCCTTCGGCGCCCTGGATCGGCGAGGGGATGCTGCCGCGCACCTGCAGGCCGCACGCTGCGGCGCTGGCCTCGACGTCGGCCAGCGCCTGCCGCCGCGCCTCCTCGCTTCGGACGATGCCGTTCTCCAGATGCCGCGCCTCCACCTCGAACTGCGGCTTGACCAGCATGATCAGCGCGCCGCCCGGCGCCGCCAGCGCGGCAAGGAACGGCATCACGCTCCTCAGCGAGACGAACGACAGGTCGGCAACGACGATGGACGGCGCCGGCGAGAGCGATTGGGGATCGACCGAGCGAATGTTGGTACGCTCCATCAGCACCACGCGCGGATCGCGGCGCAGCTCCCACGCAAACTGGCCGTAGCCGACGTCGACTGCGTAGACGCGCGCTGCGCCGCGCTCGAGCAGGCAGTGCGTGAACCCGCCGGTGGAACAGCCAGCATCCAGGCACGTGGCTCCCTGCACGTCGACGCCGAATCGCTCGAGCGCGGCGTCGAGCTTGGTGCCGCCTCGCGAGACGAACCGCGCACGCTCGCGCACGCTGAGCGCGGCGCCGGCCGCCACCATGTCGCCCGCCTTCTCGATGCGCCGCGTGCCTTCGTAGACGAGGCCGGCGAGAAAGAGCGGCGCGGCCTCGGCGCGCGAGGCAACCAGCCCGAGCGCGATCAGACGGTCGTCGGCACGAACGCGCGATGCCAGGGCTCAGGCTCCGCCGCCGGCGGCATCGGCGCGCGCGGTGGCCGTCATGGCCGGCGACACCGAGTCCTGCGCCAGCGCCTCGAGCACGGACGTGTCGCGATTCAGCCGCCGCAAGGCCCGCAGCGCGGCAGCGAGCTCGATGCGCAAGAGCTCGCGCGAGCGCTCGATGCCGTACACGGAGGGATAGGTCGTCTTGTCGCTCTGGCGGTCGCCGCCGACACGCTTGCCGGTGATCTCGGTGGGCGCCACCTCGTCCTTGATGTCGTCGGCGATCTGGAAGCTCAGCCCGAAGCGCTCGCCGAACTCCGTCAGCGCCTCCAGCTCCGCATCGACGGCGCCCGCAAGCATCGCCGCCGCGCGCACCGAGCAGCGAAGCAGCGCGCCGGTCTTGCGCTTGTGGATGGCCTGGAGCAGCGCCGCATCCCCGGCGATGCCTTCGGCCATCAGATCCGCCGCCTGCCCTCCGACCATCCCTTCGCGGCCGGCCGCGCGCGCGACCTCCCCGATGACGCGCAGCTGCAGCACCGGATCCGCCACCGGCGCGGCCATCATGAGGAACGCTTCGGTAAGCAGCGCGTCGCCGGCCAGGATCGCCATGCCGTCGCCGAACAGGACGTGATTGGTGGGCAGGCCGCGCCGCAGGTCGTCGTCGTCCATCGCGGGCAGATCGTCGTGGATGAGCGAGTAGGCGTGAATCATCTCGAGGCCGGCGGCGAACCGCACCAACGCAGCGGCGTCGGCGCCGAGCGCCTCGGCGGTGGCCAGGAACAGGAGCGGTCGGATGCGCTTGCCCGGCGTGCGAAGCGAGTAGCGCATCGACTCGGCGAGGCGCGCGACGCCGAAGGTTTCGGCGGAGGCGGCGGCAGCGGCGTGGCCGGCGTTCTGCTCGCCGCTGCGCGCGGCGGCGTCGCCGGCGGGCAATGCGGGCACCGCTTCGTCGAGCACGTCTTCGAGCAGCCGCGTCAGCCGTGCGATGGCGGCCGGCGGCGCCGCCGGCGCGCTCACGACTCGTCCTCGCCTTCGTCTTCGAACGGTCGCAGCACCAGCCTGGCGCCGCTCTGTCGCGCCTCTTCACCGGATGCGCGCGTCAGCTCCTCGATGCGCGCCTGCACGCCGTCGAGTCGCTCGTGCAGCAGGCGCACGAGCGAGACGCCGCGCTCGAATGCGCGCAGCGATTCCTCGAGCGCGATGTCTCCGGCCTCGAGCTTGCGCACGACCTCCTCGAGCTCGGCCATCGCCTCCTCGAAGCCGGTCTCGTGCTCCTTCTTCTCGTGCGTCGCCATCTCGTCAGTTACGAAATCGATCGGCGTCGGATCGCCAAAACCTCGCGCGGTCCATGCGCCGCAAGCCGCCGCAACGCTGCGCCGCTCGACGTCTCACGCCTCGGTCGTCGCCACGTCCGGCCTCGCCACGACGGCAGCGAGCGCGAGCCGGCGCAGCGCGTGCTCGAAATCGCCGGCGCGGTTGATGTTCCAGGTCTCGGCCGCCGACGGGGCCGAGACCGCGAGCGCGCCGAGCCGCGCGAGCAGCCGGTGCGGAGCCAGCAGTCCCTCCCTTAGCGCACCGAGCAGCGCCGGCAAAACCGACTTCGGATAGAAGGCCACGAGCGGCTCCCAGCCGCGCGCGCCGCGCAGCACGGCGGCACGCCCGCTGCGGCGTCCCAGCCGCGCCAGCGTCGCCAGCGTGTCCACGTGCACGAACGGCGCATCGCAGGGCATCACGATCACGCCGAAGCTCGCACGCAGCAGGCCGCCGGCGATGCCGGCAAGGGGCCCTCGCCCGCGCTGGGCGTCCTCGACGAAGATCACAGGCGCCGGCCGCACGAGCGCCCCGGCCCCGGCCACGAACACGTCGCCGTCGGCCACCGCGCGCAGCTTGGCTAGCGCGATCTCGGCCAGCGTGCGTGTGCCGAGCAGCGCGTGGCGCTTGTCGGCGCCGAAGCGGCGCGAGCGGCCGCCGGCGATCAGCAGCGCGTCGATCCGAGAACGCGCGGAAGGCTCAGTAGTCGTAGTCACTGGTGCGGAAGCGCTCTTCCTTCGGCTGGCGGCGCGCTTCCGCGGGCAGATCCGGGACCTTCAGGTCGATGCCCGGCAGCGTGATGGGATCGACGTGCGCTCCGCCCAGGCGCGCGCCGAAGTGCAGCACCGATCGTTCCTGGGGCATGCGTCCGATGGCGGTCCCGCCATTGACGGAGCGCCCCTGCTCCACCGCGACCTCACCAAGGCCCGAGTAGAACGTGTAGAGGCCCAGGCCATGGTCGATGGCGACGAATTTTCCGTTGGGTGCCTGTCCGACCAGCGCCACGGTTCCCCAGTTCGAAGCGACGACGGTCTCGCCGGAGCCGCCGACCAGATCGACGGCAGTGTGCGGAGCGCCCACGCGCTCGTCGTCGGTCCTGCGCACGCCAAAGGGCGTATGGATGTTTCCGCCGCCCACGGGCGTGCGAAAGCCGCCGTTCCACAAGCGCGTCAGGTTCGTGCGGCTCCACAGCGCCAGCAGCGCGATGTTGCGAACGGTCAGCTCCTCGACGGCCTGATCCTCTCGCGAGATCCCGCCCTTCCACAGCCCTGCGTCGTCAAAGCGGCGCGCACGCACCGTCACTACGCGAGTGCCGCTGCGCGAGCCGATGTCGTAGCGCAGCTCGTAGGGGCCAGGCAGCGTGTCGATGTCGACGGCGAAGAAGCCGGTGAAGACGCCGTTGGCGATCTCGCCTTGGAAGCGGCGACCCGCGATGGTGACGGTGCCGGTGCTGGCGTCCCTCGGTGCGCGCACCTGCAGACGAACCACCGCGCCCGGATAGACGATGGGCGGATCCATCACCACGTAGTAGGGCAGGTAGGCCGGCTCGGCCGCAGCGAGCGAAGCGGTCATCAGCATCGAGGCAACACCAAGCATCATCAGCCGCATCATTGGCTCTCGTCCCCGTCCTTGTCGTCTTCGCGCGACAGCACCTGCGCCGCGGCGCGGCCGCGATGGAAGCGCAGCTGCAGCGTCTCGCCCACCGTGATCTCGCCGGCGCCTCGCACCAGCGTGCCGTCGGCGTGGGAGGCGAGGCTATAGCCGCGGGCGAGCACCGCAAGCGGGCTCAGTGCGTCGAGCTTCGAGCCGAGCTCGGTCAGGCGGCGCGACTCGTCGCCGCTGCGCGAGCGCATCGCTCGCTCCAGAGCGGCGGCAAGAGCACGCGTCCTGTGGCTGGCCGCGTCGACGCGGTCGGACGCGGCATGCGCCAGCGCCGCGGTCAGCTCGGCCAGGCCGGCGGCGGCCTGCGCGTGGTTGCTGCGCATCGCCCGCTCCATTCGTGCGGCCAGGCGGTCGGCGCTCTGACGGACCTGCGCGATGCGCACTGCCGGATGGCGCAGGCGTCCGCCCACCGCATCGACACGGTGGCGCAGGCCCTCGAGCTTGCGGCGCATGCATGCGCGAAGGCGATGCTCGGCGGTGGAGACGTCGAGCTCGAGATCGGCTCGCACCGGCACCACCGCCTCGGCAGCAGCCGTGGGCGTGGCCGCGCGCAGATCGGCGGCCAGGTCGCACAGCGACACGTCGATCTCGTGACCGACCGCCGACACCACCGGCACCGGGAACGCCTTGACCGCGCGCACCACCGCTTCGTCGTTGAACGCCGCCAGATCTTCGCTGGCGCCGCCGCCGCGGCCGACGATGACGACGTCGCATCGCCCGTACTCTGCCAGCCGCGACAGCGCGGCCACGATCTGCCGCGGTGCCGTGGCGCCTTGGACGGTGGCGGCCGAAAGCACCACGTGCACGCCGGGGAATCGCCGCTGCAGCGTGGTCAGGATGTCGTGCACCGCGGCGCCGCGGCGCGAGGTGACCAGGCCGATGGTGCGCGGAAGAAACGGCAGCGGCCGCTTGGTGGCCGCGTCGAAGATGCCCTCGGCATGCAGGCGCGCGCGAAGCTGTTCGAACGCCTTCTGCGCAGCGCCGGCACCGACCGGCTTCATCGCCGTGATGTAGAGCTGCATCTTTCCCTGGCGGCCGAACACGCCCATGCGGCCGCGGCAGACGATCTCGTCGCCGACCTCCGGGCGGAACGCCAGGCGGAACACGTCGCCGCGCCACATCACGCACTCGATGCAGGAGCGGTCGTCGGCCAGGGTGAAGTAGCAGTGGCCGCTGGAGGCCTTGCTGAAGCTGGTGATCTCGCCGAGCACCAGCAGGTGCGAGAAGTCGCGCTCGAGCGTTCCTCCGATCAGCCCCACCAGCTCGGTGACGGAAAGAGGCGCTTCCTCCTCGGTGTCGGAGAGCGCGATGCTCAATGCAGCGATCCGGGGATCAGTGCGCGCGCTTGGCCGCGCTCTTGCCGGCGGCCGACGACGGCGAAGACGGCGCCTTCTCGGTCTTGGCCAGACGCTCCAGATGGAAGCCGGCCACGCCGCCGACCTTCTGGATGTCGCCCTCCCACGACTTGAGCATGTCCACCGCCTTCTTGAGCTGCGGATCCTTCTCCATGTCGAACTCGTCGTACGGGTTGAGCGGGAGATCTTCCTTCTTGCCGTCCTTGCTGCTGACCGTTTCGGGCTTGGGCGCCTCGACGACGACGTCGGGCTCGATGCCCGAGTCCTGAATCGAGCGGCCCGAAGGCGTGTAGTAGCGCGCCGTCGTCAGACGCAGCGCCGAACTGTCGGTCAGCGGCAGGATCGTCTGCACCGATCCCTTGCCGAAGCTCTTGGTGCCGATGACGATGGCGCGGTGATGATCCTGCAGCGCGCCGGCGACGATCTCGGACGCGCTGGCCGATCCTTCATTGACCATGATGACCATCGGCACGGGCCGGCGCGTTCCGTCGGCCTGCGCGAAGAACTTGTGCGCCTGCGACTCGACGCGCCCGTCGGTGCGGACGATCAAGCCGGCATCGAGGAAGAGATCGGAAATCTCCACCGCCTGCGTCAGAAGCCCGCCGGGGTTGTAGCGCAGGTCGAGCACGATGCCGGCGACGCCGCCCTTGTGCTCCTTGTCGAGCTTGTCGAGCGCCTCGCTCAACTCCTGCGCCGAGCCCTCCTGGAATCCGGTCAGACGCACGTACGCGAAGCGGCCGCCTTCGATGGTGCGCGCGCCGCGCACGCTGCGGATGTGGATGACCTCGCGCACCAGCTCGACGTCGATGAGATCGTTGACTCCCTTGCGCTTGAGCGAAAGGTGAACGCTGGTGCCGGGCTTGCCGCGCATCTTCTCGACGGCTTCCTGAAGGCCCATCTCCATCGTCAGGTCTTCGCCGATCTTGACGATCTGGTCGCCGGGCTTGATGCCGGCGCGGAAGGCGGGCGTGCCTTCGATGGGAGTGACGATGGTCAGGATGTTGTCGCGGACCGTCAGCTCGATGCCGAGACCGCCGAACTCGCCGCGCGTCTCGATCTGCAGCTCCTTGTATCCTTCGGGGGTCAGGTAGGCGCTGTGCGGGTCCAGCGAGGAGATCATGCCCTTGATGGCGCCGTCGATCAGCTCCTTGGTCGCGACCTCGTCGACGTAGTGCTTCTGGACGATCGCCATGATGCTGGCGAAGGTTTCCAGGCTCTCGTACGTGTCCTTGGCCTCAGGTGCGGCGCGCAGGGCGGACGATGAGAGGATCCCCGCAGTGAAGGCGCCGGCAACGATGGTGGTGAGGATGAGCTTTCGCGGCTTTTTTGGCTGCAGCACGCGCCAACTATACCAAAGCACCTCGGGGGAACAACGACGCTTGCGCCGCCCCGATCGTGCGTTCACGCATTCTTCAGGAAATCACGTCGCGCGCGATTGCAGATGCGGTACCGGGTCGGGCCTCGCGTGCTGCCGGCGCCGAGCCGGCGGCACGCACACGAGAAGCCCGACGGGAGATTCGCTACCGGATCGCGCCTCGCATCACACGGCGCGAGCTTCGGGCCGGGTCGTCAGTTCAGGCCTTTCACCCACGGCAGCGGATCGACGGCCTGGCCGGCGTCGCGGAGCTCGAAGTGCAGGTCGGGGTCGTCGCCGGGCATGTTGCCGACGATGTCGCCTGCGCCGATGCGATCGCCCTCCTTGAAACGAACGGAACCGAGGCGCGCGTACACGGAGTGGTAGCGGCCGCCGTGGCTGACGATCACGGTATTGCCCATTCCCGAGAGCGTTCCCGAAAAGATCACCTGTCCTTCTGCAACGGTGCGGACCGGCGCCCCACCCTTGCTGCGAACGATGACGCCCCGGTACTTGTTGCCGCTCTTGTGCTGCTGGCCGTAGTTGGCGACGACCTTGCCGCCCACCGGCGCTGCCAGCTGGCCCTTGCGGGCAGCGAACTTGTCGGCGTCGGCGCTGCCGCCGCGAAACAGGCGCGAGAGCAGGCCCGGCCGTTTCTCCGGCGACGCCGCCGGTTGCGGCTCGGCCTGCGCCGGCGGCTGCTCGGCGGCGTACGGCCCCGCATTGGCGCTGGCGGTCGCACCGGCTGGCGGCTGCCCCGCTTCGACGTCGGCGCCCGCAGCGGCCGGCGCTCGCGGTAGCCCAGAGTCTTTCGGTGGCAGGGACTTGGCCAGTGCGGTGTCAGGTCGTTGGCGAGGTGCCGCCGCGGGCGTTTTCGGCGGCGGCGCCTGCTTCGGCGCCGCAGCCGCAAGCTCCTTCTCGAGCGTTCTCGCCGAAGCTTCGAGCTCCGACAGTCCCGCCGCGGCGGTCCTGGCCTGCGCGGCAAACTGCTCGGCGTCGGCCTCGGCGCGGGCGACCTCGCTCTCCAGACCGAAGCGTTCGCTCTGCAGCGCGCTCAGCGTCGCCGCGGCCGTCTCCTGCTCGGCGCGCGCACGATCCAGCGCCGCCAGGTGACTGCCGCGCTCGATCTCGACGCGCGAGACCTTTTCCTGTCGGGCTGCCGCCGCCGTGACCAGGTAGCGCGCCAGACGGACGTTCTCCGTGGTTGCACCGGTCCAGCCGGCCGCGCCGGCGCCGATGCGTGCGGCGCGATACATGCCGGCAATGCGCGCCCGATGCGCGGCGCGCTCGCGGCCGACGACGCCGTCGAGCTCGGCCAGGCGCGCGATCGCCTGCTCGATGTCGGCCGCTGCCTTGGCGCGCCGGTGCTCGGCGTTCTGGATCTCCGCATCGACCTTGGAAAGCCGCTGCTTCGCCTCGACCACCATGCGCCCGAGCAGCGCCGCGCGCCGGTCCTGCTCCTCGCGCTCGCGCTTCTTGGCCAGGAGCTGCTCGCGGATCTGCCGTGCGCGCTCGGTCATGTCCTCGGCCGGCGCGGCAACCGGCGCGGCCAGTGCCACGGCAATCGCGATGACGGCGACGCCTCGCCGCCATCCGCCGCCGGTCGCCGCCGCCGCCGCCGCGGGAGGCAGCCAGCTCGCGGAGGCCGCGGGCGCGCGACGGCCGGCGCCGCAATGCGCTCGCTGCGATCGGCTCAGCGCCACTGCGACACTCTCCACATGCCGACCGCGCTTCCGGCGCCGCCGAGGGCAGCGCCCCACAGGGTCAGCGTCAGACACTGGCGAGGCGACAGGAAGGAGAGCACGTCGGTGAGCGCAGGAAGCTCGCCTTCGATGGGCATGGAGACGCCCTGGAAGACCAGGGCCAGCACGCCGAGCGCCAGCAAAGCGCCGACGATGCCTTCGAGGATGCCGGCCAGCACCACCGGTCCCCAGTACCCCGGGCCCACGGCGCCGACCAGTCGCAGCACGTTCATCTCGTCGCGGCGCGTGTAGGCGGCGAGCTGGAAGGTGGTGGCAACGATGATCACCGAGACCAGAAGCGTCAGCGCGCCCAGCGCCCACGCCACCCAGCGCACGATGTCGAGCGCGCTTCCGCCCGAGGCAATCGACCTCGTGGACTGCACGTCGGAAACCCCGGGAAACGCGCGCCACTGCTCGATCTTTGCCGCCAGCTCCTCGTCGCTCAGCGAGCGCTCGAGCTTGATCTCGATGGAGGCAGGAAGCACCGACGGCTCCAGCCCCGCCAGCAGCTCGGCGCTGCGGTCGAGGTTGTCGGCGAGGAACTGCCAGCCTTCGTCCGGGCTGATGTAGCGCGCCTCGATGACGGTGGGGTCATCGCCGATGCGCGTCTTGGTCGCGACGATGTCGGCCTCGCCGGCCTGCTGGGTGAAGTAGATCGAGACGTCGATGCCGGAGGCGGCCCAGCGCGCGACCATGCGGTAGGCATTGGAGCTGACGAGCAGCACCGCGCCGGCGAACAGAACGCTGGCGGCGATGCTGGCCAGCGCCACGCCGGAAGCGGCGGGCGATGCGCGGATGCCGTCGAGGGCGCGCCGGAAATAGTACTCCAAGGCCGTCTACGCGCAGGCGGCCTCGAGGCCTTCCTCGTCGAGCAGCCGGCCGCGGCTCATCACGAACACGCGTCCGCGCAGGACACTGAGCGCTTCCATGTCGTGCGTGGCCATCAGCACGCTGGTGCCGTCTTCGCGGCAAGCCTGCGTCAGGATCTTCAGCACGTACAGCGACTGATCGGGGTCGAGGCCGAGCGTGGGCTCGTCGGCAAGAATGATCGGCGGCCTGTTGACCAGCGCTCGCGCCAGGCTGACTCGCTGGCGCTCGCCGGCGCAAAGGTCGCGCGGGAAGCAGCGGGCGGCATCGTCGAGGCCGACGCGCTCGAGCGCCTCCTCGGCCATCCGGCTGGCTTCATTGCGCGTGCGGCCGGCCACTTCCGCCGACAACGCGATGTTGTCGATGACCGTGAGCCGCTCGATCAGACGCGGCTCCTCGAAGACCAGGCCGAGCTCGCGGCGCAGCTCGGCGATGCCCGAGGCATCGAGGCGGGAAAGGTTGCGGCCGTTGACGATGACTCCGCCGCTGTCGGCCTTCAGCTCGCCGATGAGCAGGCGAAACAGTGTCGTCTTGCCCGAGCCGCTCGGCCCGGTCAGCGCGGCGAACTCGCCCTCACGAACCTGGAAGCTGACGTCGCGCAGGACCTGGCGACCGCCATAGGACTTGGACACACCGTGCACTCGAATCATGTCGGCCCTGGCAGCTCCGCTGCCCCTCCACTCCACCACCCGGCCCGTCCTGCTTCGCCGCGCGCTGGCGCTGCTCGCAGGGGCCGCTGCCTGGCTAACCACCCACCAAGAGCTTGTCGAGACGCGCCGTGAAGTCGGGCGCCGGCCCGGCGCCCTGCGCCGGAATGCGTCCGATGATCTTGTCTCGAATCCGTCCTTCGCGATCGACGAAGAACGTCTCGGGGTAGCCCGTTATACCATACTGCGTTCCGATGGCACCGTCGGGATCGAGCAGAATCTCGAATTTCAGCGGCGTTCTTTCAACGAAATCATGAACACGCGAAACGTCGTCGTCGCCGGCCACGCCGAGCACCACCAGGCCCTTGTCGCGATACAGGTCGGCGATGCGATTGAGCAGCGGCATCTCCTCGATGCAGGGCGGACACCAGGTGGCCCACAGGTTCACCAGCACGACCTGACCGCGATAGGCCGAAAGCTTTCGCACCTTGCCGTCGAGCGACTGGAGGATGAAGTCGGGAGCCAGATCGCCCTCGCTCGCCTTGCCGCCGCCGCCGCCCTGGCAACCGCCGACCGCCACGATGGCCGCCAGCAGTGCTGCCCACAGCAACCGCGGCCTCAGGCGCCGGGGCTGCAGCGCGGGCCGTCCGTCGCCCCGCGAGTCGCCGCTTCGCCTGCCCGTGGCCAGGGGCGTTTTCATGCCGTCGCCTTGCGCGGCATCGGCGCCGCGCCGCGCTGGCGCACCAGGATTCCGGCGCCGACGACCGCCAGCACCAGGCCCACGACCTGCGCCTGCGTCAGGCCGAAGGCCAGATGCGGCTCGACCCGGATGAACTCGACCCAGAACCGGAACAGCCCGTTGCCGATCAGATAGATGGCGAACATCGTGCCCGGCGCCGGGTTGCGGTGCCGGTAGCGCCACAGGAACGCGAACAGGAGCGAATAGGCCGCCGCCTCGTACAGCGGCGTCGGATGCACGAGCACGCCGGGCGGATGCGGCCACGGCACGATCGCGTCGGTGTAGGCCACGCCCCACGGGACGTCGGTGACCGTTCCCCAATCGCCGTCGCCGGCGACGTGACAGCCGATGCGCCCGAGCGCCTGCCCGATGGCCAGGCCCGGCGCCGTGCAATCGGCCAGCGTGATGAACGACATGTCGTAGCGACGTCCGAGCACATACGCAGCCAGCGCGCCGCCGAGGAATCCGCCGTACCAGACGAAGCCGGCGCCGGCGAAGATCTCGCTCAGCGGCGCGCGGAAGAACGCAGCAGGGTCGTTGAAGATCGACAGCACGCGCGAGCTGACAAGGCCGGCAAGGAACGTCCACAGCAGGACGTTCCACAGCTTGTCGCCGTCACCGCCGCGGCGTTCGAACTCCTTCACCGAGACGAGCGAGCCGAAGTAGAACCCCAACGCCATCATCACGCCGAAGCTGTAGATGGTGATGGGCCCGAGCTGGAAGATGATCGGATACACCGGCGCCGATACTAAGGGATCAGCGATCGATTCCAACTCTCGCGCGGTGCGTCGCGCACTCGGGAGAGTCGCGGGTCGCACACGCAATGGGTCGCGTCCGGCGCTGCGGTTGCGAGGAGTCGTTACGACGGCCGGGACGCCAGCGCCTCGGCCATGCTTGCGCCGGCTTCGAGAAGCGCCTGGTAATGCGCGACCACGCGCGGACGGCCCATGCCGGCCACGCCGGTAAGTCGGCCGCTGCGGCCGAAGATGGCAACGAAGCGGTACTCTTCGAACGAGCCGTCGACCACGTGCAGCTCGTCGTCGGGCAGCGCGTGCCCGGCGATCTGCAGCTTGGTGCCGAACTGGTCGCTCCAGACGTAAGGAACGGGCGCGTAGGGCTCGACGGCGTCTGCGCCCTTGAGAAGACGCAGCGCCGCGGCACGGCCCTGCGCGGCGGCGTTGGTCCAGTGCTCGATGCGCACCAGACGTCCTGCACGCGCGCTGTGCCAACGTGCGACGTCGCCGGCCGCGACGATGCCGTCGACCGCCGTGGCGCAGCGGTCGTCGCAGACGACGCCGTCCTCGACCTCGAGGCCCGAGCCTTCCAGCCACTGCGTCTGCGGCTGCACTCCCACGCCGATCACGAGCACGTCCGCCGCGATGGTGCGTCCGTCGCTGAGCTGCAGGCGCTCGACACGATCGGCGCCTTCGATTGCGACCACTCGCGTTGCGCAGCGAAGCTTGACGCCGTTGTCGGTGTGCAGCCGCGCCGCAAGGCCGCCAAGCGCGCGACCGAGCGCGCGCACCATCGGTGCCGCAAGAGGCTCGATGAGCGTGACGTCGAGGCCGCGTGCGCGGCACGACGACGCCACCTCGCAGCCGATGAAGCCGGCGCCGAGGATTGCCACGCGTGGGCCCGCGAGCAGCTCGTCGCGAAGCGCGAGCGCATCGTCGAGAGTGCGAAGGTAGTGGATGCCGGCAAGCGGCGGCGTCTCCTCGAGGCGCCGCACGCGCGCGCCGGTGGCGAGGACGAGGCCGTCGAACGCGATCGTCTCCCCATCGTCGAGCGCCAGCGTGTGCTGGCCGGCGTTCAGATGCATGGCCGTGCGGCCGAGCCGCAGGTCGAGGCGCAGGTCGTCGAGTCCGCTCTTGCGAAGCGCCGTCTTCTCGGGATCCCACTGCCCGCGCAGGATCTCCTTGGACAGCGGCGGCCTGTCGTAGGGTGCATGCGGCTCGGCGCCGATGAGAACGAGCCGCCCCTCGAAGCCTTCCTCGCGAAGTGCCTCGCACGCGCGCAGGCCGGCAAGGGATGCGCCGACGACGACGAACGTTCGCGAGTCCTGCGACATTTTCACGTGCTCGCTCGCGCCACGCGCCGTGCCCACGACTACTCGCCGATCACGTGCAGATCGACGCTGCGATGAAATCGGCCGTGGCGGTGCTCGAAGACGTAGATGCCCTGCCACGTGCCCAAACGAAGGTCGCTCTCGTGCACCGGGATGCTGAGCTGCGTCGCCGTCAGTGCGGCGCGGATGTGGGCGGGCATGTCGTCGGGGCCTTCGGCGTTGTGACGGTACAGGCGAGGATCCTCGGGCGCGATGCGCCGGAGGAACGAGTCGAGGTCGGCACGCACGTCGGGATCGGCGTTCTCCTGGATGAGCAGCGAGGCGCTGGTGTGGCGTATGTACACGGTCAGCAGGCCCTGCTCGATCTCCTGATCCTCGAGCCACGCCGTCACCTTCGCCGTGATCTCGTAGAGCCCGGCGCCGTGGGTGGCGACGTCGATGGAGCCGAAGGCCTGACGCATGCCGCGGAAGGCTAGCCGTGAAGCTTCGCGTGCGCCAGAAGGCGGATCGCCGGCGCTCTCATCGGCACCGCGGACAGCGAGGGATGTGTCGCACTGGCCACGCTGCCGCGGCCAGTCCATCCGCTCATGCCTGCCAGTGCCGTCAGCCCAGGAACTCGCAGAGATACGCGATCGGCGCCGTCGCGCGCACGTCGAAGCCGCTGTTTGCCGGCACCTCGAAACTCGTACCGGCAGCGTAGGGCCGCTCGCTCTGCCCCGGCAGCGTCACCCACAGCTCGCCCGATACGATCGTCATGCGTTCGGCCTTGCCGGTGCCGAAGTGGAACGAGCCGGCGTCGATGACGCCGGCGGTTGCGGCCATGCCGTTGCGTTCGAACCCGATGCTCTGGACCTGCCCCTCGAAATACGTGTTGTGCTTCAGCATGCCGCCTATTAGCGGTCGCCGGGCACGAGGGCCAGCGTACCGGCTGAAGCCTTCGCGCCTGCTCGCCGCTACTGCGCCCGCTTGCTGCTACGCCGCCGGAAAGCGATTGCTCTCCAGCCATCCGATCGCGGGCTCGGACACGCCTTCGATCTGCGCGCGTACCAGAGCTCGCCGGTAGATCGAGCGGCGCGGCGGCACGAAGCAGTGCGAGATGTCGATCTCGGCGCCGCTGATCGGCTCGATCGTTCCCTTCATCTCCTCACCGTCCTCGGCGGTGACGGCAAAGCTTCCGCTGACGGCCCGCGTGGGATGATCGTCGTCGAAGACGAAGTCGTAGACGACGGTATCGACGTTCCTGGTCCGCTCGCGCGCCAGGTAGCCGACCTGCATCTCGGTGACGTCGGGGATCGTGACCTGCACGGCCTGCAGTCGGAAGTCGGCGCCGCTGAGGATGAGGAAGCGCCACTCCATCGACCACCACCGCGGGCCCCAGGAATGATCACGTTCGCCAATGCCATCGAGCCGGCGCTCGTCGTGCCCTATGCGATACGTGCCGGACACGGCGATCGGCTGCTCGAAACGGTTGGCGGAGAGGCCTTCGGCGCTGTGGCCGGCAACCTTGCTCTCACCGACCGAGTGCGCCGCGCCCGTGGTCGTCACCGCAAGATCGACGGCGACTTCCATCATTTGTCCGGCACGGCGGCCGCTGACGACTCGCCCGAAGCCGGCGCAGCGAAGGTGCCCGGATCGAAGCGGCTGCTCGATCGTGTAGGAGAACGAGAGCCCCCATGGGTCCTGGTACGACAGAGCGTCCCCGTTCCAGCGATCGAGCGGCAGGCGCGTCTCCTCGACCACCACCCACTCCTCTCCATTATATAGGTAGAGCCAGAACCACAGGCGCTTCTGCGCCGGGTGCAGCCCGATGCGGCAATGCCCGGCGTTGGACCCATCACGGTCGAACCAGTCGAAGAAGTACGATTCGTTCCACCATTCGTACTCCTGGCTCCACGCGTGCAGCAGGTCGTCCTTCTCCCGAATTCCGAAGCGGGTGATCTCTTCGAGTGTGAGCGACATGCGCGGACCCTACCCAATTTCGCCACCGCGGACGAAATACCCGCCGATGCGCCACACAGGCGTTCTGGACGCACTGCGTTTTCCAGGCCAAATCTTCCAGGATGGCCCGCGACATCCACCCTCCCTCTCCCCTGCTCCTCCTCGGTGAAGCCTTCAGCGGCCTCGAGTTTCCGCGGATGCTGCTTCGCCTCCCATGGCTGGCCACCGCTCCGCGCGGCCACGGCGAGCCCGTGCTCGTGCTGCCCGGCTACGGCGCCAGCGACACGTCGACGCTGCTGCTGCAGACCTACCTTCGCTTCCTCGGCTACAGCGTCCGCGGCTGGGGCCTCGGCATGAACCGAGGCGACGTTCCGCGAACGATGCCGCGCGTGCTCTCGCTCATCGAGAAGATGCACGATGAGTCGGGCGAGCGCGTGCATCTGGTGGGCTGGAGCCTCGGCGGCTTCATCGCGCGCGAGGCGGCGCGTGAGAATCCCGAGCTGGTGCGTAGCGTGATCACGCTGGGAAGCCCGGTCATCGGCGGGCCCAAGTACACGGCGGTGGCGCGGCGATACAAGGCGCGCGGCTTCGATCTCGACGCCGTCGAGGCCGAAGTCGATGCGCGCTACGAGCGGCCGCTGTGCGTGCCGATCACGGCGATCTATTCGAAGTTCGACGGGATCGTGGCCTGGAAGGCGTGCATCGACGAGCGCAGCCAGGGCATCGAGCACATCGAGGTGCTGACCACGCACCTCGGGCTCGGGATCTGCGCAGACGTCTACACGATCATCGCCGATCGGCTGGCGCGGGCTCGCGACGAGGCCGCGGCTTGTGCGGCGGCCTAGAGCTGCTCCCACTGTGGCAGGGGACACACCGGCCTCACGATGGCGTGATGCACGGCCGCGCACTGACGTGACGGGATGAGGCCGCGCGTAGGCTGGACACGATCGGGCGGATGAGAAAGACCGTCGCTCACGGCGCGTGCTGACGAAATTCCTACTCTCCTCGACCTCTGGCTGCAGGTGGCGCCGCGCCGCCGCGGTCTTGTTGACGTGCGCTCTCGTGCTCGCTGCCTGCGACGGTCCCTCCCAGCGCTCCAAGGCCGGCGCCAAGCGCATCGAGAGGCTTCTGTTTCCGGGCGTCTCGTCTCTCCGCCGCCAACGACAGCGTGCCGCTGCCGCCCGCGACGCGAATCGGCGGAGTTCGCCGCTGCTGGCGGGACTGCTCGACGGCAACCGCGACGCAACGGCACGAGCGCTCGACACCGCCGACATCAACGTTGCGACCACAGCCGGCAACACGCCCTTGATGCTGGCTGCCGCGCGCAACGGGCTGGTGCTTACCCGGCTGCTGCTCGAGAAGGGTGCAGACCCGTGTGCCAGGAATGCACTCGGCTCCGACGCCGCCGGCGTGGCTGAAGCGTTCGGATTCGTGGCTGGTGCGGAGCTGCTACGAGAGGCATCGCAGCGGTGTTCGCATGCGGCGGCCATGGCTGCGACCGGTGCGAAAAAGGGCGGCGGACGCGTCCGATGAGATCGGACCAGCAGGCGCCTTCCTCATGACTGCTCGCCGCGTGCTGCTCCTCGTCATCTGCGCCGTAACGGTCGTTGCGTGCCTGCGCCACCAGTTGATGGAGCGCCGCATCGATGACGACAACCGACTGTATTTCTACCTGGCCGAGCGTGCCGCTTCGGGAGTGGCGCCGCACGTTTCGGCGCCCGACGTCAAGACGCAGCTGGGAACCTTGACGTTCGCAGCTTCGATCGCTGCCGGTCGCATGCTCGGCGCCGACGACGTCATTGCCGGCCGTCTCGGCAGCACAGTCACGCTTGCGCTGGCTGCGGTCGCGGTTGCCGCGTTGGTCCTGGAGATCACCGGCAGCGCGCTGGCCGCCGCGCTGGCGGTCCTTGCTCTCCTGACGGCCAACGGCGTCCTCTACCACACCGCGGTGGGCTTCAATCCCAAGATTCCATTGATGGCGGCGCTGGCGTGGGCGCACCTGTTCTTTCTCCGCGGCCGCTTCGGCCTGGCCGGCGCCGCTGCCGCCGCCGCGGTTCTGTGCTGGCAGATCGCAGCGCTCGTCTACGTGACGATGGCCGTCGCGTGTTTGCGATGGAGCGCGCCGATGGCGGCTGCACGCAGCTTCGCAGTAGGCAGCGCGGTCGTGGTGATGGCGTATGAGGCCTATTTCGCCTGGCACGGCGCGCTGGCGGCGCAGCTCTTCCAGACCGTGGTGCTGCCCATGGGCGGGGCCGGACACAAGACCGAGCTCGCAGGATCGTTCTGGTTCATCGTCTTTGGTCCGGGCGCCCCGCCGACCCTGCGCGGACTCCCGGTGCTGACACTGGCTTGGCTGCTTGCGGACCGGGTCGTGGCACGGTGGCGCCGGCAAGACGTCTGGGCAGCGGAGCGGTCGACCGCGTTGACGATCAACGCGCTCGCTGCGGCCGCCGCCGTATCGCTCGCGTTTACAGTCTACGAGCGGCAGGGCGCGCCGGATCGCTTTCTGCTCGTCCCTTACTTCGCGATTGCCGCCGGGCTGGCAACCGCACGGGTGTTGCATGCGCTGGGTGGGATGGTCGGATCAACGTACGCGGCCGTGCGAGCGGAGCTTGTGGTGGCGATCGCGGCACTGCTGCTGCTCACACGGATGACCGGCACCGTGCACGGGCGCAAGAACCAGATCACGCTGGCCGATCAGCGCCAGGCGGCCAGCGTCATCAGCATCATGAACGAGATGGGCAGCGTGTGGGTTCTAGGAGCCGCGCACCTGCTCGGCCTGGCGCATGTTACCAACTACCACCCGCTGTCGTACTTCGGCGACGACCTGGGACGATATATCGACAAAAAGGCCTTCACTCCCGTCATCGATGGCAGGCTCCCCGACGTGATCGTGCGCGGCCAATCGCTGCCGGGGCCGCCGAGCTTTCAGCGGCAGTACGCTGCCGCAGCGATCCCGGCGCTGGAGCGGCACGGGCTGCGCGTCTTCGTGCGGCGGGATGCGCCGCGCGTTGCAGACTTCGCCCTGGCGAAGTAGCCGAGGACGCAACCGCGGCGACGGCGCAGCCCGGCGGGAAATACCGGCGAGGAGGTCCGCGCCCGCCATCCGCACGAGCAGGCGCGAACCCTCGTCCAACGACAAAGGGACGGAAACCACCTACGCCCGCGCGGTGCCCCAGCACCATCGCCGCAAGAAAACCGGCCCTCGCCTCCCCCACCCATCCCTGCTACGCGCTGCTCCGGAGGTACCGCCGCGATGCCCATTCCGACGTCCGACGCCAGGCTCTTCGAGATCATGTACACGTGCCGCGCGATGCGGCGGCTCAAGCCCGATCCCGTGCCGCAGGAGATTCTCGAGCAGCTCGTGGAGGCTGCGCTGCACGCGCCGAGCGGCAGCAACGCGCAGAACTGGCGGTTCGTCATCGTCCGCGACCGCGCGCAGAAGCAGCGCATCCAGGCGATCTGGCGAAAGACCTGGGGTTTCTACCAGGAGACGTTTGCGAAGGCGGACCTTCGGCCTGGCGAGTCACCCGAAGATCGCGCAAAGGGAACCAAGGCCGGCACCGATCTTCTCGAAAGCCTTCCCGACGTGCCGGCGCTGATCTGCGTCTGCGTCGCGCGCGACGAGCAGCTGGCCAAGGCGCTGGCCTCACCGGCCACCATTCAAAAGGTCGTCTCGCACTTCGGCGTCGGCGGCGCCGTGAAATTCGCGGCCGCGGGCATGCGAATCGGCGGCATGGCCGACGGCTCCACCGCTTATCCGGCGGTGCAGAACCTGCTGCTCGCGGCGCGCGCTCTCGGCCTTGGCGCGGTGCTGACGACGCAGCACTTTTTCGTGCCGGGGCAGTTCGAGGCGGTGCTCGGGCTGCCCGGCTCGGTGACCCTGGCGGCGATCGTCCCGGTGGGATACCCGAAGGGAAAGTTCGGACCCGTGCGCCGGCCGAGCCCGCGCGACGTCATCTCCTGGGACCGCTACGGCGGCTGAACAGCGAGCCGCGCGCCCATCTCGTGGGACCGCTACGGCGGGTAAGCAGGGACCCGCTGGCCGCTGGCGATGCGGCCGGCGGGAATGGAAGCAGCGCAGTGTTGCACGCCCCGCGTCACGCCGGTAAAGCCGTGGCACGCCATCCACGGATCCCACAGCCTTCGTGCACGCCGCGCTTCGCGGAAGCGACCAGTCGTACCGAACGGCCGCGCGCGCGGCGGCGCTCGCCAACCTCGTCCTCGGCTCGGTCGTGCTGGTCGGCTGGCTTCTCGGAATCGAGCGTCTCTCCGACCTGACCTTCGACGGCATCCGCATGAAGGCCAACGCGGCGCTCGCGCTGGGTCTGTCGGGGCTGTCGTTGCTGCTTCTTCTGCCCGCGCGCGTCAGCTCGTTGCGCCGCGGCGTCGGCTCCGTCGCTGCGGCGGTCGTCCTTACCATCGGCGCGTTGACGCTGAGCGAGCACGTCGTTGGCTGGGACCTCGGCATCGATCAGCTCATCGCCGCCGAGCCGGCTGGGCAGGCCGCCACCGTCAGCCCCGGCCGCATGGGCCCGCCGGCGTCGATGAGCTTTACGCTGCTTGGCACGGCATTGCTGCTGCTGCATTCGAGCTGGAGCGGCGCTGCCCTCACCCGCGCCGCGCTCGCTTTCACCGTCACCGTGATCGCGCTGCTCAGCGTGGTCGGCAACCTGCACGGCGCGGCCCAGCTCTACGCCGTTGCGCACTACACCGGCATCTCGCGCCAGACGGCGCTGGCGCTGTTCGTCCAGGCCGTCGGCGTGCTGTGCGCGCGGCCGGATGAAGGCCCGGTGCGAACGTTCACGTCGCCTCTTCCGGGCGGCGTGTTTCTGCGCCGGCTCGTCGTTCCGGCGCTCGTCGCGCCGGCAATGCTCGGCTGGCTGTGCGTCCAGGCGATGCAGCATGGCCTCTTCGATGCTCCCTTCGGCTTTGCCGTGCTGGCGGTCGCGCTGACGGTGCTTCTGGTGGCGACGGCGGCACGCAACGGGCGCGCTCTGAACGACGTCAGCCTTCAGCGCCTGCAGGCGGAGCAGGAGCGCGAGCTGCTGCTCGAGGGCGAGCGCCACGCGCGCGTGGAGATGGAGCGCTCCGCCAGACTCAAGGACGAATTTCTCGCCACGCTCTCGCACGAGCTTCGCACTCCGCTCAGCGCCATCCTGGGCTGGTCCTTTCTGCTCGGACAGAAGCCGGGTGACCACGACACGCTGGCTAAAGGCATCGAGGTCATCGAGCGCAATGCCCGTCACCAGTCGCAGCTCATCGAGGACCTCCTCGACATGAGCCGCATCGTCTCGGGCAAGATGCACCTGCACATGCAGGCGGTGGAGCTGCCGGCGGTGGTGGAGGCGGCCATTCAGGTGGTCCGCCCGCTGGCGGAAAGGAAGAACGTGCAGATCGAATGCGACCTGGCGCGCCAGGAGCAGTCGCTGATCGGCGATCCCACGCGGCTCCAGCAGGTGGTGTGGAACCTGCTGGTCAACGCGGTGAAGTTCACGCCCGAAGGCGGAACCGTCCGCGTGCGCCTCGACTGCAGCGACACGCGCGCCACGCTCACCGTCGCCGACACCGGGCAAGGGATTGCCGAGGACTTCCTCCCTCACGTGTTCGACCGCTTCCGTCAGGCCAACTCCTCGATCACCCGCGAGCACGGCGGCCTCGGCATCGGCCTCTCCATCGTCAAGCAGCTCGTCGAGATGCACGACGGGCGAGTGGCCGTGCAAAGCGACGGCGCCGGCAAGGGTGCGTGCTTCACCGTCCAGCTTCCGCTGGCCCAGCAGGCGGTCGCGTACGACGGAATGGTGGTGCGCGCTCCCGCAGCCGATCCCGCCGCCAAGACGGCGCGAATCGCGTTCCCGAAGCTGGCCGGCATCTCCACGCTCGTGCTCGATGACGAAGCCGATACGCTCGACGTCGTGCGCCGCCTCCTCACCGACTGCGGCGCCGACGTCACCTGCGCGCGTGACGCTGACGAGGCGCTTCGTCATCTGCGGTCGCGCCGCTTCGACGTCTTCGTCAGCGACATCGGACTGCCCGAAAAGAATGGCTACGAGCTGATGCGCGAGCTGCGCGCCGACGGCCAGATCATTCCGGCCGTTGCGCTGTCTGCGTACGCACGGCCCGAAGACCGGCAGCGAGCCCTGGAGTGCGGCTTTCAGTGCCACGTTCCCAAGCCGGTGGAGCCGGCCGCGCTTCTCTCGACGATCAGCTCGCTGCTGTAGCGGAGTCGCGGCCGATTTTGCCGCGGCCGGTCTTGCTGCCTCGGCGCAGGCGGGCTTAACCTCGCCTGATCGTGACAAGAACGGCTCGACGTCCCCTCACCCATCCATTCACTCGCGCTGCAGGCACGGCTGCCGCCTCGGCCATCGCCGCGCTGGCGGTGCTGACCTCGCCGTCGCCGGCCGCGGCGCTGGACAGCGGGCCGCGCGCGTTTCGCCTGATCGCGTACGACTACAAGCAGCGCCCCGAAGACACCGTCAGCTACGCCGCCTACCACGCCAACCTCGAGACGCAGATCCTTGCCGCGGCCTCCGAAATTTGCTGCGGCCCCGCGCCGCGCCTTCTCTTCCTTCCCGAGAACACGGGGCTCATGGCCTGGTTCGTCGGCCCGCGCGGCGAGGCGGCGCGCGAGGCAGCCGCGTCCGGACAGCCCGACAGTTCGGCAGCGGCGATCGCCTCGCTCGGCCCCGGCTACTCGACGCCGATTGCCTACTACCAGAACAAGTGCCCGGGCATCACGCCCGCGCGCGCGCTGATCCTGGCGCTGACCGACACCGCCTGGCGCGCTCTGATGGAGAAGCTGGCGGCGATGGCGGCGCAGCACGGCGTGTGGATCGTCGCGGGCCTGAACACCGCCGACGTCACCGTCACGCGCGATCCGCTGACAGTTGCCGCGCTGGCAGATCCCGACGAGGTCGACAGCGGCTACGCCTACGAAGCGAGCTGCCAGGCATGGAACAACGCGGTCGTGATCTCGCCGCAGGCGCAGCTCGATCCCGACGGCGCGGCCGATCCCGCCAACGTCCTCTACGGCGAGCAGAAGAAGGTCTACCTCGTGCCGATCGAGCGCGAGCAGGCGGTGGGCCTGACGCTGAGCTCGGAGTCGCCGGCCAACGCCCGCGCGATCGACACCGGCTTTGCGCGGCTCGGGATCCTCACCAGCAAGGATGCGTGGATGCCCGACGTCGTCGAGCGCCTGGAGATCGACGGCATGGACGTCTTCCTTCAGCCCGAAGCGGGAGCGTGGGCCGGGCACGGTGGCGGTCTTCCGGACTGGCCGCCGGATGCGATGGCGCGCGCGATCTGGTCGATGGTGCAGTGGCAGGCCGAGACGCAGTGGGGCGCGCTGTCGAACCTTACCGGCAACCTCGGGGACCTCTACTTCGACGGCACCGCCACCATCACGCGCGACGCCGTCTTCGATGAGCTCGCCACGCAGTATCTGCTCGGCCGCGCGCCGCAGCCCGGGATCGAGGCGCGCGCGCCGTGGGTGTTCCCGGATCCGCCGCCGGGCGTGATGCTCGACGACATCACAGCGCGGCGCGAGTTTCTCGACGAGCAGGGCGCGCGTCTTGCGCCGGGCTCGGGCGATGCGCTCGAGAACGGACAGGCCGCAGGCTTCGTCGTGGCCGACATCACGCTGCCCGATCGCGGCGTTCGCGGCGCGCCCGTAGACGGCCTCGGCATTGCATCGGTTGCGGTGTCGCCGACGAGCGCGGCGCAGTGGTCGCCGTCGCTGGCCGTCAACGCCGACGGCGCGTTGCAGCTTGCGTGGACGGACCTGCGCGACGGGCACGAGCAGCCCTACTTCGCGCGCTCCAACGACGCCGGCGCGACGTGGACGCCAGCCGTGCGCGCCGGCGACGCCGTTTTCCGCGAGTTCGATCAGCAGGACAATCAGTACGACGCGCGCATCGCGGCGGTCGCCGACGGCTCGCTGCAGATGGTGTGGTCCGATTTCCGCAACCAGTCCTGGGACATCTACGGCGCGCGCAGCAGCAACGGCGGCGCGACCTGGCCGGCCAGCAGCCGCGTCGACGGCTCGCCGAGCAGCGCCGAAGGCTTCCCGGCCGAGAACATCCACCGTGACCCCACCGTCGCCGCATTCGCCGACGGATCGGTGATCGTGTGCTGGGCCGACGTTCGCGGCATGCGCACCGATGCCGGAATCGTGTGCGCGCGCTCCAGCGACGGCGCGACCTTCGGTCCCGACGTCTTCGTCGACGGCACCGGCGACGTCGAAAGCGAGCAGTTCGCACCGGCGGTCGCCGCCGCCGGCGACGGCCGCGTGCTCGTGGCCTGGCAGGATCACCGCGACGGCATCGCGCGGATCTACACCGCGCTGTCACTCGACGGCGGCATGACCTTCGAGGCGGCGGCGCCGCTGGCACCGTCGCCGACGGACCAGTGGCAGCCGGCGGTCGCCGCCAGCTTGCGCGGCCGGTTTGCCGTGGCCTGGAGCCAGAGCGACGGCGACGGCGGCTCGCGCGTGCATGCAGCCACCATCAGCCGGCGAGGAGCCGTGCGCACCGCGGTGGTCGATGCCGCGGCGCCGCAAGGCACGCGTCAGGCGCGGCCCTCGCTCGCCTTTGCCGGCTCCCGCCTGCTGGCCGCATGGCAGGACGACCGCGCAGGCGATCCGGACGTTCTGATCGCGCGACTGCGGTCGCGTGGCGAGGCGAGGATCGTGAAGCGCGTCGATGACGATCCGAACGCGACTGCAGCCAGATTGCCGGTCATTCAGGCGTACGATCGCCTTGCATGGAGCGTCGCCTGGGAAGATGACCGATCCGGCACGGAGCAGATCCGCGTCGCCAGCGGCGACCTTGCCGATCTACGATGACGAGCTGGTCACGACGTTCGACGTGAGGGTGTCGATCTGCGCGAGCGACACTTCTTGGCTGCTCCTCAGAACACGAACTGCATGCGCGTCAGGAAGACGTCTTCATCGCGCCGGTTGGCAGGGGCGACGCGCGGTGCAATTGCGCCGCGCCCGCCTTTGAACTCGCTGTGCTCGTAGTCGAGGTAGAACGCGACGTTCTTGTTGAGGTACCAGTTCAGCGCCAGCGTGTAGGCGTCGGCTTGGGTGGCAGCGGCCTCGGGGTCGGCGAAGCCGAGGCGGAACGCATCGTCATCGACGTCGAGGCTGGAGATGCGCGCAGCGATTTCCCACGCACCCCAGCCGCCGCGGCCGAAGTCGAACGGTTGGGCGGGAACGACGGCCTTGTAGGATGCGTCCTCTCCCGTCAGCACGTAACTGACGCGCGCCTGCCACGCATCGTTGGCGGTGGTGCCGTGAACGGCGCCGCGACGCAGCTCCTGTGACGAATGGACGTACTCGCCCATCGCGCCGAAGGGGCCGAAATAATAATAAGCCTGCGGCGAGACGCGCCAGTGCGTGCCGTCGGCGAAGGTGGCGTCGTCGCTGCGATACCGGAAGAAGGCCGAACGGCTGGAAGTGCGAAACTGCGGCAGCTGCGGACTGCTCGTCGTGCCCTGGTGCTCGCCGTAGGTGCCGGCCAGACCGAGGCCGAAGCCGTGCAGGGCTTCCACCGGCGTTGCCTTCCAAGGGTGCGCGAACACGCGCGCGACGACGTCGACGCCGTCGTTGAAGTTGGCTTCGGCGCTGCCGCCGTCGGGCGCACCGTTGAAGACGCCGGCCTGGTAGCTGAAGACCTCGTCGGCGACGTCGCCGAAGAAGTGCGCGCCGATGTCGCGGTTGGGCACGAGGTTGTCGGCGAGCGAGCGCTCCATGATCGGTAGGTGCGAGCCCGACTGCAGCCGCTCGAGGCCGAAGGGCGTGGTCGTCTTGCCGATGCGCAGCACCGCCGCCGGCGAGAACTTCGTATCGACGTACGTCTCCAGCAGCGTCAGGCTGCTGCCGGCAAAGTCAGGCCGGATGCGGAAGTCCCAGTGCTCGGCCAGCGTGCCCCGGACGTCGATGCGTGCGCGGCGGATGAAGAAGCCGTCGTTGATGTCGCGGCCGTGGTGGTCGAGGGCCCAGCGGCTGTCGACCTGACCGTAGCCGCCGATCTGCAGCTTGTACCCGCCGTCGCCGGTGCCCAGGAAGAAGCCGTCCTTGTAGCCGGCGGTGACGTTGGGTTTGTCCTCGGCGGCCGCCGTCTTGTGCGTCGCGGATTTCTTCTGGCTAGCAGCCGAGGCCTCGCCCGCGCCTTCGTCCGCCGCGCCTCCGGCTGCCGCATCGGAAGACGTGGTCGCATCGGTCGCGGGACGTTCACGGTCCCTTTGCAGCTCCAGCAGCGCCTTCTCGAGCTGCTCCACCCGCTGCCGGAGGGCGCGTATCTCTTCGGCCTGCGAAGCATCTTCGGCATGCGTGGCGGCGGGCGCCAGCAGCGTCACGAGGAGCGAGGCTGCAATGGCGGCGCGGGCAACGTCGGTGCGGCGTACGTTCTTCGTCATGCGCTGTCCTTCCTTTCCAGCCGGTGGCATGGCAACGGCACCGGCTTTTGCCAGCACATACATGTTGCGTCCGCGCGTCCGAAATGCCGCCGATGTGCGGCGGTACGTGCGCCGCGCGCAGATCGGACAATGGAGCTCCGAACGCGCGCAGGTGCTCTGGCCCTGCGTAGGTTGCGAACGGCTGCTGCAGCAGCGGCACGTAGATGACGAGGCCGAGCAGCACCAGCTCCCAAGCGATCGCCAGGTTCAGCCACTTGTTCTCGAAAGGCCGCGAAAGCACCGAGGGATACTCGGAGCGGAAGCTGAGCAAGCGGCCGCGGCGACTCGCGAAAAAAAGCTCCGCACTTGTGGCGCGAAGCGATATCGCCGTGATAAATGCGCGGCAGCGTTGCAGGAGGCCAGCATGGCACGTTCGAGTTCGCTGTTCCCGTGGCTGATCGCGGTGGCGCTTTCGGTTCCACTGTCGCTGGCGACGGCTCTGGCAGAGCCGGTCTTCGTTGGCGTGCTTCCCAAGAAACTCTCCATCACCGACCAGGGCGGCGGCGCCGGCAAGCTCAAGCTCATGCTGGCGGACGGGGCAATCGACAAGGGCGATGCGCCCGAGCCGGCCACCATCGCCTCCGCGACCTACGTCGCCTACGACGGTGCTTCGACCAGCTTCGAGGTGCCCGCGGGCGCGTTCAACAATGTCTTCGGCTGGATCTCCAACGATGCGACCTCCGCGCGCTTTCTCAACCGCGACGCGCCCGACGGGCCGACGCGCGTCCGTTCGCTGCAGGTACGCACCGGCTCGCTGATCAAGCTTGCCGCGTCGGCGACCGGTGAGGTCGGGCAGTCGCTCGATGTAGCGGGGGAAGGCGCGCCCACCGCCGGTGTCTCCGTGGCCGTCTGCATCGCCAACGGCGGCGAGGAGATCTGCCACTGCGCCACCGCCCAGACCTGCAAGTGGAAGGAAACCGGCAGCGGGGCGAAGCTCAGCTGCAAGGGCGGAGTTGCCGACCCGGCATGCGCGGCCATTCCCGCTGCGGGCTCCGATGTCGCCTGTGCCGATCTGCCCGAACCGCCCTCGGGACCATGCGAGGTCACAGCAGGCGACGACAGCACACTGCTGCTGGGCGACGTGCTGGCGCCGCTGGTGGTCTATCGCGGAGGCCAGGTGCTCGTCGATGCGACCGGGCTCATCGCCTGCGTCGGCTGCGACTGTGCGGACCAGGCGCCCGGTGCAACGCGCGTCAGCTGTCCGGGAGCTGCAATCTCGCCCGCTCTCGTCAATCCGCACGAGCATCTCGGCTTCGCGCACAATTCTCCGGCGGCCGACACCGGCGAGCGCTACGAGCACCGTCACGACTGGCGGCTCGGTCTGAACGGACACACGCAGATCAGCACGCCCGGTGGCGCCAGCATCAATCAGATTCGCTGGGGCGAGCTGCGCCATCTGCTCGGCGGCGCCACGTCGATCGTCGGCGGCAGCAATGGCGCTGCCGGTCTGCTGCGCAATCTCGACTCGCTGACCAACCAAGGCGGCCTCGAGCAGGACAGCGTCGAATACGACACGTTTCCGCTCGGCGACAACAGTGGCCCGCAGGTTGCCAGCGGCTGCGACGGCTATCCCTCCATCGTCGACGACGCATCGATCGCATCCGAGGACGCCTACGCGGCGCACGTCGCCGAGGGCATCGATGCGTTCGCCGCCAACGAGTTCTCCTGTCTGTCCACCGACGAGGGCTCGGCCGAGGACGTGCTGGAGCCGCAAAGCGCGTTCATCCACGCGCTTGCCGTGGATGCCGACTCGGCAGCGCTCATGGCCGCGCAGGGCACGGCGCTGATCTGGTCGCCGCGCTCCAACATCCGCCTGTACGGCAACACCGCGCAGCCGCAGGTCATGAAGCGCCTGGGCGTGCAGGTTGCCCTCGGCACCGACTGGACCCCCAGCGGTTCGATGAACATGCTGCGCGAGCTGCGCTGCGCCGCCGACTACAACGACGTTTATCTCGACTCGTACTTCTCCAGCCGCGATCTCTGGGAAATGGCGACGATCTCGGCCGCCGCAGCAGCCGGTGTGAACGACGTGGTGGGGTCGCTTCGCATCGGCAGGGAGGCCGACATCTCCATCTTCTCGTCGGATGCAGGCGATGGCTACGACGCGGTCGTCGATGCCGAGCCCAAGGATGTCCTGCTCGTGCTGCGTTCGGGCACGGCACTCTATGGCGACAGCTCCGTTGTCAACGCGCTGGCTTCTGGCTGCGATGCGCTGGACGTGTGCGGGCAGGAAAAGCGCGTGTGCATGATGTCGGAAACGGGCATGACTCTGGCGCAGCTGAGCGCCGCCGTCGGAGCCATCTATCCGGCCTTCGCGTGCGGCGTGCCGCCGGACGAGCCCACCTGCACGCCCTCACGTTCGGTCAGCGTCAACGGCTCGAGCGTCTACGACGGCTCCACCGTCCTCGGCGACGTCGACGGCGACGGCATCTCCGACGGAAGCGACAACTGCGTGCAGGTTTTCAACCCCGTGATGCCGGTCGACGATGGAGTGCAGCGGGACGCCGACGGCGACGGAGAGGGCGACGCCTGCGACCTGTGCCCGCTGTCAGCCGGCTGCTGAGCGTCGGCGGCCCCGAGCGCTGCATGCGCTCGGGGCCCGACGACGCGCAGAGGAACTGCATCCGCGCAAGCTCAGGGTCTCATTGGCATGCGCAACGGAACTCGTTTGCGATGTTCACCGGCCGGCACTCCCGATTCGGCGGGCACAGACCGCCGCACTGGTCGTTCATGACGCCGCACGACGGCGGGTCGCAGTTGCATGCGCCGCTGGAGTCTACCTTGCACGTCTGAGCGTCCGGGTCGGGGCAGGCGCCGCCGCACTGGCCGTTGGCGTCGCTTCCGCACGGCGTCGGGCCGCAGCTGCACGTGCCGTTGGCATCGAGCAGGCATTCCTGACCGGTCGGACACTCGCCGCCGCACGCGCCAGTGAACGGATTCTGCTGACATGGCATCGGATCGGGCGCGCCGCAGCGGCATTGATCGTTGGCATCCCGCGCGCAGACGTCTCCGGCAATAGGGCAGTCGCCGCCGCACGTGTCCGTTCCGGCGATGAGCCCGCATGGCGTCGAGGCAGGTACGCAGCGGCACTCGTTGGCGCTGGTGAAGACGCATTTGTCCGCCTTGTTCGGACATTCGCCGCCGCAGGTTCCGGTGGCGGTGTTGATGCCGCAGATCGGCGGAGGCGGTGGGCCGCATTCGCACGCCTTGTCGCCCGCCGCGGTGACGACCACCTGGCACTGGGGCTTGTCAGGGTCGGGACAGGGGCCACCGCAGAATCCCTGCTTGTCCGGCTTGCCGCCGCAGACGTCATTGATCGCGGGCGCGCACCGGCACGTGCCGTCGGCGACGATGCGGCATTGATCGGAGGATTCGGGACAAACGCCTCCACACTGCTTGCCGTCGACGGTTCCGCATGGGGGCGGACCCTTTTTCGCCGGAATGTAGACCTTCTGGATCCTGTAACGGCGCTGGCGATGATTGCCGAACTGGTCGACGACGATCTTGCTCGTCGGCGCGCCCTGCTGCTCGCACTTGACGAGGTAGCCGATGTAATCGACGTGCAGCGGCGGGCCCACGATGTCGGCCCGCTCGTCCGCTTCGGCCGGCTCCACGTTGACCTTCGTTGCAGGGACGCAGAAGTCGTCGACCTTGACGATTCGACATCCCTTCGCCGAAAACTCCGGCTGCAGCTCCGCGAAAAGGTCGAAGGCGACGGCCACTTGGAGTTTGTCGACAGCCTTGTAGCAGACCAGATGGTCGAGTTGCGCGCCCGCCGTCGATGGCACGAGCGCGAGCGCAAGAAGGCCTGCGCAACCGCACGTCAGCAACGTACCGATCCGTTTCATTGGTTCCGTCCTTTTTTGAGTTTGTACTGTCGCCGGCGACAGAAGATTGAATGAGACCATCTTCGGCCCGCATCACAGGCGTCGCGTACGCAGCGCCCCCCGCTTTGTTCGCTGATCAGGGTCCTGCGGCCATGCACGCCGCTTCGGACGTCGATGGTGTGCCAGCTGCACACCATGGAGCCGGTATGATGCCGCGTGTCGCCGCCTGTCAAGACGGTGCGGACGAAGGCACGCCGCTTCGGGGCACCTGCTCCCGTCGCCTCACGCTGCTGAGAGGAGCTCTCACGAGGCCAGGCCGCACGGCCAACGACGTGCCCGTACACGCGGCGTGACATCACGCCGTCACGGCACGGGCCGCCGTTGCCGCGCGAAAGAGACCCGCGAGATCAGAACACGAACTGCACCCTGGTCAGGAACACGTCTTCGTCGTTGCGGTTTTGGGGCGCCACACGCGGTGCGGTGGCGCTGCGGCCCGCCTTGAACTCGGAATGTTCGTAGTTGAAGTAGACGGCGATGTTCCTGTTGACGTACCAGTTGAGCGCCAGCGTGTACGACTGCGCCTCCGTCGCCGCCTGGCTGTGGCTCGCAAAGCCGCGACGGAACGTGTCGTCGTCGACGTCGAGCGCCGCCGCGCGGACCGCGAGCTCCCATGCGCCCCAGCCGCCGTTGCCGAAGTTGAACGGATTCTCCGGCACTACGCCCTTGTAGGAAGCGTCCTCGCCCGTCAGCACGTAGCCGACGCGCGCCTGCCAGGCTTCGTTCTGCGTCGTTGCGGCAGCCGACGCGTTCTTCAGCTTCTGCGACGACAAGACGTACTCGCCGAGCGCGCTGAACGCCCCGTAGTAGTAGCAGGCCTGCGGCGAGAGGCGCCAGTGCGCCCCGTCGGCGAACGTCGTCTCGTCCACGCCGGCCGTGGCGGTGTCGTCGCTGCGATAGCGGAAGAACGCCGAGCGGCTGGAAGTACGGAACTGCGGCAGCTGCGGATTGGTGGCGCTGCCCTGATGCTCGCCCCAGCTTCCCGCAATGCCCAGGCCCACGCCCTGCCCGAACGTCCACGCGGTGTTGCGAAAGGGCTGGGAGAACACGCGCCCGACGAAGTCGACGGCATCGTTGACGTTGACGTCGGTGCTGCCGCCGTCGACGACGCCGTTGAAGACGCCGGCCTGGTAGCTCAACACGCCCTGAGCAACGTCGCCATGGAACTGGACGCCGAGATCGCGATTGGGCACCAGATTGTCGGTCAGCGCGCGCTCCATGAACTGCAGAGCGGTGGCCGATTGCAGACGCTCGATGCCGAACGGCGTCTTCATCTTGCCCACGCGCAGGATCACCGGAAGCGCGAGCTTCCCGTCCACGTACGCGTCCTGCAGCACCAGCGTGCTGCCGGCGAAGTCCGGCATCAGCCGGAACTCGAAGCGCTCGGCCAGCGTTCCCCGGATGTCGAGCCGCGCACGGCGGATGCTGAAGCCGTCGGTGATGTCGCGGCTGTGGTGATCGAGCGCCCAGCGGCTGTCGAGATGGCCGTAGCCGCCGACTTTGAGCTTGTACCTGCCGTCGTCCGAGTTGAGGAAGAAGCCGTCCTTGTAGCCCGCATTGGGCTTGGCCTTGGTGCGAACCTCTTCGGCGACTTCGAGCGTGCGCGTGTCCTTCTGGACCTGTTGGAGCAACTTCTCGAGCTGCTCGACGCGCTCGCGAAGCTCGCGAACTTCGTCGGCCTCGCTGGCCGTGGCAGAGCCGGCGGACGCGGCCGGCGGCGCAAGCATGCCTGCTATCAGCACGCTTGCGGCGACAGCGGTGGCGGCCGCGCCGCGGCGGCGGGAAATGAAACGATTCTGCGGGAACATGGCATTATCCTTTCTTCTCGGTCAGGTGCCCGAACGCCGCTGCGTTCGGCACTGACGGTTGATCCTCAGATCTGGTAGTCGTGGACGAACACCCGAAGACGTTTGGGGAAGACGTAGACGGTGGTGCCCTGCTCGAGCGCCAGCTCGTTCCACCGGTCCTGCGCGACCTCAACGGCCAGCGGGATCCCGAACTCCTCCGACAGCACTTCGGCCTTGATGACGGCGCCGCTGCGTCCGACGCGCGTCAGGGTACCGCGCAGACACGAGCCTCCGCGCGGGATGCGGTCGATTTCGAGCTCGTGCGGCCGCACGTACGCCTTGGCCGGTCGCGACACCTCGTGCGGATAGTCGGGATAGGACAGCTCGAGACCTCCCACGTGTGCACGTCCCGCTTCGACGCGGCCGTGGAAGACGTTGACGTTGCCGAGGAAGTCCAGGACGAACGAGTTCGCCGGGTGCTCGAAGATCTCGCCCGCCGTCCCGGCCTGCTCGATCCGTCCGTGGTTCATCACGACCACGCGGTCGGCCACCTCGAACGCCTCTTCCTGGTCGTGCGTAACCAGGACGCTCGTTAGCCCGATCTCGTGATGGAGCTTGCGCAGCCACGTGCGAAGCTCCGTCCGCACGCGCGCATCCAAGGCGCCGAACGGCTCGTCCAGCAGCAGCAGCTTGGGATCGGGCGCGAGTGCACGCGCAAGCGCTATGCGCTGACGCTGCCCGCCCGACAGCTGCGCCGGCGACTGCTTCTCGAGGCTGGCCAGCTGCACCAGGTCGAGCAGCTCGCGCACGCGCTTCCGGATCCGGTCCTCCGGCCATTTGCGCACCCGCAGGCCGAAGGCGACGTTCTCGAACACGGACATGTGCCGGAACAGCGCGTAGTGCTGGAAGACGAAGCCGACGTTGCGGTTACGCGGCGACTTGTCGGTCGCGTCCTCGTCGCGATAGTAGATCGTCCCCTCGTCGGCCAGCTCCAGGCCCGCAATGATGCGCAGCAGCGTCGTCTTGCCCGAGCCCGAGGGCCCGAGCAGCGCCAGCAGGGTCCCGTCGGGGACGTCCAGGTTGATGTTGCTCAGCGCCGTGAAGTTGCCGAAGCGTTTGGTGACGCCGCGCACCGAGATGCCAACGCCCGCGTGCGCTTCCTCGCCGCCGCTTGCGCCGCCGCCGCTTGCGCCGCCGCCGCTTGCGCCGCCGCCGCTTGCGCCGCCGCCGCCTGCACTGCCACTGCCGCTTGCGCCGCCGCCGCCGCCGCTTGCACTACCGCCGCCGCCGCTTGCACTACCGCCGCCGCCGCCGCCGGCCACAGTGCGAAGAGCCGTCGTGGGAGCATGTCCGCCGCCGACGCGAAGCGGCAGCGCAGTGAAGGAAGGCATCACGCCGCCGGCCACGCCGGCCAGCGCCGGCACCAACCCCGGCGCCATCCCCTCGCTGACGACATCGTCTTCGGGAACCTCCAGGCGCGCTGCCAGCTCGCGGCGCGTGCGCCATTCGAGGAACGTCTTGGCACCCAGCGTCACCAGCGCCAGCGAGCACAGCAGCGAAGCGACCACGAAGGAGGCCGGCTGGTCGTACTCCTGAAACAGCTTCTCGACGCGCAGCGGAAGCGTGTCGGTCTGCCCGGTGACGCGGCCCGAAACGACATAGACAGCGCCGAACTCGCCCATCGCGCGGGCGTTGCACAGGATCGTTCCGTACAGCAGGCCCCACTTGATGTTCGGCAGCGTCACCCGCCAGAAGAGCTGCCAGGCGCGGGCACCGAGAGAGACGGCGGCCGTCTCTTCCTCGTCGCCGATCGCTTCCATCAGCGGGATCAGCTCACGTGCCACGAACGGCAGCGTCACGAAGGAAGTGACGATGATCAGCCCGGGCGTCGCGAACAGGATCTTGATGTCGTGTTCGCGCAGCCACTCGCCGAAATACCCCTGCAGCCCGAAGAGCAGCACGAAGATCAGGCCGGCCACCACCGGAGAGATCGCGAACGGCAAATCGATCATTGACGTCAGCAGCGCACGTCCGCGAAAGCGGAAGCGTGCAATGGCCCACGCCGCGGCGATGCCGAACAGAATGTTGAGCAGCACCGCTACCGGCGCCACCGTCAGCGTCAGCTTGATCGCCGCCAGCGTGTCGGGGTCGCCGACGAGCGTGTCCCAGTATGTCGCAGGACCGTTCTTCAGCGCCTCGTAGAAGACGTTGACGACCGGAATGACGATCAGCCATGCGAGCAGCACCAGCGCCGCCGCGATCAACGGATATCGCACCAGTGCCGAGTCCTGCTGCGCTCTTCTTTGGTTGCCATCGTACGCGCCTTGCGGCGCTGTGCGCTCAAACGTAGCCATGACGCTTGCTCCATCGTTCCATCAGGTTGATCAGCACCAGCAGGGACAGGGAGATCGTCATCAGCACGACGGCGATGGCCGCGGCCTCGCCGTAGCGGAAGCTCTCCAGAGCCGAGACGATCAGGATCGGAGCGATCTCCGTCTTCAACGGGATGTTGCCCGAGACGAAGACGACCGAGCCGTACTCCCCGAGCCCTCGCGCGAAGGCGAGAGCGAAACCCGTGGTGATGGCCGGCAGGAGCGTCGGCGCGATCACGCGCGCGAACGTCTGTGGCCGCGAAGCTCCGAGACAGGCCGCGGCCTCCTCCATCTCGGCGTCGAAGTCCTCGAGGATCGGCTGCACCGTTCGCACGACGAACGGCAGACCGATGAAGAGAAGGACCAGCACGACGGCAAGGCGCGAGTACGAGCCGTGAATGCCCATCGGAACCAGGTATTGACCGAGCCAGCCCTTCTGCACGTACAGGCTCGAGTAGACGAGGCCGGCTACGGCAGTGGGCAGCGCGAACGGCAGATCGACGAGGGCATCGACGAAGCGCTTGCCGGGGAAGCGGTAGCGAACCAGCACCCAGGCCACCAGCACGCCAAGCGGGATGTTGGCGATCGCGGCGACGAGCGATGCGCCGACGGTAAGTCCGTACGCCGCGCGTGCGCGAGGCGTCCAGACTGCGCCGAGGAACTCCTCCCAGGGCAGCGAGCCGGCCTTGAGCAGACACGCCGCGAGCGGAATCAGGACCAGCAGGCTCAGGTACGTCATCGTGTAGCCGACGCTGAGCCGGAAGCCAGGCAGGATGCGATGATTGGTTGCGATCATGGTGCTCCTCCAACGATCCGAGTGGTTCGAAACCTTCAGCGGCCGCTCGTGTAGATCTGGTCGAAGATCTTGCCTTCGTTGAAGAACTTGTCGTTGGCCGCATCGAAGCTCTCGACGATGTCGGTCACCGGAAAGAGCGAGACCGGCGGAAACTTCGCCGCCAGCGCCGCCGCACCTTCCGTGGTCGGACGGTAGTGGTGCCTGGCGATGATCTCCTGGCCACGCGGCGTGTAGAGAAAGCCCAGGTAGGCCTCGGCAATCTTGCGCGTGCCGTGGCGGTCGGCGTTGCGATCCACCACCGCCACGTGCGGCTCCGCGAGTATGCTGATCGACGGATAGACGATCTCGAGCTCGCCTCCGGACTCTTCCGTGGCCAGGTACGCCTCGTTCTCCCACGCCAGCTGCACGTCGCCGATGCCCTTCTGCGCGAACGTCGTCGTCGCGCCGCGCGCACCGGTGTCGAGCACCGGCGCCTGCTTGTAGAGCCTGGTCACGAACGTCTTGGCGTCGTCCTCGCTTCCGCCGCGCTTGATCACCGCGCCCCAGGCGGCCAGGAAGCTCAGCTTTCCGTTGCCGGAGGTCTTGGGGTTGGGCGTGATGATCTCCACGCCGGGCTGAACGATGTCGTTCCAGTCCTTGATGCCCTTGGGGTTGCCCTTGCGCACCACGAACACGATCGTCGACACGTACGGCAGCGAGCGATGCGGGAACTCGTTCTCCCAGCCGGCGTCGATGAGGCCGGTCCTGCGGATCGCATCGGTGTCCGGCCACATCGCCAGCGTGACCACGTCGGCGCCGAGGCCGTCGTTGACGGCGCGCGCCTGCGAGGAGGAGCCGCCGTGGGACTGCTTGACGTCGAGCGTGACGCCGAAGTCCTTCTCGGCCTGCGGGATGAACGCGGAGTTGATCTCCTTCCACAGCTCGCGCGTCGGATCGTAGGAGACGTTGAGCATCTCCTTCTCTTCGGCGCGCGCCAGCGAGGACCAGGAGGCGCCGGTCAGCACGAGGCCGGCGGCGATGGCGGTGAGGGCAAAATGACGGCCGAGAACGGCGCGCGTCTTACTCGTGAACGGTACAGGCTTCATTGTTGCATCTCCTCGCGCCGCCGAGCGGACGCACGTGTTGCGGACGTGCGCCTGCCGGCGACGTTGACTGGGCCGTCGGGTCAGGCCGCCGGCCGGTGTTCATGCGGCGCCGGGAGGGCCCGGCGTCGCGAAATCAGGTTTTCGAAGAATAGGGTGGCTGTGCGGCGCGAGGGCCGCGGAGCGTGTCTAGCGACAACAAAGACAGCCCATCGACATGGAAACGACGATGGGGCCATAGGCGCGAAGCGCCGCATAGGAAGGTAGCGTGGAGGCGACGGCGGCCGTCCGACGACCAATGAACGTTGCGCCGGTGGCGCGGTGCGAAATGCCGGCTACGCGATTGCGCAAAGCGACGCCGCGCGCAGCGGCGGCCGCTTCCAGACGAGCGGCCGGTGCGGCGCCAGGCCGCTCCGGACGGCCGGCGTCGCGTGCCGATGCGCCGGTGCCGGGACTGCGTTGGGTTGTGCCGATCATGTTCCTTCTCTCTCTCTTGGCGGCCCTGGCCGCGTCGTTTGCTGCCGATCGATGATGCGAAGCCCGAAACGAAAAAGGCCCGGGAGGATGCGTCCTCCCGGGCCTTTCGAGCCTCGCGGCGTGAACCAGTGTCTCGTTATGAGAGCCTGGATACAGCGCGACCTCGACCGCGGGAGGTTCCCCGGGCCTGACAACAACACATGCCGGTCGCGCCGAACGCCTTCATCGCGGGCGGTTATGCCGGCCGAGGTGGCGGCAGTCAAGCATTCATTCGGTTTTTTTCACCAGCGCGCTGCGATCCGCCGGTGGATCCAAGGCTGGTGATCGTTACCGGCGAAGAGCGCGAGCGGCATCGCAACGCTGACGAGTCCGTCAGGGAGACTTCGCCACGAAGCAACGGCTGCGCACCTTGACCTCGAGCTGCTGCGTCGCAGTCGCGAAGACGTCGAGTCCGTCGATATCGACGCGTGCGCCTCGTCCGCCGCGAGGGTCGTCCTGATGATAGATCACGCGGCCCTTTCGGGACGCGGCAAAATCGAGAAGACGCTGCACGCGTGCGCCGCGGTCGCCGCCGCCGAGCTCGTACCGCCGCCACATCTCCCAGGCACGCTCCGATGTCGGCCATCCCGGCAGCCATGCGCAATCCACGATCTCGTCGCGATCGCTGCGCTCGGAGACGACCAGGCCGGAGGCGACGGCGGCTGCGGCCTGCTCGAGCATTGCTGCCGCCTCTTCGCGCGCCTGTTCGCTCGTGGGCGGGGTCGTGCAGCCGAGGAGTGCAGCAAGAGACGCCGAGGCTGCAGCACCCGCCAATGCGTCGATCCATCGCATGGCCGCAGACTATCACGGGTGGGGCCGGAGCGCGTCGTTCATCAGACCTCTCGGTTTCAGCCCGGCCGCCTGCTAGTGTCGCGGCAGCGCGCACATGCCTCACCGGTCCAGGTCAGCCACGCTCGTTCTCCTGCTGCTTCTGCCTGCCGCGGCCGCGGCGGGCGTTCGCCTGGACGAAGAGCAGCGCCTAGGCCGCCTCCTCTACAAGGACCGTGATCTGTCGGTCGGGCGCAACCAGGCGTGCGCGAGCTGTCACCGGCTCGGCAAGGTACGCAACGAAGACGGCATGCGCCTGCCGGCGCCGGGGTTCGTGGATGGCGCCAACGTGCGAACCGGCAGCGCAGTCTCCAGGGGCTCGGTGGCGGGACGCTTTGGCACGCTCAACAGCCCGAGCGCCGGCTACGCCGCCTTCAGCCCCGCCTTCCACTGGAACGAGGATCAGCAGACGTACGTCGGCGGCCAGTTCTGGAACGGGCGCGCCAGCACCCTTGCCGAGCAGGCAGCGGCGCCGTTCCTGAATCCGGCCGAGATGGCGATGCCGAGCAAGTGGGCCGTCGTCACGCGGCTGGCGCAGAACAACGGCTATGTGGAGCGCTTCGAGGCCGTCTACGGGATCGACCTCTCGACGATCCCGCAGCAGGAGCTTGCGCCGGCGGAAGCGACCGCGCCGGGCGGCGTCGACGACGCTTACGATCGAATGACACGTGCGATCGCCGCATTCGAGAAGAGCCGCCGCTTCGCGCGCTTCACATCCAAGTTCGACTTCTACCTTGCGGGCATGACCGAGCTGACGGCGCAGGAGGCCGAAGGCCTGGAGGTGTTCGAGCTTGGCAGCAAGGGCAACTGCTCGGCCTGCCATCCGAGCACTCCCGGCACCGCCAGCGACGGCAGCCTGTTCCCGCCGCTTTTCACCGACTTCCGCTACGACAACCTCGGGCTTCCGCGCAACGTGAACATTCCAGGCGATCCCGCTCCCGACGCGGGCCTCGGCGGCCGCGCCGACATCGCGGAGGTGGATCCGGAGGGGCTCGAGCGCGGCAAGCACAAGGTGATGAGCCTGCGCAACATCGCGATCACGCCGCCCTACGGACACAACGGCGTCTTCGCCACGCTCGAGCAGATCGTCCACTTCTACAACACGCGCGACACGCTCGGCACGGTCGCCGACAACAACCGTCCCGGTTTCGGCAAGACCGGCTGGCCGCCGCCCGAGATCTCGCAGAACGTCAACGTCACCGAGCTCGGATCGCTCGGCCTGACGCCGGCGGAAGAAGACGCGCTGGTGGCGTTCCTGGAAACTCTGACCGACGGCTACCCGGAGTGGGGAAACGATCCGCTGGTGCCGCCGGGGACGCGCTCCCCGTTTCGCAATACGCCGTTGCCGGAGTTCCCCTGACGCGCGAACGGTCGCGGCGAATTGGTGAGCCGCGGCGGCAGCCGTCGTCGTATATGCAAATGGAATCGAGCCGAGCGCGCAGGTTCCTGAGCCGCGCGGCCGGAGGCGCCGGTCGCTACGACGCGAGAAGTCGAGCCGCGGCGATGTGCCAGTGCGCGAATGCGGCCAGGCCCCGCCGCAGCTTGCTTGCATCGCCGCCCGCACCGAGGACGGCGACGATCTCCCGACCGCGACGGTCGCGAGTCACGCAGCGCAGCACTGCGCCTTGAAACATCGTATCCGTGACCGTCACTGCCGCGGCGCAATGCCGTGCGGGAACGGCTTCACGCGTCATGGCGATGCCGACGCGCTCCGGCCGCACCATCAGCAACGCGGTGACTTGCGCACGGGCTTGCGCCCTTTCCTCCGTGGCGACCGCTTCGGCGGCCGCGTTGACCGGGATCGTGAGAGCATCCTCCAGCTCCACGATTGCCGTCGTACCGTCCCCGGAGACCACCCGCACCGGCAGCAGATTCGCTGCCCCGAGAAACCGCGCGGCGAAGGCCGTCGCCGGCGCATCGTACACCTCCTGCGGCGTACCGGTCTGTTCGATGCAACCTTGGTTCATCACGGCCATCCGGTCCGACAGTGCCATCGCCTCCTCCTGGTCGTGGGTGACGAAGAGGAAGGCAATGCCGGTTTCGCGCTGGATGCGCCGCAGTTCGAGCTGCATGGCCTGCCGCAGCTGCAGATCGAGCGCGCCGAGCGGCTCATCCAGCAGCAGGGCGCTCGGCCGGTTGACGAGCGCGCGCGCCAGCGCCGCGCGCTGCCGCTGTCCGCCCGAGAGTTGATGCGGGCGCCGACGCGCCAGCTCCGCCATTCGCACGACGGCAAGGATCTCCTCGACGCGCGTCCGTACTTCGGCATCGGCCATGCCTCTGGCACGCGGGCCGAACGCCACGTTCTCGAACACGTCGAGGTGCGGGAAGAGCGCGTACTGCTGGAAGACCGTGTTGACGTCGCGGCGGTACGGCGGGTCGGCGGAGACGTCGCGACCGCCCAGCATGACGCTGCCGCTGCTGACGTCGTCGAACCCGGCGATCAGACGCAGCAGCGTCGTCTTGCCGCAGCCTGACGGCCCCAGCAGCGAGAAGAGCTCGCCGCGCTCGACGTCGAACGTCACGTCGCGGACGACGGTGGTGGAGCCGAAGCGTTTGGTGACGTCGCGGAGCGAGATGGCGGGCGCGTGATGTGGGCTCGCGGGCATGGCCGCATGTCGCTCGCGATGTGGCGGCGGCTGTTCGTTCATGGCCGCTGAGGTCTTGGCGCTTTTGGCAGAAGGCCTCGCCGGTGGCAAGGTGCCGGCGCGGCCATGAAAGCAGTGAAGACGGCTCTTGGCGCATGGACCATGGCGACGATGGTCTTCCTGTACGCGCCCATCGCCATCCTCATCGTTTTCTCCTTCAACACGTCGCGGCTCAACATCCTGTGGGAGGGCTTCACGCTGCGCTGGTACGAGGGGCTGCTGCACGACACGGCGCTCGCGCGCGCGCTCGTCAACAGCCTGATCGTCGCCGGCTTCTCGACTCTGCTGTCGGTCGCGCTCGGCACGGCCGGCGCGTGGATGCTCTACCGCTACCGCTTTCCGGCCCGGCGGCTGTGGCAGACGCTCATCTACGTCCCGATGCTGGTGCCGGAAGTGATCATGGGCGTCAGCCTGCTGATCCTGTTCGTGGCGCTGCGGCTCGAGCTGGGCTTCGCCACGATCGTCATCTCGCACGTCACCTTCTGTTTTCCGTTCGTGCTGGTGGCCGTGCAGGCGCGTCTTGCCGGTCTCGATCCCGCGCTCGAGGAAGCGGCGCTGGATCTGGGCGCCACGCCATCGATCGCATTTCGCCGCATCCTGCTGCCCTATCTGACGCCGGCGCTGGCCGCGGGGGTGCTGATGTCGTTCTCGCTGTCGCTCGATGAGCTGATCGTCACCTACTTCACCGCCAGTGCCGGAACGCGCACGCTGCCTCTGGAGATCTTCGGCCGCGTCCGGAAGGGCCTCGATCCGAGCCTGAACGCGATCTCCACCGTCTTCATCGTCGTCACCGCCGGGTTCGCTGTCGCCACCGAGCTTCTTCGTCGCCGAGACCGCGACCGAGCCGTTCGAGCCCAGGAGCAGCCATGAGCAGAGGAAAAGCCGTCATCGCATCTCTCGCCGCGTGCATCTCCATGACGGCATGCACTGGCGGCGGAACGCCGACGGGCGAGATCAATCTGTTCGCGTGGTCGGAATACGTGCCGCAGGCGGTGATCGACGGGTTCACGCGGGAGACGGGGATCCGGGTCAACTACGAGACCTACTCCTCCAACGAGGAGATGCTGGCCAAGCTCGTCTCGGGCGCCCAGAAGTACGACCTCATCCAGCCGTCCGAGTACGTGGTCGAAGCGCTGGCGAAGGAGCGCGCGCTGCTGCCGGTCGACTGGAGCAAGGTGCCGAACATCGCCAACATCGGCGCGCAATACAGGAACCTGCCGCACGACCCGGAGCAGAAGCTCTCGGTGCCGTGGATGGCCGGCTCGGTCGGCATCGTCGTCAACACCGAGAAGGTGCGCGAGCCGATCCGCGGCTACGGCGATCTCTTCCAGGAGAAGCATCGCGGCCGCATCGTCATCGTCGACGACACGCGTGAGATCGTCAGCTGGGCGCTGGCATCGCTCGGCAAGGGAGCCAACGACGTAACGCCGCAGACACTGGCGGCGGTGCGGCCGGTGCTCGAGAAGTGGCTGCCGCTGGTGAAGGTCTACGACGGCGACAGTCCCAAGACCGCGCTGCTCAACGGCGACGTCGATCTCGGAATCGTCTGGTCTGGCGAGGCGGCGCTGCTGTACCAGGAGGACCCGAAGTTCCGCTACGTGCTTCCCTCCGAAGGCGCGCATCAGTTTCTCGACAGCCTGGCGATCCCGAAGGACGCGGCCAACCCGGAGGGCGCGATGGCGTTCATGAACTACGCGCTGCGGCCCGAGGTCGGCAAGCTCATCTCCGACGAATTCCCGTACACCAACCCGAACCTGAAGGCGCGCGAGCTTCTGTCGGAGGAGCAGCGGGCCAATCCGGCGAGCTACCCGCCCGGTGATCCCAAGCTCGAGACGTTCCGCGACATAGGCGAGATGGCCGCGCAGATCGATGAGCTCGTCACGGACATCAAGGCCGGCATCTGAAGATGCCGGCGATGTGCGGCAGCGAGGCTTGAGGTGCGGCAGGAGCTGACGACCTTCGCCGGCGTCGCTGCCCCGCGCCAGCACACGCCTGGGCCGCGGGCCTGGCTGCTGGTCTCCCCGCTTCTTCTGTGGATCGCCGCGTTCGTCGTTGCGCCGGCGCTCATCATGCTCGTCTACGGCTTCTGCGAGCGCGGGAGCCTCGGCGGCGTCGTCTTCCGCTTCACGCTCGACAACTACGCCGCGGTCTTCAGTCCGCTGTATCTGCGCATCCTCGCACGCTCGGTGCTCTACGCCGGGCTGACCACGCTCGCCTGCCTGATCCTCGCCTACCCCACCGCATTCTTCATCGGGCAGGCTGCGCCGCAGCGCCAACGTCTTCTGCTCATGCTGGTGATGATCCCGTTCTGGACGAGTTTCCTCATCCGGACCCATGCGTGGGTGACGATCCTCAAGAGCGAAGGCGTGCTCAATGCCGCTCTCGTGCAGCTCGGGGTCATCGAGGCACCGCTGGAGCTGCTCTACACGCCGGGCGCCGTACTCGTCGGCCTCGTCTACACATTCCTGCCGTTCATGATCCTGCCGATCTACACGTCGGTGGAAAGGCTCGACCGCGCTCTGGTCGATGCCGCGTTCGACCTCGGCGCGCGGCCGCTGCGCACTTTCGCGCGCGTGATCCTGCCGCTGACCGGTCCAGGCATCGGCGCCGGCGTCCTGCTCGTATTCGTTCCCGCACTCGGGCTCTACGCGGTCAACGACATTCTTGGCGGCGGCAGCGCGGACATGATCGGCAACGTGATCGAGAACCAGTTCAAGGGCGGCGCGCGCAACTGGCCCTTCGGCGCGGCGCTGGGAACGGTGCTGATGGCGGCGTTCGTCGCGGCGATGGTCCTGGGGGAGCGGCGGGGGCGGGCGCGCGAAGCCGCGCCCTGAGTACGATCGCGTTGCTGCAGGCGATGATGACGTCGGCGCCCGCCGCCATCTCGGATCGCAGGCTGCGGCCGCGCCTTTCCAACGCCGCGTCCGTCGAATACGCTCTTCGCCTCACAGCCGATGACGTGGAGGCCGCCATGTACCCGACACTGCGATGCGACCCGAAGCTGTTCGCGAAGAACCTGAAAGGACGTACCTACATCGTCACCGGCGCCAACTCCGGCGCAGGGCTCGCGACGACCAGCCAGCTCGTGCGCCAGGGCGCGCACGTCGTGGCCGCCTGCCGGCGCGTGGCTGCCGGCGAGGAAGCCGTCAGGCCGCTGGCCGGCGCGGCGGGCTCGGTGGAAGTGATGGAGCTCGACCTTGGAAGCCTGGCCTCGGTGCGCGCGTTCGCGAAGGCGTTTGTGGCCAGGCATTCGCGGCTCGATGGTCTGGTCAACAACGCCGGCGTCATGAACTGCCCCGAAGGCCGCACCGCCGACGGCTTCGAGACCCAGTTCGGCACCAACCACCTCGGGCACTTCCTGCTGACCGAGCTGCTGCTCGACGTGCTCAAGGGCAGCGCCCCCTCGCGCATCGTATGCGTATCCAGCGTCGCGCACGTTCCCCGGAGCGGCAAGGGCGGCGAGATCTTCCTCGACGATCTCAACTATCAGAAGCGCAAGTATGACGGCGTGGAGGCGTATTCCCAGTCGAAGCTGGCCAACGTCCTGCACGCGCTCGATCTGTCCCGGCGCCTGGAGGGAACGGGAGTGACGGCGGTTTCGGTGCATCCCGGCTGGATCCGCTCGAATCTGATCAAGCACACGGCGCCGACGTGGGTGCAGAACGTGCTGCTCAAGCCGTTCAGCGGTCTGCTCACGATGATGTCGGCGGAGGACGGCGCGCAGACGACGCTGCACTGCCTGCTCGACGACGACGTGCCTCGCCACAGCGGCGAGTACTACAGCCAGAACAGCATCCTGTATCCCGACAAGAGGAACCGCGGCGGCGGCTGGCCGATGCCCTCGCCGAACCCGCACGCGCGCGATGCGGAGCTGGCAAGGAAATTGAGCGAGGAGAGCCGGCGGCTCGTTGGCCTTGCCGGATAGAGGATAGCGCTTGGCGATTGCGTTCGTGGCGGGCGGGCGGCGGTGGTTGGCGGCGGCGGGTGCCGTCCAGGGGCTGGCGCTCTGGCTGCTCTTCGAGAGCTGGCCGCAGCAAGTCATGGCGGCGGCGGGGTTCGCCGCGGCCTGCGCATTCATCGGCGTTGCATCGCTGGTGATGCACATGGCGTGGACGGGCCAGGCCTTCGGCCGCCTCGCCGCGACGTCGGCCGTTGTCGGTGGCGTTGCCGCAGCGGTGACGTTCTCTGTCGCCTCGGGACTGCCGCCGACCGGCACCGTCCTTGCGCAAGGCGACGAGACGCTGGTGATCAGCTGGCTGTTCGTGCTGGCGATCCTTCTGTACGTCAGCGGCCCGTACCTGCAGATATGGCAGCGCACGGGCGTGGCCCGGTTCGCCTATTCCGACCTCTACCGTCACGCCTGGAGCAACGCGTTCATCGTCGCGCTGGCGCAGCTTCACGTTGGCGTGCTGTGGCTGGTCCTCGAGCTGTGGGCGGGCCTCTTCCGTCTGCTCGGCATCAAGGTCTTCGGCGATCTCTTTCACGAGAAGGTCTTTCTCTTCACCGTCACCGGCGCCGCGCTCGGCTATGGGCTGGCGGCTGCGCGCGAGAACGAGCGTCTGCTCGACTCCCTTCGTGGCATCACGCAGGCGCTGCTGCGGGCGATCCTGCCGCTGGCGGCGCTCGTCACGATCGGATTCCTGACCACATTGTGCTTCACCGGCCTGGACCTTCTGTTCGCGACCCAGCGCACGGCCACGCTGCTGCAGGCATGGATCGCGGTGTACATCCTGCTGCTCAACGGCGTCTACCTCGACGGCTCGCAGCAGCCGCCCTACTCGGCGCCGCTGCGCGTTCTCGTCGAGACGGCAACGCTGCTGCTGACGGTTCTCGCCGCCATCGCTGGTCATGCGCTGTGGCTGCGGATCGACGAATACGGCCTGACACCCGACCGCGTCTTCGCCGCCGCGCTTCTGTTCGTGCTGTCGATGTACTCGATCTCCTATGCGGCTGCGGTCATCGCGCGCGGCCAGCCGTGGCTGCCGCGACTTCGCGGTGCCAACGTCGGCATGTCGGCGGTGGTCATCGTCGTCGGCCTGGCGCTGCATACGCCGCTGCTCGATCCGCTCGCGCTCAGCCTGGGCAACCAGCTCGCGCGCCTTTCCGGCGGCCGGGTGACCGAAGACAGGTTCGACTATGCGGCTTTGCGATTTTCCCTGGGCCAGCGCGGCAATGCAGCGCTGCAGGACCTTGCCGAGGCCGCCGCTACCGACACGGGACGTGCAAGAGTCGCGCAGGCATTGCAGGTGAGCAGCTACTGGGAGTGGCAGCGCGTGGAGGGTGCGGTCGGCGAGGCGCGCGTCTTCTGGCGCGTGCCGCCCGAGTCGCCGTGGCCGGACGGCCTGGAGCCGGTGCTGCAGCGCGAGTACGTCGCCGACGAGCGCATCCGCTGCACGGACGATCAACCTTGCTATGTCATCGACGGCGACGTCGATCTGGACGGAAAGCTGGAGGCGCTGGTCGTATCCTCCACCGCCATGCACTCGATGCAGGTGTTCAGAAAGGACGGCGGCGAGGCCTGGAAACGCCTCGGCACGTTCGGGCTGCGCCATTCCCGCTCCGACATGCCGTTGGACCTGGAGGGATGGGCGCGCTCGGTGCGCGAGGGAAAGCTGCGCGTGGTCGAGCCGCTGTTCGGAGATCTGATGGTGGGCGAGCGCCGCTACCTTCTGCATCCGGAGTGAGCGGCGCCCGTGGCGCGACCTTCGGATCTCGAGCTCCTGCCCATCGACGAGGTGCTGCCGCGGATCGTCGAGGCCCTACGCCGTTCGCCCAACCTGGTCCTGCGCGCGCCAACCGGCGCCGGCAAGACGACACGAGTCGCGCCGGCGCTGGCCGATTTCGGCGTCGCCCGTGGCAGCGTTCTGCTGCTGGAACCCCGCCGGGTGGCGGCGCGCGCCGCCGCACGCCGTATCGCCATCGAGCGCGGCGCTGCGCTCGGCGGCGACGAGGTCGGCTATCAGGTGCGGTTCGACAACCGGACGACTGCGCGCACGCGCATCGTGGTCATGACCTACGGCATCTTTCTGCGGCGCATCCAGGAGGATCCGTTCCTCGACGGCGTCGGCGCCGTGATGTTCGACGAGATCCATGAGCGCAGCCTCGACGCCGACCTGGCGCTGGCGATGGCCCGCAAGGCGCAGCGCGAGGCGAGGGCGGATCTGCACCTGCTTGCGATGTCGGCAACCCTCGACCTCGCGCCGCTGGCAGGATTCCTGGGCAATGCCGCCACCATCGACAGCGCCGGGCGCAGCTTCCCCATCGACATCCGCCACGAGCCGGCGCCCGCGCAGCGCGAGCTGCACCAGGCGGTGGCGGCCTCCGTGCGTGCGGTGCTCGGCGAGACATCCGGCGACGTGCTCGTGTTCCTGCCGGGCCTGGCGGAGATCCGCCGCGCGGCGTCGGCGCTGGCGCCGCTGGCGGAGCGCGAATCGCTGGCGGTGATGGAGCTGTATGGCGATCTGCCTGCCGAAGAGCAGGATGCGGTGCTGCGGCGCAGCGGCTGGCGCAAGGTGGTGCTGGCAACCAACGTCGCCGAGTCTTCGGTCACGATCGAAAACATCACGGCCGTCGTCGACAGCGGTCTGGCACGCGTGCTTCGCTTCGATGCGGGCGTCGGATTGGACCGGCTCGAGGTCACGCGCATTTCGAAGGCGTCGGCCGATCAGCGCGCCGGACGCGCGGGGCGCACCGCGCCGGGGCTGTGCGTGCGGCTGTGGAGCGCGCACGAGGACCGCGCGCTGCGGCCGGCCGAAGAGCCGGAGATCGCGCGCGTCGACCTCTCTCGCGCCGTCCTCGAACTGCGCGCGTGGGGCGAGCGCGACGTTCGGAGCTTTCCGTGGCTGGAGCCTCCGCCGCCGGCCGCGCTCGATTCGGCCGAAGCGTTGCTGCGTGACCTCGACGCTCTGGACGAGCAGGGTCTGACGGCTATCGGTCGAACGATGGCGGCTCTGCCGCTGCCGCCGCGCATCGCCCGTCTCCTGATCGAGGCGCAGCGGCTGGGATGCCTGCACCGGGCGTCGATCGCCGCAGCGATCCTGAGCGAGCGCGATCCGCTGCGACGCGCGCGGGAAGCCCTGCCGCTGCCGGCGACGACCGCGTGGGAATCGGATCTGCTCGAGCGCGTGCTCCTGCTCGAAGGCTTCGCCGCCGCGCCGGCTTCGGCCGCGTGGCCGGAGCTGAACCTCGGTGCCGCGCGCAGCGTGCTGCGAGTCGCCCGCGATCTGCACCGCGCGATGCACGCGCCTGCGGCGGCGGCAGTGCGCGATGACGGCGTGCCGGCAGCCGTTGCCCGTGTCGACGGCGGCCGTTCTTCGCGCGGCGCCGGCGGCGACAGCGATGCCACGCGCCGCACCATGCCCTCCGAGGAAGCTTTCCTGCGCGCACTACTCGCCGCCTACCGCGACCGCGTCGCGCGGCGCCGCGAGCGCGGCAGCGACCGCGCCGTCATGGCCGGTGGCCGCGGCGTGCGCCTTGCGGGCGACAGCCTCGTCCACACCGCCGAGCTGTTCGTGTGCATCGACATCGACGCCGGACGGCGCGGCGAGCGTTCCGAAGCGCTGGTGCGGCAGGCATCCGCGATCGAGGCCGAGTGGCTGCCGCAGACCGCGGCGAGCGTGGTCGTGGAGTTCGACGAACAGGCGCAGCGCGTCGTGGGCCGGCAGCGCCGCATGTATCGCGACCTGGTTCTGGAGGAGAAGACGGTGCTGGCGCCGCGCGAGCCGGCCGCTGCGGTTCTCGCCGAGCGTGCCGCCGCGGCACCGCGCCGCGCTCTCGCGCTCGACGACGGGAACGTCGAGCAGTACCTGGCGCGCGTGCGATCGCTGGCGCAGTGGATGCCCGAGCTCGATCTGCCGGCCTGCGACGAAGCAATGCTGTCGGAGGTCGCGCGTGAGCTGGCCGCCGGCTGCCGATCGTTCGAAGAGATGCGCAAGGCGCCGCTGCTCGAGGCGCTGCAGGCGCGGCTGACCTACGAGCAGCGCCGCCTGCTCGACCGCCATGCGCCCGAGCGGATCGAGATTCCCAGCGGCAGCAGCATCCGTCTGCTCTATGAAGCGGGGCGTCCGCCTGTTCTGGCCGCACGCATCCAGGAGATGTTCGGCATGCGCGAGACGCCGCGCATAGCCGCTGGCCGCGTGCCGGTCCTGGTCCATCTGCTGGCGCCCAATGGCCGGCCGCAACAGGTCACCGACGACCTTGCCAGCTTCTGGCGCAACACCTACGCGGAGGTGCGCAAGCAGCTTCGCGCGCGATACTCCAAACATGCGTGGCCCGAGGACCCACTGACGGCGCAGCCGCAGAGGCGGCCGCGGCGCCCACCCGAGTAATTTCGCCGACCCATATTGACGGGCATGTAAAAAGGCCGCTGACTAAGGGCGAAAGGCAGCGCGTGCTGGAGGCGGCACGCCGAGCCTACGACTGTCCAACCTGGGCTTCTCCAAGCTCGCGGTAACGCAGGCTTTTCAGGCGGAGCTCCGCTCGGGCGGAGGAACCCCATGCGACGCGAACCCTTGCTGCTCTGCGCGTTCTCCTTCCTTCTCCTTGCAATCGGTGGTCCCGGCGCGCTGGCCCCGGCCGCCGCAGCCATGAGCTGCTCGGAAGCCATCGACCGCAGCGCCCTTCCGTTCCAGGCCCGGGTCCACAAGGCGACCGCGGCGTGCGAGCTGCGTCAGGCCACCGGCCGCGAGTGCAACGCCGACAAGCGCGACAGGAGCATCGAGAAGGCGCGCGCCGCGCTCGCATCGCGTCTCGCTTCCTCGTGCACCGACGCCGACCTTGCCTCGCTCGGCTTCCCCGCCGAATGCGACGACGACGCCGCGCCTTTCACCTCTGCCGATGTGGCAAAGTGCATCGCGTTCACGCACGAAGCGGCGATCGATGCCGCGATCGATGTCGAGTTTCCCGGCGCCGCCGAGCCTGCCGGAGGCGCTGCGGCCGCGTGCCAGAAGACGGTGAGCAGGAGCGGACAGGCCTTCCTCACCGACAACCTGGCAGCTCGCCAGACGTGCCTGGCATCGGGCACCGACGCCGACTGCCGCAGCGAAGGCGACGCCACCGGCGATGCGGCTACCGACGAGGCGCTGAGCGCCGCGGCCGCCGAGCTCGCGGCCGCGCTGGACAGGAGCTGCGGCGGCGGCGATCTCGCCGCCCTCGGCTTCCCCGGCGCCTGCGACGACGGCGACGGCGCGCCCTTCGACAGCAGCGACCTCGGCGACTGCATCGTCACCATGCACGACGCGATCGCGCGCTCCATGCTCGATGCGCAGCATCCGCGGCCCGAGCCCACCACCACCACGAGCACCACGACGACGCTCGACACCACCACGACGACCGCCGGCGCCACGACGACGACGGATACGACGACCACGTCGAGCACCACCACGACCACGCTGCCGACGCTCGACGGCCTCACCGACGTCATCGCGCCCTACGGCGACGCCGACGGCGACGGCTTCGCCAACAACGTCGAGCTGGCCGCATGCTCGAATCCGGCCGATGCAGCCAGCACGCCGGTCAACGACGACAGCCTCTGCACCAACCAGACGATCTTCTCCGACACGCTCGGCGACTCCTGGGGCCGCACCAACCGCCAGACGGACCCGACCTACCACGCCGCCCTCAACGTGCTGATCGCGCAGAACCTCGCCGACTGCTCGGCCTATTGCGCCTCCCATCCCGAGATCGGATCGCAGCAGGCATGTCTCGGCGTGTGGCCGTGGAGCGGCGTGCCCGACTACGGCAAGTACACCGCCGGTCACAGTGTCGAGGTGATCTTCCCCGACGAGAGCGGCAACAACCTGCACGCGACGATCTTCCTGCCGCCCGACGTCACCTGCAGCGGCAGCGCGGCCACGTGCGACGGCGTCACCGACGCGGTCACGTGCACGAGCAGCAGCGCGAAGACCTATCCCGCCGTGGCCATCAGCGACGGCTTCATGGGCTCGCAGCGCATGTACTACTGGGCCGGCCAGCGCCTGGCCGAGCAGGGCTACGTGGCGATGACGTTCGACGTCTCCGGACAAGGGCTGTCGGAAGGAAGGTTCCCCAACGGCGACAGCGGAATCGCCAGCGGCGTCGGCGGCAGCGTCGGCGGCGGCTTCTCGCGCGACATCGGCGCGGCGATGAACTTCCTGGCGAGCGCGGCCAACCCGCTGCGTCATCTGATCCGCGTCGATCCGATGGTGATCGTCAACCAGGCGCCCGGCGGCCCCGACCATCTCGAGAGCTACGTGCTGGGGCTTGCCGGCCACTCGGCGGGCGCCACCGCGGCCATCGCCTATCAGCAGTCGACGGAGGCGGCCTATCCGGTGCGAGCGCGCGCGGTCGTGGCGTGGTCGCACTTCGATGCCACCGGAACCATCGGCAACGTTCCGATCCAGCTTCAATCCGGCGACAACGACAACGGCTTCATCCAGCCGCCGAGCGACGACAACCGCTGCCCCGACATGGAGCGCCGTTACGACCGGCTCGGCGGCGATCGCGACCTGGACGGCAACGTCGATTTCGTCGCGCACGATCGCCAGATCGTGATGACGGAGGCGGGAACGCACCTGGACTGGTCCAAGGTGCCGTACGCCTACACGCCGATCTGGGACGAGGACGTCGAGTACCACTACACGCTGGCGTGGTTCGACCTGTACCTCAACGGCAACATCCGCCGCCGCATGGCCAACGTCTCCGGCAACGTCATTCAGAGCGTTGGCCGCTATACCGACTATGCCGAGTGCACCGGCGGCGCCGACTGCTTCAGCGCCGAGGAGCGCCTGAAGATGAGCCACGTCCACCTCTCCGACATCTGGTGCTCGCGCTACCACGTCGCCGGCCAGCAGAGCGGCGACATGAAGGGAGGCGGCTGCCGGATCGAGTGAAGCGGCGGCGACGTCGCGCCTTTCGCGGCCCGTGCGAACGCGGCCGCAACAGACGAAGCGGCGCACGCCGCACGCGAGCGACCAGGGCGGCAGAAGGATCGCCGCACCTCGAGGAGGGATCATGACCACAGCCGAGTACATGGAGAGCCGACGAGCCTTGCACGCCGTCGCGGCGGGCGCTGCCTTCCTGGCGGTCCTCGTGACGGCGCCGTCCGCACACGCGCTGTTCCCCTACCCCGCCGATGCCAACCGCTGCGACAACGCGGGCATGCCGCTGGCGTGCACGCCGCTGCCGAATGAGCTCGGCGGCCCCGCAAGCTGCGGCGGCCTGAACTGGAAGTACGGCAGCACGGCAGCGTGCACGACGGATCCGGCCGTGCTCGCCAACCCGAACGAGTTCTTCGGCGTCAGCGGCATGAGCGTCGACACCGCGTGGCGCAGCACCACCGGCCGCTCCGACGTCGTGATCGCGGTGCTGGACTCCGGCATCGAGTGGAACGACGGCGGCGCGGTCTCCGATCTTCGCCGCAAGTGGTACATCAACCGCGGCGAGCTGCCCGCACCGGCCGGGCCGTGCAGCGGCGCTCCGCCGACCGATCCGCGCGACTGCAACGGCGACGGCGTCTTCAACATGCCCGACTACGACGGCGACGCCGCCGTCATCGACACCAACGGCAACGGCGCCACCGACCCACAGGACCTCATCAACCTGTTCTCCGACGGCGTCGACGACGATGCCGACGGCTACGTCGACAACATCAGCGGCTGGGACTTCTTCCAGTACGACAACGACCCGTACGACGACGTGCAGTACGGCCACGGCACCGGCGAGTCGCGGGACTCGGCAGCCGAAGCCGACAACGGCGGCGACGCCGGCGCGTGCCCCAACTGCATGTCGATGCCGCTGCGCGTGGGCGACAGCTTCGTCGCCGACGTCAACGGCTTCGCGCAGGCGGTGATCTTCGCCGTCGATACGGGCGCGGCAGTGGTTCAGGAGGCGCTCGGCACCTACAACAACACGCGCCTCGGCCAGGAAGCGGTCACGTACGCGTACCGGAACAACGTGCCGGTGATGGCGTCGGCGGCCGACGAGGACGCCTGGCATCACAACTACCCGTCCAACTACGTCCACACGATCGTCACCAACTCGATCCGCAACTTCGGGCAGGACGGCGTCTTCCCGGACTCCTGGCTCTACTTCAACGGCTGCACCAACTTCGGCGGCAACATCTCGGTGGCCGTGCCATCCACGTCGTGCTCGTCCGAAGCCGTGGGACGCAGCTCCGGCGTGGCCGGGCTGCTGGTATCGGCGGGCCGCGACGCGGTCGACGCCGGCACGCTGGACTACCCGCTGACGGCCAACGAAATCCGCCAGCTGTTCACGCGCACGGCCGACGACATCGACTTCGAGAACAACCGCGTCGTCGGCTTCCCCGACACGGTCCGTTACGCCACGCAGGCGGGGTTCGATCAGTTCACCGGCTACGGCCGCGTCAATGCGCGCAGCGCCGTCGAGGACATTCTCGCCGGCGTCATTCCACCCGAGGCGGAGATCGATTCGCCGGTGTGGTTCTCCTACATCGACGCCGAGCGCGACGGCGCCTTTCCGGTGGTCGGGCGCGTGGCGGCCGAGCGGGCGCAGCGCTACTCCTACCGCGTGCAGATCGGCTATGGCGTGCAGCCGCGCGAGAGCGACTTCGTCGACATCGTTTCCTACGGCGCCACCAGGAGCTCGCCGCTCGAAGGCGTGCTCGCCACGATCACGCCCGAGCAGATCCCGGCGCCCACGCCCGAGCAGATCTCGCGGCGCCTGGCGCAGCTCCCGGATCTGTCGTCGGACTACGACGAGTTCACGTACACCATCCGCGTGCAGGTCCTCGATGAGCCGGGCGGACTTCTCGGCGAAGACCGCCGTACGATCTTCGTGCATCACGACGAGGATCTGAAGGCCGGCTTCCCCGTCGCCATCGGCGACGGCGCGTCCTCACCCGCGATCGCGGATCTGGATGGCGACGGCGCCCGCGAGATCGTCGTGGCCACGTCCGACGGCTACGTGCACGCGCTGCGCGCCGACGGCAGCGAGCTGCCGGGCTGGCCGGTGACCGCCGATCCGTTGCCGCTCAACATCGGTTCGGCCGGCTTCGCCAGCGGCGCGATCAGCGCGCCCGTCTACGGCCCGATCCTGGCGAGCGTGGCCATCGGTGATCTGGACGGCGACGGTCAGCTCGACGTCGTTGCCGCCGACCTCGAGGGCAAGCTCTACGCGTGGAACCGCCTCGGCCAGCGCCGCGGCGGATTCCCCGTCTCGGTCAATCCCGTCTACTCGAGCAGCGCGGTGCTGGATCCGTCCAACACCGTCGACGTCGCCTTCATCGGCTCGCCGGTGCTGGCCGACCTCGACGCCGACGGCACGCTCGACGTCATCGCAGCGGCCAACGACCGCCACGTCTACGTGTGGGATCACGCCGGCGCCTTGCGAAACGGGTTCCCGCTGCTGGTCGTCGATGCCTCGCGCATGGCATCGGTCGATCCGAACACGCACAAGGTCGTGCCGCTGCCGGGCGCGTTCCGCGGCAGCAAGATCATCTCCTCGCCCGCCGTCGGCGACATCGACGGCGACGGCAGTCTGGACATCGTCGTGGGCACCAACGAGTGCTACGACGAGACGCCGAACGTCGCGTTCACCAGTGCGACGTCGCAGGCGATCGCGCAGTCGGGTCTGATCAGCCCCGGCAACAGCCGCGTCTATGCGATTCACAAGGACGGCTCGGCGCACGCGCCGTCGCCGTTCCTGCCGGGCTGGCCGGCCAGGATCACGATGCTGCTGCCCGAGCTGCTTCCCAACGTCGGCGAAGGCGTGCACGGATCGCCGGCGCTTGCCGACGTCGATGGCGACGGCAAGCTCGAAGTCGGCATCTTCTCGGCGGCCGGCCCCGCCTATCTGCTGCGCCACGACGGCACCTCGTTCTACGGCACAGACTCGCAGGGCAACTACAACGTCATGGCGACCGAAGGCTACCCGCCGGCGAACAGTGCCGACACGCCCTCGTTTCCAAACCTCGGCGAAGGCGCGTTCGGCGACCTGAACGGAACCGGCGCGCTGTCGTTCGCCGCGCCTGCCGGCGGCCTGGCCCGCCTGCTCGCCGTGGCGCTGCCCGAGCAGCAGGTCAGCGCCGAGGACCACATCGCGGCATGGAACGCGCAGACCGGCGCGTTCGAGCCGGCGTTCCCGCAGCACCAGGACGATCTGCAGTTCCTGACCGGGCCTTCGATCGCCGACGTGGGAGGCACGCCGCTGCCCGAGGTGATCATGGGCAGCGCCGGATACTTCGTGCAGGCGTTCGACGGCGCCGGCACGGCGCCGCTTGGCTGGCCGAAGTTCACCGGTGGCTGGCACGTCGCCAATCCGGCGGTCGGCGACATCGACGGCGACGGACTGGCCGAAGTCGTAGCCTCGGTGCGCGAAGGCAACCTGTTCGTGTGGGAGACGACGGCGCCGGTGAACGCGGCGACGCAGTGGCCGAAGAAGCGCCACGACCTGCGCAACACCGGCAACTACGAGGAGCCGCAGGGCACGGTGGCAACCGAGCTGGATGAAGGCGCGCTGGCCGTCCTCAGGAGCAATCTGAGCCTGCGTCCGCAGGAGACGGGGCGCGATGCGCTGACCATGAAGGCCGTGCTGACGCCTTCGGCGGAGGGCGACGGCATCGATCCCGACAGCGAAGGCTTCTCGCTGACTCTCGACGACGAGCGCTTCACGCTGCCGCCCGGCGCGATCGAGCAGCGCGGCGACAACGCGTGGCGCTTCAGCGATTCCGACGGCGCCGGATCGCTGCCCGCCGGCATGACCAGGATGGTGCTGCGTCGCAGCGCGGACGGCTCGGTTCGCATCGTGGTCAGGGGCAGGAACCTCGATCTGTCCGAGTTCCACGGGACGGACGATCGCACGATCACGGTCGGCGTCGACATCGGCAACGACCATGCAGAGACGCCGGTGGCGTACCGCCGCATCCTGCAGCGCCATCTGCGCACGCCGTAGCCGGGCCGTGCGGACAGGTACGAGGAGGCGTGCCCGCCTCTCGTACCCGTCGCGCCCGACACGGTCGGTCGCGCGCGTCAAAATTGTACCTGTCCTCTGGTTCCGCCTAGAAGGCATCGCGTGCGATACGGGAATCCTGGCGCCCACCTCATGCGGCCGCTCGCGCTCGCGCTGTGCCTCCTGGTCCTGGCCGTCACGCTCGCTCCGGCGCAGCAGAAGGCCGAGGCGGTGGTGGCCACCGATGGCTACTTCGAGGTCCTGCGCATCGACGATGCCACCTTCGCGATCTCGGAGCCGCAGTACTGGCAGAAGAACATCGCCTACGTGCTCAAGGGCGAGAAGCGCGCGATCCTCTTCGACAGCGGCTCGGGCACGCGCGACATCCGATTCATCGCCGGCAACGTGACGAGAAAACCGCTGACGGCAGTCGCGTCGCACGTGCACTACGACCACATCGGCAGCCATGCGGCCTTCGACCACGTAGCCATGGCCGACCTGCCCGAGCTGCGCGAGCGCATCGACGAGAACCGCTATTATCCCCAGCTGGCCAGCTCGCTGCTCCCGATGCTGGGGAGCTTCTACGTCACCGAATGGTGGCGGCCGGGCGAAAAGATCGATATCGGCGGCCGCGTCCTCGAAGTCATGCACATTCCGGGGCATGCGCCCGACGCCATCGCGCTCATCGATCGCGACCGCGGCCAGGCCTTCGTCGGCGATCACGTCTATCCCGGCGAGCTGTACGCGTTCCTTCCCGGCTCCGACCTGGTCGCGTATCGCGACTCCACGCGCAAGCTGCTCGAAGTGCCCGAGATCCGCACGGTGTTGTGCGCGCACATCGGCGCCGCCCTGCCGCGCGATGCGCTGGTGACGCTGGAAGAGGCGCTGACGGCGATCATCGAGAAGCGCGTGCAGGGCAGCCGCGTCTGGTGGCTCGGCGGGCTGGTCGCCCGCTATCCCGGCGGCGAGGGCTTCTCGATCCTGGCGTGGCCGTGAGCGACCGCGCGCAGGCCCTGGTCGTCTCCGGCTTCCTCGGCGCCGGCAAGACGACCCTCGTCCGGCGGCTTCTGGAAGCGGGACAGCGCGACGGCATTCGCACGGCGGTGGTCTCGAATGAGTTCGGCGAGCTCGGCATCGACGAGGCGCTGCTGGCCGGCGCCGGCGCCGAATACGTCGAGCTGTCTGGCGGCTGCGTCTGCTGCCGTCTCTCGGACGATCTTCTGCGCACGCTGCAGATGCTGTGGGAGCGCGTGCATCCGCAGCGGGTGATCGTGGAGACGTCCGGCCTGGCTCTCCCGTACGACACGCTGCTCAACTTCTGGCGCGATCCGGTGCGGCAGTGGGTATCGGACGAGATTGCGGTGTGTGTCGTGAGCGCCGAACAGGTGGCATCGGGCCGCGACCTCGACGGCACGTTCGCCGACCAGGTCTGCTCGGCCGACCTGCTGATCCTGAGCAAGCTCGATCTGGTCGATGCGGATGATGTCGCGCGGGTTGAGCGCGTGCTGCGCGAGCTGGCGCCGGACGTGCCGGTGATTCACGCGTCGCACGGCCAGGTCGATCCCCTGCTGCTGTTTCCGCCCGAAGTCCAGGAGGCCGACGCGGCCGAGCGGGTCACCGAAGAGACCGCGCCATGGTCGCATGGCCGGCACCGCCAGCCGCTCGAGCCGCGCGAGCACGAGCACGACCGATTCCGGTCGTTCGAGATCAGCGTTGCTGCCGGCGTGACGGCCGCCGAGCTGGAGCGGGACCTGCGTGCGCGCGACGCTCTTCGCATCAAGGGCTTCGTACGGACCGATCAGGGCGTGCGGGTCGTGCAGGGCGTGGCCGGCCGCATCGACATCGCACCGCCCATCGCCACGCCGCCCGATGCGCTGATCGGCCGCCTGGTCGTGATCGAGCGAGCGGAGACGGAAGACTGAGCGTGACGTGCTTCATGCCGCCGCGCAGAGCGACGCTCCGGTCCTGGGCGCGCCCGTCGAGCGGATACTGCGCGCGCAGGCCGTACCCGGTTCACCGCTGCAATGTGCGACACGAACTGTCGCCGCGAGAGCCGCGCGCGTGCGCGTGCGCGTTCGGGGAGGGCTGATGGCGGATCCACGAGACAAAAGCGCTGCGCTGACGCGCCTGGCCGAGGAACCGTATTCGAGCCTGGCCACGTTCAAACGCGACGGCACGCCGGTGGCGGTGCCGATCTGGCACGCGGTTGCCGACGGCAGGATCTACATGTTCACGGAAGCCGCCTCGGTCAAGGTCAAGAGGCTGCGGCGTGATCCGCGCGTGACACTGGCACCCTGCAACTGGCGAGGCGAGGTCCGCGAACCGAGGTGGTCGGGGAAGGGCCGTGTCGTCGACGATCCCGCCGTCGTCGCACGAGCATATGAGGCTCTCGATCGAAAGTATGGTTGGCAGAAATGGATCGTCGACGGCCTCTCCAAGCTGGCCGGCCGATACCATGCGCGGGCGATTCTGGAGATCGACCTTGATGGCGAGGAAGCCTAATGATTTTGCCGGGTTCGCAGCCTTCTCGGCTTGACAGACCGGCGTGTCCCAGGCGAGACTGCCGCGCCTTCGTCACTTTGGGGCTTCAAGACAGGGAGGAACGTCCATGGCTCATCGCACGAGTTTCATTTTCAAGGCAGTTGCCGGCATCGCCGTCGTGGCTGCGACCGCGTCGGGAGCCATGGCAGCGGGGAACGTCAATGTTTCCGTGTTCCAGGGGCAGCTGACGATCAGCGGCGATTCGGCCGACAACGACGTCACCATCAGCGGCACGGCATCTCCCTCTCGTTACCTGGTGACGGGGAACAACGGCACCACGGTCAACGGCATGGGCGCACCTGTCACGACCGACGTGGCCAATCGCGAAGTTTTCATCGAGATGCTGTCTGGAAGCGATACCGTCAGCATCGTCAACGCCACGATCACGCGCACCGTCGAGATCACGTTCGGCAACGGCACCAATTCCCTCTCGATGAACAACGTGGTGATGAACAAGAATCTCAAGCTCATCATGGGCCTCGGCACCAACAGCATCAATTTCGTCGACACCGAGATCACCGAGCCGAGCAAGATCACGACCGACGACGGAATGGACACCATCGAGTTCGACAACGTCGAGTTCCGCGGCGGCATCTTCACCAAGGACGGCAACGACATCGTCACGATTCTCAATTCCCACCACGTCGATCCCAAGGGCAAGCTGGTGGTGAAGACGGGCAACGATCAGGACGACATCGAGATCACCAACGCCGACTGGGAAGGCAAAATGCTGATCAACGCGGGAACGGGCAACGACCTCGTCACCGCCGGAACCATCGACGTCGGCGTCAAGGCCAAGATCACCGGAGCCGGCGACACCGATACGCTGACGAACAACGGTGGTCACGTCGGCATCGTGGAGTTCTCGGCGTTCGAGTAGAGGCCGCCAGCAGCCGCGGTTCGTGAAGGGCCGCTCCGGACGACGGAGCGGCCCTTCTTTTTTTACGGCTCGACACCCTCACCCTTCCCGCATCCGATGTGGCCCGATCTGTGTCCGGTGCGACATCACGTGTCCGGTGCGACATCGAGTGTCCGGTGCGACATCGAGTGTCCGTGCGACACCACGTGTTCGGTGGCACGATGCCTGGCGCCGCGCGGGCGCTCCTTCCCCTTCGTCTGCCGTCGGACTCGACGACTTCGCCTGCCAGAGCAAGCTGACCAAGCCCTCTTCTTCTGAGGGACGTCGACCGTTGCGGCATCGCAACGCCTGCTGCCGCGAAAATGACGGAAACGGCATGAAAAAGGCCCTCAGCTCGCTTGCCAGCCGCATTGTTTTCGTACTATGTTCGCCTCGATGATCGAGGTCTCCGCTGCCATTCGTGACGACGTCTCCAGCCGCTTCGTGCGCCTGCCGCTGGCCGGCACCCGCATCACGGCCGAGAGGTGTGGATGGCGGCCGGAACCGGCGCCCGGTGAGCGCGCCGCCTCCGAACGACCTCGCCGCATCAGCCGCGGCGTACTGCCGGACCCTATCGCGCTGGACGGCGAAGCCGGGCCGGCCGCCGCACTCGTTTCACGCTACCGATTGATTCAGGCGCAGATCGTCGCCGAGCTGCTCAAGCGCAAGCTGTGGGGCCCGCTCGGCTTCACGCGTCTTTCCGATTACGCCGCCGAGCGCCTCGGTGTCAGTGGGCGCAGCCTGGAGGAGGACGCGCGCGTGGTGACGGCGCTGGCATCGCTGCCGCTGATCCAGCAGGCGTTCGAGGCGGGTGTGATCCGCTGGACGCACGCGCGATCGCTCGCTGGCGTTGCGACGACAGAGACCGAGCGCGGCTGGCTGCGCGTTGCGCTGACGTCGACGACGCGGGCGCTTGCGGAGCTTGCGAAGACCGCGCGGCGCGGAGATCGCGCTCCGGGCGATGCGGCAGGGCCGGGCGATGCGGATGCGGGCGCGCCGGGGGATGCGGGCGCGCCGGGGGATGCGGGCGCGCCGGGGGATGCGGGCGCGGGCGGCGCAGCGGCGAGTCCAGATGCGTGCGCGTCGAGCAGTGGCGTGAGCGGTGAAGGGACGGGTCCAAATGCGTGCGCGTCGAGCAGTGGCGTGAGCGATGAAGGGACGGGTCCAAATGCGTGCGCGTCGAGCAGTGGCGTGAGCGATGAAAGGACGGGTCCAAATGCGTGCGCGTCGAGCAGTGGCGTGAGCGATGAAGGGGCGGGTCCAAATGCGTGCGCGTCCGGTACGGGCTCGGATCGCGACGGTCCTGCCGCTGCGGTATCCACTGGCGCGGCATCCGCCGATGCCACCGCATCCGCCGACGCCACCGCATCCGCCGCCCCATCCACCGATGCCGAAGAGCCGCTCGTCTGCTTCCGCATCGTCATGACCCGGTTCGGCCGTCAGCTCTGGCGCGCGGTGCGGGAGCTGGCCTCACGCATGTGCGGCTCCGACGTGCCGCCTGCCCGTGTCATCGAGACGGTTGCTGCAGAAGCGCTCAGCTGGCCGCACTGCGATCCGCCAGGCTCGCAGCCGCAGCCGGCGAAACACCCCCGCCGATCCGAGGAGATCCTGGT